>Ga0209542_10000003_pt1 | contig 1059154 bp, 943 predicted proteins | sample RifCSPhighO2_01_FD_184028 | JGI IMG/M metagenome (GOLD analysis project Ga0209542, IMG submission 184028) | Soil microbial communities from Rifle, Colorado - Rifle CSP2_plank highO2_0.1 (SPAdes) (version 2) | ecosystem: Environmental > Terrestrial > Deep subsurface > Rock core/Sediment ... | reverse complement strand
TGCAGGGCTATCAACATGGCTTCACTCCCTGGGTGGATTGCAAGGACTCTATCAACTCCTTTAGAACCGCTCGCGCCATGAAGAGTGGATAGCGTTTGGAGTCTATGCAATCGTCCGGGATGTGACAACTAAGTTAGTGTGCTTGACAAGCCATTGAATCGCTTTGTTTTGGCTCGTGGCATCTACTGTGGTGTGGTAACGGAGAGGATGAACACCAGCAAAGGCGCGAGCAATTAGCAGCCGCGGAACAAACCCAATGCGGCCTTCAGCTTTCCAGGTTTCAAAACGGTCTACGATATGAGCGAAGTTTGCGGGGCTGTCATCCGTGGCGATGTCTCGAATAACTTGGATCAAATCTGCGCGCATCCCGTCGACGACCTCGTACTTCAGCAAGCCCTGACCCGCGTTAGCGATGTGGTTATCAGCGGTCTTCCATAACGTTTCAAACAGTTCTTCAGGGTGGTTCTCGGACAAGGCCTTTGCGATGGCGTCAATGGTCTGGCGGTAGCGCGGTAGCCAGCCCGACATGAACCAGCTATCTGGAGCACGGAAGCCACTTACGAACATTTGCGCCTCGGCGTCAAGAGCTGCAGGCATGGGCGGCCCGTCATCCGACTCAACCCGATGAGAAGAGCGTCTCGGATTCGTTCGAAGTGCGGGGGGCGACGCTTCTCCCTTCAGTCGTGCCCGCGCAGCTTCCACGGCGTCAGTAGAAAACTCGCCCGGAAAGCGGTCGATGATGGATTCAAAACTCAAGTCCTGGAGATCGGCCTCCTCTAGAACTTCAAAGCCCGTCGAGGGTTGCCGCTTCAGTACCATGCGTTCGGCCGCTTGCAAAGCACCATGCCTAGATAGCATCTGGCGGGTTCGATTGGCGCGAAAAGTACGATTCTTAAGTCGGCTCTGCTCCTCTTCGTAAGCATAGAGAGCCCTGGCGATGGCAATTTGCGCTGGGGTCGAAAAACCTTCCTCCTGGGCTTGGAGTTCTCCGGCTCGTTCCAGAGCTTGGGCTGATACATCAAGACGTCCAAGTCGCAGCGCGTTTTCAGCCAGCTGGCGAGCATCTTGTGACGACCTCAATCTCGCGACACGTTCATCCATGATTTCTCTCCATACTTTGCGAAGATTTTGCTGCATGGATACGCATCAAGCCAGGAATGTTCTACCCAGTAAAACCCAAACGTCTCAACCAATTCTAGAGAGCATCCCCTGCTAGCACTTTAGGGGGCGCCCCTCCGCTGAGTCCAAGAAACATGGACGATCGTGGTAGGTGCACCTTTTCACATAGCAAGCGTGCCACTTCGTAGTCAATTGCCTAGTAGCAGCGAGTCCCTGCCTCTTTGTCGCCGTAGCCTGTCTTGCAGCTTGTAGCTAGATCGGTCTACTTAGGAACCAAGAGGTCCGCTCCTGGCCCCACAACCGCCGTCAACACCTCTCTTGCCACCGGCCGCAATCGCTGCGGACCTGCCGTGGATACGGCGTGGGCAGAGCAAGGCTGAACCAAGTCGTTCGCGATAACCTAACAGCCAACGGTTGTCGCCTCTACTCTGTCAAAAACTCCCAACCTTTGCCTTAAGCCGTGCTTTCAGGGGGGCCTCCACCCCTTCCCGCATGTGAGTTCTTCGATCCTAGGACGAGTCGATTTCTCTGCCTGCGTTGGGCATTTCGGGAGCTTCCGAGTTCTTCAACAGAATAGACCCGAAAGCAGATATCCCTGAGATCGGGAAACGTCGGCCGTGCACAGAGGACGCCAGACCAGCCCGAGGATCCTGCATGCCCGCTGCGCCTGCTACTATGTTGCGCTGCAACATTGTTTGCGCCAATGAGATCATGGACCTCGACGACCCTTACCACGAACTCGGCTTGGCACCAGGCTCCAGCGATGCCGAGGTGAAGGTTGCGTGGCGCCGCCTGTCCGCACGCTGGCACCCAGATCGCAACAACAGCCCGCATGCCCTGCGAAAGATTCAGCGTATCAATCGGGCGCTGGAAATGATCCGCAACGCCCGGGCCGAACCAAAGGCTGAAACCGAAGATCCTACCCCCGGTGCGGAACAATCCACCGGCGAGCACACCATCAGCCTCACGCTCGAGGAGGTGGTGACCGGTTGCGTCAGGGAAGTTCGAGGCGAGGTGATCGAAGACTGCGCCGAGTGTGCCGGCAGTGGCCTGCAACTGCAGGCTACCGAGTGCAGTGAATGCGGTGGCGCCGGCCACATCCGGCCGCATCTCTGGTTCGCCTGGATCTCGTCCACGGACAAATGCGCAGCCTGCCAGGGACAGGGGAAGACGCGCCACAGCTGCACTGCCTGCGCAGCGAGCGGTAAGGCACCGCCGAGCAAGTACCGCTGCCGGGTGCCGGTCGCGCCAGGCGCGCGCGCTGGCGACCTGCTCGATGTCACCGCCCGAGTGAAAGGCAATCGACGCCAGCACAAGCTGTCGCTGCGCGTGCGCGTGGAGCTGCAGCCGCACGAATTCTTCACGGCTGAAGCCGATGGGACCTTGAAGTGCGAGCTGCCCGTCGATGGGTTTGCATGGATGGCCAATCGCTGGATTGAGGTTCCAACCCCCCGCGGGCTGCAACAGATGAAGCTGCGGCGGGGCCATCTGAACTACCGCATCAAAAACGCGGGCCTGCCGTGGACGAACGAGGCAGAGGCTGGGGACTGCATTGTCACCGTCGTACCGATGTTTCCACAGGAGTTCAGCCAGGAGCAGGAGGCCGTGATCGATCGGCTGGTGGTCAGCAACTCCGGGACAGCCGGCACGCCGGCAGGTGATCGCATGGCGGCATGGAGCCGGTTGGTGAACAACTGGCAGGATCGGCGCAAGTGAGATCCTCGATGACCATCAGCATGGTGGACTGATGGCGGCTCGCTTTGACCAAGATCATCGGTACCGAGCTATTGTTGGCCGCCAAGTTATGTCCGACTTGTTCAGGCTGGAAGCGGCCGGTCTGGGTCACGCCTCCAGCGGCAGCTCTCATGAAGCCTCTCAGGGACGAAGTGCCTCGATCTCGTCCAGCCATGCTGTAAATACAGCCCGTGCCACCTGCGGCAAGCGGGATTGCAGAGTTTTCGCTTGGCTGCGCAACGCACGCACGTCGATGCCAGCCTGCGCCAATTCGCAGGCATGACCAACGAGCCAGCGCTCAATTTGGCGCGGATTGGCCTCCAGATGGCATTGCAGGGCCAGCACATTGCGCCCTATGCTGAAAGCTTGGTTGGCACAGGGGTGTGTCCCCGCCAGCCTCGTTGCCCCGTCGGGAATGCCGAAGTGGTCGCCATGCCAGTGGAGCACCGGCGTTTGGCCTAGCGCCGCCAATGGTGACCCCTCGCCTTTCTGGGTCAGTGTCAGTGGCGCAAAGCCGATTTCCTTGACACCCATGCTGGCAACACTCGCGCCAAGTGCGCGGGCAATCAGCTGTGCACCCAGGCAGATGCCCAGCAGCGGGCGCCCGCTTGCCAGCCACTGCAGAACTACCGCCAGTTCGTCGCGGAGGAAAGGGTAGATGTGGTCATCGAAGGCGCCTATGGGACCACCCAGTACCACCAGCAGATCAGCCGCAGCCATGTCCACTGCATACAAGTCATTGATGGGGGCATCCAGATAGCGCACCGCATAACCGCGCGCCACCAGCAGGGGCTCGAGCGTGCCCAGGTCTTCAAAATGCAGATGTCGCAGGGCAATGGCAGTTTTCATGGGCGTAGCTCCTTGGTGCTGTGCGCGTCGGGCCAGTAGTGGCTATCCGGCATGGAGCGAGCGCCAAAAATGGCTTGGCCAACGCGCACCACCGTGGCACCTTCCTCGATGGCGATCTCGAAATCGCCGGACATGCCCATGGACAGCTCCTCCAAGGCGATGCTGGCGGGCGCACTCTGGCGCAACTGGTCGCGCAAAGTGCGCAGCAGAATGAAGCACTGGCGCACCCGCACAGCATCGGAAGAAAACAGCGCGAGCGTCATCAACCCTCGCACGCGCAGTGCCGGGAAAGCGGGCAGGGCGCGCAGGAACGCCGGAACGTCCTCGGGCGACAGGCCGTACTTGCTGGCCTCGCCCGAGGTGTTGACCTGCACGAACACATCCAGCGCGCGGCCCTCGGCCTGCAGACGGCGCTCTAGCGCCTCGGCCACGCGCAGACTGTCCAGTGCCTGGAACTCGCTGGCGAAGCGTGCCACTAGCCTGGCCTTGTTCGTCTGCAGATGGCCGATGACCGACCAGCGCAGATCGGCCAGGTCCTGCATGGCTTCCCATTTGCCGAAGGCTTCCTGCGCCTTGTTTTCACCCAGCAGGCGGCAACCCGCCGCGTAGGCCAGGCGCAGACTGGGCTCGGGCTTGGTCTTGCTCACCGGCAGCAGTCGCACCCCAGCAGGGTCGCGCCCCGCACGGTGGCAGGCGGCATCCATGCGGGCCCGCACCGCCGCCAGGTTGTGCCGGAAATCTTCGACGGAAGCTGCCTGCGGATAGCGGCCATGCTGGCCGTGGCGGGTCTGGGTGTCCGGTGGCTCAAGCATTGGCCTGGTTCCTTTCCCTCTTGATGATCATGGGCTCGGCGGCCGGTGCCGCGGTGGTTGGGCGCCCGCGGCGCGGTAGCGTGCCATTGAGCACGGCGTGGGCCGCCAGGCCCACCACCAGGCCCCAGAACGCACCACCGATGCCCAGCAGCGTGATATTGGCCGCCGCAGCCAGGAAGGTGATCAGCGACGCTTCGCGCGTCTTCACGTCGGCCAGGGCAGTGGCCAAGCTGCCGCCGATGGTGCCCAGCAGCGCCAGGCCCGCCAGCGTGGTGATGAAGGTTGCCGGGAAAACCATGAAGACGCCCGCCAGCGTCACGCCGAACACGCCCACGAGGATGTAGCACACGCCTGCGGCGATGCCCGCGATCCAGCGTTTGGACGGATCTTCGTGCGCCTCCCGGCCCGTGGCGATGGCGGCCGTGATGGCGGCCACGTTGAAGGCATGCGAACCGAACGGCGCCATCAGCAGCGAGCCGAGCCCGGTCAGCGCCACGATGGGATTGGCGCTGGTCTTGAACCCGTCATTGCGCAGCACCAGCATGCCGGGCATGTACTGGCCGGTCAGCGTGATGAGGAACAGGGGTAAGGCGACGCTCAGCAGCGCATTGAGCGAGAACGCAGGCATGGTGAAAACCGGGGCGGCGAGCCTCAACGACAGTCCCGACAGGTCGACCCGGTCCTGCATGAGCAGAAAGAGCAGACCCAGCACCAGGATGCCCACGACGGCATAGCGTGCACTGAGCCGCTTGAGCACCACGTAGGTCGCGATCAGCAAGCCAGCCAGTACCGGATCGATGCCCATGCCGCCGAAAGCCTGGATGCCGAACTGCAGCAGGATGCCCGCGAGCAAGCCTGCGGCCACGCCCGGAGGAATCAGCCGGATCAAGCGGTCGAACCAGCCTGACAGCCCCAGCGCCACAAAGGCCGCGGCGGAGATCAGGTACGCGCCCACCGCTTCGGCATAGGGCGTGGTGGCCAGTGCCGTCACCAGGAACGCCGCCGCCGGTGTGGACCAGGCGGTAATGATCGGCTCGCGCGTCAGCCAGCTCAGGATGATTCCCGTAGCTCCCACACCAATCGAAATCGACCACACCCACGATGCTGTCAACTCCGGGCTCAGACCTGCCACCTTGGCCGCCTGGAACACCAAAATGAAGGTCCCGCCATAGTTGACGATGACCGAAATGAGACCCGCGACGATGGGATGGGTGAGGTCGAGCAAGCGGGAGGATGGGGAGGGCGACGCGGATGACATGGTTTGTATCGAGCTCTTGAAAGTGATCTGTTGGGCTGAAGCTGGTAAGGATTTATAGATCCTGAATGGCATACTGTGCCCTACCAATTTTTTGATGTGATACCAGCCAATTGTTCAAGCATGCGCAACTCGAATCCGTAAAAGCCTGGATCCTTGATCCGGCAAATGGCGCGTTGCCCCTGCACGCGCGCATCCAACGCGCGATCCGGCAACTGATACTCGACGGCGCACTCGATGTCGCCACACCGTTGCCTGCTTCCCGCGCCCTGGCGAAGTCGCTAGAGGTGTCACGCGACACAGTGGAGTCGGCATACAGCCAGTTACATGCAGAGGGTTTTATCGAGCGACGCGTGGGTAGCGGGAGCTTCATTTCGGAGCGGGCTTTGCGTTTGCCTGGACGTGGCAGGGCGCGGCGCCTTGAACCACAGCGGGCACCTCTTCGGCTGAGCCAGCGCGGTACGGCCATGTACCGTGCTGGCGGGGTGCGAGACTTTCTGACTCCTCGCCCGTTTGCTCCTGGCGTGCCGGAAACGCGCACTTTCCCACTGGCCACCTGGGAGCGGCTGGAGCGGCAGGTGTTGAAGGACTGGGGCACCACAGCGCTGCTGCACAGCCCCCCGCAAGGGATGGAACCGCTACGGCGCGCGATTGCCAACTACGTCAACCTCGAACGCGGCGCGCATGCCACCCCCGAGCGTGTGCTGGTGGTCACCAGTTCCCAGCAAGCCTTGACCCTGTGCGCTACCGTGCTGCTGGACGCTGGCGATCGCATCTTCATTGAAGACCCCGTGTACCACGGCGCACGCAAGGCGTTCGACGCCGCGGGGCTGGAATGCGTGCCTGTCCCGCTGGATGCCGAGGGAATGCAGGTGGGGCAGCTGCGCAAGGTGCGACAACCGGGCAAGGCGGTGTTTCTTACGCCTTCGCACCAGTTTCCGACCGGAGTCACGTTGGCGCTGGACCGGAGGCTGGACGTCATCGAATGGGCCCAGCAGCACCATGCCTGGATCATCGAGGATGACTATGACAGCGAGTTCCATTACGCGGGAAAACCCACGGCCTGCGTACAGGGACTGGACCCGCATCAGCGAACGATCTACATCGGTACGTTCACCAAGTCGATGTTTCCGGGCTTGCGTATTGCCTTCATGGTGCTTCCGCCTGAGCTTGTGGCGCCGATGACCGCCGCACGCACCTTGCTGGATGGACACAGCGCGCCGATTGCGCAACTGACCCTGGCGCGCTTCATGGAGGGTGGGCATTTCGGGGCGCATGTGCGAACCATGCGTGCCGTCTATTGTGAGCGTCGCGATGTCCTGGCGCAGCTCGTGCACGAGCACCTGGCAGACTTCGTGGAGCCGGAGGTACCGGACGGCGGCATGCAAATGCCTTGTCGGCTCGTTCGCGATATTCCCGAACTGGAAGTCATGGGCGCAGCGCAGCGTGCCGGTATCGATTTGCTGGGGCTTACGCCATTGCATGCATCGGGCGCGTGCCGGCCCGGGTTTCTCATGGGCTTTGCCGCGTATGCGCCGAAGGAACTGGAGATTGCGGTGAAGAACCTAGCGGTTGTACTGCGTGCGCTAGACCGCTGAATCTGGAGGTCAGGCGAGGGCGAATCCACCCACTACTTCTTCGCTATTTGCGCTTGACATTTCACCATCGTCACCCGGGCGAGACAGCAGCCTGATTCAGCACTCCGACAGGGGATCGCAATACGTCAGCATTCGGTAAACCGAACGCTTGGCAGAAGCCGGCGTCGAGCTCTTGATGGTCAGCAATAGCACTGCGACAACCATCTACCCGAAATTCAACCAGACTTCGCTCGCTGGGTATCCGACAAAGGCTTTTCCAGTAGCGTGTAGACTTTTTCCAACGATTCCAGTTTCTCATCGAAGTAGTCATGCCCGTCGTAGTGACGGGCTTGGACTCCGGCAATGCCGTGTGATTGCAGACGCCCCCGGATGTCGGAATTCACCCTCGCGCTTGCAAGCAATGTTTCAATGCCGGAGCGAATGCGTTTGGTAAGAAACCCAGGAATCTCGTCACCCGCTGCGTCCACTGCCCATTTACTTAATGAGGTTGCGGCGATATGCGTTTTTCCGCCATCAGTGGAGAGAGCCCACTTTCCTGAGGAAATGACCTCGAAAAGAGCCTCGCGGGCTGGTTTTATAAGGGGGACGGTGTGCGATCGCACAGGTTGACCTGGACGGCCCTTTGAATCGAACAAGACAATATGTTCAGTTGTCGCGTCAGATGAGAGTAGGCGCACTAACTGCGCTATTCGCTGACCTCCGGTAAGCAAATGGAGGCGGAGCATAGCCCCGACAGGGCTATTCATCGAACGGATCTTTTGCCAGTAAATACGAAGCTCGTGCGCTGATAGTGGTGCTTTTGACGACCTGTTTCCAGTTTCATCCGGGAGAGTATCGGCAACTGGATTGATTGAAATGCCGAAATCTTTGAACGCAACGGGAATGGACGGCTTAGATTTCGCTGCTTTTGCAACCTGGAAGGCTGACCGAGCATACGCACGGAGCTTGTTGGCCGTGCGCTTCTTCCCAGCTTCAATGAGCTTGCGCATCATGTCAGCGAACTGCTCAGTGGATACCTCTTTGGCTGGCAGTCCTGCAATGTCGGGCCATGCTCGCATCACATGAAGGTTAAAGATCGAACGGGCGTCCTTATGCGATTCCCTTCCTAAATCTTGAAGGTAGTCGCAGTAAAGGCTCAGAAGCTTTTCCAAGGTATTCAGTTCAGCGTTCCTCCGCGCTTCGTCCTCTGCGGCTTGAGCGCTGCGGCTAGCGGCCTCTAAGGCGGGATGGCCGCCATTTTCCCGATTCGTGTAGTGCCTAAGTGCGAGGGCTTCGGCCGCTCGTGTAGCCGCTGCAACCGAGAAGCCTTTTGAGGTTGGGGTCAAGCTCTTTGGTGATGCTGCTGAGTCGTAGACGCCCACGAGCACTCGCTCACTCTTGGCGCCGATACTGAATCTCCAGTAGAACCTCGTAGACCCGGCACTGTCCTTCCTGGCTTGCAGCGAGCCGCTCGGCATCACCTTCGCCATCGTCACGAACTTGCCGGCAGGCATCTCTTGAATGACTTGCCCCGGAGTTTTGGTTGCCATCTGATCCTTTGCAATGAGATCCGTTGCCAGATCGTTGCCAGAATTCTAGTGGATGGGGTTGGATGTGGTTAGACGAGGCTGGATAAAAAACTGATAAAAATCAACAACTTATGAGGATTTGGTTGTCTAAGAGAGTCCAAAGAAATCCAGCTATTTCGGACTTTTAATCCGTTGGTCACAAGTTCGAATCTTGTACGTCCTACCACCCGAATCCAGGCGCCAGTCTTTTGGCGTAAACAAAGGCCTCCTTGCGGAGGCCTTTGTTTTTTTGTGATCCGCACGTTCAATGCAGTGCCATGTTATTCATGGCCTCGATTGTTGTATCGCTCCATTTTGCTACGCGGATTCAGTGCTGGCGCTGGGTGAAAACAGGTCCCAGCTCGCAATGAAAAGCGCCGCAATAACTGGTCCTATCACGAAGCCCGTCAACCCAAAGAGCGCCATGCCTCCCAGGGTGGATATCAGCACAACGTAGTCTGGCATCTTGGTGTCCTTGCCCACCAAAATCGGACGAAGGACGTTGTCAACGAGTCCAATAACGCCAACGCCAAACGCAGTCAGCACCACGCCTTGCCAGACCGCACCCGTGGCCAGGAAGTAGATTGCCACCGGTACCCAGATCAGCCCCGCTCCCACGGCGGGAAGCAGCGACAGGAAGGCCATGGAAACCCCCCACAGCACGGGGCCCTGGATGCCCAGGATCCAGAAAATCAAACCGCCCAGCGCTCCTTGGGAGGCTGCCACGACAATGTTGCCTTTGACCGTGGCGCGAATGACGGTGGTGAACTTGCTGACCAGTTGCCGCTTGTGTGTTTCGTCCAGGGGGGTGGCCTGGCCAATGCGCAAGGCCAGGCTCGATCCGTCACGCAACAGGAAGAACAGCAGATAGAGCATGATGCCGAAGCTCACGATGAACTGCAGCGTGTTCTGGCCAATGCTCAGTGCCTGTGTGGCCACAAACTGGCTGGCCTGGACGGCGACGGAAGAGAACTTTTGTTGCAGCTCGCCAACGGTCGTGAGATTCAACCGGTCCAACAAATTGGCGGCCCAGGCGGGCAGGGCGGCGATCACCTGCTGTAGGTAGAGCCCAAAATTTAGCTGGCCCGACCGCATCCGCTCATAGATTATCGTGGCTTCCTGGGCCAGGGATACCGTGATCGCTGTCATGGGAAGGATGACCACAATAAGGCACAGTCCCAGAGTGCACAGCGCTGCAAGATTGCGCCGCCGGGGCATGCGCCGCAACAGTTTGCGGTGCAGGGGGGCAAACAAGATGGCCAGGATGACGCCCCAGAAGACCGCGCCGTGGAACTGCCAAAGGATGGCTCCAAAGGCGATGGTGACAAGGGCCAGCAGCAGCAAAAAGACTTTGTTCTGGAGGGTGGGTGGCGTCATGAGGGTAGGTGGCAATGAGATACCCGGAATGTACGCGAGCCAGGTTTGTAGACGCTTGTTGCGCCAGTGTGTCAGCACCGGCCCGGCCATTTCCGTAGGGCGGTCGGCCATTCGGTGGCACAATGGCGCCCGTACCAAGGCCCTTCCCCAGCCACAGTCGCATCCGCCAATCGGTTCAGCCGTGTCGCGGAAGGTTTCTCAACCAGCTAATGCTTTCCCAAGGAAAGCGGAGGTCAGCGGAATATGAGCGATACGACGTCCGTCTATCAAGCCTACCAAGGCAACACTTACCTCTTCGGCGGCAATGCGCCCTATGTCGAAGAGATGTACGAGAACTACCTCGCCAACCCAGGTAGCGTGCCAGACAATTGGCGCGAGTACTTTGATGCACTTCAACATGTGCCTGCGGTGGATGGCAGCAATGCCAAAGACGTCCCCCACCTCCCCGTCATCAACGCTTTCGCCGAACGCGCCAAACAGGGCGGCACCAAGGTTGTTGTGGCAACGGGTGCGGACTCTGAGCTGGGCCGCAAGCGCACTGCCGTTCAGCAGCTGATCGCTGCCTACCGCAACGTGGGTCAACGCTGGGCTGATCTGGATCCCCTCAAGCGCACCGAGCGCCCCGCCATTCCTGAACTCGAACCCTCTTTCTATGGTTTCAGCGACGCTGACCAGGAAACGGTGTTCAACACGAGCAACACGTTCTTCGGCAAAGAGTCGATGCCCCTGCGCGAGTTGATCAACGCGCTGCGCGAAACATACTGCGGCTCCATCGGCGCCGAGTACATGTATGCCACTGACCAGAACCAGAAGCGCTGGTGGCAGGAAAAGCTGGAAAAGATCCGCAGCAAGCCCAGCTTTGGTGTGGACAAGAAAAAGCAGATCCTGGACCGCCTGACGGCCGCCGAAGGTCTGGAGCGTTTCCTGCACACCAAGTACGTCGGCCAGAAGCGTTTCTCTCTTGAAGGGGGTGAAAGCTTCATCGCCGCCATGGACGAGCTGATTCAGTCCGCCGGTGCCAAGGGCGTTCAGGAAATCGTTATCGGCATGGCCCACCGGGGTCGTCTCAATGTGCTGGTCAATTCGTTGGGCAAGATGCCCAAGGACTTGTTCGCCGAGTTCGACCACACCGCTCCCGAAGACCTGCCTGCCGGTGACGTGAAGTACCACCAGGGCTTCAGCTCGGATGTGACCACCCCTGGCGGCCCGGTCCACCTGTCGCTGGCATTTAATCCTTCCCACCTGGAAATCGTGAACCCCGTGGTCGAAGGGTCCGTGCGTGCCCGCATGGACCGCCGCGCCGACCCGCACGGCAAGCAGGTGCTGCCGGTGCTGGTGCATGGTGATGCAGCCTTTGCCGGCCAGGGTGTGAACCAGGAAACCCTGGCGCTGGCCCAGACCCGTGGCTACTACACGGGTGGCACGGTGCACATCATCATCAACAACCAGATCGGTTTCACCACCTCCGATCCGCGTGATACGCGTTCCACGCTGTATTGCACCGACATCGTCAAGATGATCGAGTCGCCCGTGCTGCACGTGAACGGTGATGACCCCGAAGCCGTGGTGCTGGCCACCCAGCTCGCCCTGGAGTTCCGCATGGAATTCAAGAAGGACGTGGTGGTGGACATCATCTGCTTCCGAAAACTGGGCCACAACGAGCAGGACACCCCGGCTCTGACCCAGCCGCTGATGTACAAGAAGATCGGCCAGCACCCTGGCACGCGCAAGCTCTATGCCGACAAGCTGGCGGCACAGGGCCTGGGTGAGTCGCTGGGCGACGATATGGTCAAGGCCTATCGTGCCGCCATGGATGCCGGCAAGCACACGGTCGATCCCGTCCTGACCAACTTCAAGAGCAAGTACGCCGTGGACTGGAGCCCGTTCCTGGGCAAGAAGTGGACGGACGCTGGCGACACGGCCATTCCTCTGGCTGAGTGGAAGCGCCTGGCCGAGAAGATCACGACCATTCCTGAGAGCGTGACGCCGCACCAGTTGGTCAAGAAGGTCTATGACGACCGCGCTGCCATGGGCCGTGGCGAGATCCCCGTGGACTGGGGTATGGGCGAGCACATGGCATTCGCATCGTTGGTGGCCAGCGGCTACCCCGTGCGCCTGTCGGGCGAAGACTGTGGCCGTGGCACGTTCACGCACCGCCACTCGGTTATTCATGACCAGAAGCGCGAGAAGTGGGACATCGGCACCTATGTGCCACTGCAGAATGTGGCCGAGAATCAGGCTCCGTTCGTTGTGATCGACTCGATCCTGTCGGAAGAAGCGGTACTGGGCTTTGAATACGGCTACGCCTCCAACGACCCCAACACCCTGGTGATCTGGGAAGCGCAATTCGGCGACTTTGCCAACGGTGCGCAGGTCGTGATCGACCAGTTCATCGCCTCGGGTGAAGTGAAGTGGGGCCGCGTCAACGGCATCACGCTGATGCTGCCACACGGCTACGAAGGCCAGGGCCCTGAGCACAGCTCTGCCCGCCTCGAACGCTTCATGCAGCTGTCGGCCGACGCCAACATGCAGGTGGTGCAGCCCACCACCGCCAGCCAGATCTTCCATGTGCTGCGTCGCCAGATGGTGCGTGATCTGCGCAAGCCGCTGATCATCATGACGCCCAAGTCGCTGTTGCGTAACAAGGATGCGACTTCGCCGCTGTCCGAGTTCACCAAGGGCAGCTTCCAGACGGTGATTCCCGAGCAGGACGAGGCCATCGTCAAGAAGGCCGCCAAGGTCAAGCGTGTGATCGCCTGCTCCGGCAAGGTGTACTACGACCTCGTGAAGAAGCGCACCGAGCGCGAAGACGACGATGTGGCCATCATCCGCGTGGAGCAGCTCTACCCCTTCCCGCACAAGGCATTCGCCGCTGAAATCAAGCGCTACCCCAACGCCACCGACGTGGTGTGGTGCCAGGACGAGCCGCAGAACCAGGGCGCTTGGTTCTTCGTGCAGCACTACATCCACGAGAACATGCTCGAAGGCCAGAAGCTGGGCTATTCCGGCCGCGCGGCTTCCGCGTCACCTGCCGTGGGCTACTCGCACCTGCACCAGGAACAACAAAAGGCGCTGGTGGACGGCGCGTTTGCCAAGCTCAAGGGTTTTGTCCTGACCAAGTAAGGCCAGCTGCGACCCGATAACAGAACAAAACCCCATTCCGAAAGAATTGATATGGCTATCGTAGAAGTCAAAGTCCCCCAGCTGTCCGAATCCGTGGCCGAGGCCACCATGCTGACGTGGAAGAAAAAGGCCGGTGAGGCTGTGGCAGTGGATGAGATCCTGATCGAGATCGAAACCGACAAGGTGGTGCTTGAAGTGCCTGCCCCCTCGGCTGGTGTGCTGGCTGAAATCATCCAGGGCGACGGCGCCACCGTGGTGGCCGAGCAGCTCATTGCCAAGATCGATACCGAAGGCAAGGCCGGCGCGGCCGCTCCTGCCGCCGCTGCTGCAGCACCCGCTGCCGCCACGGCATCGGCTCCTGCCCCCGCACCAGCGGCTGTTGGCGGCTCCAAGGGCGACGTGGCGATGCCCGCTGCCGCAAAGCTGCTGGCCGAGAACAACCTGTCCGCATCGGCTGTGGCCGGCAGCGGCAAGGACGGCCGCGTGACCAAGGGTGACGTGCTCAGCGCTGTGGCTGGTGGTGCTGCCAAGGCTGCTGTGGCTGCCCCGAGCGCCATTCCCACGGGCGTGCCCACCAAGGCACTGCCCCAGGTGTCGGCCCCGGCCGCCAAGGAAGACCTGGGCGACCGCCCCGAGCAGCGCGTGCCCATGAGCCGCCTGCGCGCCCGCGTGGCCGAGCGCCTGCTGCAGTCGCAATCGACCAACGCCATCCTGACCACGTTCAACGAAGTGAACATGGCGCCGGTGATGGACATGCGCAAGAAGTTCCAGGACACGTTCACCAAGGAGCATGGCGTGAAGATCGGCTTCATGAGCTTCTTCGTGAAGGCTGCCGTGCATGCCTTGAAGAAGTACCCCGTGTTGAACGCCTCGGTCGATGGCAACGACATCGTTTACCACGGCTACTTCGACATCGGCATCGCCGTGGGCTCGCCCCGTGGCCTGGTGGTGCCTATCCTGCGCAATGCCGACCAGATGAGCTTTGCCGACATCGAGAAGAAGATCGCCGAATTCGGCAAGAAGGCCGCTGAAGGCAAGCTGGGCATTGAAGAAATGACCGGCGGCACGTTCTCGATTTCCAACGGTGGCACCTTCGGCTCGATGATGTCCACGCCCATCATCAACCCGCCCCAGTCGGCCATCCTGGGCGTGCACGCCACCAAGGACCGCGCTGTGGTGGAGAACGGCCAGATCGTTGTGCGCCCGATGAACTACCTGGCCATGTCCTACGACCACCGCATCATCGACGGCCGCGAAGCCGTGCTGGGCTTGGTGGCGATGAAGGATGCGCTGGAAGACCCATCGCGCCTGCTGTTCGACATCTAACCTCCTGACCGCATGGACCCACCCGCGTGGCCGACCTCTGGTTGTGCCCGCCGGTGGGTCTTTCTCCAACAGACTGAACGAGATTTCCCATGAGCAAACAATTTGATGTGATCGTCATCGGCGGTGGCCCCGGTGGCTACATTGCCGCCATCCGCGCAGCCCAGCTGGGCTTCAATGTTGCCTGTATCGACGAGTGGAAGAACGACAAGGGTGGCCCCGCACCGGGCGGCACCTGCACCAACGTGGGCTGCATTCCGTCCAAGGCGCTGCTGCAATCGTCCGAGCATTTCGAACACGCCAACAAGCACTTCGCCGAGCACGGCATCACCGCCACGGGCGTCAAGATGGACGTGGCCAAGATGATTGCCCGCAAGGACACCGTCGTGAAGCAGAACAACGACGGCATCCTGTACCTGTTCAAGAAGAACAAGGTCAGCTTCTTCCATGGCCGCGGCTCTTTCGTGAAGGCTGCTGAAGGCGGCTACGAGATCAAGGTGGCTGGCGCCGCCGAAGAGTCGCTGACGGGCAAGCAGATCATCATTGCCACAGGCTCCAATGCCCGTGCGCTGCCCGGCACGCCGTTCGACGAAGAACTGGTGCTGTCCAACGACGGCGCGCTGCGCGTGGGCGCTGTGCCCAAGAAGCTCGGCCTGATCGGCTCGGGCGTGATCGGTCTGGAAATGGGCTCGGTGTGGCGCCGCCTGGGGGCCGATGTCACCATCCTCGAAGGCCTGCCGACCTTCCTGGGCGCGGTGGACGAGCAGATCGCCAAGGAAGCCAAGAAGGCCTTCGACAAGCAAGGTCTGAAGATTGAGCTGGGCGTGAAGGTCGGCGAGATCAAGACCAGCAAGAAGGGCGTGAGCATTGCCTACACCAACGCCAAGGGCGAAGCCCAGTCGCTGGACGTGGACAAGCTCATCGTCTCCATTGGCCGCGTGCCCAACACCATTGGCCTGAACGTCGAAGCCGTGGGCCTGCAGCTCGACGAGCGTGGCGCCATCGTGGTCGATGCCGACTGCAAGACCAACCTGCCCGGCGTGTGGGCGGTGGGTGACGTGGTGCGCGGCCCGATGCTGGCGCACAAGGCCGAGGAAGAGGGCGTTGCCGTGGCCGAGCGCATCGCCGGCCAGCACGGCCACGTGAACTTCAACACCGTGCCCTGGGTCATCTACACCAGCCCCGAGATCGCATGGGTGGGCCGCACCGAGCAGCAGCTCAAGGCCGACGGCGTGAAGTACAAGGCGGGCAGCTTCCCGTTCCTGGCCAACGGCCGTGCACGGGCGCTGGGGGACACGACCGGCATGGTCAAGATGCTGGCCGATGCCGAGACCGACGAAATCCTGGGCGTGCACATCGTGGGTCCGCAGGCCAGCGAGTTGATTGCCGAAGCTGTTGTGGCCATGGAGTTCAAGGCCAGCAGCGAAGACATCGCGCGCATCTGCCACGCACACCCCAGCCTGAGCGAAGCCACCAAGGAAGCGGCCCTGGCCGTGGATAAGCGCACTCTGAACTTCTGATTTTTGGGTCAAATCGGGCTCTAGCGCTTATCTCATAAGCGCTAGTAGCTATAAAAATCATAGTTTCTGAGCATCCACCACGTGACTGTTAAACAGGCTTACCTGGCCGAGTTGGCCGCTAAAGGCTACCAAAGTGACCCTGCCCAATTGCGCGCAGTGGATGCCCTTCAGCGTTGCGCTGATGACTGGGCCGCATACAAGGCCCAGCGTTCCAACGCACTCAAGAAGCTGATCAACCGGCCTGATGTGCCGCGCGGCGTGTACATGTATGGCGGGGTGGGGCGGGGCAAGAGCTTTCTGATGGAATGCTTTTTCGACGCCGTTCCCTTGAAGCGCAAGGTGCGCCTTCACTTTCACGAGTTCATGCGCGAAGTGCACCGCGAACTGGCGGGCCTGCAGGGCACGGTCAACCCGCTGGACGTGCTGGGCGCGCGCATTGCCAAGCGCTACAAGCTCATCTGCTTTGACGAGTTTCACGTGGCGGACATTACCGACGCCATGATCCTGCATCGCCTGCTGGCGGCACTGTTCGATAACGGTGTGGGCTTTGTGACCACTTCGAATTTCAAGCCCGACGACCTGTACCCCGACGGCCTGCACCGCGACCGCATTCTCCCCGCGATTGCCCTGCTCAATGAAAAGCTTGAAGTGGTCAATGTGGACAACGGTACCGATTACCGTCGGCGCACTCTGGAGCACGTGAAGCTGTACCACACGCCGCTGGGCCCCGAGGCAGATGCTGAAATGGGCCAGGCGTTTGACCAACTGGCCGAAGTGCACGACGAAGACCCGGTGCTGCACATCGAGGCCCGCGAGATCCGGGCACGCCGCAAGGCCGGTGGTGTGGTGTGGTTTGACTTCAAGACCCTGTGTGGTGGCCCCCGGTCGCAGAACGACTATCTGGAAATCGCGACGCAGTTCCACACTGTGCTGCTGTCCGATGTGCCCTACATGCCGGTGAGCATGGCGTCGCCTGCGCGGCGTTTTACCTGGCTCGTGGACGTGTTGTACGACAGGCGCGTCAAGCTCATCCTGTCTGCAGCAGTACCCCCCGAGCAGCTTTACACCGAAGGCCCCTTGGCGCACGAGTTTCCGCGAACGATTTCGCGGCTCAACGAGATGCAGTCCAAGGAGTTCCTGGCGCTGGAGCGCCGCACTGTCGATACGGGGCTGACATGATCTCCAGACGCTTCGTATCTGTGGCGATTTTCTTGCTTGCCTGGGGGTTGTCGGCCTCGGCCATTGCGCAGCCGACAGCTGCTGGTGCGGAGGCCAACGGCCAGCAGGCAGCCGCCAAGGCGGCCGAACGTAAAGTGGAACACGACCGCATCCGCTCCGAACGCGAGGCCATCAAGGCCAGGCGACAACAGGACGAATCGGCCTGTTACCAGCGATTTTCCGTAGAAGACTGTCTGCGCAGTGTGCGGTCGGGCGTGCGCGATGCAGAAGCCCGTTTGCGTGCGCAGGAGATCGAACTCAATGATGCCGAGCGCAAGGAAAAAGCGGCGGAGCGTCTCAAATCCATTGAAGAAAAGCAGCGCGGCGTGCCGGATAGCCCCTCAGCGGGCAGCGGTGCTGCAAGCGCTGTGGTGCGCAAGCCGTCGCAAGACCCCCAGGGCCTGAAATCGCAGCGTGACCACGAGGCTGAGCTGCGAGCACAGCAGCAGCGCATTAAGGTGCAAAAGCAGGCCCAGGAGCAGGCAGCGCGCACCAGTGGTAATGCCGAGCGTGCCGCAGAGGCGCGCGCACGCCACGCGCAAACGCTTCAAGCTGCGCAGGAGCGCCGGGACCGAGTCGAAAAGTCACGGGCAGAGGCCGCAGCCCAGGGGCGGGTCCCTGCAGCTCCGTTGCCAGCGGGTTCGGCAGCACGCTGAAACAGGTTTATTTGGGGTGGCAGCCCCAGGTGTTGAAAGTGCGCGTGGCGCCCAAAAGGCGCAGCGGGCCAGTGGGTACCGAGGCTCGGTCAGTGCCAGCGCCGCTTTCTTCAAGGGCCGCGCAGCCATTCACCCTTTCGGTTGCCCACCTATGCACATACCAGCGGGTGGCGTGCTGCTTCAGGGACGCCCTGCGTCAGCGGGTACCAGGCGAGCGACCTTCTTTTCCTCCACCAGCGCCTCCATCTTCACGATGACCAGCGAGAGGTTGTCGCCACCGCCCCGCGCGCGGGAGCGGGCTTTTTCAATCAGAAACTCCGTGGCTTCCCGCGGCGAGAGGGAATCAACCACGGAGCCGAGTTCGGTGGGCGAAAAGTAGTGCCACACCCCATCACTGCAGGCCATGAGCACATCGCCAGGCTGCAGCTGGGGGATCACATGGGTGGTGATGGGCGGGTCGCTTTCAGTGCCGAGGCAGCCCACCAGAATGTTCGAGTGCGGATGGTTGTTGGCCTCGGCTTCGGTAAGCTCGCCCCGGTCCACGAGAGCCTGGACGTAGGAGTGGTCGCTGGTGCGGAACACCATGCGCGCACCTTGGAAATGGTAGATGCGCGAATCGCCTGCATGCACCCAGTGGCAGTCGCCACGCGGGTTGATGAGAAAGGCTGCAATGGTGCTGTGCGGTTCCTGCTCGGCAGAAATGGCTGTGAGCCGGATCACGATGTGAGCTTCTTCCACCATGCTCTTGAGCATGGCTACCGGGTCGTCGGTGTCGGGCGAATAGCGCTCGAAGAGCTGGCGCGCAGTCATCATGACTTGGTCGGACGCCTTGCGCCCGCCGCTGCGCCCGCCCATGCCATCGGCAAGGACACCCAGTACGCAGCCATTGTGCCGCTCGTGGGAGATCAGGATCACCTGGTCTTGCTGGTACTCCCGGTCACCCTTGTGGATGCCGGTGGACGCGATGAGGCGAAACGCTTTGGTCATGCTGGTGATTGTGGGGGCGCGTACGCAAAGGGCCATCGCGCAAACGGGGGCAAGCGCGTATTATCCGCCCGCCTGTGGCATTTTTGCCATCCCACAGCCCCTTGCCTTGAACCCCAGCCTCCATTCCCCCCAACGCCAACTCATTGAGCTGCGCATCGAGCATGCCGATCTGGACGCTCTGATCGACCGGTGCGCCCCCGACGGCGTGGCGGACGAATTCACGCTGCGCCGCCTCAAAAAGCGCCGCCTCGCTCTGCGTGATGCCCTGGATCGCCTGGAACGGGACCTTCAACCCCAAGAGCCCGCTTGATGGCGTTGGTAGAGATGGTGCAGGAGGTGTTTGCCCCTGGCGGCGTGCTGGCGCGGGCCGACACGCATTTCCAGCCGCGCGAAGGCCAAACGCAAATGGCCATGGCCGTGGCGCACACCATCGAAACGGGCGGGGCGCTGGTCGTGGAGGCAGGCACGGGGGTGGGCAAGACTTTTTCCTATCTGGTCCCGGCACTCCTGAGCGGCGAACGGGTGCTGTTGTCCACCGCCACCAAGGCCTTGCAGGACCAGCTGTTTGCGCGCGATCTCCCGCGCCTGGCGCAGACCCTGGGCTTGCCGGTGCGCATGGCGCTTCTGAAGGGCAGGGCGAGCTATCTGTGCCTGTACCGCATGGAACTGGCGCGCCAGGATGTGTCAGCCCGTGAGCCTGGCGTGGCACGGGTTTTGGCCAAGGTCGAGAGTTGGTCGCATGGCACGCGCTCGGGCGATCTTGCAGAACTGACGGGGTTGGACGAACGCTCGCCCGTGATACCGCTGGTCACCTCCACCCGTGAGAACTGCCTGGGCTCGCAGTGCCCCCGCTTTCGCGAATGCCACGTGCATTTGGCGCGGCGCGAGGCCTTGGCAGCGGACATCGTGGTCATCAACCACCACCTTTTCTTCGCCGATGTGGCTGTGCGCGAGTCGGGCATGGCCGAGCTCTTACCGTCCGTACGTGTGGTGGTGTTTGATGAGGCGCACCAGATCAACGAGACGGGCGTGCAGTTTCTGGGGCTTACGCTGTCCACGGGCCAGCTGATGGATTTTGGCAGGGACCTGCTGGCCGCAGGGCTGCAGCATGCGCGGGGCCTTGCGGACTGGACGGGGCTTGCGAGCCAGGTGGATCTGTCTGCCCGGGATTTGCGCTTAGCGGCGGGAGATATGCGGGGCAGCGCAAAGCTGCGCTGGACCGATGAAACGCCGGAGAGCGTCAGGCCGGATGAATGGCAGACTGCCCTGCGCCGCGTGGCGCTCGCCTGCGCCCAGGCGCAGGAGGCGCTCGACACTGTCAGCGAAATAGCGCCCGACTTTGTGCGCCTGTATGAGCGCGGGACTGAACTGCTGGCGCGCCTGGCCCATTTTTCTGGCCCCGGCAATCCGGATGCGGTGCGCTGGGTCGATGTGGGGCCGCAGTTGCGCTTGACGGAATCCCCCCTGGACATTGCCGAGGCCATGCGCACACGCCTGCTGGCCACCCCTGCGGAACCCGTGGGTGACGATGGGTGGCCTGGGGAGCCTGCTGCCGGACCCGGCAGGGCCTGGGTCTTCACCTCGGCCACCTTGGGCGATGACGAGCAACTGAGTTGGTTCACGGAGCGGGCGGGTTTGCAGGACGCACAGATCCTGCGGGTTGCGAGCCCGTTTGACTATGGGGCGCAGGCAGCACTGTATGTGCCACGCCACCTGCCGTCTCCTGCCGATCCTTCGCACAGCACGGCGCTTGCGCGCTGGGTGGGCGAGGCTGCGGCGCAATTGGGTGGCCGCACCCTGGTGCTGACCACGACGCTCAAGGCCTTGCGCGCCATTGGCGATGCGTTGAAAGCGCAGTTTGCGGGCTCTGCTGCCCTGGAAGTGCTGGTGCAGGGCGAGTGGCCCAAACGGCGGCTGATGGAGCGTTTTCGCGAAGGCAGCGAGCACGGGCAGCAGGGCTGTGTACTGGTGGCTTCCGCGACGTTCTGGGAAGGGTTTGATGTGCCCGGGGATGCATTGCAGCTTGTTGTGATTGACAAGCTTCCTTTTCCTCCCCCGGGCGACCCTTTGGTGGAGGCGCGTACGCAGCGTATTGAGAAATCTGGCGGGAAAGCGTTCAAGTCTTACGCGCTGCCCGAGGCAGCCGTTGCGCTCAAGCAGGGGGCGGGGCGGTTGATACGCCGTGAGTCCGACCAGGGCATTCTGGTGGTGGGTGACACCCGCCTTGTCACCATGGGCTATGGCAAGCGCCTGCTGGCGGCTTTGCCCCCGATGCGGCGCCTGGAGTCAGAGCCCGACTTTAAAGCAGCTCTTCAGGCGCTTACCAAAGCTTCCACCACGGCTCCGCCTTTTCCTTGAGGCCACCGCGCAGATAGGCGCTTTGGGGGTACGAAGTGTCCATCACGCGGCGTGCATCGTCGCGCAGCTGCGTCATGCCCAGTGCGTCGTACGACTGGATCAGGATGTACAGAGCTTCTTCGAGCGCGGGCACGCCCTGGTAGTCCGCCAGGGCTACCTGGGCACGGCTGATGGCTGCCACATACGCGCCGCGCTGGAAGTAGTAGCGCGCCACATGCACTTCGTACTGCGCGAGCGAATTCACGATGTACGTCATGCGCTGGCGTGCATCCTGTGCGTAGCGGGATTCCGGGAAGCGGGTGGCCAGCTCACTGAAGGCCTCAAAGGAGTCCTTGGCTGCTTTCTGGTCGCGCTCGGAAAGGTCCTGGCGCGAGATGAACGAGAACAGACCGAGGTTGTCGTTAAAGTTCACCAAGCCCTTGAGGTACAGCGCATAGTCAAGCGCAGGGCTGGCGGGATGGAGCTTCATGAAGCGGTCCAGCGTTGCAATGGCCTGGGCTTTTTCGCCAGCCTTGTAGTGCGCGTAGGCCTTGTCGATCTGGGCCTGCTGCGCCAGCGGCGTGCCAGCTGCACGCCCCTCCAGTTTTTCGAGCAGAGGAACCGCCTTGTCGTAGGCGCCGCTGTTCATTTCGTCCTGCGCTTCCGAATGGATGCGATTGGGGCTCCAGTTGGCCGTTTTGTCTTCGGTTGTGCTGGAGCAACCTGCCAGCAGACCAGCAAGCAGCAGGGCAGAAACGAGGGGCAGTGGGGCACGCAGCATCGCAGGCAGCTTTCAGCAAAAAAGGAAACAGGGGTGCAGGATAGCTGGGCCGGTCCAGAGGGCCAGGCGCCGCTGGCATCCAGGGCACGAAAAAGCATTGTACTGGGGGTGGCACCTGTCAAGAGGCGTTGCGCTGCCAGCTTTCTCTCGGTGGAGATGCTGGGCTTTCTACAATGGCCCCCATGTTTGTTCACTTGCGCCTGCACACCGAGTTCTCCGTCGTAGACGGTACCAATCGAATCGATGAGGTGGCCAAGGCGGCTGCCAAAGACGGCCAGCCTGCACTGGCCATCACCGATCTCAACAACCTTTTTGGCGCGATCAAGTTCTACAAGGAGGCGCGGGGCAAGGGCGTCAAGCCCATCCTGGGGGCCGAGATTTTTCTGGAAGGCGAAGCGGGCGCAGCCCCCTCACGCCTGATCGTCCTGGTGCAGAACCGCCAGGGCTACCTCAATCTGTCCGAACTGCTCGCGCGCGCGTGGACGCGCAATGTCGTCAAGAACCTGGCGCTGTGCACCTGGGCCTGGCTGGAAGAGTTGTCGGAAGGGCTGATTGCTCTGGCCGGGGCACAGGCTGGGCCCGTGGGCCAGGCTCTCCTGAAGGGGGACGAGTCGGGCGCCGCTGAGATTGCCTTGCGCCTGGCAGGGCTGTTTCCACACCGGTTTTACATCGAGTTGCAGCGTGCGGGCCGTGTGGACGATGAAAGCCACGTGGTGGCTGCTGCGCAGTTGGCGGCGCGCCTGAGCTTGCCCGTGGTGGCTACACATCCTGTGCAGTTCGCCACTCCAGACGACTATGAGGCCCACGAGGCGCGCGTCTGTATTGCAGAGGGGGAGATTCTGGCCAACCCGCGCCGCGTGCGCAAGTTCACGCGCGACCAATATTTCAAGTCGTCTGCAGAAATGCAGGCCTTGTTCGCTGATGTTCCCTCGGCCATCGCGAACACGGTGGAAATTGCCCAGCGTTGCAACCTCACGCTGGTGCTTGGCAAGCCGCAGTTGCCGGACTTTCCCACTCCCAATGGCATGCCGATCGATGAGTTCTTTCGTTTTGCCTCGTTCGAGGGGCTGGAGGAGCGCCTGAAGCTTCTCTTCCCCAAGGAGTCCGACCGCGATCAGCAGCGTCCCCGCTATGTGGAACGCCTGGAGTTCGAGATCGGAACCATTCTCAAGATGGGTTTTCCGGGCTACTTCCTCATCGTGGGGGACTTCATTCAGTGGGCCAAGGCCAACGGGTGCCCTGTGGGGCCGGGACGGGGATCGGGTGCCGGTTCGCTAGTGGCGTATGCCCTCAAGATCACCGACCTGGATCCGCTGCAATACAACCTGCTGTTCGAGCGGTTTCTGAATCCCGAGCGTGTGTCCATGCCTGACTTCGACATTGACTTTTGCCAGTCCAATCGTGACCGGGTGATCGACTATGTGAAGGACAAGTACGGCAAGAATGCCGTGAGCCAGATTGCCACTTTCGGGACCATGGCTGCCAAAGCCGCCATCCGCGACGTGGGCCGGGTGATGGACATGAGCTACATGTTCTGCGACGGCATCTCCAAGCTGGTACCGGGCAAGCCCGGCATGTCGTACACGCTGGCCTATCCGCCCGAGGTGAAAAAGGAAGGCGACAAGAACAACTACGCACTGGAGCTGGAGCCGCTGCTGTACGAACGCGTGCAGAAGGAAGAAGACGTCAAGACCATCATCGAGATGGCGCAAAAACTCGAAGGCATGACCCGCAACATCGGTATGCACGCGGGTGGGGTTTTGATTGCGCCTGGCAAGCTCACGGATTTCTGCCCGCTCTACCAGCAGCCGGGCAGCGAATCGGCGGTGAGCCAGTACGACAAGGACGACGTGGAAGCTATTGGCCTTGTGAAGTTCGACTTCTTGGGTCTCGCCACTCTCACCATTCTGGAAATCGCGCGTGAGTTCATCATCAAGCGCCACAAAGGCCAGGAGAACTTCGCCTTCGAGAACATTCCGCTGGACGATGGCGCCACCTATCGGCTGTTTTCCGACGGCAAGACCGAGGCCGTGTTCCAGTTTGAAAGCCGCGGCATGCAGGGCATGCTCAAGGAAGCGAAGCCGAGTCGGCTTGAAGACCTGATTGCACTGAACGCGCTGTACCGGCCGGGTCCCATGGATCTGATCCCGAGTTTCGTGAACCGCAAACACGGCAAGGAAGTGGTGGAGTACCCCCATCCGCTGGTGGAGCCCGTGCTGGCCGAGACCTACGGGATCATGGTGTACCAGGAGCAGGTGATGCAGACCGCCCAGGTGCTGGGGGGCTACAGCCTGGGCGGCGCCGACATGCTGCGCCGCGCCATGGGCAAGAAGAAGGCCGAGGAGATGGCCGAGCACCGGGAGATCTTCCGAAAGGGTGCGGCCGAAAAGAACATCAGCCAGGAGAAGGCTGACGAGGTGTTCGATTTGATGGAGAAGTTTGCAGGCTACGGCTTTAACAAGTCGCACGCGGCTGCTTACTCTCTGCTGGCTTACCACACGGGTTGGCTCAAGGTGCACTTCACCGCAGAGTTCTTCTGCGCCAACATGACCGTGGAAATGGATGACACCGACAAGCTCAAGGTGCTGTTCGAAGACGCGCAAAAAATGGGGCTCTCTTTCGAGCCGCCGGACGTCAACCGTGGCTTCTACCGGTTCGAGCCCGTGACTGACAAAATCATCCGCTACGGCTTGGGCGCCGTTAAGGGCACGGGCCAGCAGGCCATCGAGGCCATGGTGGCGGCGCGCGAGGGGCGTGGCGAAGGGCCCCATGGCGCCACCACCGGGCCTTTCAAGAGCCTTTTCGATTTCTGCCTGCGCGTGGACAAGGCGCGCATGAACAAGCGCACGGTGGAGGCGCTGATCAAGGCGGGTGCATTTGATTCCATCAACATGAACCGGGCATCGATGGTGGCGTCCATCGACCGGGCTTTTGACTTTGCGGCTGCCACGCTGGCCAACGTGAACCAGGGTGGCTTGTTCGACATGATGGGTGATGATGCCCATGGTTCCAGCACGCAGGAGCCTGAACTGGTGGACGCGGTTCCCTGGGGGATCAAGGAGCGACTCACCCTGGAGAAAACGGCGGTCGGTTTCTATCTGTCCGGCCATCTGTTCGATGAAGTCGCCACGGAGGTGCGCCGCTTTGTGCGCACCCAGATCGATGAGCTGCTGGACAGTCGCGAACCCCAGGTCTTGGCCGGGATCATCAGTGATTTCCGGGTCATCAATGGACAGCGGGGCAAATTGGGCCTGTTCAAACTGGACGACAAGTCTGCCGTCATTGAGGCGTCTGCCGATGAGGCCTTGCTCAACACGTACCGCAACCAGCTCAAGGAAGATGAGTTTGTGGTGATGATGGGCCGCTTGCAAATGGACCATTTCAGCGGTGGCCTGCGCGTGAAGGTGCAACAGGTGTGGGACTTGGCAGGGGCGCGTTGCCGTTTTGGCAAATACCTGCATGTCACCGTCGGCGACAAGGGCCCGGATGTGCACCGCCTGGTCAAGGAGTTTCCGCCGCGCAGAGAGGAGCTTGCCGAGGGTGAATTGCTCCACGGCCTGCGTGTGCGCATGGGGGTGCGCTGTGTGGCGCAGGACGCGGCCGCTGTGGCGGAGCTGCAACTGGGGGAGAGTGCCCGTTTTTATCCCACCGATGCTGCGCTGGCCGCCTGGACCGCCCAGGCGGGCAGTGGTTCGGCCACCGTGGTTTACGAATAAATCGGGTGTTGGAAACCATTCGGTGAATATCGTGAAGGCGACAGCTTGAAAAAAACCGGATCAACGTCAGATTTCCCTCACGGCAGCATGCCGCGCGGATCGCTAGAATGATTTTCATGGCAACAAAACCACCTTCACCCCCCACCGCGCTGCCCGTGACCCGGCCCGCGCGGGATGATGGCGGTTCGGTCGTGCTCGAAAGACGCACCCAGAAGACCCAGCCGCCGCAGATGTACCAGGTGGTCATGCTCAATGACGACTACACCCCCATGGAGTTCGTCATCGTGGTTTTGCAGGAGTTTTTCAGCAAGGACCGTGAACAAGCCACCCAGATCATGTTGAAGATCCATCTCGATGGCAAAGGCGTCTGCGGTGTTTATTCCCGCGATGTGGCTGCAACCAAGGTGGAACAAGTGCTTGACGCCGCCCTCAAGGCGGGCCACCCACTCCAATGTGTCAGTGAACCTGTTGAATAACAGGTTTTTGATCCCGATCTACAGTTATCCCTTCCACGCAAGCACAAAGGAGTTCACATGATTGCCCAGGAACTGGAAGTCAGCTTGCACATGGCCTTTGTTGAGGCCCGTCAGCAGCGCCACGAGTTCATCACCGTGGAGCATCTGTTGCTTGCACTGCTCGATAACCCCAGCGCAGCGGAGGTGCTGCGCGCATGTTCGGCCAATATCGATGATCTGCGCTCATCGCTGGCGAACTTCATCAAAGACAACACGCCCCAGGTGGCTGGCACCGATGAGGTGGACACGCAGCCCACGCTGGGATTCCAGCGTGTGATCCAGCGCGCCATCATGCACGTGCAATCCACGGGCAATGGCAAGAAGGAAGTCACGGGTGCCAACGTGCTCGTGGCCATCTTTGGCGAGAAGGATTCGCATGCCGTGTACTACCTGCACCAGCAGGGCGTGACGCGCCTGGACGTGGTCAATTTCATTGCCCACGGTATCAAGAAGGGCGAACCCCCAGAGCCTGCCAAGCCGGACAACCAGGCGGAAGGCGAAGAGGGTGGTTCTTCTGAGCGCAACGAAAAAGCCTCGCCGCTGGAACAGTTCACCCAGAACCTGAACCAGGCCGCCAAAGACGGCAAGATCGATCCGCTGATCGGGCGCCACTACGAGGTGGAGCGCACGATCCAGATCCTGTGCCGCCGCCGCAAGAACAACCCACTGCTGGTGGGTGAAGCTGGCGTGGGCAAGACGGCGATTGCCGAGGGTCTGGCCTGGCGGATTACCCAGAACGATGTGCCTGAAATCCTGGCCGAGGCCACGGTGTACTCGCTCGACATGGGCGCATTGCTGGCAGGCACCAAGTACCGGGGTGATTTTGAGCAGCGCCTCAAGGGTGTTCTCAAGTCGCTGAAGGACAAGCCCAATGCGATTTTGTTCATCGACGAGATCCATACGCTGATCGGTGCGGGTGCCGCGTCGGGCGGCACGCTGGATGCCTCCAACCTGCTCAAGCCCGCGCTTTCCAGCGGCCAGCTCAAGTGCATTGGCGCAACGACCTTCACGGAATACCGTGGCATCTTCGAAAAAGATGCAGCGCTGTCGCGCCGTTTCCAGAAGGTGGACGTGGTGGAGCCCAGCGTGGCCGAAACCATCGACATCCTCAAGGGCCTGAAGTCGCGCTTTGAAGAGCACCACAGCGTGAAGTATGCGGCGGCGGCCCTGCAGGCTGCAGCCGAGCTGAGCGCCAAGTACATCAATGACCGCCATCTGCCTGACAAAGCGATTGACGTCATTGACGAAGCCGGTGCTGCACAGCGCATCATGGTGCCGAGCAAGCGCAAGAAGACCATCGGCAAGGCCGAGATCGAAGAGATCGTGGCCAAGATTGCGCGTATTCCGCCTGCGAATGTGTCCAATGACGACCGTGGCAAGCTCCAGACGCTGGAACGCGACCTGAAGAGTGTGGTGTTCGGCCAGGACAAGGCCCTGGAAGTGCTGGCCAGCGCGGTCAAGATGGCGCGGTCCGGTCTGGGCAAGGGCGACAAGCCCATCGGCTCGTTCCTGTTCAGCGGCCCCACAGGCGTGGGCAAGACCGAGGCGGCCAAGCAGCTGGCCTACATCATGGGCATCGAGCTCTTGCGCTTCGACATGTCGGAGTACATGGAGCGCCATGCGGTCAGCCGCCTGATTGGTGCGCCTCCGGGCTATGTCGGATTCGACCAGGGTGGCCTGTTGACCGAAGCCATCACCAAGAAGCCGCACGCTGTGCTGCTGCTCGACGAAATCGAGAAGGCGCACCCGGACATCTTCAACGTGCTGCTGCAGGTGATGGACCATGGCACGCTGACCGACAACAACGGGCGCAAGGCCGACTTCCGCAACGTCCTGATCATCATGACGACGAATGCGGGCGCCGAGACCATGAACAAGGCGACGATTGGCTTCACCAACCCGCGCCAGGCGGGCGACGAAATGGGCGACATCAAGCGCCTCTTCACGCCCGAGTTCCGCAACCGGCTGGATGCCATCGTCAACTTCAAGGCGCTCGACGAGCAGATCATCCTGCGCGTGGTGGACAAGTTCCTGCTGCAGCTGGAGACGCAACTGGCCGAGAAGAAGGTGGAAGTTACCTTTACCGATACGCTGCGCAAGCACTTGGCCAAGAAGGGTTTCGATCCGCTCATGGGCGCCCGCCCGATGCAGCGTCTGATCCAGGACACCATCCGCCGCGCGCTGGCTGACGAGCTGCTCTTCGGTCGCCTGACGGACGGTGGGCGTCTGACGGTCGATATCGAGGTGAAGACCGACGACAAGGGCGTGGAAACCTCCGAGGTGCTGCTGGACATCCAGCCGCTGGCCAAGAAGGAACGCTCGGCCAAGTCCGAGCCCGCCGAGCCCGAGGAAGCCACGGCGGACTGATGTGCACTGGCGCCACTGGCGCTTTGCCGACACACACCGGCACTCTCCAGACGCCAGCCATCATTGCGATGGCTGGCTTTTTTTTGTCCGTAGTACAGTGTCTACAGCGTGGTGGTGGCGAAGTCTGCACAGGCAGTCTTTGACGAGCTGGATCAGCGAACTGGTGTGCGCGAACGCCGTCCGGTGCCCCAAAATCATTGAAACGTTTTCGCACAGTTCCGCGGCAAGCCAGGACCTTTGGGGCGGCATACTGCGCGCTGACTGAGGAGACGCCCCCATGACCATGACCCCCACACCTTCCGCCCCGATGTTTCCCGGTGCCTCCTCTCGCAAGCGGCGTCTGGGAGCGATCAGCCGGTGTCTCGCCATTGCCAGTTTTGGTGCCCTGGTGGCAGCTTGTGGCGGCGGCGGGGGTGATGCGGCGCCGGTTTCACCGCCTCCGGGCTCCCCGGCGCCAGGCGCGCCAGCGCCAGCTCCGCCCCCCGGGGGCCATGTGTATGGCGATGTGCGCGGCGCAACCCTGGGTGTGGGCGCGCCGCTCAATGGCGCGCTGCCGTTCCCTGCCAACAATGACTGGAACGCGGATATCAGTGGGCTCCCCATCGATCCCAACTCTGACAACCTCATCGCCAGCATTGGCCTCTCCCGGGGTTTGTTCCCGGATTTCGGCGCGGGCCTGTGGGAAGGCGCGCCTATCGGCATTCCCTATGTGGTGGTGGCAGGTAACCAGCCGCGTGTGGCGGTGCAGTTCACCGACTACGGCGACGAGAGTGATGCAGGCCCGTACCCGATTCCGCCCAACGCGCCTATTGAAGGAGGTCCTTCCAGCGCGGGTGACCGCCACGTGATCGTGATCGACCGCGACAACAACCGCTTGTATGAAACCGGCAACAGCTACCCGCAGTCCGACGGCAGCTGGCGTGCGTCGGGTGGTGCTGTCTTTCACCTGGACAGCAACAACGTGCGTCCCACCGCCAGGCCGCGATGGACCAGCGCGGACGCAGCGGGCCTGCCGATCTTTCCGGGCCTGGTGCGGTACGACGAGGCGTCGCTGGGCGCCGGTGGCATCCGCCACGCGCTGCGCTTTACCGTCAGCCAGACCCGCCGCGCCTACGTGCCGCCCGCGACCCACTGGGCATCGAGCAATACCAGCCCCAACCTTCCCCCCATGGGCATGCGCGTGCGCCTGAAGGCGGGCTATGCGATCCCGCCGGGCTTCTCTGCCGAAGCGCAGGCTATCCTCTCCGCCCTCAAGACCCACGGGATGATGGTGGCCGACAACGGCTCCAACTGGTTCCTGAGCGGGGCGCCGGACGAACGCTGGAACAACGATCGCCTGAAGTCCGAGCTGCGCCAGGTACTGGGCCGCGACTTCGAGGTCGTGCGCATGGACGGGCTGGTGACGCCATGACTCAGTGGGGCGACCAGTTGGGCAGGCCTTGGGGCTCGGCCTACTGGCGCGCCGTAAGCCGCTCCAGCAGTTCCACGGTGGGATAGCCGTCCGCCACAACGCCGATGCTGCGCTGGTAGCCTCGCAGCCCTGCGCGGGTGGCGGGGCCCATCACGCCGTCCGGGGTGCCGGCTGCAAATCCCTTGCGGTTGAGCGCCTCTTGTAGCTCCTGCAATTGCTGGCGTGAAAGGGGTGCAAGGTCGCGCGGCCAGGCGGCAACCACGGGCCCGCCACCGCCAATCTGGCGCGCCAGCAGCGCCACCCCCAGCGCGTAGTTGACCGAGTTGTTGTAGCGCAGGATGACCCGGAAATTGCCCCCTACCAGAAAGGCCGGGCCTCGGGCACCTGCGGGCGTGACGATGGACGCGGAGGCCAGGGTGGGCAATGCCTGCCCGTCGATGCCGCGCACACCTTCAGCGTCCCACTGGGCTGTGGTCTGCCGTACGGAAGGGTCTGCGCGGGCGTGGTCGAAAGACGCGGGCAACTGCACCTCCACCCCCCAGGGTTCGCCCGCCTGCCAGCCCGAACGCGCCAGGAAATGCGCGGTAGACGCCGTCACGTCCGGGATGCTGCCCCAGATGTCGCGGTGGCCATCGCCATCGGCATCGACGGCGTAGGCCAGAAACACCGAGGGCAGGAACTGCGTGTGCCCCATGGCGCCGGCCCAGGAGCCGAGCATGCGGTCTGCTGCGATGTCGCCCTGGTCCACGATGCGCAGCGCGGCCAGCAGTTCGGCCTGGGCCCAAGCGCGGCGGCGGCCTTCATAGGCCAGCGTGGACAGCGCGTCCACGGTGCGGAACGTCCCGAAATTGCTGCCGTAGTTGCTCTCCATGCCCCAGATGGCGGTGATCACGGTGGCAGGCACGCCATAGCGGGCGGCAGTGGCTTCCAGCGTGGCGCTGTGTTCGGCCAGCTTGGCCTGGCCTTGGGCAATGCGCTGCGGCGACACCGCACTGTCAAGGTAGGCCCAGGGTGTGCGCGTGAATTCAGGCTGTGCCCGGTCAAGCTCCACCACACGCGGCTGCCATTGCGCCTGGCCCAGCACTTCGCGCACCGTGCGGGGCTGGATGCCCGCCTGCAAGGCCTGCGCCGAAAACGCGTCGCGCCATGCGGCAAAGCCTGCCGCATGGTCCACGCCAGCGGTGGGGCTGCCGGTAGATGCTGCGGCATCTTGGGCCGGTGTGCTGGTGGTGGCAGGGGGGGCGCTGGCTGGCGGCGGTGTTTTCACCGCGTCCGGGCGATGGGGAGGCGCTGCGGCGCAGCCCGCCAGAGCCAGGGCTGCCCAACATGCTGCAAGGGAACGTGGGGACCAAGAGGACAAAAGGGAAGGGCGGAGCCGCGAAACGGAGGGATTGGCTGGGTGGGTGCTTTGCATGCGCCATTGTCCCGCGCTGCAGCGGCGGTGCTGCGCTGCAGGTGTATCACGGCGTGAAGCGGCATCCGAGGGGTATTTGTATTTGCTATATATTTTATAGCTGCTAGCGCTTTATCAGTATGCGCTAGGGGCCTAAAAAGCTTGTAAATCAGGTTACAGTTCACGGTCTCCTTCGCCCTGTTCTTCTGTCGCCCCCTGTTTGCCCATCGACCATGGCCCCCCACACCTTCCTTTGGCACGACTACGAAACCTTTGGTGCCAACACGCGCCGCGATCGGCCTGCGCAGTTCGCGGCCATCCGCACGGACGCGGAGCTGAACGAAATCGGCGAGCCACTGATGTTCTATTGCCAGCCTGCCAACGACTACTTGCCCGACCCGGTGTCGTGTCTCATCACAGGCATCACGCCGCAGCTGTGCCTGGAAAAGGGCGTGCCCGAGCACACGTTCGCTGCGCGCATTGAGTCTGAGTTTGCCCAGCCCGGCACCATTGGTGTGGGCTACAACACCATCCGGTTTGACGACGAGATCACGCGCTTCATGTTCTGGCGCAACCTCATCGACCCGTATGCGCGCGAGTGGCAAAACCAGTGCGGCCGCTGGGACCTGCTGGACGTGGTGCGCATGACCTATGCGCTGCGGCCGGATGGCATCACCTGGCCAAAGAAAGAAGACGGCGTGACCCCCAGCTTCAAGCTGGAACACCTCTCCAAGGCCAATGGCCTGCAGCACGACGCGGCGCACGATGCGCTGTCAGACGTGCGCGCCACCATTGCGCTGGCGCGGCTGATCCGCCAGCACAACACCAAGCTGTTTGACTTTGCACTGAGCCTGCACAAGAAAGACCGCGTGGCCGCCGAGCTGCGCCTGCCCGCCACCACCAGCACGGCGCGGCCGTTTCTGCATGTGTCCGGCATGTTCCCCACCGGGCGCGGTTGCCTGGCCGTGATGTGGCCGCTGGCCAGCCACCCTACCAACAAAAACGAGCTGATCGCCTGGGACCTGGCCCACGACCCGCGCGAGCTGGCCACACTCAATGTGGAGGACATCCGCCTGCGCATGTTCAGCAAGGCCGACGCGTTGCCCGAGGGCGTGACGCGCCTGCCCATCAAGACCATCCACCTGAACAAGTCACCCATGGTGGTGGGCAATGTGAACACGCTCACGCCCGCGCTGGCCCAGCGCTGGGGCATCGACCTGGCCCAGGCCGCACAGAACGCCGAGGTGGCGCGCGCGCTGCCCGACATGAGCGGCATCTGGCCCGCAGTGTTTGCCCGCCCGCAAGAGCCGGCGCCGGATGTGGACCAGGACCTGTACGGCGGTTTTGTGGGCAACAACGACCGGCGCCTGCTGAACGACCTGCGCACCCTGAGCGGCGACAAGCTGGCCAAGGCGCGTGCGAACTTTGATGACCCGCGGCTGGCCGATCTGCTGTGGCGCTACCGGGCGCGCAACTTTCCGCAAACGCTGTCGCCCGATGAGCAGGAACGCTGGGAGGCTCACCGCGCTGCCTGCCTGTTCGACGGGCAGGGCGGGGCGCGTACGGTGGAGCAGCTGTTCACCGAGATCGACGAACTCTCGGAGACCGCCGACGATGAGCGGACCCAGGACATTCTGGGCGCCTTGTACGATTACGCTGAACACATCGCACCTGAACGATGACTCCCCCTGAGGCGCTGCGCGCCTTCCCCCGGAGGGGGACGCACCCGGTGGCCTGGCGGAGCCAGTTCCACGGGTGCACTGGCATCAGGGCGCGCCAGTAGTGATCGCCCCGCCTCGTACGTAGACCAGTAGAAACAAAGCAGCCGCAGATTTTTATGATGACACCGCAGAACCACAGTTTCACCACCCAGATCGTGCACGCCGACCGCCTGGGCGGCGCCGAGCATGGGGCCATCCACAAGCCGATCCATACGTCCGTTCAGTACGGGTACGAGAAGATGGAAGAGTTGATCGCCGTGTTCCAGGGCACGAGCAAGGGCGGCTTCAACTATGCGCGCCAGGGCACGCCCACCACGGCGGCGCTGGAGGCCAAGATCACGCAGATGGAACGCGGGCACGGCTCCATCGTTTTCTCCACCGGCATGGCGGGCATTTGCGCGGTGTTCCTCACCCTGCTCAAGGCGGGTGACCATCTGGTGGCCAGCCAGTTCGTGTTTGGCAACACCAACAGCGTGTTCGGCACGTTGGCCGACCTGGGCATTGAAGTGACCACGGTGGATGTGACCGACGCGGCCAAAGTGGCTGCTGCCCTGCGCCCCAACACCCGCATGGTGTTTGTCGAAACCATTGCCAATCCCGGCACGCAGATCCCCGATCTGGAAGGCATTGGAGCGCTGTGCCAGCAACGTGGCGTGCTTTACGTGGTGGACAACACCGTGGCATCGCCCTATCTGTTCCGCGCTGCCACGGTGGGCGCGGGCCTGGTGGTCAATTCGCTCACCAAAAGCATCGGCGGGCAGGGCGCTGCGCTGGGTGGCGCTATCACCGACACGGGGCTGTACGACTGGTCGGGCTACCCCAACATCTTTGCGCCCTACCGCAAGGGCGACCCCAAGGGCTGGGGCCTTCAGCAGCTGCGCAAAAAGGGCCTGCGCGACATGGGTGGCACGCTGTCGTCCCATGCTGCGCACCAGCTGGCGCTGGGCGCTGAAACGCTGTCGCTGCGCATGGACCGCACCAGTGCCACCGCGCTGGCCTTGGCGCAGTGGCTGGAGGCACACCCGGCCGTCTCGCGCGTGCTGTACCCCATGCTGCCTTCGCACCCCCAGCATGCCTTTGCCAAAAAGCTCCTCCAGGCGGGCTCATGGCTGCTGTCGTTCGAGCTGCGCAACCCCGACCAGTGCCTGGCCGTGTGCAACCGCCTGCAGTTGCCCATCAAGGCCACGGGGCTGGCCGACACGCGCACGCTGATCATCCCGGTAGCGCACACCATCTTCTGGGAGGCCGGCCCCGCCGTGCGTGCCGCCATGGACATTGGTGACAGCATGATCCGCCTGTCAGTGGGCCTGGAAGACCCACAAGACCTGCTCGCTGACTTTGAGCAGGCCCTTGCAGGCGCCTGACCTGTCAAATACCCGCCCAGGAGTCCCTCATGGCCACAGCAACCTCGGCGCCCCCCGCCAGCATCGGCAAGTACCGCATCGAGCGTGAACTGGGCCGGGGTGCGAGCGGCATCGTGTTTCTGGGGCTCGACGGCTTTAGGGGGCGCAAGGTGGCCATCAAGCAGACGCATGCCCATCTGCTGAAAGTACCCGAGCAGGCCGAGCGCTACCGCAAGCTGCTGCGCAACGAGGCTGCGCTGTCGGGCCGCCTGCGCCACCCCCACATCGTGCGCCTGCTCGATGCGGACGAGGAGGCGCTGCCCCCCTACCTGGTGCTGGAATATGTGGATGGCCAGCCCCTGTCAGCCTATGCCACGCCTGATGCACTGCTGCCCGTGCCCCAGGTGCTGGACATTGCCTTCAAGTGCTGCAACGCGCTCGAGTACGCGTGCCGCGAAGGCCTGGTGCACCGCGACATCAAGCCCGCCAACCTCATGCTGGCCAAAGACGGCGACATCAAGCTGACCGATTTTGGTGCGGCGCTGTCACTGCGCAGCGATGCCACGCAACTGTCGGGCCTGGTGGGCTCGCCGTCCTACATGTCGCCCGAGCAGGTGCGTGAACACGACCTCACGCACCACAGCGACATGTTCTCGCTGGCTGTTGTTGTGTACGAGCTGCTCACGGGCCGCCGCCCGTTTGACGGCGACACCGACTTCGCCACGCTCTACAAGATCAGCAACGAGGCGCCCACGCCACCGAGCCTGCTGCGCGCGTCGCTGCCAGCCCATGTGGACGACGTGTTGCTGCGCGCCCTGGCCAAGCAGCCCTCCGACCGTTTTGCGACCTGGGACGATTTTGCACGGGCGCTGCTGGCCGCCCACCAGAGCCTGCCCCGCCAAAAATCCCAAGACACCGAGGCCGAGCGTTTTGCGCGCCTGCGCGCGCTGCCGTTTTTTGCCGACTTTCACGACGTGGCTCTGTGGGAGCTGATGCGCCTGGGCAACTGGCGGCGGCTGGAGCGGGGCACGGTGCTGATGCGCGAAAACACGCCCGGCGATTCGTTCTGCATCCTGATCGAGGGCCAGGTGGCCGTGAGTCGCCAGGGCTGGAATCTCAGCACACTGAGTGCGGGCGTCACCCTGGGTGAAATGACCTACCTGCGCCCCGACAACAGGCTGCGCACCGCCACCGCCGTGGCCGAGTCCGAAGTGCTGGTGCTCAAGGTGCGCAACCCCGCGCTGCGCGGGGCGTCCGAAGACCTGCAGTCGTGTTTTGACAAGGCCTTCATCAAGCTGCTGGTGGGGCGGTTGATTGCGACCAACGAGCAACTGGCCGAGTGGGAGCTGGTGGCTGCCCCTCCAGCCCCGGTAACACCGGCATCGCCTTCCGCGCCGCGCGGCTGAAGCGCTTCCGTTGCGCCCGCCGCTGGCTCGGCTACCAGGGAGTCAGTGCACCACGGTTTGCAGTAGCAGCTCGTCAAGCGGGGCAGGGCGGCCCAGGGCGTATCCCTGGGCAAAGTGCACGCCCAGCCCGGTCAGCAGGTCCACGACGGCCTGGCTTTCGGCAAACTCCGCCACGGTCTTCTTGCCCATCAGGCAGCCAATTTCGTGGATGGACTTCACCATGGCGAAGCTCACCGGGTCGTCGGCCATGTTCTTCACAAACTGCCCGTCGATCTTGAGCATGTCCACCGCCAGCTCGCGCAGGTAGGCATACGACGATAACCCGCTGCCAAAGTCGTCCAGCGCAAACTGGCAGCCCCGCGCGCGCAGTGCGTGGATGAAACGGTTGGCCGCTGCCAGGTCGCCCATGGCGGCGGTTTCGGTGATCTCGAAACACAGGCGGTCGCAGCGCACCGGGGTCTGGTCCATGGCCTGCAGCACCTGGCTCAAAAATGCGGCGTCGCCCACGGACTGGCCCGACAGGTTGATGCAGCACAGCTCCACACGCTCCTGGTGTTCGGCCATCCAGGCCAGGGCTTTTTTGATGACCCAGCGGTCCACCCGCGCGGCCAGGTGGTAGCGCTCCACGGCGGGCATGAATTCGCCCGGCGAGACCCGTTGGCCGTCGGCCGTGCGCATGCGCAGCAGGATCTCGCAATGCAGGCCGTGCGGCGGGCTCCCCTGCAGTGTGCCCAGGCGGGTGATGGGCTGGCCAAACAGCTCAAACCGGTCGTGCTGTAGCGCATGCTCGATGCGGCTGACCCATTCCATGACGCCATAGCGCTGCGCCAGGGCAGGGTCGTTCTCGGCATAGACGTGGATGCGATTGCGCCCCCTGTCCTTGGCCACGTAGCAGGCGCTGTCTGCCGCCTGCAGCAAGGCGCCTACGCTTTCGGTGGCGGCATCCAGCATCACGGCTCCAATGCTGACACTGACACTGAACACATGGTCGCGCCAACCAAAACGGAATGCGGCCAGTTCCTGCTGCATGCGCTCTGCGACCTTCAAAGTCTGTTGCAGGTCCTGCTGCCATAGCAGGATGCCGAACTCGTCGCCTCCCAGGCGGCACAGCAGATCCTGAGGCTGCAGGTGGGCCAGGAACAGGCGCGCCACCTGCCGCAGCAGTTCGTCCCCTGCCGCATGGCCACAGGTGTCGTTGATCACCTTGAAATTGTCCAGGTCAAGGTAGCACACGCAGTGGCGGTCGGAGGCCTCCCGCGTGGCGGCAAAGGCCTGGGCCAGCAGGTGCTCGAACGCGCGGCGGTTGCCCAGGCTCGTGAGCGTGTCGTGCAGGGCCTGAAACTCCATTTCGCGACTCAGCCGGCTGGCCTCGGTCACGTCGCGAAACACCAGCACCACACCGTCAGCATCCCCGCCGGGGCGCAGCAGTGGTGAGGCGGACAGGTCCATCAGCAGGGGGGCTCCTGCCAGTGGTGTGGACCGCAGCTTGGAATGCAACTGGGTGCTGCCTTGCGCCAGTGCGCGGCCCACCAGGTCGGGGGCAGCCTGGGTGCCAGGTTCGGCGGCCAGGCCCAGCACGTCCTGGTGCCTGCGTCCGCAGGCGGCGGACAGCGACCAGCCTGTCAGCGTCTGGGCTGCAGGGTTCAGGTACTGCACCAGCCCCGTGGCGTCGGTGGTGACCACGGCGTCGCTGATCGAGTGCAGGGTGACCTGCAGGCGCTCCTTTTGCTGCAGCAGCGCTTCTTCGGCCTCGTGCCGCGCGGTCATGAACCGCACCCGGTCCAGTGCCACGGCCAGATGCCCAGCGGTGGCCTGCATCAGTGCGATCTGCCAGGGCTTGGGGGGCCGCACGCCTTCCTCGTCGCCATAAGTGCCCATGCCCAGTGCGCCCATGCGCTGGTCCGCCATGATCAGCGGCACATTGACGATGGTGCGGTTGTGCAGCACAGCGACCACGGCCTTGTTGGTGCGTGGGTCGGTGCGGGCATCTTCCACCACCACGACGTGGGTGGCCTGCATGATTTCTTCGAGCAGCGCATCCCCCTTCACGGGGATTTTCATGGTCTGCAGCTGGCGGCTCAGGGCACCCTCCTCACCACTGGTGGTGTGTGTGAGGAAGTCCAGCATCCCCGAGGATTCGTCAATCAGGGCCAGCCAGACGTGGCGGTAGTCAAAAACACTCTCTCCCATGGGTTTGACGGCATCGAGGACGTCGGACAAGGTCCAGGCGCGTTCCAGGCGTTTGCACAGCTGGAGCAGGGCCTCGGAGTGCCTGCGCTCTTCGGCGTCGTGGGGCGCTGTGGGGTTGGAGGGCAATGTCATGGAACGTGGTGAAGGGCGCTTTCCGGGAGCCCTGGAGCAAGGGACGACGTGCTCGATCGCTGCCGTGGCGCCGCTTGCGCGCCCATGAGGCAGAGCATAGGTACCGCCTCAGTCGCCCGCATGGTGGAAACCACCAATTGGCTTTGGATGGTCCGTGCAAGCCACCCCGAAGTCTTTGGGATCCGTGGTGCACTCAGGGGCAACCCCCGGTGGGAGCGTCGGAATGGCCCCAGTGAGAAGGAATTGGGTGGGAGCAAGCCGCTATTCAATTTGTAGCTAATAGCGCTTTATGGATAAGCGATAGGGCCTTTTTTCTTCAATAACTTTAACCAAAAAACCGATAGCACACCACAACGGCTGCCACCACCCCCGCCAGTTCTGCCAACAGCGCGCAGCCCACCGCGTGCCGCGCACGCTGAATGCCCACCGCCCCAAAGTACACGGCCAGTACATAAAAGGTGGTCTCGGTACTGCCCTGAATGGTGGCTGCAGCCAGCGCCGCAAAGCTGTCCACCCCTTGCGTCTGCATGGTCTCGATCAGCATGGCGCGCGCGGCACTGCCTGAAAACGGCTTGACCAGCGCAGTGGGCAGAGCGTCCACAAACCGGGTGTCTGCACCCAGCACCTGCACGCACCAGCGGATGCCATCGAGCACATAGCCCAGCGCCCCCGATGCACGGAATACCCCCACGGCACACAGCATCGCCACCAGATAGGGCAGCAGGCCCTTGGCCACGTCAAAACCTTCGCGCGCGCCCTCGATGAAGGCTTCGTACACGGGCACCTTGCGCCACGCGCCGATGCCCACGAACAGGACAATCAGCGCAAACAGCGTGAGGTTGCCCAGCAAGGACGACAACTGGGCCAGCGCGGCGGCGCTCAAGGTGGTCAGCAGCGCCATGAAGCCGCTCAGAACCAGCGCGACGGGCAGCAGATAGGCCAGCACCACGGGGCTCCACAGCGGCAGGCGCTGCACCACTGCCACGCTGAGCAGGCCCACCAGCGTGGACGCTGATGTGGCCAGCAGAATGGGCAAAAAAACCAGCGTCGGGTCGGGCGCCCCCTGCTGCATGCGGTACATGAAGACCGTCACCGGCAGCAGCGTGAGCGAAGAGGCATTGAGCACCAGGAACAGGATCTGCGCGTTGGTGGCGGTGTCGGGCTTGGGGTTCAGCTCCTGCAGGGCTTTCATCGCCTTCAGACCCATGGGGGTGGCTGCGTTGTCCAGCCCCAGGGCGTTGGCGGCAAAGTTCATCGTGATCAGCCCCAGCGAGGGGTGGCCGCGCGGCACTTCGGGCATGAGCTTGGCAAACAGCGGTGCCAGCCAGCGCGCCAGGGCGTCCACAATGCCCGCCTTTTCGGCAATGCGCAAGAAACCCAGCCACAGCGTGAGCGTGCCAAACAGCAGCACCATTACCTCGACCGACAGCTTGGCCATCTGGAACAGGGCCTGCACCATCGACGAAAAGATCTCGGCATTGCCGCCCACCAGCCACTGGGCCAGTGCGGCCACGGCAGCGGTCAGAAAAAAGCCCAGCCACAAGGTGTTGAGCATCAGTGGTCCTGAATGACGGGGAAGCGAAGGGCCTGCATGGTGGTGAGGTTACCTGCCCCCAGGCTGGGCGCTGGCTTGGGCGTGGCGGCAAGGCAACGGGTGGCTCGGTGGTACCCTATAGGGTTCGGTTCCAACCTGCACAGGGGCTTATTTCGGGCTTTTGGTGCTCGAATGGGCCTCCATCACATCGACAGGCGCCCTGGCGCGCCACAACTCCAAGAAAGACATCACCATGGGCGCGCAGTGGAAAGCAAAAGGCAAGGCACAGGTGGCCGACGCCAAGGGCAAGCTGTTTGGCAAGCTGGTCAAGGAAATCACCGTGGCCGCGCGCGGCGGTGCCGACCCGGCCAGCAATGCGCGCCTGCGCCTGGTGGTAGAGCAGGCCCGCAAGGCCTCGATGCCCAAAGATACGCTGGAGCGTGCCATCAAAAAGGGCTCGGGCACCGGTGCTGATGCCGTGAACTACGAGCGCGTGATCTACGAAGGCTTTGCGCCCCACCAGGTCGCCGTGATGGTCGAATGCCTGACCGACAACGTCAACCGCACCGCGCCCGAAATGCGCGTGCTGTTCCGCAAGGGCCAGCTGGGCACCTCGGGCTCGGTGGCCTGGGACTTCAACCATGTCGGCATGATCGAGGCCGAGCCCGCCAACCCCGACGCCGACCCCGAATTGGCCGCCATCGAAGCCGGTGCACAAGATTTTGAAGCAGGCGACGAAGAAGGCACCACCACCTTCTGGACCGACCCCACCGACCTCGATCTGGTGAGTCGTGCGCTGCCCGCCCACGGCTTCAATGTGCTGTCGGTCAAGCTGGGCTACAAGCCCAAAAACCCGGTAAACCCCGCCAACCTGACCGCCGAACAGCTCGAAGAGGTGGAGAACTTCCTGGCCGCCATCGATTCCAACGACGACGTGCAGAACGTGTTTGTGAGCCTGGGCGGCTGATGGTGGTGGCCCGCTGGCCTGGTCGCCGGTGCCAGTTTCATCCCGCCCCCGCTCCATTGAATCATCCATGACCGCAGACCACTACGCCGCCCTCGGGCTTGCGGCCAACGCATCGCTGGCCGACATCAAGAAAGCCTTTCGCCAGAAGGCGTCTTTCTACCATCCGGACCGCAACGACGCCCCCGACGCTGCCCAGCGCTTTCAGGCTGTGCAAAAAGCCTATGAAGTGCTGTCGGACGACACCGCCCGCCAGGCCTACGACGACAACCGCCGCCGCAACCTGCTGGACGACCCGCTGCACACCGCCCAAGAGATCTGGCAAGCCTATTCCTCGCGAATTTTGACAACGACCACTCCGTGAAACTTTCCCCTTATTTTTATGACCTGCGCTCTGCCTACCAGGCCGAGCTGGACGACCTGGTTTCCGACTCCGAAGGCAAGGATGTGCTGCGCAAGCGGCTGGCCGAAAAGCGCAACGAGATTGCCTTTCTGGTCCAGATGATGGAGTTGGCCCCCGAAATGGTGGCCGTGGTGTTCCACCAGGGTTTTCGCTTCACCAAGCCGGCTGTGGTGGAACACCTGCTGAGCCTGCCGGTTGACGAACTGCCCGACTGGCACAGCCTCTCGCCTGCCATCGCGCTGGAGCCCTGGGCCAGCAGCCTGGCGCAAACCGTGCTGCGCGAACCGCAGGGCGCCCGCTTCATGGCTGTGGCTGCAGGGCTGGAATACCTGCAGCAGCACGCCCGCCTGGCGCACCATGCGGCCTCGTCGGCCGAGGGTGACAGCGACGCCGATGACGGTGAAGACGCCGCAGAGCATGATGACGACTACAACGCACTGAGCGCCGATGACGCTGCGGACCCACAAAACAGCCGCAGCCGCGAAGAGGCCAGCTCCAACTGGCTGGCCGACGCGGGTTTTGACCGCAAGGAGTGACGACCATGAGCAGCAACAACCAACACCCCGCCCTTATCACCAAGACCACTAGTCTGATCGCGGCTGGCGACATCGTGGGCGCCGAATCGGCCTTGTCGGAGCTGGCGGATGCTGAGGGCGACAACGCCTTGATGGTGGTGCTGGACCAGCTGGCCCCCAAGGACATTCTGGCCGTGATGCGCGAGTACGACGAGTCCAAGGCCTCTGTGGTCAACATGCTGGTGACGCCTGAGCAGTTCGCGCGCGCCATGGTGCTTGAAAAGCAGTACAAGGACCTCACCCACACGCATCTGCGCAGCATGGTCAACGCGGTCATCTTCCGCGACGATGCCGACCCGGTGGAGTTTCTTACTGCCATTGGCGACCTGGACGGTGGCGCCGAGGCCTTGGCCAACTACTTTGCCGAAAAGTGGAGCCGCATCGAAGCCTTTGCCCGCACCGGCACGTTTGACGCGGTGGAAGACTATGGCCCCACGCTGACCGACGACGAGCTGCTCGCCTCGGGCTACGTGCAGCCGCGCATCGATCTGGACGAGGTGGCCGACCGCGACTGGATGCAGATGGCCTGGCTGCTGCGCTACGAGTGCCGCGACCTGTTCATCGAAACCTTGCTGGTGCTGCGCGCCAAGGCACGTGCCTTTGACCTGGGCCTGGAAGAGGGCGACGAATCGCCCGCCGAGGAAGACGACGGCAAGTTCGAGACCAGCGAGACGGATCGCGGCAAGGCCACGCCCGCCGCACGTACGTCGGATGAGGAATCGGCGATTTGAGATGAAGCACCCCCTGAGTCGCTTCGCGCCTTCACCCCTCTCTCGCATTGCTGCGCAACGCGGGAGGGGGACGCCCCCAGCGCGGCGGGGCGGCCCTTGCGCGGGGGCACTGGCCTTCGCAGCGCCAGTTTCAACGGCTGCGGGAATGGCCCACTAAATGACCATCGACGAACAGTCCTCTACCCAGGCTGCGGGGGCCAACACGCTGCAGCTCCACGACGCCCGTCCTTTCTTTGAAAAGGCGCTGGCCTATGGCGTCCAGCATGGCGTGATTGGTGCCGACAAGTTGGCCGCCATCAATGCCGATGCGCCCAAGGGCATGGTGCAGATTGCCCGCTACTTTGGCAGCGAGTTTTTGCGGCCCGAGCTGGAGAAGGCGCGTGACCGCATGGTCAACCTCATCAGCCTGTACCTGATCGATACCACTGAGGGCGACCTGCACCAGGCCGCCATCTCGCTGCGCGACCATTCGTTGCTGTCGCGCTCCAAGGGCGGCTCAGACATGCTCAAGCGCCTGATTGGCATGCCCGAGAGCAGCAACTTTGGCATGGCGGGCTATGCCGATGCCGAGACCCCGCTACTGGCCGTGTGGTCACTGCGTAGCCATGCTGACTACCGGGCCGAGCTGGCGCGCCGCACGCAGATTGCGCAGGCCATCCATGCCGCCCAGTGGCTGGCCGAGCAGTTCGACCTGGACCCGGACGAGCTCGAAGCTGCGGGTGCCGATGCTGAAGCCGTCATCCGCACCGGCCTGCTCATGCTGGCCCTGGCGCCCAGGTCCATGGATCTGGGCGAATGGCCGAACACCGTCGCGTTCGAAAAAATGCTGATGGCACAGCGCAAGAAGAAGCTGGCGCCGCCTTCACAGCTGCGCCTGCCCCCCGGTTTGCCTGCTGAACTGCGCGAGGTGATGTTGGCGCACTGCGCCAGTGTGCTGGCCGACCTGCCGAGGCTGCTGGATTCCGCCACACTGGTGCGTACGCTGCTGCGCCCCACCGGCGCTTTCCGCGCGCGCTACTTTCTGCTGGACGACCCGCTGGCCGAGGTGGACAACTTCCACCGCAGCCTGGATGCGCTGGAGGAGGGCGAGGAACCCCCGCTGCCCGCCAGCAAGACCTGGACAAAAACCACCCAGGGCAACGATGACGAGCATTCGCTGCTCACGCTGTTCCTGTGCCTGGCTGCGGGTGTGCCCAAGAAAACCCTGCTGACCGAAAAGACCGCCGCCAGCCTGGTGCGCAAACTGCGCAAATCCGGCCTGCAGCCCGCGTTGGCCACCGAGTTCATCCGCACCCACGCGCCCGGTGTGCACCAGCAGGACTACATCGCGCTGTGGACCAGCTTTGTGCAGGACGCAGAAAAAACCTTGCTCAGCGACATGGACTACCAGATGCACGATGCCCTGGCCCTGCTGCGCCGGGAATGCAATGTGGTGGGCTAGGAGGCTGCGCGGCAGAAGGAACATCGGCTGCAACGCGCGATAAACCGGTCTCGCGCGGTACTACCTACTGCGCCCAGGGGCCCACCCTGGGCTTGTCGGTAGCACCACGCGATCCTCGGTTTTCGCAGGTCTCGCTTCGATGCCTTCTTCCGCGCAGCCTCCTAGCCGCGAACGGCACGCTGCGGGCTTGGCGCCGTCATCCACCCTATTTATCCCATTTGCACCAGGCGGCACCTTTACACAGGTCAAGGAAAGGTGCCGCGCAGCGCGGTGCCCGGCGGCGGTCCGGTTAACATTCCAGCCGCCCGCCAGCCCGCCCTCAAAGTGCACAGCCCCACACTCCTCATCATTGCAGCGCTTCTGACTGCGCTCGTCACCACGGTGTTGTATGCCGTGTGGTCGTTCAACCGGAACATCCCAGGCCTGCGCCTGTGGATGGTGTCGTTCCTGCTGGGGTCGGTGTTCAGCGTGAGTCTGCTGGTGCGGGACTGGTTTCCCGAGGTGGTGGCGGTGGTGATCTCGCAAGGTTCGGTGTCGCTGGCAGCCTACCTGTGCCTGATGGCCAGCCGCATGTACATGGGGCGACGCCCGTTTTCTCATTGGTATGCGGTCGTGGGTATCGGGGCCCTGATGGTCGCGTCGGTGTATTTCACCGTGGTGCAGCCCCATCTGGGCATGCGGTTTGTTTTTGTGGGGCTGGGTGCGGGCATCTGCTTTTTGCTCACGGCGCGCACGATGGCCGATGGTGGCGTGCGCCGCGTGCCCGCGCGCTACCTGTTTGCGTTGGTGGCGGGTCTGCATGGTCTGTTTTTGTTGCTGCGTCCGGCACTGTTCAAGCTCGCTCCCGTTGCGCCCGGCGGCTTGCCAGACGCCGGACTGGTGACGCTGGTATCGCAGTTTGTTCTGCTGGAGGCCATTGTGGCCGTGGTGTTGCTGGGGTTCGGTGCGCTGATGCTGGCCAACGAGTTCATCACCAGCGAGCTGCGGCACCTGGCCGAGATGGACCCGCTGACCAACGTGTTCAACCGTCGCGCGTTTCTCACGCTGCTGGACAAGGCCATCAGTGCCGCCCAGCGCACCGGGACGGCTGTGCCCGTGCTGGTGATGGACCTGGATCACTTCAAGAACATCAACGACACCTGGGGTCACCGGGCGGGTGACGATGTGCTGCGCCATTTTGTGATGCTGGCCCACCGTTGCCTGCGCAAGGAAGACGTGATGGGGCGTCTGGGGGGCGAAGAGTTCGCCATCTTCCTGCCCAACGCGAGCGCCGCTGGTGCCCTGGCCGTGGCTGAACGCCTGCGCGCGCTGGTCGAAGCCCAGCCAGTTGCTACGGGCCCGCAGTCCATCCCGCTGACCGTGAGTGTGGGCGTCACCCTGTGTGCCCACGGCGACGCGGCGGGCGCTGCGCTGCAGCGCGCCGACGAAGCCATGTACCTGGCCAAGGAGCGCGGCCGCAATCGCGTGGAAGTGTCTGAAAAAATCGTGGGCACCCCGGTGGCGCCGGCAGCGACTGCCGCTTGAGCCGCCGTACGCGCCGCCTGTGTCGGCTGCCCGACCTTCGCTGCGCCGCTGCAGCATTTGCTGGCGGCAAAATGGCGGGCACCCCTTCGGCCCACAACAACCTGACCACCATCCCATGGCAATCAATCCCCACGGCAGCAATCCGGGCGCCCCGTTCGATGTGTTGCCCACACCACCCGCTGCACCGCGCAGGGCGTTCCTCCGTTCGGGTACGGGGTTGGCCACCCTGGGTGTGGTGGCGGTCTCTGGTGCTGGTTATCTGCTTTACCGGCCCGGAAACGATCGGCAACTCGTCTTTGGCACCCTGGCGGGCGCCATGCAAGAGGTAGAACGCCTTGCAGGCGCGGCGGTCCAGCCGCTGGCACCCGCCACGGCCTGGAACTGGTCGCAGACGCTGGAGCACTGCGCACAGAGCATCGAGTTCTCGCTGCAGGGTTTTCCGGCCCCCAAGTCGGCGCTGTTCCAGAACACGCTGGGCGCGGCGGCTTTCAACGTGTTTGCCCTGCGCGGCCGCATGAGCCACAACCTGGCAGAACCCATTCCCGGCGCGCCCGCGCTGGATGCGTCCACGCCCGACGCGTCAGCGGCCCTGGCCCGGCTGCGCAAGGCCGTGCAGGACTTTGCCGCCCATGCCGGGCCGCTGCAGCCGCACTTTGCCTACGGGGCGTTGAGCCGCGCGCAGTACGAGCAGGCGCACGCCATGCACCTGGCCAATCACCTGTCGGCGTTTGATGTGCGGGGCTGAGCGGAGGGCTGGTACAACCGTGCGGCGTGGGCTGTGGAATTCAACCCTGACTGAGATTGTTTGCTGCAAATAATATAGCTACTAGCGCTTGTTCAATAAGCGCTGGAGCCATTTTTCTTAACATTTTCTGATTGTCAGATCAGCCCAGATCGTCAAAGTCCCACTGGGCGCACAGCGCCTCAAAGCGATCGGCGTCCAGGGCGCTCAGGAACAAGCCCGGCTCTGCAAGCGTCCCCTCGGCATGCAGGTACCACACCAGCGCCTGCGGCCCCACGGTGAAAATGCGCAGCCCCGCTACATCCACCACGGCCTGCGCCTGCATGGCGTGGAGCAGCGCTGCCAGGTCCACATGCGTTGAGAACCCATGGCACGCGCGCATGCCGCAGAAGGGGTAGCCACCCTGGGCCATCTGGTAGTAGGCGATGGTGTGCAAAAACGCATCCAGGCCGAGGTCTTCCTCGTGCCAGTCGGGGGCGTCCAGGTCGGTGGTTTGCCATACCCGCCGCTGCGCATCGGTGGCCCACCAGCACACGGCCTGGTTTTCTTCCAGAAACAGCAGCTTGTTGCCCAGGCACTCCAAATCCTGCAGCGGCGCAAACCGCTGAAAACCGGCCATCAAATCGGCACGCCTGCCCACGGCGGCGTAGTAAGCGCGCAGGGCAGGGGGCACCTGGCACCCCAGGCGATGGCTTGCGGCAGCCAGTTCATCTTCCGTCAGCCCGTCTTCGGCGCTGACAGGACGGCCCAGCAGCCAGGCCAGGGTGTCGGAAAGGGGCGGGGGGGTGAAGGCGGTCATGGGTATCGGTTGTGAGAGCCACGCGCGGCCGGTGCAAGCCGGATGTTGGGGGGGGCAATTGATGCAGGTCAAGAGAGGGCGTGCTGCAGCTTGGGGCAACGTGGAGTGCAAAGCTACCATCCCCCGATGGGCCCATGTGCCCACAAGGATGGACCATGAGCAAGCAATGGAAGATCGCCGCGGCCCTGGCCGTGGTGCTGCTGGGGGGATGGCTGCTGCTGCGCTGGGCGCCCTGGCAGGCACAGGGGCCAGGCCCCGGTTTTGTGAGTGGCAACGGCCGCATCGAGGCCACCGAGATCGCCGTGGCCGCCAAGCTGGCGGGCCGCGTGCTCGATGTGCTCGCTGCCGAGGGCGACTTCGTGAAAGCCGGGCAACCCCTGGCCCGCATGCAGATAGACAGCTTGCAGGCCCAGCGCGAAGAGGCGGTGGCCCGGCTGCAGCAGGCGCAGCTGGCCATCAGCAGCGCCCAGGTGCAGGTGGCCCAGCGCGAGAGCGACTACCAGGCCGCGCTGGCCGTGGTGGCGCAACGCGAGAGCGACCTGGACACCGCCCGCCGCCGACTGCCGCGCTCCGAGCAACTGGCGCGCGAGGGCTTTTTCTCCAGCCAGCTGCTCGATGACGACCGCGCCAAGGTGCGCAGCCAGCAAGCCGCTGTGACCGCAGCCCAGGCCCAGGCCAAGGCCGCGCAGGCGGGCATTGGGGCATCGCGCACGCAGGTGACCAGTGCCGAGGCCAATGTGCGCGCACTTCAGGCCACGCTGGCCCGCATCGATGTGGAGCTGGCCGACAGCGAGCTCAAGGCCCCGCGGGACGGCCGCGTGCAGTTTCGCGTGGTGCAGCCCGGCGAGGTGGTGGGCGCGGGCGCACGGGTGCTGCAGCTGGTGGACCTGAGCGACGTATACATGACGTTCTTTTTGCCCGAAACCGTGGCGGGTCGCGTGGCGCTGGGCAGCGAGGTGCGCATCGTGCTCGATGCCGCACCGGGCTTTGTGATCCCGGCCACCGTGTCGTTTGTGGCCAGCACCGCGCAGTTCACCCCCAAGACGGTAGAGACCGCCAGCGAGCGGCAGAAGCTCATGTTCCGCGTGCGCGCGCAGATCGACAAGGCGCTGCTGCTGCGCCACCAGGAGCAGGTCAAGACCGGCCTGCCCGGCGTGGCCTGGCTGCGGGTAGACCCTGCCGTGGAGTGGCCCGCCAACCTCGCCGTCAAGGCCGACCAGTGAACCGCCCCGGCAGCGTGGCACCCGTGGCCCGCCTGCGCGGCGTCGGCCAGCGCTACGGGCGCACGGTGGCGCTCGATGGCATCGATCTGGAAGTGGCCTCGGGCCGCATGGTGGGCCTGATCGGGCCGGATGGCGTGGGCAAGTCCAGCCTGCTGGCGCTGGTGGCGGGCGCCCGCGCGGTGCAGCAAGGCACCGTGGAGGTGCTGGGCGGCGACATGGCCAAAAGCCGCCACCGCAGCCGGGTGTGCCCCCGCATCGCCTACATGCCGCAGGGCCTGGGCAAGAACCTGTACCCCACGCTGTCGGTGGAAGAAAACCTGCAGTTCTTTGGCCGCCTGTTCGGGCATGACGCGGCCGAGCGGCGGCGCCGCATTGATGAACTCACGCGCAGCACAGGGCTGCACCCGTTTCTGGCGCGGCCTGCGGGCAAGCTCTCGGGCGGCATGAAGCAAAAGCTGGCCTTGTGCTGCGCGCTCATCCACGACCCCGACCTGCTCATCCTGGACGAGCCCACCACCGGCGTGGACCCGTTGGCGCGCGCGCAGTTCTGGGATTTGATCGGCCGTATCCGCGCCGCGCGGCCCGGCATGAGCGTCATCGTGGCCACGGCCTACATGGAGGAGGCGCAACGCTTTGAATGGCTGGTGGCCATGGACGAAGGCCGCATTCTGGCCACCGGCACCCCCGCCGAGCTCATGGCCCGCACCGGGCACGGTGCGCTGGAGCAGGCCTTCGTGGCCCTGCTGCCCGAGGCGAAGCGCCGGGGCCACCAGGCGGTGCAGATTCCGCCGCTGGACCGCTCGCAGGCAGACGACGCAGCCAACGTCGCCATCGAGGCGCGCGACCTCACCATGCGCTTTGGCGACTTTGTGGCGGTGGACCATGTGAGCTTTCGCATCCAGCGCGGCGAGATCTTTGGCTTTCTGGGCAGCAATGGTTGCGGCAAGTCCACCACCATGAAGATGCTGACCGGGCTGCTGCCCGCCAGCGACGGGCAGGCCTGGCTGTTTGGCCAGCCGGTGGACCCCAAGGACATGGCCACGCGGCGGCGCGTGGGCTACATGTCGCAGGCGTTTTCGCTGTACAGCGAGCTGTCGGTGGAGCAGAACCTGGTGCTGCACGCGCGGCTGTTCCATGTGCCCGAGGCCGAGGTGCCCGCGCGCGTGACGGTCATGCTGGAGCGGTTTGATCTGCAGGCCGCGCGCGGGTCCATGCCCATGAAACTGCCGCTGGGCATGCGCCAGCGCCTGTCGCTGGCTGTGGCCATGGTGCACCAGCCCGAGCTGCTGATCCTGGACGAGCCCACTTCGGGCGTGGACCCGATGGCGCGCGACAACTTCTGGCGCCTGATGGTGGAGCTGGCGCGGCGCGACAAAGTCACCATCTTCATCTCCACCCACTTCATGAACGAGGCCGAGCGCTGCGACCGCATCTCGCTGATGCACGCAGGAAGGGTGCTGGAGAGCGCGTCGCCGCAGGACATCGTGGCCAAGCGGGGTGCCGCCACCTTGGAAGAGGCCTTCATTGGCTACCTGGAAGACGCTGCAGGCACCGCGCCGGCCCAGGAACCTGCTGCGGCTTCGGCGCCGCCCGCCCCATTGCCTGGGCGCATTCCCAATGCCCCGACCTGGCCCGCCCGCCTGCGCCAGAGCCTGGCCCGCATCCACAGCACCCAGTGGCGCGAGGCGCTGGAGCTGCGCCGCGACCCGGTGCGCGGCGCGATGGCGTTGCTGGGCTCGCTGATCCTGATGTTTGTGATGGGCTACGGCATCAGCATGGACGTGGAGAACCTGCGCTTTGCCGTGCTGGACCGCGACCAGACTGCGCTGAGCCGCGCCTACACGCTGAACCTGGCGGGCTCGCGCTACTTCACCGAGCAGCCGCCCATCACCACCTATGCCGAGCTGGACGCGCGCATGCGGTCCGCCGAGATATCGCTGGCGCTGGAGATCCCGCCCGGCTTTGCACGCGATGTGGCACGCGGCCATGCGGTGCAGATCGGCGCCTGGGTGGACGGTGCCATGCCCCAGCGCGCCGAAACCGTCATCGGCTACGCCCAGGGCCTGCACCAGCAGTGGCTGGTGGAGCAAGGCCGCAGCCGCACGGGCACCGTGCCCCGGGGTCTATTGGAGGTGGAGCCGCGCTACCGCTACAACCCCGACGTGCGTAGCCTGCCGTCCATGGTGCCCGCCGTGATCCCGCTGCTGTTGCTGATGCTGCCCGCCATGCTCACGGCCCTGGCCGTGGTGCGCGAGAAGGAGCTGGGCTCCATCATCAACCTGTATGTCACGCCGACCACGCGCACCGAGTTCATGCTGGGCAAGCAGCTGCCCTATGTGCTGCTGGCGCTGTTCAACTTTGGCTTGATGTGCCTGGCGGCGGTGACGGTGTTTGGCGTGCCGATGACGGGAAGTTTTGCCACGTTGACATTGGCCGCCGTGGTGTTCAGCCTGTGCTCCACGGGCATGGGCCTCCTGGCATCCACCGTCACGCGCAGCCAGATTGCGGCGATGTTCTTTGCCATGGTGGGCACGATTATTCCGGCCGTGCAGTTCGCCGGGCTCATCAACCCCGTTTCGTCCATGACGGGCTTTGCGCGCTGGTTCGGAGAGGCTTACCCGGCCAGCCACATGTTCACCATCAGCCGGGGCGTGTTCAACAAGGCGCTGGGCCTGCAAGACCTGCAGGCCGAGTTCTGGCCCATGCTGGTGGCGGTGCCTGTCATCGTTGGCACCGCCATCCTGTTGCTACGCAAGCAGGAGACCTGACATGGCGCTGAGAGGTCGTTGGTCGAACATTTTCAGGTTAGGCATCAAGGAGCTGTGGAGCCTGTGGCGCGACCCGGCCATGTTGTTCCTCATCGTCTACACGACCACGCTGGCGGTGTATTCGGCGGGCATGGCGCAGCCCGAAACGCTGCACCATGTGCCCATTGCCATCGTGGACGAGGACGACTCGGCGCTGTCCCAGCGCATCGCCACGGCGTTCTACGCGCCCCAGTTCACCCGCCCGGCCATGATCAGCATGCGCGAGGTGGACCCGGGCCTGGATGCTGGCCGCTTCACGCTGATGCTGCACATCCCCGCCCATTTCCAGCGCGATGTGCTGGCGGGCCGGGTGCCGCAGGTGCAGCTCAACATCGACGCCACGCGCATGGGGCAGGCGTTTGCAGCCAATGGGGCGGTGCAGCAGATCGTGCAGCTGGAGGTGGCCGAGTTCGTGCAGCGCGACCGCGCCGTGGCGGCCCAGCCCATCGAACTGACGGTGCGCGCACGCTTCAATCCGGCGCTGAACCCCGCGTGGTTCGGGTCGCTCATGGAGCTGATCAACATCGTGACCATGCTCTCCATCATCCTCACCGGCGCGGCGCTGATCCGCGAGCGCGAGCATGGCACGGTGGAGCACCTGCTGGTGATGCCTGTGACGCCCGGCGAGATCATGCTGGCCAAGGTCTGGGCCATGGCGCTGGTGGTGCTGGTCGCTACCTGGGTGTCGCTCACGGCGGTGATCCGCTGGGCGATTGGCGTGCCCATCGAGGGCTCGGTACCGCTTTTTCTGCTGGGCGCCACGCTGCACCTGTTTGCCACCACATCCATGGGCATTTTCATGGCCACGGTGGCGCGCAGCATGCCGCAGTTTGGCTTGCTGATGGTGCTGGTGATGATGCCGCTGCAGATGCTGTCGGGCGGCGTCACCCCGCGCGAGAGCATGCCGCTGTGGGTGCAGTACGGCATGGCGCTGGCGCCCACCACGCACTTCACCGAGCTGGCACAGGCCATCCTCTACCGGGGCGCGGGCTGGGCGGTGGTGTGGCCGTCATTGGTGTGGTTGCTGGGCATTGGGGCGGTGCTGTTCAGCCTGGCGCTGGCGCGGTTTCGCAAGACGATTGCGTGCATGGCGTGAATGCCGTGATTGCTATCGAATGCATAGCTGCCAGCGTTTGAAGAACAAGCGCCAGGGGCTAGTTGGACGTGAAATCCACGCTGTCGGGCCGCCCCGGCAGGTGCAGTTGCGCCACGGGTGCCGGGCTGCTGGCGAGCCGCTGGCCCCGCCGCCACACGCCCAGGCGGGTGGCCCGCAACGCAATCGCCTCGACAGGGGTGCGTGCGTGCAGCAATACCAAGTCTGCATGGCAGCCGGGCGCAATGCCATAGCCCTCCAGGCCCAGCAGGCGTGCCGGGTTCACCGTCACCGCGTCAAAACACTGCCGCATCGCGGCCTGGCTGGTCATCTGGCCCACATGCAGGCCCATGTGCGCGGCCTCCAGCATGTCGGCGCTGCCGCCGCTGTACCAGGGGTCCAGCACGCAGTCGTGGCCGAAAGCGACGGTGAGACCGGCAGCCATCAGCTCGGGCACGCGGGTCATGCCCCGGCGCTTGGGGTAGGTGTCGTGGCGGCCCTGCAAGGTGATGTTGATGAGAGGGTTGGCCGCCACGCCCAGATCGGCCTCGGCCATCAGGGGGATGAGCTTGCTCACGTAGTAGTTGTCCATGCTGTGCATGGAGGTGAGATGCGAGCCCGTCACACGGCCCTGCAGGCCCAGGCGCTGGGTTTCAAAAGCCAGGGTTTCGACATGGCGCGAGTGCGGGTCGTCGGATTCGTCGCAGTGCATGTCCACGCGCTTGCCGCGTTCGGCGGCCAGCTCGCAGAGGATCTTCACGCTCTCGGCCCCCTGGGCCATCGTGCGTTCGAAGTGAGGAATGCCGCCCACCACGTCCACGCCCATATCCAGAGCCCGTTTCAGGTTGTCGAGCCCGCCCGGCGCGCGCAGCACGCCGTCTTGCGGGAAGGCCACGAGCTGCAAATCCAGGTAGGGCGCCACGCGCTGTTTCACATCCAGCAGGGCCTGCACGGGCAGCAGGCTGGGGTGGCTCGTGTCCACATGGCTGCGAATGGCCAGCAGTCCGCGCGCCACGGCCATGTCGCAATAGCGCAGGGCGCGCTCTACGATGGCCTCGTGCGTCAGCGTCGGCTTGAGCTCGCCCCACAGTGCAATGCCTTCGAGCAGCGTGCCACTCTCGTTCACGCGCGGCTGGCCGTAGCTCAGGGTCGAATCCATATGGAAATGCGCATCCACAAACGGCGGGCTCACCAGCAGGCCACCGGCATCTACCGTCTCATGCGCGGGCGCTTGCAGGCCCTCGGTCACTTCGGCAATGCGGCCGTCCTGCACGGCGATGGACATGTTCTGGCGGCCATCGGGCAGGGTGGCGTGGGTGATGAGCAGGTCGAGCATGGCGTGGGCGGTTCAGGTAGTAGTGTCGGGTTTTTTCAAGACGTGAGCGGGCTCTGTGCCTAAGCTCTGGGTCTCGCTTTGCGCATCAACGTTTTAGCGCATCCATTCTTACAAAGGCAGCTCTCATGCAATTTGGCTACACGATTCTCTACGTCGAAGACGTTCCAAAAACCATCGCTTTTTACGAAGCTGCCTTCGGCTTTGCTCGCCGCTTTGTGCACGAGGCAGGCGACTTTGGCGAGCTGGACACCGGAGCCACCGCACTGGCCTTCTCGTCGCTGCGGCTGATGGCCGAGCTGGGCAAGAACCCGCAGCGCGCGTCGGCCGATGCGCCCAGTTTCGAGATCGCGTTCACCACGGCCGACGTGGCCGCCGCTGTGCAGCGCGCGGTGGATGCCGGTGCGCGCCTGGTGCAGGTGCCCGAGCAGATGCCCTGGGGCCAGACCGTGGCCTATGTGGCGGATATCAACGGGGCGCTGGTGGAGCTGTGCACGCCTGTGGGGCCGCCGGCCGCTTGAACTGTGGGGATCACTTCTGCGCTGGCAGCGTCGCCCTGTCATCAGCGCCAAGTGCACACAACAATCAGGCATAGCCCGCCTGTGCCACCGTGGCCAGCAGTTGCGGTGCGCCGCGCAATGACGCAGGTGTTTGCCCTAGCCAGCGCAGGCAATCGCGGCTGAAGTGCGCCTGGTCGGCATAGCCGTGATCCGCCGCAATTTCGGCCAGCGGTTGCGCAGTGCCCAAGGCCTGTGCTGCTCTGCGCACGCGGGCCAGGGCGCGCCAGAAGCGGGGCGTTTGGCCGGTGGTACGTTGGGTCAGGCGCTCCATGCTGCGCTCTGAGACTCCCAGGCTGTGCGCCGCCGCGCCCACGGTGCGGCAATGCGCCAGCGCGCGGAGCGCTTCTTGCGCACGCGGGTCCGCGCGGGTGTGCTGGTCGATGGCTTCCAGCAACAAGGCTTCCGGCGCCGTTGTGCCACCACCGGCCAAGCTGAAGGAGGGCCGCCCTGCGCGGTGCTGGGCCTGCTGCCAGATAGCTTGTGCAGACCTCAACAAGGCTGGTGTGTCAATGCGGGTGCCAGGTAAAAGGCGAAAGCCCAGCCATTGTTCGCCCGCACGCCCTGGCACGACCATTGCGGCATCGGCCAATGCAGAGATATGCCAGGCAGACTGGCCGCGCGCGTCGATATGCAAGATGAGGTCGCTGCAGCCATCGGGCAACACCGTGGTGGGGTTTGCGTCGGTGGTGTCGAACTGCCAACGTGCCAGCACCGTGGCTGGCAGCACGGGTGGTGCGATGGGATGAAGCGGCGTGGCGGGCATGGTCGGCAGGGGGCTCAACGCCTTTGGTTGGTGCGAAAACGCACATCGCCTGGCTTGTGCCCTGCATCGATGGTGATGCGGAAAGCACGGTCTCCATGGTCCGACTCCGCCCGGGCCGTGAAACGAATGCCTCGGCGCGTGGCCTGGCAGTTCATCTGGCTCAGCGTGAGGGAGGCGTGGTCGTTGTTGATCTGCGCAAAGCTCTCGGAGTGGACCTCAATGGCACTGTCGGTGCCGTCGCGCACGATCCACTGCAGGTACAAGAACGACTGCGCGTAGCGCGTGGCGTGCACGATGCGATACATGCCGCGGCTTTCTCCGGGCTGCTCGGGCGCGGGCCACTGGCCACAAACCTTGATCCAGTCCACATCGGGTGCAGTGGCAAACGATTCATACGGCATCTCCATCCCCAGTGCGTGGGCCTGGCCCGCGCAGGCCAGCACAGCCGGGGCCAGCCAACGGACAAAAGTATGTGGAACAAGCTTCATCGCTCTCCCTTGCGATACGGCTTCATCAGCGCCTGCGGATACGCCGCCTTGCGCGCCACCAGCACCAGCGCCAGGATCGACAGCAGGTAGGGCAGCATCAGATAGACCTGGTACGGCAGCCAGGCATCGCCCGCCTGCTGCAGCCGCAGCTGCAGCGCATCGAAGAAGGCAAACAGCAGCGCACCCAGCAACGCCTTGCCGGGCCGCCACGACGCAAACACCACCAGCGCCACGCAGATCCAGCCCCGGCCGTTGATCATGTTGAAGAAGAACGCGTTGAACGCCGACAGCGTGAGGAACGACCCCGCCACGCCCATCAACGCCGAGCCAGCCACGATGGCGCCCGTGCGTGTGGCCACCACCGAGATGCCCTGGCCTTCGGCCGCCTGCGGGTTCTCGCCCACCATGCGCACGGCCAGGCCGAGCGGTGTGCGCAGCAGCACCCAGGCCAGCAAAGGCACCAAGAGCAAGGCCAGCAGTGTGAGCGGCGTCTGTGCCGACAGGATAGGAATGCCCAGCCACTCCATCGGTGCAAACGGCTCGATGGTGGGCGGCGTGTTCACCTTCGGAAAACTCACGCGGTAGCCGTAGTAACTGAGCGCCGTGGCCAGCAGCGTGATGCCGAGCCCCGACACATGCTGCGACAGCGCCAGCCCCACGGTGAGCCAGGCGTGCAATAGCCCGAACACCGCGCCGGTGAGCGCCGCCACCAGCACCCCGGTCCACAACCCATGGCCTGCATACACCGTGAGCCAGCCGGTAAAGGCCCCGGCCACCATGATCCCTTCAATGCCCAGGTTGAGCACGCCTGCGCGTTCGCACAGCAAAACCCCCAGCGTGCCCAGGATGAGCGGGGTGGCCACGCGCAGTGTGGCGATCCAGAACGCAGGGTTGACGAGGATGTCGAGCAGTTCGGTCATGCGGCTGCTCCGGCATGGTTCGCTTTGTTTTTGATAGCTAAAAAGGCATGATGGACGCGCGGTAACGGCCCATTTTTCTTGAAATTCTGGTGTGAATGAAGGTTCATGCCGCCCTCACTTCCAGCGCACGCGGTACTGCGTGAGCAGCCCCGCCACGAGCACCGCGATCAGCGAGGTTGCCACGATCACATCCGCAATGTAGGTCGGCACGCCCACCGCACGGCTCATGCTGTCGGCACCCACCAGCACGCCCGCCACAAAGGTGCCCGCCGCAATCACGCCCAGCGGGTGCAGCCCCGCCAGCATGGCAATCACAATGCCGCTGTAGCCGTAGCCGGGGGACATGTCGAGCGTCACATACCCAGTGCGGCCCGCCACCTCGATAGCTCCCGCCAGCCCCGCCAGCCCGCCCGAGAGCAGGGCGACCAGCACCACGGTGCGGGTGATGGGCACGCCTGCGAAGGCCGCAGCGCGCGCATTGGCCCCGGCGGCGCGGATGTCAAACCCCGGCACCGTGCGCGCCAGCAGCGCCCACAGCATCACGGCCAGAGAGATGGCCCACAGCAGCCCCGTGTGCAGCCGCGTCTGTGGCACCAGCTTGGACAGCTCCAGGTCACCCTGCAGCGCCACGCTCTGCGGCCAGCCCATGGAAAGCGGGTCTTTCATCGGCCCATCCAGCAGGGCCGACACCAGCAGCAGCATGATGAAGTTGAGCAGCAGCGTGGTGACCACCTCGTCCACCCCCAGCCGCGCCTTCATCAGCGCCGGGCCCAGCAGCAGCGCGGCACCGGCAAGGGCTGCCGCCAGCATCATGAGCGGGAAGAGCAGGTAGGGCGACCACTCCAGTCCCGTGCCGCCGTGCATGCCGCCCACGGCCACGGCGGCCAGCGCGCCTGCATAGAGCTGGCCTTCAGCCCCAATGTTGAACAGCCGGGCGCGGAAGGCCACTGCGGCCGCCAGCCCCGTCAGGATCAGCGGCGTGGCGCGGGTGAGGGTTTCGGTCAGTGCGAACACCGAGCCGAACGCGCCTTGCAGCAGCAGCGCATAGGTCTGGCCCACGGGGGCGCCAGCCCACAGCACCAGCAGGGCGCTGACGATCAATGTGAACACCACGGCGCCCACCGGTGCCAGCACGTAGGCGGCGGGGGAGGTGTGGTTGCGTTTTTCGAGTCTCATGGATTTTTCTTGTTGTCGCTCAGTGGGTCGCACCGGCCATGGCAAGGCCGATGGCTTCGCGCGTCCAGTCTTCTGCGGGCCGGGCCTCGCTCAAGTGCCCGTCGTGCATCACCGCCACGCGGTCGCCCAGCGCCAGCACTTCGTCCAGGTCGTCGGAGATCAGCAATACCGCAGCACCACTGTCGCGAGCGTTGATGAGCTGCTGCTGCACAAACATCACCGCGCCAATGTCCAGCCCCCAGGTGGGCTGGTGGGCCACGATGAGCTGGGGGGCGGGCGCGGTGTTGCCCGCGCCATTCTGTGGCGGCATCAGCGCCCGGCCCAGGATGAGCTTTTGCATGTTGCCGCCCGACAGCGCCCGCGCAGGCGCATCCGGCCCGCCGCCACGCACGTCAAAGGTCTCGGCCACCCGCTGCGCATGCTGTCGCGCCGCGCGGCGCTTGACCCAGAAGGCACGGAACCACGGGTGTGCGAACCAAGGGCCGCGCAGGCGTTCGGACACGGCGTTCTCCCACACGGGCAGGTCGCCCACGACGCCCACGGCGTGCCGGTCTTCGGGGATGCGGGCCACGCCCTGGCTCACCAGCCACGCGGGCCGGGCTTGGAGCGGTGCGCCACGCAGCGTGACCGCGCCGGAGGAGGCCGCACGTACGCCACACAACACATCGGCCAGCGCCACCTGGCCGTTGCCGCTGACGCCTGCAATTGCCACGATCTCGCCCGCGCGCAGGGTGAGAGACACATTGTTCAATCGATCGCGCCCCATGGGGGCAGTGCTGACGTTGCTCAGGGTGCAGACAGGCTCGCCTAGATGCTGTGCTGGGCGGCGTTCGGCCGCTTCGATTGCGTGGCCCACCATCCATTGCGCCAACTGCCCTTGCGTTGTGCCCTGCGCAGGCGCCTCGGCCACCAGCTTGCCCTGGCGCAGCACGGCCACGCGGTGCGATACACGCAGCACCTCGCCCAGCTTGTGGCTGATGAAGATGATGGACAGGCCCTGCGCCACCATCTGCGCCAGGGTGTCGAACAGCGCCTCGCTCTCCTGCGGCGTGAGCACGGCAGTGGGTTCGTCCAGGATCAGGATGCGGGCGCCCCGGTAGAGCGCTTTCAAAATTTCGACCCGCTGGCGCTCGCCTACCGAGAGACTGCCGACCTTCGCATCGGGGCTCACTGGCAGGCCAAACTGCTGCGAAACGGCCAGCAGCTTGGCCCGCGCTTCGCTGCGGCGCGAGAAGGGCTGCCACAGCGGCTCGCTACCCAGCAGCACGTTGTCCAGCACCGTGAGGTTGTCGGCCAGCGTGAAGTGCTGGTGCACCATGCCAATGCCCGCCGCCAGCGCCGCGCGCGGTTGGCCGGGCGGCAGGGGCTGGCCGAAGACTTGGATGCTGCCTTCGTCGGCCACGTAGTGCCCGAACAGGATGGACATCAGCGTGGACTTGCCCGCACCGTTCTCGCCCAGCAGGGCCAGCACTTCGCCGCGCGCCAGCGTCAGGCTGATGGCGTCGTTGGCGACGAGCCTACCGAAGCGCTTGGTGATGCCCGACAGGCGCAGGACAGTGGCGGTGGACTCTGTCATTTACTTCCAGTTGGCTAAAAACGCTCGCAACACCTTGGCCGAATTGGCCGCCGCCAGGCCCATGAAGGTGCCCATTTCGTTCTCACCCTCGCCACCACCGGCCAGGTCGCTCAGCGAGCGGAAGGCGATGTAGGGCACGCCATTGCTGTGTGCGACCATGGCGGTGGCGGCGGTTTCCATGTCGAGCACGTTGGCCTCGAAGGTCTTGAAGGCGTACTCGCGGAAGGCCTTGTTGTCCACAAAGGCCTGGCCCGATACGCCGTTGCCGCCCACCACCAGTTGTGGGCGCTGCTTCAGGCAGGTGGCGGCCAGGCAGTGTTCCAGGCCCACGTTCTGCAGGCTGCGGGCGGTGGCCAGCATCTTCGGGTCAGCTTCAAACCAGAACTTTTTGGAGAGCTTGGGCTGGGCTGCCGAGCGCACTTCGACCGGGCGCGGGTGCATCATGCCGAAGGCGGGCATCGTCAGCTCGCTTTTCATCCAGGCGGGGGCGCTGTACTGGCCGGGTTTGTCTTCACGCGCCATCAGCCATTCCATGTACTGGCCCCACTGCGCGGGCACCGTGACGTCACCAATGTGCAGGCTGGGGTTGACGCCGCCCGCAATGCCGCTGAAGACCACATGGCTCACGTTGAAGCGGTCCAGCACCAACTGCGTGTTCATGGCCGCGTTGGTCATGCTGATGCCCGAGAGGAAGACCACCACGGGTTTGCCTTCGAGCGTGCCGGTGGTGAACTCCACGCCGTTGATGCTGTGTTTGGCGGGCCGCTGCACCTGGGGCAGCAGCACGGTCAGCTCGGGGGCGAAGGCAGAGATGACGGCGATGCGGGGCGTGTCGTCCAGCCGCACCACCGTCTTGCCGGGCGCGGTGGCGGCACAGCCTGCCACCACGGCTGCGAGGGTGAGGGTGCCCAGCAGGCGTGTGCACCGGGAGATCAGGGAGGGCTTGGCGGCGGGGAGGGATTGCATGGGTGTGGTGCCTCGTCAAAGAAAAACAGCGGTGCGCGCAGTCAACGCGAAAAAACAAACAGGCCACCGCTTTGCTGGGGTGGCCTGTGCACAGACTGAATGTGGCGGGCAGGGTGGGTGCCCGCCACATTCAGTCCTTACTTGGCCGTCGATTTTGGCTGGCTATCGTCTACCTTGACGGTGAACTTGCCCGCCAGGATATCGGCCTCTTTCGCCTTGACCTTGGCCACGATGTCGGCGGGCACCTTCTTCTCGAACGTGCCCAGCGGCGCGAGTTCAGAGCCCTTGTGCTTCATCATCGAGTACGGGCCGTAGTCTTCGGCGGTGAACTTGCCTTCCTTGACCAGCTTGAGCGCACGGTCGATGCTGGGCTCCATGTGCCAGATGGCCGATGCCACCACCGTGTCGGGGTACTGCGGCTGGGTGTCGATCACGTTGCCGATGGCGAGCTTGCCCTTCTCCTTGGCCGCGTCACTCACGCCAAAGCGCTCGGCGTAGAGCACGTCGGCGCCTTTGTCGATCATTGCAAAGGTGGCTTCCTTGGCCTTCGGCGGGTCAAACCAGCTGTTGATGAAGGTGATGGTGAACTCGACCTTGGGATTGGTCTCTTTGGCGCCCGCCATGAAGGCGTGCATCAGGCGGTTGACCTCGGGGATGGGGAAGCCACCCACCATGCCGATCTTGTTCGTCTTGGTCATGCCGCCCGCGACCATGCCGCTGAGGTACGCGGGCTCCTGGATGTAGTTGTCGAACACGCTGAAGTTGGGCGCCTGGGGCTTGCCGGAGGAACCGAGCAGAAAGGACGTTTTGGGGAAGTCCTTGGCCACCTTGCGGGCTGCGGCTTCCACCGCAAAGGCCTCGCCCAGGATGAGCTGGTTGCCGCCGGTGGCGTATTCGCGCATCACGCGCTCGTAGTCGGCGTTGCTCACATTCTCGCTGGCCTTGTATTCGATCTCGCCACGTGCTTCGGCGGCTTTCAGGGCCTTGTGGATGCGGCTGACCCATTGCTGCTCGAAGGGCACCGTGTAGATCGCCGCGACCTTGAGCTTGGACTGCGCTGTGGCCAGTGATGGTGCGAGCGTCAGGGCTGTGGACAGGGCCATGGAGGTGCAGAGCAGGCTGCCAGTGAAGATGCGGCGAGTGGTCATGGTTGGGGTCCTTGTGAAATGCAACAAAAGGGGATGTGCGCTCGGGTCCAAGCAATAAGTATGCACACAAAGGGCATGGCGGTATCTTGATTGCAAGATGCAAGCGTTAGAACATTGTGTTTCGGTAGCCCCCGAAGTTCGCAAGCCCATCGCTGTCGAGCGTATTTCTCGCACTACCATCCTGCGCTCGAATGAGGGCGTCTGGACCGGCTGGCTGGTACCAGACGGCGCGGGGATTTTTCAGGTGTCCCTTGAATTCGGTGGATGGATGCCGGGGGCGGCGCTGAAGACGGGGCCTTGCGAGGTTCCCCTGAACTCGCCCGAAGCGCTTGTGTGTGTCTACAAAATGACTTGGGAGGGATTCTTGTGAAAGCATTGATGGCAGTGGCAACCGCAATGACGTTGGTCGGGTGTGCTTCGGTAACGAACGACACCACCCACGGCGTCCGCGTGGATACAAGGCAAAAGAGTGGCGCGGTGGTAGCTGGCGCCGACTGTGTGGCAACTAACGACTATGGATCGACAAGCTTCAAGTCTGGTGGCACGCAGGCACTGCGCCGTTCAGCGGGCGATATGACGATCGTCTGCACGAAGAATGGAGAGCAGCCAGCCAACGCACGCTTGATATCCCGCCCCAATGGCGGGATGGCGGGGAATATTGTCCTTGGCGGCGTCATCGGCGCCGTGGTGGACCATAACCGTGGTACAGCCTACACCTACCCGACCTGGGTGGAGCTGGTATTTGGCGAGTCGCTGGTGTTCGACCGATCGCTTCAGACCGGGGATGCCGTGGTGAAAGGCCTAGCGGCTGGCTCGGTTACGGCAAAGGCAAACGCACCCGCGCCCGGCCGTTCGAACACAACCTCGCACCAGTGCATGCAGCAGCTCCCTGGAGCCATCTGCTGAACTGCGGTACTGCAGTATCAAAAAAGCCCCGCATTTGCGGGGCCTTTTTGCGGGTGCGTGGCCTATTTGGTGCCAAAAATCCGGTCGCCCGCATCGCCCAGGCCCGGCAGGATGTAGCCGTGGTCGCTCAGTTCGCGGTCAATCGCTGCGGTGAAAATCGGTACGTCGGGGTGTGCCTTTTGCATGGTGGCGATGCCTTCGGGGGCGGCCAGCAGGCAGACGAACTTGATGGAGCGGGGGTTGAGCTTTTTCAGGCGGTCTACGCAGGCGGAGGCCGAGTTGCCGGTGGCCAGCATGGGGTCCACCACGATGATGTCGCGCTCGTCCATTTCGGACGGCATCTTGAAGTAGTACTCCACGGGCTGCAGCGTGGCCGGGTCGCGGTACAGGCCGATGTGGCCCACGCGGGCGCCGGGCACCACGTTGAGCATGCCATCCAGGAACCCGTTGCCCGCGCGCAGGATGGAAACCAGCACCAGCTTCTTGCCGTCGATGACCTTGCCGGTCATGGTCTCCAGCGGGGTTTCAATTTCGATGTCCTGCAGCGGCATGTCGCGCGTGACTTCATACGCCATCAGCGTGCTTAGCTCCCCCAGCAAGCGACGAAAGCTGTTGGTGCTGGCGTCCTTTCGGCGCATGAGCGTGAGCTTGTGCTGGACGAGGGGGTGGGTGATGACGGTGACGTTGTTGTTGGTGCTGGCAGTGCTCATGGCGAGGCCTATGGTCTACAGGTAGAAATGAAAGGGGTGGCGGTATTTTGACGGTACTTGCGCCAGCGCCCGTAAAAACTGGCGCGGCCCAGGCCAGTGGACGCCGTGGAACTGGCTTCGCCAGGCCACTGGCGGCGTCCCCTTGAGGGGAAGGCGCCGCAGGCGACTCAGGGGGGCACGGGCTAGTCCGCCAGAAACCGCGCATAGCGCGCCAGGTCAACGTTGCCGCCGCTGATGAGAACGCCCACGCGCTCACCGTGCAGCAGCTTGCCTCCGTTGTCAGCGCCAGAGAAGGCCTGCGCACCCGCATAGGCCAGGGCGCCGGTGGGCTCCACCACGATCTTCATGCGCTCGGCAAAGAAGCGCAGGGATTGCATGAGCTGCTCGTCGCTCACGCTGATGATGTCTTCGGCATGGTCGCGGATGATGGGGAAGGTGAGCTCGCCCAGCGCCTGGGTTTGCGCGCCGTCGGCGATGGTGTGGGGCGTGGGGATGCGCACGATGTGCCCGGCGCGCAGCGACTGCTGGGCGTCGTTGCCCGTTTCGGGCTCGACACCCATCACGCGGCACTGGGGTGCCAGGGCCTGCGCGGCCAGCAGGCTGCCTGCCAGCAAGCCGCCACCGCCCACGCAGACAAACAGGTAGTCCAGATCGGGCACTTCTTCAAACAGTTCTTTGGCGGCGGTGCCCTGGCCCGCAATGACGTGCGGGTGGTCAAACGGCGGCACCAGCGTCATGCCGCGCTCCAGCGCCAGGTGGCGGCTGATGGCTTCGCGGTCTTCGGTGTAGCGGTCGTAGGTGACGACCTGGGCGCCGTAGGCCCGTGTGGCCGCCATCTTGGAGGCGGGCGCGTCTGCGGGCATGACGATGACGGCGGGCATGTCCAGCATGCGGGCCGACAGCGCGATGGCCTGCGCGTGGTTGCCGGCCGAAAAAGCCAGCACGCCGCGCTCGCGCTGCTCATCGGTGAACTGGGCCAGGGTGTTGAAGGCGCCCCGGAACTTGAAGGCGCCGGTGCGCTGCAGGTTCTCGCATTTGAAGAACAGTTGAGCACCCAGCAGGTCGTCGGCGGTGGTGGAGCGCAGCACCGGCGTGTGGTGCGCCATGCCCTTGAGCCGGTGCGCGGCGGCGGCCACGTCGTCGTAGGTGGGCGGGGTGAGGCTGGGCAAGGTCATGGCGGCATCCCTGGTGGCGGGGCAAACGCTTGCCCCTTCAGCCCTCGGATGATAGCGGGTTGCCGCGTGGTTTCAATCCAAAATGGCCTTACGCGCTTGTGTGGCAAGCGCGAGCAGCTATAGATTTTGATGGTTGATGGCGGGTCAGCCCAGCTCGCTGAACCGTTGCAGCGGCGTCAGTGCAGGGAAGTAGCCCGCGCGCTTTTGCTTCATCGCCGTGACCGACTCGCGCACATGCTGGTTGCTCCAGATGGCGCCTTGCAGCCAGCCCATCTGGCGCAGGCTGTCTTCCACCGAATGGTCGCGGGCGTAGTTCACGGCCTGTTTGGTGCCCCAGATGGCCACGGGCGGCTTGCTGGCGATCTCTTGCGCGCACTGCAGCGCGGCGGCAAGCATTGCTTCTTGGGTCTCGAACACTTCGTTGACGAGGCCGTAGCCCAGGGCCTTGGCTGCGCTCAGGCGGCGGCCGGTGTAGGCCAGCTCTTTCACCACACCCAGCGGGATCAGCTTGGGCAGGCGCTGCAGCGTGCCCACGTCGGCCACCATGCCGATGTTGATCTCCTGGATACAGAAGAACGTGTCTGCCGTGGCGTAGCGGATGCAGGCGGCCGTCACCATGTCCACCGCGCCCCCGATGCAGCCGCCGTGGATGGCCATGATGACGGGGATGCGCAGGCTTTCGATGCGGGTGAAGGTGGCCTGCATGTCGGTCAGCAAGTCAAAGATGGCGGCGCGGCCCTCGGGGCTCTGGTCGTCCATGGTGATGGCGCCGCCAAAGGTTTCGAGCGCCATGCCCGCGCTGAAATGTTTGCCGGTGCTGCTGATGACCAGCGCCCGCGCTTCGCCCGCCTTGTTGAGCTGGGCCAGCACCTCGTCCAGCTCACGCCAGAAGGTGGGGTGCATGGTGTTCATAGCCTCGGGGCGGTTCAGCACCAGATGGGCCACGTGGTCGGTGATGCTGAGGGAAAAGCAGGTGAGGGTGTTCATGGGGTGCCACTGTAGACGGGTGAATGCAGGTCGGGTCGTCGCCTGGGTGACTTTGAGCTATTTTGGCTGAAAACTCTTATCTGGTAAGCGCTGGCAGCTATGAAAACAGGAGTACTTTTGCGCGCGTGCGGCAGAACGGGCGGCGGACGTCTATAGGCACAGTCTGTCAATCGCCGCCCCCGCCACCACAGCCGCCGCCATCCCCTCCGCCGTCGCTTCCACCTCCATCCGAGCTTTCGGCGCCGCCAAAGTCGCCCGAGCTGCCGCTGTAGCTGCCGTCCGAGAAGCTGGTGCCGCAGTAGCTGTCTCCACCACTGCCACCCGCGTCGCTCTTGCGGGCGATGTCGGAGCAGTCGGGCACGTAGGAGAAGCCGCCTGCAATGGCGAACTTGGCATCCAGCGCAAACAGCAGGGGCAGGCGGCTGGGGGCCTTGGGGTCGATGGACTCCTCCTTGCATACCCAGTACCAACAGCGGCGCAGGCCATCGTTGTGGCGCGCCTTTTTACCCAGCGCCTCGGCGGGTGTGTGGTGCAAAAAGAAGCCCAGGGCGTTGTGGCACCAGGCTTTGTAGGCCTGGGTGTGCAGGATGAACTCATGCCACAGCGCATCGACCGCCTTGGAGGGCATGGCCACAAACTGCTTGTTGCCGCGCAGGCAGGCCATGAAGAACTGGCGCAGGCCGCGTTCGACCAGCTCGCAGTCGCGGGTGCTCAGGTGGGGGTAGGTTTCGCGCAGCTTGCGCTGCAGAAAGCGGGGCAGGGGGGCCTCGCGGATATAGCGCTGGCGTACCGCGTTGGTCCACTGGATCACCAGGGCGGTGATGATGACTGTGGCCAAAAAATACAGAATCCAGGGCCACCGCAGGCGCCAGGCGCCCGCGAAGATCCCGACGATGGCGGCCACCCACACGGCAATCGCCAGCAGCACGACCTTGCTTCCCCACCACAGCAGAACGTTTTCGATGCGCTTCATCGTCCCTCCTTTTTTGTTGTTGTGTGGCGATTTCACGGCTGTTTGGTGACTGATTGATGACACTTTGGGTGGTGTCGCCAGATGGTCACGCGGGGGTTACCCCCAGCACCATCGCATGCCGAAGCTGCCGTGATGGGGCCGCGCTTGGAGGCGCTGAGCAGGGGGGGCGGAATCTGTGCCCCCCTGCGTTCAACGCCGCTTGCTGCCGCCGAAGATGCTGCCCAGCACCCCGCGCAGGATTTCCTTGCCAATGGTGGTGCCCATGGTGCGCACCGCCGACTTGGCCATGGTCTGGGCCAGGCCGTCGCGTTTGCCGCCGCGCGGGCCGGTGCTGCCAAACAGCACGTCGTTGAGCCCGCCCATCAGGCCGCCGCCGCTGTCTTCCGTGTTGGCGGGTGCACCTTTGCCATTGGCAGGTGCCTGCGCACTGGCTTCGGCGGCGCGGCCCTTGAGTTTTTCGTAGGCTGACTCGCGGTCCACCACCTTTTCGTACACGCCCGCCACCAGTGAGTTTGCCACCAGCACCTGGCGCTGCTGCGCTGTGATGGGTCCGAGCTGGCTGCCGGGTGGCAGCACAAACACGCGCTCGGTCACGCTCGGGCGGCCCTTGGCGTCCAGAAAGCTCACCAGCGCCTCGCCCACGGCCAGTTCGGTGATGGCGGTCTCGATATCGAGGCCCGGCTTTTGCCGCATGGTGGTGGCCGTGGCCTTCACGGCCTTCTGGTCGCGCGGAGTGAAGGCGCGCAGCGCGTGCTGCACGCGGTTGCCCAGCTGGGCCAGCACGCTGTCGGGGATGTCCAGAGGGTTCTGCGTGACGAAATACACGCCCACGCCCTTGGAGCGCACCAGCCGCACCACGAGTTCGATGCGCTCGATGAGCACTTTCGGCGCCTCGTTGAACAGCAGGTGGGCCTCGTCGAAGAAGAACACCAGTTTGGGCTGTTCGGGGTCGCCGATCTCGGGCAGTTGCTCGAACAGCTCAGACAGCATCCAGAGCAGGAAGGTGGCGTACAGACGCGGCGAGTTCATGAGCTTGTCGGCCGCCAGGATGTTGACCACGCCGTGGCCGTCCACCGTCTGCATGAAGTCCTGGATGTTGAGCATGGGCTCGCCAAAGAACTGCGTGCCGCCCTGCTGCTCAATCTGCAGCAGCCCGCGCTGGATGGCGCCCACGCTGGCTGCGCTGACGTTGCCGTATTCGGTCGTGAACTCCTTGGCGTTGTCACCCACGTACTGCAGCATGGCGCGCAGGTCTTTGAGATCCAGCAGCAGCATGCCGTTGTCGTCGGCGATCTTGAACACCAGGTTGAGCACGCCCAGCTGGGTTTCATTCAGGTTGAGCATGCGGCCCAGCAGCAGCGGGCCCATGTCCGACACCGTGGCGCGCACAGGGTGGCCCTGTTCGCCAAATACGTCCCACAGCGTGGTGGGGCAGGCCAGGGGGGCGGGCAGGGGAAGGCCCCGCTCCTTGAGCACGGCGGCCAGCTTGTCGCCAATCTTGCCCGGCTGGCTCGCGCCCGTGAGGTCGCCCTTCACATCGGCCATGAACACCGGCACACCAATGCGCGAGAAGTTTTCGGCCAGTGTCTGCAGGGTCACGGTCTTGCCGGTGCCAGTGGCGCCGGTGATGAGCCCGTGGCGGTTGGCCAGGCCGGGCAGCAGGTGGCATTCGATGGTGTCGTGCTTGGCAATCAGGAGGGGTTCGGCCATGGCGGAGGTTCCGGGTGGAGTCAAAAGTAAAATCGCGGTCAGTAGATTAAATCAATACAAAAGGACTTCTCGTGGCAGGACACAGCAAATGGGCGAATATCCAGCACCGCAAAGGGCGGCAGGATGAAAAACGCGGCAAGATCTGGACCCGCATCATTCGTGAAATCACTGTGGCTGCCCGCTCGGGCGGCGGCGACCTGTCTGCAAACCCCCGCCTGCGCCTGGCGGTGGACAAGGCCAAGGCGGCCAACATGCCCGCCGACCGCATCAAGTACAACATCGACAAGGCCACGGGCAACGCCGAGGGATTGACCTACGAGGAAATCCGCTACGAGGGCTATGGCATTGGTGGCGCAGCGATCATGATCGACACGATGACCGACAACCGGGTGCGCACCGTGGCCGAAGTACGACACGCGTTCAGCAAACACGGTGGCAACATGGGCACCGAGGGCTCGGTGGTGTTCCAGTTCAAGCACTGTGGCCAGTTGATCTTTGCACCGGGCACCAGCGAAGACAAGGTGATGGAAGTGGCGCTGGAGGCGGGGGCCGAAGACGTGGTGACCGACGACGACGGCGCAGTAGAGGTGCTGACCGCCCCCGCCGACTTTGAAGCCGTGAAGAATGCCCTGGAAGCCGCAGGCCTGACGCCTGAAGTGGCGGGCGTGACCATGCGGCCTGAAAACACCATCGAACTGACGGGCGACGACGCGGCGCGCATGCAGCGGCTGCTGGATGTGCTGGAAGACCTGGACGATACCCAGGAGGTCTACCACAACGCTGCCCTGTGACATTGCGCCTGTGGACCGCCGCTTTTTTCTTGCGCTGACTTGTTTTCCGACTGATATTTCCCCGAACCCCGCCAAGCAGCCAGCGCTGCGAGCAGGGTTCACCAAAGGTTCCTATGAAAGTACTTGTGATTGGTGGCGGCGGCCGTGAACACGCGATGGCGTGGAAACTGAGCGAGTCCCCCAAGGTGACCAAGGTGTACGTGGCGCCGGGCAACGGCGGCACCGCGCTGAACTCCAAGCTCGAGAACGTGGCCATCACCGACGTGCGCGAACTGCGTGTGTGGGCGCAGGCCGAAAAGATCGCACTGACGGTGGTGGGCCCCGAGGCGCCACTGGCGGCCGGTGTGGTCGATGAGTTCCGTGCCAATGGCCTGCGCATCTTCGGCCCCACCAAGGCTGCTGCCCAGCTCGAAAGCTCCAAGGCCTTTTCCAAGGCCTTCATGCGCCGCCATGGCATCCCCACGGCCGACTACGACACCTTCACCGACCCCGCTGCGGCCCACGCGTTTGTGGACCGGCTGGGCGCGCCCATCGTCATCAAGGCCGACGGCCTGGCTGCAGGCAAGGGCGTGGTCGTGGCCATGACGCTGCAGGAGGCCCATGATGCTGTGGACTTCATGCTGGTGGACAACAAATACGGCGTGACCCACAACGAAGGTGGCGCGCGTGTGGTGATCGAGGAATTCCTTGAAGGCGAGGAAGCTTCCTTCATCGTGCTGTGCGACGGCAAGAACGTGCTGGCCCTGGCCACCAGCCAGGACCACAAGCGCCTCAAAGACGGCGACGAAGGCCCCAACACCGGCGGCATGGGTGCGTATTCGCCCGCTCCCGTGGTCACGGCCGATGTACATGCCCGCGCCATGCGCGAGATCATCCTGCCCACGATTCGGGGCATGGAAAAGGACGGCATTCCCTACACCGGTTTTCTGTATGCAGGCCTGATGATCGACGCCAAGGGCCAGCCCAAGACGCTCGAATTCAACTGCCGCATGGGCGACCCCGAGACGCAACCTATCCTCATGCGCCTGAAAAGCGACTTCAGCGACGTGATGGCTGCTGCCGCTGACGGCAAGCTCGACCAGATGGAACTGCAATGGGACCGCCGCACCGCACTGGGCGTGGTCATGGCCGCCCATGGCTACCCGGAGAACCCGCGCAAGGGTGACCCCATCACCGGCCTGCCAGCCGAGGCGGACGATGCCGTGGTGTTCCATGCGGGCACGCAGCTGAAAGACGGTGTGGTCAGCGTGACCGGTGGCCGCGTGTTGTGCGTGACGGTGCTGGCCGACAGCGTCAAGCAGGCGCAGCAGCGTGCCTATGACGTGGCGCGCGGCATCCAGTTCGATGGTGCGCAGTACCGCCGCGATATCGGCTTCAGAGCACTCAAGAGCTGATGGCAGACGTTCAGAACTTGAACCCCGCCGACACAGTGGCGAGGGTGCGCGGCTATCTGGTGGGTCTGCAGGCGCGCATCACCGACGCGCTCGAAGCCGTGGAAGGCGAGGGCGGCGCACGTTTTTTGGCCGACGCCTGGAGCAAGCCGCCCGGTGAGCCGTTGCAGGGCGACGGCATCACCAAGATCATGGAAGGCGGCCGCGTGTTCGAGCGCGCGGGTTGCGGCTTCAGCCATGTGCGCGGCCCCCAGCTGCCACCCTCGGCCACGCAGCACCGGCCCGAGCTGGCGGGCGCACCGTTCGAGGCCATGGGCGTGTCGCTGGTGTTCCACCCGCGCAATCCCTACGTGCCGACGGTGCACATGAACGTGCGCATGATCGCGGCTGGTCACCCTGGGCAAGCGCCGACCTGCTGGTTTGGCGGTGGCATGGACCTCACGCCGTACTACGGCTTTGAGGAAGATGCGGTGCACTTTCACCGCACCTGCCGTGATGCCTTGGCACCCTTTGGTGACGACAAGTACCCGCGCTTCAAGCAGTGGTGTGACGAATACTTCTACCTCAAGCACCGTAGCGAGCAGCGAGGCGTGGGTGGCGTGTTCTATGACGACTTCTCCGAGCTGGGCTTTGAGCAAAGCCTGGCGATGACGCAGTCGGTGGGCGACGCGTTCCTTAAGGCCTACCTGCCCATCGTGGAAAAGCGCCAGGGCACGCCCTACGGCGAGCGCGAGCGGGACTTCCAGCTCTACCGCCGCGGCCGTTATGTCGAGTTCAACCTGGTCTGGGACCGGGGCACGCATTTTGGCCTGCAGTCGGGTGGGCGCACCGAGTCCATTTTGCTGTCCATGCCGCCGCTGGTGGCGTGGTCGTACCAGCGTTCTGATGCGGCCGATTCCGCCGAAGCTGATCTCACGCAGCGCTTTCTGGTGCGGCGCGACTGGCTGGCTGGCGAGTCTGCTGCAGCGGCTTGAAAGCCTTGAAAAGCGCAAAAGCTATAATTTCAATAGCTGCCCGCGCTTTTCACACCAGCGCAAGAGGCCAAAAACACCTCAAACTGACGCAGCGCCAACGCGCAACAGCTGCGCAACACCCAAGGCGCAGCCCCACTGGTTGCGCGCTGCGTTGCACGCTATATTGATTCCATTTCCTCTCTAATCACCGCCTGATGACCACCTCCACCAAATCGGAAACCGCCGCCAAAAAAGACGTTACCAAACTCCAGCGCGCCATCGTTGATGGACTGGAGGACGTCAAGGCGCAAGACATCCAGGTCTTCAACACCGAGCATCTCTCGCCGCTGTTTGAACGGGTGATCGTGGCATCGGGCACCTCCAACCGCCAGACCAAGGCCTTGGCCGCCAGCGTGCGCGACGCGGTGAAAGAAGCGGGCTTTACCAAGCCGCGCATCGAAGGCGAAGACAACGGCGAATGGATCATCGTGGACTGCGGCGCTGCCGTGGCGCACATCATGCAGCCCGCCATCCGCCAGTACTACCGTCTGGAAGAGCTGTGGGGTGACACGCCAGTGCGCTTGAAGCTGGGCGCCGCCAAGCCTGTTTCCAGCGCTGCCACCGATTTGGCCGAAAAGAAGTCGGCCCGGAAGGCTGCCAAGTCCGACGCCAAGGCTGCAGGCAAGGCGACCGCCAAAAAGGCAACCGCACCAGCCGTGCCGGCCCGGTCGGGCAAAGCTACGGTCAAGGCCGTGGCCAAAACAGCTGCCAAGTCCGCTGCCGCACCTGCTAAATCTGCTGCCAAACCTGCAGCCAAGACAACCGCAAAAGCACCTGCCAAAGCCATCGCCAAGGCCCCAGCCAAGACCCCCGCAAAAAGCAGCAGTGCCAAGGCCGCACCGGCCAAGGCGCCCGCAAAGCCAGCCACTGCCGCCAAGAAGCCCGCAGCGACCAAGGCACCGATCAAGACTGTGGTCGTCAAGCCATCGGCCCCCCGTAGCAAGACCGCTGCCGCCAAGCCTGCACCCGCACGCGGCGGAGCAGCCGCCAAGCCCGCCGCCAAGAGGGCACCGGGCCGCAAGTGATTGCAGCCTCGGCCCATCGACGACCACCTGTACCCGCGCACCGCGCCTGAGTTGCCATGAAGCTGCTGATCGTGGCCGTGGGCCAGCGCGTGCCCGACTGGGCGCAGACGGCGTACGACGACTACGCCAAGCGGTTTCCGCCGGAGCTCAAGGTCGAACTCAAAGCCGTCAAGACCGAACCGCGCGGCTCTAAGACGCTGGAGTCGCTCTACGCCGCCGAGCGCGAGCGCATCGAGGCGGCCATCCCCCGTGGTACCCGCGTGGTGGCGCTGGACGAGCGCGGCACCAATCTCACCACCAAGGCCCTGGCCGAGCGCCTGCGGGGCTGGCAATTGGGCGGTGACGATGTGGCCCTGGTCATCGGCGGCCCCGACGGGCTGGACCCGGCCTTCCGCCAGGGCGCGCACGAGCGCATTCGCCTCTCGGACCTGACCTTGCCACACGCCATGGTGCGGGTGCTGCTCATCGAGCAGCTGTACCGCGCCTGGTCGGTGAATGCCGGGCACCCCTACCACCGAGAATGAGGCCTGGATCGGGGTGTGGGTGGAATACTATATTTTTTATAGCTGCTAGCGCTTGATGGGTAAGCGCTAGAGCCGATTTTTAATCAAAATCTGTTCATGCCTGACTTCATCTACCTTGCCTCCCAAAGCCCCCGTCGGCGCCAGCTGCTCGAACAACTGGGCGTACGCCACGAACTGCTGCTGCCCAATGTGGAGGGTGACGAGTCCGAGGACGCCGAAGCCATCGAGGTGGTGCTGCCCGGCGAAGCGCCTACGGCCTATGTGGAGCGCGTGACGGGCCTCAAGCTCGACGCTGCCGTAGCCCGGCGCGCCCGCCGTGGTTTGCCCGATGCGCCCATCCTGTGCTCTGACACCACCGTGGCGCTGGGCCGTACCATCTACGGCAAGCCCGACGACGCGCCCCATGCCGCGCGCATGCTGGCCGAGCTGGCGGGCCACGAGCACCGCGTGCTCACCGCGGTGGCGCTGCAGGTGGGCCCCAAGCGCCTGAGCGTGCTGTCCATATCCCGAGTGACCTTTGCAGCCATGACCACCGCGCAGATTGAGGCCTACGTGGCCACGGGTGAGCCACTGGGCAAGGCCGGGGCTTACGGTATCCAGGGCCGGGCTGCTGCATATGTGGAGCACCTGGCTGGCAGCTATTCGGGCATCATGGGGCTGCCGATGTACGAGACGGCACAGCTGCTGCGCGCGGCAGGTTTCGCCATCTAGGCGACAGCAACAACAGACAACAACAACGCCATGCAACAAGACATCCTGATCAACTGGTCGCCCCAGGAAACCCGCGTGGCCGTGGTGGAGCACGGCGCCGTGCAGGAGCTGCACATCGAGCGCACGCTGGAGCGCGGCCTGGTGGGCAATGTCTACCTGGGCAAGGTGTCGCGCGTGCTGCCGGGCATGCAGTCGGCCTTCATCGACATCGGGCTGGAGCGCGCCGCCTTTTTGCATGTGGCCGACGTGTGGCAACGCCAGCCCGATGGCGAGCCGCCAGCATTCGCCCGCAAGAACGAGCCGCAGGTGCCGATTGAAAAGCAGGTGTTCGAGGGGCAGGCGCTGATGGTGCAGGTCATCAAGGACCCGATTGGCACCAAAGGCGCACGACTGTCCACGCAGATCAGCGTGGCCGGGCGCCTGCTGGTGTTTCTGCCGCAGGACGACCATGTGGGCGTGTCGCAGAAGATTCCGCCTGCCGAGCGCGATGCGCTGCGCGCGCGGCTGCAGGCGCTGGTGGGCGATAAATCCACGGGCGGTGGCGGCGGCTTCATCCTGCGCACCAACGGCGAAGATTCCACCGATGCCGAGCTGGCCGAAGACATCGCCTACCTGCGCAAGACCTGGGCGCGCATCAAGGAGGCATCGCTCAAGCTGCCCGCCATGTCGCTGTTGCACCAGGACCTGGACCTGCTGCAGCGCGTGCTGCGCGATCTGGTGGGCGACCACACGCAGACCATCCGCCTGGATTCGATGGAGCAGTTCCAGCGCCTGCGTGCGTTTGGGCAGGAATTCATGCCAGCGGCTGCCGGCAAGCTACAGCACTACAAGGGTGAACGCCCGATTTTTGACCTGTACTCCATCGACGAAGAGGTGGCCAAAGCCCTGGGGCGCCGCGTCGATTTGAAGTCTGGCGGCTATCTCATCGTGGACCAGACCGAGGCGCTCACCACCATCGATGTGAACACCGGGGGCTACGTGGGGGCACGCAACTTCGACGACACCATCTTCAAGACCAACCTGGAGGCCGCCCAGGCCATTGCCCGCCAGCTGCGCCTGCGCAACCTGGGCGGCATCATCATCGTGGACTTCATCGACATGGTGCGCGACGACCACCAGCAGGCCGTGCTGGCGGAGTTCAAAAAACAGCTCGCCCGCGACCGCGTGAAGACCATGGCGGGTGGCTTCTCGCAGCTGGGTTTGGTGGAGATGACGCGCAAGCGCACGCGCGAATCCCTCGCCCATATGCTGTGCGAGCCCTGCGAGGCCTGCCAGGGAAAGGGCAGCGTGAAGACCGCGCGCAGCGTGTGCTACGACATCCTGCGCGAGATCTTGCGCGAAGCCCGCCAGTTCAACCCGCGCGAATTCCGCGTGGTGGCGTCGCCCCGCGTGGTGGAGCTGTTCCTGGACGAGGAAAGCCAGCACCTGGCTGGTCTCTCGGACTTCATCAAGAAGCCGATCTCGCTGCAATCCGAGAGCGCGATGGGGCAGGAGCAGTACGACATCGTGCTGCTGTAGCGCCCATCGTTCTGCGCGCCGTCTTCAAGCGTCGATCTGCATCGCCGGGCGTGCCTGCACCCGCGCCAGCCAGGTCTGTACATGCGGGTGCGCGTTGACGGGGGCGCCCAGGTACAGGCTGTAGCCCAGCACCGAGCCCACTACTAAATCCACCAGCGAATAGTCGGCACCCAGCATCCAGGGCTGCGCAGCCAGCCGCGCGTCCAGCACCGCCAGCAACTCGCTCAGTTGACGCAGGAGGGCTTCTGCTTGGGCGGCGTTGCGCCAAACCTCTTCGCCTTGGGTTGCCACATGCAGGCGTCCCACGAGCGCACCATAGGTCACATACGCCCAGGTGCACCACGACAGGGCCTGCAGCGCCTCGGGCGTGCCCGCAGCGGGCCACAGCCCGCGCTCAATGCCAAAGCGATGGCCCAGCCAGAGGTGGATGGCCAGGGCCTCGAACATGGGGGCGCCGTCCACAGTCAAGGTGGGCACCTTGCCGTTGGGGTTCATGGCCAGGTATTCCGGGCGGCGCTGCTCGCCGGTGCGGATGTCGATCTTCACGCGTTCGTGGGGCACGGCCAGCTCGGTGAGGGCGCAGGCGATGGGGGTGGCGCTGGACATGGGATGCCAGTAGAGAACGATGGACATGGAAAGCTCCTTGGGTGGTTGTGGAAGAAAAGGTGGTGCCACTGTAAAAGCCATTGCGGACAATTTCAGTCCGCAATAGAAAGTAAAGTCGCGCCATGCTCACTTCATCAACCCGCCTGCTGCGTCTGCTCGCCTTGCTGCAGACGCGCAACCACTGGATGGGGCCGGAACTGGCCGAGCGCCTGGAAGTGCACCCGCGCACCTTGCGGCGCGACATCGACCGCCTGCGCCAGCTGGGCTACCCCGTGCATGCCAGCAGCGGCGTGGCGGGCGGCTATGCCTTCCGGGCCGGTCAGGCGCTGCCGCCCTTGCTGCTGGACGACGACGAAGCGCTGGCCGTGTCGATTGCCCTGCGCACTGCCACCGCCGGCGCGGTCGGCGGCATTGAAGAGCCCGCACTTCGGGCCCTGGTCAAGCTGGAGCAGGCCATGCCCGCCCGCCTGCGGCAGCAGGTGGATGCACTACGCTCCACCATCCTGCCCATGGACCGTGTCGGGCCGGTGGTGGATGCCTCGTTGCTGGCCACGCTGGCGTCGGCCTGCCGTGACCAGTTGCGCCTGGCGTTCACCTACGGCGACAGCAAGGGCCGCAGCGCCGAACGCAGCGTGGAGCCCCAGGGCCTGGCCCATACCGGCCACCGCTGGTACCTGGTGGCGTGGGACCGGGTGCGGGAGGACTGGCGCACCTTCCGTATCGACCGCATCGTGGGGGCTCCCACGGTGGGTGCCCATTTCGCGCCCCGGGTGTCGCCCGATGGCGGGGATCTGAAGGCATACGTTTCACGTTCGATTGCAGTGGCGCCCCATGCCGAACAGGCGCGCATTGTGTTGCATGCACCGTATCAAGAGATGGCCAGACGCATTCCGCAGTCGGCAGGTGTGGTGTCGGCGCTCGATGAGGGGCAGCGGTGCCAGCTGGATTGCGGCGCCAACGATTCGCTGGTGTACTGGCTGATGGCGCTCGATGTGGAGTTCGAAGTGCTTGCACCCGTTTCGTTGAAGGAGCGCTTGCGGGTGGCGGGGGAGCGGGCCTTGCGCTGTACCTGAAGTGAAACACCCCCTGAGTCGCTTCGCGCCTTTCCCCTCTCTCACGTTGCTTCGCCATCTGTGAGGGGTACGCCCCCAGCGCGGCGGCACTGGGTTTGGGCTGCGCCAGTTTCATGCATCGCGGGCGGTGCACAACGCAACGGACAACTACGGTTTCATATTTTTGAAAGCAAATGGGTATGAGTGCTCAAGGCACGAAACGGTACCCGATGCCCGCCTCGGTCCGCAAATGCTGGGGCATGGAGGCATTGAGTTCCACCTTCTTGCGCAGGTTGGCCATGTGCACGCGCACATAGTGCGTGTCTTCGGCATGGCCTGGGCCCCATACCGCCTTGAGCAGCTGCTGGTGCGTGATCACGCGGTCGGGCTGTGACGCCAGGTGCGTGAGCAGCTTGTACTCGATGGGCGTGAGGTGCAGGGCCTCGCTGCCATCCTCTCCCGTGCGGCGCTCTACCGTTCGGCGGGCCAGGTCCACGGTGACGGGGCCGAACTGGATAACGGGTGTGGCCTCGGCGCTGGATGCCCGCTGGCTGCGCCGCAACTGGGCGCGCACGCGGGCCATCAGTTCGCCCGAGCCAAAGGGTTTGACCAGGTAGTCGTCGGCCCCCGCATCCAGCGCCGCGATCTTGCTGGCCTCGGCGCTGCGGGCCGAGAGCACGATGACGGGCATGGCCGACCAGGTGCGCAGGTCGCGGATCAGGTCCACGCCGTCGCCATCGGGCAGGCCCAGGTCCAGCACCACCAGGTCGGGGCGGCGCGTGCCAGCTTCGATCAGGCCGCGCTGCAGGGTGGCGGCCTCGTGCACGGTGTGGCCTTCGCTCTCCAGCGTCAGGCGCACAAAGCGGCGGATGTCGGCTTCGTCTTCGACGATGAGGATGTGGGTGGGCAGGTCGGTCATGGTGGTTGCGGGGCCGTGCCGTCAAACGTCGCTGTTGGTATCGGTATCGGTGCCCAGGTCGGTGGGCGGTGTGCCGCGTGGCAGCAGCAGCGTGAAGCGTGCGCCCGCAGGTTGGCCCTGGGCGTTGAGGATGGTATCGCCCCTGATGCTGCCGCCATGCGCCTGCACGATGGCGCGGCAGATGGCCAGCCCCAGGCCCACACCGGGCGTGGCGCTTTCGCGGGCCCCACGCTCGAACTTTTCAAACAGCAGCTCCTCGCGGCCTTTGGGCAGGCCGGGGCCTTCGTCGGTGATGGTCAGGGCCACCGCATCGCTCTGGGCCTGCGCCCCGATGTGGATGGCCGTGCCGGCGGGCGTGTACTTGGCGGCGTTTTCCAGCAGATTGACCAGCACGCGCTCCATCAGCACGGCGTCGATCTGCAGCAGTGGCAGGTCGTCGGGCAGGTGCACGTCCACACGGTGGGCGCCCATGGCGGGGGCGCTGGCAGCCAGCGCACTGCCCACCACTTCTTCCAGCGGCTGCCAGGCCTTGTTGAGCTGCACGGCCCCAGCCTCCAGGCGGGCCATGTCCAGCAGGTTGTTGACCAGCGCGCTCATGCGCTGGGCCGATTGCTGGATGGCGCCGGTCAGCTCCTGCTGGTGGGCGGGCCGGGGCGGCTGCACCATGGCCAGTGATTCGGCCAGGCCGACCAGTGAGGCCAGCGGCGTGCGCAAGTCGTGCGAGATGGCAGAGAGCAGCGAGTTGCGCAGCCGCTCGGACTCGATCTGCACCGTGCTTTTTTGCGCCACATCAATGTAGTGGATGCGCTCCAGCGAGATGGCCAGCAGCGAGGCACAGGTCTGCAGCAGGCGGCGCGGTTCCACCCCTGGCACCTGGCCCTGGGGCATGGCCACCACCAGCACGCCGCGGATGCGCATGGGTGCCTTGAGCGGCAGCACCAGCGTGGGGCTGGAGTGCAAGGTGTCCGTACCCCGGCCAGCAGGCTCACCGCGCTCAAACGCCCATTGCGCCACGGCCATGTCCACCGGCGCGCTGCCACCGGGCAGTATCTGAAGGCGGTTGTCGTCGTCAGCCACCACCAAAGTGCTGCCTGCGTTGAACTCGCCGGTCATGAACCGCGCGCCGATTTCGGCCACTTGCTCGGGCAGCAGCGCGGCAGACAGGTCGCGTGCCATGTCGTACAGGCTGCGCACGCGGTGCTCGCGCTCGGTGGCGGACTCGGCCTGCACCTTGAGCCCGGCGGTGAGCTGGCCCACTACCAGGGCCACCACCAGCATCACGCCGAAGGTGACGAGGTACTGCGCGTCACTGACCGCAAACGTGAAGCGCGGCGGTACAAAGAAAAGGTCGAAGAACGCCACACCCAGAATGGCGGCCATCACGGCAGGGCCGCGTCCAAACCGCAAGGCCACGCCCACCACCACCAGCAAAAACAGCATGACGATGTTGGTCAGCTCCAGCACATCGGCCAGCGGCGTGGCCACCACGGCGGCAATGCAGCAGGCCAGGGCCGCCGCCAGGTAGCCAGGCCAGAAGGCAGTGCCCTTGTTCGTGGTTTCAGGCGATGCATTGGAGGTGGGGGGGCGCGCCAGGCCTGCGCGGGCGGGCAGCGTGCCCACCTGCAGCAGGTCGAGGTCGCTGGCCAGATGCCCCACCTGGTCGGCCAGCGTGGTCTGCCAGGGCCAGCGGCGTGCGCTGCGGCCCATGACCACGCGCACCAGGTTGTGCTCGCGCGCATAGCGCACCAGGGCCTGCGCAGGCTGGGCGGCAGGCAGTACCGTGCAGGCCACGGCCCCCAGCTGTTGCGCAAGTTTCAAGGTGCGTTCCACCTGCGGATGCAGCGTGGCCGACCGGCCTTGCTGCTCGGGCGTCTCGACATGCACGGCGTGCCAGGGCAGGTCGAGCTGCGCGGCCAGGCGGGCGCAGCTGCGCACCACCTTTTCGGCGTTGTCGCCCGTGCCCACGCAGGCCAGCAGGGCCTCGCGGTTGGGCCACACGGCTTCGGCAGTGGTGGTGCTGGCGCGGCGGTAGGCGCGCATTTCATCGTCCACCCGGTCGGCGGTGCGGCGCAGGGCCAGCTCGCGCAGAGCCAGCAGGTTGCCTTTGCGAAAGAAGTTGGCGGCGGCGCGCTCGGCCTGCTGGGGCAGGTAGACCTTGCCGGCCTTCAGGCGCTCGAGCAGCTCGTCGGGCGGCAGGTCTACCACCACCACTTCGTCGGCCGCGTCAAAAAACTGGTCGGGCACCGTCTCCCACACGCGGATGCCGGTGATACCGCTCACGATGTCGTTCAGGCTCTCCAGGTGCTGCACGTTCATGGTGGACCACACGTCGATGCCTGCGGCCAGCAGTTCTTCGGCGTCTTGCCAGCGCTTGGGGTGGCGCGAGCCTTGCACGTTGCTGTGGGCCAGTTCATCGAGCAGTACCAGGCCCTCGGGGTGCTCTGCGCCCCAGGCCAGGGCGGAGTCCAGGTCAAACTCGGGCAGGGTGCGGTCTTTGTAGGGCAGGGCGCGCAGCGGCAGGCGGGGCAGGTGCGCGGTCAGCGCCTCGGTGTCGGCCCGGCCATGCGTCTCGACCACGCCGATGGTGACGGGCAGGCCCTGCGCTTGTGCGGCCCTTGCCGCCGACAGCATGGCGAATGTCTTGCCCACGCCCGCGCAGGCGCCGAAGAACACCTTGAGCCGCCCGCGCTGCTGCTGGGCCTGCTCTTGCTGGATGCGCTGCAGCAGCGCGTCGGGGTCGGGGCGATCCTGCATGGGCACAGTGTACTCGTCTATTTTGAATCAAATTGGCCTCTGGCGCTTGTCCAACAAGCGCCAGCAGCTATTGTTTCAGTAGCGCTTCAAGGGCGAGGTTCAAGGCGAGAACGTTTACACGCGGCTCGCCCAGCAGGCCCAGCCAGGGGCTTTCGGTGTGCTGCTGCACCAGGGCCTGCACCTGCGCCAGCGGCAGGCCACGGGCCTTTGCCACGCGGGCTGCCTGGTAGTCGGCAGCGGCGGGGCTGATCTGCGGGTCCAGCCCGCTGGCCGATGCGGTGACCAGGTCCACGGGCACGGGGCGGGTGTTGCCAGGGTCCGCAGCACGCAGGGCCTCGATGCGGGCCTTCACGGCATCTGTCAGCGCCGGGTTGGTGGGGCCCAGGTTGGAGCCGCCCGATGCCGATGCGTTGTAGGGCATGGGCGCCGTGGCTGAAGGGCGGCCCCAGAAGTGGCCGGGTTCGGTGTACGACTGGCCGATGAGCTCGGAGCCTACAGTCTTGCCACCCTGGGTGATCAGGCTGCCATTGGCCTGGTGGGGGAACGCGGTCTGCGCCACGCTGGTGACGAGCAGCGGGTAGAGCAGGCCGGTGACGATGGAAAGCGCGATAAACAGCGTGAGTGCAGGGCGAAGCAGGCCGCCTGGGCTGGCGGGCGCGTCGTCGCGGGGGATACGGATAGGCATACGATTTTCCTTGTCAGTGATTGGGGGGCGGTGTCTTTGGTTGGGGCTCGGCTCAGGTCAGACCTGCGGCGGCCAACACCATGTCAATCAGCTTGATGCCAATAAACGGCACCACCATGCCCCCCAGCCCATAAATCGCGAGGTTGCGGCGCAGCAGCGCGGCGGCACCCACGGCGCGGTAGGCCACGCCCTTCAGGGCCAGTGGGATGAGGAAGATGATGATCAGCGCGTTGAACACCACGGCGGACAGAATGGCCGACGAAGGGCTGGCCAGGTGCATGAAATTCAGCGCCGACAGCTGCGGGTAGGTGGTGACAAACGCCGCTGGGATGATGGCGAAGTACTTGGCGATGTCGTTGGCGATGCTGAAGGTGGTCAGCGAGCCGCGCGTCATCAGCATCTGCTTGCCGGTCTCCACAATCTCGATGAGCTTGGTGGGGTTGCTGTCCAGGTCCACCATGTTTCCGGCCTCCTTGGCGGCTTGTGTGCCCGTGTTCATGGCGACGGCCACGTCGGCCTGGGCGAGGGCGGGGGCGTCGTTGGTGCCGTCGCCCGTCATGGCCACCAGCTGCCCGGCCGTTTGGTAGCTGCGGATGAGCTGCAGTTTCGCTTCGGGCGTGGCCTCGGCCAGGAAGTCGTCCACGCCCGCCTCGGCCGCGATGGCGGCGGCCGTGAGGCGGTTGTCGCCGGTCACCATCACGGTCTTGATGCCCATGCGGCGCAGCTCGGCGAAGCGCTCCTTGATGCCGCCCTTGACCACGTCTTTGAGCTCCACCACGCCCAGCACGTGGGCACCATCGGCCACCACCAGGGGCGTGCTGCCACGGCGGGATACGTCGTCCACCGCCGTCTGCACGGCGGTAGGAAAGCGTCCGCCCAGTGCCTCCACATGCTTGCGGATGGCGTCTGCTGCACCTTTGCGCAGCAGGCGCGGGCCGGGCAGGTCCACCCCGCTCATGCGGGTCTGGGCGGTGAAGTGCACGAACTGGGCTCCCATGGCCTCGATGTCGCGCTCGCGCAGGTTGAACTTCTGCTTGGCCAGTACGACGATGCTGCGGCCTTCGGGCGTTTCGTCGGCCAGCGATGCCAATTGGGCGGCGTCGGCCAGGGCGGCATCCGTGACACCCGGGGCCGAGATGAACTGGCTGGCCTGACGGTTGCCCAGGGTAATGGTGCCGGTCTTGTCCAGCAGCAGCACGTCCACGTCGCCTGCAGCCTCCACCGCGCGGCCTGAGGTGGCGATCACATTGGCCTGCATCATGCGGCTCATGCCCGCCACGCCAATGGCGCTGAGCAGGCCAGCAATCGTGGTGGGGATCAGGCACACCAGCAGGGCCACCAGCACCACCAGGCTCACAGGCTCGCCCGCACCGCTGGCCTGCACGCTGAACAGCGAGAACGGCAGCAGCGTGACCACCACACCCAGGAACACGATGGTCAGCGCCACCAGCAGAATGGTCAGCGCGATCTCGTTGGGTGTCTTGTGGCGCTTGGCGTTCTCCACCATGGCGATCATGCGGTCCACGAAGGTCTCGCCGGGGTTCACGGCCACGCGCACCACGATCCAGTCGGACAGCACGCGCGTGCCGCCGGTCACCGCCGAGAAGTCGCCGCCGGATTCGCGGATCACCGGGGCGGATTCGCCGGTGATGGCGCTCTCGTCCACCGAGGCCACGCCATCGATCACCTCGCCATCGGCAGGGATGGTGTCACCCGCCTCCACCAGCACCACATCGCCCTTGCGCAGGTTGGCGGCCTCCAAGGGCAGCCAGGTCATGGCGGTGCGTGGGGTGTTGCGGTCAAACTGGCCGTCCAGCTTTTTCGCCCAGGTCTGCTTTTTCAGGCCGCGCAGCGAAGCCGCCTGGGCCTTGCTGCGGCCCTCGGCCATGGCCTCGGCAAAGTTGGCGAACAGCACGGTGAACCACAGCCACAGCGCCACGGCAGCGGTGAAGCTCTCAGGTTTGCTGGCGGCCAGCGCAGTGGTGAAGGCGCTGCCCACATACACCACAAACATCACGGGGTTGCGCCATTGCACGCGCGGGTCCAGCTTCTTGAAAGCCTCCAGCAGCGCGGGGCGCACCAGGGCGGGGTCGAACAGGGTCAATGTTTTGCGAGTCATCACAATCTCCCAGCTATCTTCTTAACGTGGCCAGAGCATCAAATGCTCGACCACCGGTCCCAGCGCCAGGGCGGGTACATAGTTCAGCAAACCCACCAGCAGCACCACACCAGCCAGCAGCGCCACAACCAGCGGGCCGTGGGTGGGCAGGGTGCCGTCGGTGGCGGTGGCGCGCTTCTTGGCGGCCAGGGCACCGGCCATGGCCAGCACGGGCACGATCACGCCAAACCGCCCCAGCCACATGGCCACGGCCAGCAGCGTGTTGTAGAACGGGGTGTTGGCCGACAGGCCTGCAAAGGCGCTGCCGTTGTTGTTGGCGGCGGAAGACAGCGCATACAGCACCTCGCTGAACCCATGCGCGCCCGGGTTGGCCAGGCCAGCGCGGCCCGCCTCGCTCATCACCGCTACGGCAGTGCCCAGCAGCACCAGCAGCGGGGTGATGAGGATCGCGATGGACACAAGCTTCATCTCGTGCGCCTCGATCTTCTTGCCCAGGTATTCGGGCGTGCGGCCAATCATCAGCCCGGCAATGAACACGGCCATGATGGCGAACACCAGCATGCCGTACAGGCCCGAGCCCACGCCGCCAAATACCACCTCGCCCATCTGCATGAGCACCATGGGCACCATGCCGCCCAGGGGGGTGAAGCTGTCGTGCATCGCAATCACCGCGCCGCAGCTCGCGGCTGTGGTGATCACTGCGAACAGGGCCGAGGCGGCGATGCCAAACCGCATTTCCTTGCCTTCCATGTTGCCGCCCGGCTGCAGCGCGCTGGCGGCTTGGTCCACGCCCAGCGAGGCCAGAAGCGGGTTGCCCTGCTGCTCAAACGTGGTGGCTGCCACCACTGCGACCAGGAATAGGAGGCTCATCGTTGCCAGAATCGTCCAGCCCTGGCGCTCATCGCCCACCATGCGGCCAAACACCAGGCACAGCGCGGCGGGGATGAGGAAGATCGCCAGCATCTGCAGCAGGTTGCTGGCGGCCGATGGGTTCTCGAACGGGTGGGCCGAGTTGGCGTTGAAGAAGCCACCGCCGTTGGTGCCCAGCATCTTGATGGCTAGCTGTGAGGCCACGGGGCCCATGGCCAGCGTCTGGGTGGTTTGTGTGGCGGGCTCGGTGACCGGGGCGCCTAGTGCGTCGAGCACGGGATGGCCTGCGCTGTCGAGCTTGGGGGCGTCGTAGTGGACGGGCTCCAGCGTCTGTGCCTCGGTATAGGGTGACAGGTTCTGGATCACGCCCTGGCCTGCAAACACTACGGCCAGCACCAGCGACAGAGGGAGCAGCACCCACAGCGTGGCACGGGTCAGGTCGGCCCATACGTTGCCGATGGATTGTGCAGAGTGCCTTGAAAAACCACGCACCAGTGCAATGACCACCACAAGACCTGTGGCGGCAGACAGAAAGTTCTGCACCGTCAGCGCCAGCATCTGCGTGAGGTAGCTCATGGTGCTCTCGCCACCATAGCCTTGCCAGTTGGTGTTGGTGACAAAGCTGATGGCCGTGTTGAAGGCCGAGTCCGGCGACACGGCAGCCATGCCTTGCGGGTTGAGGGGCAACACCGCCTGCCAGCGTTGCAGCGCATACACGGCCAGCACGCCCAGGCCGTTGAACACCAGCAGGCCCAGCGCGTAGCGCAGCCAGCCAGTTTCTTCGTCGGGCCGCACGCCAGCCAGTTTGAACAGCGGCCCCTCCAGCCGCCGCCCCAGGGCAAAGCGGCCTGCCATGACGGCGTCAATCCAGCGCGCCAGCGGCCAAGCCAGCGCCAGCAGCAGTGCGATAAACACTGCCAATTGCAGCCAGGCACCGGTGCTCATGAAAAGTCCTCCGGCCGCAGCAGCACAGCGACCAGGTACACCAACAGGGCAGCAGCCAGCACGGCCGCCAGAATCATCCAGCCGCTGGTCATGACCGCCCCCCTTGCGCTTGCTGTTGCAGCCGCGCGCAACCCTGGGCCAGCCCATAGACAGCCAGCCAGAGCAGGCCTGCTGTCGCCAAAAATATCCAGTCCATAGCGTCCTCCTTGAGACATGGACCGATGCTAGGAATGGCCGCATCAAGACGAGCGCAAGAGTGCGGGGTGGGGTATCAAGATCGCATCAAGATGCGCGGGCGCGCGGCCGGACTTTCAAACAGGTGTGTGGTGGTGTGCTATCCAGTTGATAGCTATTGGCGCTTTATCTTCCTGCGCTAGAGGCTGTTTTTGCTCTGATTCACCTTTGTGCGGGGCACGGGCTGGCCGTGGTGGTGCATGCGCTGGGTGTGTCTGCTGCTGCACGCCTTGCTGGGGCACACACTGAGGCTTTCTAGCAAGAGAGCCGGGTCACAGCAGTGCTTGGATGCCAGCCCGGAGCCAAGGCGCTCGCGAGGTGAGATCATCCCCACCCCGGTTTTCGTTTCTTTTCTTCATGACCCAGGCCACTCCACTCCGTCCCAGCGCTTCCAGTCCGCTCAATTCGCTGGTTCCTTTGCTTTTTGTGGCGCTCTGGAGCACCGGCTTTATCGGCGCCAAGCTGGGGCTGCCGTATGTGGAGCCACTGACCTTTCTGGCGCTGCGGTTTGCCATCGTCATCGTGCTCATGCTCGCGGTGGTCGCCGTGGCGCGTGCGCCGTGGCCGCCAACGGGAAGGGCTTGGCTGCACATTGGGGTGTCGGGCCTGCTGGTGCATGGCGTGTACCTGGGCGGGGTGTTCATGGCCATCGGGCACGGGCTGCCGTCAGGCATCACGGCGCTGGTGGTGGGGTTGCAGCCACTGCTGACAGCCCTGGTGGCCGGGGCTTTGCTGGGCGAGAAGGTGCGGCCGGCCCAGTGGGCGGGCCTGGCCCTGGGCTTTGCCGGCGTGGCGCTGGTGGTGGCCGGCAAGGTGGCCACCGTGCCAGCCAATGCACTGATGGGCATGCTGCTGCCCGCTGTGGTCGCGCTGCTGGGCATCACGGCCGGCACGCTGTACCAAAAGCGGTTCTGCCCCTCGTTCGACTTGCGCACGGGCTCGGTGATTCAGTACCTGCCCTGTGCCGTGGCCATGGCCGCCGTCGCCTACGCCACCGAATCCATGGCCATATCGTGGACCGGCGAATTTGTGTTTGCGCTGGGCTGGCTGGTGCTGGTGCTCTCGCTGGGGGCGGTGAGCCTGCTGAACCTGCTCATTCGCCGGGGCGGCGCGGTGAACGTGGCCAGCCTGTTCTACCTGACCCCGCCCACCACCGCGCTGATCGCCTGGGCCATGTTTGGCGAGACGCTCAGCGGCTGGGCGCTGGTGGGGATGGCGTTGGCAGTGGCGGGGGTGTGGCTGGCGCGGCAGACGAAGTAAGAGCCCTGAAGGCCCCTGCAGATCAGAGCTTGCGCAGCCGCTCCAGCGCGGCGCGCAGCGTTTCGTCCTTCTTGGCAAAGCAGAACCGCACCACGCGCTGGTCAAACCCGTCGCCATAGAACGCCGACAGCGGAATCGCAGCCACGCCCACCTCGCGGGTGAGCCACTGGCAGAAATCGGCCTCGTTCAAGTCGCTGATCGCCGAGATGTCCACGCACTGGAAGTAGCTGCCGGTACTGGGCAGCAGCTTGAAGCGCGAGCCTTCCAGGCCCTGGCGGAACAGGTCGCGTTTGGCCTGGTAGAACGCGGGCAGTTGCAGGTAGGGCGTGGGGTCTTGCAGGTAGGCAGCAAGGCCATGCTGCATGGGCGTGTTGACGGTGAACACGTTGAACTGGTGCACCTTGCGGAACTCGGCCGTCAGCGCTGCAGGGGCGGCCACGGTGCCGACCTTCCAGCCGGTAACGTGGAAGGTTTTGCCAAAGCTCGACACGATGAAGGCGCGGGCAGCCAGGCCCGCAAAGCGCGCTGCGCTCTGGTGCTCGGCACCGTCGAACACCATATGCTCGTACACCTCGTCGCTGATCAGCAGGATGTCGGTGGGCGCGAGCAGGTCTTCGAGCTGGCGCATTTCCTCGGCCGTCCAGATGGTGGCGCTGGGGTTGTGCGGGCTATTGATGAGGATGGCGCGGGTGCGCGGCGTGATGGCGGCGCTGATCTTGGCGAAGTCGGGGCGGAAGGTGCCTGGCGTGAGCGGCACGCGCACGGCCTTGCCACCGGCCAGCTCGATGTTGGGCACATAGCTGTCGTAGCAGGGGTCGAGCACGATCACCTCATCACCCGGGTGCACGATGGCGAGTATGGCGGTGATGATGGCCTGCGTGGCGCCCGCAGTGATGGTGATTTCAGTATTGGGGTTGTAGGCGCGGCCGTGCAGCGCCTCGATCTTGCGGGCCACGGCCTCGCGCAGCGCGGGGATGCCGGGCATGGGCGGGTACTGGTTGTGCCCGGCCTGCATGGCGGCGGTGACGGCGTTCACCAGCTCGGGGGCGCATTCAAAGTCTGGAAAGCCCTGGCCCAGGTTGACGGCCTTGTGTTCGGTGGCAAGGGCCGACATCACCGTGAAGATGGTGGTGCCGACGTGGGGCAGCTTGCTGGGGAAGGCTGGGGTGCGGGCGGCAGCGTTAGCTTGGGTCATGGCGCAACAACGTAAAAATCAAAGGTGTTTTGAAGACAGGCGAACTACGGCGAAGTCACAGCTCATAGTCGTTGACGTGCCCCGTCATCGCTCGGGCGATGAGGTCACGGCTCAGCCGGTCGCTGAGCAGTTCGGCAAATTTATAGACAAAGTTGCGCAGGTAGGCGCTGCGCTTGAAGGCAACGCGTGCCACGCTCTGCCCGAAAAGGTGACCCACAGGGCGCACGGCCAGGTCGCCCACCGGGTCGTCGCGCATGGCCATCTCGGCCACGATGCCGATGCCCAGGCCCAGGCGCACGTAGGTCTTGATCACGTCCGAGTCGATGGCTTCGAGCACGATGCGCGGCTGAAGCTTGCGGGCGGCAAAGGCCTGGTCGATCTTGCCCCGGCCGGTGAACGAGGGGTGGTAGGTAATCAGCGCCTCATGCGCCAGGTCGTCCAGGCCGATGCGTTCCTTCTGCGCCAGCGGGTGGTCGTTGGGCACCACCAGCACGTGCTGCCATTCGTAGCAGGGCAGGGTGACGAGTTCGGGGTAGTCGGCCAGGGATTCGGTGGCCATGCCGATTTCGGCCACTTCATCGATCACCATGCGCGCCACCTCGTGCGGCGTGGCCTGGTGCAGGCTGATGTTGACCTTGGGGTAGGCCTCACGCAGCCGCGCCACGGGCACGGGCAGCACGTAGCGGGCCTGGGTGTGGGTGGTGGCGATGCTCAAGGTGCCGCTGTCTTGTGCGCTGAACTGCTCGCCAATGCGCTTCAAGTTACCCACCTCGCGCATGATGACTTCGATGCTTTTGAGCACGTGCTGGCCGGGCTCGGTGATGCGCTTGAGGCGTTTGCCGTGGCGGGCAAAGATGTCCACGCCCAGTTCTTCTTCCAGCTCGATGATGGCCTTGGAGACGCCGGGCTGGGAGGTGTGCAGGGCCTTGGCGGCTTCAGTCAGGTTGAGGTTGCGGCGTGCTGCCTCTTGAACGAAGCGGAATTGGTGCAGGTTCATATCTGATATCGCCTAAAGGGTTGCATCATTATGCTGCAAGCATCTAAGAGATATTGGAAGAACCTCAGCTTTGGGGCGCCTCGCACGCGATTTCTGCCATCAATGCGGTCATGCGCGGGTCTTCGCCGATGGCGGTCTGCACGTGGAAATGAACGCCGGGGTGGGCGGCACGCAGGTCCTGCACCAGCACGGGCAGGTCTTCACGCGCATGCTTGCCGGTGCCCAGAAACATGGGCACCACGGTGACCTGCGTGGCGCCCTGTGCGGCGAGTTGCTGGGCGGCATCTGGCAGCGATGGTGTGCACAGTTCCAGGTAAGCGCAAAGGACTGGCCTGCCAGGCTGCTGCGCGGCGATATGCGCCGCAACGGCTTCCAGCGGCACGCGCCAGAGTGGGTCCCGTGATCCGTGTGCGAATAAAATGATAGCGGCTTGCGCTTGCTGCATAAGCGGTAGAGGCCCAAAAGGCTTAAAAAAATTTTACCGGCGAAGCACCAGCCAGCCGAAGGCGGCTAGCGACAGCACGGAATAGATGAGCCCAGGCGCGGCGGCGGTGAGCCAGGGCGACCAGTTCTGCAGGTTGCCTGCATAGCCGAACACGTTGTTCAGCAAGAAGAAGCTGATGCCCGCCATGACGCCGCCAAACACATAGCCCGCAATGCCGCCCGAGCGGAAATGCAGGTAGGCAAAAGGCAGGGCCAGCACCACCATCACCAGGCAACTGAGCGGGTAGAAAACCTTGCGCCAGAACTCGATTTCGTACCGCTGGGCAGACTGGCCGTTGGCGTCGAGGTGGCGGATGTACTGGAAGAGGTCGATGGTGGCCATGCGGTCGGGTTTGAGCAGCGAGGCGGCAACCATGTCGGCGCTGATGCGGGTGGGCCACTGCAGGGTGGGGGCATCCAGGTGCTCCACACGCGCCTCGTCGTTGCCGCGCTGTTCGAAGCGGCTGCGCTGCACTTGCTCCAGGTTCCACGCACCGTCCGGCCCAAACTGGCCGGATGCGGCCCGCGTCTGCGAGGCGAGCCGGCCCTTGGCATCGAATTCAAAGATTCGCACGTCCAGCATGCCGCCATTGGGTGTGAGGGCGCGCACGTTCACGGCATAGGAGTGGTCGTCCTGGCGCTCTTTGAGCCAGGCGCCCGTGGCGCCAGTGGTCAGGCGCCCAAGGTATCGCACCTTGACGAGCTGGGCGGCGCGGTCGGTCAGCGGCGCAATGTAGTCGCCTACCGCAAAGGTCAACAGTACAAAGAAGCCCCCCAGCGCCACCAGGGTGCGCAAGGCGCGCCACGGGCCCATGCCGCTGGTGCGCATGATGGTGAATTCGGAGCTTTGGGCGAGCCGAGCCATCACGAAGATGGTGCCGATGAGCACGGTAATGGGCAGCAATTCGTACAGGTGGCTGGGAATGCTCAGCACCACGAACAGGAATGCGTGCGAGAGCTGGTAGCCCTCGGCGCCGGTGCGGCCCACCCAGCGCAGTTCGTCCACCAGGTCAAAAAAGAAAAACAGCGCCAGAAACCCGGCGGTGACAAAGGCCACGGCGAACAGGGCTTCGCGGTGGATCAGGCGGCGAATGGTTTTCATGCGGGGCTCCTGGTCGGACGGGGCTGCCAGAGCCGCCGCACGGTCCAGTGGTTGTGGCGCGCAGCCAGGATCAGCAGCGACATGGTCAGCATGCCGCCATGCAGCAGCGCCATGAAGCTCAGCAGGCCCAACCGGCCCGCACCCACCCAGCTTTGCCCCAGCGTCATGAGGTTGTAGTACACGATGAAGGCAAAAAGCGCGAACACCAGGCTGGTGCTGCGAGCAGCGCGCGGGTTGACGCTGGCCACGGCCAGGCCCAGCACGACGAAGTTGATGGCGGCCAGCGCCAGCCCCAGGCGCCAGCCCAGCTCGGCGCGGTAAGCGGGCAAGGGTTGCATCAGCAGCTCGTGTGTGGCGCGGGTCTTCACAGACAGTTCTTCCGCCGAGCCTGCAGGTGCCGACCCAATGCGGGTGCCGTATTCGGAGAACTCGCTGATCTTGACGCCGGGCTTGTCGCGCGAGGTCTCCAGGCGCTGGCCTTCGCTCAGCACCGCCATGCGCTCGCCGCCCCGTGTCTCCAGCCGCGCGCTGCGCGCAGAGGTCACGGATTCGCGGGCGCCGTCGGTGGCGGCGATGAAGATGTTGTTGCCAGCCTGCGTGTCGGGGCTGTCCTTGTCGATGAAGAACACCCGGCTGCCGTTGGAGGATTCCTGGAATTCGCCGGGCGCGATGCGGTCGATGTCGCTGCGTTGTTCGTAGCGCGTCTTGAGTTCCTGAATCTGGGAGTTGGCCCAGGGCCACACCAGCAGCGACAGCACAGCAATGACAACCATGACCGGCCACGCAAAACGCAGCAAGGGCCGCAGCAGGCTGATGAGGCCACGGCCACTGGCAAACCAGATGACCATTTCGCTGTCACGGTACATGCGCGAAAGTGTGCCGACCACAGCGATGAAGAGGCTCAGGCTCAAGATGGTGGGCAACTGCCCCAGCACCGTGAAGCCCATGACCAGCATCACATCGGAAGGGCTCACGCTGCCCTTGGATGCCTGTCCCAGGGTGCGGATGAGCATCATGGTCATGACCACGGTCACCAGCACCACGAGCGTCGCGCCAAAGCTGCGCGCCAGCTCCTTGCGGATGGATGAATCGAATAACATTGGCTAGGAGCGCGCTATGCACTTTTGCGTGCATATCAAAGTGCATAGCACGCTCAAAAGGAAAACACCGATTATGAACTTTGATCTCAAGACCCTTGACCTTGCTGCGGCAGCTTCAGAGAAATGCGACCTGCTGGTTGTGCTGCTCCCTGAGGGCTTCAAGCCCGGCAAGGATGCGCTGTCCGCCCTGGCGGCCCTGGCGCTCAAGAACGGGGATCTGGCCACGAAGGCGGGCAAGCACCTGCAGCTGTACCAGGTGCCTGCCGTTGCCGCCCGTCGCGTAGTGTTGGTGGGGCAGGGTGACGGATCTGCCCGTGCCACCCGCCAGGCGCTGCAGGCGGTGGGGGGTGCCGTCAAGGCGCCGCAGACCAAACGGGTGGTGTTGTGTTTTGCCGGGGCCGTGCAAGCCGCTTCTGTCAGCGCCGCTGTGCAGGCCGTGGCCGAAGTGAGCTATGTCTACACCACCACCAAGACCAAGGTGGAGGCGCGCAGTCTGAGCCGCTGCGTGGTGGGTGTACCCACCGCCCCGGATGTGCGCGAGGACTTCGACGCCGGTGTAGCGCTGGTGGCTGGGGTGGAGTTTGCGCGGGAATGGGGCAACCGCCCCGCCAACCATGCCACCCCCACCCTGCTCGCCGACGCCGCCAAGACCCTGAGCAAGCTGCCCCGCATCCAGTGCAAGGTCCATGGCCCGGCCGAAGTGGCCCGGTTGTGCATGGGAGCCTTCCTTGCTGTGGCAAGGGGCTCCGAGGAACCCCTGAGATTCATCGAATTGCGCTACAACGGCGCGGCCAAGGACCAGGCTCCCGTCGTGCTGGTGGGCAAGGGCATTACGTTCGATACCGGAGGCATCTCCATCAAGCCTGCCCCGGAGATGGACGAGATGAAGTTCGACATGTGCGGCGCTGCCAGCGTGCTGGGCACCTTTCGCGCTCTGGGAGAGTTGCAGCCCTCGATCAATGTGGTGGGGCTGATACCCGCCTGCGAGAACATGCCCGATGGCCGTGCCGTCAAGCCGGGTGACGTGGTCACCAGCATGAGCGGTCAGACCATCGAAATCCTGAACACCGACGCCGAAGGCCGTCTGGTGCTTTGCGATGCGCTCACCTACGCCGCCCGCTTCAAGCCTGCCGCCGTGGTGGACATTGCTACCCTGACCGGCGCCTGCGTGATTGCGCTCGGTGGTGTGCGCAGTGGTCTGTTCGCCAACAACGATCCCCTGGCATCCGCATTGCAGCAGGCCGGCGAGTCTGCCCAGGACCCTTGCTGGCGCATGCCGCTGGACGACGACTATGCCGATGGTCTCAAGAGCAATTTCGCCGACATGGGCAATGTAGCCGGCCGTGCGGGGGGCTCCATCACCGCCGCGAAGTTCCTGCAAAAGTTCGTGGGCGACATGCCATGGGCGCACCTGGATATTGCTGGCACGGCCTGGAAGGGTGGCGCCGCCAAAGGTGCCACAGGGCGGCCGGTGGGACTTCTGGTGCACTATCTGATGGGCCAGGCCATTGCCGCCAAGCCGGTTTCAAAGCCTGCGGCGGCAAAACGCTCCGTGCGCACCAAGACGGCCTGAGCGTGCCATGACCGAGGTTGCGTTTCATTTCAATGCGCCGGACAAGCTGGCCTACGCATGCCGCTTTGCGCGCAAGGTGCAGCGCAGCGGGGCCCGCCTGGTGATTGCGGCGCCGCCCGACACCTTGGCGGCGCTGGACCGCATGCTCTGGGCCCTTGCTCCGCAGGACTTTGTGGCCCATTGCCTTGGCGATGCTGATGAAGACCTGGTCCATGCGTCTCCCGTGTTGCTGACTGCCGATGCCCGGTCTGCCCCGCACCATGAAGTGCTACTGAACCTGCACGCGGAGGTGCCCGAGGGATTTGGCCGGTTTGATCGGTTGGTGGAAGTGGTGAGTGCACAGGATGAGTTGGATCGTGGCGAGGCCCGGGCGCGCTGGCGCCACTATGCATCGCGCGGCTATGCCATTACTCGCCACGACTTGGTGCTGAAAGCTGGCTGATGGCGCTGCCTCCTCCCAAAACGCCCCCGCGCTTTGTTCCCACCCTCACCGAAGTGGTGCAGGTGCCGGACTCCGCGCCTCTGCCGCCGGCGTCCCCTGCACCATTGCGCACCACGGTCATGTCTCCGTCCGCGTTGCCCGCTGCAAGACCCAGCCCGACAGCAGCGCAGCCTGCGACACGACCGCTGAGCCCACCTCTGCCCAGTGCCCGCCCGCCTGCTGTGATGGCGCCACGCCCGGCTGCACCAGCGCCCGTGCAGAGTGCGCCCGCTCCGTTGGTTCCCCATGCTCCCGTTGCGGCGGCAGTGGCTCCCGCGTCTTCGTCTTCGCCTGCATCGCTCGCGTCGACCCTCGGGTCTTCAAAGACGCCCAGACCGCAGCTCACCCGGCCACTGCCTGAAGGCATGGAGGAGTACATGGTGCACAGGGTCATGCAGCGTGTGGATGTTGTGCTGGATCAACGTTTGCGCGAAGCGATCGCCACCGTGGTGCAGGAGCAGACACGATCTGTGCTGCCGCGACTGCGTGAAGAGATTGAATCCGTGGTCCGGCATGCCGTGTACGAGGCGGTGGCGGACGAGCTGGCCAGTGGCGCGGCCTCGGTGCCAAAGGGATGACAGGGTATTCCCCTGTGGTTTCTCTCGCGTTTAATCGTGTTCCCTAATGATCTGGCCCGTAAATTGCGATATGTTCGCCTGCGTTGAGACACAAGAAGATTCTCAGCGTTTATCTTTACTGGAGATTTGATATGCAATTGAAGTTGAAACTGACCGTGGTTGCTGCTATCGCGGCTGTTGCTGGTGTGGCCTCTGCACAAGAGCAGGTGGTCAAGATCGGCCATGTGGCTCCGGTTTCCGGCGCCCAAGCCCACTACGGCAAGGACAACGAAAATGGCGCCCGCATGGCCATTGAAGAGCTGAACGCTCAAGGCATCACCATCGGCGGCAAGAAGATCAAGTTCGAACTTCAAGCTGAAGATGACGCTGCCGATCCAAAGCAGGGCACGGCCGCTGCACAAAAGCTGTGCGACTCCAAAGTTGCAGGCGTTGTCGGCCACCTCAACTCCGGTACCACCATTCCTGCTTCCAAGGTCTACAACGACTGCGGCATCCCGATGGTGACGGGCGCTGCGACCAACCCCAACCTGACCAAGCCTGGCTACAAGACCACCTTCCGTATCATCGCCAATGACAACGCCCTGGGCGCTGGCCTGGCGTTCTACGCTGTGGATACGCTCAAGCTGAAGACCGTTGCCATCATCGACGACCGTACCGCTTACGGCCAAGGTGTGGCAGACGTGTTCAAGAAGACTGCCACTGCCAAGGGCATGAAAGTGGTGGACGAGCAGTTCACGACCGACAAGGCAACCGACTTCATGGCCATCCTGACAGCCATCAAGTCCAAGAACCCTGATGCCGTGTTCTACGGCGGTATGGACCCTCAAGCCGGCCCCATGCTGCGCCAGATGGAACAACTGGGCATGGGCAACGTCAAGTACTTCGGTGGTGACGGCGTCTGCACGTCTGAAATCGCCAAGCTCGCAGCGGGTGCCAAGACCCTGGGCAACGTGATCTGTGCTGAAGGCGGCTCTTCGCTGGCCAAGATGCCCGGCGGCACGGCCTGGAAGGCCAAGTACGATGCCAAGTACCCCAACCAGTTCCAGGTCTACAGCCCCTACACCTACGACGCCACGTTCCTGCTGGTGGACGCTATGAAGCGCGCCAACTCCGTGGACCCCAAGGTGTATGTGAACGAACTGGCCAAGTCCAACTTCAAGGGTGTGACCTCCACCATCGCTTTTGAACCCAATGGCGAAATGAAGAACCCCGCCATCACTCTGTACGTCTACAAGGACGGCAAGAAGACCCCTCTGTAATCGGAGTGGTCTGGCTCTTCAAGGTCTTTTTGGCTTTGGAGAGCCCCAAACAAAAGGGCTTCCTTTGGGAAGCCCTTTTTTTGTGGTTCAAATGCAGCTAGGTGGGGTGGGCAGGTTGTTCTGCTTGGCTGCTCAATGCCCAGGAGCTGGAGTTTGTTGAAGACTCGGGCGATGACCAAAACCGGCGCTAGGCGCGAGGATGGATGTGCCCGTTTTTTGCGCCAAATTAACGCCGCACCTGCAGTGCGCCTGGATTCACGATGTTGGTGGGAGTGCCTTTGATGAAATTCACCACATTGTCGAACGCTGCACCAAAATAAAGCTCATAGCTGTCTTGCTCGACATAGCCAATGTGGGGCGTGCAAATGCAGTTCTCCAGCCGCAGCAGGGCATGGCCCTGAAGGATGGGTTCGCTCTCGAATACATCGACTGCGGCCATGCCGGGGCGGCCCCGGTTCAGAGCTGCAATCAGGGCATCGGTCTCAATCAGCTCGGCACGCGAAGTGTTGACCAGCAGGGAGGTGGGCTTCATGCAAGACAGATCTTCGAGTGAGACGATGCCGCGCGTTTCGTCGTTGAGCCGAAGGTGGAGCGAGATCACATCGCATTGCGAGAAAAACTCCTCTCGCGTGGTGGCAGCCTGGTACCCATCCGTCAAGGCCTGGGCGCGTGATGCCTCACGCCCCCAAATGCGGACGTTCATTCCAAAAGCACGCCCGTAGCCCGCCACCAATTGGCCAATGCGGCCATAACCCCAGATACCCAGCGTTTTGCCCCGCAGCACGCTGCCAAGGCCAAAATTGGGAGGCATGGATGCCGTCTTCAGCCCTGATTGTTGCCAGGCGCCATGCTTGAGGTTGGAGATGTACTGCGGCAGTCGGCGCATTGCGGCCATGACAAGTGCCCACGTCAGCTCTGCGGGGGCCACGGGTGAGCCTATGCCTTCTGCCACTGCAATCCCACGTTCCGTACAGGCAGCTACATCAATGTGACTGCCGATCTTGCCGGTTTGCGCGATGAGCTTGAGACGGGGAAGTTTCTCCACCAGTTGACGGGTGATCTGGGTGCGCTCCCGCACGAGCACGATGATGTCAGCGTCTTTGAGGCGGACGGACAGCTGGCCCAGCCCCTTGACGGTGTTGGTGTAGACCTTGGCGGTGTACGCGTCGAGCCGGGATGCGCAGTGGAGCTTGCGGACTGCGTCCTGGTAGTCGTCGAGAATCACAATGTTCATCCCGACATTGTGCCTTGGCCACGCCGGTCGTTTCATACCGGACCGCCCCCTGGCACAGGAAAGGATGGGGCTTTTGGTGACGGAGTGTTGGCGACCTCGACAAGCGCTGTCCACAGCGATCAGGCAGCATCCTCCATATACAAAGCAGTCAACGGATCGCTGGGTGGTGCATGCCTTGGGCTCAACAGGCTTGCAGCGCCGCCTCGGATGCAGCCAGGCGGTCCAGCTCGGCGCACACATCGGCCATGCGGCCGGCGATCACCAGTCGGCCTGAGCCGCCCGATGTGGGGACCCTGCGCAGGACCTTGGCAGCCCTGCCGCCTGAGCCGTCTGCCAATCTGGATGATCCACAGGCAACGCGGGTAGCGGCTGGCGGCGGTATGAACGCCCGGGCATCGGTATTGGTGGCCACAAACCGTGTGGTGGCACAGGTGGGTGGTGTCTGCGGGCTGACCGTAAAGGGCCAGTTGCCTCGCGGTGGACGTTGGCTGGGGATGTTGGATGGACGGCGGGGCTTGTCAGTGCCTGCTGATCCGCTCCTGCGGCCCGGGTCCGTGTCATCGGGATGGGGGCGGGGCGCAGGCAGGTCTGCTGCAGACGGCTCCTTGAAGGTGTGGAGCCAGTGGGTCAGGGTACGCAGAGTACCGGAGAGCGCAGAAAAGGTGGTCAAGGCAATTCCCATGTGAAAACTCCGAAGGTCGGGGGTTGGACATAGGCAGGATTGCAAAGTAAACCGGCACCGCAGGGCTGGCGTACCGGTTTTACCAGTGCGCCAAACGCCCGCCACCTGCAGCGCGGCAGCTAACGAACTAATTCATGAGTGAATGCGATGGAGCGCTGTGGCTACATCAACATGGTGTTGCGGATGAGGCCGACGGCCAGCCCTTCAATCTCAAAGGGTTCGCCGGGCTGCACCACGATGACCGGGTAATCCGGGTTCTCGGGCAGCAGTTCGATGGCGGTCGCAGTACGGCGCAGGCGCTTGACCGTCACATCGTCTCCCAGGCGGGCCACGATGATCTGGCCGTTGCGGGCTTCGCGGGTGGACTGCACAGCCAGCAGATCGCCATCCATGATTCCGGCATCGCGCATCGACATACCACGCACTTTGAGCAGGTAATCGGGCTTGTGATGGAACAGGCTGTTTTCCACACTGTAGGTTTGGTCAACGTGTTCCTGCGCGAGAATGGGCGACCCTGCCGCCACACGTCCCACCAGGGGTAGCACCAGTTGTGAGAGTCCGGGAATCGGCAGGCTGAACTGATTGCCGCGCGCTGCATTAATGGAGCGCACGGTGTCACCGCGCAACCGGATGCCGCGGGATGTGCCACTGACCAGCTCGATCACGCCTTTGCGCGCCAGCGCCTGGAGATGTTCTTCTGCCGCGTTGGCCGACTTGAACCCCAGTTCGGCAGCGATCTCTGCACGGGTGGGGGGCGCCCCGGTGCGTGCAATGGCCGTCTGGATGAGATCCAGAATCTGTTGCTGGCGGGCAGTGAGTTTCGGGTTGTCGAGCATGGTGGTTTCCGGTGGAGGCGGCTACAGTGATGGATAACTGTTTTTTAATCCAGTAACTGTATTTTTCACCAGTTTTTCGGAGTACGCAAGTGAGTGGGCAAAAAATTGTGGTTTTGGGTACCGGAGGGACCATTGCGGGCACGTCCGCGCAGGCTGGCGACAACATCGGCTACACCGCTGCGCAGGTAGGGGTCGGGCAGCTGCTTGCAGCTGTTCCCGGATTGCAGCAGGCCGCGCGGGGCGTGCTGGTGGCGGAGCAGGTGGCCCAGATCGACAGCAAGGACATGGATGGCCAGGTGTGGCAGGCGCTGGCGCTGCGCTGTGCGCACCACCTGGAAGATCCCGAGGTGCGTGGTGTAGTCATTGCCCACGGAACCGACACGCTGGAAGAGACGGCCTGGTTTCTGCATGAAGTGCTGGACACCCGCGCGAAACCCGTGGTGCTGACCTGTGCCATGCGCCCGGCCACGGCGCTCACGCCCGATGGGCCTCAGAATCTTCTGGATGCTGTTGCTGTGGCGGTCACGCCCGGCGCACGGGGTGTGCTGGCGGTCGCCGCTGGCGAAATTCATGGGGCACGGCAGGTTCAGAAGGTGCACCCCTACCGGGTGAATGCATTCAACTCGGGCGAGGCCGGGCCTTTGGGTTGGGTGGAGGAGGGGGCTGTCCGCCTCGTGCAGGATTGGCCCCTGGCGCCTGGTGTTCCAGCATTGAATGCTATTGAAAATGTAGTGAATGCCGCAGCCTGGCCCCGCGTGGAAGTGGTCATCAGCCACGCTGGCGCATCGGGAACCATGGTGGACTCACTGGTGCGAGATGGGGTCCAGGGGCTGGTGGTGGCCTGCACGGGCAATGGCACCATCCACCATGCTCTGGAGGCCGCATTGCTGCGTGCCCAGGAGGCGGGTGTGCGCGTGGTGCGGTCCACGCGCTGCCCTGAGGGGCAGGTGCTGCCCAAGCCGGGGGACGCGTTGCCGGACTCCAAAGGGCTATCCCCCTTGAAGGCCAGGATCTCGCTGATGCTCGAACTGCTGCACTGAGCAACAAGGCCGCCCCGATGTTTTTTGCAACTCTTAAGTCCCATGCGTGGGCTTACCCCGCGCTGGAGGTGGTGCACATCGTGGGCATTGCCTTGCTGTTGGGCAATTTGGTCTTGCTGGAGTTGCGGGTGTTTGGCCGTGGGGCGGCGCTGCCCGTCAAGGATTTGGCGCGGCTCAGCCTGTCGCTGGCATTGTGTGGTTTTGGCTTGGCGGCGGCGTCGGGCCTCTTGATGTTTGCCACACAGCCTGCCGAACTGCTCGCCAGCCGCGCATTCACCTTGAAGATGCTGCTGTTAATGCTTGCAGGTTGCAACGCCGCGTGGTTCCATGGGCGGGGTTCCCTGGCTCGCCTGGATGCTCTGGCCCGGGTACAGATGCTGGGTTCCACCGTGATCTGGCTGGCTGTGGTGGTGTGTGGCCGCTGGATTGCTTACCTCTGATCGGACATGGCAAGGAGAGAACCGATGAGCCTGCAACGCCGCCACGTGCTCCTGGCCGCGACGGCCATTCCCTGGGGCGCGCGTGCCCACCATGGGTGGAGCAGTTTTGACCCCGACCGTCCCATCTACCTGGAAGGCACCGTGCGCAAAGTGCGCTGGCAAAATCCACACGCCGAGCTGGAGCTGGAGACACCTGCCGAGCTGAGGCTGCCTGCGGATCTGGCCCAGCGTGTGGTGCCTGCGCAGGCGTCCCCCGTGGATGGCAAGGCCTTGCTGGCCAAGACGGTTTTGCCCACCCGCAAAGACCGACGCTGGGAAGTGGAGCTGGCGCCCCTGACCCGCATGCAGGCCTGGCAGGTGCAGGAGATCAAACCCGGCACTGCGGTATCGGTGGTGGGCTTTACCCTGCGCGAAGAGAAGGGCGACGCGGTGCTGCGGGCGGAATACCTGTTTGTGGATGGCAAAGCCTACGGCTTACGCTCCAGCCCAGCCTGACCCACCGGTACAGCCCGGGTATAGCCATGCGAAAGGCTGGAAGCGGGTTCCCTGCGCCGCATAAAAAAAGCGACGCCCTGCTGCCATGGCGCCGCTGGTTGCAAGGGGCGATCGCCCCGTGCCTTAACTGGCCAGTGCCTGCAATGCGCGTGCCGTGATCTCGTCCACGCTGCCCGTGCCGCTGATGGCGCGGTACTTGGGGGCCAGCTCGGGTTCGGCCTGGGCCCAGTTGCTGTAATAGTCCACCAGGGGGCGCGTCTGGTCGCTGTAGACCTGCAGGCGCTTCTTGACGGTTTCTTCCTTGTCGTCTTCGCGCTGGATCAGCTCTTCGCCCGTCACGTCGTCCTTGCCTTCCACCTTGGGCGGGTTGAACTTGACATGGTAGGTGCGGCCGCTGGCGGGGTGCGAGCGGCGGCCGCTCATGCGTTCGATGATGGCGTCAAAAGGCACATCGATTTCGAGCACGTAGTCGAGCTTGACGCCCGCTGCCTTCATGGCATCGGCCTGGGGAATGGTGCGGGGGAAGCCGTCGAACAGGAAACCGTTGGCGCAGTCTGCTTGCGTGATGCGCTCCTTGACGAGACCGATGATGATGTCGTCACTGACCAGGGCGCCCGAATCCATCACCGCCTTGGCCTGCAGGCCCAGAGGGGTGCCGGCCTTGACGGCTGCGCGCAGCATGTCGCCGGTGGAGATCTGGGGGATGCCGTATTTCTGGCAGATGAACGTGGCTTGCGTGCCCTTTCCGGCGCCAGGCGCGCCCAACAAAATCAGTCTCATGGAAGTCCTCGAAGGTTAGAAATCGGTTGGCGCCGCTGGCGGGGACGTTCGAAGGGCGCCTGAAGCCGTTCTGTGCGCCCGGGATGCGGTGCTCTCGTTGCGGTCGAGGATAGCATGCGACTCCCTTGCGCTGACTTACATGCTGCACCGGGTTGGGCAGGGGTGTCGCAGGGTGGATAGCCGGGGCATTCGGCGGACCGGCGCGGCGCGCGCCACCGGCCCGCTCCTCATCGGAAAAGGCGGCGAACCCGTTCCAGGTCTTCGGGCGTATCCACGCCCGGGCCAGGGACCGCTTTGGCCAGGTGAACCGCAATGCGGTGGCCGTGCCACAGCGCGCGCAGTTGCTCCAGCGCTTCCACCGCCTCGGTGGGGGCGGGTGTCAGGGCAGGAAATTGGCGCAGAAAGCCCGCACGATAGCTGTAGATGCCCACATGCCGCAGTGGCGCGAACCCCGCCAGGGCTGCTACACCGGGTGCCGCCGCCTCGGCGGCACCTTGCCACCAGGCCAATCCCATATGGTCCCGCGCAAAAGGGATGGGCGCGCGGCTGAAGTAGTGGGCCAGGCCACGCGCGTCCAGCACCACTTTCACCACGTTGGGGTTGGTGTAGTCGGCCAGTGACGCAATCGCGTGGGCTGCGGTGCCCATGCTGGCCTCCGTCCGGGTGGGCAGGAGGGCTGCCACAGCGTCGATGAGGCCGGGGTCTATCAAGGGTTCATCGCCTTGCACGTTGACGACCACGTCGTCCCCGTCCAGGCCCAGCTGGGTACAGGCTTCGGCCAGGCGGTCGCTGCCGCTGGGGTGGTCGGCGCGGGTCAGTATCGCTTGTACGCCATGGGCGGCGCAGGCCTGCAGGATGCGAGGGTCATCGGCTGCCACCACCACGCAGGCTGCTGCGCTTTGGGCGGCACGCTGGGCCACGCGCACCACCATGGGCAGGCCGGCGATATCGGCCAGGGGTTTATCGGGCAGGCGGCTGGATGCCATGCGAGCCGGGATCAGCACCGTGAAGCGGCTACCTGTCGCCGCAACACCTGGGGTTGTGGGCGCAGTGGCTGGAGTGCTCACTGCTCCAGTTCCTCGTCGGTGAGCGTGCGGGCTTCGTTTTCGAGCAGCACCGGGATGCCGTCCCGCACCGGGTAGGCCAGGCGAGCGCTGCGGGAGACCAGTTCCTGGGCATCGCGGTCGTAGGTCAGCGGGCCTTTGGTGACGGGGCAGACCAGCAGTTCAAGCAGTTTGGGATCCATGGTGACAGCGCTTTCCAGGAGGTTCGTTCGGGCAGGCAAGGATGATAGCGGCGGCCCGGGCGGTGAATCGTCAATGCCTTTGGACGCCCAAGGCCAGCAGGCGCGCATCCAGCGCTGCGAAAAAGGCCGGGTCAATGTGCAATTGCAGGGGCACGGCCAACGCGTCCGGGTGGTGTTGCCAGAGCTTGACAGCGTCTTTTTCGGTGCAAATTAGCGGGTGGCGCTTGTCAGATGAGCGGTTCCAGCTATCAAAATCATAGTGATCTGGCAAGGCTTCCGTGTGTGCCAGCTGCAGCGCCTCAGCCTGCAGCATGGCAAAGAACACTTCGGGGCGTGCCACGGCCGCCACGGCATGCAGCGGCTGGCCTTGCAGGTCCGACAGTGGCACCCGGGTGCCGTCCGCACGCAAGGCATAGGGGGCCAGTCGGCGTTGCAGGCCATAGGCATGGGCGGGGTCGCTTCCAGGCGGCAGAGTCCCTGCATGCAGCACAAAATCCACCGCGCGTGGCCAGGGCTCACGCAGGGGCCCCGCTGGCAGCAGGAAACCGTTGCCCACGCCCTGTTCGTTGAAGATGCAGACCTCCAGATCGCGCGCCAGGGCCAGGTGCTGCAGGCCATCGTCGCAAACGATCACGTCGGTGTCCGGGTAAGCAGCCCGCAGGGCGCGGGCGGCGGTGGTGCGGCCAGGCGCCACAAACACCGGCACCCGGCAGTTGCGCGCGATAAGGGTGGGTTCATCGCCCACCTCATGGGCGGGGCTGTCGGGCGTCACCTCGCGGCAGTCGGTGGTGCTGCGGCCGTAGCCGCGGGAGACCACGCCGGGGCGCAGGCCCAGACCTTGCAGATGCTGGACAACGGCAATGACCACGGGGGTTTTACCTGCGCCTCCGGCAATCACGTTGCCCACGACGATGACCGGGCGGCCAGGGTGCTCCGCCTTCAGCAGGCCGATGCGGTAAAGCCCGCGCCGCATACCGACCAGCGTGCGGTAGACCCGCGAGACCGGCCACAGCACCCAGGCGAGCGGGCCGCGTGTCTGCCAGATTTTCTGGAGCCCGGAGGCGGGTGGGGGGAGGGCTGCGCCCCGCAATGCGGGGGCGCTGGGCGAGGGCGGCTGCAGCCCGGGGGCAGCCATGCGTGTCAGCGGCTGGGGCTGCGCGCCGCAGCCGAAGACTGCGTGGCAAACGTGATCTGCGTGAGGCCCACGCGGCGCGCGGCCTCCATCACCGAAACCACCGACTGGTGCGGCGCCATCGCATCGGCGCTGATGATGACCACACTGCCCGTGCCCGCCGTGGCGGCGCTGCGCAAAGCCTGCGCAATCGCGTCCACGCTTTTGCCGTCCACGCCCGTCTTGTTGATGGCGTAGCGCCCGTCGGCGGCGACGGACACGATGACTTCCTTGGGGTGGTCGCGTTGCTGCTCGGCATCGGCCACGGGCAGCGTGAGTTGCAGCTCGGTGAACTTGCTGTAGGTGGTGGTCAGCATCAGAAAGATGAGGATCACCAGCAGCACGTCGATGAACGGGATCAGGTTGATCTCCGGCTCTTCCTTGGCGCGGGGACGGAAGTTCATTGGCGAAGCCTTTCAGGCTGAGGTTTTGCCGCCGGGCCGCCCCAAGGCAAAACGCGGCCCCCTTGGGGGGCAGGGAGCCACGCGCAGCGGGCGGACCGTGGGGGCGTCATTTCTTCCGCAAACGCAGGATGTGGCGCACAAATTGTTCCGAAGCCAACTCCAACGTGAGCAGATAGGCATCCACCCGGGCGCGGAAGTAGCGCCAGAAGATCAGCGCCGGGATAGCCACGATGAGGCCAAAAGCCGTGTTGTAGAGCGCGATCGAGATGCCATGCGCCAGCTGCGCCGGGTTGCCGCCACCCATGGCTTGGCCCACGCCACCGCTGCCGGCCTGCGAGCCAAAGATCTCGATCATGCCGATCACCGTGCCCAGCAGGCCCAGCAAGGGCGCGGCCGAGGCGATGGTGGCCAGTGCCGACAGGTATTTTTCCAGCCGGTGCGCCACGGCGCGCCCCGCGCCTTCCATGGCGGCACGCAGGTCGGTCTCGCTGCACTGGGGGTTGCTGTTGAGGGTGCGCAGGCCGCTGGCCAGCACTTCTCCCAGGGCGGAGTTTTGCGCCAACTGGTTCACCACGTCGGGGGTGGGCACGGCCTTGGACGAGACCGTGATGGCTTCATCGAGCAATTTCGGGGGGGCGACACGGGCCGTCTTGAGGGCCACGAAACGTTCAAAAATCAGCGCCATTCCCAGTACGGAACACGCAATCAGGGGCCAGATCGGCCAGCCTGCGGCTTGTATGATGGACAGCAAATCTCTCTCCGCGCAGATGAAAGCAATCGGCGATTATGGCCCAGCTTGCAGGGCCCATCTCGTCACAAACCGTTACGTTGCTGTGCGCGCCGTCGCCCCATCTGCTCACCCACAAAATCTGTGGATAACTTTGTGGGCAACCACTGTTCCAGGCCACGCAAAGTGGCGCCACGCCGTGCTTGCAACAGATTGATGAAAAATTGCGCAATGAAAAAGCTATATAAATCAATAACTTGTACGTGCACTGGTGTTTTGCGGGCGGTTTTTAGTTATGTGGCTGTGGTAACTGCCGCTGGCCAGATTCTGTGGAGTACTTGCGCGGTGCGCGCGGCGCAAACGCCCGCCGTTTCTCATGTTTGAGCGCCCCAGCCCCGCAGCGGCGCCGCGCGTCTGGGAAGTTGGCGCGCTATGCCGCGCCATTGCTGATGCTCTGGAGGCGCGCTTCAATCCTGTCGCGGTGCGCGGCGAGATCACGGGCTTCTCGCGCGCATCCAGCGGACATTGCTACTTCTCGGTCAAAGACGCGAACGGCCAGTTGCGCTGCGCCATGTTCCGCCGCGCCGCCAGCCTGCTTGACTTTTCGCCGCGCGATGGCGAATTGGTGGAAGTGCGCGGGCGCCTTTCGGTGTACGAGGCGCGGGGCGATCTGCAGTTCATTGTGGAAAGCATGCAGCGGGCCGGGCAGGGCGCGTTGTTCGAGCAGTTCCTGCGCCTGAAGGCGCAGCTCGAAACAGAAGGCTTGTTCGACAACGCCCGCAAGCGCCCGCTGCCTTTGCAGCCGCGTGGCATTGGCCTTGTCACGTCCACCGGGGCTGCGGCCCTTCACGACGTGGTCACGGCGCTGCGCCGTCGCGTGCCGCACATTCCGGTGGTGCTGGTGCCTGCGCAGGTGCAGGGCGCCGCAGCACCTGCTTCGTTGGTTGCGGCGCTATCAAAACTGTACATGCTTGCGCAAGCGGGACAAGCGCCAGGGGCTGATTTGACCAAAAATCCCCCCATTGACGTGATCTTGCTGGTGCGCGGGGGCGGTTCCATCGAAGACCTCTGGGCCTTCAACGACGAACAACTGGCCCGGACCATCGTGCGAAGCCCGGTGCCGCTCATCAGCGGGGTGGGGCACGAGACGGACTTCACCATCGCCGACTTTTGCGCCGACCTGCGCGCCCCCACGCCCACCGCCGCCGCTGAGCTGGTGGCCCAGCCGCGCGATGTGTGGCTGGGGGCGCTCGGGCTGCTGGCTGGGCGCATCAGTGACGGCGTGCAGCGCCAGCTCGACACCCGGCACCAGCGGCTGGACCAGGCAGCGGCGCGGCTAGGCCGCCCGTCGGGCCTGGTGGCGCGTGAGCAGATGCAGCTGGCACGCCTGGCCCAGCGCATGCGCCATGGAGTGCTATTAAAATTGCAGCGGCTTGCGCAATCCCAGAAAGCGCTGGAGGCCGATTTCCCTCAAAAAATGCAACGGCGCCTGGTGCAGCAGGCCGAGCGGCTCGACCGCGCGGCCTTGCGGCTGGAGCTGCTCGACCCGCGCCTGGTGCTGCAGCGCGGCTACGCGCTGCTCACCGATACCGAGGGCCGGGCCGTGACCAGCGTGCGCCAGGCCCAGCCTGGCGATGCCCTGCGCGCCACACTGGCCGATGGCGTGGTGGACGTGACGGTGGCCCAGCCGCGACTGCTGTAACGGGGTGATGTCGCGGCGCGGTAGAAGGCGCGCCTCTGTAGGACAGCAGCGGTTTGTGGTGCTGCAGACCGGATCTGGGTGGCCTCACGCTGCACAGGTCACCTGATGTTCCTACAATGCCCCCTTCGCGCTGTGTCCGACTGCATTGCTCAGGAAAGAAAAGCGTTGCAGATGCCATCCCGGAATTTCAAACCACAAGGAAACACCACCATGGAACATACCCTTCCCCCGCTGCCCTACGCCATCGACGCCCTGGCTCCGCACTACAGCCAGGAAACCCTGGAGTACCACCATGGCAAGCACCACAACGCCTATGTGGTGAACCTGAACAACCTGCAAAAGGGCACCGAGTTCGAAGCCATGACGCTCGAAGAGATCGTCAAGAAGTCGAGCGGCGGCATCTACAACAATGCAGCGCAAATCTGGAACCACACCTTCTTCTGGAACTGCATGGCTCCCCAGGGCGGCGGTGAGCCTTCTGGTGCACTGGCTGCAGCCATCACCGCCAAGTGGGGCAGCTACGCAGCCTTCAAGGAAGCGTTCGTGAAGTCTGCCGTGGGCAACTTCGGTTCGGGCTGGACCTGGCTGGTGAAGAAGGCCGATGGCAGCGTGGACATCGTCAACACCGGCGCCGCCGGCACGCCGCTGACCACCGCCGACAAGGCGCTGCTCACCGTGGACGTGTGGGAACACGCGTACTACATCGACTACCGCAACATGCGTCCCAAGTTCGTTGAGACCTTCCTCGACAAGCTGGTGAACTGGAAGTTTGCCGAAGCCAACTTCGCCTGATGCGCGATCCGCGCCCCGCGAGTGACCTGTCCTGACGGACTGAGGTCTGCGGGCAAGAAAAAACGGCCTTCGGGCCGTTTTTTGTTGGGGACTTTGAGGCGTATTTGGCATCTGGCGCTTGCTGGATAAGCGCTGGTAGCTATATAAATGATAGTAATTTGCACTCCCGGATCCTACGAGTGCGATGTCGGCAAGACAGCGCTCGGGCAAGCGGCAGGGCCCAGGGCCAAGGCCTATGGGGCTGTGGCATCCCGATCTGCGCAAGTCCCTGGGTGGTCCTGCGTCACTTGCGGCTGAAAAGCGCTCCACCCAGCTTGGCGCCTGCCTTGATGTTTTTCTTGGCAAACCATCCCTGGTTCATCTCCAGCACGTAGCGCACCGGTTTTGCCGAACAGTGCGAATCCAGCGTCTGGGGCTTCATGTCGGCCAGGTTCACGATGGTGCCGTCGTCATCCACAAACGCTGCCGTGAGCGGCAGCAGCGTGTTCTTCATCCAGAAGCACTGCTGCGCGGGTTGTTCAAACACAAACAGCATGCCCTCGTGCTGGGGCATCTCCTTGCGATGCATCAGGCCGGTCTGGCGCTCCTGGGGCGTGGCGGCCACCTGGGCGTCAATGCGGTGCATGCCTGCGGTCAGTTCCACACGCTGCAAATTCAGCTGGGGGCCGTCCTGGGCCTGTGCCGTGGTGAACGGCAGTCCCGCAGCAGCGGTCAACAGCGCGGCGGCCACGGTGCGCCGTGTGGCAGCGGATAAAGGCAAGGCAAGTGCAAAAGCGGTCATGGGCAAGGCTTTCTGGACAAGGGGGCAGCGTCCGCACAAGGGGCGCCAAACCGGCGGGCAAAAGAAGGGGAAAAGAACGGAAAAAGAAAACGCCCGCAGTAGCGGGCGATTTTGAAGCAATGTGCATGACCCCGCTAAGGGTGCTGCATGCCAGCGTCAGGCTGCCTTGTGGGTGGTCTTTTTCTTGGCGACCTTCTTGGTGGTTTTCTTTTTGGCCGTTTTGGTGGCCTTGGCCTTTGCCTTGGTTTTGGCGACGGGTGCCGGGGCAGCAGCTACAGGTGCAGCGGGTGCAGCCATGGGCGCTGGGGCTGCAGGGGCGGGGGCCGGAGCGGCTGCAGGCGCCTGTGCAAAAGCACTTGCACCCAACAGACCAGCCACCAGGACAGCGAGGAGTTTTTTCATATATGCCGTTTCCAGTGAAGGGGTTGAAAGAGAGGATCTGAAGCCGCGCAAACCTGCACGGCTTCGCCCGCAACGATAGCAGCGGCGCGCAGGCTGGCAGGGACTTTGCCCAAAAAATTGTCATTAGAATTGACTGGCTACCGAGCGCTTTGCCCCATCTGCTGAATCTGCTTCAGCTTCCACAGGAGACACCCCTTCCATGACCAGCTACCAGCACATCAAGGTGCCTGCCGAAGGCCAGAAAATCACGGTCAATGCCGACATGTCGCTGAATGTGCCGGACCAGCCCATCATTCCCTTCATTGAAGGCGATGGCACGGGGCTCGACATCACGCCGGTGATGATCAAGGTGGTGGACGCTGCGGTGGCCAAGGCCTATGGCGGCAAGAAGAAGATCCACTGGATGGAGGTGTATGCGGGCGAGAAATCCACCAAGGTCTACGGCCCTGATGTGTGGCTGCCCGAAGAAACCCTGCAGGTGTTGCGCGAGTACGTGGTGTCGATCAAGGGCCCGCTGACCACGCCCGTGGGTGGCGGCATCCGTTCGCTGAACGTGGCACTGCGCCAGGAGCTGGATCTGTATGTCTGCCTGCGCCCCGTGCAGTATTTCAAGGGCGTGCCTTCGCCGCTGAAAGAGCCCGAAAAGACCAACATGGTGATCTTCCGCGAGAACTCGGAGGACATCTATGCCGGTATCGAGTTCGAAGCCGAGTCGGACAAGGCCAAGAAGCTCATCAAGTTCCTGCAGGACGAGATGGGCGTGAAGAAAATCCGCTTTCCCAACACCTCGGGCATCGGCGTCAAGCCCGTCTCCATCGAGGGCACCGAACGCCTGGTGCGCAAGGCCATCCAGTACGCCATCGACAACGACAAGCCCAGCGTGACCATCGTCCACAAGGGCAACATCATGAAGTACACCGAAGGTGGCTTCCGCGACTGGGCGTACGCCCTGGCGCAAAAAGAGTTCGGTGCCGAGCTGATCGACGGCGGCCCGTGGTGCAAGCTCAAGAACCCCAAGACGGGCAAGGACATCACCATCAAGGACAGCATTGCTGATGCCTTCCTGCAGCAGATCCTGCTGCGCCCGGCCGAGTATTCGGTGGTGGCCACGCTCAACCTCAATGGCGATTACATCTCCGATGCGCTCGCAGCCCAGGTGGGCGGGATCGGCATTGCGCCTGGCGCCAACATGTCCGACTCGGTGGCCTGTTTTGAAGCCACCCACGGCACGGCCCCCAAATATGCAGGCAAGGACTATGTGAACCCCGGCTCCGAAATCCTGTCGGCCGAGATGATGCTGCGCCACATGGGTTGGATCGAGGCTGCCAACCTGATCATCAGTTCGCTGGAGAAGTCGATAGCCTCCAAGAAAGTGACTTACGACTTTGCCCGCCTGATGGACGGAGCCACCCAGGTGAGCTGCTCGGGTTTTGGCCAGGTCATGATCGACCACATGTAAGCCAGCGCGGCTTTTGCGCCGTTTCGCAAGCCCCTGTTCCCGTGTTGGTGCAGGGGCTTTTTGTCGTCTGGCGGCTGCAGGGCTCCGCCCAGGGCCAAACTGCCCCGATGGTCGGCGGCGCGGAACTGGCTGTGGCATTTCAGAGTTGGCAATCGGGAGGCTTCCCGCCTAAGATGGGTCCAGCCATGGGCCCGCGCGGGCGATGGCACGGGCTTGCATCCGCAGTCGCACACAAACACAACAACGGGATGCAGAGGGATGGGTCCCCACAGGGAGTTCTGCATGGCATCTGATTTTTCTGCCGCATATTGGGAGCAAAACCCCGATGCGCTGCTGGTGCTGTCGCCTGAGGGGGTGGTGCTCAACTGGAACCCGGCTGCCGAAGCGATTTTTGGCTATGCACCGGCAGAGGCTCAGGGCAGGCGCCTCATTGATCTCATTGTTCCCGAGAACCGGGCCCACGAAGAAGACGAGATCCGGGCCGAGGCCCTGCGGGGCCTGAGCAGCACCGTGCACGAGTCGGTGCGCCGCCGCAAGGATGGATCGCTGGTGCATGTCAACGTGTCCACCAAGGCCGTGCGCGACGAAGCTGGCCAGCTGCTGTACTTTCTGTCGAGCAAGAAGGATGTCACCCAGCTCAAGGTCCAGCGCGAGGCCAAGCTGCTGGAGGCGCGGTTCCGTGACCTGCTCGAATCCACACCCGACGCGATCGTGATGGTCAACGTGACAGGCCGCATCGTCCTGGTCAACTCCCAGGCCGAGCGCGTGTTTGGCTATGAAAGGACCGAATTGCTAGGGCAGGCTGTGGAGGTGCTGTTACCACACCGCTACCGGGCCGCGCACCTGGGGCACCGCAGCGGGTTCTTTGGGGCGCCGCGCACGCGCACCATGGGTGCGGGGCTGGAGCTGCATGGCCTGCGCAAGGATGGTGGCGAGTTTCCAGTGGAGATCAGCCTGAGCCCGATCGACACCGAAGAAGGCGCGATGGTGATGAGCGCGATCCGAGACATCACCGACCGCAAGCGGGCCGACCAGAAGTTCAAGGACCTGCTCGAAGCCGCGCCGGACGCGATGGTCATCGTTGACCGCGACGGCCGCATCGTGCTCGTCAACTCGCAGGCCGTGAAACTGTTTGGCTGGAGCCGCAGCGAACTCCTGGGTCAGAAGATCGAGCTGCTGGTGCCAGAACGCTTCAGCGGTCGGCACCCTGAGCACCGCCGCGGCTTTTTTGCCGAACCACGCTCCCGCTCCATGGGGGCAGGCCTTGATCTGTATGGTTTGCGCAAGGATGGTTCCGAGTTTCCAGTCGAGATCAGCCTGAGCCCGCTGGAGACGGAAGAAGGCCTGTTTGTCTCCAGTGCGATCCGCGATGTGACGGAGCGCAAGCGGATCGAGCGGGCCTTGCGCGACAAGAACCTGGAGCTTGAAAATGCCGCCTTGGTCAAAGACCGCTTCCTGGCCAGCATGTCCCACGAACTGCGAACCCCGCTGAACGCCATCATCGGTTTCACGGGCACCTTGCTCATGCAGCTGCCGGGGCCGCTCAACCCGGAGCAGGACAAGCAGTTGCGCATCGTGCAGACTGGGGCGCGGCATCTGCTTTCGCTCATCAACGACCTGCTCGATGTGGCCAAGCTCAGCGCCAACAAGGTGTCGCTCCACAAGGAGCTGCTTGACTGCCGCAGCATTGTTGCCGAGGTCGCCGCCACGCTGGAGCCCGAGGCCGTGCGCAAGGGCTTGCTTTTTAATGTGTATGCCCCCGCCCAGGCAGTTCAGTTGCACACCGACCGCCGGGCCTTCAGCCAGATTCTGATCAATCTGGTGGGCAATGCCATCAAGTTCACGCCGCAGGGGCGTGTGGATGTGGTGCTGGAGGAGACCTTGTCGGCCCAGGGGCGCACTGTGCAGGTTCAGGTGCGCGACACCGGGCCTGGCATTCCGCTTCAGGAGCAGTCGCGGCTTTTCGAGGCCTTCTCCCGGGTCGAAAGCGCCGACCGGCGTCACCACGAAGGCACCGGCCTGGGCCTGCACCTGAGCCGCAAGCTTGCCGAAGCGCTGGGGGGCAGTGTGGGGCTGGAGAGCGCCGAAGGGCAGGGCAGCACGTTCATTGTGGAGTTTCAGGAGACCAGCCCATGAAAGCCACCATCCTGGTCATCGAAGACGATGATGCCAGCCGGCAACTCGTCACCTACCTGCTGGAAGCCGCGGGCCACCGTGTGCTGGCCGCCGAAAACGGCGCCCTGGGCCTGGGGCTGGCGCTGGCCGAGGGGCCCGACCTGATCCTGTGCGACCTGCAAATGCCGGTGATGAATGGCTATGAGGTGGCACAAAGCCTGCGCTCGCACCATGGGTGGCGTGTGGTGCCGCTGGTGGCTGTGACCGCTTTTTCGATGCCGGGTGACCGCGAAAAGGCCCTTGAGGTGGGTTTTGACGAGCACCTGTCCAAGCCCATCACGCCCGAAACCTTCGTGAGCCAGGTCGAGGCATTTCTGGGTTCTGCATTCCACGCGCCGCCGGGCGCAGCCTGACGTTGGACCCCGGGTAGCATGGCCAAGATCCTTGTTGTCGATGACCTGCCGGCCAACCGCGCGCTGGTGGTCACGCTCATCGGGCACAGTGGCCACCAGGCCCTGGAGGCCGCAGACGGTGCCGAGGCCCTCGCCCTGGTGCGTGCCGAGCGCCCCGATCTGGTGATCTCCGACATCCTGATGCCGACCATGGACGGGTACGAGTTTGTGCGCCAGCTGCGCACAGACCACCAGCTCGCCGCAACCCAGGTGATCTTCTACAGCGCGCACTACCGCGAGCAAGAGGCCCGCAACCTGGCCCTGGCCTGTGGGGTGACGCAGGTGCTGGTGAAGCCCTGCGAGCCACAGGACATCACCTCGGCCATTGAGCAGGCCTTGTCGCAGGTGCCGCCGCAGCCCTTCCACCCGATGGAGCACAGTTTTCAGACCCGGCACCTGCAGCTCATGACGGACAAGCTTACGGGCAACGTCGCCGAGCTGGAGGCCATGAACCGGCGTCTGGCGGCCCTGACCGACCTGAACCTGCAACTGGCCTCCGAGCGCGACCCGCAGGTGCTGCTGGCCAATGTATGCCGTGGCGCGCGCGAACTGGTGGGGGCGCAGTATGCGGTGCTGTGTGTGGTGCGCAAGCAAAGCGATGCCTCCATCGTGTGCACCAGCGGCATCGAACCTGCGCTGTGCGGGCTGCTGGACCTGCCCGTGGTGTCGCACGGCCTATTGGGGCAGTTGCGTGCTGCGCGCCGCTCTGAGCGGCTGGTCAATGAAAGCGGTGCGCCGAGCGATATCGGCCTGCCTGCAGGCTACCCGCCACTGCACACCGGCTTGATTGCGCCCATCACTTCGCTCTCGTTCTCCTATGGCTGGATCTGCCTGGCCAACAAGCAGGGGGAAGATGCGTTCACGGCCGACGATGAAAAAGTCCTGGCCGTCCTGGGCGCGCAGGTGGGTCGTATCTACGAAAACGGTAGCCTTTATATCGAGATCCAGAAGCATGCCGAGCAACTGCAGGTGGAAGTGTTCGAACGCCAGCGGGCCATGGACGCGCTGCGCGCCAGCAAAGCCAGCCTGCGAAGGGCGCAGGCACTGGCAAAAATCACCCATGTGATCAGCGGTGCTGATGGTGCTTTCGAGAGCTGGCTAGATACGCTGCCGGATATGCTGGGGCTGGGGGCCGATGCCATGCCCAAGTCCGCGCGCGAGTGGCTGGCGCTGGTACACCCGCAAGACCGCGACATGTTCCGCCAGCATGCGCTGCAGGCTGCACAGCAAGGCGCCCGCCTGGATTTCACCTACCGCCTGTTGCGCGCAGATGGCGAACTGCTGCATTTGCGCCAGGTGATGGAGCCCTTGGAGGATGAGGCTGGCCGGGGCGAGCAGGGCCGCTGGTTCAACACCATCCAGGATGTCACCCGGGAGAAACGCGCCGAGGAAGAGCTGCACGAAAGCGACCGCCGTTTCAATGACATGCTCGACAAGGTCGAGATGATCTCGCTGATGCTCGACTGCGAAGGGCGCATCACCTATTGCAACGACTACCTGCTGCGCCTGACAGGCTGGGAGCGTGAAGAGATCGCTGGCCGCAACTGGTTTGACATGTTTGTGCCCCCTGAGATGGGCAATGTGCGCAGCGTGTTTGCCGATGTGCTGGCGGACCGGCCTTCGGCCTGGCACTACGACAACGAGATCCTCACCCGCTCGGGCGAGCGGCGCCTGGTGCACTGGAACAACACCGTGCTGCGCTCTGTGGGCGGACAGGTGACGGGCGTGGCCGCGCTCGGTGAAGACATTACCGAGCGCCGTGAGGCCGAGCGCAAGATCAAGCGCCTGAACCGCGTGTACGCGATGCTCAGCGGCATCAACACCCTGATCGTGCGGGTGCGCGACCGCGAGGAACTGTTCCGCGAGGCCTGCCGCATTGCGGTGGAGCACGGCCATTTCCGCATCGCCTGGATAGGCCGCGTGGACCGCGCGGCGCAGCAGGTGGTGCCGGTGGGGCTGTCGGGCGTAGAGGCCGATTTTGTGCACAACATCCGCGACCGACTGGGTTTGTTTGACGTTCCCACACCGGGTGAAAGCCTTGCCGCCGCAGTGGTGCGCACTCGCAAGGCCGTGCTGTGCGACGACATCAGCGGCGACCCACGCGTGATGCTGCGCGATCAACTGCGCCAGCGGGGTGTGGCCAGCATTGCGGTACTGCCCATCCTGGTGGGCCAGGAGGTCGCCGCCACACTGGCCCTGCTGGCAGACGAAGTGGGTTTCTTCGACGAGGCCGAGATGAAGCTGCTGACAGAGCTGTCCGGCGACATCGGTTTTGCCCTGGACCACCTCGACAAGGAAGACCGGCTGAGCTACCTCGCCTATTACGACGAAATCACCGGGCTGCCCAACCGCACTCTTTTTCTGGAGCGCACCGGCCAGCACCTGCGCCCGCGTGAGGGCACACGGCCTCTGATGGGTATTGCGCTGATGGACATCAGCCGCTTTCGCTTTGTCAATGACACGCTGGGGCGACAGATGGGTGACGAACTCCTCAAGCAGGTCGCGCAGCGGCTGCAGCACGCCAGCCGCGATGTGTACGACGTGGCACGCATTGGCATCAACAGCTTCGGCATCGCTGTGACCGACGCACGCGATGCGGGCGCGGTGGCCATGGCGGTGGACTACCTCCTGCGCGCCTGTTTTGATACACCCTTTGCGCTGGGCGGCACCGAGCTGCGCATGGCCGCCAAGGCTGGCGTGGCCTTGTACCCCATGGATGGCGCTGATGCCGAAACGCTGCTGCGCAATGCGGAGGCCGCCGTCAACAAGGCCAAGGCATCGGCAGACAGCTTGCTGTTCTACATGTCGGAGATGAATACCCGCGTGGCCGAGGCCCTGGGCATGGAAGGCCGCCTGCGCGATGCCCTGGAGCGCGGGCAGTTTGTTCTGCATTACCAGCCCAAGCGGTGCCTGTCCACTGGCGCCCTGGCAGGCGCAGAGGCCCTGATCCGCTGGAACGACCCTGAGCGTGGCTTGGTGCCACCGGGGCTTTTCATCCCCATCCTGGAGGAAACCGGCCTTATCTACGACGTGGGGCGCTGGGCGCTTGGGCAGGCACTGGCAGACAACCAGCGCTGGCGGCAGGCCGGCCATGCGCCGTTGCGGGTGGCGGTCAACGTGTCGTTCCTGCAGCTGCGCCACCGCAGCTTTGTGGCCGAAGTGCGCGAGGCGCTGGCCTTTGACCCGGCCGCAGGGGCCGGGCTGGAGCTGGAGATCACCGAGAGCATGGTCATGGAGGATGTGGAGCACAGCCGTAGCAGCCTGCACGCCCTGCGCGAGATGGGCATCACGATTGCCATTGATGACTTCGGAACCGGGTTCTCATCACTGAGCTACCTGGCCACGCTGCCCGCTGACACCCTCAAGATCGACCGCTCTTTCATCATGGGGATGGACACCGGCCCGCAAGGGCAGGCGCTGGTCTCCGCCATCATCAACATGGGGCACTCGCTGGGGCTCAAGGTGGTTGCCGAAGGCGTAGAAACGGACGAACAATGCGGCCGGCTCGCGCTGCTGGGCTGTGACGAAATCCAGGGCTACCTGCTCAGCAGGCCGGTGGCCGCCGAGGTGTTTGAAGCCCGCTTCCTAGCTTCCTAGTCCACTGAGTCCGAGAAATTGGCGGTGCGCCGGGGCAGCGGCGGGTGATGCACTGGCGAGGCGCTACGCTCAATGCAGAGCAATCGCAGCGGAGGATTTGCTATTGTATTGATAGCTATTAGCGCTTGATAGATAAGCGCTAGAGCCACTTTTTATTGAAATTTCAAGCGGCGGCCGCTGCCGCCAGCTGCGCAAAACGCGCCAGCAGGCTGGCCGATTCTGGCGTGGCCTGCACACCTTGCTCCAGCGCTGCCACATCCATGCCTGCACGCTGCAGCGCAGGCGCAAAACACGCTACGTAGTCGCGCATCACCGCATCGCTGAACTCGGGGTGAAACTGCACGCCCCAGGCGCAGGGGCCGACGCGGAATGCGTGGTGCGGCTCGTGGGCGTTGGCGGCCAGCGCCACGGCACCAGGGGGCAGGCGCCGCACCGTTTGCTCGTGTACCACCTGGGCGCCAAAGCGGGCTGGCAGGTGGCCCAGCAGGGCATCGCCCTCGGCACCGGCCAAGCGCTGTACTGCCACGGTGCCTATCTCCAGCCCGGCGGGGTGGCGCGCCACCTCGCCGCCCAGCGCGTGGGCCAGCAGCTGATGGCCGTAGCAGATGCCCAGCACGGGCACCCGGGCCGCCACCACGCTGGCCAGCCATGCGGCGGTGCGCTCGCTCCAGGGTTCGCGGTCGGTCACCATGGCGGGGGAGCCGGTCACCACCACGCCCGCTATCTGGCCGGGCTGTGGCCATGCGGTGGCGGTGCGGGCGTCCAGTGTCTGCAGCGCCAGCTGCGTGCTGGCGGGGGCTTGGTTCAGGCCGCCCGCAATCCAGTCTTCAAAGTCGCCATGCCGGGCCCGTTGGGCGGGCAGGGTGTCGCCGGTCTTGATGATCCAGAGGGTGCGGGAGGGTGTCGCTGTCATGCGGCGAGCATAGCGGCGGTGGGCTGATCGCTGCTTGCAAAGTCCAGCGTGCGCGTGCCCACGGCGGCGGCCAGGTGCGGGTCGTGGGTCACCAGCATCAGCGCGGCGCCGGTGTCTTGCACCGCGTGCAGCAGCACCTGGATGGCCTCCTGCTGCGTGATCGGGTCCAGGCGCGAGGTGGGCTCATCCGCAAACAGCAGCGCCGGTTGCGCCACCAGCACCCGCGCCAGCGCAATGCGCTGCAGCTCGCCGCCCGATACCTGGTCGGGCCTGCGCGCCAGCAGGTCTTCGGGCACACGCAGTTGGGCCAGGCGCTGCTGCACCGCCTTCCAGTCGCAGCGGTGCAGGCGGGCGGCATCGCGCAGCGACTGGGCCAGGCTGATGTGCGGAGCAAACGAACTGACCGGGTCCTGGTACAGCTTTTGGAACGCATACGGGCGCAGCCGGGCGCTGCGCTCCACACGGCCCGTGTCGGGTGCCACCAGACCCAGCAGCACATTGCCCAGCGTGCTTTTTCCGGTGCCGCTGGGGCCCTGCACGGCGATGCGTTCACCGCTGCGCAGTTCCAGGTCCAGCGGCGCAAACAGCTTCTGCGCACCATAGGCTTTGGAGATGCCATGCGCCTGTACGACCGGCTCGCCCAGCGTGGGCTCGGCAAACGGCAGCCAGTGGGCCGGGTCGGCTTGCAGCAGCTGGCGGGTAAAGGCGTGCTGCGGCGCGGCGGCCACGGTGTGGATGCTGCCTTGCTCCACCACCTGCCCGTGGCGCAGCACGATCACCTGGCCGCCCAGCGCCTGCGCCACCTGCATGTCGTGGGTGATGGTGAGCAGGCAGCCGCCTGCCTTCAGCACGCCCCGGAACAACTCCACCATGCGGCCGCGCCAATGCGCGTCCAGGCCCTTGGTGGGCTCGTCCACCATCAGCACCGCGGCGCCACCGGCCAGGGTGATGGCGGCCACGGCGCGCTGGGCCATGCCGCCCGACAGTTGCCAGGGGTAGTGGCTGCCTGCACCGCCCAGGCCCGCAGCGCTCAGCACCTGTTCGGCCTGCGCGCTGGCGGCGCTGGGGGGCTGCTGGTGCAGCAGGCGGTACACCTCGGCCAGCTGCGGTGCCACGCGGGCCAGCGGGTTGAGCGCCAGCGAGGGTTCCTGCGGCAGCAGCGCCAGCTTGCGGCCCCACAGGGCGCGGCGCGCGGCGGCGTCCTGGGCGCGGGTGGTGGTGCCATCCAGCGTGATCTGGCCAGTGGCCTGCAGCGCCGGCGGCAGGTTGCCCATGATGGCCTGGGCCAGCAGCGACTTGCCCGCGCCGCTTTCGCCCACCAGCGTGAGCGCCTCGCCCGGCCGCAGGCTGAAGCCGATGTCGCGCAGCAGCGGCTTGCTGCCCACCTGGATGCCCAGGCCCTCCACGACCAGCAGGGCGTCGGATTTCAAAGGCGTGGTCATGCGGTCTCCCGGTCGGGGTTGAGCAGCATCATCGCGGCCACCAGCCACACCAGCAGTGCGATGGGCGCGGCAATGAGCCACGGGGCTTCTTCGTAGTAGGGCATGGCCTCGGTCATCATCAGGCCCAGCTCGGGCGTGGGCGGCTGCATGCCCACACCCACAAAACCCAGCGCGGCCAGCGCCAGCACGGCCTGCGAGGTGGTGAAGGCCAGCAGCGTGCCCAGCGTGGGCGCCAGCGCGGGCAGCAGGTGGCGGCGCAGCACATAGCCGCGCCCAAAACCCAGCAGGCGCGATGCCTGCACCGCATCACCCGCCAGCACGGGCCGGGCCACCGCACGGCTCACGCGGAAGTACTCGACCCACAGCGCCGCCGACAGGCCCGCATACAGCGCCCACAGCGCGCCGGGCGCCAGGGCGGCAATCAGCAACACCAGCAGCAGGCCGGGGATGGCGAGCACCGAGTCCGACAGCATGAGCAGCGCCCGCTCGGTGCGCCCGCCGCGCCACGCGGCGGCAATGCCCAGCAGCGTGCCGGGCACGGCGGCGCTCACGGCCGCCAGCAGCGCCATGCCCAGCGAGAGCTGCGCGGCATGCGCCAGCCGCGCCAGCGCCGAGCGGCCCAGCACATCGGTGCCCAGCCAGTGCTGGGCGCTGGGGGGCGCCAGGGTGTTGCGCAGGTCTTGCACCACCGGGCTGGCGCCCCCCAGCCAGGGGCCGAGCAGGGCAAACAGCGCCAGCAGGCCGAGCATGGCTAGGCCCAATGTGGTGCGCAGCGGCCAGCGGGGCTGGGCTACTACGGCGCCTGTGGGCGATGAAAGGGTGGAAGGCACGGCACTCATGCAGCTACCTTTCGCGCATGCCGAGGGTCCAGCGTCAAGCACGCCGCATCCACCAGCAGGTTGAACACCACAAACAGCACACCCATGCACAACGCCGTGCCCTGCACCACCGGGATGTCGCGCCCGAACACGGCGTGCACCAGCGCATGGCCGATGCCGGGCCAGGCAAACAGCGTCTCCACCACCAGCGCGCCCTCCACCAGAAACAGCGCCTGCACGCCCAGGTAGGCCGTCACCGGCACGGCGGCATTGCGCAGGCCATGGCGCACCAGCGCCTGCCAGTCGCTCAGGCCCTTGGTGCGCGCAAATTCAAAAAAGGGCGACACCACCACCTCCAGCATCGCAGCGCGGGTCACGCGCGCCAGCCCAGCGGCCAGGCCCAGCCCCAGCGTGAGCGCGGGCAGCACCAGGCTGGCCTGGCTCTCGTCACCGCCCGCAGGCAAAAAGCCCCACTGCACCGCCACGAGCAGGATGAGCAGCACCGACAGCAAAAACGGCGGCAGCGCGCGCAGCACCACGGCCATCAGCCAGCTGGCCTTGTCCACCCAGCCCTTAGGCCGCAGCCCGGCCCATACGCCCAGCGGCACACCCACGGCAAAGGCAATGGCCAGCGCGGCGGCCGACAGGCGCAGCGTGGCGCCCAGGTGGTGCGTGACCTCGTGCCACACCGAACGCTGCGACACCAGCGACTGGCCCAGGTTGAAGGTGGCCATGTCGCGCCACCAGTGCAACAGCGCCAGCCAGCCTGGGCGGTCCAGCCCCAGCTCCGCGCGCACGGCGTCGGCGGCGGCGTTGCTCACCAGGTCATATCCATAGCGGCCCGCCGCCACGCGCATGGCCAGGTCGCCCGGCAGGGCGCGCACCATCAAAAAGCACAGCGTGCCAATCAGCAGGGACACGGCCAGCACCTGCACCAGCCTGCGGCCGAGCAGGGCGGCCCAGGGTGTTGAAATCAAGGGGTTCATGGGTTGGTCCACTCCATGCCGGTCAGGCGGTAAGAACGCTCCAGCGGGTCCAGCGTGACGCCCGCCAGCCGGGGCGCCACGGCCACATGCTGGCGGTACCACGCCACGGGGATCACGGGCAGCTCGGCTTGCAGGGTGTGCGTGATGGATTGCCGCAGCGCGCGCGTGCGCTCGGGCGGCGTCTGGGTGCGCGTCAGCTCTTGCAGGGCCTGCACCACGGTGTCGCTGTGCCAGCCCATGGCGCCCCAGTCGCCGCCCTGGGCGGCAAAGTCGCCCGCCAGCGTGCCTGTGGGGTCGGGCACGTTGGCGTAGTTGCGCGCAGCCAGCGCCAGTTGCAGGCTGCCGTCGCGGTGGCCCCGGGGCACGTCGCCCGAGTTGCCGATGCTCACTTTCACCGCCATGCCCGCCAGCCGCCACTGCTCCTGCAAGGCGGTGGCAATCAGCGGCAGCTCGGGCCGGTCCACAAAGGTGCGGATCACCAGGTGCAGCGGCTGGCCGTTTGCATCGCGCAGGCCGTCGCTGTGGCGCTGCCAGCCTGCGGCGCGCAGCAGGCGTGCAGCGGCTTCGGGGTCGTGCTGCAGCGGGGGCAGGTGCGGGTTGTGCCACGCGCCCAGCGTGGGGGGCAGCAGCTGCGTGGCGGCCAGCGCCTCGTCGCCCATCAGCGCCAGCGCAATGCCCGCGCGGTCGATGGCCAGGCTCAGCGCCTGCCGCACGCGCACATCGCGCAGCGCGGGCAGGCCCGCATTGAGCTTGACGATGACGGTGCGCGGCAGCGTGACCGAGGCAATGCGCACCGGCGTGCGGCGTGCCAGGGCAGGGTTTTGTGCATGGCGCTGCAGCCGCCGCAGGCTGGCTGGGTCCAGCCCATAGGCCAGGTCGGCCTGACCGCTCTCGGCCATCAGCGCGCGGGTTTCGGCGCGGCTGGCAGCTAGGTAGCGCACGGCTGCAATGGCGGGGCGCAGGCCGTCGTAGGCGTCAAACACCACGGTCTCGACCTGCTGCGGCGGCACCAGCTGTGCAATGCGGTAGGGGCCGCTGCCAATGATGCTGCGCACCTTGCCGTCGGCCCCATAGCTGGCAGGGGCCAGCACCATGGTGCTGGAATGCGCTAGCAGCGCGGGCAGGGCGGTGTGGGGGCGTTGTAGGCGGATGAGCACCGTGCCCACGTCGGGCGCTGAAATAGATTCGATGGGTGCCTGGCTCAGCAGCGCGGGCGCCATCTGCGCGGCCTGCAGGCTGCGCACCACGGCGGCGGCTGTTACGGGTGTGCCGTCATGAAAACGCGCCCCAGGCCGCAGCTCAAACTGCCACACCAGCCCATCCGCCGATCGGCGCCAGAGCCGCGCCAGCGCGGGCCGTGGCTGGCCATCGTCTGCAGCGTCCAGCAGGGTTTCGGTGACCTGCAGGCGTGTGAACACATAGCCGCTGCTGGCGGGCGCCAGGCCGCTGATCTCCCACGGGCCGACGATTTGCAGCGGCGCGGGGGCGGAGGCAGGTGGTGTGCCCTGCGCCCAGGCAGCGGGCAGGGCGCCTGCCGCCAGCGCGGCCACGGGGGCCTGCAAGGCGCGGCGTCGCGTCAAGGGTTTTGGGACGGTTGAAAGTGTTGTCATGCAGGTCACCGGCACCACTCAGAACTTGGCTTGCAGGCCCACCGTAACGGTGCGCGCCGCCCCCGGCGCCACCCACACGCGGCTGTACGAGCTGGTGTAGTGCACCTTGTCAAACACGTTGTCCACGTCCAGCGACAGGTTCAGCGTGGGGCTCAGGCGCCAGTACGCCATCAGTTTGGCCGTGGTGTAGCTGGGCAGCTCAAACGCAGGCGTGCCCGCATTGGCCTCGGCCTGCGTGCGGGCCTGGCCCAGGCGTTTGCCCATGTGCGTCACGCCACCGCCAACGCCGTAGCGCTGGCCGTTGGCCAACTGGTTTTCGTACACAGCCAGCACGCTGCCGTTCACGCGCGGCACGTTCAGCAGGCGGCCGCCCACCTCCAGCGTGTTGTCGCGGGTCACCTCCACGTCGTTGACCACCAGGCTCGCATTCACGCGCCAGTGGGTGCTCAGGCGGCCCGCCAGGTCCAGCTCCAGGCCCCGGCTGCGCACTTCGCCTGCAGCGGCGGAGAAGCCCGCGTTCAGCGGATCGCTGGTCAGCACATTGCGCTTGGTGATGTCGAACAGCGCAGCCGTGGCGCCCAGGCGCTGGTTGGCGCTCTCCCACTTGGCGCCCAGCTCCAGCGCGCGGGATTTTTCGGGGTCAAAGCCATTGCCCGCCACATTGCTGCCCGTGTTGGGGCGGAACGAGCTGCCCGCATTGGCATACACCGTCCACCCCGGCGTGGGCAGCCAGCTCACGCCCAGGCGTGGCGACACGGCCGAAGGGCTTTGCGCCGTGGTGCGGTTGGTGATGCGGTTTTGCAGGCTCTGGTCGTAGTTATCGGCCCGCAGCCCGGCCATCACGCGCCACTGCTCGCCCAGCTTGAGGGTGTCTTGCACATACAGCGCGGTGTTGCGCTGCTTCTCCAGCGTATCGGTGTTGCGCCCCGGCGTGGGCTGGGCCTGGCCGTACACGGGGTTGAAGATGTCAATGGCATACGGCGCGGCAGTGCTGGGGTTCACCCGCAGCATCACCGAATCCATGCTGAACCGGTAGCTTTCCACCCCCACCAGCAGCTCATGCTCCAGCCCGCCCGTGCGCAGGTTGCCCTGCAGCTCGGCCTGCACGGCCACATCGTCCGACTGAAAGTCGCGATACCGCCGCTGGCGCGTCAGCGTGCGGCCATTGGCCTGCAGCGCCGTGGCCTCGGTCGAGAAGCCCTCCATCCCCGTCTCGCGGTACGACAGCCCCACGCGGCTGCGCCAGTCGGGGTTCCACTCGTGCGACAGCACCAGTTGGTGCGTCTGGTTGGTCACCGTCACATCGCCATCGGCGGGCTCGCCCAGAAAGCGGCTGGCGGGCACCGCGCCCAGTCGGTTGTTGACCGCCACCACGCCCCGGTCCAGCGGCGTTGCATGGCGCAGAAATTCAGCCGTGTACTCCAGCACCGTGTCGGGCGAGAGCTTCCAGGTCAACGCCGGTGCCACCACCTGCCGCTGCGCGCGCACATGATCGCGAAAGCTGCCCTTGTCTTCCACCGCCACATTCAGGCGGTAGGCCAGCCGGTCGCTGATGGGGCCCGTGGTGTCCAGCGCCGCCCGGCCCAGGCCGTAGCTGCCCGCGTAGGCCTCCACCGAATGGGCGGCCTTCCACAGCGGCTTCTTGCTCACGATGTTGAGCGTGCCGCCGGGCTCGCTGCTGCCATACAGCGCGGCCGCCGGGCCCTTGAGGAACTCCACCCGCTCCACGCCCGCCAGGTCGCGCGGCGCATTAAAGCCCCGGTTGGACGAAAACCCGTTGAGCAGCGTCGCCATGCCCGTGTTCTCGTTGCCCGGCAGGCCCCGGATGGCGATGTTGTCCCACAGCCCGCCAAAGTTGTTCTGGCGCGAGACCCCGCCCACATAGTCCAGCACATCATCCAGCCGCGTGGCGCCCAGGTCGTCCAGCGTCTGGCGCGACATCACGCGCACGGATTGCGGCAACTCGCGCAGCGGCAGGCTGGTCTTGGCGCCCTCCGCTTCGTCGGCGTAGTAGGTGCCAGAGGCACTGCGGCCCACCACGTCTACTGCCGACAGGGTGGGCGGGGTGACCACATCGCCGTCTGCGGCCCAGGCGGGGTGGAGGGAGGCCAGCAGGGCGGCAGCCGCCACGGCCGTCAAGGTGGGGCGCGGCAGGGACGCAGGGCGTGAAGAAGAAACAGAAGCAGAGGAAGAACGCATGGCAAACCAGTCCAAAAGCGGTGAATGCAAAAGCCAGGAGCAACGCGGCTCACACCCGCCTGGGAGTTGGCAGGCGCACATGGCCGCGTGCCCACATCCACCCCACGGGGGTGAATGCAAGGGCAGAAACGAAAAGGGGATGCGCTATGGAGCGCAGGCTGGCTGGGGCCCGACGCGTGTCAGGCCCGCTGGGCTGGCGGAGGATCGCGTGCAGCAAACGGCCAGCGCACCTGCTGGGCCGTGAAGGGGTCTGCGCTTTGCGGCGCTATGGCGCCGGGTTCAGCGGGTGGTTGCGGTGGGCGCGCCGGTGCATGCGCCAGCCCCGCCTCCAGCGCGTGGGTCAGGCACCAGGTGCAGGTGGTGTGTGTCTCTTCGCTGTGATCGTCGCTGGCTGCGGAGCTGGTTGCCAACGCATCCACATCGCCTGCGGTTGCCGAGGCCGTGGCGTTGCGCACCAGCTCCTGAATGTGCCGCGCCTCATGCAAGGGCGCGCCCGCCAGAGCGTTGAACAACGCCACCAGCAGAAGCACGATGTGGAAAGGCAGGGCGGGGATGGTGCGGCGCAGCATGATGGGATGCGAATCATACTCAAGTGCGGTGGGTCATGATGCGTGTTAAGTAAACCATCACTGAGCTCAAGGCAGCAATAAAACAACTTAAGCTTCGAGACTTCGTTTTGTATTCAGCTAAAAACCGGACGTTGCGTGCGTCGCGAAGTTCTCCTTGCGTTAGCTAAACCGGCAGCTGCCGTAGGTTCACCTCCGTCGTGATTCTTCTTGCTGCAAAAATTGACACTCTCGGTATCCCGAATACAAGGTATTTTTCCACCGGAGTAAAATATTTCCGAGATTGCCGTTCGCGTTCTATTATTTTCTGTCAATAAAATTGAAGTACGAACATGACACTAGATATCAGAGGTAGTTTAAAGAGTACTAAGCTCAGTAGAAATCCTTATGTCGTATTTGAGGAATTGATATCTAACGCCATTGACTCATTTTTGATTAGAAAAAGTGAAGACGTTGCCGCGGAAAATCTTCAGATTGATATCGAAGTCGAATTTTATTTAACGGATTTGATTGATGGCAGAGAAGATGTCTCTATTGTATGCAGAGATAACGGGTGTGGCTTCGGGGATGAGCAACTCGGCGCGTTCTTAACCAAAGATACTTCATATAAAGATGACCTGCCGATCGCCGGGATTGGCAAGTGTATGGGCGCTGGCCGTATTCAATATTTTCATCATTTTTCGGTCTTTTCATTAGATAGCACCTACCGGGCCGACAATACCTTCATTAGGCGCCAGATGAGCTATTCTGAGCCGAAGAAGCAAATTGAACCTCAAGATTTCACGTCGAGCCCGGGGAGTGCAGAAAAAATCGGAACAACAGCGACGCTTAAAAATCTGAGGATGCCAGTGCGCGAGCGCATCCTCAGAAAGACAATGCCAAGCACTTTGTACTCTGCATCGGTACTCAAGCAGCAGATGCTCTTGACTTTTCTGCAAAGACTTGTCGGGCTGGGCGATCAGGTTGGCGATTTCGAAATTAATTTCGTTACGCGCCAGGAGACAGAAGGTGATCTGGGAAAATTCTCAGAACAACATGGTTGCTTAAAACGCTCTGACTTGCCAAAGGTAACGAAGGAGCAGTTGGTGCCTGTTCAGGAGTGCGATCCCATCACCGGGGAAGGATTAGGAACTCATCAATGCTTCAAATTATCCCACTACCGGCTTGATGCTCAGCAGTACAGTCTTCCAAAGAATGCAGTAGCGTTCTGCGCCAAAGCATCGCCGGTCAAAGATGTTACATCGCAATATTTTCGAACGCGAGTGGAGCAAAATAATCCAGTGCTCGGTTTCTTTCACTTCATTTTGATTGAAAGTGAATATCTGGATATCCGCGTTAATGAACAGCGTGATGATTTTGAGGGAATTCCAGAGGTAATTCCGAGTGGGGATTTGTTTTCTGCGGAAAAGATATCTTACGAAGCGATCCACGATGCTATTGATCCAATAATTGTGGGGATGGTCGCACCTTCAGACTGGAATAGAAGTGTCGTTCTTCAAGATGTTGTCGATCAGTTTGGAATCAGCGAGGCCATGCTTCAAGATACATCAACGCGAATTCGCTATGGCGAATCTGCTCAGGTGGTGGCTGAACGGGTATTGAAGAAGTATCAGGAGAAAGTGATCGATGAGACGAGTGCAATTTATGAACTCAAGGAAGAAATAAAAAGAACGGAACCGGATACAGACGAATTTCGAGAGAAAATAAATCAACTCGCATGGAAGTACACTTCGTCGCTAAAGACGTTTGATATGGCAAATCTATCGCAGCTTATCGTACGTCGGGCTGCGATTGTCGAAGTTCTCGATCTCGCGTGCGGAAAGAGACTCGCCATGCAAGCTATCAAGGAAGGGGTTCGGCGTAAAGATGAGAGGATAATCCATAGCATTTTCTTTCCAATGCGAAAGGATAGCACTGAAGTCATCGATCATGATATGTGGCTTCTGAGTGAGGAGTATCACTATTATGATTACATTGCTTCAGATGTGCCTCTGGCTAGTATAGTTTTGGATAATGGTGAGAAGATATTTGAAGGTGATATTGATGAGGATTTTCAAAAACTGCTGAAAAAACGGGTGGATGACAACGAAGCAAAACGCCCAGATATTGCACTTTTCAATAAAGAGGGTTCTGCAGTTATTATAGAGTTTAAGGCGCCGGGAGTTTCATTGGATGAACATATAGGTGATCTTTCGGAGTATGCATATCTGCTCGCATCGAAGTCGGGCGGACGGCTACAAAAAATCTATGGATATCTGATTGGCGATATGCTGAATCCATTGCGCTTAAACGGTTGGACTCCATTTGCTGAGGGTAAGGGCTGGTTTCGGTCTGACCCTCTAGTTGATCCATACACTCGGCGCCCGCTTGGTGAGACTTACTTTGAGATTCTCTATTTTGAAGATGTAATTGGGCGCGCCAAGAAGCGAATAAAGATCTATCAGGATAAGATAAAATTAGATTTGCGTTAATTTTTCGCCGAGAAAAATACATAGTACTCTAGCTGAATAAAAGAAAACGCCAGCAAATGCTGGCGTTTTTTTACAAGAGCAGAGTGATTACCCCTTCTGCACCATCTTAATAATGCTGGAAAAATCCAGCGCCCCATGCCCTGCCAAGCTGTGCGCCGCGTACAAATTGCGCGCCATACCCCCCAGCGGCGTCGCAGCCTTCACCGCCATCGCGTTCTCCTGCGCCAGGCCCAGGTCTTTGAGCATCAGGTCTGTCCCAAACCCACCCGCGTAGCCCTTGCTGGCGGGCGCGGTTTCCATCACGCCGGGGAAGGGGTTGTACTTCTCTAGCGCCCAGTTGCCGCCCGAGCTGCGGCGCATGATTTCGCTCAGCACCTTGGGGTCCAGGCCGTTGGCAACGCCCAGGGCAATGGCTTCGCTGGTGCCTGCCATCAGGATGCCCAGCAGCATGTTGTTGCAGATCTTGGCCGTCTGGCCTGCGCCCACGCTGCCTGCGTGGAAGATGTTGGCGCCCATTTTTTCGAGCACGGGGCGGGCGCGTTCCAGGTCGGCTGCTTCGCCACCCACCATGAAGGTGAGGGTGCCTGCAATGGCGCCGCCGGTGCCGCCGGAGACGGGCGCGTCGATAAAGGCGACGCTCTTGGCCTTGGCAGCCTCGGCCACCTTGCGGGAGGTGGCGGCTGCGATGGTGGAGCAGTCGATGATCAGCGTGCCCGCAGGCAACTGGGCCAGCAGCTCGCCCGCGCCGAGGAACAGGCCTTCCACATGCTGGCTGGCGGGCAGCATGCTAATGACGACTTCGGCGCCTGCGACTGCCGCCTTGGCATCGGTGGCGATGGGCACGCCGTCTGCGGCCAGCTTGTCGCGGGCGGGTTGGGAGAGGTCGAATGCGCGCACTTCGTGGCCTGCCTTGTGCAGGTTGTGTGCCATGGGGCCGCCCATGTTGCCGAGGCCGATGAATGCGATTTTCATGGTGTGTTGCTCCTGGATGTCGTTGTGATGGTGAAAGGGAATGGGTGCAGGTTTGTTATGAATTTGATAGCTATAAAGGCTTATCCATCGAGCGGTAGCGGCCTAAAAAGCTTGAAATCTAGGGGCTGATGTCGGCCCCACGCTGGGCCAGCTCGGCGCGCAGCACCGAGCGGTGGCAGCGGGCTTCGTCCTCGCAGTAGCAGCCCAGCGACATCGCACTGTGGTGCGACAGCGCGGCCAGCAAATCGAGCGTGCGGCTGGCCTCGGGCTGGGCCAGTTCTTTGCGGAACTGTTTGGCGAAGGCCTCCCACGCCTTGTCGCCTTCTTGGCCGGTGGGCACCTGCTGGCCCTGGGCCATGAGGTCGGCACTGGGGGAGAGCAGGGGGTACCACACGTCGTAGTAGTCGCGGCTGGCAAACTCGGCCTTGGGCACGCCGCGCGGCGGGCGGCGCACGGTGCCGATGCGGGTGCCTTCCCCGGCGGCGCGCGGGGTGCCAAGGCGGACGATGCGTAGGGGCATGGTGGTGGGCTCCGGGTTGGGTGGGGCAGATCAGTCGTCGGCTTCGAAGATGCTGTGCTTCTTCGCGGCGGCTTTTGTCTTCGGCTTGGTGCCGGTGCTGGCGGGTGCCTTCTTCGCTGCAGCCGGGGTGTTGGTTGTTTTCTTCTTGCGCGGAGAGGCCTTGGCCAGCGGGTTGTAAGCCAGGGCTTCTTCGACCCAGTAGTTCCACTGCGCGCGTGTGGTGTAGCCGTTGGGCTCCACCCAGAAGTAGCCCTTCATGCCGCCGCCGGGCGAGAGCTCGCGGGTGTTCTGCATCTCCTGCAGTTCGCCGTGGCGATCGGGTGGCAGGCGCACCAGCAGCTCTTCACCTTTGACGGCGATGCACATCTTGCCGTCCACAAAGAAGGCATAGGTGCCGAACAGCGGCCGCTCTTCCACGTCGCTGCGGTGCGCGAGCGCCGTGCGGATGGCGTCGATCAGGTGCAGGGTTTCGTCGGAGAGAGGGCGGGCGGGCATGGCGGCTGGTTCAAATGGTGCTGGCTAGATACCTGTCTCAGAGAGTTGTCGCTCCCTCTCCCCTTGTGGGAGAGGGTTGGGGAGAGGGGTGAAACCGGCGCGGCGCGGGTGCAGCCCCCTCTCCCCAACCCTCTCCCGCGAGGGGAGAGGGGGTAAGCCCCAGCGCTGCTGCGGGTGCGTGGGCTGGTGTTCCTGTCTGAGAGAGGTGTTTCATGAGGAAAATTGGCCGTTACCGCCCGTTGGATAAGCGCTAGTTGCTATGAAAACAGGAGTAAATGCTTAGCGAATCACCTCCGTCGCATCCCCATCCAGCATGCGCCGCGCAATGATGACCCGCATGATTTCGTTGGTGCCCTCCAGGATCTGGTGCACGCGCGCGTCGCGCAGCAGGCGCTCCAGCGGGTACTCGCGGATGTAGCCGTAGCCGCCGTGCAGCTGCAGGGCGTCGTTGATGACGGTAAAGCCTGCGTCGGTGGCAAAGCGCTTGGCCATGGCGCAGTAGGTGGATGCGTCGCGCGCACCGGCGTCGAGCTTGCTGGCGGCCAGGCGCACCATCTGGCGGGCGGCGACCAGCTCGGTGGCCATGTCGGCCAGCTTGAACTGCAGGGCCTGGAAGCTGGCGATGGGTTTGCCGAACTGCTTGCGGTCTTGCATGTACTGCTGGGCGGCGTTGAGCGCGCCTTGCGCCGCGCCCACCGAGCAGGTGGCGATGTTGATGCGGCCGCCGTCCAGGCCCTTCATCGCGATCTTGAAGCCTTCGCCCTCGCGGCCCAGCAGGTGGTCGGCAGGGATGCGCACGTTGTCGAAGCTGATGGTGCGCGTGGGCTGGCTGTTCCAGCCCATCTTCTGTTCCTTCTTGCCGTAGCTGATGCCGGGCGCATCGGCGGGCACGGCAAAGGCGCTGATGCCGCTGGCGCCGGATTGCGCATCGCCGGTGCGGGCCATGAGCACCAGCACGTCGGTGCTGCCTGCGCCGCTGATGAAGGCCTTGGCGCCGTTGATGACGTATTCGTTGCCCACCAGCTCGGCCCGGGTCTTGAGCGAGGCGGCGTCGGAGCCCGCGCCGGGCTCGGTCAGGCAGTAGCTGGCGAGTTTTTCGCCGGTGGTGAGCAGCGGGCCCCAGTGGTCGCGCACGGCGGGCGTGGCCCAGGTGCCCAGCATCCAGGTGGCCATGTTGTGGATGGTGATGAAGGCGGTGGTGCTGGGGTCCACAGCCGCCATTTCTTCAAAGACCAGGGTGGCGTCCAGCCGGGGCAGGGCGAGGCCACCAGCGGCTTCGGGCGCGTACAGGCCACAAAAGCCCAGCTCGCCCGCCTTGGCGATGGCTTCTTTCGGGAAGATGCCTTCTTCGTCCCAATGCGCGGCGTGGGGTGCGAACTCAGCTTGTGCAAAGTCGCGGGCCGTCTGGGCAAAGGCGCGTTGTTCTTCGGTGAGTTCAAAGTCCATGCTGCTTGTCTCGTTGGTTCTTGTTGTTCTGGGGTGGAGTTCTTAAGGCTTGGCAGACGGGTGGTCCAGCGTCAGCCAGCGCATCAGGCCTCTGCGGCGGTTCTCGGTCTCTGCGGTGAGGCAGTCGTGGTACAGGCGCGGCCACTCGGGTTCTGACTCGCTGGCGCGCGTGGCCTGCTTGCACCGCGTGATGCGGTCGCGCTGCCAGTTGGTGTGCTCCTGGCGCAGCTGGGGGCGTTCATGGGCCGACAGGGCGCGCATCACATCACCGTAGAGGATGGCGATCTGCGTGTCCGCGACCTGGTAGGCCTTGACCGCGCACGCGTTGGTCTCTTCCAGACTACCGGCGTCGCGGCATGCTGCGCCTGCCTGGGCGTGCACGCTGGGGCTCAGCAACAACGCACCCACGGTGCCCGCGGTTACAGCCACCGTTGACACCCAATTCTTCAGTTTGAAAATTTGCATGTCCTGCTTTTACCACCGACCAATGCAGTCGAAACCGGCGCGGCCCAATGCCAGCGCCACCGTGCAAGGGCCGCCATCTCACGGTTCAGGCACGGGTGGCGTCCCCCTTTCCGCATCGCGCAGCGATGCAGAGAAAAAAGGGGGAAGCGGCGCAGCCGCTCAGGGCTGTTATTTCAGGCTAATTGTGGTGTTGACGCCCTGGCTCACCGTGCTGTCATCAAACCAGCGGGCCGTTACCGTCTTGGTCTGTGTGTAGAACATGACGACCTGCTTGCCGTAGGGGCCCAGGTCACCCAGCTTGGAAGCGCGCGAGCCGGTGAACGAGAACAGCGGCACTGGCACAGGGATTGGCACGTTGATGCCGACCTGGCCCACGTCGATCTCTTCCTGGAACTTGCGCGCTGCCGCACCCGACTGGGTGAAGATGGCGGTGCCGTTGCCGTTGGGGTTGGCGTTGATGAATTCGATGGCTTCGTCGATGTCGGCGGCGGGCACCAGGGCCAGCACGGGGCCAAAGATTTCCTGGTCGTAGATGGCCATGCCGGGCTTCACGTTCGAGAAGATCGTGGGGCCCACAAAGTTGCCCTTTTCATAGCCGGGCACCACGGGCTTGCGGCCATCGAGCTCCAGCGTGGCGCCGTCGGCAATGCCGCGCTCGATCAGGCCTTCCACGCGGGCGAGGGCGGCGCAGGACACCAGTGGGCCCACATCGGTGCCCTTTTCGGTGCCGCCGTTGACCTTGAGCGTCTTGGCCTTGGCCACCAGCTCGGGAATCCACTTTTGCGCCTCGCCCACCAGCACCACCACGGGCAGGGCCATGCAGCGCTGGCCAGCGGCGCCAAACGAGGCACCGGCAATCGCGTTGAGCGTTTGCTCCTTGTTCGCGTCGGGCAGGATGATGGCGTGGTTCTTGGCGCCCATCATGCATTGCGCGCGCTTGCCGGCCAGGGTGGCGCGGTTGTACACATGGGTGCCCACCTTGGTGGAGCCCACGAACGACACGGCCTTGATGTCCTTGTGGTCGCAGATCGCGTTCACGGCCATTTCGCCGCCGTGGATCACGTTGAGCACGCCGGGTGGAATGCCGGCTTCGAGCGCCAGCTCTACCAGGCGCATGGTCACCATCGGGTCTTGCTCGGAGGGCTTCAACACAAAGGTGTTGCCCGTGGCAATCGCCATCGGGAACATCCACAGCGGGATCATGGCCGGGAAGTTGAAGGGGGTGATGCCTGCGCACACGCCCAGTGGTTGCAGCAGGGTGTAGGTGTCCACGCCACCGGCCACGTTGTTGGCCAGCTCGCCCAGTTGCAAGTTGCCGATGCTGGCAGCGTGTTCGACCACTTCGAGGCCACGGAACACATCGCCTTCTGCATCCGGCAAGGTCTTGCCTTGTTCTGCCGTCAGGATCGCGGCCAGCTCGGCCATGTTTTCGCGGATGAGCTGCTGGTACTTGAGGAAGATGCGGGCGCGGGTGCCGATGGGCGTCTTCTTCCAGGTCTTGAATGCTTCCTTGGCCGAGGCCACGGCGGCGTCGATTTCTTCAGCGGTGGCAAACGGCACGCGGGCCAGCACCTCTTGCGTGGCGGGGTTGACCACGTCGCGCCATTCAGTGGTCTTGGATTCGACGAACTGGCCGCCGATCAGCAGCTTGACGGTGGGGGCCAGTGCGGCCACGTTGGTGGGTGCGTTCATGGATTTGTCTCCGGGGTTGGTGCGCGGCGGTCTGCCGGGCAATGGTGCATCGTAGCTGTGCGAAATTGCTTGAGCAATAGACAATACTGCACTTTGGTTTTGCAAAATTGCACAGTTGGCCGGTCGGCTTGGGAGAGAGAAACATGGATTGGGACAACCTGCGCTACTTTCTGGAATTGGCCCGCGCTGGCACGCTAGTGGGCGCTGCCCGGCGGCTGGCCGTGGACCACACCACCGTGGCGCGCCGCCTGCAGGCGTTGGAAAAGCAGGTCGGCTCGACCCTTTTTGCGCGGGAGTCGGGTGGCCACCGGCTGACCGAGGCGGGCCGCGCGCTGTTGCCCCAGGTCGAGGCGATGGAAGCCGCCTTTCTTGCAGTGGAAAACGCCGCGCCCGGCGTGCGCCAAGGCCTGCACGGCCTGGTGCGCATTGGCACCACCGAAGGTTTTGGCAATTTGATCCTGGCGCCCCAACTGGCCCGCTTTGCGCTGGGCCACCCGGGTCTGGTGGTGGACCTGCTGGCGTTGCCCCGGCTGGTGCACCTGTCGCGGCGCGAGGCGGACATCGTGATCTCGCTGGAGCGCCCGGCGCGCGGGGCGGTGCTGGTGGTCAAGCTCACTGACTATGTGCTGCAGCTGTACGGTGCGCGCAACTACTTGGCGGGTCATGCGCCCATCCATACGGCCGATGATTTGCGCGGCCACACCTTCATCAGTTACGTGGATGACCTGCTGTTCAGCAAGGAACTGCAGATCCTGGACGAGCTGCACCGCCCGGCGCATTTTGTGCTGCGCAGCACCAGCATCCTGGCGCAGTACGAGGCGGCGCGTGCCGGCGCTGGGCTTGCGGTGCTGCCTGCGTTCGTGGCGGCGCAGGACCCGTCGCTGATCCCGGTGCTGCCTGGGCTGGCGCGGTTTCAGCGAACGTTCTGGATGTCGATGCCTGCAGAGAACAAACACGTTGCACGCATGCAGGCCACGTGGGCGTTCTTGCGCGAAGCCGTGGCAGCGCAGCAGGGGCTCTTGTTGCCACCAGTTGTTTGAATTTGCTATATAAATAATAGCGTTTTGCGCTTTATCTACAAGCGCCAGGGCCTGTTTTTATTCATTTTTTGCCCAACAAAGCCGTGTTCTTCCTGCTGGCGCCGGGGCCGATCAGCGCCGGGTTGCTGTGGCGGAGGTTCTCCACTCTGCTGGAACCCATTCATACAAAGGGCTGGGGTCCCGCTGCCAGCCCTGGGGCGCCACGGCCCGGGCAGTGCCTGCGGGCAGGCCGCCGCCTGGACCCATGTCGATGGCGGCCAGTTGCTGCATCCAGGTGACGTCCACGGTGCCGTCGGGCGCGGGGCGGGAGAAGATCAGCGCCAGCATCCGGCGCGCCTGGGGATCGCCGCTGCTGGCAGCGATCTGGTACAGGCGCACGGCTTCGGTGTAGTTGGCGGGAACGCCATCGCCCTGGTGGTACCTCCGGGCTTCGATGTACCAGTCTGCTGCGCTGTAGCGTGCGGACCGTGCGCCCCCGGCGGGTCCGCTTTGGATGCGGCTGGTCAGCAGGCTGGCGTTCGCTGCCGCGGCTTCAGACCGTGTGGACGCAGACTGGAACTGGGCCAGCGCTTTTTCGAAGTCGCCTGCCGCCAGGTATTCCAAACCGAGTTCATTTCTGGCCTGTGCATTGCCCGCGCGGCTGGCCTCGGTCAGCAGCTTCAGCAGGGTGGGGCTCGATGGGGGCGGGGCCAACGCGCCTGCGTCCCGCGCCGGTGCTGCGGCACGGGGCTCGTCCATGGGGGCCAGTGCCTTGGCGGCATGCCATTGCAGGTACTTGGCCAGGCCAGGCTCTGTACGGCGCACCAGAGCGATCCAGTGCATGGCCGCGACCGGGTTGGGCGCTGCAACACAGCCGCTGAGCTGGCACCACGCCAGGCCGGCAGGTGCCAGTGGGTGGCCCAGCATTTGCGCGCGCTCGAACCAATGCTGGGCTTGTGGCGGGTCTGCGGGCATGGCCAGGCCATGCAGCGCCAGCAAGCCCAGCAACCAGGCCGCATCGGCAGGGGTCATGTCGGAGGTCACACGGACTGCGGAGGGGCGCTGTTTGCGCATGGCCGCCCCATCGCCTTGCGCTGTGCGGCGAAGTGTCTGCAACTTTTTCTCCCGGTCAGGATGGTCAGGCCCCGGTGCGCGTGGCGATGCTGCATGCAGGGAGGAACGTTCGATGGGGGCTTCGGCAGGTGAGGGCAGTGCATGCACGGACCCCAGCGCCGGCAAGGCCAGGCCCAGAAAGGCTGTGCCGACCGCTGCCAGTGCATGGGCCACATGGCCGCAGTTGAAGCGGCGGCGGGTGAGGGGCAGGGCGGTCATGGCTGGCTTGCGCGGCGCTGGATGGTCTGGCTTTGCGGGCCGGTCCTTACTTGCGCACAGCGGGTTGTGCGGGGGCGGGCGGTACCACCCTGCGGGGCACCACGTTCCAGTACACCGCGTTGCCCGTGTATCCCCCAGCGCCCCAGGCCGCCGCAAAGGCTTCGTTCAGCCGCTCCAGTGCGTGGTAGTTCTTGAGGGGCTTGAGCGGCGGGCCACGCAGCGCCTCCGGCAGCCGGGGCGTGCTGTCTTCGTCGGTGGCAAAGCAGGCGACACCTTCGGTGCCGGGGCTGGCCGCATCCATGATGAAACCGGGGTTGGGGCTCATCCAGTCGGGGATGCGGATTGCCTGGTTGGCAGACACCCATCCTGTAGGGTGTGCCTGGTTGGGCAGCAGGCGTATGACGGTTCCGGTCGCATCAGCCAGATAGCACTGCAGATAGGAGGCCCGTGACACCGTGGCGGACAGGAAGATCTGCTCGCCCACTTCGAAGGCTGTGCGCTCCAGCAGCACATTCTCGATCTGCAGGTTGATGGTGCGCTCGGGCGGTGTGGCGCCATACTTCACCGCACTTTGCGTGCTTGTCACCACATTGTCCAAAGCATCTGGCCCTGCCTGCCCTTCGGCGGCCTGTGCCACGGGCTCAGCATGGGTGCTGGCCCAGCCAATGCGGGCCAGCGTGCCCTGGGCCGACAGTCCCACAAAGTTGCGCAACGCGCGTTCGTAGGTGGGGAAGTCCACCACCCCTGTCACCACCATGCCGTTGTCGGCCTGAAAGCGCGCCAGCGCCCTGCGCAATAGAGGGCTGTTGTCGGGCAGCGGTGTAGCGCTGGGCGCCAGATACCCCTGGCTGGCGAGCGAGCGCGCCACCAACTGCGTGCGCACTGCAGGCGAGCCCTCGTCAAACCAGTCACGCAGCTGCCGCTGGAAATCCGGGTGGTTTTGCTCCAGCGTCAGGCACTGCCAGTACGGCACGCGGGCCCATTTGCCGACGAGCTCGATGGTGGCCAGATCCACCAGGGTCCGCACGGCGCCGCCCGATCCCTGGGTGTAGTCGCGCCCCACATTGAACTGGACTCCATAGGTGCCGATGCGCCCGGCCAGATCAACGCCTTGGCCGCCGTTGCCGATGATGACTTCGTTGGCCGAGTCGAGCCCGGGGATCAGCGTACGGGTGCGAAAGTCGCCCAGGTGCATCTCCAGCCCGATGATGGTTGCGTTGCGGCTCTGGCTGTAGCCCAGGTCGATCCGCGGTCCGGAAAGCCCCGTATCGAACCGGTTGTTGATGACGTTCTGGTCCACGTACGAGATCGAGCCCGACAGGTACAGCGCGGGCCGCTGCAGCTGCATCTGGTTGTTGTTGAGCAGGATCGTCGTGAGGTTCTGCACCGTGTCCTGGCGCGCAATGTCCACCTCGTAGTCGACGAAGCGGAACGCATTGCTCAGGCGCGACATCTGCGACAGTGCAGTGATCACCATGTCCTTGGTGGCCACGGTCACGCGGGTGGAGTAGTCGGGGATCTGCTTGCTGGTGATGAGCGTGGTCGGCAGCTGTGCGTCGCGCAGCAGGTGGTCCATGCACATCAGCGAATCGGAAAAGCTGGAGATGGAGCGGGTAGGGCGCACCACGGGCCGGTCGGTGATGGAGGCCAGGCTTTGAAACTCCTGGTCCTTGCGCGGGTCCCGGGGGGTGGCGCAGCCGCCAAGCACCAGCGCCAGCAGCACCGCCCACAGCGTTGCGTGATGGGGACCTGCTTGGGTGTGCTTGTCGGCACGGGCCTGGCCGAGTGCGATGGGCGGCATGTTGTCTCTCCTCGCTGCAGGAACTGCAGGGCAGAACGGGTTACTTGCAGATGTTGACGAGATCGCCCCGCAGCACCACCACCTGGGGGGCTTGGTTTGGGCCATATTTGCCTGTGCCCGTTGCGGCGCCCGATACGGTGTTGCTGCCCACCTCCTGAACGCAGGTCTTTTGCATGCCTTGCGCGTTGGCGGTGGTGACGACGTCGTTGTTGGTCAGAACGCCGCCCGGGTCGTCGGAGAAAGCCTTGGCCTCATAGCGTGCAATGCGGGCGCGCAGCCACGACGGCATGGTGCTGGCGTTGTCCAGGCCTGTGGATGCCGCTGCCGCCCCTGTGGGCTGCATCTGGATGGTGAGCTTTTTGGTGAGGACGACCGGGTCTTCGCCGGGGGCCTGGGCCCCCGCCGGGACCGCAAAAAGCACGGCTGCGAAGGCGGCTGCCCATGTCGCCCAGTGTGCAAAAAAACGTGTGCTCATGGAACACCTCCTGGAAAAGGGGAAAGGACCGCACCCGGGCTGCCAATGCAGCCATGCCAGTGCGCTCCTTGGCAAACACGTCCGGGCAGCTGCGCGCGGCCCGGACCCAGGCCGCCATCGGCCGTTGTGTGCCGCAGTGGCGGCGCTCTCAGTGGGGCCAGCCAACTGTCTTGGTGGGCTGGCAGGTGAAGCAGGCATTGTTCGAGGCAATGTTCTGCACGGCCTTGCTGTTGCTGCCGCTGGACAGGTTGTTGACCGACGAATTGATCATGGCGGTGAACTGGTTGGAATTGCCGCCGATGGTGACCTCTCCAACGTTGGAGGAGAGGTTCTGGCTGGCATAGGCTTCGCTGCCGCTGGCGGTGTTGGTCAGACTTCCGCCGAAACCGGTCACGGTCTGGACCGAGTTGCCGCTGATGGTGACGTTGCCTGTGTTGGAAGCGAGGTTCTGGAACGCTTCACTCTTTGCGCCTGTCGAGTTGTTGTTCACCGACACCGAAGTCAGGGACACAGACTGGGTGGAGTTCCCGGTGATGGTGATTTCCGGGCTGGAAGCTACGGGACCGGTGGCCAGGGCGGCAGTGGCAACGGCGCTGAGTGCGATGAAAGCAAGGGTTTTCATGACAGATCCTTCAAGGATGAACTTCGACACATGCTGCAACCGCAGCGAATCTGCGATGCAGGGCTGGACAGGCTGTCTGGTCAGGGCCCGGAAGGGGGCGATGGCCGTGTGGCGCTGTCTGGTTTCAGTGTGTTCCTGGATGTGTCGGCCGCAAATACGCTGGGCGGGCTACCTCAATCGATGGAGCGACCCGCTTCTTGCGTTCACTTTGCTTCCTCTGCCACGGTCAAAGGTGCGCACTGCTGTGCATAGGAAAAAGCGGGGAACGAGCGCTGAATTTCAGGTAGTAACCATTTGTGAAGTTTGTGAAGTTCACAATTAGTTATAGATTTCAATCTTTTTTTGCCGCATCTTGATGTGCCGCAGCCCCTTGGGGTGGCGCGCGGAAAAAATGGAATTGAAAGCCGCGTCGGCTTTGGAGCCTCGTACAGAGATACAGCAGCGAAAACCGTCATTGAGTCGCAATGGACCAAGTCCGCAGGAGTTTCTAGTGATGAGCAACTGGCAGCCTGACAACTCTCCGAACCCGCCCGTGCCGGCGTTGGCCTGCTTACCCTTTGCAGATGCAATGCCAGCGCCGCAGTGGTCATCCGGGCAATTCGACACTTTTGACAGCCCGCCTTCTGTGTGGCCTGCCTTCCTCACGGGGCAAAAGGCCAGCCCGGTGCGGGTGCTTCTGGTGGATGACGACCCGCATATCCGCCTTGTCATCGCCCAGGAGTTGATGGCAGATCCCCGCACCCTGCTCGTAGCGCAGGCCGGCAGCGTGCGGGAAGGGCGCAGAGCGATCAAGCAGCATGATTTTGATGTGCTGCTGGTGGACCTCAATCTCGGCGATGGCGATGCCTTTGATTTGCTGGGGCTCCTCAAGTCGGCGCGGCCTTCTGCGCAGGCCGTGGTCATTTCGGTCATGGAAAACGACGAGCAGGTCATGCGCGCATTCGAACTGGGAGCTGCAGGCTACGTGGCCAAGAACTCGTGGTTTCGCAACTATTCGATGGCGGTGCTGCAGGTGGCCAACGGTGGCGCATCCATCACGCCGAACCTGGCCCGCAGGCTGCTGCAGCGTTTTGACCGCATCCACGGAGCCGAGACCAAGCGGCGACAACCCGACGAGGCAGAGCGCCTGTCTGAGCGCGAAAAAGAAATCCTGCGCATGGTGGCCAGCGGCTACACCAGCGCCGAAGTGGGCTCGCGCCTGCTGATCAGCGGCATGACAGTCAACACCCATCTGCGCAACATTTACCGCAAGCTGCAGGTGCGCACGCGCGCGCAAGCGGTGCGTTTTGCCTCGCTGCGGGGACTGTTTTAGCGAGCGTTCATAGGGGGAGCGCTGTACATATGCAGGTCCCGGAAAGGCAGATGCCCTTATGTTTCGCACCCGCCCACCATGGTTTGCCGTCGTTTGCGTTGGTATCTGGCTACTACAGATGGCATTGATTGCCGTGGCATTTCACTGGATCGGGTCCGTAAGTTCGTCAATGCAGCGGTGGTGGGAGCTGGCTGTGGTGGGCGCGACCATGGGGCTTGGTGCAATGCTTCTGGTGCAACTGCCCAGGGCCTTGCAGTGGCGCCCCCGGCTCAGCCCGCGGCCCAGTACGGAGGTCCTTGCCGAGCGGCGGCGCATCGCCAGGGATCTGCATGACAACCTGGGCGCCCAACTGGTCTGCGCCCTGGTCTTGCTGGAAACTTCGAAGCTCCGCGAGCCCGCGCTTCATGCGGCGCTGGAAAAGTGCCTGCTCGACCTGCGGTTGATCGTGGATTCCATGGACAGTGCGGACGCACCGCTGGCGGATCGCCTGGCGCAGCTGAGATACCGCATCTGTCCTGTGCTGGCGCAGCGCGGCATCCGCATGCTGTGGGATGTTGAAACGCCCCCATGTGCAGATTTTCCGCTCCCGGAGAGCACGACCCATCTCGTAGCCATTGTTCAGGAGGCCTTGAGCAATGCGCTGCAACATGCGCAGGGCACCGAGATCGAGGTGCGCGCGAGGAACCTCCCGGACACCGGGGCCTGGTGCATGGAAATCCGCGACAACGGCCGGGGTATGGAGCCGCCGGGGCCGCAAAGCACGGTGGCCACTGGCAAAGGAATGGCAGGGATGGCGCACAGGGCAACGCTGGCGGGTGGAGATTTGCAGGTGCTCCAGGGCGAGCACGGCGGCACCTGCCTCCGGGTGGTGGTGCCCTGGGCACGCGCAACATGAAGCGCCACACACCGTGGCATGCCTTGTTGCGATTGCTTTCAAGCTGATCGCCGGCGGGAGTGGACCAGCGGGCGCAAGTGGATAGGATCGCCTCGCTGCTGTCCTTCGCCCCACGCTGATTCCCCATGCCTGACCCAAGCCTGCCTCCATCCACTCCACCCTGGTGTGTGCGCCACCGCGCAGCAGCCCTCGTCACCCACGGCGGACGGGTGTTGCTGCACCAGCTGGACGGCGACAGCTTCTGGGCTCTGCCCGGCGGCGCGATCGAGCCTGGCGAGAGCGCGTGCGATGCCCTGGCGCGCGAGCTGCAAGAAGAGCTGGGCGCGGACAGGGGCACGTGCATCGCCGTGGGCTCCCTGGCCGTGGTGGCTGAGAATTTTTTTGCCTATGGGGGCGTGTCGTACCACGAGATCGGGCTGTATCTGCGCGCCAACCCTCTGCCCGGCAACCCGTTGGCAGCGACTGATGGCCCCTATGACGGCGTGGAGGGGGCTCGCAGGCTGGTGTTTGCTTGGTTTTCTGCCGCCGAGCTGGCCGGCTTGGATATTCGGCCTGCTTTTCTGCGGGCGTTCCTGGGCGACTTTTTGAAGCAGGAGCCCGCAGGCGTTCTGCACATCGTGCACCGCGATACTCCCCCGCAAAAAACGGATGGAACGGCTGGTGCCCATCAACACACTGCCCTCACCACAGGATGACGACAATGACTCCCCAAAATTCTCAGGCCCATCCAACCCGCTGGGTCCGGCTCACCGCACTGCTTTTGCTGGTCTCCCTGGCTGCCTGTGGTGGCGGCGGCTCGGCCGACGGACCCACCGCAGGTGCCGATGCGCCATCTCCGGCACCGGCCCCGGCGCCCGCACCGGGGGCATCCCCTGCACCGTCCGTGCCCGGTGCGCTGTCGCCCACCTACACCGGCGAAGGCACGTTCTACGGCGCCACGGGCGAGGGCAACTGCACTTTCGACGCGAGCCCCAGCAACCTCATGGTGGCGGCGATGAACGGCCCTGACTACGCGGGCAGTGCCGTCTGCGGCCAGTTCGTGGCGGTGACCGGGCCCAAGGGGGCCGTCACCGTGCGCATCACCGACCAGTGCCCCGAGTGCAAGACGGGCGACCTGGACCTGAGCGAGTCCGCATTCGCCCGCATTGCCGACCCCGTCGCAGGCCGTGTTCCCATCCGCTGGCATGTGGTGCCGGGGGATGTGACCGGGCCGGTGAGCTACCGCTACAAGGAGGGCAGCAGCCGCTGGTGGGTGGCCATCCAGGTGCGCAACCACCGCCTGCCCATCACCGGGCTGGAGATCAAGCCCAGCGGCAGCGCGGACTGGATTGCGGTGACGCGGACCGACTACAACTACTTCGTCCACCCCAGCGCGATCGCCACAGGCCCGCTGCAGGTTCGCATCACCGCTCTGGGCGGCGCCACGTTGATCGACACGCTGCCAGAGCCCTCTGACGGAGTTGTGGTCGCGGGGGCCGGGCAGTTTCCGTGAGCGTCCTGTTTCGTCTCCATCTCGTCACCCTCTGACCCTCTGACGCCAAGCCGTGAACCCTCTCGAACTTCAGTCCTATCTGCACCAGCACATCCCCTTGTCCCAGGCCATGGAAGTCACCGTGGTCGAGGCATCGCCGCACCAGGTGGTGCTGAGCGCGCCGCTGGCTCCCAACATCAACCACCGCGAGACGGTGTTTGGCGGTAGCGCGTCGGCCGTGGCCATCCTGGCTGCGTGGTCGATGTTGCACCTGCGGCTGTCGGCCGAGGGGCTGGGCAGCCGCCTGGTGATTCAGCGCAACACCATGGACTATCTGGCACCCATCGACGGCACCTTCACCGCCGTGGCCCAGGCTCCTGCGCCAGAGACCTGGCAGCTGTTCACCCGCATGCTGCAGCGCAAGGGGCTAGGGCGGATCGCGCAGGCTTCCGCGCTGCACTACCAGGGGCAGCCTGCGGGCCAGCTGGTGGGGGAGTTTGTGGCCTTTGGGCCTGGCTATTCATAGCCGTTGCGGTACAACACGCGATCCAACGACTTCACCGGAGCACAAAACATGGGATTGCTTGATGGCGTGATGGGTAACGCATCCAAGATTGATGCTGCCAAGATTCAGGAGGAATTCAGCCGCATCCTGGCCCCGGGGGAGGTGGTGGAGCATGCCTACCAGCTGATCCGCGACTATTTTGTGTTTACCAACAAGCGGTTGGTGCTGGTGGACAAGCAGGGCATGACGGGCAGCAAGGTCGAATACCACTCCCTCCCGTACAAGAGCATCACGCACTTCAGCATCGAGACCGGTGGCACGTTCGATCTGGATGCAGAGCTCAAGATCTGGATCTCTGGCTCAGCAGCGCCGTTTCAAAAGCGGTTCAACAAGAAGCTCAGCATCTATGAGGTGCAGTCGGTGCTGGCCAGCTACGTGCTGAAGTAACGCGGTTTACCCAGTTTCATCCGGGCATTGCAGCAATGGGGGTCGCGTACCCTCAGCTCACTGGGCGAAGTGGTGGCCTGTCCTTTTGACACAGGCACCTGGGCTTTCGCCACACAGGAGTTCACAGCGATGTCCCCCCTTATCTCAGGCCTGGCTTCGGTCGCCTCCTTGATTTTCAACGCCACCGCCGGTGGCCCTGGCAAGTCGTCTGCGTCGCGGCGCAGCGGGGCCGATGTGGAACCCGAGCCGTCTGCCGTGCTCACCCTGAGCCCGCAGGCGGAGGCTCTGGCGGGCTTTGCAGGCAAAGGCATCTTGGTGTCGCAGGGCAAGTTGGAGAACACCCTCGGTGCGGTGGCACGCGGCAGCGCGGGTTCGGCCGCCAATGCAGCGTCGGCCGCGTTGTCGGGCCGCCCGGTGTCCACTCAGGATTTTCAGGAACTGCTGACCCGTTTTGGCGCCGACGATGCGCAAAAGGCGCAGCTGACGGCGGGCTTTGATGCGAACAAGGACGGCTCGATCACGCAGGATGAATTCTTGAAGGGCCTGGCCAAGACCAAGGGCGCCCAGGCGGGCAGCGACTTCTCGCAGGCCGTGATGCAGTTGATGGATCGCAGTGGCAATGCCGATGGCAGTGTGGCGGACAAGGAGTTTGCTGCGTTTTCGACCGCGTTTGCCGCGACGGGCGCCAAGCGGGCTGGGGTGGCGTAAGCGGCGGCTTCGTCTGGGCGCGATACGCGGTTCCGTTCACAAAAAAGCACAACGGCCCACGAAGGGCCGTTGTGCTTTTTGCGCTGGCCGCTGCCCACTTTTCAGGGGCTGGCGGCATGTGCGCAGTGCGGTCAGAGGTCTATATCCGACCCATGAGCAGCAAGATCACCAGGATCAGCACCACCAGGCCAATCCCGCCGCTGGGTCCGTAGCCCCATGAGCGGCTGTGGCCCCAGGTGGGCAGCGCGCCGACCAGGATGAGGATCAGGACGATCAGGAGAATCAGCGAGAGTGACATGGCGGTTCCTTGTTGTGGGTTGCGGTGAATGCATTGTTGGGTGCATACAGCGCGCTACCCGCAGGTGCCACGCCCGCACGGTGGTCAGGGTTTTCCGACACGCCGTGTGGGATGGAGGGCTGAGGTCGTGCTGATGGGAAACAATAAAGTGCTATTGAAAATATAGCTGCTAGCGCTTTATGGATAAGCGTTAGCAGCCAATTTTTATCAAATTAGTGCGCTCCAGCGGCATCTGCAGCACCTGCGCCCTCCGTTCTGGCGGGGCGGCGGGTCAGCCAGATCAGACCGATCAACAGCAGGAACAACCCGGCGGAGCCCAAGAAAATGTCGTTGGCCGCGCGTGTGAACGCCTGCTGGTCGATGAGCCGGTTGACCTGTGCCAGCGCCTGCAGCTGCGTCAGGCCAGTGGCCGTCAGGGTGTCCAGCGTCTGCGCAAACACGCCCTGACCTTGCACCAGTCCTTCGGTCAGGTGCGCGTGGTGCATGGCGGCGCGGCTCTCCCACAGCGTGGTGGCGATCGACGTGCCCATGGCACCGGCGGTGATGCGCACGAAGTTCGACAAACCGGCCGCTGCAGGTATGCGGTCAGGCGCGATCCCCGCCAGCGTCAGCGTGGTCAGCGGGATGAAGAAGAACGCCATGGCCGCGCCTTGCAGCAGGGTGGGGATCAGGATGTGGATGAAGTCCGTCTGCACCGTGAACTGCGAACGCATCCACAGCACGGTGCTGAACACGATGAACGCGCCCGTGGCCATGCGGCGCGGGTCCCACTGGCCCACCTTCTTGCCCACCAGCGGCGTGAGCAAAATGGCGAAGATGCCCACTGGCGCCAGCGCCATGCCGGCCGAGGTGGCGGTGTAGCCCATCCACTGCTGCAGCCACAGCGGCAGCAGCACCACGTTGCCGAAGAAGAGGGCGTAGGCCACCGACAGCGCCAGCGCACCAAAGGTGAAGTTGCGGCCCTTGAAGAGCTTCAAGTCCACCACCGGGTGCTTCTCGGTCAGCTCCCACACCAGGAAGACAGCAAACGCCACCACGGCGACCACGGCCATGGTGATGATCTCGCCCGAGGCAAACCAGTCCAGCTCCTTGCCCTTGTCGAGCATGAGCTGCAGCGCGCCCACCCACAGCACCAGCAGGCTGAGGCCCACCGTGTCGATGGGCAGCTTGCGGATGGGTGTCTCGCGCTGGCGGTAGATGCCCCAGGTGAGCAGCCCGGCCAGCAGGCCCACGGGCACGTTGATGTAGAAGATCCACGGCCAGGAGATGTTGTCGGTGATCCAGCCGCCCAACAGCGGCCCCACCACGGGTGCGACCAGCGTGGTCACGCCCCACAGCGCCAGGGCCGTGCCCGCCAGGGCCTTGGGGTAGCTGGCGAGCAGCAGCGTCTGGCTGAGCGGGATCATCGGCCCGGCCACCAGGCCCTGCAGCACGCGGAAGAACACCAGCATTTCCAGCGACGAGGCAAAGCCGCACAGCCAGGAGGTCAGCACAAAGAGCATCACGCTCATGGTGAACAGGCGCACCGCGCCAAAGCGCTGCGTGAGCCAGCCGGTGAGCGGCACCGAGATCGCATTGGCCACGCCAAAGCTGGTGATGACCCAGGTGCCCTGGCCGGGGCTCACGCCCAGGTCACCGGCAATGGCGGGGATGGAAACGTTGGCAATGGACGAATCCAGCACGTTCATGAACGTGGCCAGCGACAGGGACAGAGTGCCCAGCAGCAAGGCCGTGCCTTGCAGCGGCGGGTAGGCGGCGGGGGCCGGTGGTTGCGCTGCTGCGGGCGCGGCCTTGGCGGGCGCCTGATCGGCTGCGTCTGCAGTGGGGTTGGCGGCGGTCATGCGCTATCCACCCCGTTTACTGCACCACAGGCGACTGCACTGCCGAGGCCACCGGGGCCGAGGCGTGTTGCTGCTGGCTTTGCGCGGGTGCCTTGCCCACCTTGGGCGATGCCACGGCCACGGCGGCCTTGCCATTGCGGCCCAGGTTGGCGGCAATGATGTGGGCCACTTCGTCGTCGGCGGCCTTGAACTGCGCGTCGAACACGGCGGTGGCGGCCACGGGCGTGGTGCGCTGTGTGTCGGCCAGCGTCTTGCCGCTCTGGTCGGCAGTGTCCACCTTGACTTCCATCGACAGGCCCACGCGCAGCGGGTGCTCGGCCACTTCCTTGGGGTCGAGCGCAATGCGCACGGGCACGCGCTGCACCACCTTGATCCAGTTGCCGGTGGCATTTTGCGCAGGCAGCAGTGCAAAAGCAGCGCCAGTGCCGGCGCCCAGGCCCGTCACGGTGCCGTGGTAGGTGACCTTGGTGCCGTACACGTCGGCCTCCAGCTCGGCGGGCTGGCCGATGCGCAGGGTCTTGAGCTGGCTTTCCTTGAAGTTCGCGTCCACCCACAGGTCGTTCAGCGGCACCAGCGTCATCAGCGGGGCGCCCGCCTGCACACGTTGGCCCACCTGCACGCCGCGCTTGGCCACATGGCCGTCCAGCGGAGCGACCAGCTGGGCGCGCTGCACGGCCAGGTAGGCCTCGCGCACCCGGGCCGAAGCGCGCTGCACGTTGGGGTGCTGCTCGATGGAGGTGCCTTCGGTCTGCGTCTGGCTGGCGGCCAGCTGCTCTTGCGCGGCCAGCACGGCCGACTGGGCGGCGGCCACGGTGCTCTTGGCAGCGGCCAGCTGGGCAGTGGCGTGCTGGAACTCTTCCTTGCCCACGGCGCCGCTGGCCATCAGCGGGGCGCGGCGGTTCACGTCGTCCTGCATGCGGGCGGCATCGGCCTGGGCGCGGGCCAGGTCGGCGCTGCGCAGGCTGACCTGCGCCTTCAGGGTGGCGTTGTTGGCATACAGCGTGCGCACCTCGCGCACGGTCTGGGCGAGCTGGGCCTCGGCCTGTTCCAGCGCCACGCGGGCGTCGGCGGGGTCGAGCTTGACCAGCAGTTGCCCGGCCTTCACGTAGTCGGTGTCGTCTGCGCCGATGGACACCACGGTGCCGCCGATCTGCGGCGTGATCTGCACCACGTTGCCCGCCACATAGGCGTTGTCGGTGGTCTCCACATGGCGGCCATTGGCCCAGTGCCAGCCGCCCCAGCCAATGGCCACCAGCGCAACGGCGGCGGCAATGAGGGTGAGGCCCCGGCGGCGGGCGGTGTTGGCTTCGTTGGCGGTGAGGGGTTCGCTGTTAGCGGTCATGGCGGTGGTCTTTCAGGAATGTGTTGTTATGTGTTTTTGATCGGGTCGGGCCTTGCCAGCTACTTACGCAACGGGCGCGGCCGAGGCCAGTGCACCCGTGGAACTGGCTTTGCCAGGCCACTGGGTGCGTTCCCCTCCCGCGAAGCGAGAGAGGGGGAAGACGCGAAGCGGCTCAGGGGGTGTTTCATACCGCTGTGTCATCTGTCCAGCCGCCACCCAGGGCCTTCATCAGCACCAGGCGGGTGTCGAGCTGGCGGGCGCGCAGGTCCACGGCCAGGCGGCGCTGGGCCAGCACCTGGCTTTCGGTGCTCAGCACCACCAGGTAGTTGCCCAGACCCGCGCGGTAGCGCTCCTGCGCAAAGCGGTAGGCCTTTTCGGCACTGGCCACGGCTTCGTCTTGCAGGGCCTGCTGGCGGGTAAGCGACTGGATGGAGGCCATTGCGTCACCGGCTTCCTTCACTGCATCCAGCACGGCGCCGTTGTACTGGGCGATGGCCGCGTCCAACTCGGCAGCGCGGCCGCCCAGCTGGGCGCGCAGGCGGCCGCCGTCAAAGATCGGCAGGCGCAGCGCGGGCGTCACACCCATCTGGCGCGAGCTGCCGTTGAACAAGCGGTCCAGCCCCAGCGAGTTCAGGCCAATGAAGGCGCCGATGTTGATGTTGGGATAGAACTCGCTGCGCGCACTGTTCACACCCTGGGTCGCGGCCTCCACGCGCCAGCGCGCGGCCACCACGTCGGGGCGGCGGCCCAGCAGGTCGGCGCCCAGCACCTCGGGCACGGCGGTGGGTTGCAGTGCGGCGAGCTGCGGCGTGACCGTGGGCAGGGCGTCGGGCGCCTGGCCGGTCAGCACGGCCAGCTGGCGGCGGGCCAGGGTGATTTGCTCATCCAGCGCCTCGATCTGGGTGCGGGCGTCGGGCACAGCGGCCTGGGCCTGGGTCAGCTCGACCTGGCTGTCCAGGCCTGCAGAGGTGCGCTCTTGCGTGAGCTTGCGTTGCTCTTCGCGCTGCTCCAGCGCGCGCGTGGCCACGTCGCGCTGGGCCACCAGCCGGGCCAGCGCCACATAGCTGCGGCCCACCTGGGCGGCCAGGGTGTTGGCGGCGGCTGCGGCGTCAGCCTGGGCCGCACGCGCCTGACCCAGGGCGGCCTGCAGCTCGGCGGCATGCTGGCCGAAGAAGTCGGGCGACCAGCTCAGCGTGGCCTGCACGGTGCCGCTGTTGTAGGTGTTGCCTGCCACCGGGGCGGGCACCAGCCCGTTGGCGGTGTAGCGCTGGCGGGTGGCGTCCACGCCCAGCGTGGCCTGCGGGCCGTTGGCCGCCTCGCGCACCTGGCTCAGGGCCACGGCTTGCTCCAGGCGGGCGCGACTCACGGCCAGGCTGGGGTTGCCTTGCAGGGCGGTGTCGATCAGGGTGTTGAGCTGCTCGTCACCCAGCGCTTTCCACCACTGGCTGGGGGCGGCGGTGTCGGTAACGGCGGCGTTCAAGCCCACGGCCGACGGGGTGGTCTGCACCAGCGGCTTGTGGGCAGTGCCGGGGCTGGCGCATCCAACCAGCAGGATGGCTGCGGCCAGCGCCAGGGCCGATACCGCGAAATGGGCCGCCAGGGCCGAGCGGGTGGAGGGCAGGGAGGATGGGGTGTTCACGGGGTTCTCCAGAATGGTTTTGGGGTGTTGTGTGGAGGAAAACGGTGTGGGCTGTCTGTGTGTTCAGTCGGCGTCTGCGCCGCGCTGCTGGCGCAGCGCTTCGCCATTGGCGAGCATGCGGCGCAGCAGGCGCAGCAGCAGTTGCCATTCGTCATGGGTGAAGTCGCTCAGGTGGCCGTTGAGCACGTCGGCCAGCACAGGCGGAACTTGGGCAGCCACCTTGTCGCCCTCGGGGGTGAGCGCCAGTTGCACCACGCGGCGGTCGGTGGTGGAGCGCTCGCGCGCCACCAGGCCCTTGGCCTCCAGGCGGTCCAGTGCGCGGGTCATGGAGGCCGGGTCGGTCTCCAGGTCCCGCGCCAGACTGGCCACGGTGGTGGTGGGGCAGCGCGAGATCTTGAACAGCGGCAGCCACTGGGCGTAGGTCAGGTCGTGGGTGGACAGCTGCGCATCGGCCTGGGTGCGGATGGACGTCATCACCTTGCGCATCAGGTAGCCCACGCTGTTTTCGGGCTGGAGCTGGTTGGGGCTGTAAAAGCCAGGGCCGGGCTGCGACGGCGAGGAGGTGTGGGAAGTCATGGAGGGTGAATTTAATTGACTAGACAATGATTGTCTTGGCAAATAGATAACACCCGCGATGTACTCAGGGTTTTTACGGGGTCATGATTGCTATCAAAGGGATAGCTATAGATGAATACAGACGTGCGAATGGCACCAATTTGGCATTGAGCCGACGGTGCAGCAGATGAGAGTGGGCCGCCCGCGCAGGCCCATGCTGCGCGTGGTCGTATCGGCTATTGACCGGTCAGGCGCTGCGCCCAGGCGGGCAGCGGCTGGGCCAAGGGCGTGACCTGGGCGCGGGAGCACACGGCCACCAGCTGCGGCCCGGTGCCGGTGGCCTCGGCAGCGTCATACAGATAGGACACATCCGCCTGCCGCACGGCCCGGGCCAGGTTGTCCATGGTGCGGGGGTAGCGGGCCAATATGCGTTCGGGCGGCACCGGGTGCCCACCTTCGCGCACGCGCTGCGCCACGCGGGCCAGCAGCCAGGCCGGGTCGTCCAGCGCCACGATGTACAGGGCCACGGTGTAGCCGCAGCGCTGGGCTTCTTCGATGAGTTCCAGTTTGGAAGGGTGCGAAAACACGGTTTCGCTGGCGAAGTCTGTGCCTTCGCGCAGCAGGGTGGCACGGCGGTCATCGGCCCATTGGCGGGCGGCTTCGGACCGGGCTTCGGGGTCAGCAATGTGCTGCAGGTGCGCCTGTTCATACAGGTCGGCGTTCACAAACTCCAGTGGCGGGCCCAGGATGCCTTCGCGCACCAGGGCGCGGTACAGCGTGGATTTGCCCGCGCCGTTCGGGCCTGCCAGCAGGTGGAACCAGCGGGGTGGCGTGTTGTGGCGGGGCGGCGGGGAGGGCTGCCGGGCGGGGGCCACCATGCAAGGTCAGGCAATAGGGGTGGCTGCCTTGGCCTGGTTCTCCAGCACCACTTCACGCACCCGCTGCGCGAGCGTGCCGCGCGTTTGGGCTGCCAGCAGGCGGGCGGTAAGGGCGTCCACCGACGTGGGGGCCGCCAGGGCGGCGGTGCGGGCCGCTGCGGCTTCGTACTGCTCGATGGCGCTGCGGGCTTCCTGCACGCTCAGGCCCGTGTGTTCCACGATCTGGCCCAGCGTGGCCCAGTATTCGATCTGGCTGGCCACCGAGCGGCGCATGGGCTGCGCGGCCTGGCGGGCCTGCTCCACCAGGTGGGCGGGGAGCTTGACGGAAGAAAAGGCAGTGGCGGACATGGCGATCTCCTGATTGGCGCATTTTGCGCCAATCGGGGCCTGAAAGCAAAGTGCTCTGCCGGCCTCACTCTCTCCGTGTAAGGGTATAGGGCGATACCATGCGCGCTCAAACCTTCATTCACCCGCTGATTCAGCCTGCAGACTGCCCTATGACCGAATCTCCCTTGCTCGCATCCGCCCCTTCCGCCATCCCACCGCTGCGTTTTGCTGTGATGGGCGCGGGCGCCGTAGGCTGCTACTTCGGTGCCTTGCTCGCCCGCGCGGGCCATGCCGTCACGCTTATCGGGCGGCCCGCCCATGTGCTGGCCGTGCGTGATCACGGGCTGCGGCTGCAGACGGCGGCGATGGATGTGCAGGTGCCTCTGGCGGCCAGCACCGAGGCCAGCGCCGTGCGCGGCGCGGACGTGGTGCTGTTCTGCGTGAAGTCGTCCGACTCGGAAGACGCCGCGCAGCAGATTCGTCCCCACCTGGCCCCTGGCGCGCTGGTGCTGACCTTGCAGAACGGTGTGGACAACGACGAGCGCGTGCGCGCCGTGCTGGACGCCAGCACCCCCGTGGCAGCCGCGGTGGTCTATGTGGCCACTGCCATGGGCGGCCCCGGGCATGTGGTGCACCATGGCCGGGGCGAGCTGGTGATTGCACCTTCGCCGCGCAGCGACGAGGTGGCTCGCCAGCTCACGGCGGCGGGCATTCCCACCCAGGTGTCAGACAACGTGCGCGGCGCGCTATGGGCCAAGCTGGTGCTCAACAGCGCCTACAACGCGCTGTCGGCACTGTCGCAGCAGCCCTATGGTCCGCTGGTGCAGGTGCCCGGCGTGACGCAGGTGATTGCCGACATCGTGGCCGAATGCCTGGCGGTGGCGGCGGCCGATGGGGTGACGATTCCGGGAGATGTGCAGGCGGCGGTGCGTGGCATTGCCAGCACCATGCCCGGGCAGTATTCGTCCACCGCGCAGGACCTGGCGCGTGGCAAACCCACCGAGATCGACCACCTGAATGGCTACGTGGTCAAGCGCGGCGCCGCCTTGGGAGTGCCGACGCCGCTGAACCACGCGCTGCAGGTGCTGGTGAAGCTGGCCGAGATGAAGCGCGCTGCTGGCTGAACCGGGGATCGGTCAGGCCAGGGCCGCCTCTTCCAGCAGCCGCTCGCGCACTTCCTGCGCCGCCTGCACCATGTGGCGCAGGGCAGCCTCGGTCTCGGGCCAGCCCCGGGTCTTGAGGCCGCAGTCGGGGTTCACCCACAGGTGCTCCACGGGCACCACCTCGGCGGCTTTTTCCAGCAGTGCGGCCATCTCCTGCACGCCGGGCACGCGGGGCGAGTGGATGTCGTACACGCCGGGGCCGATCTCGTTGGGGTACTTGAAGTCGCCAAAGCCCTGCAGCAGCTCCATGTCCGAGCGGCTCGTCTCAATCGTGATCACATCCGCATCCATGGCCGCGATGGCGGGCAGGATGTCGTTGAACTCGCTGTAGCACATGTGGGTGTGGATCTGCGTATCGTTGCGCACGCCGCTGGCACTGATGCGGAAGGCGCGCGTGGCGCGATCCAGATAGCTCTTCCACCCCGCGCGGCGCAGCGGCAGCCCTTCGCGGATGGCGGGCTCGTCGATCTGGATGATGGCGATGCCGGCGGCTTCCAGGTCGCACACCTCGTCGCGGATCGCCCAGGCGATCTGGTCGGCCGTGGTGGCGCGGGGCTGGTCGTCGCGCACAAAGCTCCATTGCAGGATGGTGATGGGGCCGGTGAGCATGCCTTTCATGGGTTTGGCGGTGAGGCTCTGCGCGTACTGCGTCCACGCCACCGTCATAGGCGTGGGGCGGGCCACGTCGCCGTAGATGATGGGCGGCTTCACGCAGCGCGAGCCATAGCTCTGCACCCAGCCGTTGGCGGTGAAGGCAAAGCCGTCGAGCTGTTCGCCAAAGTATTCGACCATGTCGTTGCGCTCGGCTTCGCCGTGCACCAGCACGTCCAGCCCCAAGGCTTCCTGCTTGCGCACGGCCAGGGCAATTTCCGCTTCCATCTTTTGCTGGTAGTGGGCTGCATCGAGTGCGCCGCGCTTGAAGGCGGCGCGTGCGGCTCGGATCTCGGCGGTCTGCGGGAACGAGCCAATCGTGGTGGTGGGCAACAGCGGCAGCTTCAGCCGTGCGCGCTGGGCCTTTTGCCGGGCAGGGAAGGCGCTGGCGCGCTGGTCGGCCCCTGGCGCGGCCGCGGCAATTCGGGCCGCCACGGTGGCGCGGTGCACACGCGGGCTGGCGCGGCGCGCGGCCAGGGCGGTGCGGGCGGCGTGCAGTTCGTCGTCCACCGCCGCTTCGCCTTGCGACAAGGCGGTAGACAGAACACGCATTTCGTCCAGTTTTTCCACCGCAAACGCCAGCCAGGACTTCACCTCGCCATCCAGCTGCGTTTCGGCCTCTAAGCTGAACGGCACATGCAGCAGAGAGCATGATGGTGCCAGCCACAGCTCGCCCTGGTGCTTGTCGGCCACGGGCCGCAGCTTTTGCAGCGCCGCATCCAGATCGGTGCGCCAGATGTTGCGGCCATCCACGATGCCTACCGACAGCACCTTGTGCGAAGGCAACCAATCGGCCACGCCCACCAGCTCGCCGGGGGCGCGCACGGCGTCCACATGCAGGCCGGCCACGGGCAGCTGGCAGGCAAGGCGCAGGTTCTCGGCCAGCGGCGAGAAGTAGGTGGCCAGCAGCAGCTTGGGCGCGCTGCGGGCGAGTTGCCAGTAGCTGGGCTCAAAGGCGTGGCGCCACACGTCGGGCAGGTCCAGGCCCAGGATGGGCTCGTCGATCTGCACCCATTCCACGCCCTGGGCCTTCAGGCGCGCCAGCACGGTTTCGTACACCGGCAGCAGTTGCTCCAGCAGGCTGAAGCGGTCAAAGCCCGCCGCCTTGGATTTGCCCAGCCACAAAAAGCTCAGCGGCCCCAGCAGTACGGCTTTGACGCGGTGGCCCAGCGCCTGGGCCTCGGCCACTTGGGCAAACAGGCGCTCGCTGGCCAGGTGGAACTGGGTGTGGGCGCTGAACTCGGGCACGAGGTAGTGGTAGTTGGTGTCGAACCACTTGGTCATCTCCAGTGCGGGCTGGCCGGTCGTGGGGTGCTGGGCTGTGCAACCGGCGCTGCAGCCTTGGTGGTTTTCGGCTTGGGCCGACACGCCCCGCGCCATTACAAAGTAGCGCGCCAGCTCGGGCGTGTGGGCGTCAAAGCCAAAGCGTGCAGGCTCGCAGCCCAGCAGCTGGATGTGGTTGGCCACATGGTCGTACAGCGCAAAGTCGCCCACCGTCACACAGCCCAGGCCCGCATCGGCCTGCGCCTGCCAGTGTTGCTGGCGCAGTTGGGCGGCGGTGGCTTGCAACTCGGCCTCGGTGCTGTCGCCGCGCCAGAAGGATTCGAGCGCGAATTTCAGCGCGCGCTGCGCCCCCATGCGCGGAAAGCCCAGGGTGTGGGTGAGCACGGGGAGGCGGGTGGTTGGAGCTGCGAGCGACATGGTGATTTCCTTCTTCTGAATGGAGCAATGCAATGAAGGCACCGATGGTCGCGCGGGCTCGTTTATTATTCAAACGAAAGTTTTAGTCGATCAACTTGAAAATTAATAATGAATCAGTCGATTCTGGAAGTGCGCCACCTGCGCACCCTGGTGGCCTTGCGCGACAGCGGCAGCCTGGTGCGGGCCGCGCAGCTGCTCAACCTCACGCAGTCGGCGCTGTCGCACCAGATCAAGCTGCTGGAAGACCGCTACGGCCAGCCGCTGTTTGAGCGCAAATCGGTGCCGCCGCAGTTCACCGCCGTGGGTGAACGCCTGCTGGCGCTGGCCGATGCCGTGCTGCCCCAGGTGGAAGGGGCAGAGCGTGACATCGCCCGCCTGGTGCTGGGGCAGGGTGGGCAGATGCGCATTGCGGTGGAATGCCACACCTGCTTTGACTGGCTGATGCCCGCGATGGACGCCTTTCGCACCCGCTGGCCCGAGGTGGAGCTGGACATCGTGAGCGGCTTTCACGCCGACCCCGTGGGCCTGCTGCACCAGGGCCGGGCCGATGTGGCCATCGTGTCCGAGGTGGATGCCGACGAGGCGGGCGTGGACTACCACGCGCTGTTTGGCTTCGAGATCCGCGCGCTGCTGGCCAACACGCACCCGCTGGTAGTCAAGCCGCATCTGGTGGCGCAGGACTTTGCCGACCAGACCATCATCACCTACCCCGTGCCCGACGAAATGCTGGACCTGATCCGCCAGGTGCTGGAGCCCGCCGGTGTGCGCCCCCCGCGCCGCACCACCGAGCTCACGGTGGCCATGCTGCAGCTGGTGGCCAGCGGGCGCGGCGTGGCGGCGCTGCCGCTGTGGGCGGTGCAGAGCTATCTGGACCGGGGGTACGTGACGGCGCGACCCATCGGAGAAAAAGGCCTGCGCGGCGAGCTGCACGCCGCCTGCCTGCCCAGCCTGTCGGCCAAGCCGTACCTGCAGGATTTTGTGCAGGTGACGCGGGAGACAAGCTTCGTGACGCTCAAGGGCGTGGAGTTGTTGTGACAGGATCGGGCGCGTACTTGTCGCCCACCTCTTCGCGCAGCGGATGGGTGTCGTAGACGATGTTCATGTCGCGGATCCGCGTGCTGCCCGCGTCGAAGGTGAACACATCCACGCAGGTGAAGGTCACCTCGCGGCCGTCGTTCAAGGTCCAGTCGTAGCGGAAGTAGGCGGCTACCCGCACGGCGCCGCCGTTGTCTGGCTGGGCGGACACGAACAGATCCAGCACGGTGATCACGCTGCCGCTGGAAGCCTGGGCGAGCTTCTTGAAAAAGTCGCTCGCGCGCATGGTGCCCAGGAAGGGCGAATGCACCACGCCATCGTCTTCAAAACAGGCAATCAGCCCGTCGGTGTGGCTGGCATGCAGGTGGGCGAGGTAGGTGCGGACGGTGTCGAGTGGCGTGGTCATGGGCAGGAGCGTGGTGAAGAAAGAAGCCCAGAGCTTCGCCGCGCCCGGCGGCTGCGGCAAGAGACAATGGCGCCTCATACATAAAAGCTGCTTATGTATCTGCGCTACCTGCATTACCTCCAATCCGTCATCGACCAGGGCTCGTTTGCGCGCGCGGCGCAGGCCTGTGGGGTGTCGCAGCCCGCCATCAGCCAGGGCATGAAGGCGCTGCAGGCGCAGTTCGACGCGCCGCTGCTGGTGCGCGACGGGCGCCGTTATGTGCCCACCGACCTGGCCCGGCGTGTGGTGGCCGAAGGCGCGCCGCTGGCCCAGCGCATCGACGCCTTGCCGCAGGCCCTCCGGGCCGCTGTGGACCGCAATCGGTTGCGCGTGGGGCTCACGGCCTCCGCCGCGCTGGTCTGTGGGCCGCTGCTTTACGAGGCCTGGTGCCTGCCGCAGCCCCAGCGTTCACTGGAGATGACCACCGCCGACGAGGGGAGCCTGCTGACGGGCCTGCTGCATGGCAGCTTCGATGCCGTGATTGCGCCCCGGCCGCGCCAGTTTGCCCACCCGGATGTGCTGCAGTGGCGCTTGTACGAACTGCAGCCGCAAATTTATGCACGGCGCCGCCACCCGCTGGCGCAGGCCCGGTCACTGGCCGATTTGCAAGGCGCCGCCTGGGGCTGTGTGGGCCCGAGCGTGAGCGGCCCGGTGGACGTGCTGACCGAGGCGCACCGCGTGCGGCGCATGCCCGCGCCGCGCATGGCTGTGCGCTGCCCGGACTTTGCCAGCCTGCTGAACCTGGTGGTGGGCTCTGACCTGCTGGCTGTGCTGCCACACCCCGCGTTGCTGGGGGCTGCGGCAGAGCAGGTGGTGCCGCTGCAACTGGCCGAGGCACTGCCGCTGTATGGCATGTGGCTGTTCGAGCGCAAGGCGCGCAAGCCCCGCCTGGGGCCGGAGGTGTTTGCGGGGCGGGTGTGAGGCAGGGGCGCCCGGGTGTGGAGCTTGATGCTATTTATTTGGTAGCTAACAAGGCATGATGGACGAGCGCAAACAGCCTATAAGGCTTGAAAAACCAACGGTCAGCCAGCCACCGTGCCTGGCACCGGCACCCGCACGGCACCCGAGGTATAGAACGCATGCAGGTTCTCCAGCACCAGGTCCGCCATCGCACGGCGGGTTTCGTGCGTGGCACTGGCGGTGTGGGGGGTGAGCACCACGTTGTCCAGCGCCATCAGGGCGGCGGGCACATGGGGTTCGTTGTCGAACACGTCCAGGCCCGCACCGGCGATGCGGCGCTCGGCCAGGGCGTCGATGAGCGCCGCCTCATCCACCACGCTGCCACGCGCCACGTTGATGAGGTAGCCCTGCGGGCCCAGGGCATCGAGCACATCGCGGTTGACCAGGTGGCGCGTGCCCGCGCCGCCCGCTACCGTTAGCACCAGGTAGTCGGCCCATTGCGCCAGTGCGGTCAGCGACTCGAAGTAGGGTAGCGCGCAGCCCTCGGCCGGGCGGCGGTTGTGGTAGCCCACCTCCATGCGGAAGCCCGTCGCGCGCTCGGCCACGGCCTGGCCGATGCGGCCCATGCCCACAATGCCCAGGCGTTTGCCCGACACCCGCGTGCCCAGCGCAAACCGCGCCTTGGACCATTGGCCCTGGCGCACAAACCGGTCGCTGGCCGCAATGCCGCGCGACACGTCCAGCATCAGCGCAAACGCCATGTCGGCCACACAGTCGTTGAGCACGCCGGGCGTGTAGCCCACCTGCACACCCCGGGCAGTGGCGGCGCCGATGTCGAGCGCGTCAAAGCCCACGCCAAAGCTGCTGATGACCTGCAGATGGGGCAGGGCGGCGATCACCTCGCCTGTGAGCCCGATGGACGCCGTGGTGACCACGCCCGAAAACTCCGCGCCGTGCGCCGCCAGAAAGCCCTGCGGGTCGGCCTGGTCGGCCAGGCAGGCCACGCTGTAGCGCGCGGCCAGTTCGGTTTCGAGGGCGGGCAAGGGCAGGCGGCCTATTTGCAGGATGCGGGGCTGGGCGTTGGTGGTCATTGGATGGAGGGCAACCTGGAATGTTGAGAAGGTGGACTTGAGCCGAAGTGTCGCTTGTCGCCGTGCGACGGAGACGGGCGCGGCTCCGCCAGCGCCGCCGTGCAAGGGCCGCCCCGCCGCAGGGGCGGCGTCCCCCTGAGGGGGATGGCGCGAAGCGACTCAGGGGGCATCAAGTGTTTACGCGCACGGCCTGGCGGGCCAGCAGCTTCCACTGGCTGCCTTGCTGTTGCCACACGCCCAGGATCTTGATCTGCACCTTGCCGGGCTTGCCCGAGTCGTTGGTGTCGGCCGTGAGGGTGTGGCGCACGATGGCAGAGTTGCTCACCACCTTGATGGTCTGGTCGGTGATGGCGATGGTCACGAAGTCAGACTTGCCCGCCACCAGATCGCCAATGAAGCTGTCCTTGGTGTCCACGCGGCCGCCTGAGTGGCCATAGCTCAGGTCGTCGGCCACGAGGGCAGTCAGCGCAGCGGGCGTGGGGTCGATCATGGCCAAGCGCAGGCGTTCGGCAGCGGCGGCCACAGCCTGCTCGGAAGCGGCCGGTGCAGGGGTCGCTGCGGCGGTGGTCGCGTGGCTGGCGCAGCCGCTCAGCGTGACAAGGGCCAGGGCGCTCGCTGCGGCGAGGATGAGGGTCTTGAGCATGTTGTCTGTCTCCTGATGGTGTTGTGTGTTGGCGTGCCGCGTTGGCACCACACGCCCGTGCACGGCCAGGCGCGTGGTGTGTGGAATCGCTGAAAAAAGGGCCTGGAAAACCAGGCCCTTGGAGGCATCCGTCAGGCCGTGCTTACTGCGGGCCGAGCTTGTCGATCAGCGCCTTGAGCTCTTCCATCTCGCCGGGCTTCAAGTCCGTCAGCGGCGCGCGCACCGGCCCGCCGTCGTGGCCCACGATGCGGGCACCTGCCTTGATGATGGACACGCCATAGCCTTCCACGCGGTTGCGGATGGCCAGGTAGGGCATGAAGAAGGATTTGAGCAAGCGGTGCTGGGTGGCCGTGTCGTCACTGGCCACGGCCTTGTAGAACTCCATTGCAGTCTTGGGGATGAAGTTGAACACCGCCGACGAATACACCGGCGTGCCCAGCGCCTTGTAGGCCGCCGCATACACCTCGGCCGTGGGCAGGCCGCCCAGGTACGAAAAGCGGTCGCCCATCTTCATGTAGATGGAGGACATCACCTCGATGTTGCCCACGCCGTCCTTGAAGCCCACCAGGTTCGGGCAGCGGTCGGCCAGGATGGCCAGGGACTCGGCCGTGAGCTTGGTGCGGTCGCGGTTGTAGACGATCACGCCGAACTTCACGCTCTTGCAGACCTGCTCCACATGGGCGATCAGTCCTTCCTGTCCCGCTTCGGTCAGGTAGTGTGGCAAGAGCAGGATGCCGTGGGCGCCCAGGCGCTCGGCCTCTTGCGCATGGGCAATGGCCGTACGGGTGGGGCCACCGGCACCGGCAATGATGGGCACCTTGCCACGGCAGGTATCCACTGCGGTCTTGATGACCTGGCCGTACTCGGGGCCCGACAGCGAGAAATACTCGCCCGTACCACCGGCGGCAAACAGCGCGCTGGCGCCGTAGGGGGCCAGCCATTCCAGGCGCTCGATATAGGTCTTGGGGCGGAATTCGCCCTGCTCGTCAAAGTCCGTGATCGGGAACGACAGCAGGCCGGAGCCCATGATGGTTTTGAGTTCTTGGGGAGTCATGTCAGTGCGGGGCGGTAGTTGGAAATGGGAAGGCGAGGGAGGAGGTGTGAGTGAATACCGCATGTCCGAGCAGACTGCCAAAACGCGGCCGGTCTAGGCGCAAAGCGCAGCCATAGCGCGGGCTATGGTGAGCATTTGCAACGACGAGTGGGCGTGTTTTGGCGGGATGAGCGGGCATGAGGGGTTCGCTGACACCTTCTTAGTCGAGCTTGATGTTGGCGGCCTTCACCACGGTGGCCCAGCGGGCGCGTTCCTTGGCGAAGAACTGGTCTTGTTCGGCAGGGGTCATGGTGACCACCTCGGCGCCCTGGCCAGCCAGGCGCGAACGGATCTCGGGCGCACGAATGGCGGTGATCAGCGCCTTGTTGAGCTTCTGCACGACGGCTTCCGGCGTGCCACGCGGGACCAGAATGCCTTGCCAGGTGCCGGATTCGAAACCGGGCACGCCCTGCTCGGCAATGGTGGGCACGTCGCCGATCAGCGGCATGCGCGTGGCCTTGGAGACGCCCAGCACCTTGAGCTTGCCGTTTTGCACGTGGGGCAGGGTGGCGAGCATGCCGTTCATCAGGATCTGCGTCTGCCCGGCCACGGTGTCCTGGATGGCAGTGACGCCGCCCTTGTAGGGGATGTATTGCCAGCGCGCACCGGCGGCGCGTTCCAGCGCCACGCCAGCGACGTGGGGGGCGCTGCCGGTAGCGGTGACGGCGAAGTTCAGGTCGTTCTTCTTCGAGTACGCCACCAGTTCCTTGAGGTTGCTGACCGGTACCGAGGGGTGCACCACCAGCAGGTGGGGCGAGTAGGCCAGCATGGTCACGCCACGCAGGTCTTTGGAGGGGTCGAACGACAGCTTGGTATAGACCGAAGGGCTGATGGCCAGCGCGCCCACGTCGCACAGCAGCATGGTGTAGCCATCGGGCTCGGCCTTGGCCACAAAGTCGGCGCCCAGGTTGCCGTTGGCGCCGGGTTTGTTCTCCACGATGACGGACTGCTTGAGCGCCTCGGACATCGCCTGGCTGATGGAACGGGCAATGATGTCCGAGCTGCCGCCGGGCGGGTAGGGCACCACAATGCGCAGGGTTTTTGCAGGCCAGTCAGCGCTTTGTGCGGTGGCGGAGGCCGCTGCCAGGGTGGCGATGCAGGCGAGAAGGGCGGCTCTACGGCGCAGGGTCATGGAATGTCTCCTGAGTGATGTTGTTAGTCATCGTACAACTAAGATTGCAAAATGGCAATACATGCCGTGAGAATTTTGGGTGATCTTAGGGCGGATTGAGGGTTTTCACTAGCTCTTTCCTGGCCGCATTCCTCCTCTGCCAGGCAGGTGGGGAATCCTTGCAGATTGTTCGTCGAAATTCGGGTAATCCCTGCGTGTGTAAGACAGGCTTGTGGTGACAATGCTGATCTTGTTGTACGACAACATATAACGTATGACAAAACCCAACCGCTCCGCCAACAGCTGGGTGCCTCAGCACACAGCCCGGCAGATGACCATCCACCCACACAACCCGCGGTCCAGGCCCTGCTACCGCGCAGACCCCTTCGGGAGACGGCAATGACCTCTACACCACGCATACGCACCCGGGTGGCACAACTGGCACTGGCAGCCGTTGCCGCGCTGTCCACCCCCGGCGCCTGGGCGGCAACCTGGGTGTATGTCGCCAACGCGGACAGCCAGGATGTCTCGGTGCTGGAACTGGACCGCAACACTGCCACGCTCAAGCCGGTAGACACCGTGCCGCTGGGCGGCACCGCCATGCCGATGGCCGTGAGCCCTGACAAGAAGGTGCTGTATGTGGCCCTGCGCTCGCAGCCGTTCCGGGTGGTGAGCCTGGCCATCGACCCGGCCAGCGGCAAGCTGCGCAAGCTGGGCGAGGCCCCGCTGGCCGACAGCATGGCCAACATCGCCACCGATGCCACGGGCCGCTGGCTGTTTGCGGCCTCGTACCCCGGCCACAAGATCACGGTCAACAGCATTGGCAAGGATGGGGCGGTGGGCGCGGTGCAGCAGCTCATCCCCACGGCGCCCCACGCGCACGCCATCCACGCCGATGCGGCCAACCGCCATGTGTTTGCCACCAGCCTGGGCGGCGACAACCTTTCGGCCTGGTGTTTTGATGCCGAGAGCGGCAGGCTCACCGCCCATGAACCCGCGCTCACGCAGGTTGCTCCCGAAAAATCCGGCCCGCGCCACTTTGTGTGGGATACCGCCCAGCGCACCATGTATGTGCTGAACGAGCTGGATGCCGCCGTGCATGTGATGGCCTACGACAAGGAGCGCGGCACGCTGCGCCCGGTGCAGCGCACCACGGCACTGCCCGCAGGCTTTAACGGCAAGCCCTGGGCCGCCGACGTTCACCTGTCGCCCGACGGCCGCACGCTGTATGCGTCCGAGCGCACCTCCAGCACGCTCAGCAGCTTCCGCGTCGACGCTGCCACCGGCCAGCTGCAGCCGCTGGGCCAGGTGCCCACCGAGAAATCACCGCGCGGTTTTGCGGTGGATTCTTCAGGCCGATTTCTGATCGCGGCAGGGCAGGAGTCGCACCACCTGGCGCTACACCCCATCGACCCGGCCACCGGCATCCCCGGCACGCCCACGCGGGTGCCGGTGGGCAAGAACCCCAATTGGGTCGAGATCGTCGATCTGCCCTGAGCGTCCATTGCATTGCACGCGCCAGCCGCACCGGCTTTTTTGCGCTCCGTTTTTCTATCGCCGTTCCGTTCACCATCCACAAAACACCCAGGAGACATCACCATGCAACGCAGAACCCTCATCCACACCGCCGCCCTGGCGGCCGCAGCCTTCAGCACCCTTGTCAGTCTGCCCGCCACAGCCCAGGGCACCTGGCCCACCGGCAAGCCCATCACCTACATGGTGCCGTTTGCTGCAGGTGGCACCACCGACACGCTGGCGCGGCTGATTGGCCAGCAACTGGGTACTGCCCTGGGCACCACGGTGGTGGTGGAGAACAAGGGCGGCGCGGCGGGCAGCATCGGCTCTGAAGCTGCTGCGCGCTCTGCGCCCGATGGCTACACCCTGCTGGGCGGCACCGTCAGCTCGCACGCCATCAACGTGAGCCTCTACCCCAAGCTGGGCTACGACCCCATCAAGTCCTTCAGCCCCGTCACGCTGATCGGCACCAACCCGGTCGTGCTGGTGGTGGCGGCCAACAGCCCTTACAAAACCCTCAAGGACGTGCTGGCGGGGGCGAAGGGCAAGCAAGGCGGCCTGTCGTCGGCCTCGGCCGGCACGGGCAGCTCGCAGCATTTGGCCGTGGAGTTGCTGGCGTACAAGTCGGGCGTGAAGTTCACCCACATCCCCTACAAAGGCAGCGGCCCGGCCATCCAGGATGTGATCAGCGGCCAGGTGGACATGATGTTTGACACCACGGTGGTGGCCGCGCCGCACATCCAGAGCGGCAAACTGCGCGCCATTGCCGTCACCTCACCCCAGCGCCTGGCCTCCATGCCCGACGTGCCCACCGTAGCCGAGTCCGGCGTGGCAGAACTCAAGGACTTCCAGGTGCAGTCCTGGCAGGCCATCTTTGTGCCGGCTGGCACGCCCACGCCGGTGGTCACGCGCCTGCACGACGAGATCCGCAAGATCCTGGCCCAGCCGGACATGCAAATCCGCCTGAAGGGCTTTGGCATGGAGCCCGCCGACCTCAACACCACGCAGATCGCCGCGTTCCAGAAGGCCGAAGTGGAAAAATGGGCCCAGGTGATCAAGGCGGCGAACATCAAGGTAGATTGAACGCCTGCCTAACTCTGATCTCCCTGTGAAGACTTTGCGGAACCGCCTGCGGGCTGTTCCGCTTTTTTATGGTGTCAGCGCATGCGAGTTGGTCAGCCGGTGGCGCTGCCGCTGCCGTCCGCAGAGCGCGCGGTCAGCAGAAAGTCGGGGTGCTGGCTGGTCAGCAGCAGGAACATCGCAAACACCGGCCCCTGCATGTTGCGCTCGTCACTCATGCTCTCCAGCGCCTGCCAGGTGCGCGACTGCACGCCGCCCCGGCTGCCGGTCTGCAGCGGGTAGCCCATGAGTTCGGCCGCCTGGGCCTGGCTCAGCCCGGCGGCAGTGCGGGCGGCCTTGAGCTGATCGCCGGTGGGCACAGGCATGGCGAGAGCGAGGGCAGGGCGTGGCGGCTGGGACATAGGATTGCTATAAAATTAGGAGCTATTTGGTCTTGGTGGACGAGCGCAGAGGCCCATTTTTACCCAAAACTGCGCGCCAACATCCGGGTGTGGTGCTGGTGCGTCACTGGACAAACTGGTGGGGTGCGCCTCTGGGGCATGGCGGGGGGCCGCTCCTAGAATTCGCTCGCGCTCGACGAAAGACAACACCACAACACGCCGCGCACCCAGCGGCATCCGAGGAGGGACCTGTGAGCTACACCATCCAGATATGGGAAAAGCCCGCCGATTGGCCCTGGCCCACCACCAAGGCCGAGGCGGACGCGCAGTACGAGCGTGCGGAGGCGGGTCCCCAGGTGCCGATGAACCCCAAGTTCGCGGCCTGGGCCCAGGCCGTCGAGCAGCGCTCTCCCGGGTTCTGGGACATCTACCTTGGTGGCCCTGAAATGACCGACCCCACCTGGGGCGTGGGCATCAACACCCGCGCTTCGGATTGGGGCGCTCCGTTTGACGATGGCTGGGAGCAGGCAGTGCGCCTGGGCCTGAACCTGTACGACCCGCAAAGCGGCGTGCACTACCTGGCCAACGGCGATGCGCCCGAAGAGCCCGATCTGCCCGTGCAGCGTGCGGCGCGCGCCCGCAAGGCGGGCGACGACGCCACCGCCTGGGCCGAATACCGCCACTGGGCTGCGCGGGGCAACCCCCACGCCCTCTATGCCCTGGGCCGTGCCTTGCGTTTTGGCACCATGGGCCAGCGCAGGCACTTCGACCTGGCGGCCGCGCTGCAGTTGATGGGCGCCCACGACGCAGAGACCCGCAAGGATGCCCAAGCCTTCTATGGGCGCTTTCCGGAACAAGCCAAGGAGCGTGTACAGGCACTGATGGTGCGACTGAAGGCTGCCCCTGGGGAGCAATTGCTGCGCATCGTAGACGAAGAGCGCAAGGCGGTGGACGACGCTGTGGCCCGCTGCGAACAGTTGGCGCTGTACTCGCGCAGGCGCATTGAAGCCACCGACGCCCTGGAGCCCGCCGCAGCACAGGGGCATGAGGTCGCGGCTTTCCTGCACGCGCTGGATGTCGTGATCGGCTGGGAGCAGCCCAACTACGAAAACGCCCGCACCTGGTGCCAGCGTGCGGCCGAATGGGATTACGAGCCCGCCAAGCGCCTTTTGGCCGTGATGCACGAGCGCGGCTGGGGTGGGCCAGTGGACACGCAGCAGGCCGCGAAGTGGAACACCGCCGCGCAAGAGCAGCGGCAGCAGGCGCTGAAAAAGAAGCAGGCCCAGGAAGCGTCAGAATCGCCGGGTGGCCTGAGCCTTGCGCCCATGACCCCGGCCGCGCCTGCGCCGGCGCCGGTGGTGTGGACCGGCAACCCCCTGCGCGACCTGCCGGGCTGGTACGCCCGCGAGGGCGATCCGCACGCCGCGTTTCACCTGGGCACCAGCGACGAACATGGCCGCTATGGCGGCCCCGTGAACCTGGCCCAGGCCCGCGCCTGGTATGCCCAGGCGGCCGAGGCAGGCCACGCCGACGCCACGTACAACCTGGGCACCTTCGTCGAAAGCGGCAAGGGCGGCCCCAAAGACGCAATGGTGGCCAAGGCGTTGTTCATGCTGGCCAATACGCGTGGCACCACCATGCAGATTGCCGACCTGCGCATCAAGCCACAGGACCAGGGGCCTGTGCGGGCGCTGGTGACGGCCTTGCGCGAGCCGGGGCGGCTGCGCGCCGTGCTGCAGGAGCGTGGGCTGTCGCCCAGCATCGCAGCGCCTGGCGCCTCGTCATCTGCCGCAGTGGCTGGTGCAGTTGCTGCAGGACTGTCCGCCACGGAGTGGGGGCGGGCCGATGGTGCCCCTGCAGCCCCCGTAGCGCCTGCGCGTGCCCAGCCTTCCCAGCCGCCGTCGCCCAGCCGCTCGCGCAGCCGGGTGGACGATGAGGAGGAGGAAGACGACGGGCACAGGCACGGCGCACAGTCCTCGTTTTCCCTCCACCTGGGCCATGTTGCGCTGGCCATCGGCGTCGCCAATGCCGTGCTGCTCATCGCCTTCTTCAAGCCCGGTGCGAGCTTCCGCATGGGCATGTTTGGCCTGGGACTGGTCGCAGCCTTTGGTGCCTGGCGCACAGCGCGCGACTTTGACTGGTCGCCCCTGGCGCGCGCTGTGGTGGCCGTATTGGCCGCAGTGCCGATGGTGGGCATGGCCGTATGCCTGGGCCTGCTGTTCAAGGCGGTGCGCGAGCGCGGCTAAGCGCGTTCTTGACCGGTCGTTACCTCGTGCGCCAGCATCTGCGCAAAGTACGACTCGGGCTGGATGTTGGTGTAGTTAGGAATGTCTGCCGACAGCTCGGCCATCGTCGCCTTGGCGGCCGTTTGGGCCTGCTTCAGGTCGCTGAAGAATGCGTTGGTGAGCGCCACCACCTGTCCCGGGCGCGGCTCGCCAGGGTAGAGAACACGGTCGCTCTCCAGCCGCACCAGGCCCAGCGGCTGCAATGCTGCGCGGGCGATGCGCATGTGCTCGGAGTGGTAGTAGTCGTGGTTGAAGGTGGCGCCTTCACGCCAGCGGTAAACGGCGGTGACTTTGATCATTGGTGCGATTCCATCCAGTGGTTGAAACCCGCCACCGTAGGGACAACACACCCGCCGCACAGCCGCGTGCGCGACAGCGTGTCGCCCATGTGGCTCGCATCCGTCCTCGCCGACTCAGTCTTCTTCCGATTCGCCCAGGAACCCGCCGCTCTGGTGCCCCCACAGCCGGGCGTACACGCCGCCCTGGCCCAGCAGCTGGGCGTGGGTGCCTTCTTCGACGATGCGGCCTGCGTCCATCACGATGAGGCGGTCCATGGCGGCAATGGTGGACAGGCGGTGGGCAATGGCGATCACAGTCTTGCCTTGCATCAGCCCGTCCAGGCTTTGCTGGATGGCGGCTTCGACCTCGGAGTCGAGCGCGCTGGTGGCTTCGTCCAGCAGCAGGATGGGCGCGTCCTTGAGCATCACGCGTGCAATGGCCACGCGCTGGCGCTGGCCGCCCGAGAGTTTGACGCCGCGCTCGCCCACATGTGCCTCGTAGCCGGTGCGGCCCTGCAGGTCGGTGAGCGTGGCGATGAAATCCGCCGCCTCGGCGCGCTCGGCCGCCTGGTGCAGGTCGGCCTCGCTGGCGTCGGGGCGGCCATACAGGATGTTGTCGCGCATGGAGCGGTGCAGCAGCGAGGTGTCTTGCGTGACCATGCCGATGTTGCGGCGCAGGCTGTCCTGCGTGACATGGGCGATGTCCTGCCCGTCGATCAGGATGCGGCCCGACTGCACGTCATGAAAGCGCAGCAGCAGGTTGACCAGCGTGGACTTGCCCGCGCCCGAGCGGCCAATCAGGCCGATTTTCTCGCCGGGGCGGATGGTCAGGTTGAGCCGGTCGATGACCGGGCGGGCCCCGGGGCCGCTGCCGTAGGCAAAGGTCATGTCCTCAAAATGCACTTCGCCCTGCGTCACAACGAGTGGTTTAGCGTCGGGCGCGTCCACCACGGTGCGGGGTTTGGTCAGCGTATTGATGCCATCCTGGATGGTGCCCACGCTCTCGAACAGGGTGGTCATCTCCCACATCACCCAGTGGGCGTGGCCGGACACGCGCAGGGTCATGGCGGTGACGGCGGCCACGGCACCGGCACCGACTTCGCCCGCCGACCACAGCCACAGTGCGGTGCCGCAGGCGCTGAGGATCATGGCCACCACCAGGATGTGGTTCACGATCTCGAACCGGCTCACCAGGCGCATCTGGGCATAGCCCGTGAGCTTGAACGCGTCCATGGCGGCACGCGCAAATTCAGACTCGCGCCGCGTGTGCGAGAACAGCTTGACGGTGGCGATGTTGGTGTACGCGTCGGTAATGCGCCCGGTCATTACCGAGCGCGCATCGGCCTGCGCCTTGCCTACCTTGCCCAGGCGCGGCACAAAGTACCAGCAGGCCAGGCCATAGGCCACCATCCAAGCGGCAAAAGGCGCCAGCAGGCGCGCGTCGAACCCGGCCAGCAACACGAGGATGGTGACAAGGTAGATGCCCATGCCGATCACCACGTCGGTGGTTGTGAAGATCATGTCGCGCACGGCAAGGGCCGTCTGCATGATCTTGGTGGTGATGCGGCCCGCAAACTCGTCCGCGTAGAACGCCATGCTCTGGCCCAGCATCAGGCGGTGAAAGTTCCAGCGCAAGCGCAGTGGGAAGTTGATGGCCAGCACCTGGTGCTTGATGCTGGTCTGCACGGCCACCAGCAGCACCGAGGCCAGGAGCAGGGCGGTGATGCCAATCAACTCTCCTTTGCGCTCGGCCCACAGCGCACCCGGGGCCGTGCTGGAGATCCAGTCCACCACATGGCCGAGCACCGCAAACAGCAGCGCTTCATAGATGGCAATGGCCGCAGACAGGCCTGCCATAGCTGCTACATAGCCACGCAGGCCACGGGTGCCATCCCACACAAAGGCCATGAAGTCTTTGGGGGGCAGGTGAGGTTCGGCGGGGGGATAGGGGGGAAGGCGGCTTTCGAAAAAACGGAACAAAGTCAGAACTCCTTGTCCACCATGGTACGTGCGGTGGTACCGCTCTGTGGCGCCCGGCCGCAATGCACTCAGGACCATGAGGGTCAGCCCCATGGGTGGGGAATTGGGGTAGGAGCAGGCCCCTACGCCGACGGTTTGTAGACCACGCGGATGCGTGGCACCTGCTTCACGCCGGGCTGTTTGGTCAGAAAGCCGTACAGAAACTCGGTCAGGCTTTTTTCGCACAGCGCCAGCACGGCCGGATCGGACGCCATGGCCTCGCCCTGCTGGCGAGCGCGTTTGGCGGCCTCCTGGCTCAGCTTGATGACAGCGCCCTTGTTGTCGGTCAGCAGCCCGCCCGAGAGGATGCGGTGCTGCAGGTTGGTAACGGCTGGTGCGGCCACCAGCGCGGGGCGGTGGATGTGCACCTCGATGCCGCCGTTGGTGGCGTGCAGCTCGTAGCTTTCGGGGCGCAGGTCAAAGCCGAAGGCGTATTCGGCGGTGTAGGTGATGGCCACTACCCCGGTGGATGCGATGCCCAGCACCGATTTTTCGATGATCTGCGTGGCTCCTTCTTCGCGGACCACGGTGGCGGCGAGCAGCTTCATCTGCTCGGCCAGCGTCTGTTTGCCTGCGGTGAGGTAGCTGGTGTAGCGGGTATAGCCCAGCAGCGCATTGTTGAGTTCGGTCACTTGGCGCTGCAGCTGTGCCGTCTGTGCCAGGGCACTGTCAACGCGGTGCTGCGCCCACCAGCTGGCCGCGCCTGCGGTGAGCAGGCACACGGCCAGGGCCGCACAAGAGATCCAGGCAATGCGTTTCATCAATGGGGTGCAGCGCAGGGCGTGTGGTGGCCAACAGGTCGCTGGTGGGCGCCCACCGTTAGACGAGCAGCGTGACCACCACGATCACCACGCCCAAGGCCAGATTCACGCCCACCCAGCTGCGGATGCTGCCCAGGGCCTTGCCGCCGGCGGGCCAGTCCGATGCAGCCACCGCCCGCTGCAGGCGTCGGAACAGCGCAAACCGGATGTGCCCGAAGATGACCATCATCGCCAGGCCCAGCGTGGCCATGATCGTCCAGTCCAGTGGCATGGCAAAGCTGCCACCGGCCTGCACCGATTGTTTGGCCACGCGGCCGATCATCCACAGCCCGCTGCCCAGCACCACCAGCACGGCCACACCTACGGCGGCGAAAAAGCGCTGCAGCACATCGTGCATGAGCCGCACACGCTGCGGGGGCTCCAGCGACTGGGCTGCGGGGCGCAAAAAGAAATGGGCAAACACCATGCCACCGATCCACACGATGATGGACAGGACGTGGGCGAGCTGGAGCGCGTTGTAGAGCATGGCGTGGAACGTTTGGAATAAAGGGTTTGGGTGGGAGTAAAAGAGAGAGGGCGCGGCGGGTCTGCTTAGCAGGCTGGCGGTGCGGCAGCCTGCGTCAAGGCACCAGCCCATCCCTGGGTGAAGCCACTCGCACCTGGTTGCCGCCGCTTTTCTTGGACAGGTACATCGCCTCGTCGGCATGGCCCAGCAACCGGTGTTCTTCGCCCCCGTGCTCGGGGTAGATGGCCACGCCGATGCTCGGCTGGATGCTCAGGCGGATACCTTCCAAGTCAAATGGCTGGCCGAAGGCTGCCAGGATCTTGTCGGCCGCTGCGGCGGCGTGTTCGCGGGCATGGCCGCCTTCGAGCAGCACCACAAATTCGTCGCCCCCCAGGCGCGCGACGGTGTCCAAGCCGCGCACGCACTCCAGCAGCCGCTGGGCCACCCGCTGCAGCAGCAGGTCGCCCATGGCATGGCCCAGGGTGTCGTTGACCTGCTTGAAGTCGTCCAGGTCGAGGAACAGCAGCGACAGCAGGCTTTGGTCGCGCCGCGCGCGGGCCAGTGCAGTCTTGAGTCGGTCCAGAAACAGCTGGCGGTTGGGCAGGTGCGTGAGCTGGTCGTACTGCGCCATGTGCTCCAGGCGTTCATGCATCTGCTTGCGCTCGATGGCGGCTGCGACCTGGGTGGAGACAAACTGCAGCAGCTCCTTGTCTTTTTCGGTGTAGCGGCCTTGCTCGGTGGTGCTTTGCAGCACCAGCGCACCGATGGCGCCTTTCTGGGTTTGCAGCGGCACGCCCAGCCAGTAGAGCGGTGCGTGTTCCTGGGGTAGCTGCCGGCGCAGTTGCGCGGCGCGGGGGTCGGCGTTGTCGGGGGTATCGGGCGTCAACAGAAGGGTGCTGCCGCTGTGGATCACCTCGGCACACAGCGCATCCTGCACTGGCGCCGGGGGCGTGGGGGCGGCGCCCGGTTCATTGACGTGGTACGGAAAACTCAAAGAATCACTGCAGGCGTCGTAGAGCGCGACCGCGAAGTTGGTCGCAGGCAGCAGGCGCCCGATGATCTGGTGGATGTGCTGGAACAGCGCCTGCAGGTTGTGGGTGGTGTGAGCGGCTTCGGAGATGGCATAGATCACCGCCTGCTTGGATTCGGTGAACTTGCGCTCGGTGATGTCGTGCGCCACCGCCAGCCGCCGCTGCTTGTCAGGCAACCAGCGCGCAGTCCAGCGGACGTGCGCGATGGAGCCATCCTTGGGCACATAGCGGTTTTCAAACTGCAGCTGCAGATGGCCATCCATCACACGCTGCGCCTGGCTTTGGGTGACGGCCCGGTCCTCGGGGTGCACCAGGTCGAGCATGCGTTTGCCAATGACTTCCTCGGGCGCGTAGCCAAAGATGCGTTCGAACGCCGGGCTCACAAACTCAATGGTGCTGTCCGCATGGACGACGCAGACCGCGTCGAGCAGCAGATCCACCACGTTCTGGGAAGGGATGCTTTGCATGAAGGGAAGCGCGCACAAGGTGCCAAGAAGACCCATTGTGCCGTGCGCCCCCTTTTTGTGCGGCATGGATGCAGCCCGCAACCCAAGGGATATCCATTAAGCGAGTGCCGATTGCTATCAAATTAATAGCGTTTTGCGCTTGTGGTTAAAGCGCTGTAGGCATTTTTACGTGTATTTTTCTTCCAGCGCATCCCAGGCCATTTTTTGCACCAGCCGCTGGCGCTCGGCAAACGGCGCCACCAGGGCGGGGTCTTCATCAATGCGTTGGGTGTCGCGCAGCACAGTCAGCGCCTTCTGCATGCCCGCCACCGCGCCCTGCAGCGTGGCGTTGGCATACAGCACCAGGCCGTAGCCCAGGGCGGCCAGTTCTTCGGCGCTGGTGATGGGCGTCTTGCCGCCGATCACCATGTTCATGAGCTGCGGCGCTGCCAGCCGCTGGGGCAGGGCGCGGATCTCGCCCAGCGAGGTGACGGCCTCCACAAACAGGATGTCGGCGCCCGCCTCCTGAAAACGCTGGGCGCGCTCCACTGCCGCTTCAAAGCCCTGGGTGGCGCAGGCATCGGTGCGTGCCAGGATGAGGGTGTTGGGGTCGCGGCGCGCGTCCACGGCGGCTTTGATCTTGCCCAGCATCTCGTCGGTGCTGATCACCTCCTTGCCGCTGAAGTGCCCGCAGCGCTTGGGGCTGACCTGGTCTTCGAGCTGGATGCAGTCGGCACCTGCGCGCTCCAGCGTTCGCACCGCGTGGTAGGTGTTGAGTGCGTTGCCAAAGCCCGTGTCGGCATCCACGATGAGCGGCAGCTCCACCGCGTCGCGTATGCGGGCCGTGTGGTCGGCAATGTCGGTCAGCCCCATGAAGGCCTGATCCGGAAGGCCGAACCACATGTTGGTGACGCCTGCGCCGGTGATGTAAATGGCTTCAAACCCCAGGTCGGCCACCACGCGGGCGGAGAGGGCGTTGAAGGCGCCAGGCACGATGACGCCACGGCGGGCGTGGGCCAGGGCCTTGAGTTGTTGTTTGGTGTTCATGAATTGCAAGGGATTTGATTTGCTATTGTTTTTGTAGCTATAAAGGCTTGAAGGACGGGCGGAAGAGGCCAAAAAACTCAAAAAATACCGCCAGGCACACGCACCCAGCCTTCCATCAGGATGCGGGCGCTGCGGCTCATCAGGGCCTTGGTCACCTTCCACTGGCCGTTGACCTGCGCTGCATCGGCCCCCACACGCAGGGTGCCTGAGGGGTGGCCAAACCGCACGCTGCTGCGCACGCCCCCGCCCGCTGCCAGGTTGACCAGCGTGCCGGGGATGGCTGCGGCCGTGCCAATGGCCACGGCCGCCGTGCCCATCATGGCGTGGTGCAGCTGGCCCATGGAGAGCGCGCGCACCAGCAGGTCGATGTCCTTGGCGTCAATGGCTTTTCCGCTGGAGGCCGTGTAGCTGGCAGGCGGCGCGACGAAGGCGATCTTGGGGGTGTGCTGGCGGGTGGCGGCCTCGCTCAGCTGCTGGATCAAGCCCATGCGCAGGGCGCCGTATGCACGGATCGTCTCGAAGCGCGCCAGTGCCGCCGCATCGCCGTTGATGGCCTGCTGCAACTCGGTGCCGGCGTAACCCAGCTCTTGCGCGTTGAGAAAAATGGTGGGGATGCCCGCGTTGATCAGCGTGGCGGCGAAGCTGCCGACCCCGGGCACATCCAAGGTGTCCACCACGTTGCCCGTCGGGAATAACGCCCCCACGCTTCCCACTGCGTGTGGTTCGCTGCCCCCCGAGGGGGCCCTCGCCAGCTTGGGGCGGCCCGGCGCTGTCGAGATGGCTCCCTCATCATCGCCATCGTCCGCCGGGTCCATGAACTCCAGCGCCACCTCGGCGGCTGCAAAAGTCACGCCGTCCAGTTCAAAGTCGCCCGTCTCCTGCACCTGACCGTTGCTGATGGGCACATGCGCCACGATGGTCTTGCCGATGTTGGCCTGCCAGATGCGAACCGGAAAGGTGCCCTTCTGTGGAATACGCGCAGCATCGATCAGCCCCATGTGGATGGCGCACGGCCCCACCGCCGCCGAGAGGTTGCCGCAGTTGCCGCTCCAGTCCACAAAAGGCTGGTCGATGGATACCTGGCCAAACAGGTAGTCCACGTCGTGGCCCGGCCGCGTGCTGCGCGACAGGATCACGGCCTTGCTGGTGCTCGAAGACGCATTGCCCATGCCGTCGATCTGCTTGCCGTAGGGATCAGGGCTGCCCAGCACGCGCAGCAGCAGGGCATCTCGCGCGGGGCCAGGTTGTTGCGCGGGGGCGGGCAGGTCGTCAAAGCGGAAGAACACGCCCTTGCTGGTGCCGCCGCGCAGGTAGGTGGCGGGGATGCGAATCTGTGGTGCGGAGTGGATGCTCATGAAGAAATGTCAAATTTAATAGCGCACAGTGCTTTCTAGGCGGGCGCAAGAGCCTGTTTTTGGTATGCATTCTTGGCAAGAAAGTCTTGCGCAAAGCGTTGCAGGACGCCGCCCGCTTGGTAGATGGAGACTTCTTCGGCGGTGTCGAGGCGGCATGTCATGGGCACCCGGGTAACTTCACCATTTTTGCGGCGGATGACGAGGGTGAGGTCGGCACGGGGTTGCATGTCTCCCTCCACGCCATACACCTCTGTCCCATCCAGCCCCAGCGTAGTGCGGTTGACCCCCGCCTCAAACTCCAGCGGCAACACCCCCATGCCAATCAGGTTGGTGCGGTGGATGCGCTCAAAGCCCTCGGCCACCACCACCTCCACCCCCGCCAGCCGCACACCCTTGGCGGCCCAGTCGCGGCTCGACCCCTGGCCGTAATCGGCGCCAGCAATGATGATGAGCGGCTGGCGGCGGTTCAGGTACGTTTCCATGGCCTCCCACATGCGCATGACCCGGCCTTCGGGCTCCACGCGGGCGAGCGATCCTTTTTTCACCTTGCCATCCACCACGGCCATCTCGTTGACGAGCTGCGGGTTGGCGAACGTGGCGCGCATGGCGGTGAGGTGGTCACCCCGGCGCGTGGCGTAGGAGTTGAAGTCCTCCTCGGGCACGCCCATGCGCACCAGGTATTCACCTGCTGCACTGTCCGGCAGGATGGCGTTGGAGGGCGAGAGGTGGTCGGTCGTGATGTTGTCGGGCAGGAGGGCCAGCGGGCGCATGCCCTGCAGGGTGCGCGGGTGGGCGGCCAGCGCGCCGATGCCCTCGGTGTCCCAGTAGGGCGGGCGGCGGATGTAGGTGGACTGCGGGCGCCAGCCGTACTGCGGCGACACGCGCTGGCCATCGCCCGGCCGGATGGCGAACATGGGTTCGTACACGGAGCGGTACTGCGCGGGTTTGACGGCTGCCTTCACCATCGCGTCGATTTCGTCGTCGCCGGGCCACAGGTCTTTGAGGCGAATCGCCTGGCCGTCCACCACCGCCAGCACGTCTTTTTCAATGTCAAAACGCACCGTGCCCGCAATCGCATAGGCCACCACGAGCGGGGGCGAGGCCAAGAAGGCCTGCTTGGCATAGGGGTGGATGCGCCCGTCGAAATTGCGGTTGCCCGAGAGCACGGCGGTGGCGTACAAGTCACGGTCAATGATCTCCTGCTGGATGGCAGGGTCCAGCGCGCCACTCATCCCGTTGCAGGTGGTGCAGGCAAAGCCGACGATGCCAAAGCCGAGCTTTTCCAGGTCGGCCAGCAAGCCCGCTTCCTTCAAATACAGCTCCACCGCCTTGGAGCCGGGCGCCAGCGAGGTCTTGACCCAGGGCTTGCGCGTGAGGCCCAGCCGGTTGGCGTTGCGCGCCAGCAGCGCGGCGGCGATCACGTTGCGCGGGTTGCTGGTGTTGGTGCAGCTGGTGATGGCGGCAATGACCACGGCGCCATCGGGCATCGTGCCCTCCTGTGGTGCGGGCATGGCCCAGGGGCCCGCGATGCCTTGGGCCGCCAGGTCGGACGTGGCCACGCGCGCATGCGGGTTGGAGGGGCCGGCCAGGTTGCGCACCACGCTCGACAGGTCGAACACCAGGTTGCGTGCGTAGACAGCGTCTTTGAGGGTGTCGGACCACAATCCCGCTGCCTTGGCATAGGTCTCGACCAGCTTCACTTGTTCCGCCTCGCGACCCGTCAGCGTCAGATACTCCAGCGTCTGTTCGTCGATGCTGAACAAGGCCGCCGTGGCACCGTATTCGGGCGCCATGTTCGAGATGGTGGCGCGGTCGCCAATCGTGAGCTTGGCTGCGCCTTCGCCAAAGAACTCCAGGTACGCCCCCACCACCTTGGCCTTGCGCAAAAACTCGGTGAGCGCCAGCACCACATCGGTGGCGGTGATGCCGTCCTGGCGCTGGCCGGTCAGCTCCACGCCCACAATCTCGGGCAGCCGCATCATCGATGCACGCCCCAGCATCACGTTCTCGGCCTCCAGACCGCCCACGCCGATGGCGATCACGCCCAGCGCATCCACATGCGGTGTGTGGCTGTCGGTGCCCACGCAGGTGTCGGGGTAGGCCACGCCCTGGTCGGCGTGGACCACGGGCGACATTTTTTCCAGATTGATCTGGTGCATGATCCCGTTCCCCGCCGGGATCACATCCACGTTGGCGAAGGCTTTTTTGGTCCACTCGATGAAGTGGAAGCGGTCTTCGTTGCGGCGGTCTTCGATGGCGCGGTTTTTGGCAAACGCATCGGGGTCGAACCCGCCACATTCCACGGCCAGCGAGTGGTCCACGATCAGCTGCACCGGCACCACAGGGTTCACCTGGGCCGGGTCGCCGCCTTCTTTGGCAATCGCATCGCGCAGGCCTGCCAGGTCCACCAGCGCCGTCTGGCCCAGGATGTCGTGGCACACGACGCGCGCCGGGTACCAGGGGAAGTCGCGGTCGCTGCGGCGCTCGACGAGCTGGCGCAGGCAGTCGTTGACGGTGGCCGGATCGGCGCGGCGCACGATGTTTTCGGCGTGGACCCGGGCGGTGTAGGGCAGGGTGGCCCAGGCGCCCGGTTGCAGAGATTCGACAGCCTCGCGGGCATCAAAGTAGTCCAGCTGCGTGCCGGGCAGCTTCTTGCGATACAGAGTGTTCATGAGCGTGGGGCAGGGAGCTGCGGCCGTTTGGTTTACTTGCGGTCCTGGATTGGTACGAACGTCAGGTCTTCCGGCCCGGTGTAGTTCGCACTCGGCCGGATGATCTTGTTGTCCTGCCGCTGCTCGATGATGTGCGCAGCCCAGCCGCTGGTGCGCGCAATCACAAACAGCGGCGTGAACATGGCGGTGGGCACGCCCATCATGTGGTAGCTCACGGCGCTGAACCAGTCGAGGTTGGGGAACATTTTTTTCACCTCCCACATCACGGTCTCCAGCCGCTCGGCAATGTCATACATCTTGGTGCTGCCAGCCTGTTGCGACAAGTTGTGCGCCACGCCCTTGATGACGACATTGCGCGGGTCGCTCACGGTGTAGACCGGGTGGCCGAAGCCAATCACCACCTCCTTGGCCTCCACGCGGCGGCGGATGTCGGCCTCGGCCTCGTCGGGGCTGTCGTAGCGTTTCTGGATCTCGAAAGCCACCTCGTTCGCGCCGCCATGCTTGGGGCCCCGCAGCGCGCCGATGGCGCCGGTGATGGCCGAATACATGTCGCTGCCCGTGCCCGCCACCACGCGGGCGGTGAAGGTGCTGGCGTTGAACTCGTGCTCGGCATACAGGTTGAGCGAAGTGTGCATGGCACGCTCCCAGGCAGCGCTGGGTTTGGAGCCGTGCAGCAGGTGCAAGAAGTGCGCGCCGATGGAGTCGTCATCGGTCTCCACCTCGATACGACGGCCCGAACTGGCCCAGTGGTGCCAATAGAGCAGCATGGAGCCCAGTGATGCCATCAACCGGTCGGCAATGTCGCGCGCACCCGGCAGGTTGTGGTCGTCCTTTTCAGGCAGCGCACAGCCCAGGGCCGAGACGCCCGTGCGCATCACGTCCATGGGGTGGCTGGCGGCGGGCAACTGTTCCAGCGCCTGTTTCACACTCATCGGCAGGCCGCGCAGGGCCCTGAGCTTGGACTTGTAGGCACGCAGTTCGGCGCGTGTGGGCAGCTTGCCGTGCACCAGCAGGTGGGCGATCTCTTCGAACTCGCAGACCTCGGCAATGTCGAGGATGTCGTAGCCCCGGTAGTGCAGGTCGTTGCCCGTGCGGCCCACGGTGCACAGGGCGGTGTTGCCCGCCGTCACGCCCGAGAGCGCGACGGACTTCTTGGGCTTGAAGCCCGGGGTTTCAACGGTGGTAGTCATGCGGTCTCCTGGTTTACGTATGCGTTGGCGATGGCAGCGGGGCGGCCTTTGCCATCCACCGCCACCATTTCAAAAATTCCCTTCAGCACCTCTTCCGGTGGCGAGCCCAGCGTGGCGGCCAGACCGGTCACGCACACGGTGAGCGAGCTGCGCCCGATGCGGCTGACCCAGGCGCGCAGCGTGAGCACATGGCCCACGGGCACGGGGGCCAGAAAACGCACGTCGGTCACGCCCGCCATCACCACATCGCGCTGTGCGGCGCCGCGCGCTGCCAGAAATGCCGCCTTGGCCATGAGCTGCAGGGCGTTGCCGCCAAACAGCGTGCCGTAGTGGTTGGCTTCGGCGGGGAACACGATTTCCGTCAGCTCGACGGTGCCAGTGGGGGTTGTCATGCTTCGCAATTTACGCACAATGGCACCCCTCTGTAAGGGCTGAATTGGCGAATGATTGCGAATGCAAAACCGTCAATTTGCAAATATTGCGAATGATGGTGAAGGTGCTGCGAAGCACCACTGAGAAAGATGGAATGAAAAAAACCTTCATGGGTGTGCGCTTGCGCCGCCTGCGCGAAGAGCGCGGCATGACCCAGGTGGCGCTGGCCCGGGCGCTGGACCTGTCGGCCAGCTACCTCAACCAGCTGGAGCAGAACCAGCGCCCGCTCACGGTGCCCGTTCTGCTCAAGATCAACGCCGTGTTCGGTGTGGATGTGCAGCGGTTTTCTGACGACGACGAGGCGCGTCTGATCACCGGCCTTCGAGAGGTGCTGGCTGACCTGCCTGCGGGTGTGGGCGGGGAGGGCGCGGGCGATGCCGTCTCGCTGGCCGAGATCCGCGAGCTGGCCGCAGGTATGCCTGCCGTCGCGCGCACGCTGCTGGCGCTCCACCAGCGGCACCGGCAGGCCCTGGAGCGGCTGGCGGCCCTGGGCAACGACCGCAGCGGCGAGGGCGTGTTGGCCCCGCACCCACCCATGGCCTATGAAGAAGTACGCGACTTCTTCTTTGCGCGCCAGAACCACATTGCCGAGCTGGACGACGCGGCCGAGCGATGTGCCGCCGACTGGGGCCTGCTGCCCGGCCGGGCCGATGAGGCGCTGGCCCAACGCCTGCTCGTGGCCCACGGGGTGCGCGTGGTGGATGTGGCCGACCTGCCTGGCCAGGCGCAGCGCGTGTTCCAGGCCGAGGCCGGGCTGCTGCAGCTGGCGGCGGGGTTGGAGCGCGGGCAGCGCGCGTTTCAGATGGCGACGCAGCTGGCGTTTCTGGAGCAGGGCGCGGAGCTGCAGCGCTTGGCCGACAGCGCCGGGCTGTCCAGCGACCAGGCCCGGGCGCTGGCGCGCATCGGTCTGGCCAACTACTTTGCGGGGGCGCTGGTGCTGCCCTACACAGCCTTCTTGCGGGCGGCCGAGGCGGCGCACTACGACATCGACCGGCTCGGCCACCAGTTTGGCGTGGGTTTCGAGACGGTGTGCCACCGCCTGTCCACCTTGCAGCGGCCCAGCGCGCGCGGCGTGCCGTTCTTCTTCATCCGCGTGGACCGCGCGGGCAACATCAGCAAGCGGCAGTCGGCCACACACTTTCACTTCAGCAAGATCGGCGGCACCTGCCCGCTGTGGAATGTGTACGAAGCCTTTGCCCAGCCCGGCCGCACCGTGCCGCAGGTGGCACGCATGCCCGATGGTCGCGCCTACCTGTGGGTGGCGCGCGTGGTGTCGCGCAGCGGCGGCGGCTGGGGTGTGCCGGGCAAGGAGTTCTCGGTGGCGCTGGGTTGTGACATCCGCCATGCGCCGCAACTGGTGTATTCCCGTGGGCTGGACCTCGCCAACCCCGAGGCCGCCGTGCCCATCGGCATGGGCTGCAAGGTGTGTGAGCGCGACGCCTGCCCGCAGCGGGCGTTTCCCCCCATAGGGCGCGCGCTGGATGTGAACGAGAATCGAAGCCGCTTTGCGCCGTACCCGGTGGCGGGACGCCCGGGGCAGACACTCTCTTGACCTGGGTTATGAAAACCGCTCATCAATTCATAGCTGTCGACGCATGAGGGTGTTGCGCTGACGGCACTTTCTACCAAATAACTGATTGGTAACCAGTTGTTGTGCCACCGCTTGCTCCAACGGATGGCAGATTGCCGCTATCCTGCGCTTTGCCCGAATCCTTGGTGCGGCTGCCATGGCACATGCCCATAACGCAGGTACCTTTGTCCAGGCTCTGCTCTGATACCGAATGCCAACGACCACCCGCCCCACGCCATGGCCCCACTGACGCAAAACGGTCGATACCGGCACTGGATGGCCGGGTTGGGCGTGGCTGTGCTCGGCGTGACGGTAAGCCTTTGGCTGGCCTGGCAGCAGGCCGACTCTGTGGCCCAGGTCGGGCGCGCGCGATTCATGCAGGAGGCGCGCGGGTTTGCCGATGCGCTGAGCCAGCGCATCGAAGGGCATACCGAAGTCGTCAACGGCCTGCGCGGCCTGTTCACGGCCAATCCCCACCTCACGCGCCTGGAGTTTGAGCGCGCGGCCAGCGACCTGGAGGTGGGCCAGCGCTACCCCGGTGTGCGCAACCTGTCCTTCACCCGCTGGGTGCCTGGCGCCGAGCGGGCCGCCTACGAAGCCCGCGTGCGTGCCGACACTTCGCTGACCTCCCAGGGCTACCCCAACTTCACCATCCGGCCGCCGGGCGAACGGGCGGAATACTTTGTGGCCGAATACCTGTGGCCCATGGCAGGCAACGAAGGTGTGCTGGGCTTTGACATCAGCAGCCAGCCCACCAACCTGGCCGCCATGCAGTACAGCCGGGACAGCGGCCACACCGTGGTCTCTGCCCCGTTTGATTTGCTGCAGGAAGAAACACACCGCCAGGGATTCGTGATCCGCGTGCCGGTTTTCGACTACACGGCGGGCACGCCGGAGCCTCGTTTTCTGGGGGCCGTGGCATCCACCATCCGGGTGTATGACCTGGTGCAGGCGCTGGGCAGCCAGGGCCTGCTCAACGGGATCGTTGTGTCCATGGCCGACCATGGTTCGGTGCGGGCAGGCTCTGCCGACTCCACGGTGCGGCCCTTGCTGGCACAGTCATCGGCGGCATTGCCGGGCGCGCAGCCGTTTGTGCGCGACCTGCAGGTGCATGACCGGCGCTGGCGACTGACCTTCTACCCGGCGCGCTCGTTCCTGTCGCCCTCCGAGGCGCGGCTGCCTGTGCTGGTGGGGCTGGGCGGTGCGCTGGTCTCCATGCTGCTCGCGTCTACCGTGGGCCTGCTGGTGCGCCAGCGCACGCTGGCCCTCGCACGGGCCCAGGTGTCCGAAGATGCCCGGCGCGAAAGCGAAGAGCGGTTTCATGCTTTGTTCAACCAGGCCAGCGTGGGCGTGGCGCTGCTGGACACCACCACCGGCCGATTTCTGCGCGCCAACCAGCGCTATTGCGACATCGTGGGCTACAGCCCTGACGAGATGGCTGCGCTCCATGTCCAGGCCCTCATCCATCCTGACGACCTGGAGGCCGACACGCAGCACCTGGAACGCCTCAAGAAAGGCGAAGTGCCCGAGTACCGGCTCGAAAAGCGCTACCTCCACAAGAGCGGGCACATCGTGTGGGTGGACCTCACGGTGTCGCCTATGTGGGTGCCCGGGGCCCGGCCTGACCACCACATCGCGGTGGTGCAGGACATCACGGCACGCAAGCGCATGGAAGACACCCTGCGCAGCAACGAGCACCGGCTGCGCGGCATCCTGGAACGCCTGCCCATGGGCCTGTGCCTGGTCCAGACCGACGGCCGCATCAGTTTTCGCAACGACCGCTACGTGCAGATCTGTGGCTACACGGCGCAAGACGTACCGGACGTGGAAACCTGGTGGCAGCGCGCTTACCCCGACGAATCTGAACGCACCGCTGTCCACGATGCCTGGCGCCAGGCCGCAAAGCAGGCCGTGGCGGGCGACGGGGTGATACCCGCCCGCGAATACACCATTCGCTGTGCCGATGGCACACGGCGGCCCGTCGAGGTGTCGGGGGTGGTGGTGGAGGGCGGGCACCTTGTCACCATGCAGGACCTGAGTCAGCGCAAGGCGGCCGAGGAAGAGATCAAAAACCTGGCCTACTACGACCCGCTCACCCGCTTGCCCAACCGCCGCCTGCTCATGGACCGGTTGCAGCAGGCGTTGGCCACCAGTGCCCGCCACCAGTGCAGCGGCGCCTTGCTGCTGCTGGATCTGGACAATTTCAAGACACTGAACGAAACCCGGGGCCACGACAGCGGCGACAACCTGCTGCTGCAGGTGGCCCACCGGCTGCGCAATTGCGTGCACGAGGACGACACCGTGGCCCGCCAGGGGGGCGACGAGTTTGTGGTGGTGCTGGAAGACCTGGGCGACAACCCTGAGGAGGCTGCGGCCCGCAGCGAAGAGGTGGGTCAGCGCATCCTGACCGCCCTGCGCGAGCCCTACGTGCTCAACGGCGCGGCGCACCACAGCTCGCTGAGCATGGGGGTCACCATTTTCAGCGGCATGCGCGAGACGGTCGACGAGCTGCTCAAACGGGCCGACCTGGCGCTCTACCAGGCCAAAAATGCGGGTCGCGACACCCTGCGCTTTTACGACCCCCAGATGCAGGCTGCTGTCAGCGCGCGCGCCGCGCTGGAGCTGGACATGCGCATCGGCCTGGCGCAGGGCCAGTTCGAGCTGTACTACCAGCCGCAGATCGACCGGGGCCGCATCACGGGGGCCGAGGCGCTGCTGCGCTGGCGCCATCCCCGCGACGGGTTTGTCTCGCCTGCGCATTTCATTCCGCTGGCGGAAGAGACCGGCCTCATCCTTCCGCTGGGTGAATGGGTGCTCCAGGCGGCCTGCGCGCAACTGGCCCGCTGGGCGCGGCACGCCGACCTTGCGGGTTTGGGGCTGGCCGTGAACGTGAGCCCGCGCCAGTTTCACCAAGCCGGTTTTGTGGCCCAGGTGCTGGCAGCACTGGCCAGCTCAGGCGCGCAGGGGCCGCAGCTCAAGCTGGAACTGACCGAAGGCCTGCTGCTGCAGGACGTTGAGGACACGATCGAGAAGATGGGCCAGCTCAAGGGCTATGGTGTGGGCTTCTCGCTGGACGACTTTGGTACCGGGTACTCGTCGCTGGCCTACCTCAAGCGCCTGCCGCTGGACCAGCTCAAGATCGACCAAAGTTTTGTGCGCGACGTGCTCACCGACCCCAACGACGCCGCCATCGCCCGCACCGTGGTGGCCCTGGGCACCAGCCTGGGCCTGCGCGTGATCGCCGAAGGGGTGGAAACCGAGGCCCAGCGCGAGTTTCTGGAGCGCCACAACTGCCACGCCTGGCAGGGCTACCTCTTCAGCCCGCCCGTGCCCGTGGCCGAGTTTGAGGCACTGGTGCGCAAAACCAATGGGGTGGATGCGCAGGACCCGCAGGACGCACACGACGCACACGGCGCGTAACCCAGGAACGCTGCCCCCATCCGGCCCCGGGCCTTGCTGGCACTGCTGCAGAATATCAATATTCATAGCGTGAAATCGTTGCTGGATAAGCGGTAGGGCCTGTTTTTTCCAAATGTTTCTGTCGCACCCTCGCTCTGGCGTCTGGGCATGCTGCCAAGGGCCCGTGGTCATCGGGCGGCGCGGTATCATTCCGCCCTTGCTGCGGCCTGCGTGTTCCGGCCCGGAACGTCCGTCTGGCGCCACTTTTTGCACCCCAGCCTTCTTCCTCTTTTTGCCCGCCCCCTGACCCGTGCGTCTCACCTCGATCAAGCTTTCCGGTTTCAAGTCGTTCGCTGAACCCACCAACTTCATGCTGCCCGGGCAACTGGTCGGCGTGGTGGGCCCGAACGGCTGCGGCAAGTCCAACATCATGGATGCGGTGCGCTGGGTGCTGGGCGAGAGCAAGGCCAGCGAGCTGCGCGGCGAGAGCATGCAGGACGTGATCTTCAGCGGCACCACCACCCGCAAGCAGGCCAGCCGCGCCAGTGTGGAGCTGGTCTTCGACAACTCCGACCACCGCGCGGGCGGGCAGTGGGGCCAGTACGGCGAGGTGGCCGTGCGCCGCGTGCTCACGCGTGACGGCACCAGCAGCTACTACCTCAACAACCAGCCCGTGCGCCGCCGCGACGTGCAGGACGTGTTCCTGGGTACGGGCCTGGGGCCCCGCGCCTACGCCATCATCGGCCAGGGCACCATCAGCCGCATCATCGAAAGCCGCCCTGAGGAACTGCGCCTGTTTCTCGAAGAGGCTGCGGGCGTCTCCAAATACAAGGAGCGCCGCCGCGAGACCGAAAACCGCCTGTCGGATACGCGCGAGAACCTCACGCGGGTTGAAGACATCCTGCGCGAGCTGAACGCCAACCTCGAAAAGCTCGAAAAGCAGGCCGAGGTGGCCGCCAAGTACAACACCCTGCAGGCCGACGCCACGCTCAAGCAGCACCAGCTGTGGTTTTTGAAGCGGGCCGAGGCTGAGGAGCAGCAGAACAAGGTGCGCCTGGACGGCCTGCAGGCCGTGAACGACCTGGAATCGCGCATGGCCGATCTGCGCGCGGTGGAGTCTGACCTCGAAACCATCCGCCAGGCCCACTACGCCGCTGGCGACCAGGTGAACCAGGCCCAGGGCAAGCTTTATGAAGCCACGGCCGAGGTCGGCAAGCTCGAAGCCGAGATCCGCTACGTGATAGAAGGCCGCCAGCGCGTGGAGCAGCGCCTGGTCACGCTGGCCGAGCAGATCGCCCAGTGGCAGGCCCGCAAGGAACAGGCCGACATTGAGCTCGAAAACCTGGCCGGTGCCGGTGTGGACGCCGAAGAACGCGCCGAGATGCTGGCCGCCCAGGTGGAAGAGCAGGCCATGCAGCTGCCCGACCTGGAAGAGGCCCTGCGCCAGGCGCAAAGCCGCACGACCGAGCAACGGACTGCCGTGGTGCAGGTGCAGCAGCAGATTGGCGTGCTCGCTGCCGAGCAGCGCAGCTTTGACGAGCAAAGCCGCCAGCTCGACGCCCGTTTCGAGCGCCTGCGCACCGACCGCAACGCGCTGGCCGCGCCCGACGAAGCCCGCCTGACCAACCTGCGCGAGCAGCTCGAAGAAGCGCAAGAGATCGCAGAAACGACCGAAGCCCGCCTGCACGAGCTGCAGGAGTCCGTACCCCAGCTCGACGACGACCGCCGCGCGCGCCAGCAGGCCGTCAACACCGAAAGCGCTCGCCAGGCCGACCTGTCGGCCCGCATGGAGGCCCTGAAGGCGCTGCAGGAAAAGGTCAAGACCGACGGCAAGCTGCGTCCCTGGCTTGCCAAACATGGGCTCGACGGCCTGCAAGGCCTGTGGAGCCGCATCCACATCGAGCCCGGCTGGGAAAACGCGCTCGAAGCCGCCCTGCGCGAACGTCTGGCAGCCTTGGAAGTTGGGCGCCTGGACATGGTGCGCGGCTTCCTGGGCTCCGGCGGCAACGATGCGCCGCCCGCACGCCTGGCTTTCTACAGCGCCCCCGCTGCGGGCCACCCCGAAACATCGTCCCCTCACGCCCGCCTGTCGGACCTGCTGCGCCTGAACGATGCTGGCCTGCGTGCGGTGTTGGTGGACTGGCTGCAGGGGTGCTACACCGCTCCCACGCTGGACGACGCTTTGGCCCGCCGCAGCACGCTGCAACCCGGCGAAGTGGTGTTTGTGCCCACGGGCCATGCCGTCAGCGCCCACAGCGTGAGCTTTTATGCACAGGACTCCGAGCAGTCCGGCATGCTGGCCCGCGCGCAGGAGATCGAGCACCTCGAAAAAGAACTGCGCGCGCAGGCGCTCATCGCCGAAGAATCGCGCACGGCCCTGGTCCGCGCAGAGGCTGCGTATGCCGATGCTTCCCAGCGCCTCGTGGCCGCGCGCCGCGAAGCCACCGAAACACAAAGTCGTGCCCACGAGCTGCAAGTCGAAACCCTGCGCCTCACGCAGCTGGCCGAGCAGACCCGCGCACGCAGCCAGCAAATCGACGGCGATCTGGCCGAGGTAGAAGCCCAACTGGCCGACTTGCAGGAACGCCGCGTGGCCGCCGAGGCCCGCTTTGAAGAGCTGGACATGCAGCTGGCCGACAGTCAGGAGCGCGAGGCCCAGCTGGGCGACAAGGTCATCGAAGCCGAGCGCAAACTCACCGCCTGCCGCGAGCAGCAGCGCACGCTGGAGCGCCAGGCGCAGGAGGCCACGTTTTCGCAGCGCAGCCTGGAGGCGCGCCGGGGCGAACTCAACCGCTCCATCGAAACCGCCACCCAGCAGGCCAAGGCCCTGGCTGACGAAGAGCAGCGCGCACGCGATGAGCTTGCCCGCCTGTCGGATGCCGCTGCGCAAGGCGGCCTGCAGGCCGCGCTGGAAGTGAAGATGGAGCGCGAAAAGGCCCTTGGTGCCCAGCGCAGCGAATACGACGATCTGACGACCAAGCTGCGCGCCAGCGATGAACGCCGCATGCAGCTCGAACGTGCGCTCGACCCGCTGCGCGCGCGCATCACCGAATTTCAGCTCAAGGAGCAGGCCGCGCGCCTGGGCCTGGAGCAGTACACCACCTTGCTGACCGACGCCCAGGCCGACCTCGAAGCCGTGGCCCAGTCGATCACTGAAGGCAATGTGCGCGTGGGTGGCCTGCAAAGCGAAATCGACCGCCTGCACCGCGAGATCGCCGCCCTGGGCGCCGTGAACCTGGCAGCGCTGGACGAACTGAAGCTGGCCAGCGAACGCAAGATCTTCCTCGATGCGCAAACCGCCGACCTGACCGAGGCCATGAACACGCTGGAAGACGCGATCCGCAAGATCGATGGCGAAACACGCCAGCTGCTCTCAGGCACTTTCGATACGGTCAACGGCCACTTCGGGCGCATGTTCCCCGAGCTGTTTGGCGGCGGCCAGGCCAAGCTCATCATCACGGGCGACGAAATCCTTGATTCCGGCGTGCAGGTGATGGCCCAGCCACCCGGCAAGAAGAACCAGACCATTCACCTGCTGTCGGGGGGCGAAAAGGCCCTCACGGCCATCGCACTGGTGTTTGCCATCTTCCAGCTCAACCCCGCGCCGTTCTGCCTGCTCGACGAGGTGGACGCGCCGCTGGACGACGCCAACACCGAGCGTTATGCCAAGCTCGTGTCCAGCATGAGCAAGGGCACGCAGTTTTTGTTCATCAGCCACAACAAGATTGCGATGGAAATGGCCGAACAACTGATCGGCGTGACCATGCAGGAGCAGGGTGTGTCGCGCATCGTGGCGGTGGACATGGAGTCCGCGCTTTCGATGGCCGACGCCTGAAAAACTCAAATTCTCTGAACCCATGAGTACATTGCAACTGAGTCTGGCCATCATCGGCGGTCTGGTGCTGGCCCTTATCGTGGCCTACAACACCTGGACCTCGCGCCGCAATGCGCCCAAGCGCGCGCTGCCGCAAGAGCCCGTGGATCCCGCCGGTGAGCCGGTCCAGCGCCAGGAGCCCGGCTTCGATGCAGGGGCTGCCGTGGCCGTACCACCGGGTGAGTTTCACGGCCTCGACCGGGGCCCCGATCCCTTGGAGCATGCGGTCGATGCCGATGAGGCCCTGCAGCTGCCCGTGCCACCGTTTTCGCTGGAGCGCCGCCCCGGGCTCGATCCGCTCATCGATGTCATTGCATCGCTGCAGCCCGAGCATGTGGTGTCGGGCGATGCTGCCCTGGCCGCGCTGCCGCCGACCCGCCGCGCAGGCAGCAAGCCGTTCGCCATCGAAGGCCTTAACGAAGCGAACCAGCAGTGGGAAACCCCTGCACCGGGCCAGCGCTACCAGAGCTTCCAGGCCGGCGTGCAGCTGGCCAACCGCATGGGCGCGCTCAACGAGATCGAGTTTTCCGAGTTCGTCGTCAAGGCCCAGGCGTTTGCCGACGCCATCAATGCCGCCCCTGACTTCCCCGACATGCTGCAGGAAGTGGCCCGCGCCCGCGAGCTGGACCAGTTCGCCAGCGACCACGACGCCCAGCTCATGTTCATGCTGCGCGCCCGACAGGCCGCCTGGAGTCCCGGCTACGTGCAGCAGAACGCCGCCCGCTTGGGCTTTGTGCCCGGAGCCATGCCCGGCCGCCTGGTGCTGCCTGCCAGCGCACAGGGCTTGCCGCCCCTGCTCACGCTGGGCTACGACACCCAGGCTGCGCTGGCCGAAGACCCCGACCAGTCCGCCATCCGCGACATCACTCTGAGCCTGGACGTGGCGCAAGTTCACCGTACCGAACAACCCTTTGCGCGCCTGCGCGACGTAGGGGCCGCGCTGTGCGACGCGATGGATGGGGTGCTCTGCGACCAGAACGGCCAGCCGCTGCCCGCGATGGCCATGGACCCGATTGCTGCGGACCTGGAGCTGCTGTACGACCAGCTCGATGGACGGGATCTGTCGGCCGGGTCGGTGCTGGCGCGACGACTGTTCAGCTAGTGCAGCGCATGAGTGCAATGCAGGTCCGTCTGGCAACCGAAGCTGACCACGGCGCCGTCAAAGCTCTGTACAGAGAACTGCGGCCTCAGGACCCCGAGGTGGACAGTGATGCGTCCTTGGCGCATTTTCGTGTCGTGTTGCAGTCTCCGCAGGCGCGCCTCGTCGTTGCGCTTTGCGAAGGCGAAGTCGGTGCCACCTGCATGCTGGCTTCGATCCCCAATTTCGCGAGTGCAGGAATGCCCATCGGTGTCATTGAGCACGTGATTACGGGCGAGCGCTTTCGTCGCCGGGGGCTGGCACTTGCTGCTCTGGAGTTCGCTCTGGATGCGGCTTGGACAATGAATTGCTGCAAGGTATTTCTTCTCTCGGGTGCTCAGCGCGAGCAAGCGCACCGACTCTATGAATCTGCCGGCTTTGTTGGCAACCAGGAATTGGGCTTCGTCCAGAAGAACCCCAGGGCGGTCCGCCATGACTGAGCAATCTGATCTTTTTTCGGCTCCAGCGCCCGCAGATCAAGCGCAAACAGCTATCAAAATCGAAGCACTGCGCAACCAGCTCAACCACTGGGCGCACCAGTACTACGTGCTGGACGAACCCACGGTGCCCGATGCCGAATACGACCGTGTGTTCCGCGAGTTGCAGGCGCTGGAGGCCGCCCACCCCGACCTCATCACCCCCGATTCGCCCACGCAGCGCGTGATTGGTGCGGTGATGGAGGGCTTGGCATCGGTGCGCCACGCGGTGCCCATGCTCAGCATCCACACCGAAACCGACACCGAGGCCACCGGCGCGCAGGCGTTTGATGCCCGCGTGCGGCGCGAGCTGGGCCTGTCGGAATCGGACCCTGCCATCGAATACGTGGCCGAGCCCAAGTTCGACGGCCTGGCCATGAGCTTGCGCTACGAAAACGGCCGTCTGGTGCAAGCCGCTACGCGCGGTGATGGTGAGGTGGGCGAGGACGTGACGCACAACATCCGCACCATCCGGCAGATACCCCTCACGCTGCCTGGCGGTGTACCGCCGCTGCTCGAAGTACGTGGCGAGGTCTACATGCGCCGCGCAGACTTTGATGCTCTCAACGAGCGCCAGCGAGAGCAGGGCGGCAAGACCTTTGTGAACCCACGCAACGCCGCAGCGGGTGCGGTGCGCCAGCTCGACTCCGGCATCACCGCCCAGCGCCCCTTGAGCTTTTTTGCCTATGGCCTGGGCGCCATCACGCCGCCCGGCGATGGCGGGCCGGTGTTCCGCACGCACTACGAGATGCTGCAGACGCTGAAGTCCTGGGGTTTTCCAGTTGCAGCGCAGGTGCAGATTGCGGTAGGTGCTACTGAATTGGTAGCATTTCACCAGCAGGTGGGAGCCGGCCGCGATGCGCTGCCGTACGACATCGACGGTGTGGTCTACAAGGTCAATTCCCTGCAGTTGCAGCGCGACCTGGGCTTCAAGACCCGCGAGCCGCGCTGGGCCGTGGCGCACAAGTACCCTGCCCAGGAGATGGCCACGAGGATCGAAGGCATCGACGTACAGGTAGGCCGCACCGGCAAGATCACGCCGGTCGCACGCCTTGCGCCAGTGTTTGTGGGCGGTGTCACCGTCACCAATGCCACGCTGCACAACCTGTTCGAGATCCGCAAGAAGGGCGTGCGCGTGGGCGACACCGTCATCGTGCGCCGCGCGGGCGATGTGATTCCCGAGGTGGTGGGCGTGATGCCGGGCAAGCGCACGGGGTATGTGCCCAACTTCCGCATGCCCGCAGCCTGCCCCGTGTGCGGTAGCGATGTGGTCCGCGAAAAGGGCGAAGCCAACCACCGCTGCACGGGTGGCCTGTTCTGCGCCGCACAGCGCAAGGAGGCCATCCTGCACTTCGCCGCGCGCCGCGCCATGGACATCGAAGGCCTGGGCGACAAGCTGGTGGACCAGCTGGTGGATGCCAACGTGATCCGCACGCTGCCTGACCTGTACCGGCTGGGCCTCACGTCGCTCATCGCGCTGGAGCGCATGGCCGAGAAGTCGGCCCAGAACGTGCTGGCTGCGCTCGAAAAATCCAAGCAGACCACCTTGCCGCGCTTCCTGTTCGGCCTGGGGCTGCGCCATGTGGGCGAGGCCACGGCCAAGGACCTCGCTCGGCACTTTGGCACGCTGGACGCCATCATGGATGCGAGCGTGGAGCAGTTGCTGGAGGTGAACGATGTGGGCCCCGTGGTGGCACAGAGCCTGCATACCTTCTTCCAGCAGCCGCACAACCGGGAGGTGGTCGAGCAACTGCGCGCCTGCGGCGTGACTTGGCCCGAAGGCCCGGTGGCCGAGCGTGCCCCGCAGATCCTGGCGGGCAAGACGGTGGTGCTGACCGGCACCTTGCCCACGCTCAGCCGTGATGCCGCCAAGGACATGCTGGAAGCCGCTGGCGCCAAGGTGGCCGGTTCGGTCAGCAAGAAGACCAGCTATGTGGTGGCGGGCGCCGAGGCCGGCAGCAAATTGGCCAAGGCCGAAGAGCTTGGCGTGCCCGTGCTGGACGAAGCCGGCATGCTGGCCCTGCTGTCGGGCACAGGCGCCTGAAGCAATCTCCCCTTTCTCTGAGTTTTTGATGCGCACATTGCTGCTTTCCTTTCAGGCCCGCGCGGCGGCCCTGTTCCGCTGGCTGGCCGGCCTGTTCGCCTGGATACCCCGCCCGCTGCGCCGCGCGCTGATGTGGGGAGCCCTGGCCGTGCCTGCCGCCGTGCTGGTCTACACGCTGGTGCTCATCCCGTTCACCCCCTCCATCAGTGACATCCGCAAGGCCAAAAGCGAGCTGCCCGCGCAGCTGATGTCGGTGGACGGCAAGCTGCTGGCCGAGTACCGCTGGGCCAACCGCGAATGGGTGGAACTGAGCCAGATATCGCCCAACGTGGTGAACGCCCTCATCGCCACCGAAGACCACCGTTTTTACGACCACTTTGGTCTGGATTGGCGGCGCACGGCATCGTCGGTGGTGCACACGCTACGCGGGGACCCTCAGGGTGGCTCCACCATCACGCAGCAGCTGGCACGCAACCTGTTTCCGGAGGAGATCGGGCGCTCGCGCGTGTTCCCGCAGGCCCTCACGCGCAAGCTCAAGGAGGCGATCACCGCGCTCAAGATCGAGGCGTCGTACACCAAGGACGAGATCCTGGAGACTTACCTCAACACCGTGCCGTTCCTCTACAACGCCTACGGTATCGAGATGGCCGCGCGCACGTATTTCGACAAGTCGGCCGACAAGCTCAACGTGCTGGAAAGCGCCACGCTGATCGGCATGCTCAAGGGCACGGCCTACTACAACCCCGTGCTCAACCCCGAGCGTGCCCAGGCACGGCGCAACACCGTGCTGTCGCAAATGGTCAAGCGCGGCAAGCTCGAAGAAAAGCAGCTGGAGGCCCTGCAAAAACGCCCGCTGCGCGTCAATTTCGAGCGCCAGACCGAGGTCATGGGCCCAGCGCCCCACTTTGCGATACAGCTGCGCAAGCAGCTCATCGAGTGGGCCGACAGCCATGGCTACAACCTGTATGCCGATGGCCTGGTGATCCGCACCACCATCGACTCGCGCCTGCAGGCCATTGCCAACCAGGCCGTGGCGCGCCAGGGGCGCCAGCTGCAGGGCGTGGCCGACACCGCCTGGTCGCAGCGCAATGGCTGGGGCCCGAAGAGCGAGCTGGTGCAGACGCTGGTGCGCGAAAGCCCCGAATACCGCAACGCCGTGGACAAGGGCCAGACCCCCGAAGAGGCCTTGCAGGCGCTGCTGGATGACACCGCCTTCCTGCAGAAACTGCGCGCCGAGAAGACGCGCGTGCAGGCCGGTTTTCTGGCGCAGGACCCGGTCACCGGCCATGTGCTGGCGTGGGTGGGCAGCCGCGACTTTGCGCAAGACCCGTTCGACCATGTGCAGGCGGCGCGGCGCCAGCCCGGCTCCACGTTCAAGCCCTTTGTGTATGGCGCGGCGTTTGCCAGTGGCGCGTCGCCCAGCGATACGCTGATGGACGGGCCCGTAGAAATCCCCCTGGGTGGAGGCCGCGTCTGGCGCCCCACCGATGGTGGCCCGCCCAGCGACCAGCCCATGACGCTGGCCGATGGTCTGGCGTTTTCCAAGAACACCATCACCGCACAGGTCATGCAGCAGGTGGGCCCGGCCCGCGTGGCCGAGGTGGCCCGGGCCCTGGGGGTGCGCCAGTCGCCGCTGGAAGAGGTGCCATCTCTGGCGCTGGGCACCAGCCCGGTCACCCTGAAGGAAATGGTGACGGCCTACAGCTCCATCGCCAATCTGGGCCGCTATGTGGAGCCCGTGCTGATTACCCGCATCGAGGACCGCCACGGCAAGGTGCTGGAGGCTTTTGCGCCGCCTGCCCCTGAAACGGTTTTCGAGCCACGCGCCGCGCAGACCTTGCGCAATACCATGCGCGGCGCCATCGACCGGGGCACGGCCACCGCAATCCGCACCCGCTATGGCATCCAGGCCGATGTGGCGGGCAAGACCGGCACTACGCAGGACAACACCGACGGCTGGTTCATCCTGATGCACGCGCGCGTTGTGGCGGGTGCCTGGGCGGGTTTCAACGACGGCCGCATCACGCTGCGCAGCGATGCGTGGGGGCAGGGGGCGCGCAGCGCGTTGCCCATGGTGGGCGAGTTCATGCAGCAGGCCATTCGCACCAGGGCGATCAACGGGAATGACCGCTTTGTAGACGAGTTTGTGGATACCCCCCCGCCACCGGCGGATGGATCACTGGGCGCGATGCGGGAATGGATCCGGGGCCTGTTCGGAGGGGATGCGCAATCCCCCTCTGCACCGGCCCCCTGGCCCGGCACTCCGCCACGGCCCAGCGGTGATGGGCTGCCACCGGTCACCACGGACCCTGCTGGTTCGTCCCGGCCGCCTGTGCCAGCCGAGGAGCGGGTGGGCGGGTAGGTGCGAAGCGGCGGGGTGGGCCTGCGCACCCCAAGCCACCGAAGCGTTGCACAACGCTGCCAACTTTGACGTTGTAGGACGGCGTCGCCAGTCACTCCATGGTGCGGCTGGCGCCTGGCTTATGCGCGTAAACGAACAGACCTTTCATGGTGGGGCCCGCACATTGGCCCATGCAGTCGTTGTTGGACTGCATGCAACGCCAAAGGACTCACCATGAAAACGATTACCACCACCTTGCTTGTGCTGGCCACCCTCACCCTCGGCGCCTGCACCGGCCCCATGGGCCCCCCGGGAGCGCAGGGCAATACCGGCAACACGGGATATACCGGCAAGACCGGTGACACCGGCTATACCGGAGCCACCGGAGCCACGGGCAACCAGGGAAACACGGGTTACACAGGGGCTACAGGCAGCATGGGGTCCACAGGGGCCACAGGCGGGCAGGGCAGCACGGGTGCTACCGGCATGCAAGGCGCCACGGGCTACCAGGGGGATACAGGTGCCACGGGTGCCAAGGGCAACACCGGCAACACTGGTAGCAAGGGCAACACCGGTAATACCGGAACCTCGGGCGATGGCAGTACCGTCATCGTCATACCCGCCAAGCCGTGACACGGCGCGCTCCGCGGCTGACGGCCCGCGACCGGCGATGCGTCGGACGGGCGGACGTCAGACCACTGTGCCAGGCCACACAATGGCCTGCGCCACGATCACGGTCTGGCCGTTGAACGTGGCGGCGGGGGATCCGTACAACCGGTAGCCCAGTGCCAGCGCGTCGCTGACACGGCGGCAAAAGCTGGCGTCATCAGGGCCTGTGAGCAAGCGGTAGGCTGGCAGGCCATCGGGAGGTGTGCTGGCCGGGGCAGGGGACGTGGAGGTGGTAGTGGCAGTCATCCCACGGCCTATTCGATGTCAATGAAGTGCATACCCATGGCGCCCGCCTTGCGGTCGGCAAAGTAGCATTCCAAGGTTTCTTTCACGGTGCGGAAGGCCAGCTCGTCCCAGGGCACCTCGTCTTCGGCAAACAGACGCGCCTCGATGGTCTCGTAGCCGGGGTTGAACTGGTCGCTCAGCAGCGTGGCGCGGTAAAACAGGTGTACCTGGCCCACTCGGCGCACATTCAGCAGACTGAACAGCGGGCCCATTTCAATCTGGGCGCCAGCCTCTTCGTCTGTTTCTCGCGCGGCGCCCTGGGCCGTGGTTTCGTCCAGCTCCATGAAGCCTGCGGGCAGGGTCCACTTGCCCCAGCGGGGTTCGATATTGCGCTTGCACAGCAGGATGCGGCCATCGGGCAGTGCGGGCACCGTGCCCACCACGTTGAGCGGGTTCTCGTAGTGCACCGTGTTGCAGACGGGGCACACCGCGCGCTGTTTGGTGTCGCCGTCGTCCGGCAGGCGGTAGACCACGGCGGTGCCACAGGCGCGGCAGTGTTTGATGGGGCTGCGGAAGGTCATCGGAGGATTTTTCGAATCAAATCGGCTGCCAGCGCTTGTTCTATAAGCGCAAGCAGCTATGAAAAGCATAGTGCAGGGGCTGTGCGTCCAGACTGGGGCCCCGCGGCGCCCCGGCCAGGGCGTTACACCACGCTCAAGCGCAGCGTGCCCAGGCCTTCGACACCACCCTCCAGCACATCGCCGCGCACCACGGCGCCCACGCCTTCGGGGGTGCCGGTGTAGATCAGGTCGCCGGGCTGCAGCTCCCACGCGGCCGAGAGGTGTTCGATGGTTTCGGCAATGTTCCAGATCAGCTGCGCCACACTGCTGCGCTGCTTGTCCGCTCCGTTGACCTGCAGCCAGATGGCCGCCTTGGCAACGTCGCCCGCCTGGGCGGCCGGGGTGATGGGGCCAATGGGCGCGCTGGCATCAAAGCCCTTGCCGATGCACCAGGGGCGGCCCTGTTTTTTCATGTCGTTCTGCAGGTCGCGGCGTGTCATGTCCAGGCCCACGGCATAGCCGTAGATGTGTGCCAATGCGTCGGCGGCCTTGATGTTTTTGCCACCCTTGCCGATGGCCACGACCAGTTCGATCTCGTGGTGCAGGTTGGCGGTGAGGCTGGGGTAGGGCAGCTGGCCCGTTTCGCCAGCGTTGACCACCACGATGGCATCGGCGGGCTTCATGAAGAAGAAGGGTGGCTCGCGGCCGGTGAAGCCCATTTCCTTGGCATGCTCTTCGTAGTTGCGGCCCACGCAATAAATGCGGTGCACGGGAAAGCGGTCGCCGCTGCCCGCCACGGGCACGCTGGCCACCGGGGCGGGAGAAAACACGTAGCTCATGTCAGCCTCTCGAATTTCTGGGTTCAATGGAAATGAATGGTTGTCGGACGGCGCGGATGCCAGGGCAAGGACTGTGTCGCAAAAACCCCGGGCTGGACCCTGCGCGCCCTCGGTGTGGCAGTGTGCCATGGGCGCGGGCCGCCTGCTGGGGGGCGCTACACTCGCGCCCATGGCAAAGAGCTTCGATTTCCACAACACGCCAGGCCACCTGGTGCGCCGTGCCCACCAGCGAACCGTGGCGCTTTTCATGGAAGAGACTGCGGGGTTTGACGTGACGCCGGTGCAGTTCGCCATCCTGCACGAGCTGCTGGCACGGCCCGGTGAAGACCAGGTCACGCTGGCGTCCCGCGTGGCGTTCGACGCTGCCACATCGGGCTCGGTAATTGGGCGGCTCGAAAAACGCGGCTGGATCCGCCGCGAGCCCGACACCCGCGACCGCCGCCGCAAACTGCTGTGGATCACCCCCGAGGGCGAGGTGGCCGCGCTGCAGATGCGTGATGCCGCCCAGCGTGTGCAGGAGCGGCTGATGGCACCACTCAACGCGCAGGAGCGCGTCGATCTGATGGCCATCCTGTCCAAGGTTGTCTACAACCACCAGGACCCGGCAGGGGCCTCGGGCGCCTGACGGCCCCGGGCGGCCCCGAGGCTTGCCCATTCAGCGCCCGCTGTAGTGTGGGGCCCCACTGCCACGCTTTGAAACGTCCCCTTTCACAACGTATTTTCTGCATGCAGCTCTACAACTACTTCCGCTCCTCCGCCTCGTTCCGCGTGCGCATCGCGCTGCAGATCAAGGGCCTGCCTTACGACTACATCCCCGTGCACCTCGTCAAGGGTGAGCACCAGGCCCCCGCGTACGCCAGCCGCATCGGCGATGCGCTGGTACCCACGCTGGTGATCGATGACGGAGCGGCGCTGTCCCAGTCGATGGCCATCATCGAATACCTGGAGGAAACCCACCCTACGCCCGCGCTGCTGCCTGCCACGCCCCTGGCGCGGGCACACGTGCGTGCGCTGGCGCAGATGGTGGCGTGCGAAATCCATCCCATCAACAACCTGCGCGTCCTCAAGTACCTGGTGCGCGAGCTGAAGGTGGACGAGGGGGCCAAGAATGCGTGGTACCACCACTGGGTGCGCAGCGGGCTGGAGGCCTTTGAGCGCCAGCTGGCACTGTTGGCGCAAGAGCGCGAAACCCAGGGCCTGCCTCCCTCCGTGCTGTGCTGGGGCGACACCCCCACGCTGGCCGACTGCTGCCTGGTGCCGCAAATCTTCAACGGCCAGCGTTTCAACGTGGACCTGGGTGGCCTGCCACTCACGATGGGGGCATTCGAAGCCTGCATGGCATTGCCTGCCTTCCAGAAGGCCCAGCCGTCCGCCTGCCCGGACCACGAAGCTTGACCCCGCACGAAGGCCCTCTGGCGGCGGCCGACTGCTTGGTGCCCGACTGGCCCGCGCCCGAGGGTGTGTTTGCACTGTGCACCACACGCACGGGGGGCGTGAGCCTGCCACCCTATGACAGCCTGAATCTGGGGACCCACGTGGGCGATGACCTGGCCGCTGTGCACACCAACCGCATGCGGCTGCAATCTACGGTCGCTGCGGTGGCGAATGGCACACGGGCGGTGTTTCTGAACCAAGTACACGGCGAAGGCGTGGTGCACCTGGACAGCAGCACACCCGATGGCATCGACGCCGATGCCTGCGTGGCCACCGCGCGTGGTGTGGCCTGCACCATCATGGTGGCGGACTGCCTGCCGGTGCTGCTCGCACACCGTTCAGGCCGTGTGGTGGCGGCGGCGCATGCAGGCTGGCGCGGGCTGGCCGGAGTGGGCGGGCAGGGAGTGCTGGAATCGGTTTTCAAGCGTTTTGAGGCCCTGGCGCTGGATGGCAAAGCGCTAAATGCTATCAAAATGGAAGCAAACGATCCTGCCCAAACGTTCGCCCAGGACACCCTGGTCTGGCTGGGCCCCTGTATTGGCCCGCAGGCCTTTGAAGTGGGGGCCGAGGTGCGCTCGGCATTTTGCGAGGCGAACCCGGCTTCAGAGGCGTGTTTTGTGCCCAGCGGCAGCGCCAAAGGCAAATACCTGTGCAACCTGGCTGGACTGGCTCGACTGCGGCTGCAGGCGCTGGGGATCACCCACATCCACGGCAACGATGGCACATCGCCTTGGTGCACCGTAACCAACGCTTCACGGTTCTTTTCGCACCGCCGCGACAGTGGGGCCCTCGGCGCTAGCGGGCGCTTCGCCGCCTGCATCTGGCGCAGCTGAGCCCGTGGCAGTGGCTGCGGCTGCGGCTTGCTCCGCATCGTAGGCCGCCTGCTCTGCGGCCTCGCGTGCCTTGATTGCCCGCTTGCGCGAAGGAGTGCCAAGGATGTACACCAGAATGCCCATGGGCAGCATGCCATACAGCGCAAAGGTGATCACGGCGCCGAGCACGGTGCCGTTGGGGCTGGTGGCTTCGGCCACCGCCATCATGAGGGTGACGTAGGTCCAGGCGATGACGATGAGGTACATTGGTTTGTGTTCAGTGCAAGCGTTGAATCCGTTGCCATGTGCAAAGGGCTCGGCAACAATGAACCCGAGAGATAAAAAACCAGAAGCTTTGCCGCTGCGAGCGACCAATCACTGAGGAAAGAGCATGAATTCTGAATCACCCTGGGCCGAGAGCGCCGAGCAGTTCCAGAAGATTTTCGGGCAAAGCTGGTCGCAGGCGCTGCAGTCGTTCCAGAAGCTGGACATGGGCACCCAGGTTCCTGCAGCACCACCCCTGAAATTTTCGCCCACCAAACTGCAGTCCCTGCAGCAGCAGTACCTGAAAGACGCGCAGGAACTCTGGGCCCAGGGCCTGCAGGGGACCCCCGAAGTCAAGGACCGCCGCTTCTCCGGCGAGGGCTGGGCGAGCAACCCCGTTGCTGCGTTCTCAGCCGCAGCCTACCTGCTCAATGCCCGCACCCTCATGGGGCTGGCCGACGCGGTGGAGGCCGACGAAAAGACCAAGGCACGCATCCGCTTTGGCGTGGAGCAGTGGATGGCTGCCATGGCACCCAGCAACTTCCTGGCCTTCAACGCCGAAGCGCAGAAAAAAGCCATCGAGACCAAGGGCGAGAGCATTGCCAAGGGCATGCAGAACCTGCTGCACGACATCACGCAGGGCCATGTGTCGATGACCGACGAAAGCCTGTTCGAGGTGGGGCGCAACGTGGCCACTACCGAAGGCGCGGTGGTGTACGAGAACGAACTGTTCCAGTTGCTCGAATACAAGCCGCTGACCGCCAAGGTGTACGAGCGGCCCTTCCTGCTCGTGCCGCCGTGCATCAACAAGTTCTACATCCTCGACCTGCAGCCCGAGAACTCTCTGATCCGCTACGCCGCGGAGCAAGGCCACCGGACCTTTGTGGTCAGCTGGCGCAACCCTGACGACAGCCTCGCCCACAAGACCTGGGACGATTATGTGGAAGACGGCGCCATGGCCGCCATCGACGTGGTGCAGAACATCACGGGCGCCGACCAGATCAATGCGCTGGGTTTTTGCGTAGGCGGCACCATCCTGAGCAATGCGCTGGCCGTGCTGGCAGCACGCGGCGATGAGCCCGTGGCCAGCGCCACTTTCCTCACCACGCTGATCGACTTCACCGACACCGGCATCCTCGATGTGTTCATAGACGAGGCTTTCGTGAAGTTCCGCGAGATGCAGATGGGTAAGGGCGGCCTCATGAAGGGGCAGGACCTGGCCTCGACCTTCAGCTTTCTGCGTCCCAATGACCTCGTGTGGAACTACGTGGTGGGCAACTACCTCAAGGGCGAAACGCCGCCCCCGTTCGACCTGCTTTACTGGAACAGCGACAGCACCAACCTGCCGGGTCCGTTTTACGCGTGGTACCTGCGCAATTTCTACCTTGAAAACAACCTCGTCCAACCGGGCAAGCTCACCGTGTGTGGCGAGAAGATGGATTTGGGCAACCTCGACCTGCCCGTGTACATCTACGGCTCGCGCGAGGACCATATCGTGCCCATCAATGCTGCCTATGCCTCCACGCAGGTGCTGCCCGGCAAGAAACGGTTTGTGATGGGGGCCTCGGGGCACATAGCGGGCGTCATCAACCCGCCTGCCAAAGGCAAGCGCAGCCACTGGATTCGCGCCGACGGCAAACTGCCCGCCACGCTCGACCAATGGCTCCAAGGCGCGACCGAGCACCCCGGCAGTTGGTGGACCGACTGGTCTGGTTGGCTCAAGGGCCACGCGGGCAAGCAGATCGCGGCGCCCAAAAGCTACGGCAAGGGCACCAAGTTCAAGGCCATCGAGCCAGCACCTGGCAGCTACGTGAAGCAGAAAGCCTGATACGCAAAAGTCCTGACTTTCAGCACTGCGAGAATTACCAAGCAACCAACAACCTCCAACCACAAGGACATTCCATGGAAGACATCGTCATCGTTTCGGCCGCCCGCACTGCTGTGGGCAAGTTTGGTGGTGCGCTGGCCAAGACGCCTGCGACCGAACTGGGCGCCATCGTGATCCGCGAAGCCATCGCGCGCGCGGGCCTGTCGTCCGACCAGATTGGTGAAGTCATCATGGGCCAGGTGCTGGCCGCTGGCGTGGGCCAGAACCCCGCCCGGCAGGCTTCCATGAAGGCCGGTGTGGCCAAGGAAACTCCTGCGCTCACGATCAATGCGGTGTGCGGCTCAGGCTTGAAGGCCGTGATGCTTGCTGCGCAGGCTGTGGCCTGGGGTGACAGCGAGATCGTCGTGGCTGGCGGCCAAGAGAGCATGAGCATGGCGCCCCACGTACTGCCCGGCTCGCGCGACGGCCAGCGCATGGGTGACTGGAAGCTCATCGACACCATGATCGTGGACGGTCTGTGGGACGTGTACAACCAGTACCACATGGGCATTACGGCGGAGAACGTTGCCAAGGCCTACGGCATCACCCGTGACATGCAGGACGCCCTGGCCCTGGGCAGCCAGCAAAAGGCCGCCGCAGCGCAAGATGCCGGCAAGTTCGTGGACGAAATCGTGGGTGTGAGCCTGGCGCAAAAGAAGGGCGACCCCATCCTTTTCAATGCGGATGAATACCTGAACCGCAAGACCAATGCCGAAGCGCTGGCCGGCCTGCGCCCCGCGTTTGACAAGGCGGGTAGCGTGACGGCGGGTAATGCATCCGGCCTGAACGATGGCGCTGCCGCGGTGGTGGTGATGAGCGCCAAGAAGGCGGCCGCCCTGGGTCTCAAGCCCCTGGCACGCATTGCGGCCTTCGGCACCAGTGGTCTGGACCCCGCCACCATGGGCATGGGCCCGGTGCCAGCGTCACGCAAGGCCCTGCAGCGCGCAGGCTGGAACGCTGCCGATGTGGACCTGTTCGAGCTGAACGAAGCCTTTGCCGCACAAGCCTGCGCGGTGAACAAGGAATTGGGGATTGACCCTGCCAAGGTGAACGTGAACGGCGGTGCCATCGCCATCGGCCACCCCATCGGCGCTTCCGGCTGCCGCATCCTGGTGACCCTACTGCACGAAATGCAGCGTCGCGATGCCAAGAAGGGCTTGGCAGCGCTGTGTATTGGTGGCGGCATGGGTGTGTCCCTGGCCTTGGAGCGTTAATAGGAGCCCCTGCGCCTGTTTGCACCTGCGGTTCAGCCGTTTCTAAGGGGCAAAGCCAAAAATCGAAGCCGCGTTACGACGCGGCTTTTTTTATGTCTGGCTTCAGGGTGAACGTATGGCCGCCGTGGCCCCACTTCGGCGTGCGCAGGTGGTTGCAAGATGTTTCTATGGGATCGTTGGAAGGCTCTGGCTTGCACCAAAACTGTGACTCTACCGAGACACATAGCGCGTAAGGCGTGTGACGCATGCCGATATGCCAAAAAGAAAAGGGCTTCAGTGTTTTCCTTCACGGCGGCGGTAGATTTCTTCGGTAGAGTGGCTGTTGAGCAAATCACTAACAAGGAGAAATCACATGAGCCAGAAAGTTGCATACGTCACCGGCGGCATGGGCGGCATCGGGACTGCCATTTGCCAGCGCCTGCACAAGGAGGGCTTCAAGGTCATCGCAGGTTGTGGCCCTACCCGTGACCATGCCAAGTGGCTGGCCGAGCAGAAAGCCCTGGGCTACACCTTCTATGCGTCGGTGGGCAATGTGGGCGACTGGGATTCCACGGTAGAAGCCTTTGGCAAGACCAAGGCCGAGCACGGCACCATCGACGTGCTGGTGAACAACGCCGGCATCACCCGCGACCGCATGTTCCTCAAGATGTCGCGCGAAGACTGGGACGCGGTGATTGAAACCAACCTCAACAGCATGTTCAACGTCACCAAGCAGGTGGTGGCCGACATGGTGGAAAAGGGCTGGGGCCGCATCATCAACATCAGCTCGGTGAACGGTGAAAAGGGCCAGGCGGGCCAGACCAACTACTCTGCTGCCAAGGCGGGCATGCATGGCTTTTCGATGGCGCTGGCGCAGGAGCTGGCCACCAAGGGCGTGACGGTCAATACGGTGAGCCCCGGCTACATCGGCACCGACATGGTCAAGGCGATCCGCCCCGATGTGCTCGAAAAGATCGTTGCCACGGTTCCCGTCAAGCGCCTCGGTGAACCCAGCGAAATCGCTTCCATCATTGCGTGGCTGGCTTCGGATGAAGGTGGCTACGCGACCGGTGCCGATTTTTCGGTCAACGGTGGCCTGCACATGGGTTGATGCCCGAAGGCTTGGAAAAACAAAAAACCCCGCAATGCGGGGTTTTTTGTTGGAGGAGCAAGAGGGAAGGGGTCGCCGGTTATCTTGCTTCGAGGAGCCTATGAAATGGGCCGTTTGGCGGAAACACAACCGGTACCTTGGTACGCTTTGTGCTTTGATTTTGCGGCTGGCATTGGATGGGCGCTTGAAGCGGGAAGCTGGCTGCCACGCCTTCAGAAGCGGGCGGGAGCGCGCTTGCGATCGCGTTCGTCTTCGGGCCAAGCGGACAAGATTGCGGTGGTATTCATGCTGGAAAACTCCTGTGATGTACCAACAACGCGGCCCATCTACTGTCCGTTGACAGCGTCTCGCAAAAAAATGCAACCGTAAGTGCCCGCAGGCTTACCTCTACACCGCTATCAAAAATAATAGCTAAAAATGATTGCTGGATAAGCGCAAAGGTCGAATAACGATCACTTTGCGATTACATGAATTTACATTTTTGGCCTATGCTGCTGCCGAAATTTCTTCCAATTCGGAAGAAATTTCCAGCCAGCGTTCTTCCAGTTGGGCGGTCTCATCATGGCCTGCCTTCAGGGCGCGGCCACACTCTGCGATCTCGGCCGGGGGCAGGGCCTGCGTGAGCTTGTGCTCGAGCGCAGCCCGTTCGCCAGCCAGCGTCGCCAGGCGCTTGTCGATCTGTTCCAGCTCTTTTTTGAGCGGCCGGGTTTTTTCGGCTTGTTGCTGGCGCGCCTGGGCATCCAGTTTGCGTTGTTCTCGCCCGTCCCTTGAAGGTGTTGGGGCGGAGGCCGGTGTGGGCACCAGGGCGGCGACAGGAGCGGGATTTGCTGCCGCTGAAGGTGCGTTGGCCTTGGTGGCTGTGGGGGCGGCCTCCGAGACCTGTGCCTGTTCGGCCAGGCGCGCCTCTTCGCGAAGGCGTTTGGACTCTTCGAGCAGGTAGCGCTGGTAGTCGTCCAGATCGCCATCGAAGGGCCCCACAACGCCCCGGCCTACCATCCAGAAGTCTTCGCAGACCGAGCGCAGCAGCGAACGGTCGTGGCTGACCAGCATGACGGTGCCATCGAAGTCGTTGAGCGCCATGGCCAGGGCCTCGCGGGTCGCCAAGTCGAGGTGGTTGGTAGGTTCGTCGAGCAGCAGCAGGTTGGGACGCTGCCAGACGATCATGGCCAGCACCAAGCGGGCTTTTTCGCCACCGCTCATCGTGCCCACGGCCTGCTTGACCATGTCGCCCGTGAAGTTGAACGTGCCAAGATAGCTGCGCAGGTCTTGCTCGCGGCTGGGTTGCTTGATGTCGGGGCCCAGTTCCTTGGCCAGGCGGATCATGTGCTCCAGCGGGTTCTCGCTGGGGCGCAGCACATCCAATTCCTGCTGGGCAAAGTAGCCGATGTTCAGGCCCTTGCCTTCGGTCACGCTGCCGCCCAGGGGCTTCATGGTGCGGGCAATGGTTTTGACCAGCGTGGACTTGCCCTGGCCGTTGGCACCCAGAATGCCGATGCGCTGGCCCGCCAGCACCGAGCGATTGACGCCAGTGAGGATGGTTGTGGGCGTGCCCTCGTCGTCCACATAGCCAAATGATGCATCGCTGATAGCCAGCATCGGGTTTGGCAGATTGGCAGGTTCCTTGAACTCGAAGGTGAAGTCCGCCTCGGCCAGCACGGGGCCAATCTTTTCCATGCGTTCGAGCTGCTTGACGCGGCTTTGCGCCTGCTTGGCCTTGCTGGCCTTGGCCTTGAAGCGGTCGATGAACTTCTGCAGATGGGCCATCTTCTCCTGCTGTTTGGAGAAGCTGGCCTGTTGCAGTTCAAGCTGCTGGGCGCGCAGCTCTTCGAACTTGCTGTAGTTGCCACCGTAACGGTTCAACTCGCCTTGCTGGATTTGCAGGGTGACGTTGGTGATGGCGTCCAGAAACTCGCGATCATGGCTGATCACGATCATGGTGCCCGCGTAGCGCTTGAGCCAAGCTTCGAGCCAGACGAGGGCGTCCAAGTCCAAGTGGTTGGTGGGCTCGTCCAGAAGCAGCAAATCGCTGGGGCACATCAGCGCGCGCGCCAGTTGCAGGCGCATGCGCCAGCCGCCCGAAAAGCTGTTGACGGGGTGGTCGAGCTCGCTCACGCGAAAGCCCAGGCCCAGAATGAGTGCCTGCGCGCGTGCCACCGCATCATGGGCGCCGGCGTCGTGCAGGTCCGAATAAGCATGGGCGATGGCCATGCCGTCGTCGCTGGCCTCTGCATCCAGCAACTGTTGCTGGACCTCGGCCAGACGCGTGTCACCCTCCAACACAAAGTCAGTGGCCGACTGGTCGGTTTCGGGCATGTTCTGCGCGACCTCCGCCATGCGCCAGCTAGTGGGGATGTAGAAATCTCCCCCGTCTTCGTGCAGTTTGCCGCTGAGCAAGGCAAACAGGCTCGACTTGCCCGCGCCATTGCGGCCCACAAGGCCTACGCTTTCGCCGGGGTTGATGGTGGCGGAAACGCTGTCGAGCACGACTTTGGCGCCGCGTCGCAGGGTAACGTTCTTGAGGGTGATCATCCGGAACTCAGAAAAAAGCGCACCCGCACTGGGCGGGTGGCGTGAAAAAGCAGGGGGCCAAGGCTGTTGCAAACCATCCAAGGGATGCAACAAGCCGGTGGCGCGCAACCCTCTATTGTGCCGTGAGCCGGCTTTGGGCGGCCAAGGCCTGCCGAGTCACCAGCAAAACCTGGTCTTCACCTGCACTGGTATCGAGCCAGAAAACAGGCAGTTGGGGGAAAGCGGCCTCGAAGTAAGCGCGTTCGTTGCCAATCTCCAGAATGATCACTGCATCCTCACTCATGCAGGCGGGAGCAGCGGCAAACAGCTGGCGCACAAAGTCCATGCCATCGTTGCCTCCGGCCAGGGCCAGCTCGGGCTCGGCACGGTATTCGGCGGGCAAGGCGGCCATGCTGGCCGCGTTTACGTAGGGTGGATTGCACAGGATCAGGTCCCAGGGGCCGGGCAGGGCTGCCAGGCCATCGGACAGCTGTAGCTGGATGCGGTCCTGCAGGCCGTGTTTGTCCACGTTGATGCGGGCTACCGCCAGCGCGTCGGGCGATATGTCGGCGCCCGTCACTTGCACCTCGGGCCAGGCCATGGCCGCCAGCACGGCCAGGCTGCCGTTACCCGTGCACAGGTCCAGCACCTGACGGGTGTGGTCGCTCAGGTACTCGTCAGCCCCCCCATCGACCAGCAATTCGGCAATGAAGCTGCGCGGCACGATGGCGCGTTCGTCCACGTAGAACGGTACACCCTGCAACCAGGCCTCTTGTGTGAGATAGGCGGCGGGCTTGCGGGTGCGGATGCGCTCTTCAAAAAGAGTAGCTACCAGCGCTTGATCGGCGGGCGCTACGGGCTGATTCTTCATGGAATCGGGGGCTTCCGACAGATCACTGTCCAGCGGCAGCCCTAGACGCCAGAGCACCAGCCAAGCGGCTTCGTCGTGGGCATTGGTGGTACCGTGGCCAAAGGAGACGCCTGCTGCGGCAAGGCACTGCGCACCCGATTCGACCAGGGCACCCACGGTATCGCCCGCGACGGTGGGGTGCTGTTGTGGAGTGTTCATGCTGGCACTCCATTGGCGGCCAGGGCCTGCGCATGCAGGTTTTCCAGCGTGCGGCGGTAGATGTCCTTGAGGGGGTCAATGTCGGCCACGACGATGTGCTCGTCGATCTTGTGGATGCTGGCGTTGGGAGGGCCGAGTTCAATCACCTGGGGGCACACCTGGGCAATGAAACGGCCGTCGCTGGTTCCGCCCGTGGTGGAGAGTTCGGTGGTCAGCCCGGTCTCTGCAGTGATGGCCTGCTGCACGGCGCCCACCAGTTCGCCGGGGGTTGTCAAAAACGGCTGGCCGCCCAGCGTCCAGCGCAGGTCGTATTCCAGGCCATGGCGGTCCAGCACGGCGTGCACACGCTGCTGCAGGCCTTCGGCAGTGGATTCAGTCGAGAAGCGGAAGTTGAAGTCGATCACGACCTCTCCCGGAATCACATTGGTGGCACCCGTGCCGCCGTGCATGTTGCTGATCTGCCAGCTGGTGGGCGGGAAAAACGCGTTGCCCTCGTCCCACACCGTGGCCGCCAGCTCCGTGAGTGCGGGCAGGGCCTGGTGAATGGGGTTGCGGGCCAGTTGCGGGTAGGCAATGTGCCCCTGAATACCGCGCACAGAGAGCTTGCCACTGAGCGTGCCGCGCCGCCCGTTCTTGATCATGTCACCCGTTTTTTCGACGGAGGTGGGTTCTCCCACGATGCAGTAATCGAGCTTTTCACCACGCGCCTTGAGTTGCTCGACCACGACCTTGGTGCCGTCCACCGAGGGGCCTTCCTCGTCGCTGGTCAGAAGAAAAGCCAGCGCGATCTGCGGATCGGGCGTGGCGGCCAGGAACTCTTCCACCGCCACGACAAAGGCGGCGATGGAAGTTTTCATATCGCTGGCACCACGGCCATAGAGCTTGCCGTCCTTGTGGGTAGGCACAAACGGGTCGCTGCTCCACTGTGCCAGCGGGCCTGTGGGTACGACATCGGTGTGGCCGGCAAATACTACGGTTTTAATAGCTGCTTGCGCTTTTCCATCAAGCGATACAGGCCTTTTTGCCCACAAATTGCTGACACGAAAGTCCGCCGGGCCGCTGTCCAGGCGCTCACACACAAACCCGAGCGGAGCCAGCCGCGCGGCCAGCAGTTCCAGGCAGCCCGCATCCTCCGGGGTGATGGAGGGCAGGGAAATGAGCTGTTCGGCGAGGTGCAGGGTACGGGACATTGGGGATTCGGTGGGATGGGGCCGTGCAGTCAGCGGTAGTTAGAGAGCGAAGCGTAAGCATCAGCGCGGCCTAGGCGAGAGACGGCAAGCCAAGGGCCGCCCCGCAGCGAGGGCGTCGTCCCCCAGGAGGGAAGGCGCCGCAGGCGACTCAGGGCGGAGACATTTCATGCCGCTGGTTTGACGTCCAGCACGATCTCGGTGAAGGAAGGCGCGTCGTCGGGTGCATCCCGCGCTTCCTTCTGCGCCTTGGCGGCATTGGCGGCCAGGGAGAAGTCATTTTGCAAGCGCCACATGAGGTTGGTAGGCGAGTCAGCGTAGGCCATGCCTTCCTTGCGGTCGATCTTGGAGTCCATGATCAACCGGGCGAGGGCTTCCTCAAAGGTCAGCGAACCTTCGGCCATGGACTTCTCCATCGCTTCTTTGACGCCTGAGAAATCGCCTTTTTCGATCAGGTCGGACACCAGCTTGGTGTTGAGCATGACTTCCACCGCCGGAGCACGGCTGCCGTCGATGGTGCGCACCAGGCGTTGGGAGATGATGGCCTTCAGGGCGGATGCCAGGTCGCCCAGCATGGTGGGACGCACTTCGACGGGATAGAACGACAAGATGCGATTGAGCGCGTGGTAGCTGTTGTTGCCGTGCAGCGTGGCCAGACACAAGTGGCCGGACTGGGCGTAGGCAATTGCGGCCGACATGGTTTCGCGGTCGCGGATTTCGCCGATCAGGATCACATCCGGCGCCTGGCGCAGCGCGTTCTTGAGGGCGGTCTGCAGCGATTGGGTATCACTGCCGATCTCGCGCTGATTGACGATGGATTTCTTGTTCTTGAACTGGTACTCGACCGGGTCTTCGATGGTGAGGATGTGGCCGGTGAGTGCTTCGTTGCGGGTGTCGATCATCGACGCCAGGGATGTGCTCTTGCCCGAGCCCGTGGCGCCGACCATCAGGATCAGGCCCCGCTTTTCCATGATAAGTTCGCGCATCACGGGTGGAAGGCCCAGCGAGTCGAATTCGGGAATCTGCTGCGAGATGAAACGGATCACCACCGCGTAGCTGCCGCGCTGGCGCATGGCACTGATACGGAAGCGGCCCACACCGCTGAGCGGCACGCCCATGTTCAGCTCGCCGGTTTCCTCCAGTTCTTCGATGCGATCTGGAGGGACCACTTCGGAGAGCAGGTTGCGCGGCGCATCGGGCGGCAGGATCTGGTTGTTGATCGGGATGCATTCGCCGTTGATCTTGATCAGCGCCGGGGCATTGGCCGACAGGTAGACGTCTGATGCCTTCTTTTCGCTCATCAGGCGAAGAATCCGCTCCATCGTGCTCATGGTGTTTCCCTCTTGTTGTCGGTGTCTGTCGGCGGGCAGGCGGGATGGCCTGCCCCGGGCTTGAATGCGATCAGTCGCGCAGCAGATCGTTGATGCTGGTCTTGGAGCGCGTCTGCGCGTCCACCTGTTTGACGATGATGGCAGCGTACATGCTGTAGGGCGTGCCGTTGGCGGCCGTCTTGGGCAGGTTGCCGCTGACCACCACCGAGCCCGAGGGCACGCGGCCATAGCTGATCTCGCCCGTGGCGCGGTTGAAGATGGGGGTGCTCTGGCCCAGGTACACGCCCATGCCCAGCACGGAGTTCTCTTCGACCACCACGCCTTCAACCACTTCGGACCGTGCACCGATGAAGCAGTTGTCTTCGATGATGGTGGGGCCGGCTTGCAGAGGCTCCAGCACGCCACCAATGCCCACGCCACCCGACAGGTGCACGTTGGCACCGATCTGTGCGCACGAACCCACGGTGGCCCAGGTGTCGACCATGGTGCCTTCGCCCACATAGGCGCCAATGTTCACGTACGACGGCATCAGGATCGCTCCCTTGGCGATGAAGCTGCCACGGCGGGCGACGGCGGGTGGCACCACACGCACCCCGGTGGCCTTCATTTCTTCTTCAGACAAGTGGGCAAACTTGGTCTGCACCTTGTCGTAAAAACCCAGGTCACCGGCCTTGACCACTTCGTTGTCCTTCAGGCGGAACGACAGCAGCACCGCCTTCTTGATCCACTGGTGCACGGTCCACTGGCCCACACCTTCGCGCGTGGCCACGCGCAGCGTGCCGTTGTTCAGCTCGGCGATCACATGCTCGACAGCGTCCTGGATTTCCTTGGGGGCGGCGGAGGGCGAAAGGCTGGCGCGGTTGTCCCAGGCGTTGTCGATGAGGGTTTGCAGTTGTTGGGTCATGTTGTTGTCTGTCAGTCTGTGGATCAGGAATCAGAAATCAGGCAGTGCGGGACTGGATGAATTGCACGATGCGCAACGCAGCCTCCACGCACTCTTCGGTTTCGGCCACCAGGGCCATGCGCACGCGCTGGGCACCGGGGTTGCTGCCCTGGGCCTCGCGGGCCAGGTAGCTGCCAGGGAGCACCGTAACATTGTATTGAGCCAGAAGGGCCCGCGCGAACTCGGCGTCGTCCATGGCAAGCTGCTCGGGGACTTTGGCCCAGAGGTAGAAACCTGCATCGGGAAGGGCTACTTCCATGACACCCGCCAGCAGCGGCGTGACTTGGGCGAACTTCTTGCGGTAGCGCGTGCGGTTTTCCACCACATGCTGCTCGTCACCCCAGGCCGCAATGCTGGCTGCCTGCACGATGGGGCTCATGGCGCTGCCGTGGTACGTGCGATACAGCAGGAAGGCCTTGATCAGGGCAGCGTCACCCGCCACAAAACCGCTGCGCATGCCGGGAACGTTGCTGCGCTTGGAGAGGCTGGTGAAGGAGATCAGGTTCTTGTAGTCGCTGCGGCCGAGCTTGTCGGCAGCCTGCAGGCCGCCCAACGGCGGCTCGTCGCGGAAGTAGATTTCGCTGTAGCACTCGTCCGAGGCAATCACAAAACCATACCGGTCGCTCAGTTCAAACAACTTCTTCCACTCCGTCAGTGGCATGACGGCGCCGGTGGGGTTGCCAGGGGAGCAAACAAAAAGCAACTGCGTCCGCTGCCACACGGAGTCCGGCACCGCGTCCCAATTCACGGCGAAATTGCGTGTCGGGTCGCTGGCCGCGTAGTAAGGGGCCGCGCCCGCCAGCAGGGCTGCACCTTCATAGATCTGGTAGAACGGATTGGGGCAGACTACCAGCGGCTGGCCCTGTGAAGGATCGATGATGGTTTGGGCAAACGAAAAAAGTGCTTCCCGAGAACCATTCACGGGAAGGACCTGGGTGGCCGGATCCAGCGTGATTGCATAGCGCAAATTCAGCCAGCGGGTGAAGGCCTCGCGCAAGCCCAACTCGCCAGCGGTGGCGGGGTAACTCGCCAGGCCACTGAGGTTGTTACTGAGTGCATCTTTGATGAACTGCGGTGTAGGATGGCGTGGCTCACCCATGCCCAGGCTGATGGGGCTGTAGGCTGCCGGGGGCACCACCCCCGCAAAGAGCTGCCGCAGCCGCTCGAAGGGGTAGGGCTGGAGATGGGAAAGCAGGGGATTCATGGGGCGCCATTATGGGCGATCACCTCAGATCAGTCGGCACTGGATCGGCCATGGTTTAGCGGATCGTGACCGGAGCTGACCTCAATGCGTCGATGGGCCCGTGGTCTGTCAATCCGCCGTAAGTGCGTGTACCTAGTATTCAGCCGTTTGATCAGAACAATAGAGGAGACACGATGTCAGGATTCCTACCGCTGCGTCCGGGGCTCTGGTGGATGCGCAGGTGGCATTTGCCTGGCAAGCTGCTCTCGCTGAGTCTTCTGGTGGGGGCGGCACTTGCCATTGCTGCGTTTGGGGCGTCTTGGTGGGCGCTTGCCTTGGCCGCAGTGGTGGTGTTGTACGCTCTGCTCGTGCTTTACCTCAGTCTGGCCACCGACCTTGCGGGTCTGGCGCAAACCATAGAGCTGACCCAGGCCGGGGATCTCCGGGCCCAGCCCCGTCGCGACTACGGGCAAGACGAAGTGGCCGAGATGGCGCAGTCGCTCGACCGCATGGTGATCACGCTCTCCTCCATGGTGGCTGACATCCGTAGCAATGCGGCGCTTGTCGCCCATGCTGGGCAGAGCCTGGCCGAGGGCAATCGCTCGCTGGCCGACCGCACCGAGCAGCAGGCCGCCAACCTGGAGCAGACGGCCGCCAGTGTGGAGCAACTGTCTTCAGCGGTGCAGAACAACGCTCAGACCGCGCACAGTGCCGATACCCGGGCGGCGCAGGTGCGTGACGCAGCCGATGTGGGCGCCCAGGCCATGGCACGTGCAGTGCAGTCGGTCGAGGCCATCCAGCAAGGTGCGCGGCGCATGACCGAAATCATCGGTGTGATCGACAGCATTGCATTTCAGACCAATATCCTTGCCCTGAACGCAGCCGTTGAGGCTGCTCGCGCCGGAGAGCAGGGCCGTGGGTTTGCCGTGGTGGCAGCAGAGGTGCGCACGCTGGCCAAGCGGTCCAGCGATGCCGCGCACGAAATTCGTGAACTGATCGGTGCCTCGGTCAGTCAGGTCGAAACCAGTGCGGGCCTGATTCGGGCGGCCGGGGAGGGGATCTCGGACATGGCGGGGGGCATTCGCAGCGTGGCAGCCAGCATGAGCGAAATCTCCGGATCGAGCGCCGAGCAAAGCACCGGCCTGCGCGAGGTGAGCGCCGCCGTGCAACAACTGGACCAGATCACCCAGCACAACGCCCAGATGGTGGGCCATGCCGTGCAACAGGCAGAGGCCCTGGAAAGCCGCGCGTCCACCCTGTCGCGTGCGGTCTCTGCATTTCGCCTGCAGCAGGGCACGGCCGAGGAGGCAGTGGCGCTGGTGGGCAAGGCCATGGCGCTGCACAAGAGTACCTCGCGCGACCAGTTCCTGCGCAGCATCACTGACAAGAATCAGCCCTACCACGACCGCGACATGTATGTGTTTGTCCTCGACTCCGCAGGCACCTACCTGGCCTTTGGAGGCAACACCGCCAAGGTGGGCACGCGGGTGCAGGACATTCCTGGCATTGCGGGCGACCGGCTGGTGAACGACATCGTTTCCCAGGCGGACCGTGAGCCGGGCTGGGTGGAGTACGACATCACCAACCCTGCCACGGGTGCGGTGCAGACGAAGATGTCTTACGTCAGCCGCGCGGGCGATCTGTATGTGGGGTGTGGGGTGTACAAGACGCTGGCAGCGCGTTGACCCTTTAACCCGTAGGCGCTGGCCCAGCGGGGGGCTTGACAGCGCCAGACCGACTACTGCGGTCCCTGGAGTCGTCGCTGTCGGGCTCGCTCCATCGCTGCAGCGATGACGGCTTGACGCGCGGCTTGGGAACTCCCCGCAGCAGCGGGGGAGACAACCGGGGTTGAAGATGCAGCGCCGTCCTTGGCTGACGCTCCTGGCGCTTCTTCTTCCTCTCCTTCGTCCAAGACCGGATCCAGCGGAAGACGTTCGCGATGGGCCTGGTAGCGCAGGCGCGCCTGTTGCGCCAAAGGACCTGACCATGCGGCCCAGCCGGTGGCATTCCCGCTGGCGTTTTCGAGCTGGATGCAATCCACAGGGCACACCGGAATGCACAGCTCGCACCCGGTGCAATAGGGCTCGACAACGGTGTGCATTTTCTTGTGGGAGCCCACGATGGCATCGGTGGGGCAGGCCTTGATGCACAGCGTGCAGCCGATACACCAGGCTTCGTCGATGTACGCCACGGTGCGTGGGGCTTCCACACCATGCTCTGCACTCAGCGGCAGCGGTGCTTGCCCCGTGATGGCTGCGAGGCGGGCGATGCCCTCAGCGCCCCCAGGGGGGCACTGGTTGATGGGCACGCCCTCTTCGGCAATGGCCCGGGCGTATGTGGCGCAGTCGGGATAGCCGCAGCGTGTGCACTGTGTCTGGGGCAAGGCCGCGTCGATCCGCGCCGCAAGCGTGAGGGCGGCGGCAGTTGATGCGGAAGCTGGCCGGGGGGGGCTCAAGCCTTGCGCGCCGCATTGCGGCGGGTGCGGGCAGATGCCGCGGCGGTCACCGTAGTCTTCGCTGGCGTGGCAACGCCCACATCAGCGGGTGCGGCAGCGCCGGTGGGCTTGCTGGTGGCGGCTGCGGGTGCTGGTGCCACCCAGCGGGTGGCCACCGCCGCAGGCGCCTTGGCCGTGGGCTTGGTTGGCGCTTTGGCGGCTGCTTTGATGGGCGCTTTTACAGCCGCTGTGGCGACGGTTTTGACGAGTGGCTTGGCGGCTGCCTTGGGGGCGGGCGCTGCGGCTTTTGTTGTTGCTGCTGCGCGGTAGGGGGGGTTGTCGTCCGGCGTTTCCGTGACGGGAGCTGCGATTTTCGCCTGGGGCTTTTCGTGTTCCAGGATGAAAGCGCGTACCTGGGGGTAGACCACTTCGCGCCAGCGCCGGCCGCTGAAGATGCCATAGTGGCCCGCGCCCTTGGCCTCCAGATGGCGCTGTTCCTTGCGCACGATGCCGCTGCACAGATCGTGCGCGGCTTCGGTCTGGCCCGAGCCGGAGATGTCGTCAAGCTCGCCTTCCACCGTGAACAGGGCGGTCGTGGTGATGTCCTGCGGGCGCACGCGCTCGATCTTGCCGTCGGGGGAGCGCACATCCCAGGTGCCGTGCACCAGTTTGTAGTCCTGGAAAACGGTCTGGATGGTTTCCAGGTAGTAGTCGGCGTCCATGTCGAGCACGGCGTTGTACTCGTCGTAGAACTTGCGGTGGGCCTCGGCGCTGGCGTCGTCGCCCTTGATCAGGTCCTTGAAGTAGTCATAGTGGCTGCTGGCGTGGCGGTCCGGGTTCATGGCCACAAAGCCGGTGTACTGCAGAAAACCTGGGTACACGCGCCGCCCTGCGCCGGGGAAGTTCTCGGGCACGCGGTAGATCACGTTGTTCTCGAACCACTCAAAGCTACGGTTTGTCGCCAGGTTGTTCACCGAAGTCGGGGATTTGCGGGCGTCGATGGGGCCACCCATCATGGTCATCGTCAGCGGCGTGGTTTCGCCACGGCTGGCCATCAGGGACACGGCAGCCAGCACGGGCACGGTGGGCTGGCACACGCTGATCACATGGCAGTTGCCGTAGATGCCCTGCAGGTGGCGGATGAACTCCTGCACGTAATTCACGTAGTCGTCGAGGTGGAACTCGCCCTCGGCCAGGGGGACCAGCCGCGCATTCTTCCAGTCGGTGATGTAGACCTTGTGGTCCTTGAGCATGGTGCGCACGGTGTCGCGCAGCAAAGTGGCGTAGTGCCCCGACAAGGGCGCCACGATCAGCACCACAGGCTGGGCCTTGAGCTTGGTCAAGGTGGCGGTGTCGTCCGAGAAACGCTTGAAGCGGCGCAGTTCGCAGAACGGCTTGTCCATCTCGATGCGTTCGTGCACCGCCACACCGACGCCGTCCACATCCACCGAATGGATCTCGAAAGCGGGCTTTTCATAGTCCTTGCCCAGGCGATACAGCAGTTCGTAGCCCGCAGACATGCGCTGCGCCAGCGGGCTTTCGCTGAAGGGGGACATGGGGTTGCTGAACAGCTTGGCTGCAGCCTGCGCGAAATCGGTAAAGGGCTCCATCAGGGAGCGCTGGGTTTCGTAGATGTGATACAGCATGGGCGAAACTCCGTTATGTTGCAGTGCAATATAACAGCACTTCGTAACAAGCGCATGGAGGAAAACCACCAATGCCAAGTCACCTATGCGACAGATCAAGGCGTCTCACTTGGAGCTTGTCCAATGAGCTGATGCCAATCAAAATGCTATTGAATAGATAGCGATAAATTTAATGTGGACGAGCGGTAGGGCCCAATTTTTCTCAAATTATTGCGGCTTTGGCTCAGCCTGCTCCTGCAACCACGCCTCGAACGACTCCCGGGCCGAGTTGCGCAGGGCGGGGCGGAACGCGGTCTTGTTACTCAGGTACAGGCAATGCCGGATCACGGTATACGGATTGAAGCTGGCCTGGGGGTTTTGTTCTTCGAAGTGCTGCTTGTAGCGCTTGACCACGCCCACGGTCTCGCGCATCAGCGCATTGAAGCGGGCCCGCGTCATGCCCCGGGACCACGCCTGAATGTCGTCCACAAAACCGTCTACCTTGGAAGGCTCGAACTCGAAGTCCTTGAAGAAGTGCGTTGCAATCTTGAGGAAGGTGAACGCGTTGAGCTCGCTGCTGGGGACTTGGGCCTTGCTGGGGGCCTGCGGGTTGTCGGCGGTGGCAGGGTCGGGCAGCGGCTCGGCGGTTTCGTCGGGGGCTTGCAGCAGTTCGGCGGCCGTGGCGTCGCGGATCTGGCGGAACTCGCGGTCGGCCAGCTCGAACAGGGCTGACAGCACATTGATGCGGCGCTTGAGTTCGCCTGGGATCGATTTCTTGTACTTGATCCGGTGGTCCAGCACGCTCCAGGAGTCCTGGATGATGGTGCGCACCTGCAGCTCGAACGGCAGGTGGGCATAGGCTGCATGCTCAGGCTGCGTGCGTTCGGCATGGCTGAGCTTGAGGTCCAGATGCAGGCCTTTGTAGCCAAATGAGGCCTCGGTGCTTTCCACCGCCGTCACCTTGTCGGTGACATCGATCACGGCAAAGTGCCCGCGCACGATGGCCGCGATTTTCTCCAGCTCGTCCTCGTACAGGCACACCACACGCACGCCGACCAGGTCGGTGATGTAGTGCTGGATCTCATAGGGCGTGTTGTTTTCCTCCAGCGCCGGGCGGTATTTGCGCACGAACTTGCGGATGCATTCATCCACATCCTTGACGCGGCCCTCCACCTTGGCGATCTCTACCCCACCCGACTGCGTGACCACGGCGGCCACCATGGCGGTGAAGGCGGCGCAGGCGGTTTCCAGCGCAGCGGATTGCTCTGCGTAGAACGCGCGGAAATGGGATTCCTCCAGGTCGAAATCAAGCGATGGCATGCTGGTTCTTTGGTGTGCGAGGGTGGCGGGTGGGGACGTGCTCAGGCCCCTGGTGCGGTGTTGAGGATGGTGCGCAGGAAGCATATCCAACAATGCCCGCCCGGCGTTGCCCTGTGTGCAAAGTGTTTGCGCAAATACAGCTTTCTTGTGCCGGACAGATGCCCATAATGGTGCAGATCGCCACGGCGGTGGCTTTTGCCGACCGTGGCGGGTATATCACCCAGAACGCCATGACCCAACATTCTCCGGCAGGGATCGTCGATGCAGCCGCTGGGTCCACACCCTTGGCGCCTTCCTCTGGAGGAGGGAAGGGGACCACCAGCCACCGGTGGGTTCCCGTCGTGCTGCCACCTCTGGTGGGGCTGCTGACCCTGGGGCTGACGTTCTTGTACTGGCAGAGCGCCGAGAGCGGTGCCCGCGCCAAGCAGGAGCAGAACTTTCAGGTCGCGGCCGACCAGATCGCCTACAACCTCAAGGACCGGATGGCCACCTACGAGGTGGTGCTTCGCGGAGTCAAGGGGTATTTTGAAGGGTCCGAGCGCATCGATCGGGCCGAGTTTCAGGCCTATGTGGGGGCGCTCCAGCTGCGTGAAACGCGCCCTGGCTTGCAGGGGGTTTCGCTCGTCATGCAGCTACGTGCTTCGGCACTGGCGGCGCACCTGGATGACATGCGCCAGCGCGGTTTTGCCCAATACACCGTGCGTCCCGAAGGTGCGCGCGAGGTGCTGGCGCCCATCACCCACATCGAGCCCTTGGAGGGCAACAACCACAAGGCGCTGGGATTCGATGTGCTGACACTTCCCCCAGCAAAGGAAGCACTGGACCGGGCCCGTGACACCGGAGAGCTCGCCTTGTCCGGCCAGTTGACGCTGCTGCAAAACAGCAGCCCGGGGCTGGTCATGTACATGCCGCTGTATGGCGCGGGCGTCGATACGCGCGCGGTGCATGGTCGGCGCGCGGGCCTTGCCGGCTGGGTGTCCGCGCCGTTTCGCCTGGAAGACGTCGTCCAAGGCATGTCGCGCGAGTTTGATGCCGACATCGGCTTTCGGATCACCGACGACACCCAAGCAGGCGCTCAAACCCTGCTGTTTAGCAACGTTGTGCACCAGGCCGCTGTGCAGGGGGATGCCCCCTCGGGTCTGCAGGCACGGCGTGTGCTGGAACTGGGTGGCCGCCGTTGGGTGTTGCAAATGTCGCCACTGCCTGCGTTTGCGGCGCGTTTTCAGGATGAGGGGCACCACCCTGTGGCCCTGATGGGTACGGTGCTGAGCCTGTTGCTCGCTTGGTTCACCTGGCTCTTGGCCACGGGGCGCGAGCGGGCCGTGGCACTGGCACGCGACATGACGGCGGAGCTGCGCGCCACGCGCGATGACCTGGAGAGTACGCTCAACGCCATCCCCGACCTGTTGTTCGAGGTGGGGCTGGATGGCTGCATCTACCACTACCGGTCGGCGCGGTCCGAAGCACTGGCCGTGCCGCCCGAGATGTTTCTGGGTCGCTTGCTGCGCGACGTGGTCCCGCCCGAGGCCGCCGCAGGCTGCCATGCAGCGCTGGAGGCCGCGCACCGCACGGGCTATTCGGCGGGCCACCAGTACCGCCTAGAACTCCAGGGTGCTACGCACTGGTTTGAGCTGTCCATCGCCCGCAAGGAAAGCGCTGCGCCGGGCGATGAACCCCGGTTCATCGCGCTCTCGCGCGACATCACCGAGCGCAAGCAGGCCGAGGCGCGCACGCACCAGCTGGCTTATTTCGACGCGCTCACCGGCCTGCCCAACCGGCGCATGCTCCTGGACCGCATGGAGCACGCCTTGCGCAGCGCCCAGCAAACGGCGCAGGTGGGCGCCGTGCTGTACATCGACCTCGACAACTTCAAGCAGATCAACGACGCGCGGGGGCACACGCTGGGCGACACGCTGCTCATGCAGGTGGCGCAGCGCCTCACGCTGCAGCTGCGCCCCGGCGACACCGTGGCCCGCCTGGGCGGGGACGAGTTTGTGGTGCTGGCGCATAACGTGGCGACCGACATGGAGGCCGCCGGGCGCCAGGCCCTGCTGGTGGCCGAAGAAATCCGCACTGCGCTGGAGGCGCCATACACCATCGACACGCACCTCTACAGCACCACGGGCAGCATCGGCATTACGCTGTTCCCCAAGCGCGGCGAAGGCGTGGAAGACTTGCTGCGCGAGGCCGACACCGCCATGTACCGCGCCAAGGACCTGGGCCGCAACCGCATCCGCTTTTATGAAGCGGCCATGCAGGCCGATGTGCAGGAGCGCCTGGCGCTGGAGCAGGACCTGAAGAAAGCCCACGCTCTGGGCCAGCTGGCTGCATTCGTGCAGAGCCAGGTGGACGCATCCGGCACCGTGGTGGGCGGCGAGTTGCTGATGCGCTGGGACCACCCCACGCGCGGCAATGTGCCGCCCGGCCGCTTCATCCCCATCGCCGAAGCCTCGGGCCTGATCCTGCGCATGGGCGACTGGATGATCCAGCAGGCCTGCGAAACCCTGGCGCGCCTGCAGGCTGCGGGGCGCGAGCTGTCGCTGTCGGTCAACGTGAGCGAGCGGCAGTTCCGCCAGGACGACTTTGTCGAGCGCGTGCGCCACATGCTGGCCCACACCGGCGCCCATCCAGCCAACCTGATCCTCGAAGTGACCGAGAGCCTGCTCATCGAAGACCTGGACGACACCATCGCCCGCATGACCGAAATCGTGGGCCTGGGCGTGCGCTTTTCCATCGACGACTTCGGCACTGGTTATTCGAGCCTGGCCTACCTCAAGCGGCTGCCGCTGTATGAGCTCAAGATCGACAAAAGTTTTGTGGACGACACCCCTGACGACCCGAGCGACACTGCCATCGTGCAGTCCATCATCTCGGTCGCCAGCCACCTGAACCTGCGCGTGGTGGCCGAGGGTGTGGAAACCCGTGCACAAGCAGATTTTCTGGTGGCGAGCCAGTGTGACTGCCTGCAGGGCTACCTGTTCGGTCGGCCGGAGCCGCTGGCGGCGTGGCTGGGTAGGCTGACTTCACCGCAATGATGCGCTGCGCGCTTGGTGAAAGTGCTGCACCGCCTAACCAGGAGCCGAAGGTGGCTCAATGGGCCACGAACGCCCAGCGTTCATGGTCCCGCCAGCGGCCATTGATCTTGAGGTAGCGGGGCGAAAAGCCTTCTTGCCGGAAGCCACAAGCCCGCACCAGCGCAATGGACGCTGCGTTGCCGGGCTGGATGTTCGCCTCCAGCCGGTGCAGCTTCAGTGGCCCAAAGGCGTGGCGCAGCAGCTGTTGCATGCCCGCACGCATCAGGCCCTGGCGCTCGTAACCGGCGAAGACGTAGTAGCCCAGGTAAGCGCTGCGAAAGTTGCCCATCACGATCTGTGAGAGATTGAAGACGCCCGCGATCTGTTCGCCTTCGCCCGCTTTGGGCGGCCGGCACACCAGAAAACCCTGGTTCGCAGGCGTGTCCAGCTGCGCCAGATAGGCTGCAAACGACTCGGGGGTCGATGGCGCCGAGGTCCAGGGTGTATGCAGGGCCTGGCTGCGCTGGGCCAAAGTGACAAAGCGCTCTGCATCCGCTGCCACGGGTGCGCGCAAGGCGACGGGCGCGGTGGCTTGGGTTTTTACGCGCACTTGCACACGCTTTGGTTCTGCCCGCAAGCCATCACCCCGCTGCGCGGCGTCAGGCAGCCAGGGCCTGGGCTGCTGGGTCTGCAGAAGATTCAGGCGCGTTGGCATACGCCTGCATCGCCAGCGCATGCACCTCGCGCGCAGGGCGGTCCTTGAGCAGATGGTTGCTCCACACCTGGCGCCAGATGCGGGCACCGGGCAGGCTGTGGCGCAGGCCCAGCATGTGGCGGGCGATGTGGGGCCAGGGGGTGCCGTACTGGGCAGCCTCGCGCTCCATGTACTCGACCATCTTGATTTCGACCTCTTCGCGCGTCAGGGGGCAGGGCATACCACCTTGTTCGCCGTAGTAGAGCTGGTCCCAGCGGGCCAGCCACCAGGGGTTGTGGTAGGCCTCGCGACCGATCATCACGCCGTCCAGGTGCGTGAGCTGCTCTTGCACCACCGCATCGGTGGTGATGCCGCCGTTGATGGCGATGGTGAACTGCGGAAACTCTGCCTTGAGCCGGTGCACCACCTCGTAGCGCAGGGGCGGGACATCGCGGTTTTCCTTGGGGGAGAGGCCTTGCAGCCAGGCGTTGCGCGCATGCACGATGAACACGGTACACCCGGCGTCGGCCACGGTGCCGATGAAGTCGCGCACAAAACCGTAGTCCTCCACCTTGTCGATGCCGATACGGTGCTTGACGGTGACGGGCACGCTGACCACGTCCTTCATGGCCTTCACGCAGTCGGCCACCAGCTGAGGCGATTTCATCAGACTGGCGCCAAACGCGCCGCGCTGCACCCGGTCGCTGGGGCAGCCGCAGTTGAGATTGATTTCGCCGTAGCCCCATTGCGCGCCCAGGCGCGCAGCCTCGGCCAGCTTGTCGGGCTCGTTGCCGCCCAATTGCAGGGCCACAGGGTGCTCTTCGGCGTTGAAGCGCAGGTGCCGCTCGGTGCCGCCATGGATGATGGCGCCCGCGTTCACCATCTCGGTGTACAGCAGGGTCTGGCGGGTCAGCAGCCGGTGAAAGTAACGGCAGTGGCGGTCGGTCCAGTCCATCATCGGGGCGACGGACATGCGCCAGGGGCTCAGGGTGGTTTCCACGGGCAAACTAGAAAAGCGGGGAGGGTGGGGGTTGCGTGGGGTGCGCCTGTGGGGACGAAGGCGCCCGCAGGGCTGCAACTGGAAAGCCGCGATTATCCCACCGACCTCGCGGCCAGCACCAGCGTGTGGTTTTGAATAGAAATGGGTGCTAGCGCTTATCTAGCAAGCGCTAATTGCTATCAAAAACAGAGCTTTCGAATGGCTTGCAACAAAACGCTGTGCGGTTGCGCCCTTGGGCGTGCTAGCCCGCCGGCTGCGCCCCTTCGCGCAGCCCATAGCGGCGCACCACCTGGGCGCGCTGGCGCGGGTCGATGTTGATGTGGGTTGCATCGCGCCCCGCCATGGCCAGCAGGCGTGGGTCCATCACGCGGCGCCACAGGGGCGGCACGTAGGCCAGGGTGAACATGCCGAAGTAGCCAATCGGTAGCTGCGGCACATGGTCGAAATGCCGCAGCGACTGGTAGCGCCGCAGCGGATGCGCGTGGTGGTCGGAATGCCGTTGCAGGTGAAACAGCGCCCAGTTGGAGAACAGGTGGTTGCTGTTCCACGAGTGGTGTGGCTGGCAGGGCTCGTAGCGGCCGCTGGCGTCTTGCGTGCGCAGCAGGCCGTAGTGCTCTACGTAGTTGGCCGAGGTGAGCTGAAAGTTGGCCCAGAACGAGGCCACCACCAGAAACGGCAGCACGAACGGGCCCAGCCACAGGGCCAGGGCGGTCCATAGCAGCAGGGTAATCAGCGCGGGCTGCAGGATTTCGTTGTGCCAGGAAAACTGCGGTTGTTGCTGGCGCGCCAGCCGGTCTTTCTCCAGCGCCCAGGCCCGGCGCAGGGCTCCGGGCATTTCGCGCAGCGCGAAGCGGTAGATCGACTCGCCCATGCGCGACGACGCCGGGTCGGCCGGGGTCGCCACGTCGCGGTGGTGGCCCCGGTTGTGTTCGATGAAGAAGTGCCCGTAGGCCGTGGGTGCCAGTACCAACTTGGCCAGCCAGCGTTCGAGCTTGGAGTTTTTATGGCCCAGCTCATGCCCCAGGTTGATGCAGAAGCCGCCCACCGTGCCCGTGGTCAACACCATGGCCAGAACACCATGCCAGGGCAACGTCTGCGTGGCCACAAACCAGGTGCTGAAGATAAAAGCCGCCCACAGCACCGGCACCAGCAGGTAGGTGATGCGGCGGTAGTAGCGGTCTCGCTCCAGCGCCGGCACGGCGGATTCGGGTGGGTTGCTCTGGTCCACGCCCAGCAGCCAGTCCAGCAACGGCGCCGCCAGGTAGAAAAACGCCACCGGCGTCCACAGCGTCAGCGCCTCGCCAGTCCAGAGCATGAGCGCTGGGCCCACGGCCACGGTGCAGGGAACCACCAGCGACAACAGCCACGCATACCGCTTGCGGTCGCGGTAGGTGGTGTCGTCGTTGCGGGCGGCTTGCAGCATGGTCCAGGGCGTAGCGTGGCGTGGTGGGGCGGCTCCGGGGAAGGAGAGCCATGCCAGTCATTCTGGTCAAGCGCCTTCGAAATGCCAGATCTTTTTGACCAAAGTGAGGCCGGGAGAAGATTGTTGACAATGCCGCCAACGGAGATTCTCCGCGGGCAGGTTGCCCTGCCTCAAAACCGGGCATAGGGGCTATCGGCGATACTCCCAGCGCTTGCGATTGACGGTGGCACGACCGCCGCTGCCTGTTTTCTGCCTCCCCCCTCATGCACCACACCATTTTTGACACCCCGGTTGTCAACACGCTCCTGCGCGCCTTTTCCCGCTTTACGCTGCGCATTACCGGCTGGAAGATTGAAGGCGCCTTGCCCACCCACGCCGCCAAAAGTGTGCTGATTGCCGCGCCCCACACCAGCAACTGGGACTTGCCTTACACGCTGATGCTGGCGTTCTCGCTGCGCTTGCGGGTGTACTGGATGGGCAAACACAGCCTGTTCAAGGCGCCGTTCGGTGGCGTGATGCGCTGGCTGGGCGGCATTCCGGTGAACCGGGAGCAGTCCGGCAACCTGGTCGCCACGTCGGCCCAGGCGATGCGGGAGGCCGATGGCCCCATGCAGCTCATCGTGCCGCCCGAGGGCACACGCGGCAAAACGCGGCACTGGAAGACAGGCTTTTACTTCATCGCTCAGCAGGCGGGCGTGCCCATCGTGCTCGCGTTTGTGGACTATGGTCGCAAGGTGGGCGGCCTGGGCCCGGTGTTCGAGCCCACGGGTGACCTGGACAGCGACATGGCGCGTATCAAGGCGTTTTATGCGCCGATCCAGGGGAAGAACCCGAAGCAATTCGAGACCTGATGCAGGTCATTGAATTTTGGTGAAATTTGGCTCTATCGCTTATCTATAAAGCGCAAGCAGCTATCAAAAATGAAGTGAATGCGGGCGTTAATGGTGCTCACGCCCCCACGCTGCGGCGATCAATCTTGCGGCTTAGCACGATGCTGGTCTGCGTTTGGCGCACGCCGTCCAGTTGCCCCACCTTGTCGAGCAGGGCATCGAGCTGCTCATGGCTGGTGCAGCGCAAGAACACCAGATAGTCAAACGGCCCGCTCACGGCGGATACCTCTTCGACCTCGGCCATGGCCTCCAGCGCGCGCAGCACGGTGGGCGCGGTTTTGGGCAGCACGCTGATGCTGCACCAGGCCCGCACGGTGGTGGCATCGAGCTGGGTGCCCAGCCGCACCCCATAACCCGCGACCACCCCCGAGCGCTCCAGCCGCGCGATGCGCGCCACCACGGTGGTGCGGGCCAGCCCCAGCTTACGTGCCAGCGTGGCCGTGCCCTCGCGGGCATTGGCCTGCAGCAGGCTCAGCAGCTGGCGGTCGGTGTCGTCCAGGGGTTGTGTCATGGGCTCCTACCCAAAAAGTCATAACGTCTATCATATTCGCCGTTATGGCAAAACAAAGAGCGTTTTTCGACGTTATTAGCGCTACACATTGACAGCACCCTTGCCTAGCATCAAGGCATCTTCAACACCGCTCACTGCTTCACGCAGTGACCACCACCGGGAGTGCCGCCATGACCACCCTTTCCAACACCTCCACCGCCTCCCACGCCGCCTCCCACCGCGCCATCACCATCCTGGGCGCGGGCCACATCGGCTTTGCCATGGCGCTGCTGCTGCTGCAGGCCGGCGACTACGACATCCTGGTGGTGGACCGCGACCCGGCGCGCCTGGCCGAGGTGGCTGCGCTAGGCGTCTCGACCCAGTTGGCGACAGACGACGCAAGCCTGCAGACCGCCATCGACGGCCGTTTTGCCGTGCTGAACGCGCTGCCGTTTCACCGCGCCGTGCCGGTGGCGACGCTTTGTGCCGCAGCCGGAGTGCACTACTTTGATCTGACCGAAGACGTGGCAAGCACCCAGGCCATCCGGGCACTGGCGGCCAACGCCCGCAGCGTGCTCATGCCCCAATGTGGCCTGGCCCCGGGTTTCATCGGCATCGTGGGCAACGATTTGGCGCGCCGTTTTGACACCCTGCACACGCTGCGCATGCGCGTGGGCGCGCTTCCGCGCTACCCCCAGGGCGCCCTGCGCTACAACCTGACCTGGAGCACCGAAGGGCTCATCAACGAATACTGCAACCCCTGCGAGGCCATTGTGGACGGAGTGCGCACCATAGTGCCCGCGCTGGAAGGGTTGGAAACCTTTGCGCTCGACGGTGTGGAATACGAGGCGTTCAACACCTCCGGCGGGCTGGGCACTTTGACGGAAACGCTGGCAGGCAAGGCGCGCCAGGTGGACTACCAGTCCATCCGCTACCCCGGCCACAACGCCATCCTGAAGCTGCTGCTCAACGACCTGCGCCTGCGTGACCGGCGCGATCTGCTCAAGGACATTCTGGAGACGGCCATTCCGACCACCGACCAGGATGTGATCGTGGTGTTTGCCACCGCATCCGGCCTGAAGGGCGGCCGGCTGGTGCAGGACTCGTACTCCGCCCGCATCGTGGGCACCCAGGTGGGGGGGCACACAATTAGCGCTATCCAGCTCACCACGGCGGCGGGCATCTGCACAGCACTGGACCTGGTGGCCCAAGGCCGGTTGCCTCAGCGGGGTTTTATAGGTCAGGAAGCGGTGGGGCTGGGGGATTTTCTGGCTAACCGGTTTGGGGTGGCATATGCGGGGGAGCGCCTGAAAGTAGATTTAGCCGTATAAAATGGAAAATTGAAATTTATACGGCCAATGGACTATCTTCCCCTTCCGGACAGTGCTGCGCGGCAGTTCATCGACTCGATCACCATCTTCGAGGAGTACCAGCGCACCCGCAAACAGGCATCGCAATATGCGGGCGGCATGTACTGGAAGGCACAAGGCCCCTACGAATATCTTGTAAAGACCCAGCGCGACAACAGCCAGGAGCGCATCGGACCGCGCAATGAACAAACGGAGTGGGTCTACAAAGAGTTCACAAGTTGCAAGACAGCCGTGGAGGACCGCCTCAAGACTCTGCGCGCTGCGCTCACTGACGCTCAGCGGCTGAACAAGGCCTTGAAAGTCGGCCGTACCCCTGCGATGGTGATCGACATTCTGCAGGCGCTCGAAGACGCGGGCCTAGCGGAGCACTTCACCGTGGTTGGGACGCATTCGCTGTATGCGTACGAAAGCGCAGCGGGTGTGCGCATCGTGCAAGGCGCATTGGCTACGCAGGATGTGGATCTGCTGTGGGATGCCCGCCGCAGGGTGCGGTTCATCACCGAGATGGAGCGTTCGGACGTGTCGATGCTTCAGGTGCTGCAACGCGCAGACTCCACCTTCCAGCGCAAGGAAGGTCAAAACGAGACTGCCATCAACGCCAAAGGCTTTGAGGTGGACTTCCTGCGCAGGATGGCCGAGGGCGACGATCCGCACCCCTTCCGCTTCTCTTCCGACGAGGATGATCTGTGGCCTGTGCAGGCCGTCCGCGCTTCGGTACTGACCACCGCGCCGCGCTTCGAGCACGTTGTGGCATCGGCCACCGGACACATGGCGATGATGCGCACCATCGCTCCGGCAACCTTCGTGAAATTCAAGCGTTGGATGGCAGAAAAAGCCCCCGCGCGTGAACCACTCAAGCGCAACCGGGACCGCCGCCAGGCCGACATCGTTCGAGGTCTGCTCGACCAAGGAATGCTGGTGTCCTGACTGTGAACTTCCGAGGGGTTAGCGTCCGCCAGGCTTCTGGTACATCCCCTCAATCGCCTCGGCAAAGTGCGCCATCAGGTTGTTGCGCTTGAGCTTGAGCGTGGGCGTCATGAAGGTGTTTTCAATGGTCCAGGGCTTCAGCGTCAGGTGCACCGCACGCGGCACGGCGTATCGGGCAAAGCTGGCGGTGTTCTTTTCGATGCGGGCCAGCACGGCGCGGTGCACGCTGGGGTGGTTCAGGCTGTCGGCGTCTTGGGCCGAAAGACCCAGATCGCCCGCCAGCCGCTGCCATTCATCGCGCTTGAGCACGGCCACGCAGGCGATGAAGGGGCGGTTTTCGCCCACTACAAAGGCCTGCTCCAACAAAGGGTCGGCCAGCAAGGCCAGCTCCAGGTCGCCCGGCGGGATCTTTTCGCCGGTGGAGGTGACGATGATTTCCTTGATGCGGCCTTTTATATAGATGCGGTCGTTCACGATCTCGGCCTGGTCGCCCGTGCCCAGCCAGCCGTCGGCGTTCAATATCTTGGCCGTGTCTTCCGGGCGCTTCCAATAGCCCTTCATCACGATGGGGCCGCGCACTTGCAGCTCGCGGTTCTCGCCAATGCGCACTTCCACACCGGGTAATGCCTTGCCTACGCAGGCGGGGTCGTTGTCGTCCAGTGCGTTGACCGACACCACCGGTGCGGTCTCGGTCATGCCGTAGCCCTGGATCAGCGGCAGCCCCAGGCCCAGAAAACACTTCGCAATGGTGGGCGACAGCGGTGCGCCGCCGCTCACCGCCACCCGCACGCGGCCGCCAAATTGGGCCAGTAGCGGCTTGGCCACCAGGGCCTCCAGCACCGGCCAGGGCAGGACAGCCATCCAGCCTGCGGCTTGGCTGCTGGCGTCGGGAGTCGGCGTGGGCAAGCCTTGGGCGGCGCAAAACCGCGCCCAGCCCTTGTTCTGCGCGGCTTCATACAGCTGCATCTTCCAGGGCGTGGGTGACAACTTTTCGAGCAGCTTGGCGTGGATGCGCTCGTAGATGCGCGGCACCGACACCAGCACAGTGGGGCGTACCGTCTTCAGGTCTTCGGCCAGTTGGGGCACCGAGCGCGCATAGGCCACGCAGCTGCCCGCCGCAATCGGCAGGTAGTACCCGCCCGTGCGCTCGAAGGTGTGCGACAGCGGCAGGAACGACAGGAATACGTCCTCCACCGTGGGCGCAATGCGCTCCAGCACCGCCTTCACGTCGCTGACCACGTTGTGGTGCGTCAGCATCACGCCCTTGGGTTTGCCTGTGGTGCCCGAGGTGTAGACGATGGCCGCCAGGTCGTCTGCCTCCGGGGCTTTGGGTACGGGAGCGCTGCCCGCATGCGCCGCACCGGCCAGCCATTGCGCCAGCGAACCGACCGCAGGGCCGTCCCCAGACGCTGGTATTGCGGTGAGCGAGGCGCCGTCATCTGTGATGACCACTGCACGCAGGGCCGGAAATGGCGTGCCGACGGCCTGAATTTTTTCCCACTGCTCCACGTGGCTCACAAAGAGCATCGACGCCTCGCAGTCGGCCAGGATATAGGCAATGCTGCCGGGGTTGTCGATGGCATGCAGCGGCACGGGAACGCAGCCGGTGGCCAAGGTTGCCTGGTCCGCGCACATCGCGTTCAGGCCGTTGGGCAGCAGGATGGCGATGCGCGCCGCTGCGGGCAGTTGCATGGCCGCCAGGGACTGGGCCCATGTGCCCACGCGTTGGGCAGTCTCAGCCCAGGTCAAGCTCGTCCAGGCTTGGGAGGTGGTGTCGAAGGCTCGGTACGCCTCGGAGTTGGGGGTGCGCGCAGCGCGGTAGGCGAGAAGCTGGGGCAGCGTTTGCACGCTGGCGATATCGGGTGGGGCGAAGGTCATCAAACTCTGAAAGTAAGCGGGGAGCATTCTGCAAGGTGGCGCGACAGAGGCCCTGGGCATCATATCCAGCGTCAGCGCTGTCACACGTCTGCGGCTTGCGTGCTTTGTCAGAAATGGTTTATTCCCGTATGCGCAATGGTGATGAGGGCGCGTTTGCAGGCGATGCTGCAATTGGCCGTTTCATCCCGCCTTTAGAATTTTCAACGTCGCAATACAGCCGTTTCTCTGCCGATGGGTGGAATGGCCATGAGCCATTGCCCAATGCGGAGAGCCTATAAAAATGAACCGTCAAAAAATTCTAAATATTCTGTTGGCCGCGCTGTTGCTGAGCGTGGTGTTTCTTGCTTGGAGTAATGCGACACGCTATGGCAACCGTGCGCAGAAGGGGGGGAACTATGTGCTGGCAAAAATGTGGTATCTCATTGCCGCTCACAGCGGGGACGGCGCTGCGCAGAACAATTTAGCTGGCTTTTACGCGGAGGGGTTGGGAGGAGACCGCAGTGACAGGTTGGCAGTCAAGTGGTTTGAAAAAGCGGCAGCCGCCGGAGTCTCTGCAGCCACATTTAACCTGTCCAATTTTTACGAAGAAGGGCGGGGTGTACCGCGAGATATCCGCAAAGCCACAACGCTGCTGGAGGATCTGGCAAAACAAGGAGACTCAGTGGCTGCATTCAACCTCGGGCATATCTATGCCACGGGGCGCGATGACTTTCCCCAGGATATGGAAAAGGCTATTCAGTGGTACGAAATATCTGCACAAAAGGGTTATGCGTCTGCTCAGTACAACCTGGGAAACATCTATGCCCAAGGTACCGGCGGGGTAGCCAAAGACTGGGTTCTTGCTGGCCAGTGGGTTTTAAAGGCCGCACAGGGAGATCATCACAAAGCCCAAATGGATTATGGTTTCATGCTGCTGGCTGGAATTGGGGTGCCGGAAAACCGAACGGAAGGGATTCAGTGGCTGGCGAAGGCAGCCAAAGACCCGGCTACTTTCAAACTGTTGCAGGAGCGGGTTGCGCTTGTTTGTGCAAGCACACCGGGTGCCGTCGAGAAAGAGCCTTGCACCTGGTGGACGAAGGGCCACAAACCATAGTGTGGTCGAACCCTTAGCTATGTGAGGGGGCTTTGGGTCTTCACGCGCTCGGGACCTCGAAATCAGAGAGCTTCTTTGCGCGTGGCTCAGTCCGGGGTCGCCGCTTCCAGCCCTTGCGCAAAATGCGCCTGCATCGCCTTTACCGTCGCCTTGGCATCGCGCGCCATCATCGCGCCGAGGATGGCGCGGTGCTCTTTCAGTGAATCCTCAATCCGCCCCTGCTTGAGCAGCGAGTTGTGGCGGTTGAGCTTCATCACCTTGCGCAAGTCGGCCACCATCTGGCTGCGCCATCGGTTGTCGGCCAGCTCCAGCAGCAGCATGTGAAAGCGCTCGTTGACTGCAAAAAAGCGCTCACGCTCATTGGCGGCTGCCTCCAGCTCGGCATGCAGATCCTGCAATGCTTGCAGCTGAGCCGGTGTGGCGGTGGTGGCCACCACGCCTGCCGCATCGCTCTCCAGCAGGCTGAGCAGGTGGTACACGTCGCGCAGGTCTTTTTCGCTCATTTCGGTCACATAGGCGCCACGGCGCACCTTCATCGTGACCAGGCCTTCAGCGGCCAGCACCTTCAACGCCTCGCGCAGGGGCGTGCGGCTGATGCCGAATTCCTCGGCAATCTTGAGTTCGTCAATCCAGCTGCCCGGCTCCAGTTCGCGCCGGAAGATGCGCTGGCGCAATTGCTCGGCCACTTCTTCGTAGAGCGCACGGGGAGTGAGGGTGAGGGCAGACATGGGGTGGATTGTAAGCTGGGCGGAATATTTTGAATCAATAATTATGAATGATGTAAACTCGCCGCCACACCACTGCACCTGTGCGGTCGCCGCCTGTGCGCTGTGTTGGACGCCCCAACGCCATCTTCGGAGTAGCTTTTGCCATGAGTGACAACCCCACCAACAACGCCCCAGAGTTCGCCGCGTCTTCGCTGGAAGCCTGGGCCAAGGCCGCAGCCAAGTCGGCGCCGGGGGGCGATGTCAGCGCCCTCAACTGGGTCACGCCCGATGGCATCACCGTCAAGCCGCTGTACACCGCCGAAGACACGGCCAGTCTGCCGTACGCCAACACGCTGCCGGGTTTTGAGCCCTATCTGCGCGGCCCCCAGGCCTCCATGTATGCCGTGCGGCCCTGGACGATCCGCCAGTACGCAGGTTTTTCGACCGCTGAAGAATCCAATGCGTTCTACCGCAAGGCGCTGGCCGCAGGCGGGCAGGGCGTGAGTGTGGCGTTCGACCTGGCCACCCACCGGGGTTACGACAGCGACCACCCCCGCGTGACGGGCGACGTGGGCAAGGCCGGGGTGGCAATCGACTCGGTCGAGGACATGAAGATCCTGTTCGACCAGATCCCGCTGGACAAGGTCAGCGTATCGATGACCATGAACGGCGCAGTGTTGCCCGTGCTGGCGGGCTATGTGGTGGCGGCAGAAGAGCAGGGCGTCTCGCAAGACAAGCTCTCCGGAACCATTCAGAACGACATTCTGAAAGAGTTCATGGTGCGCAACACCTACATCTACCCGCCCAAGCCGTCGATGAAGATCATTGGCGACATCATCGAGTACACGGCCAAGAACATGCCGAAGTTCAACTCGATCTCGATCAGCGGTTACCACATGCAGGAAGCCGGGGCCAACCAGGCACTGGAGCTGGCCTTCACCCTGGCCGACGGCAAGGAGTATGTGAAGACTGCCATCGCCAAGGGCATGGACGTGGACGAGTTCGCCGGGCGCCTGTCGTTCTTCTGGGCGATTGGCATGAACTTCTACCTCGAAGTCGCCAAGATGCGCGCCGCGCGCCTGCTGTGGTGCCGCATCATGAAGGCCACGGGCGCCAAGAACCCCAAGAGCCTCATGCTGCGCACGCACTGCCAGACCTCGGGCTGGAGCCTCACCGAGCAGGACCCCTACAACAACGTGGTGCGCACCACCATCGAGGCCATGGCGGCCGTGTTTGGCGGCACGCAGAGTCTGCACACCAACAGCTTTGACGAAGCCATTGCGCTGCCCACCGAGTTCAGCGCCCGCATTGCGCGCAACACGCAGCTCATCATCCAGGAAGAGACCCACATCACCAACGTGATCGACCCCTGGGCTGGCAGCTACATGATGGAAAAGCTGACCCAGGACATGGCCGACGCGGCCTGGAAGATCATCGAAGAGGTCGAGGCAATGGGTGGCATGACCCAGGCCGTGGACAGCGGCTGGGCCAAGCTCAAGATCGAAGCTGCTGCCGCCGAGAAGCAGGCGCGCATCGACAGTGGCAAGGACGTGATCGTCGGCGTCAACAAGTACAAGCTGGCGAAGGAAGACCCGGTCGACATCCTGCAGATCGACAACATGAAGGTGCGCGACGGCCAGATCGCTCGCCTGCAAAAGATCCGTGCAACGCGCGATGCCGCCAAGGTGCAGGCAGCGCTGGATGCGCTGACCGCCGCCGCAGAGAGTGGCGAGGGCAACCTGCTCGATTTGTCCATCCAGGCTGTGCGTCTGCGTGCCACAGTGGGCGAGATCAGCGATGCGCTGGAGAAGGTTTTTGGGCGCCACCGCGCCGATACACAAAAGGTGACCGGTGTGTACGCAGCTGCCTATGACTCGGCCGAAGGCTGGGACAAACTCAAGACCGAAATCAACGCCTTTGCCGAAGAACAAGGCCGCCGTCCCCGCGTGATGATCGCCAAACTGGGCCAGGACGGCCACGACCGGGGCGCCAAGGTGGTGGCCACCGCCTTTGCTGACCTGGGCTTTGATGTGGACATGGGCCCGCTCTTCCAGACCCCCGAGGAATGTGCCCGCCAGGCCATCGAAAACGACGTGCACGCCGTGGGCGTGAGCACGCTGGCTGCAGGCCACAAGACGCTGGTGCCCGCCATCATCCAGTCGCTCAAGGACCAGGGTGCGGACGACATCATCGTGTTTGTGGGTGGTGTGATCCCGGCGCAGGACTACGACTTCTTGTACGAGTCGGGCGTGAAGGGCGTGTACGGCCCCGGCACACCAATCCCCGCCAGCGCCAAGGATGTGCTGGAGCAGATTCGCAAGGCGGTGGCGTGACACCTGCGGCGCTTCTTGACGGGGTGGTGCAGGGCACGGCGGCGGTGCAACGCCGCGCCATGTCCAAAGCCATCACGCTGCTCGAATCAACGCGGGTGGACCACCGCGCCCAGGCCGACGAGCTGCTGACCCAGCTGCTCCCGCACACCGGCAAGGCCTTCCGCCTGGGTATCAGCGGCGTGCCCGGCGTGGGCAAATCCACCTTCATCGAAGCCTTGGGCCTGTACCTCATCGGCCAAGGCCACCGCGTGGCCGTGCTCACCATCGACCCGTCCAGCACCGTATCGGGCGGTTCCATCCTTGGCGACAAGACGCGCATGGAACATCTCTCCGTGCACGAAAAGGCCTACATCCGCCCGAGCCCCTCCAGCGGCACACTGGGCGGCGTGGCCGAGAAGACCCGCGAAGCCATGCTGGTCTGCGAGGCCGCAGGCTACGACGTGGTGATCGTCGAGACCGTGGGCGTGGGCCAGAGCGAGATCGCGGTGGCGGGCATGACGGACATGTTTGTGCTGATGCAGCTGCCCAACGCGGGCGATGACCTGCAGGCCATCAAGAAGGGCGTGATGGAGATTGCCGATCTGGTGGTCATCAACAAGGCCGACATCGACAAGAACGCCGCCACACGGGCCGAGGCGCAGATCACGTCGAGCCTGCGCCTGCTCAGCCAGCACGGCAACCCCGAGAACGCTCACCACGACGAAACGCTGTGGCACCCGAAAGTAGTGCAAATCAGCGCGCTGCTGGGGCAGGGCGTAGACAGCTTCTGGGGCGCCGTCACGCAGTTCCGCCAGCTGCAAACCGCCAACGGACGCCTGGCCACGCGGCGCGAGAAGCAGGCGCTGTCTTGGATGTGGGAGCGCATCGACGCAGGCCTCAAGCTCGCGTTTCGCCAGCACCCGCAGGTGCGCGAGCTGCTGCCGCAAATGCAGGCCGATGTGGCCGCAGGGCGCATTGCGGCATCGACTGCAGCACGTAATTTGCTCCTAGCGCAATCCAATCATGCGCTGGCAGCTATCAAATAAATAGTAGACACCAACCCATTCACCAAAGGACGACCATGCAAGACATCCTGGATCAACTGGAGAAAAAGCGTGCGCTGGCACGCCTGGGCGGCGGGCAAAAGCGCATCGATGCGCAGCACGCCAAGGGCAAGCTCACGGCGCGCGAGCGCATCGAGCTGCTGCTGGATGACGGCACGTTCGAGGAATGGGACATGTTTGTCGAGCACCGCTGCACCGACTTTGGCATGGAGGACAACAAGATCCCCGGCGACGGTGTGGTGACGGGCTACGGCATGATCAACGGCCGCTTGGTGTTCGTGTTCAGCCAGGACTTCACGGTGTTCGGCGGCGCACTCAGCGAAACCCACGCCGAGAAGATCTGCAAGGTGATGGACCAGGCCATGAAGGTCGGCGCACCGGTCATCGGCCTCAATGACTCGGGCGGCGCGCGCATCCAGGAAGGTGTGGCGTCCCTCGGCGGCTATGCCGACGTGTTCCAGAAAAACGTGCTGGCCAGCGGCGTGATCCCGCAGATCAGCATGATCATGGGCCCCAGCGCCGGTGGCGCCGTGTATTCGCCCGCCATGACGGACTTCATCTTCATGGTCAAGGATTCGAGCTACATGTTCGTGACCGGTCCCGAAGTGGTGAAGACCGTGACGCACGAAGAAGTCACGGCCGAAGAACTGGGCGGCGCCGTGACGCACACCACCAAGAGCGGTGTGGCCGACATGGCGTTCGAGAACGACGTGGAGGCGCTGATGATGCTGCGCCGCCTGTACAACTACCTGCCGCTCAACAACCGCGAAAAAGCCCCGGTGCGTCCCAGCAACGACCCGGCCGACCGCATGGACCTGAGCCTGGACACCCTGGTGCCCGAGAACCCCAACAAGCCCTACGACATGAAGGAGCTGATCCTCAAGACCGTGGACGACGGGGACTTCTTCGAGCTGCAGCCCGAGTACGCCAAGAACATCCTCATCGGCTTTGCCCGCATGGAAGGCCAGACCGTGGGCATTGTGGCCAACCAGCCGCTGGTGCTGGCGGGTTGCCTGGACATCAAGAGTTCCATCAAGGCCGCGCGTTTTGTGCGCTTTTGCGATGCGTTCAACATCCCGGTCGTCACGTTTGTGGACGTGCCCGGCTTCATGCCCGGCACCAGCCAGGAGTACGGCGGCATCATCAAACACGGCGCCAAACTGCTGTACGCGTATGCCGAGTGCACCGTACCCAAGATCACCGTCATCACCCGCAAGGCCTACGGCGGCGCGTACGACGTGATGAGCAGCAAACACTTGCGCGGCGACGTGAACCTGGCCTGGCCCAACGCTGAAATTGCGGTGATGGGCGCCAAGGGCGCGGTGGAAATCATCTTCCGCGAAGACAAGAACGACCCGGTGAAGCTGGCCGCCCGCGAGGCGGAATACAAGCAGCGCTTTGCGAACCCGTTTGTGGCCGGTGCTCGCGGCTTTATCGACGACGTGATCCTGCCGCATGAGACGCGCAAGCGCATCTGCCGCAGCTTGGTCATGCTGCGCGACAAGAAGCTGGAAAACCCCTGGCGCAAGCACGGGAACATTCCGCTGTAAGCAGGGCATCGGCAGCAGGCAATGGCACAGATCCGCGCGTTCTTCCCATCCAGAGTGGACTCATGGCTTGTTGCCATCGGCCCGCTCGCGGCATTGACGGCAGCAACCGCAGTAGCAGGGCTTGCGGGGCCGTTCGTGCTGAACTCTGGTGGCACGCCACCGATGCTTGCGCTGTTGGCGGTCATCGTGGCCCTTACGCTGCTGCTGCCGCTGTGGTTGGTACTGGACACCAACTACACACTCACGGCGGACGATCTGCTGATTCGCAGTGGTCCGTTTCGCTGGCGCATTGTGCTGGGCGATGTACGCGAGGTCTCGCCATCGCGCAGTTGGATTTCGTCGCCTGCGCTGTCGCTCGACCGCTTGAGCATTCGCTATGGGGCAGACCGAAGCATTTTGGTGTCGCCGCGTGAGAAGCCGCGCTTCATTGACGCTTTGCGCCAGCGCTGTCCTTCCGTCTTAGTTACTGGTTTTTGAAATTTCCTTTTGAGGAACTTGTTATGTTCACCAAAATCCTGATCGCCAACCGTGGCGAAATCGCCTGCCGAGTGATTGCAACGGCCAAGAAAATGGGCATTGCCACCGTCGCCGTCTACTCCGACGCCGACAAGGAAGCCCGGCACGTCAAGCTGGCCGACGAGGCCGTGCACATTGGTGCCGCGCCCTCGCGCGAGTCGTACCTGCTGGCCGACAAAATCATCGCTGCCTGCAAGCAGACTGGCGCGCAGGCCGTGCACCCGGGCTATGGCTTCCTCTCCGAAAACGAGGCTTTTGCCAAGCGCTGCGAAGACGAAGGTATTGCCTTCATCGGCCCCAAGGCGCATTCCATTGCGGCTATGGGCGACAAGATCGCGTCCAAGAAGCTGGCCAACGAGGCCAAGGTCAACACCATCCCGGGCTACAACGACGCCATCGCTGGCCCTGAGCAGGCGGTGGAGATCGCGAAGGGCATTGGCTACCCCGTGATGATCAAGGCGTCGGCCGGGGGCGGTGGCAAGGGCTTGCGCGTGGCGTTCAACGACAAAGAGGCGTTTGAAGGCTTTGCCAGTTGCCAGAACGAGGCGCGCAACAGCTTTGGCGACGACCGCATCTTCATCGAGAAGTTTGTGCAGGAGCCGCGCCACATCGAGATCCAGGTGCTGGGCGACAGCCATGGCAACGTGATCTACCTGAACGAGCGCGAGTGCTCTATCCAGCGCCGCCACCAGAAGGTGATTGAAGAGGCGCCGTCGCCTTTCATCAGCGACGCCACCCGCAAGGCCATGGGCGAGCAGGCGGTGCAATTGGCCAAGGCCGTCAAGTACCAGAGCGCGGGTACGGTGGAATTCGTAGTGGGCAAGGACCAGGACTTCTACTTCCTGGAGATGAACACCCGCCTGCAGGTGGAACACCCGGTGACGGAATGCATCACCGGCCTGGACCTGGTGGAGCTGATGATCCGCGTGGCCGCAGGCGAGAAGCTGCCTTTGAGCCAAGCCGATGTGAAGCGCGACGGCTGGGCCATTGAGTGCCGCATCAACGCCGAAGACCCGTTCCGCAACTTCCTGCCGTCCACCGGCCGCCTGGTCCGCTTTCAGCCGCCGGAGGAGACCATGTTCCAGTCCGACACTAGCAAGAAGCTGGGCGTGCGGGTGGACACGGGCGTGTATGAGGGCGGCGAGATCCCCATGTACTACGACTCGATGATCGCCAAGCTCATCGTGCATGGCACGGACCGCAACGATGCGATTGCCAAGATGCGTGCGGCGCTCAACGGGTTTGTGATTCGCGGCATCAGCAGTAACATCCCGTTCCAGGCCGCGCTGCTGGCGCACCCCAAGTTCGTGACGGGCGACTTCAACACCGGCTTCATCGCCGAGAACTACGGCAAGGGCTTCCACGCCGAAGACGTGCCGCACAGCGACCCGCTGTTCCTGGTGGCGCTGGCCGCGTTCATGAACCGCCGCTACCGCGCCCGCGCCTCCGGCATCAGCGGCCAGCTGGCCGGCCACGAGGTGAAGGTGGGCGAGCAGTTTGTGGTGGTGACGCTGGGCGCCGAAGGGCAGAACCAGCACCATGAGGTGACGGTGTCCGACTTTGAAGACAAATCGGGCTCCAGCGCAGTATTGGTGGGCGGTACCAGCTATCAGATCAGTAGCAACGCCACGCTGGGCCAGATTCGCGTGCAGGGCGCCTGCAACGGCCAGGGCTTTACCGCCCAGGTGGAGCGCGGTGTGGGCAAGAACCCGCTGGCGCTGCGCATTGCGCACAACGGTACGCAGATCGATGCGCTGGTGCTGTCGCCGCTGGGCGCGCGCCTGCACAAGCTCATGCCCTTCAAGGCGCCGCCAGATTTGTCCAAGTTTTTGCTCTCGCCCATGCCGGGCCTGCTGGTCGATGTGGCGGTTCAGCCCGGCCAGAAGGTGCAGGCCGGTGAAAAGCTGGCCGTGATCGAGGCCATGAAGATGGAGAACATCCTCTTTGCCGCGCAGGATGGCGTGGTCGGCAAGATCACGGCGGGCAAGGGCGATTCGCTGGCGGTGGACCAGATCATTCTGGAATTCGTCTGATGCTGCCTGTGCCTCGCGCTCCATCCTGCAGCCTGCGATGACAGCGGTGGCTGTGCGCACGCTGCTGGCGCTGGCTGGCGGCGCGCTGTTTCTGGACGGCGCGGTGTTGATGGTTCTGGGGCACTTCAACCTGGGCACCATGTTGCCCGTTGCGCTGGGGGCATTGTTTCTGGCCATCGCGGTGTGGTGGGCACCCCTCACGCGCTGGCGGCACCATGACCGGCGGCGTCAGCAGTGGTGGCGCGTGGGCTGGTGGGGTCTTGCGGCGTGGATGTTCAGCGTGGTGGTTTTCTGGGTGTTCTTCTTGCGGGGCGCCGGCGTTTCTCCGGAAGAGGCACCGCCTGTGCAGGCCATTGTGGTGCTGGGAGCGGGCATCCAGAACGGACAGCCCCGCCCGGCACTTGCGGCGCGGCTGGACACAGCGGCCGCGCTGGCCCGCTTGCAGCCTGAGGCGCTGATCGCTGTGTGTGGTGGGCAAGTTTGGGGCACTGCAGATACCGAGGCGGAGGTGATGGCGCGCTATCTGCAAGAACGCCACGGTATCGCGCCGGAACGCCTGGTGCTGGAGAAGGACAGCACCAGCACCGAGCTGAATCTGGCGTTAAGTCGCCCCTTGCTGGAGGCGCGCGGTGTTGCCGCCACGGTCCCGCTCGCGCTGGTGACCAGCGACTTCCACCTGCCGCGTGCTCTGCGCATTGCCCAGCGCCATGGCTTTACCCACATGGTGCCGGTAGCGGCACCCACGCCCCTGGCCACGCGCTACAACGCCTGGCTGCGCGAATATTTCGCCACGCTGAGCAGTTGGGTGCTGAGTGAAGGGTAGTCCGGAGTAAGGTGTTTTTAGATCAAATTGGCTTCTAGCGCTTTATTCATAAGTGCAGGCAGCTATCAATTAAGGAGCAGATTCAATGACCACATCCCTTCGTCGCCCGTTCAAAGTCCTGGGCATCCAGCAGGTCGCCATTGGCGGCACCGACAAGCAGCGCATGAAAACCCTGTGGGTGGACATGCTGGGCCTCACCCAAACCGGCACCTTCCAGAGCGAGCGCGAAAACGTGGACGAAGACATCCTGGCCATGGGGCAGGGTGCCTACAAGGTCGAGGTGGACATCATGCAGCCGCTCGACATCGACAAAAAACCCGCCGTGCACACCACGCCGCTCAACCACATTGGGCTGTGGATCGACGATTTGCCCAAGGCCGTGGAATGGCTCACGGCCCAGGGCGTGCGTTTTGCGCCCGGCGGTATCCGCAAGGGCGCGGCGGGCTACGACATCACGTTTTTGCACCCCAAGAGCAATGACGAGTTTCCGATTGCGGGCGAGGGCGTCTTGATCGAACTGGTGCAGGCCCCGGCCGACGTGATTGCTGCACTGGGTTCATAGTTGCGAAAAATCGTTCTCCAAAGCGCACCAACGTCGGCCATCTCCCGGCGCTGCTCGGCTGCACAGAGTGCCAGATGGGAGCAGATAACCACCACAACGGGGCTGTTGAAGGCGCCAAGAAATTGGCTGCCCCAAAGGCCCGGCAAGTTCGATCAACCTGCGGTCTTCTGCTCCTAAAAAGTTCACAATTTGACGGTTGTTGATGCCTCGTTTTTCTTGGCATCTTTTGTGACCCTGTGGCGTGCTTTTGTGCCGTTTTCTCGTCCAGAATCCGCCCACCTCGCAGCGCGCCATGCCAAATCATCCGTGGTGTGCCGTGCGCGCGGTGTCGCTAAACAACTTCTTAAGCCTCGGGTGGCTCCGTGCCACGGTGGGGCAAATGCCTTGAAGGGAATTGATCGCCATGTCCTCCACGACCCTTGCCATGCCCGCCGCCCAGCCTGTGCCGCCGGCACCCACCGTACAAAACGTCCAGGTGCACCGGCGCCCAGCCAATGCCAACCCACAAGGCCCGTGGAGCGTGGAAGCCATCCAGGCGTTGCTCGACAAGCCCTTGATGGACCTGCTGTTCGAGGCGCAGACCGTGCACCGCCAGCACTGGCCTGCGGGCGACATCGAGCTGGCCACCCTGCTGTCCGTCAAAACCGGCGGCTGCCCCGAAAACTGTGGCTACTGCCCGCAGGCGGCCGAGTTCGATACGGGCGTGAAAGCCGACAAGCTGATGGAAGTGGACGAAGTGGTGCGCGCTGCCCAGGCTGCCAAGGATGCGGGGGCCACGCGTTTTTGCATGGGCGCCGCCTGGCGCGCGCCCAAGGACCGCGACATCGAAAAAGTCAGCGCCCTGATCGGTGCCGTGAAGGGCCTGGGCCTGCAGACCTGCGCCACCCTGGGCATGCTCGAATCGCACCAGGCGCAGGCCCTCAAGGATGCGGGGCTGGACTACTACAACCACAACCTGGACACCGCCCCTGAGTACTACACCGATGTGGTGAGCACCCGCGCCTACCAGGACCGGCTGGACACACTGGCGCATGTGCGCAGCGCGGGCATCAGCGTGTGCTGCGGTGGGATTGTGGGCATGGGCGAGGCGCCCGTGCACCGCGCTGGCCTGATCGCCCAGCTGGCCAACCTGCAGCCGTACCCCGAGTCGGTGCCCATCAACAGCCTGGTGCGCGTGCCCGGCACGCCTCTGGCTGACAGCGAGCCCATCGACCCGTTCGATTTTGTGCGCATGATCGCCGTGGCCCGCATCACCATGCCCAGGGCCCGGGTGCGCCTGTCCGCAGGGCGCCAGCAGATGGGCGAAGCCGTGCAGGCGCTGTGTTTCATGGCGGGCGCCAACTCCATCTTTTATGGCGACAAGCTGCTGGTGACCGGCAACCCCGATGTCGAGGCCGACGTGCAACTGCTGGCCAAGCTGGGCCTCAACGGACACCGCACCACCACTTCCTCCGAAAGTGGGGCAGAGGAAAGCGCCGCAGGCGCCTGCTGCTGAGAGCGTGGCGGTTAGCCGCCGCTGCTGCTGACGCTGCCTTCGCCGATGACCACACCCTCGGTAGAGAGGTCCTGGGCAATGCGGTCGCGCTGCGCCTGCAGCGCATGTTCGCTGTCGGCAAACTGCTGAGCAATGCGCCGGAACTCTTCGGAGAGCGAGAGGAAGGCGTCCACCATGTCGGGGTCGAAGTGGCTACCTCGGCCGTCGCGGATGATTTCTACCGCCGTCTCGTGGGAGAAGGCGGCCTTGTACACGCGCTCGGAGATCAGCGCGTCATACACATCGGCCACCGCCATGAGCCGTGCCGACAGGGGGATGGTGTTGCCCACCAGCCCTTCGGGGTAGCCTGAGCCGTCCCACTTTTCCTGGTGGCTGTAGGCGATTTCCTTGGCGTAGCGAAAAAACGGGTTGTTTTGCGTGGTTTCGGTTTCTGCCGCCACGATGGCGTCCCGGCCCAGTGTGGTGTGGGTCTTCATGATCTCGAACTCTTCAGGCGTCAGCTTGCCCGGCTTGAGCAGGATGCGGTCGGGGATGCCCACCTTGCCAATGTCGTGCAGCGGGGCGGACTTGAAGATCACCTGGATGGCGTCTTCCGTGAGTTCGTCGCGAAAGCGCGGGTGGTCCTGCAGCTTGCGGGCCAGCGCTTCCACATAGTGCTGCGTGCGGCGGATATGGTTGCCGGTCTCGTTGTCCCGCGTTTCGGCCAGCGATGCCATGGCGCGGATGGTGGCGTCCTGTAGCTCCGCCAGGGCGCGCGTGCGGTTGGCCACCTCCTGCTCCAGAAAGTGGTTGTGGTGGGCGAGCAAATCCCGCGCTCGCTTGAGCTGCAGGTGGTTGCGCACGCGCGCCATGGTGATGGCGGGGTTGACGGGCTTGGTGATGTAGTCCACTGCGCCCAGCTCCAGCCCCACCGTTTCGTCGTCGGTGGCGCTCATGGCGGTGAGGAAAATCACCGGAATGTCTTCGGTCTCGGGGTTGAATTGCAGGCGCCGCAGCACCTCGTAGCCATCCATGTCCGGCATCATGATGTCGAGCAGGATCAGGTCGGGCTTTTCGGCCGCCACGATCTGCAGCGCGCGTTCGCCGGTGGGTGCCAGCTTGACCTTGTAGTCGGGGCGCAGGAGGTCGCTCATCAGCGACAGATTGCCCGGGGTGTCATCCACCACCAGCACCGTGCATTTGCCGCTCAATTCCAATGGGCTATTCATGAACTGGATCCTCCTTGTGTTGCATATCGTTCCCCGCCTTGCGCAGCACGTCGAGCGCATCGGCAAAGAGGTAGTTGTCGAGCAGCCGCTTCATGTCGGCGTAGGCGGGGCCCAGCAGGGCCTGAAGACTGTGGCCGGAGTCCTTGAACAATTCGATGGCGTCGGAATCACTGTCTTCCAGCAGGGCGCCAAGGCGTTCCACCAATGCGCGGGCCTGCGCGCCATCCAACGGGGTTCTGGCAGCGCTCGCCGTGCCGGGCGTGTCTGCCTCAGGGGGCAGGGCGCTCTGCAGCGCAGCCACCAGGGTCTGGCAGGCGGTGTCTACGGGCGGGAGCAGGGCTTCGAGGACGTCGGCGGTCGCGTTGTGTGCAATGGCTTGCTCCGCCGCGCCTGCCAGTTCGGCCAGGCCCACCGCGCCTATGGTGGCAGCGGTACCTTTGAGCGTGTGCATGGCGCGCTGCGCCGCCTCTGGCTGGGCGGCCGCGAGGTGCGCGCGCGCTTCTTTCACTGCGCTGCCTTGTCCGGCCACGAATTTGCGCAGCAGGCTCTCATAGGCCGTACGTTTGCCGAGTACACGCCGCAGCCCGGCGGCGGTGTCCAGGCCTTCGATGTGTGTCAGCGGGTCGGGGGTGTCCGCCGGCGCCAAGGAAGGAGCGCCAGGCACCGCAGGTTGCAGGGCAACAGTCTTACCGCTGGCGCCCCCAGTGTGCGGCAGTGCAATCCATTGCAGCAGGGCGGCGAACAGCGCGTCGGGGTCAATGGGCTTGGCTATGTGGCCGTTCATGCCCGCTTCCAGGCACTGCTCGCGGTCGCCGCTCATCGCGTTCGCGGTCATCGCCAGCACCGGCAGGCGCGCCCAGGCGGGGTTCTGGCGCAATTGGCGCGTGGCGGTGAGGCCGTCCATCACCGGCATCTGCATGTCCATGAGCACGATGTCATAGGTGCCTCGGGCCAACATGTCGAGTGCGGCCTGGCCGTTGTCGGCCACATCCACCACCAGCCCGGCGCTGGCCAGCAGTTCGCTGCCCACCTGCTGGTTCAGGTCGTTGTCGTCCACCAGCAGCACGCGCGCCCCCTGGATCGATGCCAGGTTGGCGCCCCGTGCCGCTAAGGCTGGCAGGCGCCGCCCGTCGTCCACCCGCTGCGCGCCCCCCAATGCCCGCATGGCGGCATCAAAAAGCTGAGATGGGTTGACGGGCTTGGTCAGCATCAGCCCGATGCCGGTGCGTGTGAGTTCGGCCAGAACGTCGTCACGCCCATGCGCGGTGACGATGACCGGGCGCGGAGGGTGGGGCAGTTGGGCCAGCTGGCGGGCGGTTTCAAAACCGTCCATACCAGGCATCTTCCAGTCCAGAAAGGCGATTTCGCAGGGCCTGCCTGCCAGGTCCGCGGCGCGTGCCAGGTCCACGGCCTGCGCCCCCGAACTGGCCAGCGTGACCGAAAAACTCATGCTGGACAGCAGCTCGGCCAGGATCTGCCGGGCCTGTTCGCTGTCGTCCACCACCAGCACGCGGCGGCCACGCAGGTCGGGTTCCGGCAGCAGTGGCCGCTGCACGGCCGCGCCCAAACCCAGTCGCGCTGTGAACCAGAAGGTGCTGCCCTTGCCTGGCGCGCTGTGCACGCCCACCTCGCCGCCCATCAGGCTGGCAAGTTTCTTGGAAATCGCCAGGCCCAGGCCGGTGCCTCCGTACTTGCGCGTGGTCGAGGTGTCGGCCTGCTCGAACGAGCGAAACAGGCGCGCCTGCTGTTCTTCGGTCAGGCCGATGCCCGTGTCCTGCACTTCAAAGCGCAGCAGCACGCCCTGGGCATCCCGCGCTGCTTCGCGTACCCGCACGATGATCTCGCCCTCGTCCGTGAACTTGACGGCATTGTTGGCGTAGTTCACCAGGATCTGCCCCAGCCGCAGGGGGTCTCCACGCAAGTCGGCGGGCAGGTGGGAGTCCACGTCGAACATCAGCTCCAGGCCTTTGCTGGCGCATTTCTCGCCCAGCAGGTTGGCCACGTTGTCGAGCACGGCATGCAGGTCGAAATCCACCACCTCGACTTCGAGCTTGCCCGCCTCGATCTTGCTGAAATCCAGGATGTCATTGATCAGGCCCAGCAGGTGCTGTCCCGACCGCTGGATCTTTTCGACGTAGTCGCGCTGGCGCGCGGTCAGCTCGGTGGCCAGCGCCAGGTGGCTCATGCCAATCACGGCGTTCATAGGCGTGCGGATCTCGTGGCTCATGTTGGCCAGGAAGTCTGATTTCATGCGCGATGCGTCCTCTGCCTTGGCGCGGGCCACCTCCAGTTCATCCTCATGTTCCTGCAGCGCGGCGTTGGCTCGCTGCAGCTCCGTGGTGCGCAGGGCTACCCGGGCCTCCAGGGCTTCCTCGTTGCGCTTGAGGGCTTCCACCAGCTCGGCCTGGGCCTCCAGGGCCTGAGAAGTGGCCTTTTCACGCTGGAGGAACTGGCGCGCCATGGCAATGGCCAGCAAAAAGGTCAGGATGGCCTGGAACGCGGTCAGCCCGGTGGTCAGCAGGGTCTGGTGCTTGACCTCTTCGTTGCGCCGGTCGCCCAGCAAGGCGGAGATGCGCGATGCCTGCAGCGACAGCTCTTGAACGATGTCGCGCAGCTTGTTCAGCTCGGCCCGCAACAGACGCATATTTGTCTGGCTCGATGCCGCGTCCACACTCTGCCCGAAATGGTTGTCCCCTGCGGCGACAAACTTCTGCAGTGCTTCCAGGGCTGTGGCGTAGATCGGTTCCTCCTGCATCAGCGTGCGGGCGGTGCCGCTCTCCAGCGCGCTGAAGCGGCTCAGGAACAGGTCATAACGCAGCTCCAGCCGGTCCATGGGCAGACTGGGCGGGTCCAGCTCGAACTGGTGCAGGGCGTGGTCGAGTTTTTCGTACTCCACATTGAGCTGCAGGAATGACCACAGGGCATTGACGTCGCCCCGGCGCATGACCGCCTCGACGCTGCGGTACTGGTGGTACTGCACCCCGGCAATGGCCACATACGCCACCACCAGGCCCGCGATGATCAGCCGCAGAAAGTGCTTGCCCCGGATCATGGTGTGGTTCCTGGGAAGTTGGGAGGAGGGGGTGGACTAGCGAATTCGCAGGATATTGAGCTGCCAGGCGGCGCGGTTGTAGTACAGCTCGCTGCGCAGCTCTGCCTTGGTGTCAAACGGATAGACAATGAAAAGCGGCCCCTTTTCGCGCACACGCATGGGGCGGTTGTTCATGAGCCGGGCCACGATCACGTCGTGGCGCGTGGCATCGTCGATGGGGATTTCCGTCTTGTAGTCGTTGAGCGCCACCGCCGTGATGTTCTTGCCCTTGGCGCCCACGGCCGCCAGCACATCGCGCAGCAGGGGGCCAGTGAAAGTGACGGCGCTGGGGTACCAGGGGGTCTGGGTGGAGAAGCTGTGCTGGGGCAGCTTCTCCAGCATGGCCATGTCGAACTGGGCTTGCGAGCCGTTGTTGGTCTGGCTGATCGCGCCGTCGATGGTCAGAACGACCGTGCCGGTGGGTTTGTCCAAAGCGCGGGCCTGGGGCAGCGTCGCCGCAGCGACTACAAACACTGCGATGCCTAGCCACAAGGCAACGCGTGCCCCTGAAAGACTCGTATGCATAACGCTCCCCCTTTTGCAACAGTCTTGCAGACAGTTGCCCAAAATGTAAATCGTTTTCTAGCAGCATGGGTCTTGTGATGCACCAGCGACGCAGATGAGTACCCATACCAGGGCTGCGCTCACACGGCATAGCAGGACATACCCTGCCTGTGCACTCGCTGCAAGGCCGTGACAAGCTCAAAGGGGATAAGTACAGTGGGTAGCAGGTCCGATATTCCAAAGCAGGTTTGTAGCCTGCGCCCATCATTCGGGAGGGAGGTGCATGGGCTCACGAAAGCTCTGCAAGCGTTGGCCCCCTATCTGCGCAATGCAGCGCCGTCGGTAGTGAGGCCACAGAGGTCCTCAATGAACCGCACAGCCCTGCATCGCATAACGTGGTCGCATCATTTCCGTGTTGGCAAGGCATCTCACCATGGGTAGTTTCGATACTGAAGACCGGCCGTTTGGACAGGAAATGGCACTTTCTGAACCCGACTACCGGCTGTTGGTAGATCAGGTGCAGGCGGCCGTCTTTGTGATTCAGAAGGGGCGGTTCCTTTTTGTGAATCCCAAGCTCCTGGAGCTTTTCGGATACTCCAAGGAAGAGATGCTCAGAGGCATGGATCCCATGCTGCTGTGCGTGCCCGAGCACCGGGACATGGTGCGGGAGCAGACGAACGCCCGGGTAGCGGGGGTCCCAGGCAAAGCCTATGAGGTCGAATGCCTGCGCAAGAACGGCGAGCGGTTCAGCGCCCAGGTCTGGGGCGTGCGCATTTTTCTGTCGGCGCAAGCAGCGGACCTGGTCACGTTGCATGACGTCAGCGCAATCCAGGCGGCCACGCGGTACGCGCAGCAGCGTGTTCAGCTGTTTCGCAACGCTGAAGAGCTTGCACGCATTGGCTCTGCGGAGGTGGACTTGGTGTCCGGGACGGTCACCCTGTCGTCGGGCATGCATGCCATCTTGGGAGTCCCGCTCACCGAGACGCCCCCCGGCACAGACTGGCTGCTGGCGCGCGTACCTCCGGTAGAGCGCCCCTATGTTCAGGCCATCAGCGAGGGCGTTTCCCCCGACGACGTCTGTGAGTTCCAGCACCGTATTGTTCACACCGACGGCAGCTTGCGCACGGTGCTGCACCGAGTCCTTGCCGAGGCCGATGAAGGCGGAAAGGTGATCAGGACGGTCACACTCCTGCAGGACATCACGCTACAGCGGGCGGCCGAACAGAAACTGGACAAGCTCGCGAATACCGACGAAATCACCGGACTGCCGAACCGCAACGCGCTGACGGAATACCTTGATACCAAAATGCGCGAGGCCGCGCGGGGAGGGCGGCACATTGCAGTCCTGAGCGTTGAGATTGACAGACTCAAGCTTGTCAGTGAATCACTGGGCCACGCAGCTGGGGACCAGTTGCTCATGGAGGTCGGCAGACGGCTCCAGCCCCAGGTTTCCCAGGACGATCTGCTGGCTCACTTTGGTAGCGGCGAGTTTTCCCTGGTGCTGGCACGGGAGGAGTCTGTGGATGAGGCCATGGCACGGGGCACCGCCGCCTCATTGGTAGATGCGCTGTCCCTTCCAGTTGCCATTGGCGACAACGAGATCAAGGTGACCTGCGATATCGGAATATCCCTTTACCCCGTGCACGGGGATGATCCTGAAAAACTGCTCCAGCAAGCGCAAGCGGCGATGTATCGCGCCCATGAGCTGGGCAAGAACCAAAGCTGCGTTTTCAGTTCGGGCATGCATTCCAAGGCGATCTCCAGGCTTGTCATGGAGTCGGGATTGCGTCGAGCTTTGGAGCGCAACGAGTTTGAACTGCATTTTCAGCCCAAACTCGAATTGGTCAGCGGGGCCATCATTGGTGCCGAGGCATTCCTTGAATGGAAATCCCCCGATGGCGCATTAATTTCCCGGTCCAGCTATATCCGGGCCGCTGAAGAAACCGGCCTGATCGTGCCGATCGGTGAATGGGTTCTGCGCACCGCCTGTCTCCAGGCGCTGGAATGGCAGCGCGCTGGTCATCCCATGTGCCGGGTTGCCGTCAACCTGTCGGCTCGCCAGCTTCAACAACCCGATCTGGCTCAGAAGATAGAAAAGATCCTCATCGAAACCGGCCTTGATCCAAGGTTGCTGGGGCTGGAGATCACCGAGGGTGCGCTCATGGGAGAAAGCACTCGCATCGCGCGGATTCTGGGCGACCTCAAGACCCTGGGCATCGAGATTTCGCTGGATGATTTTGGCACCGGCTATTCCAGCCTGAGCTACCTGCGCACACTGCCCATTGACGTTGTGAAGGTAGACCGCTCGTTTGTCCACGACGTCACGGCAGCTTCTCAAGACGTGTCCATCACGCGCGCGATCATCAACATGGCGCACAGCCTGCAGATGAGAGTGTTGGCAGAAGGTGTTGAGACTGAGGGGCAACTGGCGTTGCTCATCGCCAACGGCTGTGACCAGATGCAAGGGCACTATTTCAGCGGGCTGCTAACGGCCGACGCCATGGGTTCCCTGTTGCGTGAAAGCAAGGCCTTGCCTGAGCACTTGTTATTGCGCCGCGCCCAACAACGTACCTTGTTGCTCGTTGATGACGAGGACAGCATTGTTTCTGCGTTGCGCAGATTGCTGCGTCGGGATGGCTATCACATCGTGACGGCCAACAGCGGGGCGCAAGGTTTGCAAAGGCTGGCCGAAAACTCGGTGGATGTGATTGTCTCGGACCAGCGGATGCCCGGTATGACGGGGGTGGAGTTCCTGCGCCGGGCCAAGGAGCTGTATCCAGACACCGTACGAATGGTGCTGTCTGGTTACACGGAGCTTCAGTCCATCACCGATGCGATCAATGAAGGGGCTATCTACAAGTTCCTCACAAAACCATGGGATGACGAGCGGCTTCGCGGGCATGTGGCGGAAGCGTTCTCCCAAAAGGGAATGGCCGATGAGAATCGGCGGCTGGCGAGCGCAGTTCTGCGAGCCAACGAAGAACTCACTGCCGTGAACGACCGTTTGCAACAGTTGCTAACGAATCAACGTGAGCAAATTCACCGCGAAGAGAGTAGCCTGAGCGTCGCACGGGAGGTCTTGGATCATATTCCTGCGGCGGTCATTGGGGTGGACCTGGAGGGTATGGTGGCATTTGTGAATGCAGATGCAGAGGCACTGTTTGGAAGGACCACCGCGTTGTTGGGACAGGATGCGGACGACGTGCTACCGGCAGATCTGCGCCATGTATGGCGAGCCGCCGATCAGAGCTACCACGATGTGCAACTCGCCGGAGAGACGTTTCGCGTTGTATGCCGCTCCATCGGAGGAGAAAATCACTCACGAGGTCGATTGCTGGTCTTGGTGCCAGGCAGTGCGGCTTGAACTCTATGCGCGCCCATGCAAGCTCTTGCTACCACCACTGAACGGGTTCCGGAGGGACTACTTTTAGCGCAGCCCGTACTGGATGCCCATGCGCAACTTCTGTTGCCAGAGGGGACGCCTGTCACGCGCGAAATTCTCAACAACTTGCAGCATCGAGGTATCGACGCGATTTTTGTGAATGCCCCCGAGGAGCTAGCACAGCGCAATGGAAAAGTGGATCCGGTTGAGCAACGCGTACTGACGGAACAGCGTTTGCTGCATTTGTTCAGGCCTGCCCTGCGGGCAGGGCAGCTCAACCCTTTGCTGCACATGATTTTGAGGCACCGGCTTGAGGAGAGGCCATGAAGCAACTCACTGCGGATGCAATCTTGCACAGCGTGCACGGATTGCCTGCCTTGCCAGCAGTCGTGCTGGAGTTGATCCAGTCCTTTGGCGACAGCGATGTTTCGGCGGAGCAACTGGCCATAAAGATATCGCACGACCAGGCCATTGCCGCGAAAACCCTTCGACTTGCGAATTCTTCCTTCTACGGGTTGCCGCGTCAGGTCACTTCTATCACTGAGGCTACGGCAATCCTGGGGCTGCGCACATTGCGCGGCGTGGCAACGGCCGCAGGCCTTGTCAGCGGGTTTGCCAAGTCGCGCTGCCAAGGCTTCGATTTCGATGCGTTCTGGTGCCATTCCATCGGTACGGCGCTTACCTGCCGGGCCCTGGCGCAGCGCACCCGATTGGATGAAGACGCCGCGTTTACGTTGGGGCTGTTGCATGACATTGGGCGCTTGGTTCTGGTCAGCTCCTATGAGGAGGAATATGCCCAGGCCATTGCATATCGGACAGAACATGACTGTTTCATGCACGTTGCAGAACAGCATCAATTTGGTGTTGACCACGCAGAGGTCGGCGGCCTCATCGCTGAGCATTGGCACTTTGCCCCAGAAATCGTCGCAGCCATCGCATGCCATCACCGGCCTCGGTCCCATGCTGGCAAAGGGCTCATGGATCTCGTCCATGTTGCTGACAACATTGCCCATGGCCTCGATCTTTCGCACCAGGAAGATGACATGGTGCCGTTGCTGTCACTGGATGCCTGGGGCAGGCTCGCACTGGGTGAGAAGGACTACAGGGAAGTTTTTGACACCGTTGCTGAACAACATGACGTCGTCTGTCACGCGTTGCTGGCCTGAAGGAGGGTTGACATGAGTTCTCACGATCCGCAGTTGGCTGAGTCCGCAAACACGACATCTTCGCCGCTCTCTATCGCCGATGTCACGGCAGACCGGGTTAAGGAACTGCTGCGCTCCAATGAGGAGCTGATGCAACTGAATGCCAAACTTTCGGATGCACAGGACAAGCTCATGCAGTCGGAAAAAATGGCCTCCATCGGGCAACTGGCTGCCGGGGTGGCCCACGAAATCAACAATCCGATTGGCTTCATATTCTCTAATTTCGGGACTCTTGAACGCTATCTGGGTGATCTTTTTCAGATGCTCGCTGCCTATGAAGAGGCCGAGTCCGCATTGGCAGGCACTCCGGCAGCAGCCCGTCTGAGGGCTCTGCGCGAAAAGATAGAACTGGACTTTCTGAAGGAGGACATCCCCTCGTTGATGGCAGAGTCGAAAGACGGCATCACGCGGGTGCGCAATATTGTCCAGAACCTGAAGGACTTCTCCCGGGTGGACACCTCGCAAAAGTGGGTCCTGGCCGATTTGCACCATGGCATTGATTCCACACTGAACATTGTCAACAACGAAATCAAATACAAGGCGGAGGTCGTCAAGGTGTATGGGGAACTCCCGGATATCGAGTGCCTTCCCTCTGAACTCAATCAGGTTTTCATGAACCTCCTGGTCAACGCTGCGCACTCCATCCAGGCAGACAGGGGCGTCATCACCATCAGCACCGGCGCTGACGACAGCCGGGTGTGGGTGGAAATACAGGATACCGGCGAAGGCATTGCCAAAGAGAATCTGGGAAGAATTTTCGACCCGTTCTTTACCACCAAAGCGGTGGGCAAAGGGACCGGGCTTGGACTGTCTCTTTCCTATGGCATCGTCAAGAAGCACTTTGGCAGCATTGACGTGTTCAGCGAGCAGGGGGTTGGGACTCGTTTTCGTGTCACGCTGCCGATTCAGCACCCGCAGGAGGCTTGAGGTGTGAATTCCCCTATCGACGTCACCGCCTTGTCAGGGGCGGCTTTGCAAGAGGAGGGCGCCAGCCTGCAGGGCGGTGGTCAGCGCGTCTGGCGCATTCTGTGCGTGGACGACGAGCCCAACATTGTGGCCTCGCTCAGGCGGCTGTTTCGTGGCAGCGGATACCAGGTGACAACGGCCACGAGTGGTGCCCAAGCCATTGCGCACCTGGAGCAAGAGCCTGTGGATCTGGTCTTCTCCGACATGAGAATGCCCGGCATGAGCGGGGCCCAGTTGCTGGAGCAGATACGGGTGCGGTGGCCCAAAACGACACGCGTACTGCTCACAGGCTACGCTGACATTGGGTCAACCATCGCGGCCATCAACAGTGGGGAAGTCTATCGGTACATCACCAAGCCGTGGGATGACGGTGAGGTGCTTGCCACGGCTCACCAGATTTTTGAGCGGCATGCCCTGGAAGACGAAAAAACCCGGTTGGAAGAACTGCTCAGGGCCAAAAACCAGGCCTTGATGGAATTGAATGAAACCCTGGAGGAAAAGGTCGCGGCGCGCACCAGCGAGTTGCTCCAGCTCAGTCAAAAGATCAAGAAAAACTACCTTACCTCCATCAAGGTGTTTTCCAACCTCATGGAGTGGCGAGGTGGGCAACTCTCCGGCCACTCGCGCCGTGTGGCGGATCTGGCCCGTCGCACCGCACGGGCCATGAACATGGCGGAAGCGGATCAACAGGACGCGTTCATCGCAGGGCTCATGCATGACATTGGGCAGATTGCCTTGCCTGACACCTTGCTGGCCAAACCGGTCCCCAAGCTTTCCGATGAAGAAACTGCGCAATACCGACGGCATGCCGTTCTGGGAGAGCAGGCATTGATGGCGCTGGATGACATGCAGACGGTGTCCAACATCATCCGCAGCCACCACGAGCGGCACGATGGGCTCGGATATCCTGATGGCCTGGTCGGGGCGATGATTCCAATGGGGGCCTGCATCCTCGCTGTGGCAGATACCTACGATGATCTGCAGATCGGCCATCTCAGCTCCACCCCCCTGAGTGCTGCAGACGCACGATCAATGATTGCCAGGGGCAGGGGAACCCAGTTTCATCCAGAAGTGGTGGATGTGTTCCTGCAGATGCTCCTGAAGGCTGCGCCCGTTGCAGACGCTCCGCCGCGCATGCTGCGAACGGCACATCTTCGACCCGGCATGATTCTGGCGCGCGATCTTTTGTCCAGCGAAGGCGCCGTGTTGCTTGCCGCCGATCACGTGCTCACCGCCGAATTGATCAAGCGGTTGCGATTGCGCGAAGGGCGGGACGATGTGGAAATGATCTTGCCCATAAAACCGTAACGGAGAGGGAGCCAGCCATGCAGAGAATTCTCTTGCTCGATGATGAACACCACGTCTTGGCTGCAATAAAGCGCAGTCTGCGGGCGGGACTCGGTTCTGAGCTCCGCATTGAAGAGACCGTGGATCCGGAAGTTGCCTTGGCCAGACTGAGAGAGACCGCTTTTGACGTGGTGATCTCGGACTTTAGGATGCCGCTCATGACTGGCGTGGAGTTTCTGGGTCTGGTGCGAACCATTCAGCCCAAGGCAGTCCGGATGGTTTTAAGCGCGTCGTCCGATTCGGAGAACCTGATGCGAGCCGTCAATGACGCAGAAGTCTTTCGTTATCTGTTGAAGCCCTGGGATGAAAAAGACCTGCTTGGCCACGTCCGCTCAGCCCTGGAGAGAGCGGATCAACTGCGCCATGAAAGTGAACTTGCCGACGTGGGGCGGCATGAATTGGGGCAGCTCAGTGCAACGGAGTTGGAGCGCCGTCGATTGGAAGCCATAGAACCCGGATTGACGCAGGTGGCCTGGGGGCCCAATGGAGAGGTTTTGGGCCCCGAGAACTAGCGTTATGCCTTTTGTGCTGGGCAGCGTCGTGGTGCCAGGACGCTGGATTGCAGAACCGGGAAGCCTGCCGAAAGACCGTAGATAGAATATTTGTTATTTAACATAATACACATCGTATCTATTTTAAAGATAGCGTCACATCGGATCGTGCCATTCCTTATGATGGCCCACCAATCGCACGAGAAGGCGCCATGAACATCGACACCACGTCTTTGATTCGGGACATGGGAACGAACGCGGGCCTGCTGTGTTTTCTGGCCGCGCTGTACAGCATTGTCCTGAGTGGCCTGCGCCATCCCGACCTGGGCATCAGGAAGGCGCGGCAACGATGGTTGCCCTGGATCACAGGGCTCATGTTTGGAGTCATCGGCATCCTGACCATGCTCGTGCCTTTGCGGCTGGCCGAAGGCGTGATCGTTGACGCCAGGTTGGTGATGGCGGGCCTGGCCGGCGCCTATCTGTCGCCGCTGGGTGCTGTGCTGTGCGCTGTGGTGCTCGGCGCCTACCGGCTCAGCCTGGGCGGCATCGGCAGCGGCCCGGCCATGGTCGGTATTGTTTTGACCACGGGCATCGGGTGGCTCTGGCAGCGCCACAGGCCTTACTTTTCTCCACAGCGTTTTGGAGCCTTTTCCGATGGGGTCTGGCTAATCGGACTCGGCTTGAGCCTGGCGGCCGGCGGCATGCTGGCGATACAGACCTTGCCGCCAGAGATTGCGCGAGCAGTCACGACGCGCTCCTGGATGGCTGTGGTGGTGATCTACCCCATCGGCACGGTGCTGCTCGGGTTCCTACTGGACAACACGCAAAAACTCAACCAGCGCGAAGAGACCCTGGAGCAGACAGCCGAGACCTTGAAGACCATGCTGGCCGAAGCGCGGCAGGCCGCCAGCGTTTTCGTCAACAGCAAGGACACGATTGCCATCGTGCAACCGGACGGCACCGTGCTGGATGTCAACCCGACCTACAGCAACGTGCTTGGCTACTCGCGCGAGGAGCTGATTGGCAAGTCATCTGCCGTCCTGCGCCTTGATGAAGGGGGCGAATCCACATTCCTGCGCCGCGTCGCACAGGCCATCGAGCGAGACGGCCGATGGCATGGCGAACTGGTCAGGCGCCGCAAAAATGGCGAAGCCTTTGTCTCGGAGGTCACCATCGAAGGCATCAAGGACCCGGACGGCGTCGTGCGCAAATGGGTCTCTGTGGGTAAGGATGTGACCGAGCAGCGCCGCCTGGAGCAGGCCCTGCAGCAGTTTGGCAACTACGACGCCCTCACCGGCCTGTCCAGCCGCCGCCTTTTTGCCAAGGAGCTGAATGCGACCCTCCAGAAACGCATCGAAACCAATGGCATCCTGGCCCTGTGTTTGCTGGACATCGACCAGTTCAAGGACCTCAACGAGCAATGGGGGCAGCCCCTGGCGGACCAGTTCCTTCGGGTATTTGCGCAGCGCCTGCGGGCCGAGGCAGGGCCAGACAACCTCATTGGCCGCATTGGCGGCGATGAATTCGCCGTGGCACTGAAAGACTGCGCACACACCGAAGCCGCCCTGCAGCGGTTGGAGGGCCTGCGCCAGTCGCTGGCGCGGACGGCCGTTCTGGACAATGTGCAACTGCGCCTGACCTGCAGTGCCGGGGTCACGTTCTATCCCGATGATCTGGGGGACGCTGACGGCCTGCTGCGCCATGCAGACCTGGCGCTGTATGCGGCCAAGGAACAAGGCAAGGACCGGATCGCGGTGTTCGACGTCCAGCAGGGCCAGCGGCTGCAAGCGCGCAGGCACACGGCCAAGCTGGTCGGGGACGCCCTGCTGCAAGGCGAGATGGAGCTGTTTTTTCAGCCCAAGGTCAGAATCTCGGATGGGCAGGTGATTGGTGCCGAATCCTTGATCCGGTGGCACCATCCCGAGCGAGGGCTGCTGGCGCCGGGTGCGTTTATGGACGACATTGTGGGCACCCCTGCTTCCGGCAAACTGGACTATTGGGTGCTGGACGCTGCATTCAAAGCCGGGCACACGCTCGTCACCCAGGGCTGCCCCCTGCCCTTGAGCATCAACATCGCAGTGCCCACACTGATCGACAGCCGGTTTCAGCAGGAAGTCGCGCGACTGCTCAAGCGGCACCCATCCTTGCCCCAGCCCTTTCTGGAGGTCGAGTTGCTGGAAACCGAAACCTTCAACGACCTCTCGGCCGTGGCCTATGTCATCCAGGGGCTGGACGAGCTGGGTGTGCAATGCTCCATCGACGACTTCGGCACGGGCTACTCATCGCTCACCTATCTGCAACGCCTGCCCGCACAGATCGTGAAGATCGACCAGTCCTTCGTGCGCGAGATGCTCGACAACGAGCGCGATCGTGCCCTGGTGCGCGGCATCGTGAGCCTGGCCCATGCGTTCAACCGCACCGTGGTGGCGGAAGGTGTGGAGACCACGGCCCATGCCGGGGCACTGCGCGATCTGGGGTGCGATGGCCTGCAGGGCTATGGCATTGCCAGGCCGATGCCGCTGCCGGATCTGATCCGCTGGATCCGGGCGTGGCAGCCGCCGCCGGAGTGGGTCGGTGCCCCGCAGCCGGTGCGCTGACGGTCTGCGGCGCTTCCTTGCAAACCCCGCAGAAAGCGAGAACAGGCATTGATCGCCCTTGGGCCCGCGCACTGGCGGTAACTCGAAGCTAATGCAGGTTTCCGGCTCCACCCTCCTCCCCCACCCGCTACCATCCACGCCCATGAATCCTACAAGCCCCGCGCCATCCCTCCGGTCTTCCGTTCACTTTGGCCACACAGGTCGCGTCTGCATCGTTACCGGTGGCGCGCAAGGCATTGGTGAAGCCTGCGTCCGCCGGTTTGCAGTTGAAGGCGCCAAACCGGTGATCGTGGATGTGGACGATGCACGCGGCCAGGCCCTGGCTGCGGAACTGGGCGCGCTGTATGTGCGCTGCGACGTAGGCGACAAGGCGCAGGTGGATGCGCTGGTCGCCCAGGTGCTGGCCGCCCACGGGCGCATCGACGTGCTGGTGAACAACGCGGGCATCTTCCGCGCGGCGGATTTTCTGGAGGTGACCGAGGCCGACTTTGATGCAGTGCTGCGGGTCAACCTCAAGGGCTCGTTCCTTGTCGGGCAGGTAGTGGCGCGGACCATGGTGGCTTCGGGTGGCGGCTCCATTGTCAACATGAGCTCGGTCAACGGTGTGCTGACCATCCCCAATATCGCGAGCTACAACGTGAGCAAAGGCGGCGTGAACCAGCTCACGCGCGTGATGGCGCTGGCGCTGGCCGACAGGAACATCCGCGTGAACGCCGTAGCACCCGGCACCATCGCCACCGAGCTGGCCGCCAAGGCTGTGCTGACCAGCGATGAGGCCAAGAACAAGATCATGAGCCGCACGCCCATGAAGCGGCTGGGCGAGCCGTCGGAGATTGCCGATGTGGTGGCCTGGCTGGCTAGCGACGCCGCCAGCTATGTGACCGGCGAGATCGTGACCGTGGATGGTGGCCGCATGACTCTGAACTACACCGTTCCGGTCTGATTCAACGAAACACTACCAAATTGATAGCTGCTAGCGCTTGATGGGTAAGCGCTAGTAGCAAATTTGGCTATATTTCTATGCCTGTGGCATGCGCCGCAGCAGGCCCGCCATGCTGCGTGGCCAACCGACCGGACCGAACCAGGCGCCACCTGCAATCGCCCAGGCGTTGACCACGCCGTACAGCACCAGCGCCACGGCTTGTGCGGCAAACACCGCCGCCAAACCACCACCCCAGCGCAGCGCCAGCCAGCCGCCAGTCACGGCCACCGCCAGGCGCGTGATGTTGCCGATGACGGGCCACAGCAGGCGCCCTGCCCCTTGCGAGGCAAAGTACAGCACCAAGCCCAGGCCGAAAAAGCCATACACCGGCCCGACGGTACGCAGATACAGCGCGCCCGCCTCCAGCATCGCGGGGTCGCTGTTGAAAAGCGACAGCCACGCATGGGGAAAGGCCGTCGCCCACAGACCAATCGCCTCGGCCATTACAAAAGCCATGGCCGCGCCGATCCAGGTGGCGCGCAGGGTCCGCTCACGCTGGCCCGCGCCGATGCAGGTGCCGACCATGGCCACCAGCGGCGCGCCCAGGCCAAATACCAGGGGCACCAGCAGGTACTCAAGCCGCGATGCGGTTCCATACCCGGCAATGGCCGCCGTGCCAAAACCGCCGACCAGCGCGGTGGTCACCCCAATCGCTACATTGGTGGCCACGGTCGACACGGTGCCCACCAACCCGACCCGCAGGATGTCCTTGAACAGCACCCAGCGAAACCGGATGTGCGCCAACGATGGCCGCAGCAGGCTGCGCGGCGACCACAGATACGCTGCCAGCACCACGCTGCCGATCAGGTAGTACGCCATCAGCGCAATGGCCCCGCCGGCAATGCCCAGGCCGGGCACGGGGCCCCAGCCAAAGATCAACAACGGTGACAGCGGCACCAGCACGAAGGCGCCCAGCACCGTGACATAGGCTGGCACGGCCATGTTGCCCGTGCCCCGAATGACGGCCGAAAGCGTGTTGAACAGCCACACCAGAAACGCGCCCGCAAACACCCAGTTGGAATAGACCAGCGCCGCAGCCAGCGCGCCGCCGGTGCCGCCCATGCGGGTGTAAAGCCAGCGCCCTCCTCCCACCACGCCGACTGTAAAGATCAGCGAGAACACCGTCGCGATGACCAAGGAGTGCAGCACCAGGGCGTCGGCATCGTCCCGTCGCCGAGCGCCCAAGGCACGCGCAATGGCCGACGCAATGCCGCCGCCCATGGCGCCCGCCGATGTCATCTGCATCAGCATGACGACCGGGAACACCAGCGCCATGCCCGCCAACGCATCGGTGCCCAGCTTGCCGACAAAGTAGGTCTCGATGAGCCCGACGCCCGCTTGCGCCAGCATCACCAGCACATTGGGTGCGGCCAGGCGCAGCAGCGTGGGGGCGATGGGCGCCTCCAGCAGCATGCGGGTGCGGGGGTTCAGTGCATCGGTCACGTCAAGCCCCTGCCCCATCGACCGCTGGCCTGCGCGGCACCACGATACGCACGGTAGACAGCTGCAGCACATCGCCGCGCTGGTTGCGTGTTTCGCTGCGCACGGTGACCATGCCGCGATCGGGCTTGGACTTGGAGGGCTGTATCTGCACCACTTCGCTCACCACATGCAGCACATCGGTGGCGCGCGTGGGCCGGGGCCAGCTCAGCTCGCCCCCCGCCCCGATAATGCCGCCCGCAATGGGCAGTCCGCTGGTCACCTGCAGGCGCATGGTCACGGCCGCCGTGTGCCAGCCGCTGGCGGCCAAGCCGCCAAACAGCGTGTCACGCGCGGCGGCGTCATCCAGATGAAACGGCTGCGGGTCGAACTGGGCGGCAAAGCTGGTGATCTGCGCTTCATCCATGGCGTGTTCGCCACTTTTGAACAGGTCGCCCACGGCCAGGTCGTCCAGATAGATCGGAGATTTTCCTGCCATGGAGGCGCTGCGGGCGTGGATGTCCGTCATGTCATTGGCTTTCATTCAAGGGGATGGATGCCTTGTGGGCTCAGGCGGCGGAGGCGGCCCGGCGCGCCAATCGCGCCTCGCGGATGGGCAGATTGATCAGTGCCGCGCCCACGGCCAGCACGATGTCGATGTACCAGACCCAGTCATAGCTGCCCGTGGCCTGGAACACGCTGCCGCCCAGGTAGGCGCCAAAAAAGCCGCCAACCTGGTGCGAAAGCATCACGATGCCGAACAGCATGGCCATGTTGGCCGTGCCGAACATCTTGGCCACCAGCCCAGCGGTGGGCGGCACGGTGGAGAGGAACGTCACACCCATCACGGCGGCGAAGATCAGCACCACCATGGGTGTCTTGGGCGCGAACAAGAAGACCAGCACCGCCAGGCCCCGCGTGGCGTACAGCAGCGACAGCAATGACTTCATGCGCCAGCGCCCTACCGCCCAGCCCATGGCCAGGCTGCCGAGAATATTGAACAGCCCGATGACCGCCAGCGCCCAGCCGCCCACCTCGGGCGCCAATCCACAGGCCGCAATCACCCCTGGCAGGTGCGTGGCCAGGAAGGCAACGTGAAACCCGCAGACCAAAAAGCCCACCGCAAGGTACCGGTAGCTGGGCGTTGCCAGCGCCTGGGCAATGGCCTCGCGCGCGGTCAACGCCTTTTGGCCGGACGCAGCCGCAGCCTGCGCAGCCAGCGCGTTGGAATTGCCCTTGAGCACCCACACCGCAGGCAGCGCCAGCAGCACCAGCACGCCCAGCCACTGCATGGCACTGGCCCAGCCCACGGCAGCGGTCAGGCTGATGGCAATGGGCGCCATCACAAACTGCCCGAACGATCCCCCCGCGTTCACGATGCCACTGGCTAGCCCGCGCTTGCTGGCGGGCACCAGCCGCGCCGTGGCCGCCATCAGCACCGACGGCCCGGCCATGCCCGCGCCGCCTGCGGCCAGCACGCCAATCGCAAAAATCAGCCCTGCCGTGGTCGTCATGTACGGAGTGATGAAAGTGCCCAGCGCCACCAGCGCCACGCCCAGCAGGATCACACGGCCCGTGCCAATGCGGTCGGCCACAGCCCCTGCAAACGGCTGCGTCAGCCCCCACCACAGCTGGCCAAACGCAAAGGCCAGGCTGATGCTGCCAATGCCCAATGCCGTGGAGGTGTTGAGCGCCGACAGGAACAGGCCCATGGTCTGACGCGTGCCCATGGTGAGTGCAAAGGCGCCAGCGGCGGCCAGCAGCACGAGCCACAGTGCCAGTGGCGCGGCGGACTTGGCTGCGACCGGAGGGGTGTCGTTATTCGTCATGCCCAGCCTCCTGCACTGGCAGTGCTGCCAGCAAATCGAGAGAGTCGTCCACCAGCGCATGCAGGGCCATCACGCGCTCCACGCCCAGCGTTTCATTCAGCGCGAGTTGCGCAGCCTTCCAGTGGCGCTGCGCCTCGGCACGTTTTTCGCGACCTGCGTCGGTGATGTGGGCCAGGCGGCTGCGAGCATCGGCGCCCGCCTCCAACGTGACCCATCCTGCATCCACCAGAGGGCGCAGGTTACGCGTCAGCGTGGACGCATCCATCTTCATGGCCACCGCCAGGTCGCCCGGGCGGATAGGCCCCAGCGTGAGCACATGCGACAGCAGCGAATACTGCGTGGTCTTGAGCCCGCACTTCGCCATTTCGGCGTCGTAGTGCGCGGCTATGCGGCGCATCAGCTGGCGCAGCTTGAAGTTGGTGCAGCCCCGCGGCAGCACGGGGGCCAGGGTGGTTGGTTCGGCTTGCATGGATTTAATTGTATCTGCAATAATTGCATATGCAACTCATGCATGTAGACCCCGCCAACAACCCGGACACCCCCATGACACAGCACAACCAACTGGAACATTGGCTTGCACAAGAGCGCGACATCCTCGCCACCCTGGACGCAGGCCCCGGCCCTGGCGTGGCACGGCGCGAGCAGATCGCCCACCTGAACGGCCTGCAGCAGATGCAGGCCATGCTGCGCGGCGAACTGCCCTACGCCGCCATCGCCAAGACGCTGGACTTCTTGATCGTGGAAGTGGGCGAAGGCACGGCCATCTTCCAGGGAACGCCCCGCGCTGAGCACCTCAACCCCATGGGCACCGTGCACGGCGGCTGGTTTGCCACCCTGCTCGACTCGGCCCTGGGCTGCTCCATCCATACGCGCATGGAGCCCGGGCGCGGCTACACCACGGCCGAGCTGGGCATCAACCTGGTCAAGGCCATCACGCCCAAGGTGCAGCGTGTGCGCGCCGAAGGCCGGGTGATCCACAGCGGGCGCCAGTTGGCCACGGCCGAAGCGCGCCTCGTGGGGCCGGACGGCACGCTGTACGCCCACGCCACCACCACCTGCCTGGTTTTCGACTTGCCTGCACAATCGAAGGGATGAAATTCCTCCACACGATGCTGCGCGTTGGCAACCTTCAACGCTCGATTGATTTCTACACCAACGTCCTGGGCATGCAGCTGCTGCGCCAGTCCGAGAACCCCGAGTACAAATACTCGCTGGCCTTCCTCGGTTTCGAAGGCGGCAACCCCGGCCAGGCCGAGATAGAGCTGACCTACAACTGGGGCGTGGAAAGCTACGAGATGGGCACCGCGTATGGCCACATCGCCCTGGGTGTTCCTGATGCTTACGCGGCGTGCGAGAAGATCAAGGCCTCGGGCGGCAACGTGACGCGCGAAGCGGGCCCGGTCAAAGGCGGCACGACGGTGATCGCGTTTGTGACCGACCCGGATGGCTACAAGATTGAATTGATCCAGCGCACCGAGGGGGCTGGTGGCGCAGGCTTGCGTTAACCATCACTATTAAATAGATAGCTGCTAGCGCATGATGGATAAGCGCTAGAGGCAAATTTGACTCAATAAAAAACCCGGCACTGCCGGGTTTTTTATTGAGCGACCTGTTGCAGGTCACTACGCAGGCATCAAGCGCCCAGTGCCACTTCCACGCGGCGCGCTTCGGCATTGCTGCCGGTGGCGGTGGTTTCCTCAGGCTTCTTCAGCTCGATCTTGTCTTCCGCCACGCCCAGGGCCTTGAGCGCATCGCGCACTGCAAAGGCACGTTGCTTGGCCAGCTCGGCGTTCAGGGTTGCGTCACCCGTGGCGTCGTGGAAGCCGGAGATCACAGCCTTCTTGCCCTCGGCCACACCCTTGACCACGTCGGCCAGGGCTTCGTTGGCGCCAGCCGCCAGCTCGGCCTTGGCAGTGGCAAAGTAGAACTTCACCACGCCGTTTTCGACGCGCACGCTGGCGGCGTCGTCAGCGACAGCGGCCGCTGTTGCAGCTGGCGCGCTGCTTGCAACGGCCGTTGCAGCAGGCTTGGCGGCACCCGAAGCGCCCACGCGCTTGACCACCACGGTGCCGACCACCACCGAGATCACCAGCGCAATGAGTGCGAACAGGAAACCCAGGGCAAAACGTTGTTGGCTATCGTCGTCAGAACTAGACATTGGAGATTCCTGCAGTGATTAAGAAAAAGAATGGATGCTGGGGCCGTTGCGAAACCCGTAACTACAAGTCCCCAGAGCGTTAAAGCAAAGCTTTCGATTGTAGAGTGAACCCATGACGAACCTGCCCGCCCCGCTGCGAGATCCGGCCCCCATGCTGGAGCGCGCCCTGAACGAATGGGGTGGTCACGAAGACCTGTGGATCTTTGGCTACGGCTCGCTCATCTGGCGCCCGGACTTCGACTATGCCGAGCGCCGCCCGGCCAAGGTGCATGGCTGGCACCGGGCGCTCAAGATGTGGAGCCGCATCAACCGGGGCACGCCCGAATGCCCGGGCCTGGTGTTCGGCATGTTGTCGGGCGGCAGTTGCCGGGGCATGGTGTTCCGTGTGGACAAGGCGCATGCGCGGCAGGTCATGATCAACCTGTGGCAGCGAGAGATGATCACCGCCGTGTACGACCCGCGCTGGCTCACCTGCCACACCCCGCACGGCCCGGTGCGCGCGCTGGCCTTCACCCTGTCGCGCAAAAGCCCCAACCACACGGGCGAGCTGCCCGATCAAGAGTACTGCCGTATTTTTGAGCAGGCCTGTGGGCGCTATGGCACCACGCGGGACTACGCCCAGGCCACGTATGACGAGCTGCGCAGGCACGGCATCCATGACCGGGCCCTGGCCCGTTTGATTGCGCTGGCCCAAAAAGAGGCATAGTGCACATCTTTGCTGGACGCGCATGGGCCCGACGGGGAGACTGCGCCTCGGTACCAGTTAAATACCGGGTGGTTTCATTGTTCTAAGGAGTTTGAGTCATGAAGATCCGTTTCGCTTTTGTCCTGTCATCCGTTACGGCGCTGGCCTTGGCGGGCTGTGCAGCCTATACCTCAGGGCCCAGCGCCTCCGCCAAACTAGAACCCACGCGCGGCAACACCACCGCTGGCACGGTCACGTTCGTGCAGTCGGGCGACGTGGTGAAGGTGTCTGGCTCCATCAGCGGTCTCAAGCCCAATGCCGAGCACGGCTTTCATGTGCATGAAAAAGGCGACTGCAGCAGCGGCGACGGCATGAGCACCGGCGGCCACTTCAACCCCGGCGGCAAATCCCACGGCCACCACGGCATGGGCGACCACCACACGGGCGACCTGCCCAGCCTCAAGGCCGACGCCAATGGCGTGGGCAGTTTCAGCTTCGAGTCGCGCACGATCCGCGTGGGCAGCACGGCCAACGACATCGTCGGCAAGGGCCTGATCGTGCACCGCGACCCCGACGACTACAAGACCCAGCCCACTGGCAATGCCGGTCCCCGTCTGGCCTGTGCGGTCATTGCCGCCAAGTCATAAACAAAGAGGCTGCTACGGGCTCCTGGGCCTGAACCGCCCCTCCCCCGCAACCCGCCCGCCAGAGATGGCCGGCGGGTTTGGTTTTTGGCAGATCAGGCCGGTGGACGGCTGGCAAGGAGGCGTTCGGCGCGCGCCAGATCCTGCACGGTGTCAATGTCCGTCACCGTGCCCTCGTCCTCCACCGCCAGGGTTTGCACCTGCCCTTGCTGAGCAAACTTGCGCACCACGCTGGCGGCACCTTGCTCGCCCGACAGGGCCAGCAGATCCGGCAAGCACTGCGCAGCAAATCCCACGGGGTGGCCGCGCTCGCCGTGAAAGAACGGCACCGTCACCGCCCTCTTCGCCACGGCCTGGGCCAGCATTTGCAGGGTGTCAGGCCGTACCAGAGGCAGATCTCCCGGCAACACCAGCCAGCCTGCTTCATGGGACGTGGCCCGCACCGCCGCCGCAATCGAATCGCCCATGCCAGGATGGCCCACATCCTCCAGGTGCCAGGCCAGCCCGCTGGCGCGCACGGCGGCCAGCGTGTGCTCCAGCACCGGCACCCCCGCCAGCAATGCGCGCAGCTTGTGCACCTGCCCGCCCGATGCCACAAACCGATCGCCCCGGCCGGAGGCCAGCACCAGGACCACGGGAGACGAGGGATCGAGAGACATGGAGATAGGACCTGCGTTGGACAATGAACCGTGCGGCGCACAGCGGGCGAGATTCTAGGCCGTCCGCCGCACTGCGACGGGACTCAAGCCAGCGTATACCCGCCATCCACCACCAGGTTGTGCCCGCTAACAAAGCTGGCTGCATCCGACAGCAAAAACAGCACCGGCCCCGCCATCTCGGCCGGGGCTGCAGGGCGGCCCGACACCGAGGCTTGCAGTGTGTTGCGCATCGCATCCTCGTTGCCAAAGGCGGACAGCGCCATCGGCGTGACCGTGGGTCCCGGGCTCACGGCGTTCACGCGGATGCCTTGCTGAAAATACTCCAGAGCTGCATTGCGTGTGAGTCCCAGTGCGGCGTGTTTGCTGGCGGTATAGGCGCTGATGCCGTTGAACCCCACCTGGGACGAGATGGACAGGTTGTTCACGATGGCCCCGCCACCCGTCTTCAGCATTGCGGCAATCTGGTGCTTCATTGCATAGAAGATGCCCAACGTGTTGGCCTGCAGCACCGTCTGCACGTCCGCTGCATTCAGGGTGTGCAAAGGGCCTGCGACCCCCAGGGCGCCTGCGTTGTTGAAGGCGCCGTCCAGGCGGCCAAAGTGCTGCACTGTGGCCTCGACACTGCGCTGTACGCTGGCCTCATCGGTCACATCCAGGGCGATCACCCAGGCCTGTCCACCGGCGGCACGCACCCGCTCGGCCACCGCTTCGCATTCGGCCGTGCGGCGCGCGGCCAGCACCGCATTGGCTTTGTGGCGCCCAAGCGCCACGGCGGTTTCGGCGCCAATGCCCGAAGACGCTCCGCTCACCAGATAAGTTTTTCCGGCCAGATTCCACTCGCTGTTTTGCATGTTTTCTCCTGTGGTGTTGCAAATCAGCGGGAAGCTTATTGTTGAAAATGGAATATATAAATGGCCTGAAAATGCACACATCAATGAACTAATTTCAACAATGAGCCTGGACCTCGCAGATCTCAAACTCCTGAGCACCATCGCCCGCCACCTGAACTTTCGGGCCGCCGCGCAAGAGCTGGGCCTTTCAGCCTCGGCCATCAGCCATGCCGTGCGTTCGCTGGAGGAGCGGCTGGGCGTGCGCATGTTCAGCCGCACCACGCGCAGCGTGGCGCTGACGCCAGCCGGGCGCCAGTTGCTCGATCGTGTAGGGCCCCCCTTGCAGGACATTGCTGCGGCCATCGACGACATCAACGTGTTTCGCGACACCCCGCAGGGCCTGCTGCGCATCAATGCACCGCGCTCGGCGGGCGATTTGGTGCTGGGGCCGCTGATTGCACAGTTTCTGGCGCAGCACCCGCAGGCCGAGGTCGAGTTGGTGCTGGACGACGGGTTGGTCGACATCGTCGAAGGTGGCTTTGACGCAGGCGTGCGCTACGGAGAACGCCTGCAGCAAGACATGGTGGCCCTGCCATTGGGGCCGCAGCAGCAGCTGATGGTGGTGGCGTCCCCTGCCCTGCTCGCGGGGGTGGGTGCGCCGCGCAATCCGCGCGATCTGATGCAGATGCCCTGCGTGCGCATCCGCTTTCCGAGCGGAGCGCGCTATGCGTGGGAGTTTGAAAAGGCCGGCGAAAAGATCGCGGTGGATGTGCAAGGCCGCCTGACCGTGGGCGACATGCCGCTCATCCTGCAGGCGGCCTTGGCGGGGGTGGGGTTTGCGTACCTGTACGAACCCTACGCCCGCGAGGCCCTGGCCAGCGGCGCGCTGGTGAGCGTGCTGGACGACTGGTGCCCACCCATCCCGGGCTTCTACCTGTACTACCCCAGCCGCAGGCAGCCCACGGCCACCCTGCGGGCGTTTCTGGAGCTGGTCAAGATGGCCGCTGCATCAGAAGCACCCGGGGGGTGAGGCACCCGCCCCCCGGATGCACGCTGCACTCAAGCCAGCTTGAATGGCAGCTCGCGCGGCGTTTTGCCCGTTAGTTGGGCAATGGCATTCGCAAACGCAGGTGCCAGCGGCGGCAACCCAGGCTCGCCCATGCCCTTCGGTGGATCAGCGCTCGGCACAATGTGTACCGTCACCTGGGGCATGTCGGTGATGCGCGGCACGGCAAAGTCGCCAAAATTGCTCTGCTCCACCACGCCATCCTTCAGCGTGATGGCGCCGCCGGGCAGGCACATCGACAGGCCCATCAGCGCCGCGCCCTGCACCTGGGCTTCCACGCTTTTGGGGTTGACCACCAGATTGCAGTGCACGCCGGCCGTGATGCTGTGCAGCTTGGGCGTGCCGTCCTTGACGGACGCCTCGACCACATAGGCCACCACCGACTCGAACGACTCGTGCACCGCCACGCCCCAGGCGCGGCCAGCAGCCAGCTTCTTCTTGCCATAGCCCGACTGGGCCACGGCCAGTTGCAATGCGGCCTTGTGACGCGGGTGTTTGTCACCCATCAGGGCCATGCGGTAGGCCACGGGGTCTTGCTTGGTGGTGCGCGCCACTTCGTCGATGAGGGTTTCCATGGCATAGGCCGTGTGGGTGGAGCCCACACTGCGCCACCACAACACCGGCACATTCACGTCGGGGTGGTGCACCGACAGTTTCATGGGCACGTTGTACGGCTCCTTCATGCCCTCCACGGCCGTGGCATCGATACCGTTTTTGACCATGAAGGCCTCGAACGGCGATCCCTTGGTGATGGATTGGCCGACGATGGTGTGGTCCCACGCCAGGATCTTGCCCTGGGCGTCGAATCCGATCTCGGCGCGGTGCACGTGCATGGGGCGGTAGTAGCCGCCCTTGATGTCGTCTTCGCGGCTCCACAGCGTGCGCACCGGCGCGGTGATTCCCGCCGTGCGCGCCGCCTTGGCCACGCCGCAGGCCTCCACCACGTAGTCACTGGTGGGGATGGCACGGCGGCCAAAGCCGCCACCGGCCATCTGGGTGTTCACCTTCACGTTTTGCGGCTGCAGGCCCAGCGTCTTGGCGGCGGCCATGGCGTCCAGGCCGGGCATCTGGGTGCCCATCCAGAGTTCGGCCTTGTCACCATCGAGCTTCACCGTGCAGTTGAGCGGCTCCATGGGGGCGTGCGCCAGGTAGGGGAAGACGAACTCGGCGCTGATCTTGTGCGCAGCGCCAGCCAGCGGCGCCATGTCGGCCTGCATGGCCACGTTGCCGGGCTTGGTGGCCAGCTCGCGGTACTGCGCCAGCAGTGCCGTGGTGTCGGGCTTGCCCACCGCGCTGGTGTCCCATTCCACCTTCAGCGCATCACGGCCCTGCTTGGCGGGCCAGTAACCATCGGCCACGATGGCCACGCCCTCGCCGCCCCGGTCGGTGGGCACGCGCAGCACGGCCTTCACGCCCTTGATGGCTTTGGCGGCACTGTCGTCCAGCGACTTCAGCTTGGCGCCGAACACGGGTGGGCGCGCCACCACGGCCGTGAGCATGCCGGGCAGGCGCACGTCAATGCCGTAGTCCTGCTGGCCGCTCGACTTGGCCTTGGCGTCGAGCCGGCCCGTGGGCTTGCCGATAAGACGGAACTGCTTGGGGTCCTTCAAGGTGACCTTTTCAGGCACGGGCTGCTTCATGGCCGCTTCGGCCAGTGCGCCGTAGCCCAGCTTCTTGCCCCCGGGGCCGACAACGAAGCCGTTGCTGGTGCGCAGTGCCGAGGCATCCACGCCCCACTGCGCGGCAGCGGCCGAGACCAACATGGCCCGGGAGCGCGCGCCCAGTTCGCGGTACTGGGTGTAGGAGTTTTTGATGGAGTTGGAGCCACCCGTGAGGTGCATGCCCATCATCGGGTCGGCATAGGCCTGGTTGGCATCGCCGTGCACGCTGCGCACCTTGCTCCAGTCGGCATCCAGCTCTTCGGCCAGGATCATGGGCAGGCCGGTTTGCACGCCCTGGCCAAAGTCCAGGCGGTTGATGGTGACGGTGACCGTGCCATCGGCGTCGATACGGACGAAGGCTGAAGGCTGCTCGAACGGCTTGAGGCCTGCGGCCGCTGCCCCGGCGCCCTGCGCGCTGGCCACCAGCGGAAACGCACCCAGCGCAAAACCGGATGCCGCAGACACCTTGAGGAACGTGCGGCGCGCCACGCCTTCGTGGGAGGCTGCGTCTGCTTCTGTATTGATAGCGCCTTGCGCCTGATTCATAAGCGCTACCAGGCCTTTTGGCATATGGGCGCGGGCGGTTTGAGCGTCGAAATGCATAGTGTTCTCCTGCTCGGTGTTCTTAGGCCAGAGTCTTGGCAGCGTCATGGATGGCCGCGCGGATGCGCACGTAGGTGCCGCAGCGGCACACATTGCCCGCCATGGCAGCGTCAATGTCGGCGTCGGTGGGTTTTTTCTTGCCCTGCAGCAGTGCGGTGGCGCTCATGATCTGGCCGCTTTGGCAGTAGCCACACTGGGCCACGTCGTGCTTGACCCAGGCAGCGTGCACGGCCTTGCCCACCTTGTCATTGGTGGTCACCGCCTCGATGGTGGTGATCTTCTGGCCTGCCGCCGCCGAAATGGGCGTGATGCACGAACGAATGGGCGCACCGTTCAGATGCACCGTGCAGGCCCCGCACAAAGCCTGGCCGCAGCCAAACTTGGTGCCGGTCATGCCCAGCGTGTCGCGCAGGGCCCAGAGGATGGGGGTGGATTCATCGGCATCCACAGCCGTATCTTTGCCATTGATGTTGAGGGTGGGCATCGTGGGGTTCTCCGTGGGGAAGGTGTTGTTGTGTGGTGGGAGGCGGTTGAACAGAACGGGATGGTGTCAGCGACGCCATCGGCCATGAAACGGTTGGAGCGTGGTGAGTGGCATTTTTAAGAGAATAAAAATTCGACTAAAAGATCAACCTCGGGTAGACAAATTCATCGCAATCTCCTGCTCAGGCCTTCAGGGCGTCCCAGCACAGCCCAAAAGCCATCTGGTGCACGGCCTCCTCATCGGGCAGCACCTTGGTGCGGATGAGGTTGCCCGTCTCGCGCACAGACCCCACCAGGCTGGCCGTGAGCAGCGGGATGGGCACGGCCTTCAAGATCTCTTGCTGCTGGCCCTCTTCCATCAACGCAAAAAACCCAGCCATCAGGCGGGTCGAGAATTCGCGGTTGCCCTCGGTGAACCAGGGCGAGTTGTAGTACTGCTCCTGAAACACCACCTCGGCATACTGGTCCAGCCGGTGGCGCAGCAGGTTGCCCCAGGCGCGCCGCACGCGGGCGCGGTAGGGCATGCCGGGCACGATGCCCTCCATGATGCGCGCGGCCGTGACCGTCTTGGCATCCTGGTAGAGCTGGCTGATGAGTTCATCCTTGGACGGGTAGTACACATACAGCGTGCTGGTGGCAATGCCCGCCGCGCGGGCAATATCGGCCAGGGTCAGGCCGCTCAGGCCCGTCTGGGCCACCAGTTCGAAGGTGGCCTGGGCAATGGCACGCTGCTTTTCGTCGTCTTTGGGTTTCATCGGTGGGGCAATATAAGCGAATAGTTATTCGACGACAACCAGGGCCACCGAAGACCCCACGTTACCCGGATCCCGCCCGGCCGTCGCCCTCTTTGCAGCCTGCCCGCCGTGGCTGGCAACCGCCCTGCCCTCGCATGCACAATTGGCCCATGACCACCTCCATCGCCGACCTTCGCAAGAGCTACGAGCGCGCCGAACTCAACGAAGACGCCTCGCACGCCGCCCCCCTGCTGCAGTTTGACCAGTGGCTGAAAGAAGCCATCAGTGCCGAAGTGCCCGAGCCCAACGCCATGACCCTGGCCACCGTGGGCAGCGACCTGCGCCCCAGCACCCGCATCGTGCTGATCAAGGGCTATGACGAGCGCGGCATCGTCTGGTTCACCAATTACGACAGCCGCAAGGGCCGCCAGATTGCTGGTAACCCCTACGCAGCCCTGCAGTTCCACTGGGTAGAGCTGGAACGTGTGGTGCGCATCGAGGGCGTGGTGGAAAAGGTCAGCGATGCTGAGAGCGACGAATACTTCAACAGCCGCCCGCTGGATTCGCGCATCGGCGCCTGGGCCAGCCCGCAAAGCCAGGTGATTTCTGGCCGGGGCGTGCTGGTGGCCAATGCCGCCAAGTACGGTGCGCAGTTCATGCTGAAGCCACCCCGCCCGCCGCACTGGGGTGGGTATCGCCTCAAGCCTGATCAGTGGGAGTTCTGGCAGGGGCGCAAAAGCCGGTTGCATGACCGGTTGCGGTACCGTCTGGATTGCGGCGAATGGATGCGTGAGCGGCTGGCGCCCTGACTGCGGCCCACCCAGGGACAACAACAGACCTGCAAGAGGCCAACGGTGTTTTCGCACATCTTCATCGGCGTCACCGACTTCGACCGCGCGCTGGCGTTCTACCAGCCCGTGATGGCAGCGCTGGGCATCGCGCCGCGTTTTGTGGATGCCGCCCACCCTTGGGCCGGATGGCAAAGCCACCCCAATCCGCGCCCCCTTTTTCTCATCGGCCGTCCTTTTGAAGGCGAACACGCACCGGGCAACGGCCAGATGACCGCCTTTGCTGCCAGCACCCGCGCGCAGGTGGATGCAGTGCACGCTGCGGCCCTGGCAAACGGGGGGCATTGTGACGGGCCGCCAGGCCTGAGGCCGCAGTACCACGCCAACTACTACGGCGCGTATTTCCGAGATCCGGATGGGAACAAGCTCTGCGTGGCGTGCCACGACCCCCAAGACGCCTGAGCCCAAGCCACTTCGTCGTATCTTTTCTTCACGTCGCGGCGCCATGAGCATCTCTTGTCCTCAAGAGCCTGCGACTTGGAAAAGCCTTTGGCGGATAAAAATTATGATGGTCATCATAATTCGTGATACAGTGAGGGCATGAAGAACGCAGCCCCATCACGCAAAGAGCTAAGCCATGAGCGCATCGTGGCGGCGGCGGCGCGTGCCATCAGGCGCAATGGATTCAGCGGAGCGGGCGTTGCGGACATCATGAAGGACGCAGGCCTCACGCATGGTGGCTTCTATTCCCACTTCCCTTCTCGGGAGGCGATGCTTGCGGAAGCCACAGACAGAGCGGGCGCAGAAACCGTTGGGCTCGCCGAGTCTGCAGCTGCGTCGGTTCCAGCCGATCAAGCGCTGGAGGCCATGTTGGGGGCCTATTTGTCGGAACAGCATATCAACAATCCGGATGTTGGTTGCCCTATGGCAGCCCTCAGTTCGGAGCTGGCCCGCCAAGCCCCCGAGGTGCGGCGTGCAGCCACCCGGCGAATGAAAGAAATGGTGGATGTGATCGCACGACAGTTGCCCACCTGGGGTACACCAGAAGCCCACGAGCGAGCACTTTTTCTGGTTGCCACCATGGTGGGAGCCGTTTCCCTGGCGCGCGCCGTAGACGATCCTTCGCTGGCTGGAAGGCTCAGCAAAGCTGCTTTCAAGTACGCCCGCTCCAGTGGTGAAGAGTCGCAAAAATAGCTTCCATTTTTTTGGGGTTAAATTATGATGAACATCATATTGAAAACTGAGATGAATTGGAAAAGTCGAAAATCAGCCTATCGAGGGCTTGTTCTCTGGCCTGTTTGGCGTTCTTGTTTGTACAGAAATATGATGATCATCATGAAATCTTTCAGCCGTCGAACTTTGAAACGCCCTATTGATTGCCTTGACCACCAACCCTTCCACAGTAAACCACGCTGAGTGACTCGCCGAAAAGCCTGGCATTCAGCATTTTCCGAGGCGCCTGAGCCTCATTTCCTAGGAGATATCCACCATGAACACCTTCTCTCGCTTTCTCTCCGTCGCAGTAGTCGCAACGCTCACCTCAGTCGGCGCACTGGCTGCTGAGTTGGACCCGGCGCAATTTGCCACCCAGTTTGAGGGCAACCGCACGCGGGCTGAAGTCGCCGCAGAAGCTGCACAAGTACCCATGACCCGAAGCCAGATCCCTTCGGGCTCCAAAGCCGAGTCTTACAAGTCCGTGGCTGACCGCGCAGCCATCCGGGCACAGGCGGCAGATGCAGTCCGTACTGGCCAGATCTCCTCTGGCGAGACTGGCGCGCGCTAACTTGACGAAGGTGATGCGGTCCTTGTCTCGATTTGAAATATGACGGAAATCATATAAACACAATTTGATCGTCGCCAGTGGGCCGTTCACCAACCTGGATACGCCAGGAGTAAGGAAAACCATGAAAGCATTTGTCATTGATCGCTACAGCAAAAAAGGGGATCTTCGATTGGCCGAGCTGCCAACCCCGGAGCTGCGCGACGACGAAGTCCTGGTCCAGGTCCACGCTGCGGGTGTGAATCTTCTGGACTCGAAGATCCGCAGTGGAGAGTTCAAGCTCATCCTGCCTTACAAACTGCCCCTCGTCTTGGGCCACGATGTGGCTGGCGTGGTCACCCAGGTGGGCCCCCGCGTGCGGCAGTTCAAAGTGGGTGATGAGGTCTACGCACGGCCGGACGACTTTCGCATCGGTACGTTTGCTGAATTTGTGCCGTTGAAAGAGGCCTCGCTGGCGCTCAAGCCGAAGAACATCACCATGGAAGAAGCAGCGTCCCTTCCCTTGGTGGCGCTGACGGCCTGGCAGGCGCTGGTCGAGAAGGCCCAAATCAAAAAGGGTCAGAAGGTCTTTATCCAGGCGGGCTCTGGCGGCGTGGGGACCTTTGCCATCCAGCTGGCCAAGCATCTTGGTGCCACGGTGGCCACGACCACCAGCACGGCCAATGCCGCACTGGTGAAGGCCCTGGGGGCCGACGTCGCGGTGGACTACAAGACGCAGGATTTTGAGGACGTATTGCGCGACTACGACGTCGTACTGAACAGCCAGGACGGCAAGACCCTCGAAAAATCCCTGCGAGTGCTCAAGGGCGGTGGAAAGCTCATTTCCATTTCCGGCCCGCCAGATCCCGATTTCGCAAGCGCGATCAAGGCGTCCTGGCTCGTGAAGCTGGTCGTGCGGCTGCTGAGTGCAGGCGTCAGGCGCAGGGCATTGGCGCGCCGGGTCGGTTATTCGTTCCTTTTCATGAGGGCCAACGGAAGCCAGCTGCGCGAGATCACGCGCCTGGTGGAGGCCGGGGTGATACGGCCTGTGGTGGACCGGGTCTTCTCGTTTGAGTCCACCAACGACGCACTGGCCTATGTCGAATCCGGCCGCGCCAAAGGCAAGGTCGTGATCAAGGTGCGGTAGTCACCCAAAAAACCAATCAGAGCAAAGCCAAGCAGGGCTGAAGGCAGACATGGCCCGCCTGGCTTGGCTTTGCCCTGCGCAACGAAATCTTGATTTTTGAACTGGAGCTTTTTATGAAGATTGAAAACGCCGTAGCCCTCGTGACGGGCGCCAACCGTGGCATTGGGCTGGCCTTTGCACGTGAACTCTTGAACCGGGGTGCCCGCAAAGTCTATGCAGCCGCCCGAGATCCGGCCTCCGTCACCCTGCCCGGTGTGCAGGCGCTGAAACTTGATGTGACGAAGCCCGACGAAGTCGCCAATGCCGTCGCCCAGGCCGGGGATGTGACCTTGCTCATCAACAACGCGGGCATCGCCCAGCCAGGGGGATTTCTCGCTGACGACAGCGAAGAAGTCGCACGCCGCATCTTCGAGACCAACTTCTTCTCCGTGCTGCGCATGAGCAAGGCGTTTGCGCCCATCCTGAAGGACAACGGGGGCGGTGCCCTGCTGAGTGTGCTGTCGGTCGCCTCCTGGGTGAACGGCGGAGAGCTTGCCGCCTACTCCGCCAGCAAGTCTGCCGCCTGGTCGCTCACCAACGCGCTGCGCAACGAGTTGCTGGCCCAGAAAACCCAGGTGCTCGGCCTGCACATGGCGTACGTGGACACCGATCTCACCCGGAGCTTCGATGTACCCAAGTCGAGCCCTGAAAAAATCGTCCAGCGTGCGCTGGACGGCCTTGAAGCGGGTCTGGATGAAGTCCTGGCGGACGAACTCACCGTGCTGGTCAAAAACGGCATGACCGCGCCCACGCCGACCTACCTGCACCCCATGGGCTGAGTAAGCCCCGATACCCGCCCCTGTGTCTTTGGCCTACCGAAAGCCCGCCATGAACCCCATCCTGAAGAAAACGGCAGCGGCGCTGCTTGCGCTGGCTGCCCCGTTTGCATCCACTCCATCACATGCCCAACAGGCCGTGTCTGGAGGCACCATGCGCGCCGCGCCAGTAGCCAGCCCAGAGCGGTCAACCTGGGCCACTGCGCCCACCCAGTCCATCTCTGCGGGCGGGGTGGCCTTTGCCTACCGCGAACTGGGCAAGCACCACGGCGGGACGCCGCTGATTCTGCTGGTCCATCTGGCGGCGGTGCTGGACAACTGGGACCCCCGCGTGGTGGATGGGCTTGCCGCCCAGCGCCACGTGATCGCGTTCGACAACCGGGGCGTGGGTGCATCCAGCGGCTCGCCATCCAACTCCATGGAGCAGATGGCCGATGACGCGATCACTTTCATCAAGGCCAAGGGCTACCAGCAGGTGGATCTGTTCGGCTTCTCGATGGGCGGAATGATTGCCCAAGAGATCGCCTTGAAGGAGCCCGATCTGGTTCGCAAAATGATTCTCGCTGGCACCGGCCCAGCTGGGGGCGAGGGCATCAGCTCCGTTGCAGGGGTGGCCAATCTGGACCTTTTGCGAGGCCTTTTCACGGGCCAGGACCCCAAGCAGTTCCTGTTCTTCACCCGCACGCCCGGCGGCATCGAAGCCGGCAAGGCTTTCCTGAAACGGCTCTCGGAGCGCACGGACAACCGTGACAAGGACATCACCGTGAGCGCCTACGTGGCCCAGTTGCAGGCCCTGAGCGCCTGGGGCAAGAAGGCGCCCGTCGATCTCTCCCGCATCCGGCAACCAGTGCTCGTCGTCAACGGTGACAACGACCGGATGGTCCCGACGATCAACACGCACGACCTGGCACGGCGGCTACCCAACAGCCAACTGATCATCTATCCCGACGCGGGCCATGGCGGGGTTTTCCAGTTCCACGCCGAGTTCGTCATGAAGGCGCTCGGATTTCTCGCCGAACCCTGACCGACAAGCGGCAGCAGAAAACCGCCGAGCAGATCATCAGCCCATCAAATTCAGCCCACCACCCACCGCGTCACCGCCAAAATCACCACTGGCATCGTGACCAACGCCAGCGCCGTAGACACCGCCACACTCGCCGTCACCTCATCCTCGGCCACCGCATAGCGTTGCGCAAACAGGAACACATTGGCCCCCACCGGCAGCGATGCTGCCACGATCATCACCGCCAGCGGCATGCCCGACAGGCCCAGTGCCCAGCCCAGGGTGGCCAGCACGATGGGGTGCACGACACACTTGACCAGCGCAATGCGCAGGGCGGCCTTGAAGTGGTGGCCGACCTTGGTAAACGCCAGCGTCACCCCCACCAGCAGCAGCGCAATCGGCCCCAGCGCCTGGCCCAGCAGCAGCAGGGGTTTGTCAACCACCTGCGGCACCACCAGCCCGGTCTGCGCAAACAGCAGGCCCGCAATGATGGGCAGCGGCACCGGGTGCACGATACCGTTGCGCACGGCCTGCAGCACGGTGCGCCACATGGGCTGCTGCGCGGAGCCCTCCCGGCCTGCATGCTCGCGCGCGGCGGCCAGTTCAAACACCACGGTGGCGGCGGTCAGCAGGATGAGCGAGTGCACCGAGATCAGCGTGAACAGCGTGACCAGCCCCGCATCGCCAAACACCAGGCCCACCAGCGGCACGCCGATCATCAGCGTGTTGCTGAAGGTGTTGGCCAGCGCCCGCGCCGCGCCCAGGCTGGTAAAGCCCAGCACCGCCAACGTGGCCGTGTACACCACGCCAAACGCCACAAAGTAGATCCCCACGGGGCCGAAGTTGAGGTCTTCGATGTGCACCGTGCTCATGGTGCGAAACAGCAGCGCGGGCGTGAGCACCATGAACACGAGGTTGGCCAGGTCCTTCACCGCAGCGGCCCGAATCCAGCCGCGCCGCCCCACGTAAAAGCCGATGGCGATGAACAGGATGACGGGGATCAGCGAGGTGAAAACGGGAGAGTTCAAGGTGAAAAACCGGTGGCCGTGCGGTGGTGGAGGCACGTATTGTGGCCCGGGTCACCACGCTGGCATCCGCTGGTCACTATTGTTTTTGTAGCTGCTTGCGCTTATCCATCAAGCGCCAGGGCCCATTTTTGCTTGAATATTTCATGCCCGGCAGTCGGTGTGCCGGTGCGTGGTGGATTGTCCGTGCCATAGGGCATCTCACCCCGCCACCACCGACACCCCGTGGTCTGCCAGCGTCAGGCTCACCGGTGCGCCCACATCCAGCGGCAGCTCCACCTGGGGCGAAACCACAAAGATCTCGCCCAGCGCGCTCGCAAAGGTGTATTCCATGACGCTGCCCAGGTAGGTGCGTTTGGTCAGCCGGGCGGCCAGCCCGCTGGAGGTTGCGGGGCCTATGACCCAGGCTTCGGGCCGCACGGCGATCTTGACCGGGCCGGGGCCGAGGGATGCTGGCGATGGCACGCGCAAAGGGCCGAGCCGGGCATGGCTGCCAGCCGCCGGGCTTTCCCCATCCGCCGGATTGAGCGCATGGATGTGCCCCTCGAACAGCATTGCCTCGCCCATGAAGCCCGCCACAAACTCGGACGCGGGCTGCTCATACAGCGTGCTGGGCGCGCCGCACTGGGCGATGGTGCCTTTGTCCATCACCACAATCTGGTCGCTGACCGCCAGGGCTTCGCTCTGGTCGTGGGTCACATAGACCACCGTCAAGCGCAGGCGTTGCTGCAGGGCGCGGATCTCTTCGCGCATGGCGCGCCGCAAGCGGGCGTCCAGGTTGGATAGCGGCTCGTCAAACAGCAGCACGGCGGGCTCCAGCGCCAGCGCCCGGGCCAGGGCCACGCGCTGTTGCTGCCCCCCCGAAAGTTCATGGGGCCTGCGCAGGTCCAGGCCCTGCAGGCCCACGGTGTCGAGCATGGCGCGGGCCTTGTCGCGCACCTGCGGCGGGCGCAGGTGCAGCCCGTGCAGGCCGTAGCACACGTTGTCGATCACGTTCAGGTGCGGGAACAGTGCATAGCTCTGGAACACCAGGCTCACATTGCGCTGCGCCGGGCCGAGGGTTGTCACGTCCTGCCCGTCGATGAAGATGCGACCCGCCGTGGGTGACTCGAGCCCGGCAATCATCCGCAGCGTGGTCGTCTTGCCGCAGCCCGATGGCCCCAGGATGGTGGTGAGCGTGCCCCGGGGCACCGCAAAGCTGATGTGGTCCACCACCATTGGCGCGCTGGGCAATGGTCCGTACCGCTTGCTGACATCCCGGAACTCGATGCCATGCGCGGCAGATGACTGCTTCACGGACATCTCAACCTTCCCAGGCAACAACGGCATCGACACCGATGACCTGCCCTGCGTCCATGCGGTTGAACAGCATGACCTGGGCGCCCATCGCCTCGGCAATCTGTCGGCAGATCGACAACCCCAGCCCCACCCCGCCCTGCCCTGCCGAAAACGGCTGGAACAACCTTTGCCGCACGGCGTCGTCAATGCCAGGGCCTTCGTCCCAGACCAGCAGCTCGCGCCGCCCGGTGCTGTTGCGCAGCAGCACCCCCAGCCGCCCATGCACGGGCGTGTGGTGGATGGCGTTGGCCAGCAGGTTGCGCATGAGTTCGCCCAGCAGCGCCGCGTCGCCGGGGGCCCACAGCGTATCGGGGCCTTCCAGCGCAAAGTCCAGCCGCTTGGCGGCGATCAGTGGCGCCAGCTCCATCACGGCCTCGCGGGCCATGGCGTTCAAATCCACGCTGGGCAGCTCGCCCATGCGCTGAAGCTGCTCCACCTTGCTCAGGCTCAGCAGCTGGTTGGCCAGGCCCGAGGCGCGGTCTACCGTGTGCAGCATCTGCTGCAGCGCATCAGCCACCAGCACATCGCCCGCAATGGCCGACTGCAGCTGCGTGCGCAGCACCGCCATGGGGGTGCGCAGCTGGTGCGTAGCGTCGGCCAGAAAACGCCGCTGCTCCTCGATCCATCGGCTCTGGCTTTGCTGCAGCTCACCAAAATGCTGCACGGCAGGCGCCAGCTCTGACGGGCCTTCGTAGCCCTGGCCGGTGCCGCCTGCACCTGGCTGGGTTGGCGGAGTGAGCGACACATCCGCGTGCAGCAGCCAGCCCGACGCGATGCGCGCCAGCACCATCGCCACCGCCGTCATGGCCAGGGCCAGCAGAACCACTGGGCGCAAACCCGCGCCTTCATCCATCAGGCGGGCCACACTGGGCAGGCGTTCGCTGAACGGCCGTGCCACCTGGCGCACCACCGGCGGGGCGGCGCCCTGCCCACCCCCAGCCACCGCCGGCTGGTGCAGCGTGGCGGCCACGCGCACCAGTTGGTCGCCCACCTGCGCCAGGTAAAAGTGCACGCTGCCCTGCCCTTGCACGGCCTCGGAGGGCGGTACACGCGGCAGGTCGGCGCTGCCCGCCAGGCGCTCGCCGTCCAGGCTGCTTTCGCGGAACCAGACCGCAGGGGCTTGCTCCATGGCGGATGCACCGGCCTGCGGCTGCAACACCGTTGGCCAGGTTGTCAGCGCCCTGTGCAGCACGGCATCTTGCGCGGCTGCGTTGTGCCGTACCTGCTGCACCACCTGCACCGTGGCAACCAGGGCCACCAGCGCCCACAGCGGCACGAGCAGGCCCACCAGAAGCAGCCGCTGTAGCGATCCTCCGCGCGGGCGCCAGGGCCAGCGCTGCCACCAAGGCGTGTTCACCGGAGCGCCCCGCCCTTCTCGGCCTTGTCGACCTTGTCGCCTTTTTGGGCGGCCATGCTGTCGGCATCGCACAGCAGGTAGCCCACGCCGCGCAGGGTCACGATCTCGGCATTGGTGCCCACCAGCTTCTTGCGCAGACGGTGCACCACCACCTCCACCGCATCGGCCTGCACCTGCTCATCGGTGTTGGCAAACACCTGGGTGCGCAGCTCTTCCTTGCTCACGACGCGGTCGATGCGCGACATCAAGAGGCGCAGCAGCTCCGCCTCACGCTGCGACAGTTCCAGCGGCAGTGCCTCGTTGTAGAACGCCCCACTGGCCGGGTCGCGGTGGAGCGCACCACAGCGCAACTGCCCGTCGCGCCCCACCCGGCGTGTCAGGGCCCGCAGGCGCGCCACCAGCTCGTCCAGGTCAAACGGCTTGGCCAGGTAGTCGTCCGCCCCCGCCTCCAGCCCTGCCACGCGGTCGGTGACGGCCGCACGGGCCGTGAGCGCCAGCACGGGCGTGGTGCTGCCGCCATCGCGCAGGCGCCGCAGCACCTCCAGCCCGTCCAGACCCGGCAAAGACAGGTCCAGCGTGATCACATCAAAGGCCGTGCGCCGCGCCGCCGCCAGGGCCTCCTTGCCGTCGGCGCAGCACAGCACCTCAAAACCGCGCGCCACGAGGCTGCGGCTCAAGGCACCGGCCAGATCAAAATCGTCCTCGACCAACAGCAGTTTCATGCCCCGATCATGCCGCCTGCGCTGAGCCCGGCCACTGTGGTTATACCCAAGGACCTTGAAAGCAAGACGAAAGCGTCTTCCATGAAGGATGTGCCGCATCGGCCTCACGGGCGCGCACATCTTCCCGGCTAGTCACAGGGTGGCCGCCATACAGGGTGCAACACGGCCTCGGGCGGCGCCGAAAAATAGCGGGTCCAATGCTTGATCTCCTTCAGGCGCAGGGTTTCGCGCAGCGCATCCCCCGCACTGCGTACGTTCCGGATACATTGCGTCGGGTCGTTTTCAAATAGGTGAAGCTCCGAGGTGATCCGTACGGCATCTCGCAACAGCGCCGCAGCCGCGCCCTTGCGATAGGGTTTGTGAACCATGCGAAGGTCGCTGACCACGCAGCGACGGCCAGCACGCAGGCTCAGCACCAAGTCTGCGTAGTGCCTGGAATCCTTGAAGTGGGCCGAATCACCCACCGCCTTGTTCTGAAAATCGTCGTAAAGCGTCCATCCCAGTGACTGCAAGCGCTCGGCCGCATGGGTCTTGCCCGCCCCGGGGAGCTCGCCCACCAGCACAAGGTGGGTTGCATCGCCGGGGCTGATCCCGCCCTGGCTGACGGCATGTTTCTGAAAAACCTTCATCTGCACGCTGCTCCGGTAGGAAAAAAGCCCGCCCGCATCGACCGCAGAGAGATCGGGACCGGAACCCATGCCACCATCGAAAGATTCATAGAAGACGCTGCTGCACCAGGTTTTGCTGGTCCCAGCCAGTGGGGGCATTGTTGCCATTTGCTACATAGATGGTAGCTGCTGGAGGCCCCCGGGGATGCCTCACGGGCCGGGTGATCAGCGCCGCTAGGCAAGGCAGCATTTTTAAAACTTTTTAGAATATTGAAACAAAACCAAATTCCATTTGAGATATAATTGAACGGTTGCAGTCACGGCTCTTGACGCGTGCAGTCACCGCAACGCCTGCTCAGGGTGGCAATCCGCCCCAGGCAAGCCGCCTTTTGCAACCTTTGTGGTTGCCCATTGGGTCTGTAGAGCTGCAGCCCACTGCGTCCCTTGATGCTCACGCAGGTCGATTTCCACGCCTGCGATCCTGATTGATCCAGATTTCACAGACCGCCATTTCCATGGGCAAGTACGTCGTTTCGCCCACGACACATCCGACCGACTGCGGCCGCTTCCGCGCCTCCTTCTCGGTCCATCGTTCTCAGGGCAACGGCAGCTATTGCCGCGTGTTCCGTTTTGACAAAGCCTTTGCCTCGCGCGAAGCCGCCCGGCTCTTTGCAGTCACCCAGGGCTGGCTGCAAACGTGCATGCCGCACCCCCCAACGTGCTGATGACCTGATCTGCGACCTGCAGATCCCATCCACCCATCCCAGTTGCTGCGGACACTCGATCCGCACAGCTGCATCCCAACGGTACGCCCTTCGTTGCGCACCACATTTCAGAAAGGCTCAACCATGAGCAGCAAAATCTACGTGGGCAACCTGCCCTACTCCGTGACCGATTCCACCCTGGAAAGCAACTTTTCCGAATTCGGCCGGGTCTCCTCCGCCAAGGTCATGATGGACCGCGAAACCGGCCGCTCCAAGGGCTTCGGCTTTGTGGAAATGGCCTCCGCCGAAGTCGCCCAGGCCGCCATCAGCGCCCTGCACGGCATGTCCGTTGACGGCCGCTCGATCGTCGTGAACCTGGCCCGCCCCCGTGAAGAGGGTGGCGGCGCCGGTGGCTACAAGGCCGGCGGCTACAGTGCGAGCACACGCTCGGACGTTGGCTACGGCACGGGTGGCTTCGGCGGCGGTCGTTACTGATCCAGGCAACCCTCTGTGAAAAACCGGTTCTGAGGAGCCGGTTTTTTTTCGCATCGCATCCATAGGATGCGCAGGATTTCAGTTGCTATCAATACAGTAGCTGCTTGCGCTTGATGGCAAAGCGCACAAGTCCAAAAACATGTTCGATTGCCAGCATCCAATGGAGGCATCAGGCATCAGGCAGCAATCACCCCCTGGTCCCAGGCAAAAGCGCACTGGAAGCACCTCAGCGAAACCACCGAAAACCAGAAGGGGATGAGGAAGGCAAGCCATGCGACAGCCTCGCAGGCAATTGTCCCTGGCACGCCTTACTGAAACACGCACACGCCCAATGACTGGCTTTTGGCCCGGTACATGGCGGTGTCTGCAGCGCGCAGGTAGTCGTCGACCGTCGCCAGCCTGGATGCGCTGCTGGCCAATCCGATGCTCGCACCACTGATCACGGTGTGCCTGCCAATGACGTAAGGTAACTCCAGGGCGGCGGCAATCTGCTCCGCGCGTTGGCGGGCTTCAGCGGGATCGATGGACTCCAACAGCACATTGAACTCGTCGCCACCCATGCGGGCGACCAGATCGACCGCCCGCACGCAGGATTCGAGCCGCCGCGCCACCTGTTGCAAGAGCTGGTCGCCCACATGGTGCCCGTAGCTGTCATTGACGGCCTTGAACCCGTTGAGATCCAGCAGCAGCACGGCGAACATCGTGGCTCCATCGCGTATCGGAACGCCACCTCCGTTCACCACCTCGTTCTGGTGCAGCGCGATGAGATGCGCGAGGCGGTCACGGAACAACGGTCGGCCGGGCAAGTTGGTGAGCGCATCGTAGGAACTGCCACGCTCGGCCAGATCGCTCAACGACCCCGCCATGCGCACGGGAACACCCTCTTCGAACTCGGCGAGCCCGCGCCAATTGACCCACACCAGCCGCCCTGCTCCGTGGAACGCGCGGAAGTCCACCGAAAAGTTCGGGCTGTTTCCCGATAGGTGCCTGCGGTAGGCCTCCTGCACGCGCTCGCGATCCTCGGTATCGATGAGCTGCTCCAAAAAGCGCCAGCCTCCGTCATGCACAAGATCGGCGCTACCCAGTCCGACGATCTGGAGAAAACGCCCGGACACATGCAGCGCGTCCGTTCGCAAGTCCCAATACCAGATACCGTCATTGGATCCGCGCGTCGCCAGCGAATAGCGGTTTTCGGAGCGCAACAAATCGAGTTCGGTGTTCTTCTGCTGGGTCACGTCGATCATCAGGCCGATCATGCGGTTCGGCCGCCCCGGCTCGACCACCGCGCGGCACAGATCACGCACCCACACGACCTTGCCGGACTTGGCAATCAGCCGATAGCTCATCTCGTAGGCATGGCTGTGAGTGGCGTTGTAAGCGGCATCGTCGATGCGCAGGGCCTCCTCCAGATCGTCGGGGTGTACATGCGCCCGCCAGAAGCCCGGGTCAGCCCGCCATTCCTCGACGGAGTAGCCGAACAAGCGTTCGACCTGCGGGCTCAGGAAGGTATTGCCCACGCCGATTTCAGCCTCCCACACCACGCCGTCAATGGTTTCCAGCAAGCGCAGAAAGCGCTGGCGAACTTCCACCAGCACCTGCTCGGTGACCTCGGTGATCTCGATCAGGACACCCTGGCGGCTGATCACCCGGTCCGCCGCATCCGTCTCCGGGTGGAGCTGCAGACGCACCCAGCGATAGTCCGCGTCGGCAAAGCGCAAGCGGAACACCGGTATGCCCGAGCGCATGGTGCCGATGTCGTCGGGATGCACGAACTCCAGCAAAGACCTGCCAAGCGCCGCCGCCACCGAATGGCCGGTGAGCTTGTGCCACGCCGGGTTCAGATAGATGATCTCCCACAGCGCATCGGTTTGCACCACCGCCTCAGGAAGCAGTTGCAACAGGTTTGCGGACGGCGTGGGAGTGGTGGGCATGCAGGGCTATTGCAAATGGGTCAGATTCATGCACGGCCGCGCCGAACAAGTCCTTCGCGCGTCGCGCAACCCTGCGTTGGGCGGCCTGCTGCGGAGCCAATCCCATTTCCGAATCGGGTGCGCGCCATCACCGGGACAGAGGCAGCGTCGCCTTGACGGATCGAAAAATCAACCACGTCAAAGCGAGTATGGCATGCATCCAAGTCACCTTTGGACTCGGTGGTTTGGGTGGTTTGGGGCCGCCAGATGTGCGAGCCAGCAACGCCGTCCTCTGCCGCTGGCTCGCTCACATCACGACGGCTTCACCCGTCAGAACGCCACCTTCACCCCCACCGTCAGATTGCGGCCCATCAACGGCGCGGCATTCTTGATGAACGAGGTGTGCGCATACGCCAGGCGGTCCGTCAGGTTGTTCGCCTTCAGGTACACCTGCCACGGTGTGCCGGTGCTGAACTGGCCGTTGTAGCTGACGCCCAGGTTCAGCATGCCGTAGCTGGGAGTGGCGCTTTCAAACTCGGCCACGCGGTTCTGGCGGGCCACCTGGACCCATTCGACCTGGCCTTCCCAAGCTTGCCAGTTGGCGTCCAGGCGGATGCCCGCGCGGGTGGCGGGGATGCGGGGAAGTCGGCCGCCGCCTGCGTCGAGCGTGGCGCGCACGGTGTCGCCGAACAGCGTGATGCCCAGGTTGCGGTTCAGGCGCTGGCGCACCTGGCCTTCGATGCCGGTGAAGGTGGCGTCGGCCTGGCTGTATTGCAGCAGTTGCAGGCCATCGACTTCATCGAGCGTGCGGCCGTAGATGTAGTTGTTGATGCGGTTGCGGAAGATGCTGACGCCAAAGGTGGTGTCGCCGCTGGTCTTCTTCAGGCTCACGTCGATGTTCTGCGAGATCTCGGACTTCAGGTCGGCGTTGCCGCGCTCATACGTGCTGGTGGCCATGTGCAGGCCCTTGGCATACAGCTCTTCGGCCGAAGGGGCGCGGCTGGCGCGGGTGAACGAGGTGCCCACCTGGTAGCCGGGCGTGAACTTCCACACCGCGCCCAGCGATGCCGAGGTGCCGTTGTGGCTGCGTTCGATGCCGCTGGTTTGCGCTTCGGCCGTCTGGCGGTCGTGGCGCAGGGCGGCTTCGAAGCGCCAGTCGCCCAGGCGGTATTCCTCCAGCGCGAAGAAGCCCAGCTTGCGGGTGATGGTGGGCTCCACGTAGGCCTCTTCGCCGTCGGCGCTGAACTTGCGCTGCGAGGTCTGCAGGCCGATCAGGCCCTTGAAGCCTGAAATGGGCTCGTGCTGCAGCTCGATGCGGGTGTCGTAGGCCTTGTTCTTGAAGGTGGTGCTGATGGCGCCGTCTTCGACTTCGTCGTGCACGTAATCCGTCACGCCCGCGCGCAGGCGCAAGGCCGAGAAGCCGGCGAAGGGGTTGCGCAGCTCGCCGCGGATGTCGAAGCGTTCGCTGCGCAGGTCCACCATAGGCACGTCGCCATGTTCTTCGGCGCCGTGGTCGTGGCCGTCTTCCTCCTCTTCGTGGGCGCCGCAGTGTAGGTGGTCGCCGTGCGTGTGGCAGCCTTCAAAGCTGTGGTTGTGGCCCGGCAGGCCGTATTTGGCGGTCTGGCGGGTGTAGGCGGCGCCCAGGTAGCCGCGCTCGCCCACCCACGACAGGCCCACGCTGCCGGTGTCGGTGCGGTTGAAGCTGCCCAGCACCTTGCGGGTGGGTTCGCCCTCGGGCGCCCAGCCCTTGCCCACGCGGTAGTCGCCCGCATCGCGCGCCACGCCTTCCACATGCACGGCCAGGTTGCCAGCGCCGCCGGTCAGCGAGAAGGCTCCTGCTTTTTCACCCGCGCCGGAGTTGGCGCGCAGCTCGGCGCTGCCCTCGTAGCCCTTTTGCGGGATGGCGGTGGGGATCTTGCCGTCGAGCACATTGACCACGCCGCCCACGGCGCCGTTGCCGTAGACCAGGGCCGAGGGGCCGCGCAGCACTTCGATCTGCGTGGCCAGCAGTGGCTCGGACACCACGGCGTGGTCGGGGCTGATGGTGGAGGCGTCGTGCAGCTCGGCGCCGTCGCTCAGCACCTTGACGCGCGGGCCGTCCATGCCCCGGATGATGGGGCGGCTGGCACCGGCGCCGAAGTGGCTGCTGGTGATGCCGGGCTCACTGTTCAGCGTTTCGCCCAGGGTGGCCTCGCGGCGGCGCACGAGTTCATCGCCTTCCAGCACGGTGACCGGCGTGGTCATCTCATTGGCGCCCAGTTGCAGGCCGCTGGCCGAGACGGTGACGGGCGGCAGGCTGGCGGGGGCCGCAGCGCTGTTATCGGCAGGTGCTGCCACCGGCGCGGTCTGCGCGTGCGCCACGCCGGTGCCCGTTAGCGCCAGCATGGCGGCCAGGGCCACGGGGTGGAGGGTGGGACAGGCGCGAAGAACAACGACGGGGCGGCGAGGTTGGGATGTGGTGTGGGTCATGGTGCGGTGTGGCAACGGGTGCTTGAACGTGTGCGGGAACCCATGCGCAGGGGCGTGGTGCATGCACCGGTGCTGGCGGGGCCGGCACGCAGACACATGGCTTCCTCGCCCTGGGCATGAAAATTTGACTAAAAATGGCCGCCAGCGCTTTTCTATCAAGCGCGAGCAGCTATGGAATCAGGAGTAAATGGGCAAGGCGCGATAGCGCAGCCCTGCAAGGCCGGGCAAGGCGTTGGCGGCCCGGCCCGCGATGCGGTGGGCGCGTAGGCGGTTTGCTGAGATCAGGCCGTGGGCGGGCCACGCGCCTGGAACAGCGCAACGTGCGGGGCGGCAGAGCGTCCGGCATGTTGTACCGGCGGTGCCTGCGCGGGCACCAGGGTGGGCAGCGCCGAGGGGGCGCTGTGCAGTGCGTCGCCCAGCGCAAGCTGGTCGAGCAAAAGGCAGTCCACGGCCGCGTGGGGGGCCAGGAGCAGTGATAGCAGCCCGTGGGTGTGGTCTGCCTGAGTGGATGTGGCCGCGTCCTCATCCGCTGCCAGCGAAGCGGCTGCGAGCCTGTGGTGTGCGTCGGCTTGTTGCGCAGCTTGCACCGCGTGACCCGCGCGCATCTGCTCCAGCGCCCCCGCATGCTCCACTTGGTGCAGGCGCCCCAGCGTGGGCACCACCACCAGCGCCAGCAGCAGCCACGCCAGGGCGGCCTGCGCGGGCAGTTGCTGGCGCAGGCGGCGCCACAGGGCGGCCAGTGGGGTTGGAAACAACGGGGTCACAAGAGGAACAAGGAAGGCAGCGGGATCGGGGAAAAAGGCGGAGGAATTACTTCACGGGCACCGCGTCCACCACGCGGTAGTACAGGCCATATTGGTCGTTGGGGAGCACGGTGAACTTGCCCTCCACCACCACCGGTTCCAGCGAATAGCGCACGGGAGTCTTGGCCTTGACCTCGACCATGCTCTCTGGCCCGCCCGGCGTGCAGAACGAGCAGGTCATTGGCACGGAGGTAAGCAGAAAGTGCGTCTGCGTGGGCTTGGCATCCAGCGGCACCATGAAGCCCTGGATGCGCTGCGTGGTCTTGTCCATGCCCTTTTGCGCGTCGTTGAACACGGGCAGGATGCCGTCCTTGGTGGTCTTTTTGGTCAGGTCGGTCAGCACGGACCACGGCACCACGTCATTGCGCTGGGGCAGCGGCGCAATGGGGCTGTTGGGGCTGTGGTAGCCCGCCCCGCTGCCCGACGCAACGCCCGATGGCATGGCGGTGCCCGCGCCTGCAGGCAAAGGCGAGGAGAGCGCGGGTGCCGTGGTGGGCGCGGCACCGGGCGTTTTGCCGGTCGCGCGTTCAAACTCCCCCGGCGCTGGTTTGCCCGTGGGCGCAGCGGTCGGCGACTGTGCGAGCACGGCCCCGGCCCAGGCCAGCGCCAACCACGCACAGGCGCGCCGGGCAGTGCGGGTGCGGCTGGCTCGGGCATCGGGTTGTGCTGCGGGATGACGGTGAGCGGGGTAGATTGCCATGGCGGGAAACCTGATCTGTAGCGTTTTCAGAAATGGTAGTGGGCCGGGAGGCCTCAGTGACCTAGTGTGGCCTCAACGCTGCCCACAAAACTCAGCGAAGCGGTTCTGGCTAGGCGCCGCGTCGCAGGCAGTACGGGTAGTACGGGTAGTACGGGTAGTACGGGTAGTACGACAAGACGACGCCAGAAGAGTTTTGTGAGTAGCGACTTCAGTGCGCGTGCTTCATGCCGCAGTATTTGCCAATCGCCAGACCCTTGCAGGCAGCCTGGAGTTCCTTCTGGCAGATGTCCTCGCCCTTGCCGGATTCGAGGCACTTGGCGGCGGCCTCGTGGGCGGCGGCCATGGCGCGGTGGCGGGCGATGTCTTCTTTGGTCTCTTTGTCGTTGTGGGCCTGGGCGTGCGCCAGGGCGCCGACGAGCAGCATGGGGGCCAGGGCGAGTGCGGTGAGGAGCTTTTTCATGGAAGGCCTTTCAGATTGGTTGGGGGACGGTTTTTAGAGGACAGAACTCGATGGCTGCATCAGGGCTGGCTTAACAGGTCGGCCACGTCCGTGCGGTACGCCTGCATGGCGGGCAGCAGCGCCGCCAGCGCCGCCACACCGGCGGCCATCAGCGGCACACCCGCTTCGGCGGGCAGCCAGATGAGGCCGGTGACAGGCAGCAGCCCCTGCGCCTGCAGTGCCCAGCCCAGGCCATGGGCCAGGCCGTGGCCCAGCAGCAGGCCCAGAACAGACGCCATCGCGGCCAGCCACAGGGCCTCCCACAGCACCAGCCCCGCCACGCGGCCCGGGGGCGCGCCCAGCATGCGCAGCATGGCCAGGTCGGCGCGGCGCTCGCGCACGGCGTTCCACAGCGCGATGAACACGCTCAGTGCGGCCACCGCCAGCAGCACGCCGCCAAAGGCGCGCAACACATCGGCCCCCACGCCCAGCAGGCGCAGCAGGCGGGTGACCTCGATGGCGGGCGCCGCTGCCTGCATGGCGGTGTCGCTGTTGATCTGGCGCGGCAGCGTGATGGCGGCCATGGGCGTGCGGTAGCGCACCAGGGCCACGGTCACTTCGCGCTCTTCTTTCAAGATTTCCAGGTCCTCGGCATCGGTGGCCGTAGCGGTCTCGTGCACCATCCAGACGGATTCGGTGCTGGTCAGGATCAGCCGGTCCAGCACGCAGCCGCAGGGCGCCAGCACGCCGCTCACACGGTAGGGGTGGTTGCCATGCGCATGCCCTCCTCCGCCCAGCCCGTGGCTGCCGATGAAGGTGGCGCCCACCAGCGGTGCGCCCGCATGGCTGCTTTTGACAATGCCACGCGCCACGGTGGCGCCCAACACCGCGTCCATGGGCTGGTGCCACAGCGCGCCTTCGGCCAGCGTGGCCTCGTAGTGCGCCACGTAGTCGGGCGTGGTGCCCACGATGCGAAAGCCCTGATAGCTGTCGCCCAGGCTGAGCGGGATGACCTGCGCCACCAGTGGGTTCTTCTGCAGTGTCTGCATCTCTTGCAGCGGGATGTTGCCCGTGGGTACATCAATATGGAAAACGCCCGCCAGGATGAGCTGCAGCGGGCTGCCCTTGGCGCCCACTACCAGGTCGATGCCGCTCAAATCACGCTCAAACGCCTTGTCGAGCTGCGTGGCCACCAGCAGCACCAGCGTGATGGCGGCCAGGCCGAGCGTCAGCACCAGCAGGTTCAGCACCGCGGCCAGCGGGCGGGACCACAGGTAGCGCCATGACAGACGCGCCAGTTTGAAGACTCCTGAATTCATAGCTGCTCGCGCTTATCCATCAATCGCTGGGCGCCGATTTCATTCAAATCCAGCGTTTGCACACCGGCCAGGGCTTGGACCACACGCTGGTCGTGCGTGGCAATCACCAGGCTGGCATCGCAGGCGGCGGCGCTGTGCTGCAGCAGCGCCAGCGCGTCTGCGGCGGCCTCGTCGTCCAGGCTGGCCGTGGGCTCGTCGGCCAGCAGCACCTGCGGCGCCAGCAGCACGGCCCGCGCCAGCGCCACACGCTGCGCCTGCCCACCCGAAAGCTGGTGCGGCTTGCGGGCGGCCAGCTCGGCCACACCCACCTGCGCCAGCGCACGCGTGATGGCGGCATCGTCGCGGGGCAGCCCGGCTGCAAAGTAGGCCAGCGCCAGGTTGTCAGCAACGGTGAGCGCGCTGCTGAGGTAGAGCTTTTGCGGCAAAAAACCAATGCTGCGGGCGCGCCAGGCGTCAATCTCGGCCCCGCGCTGCGTGCCCAGCTGCGTGCCCGCCACAAACAAGTCGCCGCCGCTGGCCCCGCGCAGCCCGGCCATCAGCGCCAGCCAGGTGGACTTGCCAGAGCCCGAGCGCCCGCGCAGCAGCAAGGTGCCGCCCTGGCGCAGGTCCACATCGGGGAAACGCAGCTGCGCGGCGCCCCCCGTTGCATAGGTGTAGGAAAGGCCCCGGGTGCGGATCATGCGGCGGCACCTTCAGCCGGGTGCGCGCAGTCTGCACAGCGCCCGTGCACGGCAATGTCCACCCCCAGGCTCTCATGCCCGGCCGTGGCCAGCGCCTGCAGCACCTGCTTGAGGGCGGTCTGCACCTTGGCTGAGCCTTGAGACAGGCGGAACTGGCGGTGGCAGTCGTCGCATTCAAAGCGTGGTGCAGCGCCCTCTTCGCCCTGGGGCGCCAGTGCGTAGCGGGTGACGCGGGCAGCATCTACCTGCTTGTGCAGCAGGCCGGCGGCGGCAAAGCGGTCGAGCATGCGGTAGACGGTGACTTTGTTGACCGGGGCGCCTGCGGTGGCGAGGGCTGTCTCCACTTCGGGTTCGGAGAGCGCCGCGTCAGGTCGGGCTTCGTACAGCGCCGCCAGCGCCCGCGTGGCGCGGGTGGCGCGCATGCCCGGGGGGAGCGACCAGGGCTGGTGGTGTAGGGATGAAGAAGATGGGGTGGAGGGCATGGCGAGATGCGGCGGCAGGTGATGCCTGTAACGCAATCGGTTTGCATTATGCCTTCGTGCTGACCCTCCACCAACTGAAACCTCTGAATGAAATGGCAGAGGCCTGACGGCTACAGCGACATGATTGGCGATGGAGCCGTTCAACACAGAGAAGCGCCTCAGGTTGGGCGGACCTTTTGGCTGCTTCTTTCAGGTGCGCCTCCATGGCATGCCCGTGATGCATATCAATTGTGAGGCTCAAGCCCTGACCATAATTCCTAACTTCCCCAATTTTTCACTTCATTCGACATATTGATTTGAATACCGTCGGGATAAGGTCGAATCAAAATGCAAGCACTGCTATTACCACTTCATCTCACGTTTGTCGGCCTTTGGCTCGGTTGTGTTCTTACCGAAGCCCTTTTTGAACGCGCGTTGTTGGGTCGAGGTCGTGACAAGGAACTCATTCTTTCGGCACTTCACAAGCGCGTGGATATTTTCATTGAAATACCCACCTTCACCATGGTTTTGACTACAGGTGCAATGCTGTTGGCTACCGTCCCAAAAACCCCGATCCTCTACGCCAAACTTGGTTTTGCCTTGATAGCCATTGCCACCAATACCTATTGCGTATATCTGGTCTTCAAGCGCCATCGACTGGCCGTGCAAGGTCATTGGCAAGCGTTTGACGCCGTAGATCATCTGCAACACAAAATGGGAGCCATCGTCTTGGCGGGAATAATATTCGCGCTGGGGCTGGGGCTTTATTTGCTCTACCCGACTGCCAATGGATAGATTGACTAGTTAATCCAAAAATTGGCTTGGACCCGTGTTGGTTTTGCTGCCGAGAAGACTGCTCGGCGGTCTATCAACCCTTCAAATACCGCGCAAACGTCTTGCGAAACTTCTCCACCTTCGGCCCCACCACAAACGCGCAATACCCCGCGTTCGGATTGTTCGCAAAGTAGTCTTGGTGATACGCCTCGGCCGTGCTGTAGTTGTCCAGCGGCTTCACCTCGGTGGTGATCGGCGCACCAAACAGCTTGTCTTGCGACATCTGGCGAATCATGTCGTTGGCAATGTCACCGTGAGCAGGGTCTTCGTAATAGATGCCGCTGCGGTACTGGGTGCCCACGTCGTTGCCCTGGCGGTTGAGGGTGGTCGGGTCGTGGGTATGGAAGAAGATTTCCAGGATCTCCTCCAGGCTGATCTCATCGGCATCAAACGTCAGGCGCACCACCTCGGCGTGGCCGGTGTCGCCCCGGCAGATTTGTTCGTAGCTGGGGTTCAGCGTGTGGCCGTTGGTGTAGCCGCTTTCCACGTCGGTGACGCCGCGCACGCGGTCGAAGACCGCCTCAGTGCACCAGAAACAGCCGCCGCCCAGGGTGATGGTTTGCAAAGTCATGGTGGTCCTTGGGTTCAAACTTGACCATTATGAATTGACGCCCTATCCCGTGCTTGCTACATTACTAACCGGTCAGTCATTAACGAAGCCCTTCCTTGCCTTCCACCTCCCTTCCCCCCACCGCCTCCGTCGGCACCAAACGCGAGCGCCGCAAGGAAGCCCGCCCGGGTGAGCTGCTGGAGGCCGCGCTGGACCTGTTTGTCGAAAAAGGGTTTGCCGCGACACGGGTGGATGAAGTAGCGGCCCGTGCAGGCGTCTCCAAGGGCACGCTGTTTTTGTATTTTCCCAGCAAGGAAGAGCTTTTCAAGGCGGTGGTGCGCCAGAACATCGCGGGCCGTTTTGAAGAGTGGCGGGATGAGCTGGATTCCTTTGTGGGCACCACCAGCGATCTGCTGCGCTACTGCTACCAGGTGTGGTGGGAGCGCATAGGCGCCACCAAGGCCTCGGGTATTACCAAGCTGATGTTCAGCGAGGCCCAGAATTTCCCGGAGATCACCGAGTTCTACCAGCAGGAGGTGATTCTGCCGGGGCAGGCGCTGATCCGCCGCATCGTAGAACGCGGCATCGAGCGCGGCGAGTTCCGCCCCGTGCCACTGGACTACATCGTGCATGTGGTTCTGGCGCCCATGATCTTCCTCATGATGTGGAAGCACTCGGTGGGGGCCTGCATTCCAGACTCGCTGGGTCTGCGGCCTGAGTTGTACATCGATGCCCAGATCGACAATGTGCTGAACGGGCTGCTGGTGCGGCCCGACCCTTCTTCTCCCGTGCCCTCCCCCTCTCACACTTCTTCTGCGCCGCCCTCACGCGGCTCCTGACCATGAAACGCTGGATTCCCTGGATGGTGGCAGCCGTCGTTGTTGTCTTGCTTGGCGGCGGCGTGTGGCGGGCCATGGCGGCGCGGCAGGCGCAGCAAAAGGCATTGGCCGAAACCACGGCCCAGCGCGCCCAGGCGCCGCTGCAACTGGCAGCCCAAGAGGTGTTGCCGGTGCGGCGGCAGAACCTGGCGCTTGGCGTGCCCGTATCGGGCGCCTTGCGGGCGGTGGACTCGGCCATGGTCAAGGCGCGCGTGGGCGGTGAGTTGCAGGGGCTGACGGTGCGCGAAGGCGACAGCGTGAAGGCCGGGCAGGAAGTGGCCCGCATCGACCCCACCGAAGCCCGCGCCCGCCTGCGCCAGGCGCAGCAGCAGGCCGATGCCGCCAAAGCCCAGGTGGATATCAACCAGCGCCAGTACACCAACAACCGCGCGCTGGTGGACCAGGGATTCATCTCGGCCACGGCACTGGTCACCTCGCAAGCCAGCCTCGAATCTGCGCAGTCCAACCACCAGGCCGCAATGGCCGCCGCTGACGTGGCCCGCAAGGCGCTGGAGGACACCGTGCTCAAGAGCCCCATCAGCGGGCTGGTCGCGCAGCGCCTGGCCCAGCCGGGCGAGCGCGTGGCGGTGGACGCCCGCATCATCGAGGTGGTGGACCTGTCGCGGCTCGAGCTGGAAGCGCTGCTCAACCCGGCGGATTCCGTGGCGGTGCAGGTGGGCCAGAAGGCGCAGCTCACCATTGAGGGCATTCCCGCCCCGGTGCCTGCCACCGTGGTGCGCATCAACCCCAGCGCCCAGGCAGGCAGCCGCACGGTGCCCGTCTACCTGCGGGTAGAGCAAGCCCCCGGCGCCACGCCGCTGCGGCAAGGCCTGTTTGTGCAGGGAACGCTCGATACCGGGCGGGCCGACGTGCTGGCCGTGCCGCTGGACGCCGTGCGCACCGACAAGCCCGCCCCCTACCTCCAAACCTTGAAAGATGGCCGCGTGGTCTATGCACCCGTCAAGACCGGCACCCGCGCGGTGGTGAGCGGCCAGACCCTGGTGGCGGTCGAAGGTGTGCCCGAAGGCACGGTGGTGATTGCGGGCCGGATCGGCCTGCTGCGCGAGGGCACGGCCGTGGCGGTGGCTGCATCAGCTGCGACAGCCGCTGCTGCACCTGCATTGGCAGCGGCATCCCGCGCTGCTCCCTGATCACCCTGACTACCCCGACCCGCCATGTGGTTCACCAAAGTCAGCCTCAAAAACCCCGTGTTCGCCACGATGGTGATGCTTGCCATCGTCGTGCTGGGCCTGTTCTCCTACCAGCGCCTCAAAGTCGATCAGTTCCCCAACATCGACTTTCCGGTGGTGGTGGTCACCGTGGACTACCCCGGTGCGTCGCCTGAAATCGTCGAGAGCGAAGTCACCAAGAAGATCGAGGAAGGCGTCAACTCGATTGCAGGCATCAACGCCCTGACCTCGCGCAGCTACGAAGGCACGGCCGTTGTCATCATCGAGTTTCAGCTCCACATCGACGGCCGCAAGGCCGCCGAGGACGTACGCGAGAAGGTGGCCACCGTGCGCCCCCTGCTGCGCACCGAGGTCAAGGAACCCCGCGTGCTGCGCTTTGACCCGGCCAGCCGCGCCGTGTGGTCGCTGGCGGTGTTGCCGGACGAAAAATCTGGCCGTAGCGCTGTAGAGCTGACCACCTGGGCCGAGCAGATTCTGAAGAAACGCCTGGAGAACGTGCGCGGCGTGGGCGCCGTGAACCTGGTGGGCGCCACCAAGCGCGAGATCAACATCTACCTGAACCCGCAGGCGCTCGAAGCGTTTGGCGTGACCCCCGACCAGGTGGCGCAGGCCGTGCGCAACGAGAACCAGGACCTGCCCGTGGGCTCCATCCGGTCCCTGGCGCAGGAGCGCGTGGTGCAGATCGACGCCCGCATGGAACGCCCCGAAGACTTTGGCAAGATCATCGTCGCCCGCAAGAATGGCGCGCCTGTCCGGCTGGACCAGGTCGCCCGTGTGAACGACGGCGCGCAGGAGGTGGAGAGTCTGGCCCTGTACAACGGCCAGCGCACGCTGCTGCTGTCGGTGCAGAAGTCGCAGGGCGAAAACACCATCGAGGTGGTGGACGGCCTGAACGCCGCTGTGGTGGAGCTGAAGAACCAGCTGCCTCCCGGCGTGCGACTGGAGACCATTGGCGACAGTGCCCGCCCGATCCGCGTGGCGGTGAACAACGTGCGCCAGACATTGATCGAGGGCGCCATCCTCACGGTGCTCATCGTGTTCCTGTTCCTGAACTCCTGGCGCTCCACCGTGATCACCGGGCTGACGCTGCCGATTGCGCTGATCGGCACGTTCCTGTTCATGAACATGTTTGGCTTCACCATCAACATGATCACGCTGATGGCGCTGAGCCTGTGCGTGGGCCTGTTGATCGACGATGCCATCGTGGTGCGCGAGAACATCGTGCGCCACGTGCAGATGGGCAAAGGCGCCTACGCAGCCGCGATGGACGGCACGCAGGAGATTGGCCTCGCGGTGCTGGCCACCACGCTGTCCATCGTGGCGGTGTTCATGCCCATTGGCTTCATGGGCGGCATCATCGGCAAGTTTTTCCACGAGTTCGGCATCACCATCGTGGCGGCGGTGATGATCTCGATGTTTGTGAGCTTCACGCTCGACCCCATGCTGTCGAGCATCTGGCACGACCCGAGCATCCACGCCCACGGCCAGAAGATCGAGCCCGTCACCTTCTACGACAAGACCATTGGCCGCGTCACGGGCTGGTTCGACCGTGCCACCGATGCATTGGCCGAGGGCTACCAGCGCATCCTGCGGTGGTCGCTGGTGCACAAGCTGACCACCATGGCGATTGCGCTGGCCATCTTTGTGCTGAGCATCTTCATGGTGCCGCTGCTGGGCACCGAGTTCGTGCCCAAGGCCGACTTCTCCGAAACCTCGCTCAATTTCTACACCCCCGTGGGCTCGTCGCTGGAGGCCACCGAGGCCAAGGCACAACAGGTGGAGGGCATCCTGCGCGAGATGCCGGAGGTGCGCTACACACTGGCCACCATCAACACCGGCAGCGCCCAGGGCAAGATCTACGCCAATATCTATGTGCGCCTGGTGGACCGCAAGGACCGCAGCCGCAGCGTGGACCAGATGTCCGACGTGCTGCGGGAACGCCTCAAGACCGTGCCCGGCATCACCATCACCCACGTGGGCCTGCTGGACGCCGTGGGCGGCAACAAGCAGGTGGAGTTCTCGCTGCAAGGCCCCGACCTGCAGGAGCTGGAGCGCCTGACCAAGGTGGTCACCGAAAAAATTCGCGACATTCCCGGGCTGGTGGACCTGGACACCAGCGCCAAGCCCAACAAGCCGGTGATCGCCCTGGAGGTCAAGCGCGACGTGGCGTCGGACCTGGGCCTGTCGGTGGCGCCCATGGCAGCATCGCTGCGCACCCTGGTGGCAGGCACCACGGTGGGCAACTGGCGTGCCCCCGATGACCAGACCTACGATGTGAACGTGCGCCTGGCCCCCGAAGCCCGCACCCAGCCCGCCGACCTGGAGCGCCTGCCCTTTGCCCTGGCGGCCACCGACGGCACTACGCGCATCGTGCGCCTGAACCAGGTAGCCAGCGTGACCGAATCCACCGGCGCCAACCAGATCAACCGCCGCGACCTGACCCGCGAAGTGGCGGTGAACGCCAACGTGGCAAAGCGCTCGGCCGGTGAAGTGTCGAACGACATCAAGAAGGCGCTGGAGGAAGTGAGCTTCCCGCCCGGCTATCGCTACCAGTTCAGCGGCTCCACCAAGAACATGGCCGAGTCCTTTGGCTATGCCATTTCGGCGCTGGCCATGGCCATCATCTTCATCTACATGATCCTGGCGAGCCAGTTCAAGAGCTTCTTGCAGCCGCTGGCGCTCATGACCTCGCTGCCGCTTACGCTGATTGGCGTGGTGCTGGCGCTGCTGATGTTTCGCTCCACGCTGTCGATGTTCTCCATCATTGGCGTGGTGATGCTGATGGGGCTGGTCACCAAGAACGCCATCTTGCTGGTGGACTCTGCGATCCGTGCCCGCGAGGAGCACGTGAACGACCAGGGCCAGACCGTGCCCGGCCTACCCCGTGCCGACGCCTTGCTGCTGGCTGCCCGGGTGCGGCTGCGCCCCATCCTGATGACCACTCTGGCCATGATCTTCGGCATGGTGCCACTGGCGTTCGCGTTGTCCGAAGGGTCGGAGCAGCGCGCGCCCATGGGTCAGGCTGTGATTGGCGGGGTCATTACCTCTTCCCTCTTGACCCTGGTGGTGGTGCCGGTGGTGTATTGCTACATGGACGACTTGGCCCAGTGGGCCCTTCGCAAGATGGGGCGCGCTCCGGCAGCGCCTAAAATCGAAGGTTTGTCCTGATCGTCCCGATCGGCCTTGCATCTGCCCCACGGAGAAATCCCATGAACCTGCCCCTGAACACGTCCGCCAACATCAGCGACCCTATTGCCCAGGCCCGCTACAACATGATCGAGCAGCAGATCCGCCCCTGGAATGTGCTCGACGCTGACGTGCTCGATCTGCTGGCGGTGGTCCGCCGTGAAGACTTTGTTCCCCCGGCCTACCGCAGCCTGGCCTTCATGGACATCGAAGTGCCCCTGCTGGGTAACGACGCCGAAGAGGCCGTGCGCCTGGGCCACAGCATGCTGCAGCCGCGCGTCGAGGCACGCATCCTGCAAGACCTGCGCATTTTGCCGACCGACCGCGTGCTCGAAATCGGTGCAGGTTCGGGCTACATGGCAGCCCTGCTGGCCGCCCGCGCCGAACGTGTGGTGTCGCTCGAAATCAACCCCGAACTCGCCGAAATGGCCCGTGAGAACCTGCGCGACGCGGGTGTTCAAAACGCCGATGTGCGCCTGAACGACGGCGCCCGCGACGCCATTCCCGACGGCCCGTTCGACGTGATCGTACTGAGCGGCTCGGTGGCCGAAGTGCCCACCTCCCTGCTTGCGCTGCTGCGTGACGGCGGCCGCCTGGGCGCCATCGTGGGGGGCGAGCCCGTGATGCGTTTCACCCTGACCCGCCGCACCGGCGACCGTTTCGAAACCACCTCGCCCTGGGACACCATCGCCCCGCGCCTGGTGAACTTCCCCGAACCTTCCGGCTTTACGTTCTGACCCTGTTGTTCGGCTTTCTTCGGAGTTCTGCATGATCGATCACGTCCGCCCCGCCCAGCTGTCTGCCTGGTTTGCCGCCGCACCCGAAGGCAGCCAGCCCCTGGTGCTGGACGTGCGCGAACCCTGGGAGCTGCAGACCGCCAGCGTGCGCGCCGACGGGTTTGAACTGGTGGCCATCCCCATGGGCGAATTGCCCGGGCGACTGGCCGAGCTGGACCCCGCCCGCCCCATTGCGTGCCTGTGCCACCACGGCGCACGCAGCCTGCGGGTGGCATCGTTCCTGCAACACAACGGGTTTGAACAGTTGGCCAATATCACCGGTGGCATTGATGCCTGGTCGCACGAAAACGACCCCACCGTGCCCCGCTATTGATCACGCCCCTGGCACCCGCTCTCCCATCGAACCGCAGACTCTTCCGAAGGACCCCCATGACTCCGCACCGGCCCCTCTCCCTGTCACTTCTGTCCCTGGCGCTCGGCGCGGCGCTGAGCGCCCCAGCGCATGCCCAGAGCCTGCTGGAGCTGGTGGAATCGGCACGCACCTATGACACGACCTGGCAGTCGGCCCGAGCCCAGCTCGACGCAGCATCCCGCCGCGCCGACCAGGCCCGCGCCGGCCTGCTGCCCAGCGCCGCGCTCACGGCCGGGCTCAGCCGCGCCAATGTGGAACTGAGCCGCCCGCCTGTGGAGAACACCGGCACCACGCAGACGGTGGGCGTGCAGGCCTCGCAACCGCTGTACCGGCCCGCCAACCGCATCACGCTGGAGCAAGGCCAGCGCGGCATTGACGTGGCCCAGGCGCAGCTGGACGCCGCCACGCAAGACCTGCTGGTGCGCGTGAGCCAGGCCTACTTTGACGTGCTGGCCGCGCAGGACACCCTGGCCTTCGTGCAGGCGCAAAAAGCCGCCGTGTCGGAGCAACTGGCCTCCGCCAAGCGCAACTTCGAGGTGGGCACCACCACCGTCACCGATTCGCGCGAGGCCCAGGCCCGCTACGACCTGGTGGTGGCCCAGGAAATCGCGGCCGAAAACGACCTGCGCGTGAAACGCCTGGCACTGGACCAGCTGGTGGGCATCACCGGCACCAAGCCCCAGCCGCTGGCGCTGCCCGTGCAACTCCCCACGGTGCAGCCCGACAACGTGACCACCTGGGTGGACACTGCACGCGACCAGCAGCCCGGCGTGCGCCAGGCCGCCATCGCGCTGGACATTGCCCGCCTTGAAACCAAAAAGGCCGAAACCGGCCACCTGCCCACCCTGGACCTGCAGGTGGGCTACAACGTCACGCGCAATCCGAATGGCACCATCACGGCGCCCGGCGTGAACAACCGCACCAACAGCGCCAGCGTGGGCGTGGCCTTCAATCTGCCGCTGTTTGCCGGATTTGCGGTGCAAAACCGCGTGAAGGAAACCCTGGCGCTGGAAGAAAAGGCCAGCGCCGACCTGGAGACCACGCGTCGCAACGTGGCCCAGGCCACGCGCGCCGCCTTCTTTGGCGTGCAGTCTGGCCAAGGCCAGGTGCAGGCCCTGGAGGCTGCCGAAGCCTCCAGCCAGAGTGCGCTCGATGCCAACAAGCTGGGTTACCAGGTGGGCGTGCGCATCAACATCGACGTGCTCAACGCCCAAAGCCAGCTCTTCCAGACCAAGCGCGACCTGGCCCAGGCCCGCTACAACGTGCTGCTCGGCACGCTGAAATTGCGCCAGGCGGCGGGCACGCTGACGCAGCAGGACATTGAGGCGATCAACGCCTTGCTGGTGAAGTAGTAAAAAACTTGTGAGGGTGTCCCCAGGGCGCCTACACGATGCACCAATCGACGTTTTGGAGCCGCTCGGGTCACGACATATCAGAAGCTGCGCTCCAATAATCTCGCTTGATTAATACTCATCCATATAGGCAACCCTATTCGGAGTGTCTTTGCAAAAACACAGCTCCCGTCAACTCCTGATGCTTGACGAGACTTGCGTCTAACGGACGATATACCCAGTACACAATAATAGACCCCTTTCGAAGTAGCTCATTTATTCCAGGGAAGCGTTCTTCGAGATCAACGTTGCCTATCAAAGACGCACCTGAATCGATCACGATTTCAGTCAAACTGTGAAATAAGGCTCCGGCGGGCCTGATTGGTGTCAACGCTTCATCGCCCTCTTTGAAGTTACCGCTGAAACCAACAAGTCGAGCACCGGACACTCCGTCTACCCAGGGCAGTGCGCCTTGAAAAATCACCTTCGAATCGGAGCTGATATTTTTCAGCTCCATTCTTAGTTGAGGGCCAACCAAGCCCTTGGCTGGTGTCACCGTTAGAGCGAAATCGGTTGTTTCTGCCGCCAACGCCAAATTTGGAAGCAGATTCGCAAGGACCATTGCAAACAAATTCGCAATTGCCAGTACAACGCTGCGGCGGATCTCCAATTTAAGCGCCACCAAAATATTCGTCTCCATCAATCCAATTTATTGATCGACTTCTAGATCGTGAATCTGCTTTTAGGCGCAGCCAGATTTCCAGGCGGCACTACTTTCGCACTTCCGTTTTACGGCGCAGATCATCAAATGTTGGCAGCGACTTTTCAATTTCATCACTAAGAATTGCGAAACCATTTGCAAGGGTATTCAAGTTCGGGCAAATTTTGGGAAGCGCAGCTCCTTCGGCATATTCGCAAATCAATTCTGCAATGCCATTATCTGCGTACTCAATGTACTGAACAACCTTTCCTTTGCTAAAAAATATCTGCATCGTGATGCGACCTTTGGAATCCCACATGGTCTGGCAGCCGGTAGAGAAAATAATTTTTTTGGGTGACACGTAAACTTGCAAACCCGCGACAAAGTAACGCCCGCCGACTCATTCAATATCGAATGTTCACAATTTGATTTTTTGTCAAGAGAAGCCGCAATACATCCGCCAGAAGCGATTGCTGAAGCCAATGTAATAGCTACAGTATTGTGAATCCAGGATAGGAAGCTGCTCATTTTTGCACTCACAAATTTACGTGTATTTTGCAATCAGCGGATTGGGTGCATTTACCGTATCTCTCAACGCATTTTGCGGCGGCAGTCCGCACCGCTCTGGCAGACCGATGCTGTAGCAGTTACCGGAGGGGGGCACCTATCAACGTGAGTCGGTTTGTACGATTTCCAAAATTGCCTGCACTGTGGCCCGCGCTGCCCCCCGGTGCGCCGTGGCAAAAAGCGTGGCTCGCTCACTGGCGGCAGCCTGCTGCGCGGCAACCGTGGCTAAATCAGTGGCCACTGCCATGCCTGCGGCCATATCGGGCACGCGCTGCGCAGCCCCTGCCGCGCAGGCCAGCTCGGCGGCCTCGGCAAAGTTGAAGGTATGCGGCCCCAGCACCACAGGGCAGCCGCAGGCGGCGGCCTCGATCAGGTTCTGGCCGCCCAGGGGGGCAAAACTGCCACCCAGCAAGGCCACATCGGCCAGGCCGTAGTACAGCGCCATTTCGCCCAGTGAATCCCCCAGCCACACGTCGGCCGCCTCGGGTTCTGCCGCCCAGTGGCTGCGGCGCGATACGGTGAGCCCAGCGCGCAGGAGCAGCTGTTGCACCTCGTCAAACCGCTGAGGGTGGCGCGGCACGATGAGCCATTGCACGCCATTTGCTATATTATTAATAGCTGCTTGCGATTGTCCATCATGCGCTGCGGCCTGTTTTGGCTTGAAGTTTTCGAGCCACATTGCCTCCTCGCCCTCCCGGCTGCTGGCCAGCAGCACCACGGGGCGCCCGGTGTGGGTGTGCCAGGCCCGACCTTGGGCGATCTGGCGGGCGTCGGGCACCACGTCAAACTTGAGATTGCCAAACACGCCGCGCACCGGGGCGCCGATGGCCCGCAGGCGGGTGGCGTCGTCTTCGGTCTGGGCCCAGGCAGCGGTTAACCCCCCATAGGCGGGCCGGGCCAGCGTTGCCAGGCGCTGGGCCTTGTGCAGCGACTTGGCGTTGAAACGCGCATTGGCCAGCACCAGCGGCACGCCACGCTGGTGGCAGCCCGCCACCAGGTTGGGCCAGACCTCGGTTTCCATGAGGATGCCGATGGCCGGGCGAAAGGTGCGCAGAAAGCGCGCCACGGCGCCCGGTGTATCCCAGGGCTGCCACACTTGCACGTCGCCGGGCAGCAGAAGCTTTTCGCCCTCGGCCCGCCCGGTGGCCGTGCCGTGGGTGAGCAGCAGACGCATGCCCGGAAGCTGCTCGCGCAGCTGGGCCAGCAAGATGGCGGCGGCGCGGGTTTCGCCCAGCGATACGGCGTGGACCCAGACAAACTGGCCTATCGGATCGACGCTGTGGTGCGACACCATGCTGTCCATGGGCACCGGATAGCGACCAAAACGCTCGCCCACCGCATGGGCATAGCCGGGTTCGGCCACGGCGCGGCGGCGCAGCTTGCGGCGCAGCAGGGGCTGCGCGCACCAGGTCACCAGCGAATACAGGGCGCGGGCAGCGTTCATGCGGGGGATCGATCAGCGGATCAGCCGACCAGCTCCACCACCCCGCCCGTCCAGCCGCTGTCGCCCCGTGCCGCCCACACCAGGCTGGGGCTGTCATCGGGCGCGGCTGCCACGCAGTGGCCACCGGGTGCCCAGAAGGCGCTGCGACCCGCGCTCACGTAGCCGCCAGAGGGCCCGCTGTAGTTGGCCACCAGCACTGCCATGTCGTGGTCACGGGCATAGCCTTGCAGCAGAGCCGATTCGGCCCCATAGGCCTTCTCGGAAATCAGCACGCCCGCCGCGTAGAGCGCGGCTCCCGCATTGCTGGCGGCCATTGCGTGTTCGGGATGGGTGATGTCGGCACACACGGCCAGCGCCGTGGGTTCACCGGCCAGCAACAGCACCTGGGCGTCGTCGGTGCCAGCACTGGCGAACCGCTCCTCGCTCGGGTGCAGGTGGCGCTTGCGGTACAGCGCCACACTGCCGTCGGCCCCGAGCACCCAGGCGCCAATGGCGGGCAAGGCGCCCGCCACCACCGGCGCAGCCGGGGCGCCCACCACCAGGGTGATGCCATGTTGCTGAGCAGACTGCCGCAAGGGAGCCAGCGCGGGATGGTCGGCCGACAGCACGTTGGCCGCCAGCAGGTTCGGTTCATACCCCGTGAGCGACAGCTCGGGAAACACCAGCACCAGCACACGTTCGTGCACCGCCGCCCGCACGAAGGCCAGGTGCGTTTGCACGTTGCGCGCCACATCACCCGGCGCCGAGGGCGACTGGGCAGCGGCAACACGCAAGGGGGTGGACAGTGACGGTTTCATGCGGGGCGGTTCAACAACAAATACAGAAAGAGGGGCACAGAAAGAGGGGCGCGGCGGGTTCGACGATACGGCGTCAGTGGCTGGCGGCGCCGACGTGCGCATCGGGCTTGACCCGGTGCAGCAGGGCCAGCATGGCCGCTTCGATGCGGGCCAGGGCCTCGGTGGTGTGGCCCTCAAAGCGAAGCACCAGCACCGGCGTGGTGTTGCTGGCACGGATCAGGCCAAAACCGTCGGGCCAGTCCACGCGCAGGCCATCGATGGTGCTGATCTGCGAGGGCGCGGCAAAGGTCTCTGCAGCCAGGGCCTGCAGCTCGGCCGTGAGGCGGTGGGGTTCGCCCTCGGCGCAGGCCACGTTCAGCTCGGGGGTGGAGAAACTGGTGGGCAGCGCGTTGAGCACGGCGCTCGGGTCGGTGGACTTGCTCAGGATTTCCAGCAGGCGGCAGCCAGCGTAGGTGCCGTCGTCAAAGCCGTACCAGCGCTCCTTGAAGAAGATGTGGCCGCTCATCTCGCCGCCCAGCGGGGAGTGGGTCTCCTTCATGCGGGCCTTGATGAGCGAGTGGCCGGTCTTGAACATCACCGGCACGCCGCCAGCGGCCGCAATGGCAGGCGCCAGGCGCTGGGTGCACTTCACGTCGAAGATGATTTCGCCGCCGGGCACGCGCGAGAGCACGTCTTGCGCAAACAGCATCATCTGGCGGTCGGGAAAGATGTTGGTGCCGTCCTTGGTCACGATCCCTAAGCGGTCGCCGTCGCCGTCAAACGCCAGGCCCAGCTCGGCGTCGCTGGCCTTCAGGGCCTCGATCAAATCACGCAGGTTCTCGGGCTTGCTCGGGTCGGGGTGGTGGTTGGGGAAGTTGCCATCCACCTCGGAGAACAGCTCGATCACTTCGCAGCCCAGGGCGCGGAAGATGTCCGGTGCCGAGGCGCCCGCGATGCCGTTGCCGCAGTCCACCACGATCTTGATCGGGCGGGCCAGTTTCACATCGCCCACGATGCGTTCGCGATACGCGGGCAGCACGTCCACATGGCGCACCGAGCCGCCGGGCAGCAGCTGCCAGGTTTCCTGCTCCATGGTGCGGCGAAGCTGCTGGATTTCTTCGCCATAGATGGCGCGGCCGTTCAGCACCATCTTGAAACCGTTGTAGTCCCTGGGGTTGTGGCTGCCGGTGACCTGGATGCCGCTGGCACACAGCGTGCTGGCTGCAAAGTACAGCAGCGGCGTGGTCACCAGGCCCACATCGATCACCTCAATGCCCGCCTCCACCAGCCCCTGGATCAGCGCACCCGAGATGGCCGGGCCCGACAGGCGCCCGTCGCGCCCCACCGCCACGGTGGTCTGCCCCTCGGCGCGGGCTGCCGTGCCAAAGGCCCGGCCCAGGCCGAGAGCAACTTCTTCGTTGAGCGTGGACGGCACAATGCCGCGGATATCGTAGGCTTTGAAAATGGCGGGTGTGGGCTGCACGCAGGGGCCTTTCGCGTAGGGAGTTGGGCTGTTTTCGGAAGTCCGCTGCATTGTAGGCGCGCCCTCCGGGGGTACTGGGGGCAAACCCTCGCGTTGGGCTGAGGCACATGTCCGAAAACGGCCAGTGAAAACACCCCCGGCTCCTATGATCCAGCCCATGAATCGGCCCTCCCCCCCCACCCCATCCGTTGCCCAGGCCCCTGACACCGCCTTGGACGAAGGCCGCTACCTGGCGGTGCTGGCGCGGGATGCACGGTTTGACGGGCATTTTTTCACGGCGGTGACCTCCACCGGCATCTATTGCCGCCCCGTGTGCGCCGTGCGCACGCCCCGGCGCGAGAACTGCCGCTTTTTTGTGCTGGCCGCACAGGCCGAGAACGCGGGCTTTCGCCCCTGCCTGCGCTGCCGGCCCGAGCTGGCGCCGCAGGCGCTGGTGTGGTCGGTGCAGGACGCCAGTGGCATCCTGGTCCAGCAGGCCGTGCGCCTGCTGGATGCGCCCGACCTGTGGCCCGCCCCGTCCGCGCCCGGCGAAGGCAGCGCCACCGTGGCCCGGCTGGCCGAGCGCCTGGGCGTGAGCGACCGGCACCTGCGCCGCATTTTTGAGGCGGCCCTGGGCGTATCGCCGCTGCAGTACCTGCAGACGCGCCGGCTGCTGACCGCCAAACAACTGCTCACCGATACCCCCATGCCCGTTACCCAGGTGGCGCTGGCCAGCGGCTTTGCGAGCGTGCGGCGCTTCAATGCGGCGTTTTCGGGGCACTACGGCCTGAACCCCACACAGCTGCGGCGCAGCGGCACCACCGCAGGGGCGCAACCCACCAGCACCTTGCGCCTGGCCTGGCGCCCGCCGTTTGATGTGCCTGCGCTGCTGGCCTTTTTTGAACGGCGGCAGTTCCACGGCGTGGAATGGGTGCTGCCGGAGGAGACCACGCTGCGGCGCACGGTGCGTCTGCCCGCTTCCTGCACCGGCCTGCCCGGCGAAACCACGGGATGGTTCAGCGCACGCTTTGACGGGGCCCGCCACCAGGTGCTGCTGCAGACCAGCGACAGCCTGTACCCCGTGTTGCCGCTCGTGATCCGCCGCGTGCGCGCCATGCTCGACCTGGACGCCGACCCCGCGGCCATCAACGCTGTGCTGCACCCGCACTTCCCGGACGGCGACGGCCTGCGCGTGCCCGGTGCGTTCGACGGCTTTGAGCTGGCCGTGCGCGCCGTGCTGGGCCAGCAGATCACCGTGGCCGCTGCGCGCACCCTGGGCCAGCGGCTGGTGGAGCGGCTGGGTGAGCCCATCGAAACGCCCTGGCCCGGGCTGAACCGCCTGTTCCCCACCGCTGCCACGCTGGCAGCGGCCGACGGCGACACCCTGGGCCAGCTGGGCATCGTGCGCCAGCGCCAGGCTGCCATTGTGGCGCTGGCCCGCTCCGTGGATGGCGGCACGCTGGCCTTGCACGCGGGCGCCGACGTGGCCAGCACCACGGCCGCGCTGTGCGCTCTGCCCGGTATTGGCGACTGGACGGCCCAGTACATCGCCATGCGCGTGTTGCGCTGGCCCGATGCGTTTCCGGCCGGGGATGTGGCGCTGCACAAGGCCCTGGGCGTGCAGGGGCACAAGAACCCGGCCCGCGCCGCAGGCGAGGCCTCGCAGGCCTGGCGGCCCTGGCGCAGTTACGCGGTGCTGCGCGCCTGGGCAGCGGGCACCCCGGCGGGTGCCGTGCCACCAGTTCCATCACTATCAAAGTAGGAGCTGCTAGCGCTTATCCATCAAGCGCTGGAGGCCAATTTCATCTAAAAATCGTTCATTCAGTCATGCAATTTCACCCCCACACCGTGCAAATGCCCACCTCCACCGCGCTGGGGCCCGTGCGCCTGGCGGCGTCGCCCGCCGGCTTGGTCGGCGTCTGGTTTGAAGGCCAGCGCCACGAGCCCAGCCAGCGGCTTCATGGCCCCACGGCCTGGGCTGACACGGCAAGCCACCCCGTGCTGGAGGAAGCCGCCCACCAGCTCCAGCAGTACTTCGCCGGGCAACGTGCGGGGTTTGACCTGCCGCTGGACCTTTCGGGTGGCACGCCGTTTCAGCAGGCTGTGTGGCGTGCTTTGCTGGCCATCGGCCGGGGTGCCACCACCAGCTACGGCGCCTTGAGCCGCCAGCTGGGCCGCCCCCTGGCCGTGCGCGCAGTGGGCGCCGCCGTGGGGCGCAACCCGATCAGCGTGGTGGTGCCCTGCCACCGCGTGGTGGGATCGGACGGCAGCCTGACGGGCTATGCCGGTGGCCTTGATCGCAAAGCGGTCTTGCTGACGCTGGAAAATGCGCTGCCCTCCACCTCCCCCAGCGCACCCAACGCTTTCCGCAAAGGACATGCATGAACAGCCCCGGCAACCAGCCCGTTTCCACCTGGATCGGCGAATTCATCTTGCTGGCGGCGCTGTGGGGCGCGTCCTTTCTGTTCATGCGGCTGGGTGCGTCCGACTTCGGCCCTCTGCCCACGGCCGGGCTGCGCGTGGCGCTGGCCACGGTGTTCCTGTGGCCCATCATGCTGCGCCAGGGCCACTGGCCTGCGCTGCGCCAGCACTGGCGGCCCATCCTGTTTGCGGGGGTCATCAATTCGGCCATTCCATTTGCGCTGTTTTCCTGGGCTGTGCTGCACATTGCCACGGGCCTGACCTCCATCCTCAACGCCACCGTGCCGCTGTTTGGCGCGCTGGTGGCCTGGGTGTGGCTGGGTGACCGCATCAACCGCCTGCGCTGGGCGGGCCTGGCGCTCGGTTTTGTGGGAGTGGCGCTGCTGGCCTGGCGTGCGCCAGCGGGCACCGGGTTCAAGAGTGACAGCGCCGAATGGGCCATTGCCGCCTGCCTGTTGGCTTCGAGCTTCTACGGGCTGTCGGCCAGCTTTGCACGGCGCTACCTCACGGGCATTCCACCGCTGGCCACCGCTACCGGCAGCCAGCTGGGCGCGGCGCTGGGACTGGCCCTGCCCACGCTGTGGTTCTGGCCTGCGCAGATGCCAGGCCTGCGCGCCTGGGGCGCCATCATTGCCATTGCGGTGCTGTGCACGGGCATTGCCTACATCCTGTACTTTCGCCTCATCGCTAGTGCCGGCCCCAGCCGGGCGCTGGCCGTGACCTTCATAACCCCCGTGTTTGCGGTTTTGTACGGCACGGTCTTCCTGGGCGAACGCATCACGCCCTGGATGGTGGGCTGCGCCGTGGTCATCGTGTGCGGCACATTGTTGTCAACCGGACTTATCAGGACACTCCGGCCCGCCCTGCCCGCCTCAGAACGGCCCTAAACTTGGCCCATGGGGTTTTCTTCGGGCTTTTGCCATCTGACCAAGTCCGTCAACGGCACCGGGCGCTGTACTGCCACACACATCCCCGGCCGCTCCCCCTGCAACTCCTGGCCTGCGGCTACCCCGCCGCAATTGGCTTGCCCAGGGGTTTTCCATGGGTAACAACACCCTTTTGGCCGCCACAGCGCTGATGTCGCTGCTGCTGGTGCTTGCTTGGCTGCCGCCGCGCGAGTCCTTGCACCCGTCGCGCCGCACCTTGCTGCTGCTGGGGTTGGCAGGCGGCCTCGTTTCCTGGATTTCTTTTGAGGCGCTGCGCTGGAACGCCCCTGAGCTGCGGGTGGTGGCCTACCCCACGGTGGCGGCGTTTCTGGCGCTCTTTTTCAGGTTTCCGGCGGCAATCATTGCGGCGCTCATGGCCCTGGTGGCGGCGGTGGGTACTGATGTGTCCGATGCGGTGCCAGCCGTTGCCGTGCTGGGCGTGTCGGTGGCCACGGGGTTGTTGTGGCGCCATGTGGGGGCACGCCTGCAGGTGCCCAAATGGGCTGCACTGATCGGCCTGACGCTGACCCTGCCCCTGGCCGTGTCTGGCAGCCTGTGGGCCACCGACGGCGCATCCGACATGGCGCGAAGCCTGCCATGGCACCACGGCGCCGGGGTGCTGATGCTGGGCGTGGGCCGGTTGCTGCTGGCCAACGGAGCACGCTCCGAGCTTTCACGCAGCGACATCCAGCAAGCCCTTGCACAACAAGAGCGCAGGCTGCGCCTGGTGCTCGACTCCATGGGTGGCGGGCACTGGGAGTGGGATGTGGTGCAGCGCCAGTTCCGCTGCCACGGCAGCTTCTACGACACCTTCGGCATCACCGCCGCCGATCTGGAGGCGCCAGACCTGTGGCAGCGCTGGTATGCCCGGCGCCACCCGCAGGATGCCGAGCGCAATGCGGCCAGGCTGGCGCGGGCCATGGACGGGCTGGAAGACAGCTACGAAGCCGAATTCAGGGTGATGGACACCGAGGGCCGCTGGCACTGGCTCATGTCGCGCGGCACGGTGGCCACGCGCGACGCCCAGAACCGGCCGACCAGCCTCATCGGCATGGACGTGGACATCACCGCCCACCGCGCGGCCGAAGATGCGCTGCGCTCGTCCGAGGCCAAGTACACGACCTTCTACCAGACGCTGCCCGACCCCGCAGGCATCTCGCGCATCTCGGACGGCCGCTACATCGACGTGAACCCCGCATTCTGCGAGGTGCTGGGGCGCCCGCGCGAGGAGGTGATCGGCCGCACATCGACCGAGCTGAACATCTGGGCCTCTGAACAGGAACGCAAGCGGCTGGTGGAGACCTTCCGCCGCGACGGCAAGGTGGACCGCCTGCCGCTGGTTGCGCAGCGCGAGGGCGGACGCATCCCGGGACTGATGTCGGCACGCTCCGTGCTTGTGGATGGCGAAAACTGTTTTGTGTTCGTTTTCCATGACATGACCGAAGCCCACCGCGCCAGTGACGAGCTGCGGGCCCTCAACGGCCTGCTGCAGCAGGCCGGCCGCCTGGCCCGGCTGGGTGCCTGGGAGGACGAGCGCGGCAAGGGCCTGGTCTACTGGTCAGACGTGTGTTTTGACATCCACGGCCTGCCCCCCGGTTCGCCGCTGCCCCACGACTACATCGACCGCCATGTGGCGCCCGCCTACCGCGAAACGCTGCGCGCCAACTTCCGCTTGAGCATTCTGGAGCGCCGCGAGTGGAGTATGGAGATCGAGGTGCTGCACACCGACGGTCGGCTGGTGTGGGTGCGCGCCATGGGCGAGCCGGTGATCGAAAACGGGCGCGTGACCCGCGTACGCGGCGTGATGCAGGACATCGACGAGGCCAAGCGCGCCGAGCAGCGCCTGCGCCAGTCCGAAGAGCGTTTCTCGCGCATCTTTCAGCTCATGCCCTACCCCATGGGCCTGTCGCACCGCCGCGACGGACGCTATGTGGACATCAACCCCGCCTGGGTGGACATGCTGGGCATCCCGCGCGAGGAGGCCATCGGCCGTACTGCGGTCGAGCTGGGCATCTTCACCGCGCACGACCGCGAAAAGCTGATTGCGGAGGTGGAGCGCTCGGGCCACCTGAGCAGCTACGAGGTCAACCTGAATGTGCGTGGCGGCCCACCCCGCACCGTGCTGCAGTCCATGCGCGCCACCGAATTCGATGGCGAGCCGTGCTGGCTGTTCTCGGTGCACGACATCACCGACCGCAAGCGCAACGAAGAGCAGGTGCGGGAACGCGAGGAACTGCTCTCGCTCACCATCTCGGCGGCATCGTTGGGCCTGTGGGACTGGAATTTGCACACAGGCACCGTCACCGGCGACAGCCGCTGGCACGCCATGCGAGGCCTGGACACGCCCCACACCCCACTGGCCTCCACGCAGTGGACCGCCGGCATTGCCCCCGACGACATCGACCGCATCACCAGCGAACTGGCCCGCCACACCACCCACCCCGGCACCCCGTTCGACGCCACCTGGCGTGTGAACCAGCAGGGCGACCCCGCCCGCTGGCTGCGCAACCTGGGCAAGATCGTGGGCTTCGATGCGGCGGGCCGCCCCGCACGCATGCTGGGCGTGGCCATTGACGTCACGCCCCAGCGCGAGCAAGAGGTTCTGCTGCAGCGGCTGGCCCTGTTTGACGCCCTCACGGGCCTTCCCAACCGCGTGCTGCTGGCCCGCAAGCTGCAGGAGTGCATGGACCAGGCGCGCCAGAACGGTCGGCAACTGGGTGTGGCCTACCTGGACCTGGACGGCTTCAAGCCCGTCAACGACCGCCTGGGCCACGGCGCGGGCGACCGCCTGCTGGTGGTGGTGGGTGGCCGCCTCACACGCGCGCTGCGCCCGCTGGACACGGTGGCGCGCCTGGGCGGCGACGAGTTCGTGATCCTCATGCCCGACCTTGAATCCGTGGGCGACTGCGAGCGCATGCTGCACCGGGTGATGGACAACATCTCAGCGCCCTACACACTCGACACCGAGCGTGTGGTGGTCACTGCCAGCATCGGCTACACCGTGTTCCCGCAGGATGACGCCGACGCCGACGCCCTGCTGCGCCACGCCGACCAGGCCATGTACGCCGCCAAGCAGGCCGGGCGCAACCGGTTCCACCAGTTCGACGCTGCGCAGGAACGCGCCCTGCAACTGCAGCGCGAACAGGGCCGCCACTTGCGCGAGGCCCTGGCCGCCGCGCAGTTCACGCTGTACCTGCAGCCCAAGGTGGACATGAGGAGTGGGGCCGTGGTGGGTGCCGAAGCGCTGGCGCGCTGGCAGCACCCCGAACGCGGCCTGGTGCCGCCGGGCGAGTTCTTGCCCCTGCTGGAGGGCACCGAGCTGGAAATCGACTTTGGAGAATGGGTGGTCGAAGCCGCACTCACCGTGCTGGCGCAACTGCAGGCACACGGACTGCACCTGCCGCTGAGCATCAACATCGCCGCCCAGCACCTGCAAAACCCAGACTTTGCCGACTGGATGGCCCGGTGCATCGCCCGCCACCCAGGCGTACCCGGCCACCTGGTGGAAATCGAAATCACCGAAAGCGCCGCCCTCTACGACCTGACCGCCGTGGCGCAAACCCTGACGGCGCTGCGTGCGCTGGGGGTGGCGGTGTCGCTGGACGACTTTGGCACCGGCTACTCGTCGCTGACCTACCTGCGCCGCCTGCCCATGGACACGCTCAAGATCGACCAGAGTTTTGTGCACGGCATGATGGGCGACCCCGGCGACCTGGCCATCGTGCAGGGGGTCATCGGCCTGGCCCGCTCCTTCGGCTACCGCGTGATTGCCGAAGGCGTGGAAACCATCGAACAAGGCCAGATGCTGCTGCAGCTGGGCTGCATGCAGGCCCAGGGCTACTGTATCGCCCGGCCCATGCCGCTGCAGGATTTCATCGGCTGGACGCCAGGGTGGCAACCGCCGGTGGGGTGGCAGAAAAACCGGCCTGCGTGATTGCGCTCCGGCCGGAGTCTCGCCCCGCTCTGGCCCGGTGCCAGCGCACTGCGCCGATGGCAAAAAATCCGGGCGTTGCGACCGCCAAGGCGGTAAAAATGAATCTCCGTTCTTTTCTTACTATCGGAGGGGTCCCATGAGCGCTTTGACTTTGACCAACAGCACCTCGTACATCGCCCAGTACGTGATTCACCGGGGTGGGCTGGCCCTCGCCCGCCTGCCGGGCCTCGCCCCCGGCGCGACGCTATCCGTCCCGGAGGCCGAAACTTTCGAGATCACGGCCAGCACCATACTGGAAGGCAACACCTATACCTCCGCACCGATAGCAGTCAGTGGTGCAACCCGTTTTCTGGCGCAGGTGAAGCAGCAGCGCGCCCAGCAAACCTACGAATTCGAAGTGGTGACAACACCCAGTAGCGTTGCCAACCAGATGCAATTCGAAAAAACCAGCCTTGGCCCGGTGACCTTCCAGATCACGCACCAAGGTGTGCCAGTGCAAGACGTCGTAGTGCCTGACTCATTCGTGCAGGTCACGGTGGAAATCAGCGATGTCTACTCCGTCTACGCCGTCATCAATGGCATCACGACTGACAGCGTGACCACATCCAATCCCAACGCCACCGTCACAGCAGTGTCCGAAGCGACCGACATGGAGTTTGGCTACTTCACCCTGGTAATCTCCTGAGCCCTGGCGTGCCAAGCCCCACGCGAACAGCACGGAGGCCTTTGCACGGAGCCCACTGCGGGTCGAAAAGGCTCGTCACCCCACCAGGTCCTTCACCTGTTGCAGCGCCGCCGGGTCTTCCATCGTCGTCAAGTCACCCGGGTCGCGCCGCTCGGCCACGGCCTGGAGCGCGCGGCGCAGCAGTTTGCCGCTGCGGGTCTTGGGCAGCACGGTCACGAAGTACACACGCGACGGCCGGGCCACGGCGCCGAGCTGGTGGTCCACCTGCTTCATCACCTCGCCTTCGAGCTTGAGGCGCGCGGCATCGTCCGTGAGGCCCGACGCATCGCGTGCCACGGCAAATGCCATGGCGACCTGGCCCTTCAGGCTGTCGGCCACGCCCACCACGGCCACTTCGGCGATGTTGGGGTGGGAGGCAATGCTCTCCTCGATCTCGCGCGTGCCCAGGCGGTGGCCTGCCACGTTGATCACGTCGTCCGTGCGGCCCAGGATGAAGTGGTAGCCGTCGGCGTCGCGGATGCCCCAGTCGAAGGTGCTGTAGATCAGCCGACCGGGAATGCTCTTCCAGTAGGTGTTCACAAAACGTGCATCGTCGCGCCACACCGTCTGCATGCAGCCGGGGGGCAGCGGGCCTTCGATGGCGACCACGCCTTTCTGGTTGGGGGCGGTCAGCTCTTCGCCGTTGCTCTCGTCGATCAGCTTGACGTGGTAGCCGTACATGGCCTTGCCGGGGCTGCCAAAGCGTGTGGTCTGCTGCTCCACGCCATTGGCCAGCGTCAGGATGGGCCAGCCTGTTTCGGTCTGCCAGTAGTTATCGATGATGGGCACCTGCAGCGCGTCGCTGATCCACTGGGCCGTGGGCTCGTCCAGCGGCTCGCCCGCCAGCCACAGGGCCTTGAGGGTGGAGACGTTGTACTTCCTGAGCCAGCTGGCGTCCTGCTTCTTGAGCACCCGCACCGCCGTGGGTGCCGAGAACATGTGGGTGACCTGGTACTTTTCGACAATGCTCCACCACACACCGGCATCGGGTCGCGTGGGCAAGCCTTCGTACATGATGGTCGTCATTCCCGCGATCAGCGGGCCATAGACGATGTAGCTGTGACCCACCACCCAGCCGATGTCGCTGGTCGCAAAGTAGGTGTCACCCGCTTTGGCATCAAAGATGTGCTTCATGCTGGCGGCCAGCGCCACGGTGTAGCCACCGGTGTCGCGCTGCACGCCCTTGGGTTTGCCCGTGGTGCCGCTGGTGTACAGCGTGTAGCTAGGGTGGGTGGACTCCACCCATTCGCACGGCACCACGGTGTTCAGGTGCTGCTCGCGCAGCGGTGCCCATTCATGGTCGCGGCCCGGCTGCAGGTGCATGGGGGCCAAGCCGCGGTTCACCATGAGTACAGCGGCGGGCTTGTGTTTGGAGAGCGCAATGGCCTCGTCCAGCAACGGCTTGTAAGGCACCACCTTGCCACCGCGCGACCCGGCATCGGCGCTGACCACAGCCACGGGCTCGGCGTCTTCGATGCGCGAGGCCAGCGAGCCCGAGGCAAAGCCGCCAAACACCACCGAATGCAGCGCCCCAATGCGCACGCAGGCCAGCATGGCAAAGGCGGCTTCGGCAATCATGGGCATGTAGATGAGCACGCGGTCGCCCTTCTTCACCCCCAGGCTCTGCAACACGGCTGCCATGCGCTGCACTTCAGCATGCAGCTCGGCAAAGCTGTAGCTGCGCTCGGTATCGGTTTCGGTCGAAATGGCCACCAGCGCCGCTTGGCTGGCGCGCGTGGCCAGGTGCCGGTCTACTGCGTTGTGGCACAGGTTGGTGGTGCCGCCCACAAACCATTTGGCAAAGGGCGGGTTGCTGTAGTCGCACACCTGCTGGGGCTGCGTCTTCCAGTCGATCAGCTGCGCCTGTTCGCTCCAGAAGGCGTCGCGGTGGTCGATGGACTGGCGGTAGAAATCAGCGTAAGCGGTCATTGTGGGGGTCTCCTCGGCATCTCTCTCGGCCTGCCAAGACAGCAGGTTTTGAATTCATAATTATTCATAACGGGCTTGCGGCAAACTGACGCAGGGCTTGGCATCGGCCCTGAATCCACTTACACGGCGCCACATCTCCATGGACAAAAGCGACTGCCGCCCTGCATTGGGCGCTGTTCCTGTGTACCGGATGCCTTTTCGTCTGCACCGCTCCCTTGTATGACCAGAAGCACCCGGCATGCAAGGAATCTTTGGTGATGACGATTTTTGAAATAGAAATAACTATTTCACTACTTAATGCATATACTTCAATGTCATGTGGTCCACCCTCATCATGACGCTGCCGACGCAGCCCAACGCCGTGCGGCTGCGCATCTGGCGCAATCTCAAGGCACTGGGTTGCGCCGCCCTGCGCGACGGCGCCTACCTACTGCCTGAAGAACAAGCAGGCCTGCTGGCGCCCATCGCCGCCGAGGTGCGAGAACACGGCGGGACGGCCATGCTGCTGACTCTTACTGCGCCGGACAGCGCACAGCGCCAGGAGATCGAAGCGTTGTTCGACCGCACAGAAGCCTTCACGCAGTGGCGCGACACGGCCAGCGCTTTGCAAGCCGAGCTCGCACAGCTCACGGAGACCGAAGCGCGCCGTCGCCAGCGCAACGTTGCCGATGCACTGCAGGCACTGCACCGCATCGACTACTACCCTGGCGCCGCAGCCGCGCAGGCCGATGCCGACATGGCCAGCCTGCGTCAGGCGCTGGACGCTTGCTTCTCGCGGGGGGAGCCTGCCGCCCTGCCCGCCCATGGCATCAAGCGCCTTGACACCGCCCAGTTCCAGAACCAGCGCTGGGCGACGCGGGCGCGGCCCTGGGTGGACCGACTGGCCTGCGCCTGGCTGATCCGCCGATTCGTTGACCCGGGTGCGCGTTTTGTGTGGCTGGCCGATCCGGCATCGCCGCCTGCTGATGTCCTGGGCTTTGACTTTGATGGCGCCCGGTTCACCCATGTGGGTGCCCTGGTGACCTTCGAGGTGCTCATTGCCAGCTTCGGGCTCGAAGCCGACCCCCGCCTGCAGCGCCTGGCCCGCGCCGTGCACTATCTGGACACCGGCGGCATGCCCGTGCCCGAAGCCGCTGGGCTGGAGGCCGTGCTGGCCGGCCTGCGCGAAGTGCATGCCGACGACGATGCCCTCGCCCAGGCCGCCGCGCAGGTGTTCGACGCCTTGTATGCCGTGCCGCCCACCCTTCCATCCTCCCAGGCTCCGCTGACCAGCGCCGCTCCATGACCACCCCTGCACCCACCCCCTCCGCCCTGGACCGCCCCACCCCCGTAAGCTTTGGCGAGGCCTTCCTGTTCTGGCTCAAGCTCGGTTTCATCAGCTTTGGCGGGCCTGCGGGCCAGATTGCGATCATGCATGCCGAGCTGGTGGAGCGCCGCCGCTGGATCAGCGAAAAGCGATTTCTGCACGCCCTCAACTACTGCATGCTGCTGCCCGGCCCCGAGGCGCAGCAGCTGGCCACCTACATCGGCTGGCTCATGCACCGCACCTGGGGCGGCATCGTGGCCGGGGCGCTGTTTGTACTGCCTTCGCTCTTCATCCTGATCGCGCTGTCGTGGGTGTACCTGCGGTTTGGCGACGTGCCCGTGGTGGCAGGCATCTTCTACGGCATCAAGCCCGCTGTGACCGCGCTGGTGCTGCATGCGGCCCACCGCATCGGCACGCGGGCTCTCAAAAACGGCTGGATGTGGGGCATTGCGGCTGCGTCTTTTGTGGCCATCTTTGCGCTCAACACGCCCTTCCCGGCCATCGTGCTGGCCGCAGGGCTCATCGGTTACTTTGGTGCGCAGCGCTGGCCTGCCGTGTTCGCTCTGGGAGGCGGCCATGCCAACGGCCACAAGGGCTATGGCCCGGCGTTGATCGACGACGACACGCCCACGCCTGCCCATGCCCGCTTCTCGCGCAGCCACCTGGCCAAGGTGCTCGCAGCCGGGCTGGCGCTGTGGCTCGCGGCCATGGCCGTGCTGGTGGCCACGCAGGGCTGGCAGGGCACGCTCACGCAGATGGGCTGGTTCTTCACCAAGGCCGCGCTGCTGACCTTTGGCGGCGCCTATGCCGTGCTGCCCTACGTGTACCAGGGCGCGGTGGAGCAATACCAGTGGCTCAGCGGCCCGCAGATGATCGACGGCCTGGCGCTGGGCGAGACCACGCCCGGCCCGCTGATCATGGTGGTGGCCTTCGTCGGTTTCGTGGGCGGCTGGCTGCAGCAGGTGTCGGGGCCGGAAGCGCTGTTTGCAGGCGCTGCTACAGCCGCCACGGTGGTGACGTTTGTGACCTTTCTGCCCTCGTTCATCTTCATCCTCGCGGGCGGCCCGGCGGTAGAGGCCACCCACGGCAAGCTCGGTTTCACCGCCCCGCTGTCGGCCATCACCGCCGCTGTGGTGGGTGTGATCCTGCACCTGGCGCTGTTTTTTGCCTACCACCTGCTATGGCCCAAGGGTTTTGGCGGGGCGTTCGATGCCGTGTCGGCGGTGATCGCCGTGGGCGCACTGGTGGCGCTGTTCCGCTTCAAGCTGGGGGTGATGCCGCTGCTGGGGCTGTGCGCGGCCGTGGGGCTGGCAGTGACCTTCCTCAAACCCTGGCTGGCCTGAACCAGTTGTCATCCACTTCCCGGGAGTATCCCCATGCAAGCACGCCCCCAAGCCCTTCCCCTTGACCCGGCCACGCTGCCAGGCCTGTCCGAAAGGCTGCTGCGCAGCCACCACCAGAATAACTATGGCGGTGCGGTGGCGCGGCTCAACGCCATCCGGGCGCAGCTCTCGGGGCTGGACTTTGCCTCCATGCCCGGCTTTGTCGTCAACGGACTCAAGCGCGAGGAGCTGATCGCCAGCAATTCGATGCTGCTGCACGAACTGTACTTTGGCAGCCTGGGCGGCGGTGGCGCCGCCCCTGCCCCCGGCATGTTGCTGGCCCTGGCAGCCAGCTTTGGCAGCGCTGAGCGCTGGCGTGAAGAGTTTGTCGCCATGGGCAAGGCACCGGGCGGCGGCTCGGGATGGGTGCTGCTGGTGTTCCAGCCGCGCGATGGCACACTCGTCAACCAGTGGGCCAGCGACCACACCCAGGCTGCTGCCGGTGGGGTGCCCATCCTCGCGTCGGACATGTATGAACATGCCTACCACCTCGACCACGGCGCTGCAGCGGGCGCGTATGTCGATGCCTTCATGGCCAATATCGACTGGCCTGCCGTGTACGAGCGCTACCAGCGCGCGGTCCACGCCGCTAGCGAGGGCTTGGAGGCATCGGTACAAGACGCGCAGCAGGCACGCCATCGCATCGATGTGCGCCGCGCTGGTGTTTACAACGCCGCCACCACCATCCTGCCCAATGCCCCCTGGCGCGACCCGGTGGCCATCGACGCCTGGGCCGGTGAGCTGCCGACCGACGAAGAGGTGGTGGTGTACTGCGTCTATGGCCACGAGGTCAGCCGTTCCACCGCGTTGCGCCTGCGTGCCGCAGGCATCAAGGCGCGTTTTCTGCAAGGTGGCATCGACGGCTGGATCGCGTCGGGCCAACCGGTGCAGGCCAAAGCCTTCACATTGCCCACGGGTTGAGCCGGGACTGACTGGACACCCGTCCACAGCTTCGTTGTATCTATAAAAATGATAGCTATCAGCGCTTGGTGGATTTGCGCTAGAGGCAAAAAACACCCCTATTTCAAATCACAGGCCTGTGTGCTGCAATGATCGGCGTTTGGGCCCATTCCATGCGCCATACCTTGGCGCACTCAGAGGCGGCTCAAACCTCTACCCATCTCACGATGCCGGTTCAGCAACCGCCCGGGTGCGCAGCCTGCGCTCATAGGACTCCCGCTCGCTGAAAGCCACAATGCGCCGCCCGCGGTAGTGCGCGTATTCGTCCACAAAGGCCTGCACGCTTGCGTACGGCCCGGCGATGTGGCCTGGGCGTTTGGAATCGGCAAAAAAATAATGCTGCCCGCCCCGTTCGAACGACACCAGCCAGTGTCGGCGCAGCGTGTTGCCGCGCACGGAGACGGGGTCGAACTCGATCATCAGGTAGCGCGGCTGCACGCCGGGTTGCAGGGTTCGCAGTGTCTCCAGCGCAAAACGGGCCACGTCCACACACACGCCGCGGGGGGCTGCAAAAAAGGCGTCAGGCGCCAGGATGGGCATGCGCCCGCTGGCCTGGCGCTGGGTTTCAGACAGCTGCATCGCGCGGCCTGTGTCGTACTGGAACCGCGCGCCAATCCAGGCGTTGATGTCTTCTGGGCTCTGCCAGCGCTGCAGCGCTTCGTCGTATGTCGGCGCGTCGATGAATGGGCCACGCGGGGCAAACGCCGCCTCGGGGGCGTCGGAGTTGGGATCCGCGGCCTGTGGGACTGCACTGCAGCCACTGAGCGCCCCCAACGCCGTGAACGTCGCCAATAGCCATGCACACGACGTAAAGAACGACCGCCTCGCCCCTTCAGGCGCCGCGCGGCGCAAGTTGACCCAAAAAACAGGGGAAGACGAAGAATAAAAACGTCGGTACATGAAAAAACCACCTTGTTGGGCTGCCCAAGCATAGGCTTTGGGCGCTCGGGTGTCTTCAATTAGATGACCGCCGCTGACCAGTGCTACCTCACGCCGCTGCCCCACCCCAACGCGCAGGGTCTGGCGCCCAGCCGTCGTTATCGACAATGTCCAGTAAGGCGCCCACACTGCTCCCCAGGTCCACGGACAAAACCTCGACCGCAGCTTGTGCCCCGGCATCGCGGCGCTGCGCTGTGGTCACAAAAGCGGTAAACGCGGCCCAGTCGCGCGCCATGTGGTCCACCAGAATGCGCGCCAGCTCATAGGACAGCAGGTTGCCGTCGTCGGTGCGCTGAAACGACGTGCCCGCCCAGAACTCCTGCATGCGCTCGGGCGTCCAGAAGCGTTGGTGCAGATGGTGCAGTTGCGCGGGGGTGTGCTGTGCCGGTGGCGCGCCCTTCAGGCGGCGCTCGGTGTTGACAGCCAGGCCCTCATCCAGCCAGGTGGGCAGGTGCAGGTGGGCCAGCGCGCTGTGCGTCATCTCGTGGGCAATCACCGGCTCGATGGCTGCAAGGTCGGCCGCCACGACCACAAAATGCGGGCAGCCGAAGTGGATGAACATGCCGCCGCTGCGCGCAAACTCACCGTCCGATCCATAGAACTGCGCGACGTAGTGGTAGTAGGTGTCCTCGTCATCCAGCACGAGCAAGATGCTTTTTTCGGCCACGGGGAAATGCGCCATGCCCGCCAGCAGCCGGTCGATGCGCTGACGTGTGGTGGTCACATAGCGCGCGGTGGCGCGCGCCACTGACGGTTCCAGCGGCGACAGGATGAAGCAATCCGCCCCCTTCGTGCAGATGCATGTGCGTGCCCAGCGCATCGCGCAGGTGCAGCAGCCAGGCGCGTCGGCCCTGGTTCAGCGCGTCGGCCACGGCCGCCGGTGCACGATCGCCCGCGCCGTGGGCCCAGGCGTCCAGCGCGGGCCAATCCAGCTGAGGCAGATTCTGTGTGTTTTGCAGATGCCCCCGTACGTCAAAACTCGCAACGCCTGGCGCCTCAAGGTGCTCAGGGGCTGGCTCGGCCTCCCCTGCACCAGATTCACCGGGCGCCGGCACTGCGGCGGACTGCAGGTGGATCTTCACCAGCCAGGCGCCCAGGAACGGCAGCACCCACACACCGCCCGTCAGCATCGTTTTGCGAAAACCTTGCAGACCGGTGCGCACAATCTGGCGGGTGGCCTGGATATTCAGGACCAGCAACACCACGAGCAGAACGAGGCCAATCAAGACAGGGGACATGGGCGAATGGGAGCGATCAGCGCCCTCGGCGGTGCTTAACGAATACTACTATTTTGATAGCTGCTAGCGCTTGATAGATAAGCGCTAGATGGCAAAAATACTCAAAAACTGGCTACTTGATCAAGCCCAGCACATCCTTGAACGCCGGGTGCTCGCAAGTGCCCAGCCATTCAAACGCCACCATCTCGGTGGTCACCAGCTCGGCGCCCGCGCCGGCCAAGCGGTCGAAGGCGGCGTCGCGGTTGCGTTCGGTGCGCGAGCCGCAAGCGTCGGTCACCACCCACACCTCAAACTCATCCTCCAGCAAATCGAGCGCGGTCTGCAGCAGGCAGACATGGGCTTCGCACCCGGCAATGACGATGGTGCCGCGCTCGGGCTCCTGTTGAGCGGGTTTTTGAAGGTGCTTGGGCAGGCTGCGCGCGTTGCCGCCCTGCTGGGGCTTGGCCGGCGGGCGCAGCCATTCGCCCAGGCCTTCTTCGGCGGCGCTGAAATGCATCTTGGCCAGGGTTTTCTGGCACAGGGCGCGCAGCGCGGCGTCGTTGGCGCCCAGGCGCGAGGGGTTCTGCTCGGTGCCCCACACAGGCACGTCAAGCATGCGGGCCACCTCGGCCAGGCGGCGGGCGTTGGCCAGCACGGCGGGGCCTTCAAAGATGGCGGGCATCAGGCGCTCCTGGTAATCGACCAGGACGAGTTGGGATTCGGTGGCGTCAAGCAGCATGGTGGGACCGTTTCTGTATTCGTTGAATCGCTGTGCGGGCGCAGCGTCGGAGGCAATGGCGCATTGTCGCAGCCCGAGCCCGGGGTTTTCAGGTGCGAAGGACGGACTGCAGCGCGGTGGCCAGCGGCCCGGCCATGGCCACGGCGTTGCTCGGGTGCGGGATGCAGTCCGTGCTCCACACCTCCCCCACCCCGGCTTCATGCAGCACCTGCAGCGCATCGCCCGCAAACAGCGCGTGGGTCACAGCCACATCCACCGATGCCGCGCCCGCCTGTAGCAGCAGCCGCGCCGCCAACGCCAGCGTGCGGCCCGTGCTGGCCATGTCGTCCAGCAGCACCACGGCCCGGCCTTGTGCGTTGAGTGAGGGCAGTTCAATGGCCACATGGCGGTCGCCATGGCGGACCTTGGTGCAGACGGCATGGTCAAAGCCGTGGCGGGCGGCGGCCTGGGCGATCCACTGGGCGGATTCGCTGTCCGGGCCTACCAGGAGTGCATTGGGGCGCCGATCAGCGATCAGGTCGGCCAGTGGTTCGGCGCCGCTGAGCACCACGGCCTGCGGCACTGTAATGGCCTGCTCCAGCCGGTCGATGCGGTGCAGGTGCGGGTCCACCGTGATCACCGCGTCGAACAGGCCCGCCAGAAACCCGCCCACCACCTGCTGGCTCACGGCCTCGCCGGGGTGGAAGGCGATGTCCTGCCGCATATAGGCCAGGTACGGCGCTACCAGCGTGAGCTGCTGCGCGCCCAGGCTGCGGGCCGTGCGCGCGGCCAGCAGCAGTTCCACCAGCTTTTCATTGGGCTGGTGCAGGCTGCGCAGCAGCACCACCCGCCGGGGCAGGCGGCCCGCCGCGTTGACGGGCAAACGCAGCTTGAGTTCACCATCGGGGAAGCGGTGGCGCTCGATGGCCTGGGCAGTCATGCCAGCTGCCTGCGCCAGGCGCAGCGCAGGGGCCTCCTCGTCGGCAAAGTACAGCAGACACGCTTGGTGGGAGGCAACAGTCACTGTCAGAACTCCACAAAAACCTTGGGCACCTCGTCGGCGGTCCCCAGGCGGTAGCCGGTGTCACGCTCGCACGCATGGCGCGCAAACTCCAGGTCGGCGGGGTAGCTGGCGTGCACGCGGTACAGCACGTCCCCGGCAGCCACGGTGTCGCCCAGCTTGTGCATCAGATCCACCCCGGCGCCGGGCACCTTGGGCGCCCCGGCCAGCCGGGCCACGCGGGCGATCTGGTAGTTGTCGATGCCCGCGACCACGCCGCTGGCGGGCGCCACTACGTCAAATGTGAGTAAGCCCAGCGCCGGGTGGTTGTGATCAAACCCCGTGCTGCCCTGCGCAGCGATGATGGCGTTCATGCGCGCCAGCGCCCGGCCAGAGTCGAGGATGTCGCGCGCAATCGCATAGCCGTCACCGCCGCGCACATCGGGGTCGCATTCGATCAGGCGCCCAGCCAGGCGCAGCGCCTTCTGCCGCAGGTCGTCGGGTGCGCGCGGATCGTTCTGCAGCACGCGCATCACGTCGCGCGCCTCCAGCACCGGGCCCACGCCGTTGCCCACGGGCTGGCGGCCATCGGTGATGACCACGTCCAGCGACAGGCCCATGCGCCGCGCCACATATTCAAACAGGCGGCGCAGACGCTGTGCGTCGGGCATGGAGCGCACCTTGGCCGTGGGGCCGATGGGGATGTCGAGCACGAGGTGCGTGGCACCGGCCGCCACCTTTTTGGACAGGATGGACGCCACCATCTGCCCGGCAGAGTCGATGGACAGCGGCCGCTCCACCGAGATCAGCACATCGTCGGCGGGCGACAGGTTGGCCGTGCCGCCCCAGGCAAGGCAGCCCCGGTAGTCGCGCACGATGTCGGCCAGCTGCTCCAGCGGCAGCTCGACCTTGGCCAGCACCTCCATGGTGTCGGCCGTACCGGCAGGCGAGGTGATGGCACGCGAAGACGTCTTGGGGCACAACATGCCGTGCGCCGCGACGATGGGCACGACCAGCATGGTGGTGCGGTTGCCCGGTATCCCGCCAATGCAGTGCTTGTCCACCACCAGCGGTTCGTGCCAGTCCAGGCGCCGGCCGCTGGCCACCATGGCATCGGTGAGGAAGAACACCTCCTCCCGGTCCAGCTCGCTGCGGTGGCAGGCCACTACAAAGGCGGTGAGTTCGATCTTGGAATACCGGTGGTCGGCGATGTCGCGCACGATGGCGCCAAAGTCCTCGCGGGTGAGGCGCTCGCTGGCGATCTTGCGGAACAGCGCGCCCATCGATTCGGGAGGTTCAGCCTGGGCGACCGACACGGTGTGGCCGTTGTCCACGCCCAGCTGGGCAAACGCGTCTTCCGACAGGCCCAGCTCGTTGCAACCCACGATGGCAGGGTCGTCCACCACGTTGACCGTGGCCAGGATACGGCGGCCATTGGCGCGCACCTCGATCTTGGACAGGGCTTGGAAGCCCTCGGCCCGATACACGGCGCAGTCGCGGTGCAGGTAAGCCACGTTTTCGCGCCAGGTGTCGATGGCCACGCGGCGCAGGGCCAGCTGAGACCGGGGCGGCGCGTCGACCGAAGCGGATGGCTCTGCGGGATCAGAGGCAGGAGAGGAAGAAGAGGACGGCTCGGAATGCATCGCGTCAGCCTAACTCCAAAGTGACCACCAAGACCCTGGGAACACCCCGCGCGACGGCGTCTGGAGCGTAGATCTTTCAGCCGCCATGACCTAGGTCAAGGCTGCCATGCTTCCTGCGGCGGTTTCACACCCGTTCTCACGCTTGTCAGTTCGGCTGCAGCCGCAGCAACCGGCCTTGTGGGCTGTCGGTCACCATATAGAGCAAGCCATCCGGCCCCTGGCGGACATCACGGATGCGTTCGCCATTGCCTTGCAGCAGTTTTTCCTCACGCTGTACCTTGTCGCCCGCGACCTCCAGGCGGTGCAGGGTGCCAAATTTGAGCGAACCGATGAACAGGCTCCCCTGCCACGCTGCACCATAGCGCGCGCTGGTCAGAAAAGCCATGCCCGATGGCGCAATCGACGGCACCCAGTAGTGCAGCGGCTGCTCCATGCCCGCCTTGGCTCTGCCTTCGCCCAGTTTGCCGCCGCCGTAGTTTTCGCCATAGGTAATCACCGGCCAACCGTAGTTGCGGCCCGGCTGGGGTTGGTTGATTTCGTCGCCACCCTGCGGGCCGTGCTCGTGCATCCACAGCTTGCCGTCTGGCCCCAGCGTTGCACCCTGGGGGTTGCGGTGGCCGTAGCTCCAGATCTCGGGCAAGGCGCCAGATTGTTTGGCGAACGGGTTGTCGGGCGGCACGGCGCCTTCGGGGGTGATGCGGATGATCTTGCCGTGGTGGTTGTCGAGCTTTTGGGCATCGTCCTTGCGGTGGTAGCGGTCACCCAGGGTCAGGAACAGGTTGCCGTCCGCCGCCTGCACGATGCGGCATCCAAAATGCAGGCTGCTGTCGACCTTGGGCCGCTGGCTGAAGATCACCTTGACGTCCTGCAGGCTGCGAGCATCCTCGGACAGCGTGGCCCGGGCCAGCGCCGTGCTGTTGCCGCGTGCGCCCGCCGCTGCGGGCTCGGAAAAACAAAAGAAGATGCGGCGGTTGCGGGCAAAGGCAGTGTCCGTCACCACATCCAGCAGGCCGCCCTGCCCGCCTGCTGCCACAGCAGGCACCCCGGCCAGTGGGGGGCTGACCTGCCCGCTGGCACTGACAACCCGCATGCGCCCCGGCCGCTCAGTGATCAGAAACTGCCCCTGCGGCAAAAAGGCCACCGCCCAAGGGTGATCCAGGCCCTGGGCCACGGGCACCAGCGCCACCGCCGGTGTGGTGTTCTGGGCGTCAGCACGGACTGAAACCCCTGCCACTACCAAAAAGATAGCTGCTTGCGCTTTTACAGCAAGCGCTGGAGGCATTTTTGACTTGAATTTCATAAGGCTGCGCTCCTGAAAAAGCGGTGGAAACCCCCCCGTCCCCGGGCGACGCCCGAGGTGCATCGTCGGAGTGTGCCTGCAGGGGCTTCCAGGGCCTTGTGATCCCTGGGGAAACCCGGGGTTTTGATTTACTTCAACGAAATCAACGGCTTGCAAAGGTGATTATTTTCGATAAGCAAGCGTTGCGTGTTACCCTTCGCCCCCATGTCCCGATGGCTTTGCATACTTCTCCTGGCCTGCGCCACCACCGCCCAGGCTGCGCCGCAAGCGGCAAACCCTGACGATATGGACCGTTTCATCACGGACAAAGGCCTGCTGACGCGGCTGGAAGACGTGAGCCACAAGGTGGCGGACCGGGCCCACACCGTGGCCGACCAGGCATCCTCCCTTGTGGTCAACGCCATGGGGTTTCTGGGCGTGCCCTATAAGCGTGGTGGCAGCAGTGCCGAAACAGGCTTTGACTGCAGCGGCTTCGTGCGTGCCATGTACGAACAGACCGTGGGCCTTTTGCTGCCGCGCCGTGCAGATCAGCAAGCTGCCGCCACCCAGGTCATCGACAAAAAAGAGCTCCAGCCGGGTGATCTGGTGTTCTTCAACACCATGCGCCGCAATTTCAGCCACGTGGGCATCTACGTGGGGGACAACAAGTTCATCCATGCTCCCCGAAGCGGCGCCCAGATCCGTGTAGAAGACATGGGCGTGGCCTACTGGGCCCGCCGCTTCAATGGCGCGCGCCGCGTGGCGGGCACTGCCGACGGCGACACCGCGCAAGCCAAGTAACCACCGGCCTTCGGCACCGGTTACTTTTTGATCTCGTACACCGTTTCGGTGCTGCGGATCGGGCCTCCCACCACATTCACCGGGCCCAGCGAAGGGTCGCGCAACATGGCTTTGGCCGTGGCCATGTCGGCCTGATAGCGTGCCCTGGCCTGGGACTCACAGCTTCTACGCTCCGCCGCAGCCATGGTGCGGCATTCCTCCAGGCTGACCTTGAGGCCCCCGCCTGCCTCGCGGATGGCGGTCTGGTAGCGTTGCTGAGGGGTCGTGTCCGGCACCGCACCGCGCGCCAGCGAAGCCTCATCGCCATTTTGTGCGGCCGCAGTGGTGGGCAGCGCCACTGCGCCCCCCAGGGCCAGCGCGGCCATCAACACCAGGGAGAAAGAACGGGTTTTGGGGATTTGGGTCATCAGTCTTCCTTAAAGTGCAGACGCTTGAATGTAGGGCCCAGCGCACGCAGGCTTGGCAAGCACCCGCCGCACCAGGATGTCAGACAGCACCCACAACCCGCTACCGGCCGCTTGCAGCGTCATCCAACGGCGCCGACACGCGGAGCGAACGCACGGCGAGAACAGGCGACGGCGCGCCACCAGACGGGACGCCCACAGGGCGCGTTGTCCGACACCCCCACTTTCCCGCCTTCTTTAGAGTCAGCGCATCGCCGTCGTAACAACACAAGGGGAAACAATTATGGTGTCATTGATCGGAACGCTGGTGGTCGGTCTGGTGGTGGGTCTTCTGGCCCGGGCCTTCAAGCCGGGGGATGACAAGCTGGGGTGGATCATGACCGCACTGCTCGGGGTGGCGGGTTCATTTCTGGCCAGCTACCTGGGCCTGGCCATGGGCTGGTACCAGCAGGGCGAGGCCGCAGGCTGGATCGCTTCGGTGGTGGGCGCCATGCTGCTGCTGGCGGTATACAGCCTTGTGAAGGGCAAAAACTGATGGAATGATGGATTCACTGCTACTGTTGGCCGCCGCTCCTTCTTTTACCGACATTTCATTCAATACCACTCAACCATGCCCACTTCCCTGCAGATGGCAGCTGGCAATCCCGACTTGGCTGCCGCCGTGCAACGCAGCCGCAAATTGCTCCATCGGCGTGCCCTGGTGGCTGCCGCCGCCAGTGCCGTGCCCGTGCCCGGGCTCGATTGGGCGGTGGATGCCGCATTGCTCTCACGCCTGCTACCGCAGATCAATGCCGAGTTCGGCCTGTCGGCGGCGCAGATTGACCAACTCGACCCGAACAAGCGCGAGCAGGTGCAAAAAGCGGTGAGCCTTGTGGGGTCGGTGCTGATCGGCAAGCTGATCACACGCGAACTCGTCATCCGCGCCACGCAGACCGTGGGTCTTCGCCTGACGACCAAACAGGCCGCCAAGTATGTTCCCCTCGCGGGACAGGCTGTGGCTGCTACCATTGGCTATGCCACGCTGCGCTACCTTGGCGAGCAGCACTTGAAGGACTGCGTTCGCGTGGTGCAGGAGGCGCAGCTGCAGTTGCCCGCACCCAAGGCATCTCGGTAATCCCGCTGAGAACCCGCTAGTGTCCTGGGTTGGAAGTTCGTTGATGAAATAAAGATGTCGAAATCGTCGCCAGGCAAGGCGCAAACCACAGCGATAGCCGTAGCTATCGCGAGGATTTGCAACGCAGTATGGCGGCGATTCTCGGCGTCTTTATGAAATGAATTTCCAACTCAGGACACTAGGGCTACGCCGCAGATGGCGTGGCCCTAGCGTCTGGGTACATCAATCGGCCTTGAAACCCGTGGCGGCCACCGCTTTGCCCCAGATCACCGTGTCGGCGGCAATGGTGCGGGTAAAGTCCTGCTGGCTGGTGCCCGTCACGCGGAAACCGGCCTCTTCCATTTTCGCCTTGCCTTCAGGCGACTGCACGGCCCGCACAATGTCTGCATTGAGCTTGGCAATGATCTCGGGGGGCGTCTTGGCGGGTGCCACGATGCCAAACCACGATGAGAACTCCAGATTGGCGTAGCCCTGCTCCTTGATGGTGGGCACATCGGGCAGCGTGGGCGTGCGCGTGGCCCCGGTGGTGCCCAGCGCGGCGAGCTTTCCAGCCTTCACGTTGGGCGCGGCCAGCCCCACGCTGGCAAACACGCCCTGCACGTCGCCACTGAACAGGCCGCCCAGCGCATCCGACGTGTTCTTGTAGTGCACGGGCTCTGGCTTGAGCTTGACCGCGTCCCCAAACATGAAGGCGCCAAAATGCCCCGGAGTGCCCGCGCCGAAGGTGGCCAGGAACAGGCCCTTTTGCTGCTTGGTCCAGTCCACAAACTCCTTCACGTTGCGTGCCGGCACCTTTTGGGGGTTGACCAGCAGCACAAAGTCGGACGTGACCACTTGGCTCACAGCGGCGAAGTCCTTGGCCGGGTCGTAGGGCAGCTTGTTGTAGCTGCTCGGGGCGATGCTGAGCTGGCCCGTCTCGCCCAGCATGATCGTGTAGCCGTCCGGTGCGGCGCGGGCTGCTTCGCCCGCTGCAATGAGGCCGCCTGCGCCGGGTTTGTTGTCCACGATCACGCCCAGGTTGCCCCAGCCTTCCGACAACTTTTGCGCCAGCAGGCGCGCCACGATATCGGGCCCCGTGCCCGCCGGAAAGCCCACGATGATGCGCACCGGCTTGTTCGGATACGCTCCGCCACTGGCTTGCGCCTGCGCGCCCGACCAGGGCAGCAGGCTGGCGGCCAGTGTGACCGCTGCGGCAAGCAGTGTGCGGCGTGTGCCGCTTTTTCGTGCAGCGGCGGCGGGGGCGGAATGGAAAGAAGGCGTCATGGTTGTCTCCAGGAGTTCTGTCAGGCGGGTCAAGGGGGAAAAGAATGCAGCGCTGGGTGGTCAGAAGGAGGAGCCAGGCTCCTAAAGCAGCTCGAAAAACCGCATGACCACAGCGTCGGGATAGCGGGCACCCGTGCCCACAAACATGCGCTCGCCCATCCAGGAGAGCGCGGGGGCAGCGGTCTCGAAGCTCGGGCTACAGCGGAAGTAGATTTGCTCCGGGTCCACCGGCTCGCCGCGCACCAGGCGGGCAATCAGCTCCGGCGGCCCGGAGCGCACGGCCCGGTTCTGTACATAGATGAAGTCGCCTGCGTCGGTCTCCAGCACGTAGCGCGCATCCAGCTCTGACAGCCGGTCATTCACGATGAGCTGAAAATCCGCACCACCCGGCAGCACCCGGGCGCTCCAGCCATCGCCCGTAGCGGTACCGCCGGTGATGGGAATCAGGCGGCGCAGGCCATGCACGGTCTGACCCACCTGCTGGGGCGCCCCCACTTCCACACGCAGATCGGCAAAAAACTTCAGCCGAGGTTCGGCCAGGGTCGGTAGGTCAGGCATTAGAGGGCTTGGGCTGCAGAATGAGTCATGACTTACGCAAACAGAGTTCAGGCAAGCGGTTCACCCCAGAGCGAGGCGGCCGCTGCATCCCGGTTTGCGTCAGCCCTATTGGTTATGAACCTAGCGTAAATCCCGTGGCGCAAACCCCCTGTCATCCCAGAGGATGACAACGCAATGACACGGCGTAACCCCCACCCCTGCCCGCAATGAGGCAATGGACCCCTTCCCCACCGTCTGCCACTGGCAGGCAGGCCACCACGGGCCCGGCGGGCCATGCGCTGGCGGGCATGGTGCACCGGCTGGGCGAGCCCGGTTTTGCGTCGGGCTTGCTGCAGGACCTGGCCCCCGTGCTGCCGGCAGCCTCGTGGTCGGTGTACCGCACAGGGCATCGCTGCAAGCCCACGCTGTTCATGTCGGCCAGCCTGGGCGTGCCAGACACCACGCAGGACTGCTGGTGGGCCTACCTCTCAGGCCCCTACCGCCATGACCGCACCTGGGGCCGCTCCTTTGACGAAGCGGCGCCCGCAGAATCCCCTACCCGACTGTGCCACCTGACGGCCCGGGAGGTCGATGGAGAGCACCGCGCCCGGGTGTACGAGGCCCATGGTGTGGCCGAGCGCGTGTCGGTGGTCGAATACGAAAGCGATGGATCGGTATTTGCCGTCAACTTCTACCGCCACCAGCACCAAAAACCCTTCCGCGATGCCCACATCGGCGGCTTCGAGGCGGTGGCGCCCGTGCTGCTGGCGCTGGCACGCAAACACATTGCACTGTCGCACAGCGACACCCTTGCGCCCGCCGCCTGGCCACGGTCTGGAAGCGCCGGCTTGGCATTGCCGGAGGCCGAACACCCCGGCCGGCAGGGCACCCTGCCCGCCAGCTTGCCCGCGCTGCGTGAGCGCCTGCTGCGCGTGCACGCCGACTTCACGGACCGCGAGCTGGACGTGTGTGCCCGCCTGCTGCAGGGCATGACACACGAGGGCATCGCCAGCGACCTGGGGCTGGGCGTGCCCACCGTCAAAACCTACCGCAACCGCGCCTTTGCGCGCCTGGGCATCCACTTTCGCAACGAGCTGTTTGCGCGGGTGCTGAGCGGTTAGCACGAAGGCCACTGCCCAGGTAAGGGGCGACGCTGGGGACAAGTCCTTCGCGAACGGAACAGCTCGGTTGCGCTACAGCCAGCGGTGTATGCAGGCGCAGAGCCGTCCCCCAAGCCAATTGGCTGCCGAAGGCTGTCCTTGCGTTGTCTGCGGCGGCCCCACTCACCGCAGCACCTTCCACCATCCCCCTTGTTAACAAAAGTTTTCCTGGAGGTGCAGCGCATCTGTGGCCTGTGTCCGGCGCGCCGCAGTGCGGCTTCATCCCCACTTAATCTTGGCCGCGTCCAATGCAGTTTGTGGGCAGTCAGTCCACATGTTCAAACCCGCTGACACCAACATTCACCATGAAACTGCATATCACCGCCCTTGTTCTCGCCCTTGGTTCTACCGCTGCATTTGCGGGCCCCACCTGCAATGTTCCAGAAGAAAAATGGATGAAAGAAGCCGACTTCAAGGCCGGGCTCGAAAAGCAGGGCTACCAGATCCGGACCTTCAAGGTCAGCAAAGGCAAGTGCTACGAAATCTACGGTCTGGACAAGGCGGGCAAGAAAGTGGAGATCTATTTCGACCCCGCCACCGGCGCTGAAATCGAGCGCAAGTAAGCCTCAGCGAAGCGTCCCGTCCAGCCCCCTCGCCTGCACCCCGAGTCGCCCATGAAGCCCGTCCCTCTCCACCACCCCCCTGCCGCCACCAAGGTGTGGGACCCGTTTGTCCGCATTTTTCACTGGAGCCTGGTGAGCTGCGTGGTCCTGAACCAGTTTGTTCTGGAGCCCGGAAAAACAGCACACGAGTGGGTGGGCTACACCGCCAGCGCCCTGGTGCTGGCGCGGCTGGTCTGGGGCTTCGTAGGCAGCCGCCACGCGCGGTTCAGTGACTTTTTCCCCACCCCGCGCAGACTGGCAAAGCACCTGGGCGCACTTCGCAATCGCGAGCATCCGGTCTACGTGGGCCACAACCCCCTCGGGGCGCTGATGATGCTGGCCTTGATGGCCATCGTTCTGGCCCTGGGCGTCACGGGGTGGATGCAAACCACCGACACATTCTTCGGCGAAGAATGGCTGATGGAGTTGCACGAGGTGCTGGCCAACGGACTGCTGCTGGCGGCAGGGTTGCACGCTGCGGCGGCCATCGTGATGGGGCGGCTGGAGCGAGTGCGCCTCGTGCGGGCCATGGTCACCGGCACCAAGCAGCACTTTTGACGAACCAGGCTCGCATGCGACTGTTGCTGCTGGAAGACGATCACACTCTGGGCGAAGGCTTGCGGGATTTTCTGCAGCATGACGGCTATCTGGTGGACTGGTGCACCACCCTCGCGCAAGCCCGGGGTTTGATCACAGAGCCCTACGACGCCTGGCTGCTGGACTGGAACCTGCCCGATGGCTCCGCCCTCGACTGGCTGCGCAGCCTGCGCGCCAAAGGTGCTAAGACACCGGCCCTGGTGCTCACCGCGCGTGACATGCTCAGTGACCGCATCCACGGGCTGGACAGCGGTGCTGACGATTTTCTCGTCAAGCCCTTTGCCCCCGAGGAGTTGTGTGCCCGGCTGCGTGCACTGTCCCGCCGGATGACCGGCGGCACTCCCAGCAAGGCATTTGGCGCGGTGGAGGTGCTGCTGGCCGATAAAGAAGTGCGGCTGCACGGCCAGCGGGTGGAGCTGACCGCCCGTGAATGGGCGGTGCTGGAGGCGCTGGTGTTGCGCGCGGGGCGCGCAGTTTCCGCGTCGGATCTGGAGGCGCTGGTGCTGGGGCTGGACAGCGACTTGGCCAGCAACGCGCTGCAGGTGCACGTTTTCAATCTGCGCAGCAAATTGGGCAAGGACGTGATCCCGTTGCCCCGCCGACGGCTCTAACGGCCTCTACGGGCTAACGACATGGGTATGCGCACGGGCGAGACAAAACCGCCGTCCATCCGGGGGCGGCTCGTCCAATCGCTGCTGTTTATCTCCATCGCGTTCGGCCTGTTGACCTCCGTGGTCGTCTGGTACGTGATCGCCCACGAAATGGGCGAACTCATGGACCAGGAACTGCGAGAGGCTGCTGAAATTTTTCACAGCGTCATGGCCATCCAGCCCGATCTGGCCACCAGCGGCCAAAGCGCCACCAAACACTTTTCGTATGAGGAACACTTGGTCTGGCAGGTGGTGGACGCTCCGTCGGGCCGCGTGAAAAGCCGCTCGCACAAGGCCCCCGAGCTGGCCTTGCAAACCGCCCCCACCGAGGCGATCGCCTGGACGCAAGACGGGCAATGGCGCGCCTTCACGTCGGTATTCAGCCAGCGCCCCGGGCAATTCCTGGTGGTGGCACAAAGCCGCACGGAGCGCGACGAGGTGCACGGTGAAGTGGTCTGGTACACGCTGATGGCGGCGCTGTCGATGGGCCTGCTGTCGGCCCTGCTGATGAACTGGCGCATCCGCCAGGAGCTTCGCCCGCTGGGCGCCCTGGGCCAAAGCGTTCAGCACTATGACCCCCTTCGGCCCGACACCGCGCCCAAGGCCGCACCGAGGCAGGAGCTGCATCCCATCGAGCAGGCCATTGGCGACCTGGGGCACCGGCTGGCACAGCGGATCATCAGCGAACGCGCGTTCACCTCGCACGCGGCCCATGCCCTGCGCACGCCGGTGGCGGGTATCGACGTGCAACTGGCCCTGGCGATCAAAGAGGCGCCCGAGTCGATAAGGCCGCGCCTGGTGCGCGCGCGAGACGCTGCGGGCAGGCTCGGTCGGGTCATGCAGGCGCTGCTGATGATGTTTCGCAGCGGCATGGAGCCACAGCGCCAAAACGTTGACCTGCGCCAGCTCATCGATGCGCTGGCGTTTCACGACATGGCCATCTCCATCCAACAAACCACCCCAGTGGACGCCGACCCCGATCTGCTGGCCGCCGCCCTGCTGAACCTGCTGGACAACTCGCACCGTTTCAACGCCCACCATGTCACCATCACCGCGCTGCAGGAGGGCGCCGACACCGTGTTGCGCGTGCAGGACGATGGCGATGGCTGCCAGCCCCACACCAAAGTCCGTTTACAGCAATCGCTGCAGCAGCAGGCCTATGGCGAAGGCAGCGCCATGCGCGGCCTGGGGCTGGTGCTGGCCGACCTGGTGGCGCGCGCGCACGGGGGCCACACGGTGCTGCCAGACTGTGCTCCGGGCTTTGGCATTGAGCTGCGATGGCCTGCCGCCCTGCCCCGTTCTACGGACTGACGATGCGCCTGACCCGCCCCGCAATAATTCGAATCCCACTACAAAGAGAGACCCCATGAGACGCCCCCCCAAAGCCACAAAACCCTCGCAAATCGCGCCCCTTTGCATCGCACTGTCCAGCCTGGCAAGCGCCTTGCACGCCCACGCCGAAGCGCCCATGCACACCGACGATGCGGGCACGCTGACCCAAGGCGCCATGAAGCTCGAAGGTGTCTTCGGCCGCGATGACAAGACCCGAGGTGCCGAGCTGCTTTTTGGCGCTGGCGTCGCGCCACAGCTGGAAATGGAGGTCTCGCTGGCACGCGCCAAAGACACGGCCATGGGTGCATCCACCACCTTCCACGGGCATGGCTGGGGTGTGAAGTGGGTGCCCATCCAGAACGAAACAGGCTGGTCGGTGGGGGCGCGGTTCGACATGGGCCACACCCGCGTTCGCGACCACGCCACCCCACAGCGTTTCACCGAGCGCGAAACCGCCCTCACAGCGCTGGCCAGCTACCGGTTGGCCAACGCGCAGGTGCTGCACCTCAATGCCGGCCACAAAACCGTCAGGGCACACGGCGCCCGCCACCGTGCGGCCACCTGGGCCGTGGGCTATGAGATTCCGCTGAATGAACAACTACAGCTCTCGTCTGAGGTGTACGGCGAACACAGGTCGCGCCCGGACACGGCCGTGGGCCTGCGCTACGCCATCACCGACGGGCTCAAAGCATCCGCCGCCGTGGGCCGTGGCAACGGCCGCACGTTCAGCCAGGTGGGCATGGCCTGGGAGTTCTAGGCGCGGTCTGGGACGCCGCCGCCACGGCACAATCGGCTGCCTATGCCTGCATCCGGTGCCCGCCCCACAGAACCCATCCCGCCCCGCTCTGACCGGGCGGCGTTGGTACAGGCCTGGGTGCAGGCCCTGCGCACCCAGGCCAGGCCTGCCCAGCTGCAGGCGCTAGCGCCCCTGAGTGATGCGGAAGCCGCACGCGTAATGGCTCTGCTGCGCAACGACACGCCCCACAAGTCTGTTCAACCCGACCGCCCTGCCTCCGAAAGCGCCCACAACCCTGGCATAGCCACCGGCCACTTCCGCCCGCGCATCACCCTCATGACCCTGGGCCGGGGCGACGGCCTGCTGGGCATGGCGCCCCAGGGCAAGCTGGGGCCGCGCGGCGACAGCGTGACGCTGGTGCAGATTGACTGGACCTACCGCACTGATGATGGCGCCCACTGGCAGACGCCTGCCCCCACCTCCATCCTCAACGCGCGCCCGGGCCCCGTGCAAGACCTGTTCGACACCGGTGGCCCGGTGGTGCGCATGCAGCGCAACCTGGGCGCCGAGGCCGACGCCATGGACCGCGTGTGGGATCTCGGCCTGATCCCCGTCGATGCGAACAAGCTGCAATGGCGCCACCGCGCCGCAGCCGCCACGCTGGGCCCCGTGTGGACGCTGGCGCAGGAGGCCCACTTTGGCGACTTCTGGGCCGAACAGATCCCCCAACTGCGCGCCGAGGGCTGGAGCGTGGTGGTGCAGCCCGGCTTTGCGCACGAAAGCGTGCCCGTGTTGCGCTGGAAGCTGCTGATCGCCCCTGACACCGGCGAGCTGCTGGGCAAGGAGGTGGACGGCCCGCTGGCCGCACGCGAACGCGCCGTGCAAAAGCTGCAACTGCCCGAGCGCGAAGGCGCCTGGATGCTCAGCTTGGGGCTAGAGATCGACGGCGAAACGCTGGACCTGGCCCCCATGCTGGCCGACCTGTTGCGCCGCGACGCCCGTTGGCTCAACGCGCAGCAGATGGCCGCCATCGACGACATCGCCATCATTTCGCTGCGCGCACCCGGCGGCAAACGCATCGATGCGCCCGCCGGCCCGCTCAAGGCCATCGTGGGCGCCATGGTCGATCTGCTGACCGACCCGACCCGCAACCAACGCAAGGATGGCGATCCGCTGCACCTGGGAGCGTGGGAGGCCCGCCGCATCGAAGCCCTGCGCGCCGGGCTGGTGCTGGCCCACCGCGTGGGTACGGTCAATGGCTGGAACAACGACTGGCAGCTGCAGGGCGATGCGGGGCTGGCGCAGTTGACCAAGCGCCTGCGCACCATCGGCACGCCCCAGCCGGTGGCTGCACCGCAGGGACTTCAGGTGCAACTGCGCCCCTATCAACTGGAGGGCCTGGCCTGGCTGCAGTACCTGCGCGCGCAGGGCTTGGGCGGCATATTGGCCGACGACATGGGCCTGGGCAAAACCGCACAGGCGCTGGCCCATGTGCTGGCCGAAAAGGAGGCCGGGCGCCTGACCCGCCCCGCCCTGGTGGTGCTGCCCACCTCACTGCTCTTCAACTGGCAAGCCGAGGCCGCCCGCATGGCCCCCAGCCTGCGCGTGCTGGCGCTGCACGGCGCGAGCCGTGGCCAGCGCTACCTGCAGATGGCCGACCACGACCTGGTGCTGACCACCTACCCACTGCTCTGGCGCGATGTGGACGCGCTGGCCGCACAGCCATTCCACCTGCTGATCCTGGACGAAGCCCAGATGGTGAAGAACGCGGGCAGCCGCAGCGCCCGCGCCCTGCGCAAGCTGCAGGCGCCCCACCTGCTGTGCCTGACGGGCACGCCGCTGGAGAACCACCTGGGCGAGCTGTGGGCACAGTTTGACTTCCTGATGCCCGGCTTTCTGGGCGATGTGCGCAGCTTCAACGCCCGCTGGCGCAAGCCTATCGAGGAGAACGGCGAAACCCTGCGCGCCCAACTGCTGGCCCAGCGCGTGCGCCCCTTCATCCTGCGGCGCCGCAAGCAGGACGTGGCGACAGAACTGCCGCCGCGCACCGAAGTCATCCAGCGCGTGCAGCTACAAGGCAAACAGCGCGAGCTGTACGAGGCCGTGCGCACCACGGCCGACAAACAGGTGCGCCGCGCGCTGGAGCGCCAGAGCTTTGACGGCGCGCAGATCACCATCCTCGATGCGCTACTCAAGCTGCGCCAGGTCTGCTGCGACCCACGCTTGGTAAAAGGCACCACGAAAACCGCCCACACGATGGAACGCGCCAAGCTCGAGTTGCTGGCCGACATGCTGCCCGCCCTGGTCGATGAAGGCCGCCGCGTCCTGGTGTTCTCGCAGTTCACCGAGATGCTAGGCTTGGCGGCCGAGCTGCTCGACACCCTGGCCCTGCCCTACCTCACCCTCACCGGCCAGACGCCACCCCGCCAGCGTGGCGCGGTGGTGCGGCAGTTCCAGACGCAGGACGACACCAGCGCCCCCATCCTGCTCGTCAGCCTCAAGGCCGGCGGCCTGGGCCTGAACCTCACCGCCGCCGACACCGTGATCCACCTCGACCCCTGGTGGAACCCCGCCGTCGAAGAGCAGGCCACCGCGCGCGCCCACCGCATCGGGCAGGACCAGCCCGTGTTTGTCTACAAACTGGTGGTGGAAGGCAGCATCGAAGAACGCATGCTGGAGCTGCAGGCCCGCAAGGCCGCGCTGGCCCAGGGCGTGCTGGGCCACGATGCCGAGGGGGCGGTCAAATTCAGCGAGGCTGACCTGCACGCACTGCTGGCGCCTTTGAGCGAGCCAGTCAACAACCCGCTGGGCATTCCGGGCGAAGACGCGCTGCGCTGGGGCGGCACGGGCAAACGCCGACCCCGGCCGCTGCAGCCACCAGAAGTTTGAGTGTTTTTTGGCCCCTAGCGCTTATCTATCAAGCGCAAGCAGCTATATTTAATATAGCAAATCACGCACTTGGGCGCGTACCGCGCGCCGACCTTTCAGCGCGGAGGACGAGAGCCTGGCGGGCCGGGTACAACCGGCATGCCACCGTTCCAGACGGCGCGGGCTATCTTTGCCAGCACCGCCAGCCCAAACCATGCCGACACCGAGGACAACACCAGTGCCAGGGTGATGAGGCCCGGCCGCAGGCGGCGATCCACAATCGACTCGGCAGGGTTGCGGGGATTGACCCACACCGGCACGGCTTTGCCAGTGCGCTGCAAGCCCTGCAGACGGCGGCCCAGTTCTTCTTGAAAGCTGCCAATGTTGTCGGCCCGCTCGTGAATGGCGGCGCGCTGCCCGGTGTAGGTCACGCCCTCCACCACATACCGGTAGCGCACCGACACGCTGTGCGTGGTGCCGCCCTTGCTGGGATGATGGCTTTGCAGCGTGGCCGATTCGACCACCGCAGGCACCTGGTTCCAGGTTTGCATGCGCGCCCAGTCCACCAAGGGCGAAGCCACCATGAACCAGAAGATTCCGATGCCCGCTGCGGCAAAGGGCATAGCAAACAAGGCCAGAACCCAAATGCCTCCCGGCAGCTTTTCACGCCGCTGCGCCGCGCGGCGCGGGGACGCGGGGGACGTCACGGCAAGCGCTCGTAGGTAGCTTTGGAGGGTACGTCCGCATTCGAGAAATACGGGTCCGGGTCCAAGCTCAGCAACTTGCCTTGTTGCGTGATGGCGTAGGCGCTGCCGGTGTCGCGGCGCGGGCTGTTCGACGCATACAGCCGCGCCTTGTCGGCACGCCAGGTGCCGCGCATCAGAGCGTCGCGCAGGGCTTTCTGCACGGCGCCCTCTGAGGCGGCTGTGCCACTGGATGCGCCCAGGTCGAGGTTGATGACCTGCGCATCGGCCTGAATCACCAGCACCTGGCCCGCCAGGAACTTGGGCGGCGGCGCGCCGTTGATGCTGGCCACCTTCCAGCGGCCCACCAGAGGGTGTGCAGCCTGTGGGTCAGCGGCCCATGCAGTAGTCCCCACGCCCCCGGCGGCGACAAACAAGGTGAGCAACAGGGCCTTGCGGAACCCCGCCCTGCGTGTGTGGCGGATGTGCGGCATAAATGGGTCTCCTCCCGAATGGTGGGTTTTGTTCTGGTTGGCCTGGGCGCTGGCGGCAAGCCGGGTGCAGTCTAAAAGATGGGGGCGCGATCAATCCCACACAACAGCCGGTAGATTTGTGCCTTTTAGGCCTCCAGCGCTTGATTGGAAAGCGCCAACAGCTATTGAACTGAGAGCAAATTCAGCACTAGAACCACCTCGGTGCCGTGGCGCAGAATTCAAAAGCAAGCTTCGGAGTGCACACTGCGCACCCCATCCCTAGAGTGCATGGCATCGCAACCCCCTTGTGAGCCATCCACCATGAACCCGAACGCCACCCAGCGAAGCGCCAGCCTCCCGGACCGACCATTTACCTACGCCTTCGCCATGCCCCACCGAGCCACCCCCTCCACCAAGGCCGCACAGGCCGCAGCCACCCAGGCCGACCCGCGCTGGGCGGCGGTGGCGGCGCGCAGCGCAGCGGCGGACGGCAGCTTTTGGTATTCGGTGCAGACCACGGGCGTGTATTGCCGCCCCAGCTGCGCGGCGCGTGCACCCCGGCCGGAGAATGTGCGGTTTCACGACAGCTGCGCGGATGCAGAAGCCGCAGGCTTTCGCCCCTGCCAGCGCTGCAAGCCCCGGCAGCCCACGGCGTTGTCGCACCACGCCGCGCTGGTCACAGAGGCCTGCCGCATCATCGAAGGCGCTGCCGCCGGTGAGGCGCCCACGCTGGATGCGTTGGCCGCCCAGATGGGCCTGAGCCCGTCGCACCTGCACCGCATCTTCAAGCAGTCCACGGGCCTCACGCCCAAGGCGTATGCCGCCGCCCAGCGTGCGCAGCGCCTGCGCAGTGCGCTCGACAACGCACCCACGGCCTCGGTGACGGACGCGATCTACAGCGCGGGTTACCAGTCCAGCAGCCGCTTTTACGAACAATCGGCCCAGGTACTGGGCATGACGCCCAGCCGCTACCGCGCGGGGGGCGCGGCGCAAGACATTCGCTTTGCCATCGGCCAGTGTTCGCTGGGCGCCATTCTGGTCGCCCAGAGCGACCGGGGCATCTGCGCCATCTTGCTGGGCGACGACGCCGACGCCCTGGTGCGCGACCTGCAGGACCGTTTTGCGCAGGCCCACCTGATCGGCGGGGATACCGCGTTTGAAGCGCTGGTGGCGCAGGTGGTGGCCTTTGTCGAGGCACCGGGCCTGGGGCTGAACCTGCCGCTGGACGTGCGTGGCACGGCGTTTCAGCAACGCGTGTGGCAGGCCCTGCAGGCCATACCCGCCGGGCAGACTGCAAGCTACGCCGAGGTGGCCCAGCGCATCGGCGCCCCCACCGCCGTGCGCGCCGTGGCGCAGGCCTGCGCGGCCAACGCGCTGGCGGTGGCCATACCCTGCCACCGGGTGGTGAAAAGTGATGGCACGTTGTCGGGCTACCGGTGGGGCGTGGAACGCAAACGTGCGCTGTTGACGCGCGAGTCCGCGCCAGAGTCCGCACAACCGCAGGCGGAGAAGGTGGCATGAGCGCTGTCCCGCAGTCTCACCAACCCGGTCTGAAGAACGACGACTGGGCGCAGCGTGCAGCTGCCATCGACTGGCCAACAACCACCGAGGCTCTGCATCAGCAAGGCAATGCGGTACTGCCGCAACTGCTCAGCGCCACCGAATGCGCCGCGCTGGCCCGCCTGTATGGCAACGCGGATGAGAGCGCCTTCCGCAGCCGCGTGGTGATGCAGCGCCACGGCTTTGGCCAGGGCGAATACCGGTACTTCAGCTACCCGCTGCCCGATGTGGTGGCCGGGCTGCGCGAGGCACTGTACCCGCACCTGGCGCCCATCGCCAACCAGTGGAACGCCGCCATGGGCATCGATGTGCGCTACCCCACGCGACATGCCGACTTCATTGCCCGCTGCCATGCCGCAGGCCAGGTGCGCCCCACCCCGCTGCTGCTGCAGTACGCCGCTGGCGACTACAACTGCCTGCACCAGGACCTGTATGGCGAGCATGTGTTCCCGCTGCAGGTGGCGATTCTGCTGTCGGAGCCAGGGTGCGATTTCACCGGCGGCGAATTCGTGCTGACCGAGCAGCGCCCGCGCATGCAGTCGCGGGCCGAGGTCGTGCCGCTGCAGCGCGGCGACGCCGTGGTGTTTGCCGTGCACCACCGCCCCGTGCAGGGCACGCGCGGGCCATACCGCGTGCAGATGCGCCATGGCGTGAGCCGGTTGCGCAGCGGGCAGCGGCACACGCTGGGCGTGATCTTTCACGATGCTGGATGATGTTCCCCCTGTGCCGCTTCGCGCCTTCTCCTTCGGGGACGACGGCAGCTGCGGTCCACACTGCCGCCATGGATTGCCACCGTTATGAGCCTGAGCCTTTTCGACGACCCACCCCAGCCTGCCCAGCCGCCCGAGGTGCTGGAGCCCGGCGCCACGGTGCTGCGCGGCTTTGCGCTGGAAAAGGCGGCAGACCTGCTGCAAGCGGTGCAGCAAGTGACGGCACAAGCCCCCTTTCGGCACCTCATCACCCCCGGGGGCCTGCGCATGTCGGTGGCCATGACCAACTGCGGAAGACTCGGCTGGGTGAGCGACCGCAGCGGCTACCGCTACGACCCCCTCGACCCGGACAGCGGCCAGCCCTGGCCCGCCATGCCGCCGCTATTGCGCCAGCTGGCATTTGACGCGGCGCAAGCAGCGGGCTTCCCCGGCTTTGCGCCTGACGCCTGCCTCATCAACCGATATGCCCCCGGCACCCGGCTGTCGCTGCACCAGGACCGGGACGAGGGCAACTACGCGCACCCCATCGTGTCCGTGTCGCTCGGCATCCCGGCCGTGTTTCTGTGGGGCGGCGCACAGCGCTCCGACAAGGCGCGGCGCATTGCGCTGATGCATGGAGATGTCGTGGTGTGGGGCGGCCCGGCGCGGCTGCGGTTTCATGGGGTGTTGCCGCTACCTGAGGCCCATCACCCGATGACGGGCAGCTACCGCATCAACCTCACGTTTCGCAAGGCGCGCTGAACCCACCCCTTCACCGGGCATAGCCCGTGGCTTTGGCCAAGGTGCTCAGCATCTGCTCCGCCACAGGGCGGCCCTGGAGGCTGTCTGCAATGCTCACGCTCTTGCCGTTGCGCAGATTCACCTGCACCCGAAAGAACGTGGTGCGCTGGTGACCACTTTGCAGCGTGTAACTCTCCTGGATGGAGAGGCGGGCAATGTCGTGCGCAGGCACCTGCCGCCAGGCCAGCATCAGGCCCAACAGACGGCGTTCGGTGCGCAGGCCCTGGCGGTCCAGCTGCACGGTCAGGCTGTTGGACACTGCATAGAAGCCCCACACCAGCATGGCGCCGCCCACGCCACCAAACGCCAGCGGAAACAACACAGGCGCGCCGATGTAGCCCGCCATCACGCCCAGGCCCAGGAAGCCCCCGCCCATCACCAGCCACAGCAGGTTCTGCCGCCACAGGCGGCCGTAGGGCTGGTACAGCCGCACGCCACCTTCCACGGGCTCGATGTCGCTCACCGCGTCCAGCTCGGCCTCGCGCAGGGCTTGCATCTGCGGGTGCTTGGCGGCGTCGTGTGCGAGCCAGGTGGACTCTTCACCCGTGGCATACACGGGCACCTCAAACCGGCGTGAGAACTTCAGCGCCGGATCGGTGCTTTCCAGCAGCACCGTCCAGTGGTGCTCGTTGGTGCCCACAGCTTGTTCAGACTCGGGCAGGCCCTTGGGCACGCTCAGGCGGAACGCCACGCGGCTGCCCCGTCCCTGCGGTTGCACTTGTGCGGCACCCTCGCCCTCCCACACGATCTGCTCACGCGATTCGCTGCTGTTGTCGCTGCCTCCCGTGCGGGTTTGGTAGTGGTAGGCACAGCGCAGCGTCACGGCAAACCGCAGATCAGGGCGGTACGGCACACCGGGCAGGTCCACGGTGGCGCCCACATGCCCGCCGATGGCGCCAGGAAACGGGTCCATCACCAGCCGCACCTCGCCATGGCGCCGCGCATCCAGCGTGGCGCGCACGGCCCACACCAGCAGGCCCAGCCCCACGGCAACCATCAGCACCAACACGCACAGCACGATGTGGTTCTCGTTGCGCCAAGCGCGGGGAATGGCAGACAACGCCGCGGGGTAGGCAATGGCACCCCACACCACGGCAAAGCCCCAGGCGAACCACACCTCCCAGCGCTTGCTGGAGCGGATGCGGTTGTCGGCCCATGCCTTGTTGGCCAGCCAAGGCTCGTCGCCATGGGTCTGCAAGCGCTCCGCCTTGTGTGCATCGCTGCGCCGAAGGCTCCACCCCCAGATCAACATGCCCACCCCGGCGCCACCAAACAGCACCACAAAAATCATCTGAAAACCCAGCAAACCCAGGCGCAGGCTGCGGTCGGCCACCGAATCCTGCGGGCGCGACGGGTTCACCCACACCGGCACAGGCGTACCGCTGCGCTGCGCACTCTCCAAGCGCCAGGCCAGGTTCTCATGGAAGCTGCCAATGTTGTCGGCCAAGGTGTTGATGGCAGGCCGGTGGCCGTCATACGCCACGCCCGCCACTTCATAACGGTAGTGGACCGACACGCTGTAGGTGCTGCCTGATTTGCTGCCCCGGTGCGTGTTCAGCTGTGCCGAAACCACCCGTGCGGGCACCTCATGCCAGAACTGCATGCGCGACCAGTCGTACAGCGTGGGCAGCACACCCAACAGCAGCATGCCAATGCCCACCGCTGAAAACGGCAGCGCGAACAACATGAGAAACCAGGAGCTGTTTTTGTTGTTTGCCACTGCCTCGTGGGTGGCGCCCTGGCTGCGCCGCCGTGCCTGGTTGGCCATACACCCTCCCTCTGCGTGCCCCCTTGCCGGGGGCTTTTATTCTTCCGGAATCCGGGCGGCGCTGATTCTGCGGCTTGCTGCGGCGGCGGGCCAGTACGTTTTGCAACTCCTACGGGCCCTGTGGTTTTACAGGGCCCGTTCTGCTGCAGTTCTGACGCAGAAATGCAAACCAAAATGGCACCCAGCGCTTATCCATCAAGCGCAAGTAGCTATAAAAACAGAAGCGCCATGGTAAAACGTGCGCGGCCTGTCCTGTATGCGCACCACCACACCTTTGCCAGAATGGCGGCCATGACTGCCTTTGCCACCCCCCGCCCCGCGCGCTACTGGCTCATGAAATCCGAGCCCGAGGAATGCTCCATCGACGACGCCCTGGCCGCGCCCAATGCCACCGTGCCCTGGACGGGCGTGCGCAACTACCAGGCCCGCAACTTCATGCGCGACGACATGCAGGTGGACGATGGCGTGTTGTTCTACCACTCCAGTTGCCCTGAACCGGGCATTGCCGGCCTTGCGCGCGTGGCGAGCGGCACACGAACCGACCCGACGCAGTTTGACCCCGCCTCGCCGTACTACGACCCCAAATCCCCTGCCGATAAGCCCCGCTGGCTGCTGCTGGATGTGCAGGCGCAGCGCAAGACACGGGTGGTGGGTTTGGCGCAGCTGCGGGAGCACCCGGATCTGGCGCAGATGCGGGTGCTGCAGCGCGGAAACCGCCTGTCGATCACCCCCGTGGAGCCCGTCGAGTGGGCTGCAATCATGGAGATGCTGGGCTGAGCCACAGGCTTGCCCTGCTTTGCCCCCGCCCTGCCCGCCCTGGGGCCTCCCCGCTTTACTGCGGCCGCTGAACGGCCACGGCGGCACGCGCCTGGGCGTGGAGCTTGGCCAGGAACTCCCGGTCCAGCAACAGCCACAGCATCACCGGGGCCAGTGCGGTAAAGATGAACAGGTTGAAGTGGTACAGAAATGCCACCACGTCGGCCACCCACCCGGGCAGTCCCGTCTGCACAAACACCTCAGGCCCCGCCCGGTTGAAGACATCGTTGCACCACTGCAGGGCCACGTTGAGCGCCTGGATCGGCAGCATGGCCAAGGAGCCTATGAGCAGCTTGCGCCCCCAGTGACGGGGAAACGATGCCAGCACCAGCGCCCAGAAGATCACGATGCCGTACCCCAGCAAGCGGTAGTCCACCAAAGGAGCCAGCTTGCCCGACTTGAACTGGCCGTTTTGCACGGAGACCACCTTGAGCGTGGTGTTCAACAACGCCGTGGTCTCTTTCTGGGTGTAGCTCAGTGCCCAATGGAACAGGGTGGAAGCCGCCTCGCCCGCCATGAAGAACACGGGCTTGGACAGTTGTGGCGACAGGTAGTACCACAGCGGCATCAGGCACAGCAGGCTGGCAATGGCAACCAGCAGAAAACGTCCGACAGAACTAAGCTGCATTGGCGAGGGGGGGTTGAGGGGGTGAGGGAGGTTGCTGGCGGGCGATCCAGCGAATCCAGAGCATCCAGACCACCAGCACATCCAGCATGATGAGCGCCTGCCAGAGGTACAGGTGGGCAAATTCGAACACGGTCATGTTCCACTTGCCCAGGTAGTACAGGCTGATGATGCGCAGCAGGTTGACGACCTGCACCGCCGCAATGCCGATGGCGATGCCGGCGAGCTTGTGTTTCCAGCTGGAAGGAAACGCGATCATGCCGGCGATAAGGATGATGGCCGCCTCCACGCCGTTGCAGCCCGCCTCGATGGACACCGCAAAACCCGTGGCCTTGCTCATCAGGATGCGGCCATGGTGCGCCACATCCGAGTCCAGCGGGGTCATCAGCGCTGCGCTGGCGGTGGCGAGCAGGCTGGTCCAGGGCTCGATGGCGACCCGTTGCACCTCATCGAGCATGTCGATGCGAAAGAGGACCGCCAAGACGGCGATGAAAATCAAGAAAAATCGGACCATACGTCGATGAGAAGAACCTGGTGAAGCGCGCACCAACACGCCAGGAATGCGCCAGGCGGCGAGGCCGTGAGAACGTGGGCCTGTGGTTCACACAGGCGCCGCAAAGAATATCAGAAGCTACCCATAACCCACAAAGCCCAAATGGCACTCGCAGGCGGCCCTGAGAACCTGTTCAAAGGTTCGGGGCGGCGTACACCAGCACCTTGAGGGCGCGCTCGGGGTCCACATCCGCAAACACAGCCGGGTTGGCCACCCGTTCGACAAAGTGCAGTTCAGGCGCCAGCTCCTGCATCTGCTCTTGCAGGAAGCCCACGCCCAGCTCGGGCGCATTCAGACACAGCAGTGCATGCCCGCCGGGTGCCAGCAGGTCGGGCAGGCGGCGCATCAGCCGTGCGTAGTCCTTGGTGGCCACGAAGCTGCCCTTTTGGTAGCTGGGCGGGTCCACGATGACCAGGCCATACGGCCCGCTGCGGGTGATCTTGCCCCAGCTGCTGAAAATGTCGTGCGGCAAAAACGCCGCGCCCGTGGTGATGCCGTTGAGCTGGTGGTTTTGCTGCCCGACGCCGATGGCGCCGTGGCTCATGTCCACGTTGACCACGTGCCTGGCGCCCGCCTGCAGCGCCACCACCGAGAAGGCGCAGGTATAGGCAAACAGGTTGAGCACCTTCAGGCCATAGCGGTCGGTGCTGCGGGCGGCCGCGTGGTCGCGCACCCAGCGGCGGCCCTCGGCCATGTCCAGGAACAGGCCGTGGTTTTGCCCGCGCAGCACATGCACGCGATAGCGCGCGCCAACCTCCGTCACGACGTGCGGGTCGGGCACGGCGCCGGCCATCAGCCGTGTTTCGCTGCGGCCCTCCATGCGCAGGGCCTCGCCCCGGTGCTGAAAGACCCATCTGAGCGGCTCGCCAGCCGGTGCGATCTGCGCCCACCGCGCCTCCAATGCGGCGCCGATGGCGGCCAGGTCTTCGTCCTTGGCAGGGGCGAAACTGGTCAGTACGAACACCGGCGGGTAGGCGTCCAGCGACCACTGCTCAGAACCCGGATGCAGTCCGCCCCGCCCGTGAAAGACGCGTTGGGCCTCAACGGGCAGGGGCATGGCGGCGATGGCGTCGAGCAAAGCTTGCATGGAGGGACGGGGGCGGGTTGGAAAAACGAGACTATGAGAAAAAATGGCCGCTGGCGCTTGAGGGATAAGCGCTGTTCGCTACTGAAATAATAGCACCTTCCATGATCGTTACTGCAAGGACCAAGGCGCCGTGCCGATCCGCGCCACCATCGCCTCGCCAGGAGCATGCAGGCCATTCTCAAGGTGCGCAGTTGGCCTGCAAAGACCTGGATCCTGCGTGGAAAACCGTGGTCAGAAATGCAATTACAGTCGCTGCCGGGCCATCGGTGCGGCTTGACCATCATCACAAAGGCATTCCATGTTTTCCATTCTCGGAACCATCGTTGTCGGCTTCATCGTCGGATTGCTCGCGCGCGCCTTGAAGCCGGGCAATGACAAATTGGGCTTGATCATGACCACCGTTCTCGGCATTGCCGGGTCGTTGTTGGCGCGCTATGTGGGCGTGGCCATGGGCTGGTACGGGCCCAACGCGTCCGTCGGCTGGATCGCATCGATCATCGGCGCCATCGTGCTGCTGGTGATCTACGGGCTGGTCAAGAAGAAGGCCTGATGCGCGGCGGTGCATTGCCCAGCGGCACACCGCGATAGGCATCGCAGGCTTTAACGCCTGCGCCGCCCGCATGTCCTCATCCTGCCGCCTACCGCAGCATCAACGCCACATGCTGCAGCAGCATCACCGTCTTGCCGTCCTCGATCACGCCGCTGCCAATGCCCGCCAGGGCTTCGGCCAGTGGCATCTCGATCACTTCGATGTCCTCGCCCTCGTGGGCGAGGCCACCTCCGGTGCGGATGCGGTCCAGCGGCTCGTATTCGGCGATAAAGAAGTGGAGCTTTTCGGTGACCGAGCCGGGACTCATGTAGGCCTCAAACACCTTGCGTGGCTGGCGCACGCGGTAGCCGGTTTCTTCCTCGGCTTCGCGGCGGATGCAGGTTTCGGGGTCGTCCCCGTCGAGCAGGCCGGCGCAGGTTTCGATCAACATGCCGTCGGCACTGCCGTTGAGGAACGCCGGCAGCCGGAACTGGCGTGTGAGCACCACCGTACGACGGCGCGGGTCATAGAGAAGCAAGGCCGCGCCGTTGCCTCGGTCATAGGCCTCGCGGCTCAGCGTCTGCCACTGGCCGTCGCGGCGGCGCAGGTCAAAAGTCACCTTGCGCAGCGTGTACCAGTGGTCGGACAGCACCTCCACCGACTGCAGCTTGACCTGCTCGGTACTGGCAGGCACCGGTGCGGGCACGGGGCGGCTCACAGGCTTGGCTCCGTTGCGGGAATGGCGTTGGCGGCGCAGGCGTGCTGCCGCAGCGGCCGTTCATTAACGGGGTGCACCACGGGGTCGCCGTCGGTGCCCGAGAGGTAGGGGCCAGCAATAAGCACCAGGAGCGGAGGGTTTGGGTGGGTGGGGGTGGACATGGTCTTGCAAATTTTTAATCGTGCAATATCATGCACAAACATGCAAATTCATGCAACCCTGGTTTTAATCCATGGTTGCCCCGCTTCACGCCCATGCTCACCACCCAACGCAAACAACTCATCCTGGAGCGCCTGCGGCAAGACGGCCAGATCGTGGCCAAGGCCCTTAGCGAGGAACTTGGGATTTCGGAAGACACCGTGCGGCGCGACCTGCGCGAGCTGGCGGCCGAGGGCCAGCTGCAGCGCGTGCACGGCGGCGCCCTGCCCGCATCAAAGGCTGTGGGCAACCTGCAGGTGCGCGAGCACCTCGCCACCGACGACAAGCGCGCGCTGGGCCGTGCCGGCGCGGCCCTGGTGCAGCCTGGCCAGGTGGTGATCCTCGACGGCGGCACCACCTCGCTGCAGGTGGTGCAACACCTTCCGCTGGAACTGCGCGCCACCGTGGTCACCCACAGCCCCAGCGTGGCTGTGGCGCTGGCGGACCACCTGCAGGTAGAGGTGCTGATGCTGGGCGGCCGCCTGTTCCGCCATTCGATGGTGAACGTGGGCGCCAGCGTGGTCGAGGCGGCGGCGCAATTGCGTGCAGACCTGTACCTGATGGGCGTGACCGGCGTGCACGCCGAAGCGGGCCTGACCACGGGCGACTTCGAGGAAGCCGCCGTCAAGCGCGCCCTGCACCAGCGCGCGGCCGAGACGGTGGTGCTGGCGTCTGCCGACAAGCTGGGCGCCGCATCGGCATTCACCGTGGCGCCGCTCAAGGCGCTGGCTGGCCTGGTGGTGCCGGCCGCAACGCCCGCCCGGGTGCGCAATGCGTTGAAGGCTGCGGGCGCGCCGGTGCGTGTCGCGCAGGCCTGATCCGGCCCCAGGTATGTACAGCGGCGGTGGTCAGACGGGTGGTCAGTCCCCCGCCCGGCTGGGCCGCTTGCCCGGCGGGCGCACCGGCGGCGCATGCTTTGCCATCAGCGTTGCCACCCAGTCGATGAACACCCGCGCCTTGGCGCTGACGTGGCGATTGGGTGGGTAGGCCACGTACAGCGGCATGGGGTCGAGCGCCCAGTCTTCCAGCAGGGGCACCAGTTCGCCGCTGCCCAGGTGCGGGCGGGCCATGTAGTGCGGCAGCCAAAGAACGCCCATGCCGGCCAGCCCGGCCGCGAGGTAGGCGTTGCCGTCGTCCACAGCCAATACATAGCGGCCCTGCACCTGAATGTCCTCGGCGCCACGCCGCATCGCGTACGGAAACGTCTTACCCGTGCGCGACCACAAAAAGCCCACCACACGGTGGTGCGAATCCTCCAGCTCGTGCGGGTGTACAGGGCTGCCTGCACGACTCAGGTAGCTGGGCGCAGCGTACACGCCCAGCTGCAGGTCGCCCACATGCCGCGCAATCAACGACTGGTCCTGAATCTCGCCCCCGCGCACCACGCAATCGACGTTGTCGCCGATCAGATCCACCATGCGGTCGCTGACGCCCATGTCGAGCTGGATGTCGGGGTACTGGGCATGAAACTCCGGCAGGGCCGGCACCAGGATCAGCCGGGCCAGCGGGCTGGGCACATCCACCCGCAAGCGGCCCCGCGGCGCGGAGGATGCGCTCGACAGGCTGGTCTCGGCATCGTCCATGTCGGCCAAGAGACGCACGGCGCGCTCGTAGTACACGGCCCCATCGGCGGTGACCTGCACCCGCCGTGTCGTGCGGTGCAGCAGCTTGACGCGCAGCCGCGCCTCCAGTTGCTGCACCAGCTGCGTCACCGTGGTCTTGCTCACGTGCATGGTGTCGGCCGCCTTGGTGAAGCTGCCCGATTCGACCACCCGCACAAACGCCTGCATTGCATCGAACCGGTCCATGGCGCTCCTGCCTCGTCAAAGATTGTTTGGAGTTTACAAACAGTGATGGACAGGCTTGCCCGTTTATCTGCCGGGGGCACGCCGATAAATTCCTTTCAACAACAACCCAAGGCCCCTGCGGCTTACCGAAAGGAAAACACTCCCATGGCATCGACGCACACATCCCCTCGCGACGTGGTCTTTCCACCCGGGCGCCAGGCGCTCTACGAAAAGAACCGCTACTCGCCCGCCATCCGCTCCAACGGTTTCCTCTTCGTCTCGGGCCAGGTGGGCAGCCGTCCCGATGGCTCGCCGGAGCCCGACTACCAAGCCCAGGTGCGGCTGGCGTTCGACAACCTCAACGCGATCCTGCAGGCCGCCGGCTGCACGTTTGACGACGTGATCGATGTGACGGTGTTCATGGTGGACCCAGAAAAGCACTTCGAGGCCGCCTGGGAAGTGGTGGGCGAATACTGGGGCAATGCGCCGCACCCCACGCTCACGGGCATTGGGGTGACGTGGCTGTATGGCTTTCAGTTTGAGATCAAAGTGATTGCGAAGCTGCCAGAGGGGGTGAGACGCTGAAATGTGGCGGCGCGCGCGTTGCTCCATCACCGCCATCGACGCTGTCGTCACTTGGCAGGCGCCCGCGTGCTGGGCATGCCGTGGACCCAGGCGCGCAGACGCCAACTGCTGGCCAGCCGTGTCGATACCAACGTGGCCGTCGTCCAACTGATGCGGCGCCTGCACAAGGCCCCGCGCGTGCTGGTCAGCGCGTCGGCCGTGGGCTTCTACGGCGCATCGCCCAACGCGTCGATGGAGCCCTTGGACGAAACCGCCCCGCCCCGCCCGGGCGAGTTCCAGTCCGACTTGTGCGCCGCCATTGAGCATGAGGCCCGGCGCGCCGAAGCCCTGGGCGTGCGGGTGGTGCGCATGCGGTTTGGCGTGGTGCTGGGGCGCGTATCCGATGCAGGCACTGAGCGCCCGGCTGGGCCTGGGCTCCGTGCTGGGTCACGGGCGGCAGCCTACGCCATGGGTTCATCTGGCCGACGCGGAGGGCCTGGTGCGGTTTGCGATGGCGCACCAATATGTTCAAGGCCCCGTCAATGCCGTGGCGCATGATGCGGTGACGCAGGCTACGTTTGCGCAGGCCCTGGCTGCATCGTTTGGGCGACGTGCCTGGCTGCGCATGCCGGGGTTGCCATTGCGGGCCATGCTGGGGGAAATGTCTACCCTGCTGCTGGATGGGCAGAATGCAGCGCCAAGTTCTGCGCTGGACCATGGGTATCGGTTTGTGCACCCTCGACTATGTGACGCGCTGGCAGACCTTGCGGAGACGGAGAGGAGTGAAGTAAGTTTGGCTCACAGTAATACTAGTATAAACAGGCCATAGCGCATACTAGAAAAGCGTTTGCAGCTATCAATTCAGTAGCAATTTTGATGCAACAGGTGGCGTTCAAGCCAAGCACATGTAACCGCTAGGGAGTTGGCCTGGCTTTTTTTGCCATCTCATGAGACAGAGGATCTGAAACGGGACTCACGTACGTTTGTGGTGCAACTCCAGCTTTCAGATAGCCCCCAAGGCTGGGCCTAGTGGACCCCGTCGGAGAATTCGTGCAAGACTCAGTGCCAAGAAAACCAACGCCTACGGGCTGATGAGGTAGCATCGACGCCAACAGGAGATTTTATGGCACAAGCCACTATTGTTTCGCTAATCAATATGAAAGGTGGCGTCGGTAAGACGACTTTGGCAGTGGGTTTGGCGTGGGAACTTGCAAAAAAATTTCGAGTTTTGCTGGTAGATATTGACCCTCAGTTCAATGCTACTCAATGGATTGTTGATCCTGATAAATATCTTGAATGGCTAAAAAAAAGACATACAGTCTTGGATATATTTTCGCCCACAATTTCTAATAGTTCTGGAAAAAACGGTAACGTCACTCCCAGTTCGTCAATAATTCCGGTAAAAAAGGGAGAGGCCATTTTATACGTACTGCCGTCGACTATTGACTTGATGCAGCTAGACGCAGCGCCTAGAGGAACAGAGAACAAACTTAGAGTTTATCTTGACAAGGTCCGCCATCTTTTTGATTATGTTTTAATAGATTGCCCTCCAACAGCATCGCTATTCAGCTATAGCGCCTTTCTAGCATCTGATGCATATTTAGTCCCTGTCAAACCAGACCCTTTATCTGTTCTTGGGCTCCCTCTTCTAAATCGCGCCATGAAAGACTACGAGGAACGGTCCGGACATCAGTTGCCTAGGCTTGGTCTGGTTTTTACTCAAGTCAGACAGACGGAGGCGATGGCAAACACGATGCAACAGGTGCGTGAACAATATGTGGGTGAAGTTTTTCACCATACAATTGCTCAAACCACTGGTGTAGCAGAAGCAGTAGAGGAAAATACTCCGCTTCAGTTCTATAAAAAAAGTGGAAATTTTGCGGATGTAAAAGTTTCGCTGACGGGTATCTGCAGCGAATTTGTCAAGCGGGCTCACGATCTTTTATGATGAAATCACAGTCTCCCCGTCAACTAGGTCTGTACTTCGCTGCATGCCTATATCAACTCGCATCAGAATTTGACAGCGAGGAGCTAGCGATTATTCTGAAAGAGCATCGTTCGCACGGTCACAGCAAGGCAATAATCGCGGCAATTCGAGCGATACAAGATTTGCATGCAAGCGAGGGTGGACTGCAAGTTCCTCAGCTCGATCCAACGAGTGCAATTGAAGGCGAAGATCTAAATCAGTATTCTGGCCTTACAGAGTCCCCAATAGGTATTTTTCGGGATCAAACGAAGTTCCCCACTGTTTCTTCAATCGCTGAAGTAACACGATTCGTAAGAAAACCGAAAGAAGCTCGTGATCGATATATGGTTCGATTACAAAAATATGTTGAATCCTTGTCAAATGAGGAACGCCGCAAATTTTTCAAAGGAATTTCGCAGCGAATCAATAAGTCCCAAGACAACTTTGTATCTAAATGGTCTGATCTGATCCAAAATACGTGATGTCTACCGAAGTGCCATCGAGTTCTACCCAGGGAGGCAAACGCCTGGTTCAAGGCGTCGATCAAGTCGATCTTGAATTTGATCAGTTTTGGGATCTTACGGACAAAAGGCGGCTCGCATCACCAGACGATCAGCGATCGATTCTGGCATCAGCGCATAAGTTGGGGGCTTGTCTATCGTATTTAAGCAACTCGATGAAGGTCAAATCTGTTGAGCCACATCAACATATTTTTTTTCAGGAGATGACCTCTGATGCCATTCATTTAGTTCATGCACTCGCTGGTGGTGACGCGCGAAGTGGGCGTTTTTATTTGCGCAGTGTGATCGAGAACTTTTGGAGGCATCACTATTTTCGCGATCACCCCGTCGAATTTGAATGGCTTCATTTCCGAGAAAACTATGTTCTCGAAATAACATCGCTGCGAGAGCATTGCCAACATTTGAAGTGTTTCGACGGCCCCTTATCGCTTCTGCTTTCCGACTTGCCACGACTCTATGCCCAATTATCCGCAGAAGTTCACAGCAGTTCTCCGAAAACGGTTGCATTGAGAAGTGCCTTAGCTGATATTAAATTGCTGGAGGAGCAAGGCATCTCTATTCAGGAAGAGATTGCGGGTGTTCTGCATACTGTCTTAGCATTATCGATGTTTACTGAAAGCGAAAGTTTTTTAGCACTGCATGTTAATGTACAAAGATTTTTGATGAGCGTTCTTTCGAAAGACAAAGTCGAGGCGATCAACAATGCTTTCGCAGAAGATAATAACCCGTCCTTCCAAAGCATTTCGGGCCTATCCTCTATAAAAGGGGAGGAAGATCTTCCATTCGAAATGGACATGACGGCTCATGGTAATTCTGCTGATCAAGACCTAGATCAGGCCGAACAGTAATACGAATTCAATCCGCGAGCGGATGCGGGAGGCTAAGAGCATGCTACCTCGATCAAAGCGAGCTCGACACCGTCACTCCCTCCAGTCAATGAAAATGGCAATTATAAATGACTGATCCTTCCTCCAACGTCCGCAAGCTAGTTGAGAAGGCGGACGCCAATGCAGATAAAAACACATCATCTGGGTTTCAGCAGGACAGCACGTTTTTGATAATTACCGTCTCAATAGCTGGAATTCTAATATTTTTCATATTATACTTTGTAACAGTCACAACTTTTTTAACAAGACCTGCTGATAGCGGCGCATTTGGCGACACATTTGGGGGGCTGAATACAATATTTAGCGGTCTTGCATTTGTTGCACTTGTGAATGCTTTGTTTATGCAAAGCAAGGAGCTAAGTCTACAGCGGGAGGAGCTTCAGGAAACACAGAAACTCATGGCCGAACAAAAGGCTGAAATGGTGCGTCAAGCTGAAACAATGCACCTCCAGCAGTTCGAGTCAACATTCTTCCAACTTCTTAATCAGCAAAGAAAAATCCTTGAATTGGTGTCAGTTCAAGGGCTGGGGCGCTCCCCTACTATCCGCGGCTTAGAGGCGGTTCAGGTGTTAGAACAAGTTTTAAACAGAATGCCTCTTTCTCCTCATGCCGCAGCCCAAAGTGTTCGAACCCAGCAGAATTTGGCATTCGAATTTGAACGCCTTAATGGAATATTTCAATCGGTAGAGTCTGGTTTTGCACACTATTTCCGACATCTATATACACTTGTTAAATTCGTGAATAATGCAAAAATTGACGATAAGCATTTTTATACAGGTATAGTGAGAGCCCAACTATCTTCGGCAGAAATTACGATCTTGCTGTTTAACGGGCTCTCTGTACCGGGGGGTAAGTTCAAGCCTCTTATTGAAAAATATTGTCTATTGCAACACGTTAGGTGGAAAGGAATTAATGCTGCCTGGACCTGTTTTTATAACAGTACAGCATTCTTTCCTCCGAACTCGACACAAAATGATTTGGAGTCAGCACTCGAGAAGGCCTCGGTATATGACGCAAATGATCGCGATCTATTCGTAAGTTGTTGGAATATTTCCACGGACTCGCAGGCCACTAATCTCGATTGTTAGCGGCAAAAGATTGCGAATACCATCATTCAACCAGTCCATACAATTTCATTGGCATCTGTAGACGTGTAGACTAGCTAGCGGATAATCGCTGTGTCTGCCATGTTAAAGCGTCTCCATATAGCTCAAGTTCCTAAATGGTCTGTACTGGTGAGAATGCTAGATCACCTATGGAAAAGTCCGCAGCCCACTTTCTTCTGTGCGGCAAGTTGTTCTGCCAATGGGCTCAGCGCACCTGTCAGCCCCTACGGCAAATTCTCCCGAAAAATCACCTGACTCCGCGTAGTCTCCACCCCGCTCGTCGGCTCCCGTCCATCCCGCAGGTTGGCAAAAATCCGCACGCAGTTCATCACCGCGCCCTGCGGGTTCTGCGTGATGACGGCATCCATCGTGCCGTCGATCAACAGCGCCCGCGTATCCGGCGTGAGCCCGTGGCCGATGAACACGATCTTGCGGTCTGCGCCCGCCTCTTTCAGCGCCCGGCCAATGCCTTCGGCCCCGCCGCCGATGTTGTAGATGCCCGCCAGGTCATCGTGCTGCTCCAGCAGCGCGCGGGCCTGGCGGTAGTTGCGTTCGGCGTCGTCCTGGCCTTCGCGCACGCCCACCACCTGCACCAGGGGGAACTGTTCTTCGAACAGGTGCAGAAAGCCCGCCTCGCGCTCCTCATGGGCGCGGTAGCGCAGTGATCCAACAATCATTGCCACATGCGCCTTGCGGCTGTGGGCCAAGGGGCCCATGAAGCGGGCGATCAGGTAGGCGGCGGTGCGGCCTGCGGCGCGGTTGTCCAGGCCCACGTAGGCCACGCGGCGCGAGTTAGACAGGTCTGAGATCAGCGTAACGGTGGGCACGCCCTGCTCCGCCAGCTGGGCCACTGCCTCGCGCACCACGGGGTGCTCCAGCGCCATAAAGGCGATGCCGTCGCAGCGTTTGCCGTAGTGCAGCAGCGCTTTGGCCAGTGCGTCGGGGTTGAAGCTTTCAATATACGCCGCCTGGCAGCGCACGTTGAACGGTGCCCAGTGGTCTTGCGCGTAGCCGATCACGTCGCCCAGCATTTGCAGAAAGCGGTTGCTGCCCTCGGGGATCAGCACCATCAGGCGCAGGGGCTGGGGCTGCAGTGCTGCGTGCAGCTCGGCCTGCGGCAGGTAACCCAGGGTGGCGGCGGCCTGCAGCACCCGCTGCGCGGTGGCGTTGCGCACGCCCGAGCGCTGGTTCAGCACGCGGTCGACCGTGGCCGTGGAGACGCCGGACAGCTGGGCGATGTCGGGGATGCGAGGGCTGCGGGGACTGCTGGGGTTGGGCGGGGTTTGGGCCATGTGCAATTCAATCAAAAACCATCATTTGGTTTGCTGGTATTTGATGGATTCCGCGGATAGTATCACTGGGCGTTCGATGCTGAAAGGCATCAGAAACCATCAGTGAAAACCCTAGGTTGCAGCGGCCAAGACCGATTGCGCAGGAGACAAGACATGCCTGATATCCCAATTCGCGCCGCGTGCCGCGCCTCGGGCTCGCCCGTGCCCTTCGTGCCGTTCGTGACCATGCGCCCCGCCTGCGTGCGCTGAAGCATCGCCGCCGCGTCCATGCAATACGAGTTCGACTTTGCCAGCGTGCTGGCCAACTGGCCCCAGTTTCTGGAAGGGGCCTGGATGACCATCCTGCTGTCCTTCCCGGCCACGGTGATTGGTTTTGTGGGTGGCACACTGCTGGCCATTGGCCGGCGCGGCGACACGCGCTGGCTGGTGCGGGCCTGCGGTGCGTATGTGGAGGTGCTGCGCAACACGCCACTGCTGGTGCAGGTGTTTCTGGTGTTCTTTGGACTGGCCAGCCTGGGCTTCAAGGTGTCGGCGTTTGCTGCGGCGCTGCTGACGCTGGTGATCAACGTGGCGGCCTACACCTGCGAAATCATGCGGGCGGGCATGGATTCGATCCACAAGGGCCAGATCGAGGCGGCCGAGTGCCTGGGCCTCACGCGACGGCAGGTGTACTGGCATGTGGTGCTGCGCCCGGCGATGGAGAAGGTGTACCCCGCGCTCACCAGCCAGTTTGTGCTGCTGATGCTGGCGTCGTCCATCACCTCGCAGATTTCGGTGGAGGAACTCACGGCCGTGGCGGCGCGGGTGCAGTCGGAGACCTTCCGCCCGTTTGAGGCTTACATCCTGGTGGCGGTGGCGTACCTGGCGCTGTCGCTGCTGATGCGGCTGGGGCTGTGGGTGTTCGGGCAGATCGTGTTCACGCGCCAGCGCAAATTGGGGAACGCCAAATGATTGACGGTGGCCTGAACTCGTATCACCTGCAGTACCTGCTGTTCGGCGCGCTGTGGACCATCGGCCTGTCGCTGATTGCGTTTGTGGGCGGCGGCCTGGCCGGGGGCGTGATTGCGCTGTGCCGCGTCAGCCCGATCAAGGCCGTGCGCTGGGCGACGATTGCGTGGATTCAGATCATCCAGGGCACGCCGTTGCTGGTGGTGCTGTTCCTGTGCTACTTCGGCCTGAGCATTGCTGGGCTGGAGCTGCCCGCCATCGTGGCGGCCAGCATTGCGATGATTGTTTACGTCAGCGCCTATCTGGGCGAGATCTGGCGCGGGTGTATTGAGTCGGTGCCGCGCACGCAGTGGGAGGCGGCCGAGTGCCTGGCCCTGTCGCGCACGCAGCGCATGCGGCTGGTGGTGCTGCCGCAGGCAGTGCGCATTGCCACGCCGCCCACGGTGGGCTTCATGGTGCAGATCGTCAAGAACACCTCGCTGGCGTCCATCGTGGGGTTTATCGAGCTGGTGCGTGCCGGGCAGCTCATCAACAACTCGATCTTTCAGCCCTTCACCGTGTACCTGCTGATCGCCATCGTCTACTTTGCGATGTGCTACCCGCTGTCGGTGTGGAGCCGCAAGCTGGAGCAGCGCCAGCAGTTTGGAAACAACCGTGGCACAGCCACCCCCTCTGTGACCACCGCATGAAACGAGACGACACCATGAACCTGGCCCAAGACGCTGCCATGCAACCTTCTGCGCAAGCTGCCCTGTCTGCACAACCACAGCCACAGCCCGTAGTGGAACTGAAAGACGTCCACAAAAGCTTTGGCAGCAACCAGGTGCTCAAGGGCGTGTCGTTTGCCATTCCCAGGGGCCAGGTGGTGGCCATCATCGGCAAGAGCGGTTCGGGCAAGAGCACGGCGCTGCGCTGCATTGACCGGCTGGAGATCATCGACAGCGGCACCATCAATGTCTGCGGCCACGCGGTGCATGACCCGGCCATCGACCTGCGCCAGTTGCGCCAGGACGTGGGCATCGTGTTCCAGAGCTACAACCTGTTCCCGCACTTGACGGTGGAGCAGAACATCACCCTGGCCCCCAAGGCCGTGAAGAACCTGCCCACGGCCAAGGCGCGCGAGATTGCCGCCCGCACGCTGCAGCAGGTGGGGCTGGCGGACAAGGCGCAGGCGTACCCCGAGCAGCTCTCGGGCGGGCAGCAGCAGCGCGTGGCCATTGCCCGGTCGCTGGCGATGGAGCCGCAGGTGATGCTGTTTGACGAGGTGACCTCTGCCCTGGACCCGCAGCTCACCGGCGAGGTACTGCGCGTGATCGAGGCCCTGGCCCAGGGCGGCATGACCATGGTGCTGGTCACCCACGAGATGGAGTTTGCCGCCCGTGTGGCCGACACCATCATCTACATGCACGAAGGCAAGGTGTGGGAGACGGGCCCGGGCGACATGCTCAAGAACCCGCAGACCGCCGAGCTGCGCGACTTTCTTTCTCACGGGCTTTGACTGAAGCCCTGACCTTTTCGATTTCGTATCCAAAAACCACCAGGAGACAACCACCATGACCGTATCCCTCATCTTCCGCCGCACCTTGCTGGCCATGGGCGCCGCCGCCCTCTGCATGCCCGCCATGGCCGAGCTGGCCGACATCAAGTCCGCCGGCAAGCTGCGCGTGGGCATTGACTTTGGCGCGCCGTTCTACGGGTTTGTGGACGACAAGATGAAGCCCGTGGGCTCCGACGTGGAAGCGGCCGAGCTGCTGGCCAAGGACCTGGGCCTGACGCTGGAGATCGTGAACACGACCAACTCCGCGCGCATTCCCAACCTGCTGTCCAACAAGGTGGACCTGATCATCTCGTCGCTGTCGATCACGCCCGAGCGCCAGAAGGCGGTGGACTTCTCCATCCCCTACGGCGCCATCCAGGCTGCGGTGGGCGCGCCCAAGAGCCTCAAGCTGACCAGCATTGAAGACCTGGCTGGCAAGACCGTGGCCGTGACGCGCGGTGGCCCGCAAGACAAGATCGTGACTGAGCGCGCGCCGCAGGCCAAGGTGGTGCGGTTTGATGACGAATCCGCCTCCATCACCGCCGCCGCCACCGGCCAGGCCGACATCGTGGCCATCACGCCGCCGATCATTGCGGCCATTGCCAAGAAGAACCCGGCACGCGACTTCGAGACCAAGTTCATCCTGCAGTCGTACCAGCTGGGCGTGGCCATGCGCAAGGGCCAGCCCGAGCTGATGGCCGCCGTGAACGGCTGGATCAAGACCAACCTGGCCAACGGCAAGCTCAACGACATCCACGTGAAGTACGCAGGCGTGCCGATCCCCAAAGAAATCATCGACGGCGCGAAGTAAGCGAATAAGCCTGCAACCTGGGCGGCGCCCTGATGGGTCCCGCCCGCCTGCGCCCTGCCCTGACGCATCACCACCAAAGGAAATTTTTATGAGCCGTCATTTCGGCGCCATCCGCCAACTTGGCTATGTGGTCCACGACATCGAAGCCGCCATGGACTATTGGAGCAAGACCCTGGGCGTAGGCCCCTGGTTCTACAACCCCAAGGTTCCGATCAAGAACTACGTGTACCAGGGCGAGTCGTACGAGCCGCACAACTCGGTGGCGCTGGCCAACTCAGGCTACGTGCAGGTCGAGCTGATCCAGACGCGCAACGACGTGCCGTCGATGTACCGCGACTTTCTGCAGGCCGGGCGCACCGGGCTGCAGCATGTGGCGTACTGGACGAGCGACTACGACGCCGACTTGGCGCGTTTGACGGCCCAGGGCTTCAAGACGGTGATGAGCGGCGAGGTGGGCGAAAAGGGCCGGTTTGTGTACTTCGACACCGAGTACCACCCCGGCACCGTGATCGAGCTGTCGGAAGTGGCAGGCCCCAAGGGCCGCATGTTTGACCTGATCCGTTCGGAGTCCGAAACCTGGGACGGGACGACCGACCCGGTGCGGCCGTTTCCGGACCTGTCCAAGATCTGAAGACACCCAGAATTTCAAGCCAAATTGGCCTCTAGCGCTTATTCCATAAGCGCTAGTAGCTATCAAAACAGTAGTTCACCCACCATGTCCCCAGACCGCTTTGAAGCCACCTACCTGATCGAGACCCCGCTGGACCCGGCCCACGTGGCCGAAGTGCTGGCGGGCGAACAATCGTGTGGCACCTTCACCCGGGTCGAGGGCGAGACCGACGCGCTGCGTGAACGCTCCCGCGCCACGGTCGAATCGGTCGAGCTGCTGGATGTGGCGCCCGCGCCGTCGCTGCCCAACGGCTGGATGCAGCGGCGCGGCATGTTCGACACGCCGCAGACCTGGCAGCGCGCCCGGCTGCGCGTGAGCTTTCCGTGCGACAACATCGGCCCCAACCTGCCCACGCTGGCCGCCACGGTGTCGGGCAACCTGTACGACTTGGGCGAGGTTACCGGCCTGCGGCTGGAATCGATGAAACTGCCCAGAGCCTACCGCGCGCAATTCGACATGCCCCGCCACGGCATCACCGGCACCCGCGCGCTGACCGGTGTGCAGGGCCGTCCGCTGATCGGCACCATCATCAAACCCAACGTGGGGCTGTCGGCCGAAGAATCCGGTGAACTGGCAGGCCGCCTGTGCGCCGCCGGGGTGGACTTCATCAAGGACGACGAGGTCTGCGCCAACCCGGTTCACGCACCGCTGGCCGACCGCGTCAAAGCCGTGATGCGCCGCGTGCGCGCCCACCAGGACAAAACCGGCAAGCTGGTCATGGTGGCCTTCAACATCACCGACGAAACCGACGCCATGCGCCGCCACGCCGACCTGATCGCCGCAGAAGGCGGAAGCTGTGTGATGGTGAGCCTGAACTGGTGCGGCTACTCCGCCGTGCAAACCCTGCGGCGCCACACCCCGCTGGCGCTACACGGCCACCGCAACGGCTACGGCGCCCTGTCGCGCCACCCGCTGCTGGGCTTTTCGTTCAACGCCTGGCAGACGCTGTGGCGCCTTGCGGGTGTGGACCACATGCACGTGCATGGCCTGCAAGGCAAGTTCTCGCAGACCGATGAAGAAGTGATCGAGTCAGCGCGCGACACCCTGGCCCCGCTGTGCGAAGGCCTGGACGACCGCGTGTTGCCCGCCTTCTCCAACGGCCAGTGGGCTGGCACCGTGCCTGCCACGTGGGACAACATCCAGTCCAACGACCTGCTGTTCATGTCCGGCGGCGGCATCCTGGCCCACCCCGATGGCCCCGCTTCGGGCGTGGCCAGCCTGCAGCAGGCGTGGAATGCGGTGCAGAAGGGCGAAACCCTGGCCGAGCGCGCGGCACGCGCCCCCGAGCTGCGCCGCGCCATCGAATTCTTCGGCAAGAAGCCCTGAACCATGACCACCACAGCCCCCCGGTTTGGCTGGTACGGCGACGACTTCACCGGCGCCACCGACACCCTCGCCGTGCTGGCCCAGGCGGGCCTGCGGTCCATGCTGTTCATGGGCGTGCCCAGCGCGCAAGCGTTGGTGGCCGCCGGGCCGCTGGATGCCATCGGCATTGCCGGCGCCGCGCGTGCCATGGCGCCCGACGCCATGCGCGTCGAGCTGACCGGTGTGGGCCAATTTTTCAGGCAGATTGCGCCCACCGTGCTGCACTACAAGGTGTGTTCCACCTTCGACAGCGCACCCCATGTCGGCAACATTGCCTGCGCCATCCAGACCCTGCATCCCAGCGTGGACAACCGCTGGGTGCCCATCCTCGGAGGCCAGCCCAGCCTGGGCCGATACTGCGCGTTCAGCAATCTGTTTGCCGCTGCCGGGACGGGTGGAGCCGTCTACCGCATTGACCGGCACCCGACGATGCACCGCCACCCAGTGACCCCCATGGCCGAGGCAGACTTGCGCATGCACCTGGCGCAACAAGGGTTGCAGGGCATCACGGCGTTGCATTACCCGTTGTTTGAAGCGGATACAGGGCCAAACGCGGCAACCTTGCGCACCGCACTGGGCACGCTTCTGGACAACGGCCCGGCCGGTCTGCCCGATTTGCCTTTGGTGCCCACGCTGCTGGACCTGACCAGTGCAGACCAGTTGGCCAGCGTGGGGCGCCTGCTCTGGCAACAGGCACAACGCGCGCGCCTGCTCGCCGTGGGGCCCAGCTCCGTGGCGCAAGCGCTGATCGCGTGCTGGGGAGCCCACGCAAGCCACCCCGCTCCCGCCTTGGCGCCATCGACTGGCCCTGTGTTCGCCTGGGCGGGCAGCCTGTCACCCATCACTGCGGCCCAGGTCCAGGCTGCAACGTCTTACCAACGCATCCCTGTGGATGCGCAGCGCCTGGGCACCGACGCAGCGTACGCCCAGGCCACCCAGCGCACGATATGCGCCGGGCTGCAACAAGGCCATCATGTATTGGCCTACACCGGGCCAAACGACGGCGCCCATGCCCCCGCCGGTGGCGCATTGGCAGCCGTCGCACCCGCCAGCGCTGCCCTGGTCGCCGGTGTGGTGCAGGCGCAGGCCGACAACGGCACGCCCCTGGGGCGCATTGGCATTGCGGGCGGCGACACCTCCAGCCACGCCGTGCAGGCGCTTCAGCTGTGGGGCTTGTCGTACCAAACGACGGTCTGCCCAGGGGTCACGCTGAGCTGCGCGCACAGTGCAAACCCGTCGCGCGACGGGCTGGAGCTGATGCTCAAGGGTGGGCAGATGGGTGGAACGGACCTTTTCGAAAGGCTGCTCGACGCCGGCTGACGGAGACATCCAGGCGATAAAAAGCCCGCACAGGGCGGGCTCGTTATGGAACGGCATAGCGGAAGGCAAGCCTGCCGCTATTCCATCAAACACGTGGAACGGGAGTTCCTGAGTTCACGCACAGTGCCAGGTTCAGTGCCTTGATCGCGGTCTTGTAATCCTCGCGCTCGATCACGAACTGCATGTTCACCTGACGCAGGGTCTGGGATACGCAGTTCACGTTGACCCGCGCATCGGCCAGCGCCTGTGCGGCCTTGGCCAGCACGCCAGGGATGCCGATGTTGGAGCCGATGGTGCACACGATCGCGCTGGGCTTGATCGTCACGACCTGGTAGCCCTCCTGCAGCTCGGCCACCAGCTCGGGCGTGACCTGGTTGTCCCACACCAGATGGGCGATGGAGTTGGCATTGGTGGCCTTGAGGATGTAGCTCACGTCGTGCTTGCAGAACACGTTCATCAGGCCCGCATCAAAGCCCACCGTGCCCACCATGCTGGGATCGTGGATCTCGATGAGCGTGACCTTGTCGGTGCCGGTCACGATCTCCACACGCGCGCGCTCACCCACAAAATCCTTGGTGATCAGCGTGCCGGGGTGGTCGGGCTCAAACGTGTTTTTCAGGCGGATGGGGATGCCCGCCAGTTCCATGGGCTTGGCGGCCTTGGGGTGGATGGCTTCCATGCCCACATCGGCCAGCTGGTCGGCCACGTCGTAGTTGGTGGCGCCCACCACGATGGCGTTTTCGAGGCCTACGAGGTTGGGGTCGGCGGACGAGAGGTGGAATTCCTTGTGGATCACGGCCTCGGCTGGGCGCACTTCCACGGCGATCTTGCTGAAGGTGACCTCGGAATAACCGCGGTCAAACTCGCGCATGATGCCTTCGGTGCCCTTGGTATAGCCAGTGGCCACCACCACCTTGTCGCTCAGGTCCAGGCCCTTGAAGCTTTGCGCAATTCGCTCGTCAATGGTCCAGGCTTCGTTGTCGTCAAAACCGGCCAGGTCCATAAGGATGGCGTTGACGCCATTGACCTTGAGGATCTCGACCGAGTTGAACGCGCTGTGCGACTCGCCAATGGAGGCCAGCACTTCACGCGCGGCCAGCAGCACATCCTTGCGGCTCAGATAGCCGCTGGCCAGCACGTGCTGCATGGCGTTCAGATATTCACGCGCCTGGCCAATGCGCTGGTCGATAAAGGCATCGGCCACATCCAGCGGCAGGCCCAGGTCGGCGTAGCCCGCGTTCAGCTTTTTGAGGCTGGCGGCCAGTTGGGTCAAGGCGTCCTGGTAGCCCTTGCCCTCTGCAAACAGGGCATAGATGCCGCGCTCGCCCGTCTTCTTGTGCTCCAGCAACTGGTTCGTCACGCCAGAGTAGGCAGACACCACATAGATCCGGCCATAAATGCGCTTGGGATCGTGCAGCATGATGTGGCGCAGCACATCGCCAAAGGCGGTCATGGAGGTGCCGCCGATTTTCTCGACAGAGATCTTGGAGGAGTTGACGTCTGACATGGACAAGCTCAGAGGAGCAAAAGTGATTGGGAGGCCGGGCGGATGTTCTGCCCCAGAGGTAGCGGCAGAAAACCCTCTATTTTCCACGACTTTTGTCCGGGCACTTTGACGCAGCCCCCAAGGAGGCGGCTTGATTTCGCTACAGCGGGCTGCCAGCAGCCATCCCGCAAGCAGAATGAGCTGCCAGCCTCTTCTGTGTTACAGATCAGCCCTCAACACCCCATTGCGCGTCGTAATAAAGAGCGCGGAGTCTTTCAGCGCAATGCCTTCTGGGGGAGGAATCACACTCGGCAAGGCGCCAGGTACAAAACCGTACTTTCCAACCGTGCCAACCACGGTGCTCACCACACCACTGGTAGTGATCTTGCGCACCAACGCATTGTTGCGATCAGCCACATACAAGTTGTCCTGACCATCGATCTTGACATCCACGGGGAACCAGAATTTAGCCTGCGCCGCCGCCCCATCGTTGTAGCCAAGAACGCCGGGTTGACCGGCGATGGTGCTGACCAAGCCCGCTGGAGTAACTTTGCGGACCACATGATTGGCGGGATCCGCCACATACAGATTACCTGCAGAGTCCAGCGCGCCACCGCCAATGGAAGAAAACCGAGCGAAATCCCCCATGCCATCCACCAGGCCCTGAACGCCCGCCCTGCCAGCCAGCAGACTCACGGTCTTGTCCGAATTGATCTTGTAAATTGCTCCATACGGCCTTGTCGGCACAAAAATAGGCAGGCCTGCGGCCGGTACTGTTGAGCCTGCGGCTACATACACCGCACCGGAGCTATCTACCGCCAACACCTTCAATCCATCGGGAAGACTCTCGCTGCCTTCAAAGAATGATTGGACTGTGCCGTCGGGAGCAATCACTCGAATGCGCTTCCCACCGCCGACATATGTATTGCCTCGTCGATCTACGGCCGCTCCGCTCATCGCATTTTGATATTCCATGCGAACGATACTCGTTGTGCCGCCTTCTGGGCTTATGCGGCGCAGAGAGTAGGAGTCGTCAATGTGGCCCGACAAGTGGCTGTTGGGATTAACGAACCGGTCGAGTACGACCAGATTGCCATTCCCATCGATGGATGGGCTGCGCGGATCAGAGAACTGTGCAGCGCTGCCAATTCCATCCCCCTCACCCTCCAGTCCCTTGTGGCCCGCATAAACACTTTCAACACCTTGAGCATCAATTTTCAGGATGGCAGTATTCCCAAAAACAGGTGCATTTCCGCCAGCTCCGAGCGCAGACAGGTAGAAGTTTCCAGCTGCATCCCGTGCAAACCCGGTAAAGCTGTACGACCAGCCTGAACTCCATGTCTGTGTTGGCTGCCGAACAGTGGAGACCAAACCAGCAGGCGTAACTTTACGGATAGCACCGTTGCCTTCCAACACGTACAAGTTGCCCACGGCATCCATCGTGATGGCTTGAAGTTCCACAAAACGCGCAGCGCTACCCTGCCCGTCCACAGCCTGGCTTGACTCTTCCGAGCCGGCCAGTATCGTCATCTCGCCCGCAGGCGAGACTTTGCGAATCACAGGCTGGTTACGGTCAGCGATATAGATCGTCCCCTGTGCATCCACCACCAGGCCAGAGGCCAGGTAGACAAACGAAAACGCCGGAGTGGGTAGCCCCCGCGAACTGATGGCATTGACCAAAGTCTCCATTTGGCCGTTTGCCCCCAGCTTGCGCAGCTGGTTATTGGCGGTGAAATACACCGTACCCGCAACGTCCACCGCCAAAGGTTTGCCAACATGGCAGAAAACCATCGATGAACTCTGGCAGTTCCAATTGGTCGAGACGTTTGCCAGCGTGGTAACCACGCCTTGAGGCGTCACCTTGCGTATGTATTCTCCGTTGTCAGAAACGTACCAGTTGCCCTTGGTGTCCGCCGCAATAAATTGCGGATTCAGAAACTTGGCGGCTACCCCTTGCCCGTCAGCGAATGCCGCGACCATATCGCCACCGGCAGCGGTACTCACGGTGCCGTCAGAAGAAATTTTGCGCACCGCGTGGTTGCCAACCTCGGCCACCATGAGATTGCCTGCAGGGTCCACCGTCAGACTTTGGATGCCATAGAAGGTTGCGTTGCCGCGAGCTCCATCCAGGTTTCCAACGCCCCCCACGTCACCCGCAAACAGGGCGATTTTTCCAGCCACTGCCGGTGGTGGGCTGACGTTGTCTCCTCCGCCGGAACCGCCACAAGCCTGCAAAGCTACGAGACTCGCAAACGTTACTGCGTGCCCGGTTAAGCGGGCCAAGTTCATCCATTTCAAAGTCGACTCCCTGGTTTGTGGGCGCCAAGCCAAAATTGGCTTGCGCCTTCTTCACTGTATTCACGGCAACTGGGCGTGGGAGCCCAGTCCGGAGCAAGTGTGTTGTCGAGAATACTGGATTGAATCGCCCGACCCCATGTCAGTTTCCACCTGTAACAATGAGCCAAATGCGCCTTTGATCATCTTCCAGGCGAAAAAAGCCCCCTGCAGCAGCCCATGCAGAGCTGCGCGGTGCGGGCGGATCGTGGCCAGCCCAGCGGGCTCCTGTCAGGCGCCAAACATGCCCAGCAACTGCTCTCGTGGCACCGCTTTGCTGAACAGAAAGCCCTGAGCCAACTGGCATCCTTCCGCCGCCAGGAAGTCTGCCTGCTCGGGCGTTTCCACGCCTTCCGCCACCACCTCCTGGTTCAAGCAGCGCGCGATCGACAAGATGGCCTTGATGAGCTCGGCCCTGAAATGGTCAGTGGTCGCGGAGTGGATGAACGATTTGTCGATTTTGAGCGTATCGATGGGGAAGCGGGCCAGATAGGACAGCGCCGAATACCCGGTGCCGAAGTCATCGATCGCGATGGTGGCCCCCATGTCGCGCAGGGCCTGCAGAGCCTTGACTGCAACACCGTCCTCGTCAAGGAGCAGGCTCTCGGTAATCTCAAACTCCAGCCACTGGGGCTTGCAACGCGTTTCGGACACGATTTCCTTCACCTGCGCCACCAGGCCGGAGGCCTGGATCTGACGGGCCGACAGATTGACCGCCACCTTGCGTGGCTGTGTGGCCCCGGCATTCCAGGCGACGGCGGTCGAGCAGGATTCGCGCAACACCCAGGCGCCCAGCTGGTTGATCAAGCCAGCGTCTTCTGCCACCGGGATGAACAACTCCGGAGACACCTGGCCCAGGCGAGGATGCGTCCAGCGCAAAAGCGCCTCACAGCCGACCGTTGCGCCGGACGCCAGCAGCACCTTGGGCTGGTAGTGCAGCGCCAGTTCACCGCGCTGGAGCGCTCGGCGCAGGTCGAACTCCAGGGTCAGCCGCTGCTGGGCATGCTCGGTCATATCCCTGGAGTAAAACCGGAAGCTGTTTCGCCCGGAGCGTTTGGCGGAGTACATCGCCGAATCTGCGTACTTGAGCAGCTCTTCTGCCGCCTCACTGTCCGTCGGGTACACCGCAATACCGACACTGCAGGAGACGAAAATTTCCTGCCCCTCCAGCCAAAAGCTCTGGTTGAAGGCGGTCTTCACCTTCCCCGCCACACGCGCCAGATGGCTGCCGGTATGGATCTTTGGCAACAACATGCCGAACTCGTCCCCTCCCAGCCTGGCTACGGTGTCATAAGTGCGCACACTGGCGCGCAGGCGCAGGGAGGCCTCCTTGAGCAACGCGTCTCCCGCCGCATGGCCCATGGTGTCGTTGATCTGCTTGAAGCGGTCCAGGTCCACCACCATCACACCCGCCTGAGCGCGGTGGTAGGCCGCATCCTTCAGCATTTGCGCCAGCCGGTCATGGAACAGCACGCGGTTGGGCATCCCCGTCAGCGCGTCGTAGAAAGCCATCTGGTGGACCTTGTCCTGGTAGGCCTTCAGTTCACCGATATCCCGCCCCACCAGCAACACGCTCGAGACGCTGGCGTCGTCGTCCAACTCGGGGGTCAAACTCACCAAACTGCAGATGCGGCGCCCCAGCGCATCGGACCATTGCAGCTCCAACTCGACAGGCGTCTTGCTGTCCACCACCTGCACCAGATGTTGCGCCAACTTTGCCCCAACCTCTTGCCCCCAGAGCGCATGGGGCGAGCATCCCAGCGCGCCGGTGTCAAGCCGCCCCACCGCCTTCAGCAACACCGGGTTGGCATACCGGCAGCCGAACTGAAGATCAAAACGGGCAATCACATCGGGAGAGTTTTCGACCAGGGTACGGTACTCACGCTCCCGCAAGGTCAGCTCTTCCTGCAGTTCCAGCCGTTGCGTTACGTCGCGGGAGACCGTAATGAAATGCGGGCGCGCATCCACGCTGGTGCGCATTTGCGATACCGACAGTTCAAAGCAGCGCGGGCCCAGAGAGGTCGCAACCGATATGACATGGCCCAACGACACGCCTTTGTGCTCTGCCTCCGCAAACGCCATCTCGGCAATCGCCACACTTTCAGGAGACAGCACTTCCTGCAGCGTCCGCCCCAGCAAAGCCTCCCGGCTGGCCGCCAATAACTCGGGGTTGCGCGTCCAGATATTCAGGTAACGGCCTTCCCGGTCGGTTTCGAACAACAAGTCCGGAAAGGCATCAATCACCCCCTGGGCAAAGGCCAGCGCTTTCTGGAGTTCACTCTCGGTGTGCTTGCGGTCCGTGATATCTCTGGAATATCCCACCGTGCCCACCACCTTGCCATGCTGGTGCAGCGGAGACTTCCACACCTCCATCCAGCGCCGCTGCCCGTGCTCATCGACGTACAGCTCTTCCACGTAGTGGGCCACGCCCGCCGCCATGACAGCCTTGTCGTCGGCCACATACGTTTCCGCCAAATCCTTGGGGAAGAAATCGAATTCAGTCCGGCCCTCCAGTTCCGCCGTGGAGGCCACCCGCGCCACTCTGGCGTACGCGATATTGGCTGCCAGCAAACGGCTGTGCTCGTCCTTGAGCCAGACAAAAAATGGGAACTCGTCCAGCAGCGTGCGCCAATACTGCTGGCGCTGCTGAAGGGCCTCCTGCATTCGTTGGGCTTCCGACATGTCGCGAACGATGGAGACGGCAAACAAGCGCCCCTCCCGCCGCAGCGTCACACCGTGCACCTGCACGGCAATCTGTTTGCCGCTCTGGGTCTTGTGCACCGTGTCGATAACGAAAGCCTGGCCCTCCGGGCTTTGCAGTATTTCCTGGCACCGCTCCCTGGAAATGTTCGGATCGATGTCCGGCGGCCCCATCGTCAGCAGCGCCTCGCGGCTGTATTCCAGGGCGCGGGTGGCGGCATCGTTCACATAGACGAAGCGGCCCTCTTCGCCCAGTATGAGTACGGCATCCTGATACAGGTCCAGCCCCTTACCCAGCAGCACCCAGGCAAGGTTCGGGTCATCGTCAGGCTGAGCGGCGATGGTTGGCGTTACGGGCATCCTGCTTCCAGATCAACAATCTGCTGGTGGTCGTCGTACGCCCGCCTGGGAGACCGGCGATCGCTTCAGTCAATACCAATCAGCAACATTTTGCAACGATTGCAGGGGCGCGCAATGCGCAAAAGCCCGAACCGTTACCGGTTCGGGCTTTGTCTACCAGCTAGAAGCTGAGAAGCTGGCTACTTATTTCTTCTGCGGCGGAACATCCGTGCAGCTGCCGTGCGCAATCTCCGCCGCCATGCCGATGCTTTCGCCCAGCGTGGGGTGCGGGTGGATGGTCTTGCCGATATCCACGGCGTCGGCGCCCATCTCGATGGCCAGGGCGATCTCGCCGATCATGTCGCCCGCATGCGTGCCGACCATGCCGCCGCCCAGGATCTTGCCGTGGCCATGGGCCTCGGGCGAGTCGTCGAACAGCAGCTTGGTCACGCCCTCGTCGCGGCCGTTGGCGATGGCGCGGCCAGAAGCCGTCCAGGGGAACAGGCCCTTCTTGACCTTGATGCCTTGCGCCTTGGCCTGGTCTTCGGTGAGGCCCACCCATGCCACTTCGGGGTCGGTGTAGGCCACCGACGGAATCACGCGGGCGTTGAAGGCGGCGGAGGCCAGTTCCTTGTTGCCCTGCAGTTCACCAGCAATCACTTCTGCCGCCACATGCGCCTCATGCACCGCCTTGTGCGCCAGCATGGGCTGGCCCACGATGTCGCCGATGGCGAAGATGTGCGGCACGTTGGTGCGCATCTGGATGTCGACGTTGATGAAGCCACGGTCCGTCACGGCAACGCCGGCCTTTTCGGCGGCAATCTTCTTGCCGTTGGGTGTGCGGCCCACAGCCTGCAGCACCAGGTCATACACCTGCGGCTCGGGGGCGGTGCCGCCCTCTTCTGCCGGGGCGAACGTGACCTTGATGCCTTCCGGTGTCGCTTCGGCGCCCACCGTTTTCGTCTTCAACATGATGTTGTCGAAGCGCTTGGCATTCATCTTCTGCCAGATCTTGACGAGGTCGCGGTCGGCGCCCTGCATCAGGCCGTCCATCATCTCGACCACATCCAGGCGCGCGCCCAGAGTGCTGTACACCGTGCCCATTTCGAGGCCGATGATGCCACCGCCCAGAATGAGCATGCGCTTGGGCACTTCCTTGAGCGCCAGGGCGCCGGTGGAGTCGACCACGCGTGGATCGTTGGGCATGAAGGGCAGGCGCACGGCCTGGCTGCCGGCGGCGATGATGGCTTTCTTGAAGGCGATGACCTTCTTGCTACCCGTCTTCTCCTGCGCAGTGCCGGTGGTTTCTTCCACTTCCAGGTGGTTGGCACCCACAAAAGCACCGTAGCCGCGCACGGTGGTCACCTTGCGCATCTTGGCCATGGCGGCCAGGCCGCCGGTGAGCTTGCCGATGACTTTCTCTTTATGGCCGCGCAGCTTGTCGATGTTGACGGCGGGTGCGCCAAAGTCCACACCCAGGTCGGCCATGTGGCTGACCTCGTCCATGACGGCTGCCACGTGCAGCAGCGCCTTGGAGGGGATGCAGCCAACGTTCAGGCACACGCCGCCCAGGGTGGCGTAGCGCTCGACGATGATGACCTTGAGGCCCAGATCGGCCGCGCGGAAGGCAGCCGAGTAGCCGCCGGGGCCGCCGCCGAGCACGAGCACGTCGCAGTCCATATCGGCAGTGCCTGCAAAGCTGGATGCTACCGGATTGATAGCTGCTTGCGCTTGTGGGGCGGGCGATGGGGCCTGTTTTTGCTCAGAAACTGCGGATGCCTGGGCTGTAGCAGGCGCTGGAGCTGCCGCGCCCTGCACTTCCAGCGTCAGCACCACCGAGCCTTCGGCGATCTTGTCGCCCAGCTTCACTTTCAGCTCCTTCACAACCCCAGCATGGCTGGACGGGATCTCCATGGAGGCCTTGTCGGACTCCACGGTGATCAGGCTTTGCTCGGCCTTGATGGTGTCGCCGGGTTTGACCAGCACTTCGATGATGGCCACTTCGGCGAAGTCGCCGATGTCGGGCACCTTGATGTCGATGATTGCCATGGTGTGTCTTGCCCTTTCGTTACATCACGATGCGGCGGAAGTCCGCCAGCAGCGAGGCAAAGTACACGTTGAAGCGTGCGGCGGCCGCGCCATCGATCACGCGGTGGTCCCAGCTGAGCGACAGCGGCAGCATCAGGCGCGGTGCGAACTGCTTGCCGTCCCATTTCGGTTCGATGCTGCTCTTGCACACGCCCATGATGGCGACTTCTGGCGCGTTGATGATGGGCGTGAAGTAGCGCCCGCCAATACCGCCCAGCGAGCTGATGGAGAAGCAGCCACCGGTCATGTCGGCCGGGCCGAGCTTGCCGTCACGCGCCTTCTTGGCGAGGTCGCCCATCTCTTGCGAGATCTGGACGATGCCCTTTTGGTCGGCGTCGCGGATGACGGGCACAACGAGGCCGTTGGGCGTGTCGGCCGCAAAGCCGATGTGGAAGTACTGCTTGAGCACCAGCTGGTCGCCGTCGAGCGAGCTGTTGAACTCGGGGAACTTCTTGAGCGCGGCCACGGCGGCCTTGATCATGAAGGCGAGCATGGTGACCTTCACGCCACTCTTCTCGTTCTCTTTGTTGAACTGCACGCGGAAGGCTTCGAGGTCGGTGATGTCCGCGTCGTCGTGGTTGGTGACGTGCGGGATGACGACCCAGTTGCGGTGCAGATTGGCGCCGCTGATCTTCTTGATGCGCGAGAGGTCCTTGCGCTCGACGGGGCCGAACTTGGTGAAGTCGACCTTGGGCCAGGGCAGCAGATCCAGACCCACACCGGAACCGCCAGAGCCACCGGATGCGGCAGGCGCCTTGGCAGCCTGCGCCTTGGTTTGGGTGGCACCCGACATCACCTGCTTGGTGAAGGACTGCACGTCGTCTTGCGTGATACGGCCCTTGGGGCCACTGCCCTTGACTTCATCGATGGGCACACCCAGCTCGCGGGCGAACTTGCGCACCGAGGGCGATGCGTGCGGCAGGCCCGCTGTGGGCGTGCCAGGCTGGTGGGCGGGCACGGAGGCCGTAGCGGCGACCGGTGCAACGGCTGCTGCAACCGGTGCGGGGGCTGCAACAGGCGCAGCAGCGGGAGCCGCCGCCGGCGCTGCAGCGGCAGCAGGCGCACTGCCCGCCACCCCTTCCAGCAAGGCCACCAAGTCGCCGATGTTGACGGTGTCCCCAATCTTGACCTTGAGCTCCTTGACCACGCCAGCGGCGGGCGACGGAATCTCCATGGAGGCCTTGTCGGATTCGACGGTGAACAGCGATTGTTCGAGCTTGATGGTGTCGCCCACCTTGGCCAGCAACTCAATGACGGCCACGTCCTTGAAGTCACCGATGTCGGGCACGCGCACTTCCACCGGGCCTGCAGTTGCAGGGGCTGCAGCGGGTGCAACCGGTGCTGGCGCAGCGGCCGCAACGGGGGCGGGTGCAACAGCGGCAGGGGCTGGCGCAGCAGCCGGGGCTGAGGCAGCCGCGTCTGCCGACTCGACCACGGCAATCACAGAGCCCTGCTTGACCTTGTCGCCCAGGGCGATTTTGAGTTCCTTGACCACGCCTGCGTGGCTGGACGGAATCTCCATCGATGCCTTGTCAGACTCGACAGTGATGAGCGACTGCTCGGCCTTGACCGTGTCGCCCACCTTGACCAGCAGTTCGATCACGCCCACTTCGTCGAAATCCCCGATGTCCGGGACTTGAATGTCTACCAATGCCATTGTTGTCTCCGTTCGGTTTACGCGTACAGCGGGTTGACCTTGTCGGCCTGGATGTTGTACTTGGCGATCGCCTCAGCCACCTTGGTGGCGGGCAGGATGCCGTCTTCGCTCAGCGCCTTGAGCGCAGCGACCACGATGTAGTGGCGGTTGATCTCGAAATGCTCGCGCAGCTTGCTGCGGAAGTCGCTGCGGCCAAAGCCGTCGGTGCCCAGCACCTTGTAGGTGCGGCCCTTGGGGATGAACGGACGAATCTGCTCGGCGTAGGCCTTCATGTAGTCAGTGGACGCGACCACGGGACCTTGCGATGCGGACAGTTGCTGCGTGACGAAAGGCACCTTCGCTTCTTCGGTCGGGTGCAGCAGGCTCCAGCGCTCGGCGTTCTGGCCGTCGCGGGTCAGTTCGTTGAAGCTTGGGCAGCTCCACACCGAGGCGGCCACGCCCCAGTCCTTTTCAAGCAGTTCTTGCGCAAAGAACGATTCGCGCAAGATGGTGCCGCTGCCCAGCAGTTGCACGGTGGGCGCATCCTTGGGCAGTGCGGGCGCCTGTTTGCACAGGTACATGCCCTTGATGATCTGCTCTTCGGTGCCGGGTTGCAGGCCGGGCATGGGGTAGTTTTCGTTCAGCAGCGTCAGGTAGTAGAAGACGTTTTCCTGGCGCTCGACCATTCGCTTCATGCCGTCGTGCATGATCACCGCGACTTCGTGCGCAAAGGTCGGGTCGTAGCTCACGCAGTTGGGGATGGTGTTGGCCAGGATGTGGCTGTGGCCGTCTTCGTGCTGCAGGCCTTCGCCGTTGAGCGTGGTGCGACCCGAGGTGCCGCCCAGCAGGAAGCCACGGGCTTGCATGTCACCCGCCGCCCAGGCCAGGTCGCCAATGCGCTGGAAGCCGAACATCGAGTAGTACACGTAGAACGGGATCATGATCCGGTTGTTCGTGCTGTAGCTGGTGGCCGCCGCGATCCAGCTGCTCATGCCACCGGCTTCGTTGATGCCCTCTTGCAGGATTTGGCCCGCCTTGTCTTCCTTGTAGTACATGACCTGGTCTTTATCGACCGGGGTGTACTGCTGGCCTGCGGGGTTGTAGATGCCGATCTGGCGGAACAGGCCTTCCATGCCGAAGGTACGGGCTTCGTCCACCAGGATGGGCACCACGCGCGGGCCCAGGGCCTGGTCGCGCAGCAGCTGCGTGAGAAAGCGCACGTAGGCTTGCGTGGTGGAGATTTCGCGGCCTTCGGGCGTAGCCTCCAGGATGGCCTTGAAGGTGTCCAGCGCAGGCACGGTGAAGCTCTCGTCGGCCTTCACGCGGCGGTGTGGCAGGTAGCCGCCCAAGGCCTTGCGGCGCTCGTGCAGGTACTTCATTTCCGGGGTGTCGTCGGCGGGCTTGTAGAAGGGCAGTTCGGCAAGCTGGCTGTCGGGGATCGGGATGTTGAAGCGATCACGGAAGGCCTTGATGTCTTCGTCGCTGAGCTTCTTGGTCTGGTGAACCGTGTTCTTGGCTTCGCCAATCTTGCCCATGCCAAAGCCCTTGACGGTCTTGACCAGCAGGACGGAAGGCTGGCCGCCATGGTTTTGAGCGGCATGGAATGCGGCATAGACCTTTTGCGAATCGTGGCCGCCGCGCTGCAGGTTCCAGATCTCGTCGTCGGTCATGTGCTCGACCATCTTCAGAGTGCGAGGGTCGCGGCCGAAGAAGTTCTTGCGCACGTAGGCACCGTCGTTGGCCTTCATGGCCTGGTAGTCGCCGTCGTTGGTTTCCATCATGAGCTTGCGCAGCGCGCCATCATGGTCTTTGGCGAGCAACTCGTCCCAGCCCTTGCCCCAGATGAGTTTGATGACGTTCCAGCCCGCTCCGCGGAACTCGCCTTCGAGCTCTTGAATGATCTTGCCGTTGCCACGCACGGGGCCGTCCAGTCGCTGCAGGTTGCAGTTGATGACAAACACCAGGTTGTCGAGCTTCTCACGCGCTGCCAGGCCAATGGCGCCCAGGGATTCGACCTCGTCCATTTCACCGTCGCCGCAGAACACCCAGACCTTGCGGTTTTCGGTATTGGCGATGCCACGGGCGTGCAGGTACTTGAGGAAACGCGCCTGGTAGATGGCCATCAGCGGGCCCAGGCCCATCGACACCGTGGGGAACTGCCAGAACTCGGGCATGAGCTTAGGGTGGGGGTAGCTCGACAGCCCCTTGCCATCCACTTCCTGGCGGAAGTTGAGCAATTGGTCTTCGCTCAGGCGGCCTTCCAGGTAGGCGCGGGCATAAATACCGGGCGATACATGGCCCTGGATGTAAAGCAGGTCACCGCCGTGGTTCTCGCTCTCGGCATGCCAGAAATGGTTGAAGCCCGCGCCAAACATGCTGGCCAGCGAGGCAAAGGAGCCGATGTGGCCACCCAGATCGCCACCTTCGGGCGGGTGATGGCGGTTGGCCTTGACCACCATGGCCATGGCGTTCCAGCGCATGTAGGCGCGCAGGCGCTGTTCGATTTCAAGGTTGCCGGGGCTGCGTGCCTCCTGGCTGGGCTCGATGGTGTTCACGTAGCCGGTATTGGCCGAGAACGGCAGGTCCACGCTGTTCTGGCGGGCGTGTTCCAGCAATTGCTCCAACAGGTAGTGGGCGCGCTCGGCCCCCTCTTTGTCGATGACGGCGGACAGCGCATCCATCCACTCACGGGTTTCCTGTTGGTCGGTATCGGTGGCGGGCGCGTTGCCGTTTCCGGCCTGAGGGTCGGGCTGAGCTGACATGCTTTGTCTCCTGTAGGTGTGGCAGCAATTTAGTACGTTGGCTCTAGTTTCGCATATTTTTTTAAAATTTCAAATGGTGCCTCTGCATTTCATATTGCAAGAAAATGCTGCAAACGCACATTGCACGTGCCCCGGATTCCAGGCTACGGCTCCCCTACACTTGAAGGATGGATTCCCTGCCCCCTCATCCCTCCCCCACAGCCATGGTCGTGGCGGCGCCCGCCCGCTGGTGGCGCAAGTGGTGGCGCGGGTTGTCGCCTACCCGGCAGGACCGGTTTGCGGCGCTGGCCCCCTTGGCTGCCGTGCTGATGTTTCTGGCCGCCATCGTGGCGGCGTTCTGGTATTTGCGCGCCGAAGAGGCCGAGCGCGAACAAGAAGCCCTACGGCGTGACGTGGAATACGCGCAACAGCGTGTGCGCCTGCGGCTGCTGGAGCGGCAAGAACAGCTCATGCGCATTGCGCGTGACCTGTCCAACCAGGAGCTGGAACGCACAGAGTTTGTGAGCCGCGCCGAAAGCCTGATCAGCCAATACCCCGAACTGCAGGCGATCACCTGGATCGACGAGCGCCGCCGCATCCGCGCCAGCCATGCGGCCCCCACGCTGGCCAGCAGCGAGCTGCGCATTGCCGGCGAAGTGCTCAAACCCGGCGACACGGCCGACACCTTTGGCCTGGCCCGCGACCTGCAGCAGCCGGTGTATGCCCAGCCCGCCGCAACCTCGGGCGATTCGACCCCGCTGCTCCAGCTGCAAGTGCCCTTGAACAACCAGGGCAAGTTCAGCGGCGTGGTGCTGGGCGAATACTCCATCGACAGCCTGCTGCGCTACGGCACGCCGACCGAAGTGCTGGCGCGCTACGCCGTCACGCTGCTCGATGGCAAGAACCAGGTGCTGGCCGGAACCCCCCTGGGACCGCGCAACACGGCCACACAGCTCCTGCCTTGGTCACCCCGCGCCAACGAATACGAGGTCCCCGTCTCCCCGGTGGGCAACGGGCTGGTGCTCAAGGCACAGGCCTACCGCACCTCGCTGGGCGTGGTGGGTAGCGGGCTGTTCTGGCTGGTGGGCACGCTGAGCGCGATGACGGCCTGGATGCTGATCGCCACCTGGCGCCACACCCGCCGCCGCATGCAGGCCCAGCAGGCCCTGGTGGCCGAGACGAACTTCCGCCGCGCGATGGAGAACTCGATCCTGACGGGCATGCGCGCGCTGGACATGGAAGGCCGCATCACCTATGTGAACGCGGCTTTCTGCCAGATGACTGGTTGGAGCGAGGCCGAATTGGTGGGCCTGAAAGCACCCTTCCCTTACTGGCCCGACTCCGACCACGAAGCCCTGCACGCCAAACTGCGCGACGAGCTTTCAGGCAAAACCATCGTGGGCGGCTTCCAGGTGCGGGTACGGCGCAAAAGCGGCACTCTTTTCGATGCGCGGCTCTACGTGTCGCCCCTGATCGATGCACACGGCCAGCAGACGGGCTGGATGACCTCGATGACGGACATCACCGAGCCCAACCGCATCCGCGAACAGCTTTCCGCATCGCACGAGCGCTTCACCATCGTGCTGGAATCGCTGGACGCCTCGGTGTCCGTGGCGCCGCTGGGCAGCGAAGAACTGCTGTTCGCCAACAAGCTCTACCGCCAATGGTTCGGCTCGCAGACCGGCGGCCACCTGCAGCTGGTGGCGCAGGCGGGCGTGGTGCCCGTGGCGGGCACAGAGCATACGGGCATGGACGACGAAGACGGACTCATGGGCCTGCCCACCGACCCACTCACCAGTGCCCGCACCGAGAACGCCGAAATCTACCTGCCCGACCTGGGAAAGTGGCTCGAAGTACGTTCGCGCTACCTCAACTGGGTGGACGGCCGACTGGCCCAGATGGTGATTGCCACCGACATCACCCCCCGCCGCCAGGCCGAGGAGCAGGCGGCGCGCCAGGCCGAGCGCGCCCAATCCGTCAGCCGCCTCATCACCATGGGCGAGATGGCCTCCAGCGTGGCGCACGAATTGAACCAGCCGCTCACGGCCATCAACAATTACTGCAGTGGCATGGTCTCGCGCATCCAGAGTGGCCAGCTGACCGAAGAAGCGCTGCTCACGGCACTGCAAAAGACCGCCCACCAGGCCCAGCGCGCGGGCCAGATCATCCAGCGCATCCGGGCCTTTGTGAAGAAGAGCGAGCCCAACCGCACCCTGGCCGACGTGCATTCGATGGTCAACGAAGCCGTGGAGTTGGCCGACATCGAGCTGCGCCGACACAACGTGCGCCTGACTCACTATGTGGCCGCCCGCCTGCCGCCCGTGATGGTGGACACCATCCTGATCGAGCAGGTGCTGGTCAACCTGATGAAGAACGGCGCCGAAGCCATCCAGCACGCCAACCGTCCACCGTCGGGTCGCAGCGTGGAACTGCGCGTGGTGCCCAAACACGTCGAAGACCGCGAAGTGGTGGAATTTTCGGTGCAGGACACCGGCAAGGGCCTGGCCCCCGAAGTGCTGGAGCGCCTCTTCGAAGCCTTCTTCTCCACCAAGGAAGAAGGCATGGGCATGGGCCTCAATCTGTGCCGCAGCATCGTCGAGTCGCACCAGGGCAGGATGCTTGCGGAGAACCTCTACAATGGATCCGAGGTCACGGGCTGCAAGTTCTCCTTCTGGCTGCCGCTTGCCAAGCCTGCTGATGCCACTACAAATTCTGTAGCAAACATTCAAAAACCAAGGACAATTGCATGAGCTTGATTCCGAAAAAAGGCACGGTCTACGTTGTGGACGACGACGAGGCTGTTCGCGATTCCCTGCAGTGGCTGCTGGAAGGCAAGGACTACCGGGTGCGTTGCTTTGATTCGGCCGAGACCTTTCTCTCACGCTACGACCCCCGCGAAGTCGCCTGCCTGATTGTGGACATCCGCATGGGCGGCATGACGGGCCTGGAGCTTCAGGATCGACTGATCGAGCGCAAGTCCCCCCTGCCCATCGTGTTCATTACAGGCCACGGCGACGTGCCCATGGCTGTGAACACCATGAAAAAAGGCGCGCTGGATTTCATCCAGAAGCCTTTTGACGAAGAAGAACTGGTCGGACTCGTCGAGCGCATGCTCGACCACGCCCGCGAGGCCTTCGCCGGCTACCAGCAGGCCGCCAGCCGCGATGCCCTGCTCTCCAAGCTGACCAGCCGCGAAGCCCAGGTGCTCGAACGCATCGTGGCCGGTCGCCTGAACAAGCAGATTGCCGACGACCTGGGCATCAGCATCAAGACGGTGGAGGCGCACCGCGCCAACATCATGGAGAAGCTCAACGCCAACACCGTGGCCGACCTGCTCAAGATCGCCCTCGGCCAGAACGCCCCCAAGGGTTGACACTCACATTTTGATAGCTGCTCGCGCTTGCTGATAAAGCGCTAGAGACCAATTTTATTCATATTCTCTGACATGACAGCCCAACTCATCGACGGCAACGCCCTTTCCCGCCAACTGCGCGCCGACGTGGCGCAACGCGCCGCCTCCCTGAAAACCCGTGGCGTCACCCCCGGGCTGGCCGTTGTCTTGGTGGGCGACAACCCTGCCAGCCAGGTGTATGTGCGTAACAAGGTCAAGGCTTGCGAAGACAGCGGCTTGTACTCCGTCCTCGAAAAGTACGAGGCCGACATGACCGAAGCCGCGTTACTGGCCCGTGTGGAGGCCCTCAACAACGATCCGGCCATTCACGGCATCCTGGTGCAGTTGCCCCTGCCCAAACACATTGATGCGCAGAAGGTGATCGAAGCCATCTCGCCCGCCAAGGATGTGGACGGCTTTCACATCGCCAGCGCCGGGGCTCTGATGACCGGCATGCCCGGCTTCTGGCCATGCACACCCTATGGCTGCATGAAGATGCTGGAAAGCATCGGCTACGAGCTCAAGGGCAAACACGCCGTGGTCATCGGCCGCAGCAACATCGTGGGCAAGCCCATGGCGCTGATGCTGCTCGGCCAGAACGCCACCGTCACTATTTGCCACAGTGCCACCCAGGACCTCAAGGCTCAAACCCTGCAGGCCGATGTGATCGTGGCCGCAGTCGGCAAACGCAATGTGCTGACCGCCGACATGGTCAAGCCTGGCGCCGTGGTGATTGACGTGGGCATGAATCGCAATGACGAAGGCAAACTCTGCGGCGACGTGGACTTTGACGGCGTCAAGGAAGTGGCCGGCTGGATCACCCCCGTGCCTGGCGGGGTTGGCCCCATGACCATTACCATGCTGCTGGTGAACACCATCGAAGCCGCTGAGCGCACTGCAGGGCACTGACCTGGGTCCGTGCTGTCGATGTCGGCGGCTTTGCAACTTGAACCTGCGCCATCTGGCGCCATCTGATTTCGCATGAGCAACGCCCTTCTCGACTTCTCGGACCTCCCCCATTTCGACCGCATCACACCGCAGGACGTGGCGCCTGCCGTGGATGTTCTGCTGGAGCGTGCCAATGCCGCGCTGGAGACCGTCACCGCACCCGACTTTCCGGCCCGCTGGGACGCGATTGCGAAAGTGCTGGATGTGGCCACCGAACGGCTGGGCACCGCCTGGGGCAGCATCAGCCACCTCAACAGCGTGGCCGACACCCCTGAACTGCGCGCAGCCTACAACGCCGCCTTGCCCAAGGTCACCGAGTTCTGGACGCGCCTGGGTGCCGATGAACGCCTGTACGCCAAGTACAAGGCCATCGACCCCGCCACCCTGACTGCAGAGCAGCGGCAGGCACACCTGAACGCGGTGCGCAACTTTGTGTTGAGTGGCGCGGAGCTGACCGGTGCCGCCAAGGAGCGTTTTGCGCAGATCCAGGAACGCCAGGCCGAGCTGAGCCAGAAGTTCAGTGAAAACGCCCTCGATGCCACCGACGCCTACGCTTACTACGCCACGGCCGAAGAGCTCGATGGCATTCCAGACGATGTCCAACAGGCCGCGCTGGCCGCAGCACAGGCAGACGGCAAGGAAGGCTACAAGCTCACCTTGAAGATGCCCTGCTACCTGCCGGTCATGCAGTTTGCCGCGCGCAGCGACCTGCGCGAGAAGCTCTACCGCGCCTATGTGACCCGTGCCTCCGACCAGGCTGAGGGCGATGCACGCAAATTCGACAACACAGCGCTGATCAGCGAAATCCTGGCACTGCGCCGCGAAGAAGCCCAACTGCTGGGCTACGCCAATTTTGGGGAAGTGTCCGTGGTGCCCAAGATGGCCCAATCTCCGGCGCAGGTGATCACCTTCCTGCGTGATCTGGCCCGACGCGCACGCCCCTACGCCGAGAAGGATATCGCCGACCTGCGCGCGTTTGCCGCCGAACACCTGGGCCTGGCCAATCCGCAGGCCTGGGACTGGCCCTACATTTCCGAAAAACTCAAGGAAGCGCGCTACGCCTTCAGCGAGCAGGAGCTCAAGAAGTACTTCACGGCGCCCAAGGTGCTGGCGGGCCTGTTCAAGATCATCGAAACCCTGTTCGAAGTGTCCATCCGGCGCGACACGGCCGCCGTCTGGCACCCAGCCGTTGAGTTCTACCGCATTGAGCGCACGCACCCGGAGGGCGCCCATAAGGGCACCCAGCTGGTGGGCCAGTTCTACCTCGACCAACCTGCACGCACCGGCAAACGCGGCGGCGCATGGATGGACGATGTGCGCACACGCTGGCTGCGCCCCGACACGGGCGTGCTGCAAACCCCGGTGGCGCACCTGGTGTGCAACTTCGCCAGCGGCGTGGACGGCAAGCCACCGCTGCTCACTCACGACGACGTGATCACCCTCTTCCACGAGTTCGGCCACGGCTTGCACCACATGCTCACCCAGGTGAACGAGCGCGACGTCTCGGGCATTGGCGGTGTGGAGTGGGACGCGGTGGAGCTGCCCAGCCAGTTCATGGAGAACTTCTGCTGGGAATGGGATGTGCTCAAGCACATGACGGCCCATGTGGACACGGGCGAGCCCCTGCCCCGCGCGCTGTTCGACAAGATGATTGCCGCCAAGAACTACCAGAGCGGCATGCAGACGCTGCGACAGATTGAGTTCTCGCTGTTCGACATGCTGCTGCACACCGAACACGACCCGGCCCAGGACATCATGCCTCTGCTGGACCAGGTGCGCCGCGAAGTGGCCGTGCTGCAGCCCCCGGCATTCAGCCGCACGGCACACACCTTCAGCCATATCTTTGCGGGCGGGTATGCCGCTGGCTACTACAGCTACAAATGGGCCGAGGTACTGAGTGCAGACGCCTACGCAGCCTTCGAGGAAACCGCTGGAAGCGACGGTCTGCCGAGTATAGAAACGGGTCGCCGCTACCGCCAGGCCATCCTGGAAGCCGGTGGCAGCCGCCCTGCGATGGAATCGTTCAAGGCCTTCCGGGGCCGCGAGCCCAGCCTGGATGCACTGCTGCGCCACCAGGGCATGGCCGAAGAGTCAACAACCGCCTGAACCGAGCCCACGGTCCTGGCGTGCACATGGTGCGCCTGAGGCCTGATGACCACGAAGGAGCAAGGAGAATGAACATGCACAAGCCAATGACCGCCCCTCTGCTGGCGTCTTTGCTGATGACGCTGGCCTGCGCCAGCGTGCAGGCGCAAGGCGTCTACCGCATCGTCGGGCCAGATGGCAAGGTGACATTTTCGGACCGACCTCCCGCTGACGCCAACGCGCAGCCTGCCCGCACGGCAAACGAGGCGCCCGTTGTCGCCAACGGTGCGCTGCCCTACGAGTTGCGCCAGATTGCCAACCGCTTTCCGGTCACGATCTACACGGGCAACGACTGCCCTCCTTGCACCTCTGCGCGCAACCTGCTCAGTTCACGGGGCGTTCCCTTCACCGAGCGCACCGTGTCCAGCAACGAGGACATCGCAGCGTTGCAAAGGCTGAGCGGAGGCTCGGGCCTGCCCTTTGGCACCATCGGCGGCCAGCAACTCGCAGGCTTCTCCGAAGGGGAATGGGTGCAGTATCTGGACGCTGCGGGCTACCCGAAACAATCGACGCTGCCCAGAAACTACCGCCAGCCGGCGCCCACGCCGCTGGTGGCTGTCAAGGCGGCAGAACCGGCAGCAGCTGCCGCGTCGTCAGCCCAGGCTGCTCCCGCAACACCTGCCAGAGCGCGTCCGCGACCACCAGCACCCGTCAACGATGGTCCGACCCCCAGCAATCCGGCAGGTATCCGGTTCTGATCCCCGCAGTGCGAGGAAGAACTGCAACTGCCAAAACAGAGGGGCCTTTTCAGGCCCCTTTTTCTTTGCCAGAAAACCGCTCAGAAATCCGTATTCAGTATGTGAGCGTCTTCACACCCTGCGCGGTGCCCAGCAGGCAGACCGACGCCTTCTGGTGGGCAAAGACCCCCACCGTCACCACCCCCGGCCACTGGTTGATATCGGACTCGAACGCCAACGGGTCCGTGATCGATAGCCCACGAACATCCAGGATGTGCTGGCCGTTGTCGGTCACCAGAGGTTGCCCATCCCGCATCCGCAGCTGCGCCTGGCCACCCATCGCGGCAAAACGCCGTGCAATGTGGTTCGCTGCCATGGGGATCACCTCGACCGGCAAGGGAAACTGCCCCAGAGCCTGAACCAACTTGGACTCGTCGGCGATGCACACAAAGCGGCTGGCCAGAGCGGCGACGATCTTCTCGCGCGTCAGCGCCGCACCACCGCCCTTGACCATGTGGCCCTGGCCATCGATCTCGTCAGCACCGTCGATGTAGACCGCCAGCGAAGCCACTTCGTTGGCATCAAACACTGGAATCCCGAGCGCCTTGAGCCGCTCCGTGCTGGCCACAGAGCTGGAAACCGCGCCTTTGATCTGGTTCTTGATGGTGGCCAGCGCATCGATGAACTTGTTGACGGTAGAGCCCGTACCCACGCCCACAATCTCGCCAGGCACGACATATTGCAGTGCGGCTTGGCCTACCAGGGTCTTGAGTTCGTCTTGAGTCAGTGGGGTGGAGGTCGTCATGGGGGAAAATCAGGGGGAAACCTTGAATTATCCCTCCATGTCACTGATCCCCTACGCCCTCACCCGCCCCTTTCTTTTCGGCCTGGATGCTGAAACCGCTCATGAACTCACCATGGACATGCTGGCGCGCGGGCAGCGCACCCCGCTGCAATGGGCCTGGTGCAATGAAACCGTAGATGATCCTGTTGAATTGGCAGGCTTGACCTTTCCCAACCGCGTGGGCATGGCCGCAGGCCTGGACAAGAACGCGCGCTGCATCGACGCGCTGGGCGCCATGGGCTTCGGCTTTGTGGAAGTAGGTACCGTAACGCCCAAGGCGCAGCCAGGCAATCCCAAGCCGCGCATGTTCCGCCTGCCAGAAGCCCGTGCACTGATCAACCGCCTGGGTTTCAACAACGAGGGCCTGGATGCCTTTTTGCACAACGTGCAGCAGGCGCGCTTTCGCTCGCAAAGTCGCAAGCATCGGCTGCTGCTGGGCCTCAACATCGGAAAGAACGCCACTACCCCCATTGAGAATGCGACCAGTGACTACTTGGCCTGCCTGGAAGGCGTCTACCCCCATGCCGACTACGTGACAGTCAACATCAGCTCACCCAACACCCAGAACCTGCGCGCTCTGCAAAGCGACGCTGCCCTGGACGCCCTCCTGGGTGCCATCGCCGAAAGGCGTGAGGCCCTGGCCACACAGCATGGCCGCCGCGTGCCGGTGTTTGTGAAGATTGCCCCCGACCTCGACGAAGCCCAGGTGTCCGTGATCGCCGCCACACTGCAACGCCACGGGATGGACGGCGTGATCGCGACCAATACCACCATCAGCCGCACTGCCGTGCAAGGCCTGCGCCATGCAGGAGAGACCGGCGGCCTGAGCGGAGCGCCGGTTTTGGAGGCCAGCAACCAGGTCATCCGCCAGTTGCGGGCCGCACTGGGCAGCCGCTTTCCCATCATCGGTGTGGGCGGCATCATGAGCGCAGAGGATGCCGTCAGCAAAGTCCGCGCGGGCGCCGACGTGGTGCAGATCTATACCGGACTGATCTACGAAGGCCCCGCTTTGGTGGTGAAGGCCGCAAAGGCCATCAAAGCCATGGGTTGAGTCCAGGTCGCCCCGCTGAACCGGAAACACAAAGAGCCGCTGTGATCAGCGGCTCTTTGTGTTTGCGAGAGGCAGGCCGCCTTGCGCAGGTGCGTGCAGCACCGGCCTAGCGCCGCAGCCGCATCAACATGGGCAGCAGCACACCCGCCCAACGAATCAGGCGGCGCGGCCCTGCCACCAAGGCAACCCCTGCCATGGCCGCAACCGCCAGGGGATGCTCCCGCGCAAACCCTGCGGCGCGAAGCGCCAGGGATTCGTCCATGCCGCCTGCCCCAGGGTCACGCTGCGCCAAGGCCAGCGACTGGGCCCGCGCAGCCCTGCGAGCGCGAAGACGTTCGCGTTGCAGGGCAATGCGGTCCAGCACCCGCTGCTGGGCAGCCGTCGGCGGGGGAAACACAGGCTGTGACATGGGGGATGGAGATGAAGGGGTCGTCGCCATTACAAACGCTCCTTGATGTCACGCCAGTCCTGTGCGAGTTCGCGGCGCGTGAGGGCGAAGCCATTGCCCGCCTTCTGAACCACGGAAACCAGTGACATCAGCGTCGCGGCCCATCCCACAGTCCACACGGCCGCGACCAACCAGGCCACCAGCGTGCGATGGGGGGTATCCCAGAAATGAACCAGCACCGCCAACGAAAGCATGATCAAGGCCACCACCGTGAGCCCCGCCACCACGATGGTCAACACCAGCATCTGCTGCAGGCGTTGTTTCTGATCCTGCCATTCCAGACGGGCGAGGTCCATCCGGTCTTCGGCCGCAATGGCGCCTTCGATCACATTGGCGCGCCACCGGGCCACCAGCGACTCCAGCCCCAGAAGAGAAAGCCAGTTCATGCGCAGCCCCCGTGTTGTGCAACCGAGCCCTGACGGCCCGGATCAGCGGCGTGCAAGCAGGAAGCCCACCAGCGCGCCCACCGCCAGTGCGGCCCCGGCCACGCGCCATGGTTCATCATGCGCATAGCGGTCGGCCGCAAGTGCCGCTTCTTTGGCTTGGCGGGCGGCATCTTGCGCCGCACGCACGGCAGACTCGCGCACGTTGTGCATGCCATCGTCAAGACGCTGGCGCAGCAGCTTGATTTCCGGAACCGCGTCGAGATCTTTGTTGGCCAGTAGCCCCCGCAGATCAGAAACCAGCTTTTCCAGTTCGCCCTGGGTCGTGGTGGTGTCGGAAGCAGTCATACAAGCCTTTCTTTAAGCAACAAAAAAATCAGTCAGCCCTGTCGGCAGAGCCGTGCAGAACACCGGTTTATCTTAGTCATCCGCTCTGTTCCCCTTCGTAGGACGGGGTCTCAAGAGGTTACCGATTGCAAATGGCTTGCCCCAGATCAAACGAGTGCGGCCACATGTTCTGCAATCGCCAGAGAACTTGTCAACCCCGGGGACTCAATGCCAAACAGGTTCACGAGACCGGGGATGCCATGGACTGATGGCCCCTGGATCACAAAGTCCGCTGCCGGCTCATCCGGTCCGTGGATCTTGGGCCGCATGCCCGCATAGCCGGGTGCCAGCGCCCCGTCGCGCAGTGCGGGCCAGTACTTGCGGACCTCGGCGTAAAACGCATCTCCGCGTGCGGGGTCTACCAACAGGTCATCTGGCGAATCCACCCACTGCACGTCGGGGCCGAACTTGGCCTGCCCACCCAGGTCCAGTGTCAGATGCACGCCCAGGCCTGCAGCCTCGGGCACGGGGTAGATCAAACGGCGGAAGCGGGCTTTGCCAGACAGCGTGAAATAGCTGCCTTTGGCATAGCGGGCATGAGGCACATGATCCGCCCCCAGCCCCGCGAATCGGCGGGCCAGCCCGGGGGCGTGCAGCCCTGCAGCATTGACCACCGTGCGCGCTCGCAAGCGCGTGCCGTCGAATGCTTCCAAATTAATAGCATCTTGCGCACATTCCGCAAGCGCCAGGGGCGAATTCAGAACAACAAGTCCGCCCGCATGCTCCAGATCACCCTGGAGCGCGAGCATCAGGGCATGGCTGTCCACAATGCCGGTGCTGGGCGAAAACAACGCCGCAACACATTCCAGCGCAGGTTCCATGGCCTGGGCATCATGGCGGCCCAGCCAGCGCAAATCCAGCACGCCATTGGCTAGCGCCCGCGCCTGGATGGACTCAAGACTTGACAACTGGCCCGGCGAGGTTGCCACCAGGAGTTTGCCGCAGCGGCGGTGAGGCACATTGCGCTCAGTGCAGTAGGCATACAGCATGTCTCGGCCTCGCACGCACAGCTTGGCCTTCAACGAATCGGTAGGGTAGTAGATCCCGGCATGGATCACCTCGCTGTTGCGCGAGCTGATACCCGTTCCGATGGCATCGGTAGACTCCAGCACCATCACTTCGCGGCCCTGCAGGGCCAGCGCCCGCGCGACGGCAAGGCCCACGACACCCGCACCAACCACCACACAATCCACAGCATCCGCCATCACTCAGCCCTCCAATAGGCTCCGCATCCTCAAACCTGCTCGAACCCGTCGAGCACATTGACGGCGTTGGTGCCCAGTTCTGCAGCCGCATAGCCACCTTCCAGCACAAAGACGGTGGGCAGGCCCGCCCGTGCAAGGCGCTCACCCACCCGGGTGAAATCGGCGGACACCAGCGCAAACTTCGAGATGGGATCGCCTTCAAAGGTATCGAGCCCGAGGGATACCACCAGGGCGTCGGCACCCTGGCTGGCAATACGCGCACAGGCGCTTTCCAGCGCATCGAACCAGGTCGTCGCACCGGTGCCTACAGGCAGGGGTAGGTTCAAATTGAATCCCGCGCCCTCGCCCACCCCGGTTTCGTCCGCATGGCCCAGATAAAACGGGTACTCGGTGCGGGGATCGCCATGGATGCTGATGAACAGCACATCGGCCCGGTCGTAGAAGATGCTTTGTGTGCCGTTGCCGTGGTGGTAGTCCACATCGAGCAACGCCACACGCTGCGCGCCCTGGTTGCGCAGCGCCTGCGCAGCCACGGCGGCGTTGTTCAGAAAACAATAGCCGCCCATGAAGTCCGGGCCTGCGTGGTGGCCGGGCGGGCGGGTGCAGCAAAACGCCGCGCGGGCACCTTGGGCCACCTGGGTCGCAGCGCTGGCGGCCGCATCGGCTCCCGCCTTGGCCGCAGTCCAGGTGCCAAAGGCCATGGGCGTGCCGTTGTCCATGGAATACAGACCCAGCCGCGCCACAAAATTTTCAGGCTCGACATCACTGCGCAAGGTGCGTACGGGCCAGACTGATGGGAACGGCTGCAGGCCGACATTGGCAGGGTCGAGGGCCAGCCATTGCTGCCATGCGGTCTGCAAAAAGGCCAAATAGCGCGGCGCATGCACCTGAGACAACACGGGGGCGCTATCCACGTCCGGGGCCATCAGGCCATGGCCGCGCGCCCGCAGCGCCTCTTCGACATAGTCCACGCGTGCAGGCTTCTCAAAACACGGCACGCGTTCGCCGCGAAAAAATTCATGGACGGGGGCGTGACCCTGGTGAAACGGATTGTGGAAGGTGATCATGGGTCAGGGCGTATCGATAGCGGCAAAGAGGCCAGAGGACAGCGAGTGCGGTTCCAGGAAATGCAACTGCCGTGTAATCACGGTCCGACACTTTAGCCTCTCTACGGCATGCAGCAGGCGAAACAGCCGCCCATGCAAACGCCCATGAAAAAACCCCTGCAGACCAAAATCTGCAGGGGTTTTCAAATTGGTGGGTGATACATGGATCGAACATGTGACCCCTGCCGTGTGAAGGCAGTGCTCTACCGCTGAGCTAATCACCCGACGTAGGCACCCTCAAACAGAGTGCATTCGCAAGAAGTCAAAAAGCGTGGTGGGTGATACATGGATCGAACATGTGACCCCTGCCGTGTGAAGGCAGTGCTCTACCGCTGAGCTAATCACCCGTGTCTCTGTGACAGCCTTCTATTATGGCACAGCTTTTCAGGCCGCCTGAACAGTTCTCCAAATTGTTTTGCCACCACTGGCCTTGTCGATCTGCGCCAGCAGCTCCGCGTGGGCCACCTGTTCCTGCTCACTGGCACGCAGGACGGGCAGGCTCAATCCGCGCAGGTCGATGGCTGCGATCTTCAGGCCATCGCCACTGTCCTGCGCATCGTCGGAAATCAGCAGGGCATCCTGGCCGCGCGTGAGATTGATGTATACATCGGCCAGCAGCTCGGCATCCAGCAAGGCGCCATGCAGCGTGCGGCCCGAGTTGTCCACACCCAGGCGGTCGCACAGAGCGTCGAGCGAATTGCGCTTGCCCGGGTACATCTCCTTGGCCATGGCCAGCGTGTCGGTCACGCTCTCCACATAGGTGCGGAACGCGGGACGCCCCACCAGTTCCAGCTCCTTGTTCAGAAAGCCCACATCGAACGCGGCGTTGTGGATGATGATCTCGGCGCCTTGCAGGTACTGCAGGATGTCATCCACCACCTCGGCGAACTTGGGCTTGTCCTTCAAAAACTCATTGCTGATGCCGTGCACCTTCAGCGCGTCTTCGTGGCTGTCGCGGCCCGGGTTGAAATACAGGTGCAGGTTGTTGCCGGTCAGCTTGCGGTTGAGCAGCTCCACACAACCCAGTTCAATGATGCGGTCACCACCTTCGGCCGAAAGGCCGGTCGTCTCAGTGTCCAAAACAATTTGCCGGGACATCAGTGGTTTTCCTTCGCGTGGTTGATCGTGTACTTGGGAATTTCCACGGTCACATCGGTTTGCGCAAGGATGGCCTGGCACGACAGGCGCGATTGTGGCTCCAGGCCCCAGGCGCGGTCCAGCAGGTCTTCTTCCTCTTCCTCGGCCTGGTTGAGCGAGCTCAGCCCCTGGCGCACGATGACGTGGCAGGTGGTGCAGGCGCAGCTCATGTCACAGGCGTGCTCGATATTGATGTGGTTGTCCAGCAGCGCTTCGCAGATCGAGGTGCCAGCAGGCGCCGTGATTTCAGTGCCTGCGGGGCAGTATTCGGGATGGGGGAGGATTTTGATGACGGGCATGGGGTGTCTTTTTCTTGTTCAGAGGGATGCGCCGGGCACGCTCAGAGGCTCGCGACGTTCTTGCCAGCCAATGCCTGCTGGATGCCGCGATTCATGCGCTGGGCCGCAAAACCTTCGGTGCCTTTGGCCAGCGCATCGGTCGCGGCTTCGATGACAGCGGCATCATCGGCATCGCGCTGGTGGCGCAGGGCCACCATCAAGGCATCGATGGCGGCGCGCTCCTTGGGGCTGAGCACATCGCCATCCGCATCCAACGCACTCTGGGTGGCGATCAGCATACGGTCGGCATCCACGCGCGCCTCGACCACGGCGCGAGCCTTCATGTCCTGCGCGGCAGTGGCAAACCCGTCCTGCAGCATGCGCGCAATCTGGTCATCGGAGAGACCATACGACGGCTTCACATCAATGCGCGCTTCCACACCGCTGCCCTGCTCCTTCGCACTCACACTCAAAAGTCCATCGGCGTCGACGGTAAAGGTCACACGGATGCGAGCAGCCCCTGCGGCCATGGGCGGGATGCCACGCAGCTCAAAACGCGCGAGGCTGCGGCAGTCTTGCACCAGGTCGCGTTCGCCCTGCACCACATGGATCGCCAAGGCGGTCTGACCATCCTTGTACGTGGTGAAGTCCTGCGCCTTGGCGGTGGGAATGGTCTCGTTGCGCGCCACGATGCGTTCCACCAGCCCGCCCATGGTTTCGATGCCCAGCGACAGCGGAATCACATCAAGCAGCAGCAGATCACCTGAGGTGTTGTTGCCCGCCAGCTGGTTGGCCTGGATGGCGGCGCCCAAGGCTACGACTTCATCGGGATTGAGGTTGGTCAGCGGCGGCTTGCCGAAGAATTCCTCCACGGCGCGCTGCACTTGCGGCATGCGGGTGGAGCCACCCACCATCACCACGCCTTGCACCTCGTCCCGTGCCAGATGGGCATCACGCAGCGCACGGCGCACTGCGGCCATGGAGCGTGCCGTCAAGTCGGCTGTGATCGCTTCAAAGTCCGACCGTTTGACGTCAAATCGGGCCTCAGCGCTTGATAGTAAAGCGCTGAATGCTGCCAAATCAGTAGCAGTCAAAGCCTCCTTGCAGGCGCGTGCAGCCATGCGCACGGCGGATTTGTCGGCTGCAGTGGTCGCCCGCAGCCCTAGCTGATGCAGTACCCAATCGGCCAGCGCGGCATCGTAGTCATCCCCCCCCAAAGCCGAGTCACCCCCCGTGGAAATGACTTCAAACACGCCCTGCGTCAGGCGCAAGATCGAGATGTCAAAGGTGCCTCCGCCCAGGTCGTATACGGCATAGACCCCCTCGCTGGCGTTGTCCAGGCCATAGGCAATCGCGGCAGCGGTGGGCTCGTTGATCAGGCGCAGCAGGTTAATGCCGGCAAGCTTGGCCGCATCCTTGGTGGCCTGGCGCTGCGCGTCGTCAAAGTAGGCCGGCACGGTGATGACGGCGCCATAGAGATCGTCGTTGAAGGTGTCTTCGGCCCGGTAGCGCAGCGTGGCCAGAATCTCAGCGCTGACCTCAACGGGCGACTTGTTGCCATCCACCGTAGCGAGACTGACCATACCGCCCTCGTCACTATCGGCAGCAACCACGAAGTCGTAGGGCAACTTGCCCGCTTCCGCCACGTCTTTCAGGCCACGCCCCATGAAGCGCTTGGCCGAGGCGATGGTGTTGCGCGCATCCTGGGCCTGCGCCGCCACGGCGTCATATCCGATCTGGCGACCACCGTTTTCGAGGTAGCGCACAACGGAGGGCAGCAGCACCCTGCCCTGCGCGTCGGGCAGGCACTCTGCCACGCCATTGCGCACGGCGGCAACCAACGAATGGGTCGTGCCCAGGTCAATGCCCACGGCAATGCGCCGCTGGTGTGGGTCGGGAGATTGGCCGGGTTCGGAAATCTGCAAAAGCGCCATGAAATTTCGGGTCTCAACGTGGTGGAGCCTACCGTCAGATCAGCAAACGATAGAGGCCCCAAGGGGAAGGCAAAACCGCTCTATTGTCCCAGTTGCTCTCGGCGTCGTTCAATGTCGTCGGCAAATCGCGCAATGAACATGAGGGCTCTGACCTGGCGGGCCGCGCCCGCGTAGTCCTGCTGCTGGTCGATGAGTTGCTCGCACTGCGCCAGCGCGGCGCTGCGGGCCTGCGCGACAGCGTCGTCCAAGGTGTCGAGTTCGCTCTCTGCGCGGGCATCTTCCAAAGCCTCGCGCCACTCCATCTGCTGCATCAAAAACGCAGTGGGCATGGCCGTGTTGTCCTCGGCATTGATGGGGGCTGCGTGCAGTTCGCACAGGTAGGCCGCACGGCGCATTGGATCTTTCAGGCGTTGGTAAGCCTCGTTGATGCGCACGGACCACTGCATGGCCACGCGTTGCGCCGCCGCACCCTGCGCCGCGAATTTGTCGGGGTGGGCTTCGCGCTGCAGTTCCTTCCAGCGCGCATCGATGGCGCTGCGCTCCTGGGCAAAGCGGCGCGCAAGGCCAAACAATTCAAAGTCGTCAGATTGCAGGTTCATGCGCTAGGTGGCTGAATGCGGAAATCCAAGAAAAAACCGCCAGCACGCGACGCGATGGCGGTTCGACGGCGCGAAAGCAGCTGGTGATCAAACGCGGAAACTCTCCCCACAACCGCAGCGGTCACGCTCGTTGGGGTTGTTGAACTTGAAGCCTTCATTGAGACCCTCGCGCACAAAGTCCAGCTCGGTGCCGTCGATGTAGGCCAGGCTCTTGGGGTCAATCAGCACTTTGACACCGTGGTTCTCGAACACGATGTCCTCAGGCTCGCTGTCGTCCACATATTCGAGCTTGTAGGCAAGCCCGGAGCAGCCGGTCGTCTTGACTCCCAGGCGCACTCCCAGGCCCTTGCCTCGGCGGGACAAGTAGCGGTTGACGTGCCGTGCAGCGGCTTCTGTCAGCGTAATGGCCATGTCTCTCGATCTATTTATCTGTCAAATCAGGCAGCGGCAGTTGCAGTGGCTGCGTGCTTGGTCTTGTAGTCGAGCACAGCAGCCTTGATGGCATCTTCAGCCAGGATGGAGCAATGGATCTTGACGGGCGGCAGGGCCAGCTCTTCAGCGATCTCGCTGTTCTTGAGGGCTGCCGCTTCGTCCAGCGTCTTGCCCTTGACCCATTCAGTCACCAGCGAAGACGAGGCGATCGCCGAGCCACAGCCGTAGGTCTTGAAACGCGCGTCTTCAATCACGCCGGTCTCGGGGTTCACCTTGATCTGCAGCTTCATCACGTCGCCGCAGGCGGGCGCGCCCACCATACCGGTGCCCACCGAATCGTCGCCCTTGTCAAACGAACCCACATTGCGGGGGTTTTCGTAATGGTCAACCACTTTTTCTGAGTAAGCCATGATGTGTACCTCTTCAATTCTTCCAAAATCTTCAGGAAATCAGTGCGCAGCCCACTGGATGGTGCTGATGTCGATGCCGTCCTTGTACATCTCCCACAGTGGGCTCAATTCGCGCAGGCGGGCCACGTTCTCGCGGATGGTGGAGATGGCGTAGTCGATCTCTTCTTCGGTCGTGAAACGGCCGATGGTCATCCGCAGGCTGCTGTGCGCCAGCTCATCGCTGCGGCCCAGGGCGCGCAACACGTAGCTGGGCTCCAGACTGGCGGATGTGCAGGCAGAACCCGACGACACCGCCAGGCCCTTGATGCCCATGATGAGCGATTCGCCTTCGACGAAGTTGAAGCTCATGTTCAGGTTCTGCGGCACGCGGCGCTCCATGCTGCCGTTGATGAACACCTGTTCAATGTCCTTCAAGCCATCGAGCAAGCGCTGCTGCAAAGCATGGGCCTTGGCATTGCTCTCGGCCATTTCTTCCTTGGCGATGCGAAAGGCTTCACCCATGCCCACGATCTGGTGCGTGGGCAAGGTGCCCGAACGCATGCCACGCTCGTGACCACCGCCGTGCATCTGCGCTTCCAGCCGAACACGAGGCTTGCGGCGCACATACAGCGCGCCAACGCCCTTGGGTCCGTAGGTCTTGTGCGCGGTCATGCTCATCAGATCGACCGGCAAGGTGGTCATGTCGATCTCCACACGGCCTGTGGCCTGGGCAGCATCCACATGCAGCAGGATGCCCTTTTCGCGGCACAGCGCGCCAATGGCGGGGATGTCCTGGATCACACCGATTTCGTTGTTCACGAACAGGATGCTGATCAGTACCGTATCGGGGCGGATGGCGGCCTTCAGGGCATCCATGTTGACCAGACCGTCTTCCTGCACATCCAGATAAGTGGCTTCAAAACCCTGCCGCTCCAGCTCACGCATGGTGTCCAGCACGGCCTTGTGCTCGGTCTTGAGCGTAATGAGGTGCTTGCCCTTGCCTTTGTAGAAGTGCGCTGCACCCTTCAAGGCCAGGTTGATGGATTCGGTAGCGCCGCTGGTCCACACGATTTCACGCGGGTCCGCACCGATCAAGTCTGCCACCTGCACCCGCGCCTTTTCAACCGCTTCCTCAGCCTCCCAGCCCCAGGCATGACTGCGCGACGCCGGGTTGCCGAAGTGTTCACGCAACCAGGGAATCATGGCATCGACCACACGGGGGTCCACGGGGGTGGTGGCGCCGTAGTCGAGATAGATGGGGAAGTGCGGGGTCATGTCCATGGCTGGCTCAGTAGTGGTTGCTGGCTGGCAAACGCAATAAGAAACAAAAACGGGTTCAAAAACTGTTCAGGGCGGTGCCGACCCCAGGGTCGACACAAGCCCTTGGGCTATCAGGATTTGGCGAAAACGTTGCCCAGCGCGAACACGGAGTTCGGAGCATTCACGCGGATCGGCTTGACCACCGGGGTCGTCGAAATGGCACGGCGTACCACCGGCTTGTCTTCGATCTGCACGCCCTTGGCAATCTGTTCGTCCACCAGCTTTTGCAGAGTGACGGAATCCAGAAACTCGACCATGCGTTGGTTGAGCGATGCCCACAGCTCATGAGTCATGCAGCGGCCAGCTTCGCCCAGGCAGTTTTCCTTGCCACCGCACTGCGTGGCGTCAATGGGCTCATCCACCGAGACAATGATGTCGGCCACGGTGATGTCGCCCGCCTTGCGGGCCAGGGTATAACCGCCACCGGGGCCACGGGTCGATTCGACCAGTTCATGGCGGCGAAGCTTGCCAAAAAGCTGCTCCAGGTACGACAGCGATATCTGCTGGCGCTGGCTGATGGCCGCGAGGGTGACTGGGCCATTGTTCTGGCGCAGGGCCAGATCAATCATGGCGGTGACCGCAAAACGGCCTTTGGTTGTGAGACGCATCGCAAGCTCCTTGTGCTAAGGCTTGTTCGTTGTAGAAACCGCCTGCACTGACTGTTGGTCAGCAAGGCACCGTCTCCGCCCCTTACTCCGAACAGTCGCCTGCCACGGAGCCCTTCATCGCTGGGCTGTTTTCTTGAGTATTTTGTGCGAGTATAACACAAATCCCTATCGAATCTGTCGGGTTAAAAAACCAACTAGTTTTTAATTGACCCAATAGTTATTTCCGATTGTTCTTTCGCCCATTACAAGGCTACCGAATCACTGCCATGGGCACCAAATGCCTGGTCCTTGAGCCGCGTGAGTTGGTCCCGCACCCGGGCTGCCTGCTCGAACTCCAGATTGCGGGCGTGTTCCAGCATGAGTTTTTCCAGCCGCTTGATCTCGCGCGCCACGTCTTTCTCTGACATGTCCTCCACCTTGGCGCGCTGCAGGGCTTCCTGCTCCAGCCGTTCTGCGTCCTTACCGGCCTTTTCGCTGTAAACGCCGTCAATCAGGTCTCTTACCCGCTTGACAATGCTGCGCGGCGTGATTCCGTGGGCCTCGTTGTGTGCGATCTGCTTGATGCGCCGGCGTTCCGTCTCGCCCATGGCTTTTTTCATGGAGTCGGTGATGCGGTCCGCATAGAGGATGGCCCGGCCATTGAGGTTCCGCGCCGCACGGCCGATGGTCTGAATCAGGCTCCGCTCGGCCCGCAGGAAGCCTTCCTTGTCCGCATCCAGAATCGCCACCAGCGACACCTCGGGGATATCCAGACCTTCGCGCAGCAGGTTGATGCCCACCAGCACGTCAAAGGCGCCCAGGCGCAGGTCGCGGATGATCTCCACCCGCTCCACCGTGTCCACGTCGCTGTGCAGGTAGCGCACCTTCACGCCGTTGTCCGTCAGGTAGTCAGTCAACTGTTCAGCCATGCGCTTGGTCAGTGTAGTAATGAGTACGCGCTCATGCTTTTCAACACGAATGCGTATTTCTTGCAGCACATCATCCACCTGATGGGTGGCGGGACGTACTTCCACCTCGGGGTCCACCAGTCCGGTGGGGCGCACCACCTGGTCGACGATCTGACCGGAGTGCGTGCGCTCGTAGTCTGCCGGCGTGGCGGTGACAAAGATGACCTGCCGCATACGCTGTTCGAACTCCTCGAATTTGAGCGGCCTGTTGTCCAGCGCCGAGGGCAGGCGAAAGCCATACTCGACCAGCGTGGTCTTGCGCGAGCGGTCGCCGCTGTACATGGCGTTGAGCTGGCCGATCATCTGATGGCTTTCGTCCAGGAACATCAGAGCGTTCTTGGGCATGTAGTCGGTCAGCGTGCTGGGCGGGTCGCCGGGCGCGGCGCCCGACAGGTGGCGCGTGTAGTTCTCGATGCCCTTGCAGTGCCCTACTTCGCTGAGCATCTCTAGGTCAAAGCGCGTGCGCTGCTCCAGCCGCTGCGCCTCCACCAGCTTGCCGTCGGCCAGCAACTGTTTGAGGCGCTCGGCCAGCTCGATCTTGATGGTCTCCACCGCCGCCAGCACCTTGTCGCGGGGCGTCACATAGTGGCTGCTGGGGTATACGGTAAAGCGAGGGATCTTCTGCTTGATGCGCCCCGTGAGCGGGTCGAACAGCTGCAGGCTTTCCACCTCGTCGTCAAACAGCTCGATGCGGATCGCCAGCTCGGAATGCTCGGCCGGGAACACGTCAATCGTGTCGCCTCGCACGCGGAACTTGCCGCGCGAAAAGTCCGCCTCGTTGCGCTGGTACTGCATACGGATCAGTTGGGCAATCACGTCACGCTGCCCCAGTTTGTCGCCCACGCGCAGCGTCATCACCATGCGGTGGTAGCTCTCGGGCTCGCCAATGCCGTAGATGGCCGAGACGGTGGCCACAATCACCACGTCCTTGCGCTCCATCAGGCTCTTGGTGCACGAGAGCCGCATCTGCTCGATGTGCTCGTTGATCGCGCTGTCCTTCTCGATGAACAGGTCGCGCTGCGGCACATAGGCTTCGGGCTGGTAGTAGTCGTAATAGCTGACGAAATACTCCACGGCGTTCCTGGGGAAGAACTCGCGGAATTCGCTGTAGAGCTGCGCGGCCAGCGTCTTGTTGGGCGCAAAGATGATGGCAGGGCGGCCCATGCGCGCGATCACGTTGGCCATGGTGAAGGTCTTGCCCGAGCCCGTCACACCCAGAAGGGTCTGAAAAGTTTCCCCGTCGTGCAGGCCCTCCACCAGCTTGGCAATGGCCTCGGGCTGGTCGCCCGCCGGGGGGTACGGCTGGAACAGCTCAAAGGGAGAGTCGGGGAAATGGACGAACTCGCCGTCTTGCTTTTCAGTTATGACTTCGGTGATATCTGGCATGGGGCGTAGTCAACGGGTGGAGCAGGCCGCCCGTTAAAATCGGCGGAACCCGGCACAGTACACCACGCCCGGATTCTTCGCTACTGACAACCTTTCAAGGATTTTCATGTCTCTGTTCACCGCCGTCGAAATGGCCCCCCGCGACCCCATCCTGGGCCTCAACGAGCAATTCAACGCCGACACCAACCCCAACAAGGTCAATCTGGGTGTTGGCGTTTATTTCGACGACAACGGCAAGCTGCCCCTGCTGCAGTGCGTGCAGGCTGCTGAAAAGACCATGATGGAAAAGCCCACGGCCCGTGGCTACCTGCCCATCGACGGCATCGTGGCTTATGACAACGCCGTCAAGGGCCTGGTGTTCGGCGCCGACAGCGAACCCGTGAAGTCCGGCCGCGTGGCCACCGTGCAGGCCATTGGCGGCACCGGCGGCCTGAAGATCGGTGCTGACTTCCTGAAGAAGGTAAGCCCCAATGCCAAGGTGCTGATCTCCGACCCCAGCTGGGAAAACCACCGCGCGCTGTTCACCAACGCCGGTTTTGAGGTCGATACCTACGCGTACTACGACGCTGAAAAGCGCGGCGTGAACTTCGAAGGCTTCCTGGCCAGCCTGAACGCTGCGACCCCCGGCACCATCGTTGTGCTGCACGCCTGCTGCCACAACCCCACCGGTTACGACATCACCGCCGCCCAGTGGGACCAGGTCATTGCCGCCGTCAAGGCCAAGGGCCTGACGCCTTTCCTGGACATGGCCTACCAGGGCTTCGGCCACGGCATCGCCGAAGACGGCGCCGTGATCGGCAAGTTTGTGGCCGCTGGCCTGAACTTCTTCGTGTCTACCTCGTTCTCCAAGAGCTTCAGCCTGTACGGCGAACGCGTGGGCGGCCTGTCGGTGCTGTGCGCCGACAAGGAGGAAGCCAGCCGCGTGCTGTCCCAGCTCAAGATCGTGATCCGCACCAACTACTCCAACCCGCCCACACACGGCGGCGCGGTGGTGGCTGCCGTGCTGAACAACCCCGAGCTGCGCGCGATGTGGGAACAAGAACTGGCCGAGATGCGCGTGCGCATCAAGGCCATGCGCCAGAAGCTGGTCGATGGCCTCAAGGCCGCCGGCGTGAAGCAAGACATGAGCTTCATCACCACCCAGATCGGCATGTTCAGCTACTCCGGCCTGTCCAAGGACCAGATGGTGCGCCTGCGCAACGAGTTCGGCGTGTACGGCACCGACACCGGCCGCATGTGCGTCGCCGCGCTCAACAGCAAGAACATCGACTACGTCTGCCAGGCGATTGCCAAGGTGGTTTAACCCCCTGAGGCGCTTGCGCGCCTTCCTCCTTTCTCTCGAATTGCTGCGCAATTCGGGAAGGGGGACGCAGCCAGCGCGGCGGGGCGGCCCTTGCGCGGCTACCTCGCATGGGCTGCGCTTGTTCGGGGGGCAGTGGCGATACGCAATCCATTGAATGTCCTCTTGAACCCTCACTCTGATCTTCAGCGCCGCTTTGTGAGCGAAACGCTCCAGAACCCACACAACGCGGCCCTTCTGGAGCGTTTGCCGTTTCTGGGCCTGCCCGACGCCTGGCTGGTGGCGGGTTGCCTGTTCCAGACGTTGTGGAACCTACGCTCTGGCCTGGCGCCCACGGCGCACATCAAAGACTACGACCTGTTCTACTTCGACGGCGACGACTTGTCCGAATCTGCGGAGCAGCAGGTGCAAGCCCGCGTCACAGCCCTCTTCGCCGACCTGCCCATTACCGTCGAAGCCAAGAACCAGGCCCGCGTGCACCTCTGGTACGAGCGCTGGTTTGGTTACCCGTATGCGCCGCTGCAATCAGCCCGCAACGGGATCGAGCGTTTTCTGGTGCCCTGCACCTGCGTCGGGCTGCAACCTGCTGACAACCTGAGCGTCAACGAGTCCACCCTGTACGCGCCCTACGGGCTGGAAGAACTGTACACAGGACTGCTCAAACCCAACCCCGCATGCCCGCATCTACCGCTGTTCCAGGCCAAGGCTGAAAGCTATCGAGAACGCTGGCCGTGGCTGACGATCCGGGCCACCGCCTGATCGGCAAAGCCGCCAATTCTTTACGTCTTTTTGATCCCTAGCGCTTGATGCAAAAGCGCTGGCAGCTATCAAAATAGAAGCAACCGGCGCTATCCTGCATCACCCCCACAGCACCGACCGCATCGAGATCGAGGCCGACTGGTAACCCGTATTGAAGAAACGCGGCATCTCGCTGGGCAAAACAGCTCCTGCGGCGTACAGCAGCGGCAGATAGTGCTCGTGCGTGGGGTGCGCCTGCTGGGCCACCGAACCCAGTTTCTGGAAGTCCTGCAAGGCGCCCAACTGGCCCTTCTTGATCTGCTCCTGAACCACGGTGTCGAACTCGGTGGCCCAGTCATACGCTTCGTTGGCGGCCGAGCCACGGCGGGATGCGCGCAGGTTGTGCACGATGTTGCCGCTGCCCACGATGAGCACACCCCGCTCGCGCAAGGCCTTGAGCTGCTGGCCCAGCGCATAGTGCTCGGCCGGGGCGCGGCTGTAGTCCATGCTCAACTGCATCACCGGGATCCGAGCCTGGGGGAACATGGGCTTGAGCACCGACCAGGTACCATGGTCCAGGCCCCATTCACCTTCGTCCACACCCAGTGCCCCGCCGGTAGCGGGCGACTTCAGTTCGGCCGCCAGACTGCGCGCCACCTGCGGCGCACCGGGCGCGGGATATTGCTGGTCGAACAGCGCCTGCGGAAAGCCGCCGAAGTCGTGGATCGTCTTGGGGTTGCCCATGCCCGTCAGCTGCCAGCCGCCGCGTGTGAGCCAGTGGGCCGACACACACAGGATGAGCTGCGGCTGCACCGCGCGTGCCATCAGCTCCGCGCCCATGGCCTGCCAGCTGCGGCGCCAGGCGTTGTCCTCGATGGCGTTCATGGGGCTGCCATGGCCCACAAACAGCACGGGCATGCGGGGCGAGGGCTTGAGCGCCTGCAGCGCGGTCGCCGTGGCGGCGCTGCTCAAAGACGAAGTCATGAAAGCTCCCGGAAAGGCGGCCAGACCCGTGAGGGCGGCCAAAGAGGTTCTGCGTTGCATGGGTCGGGGAGCGTAACAAATTATGTATAACGCGGGGAGTGAGCCCGCGCGCCCCTTGAAGTTCCAGCGCCGCGTTTTCTCCTTCCGTTCAAAACCAAAACACCGAGACAACCCCACACCCATGACAACTGCCCTGCCCCAGCCCCTGCGCAACGTTCGCGTACTGAGCCTCGCGCTCAACCTGCCCGGCCCCGCCGCCCTGATGCGCTGCGCGCGCATGGGGGCCGACTGCACCAAGCTTGAACCCCCGCCCGCCCCGGGCCACCCCAGCGCCGACCCCATGGGCATCTACAGCCCGGCGGCCTATGCCACGCTGCACAGCGGAGTGCGCGTGGTGCATGCCCACCTCAAGACGGCAGAAGGCCAGGCCGCGCTGCACGAAGAACTGACCCGCACCGATGTACTGATCACCTCGTTTCGCCCCTCGGCGCTCACCAAGCTGGGCCTCTCCTGGGAGGCGCTACAATCGAAATACCCGCGCCTGTCGCTGGTGCGCATCGTGGGCGCTGCGGCCGAGCGTGCCGAAGAACCCGGCCATGACCTCACCTACCTGGCCGATGCCGGGCTGGTCACCGGCACCGAGATGCCCCCCACGCTGTATGCCGACATGGGCGGCGCCCTGATGGCCAGCGAGGCCGTGCTGCAGGCCCTGCTGGAACGCGCGCACACCGGCAGCGGCGCGTGCATTGAAGTGGCGCTGGCCGATGCCGCTGCCTGGCTGGCCCAGCCGCGCGACTGGGGCCTGACCACGCCCGAGGGCGACGTGGGCGGCAACCACGCGGGTTACCGCATCTACCCCTGCGCCGATGGCCGTGTTGCCGTGGCCGCGCTGGAGCCCCACTTTGCCGCCAGCCTGTGCGCCGCTGCAGGCCTGCCCGCCACGGGCGACCCGCAGGTGCTGCGCGCCCCTGCCACGCACGCGGCCGTGGCAGCCTTCCTGCGCACGCAAACCCGCGCGCAACTCGATGCGCTCGCGGTGGCGCAGGACATTCCCTTGCACACCCTGGTTTGAGAATTCCGTTTACCGATGCAGAAACAAGGCACCGTCATCCGCTGGGACGCTACCCGCGCCTTCGGCTTCATCCGCAGCCCGGACACGTCCGCCGATGTGTTCTTTCATGTGCGGGACTACCGGGGCACCACCCCGCCGCGCGAAGGGATCGCCGTGGTGTACGAGGAAATTCATGTCGGCGGAAAAGGACCACGGGCCATGGCAGTGCTGCCTGCGGCCCAGCAAGGGGGCGCATCCCCGTCCCGCCCGGTGGCTACATCAACCCCTCAGCGGAGACGACACGAACCGTCGCAGCGGACGCCCCAACCCCAGGCTCAACGCCACCGACGCCCTGCAGAGTCCAGTGGCCCACCCACCCCCGCCGGTCCGGCGATGGTGTTGATGCTGGGCTGGGTGGTGCTGCTGGTATGGGGCTTCTGGGCGGGCCGACTCCCATGGTGGGTGTTGGGGGCGGCCCTGGCCGTCAACCTCCTGACGTTTCTGGTCTATGCCATCGACAAAAGCGCCGCGCAAAACGGTCAGTGGCGCACCAAAGAGAGCCATCTGCACCTGCTGAGCCTGGCAGGCGGCTGGCCGGGTGCTTGGTTTGCGCAGCAATGGCTGCGGCACAAATCCCGCAAGGTGGAGTTTCGCGCCGTCTACTGGGTCACCGTGGTGCTGCATTGCGGGGCGCTCGGGGCCTGGGTGGGCGGGTGGCTGCCATAGCGGCGCCAACAATGCAGTATCAATTTGATAGCTGCTAGCGCTTGATACATAAGCACCAGAGGCAATTTTGATTCAAAATTTGCAGCCCATCGCGCGCAACACAGGGGGCTGACGCGCAGATTGCCCGCTGGCCTACACCGTGCGCCACAGCCACGGGTTTCAATCCCAAAGGTCTGAAACACCTCGGGAGAAGCCCATGAAACCCCTCATTCTTGATTCCACCATGACCAACATGGGCGGCGTTTTCTACCCCACCGGCCATGTGTTCGCACTCTTCCCCGACGAAGACTGCGTGCGCCAGGCCGCCACCGCGTTGCAGGCCGCCGGCCACCAGGGCGACACCGCCTACGCCAGCCCCGAGGTCATCCTGCAAGAGATCGTCCGCACCCTGGGCACGGCAGATGCCCCAATGCCCTCGGTGGGCGCCGAGGGCGACATGGTGCGCCGCATTGCCGACCTGGCGGGCACTGGCCACCACGGCATGCTGATCGCCATGGCCGACAAAGACAACACCGATACCCTGGTGGAAGCCATTGCCCCCCAAGGTGCAGTCACCGCCTTCTACTACCGTACCTTCATCATCGAAGACCTGATCTCACAGCCCGCCGGTGATGGCCCGCAATCGGTGGTGGTGGGCACCCACGCAGCTGAAGGCTGAAGCTTGCGTTCATCCCGCAGCAGAAGTACCGGCCGGGCTGGCAACGCTGGTTGAAACGGCAGAAGGAGTTTTGGCCGCGGGATCCAGCAAATCCATCCGGGGCGCAAAGGCCCAGTGCTTGCGCTTGGTAAACGCTGCCGCAATACCGTGCCGGGACATCACCAGCAGGATTTGCCGGTGGAACCCCACGGCCATGAACACCCCGCGCTCCAGCATGCTCCACAACTGGTCGGTGTAGCGCGCAGCCCCCAGCCCATAGACACCGTGGGCGCAAACACCCTGGCGACCCACTCGCACGATACCAGCTGGCGGCCATTCCACTCGCCGCCACGCAGGTAGAGCAGCGCCAGGCGCGCCATGTCGCGGGTGTGCATCTGCACGCTAAATTCGCCGGTGGAGGTACCTTGTGGATCCGCCTCCCGCGACACATCCCGCAAACCCAACGGGCCAGACAGATGCGTCAGAGCGTAGGCATGGTCAGCGGGGCTTGCGTGCCGATGGTTTGGCCGCCCCGGTCACACGCGGCGGCAAGCCAGTGTGCTGGGTCAGCATGCGGCCCTTTTGGGGCTGCCCTGGCTTGGCAGGCCGGGATGGCAGCACTTTGGCGGCTTCTGCCTTCTGTCCCACGGGCGTCGAGTTCTTGCGCCGCGCACTCTGGTATCCGCCGTCAGTCAGCGGCTGGAAGGTCGGTATCAGGTGGTGCTTGCCGTTGCCGATCAGATCCGCGCGGCCCATGGCCTTGAGCGCCTCGCGCAGCAGCGGCCAATTGTTGGGGTCGTGGTAGCGCAGGAAGGCCTTATGCAGGCGGCGGCGCTTGTCGCCGCGCACGATGTCCACAGCCTCGCTGTCGCGCGTGATCTTGCGCAGCGGGTTCTTGTTGCTGTGGTACATGGCCGTGGCCGTGGCCATGGGGCTGGGGTAGAAGGTCTGCACCTGGTCGGCACGGAAGCCATTCTTTTTCAGCCAAATGGCGAGGTTCATCATGTCCTCGTCGCTGGTGCCCGGGTGCGCGGCAATGAAGTACGGTATCAGGAACTGCTTCTTGCCCGCTTCTTCGCTGAACTTCTCGAACATCTGCTTGAACTTGTCATAGCTGCCGATGCCCGGCTTCATCATCTTGGTCAGCGGCCCCTGCTCGGTGTGCTCGGGCGCGATCTTCAGATACCCGCCCACGTGGTGCTGCACCAGCTCCTTCACGTATTCAGGGCTTTTCACAGCCAGGTCGTAGCGCAGGCCCGATCCGATGAGGATCTTCTTGATGCCTTTGAGCGCGCGGCCACGGCGGTAGATCTTGATCAGCGGATCGTGGTTGGTGCCCAGGTTGGAGCAGATGCCTGGGTACACGCAACTCGGTTTGCGGCAGGCGGCTTCGATCTCGGGGCTCTTGCAGCCCAGGCGGTACATGTTGGCCGTGGGGCCGCCCAGGTCGCTGATGGTGCCGGTGAAGCCCTTGACCTTGTCGCGGATATCCTCGATCTCCTGAATGATCGAATCTTCACTTCGACTCTGGATGATGCGGCCCTCGTGCTCGGTGATGGAGCAGAAGGTGCAGCCACCAAAGCAGCCGCGCATGATGTTGATCGAGAAGCGGATCATCTCCCACGCGGGGATCTTGGTCGCGCCGTCGTGGCTGCCGTTCTCGTCGGCGTAGCTCGGGTGCGGGCCACGGGCGTAAGGCAGGTCGAACACGTAGTCCATCTCCGCCGTGGTGAGCGGGATGGGCGGCGGGTTGATCCACACGTCGCGCGCGGTCACGCCCTCGCCATGCGCCTGCACCAGCGCGCGGGCGTTGCCGGGGTTGGTCTCCAGGTGCAGCACGCGGTTGGCATGGGCATACAGCACGGGGTCGCTTTTGACCTGCTCGTAGCTGGGCAGCCGGATCACGCTTTTGTCGCGTGGTGGCACCTTGAGCTTGGCCTTGAGCGCCGGGTTCGCCACGAACAGCATGGGCTGGATGGCGGGGTTGGGCTCGGCAGATTTTGGGGCTTTTTGGCCGCTAGCGCTTATTCCACCTGCACTAGCAGCTACAGAATCAGGAGCATCATCCTTACTACAGGTGCTGCCTTGCGCAGCCGCCTGCTCGCTGGTCGTCATGTAGGGGTTGACGTGGGCCTCCACGCGGCCAGGCTCGTCCACACTGGTGGAGTCGATCTCGAACCAGCCCTTGCCGGTCTCATCGTCGGGCCGGCGCACAAACGCCGTGCCACGCACGTCGGTGATCTGCTCCACCGGCTCGCGAGCGGCGATGCGGTGGGCCACCTCAACCAGCGCGCGCTCGGCGTTGCCGTACAGCAGCAGGTCGCACTTGGCATCCACCACGATGGAGCGGCGCACCTTGTCGCTCCAGTAGTCGTAGTGCGCAATGCGGCGCAGGCTGCCTTCGATGCCGCCCAGGATGATGGGCACGTCCTTGTAAGCCTCGCGGCAGCGCTGGCTGTAGACGATGGCGGCGCGGTCCGGGCGCTTGCCGCCGATGTCCCCGGGGGTGTAGGCGTCGTCGCTGCGAATCTTCCGGTCGGCGGTGTACCGGTTGATCATCGAATCCATGTTGCCCGCCGTCACGCCCCAGAACAGGTTGGGCTTGCCCAGCACCTTGAAGGGCTCGGCGCTTTGCCAGTCGGGCTGGGCGATGATGCCTACGCGAAAGCCCTGGGCTTCGAGCGTGCGGCCGATCACGGCCATGCCGAAGCTCGGGTGGTCCACATAGGCATCGCCCGTCACCAGGATGATGTCGCAGCTGTCCCAGCCCAGTTTGTCCATCTCGGCGCGGCTCATCGGCAGGAACGGGGCCGTGCCAAAGCGCTTGGCCCAGTACGGACGGTAGCTGGTCAATGGCTTTGCGGCGCGCGCAAAAAAGGAGACGTCAACGGGGGCGTTCATGCAGAGGAGTTTCGCGGCCGGCCCTTGTGCGTCAAGGGCGTCGTGGGGCGCGGCTGTGGTGGTTAACCCGCGATTTTACGGCGGCAAGCCCTTTTTGTCGCTGCTTGCGCGTTGCCCTTGTACGTTGGAGGTCTTGATGAACATCAGGCATATACTTGCCAAAGTCAATCAATTGCATGACTAAGGCATTCATGACCACGACCAGCACTACATCCCAGCCCACCTCCGCAGCCGTGAAAGCAGTGCGGCGTTTCAACCGCTTTTTTACACGGCGGGTGGGCGTGCTCGACCCGTATCTGGGCAGCGACCTGTCGCTCACCGATGTACGCGTGCTGTACGAACTGGCGCACCGCGAGGCGCCCGTTGCCAGCGAACTGGCGCGCGACCTGGGCCTGGACGGCGGCTACCTGAGCCGCATCCTGCGCCGTTTTGAAGCATCCGGCTGGATCACCCGCAGCGCCAGCACCAAGGATGCCCGCCAGAGCATGCTCACCCTCACCCCCACGGGGCGCGAGGTGTTCGAGCCGCTGCAGCAACGCTCACGCGACGAAGCCGCAGCCCTGCTGACCCCCCTGCCCCCCGCGCGCCAGCAGGAGCTGGTGGACGCCATGGAACGCATCGAAGCCTTGCTGGACCCCGCCAACGCGGCGCCTAAGGCCGCGCGCATGGCCGTGCTGCGCGACCCGGTTCCCGGCGATATCGGCTGGGTGGTGCAACAGCACGGCGAGATCTACTGGCGCGAATACGGCTGGGACAGCCGCTTTGAAGCCCTGGTGGCCGACATCGCCGCGCAATTTTTGCGCAAGTTCCAGCCGGCGTGGGAGCGGTGCTGGGTGGCCGAGCTGGACGGCGAACGTGTAGGCGCCGTGTTTGTGGTGCGCAAATCGGCCACCACGGCCCAGCTGCGCATGCTGATCTTGTCGCCCAAGGCGCGCGGGCTGGGTCTGGGTGCGCGCCTTACTGACGAGTGCATCGCCTTTGCGCGGGCCAAGGGCTACAAGAAGATGGTGCTGTGGACCAACAGCTGCCTGGCTGCTGCACGGGGCATTTATGCCAAACGCGGATTCAAGCTGGTCAAGTCAGAGCCGTATGAAGGTTTTGGCCAGCAGCTGGTGGGGGAGACGTGGGAGCTCAAGCTCTAGAAACACCTGACGGGGCGCGCCGCTGTGCCTGCTTATCAACTGACCAAACAAGTCCTTCACAGACGAACGTCCTGATATCTCCCATGGCCTGCACCCTTCGCTTCTGTGCTGGTGCGCGCAACCTGGAGTGATTGATTCATAAAAAAATGGTCCCGATGGACCATTTTTTGTTCATAGCAGCCTGCAGGCCGGAGTGCACGGCCCGGCAGCCCGGCGCTTTTGGTTACCACTCCCCCACTTCGCGCACCCGCTGGGCCAAGTCCGGGATCGCATCGTCCTCCGCAACGGGTGCTGCCTGCACTGGGGCCATGACCGCCTCCGCCACACTTGGCTGCGCGCGCTGGGGCATCAACCGACCAAAAACGTGGCTGGCGAGGGTTTCATGCAGGGGAGCGGTAAATGGTGCGGCAAACATGGCAGTTCCTTTTCTGATGGCCTGAGTGCTTTCAAATCGGTAGCAGCAGGTTAGGCCACAGCAACAAGCCTCAAGTGTAGGAACGAGCGCCTTTTGCAGGTGTGACAGAACGCACAAACAACACGGTTTTGTCGCGAAGGGCGCGCTTATCGCGACAAACGGCACGGTGCACGCCACAAATCGGCCTAATCCGCCACGCCGTAAACTCTTCGCCCCATGTCACAGACCCTGGCTGCGCCCGCGCACAGCGAAATCATCATCAAGAAAAGCCGCTTCATCGGCTGTGTGCAACCCATGGTCGACCGTGCCAGTGCGCAGGCGACGGTGGATGCCCTGTGGAAGCAGCACCCCGGCGCCGCCCACATCTGCTGGGCGCTGCTGGCGGGCGGACAGTCGGCGGCGGTGGACGACGGCGAGCCTGGTGGCACGGCAGGCCGCCCCATGCTCGACGTGCTGCGCCACCAGGACCTGGAAGGAGTGCTGGCCACCGTGGTGCGCTACTTTGGTGGCGTCAAGCTGGGCGCAGGCGGACTGGTGCGAGCCTACACCGACACCATTGCCCAGGCCCTGCTGACGGCGCCCAAGGTCACGCTGCAACGCATGAAAACCCTGCAGTGCCATGTGCCCTATGCGCTGGAGGGGCTGCTGCGCCGCGAGATCGAGGCAGCGGGTGCGGAGCTGATCAACGTGCAGCACGGCACGCTCGTCACGCTGCAGTTGCGCTTGCCCGAGGCCCAGGCCGCCGCCTTTGTGCTGCGCATCAACAACAGCGGCCAAGGCCGCGTGGGCTGGACCGAGCCCGACGCCTGAGCTGGGAGTGTGGGCTGCAGAGGGAGCATCGGCTGCAACCCGCGATAAACCGGTCTCGCGCGTTTCGCTTCAATGCCTTCTGCCGCCCACCCTCCTAGGGGCAGCCCAGCCGGACCTGGCGCCGACTCGGAACAAATGCCTTTACGCCTACAAGCGCTGTAGCGGCGGGCCGCCACACTCAGAGCTTTACCGGGCTGCTAAGGAGACGCTATGAGCCAACCGCTCGACACCATCATCATCGGCGCAGGCACCGCCGGTCTGGCCGCCCTGCGCGAAGTGCGCAAGCGCACGGAACGCTACCTCATCGTCAACGAAGGCCCCTGGGGCACCACCTGCGCCCGCGTGGGTTGTATGCCCTCCAAGGCACTGATCGAGGCGGCCAACGCCTTCCACCGCCGCCATACGTTTGAAGAATTCGGCCTGCGGGGCGCCAGCGCGCTGACCGCCGACCTGCCCGCCGTGCTGCAGCGCGTGCGCGATCTGCGCGACGACTTTGTGGCCGGCGCCCTCAAAGCCACCAGCGAACTGGGCAGCGCACATATGTCGGGGCGCGCCACCCTGCTGGGCCCCCACTCGGTGGACATTGACGGCACCGCCTACGCCACCCGCAGCATCATCATCGCCACCGGGTCACGCCCCAGCGTGCCGGAAGAATGGCTCGCGTTTGGCGACCGCATGCTCACCACCGACACCTTGTTCGAGCAAAGCACCCTCGGCCCCCGCATTGCCGTGATTGGCATGGGCCCCATTGGGGTGGAGATTTCGCAAGCCCTTGCGCGGCTGGGCTTGCAGGTGGCCGCATTCACCACGGGCGATACGCTGGCGGGCCTGAGCGACCCAGTGCTCAACGCCGAACTGACAGCGCTGCTCAAGCAGGAAATGGTGCTGCACATGGGGGCCGAAGCGCAGTTGCGTGAAGTACCCGGCGGCATTGAAGTCACCAGTGGCAACAACCGCGTGGTGGTGGACCAGGTCATCGCGGCCATGGGCCGGGTGCCCAACATCCAGTACCTGGGCCTGGAGACGCTGGGGGTGCCCCTGGACCAGCGCGGCATGCCCACCGTCAATCCACAAACCCAGCAAATAGGCGATTTGCCTGTGTTTCTGGCCGGAGACGCCAACACCCACGCCCCCCTGTTGCACGAGGCCGCCGACGAAGGCCACATTGCGGGCATGAACGCGCTGGCTGACACCCCCACACGCTTTCAGCGCCGCACCCCGCTGGGCATCGTGTTCTGCGACCCCAACATCGCCACCGTGGGCCAGCGCTTTGCCGACATGGACCCCGCCCACACCGTCACCGGCACAGCCAGCTTTGACAACCAGGGCCGCGCCCGCACCGCGCAGCAAAACCACGGGCGCATCTGCATCCACGCCGACCAGGCCACCGGCCGCCTGCTGGGCGCTGAAATGTGCGCCCCACAAGGCGAACATATGGCCCACCTGCTCGCGCTGGCCATTCAGCAAAAACTCACCGTGCACGATCTGCTGGGTATGCCGTTCTACCACCCTACGCTGGAAGAAGGCTTGCGCACTGCGCTGCGGGATACAGCACGGCAATTGCCCCAGGGGCGCGAGTCTGATTTGGCGACGTGCACGGCCATTGGGGTGGCGGCGCTGGAGTAGGAGCCTTAGAGCCTGTTTACGATCTCCCAGGAGTCGCGCAGCGGTCTTTGCGGGATGGGATGCTAGGCGCGGTGCGCAGTGGATAGCTCGGCTATCCACAAGCGCCGCAACGCAGCAGACCGCCCGCAAAGACCACCGCCCGAAGGGTTGGAGCGAAATCGGGCGATTGAACGCCTCGGCTGCTTGCATGGGCATGAGCCCACGCGGCGCACCCGAAGCATCCACTCATCCCGATTGCGCTCCAACGCGACCCCTGGGAGATCGTAAACAGGCTCTTAGGGATGACCTGCACAACTCCCTGCGGTCTGTGATAGCGCGATCTCGGGCGGTCCACTGCGTTGCTTTTCTTGCCAATAGCGCGGCTATTGGCTGCAAAAAGACACCTTGTGCCCCATCCCGATCCGCACTACCACCGCCTCGCGAGGGTTATGCAGGTCATCCTTGACAGGGCAGAGATGTAACACCCCTCAAGCTCACTTCCCAAATTACCGATATCCACCCATTACCCCAAGGAACCACCATGGACGTCGCCCTCACCAACAGCATCGTCAACACCGCCACCGCGCTGGCCAGTGCCAAGACGTCGGACGCGCTGAACATGGTGGTCTTGAAGAAGGCGCTGGACATGCAGGCCGTGTCGGCCGCCACGATGCTGGACGCTATGCAGCAGTCCATGCCCCAGCCGGCGCTGGCAACTTCTGGCACGCTGGGCACCCAGGTCAACACGTTCGCCTGAGCCGCTCGGCCACCCAAATCAAGGGGCGCGGAACTACCTCAGCCGCGCAGGCGACAGCCCTGCCGCATCCACCTTCTCTCGCACCAGCTCATCGGCCAGCGGCTCGCCGCGCAACAACTGCCGGGCCAACAGCGAGGCACCTGCAGCGCTTTGAATCCCATACCCACCCTGCCCGGCCAGCCAGAAGAAGCCGGGCACATGGTTGTCCCAGCCAATCACCATGTCGCCATCGCGCACGAACGAGCGCAGGCCCGCCCAGGTGTGGGAGGGGCGGCGGATCTGGAAGGTGGTTTTTTCCTCGATGTGATAAATCCCCGTGGCCACGTCCAGTTCTTCGGGCACCACGTCGTGCGGGTGCGTAGGGTCCGCGTTGGCCGGCGAGCCCAGCAGCTGGCCCGCATCGGGCTTGAAGTAGAAGCTTTCGTCAATGCCGATGACGGCAGGCCAGTGCGTGGCTTCCATGCCCTCGGGCACGGCAAAGGTGAAGGCGGTGCGGCGGCGCGGCTCCAGGCCGATGGGCGGCACGCCTGCCAGGCCCGCTACCACGTCAGCCCAGGCGCCTGCGGCGTTCACAATGGTTTTGGCCTGCAGCACCCGGCCATCGGCCAGGGTCACCTGCCAGCTATCGCCAACGCGCTGCAGGGCCCTGACCTCGGCATTCGTCAGCACCTGGCCGCCGCACTGGCGCAGGCCACGCAGGTAGCCCTGGTGCAGCGCGTGCACATCGATGTCGGCCGCCTCGGGCTCGCTCATGCCTGCGGCCACGGCTTCGGGCTTCAGGCACGGCAGCTGGGCCAGCAGTGCGGCCTGCTCCACCCATTCCACATTGGGGGAGATGGCGTGGGCTTCTGCATAGGCCTGTTTCAGCATATCGAGCTGGTCCGGCCCGGCCACGTAGACCACGCCACGGGGCGAGAGGATGGGGTCTGACCCGAACTCCCGCGGGGGTGCATCGTAAAACGCGCGGCTCGCCCGCGTCAGCGCCTGGATGTTCGGTGTGCCGTAGGTTGCCATGTACAGCGCGGCCGAACGGCCGGTGGTGTGGTAACCGGGCTGCGATTCGCGCTCCAGCAGCAGCACGCTGGCGCCCTCCCCACCGGCTTTTTCCTGTACCAACTGCCAGGCCACCGAGGCACCTGCAATGCCCGCGCCAATGACGATGGTGTCCGCTGATTGCATGGTTCTGTCTCCTGGCTCGAATTACACCGCTGACACTTGCGCCGCCGAGGTGGCACGGTCATCACGCGGCAGGCTGCGCGCATCACGCGGATCGGGCGCGCCGGTCACGATGGAGGTCAGCGCGGGCTCGGCGTTTGTTTGCATCAGCTTGGCGATGTCAGGCCGTGGGCGGGCCAGCCCGGCGATGCCCTTGAATGCCTGCTCCAGCGCATGGCCCACGCCCAGCGTGTGGCGGTCGGCGCGAAAGCGCCCCACGATCTGCAGACCAAACGGCATCCCCACGTCATCCAGCCCGCACGGCAAACTGAGCGCTGGGTGCGTGGTCAACGTGGTCACATAGGTCAGCGCCAGCCAGCGGTAGTAGTTGGCTTGCGGCTCGCCGTTGATGTGGCTGGCAAACAGCTGGGTCCACGCAAAAGGCGACACGGGCGTGGTGGGCGCCAGGATCACGTCGTACTGCTCATACAACTTCTGGAACCGCGCCAGGATGCGCGTCTGCTCGGCCTGCGCCCAGGCGCTGTCCAGCAGCGTCATGGCGGCGCCCATTTCGTAGTTGGCGCGGGTGTTGGGGCCCAGGCTGGTGGGGTCGCGCTCATAGGCCTCGCGCGTGCCGGCCACAAAGGCTTCGGCGCGCAACACGTCAAAGCAGCGGTGCACGTCGCCCAGGTCGATGTCGATGGCGTCGCAGCTGGCAAACAGGTGCTTCATGGCCTGCACCTTCTGGCGGAACACAGTGCGAATGCCGTTGTCCACCGCGCAGGCGCCGAAGTCTTCGGTATAGGCCACCCGCAGGCGGCTCAGGTCCACCGTTTCGGGCAACAGAAAACTCATCGGGTCCAGCGGGTAGCTCAGCGGGTCGCCTGACGACATGCCCGCCGTGGCGGCCAGCTGCAAGCAGGCCTCTTCCACCGTACGGCCAATGGGCCCCACCACCGAAATAGGAGTCCAGCCCAGCAGCTTGCGCGAGCTGGGCACCACCCCGGGCGATGGCCTAAAGCCCACCACGCCGCAGATGGACGCCGGAATGCGCAGCGACCCGCCCGTGTCCGACCCCGTGCACACCGGCAGCATGTCGCACGCCAGCGCAGCGGCCGATCCGCCCGACGAGCCCCCGGCATTCAGGTTCGGGTTGAACGGGTTGCCGGTGGCGCCCCACACGGTATTGCGCGAATTGGCGCCTGCACCCATCTCGGGGATGTTGGTCTTGCCAGTGACGATGGCGCCCGCCGAACGCAGCCGCGCCACCAGCACGTTGTCCTCCGCCGGGATATTGCTGCGGTAGATCTCCGAGCCGTAGGTAGTCAGCAGCCCGGCCGTGGCTTCGAGGTCCTTCACGCCCAGTGGTAGCCCGTGCAGCAGGCCCAGCGGTTCGCCATGCAGCACCGCCTGCTCGGCGGCCTTGGCCTCGGTGCGGGCGCGGTCGTAGCAGGTGGCGGTGATGGCGTTGACATGCGGGTTGACGGCCTCGATGCGCTCAATGCAAGCGTCGAGCAGCTCGACGGGCGAGACTTCCCGCGTGCCGATGCGGTGGCGCAGTTCGTTGGCGGTCAGCTCGACCAGGGTGCTGTGTGAAGTCGTCATGTCGAATTTGTCTCCTTTTTCTTGCTTGCCTGGTGGGGAGCAGATCAGTCTGCCGTGATGGCCGCCCGCTGCGCAACGGCGCGCATCAGCGGCAGTTCCTTGTCGATCAGCTCGCTCACCGCCTTGGCAGAAGCATAGGTCGGTTCAAACCCCACGGCGATCAGTTTGTCGCGAGTTTCGGGGTCTGCCACCACCTGCGCCAGCGTCAGCTCCAGCCGTGCCTTGACGGCGGGCGGCAAGCCGCGTGGGGCCACCATGGCCAGCCAGGTGTCCATCTCCACGCCGGGGTAGCCACTTTCTGCCAGCGTGGGCACCTTGGGCAGCAGGGCCGAGCGCTTGCCCGCCGTCACGGCAATGGCCTTGATCTTGCCGTCTTTCAACTGCGGCAGCGCGGCCGAAACGGTATCGACGGTGAACGGAATCTGTCCGCCCATCAGGTCCACCATGGCGGGGGAGCTGCCCTTGTAGGGCACATGCTGGATCTTGAGGCCCGCCGCGTGGAAGAACATCTCGCCTGCAAACTGCGACGTGGTGCCCGCGCCATACGAGCCATAGGAATACTTGTCGGGCGCGGCCTTCACCATGGCCACAAACTGCCTCACGTCGCTGACCGGCACGTCCTTGTTGGCCAGCAGGATCAGGCTGGTGCGCCCTGCGATGCCAATGGGCTCAAAACTCTTGACCGGGTCGTACGGCAGCTTGGCGCGCACGGCGGGGTTCACGGTGAAGGTGGTGCCCGAGCTCATCAGCAGCGTGTAGCCGTCCGGCGCGGCCTTGGCCACATAGGCCGCGCCGATGGTGGTGCCCGCCCCCGCGCGGTTGTCGATCACCACGCTCTGGCCCAGCTTGTCGCCCAGCTTCTTGCCAATGAGGCGGCCCAGCACGTCGGTGGCTCCACCGGGCGGGAACGGAATCACCAGCGTGATGGGCTTGGAAGGGAACGTAGCCTCTTGCGCCACGGCAGGGCCCCATGCAGCGCCCCCCAGAGCACAGAGGATGGCGGACGACAAAAGCAGTTGCTTGCGGTTCATGGGGAGCTCTCCAAAGGTGACAAAGGTTGGGGGATAGACGAATCAGGGAATGACAACAATCAGCCTTGCGCCGCGAGCACGGCCCGCCCACGCTGCACAAAGCCCTGGTACTGCGCATCGGGCACCAGGAGGCCGCCCGTGGTCCACACCAGGTGTGTGGCGTTGTGCAGCACCGCGTCGATGCCCGTGCTGCGCAGCCAGGCCTGCCCGGCGGTAGTGCCCGTCAGCATTGCCGGGCCGCTGAAGCCTGCCGCAGCCGAGGGCTCGATGCGCTCGCCCAGGGCATCGAGCACCAGCACCAGCTGCGCAAACAAGGTGTCATCGGCCACAGTAAACACGCCCGACAGCAGCGGCTGCATCAGCTCGGCGGCCAGCAGCGACGCACGCGGCACGGCCAGGCCATCTGCCTCGGTGCGGTTGGTCAGACCCCAGTCGTACACCGAGGGGTGGTCGTCCATCCCTGGTGTGGTGTCGGCCAGCATTTGCACCATGAAGCATGGCGACTGCACCGGCTCGGCAAAAAAACAAAACACATGCGGCCCCAGCAACTGCCGCAGGCCAAACGTGATGCCTGCTGGCGCGCCACCCACCCCGCAAGGCAGGTACACGATGAGCGGGTGCTCGGCATCCACCGCCACGCCCTGTTCTGCCAACTGTTTTTGCAGGCGCAGCGCTGCCGCGCTGTAGCCCAGCAGCAGCGAGAACGATTGCTCGTCATCCACAAAGTGGCACAGCGGGTTGCTTGCCGCCTCGGCGCGGCCTGCGGCTACGGCGCGTTCGTAGTCGCCTGTGTGCTCCACCACCTGCACACCGCGCTGGCGCAGGCGGTCTTTCTTCCACTCCTTGGCATCGGCCGACATGTGCACCGTGGCCTGGAAACCCAGGGCCGACGCCACCACGCCAATGCTCATCCCCAGGTTGCCGGTGGAGCCCACCGCCACCTGGTAGCGGCCCAGCACCTCGCGCGCCGCCGGAGTGGCCAGCGCACGGTAATCACCGCCGGGCTGTACCAGCCCATGCTCCAGCGCCAGCCGCTCGGCAAACTCCAGCACCTCGTGCATGCCGCCCCGGGCCTTGATGGAGCCCGCCACGGGCAGGCTGTGGTCGGCCTTGATGAACAGACGCCCCTGCCCCTCGGCCAAACCGAGGGCAGGTTGCAACGCGGCGGCGGGCAGCAGAGGCGACTCCACTACGCCCCCGGTGGCAGCCAGCTCCGGGAACACCTGCGCCAGCAGGCCCGCAAAACGGGCCAACCGGTCGGCGGCGGCCTGCGTATCATCCAGACTAATGCTGCGCCCCAGCGCCTGCAAAGCAGCCAGGGGTTGCGCCTGCCGGGCCGGGTTGGTCCACAGCGCGGGCTGGGCATTGCGCAAGCGGGTGGCCAGCAGCGCATCCACAGCAGGCGTTCGTTCAGCAGGCGTCATACAGATTCATTCAGTCGTTGAAGTCTTGACTGCATTCTTCGCCGGTCACGCCGCTGTCACAAGCCATTTATAGTGAGCGCAGCATTAGTATTAATAATGGATATTCGCCTCTCCCCCTCCCTGCTGGCCTGGCTGCGCAGTTTTGATGCAGCAGCCCGCCATGGCAGCTTTACCAAGGCGGCGGCCGAGCTGTGCATCACCCAGGGGGCGGTCAGCCAGCAGGTCAAGCAGCTTGAAGACTGGCTGCGCCGCCCGCTTTTGCTGCGCACCCCGCGCGCGCTGGTGCCCACGCCCGAGGGCAAATGGCTGGCCGTGGTGCTGCGCGAAAGTTTTGACGCCATCGAAAGCACGCTGGCCCAGATGCGCCAGCCTCCCGAGGCCGCCACCGCCACCTTGAGTTGCTCACCCTCGTTTGCCATGAGCTGGCTCACGCCCCGCCTGGGCGACTTCTTTCGCCAGCACCCGCACACCGGCCTGCGCGTGTTTGGCGAATTCCACACGCTGGACCGCACCCGCATGGTGCGCGATGGCATCGAGGCCGCCGTGCGGTTCGATTTAGGCGGCTACCGCGACCTGAACGCCACCGTGTTTCTGGACGAGTGGCTCATTCCCGTGGCCAGCCCCGAGTTCCTGGCCCGCCACCCGCCCATCACCCAGCCGCAAGACCTGCACGGCGACTTGCTGCTGCACGACGGCAGCGCCTGGGACGGCGCCGACACCTATGAAGAGTGGCAACACTGGTTTGCGCAGGTGGGCACCACACCCCCGCCCTGGGCAGGCGGCCAGCAGTTCAACCTGTCGCAACTGGCCCTGGGCGCCGCCCTGGCAGGCCAAGGCATCGCCATGGGCCGCGCTGCGCTGGTGCTGCAGGACGTGAAGGCCGGGCGTTTGGTTCCGCTGCTGGGGCGCAGCGTGTTGTCGCGGGCGGCGTATTCGTTTGTGACCACGACGCATCCCAGCCCGGCGATGCAGTTAGTGCGGGATTGGTTGGGGGATGAGGCGTTGCGGTTTTGTGGGGAGCGGGCGCAGGTGCTGCCAGCGCCGCAGGATGCCAGGTAGCTGGGTAGGCCAGGTAACGACGCCCAACCGGCGCACTACCCAGCAACTAGGTGTCAGGTGGTACCCAGTGAGTCGAGGCGAATACTACGGCTACATATTCGGTGTTTTTGGCCCCTAGCGCTTATTGAGAAAGCGCTAGCAGCTATTGTTTTTGACAGATTCTTGGCTTTTCACCACCAATGAATTCTGAGACAACCGGCCCCGTAACGCGGCCCGCTCTTTCACGGCGAAAGTCTGAGACAGGAGGCCCCAGCAGGTCACTCGCGAGCAGTCGCGACGGCAATGTGTGAGATAACGAGGACGACCGCTTCCGGCCAGAAGCTGCCGTTAGCAGTATGCGAAAGCAGTCACTCGGCGGATTTAGTAGCTAATGCAGCTTTTGAGGTGTGATTTGACGGGCGAGCTAAGCAGGATGATTTGGTGACAGCTACTCTGCAGGACATGCTAAGTGGGTGAGCCGCTCATCTTTAAATTGCACCACGATGCGTTCAGAAGAACCTTTCCCCAAGGGCCATGAGGCCGTAGAGGCGGACGCTACTAATGGCATGCCAAGTTGAAAATAGACCTCTGAACGCGGGTCACCAATTTTGAGACGACCACATCTTGCGCCTGGAGCTGCCCACTCGCCACACGATTGATCGTGAAAGCAGGAGCGAGTAATGCATATCTCCATTGTTGATGCCCACTTGCCATCTTCTGATTCGCAGGCGAATTTTTCTGTGCTGCGCAGCGTGTAGAACGCTGTAGCTGCGAACAAGATGCATGCCAAGACGTAGGTGATGTGAACCCCTGTCGTGCAAGCTACGGTATCCCGCAGGAACTGCGTTGCACCTTGGACTATGCGGGACAATCTGGACACTGACTTCTCCTGGAAGTGGTTTGCAATCTGGCTGCGAGCGCCTCGCGTGCAAACGCCAAAATATGGAATTCCGCGAAACCCGACACCCTTGCACTCGGGAAACTATCGCTTGCGAGCCCGCTGGAGTCTGGTGAGGTTATAGGTACTTCGAGACTGGTAGCTGCCGAGCAGCGCGTGCGTCACCGTCCGATTTTGATAGCGATGTGTATTGTCGCCTTTGGGCCCGCTAGCGTCCTTCGCCGTGGGGCAGAATTCGGCCAGAACCGGACATTCAATATGACCCCTCGTTTCTCTGTGGATTTCAACGAACTCCTTGAGAGCGATCTCGTCATGCTGTCCCAGACTGACCTCCGGAAGGAGATAGATGGCTCGCTCGTGCTGCTTATTGATGGTCTACCCATTGAGGTCCAACAAGAAAGTCTCTATGACGACGGCACGCACGAAGTGCTGTTTGCTCGCGGAGTCGTCGAAATCAACTCAACGGGCACCTGGTCTCACGTCAAGTGGTGCTGTCGATTTGACTCTGAGGGTGTCTACGACATCGCAGGTCAATAATGCATGCTGCAGGCATTTTCGGCATGCCGTGCATCGGCTCAATTCGGCCAGGAGCAGCCAGCGAGGCGATTGAAAGCAGACACTCAACGTGCGAATTCAGCGGGGATTGTTGGCGATCCGCTGCAATTAATTGGTGGGCTGAATTGCTTCACTTAGAGTCACGAATTGGAAATTTGTCCAAAATAGCCCGGCACGAATTGATGATCCCGGGCAGGTAAGACTGGTCAATCTCGTCCTCGTATTCATGAGTTTCTTTGAAGTGATCTGGCGTGATCGATAGCTTCACATCGATGTGGCCATTGGTAGAAGCCGAGAGTTCAACCGCTAGGAAAGGCTCAATACACTGCAGCTCAGCCTTGCCACTTAGTGATGAGTACATTCGTTCGCAGCCACTAAGCAAACCTGCCAATTCATCAAGTCGGACGCAAGAATCGTTTTGAATCCGAACCGCAGAATGTGGATAGATGCAATAGGCCGTCACGCTAAGCCAGTTTCCATCCCAGTAGTCTGTTGCGCCAGGGAACTGACGACCGTGAATCCACATACGCAGACCGCAGATCTTTAGGTCTGCATCACCAAGTTGTTCAAGTTCTCGAAAATTCATGTTGAGCAGGCCGAACGTTGGAGTTGCCAGGTTACCAAGGGAGGCTCAGCTTAGCCAAGCTTTAACCAAGCAAACGACAACTTTCAGCAGGTAGGTCGTGAATCAATGACAGCTTTGCGTAGTGTTGCCCAACGTCAGCTCCGGGCCCGTTGCGGCCGTTGCAACGATTGTGGCTATTGACCAGTAGGAGCCGTCCAGGGCTACCGGCAACGGATGCTTAATCTACTGAGGAGCGGGAATATTTGCGTACGTTCGCCGCAATGATGGGCTACGCGAAGCCAGTGCGCCAAGGCCAAAGCATGTTGCTATGCCAACCACTGCACACAGCGACCCGAGAGCCACCCAAGAAAACGATTTGGCGATGAGGATGTAGGCTTGCCAACTCATCAACGCGATCAGCATAGTCGCGCAAGCTTTCAGCTTATGTGAGGGCGCGAGCAATACGCCAGTGCAAACAAGAAGTATCGAAACTGCAGCGTAGCTAATCGACCAGATCGAAATTGATACGGGTGGAAAAGCACATAGTCCGGGCGACGAACGCCACCACCCTTCTGGACAGACAAACCTCCCCCAACGCGTGACCTGATAAAAAATCAGCATTTGGCCGACAGTGACAATGCCGAAGCAAAAAATTGCCAAAGCCAACCAACGAACGGCTGCAACAACGCTGAGGGGAAATCTTTGCATAGCTCAGTCTATCCCTTCGTACCTGGCAATGGGCTCCATCAATGATCTCATCGGTAGCAGCGTGCACTTAGCTGAAGGTCACGGCAGCCAACAAGAGCGTCGAGGGCTGGTGGAGCCCTTCACAATCAAGACTTACCCCCGTTTGTTCGAGATGCCGACCCTTCATCATGGATAAATTTTTGCTGCAGAAGCAGGTGCTGGAACGGCTCGCCGAAGACCTGGTGCAAGCAGAACAGGCAATGCGGGCGGCTCATGAAACGGCCACTCACGAAGAAAACATCGCCGAAAACAAATACGACACATTAGGACTCGAAGCCGCCTACCTGGCCACCGGCCAAGCTCGCCGCGCCGAAGCCATCCGCCAGGCGATAGCCAATTGGCGCCAATTCCGCCCGCGCCCCTACGACGCCAGCAAAGGTATCCAGCTCGGCGCGCTGGTCTGCCTGGTTGAATCTGACGACAAGCAGCAGCAGCTCTTTCTCGGCCCGGATGGGGGCAGCATGAAGTTGGTCAGCGGCGCACAGCTCGTTCAGGTCATCAGCAGCGAGGCCCCTTTGGGCGGGGCCATGCTGGGTAAATGCGAGGGTGACGAGGTGTCGATACAGGTCGCTTCAATCCGACAGCAATTTGAGGTGCTGCGGGTTCATTGAGCTGCATGCAAGTCCACGCCGAATGGGCCGATGTCAATAGAGGTTCGGGCGTGGTGAACGTACCGGCTGGCTGGCTGGCAAGGTCAGCCGAACTTTGAACCAGGCCATTGGGTCCGAGGTGTCGCATGCGCGTGAATGAGCGCTGAGTGGCCCAGACCGTGAACTCAGAGGGCCGACATTACGGACTGCAGCCGCTGCATTGCGGCCGTTCCGGGCAGTCCCGCCGGAACGGTGGCACAGACTGGGCCTGACCTGTAGCGGCATACCCGCCACTTCTCGCTCCCGTTGGGTCAAAAAACTTTGCGAAAAGATAAAATTTATACTCTTTTAAAATATTAAGAGTATAAATAGCATCATGTCTACTGACCTCATACCTACCCTTGCCGCCGCCCGCAAGGCCCACCAGATGACCCAGGCCCAGCTTGCCGAGCGTGCAGGCCTTAGCCGCATGACGGTGCAGCGCACCGAAGGCGGCGACCTGGACCCGCGCTATTCCACCCTGGCTGAAATGGCCCGCGTGCTGGGCATGGACATCATTGCCGTGCCCAGCAGCCTGCGGCCCAGCCTGGAGGCGTTCATCCAGTCGGGGGGCAAGTTTCTGGGGCAGCCCGAGGGCGTGGATGCGCCGCCATCCGTGGTGGACGGCATGCGACGCTGACCAATAGCGGTCACCACGTGCGCACCCATTCCGCCAACACTCCATGAGCACCTCCATCCGCTACCTGCGCCTGTACCTGCACCGCCCGGCGAAGGCGGACGGGGCGGCGGGCGGTCGCGAAGCGATTGGCTACCTCTCGCAATACGGCGACATCCTGCGCGTGTCGTTTGACGAGAGCTACATCCGCAACCCGCAGCGCCCCACCCTGTCGCTGAGCTTTCAGGGTGCCGACGAGGCCGCGACGCAGCAGATCCTCGCGTCGGCGCGGGATACGCGGCTGGTGCGCACCGATGGGCGCTGGCCGGTGTATTTTCAGAACCTGCTGCCCGAGGGCCACAACCGCGAGCGGCTTGCGCACGAGCGTGGCTGTAGCCCCGATGACGAGTTCGAGCTGCTGGCCGCCGCAGGCCACGACCTGATGGGCGCGCTGGAGGTGGAGCCCGTGCCTGCGCAAGACGGCATCCCGGACGTGGTGCGGCACTGGCACACGACCCAGGGGCTCGATGTGCTGGAGCCGGGGTTTGTGGAATACCCGGTGGAAGACGCGGCCTCGCTGCCCGGCGTGGTGACCAAGTTCAGCGCGGTGCAGGACGGCCGCCGCTACACGGTGCATCGCAAGGGCGCGGCGGGCAGCGTGATCTTGAAGCTGCCCACCACCGCCCACCCCGACCTGGTGGCCAACGAGTTCACCGGCTACCAGTTGTGCAAGGCGCTGGGCCTGCATTGCGCCGATGTGCGCGTCATCACCCGGGCCGAGGCCGACCTGCCCGATGCCGTGCCCTTCAACGAAATTTTGGCCGTGCAGCGTTTTGACCACCTGCCCGGCGGCGCCCGCGTGCACATGGAAGAGTTCAACCAGGTGCTGGGCTACACGCCGCGCCAGAAATACGGCAAAACCCATGGCAAGGGCGCGCTGCAGGACTGGGCCACCATGCTGCGCGTGCTCAACCGCCTGAGCCGCCAGCCGGTGTTGGACACGCGCGAGTTTCTGGCGCGCATGGTGGCCTTCATCCTGATGGGCAACACCGACGCGCACCTGAAAAACTGGGCCCTGGTCTACCCCGACGGCCGCGTGCCGCAACTGGCCCCGGTGTACGACCCGGTGTGTGTGGCCGCGTTTTTTGAGGGCGTGCCGGACCAGCAATATGCCGTGAACCGCGCCATCGACAACACCCTGCGGGCGCTGACCTGGGACGACATGGAAGGCCTGATGAAATCGGCCGGGCTGCTGCGCGTGCCCAGGCACCTGGCCTTGTTGCGCGACACGGTGGCGCGGGCCAAAACGGAATGGCCCAGCCTGCTGGAGAGCGCCCCGGCGTCTGTGCGCAATGTGGTGGCGCAGCGGCTTGCAGGCGATGTGGCCCTGGCCCGGTGATGGCGGGCCACGCGGCAAAATCGGCAGGCCTGCGCGCAGGGTTCGGCGCGGGCGCTGCCTTGTGACCCCGAACCGTTTTTGATTTGCTCCATCCATGCACTCCCCGATCGCAACCACCACGCCCTCAACAGCGTCTGGCTCCTTGCCGCCCGATGCGGACAGGGGCGCCCTGCAGGTCCCACACCTCAAACGCTGTTGGTCACGCTGGATGGCCGCACGCCAGGGCCAGGGTTTGAAGGGCGCCGAAGCGGAGGCCCACCGCACACAGATCGTGCTGGCCGCGCTGGGTGTGGGGCTGGAGCAGACCATGCAATACGTGCTGCGCGAGGCCCCGGAGTTCGCTGCCTTTGAGGACTGGATCGTGCGCACGGCGGGCGCGCCCGATGCTGCCACCGTGGCGCGGATTCAAGCCCTTGTGGATGGCGGCCCGGCGCCCGAAGCGGCCTTGCAGCTGCAGGCCCGGATCGATGCGATGGAGCCCGTGCTGGATGCGGACGACCTGGCGCATTGGGACGAGCATGGCTATGTGGTGGTACGCCAGGCCACCACGCCAGAGCACAGCGCCGCCGCCGCACAGGCGGTGTGGGAAGCCGTGCGCGCCGACCCCGCAAATGTGGAGTCGTGGTACGCCCACGCCCCGCGCAACACCATGGTGCAGATGTTTCAGCACCCGGCATTCGACGTCAACCGACGTTCCCTGCGCATCCACAAGGCATTTGCGCAGCTGTGGGGCACGGCAGACCTGTGGCGCAGCACCGACCGCTGTGGCTTCAACCCTCCAGAACGCCCCGGCTACCCCTACGGCGGCCAGGGCATGCACTGGGATGTGAGCCTGCACCAGCCTATTCCCTTTGCCACCCAGGGCATTCTGTACCTGACCGACACGCCCCCCGAACAAGGTGCCCTCACCCTGGTGCCAGGTTTTCACCGCCGGGTGGGCGACTGGCTGGCCCAGCTACCCGCTGGGGTCGAGCCCCGCCAGCAAGACTTGCATGCGCTGGGTGCCACCCCCATCGGCGCGGGCGCGGGCGATCTGGTGATCTGGCACCAGGCCCTGCCTCATGGCCCCAGCCCCAATCGGGGCACGCAGCCCCGGCTGGTGCAGTACATCAACCTGGCCCCCGCCCAGGTGCCTTGCTACGACACCTGGGTCTGAGAGACTGAGAGTTTTTTATCCATGCCCGCCTTGCACGCGAAAACGCCCCGGCACGGCTAAAAAACTCTCAGCCTCTGAGGTGCGGCGAGCGGGGGGCGCACCTCCCCCCAAAAACCGCAAAACTCATAGCAACAAAACCATACAGATAAAGCGCTATCGGTCATTTTCGGTTGAACCGGTCTTGCTAACTCACCGTGGCCGCTGCGCCTTGGTCTTCCTGCGGGTCTCATAGCGCCGCATCAGCGGCGTCACCGACACACCGTGCAGCAGCACCGACGCCACCACCACCGCCAGCGTGATCGCCAGCAGGCGCTGCGCAATCACCGGATGCAGGTCGTGTGTGATGGCGTACATGAGGTAGTAGATGGAGCCAATGCCCCGGATGCCAAACCATGCGATCAGGCGGCGCTGCGAGCGCTCTACCTTGGCGCCCACCAGCCCTGCATACACCGCCAGCGGGCGGATCACCAGCAGCAGCACGGGCACAAACCACAACACCTCGGTGCCAAAGTCCACCACCGAAAGCAGCGCACCCACCACCAGCACCACAGTCACTTCGGCCAGGCGTTCCAGCTGGGCGTTGAAGCGCTCGACCGACTCCATCATGTGGCCCGGCGCCTGAGCGGCCACGGGGGCTTCACCATCGTTGTTGTCGCCTTGCGCAGGCGATGCCACGGACGCCGCTGGCTCCGCCGCCGCGCGCCGCAGCGCCAACCCGGCAGCAAACACCGCCAGAAAGCCGTAGGTATGGCACAACAAGGCCACGCCATAAGCCAGCGCGATGAGCCCCAGCACCATGAACTCGTCCGGGCCCAGCGCCTCGCGGTGGCGGATGCGCAGGTACAAAATGGCCCGGCCCACAACCACGCCCAGCAGGTAGCCAATCAACAGGCCACCCACCACGGCCCAGAGCACGTCCACCGCCCACCAGCGCCAGCCACTCTCGCCCAGGTCGTGCAGCGACATCAGGCCCAGACCCAGCATCACCAGCGGAAACGCCGCCCCATCGTTCAGCCCGCCCTCGCCCGTCAGGCCAAAACGCAAGCGATCACGGTCTTGCGGGTCGGACACCTGCACATCGGACGCAAGCACCGGATCGGTGGGCGCCAGGATGGCCCCCAGCAGCACGGCAGCGCCCAGCGGCAGGTGCAGCAGCCACACGCCCACGGCGGTGATGGCGCCCACGGTGATCAGCATCGACACGGTGGCCAGCTGCACCGGAATGCGCCAGCGCCGGTCGCGCAGGGGCAGATCCAGCTTCAGGCCCACGGTAAACAGCGAGATGAGCACGGCAATCTCGGTCAGCCGCTCCAGCAGCGGGGCATCACCCACCGGGTCCAATACCAGCAGGCCCAGCCCCCAGGGCCCAATGCCGACGCCCACGGCCAGGTACAGGATGGCCGAGCTGAGCGGCACACGCGCGATGAAGGAGCTGGTCAGCGTCATCACCACCAGCAGCAGGCCGACCAGCACAAAGCCCAGGGCGGGTAACAGCTCAGCGGTCATGGAACACAGACTGGAGGGGGAAAAGGTTGCACGCGCATCCGGCCACTGTGCACGCCACCCGGGCCCACCGCTGCGGGGGGGCGGCCCCCCGGGCTGTCAGCGGATGTCGCCAATCGGTGGAGCGCCTTTCGGCGTTACCTGGCGTTGCATCTGTGCACAATTCCGTGACTAGTGTGAAAGCCCATGAACGTCTCCACCCTCTTCAAGATCGCCATAGCCCTGCTGGTGGCGTTTTTTGCCGTCGAGAAGCTGAGGGTGCACTACGCCGACCAGCGGCTGCAAAACCACGGGCTGGCCGCTGTCTCTCAGCCACCGGCCGACAGCCCCGTGCAGGAGGCCACCAGCCAGGCGGCTTTCGAGTTTCGGGGCTATCAGGTCAAGCCACTGGCCACGTTTGCCGTGCGCGCACGGGTGTTGTCGCGCGAAGACTATTACGTGGGCAAGGAGGCCGAGCTGTCCCCGCTGGACCTGGCCCTGGGCTGGAAGCGCATGGCCGACCCTGCGGTGTACGAAGCCTTGAACATCACCCAGGGCGGCCGCTGGTACCGCTACACCTGGCGCGACCAACCGCCCATCCCGCTGCAGGAGATCATCGAATCGTCAGCCAACATGCACATGATTGCAGCCACGCCCGTGGTGGAGCGGGCGCTCAAAAAGGCCCGTGCGGGGGCCTACATCCGCATCACCGGCAGGCTGGTGGAGGTGACACACCCCAGTGGCTGGCGCTGGACGAGTTCGCTCACACGGTCGGATTCCGGGGCCAATTCCTGCGAGCTGGTGTTTGTAGAGTCGGTGCAGGTGGAGAACTGACCCGCCACCGGGCCCTGGTTGCTCCTCGCACTCCCAATTTGATAGCTGCTTGCGCTTTCCCATCAAGCGCCAGGCCCTGTTTTTGCTCAAAATCTTACATCTCTACAGGGCAACCCGGGGGCTGGCGCGCCCAAAGTCTGGATACCCTTGGAAGGACAAGCCCCCGCCCGAACCACCGCCCGAAAGGATGCCCATGGCCAAGATCCTGGAAGTGAAATACGAAAACCAGGCCGACGCCCACATTTGCGAGGTGGCGCATGAAAGCCAGGCCGACCTGTGCTGGCACGAGGTGCACTACGCCACCCAGGCCAGCGGCGATGCGATCTGGTTCTTTGTGGCCTATGCCAACCAGGCCAGCTTCAAGGTCTACCGCGTCAAGCACGCCAGCCAGGCGGACCTGAAAATCTTCAGGGTCAGCACCCCGGAGCAGGCTGGCTGGCGAACCAAGGACCATCTGCTGATCGGCAAGCTGGGCAAATAGGTCCGGCCCCAAGAGCGCTGCGCCGTGTGAGCCGCACCAGGCCCACCGCCCGACTCATCCCCCCACGCACTTTTGCACCTGTTCACCCAGGCCCGTGGCGCCCAGGCGCATCACATCACCGGGCTTGAGGAACCAGGGGTCGGGCTTTTGCCCCAGCCCCACACCTGCGGGTGTGCCGGTCAGCACCACGTCGCCGGGCTCCAGCGTCATGAACTGGCTGATGTACGACACCACGGTGGGCACGCCAAAGATGAAGTTGCGGGTGCTGCCGTTTTGCACGCGCTGGCCGTTGACCTCCAGCCACAGGTCGATGGCGTGCGGGTCGGGCACCTCGTCAACCGTGGCCAGCCACGGGCCGATCGGGGCAAAGGTGTCGTAGCTCTTGCCCTTGTCCCACTGGCCGCCGCGCTCCATCTGCCAGGCGCGTTCAGACACATCGTTGGCCAGCACATATCCCGCCACATGCTGCAGCGCATCGGCCTCGGCCACCTGGCGCGCACGGGTGCCGATGACGATGCCCAGCTCGACCTCCCAGTCGGTCTTGACGCCGCCGGGCGGAATGCGCACATCGTCGTTGGGGCCGCTGAGCGCCGTCACGGCCTTCATGAACAACACAGGCTCGGCGGGCGGCTGCAGGCCCGCCTCGCGCGCGTGGTCGGCATAGTTGAGCCCCACGCACACGATCTTGCCCACCCCAGCCACCGGGCTGCCCAGGCGCGGTGTGCCATAGACGGGCGGCAGGCGGCTTGCGTCGATGGCGGCCAGGGCAGAAAGCGTGCGTGGGTTGAGCTGGGCCGGGCCCATGTCGGGCAGCAGCATGGACAGGTCGCGCAGCGTGCCGGTGGCGTCGATCAGGCCGGGGCGTTCTGCGCCGGGCTGGCCGTAACGGATGAGTTTCATGGCGGGAAATCCTGGTGGGGTCGGCGAAAGGTGGCAGTCGCAGCCAGAGCCGCGCTGCGCCGACACGCAGCATAGCGGCACGCAACCCCCAGCGTGTACGCCAATCACCGGCCCTGCCTTGCCGCAAGACGAGGGCCACATCCCCTGCGCAGCCCGTGTGGCGCGCGTAACATGGCGCGGGGTGCACCGCAGCGCCAGCCGCGCACCCAAAATACTCCTGATTTAATAGCTTCCAACGCTTACCAGATAAGCGCTAGCAGCCATTTTTACTCAATTTCTCCATGGCCACTGCCACCGATCTGCCCTCCCCGCCCCCGGATTCCCCGCCCCGGCCCCAACCCCGCAACCCGTCCGATCTGTTCTGGTCTTTCACCTGGCTGGCCCTGCAAGGGTTTGGCGGCGTGCTGGCCGTGGTGCAGCGCGAGCTGGTGGAGAAAAAGCGCTGGATGACGAACGAGGAGTTTGTCGAGGACTGGGCCGTGGCGCAGATCATGCCGGGCCCCAACGTGGTCAACCTCAGCATCATGATTGGCGACCGCTACTTCGGCCTGCGCGGCGCGTTGGCGGCGCTGGCGGGCATGCTGACCTTTCCGCTGATCCTGGTGCTGGCCCTGGCCGTGGTCTATGCGCAGTTTGCCAGCCACCCGGCCGTGGCCGGTGCGCTGCGCGGCATGGGCGCCGTGGCGGCGGGGCTGATTGCGGGGGTGGGCATCAAGCTGTTTGTGTCGATCAAAAACCACCCCTTGGGCCGCCCGCTGTGTGTGGCGTTTGCAGGGCTGACCATTGTGGCCATGGCGTGGCTGCGCTGGCCGCTGTTCTGGATTTTGCCGGTGATCGGTGGCGCGGCCTGCGTGCTGACGTGGAGAAAGCTCGCGCCATGAATGCAGCCACCACCCTCACCACACCCTTGACGGCCCTGAGCGCGGGCGACTGGTTCAACCTGTTCCTGTACTACCTGTCGCTGTCGCTGCTGGCCGTGGGCGGCGCCATTGCCACCGCGCCCGACATGCACCGCTACCTGGTGGAGCGCAACGCCTGGCTCACCGACCCGCAGTTCAACGCATCCATCGCCATTGCCCAGGCTGCACCCGGCCCCAACGTGCTGTTTATCGCGCTGCTGGGCTGGAACGTGGGCATCAACGCAGGCGGGCCGGGCCTTGCAGGCTGGCTGCTGGGCGCCCTGGGTATGGCGGTGTGCATGCTGGGCGTGATGCTGCCCAGCAGCCTGCTGACGTGGACGGCCACCCGCTGGGGCCACCGCAACCGCGAGCGGCGTGGGGTGCGCGCCTTCAAGCAAGGCATGGCGCCGGTGGTCATTGGCCTGCTGCTGGCCACCTCGTGGGTGCTGACACGCGCACACGGCAACATCGACACCGCTTGGCCCCTGTGGCTGCTCAGCGCCGTGACCGTGGTGCTGGTGTGGCGCACCAGGCTGCACCTGCTGTGGATGCTGGGCGCCGGGGCGGTGCTGGGGGCTATCGGCTGGGTGTAGCCGATGGCAGAGGTGCCGCGCTTGGCACCCCTGCGTGACACGGGCTGGGTCAGCTGATCCGGCGCCCGTTTTCCGCGTACACGGCCAGGTAGATCGCGTCGGAGCCGATGTAGGGCGCCTTGTTGCCAAAGCCAACGTTGAAGTCCCCAAAAGACAGCGCACGGATGCTGGCCAGGCCCGCGCGAAGGCGGTCGCGTGTGAGGTCCTTGCCCGCGTTTTTGAGACCCTCGATCATGATCTGGCCGTTGAGCCAGCCTTCAAGCGCGCTGCCGCTGTTCAAGAAGGCCGGGTCGGCCCCGGTAGCCTTCATGGTGCTCTGAAACTTGCGAACCACCACCGATTTTTGCGAATTCGCGTCCGGAAACACCTGAACCAGCGCAAGGCCCCGTGTGGACGCAGCCAGCTTGGGCAGCTCGGACGAGATCACCGTAACCGACAGCCCCGCCAGCGGCACGCCCTGTGCCTTGGCACGGAAGGCCTGCACAAACGCGGTGTTGGCTGTGCCCGTGGTGGCCAGCAGGACGGCACCCGGGCGCTCTGCAGCCACCTTGTCGGCCAGCTCAGCGCCGTTCTTGCCGTCCACGGCCAGTGCAAACTCGCCACCGCGCTCGACCTTGATCTCGTCCAGCGCGCGGGACATGTCCTTGAGCACTTCCTTGCCAAACGGGTTGTCCAGGTACACCACGGCAATGCGTTTGAGGCCCATGTCCACGATCTGCTTGACCAGGCGCTGCGTCTCTTCACGGTAGGTGGGGCGCAGGAAGAATACATGGCGGTTCTCAGGCGCACGCAGCGAGGTCGCGCCCGTCACCGGGCCCACGGTGGGAATGCCCTTGGATTCGATCAACGGCAGGATGGATGCCGTGTTGGCCGTGCCCAGCGGCGAGATCAGCGCGAACACCGACTGGGCCTCGACCATCTCGGTCACGTTCTTGAGGGTGCGTGCAGCCACATAGCCATCGTCCTTGGGGTCCATGCGGATTTCGCGGCCATGCACGCCGCCAGCAGCATTCACTTCAGCAAACGCGGCCTTCATGCCTGCCACCTGCTCGATGCCGGCCTGGCCCAAGGGGCCGGTCAGTGCGATGGAGCAACCCAGGTTGATGGTGCGGGCGGTCAGTGCTTCTTCGGCGGCCTGGGCCGTGTGGGCCCATGCGGGCAGGCCAGTGGCAGCAACGGCCTGGGTGGCGCGCAAGAGAAATTGACGACGGCTCATGGTGTGGGAGATCCCGAAGAAAGCAAAGGTGGAGCAGCCTAGCGGCAGCTGGGGAAACTTGCTGTCAGTTCCGCGACAGAACATACCCAGAAAGGACCGGCTCTCTCCGGGGGATGCAGTACTTGGCGACGGCAGCCTGCAGTGCACAGGGTGCCGAACCGCACGACACCCCGGCATCGTGCGAGCCAACGCCGCACTCCGTGAAGCTCACCGGTGCACGTTGTGGATCAGCAGATCACCGCACAACGGCGGCGTCTGTCTGCGTCGCTGCGCCCATGGTTTTCCGACCTACAGGCCCTTGCGCCGAATTGCAGCAAATCCCGCAATGGCCAGAAGTCCGGCGAGGAACAGCATCGCCCACTCGGAAAGGGAGGGGATGGTCGAGGGCGGCACGAATCCATCCAAGTTGTTGGTGAAGGTGCACGCGATGGCCGCCCCTGCTGCAGTGGCCGCTGCATCCAGCGTAACGGTGCGCGTCAAGAGGTCGTTTGTCTGCGTTCCACCTGAACCCAGGCCGGTGCAACTGATGGAAGCCAGGGTGTAACCCAAGGGTGGCGCTGCTTCAGTGATGGAAGTGCTGACACCCGCTGCGGTCAGCGTCTGCGTCGCCCCAGCCACGGCCGAGCCGGATGCCAGGGTTGTGATGGACTGGTTGGCAAAGCCGTTGCTGCCGCTGAAGCCAAACGTACCCACGCCACCATTGGAGATTTTGGATACCGTGATCGAAGGCACGGTGGGGGCTGCACACACGCCAGGGAGCGAAATCGCATTGGCGCTCGTCGTGACGGTTCCGCCCGACGTCAAGGCTCGGCCGGACAAGGTGGCACCGGCGCCCATGGACATACCGGCGTTTCCAATGACCGTTCCGATGAAAGTGGAGTTGGCACCCAGTGTGGTTGCGGCAGTGGGCGCCCAAAACACATTGCCGGCGCAAGCGCCACCATTGAGGGAAACGATAGAGTCGGCGGCGGTGTTGAGCGCCGCAGTCGTCGCCCCGGCGCCGGGGCGAAAGACGTAGATTCCAGAACCGTTCAGGGTTACCGTCGAGCCAATACTCATGGCTCCCGTGCTGGAATAACAGCCAGGCGGGATCACTCCAGGCGTGCCGCCGCTCACAACGACGGCACTGAGATCAACGGCGGAGCCGAGGGGAATGCAGGGGCCCAGTTGGGAATCCAGATCCGCCAACGCAATGCCTTGGTCGGCAATCTCGGTATCACACGGCGTTTTGATGATCCCGGTCACTGTGGTGGGCGCAGTGGATGGGGGGGTGGTGTAGCAAACCGAGCCGTTGATCGTGGTCGGATTTCCACTGTTGGTAAAGGTGTCGGAAACGATGGCGAAGTTGCTGGCACTACCCAGCGGCGGTGCCGTCGCCGCCAATGCGCCACAGCTGTATGTCAGGGACAGCAGGGAAACAAGCCCCAGGCTCAGCAGCAAGGCGGGATTTTTTCGACCGAACTTGGACAGCAGCGGGGCAGCATCGCGTGTGGCGTATCCTGATTTGGTGAGGGTGGTTGTGCTGTCGGATGGCATGGTGTTAAACCTTCTGTGGTGACTTAAAAGTCATTAATCAAACAAAAACTTATCTTGTGTGACCCACAGTACTGCGCTTGTCTGCCCAGCGGTGCGATTTGCGCGACTTATGTCCACGGCGGCCATTAGTCGGGCAGTTGGCCTACACCCATGACCCCGTCCCGTTACACATGGGCGCCCCCTTGGGCAAGCCTTCCACGCATCGGCCCTGGTTGTGCCACGGCGATGCCTGAACCAGAACAGCGCTCACTTTGCGCCATTGGGCATTGGGCATGCGCAGTGCTTCTTGTGCAGAGGGGTGCGCAAGGGTCATTGCCCCCTATCGACCCCTATTGACCCCTTGCATGCTCACCTGCCACTCGCATTCCAGCGTCGCTCCGTTGCAGAGATTGCCTCTACATGAGGGCCAAAGGCAGCGCGCGCGTCTGTCGCTTGTTCAAAAAGCAATACGGTTTAACGCCAAGCGGCTACCACTATCCAACGCACTTGCGGCTTGCCGCCCAACATCAGCAAAATGTGCCTGCAAAGCCAGAGACTTGAGGCATGCCCCTTTGAGGGATCAACCGTTGATCATGCTTGCGAAGGAACAGGCTGATTGACTGGCTTCGGACCCATGCGGTGTATCTAAAGTGCCTACCCATGCCGAATACACCCCGGCGCGATGTCTGAAGGAGTTTTTGAACAGCGGCCTGGGGACTGTGCCGCGCAGCCACCCAGCCTCATGAATCGCCAGGGGTCCGCACTCCAGGCATCCAGACAATGAACCAGGGAGACCCACACATGTCCGACGGAGCACCCGCTTGTCGCCGCCACAGCACATTTGCAGCCATGGCATTGAGCGCATTCGTTGGGCTGTGCGCGGCTCCGCAGGCCTCGGCGGAAGGCAGCCGTACGCTGTACCCCTCCACCTACCCTACCAGCGGCGGCACCTGTGCCAACACGCTCGACCGGGGATGCCGCGCCAACCTGGACCTCCAGCCAGGCAACCGCTATGTGGGCAAGGTCCAGCGCCGCACCTTCCTGTACGTCTACGCAGAGGCGGGCGAGTATGTGCTGCTGGGCTCCCGCAACCGCACGACGGGCGGCGACATCCTGGTCTACAACCCGCAGGATTTCGGCACACCGGGCGACGAGACCCTGCCGGCCAGCGCCGACTTCTCGTGCGCATCCAACACGCCGCCGCCGGGGAGCTTTGGCGGCAGCACTCTGGGGGAACTGAACTCCCGCGACCAGGAACTCGCGGGCCCCCACAGCGCCGACGGCAGCGCCACCGTCACCAACGGGTTCGCGCCCTGCGCCTACCGTGTTCCCGCCACCGGGATCTATGGCGTGCAGTTCATGCCCGCCACCAGTGGCAACACCAATCTGAATGCCGACATCTTCAATCCGCTGCCCAGCACCTCCACCGTGGCCGCGTGGGACGTCACGGTGCGCGCATCGGCCAGCAGTCTCAGCGATCTCAATGGCCGCCTGTTCACCTACGCCTGGCTGGGCTTCACGGGGGTGAACAACCGCCCTGTCTATTCGCGCCACGACTACGTGACGCTTGATGGCTACCGCTACTCGCAGGCACTGGCGGGGCTCGATCCCAATGGCTTTGCGCTGTATGCCAACCGGCTGGGGTTTCTGGACAACGGGCAGCCCCTGTACAAGGGCGTGCGCGGCAGCGACTCGTTTGTGACGAACCTGGCGGCGGGCCTGTCGGCCCAGCGGCCGGAGTTTCCGATTTTTTTCAGCAGCATCGCCCCCGCAGCCCCCCACTCGGCCGAGGTGGACAAGGTGCTCACAGCGCTGCGCATTCCGCTCACGCCCCAGCCACCTTCGCTGTCGGCCGCCACATTCACCGGGCGCCTGCCCGGCGTGGGTTCACGCACCCTGCCGGGTGCGGGCGGCACGTTCCGGCTTTCGATCACCGGTGCCTCCACCTTCCAGATCGTCGTGAGCCGCGACGGTGTGGATTTCAGCCCCTCCAATACGGCCAACGCGATCATCACGGGTATCGCCGCCACGGGCACACAGGATGTGCCGTGGGATGGCAACGATGCCGCGGGCACCGCCTTTCCCGCCAGCGCCACGCACTACGCCTACCGGGCATTCGCGCGTGCTGGCGAGATTCATCTGCCCATGATCGATACCGAGAACAACGGCAATGGCACCAGCACTGCCACGGCGACCTTTGGCGGTGGCCCCACCATCACCAAGCTCAACGGGCCGCAGGCTGGCAATACCACCGTCTATTTTGATGACCGGGGTTATGTCACCCAGAGTGGCACCCTGGTGGGTCAGGTGAACGGAACTCTCTGCCCCGGCTCCCCGCCACCCGCCTCCGACCCTGCGCAGGCCCTGGGCGGAGCGGATTCCACACTGGTCTATGGCGCTTCGCCACAGCTGTACCGCTGGTGGCCGCCCGGCGCCAATGCCAACGCCGACTGTGCAGCCACCGGCGGGTGGGGCGATGCCAAGGGGTTGGACCTCTGGACCTACATCACATCCCCGGCCGGCAATGGCGTGCTCTGGATTGACCCGCTCCTGCGGGATACAGCGGCGTCCATCTTTGTGCCTGCTGCAGCAAAGCCGGGCAGCGGGGTGCAGGGGCGCCTGACTTTTGCGAACCGTGGTGCAGACACAGCCACGGGGCTGCAGTACACCCTGACCCTGGATCACAGCTGTGCCGATACGGCAGTGAGCTTCTCCAATCTGCCCACCGGTGCGTCCGCATCCTGCGTGGACACGCTGGGCCAAGGCCGCTACGTGTTCTCGGGCTTCCCGGCCACGCTGGCAGGCGGCGCGTCGGTGCTCGGCGCCGATCCCGCGGCGCCCATGGCGTTCTCGTACACCGCCCCAGCGGCCGGAACCGTGACTGCGGCCGCCACGATTTCCGGCCCCGTGCCCGATGACCTGCCCGCCAACAACTCGGCCACCGGCACCACGGTGATCAGCCCGGTGGATCTGCAAACCACCGCCAGCGCGCCCCTGACGGCGTTGGCTGGTGAATCGGTGACCGTCCTGGCATCGTTTGCCAACCTGAGCGGTACCGCAGCGACACCCTGGACACCCAGCATTGCCATCGGGGCGGCGCTGAACTGCCCCTCTGCCGTGCAACTGGTGAGCGCCCCGCCCGGGGTGACCATGGTCGGCTTCGACGCTGCCACCTGTGCGGTGGCCCTCTCGGGCCTGCCCCCCACGCTGGCCGACGGGCAGATCCTGTCGTTGAGCTTCCGCTACCAGGCGCCCACCCTGGGTCAGGTGCCCATCACCACCACGGTGGCAACCCCGGGGGACGCGCACACCGCCAACAACAGCGCCACGGCCACCACCACCATCGCGGTGGTGAACATGGTCATCAGCCTGTCGGGCATGCCGCTGCAAGCGATCTCCGGGCAGCCCTATTCCGGGACGTTTTCCTGCACCAATGCGGGACTGCTGGACGCCGTCGGTGGCACGCGCTGCGCCATCGACTCAGGACTCCCCCCGGGTCTGAGCCAGACCGGCTGCGTGCTGGACAGTACAAATGCGGCCTGGTCGGCGGGAGACACCGTGCCAGCAGGCGCCACCGTCATCTGCAGTGTGGCCGGTACGCCTGTCACCATCGGGCAGATGGTGATTGTGGCCAGCACCGCCGCCGTGGGCGAGGCCATCCTGTCTGACAACACCGCCGCCCAGGGCTTGGCGGTGGTGCCCTTGCAAACCATCCCCACGCTCACACAGCCTGCGACCGTGGCACTGGCTGCGCTGCTTGTTCTGATGGCGGCGCGCCTGCGGCCCCGGCGCCGGGCGGGCTGATCGGCGTGTCCCGCAGGAACCGCCCCCCGCCGGCGCACTTGAGCGCCTGAGGGCGTTTCAGGTGCGCTGGCGCAGCGCCTCGTACAGGCACACGCCGCTGGCCACCGATACGTTCAAGCTCTCCACAGCGCCCTTCATCGGGATGCTGACCAGCTCGTCGCAGGTCTTGCGCGTGAGCTGGCGCATACCGTCGCCTTCGGCGCCCAGCACCAGGGCCACGGGGCCTTTCAGGTCGACCTGGTAAATGGTCTTGGGGGCGTCGTCGCTGGTACCGATGCACCAGATGTTGCGTTCCTTGAGCTCGTTCAAGGTGCGCGCGAGGTTGGTCACCATGAAGTACGGCATGGTTTCGGCCGCGCCGCTGGCCACCTTGGCCACGGTGGCGTTGATGCCCACGGCGTGGTCCTTGGGGGCGATGACGGCATGCGCGCCCGCTCCATCGGCCACACGCAGGCAGGCGCCCAGGTTGTGCGGGTCGGTCACGCCGTCCAGCACGAGCAGCAGGGGCTGCTCAATGCCGGCGGCTTCCAGGTCTTCCAGCAGTTCATCCAACGAGGTGGCAACCTTCACGGGCTCTACCCGCGCAGCCACGCCCTGGTGGCCATGGCTGCCGGCCAGCTTGGCGATGCGCACGCTGTCGGCTTCGATGAGGCGGGCACCGGCCTCGCGGGCGCGGTCGAGAAACTGGCGCATGCGGGCATCGCGCCGCGTGGCCTCGTAGTAAATCTCGATGATGGATTTCGGCGCGGTCTTCAGACGCACGCCCACGGCGTGAAAGCCGAAGAGAACTTTGGGGCTGGACATGGGGTGATTATCCGCTGGCGCAGGGCACCGGCTTTGGAAAACTATCAATTTGATAGCTGCTAGCGCTTTATGAATAAGCGCTAGAGGCCAAAAACACTCAAAAACCTGGTTTCCGCCTTCCTCCCAGCGCGGCAAATAGCGCTTACACGACCCGCCCGGCTTCGATGGTGATACGCCGCTCGCACTGCTCAGCGATGGCGCGGTCATGGGTGACCAACACCAGCGTGGTGCCCTGCTCGCGGTTCAGGTCGAACATGAGCTTCATGATGGTTTCGCCGGTGGCAAAGTCGAGGCTGCCCGTAGGCTCATCGGCCAGCAGCACGGCAGGTTGCACCACAAACGCCCGCGCCAGCGCCACGCGCTGCTGTTCGCCACCCGAGAGCACCTTGGGGTAGTGAGAGAGGCGCTGGCCCAGCCCCACGCGGGCCAGCATGTCGGCGGCTACCTTGCGGGCATTTTTGCGAACTTCAGGGCGGTTGGCCAGCTCCAGCGGCAGCATCACGTTCTCCAGCGCGGTGAGGTTGCCCATGAGCTGAAAGCTCTGGAACACAAAACCCACCTTCTGGGCCCGCAGCGCAGCGCGCTCATCCTCGTCGATGGCAAAGAGGTCGTGGCCATCGAGCCGCACCGTGCCACGGCTGGGGGTGTCCAGCCCCGCGATGATGGACAGCAAGGTGCTCTTGCCCGAGCCCGACGCGCCCACGATGGCGGCGGTTTCCCTGGCGGCCAGGCGGAAATCGATATCCCGCAGAATGTCGAGGGTTCCGGTGGAATCCGTGACCGATTTGAAGACATGCTCCACGGCAATGATGGGTGTGGCAGCAGCTGTCTTGGGCAATGGAGAGGATTCGGACATGAAAGGCTCTTTACTTTGATTCGATATCAGCAACGGCGCCACTTTATCCTGCGCGCCTCTATCGGGCTTCTGGTGGGGCTTTCGGCGCCCTGCGCCATGGCCCAGGCAACGTCCAAGACAGCGGCCGCGCCGATTCGCCAGCCCGTGATCCTGGTGCTGGGAGACTCTCTGAGCGCCGAATATGGCCTGGCACGCGGCACGGGCTGGGTGGCCTTGCTCGAAAAACAGCTGACCCAGGAAAAGCTGGCCGCTACGGTGGTCAACGCCAGCGTGAGTGGAGAGACCACCTCGGGCGGCCGTTCGCGCCTGGCGGCGCTGCTGGCGCAACACAAGCCCAGCCATGTGGTGATTGAACTGGGCGGCAACGATGCCCTGCGGGGATTGCCGCTCAAGAACACGGAAGAGAATCTGACCGCTATGACGCAGGCGGCGCAAAAGGCCGGGGCCAAGGTACTGCTGGTTGGCATGCAGGTGCCACCCAACTATGGCACCGACTACGCCAACAAGTTCGCGGGCCTGTTCACCACAGTGGCCAAGGCCCAGAAGGTGGCCGTGGTGCCCTTCTTTCTGAAGGGGGTGGCCGACGGGCCCGATCCGACCCGCCTGTTCCAGCCTGACCGCATCCACCCTCGCGCCGAGGCGCATCCGCAGATGCTGGCCAATGTGTGGCCGGAACTGAAAAAACTCTTGCGCTGAGGGCTCAGGCGCCGGGAGCGCCTGTGGGCTGGTCCGGGGCCGCAGCATCGCCGTTGGGCTGGCCGTCAGCGGGCTGGTCGTCGCCTTGCGGATCGTCCGGCCTGCGCTGTGTTTTGGACCTCAGCTTCTCTTCCTTTTTTTTCTTTTTGGCGAGTTCGCGCTGGCGTTTTTCGTATCCGTAGTTGGGTGTTGCCAAGGTAATTGCTTCCTGAAGTTGAGACTCACTGTAACAGCATGGGTTTTTCAAGCCCCCGCTGGGGGGCGTTGGAGCGGGATGACCGATGCGCGGTACGCATGCCAGCTTGCAAAGCCCAGAACCGGCCCGGCCACCAGCAGCCCGATGCCCCAGAACCAGAGGGAAAACACCACGATGGTGGTGATGAGTGCGCCCCAGAGCAGCATGACCAGGGGGTTCTCCAGCACCACGCGCATGCTGGTGATACCGGCCGTAAGCGCATCGGTGTCTCGGTCCAGAATCATGGGAATGGACACCACGGAGGTGGAGAACACCAGCGCTGCAAATACGCCGCCCACCACCAGGTACACCGCCACAAAGCTCCAGTTCTGCGGGCTGAAGACCGCCTGCAGCACGCCCGTGGTGGACGGCATGCCGGTGTTGAAGAACACGGCAAACACCACCAACGATGCACGCCCCCACAGCAGCTCCAGCACCACAAGCACCAGCACCAGCATGCCCATGCTGCCCATGTGGCTGTCCCAGCAGGTGAGCGATTCGCTCAGCTCGGGCTTGAGCCCCGCCTCGCGCCGACGGCTGGTGTCGTACAGCCCCATCGCCAAGAAGGGGCCTACCAGCAGGCAGCCACTCGCCAGGGACATGGTGTATTCAGGCCGGGTGCGGAACACCCAGCCCAGCACCAGCGCCATGCACCAGAAGCAAACGCCATAAAACAGGGCAATGCCGGGAGCCGCGCGCACATCCTGCAAGCCCCTGGCCAGCCAACGGAACGGGTCCGCCAACCCCAGGCGCTGCAGGGTCACGGGCTGGGCCACCGAGGTGTCTGGCGCCGGTTGCTGGGCCGGATCGGCAGACGCAGGGAGGGGGTTGGAGGAGTCCGATGGGGTGGCGGTCATTCGGGCAGTTCGTGGAAGTGGCAGCGGGACACCCGCGAACACTCACACTAAGCCAGCCCTCGGCGGTGCGCCACTGAGGAAACTACCACCCCGCGCAAAAAAGCAGGCCTCAGCCTGCCGGGAAGGCGTGCTCCAGGGCCTGCTGCAGATCGTTCCGCAGGTCTTCCACCGCCTCCAGCCCGATCGAAAACCGCACCAGCGTGCCCGGCTTCAAGTGCGCGGGCGGGCGGCTGCGCATGCTCGCGATGTTGTAGGGCACCACCAGGCTCATGGGGCCGCCCCAGCTGTAGCCCAGCTTGAACAGCCGCAGGCCGTCGCAGAACGCATCCACCTGCTTCTGGGTGTAGCGGGCATCAATCATCACGCTGAACAGGCCCGCTGCCAGCCCCGCCCCGCCCTGCCCGGCGCCACACAGTGCCTTCCAATGTGTGTGGCCGGGCGCTCCTTCCAGCGCGGGGTGCAGTACCTGCGCGATGGCGGGCTGCTGCTGCAGCCATCGCGCCAGAGTGCGGGCCGCTTCGTCATGGGCGCGGTAGCGCAGGCCGATGCTGGGCAGTGCGCGCAGCACAGCCTCCGCGTCGTTGGCCCCCACCCCCAAGCCCAGCCGCATGTGGGTGAGCTTGATCTTCATGTGCAGGCCCGGGTCCCGCGTCATGACGCTGCCCATCAGCACATCGCCACCGCCACTGGGGTACTTGGTGAGCGCGTGGGCCGAAATATCGACCCCCAGGCTGCCATCACCTGTGAGGTCAAACGGCGCAAACGCGAGACCCGCGCCCCAGGTGTTGTCCAGCGCCGTGGTCACGCCGTGTGCGCGGCAGATCCGCACCTGCTCGCACAGGTCGGGAAACTCCATACTGACCGAGCCCGGAGCCTCCAGCCACACCAGCCGGGTTGCAGGGGTGATGCGGGCGGCCAGATCGGCTGGGTCGAGCGGATCGTAAAACCCATGGGTGATGCCAAAACGCGCCAGTTCACCATTGGCAAGGTCTTTGCCAGGGCCGTAGGCGTTGTCCGGGATCAGCACTTCGTCGCCGGGCTGAAGCAGGGCCAAGGCCACGTTGGCAATGGCGGCAAGGCCGCTGGGCACCAGCACGCACTGCAGGCCGCCCTCCAGCGCACACAGGCGCTCCTCCAGGATGAACGTGGTGGGCGTGCCGTGCAGCCCATAGGTGTAGCCGCTTTTGTCCTTCCATTCGCGCGAGCGCATGGCCGCGACGTTGGGAAAGATGACGGTGGAGGCCTTGTACACCCCCGGCTGGGGCGCTACGAAACCAGCAGGAGGAACGTAGTCATGGTGGACGATGCGGGTGGCGAGGTCTGTGTCGTGCTCTTTCATGCCGACCATGGTAGCGCGCCGCCAGGGCGTGAACCCGGGCGGCGCGTGGTGTGAAGCGCTGGTAGCGGCGACGGAGCTGATGCCAGCCCGCGCGCTTTAGCTCGCGCTGAGCACCAGCTGATTGTTGACAGAAGTAACGCCGTTCACGGCCTTGGCAATGCCTACGGCGCGCTCGCGAGCCGCCGCAGAGGGTGATGGGCCCTTGAGCGTCACGCGTCCATTGACCGTGTCCACATCAATCTTCACTGCGCTCAGGTCGGGGTCCTTGGCGAGGCTGGCGCTGATCTGTGCGGTGATTTCTGCGTCACTCAGAAAAACCATGCCCTTGTTGGCGGCATCCTTGGCCGAAGATTCTGCATTCGCAGCACCCTGCTCCACCTTCGTCTGAGCGTTCTCCATGGCACTTTCGGCCTTGGCGCGGGCTTCGGCGGCGGCCTGCTCGGTCTTTTCGACGGCGGAATCCAGGCGCTGGCCCGCAGTCGGCTCTTCCTTCTTGCCGCAGGCAGACAGGCCCAAGGCCAGGGCGCTCACGGCCAGGATGGTTGCGATACGGTGTGCAGGACGCTGGGAAATCTTCAGATTGTTCATGCGGAAACTCCTTGCGGTTGAAACATGGCGAGACTGTAAACGCGGGCAGGTGCGCACTAGGTCGGATGCAGCCTAGGCACCTGTAGGACGATGCCGCAAATTGCGCAAAGCTGGCCCGATGCCGAGGCGCGACAATGTACCCATGGCTTTTTCCGCTGCGTCACTCACCCGTTGGTTCCCCTTTTTGTCCTGGCCCCGGCCAGACCGCACCCTGATCAAAGGCGAGTTCTGGGCGGGCATGACGGTGGGCCTGATGCTGGTGCCGCAGGGGGTCGCCTACGCAGCGCTGGCGGGCATGCCGCTGGTGACGGGTATCTATGCCTCGCTGATTCCTGCACTGGTGGCGGTGTTGTTCAGCGCATCGACGCGGCTCGGCGTGGGGCCGACAGCGCTTACCAGCCTGCTGATCGGCGCGTCACTCACAGGCTTGGCCGAGCCGGGCAGCGCGCAATGGGTGGCCATGGCAGCGTGGATCGCTTTGCTGTCGGGCCTGCTGCAGCTGGTCATGGGGATGGCGCGGTTTGGCTGGCTGCTCAATCTTGTGACGTCCCCCGTATTGAGCGGGTTTACCCAGGCAGCGGCGCTACTGATTTTGGGCTCGCAGCTGGCCGCACTCACCGGGTTACGGTCAGACTGGGGGGCGCTGCTGTCAACGCCTTCGACCGGGCTGTTTGACCTCACGGCGGCGGCGTTTGGCCTGGGCAGTCTGGCGCTGCTGATACTGGCCCGCCGCTGGCGGCCGAATTTTCCTGCAGCCATTGTGGTGGTGGGCGCGGCCGGCGCCCTGAGCTGGGCACTGGACTATGCGGACGCTGGCGGAGCCGTTGTGGGCGCGTTGCCCTCGGGTCTGCCGGCCCCGTACTGGCCCGGAGCGCTGCCATGGTCCAGCTTTTCTGCGCTGGTGATGCCGGTGCTGGTCGTCACGCTGGTGAGTTTTTTGGAGACGGCATCCAGCGCCAAGGTAGAAAGCCAGCGGTCTGGCGAGCGCTGGAATGAAAACCAGGACCTCATCGGCCAGGGCCTGGCCAAAATCAGCAGTGGGCTGTTTGGCAGCTTTGCAACCAGCGCCTCGTTCTCGCGCTCGGCCATCAACCTGTATGCGGGCGCCAAAAGCGGCTGGGCCACGCTGTTTGCCATTGCCCTGGTACTCGTGGTGTTGCTATGGCTCACTCCGGCGCTTTACCACGTGCCGCAGTCGGTGCTGGCTGCCGTGGTGGTAACCGCCGTGACCAGTCTCATCAAGCCTGGCATGCTGCTGCGCCTGTGGCGGGTGTCAAGGGTCGAGGCCGTGATCGGCGGCATCACCTTCGCACTGACGCTGGCCACGGCCCCGCGCATGTACTGGGGCGTGCTGGTGGGCTTGCTGATGAACCTGAGCCACTTTCTGTACCAGCGGCTGCACCCCCGCATCATTGAAGTGGGCCTGCACCCGGACGGCAGCCTGCGCGACCGGCACCTGTGGCACCTGCCCGCTCTGGCTCCCCGGCTGCTGGCGCTGCGCATGGATGCCGAGCTGGACTTTGCCTCGGCCAGCGCCCTGGAGCGGCGCGTTACCGAGCACTTGGCCACCCACCCCGATGTGGTGCACCTGTGCCTGATGGCCCAGCCCATCAACCGGATCGACGTGACGGGCGTAGAGACCTTCGCGCAGCTGCTGGCCCTGCTGCAATCACGGGGGGGCACATTGCACCTCAGCGGCCTCAAGCTTCCCGTAGAGCAGGTTCTGCGCCAGGCCGGATTGCTGGAGCCCGGAACGGGCCTCGCGATGTACCGCACCGACGCAGAAGCACTGGTAGCGCTGCAGCAGCTTCCGCAGCCGGTGGAACGGGTGTGATGCTGGAGCCTTTCACCCCCCTTTTCCCAGCACCGCTGCGGGTTTCACCTAGACCTGGGGCGGGGGCCCTTCCCGCTGGCGCACTGGTACACTGCACAAACTCTTTTTGCTCCATTTGTGTCTGACTCTGCGGCCTCTCATCTGGTAGATCTGCGCGACCTTCGCCTGGATACTGCCCACGCGCTGGTGGCTCAGGCTGGCGGCAGCGAAGCAGCGTTGCACCGCGAGGTGCCCTCGCGCTACCTGCAGGGCCTGATCGACGGACTGTGTGAACTCTCCCTCAAAGACCCGCTCACCGGTCTGGCCAACCGCCGGCACTTCCGCGCCGTGCTGGAACGCGAAATCGACCGCGTCACCCGCTCGGGAGAGGCAGCATTGCTGCTGATGCTTGACATTGACCATTTCAAGAAGGTCAACGACACGCATGGCCATCTGGCTGGCGACATCGTGCTGCAGTCGGTGGCGCGCACGCTCAGTGCCTGCGTGCGCCCCATGGACACGCTGGCGCGCTACGGTGGCGAGGAGTTCGCCGTGGTGCTCCCCGCATGCCAGGCCGGCTTTGGCAGCGTGGTGGCCGAACGTATCCGGCGTGCCGTTGCCAACACACCCATCAAGGTCTCGGGCTCGGTGGAACTCCACGTCACGGTGAGCATTGGCGGCGCCTTTGCCTTGCAGTGGATCCGCTCCACCACTTTGCTGTGGACCGACCGCGCCGACCACCAGCTCTACCAGGCCAAGGCGGCAGGCCGCAACCGCGTCAGCATTGAGGAGCAACCCGACAGCACTGTCAGTGCCGAAGAGAAAAGCCTGTTGTTTGGCCCGCTCTACACCCCCTCGGGTTGGGGCGACCTGCCTCCGGTGGACCCCAACCCAACAGGCAGCGCCTACTGAAAGTTAGAAGATGAGCGACGCGCTGTCCCCTCCCCCACCCACATCGCCAGCGGCTCCTGCTAGCGCCGCCTCACCCTCGCACTCTGCAACGGGTGCCCGCATCATTGCCATCACCAGCGGCAAAGGCGGGGTCGGCAAGACCTTTGTGTCGGCCAACCTGGCTGCGGCCCTCACCCGCCGTGGCCAGCGCGTGCTGGTGCTCGACGCCGACCTGGGCCTGGCCAACCTGGACGTGGTGCTGAATCTGCACCCCAAGATCACCCTACACGACGTCTTCACCGGCAAGGCCACGCTCGAAGAGGCCGTGATCCAGGCCCCGGGTGGCTTCAACGTGCTGCTGGCAGGCTCGGGCATGGTCGAGTATTCGCGCCTCACGCCCGAGGTGCGCAATCAATTCCTGAGCGTGATCCAGGCGCTCACGCCCCAGTACGACGTGGTGCTGCTGGACACCGGCGCCGGCATTTCCGACGTGGTGCTGTTTTCCATTTCGCTGGCGTCCGAGGTGCTCATCGTGGCCACGCCCGAACCCACCTCGCTGACCGACGCCTACGCCGCCATCAAGGTGCTGGCCATGCAGCAAAAGCGCCAGCATGTGCGCATGGTCATCAACCAGGCCGCGCGTCCAGGCGACGGCCGTGCCATCACCAGCCAGCTGCAGCAGGTGCTGGACCGCTTTGTCACCACTGAATCCGGTCGCCCGATGCGCTTGATCCACATGGGCGACATCCCGGCCGATCCCTCGGTACGCGACGCGGTCATGCGCCGCCAGTTGTTGCTGCTGCAAACCCCGGGCTGCCCTGCGGCCCTGGCGATTGCCCAGTTGGCCAACAAGATCGAAACCACGCTGCTGACCCCGGCCGCCTGAGACGCCCGCAGGCGCCACAGCCCGGCAGCAGCGCGGTGCCCTCCCCCCGCTGGCCTCAGCGAGTTGCCTTGACCGAAGTGAAAGCGCGCCCCTCGCTGCGCTCATTTGATTTGCCGTGAACCCCATCGACACCGTCCTGAACATCTCCTGCTACAAGTTCGTGCCTTTGCCCGATGCGGCGGCCCTTCGCGAGCTGCTGCATGCGCGCGCCACGGCGGCGGGACTCAAGGGCACCATCCTTCTGGCCGAGGAAGGCATCAACTTCTTTCTGGCGGGCGCGGCCGAGGCCGTGCGCGGGTTTGTCGATGCGCTGCGCACCGATGCCCGTTTTGCCGATCTGGAGCCCAAGGAAAGCTGGTCGGCCACGGTGCCGTTTCGCAAGATGCTGGTCAAGGTCAAGCGCGAGATCATCCGTATGGACCACCCCACCATCCGCCCCGCCCAGGGCCGCGCGCCCTCGGTGGACCCGGCCACCCTGCGACGCTGGCTGGCGCAGGGCCATGACGATGAGGGGCGCGAAGTGGTCACGCTGGACACCCGCAACGCCTTCGAGGTGGACGCTGGCACCTTCGACAACGCCATCGACTGGCGCATCGACAAGTTCACCGAATTCCCGCCAGCCCTGCGCGCGCACAAGACCGAGCTGCAGGACAAGACCGTGGTGAGCTTCTGCACCGGAGGCATCCGGTGCGAGAAGGCCGCGATCCTGATGCGCGAAGAAGGCCTCTCGCATGTCTACCAGCTCGAAGGCGGCATCCTCAAATACTTTGAACTGACCGATGGCGCGCACTACCACGGCGGCTGTTTTGTGTTCGATGAACGCAGGGTGCTGGCGGCAGACCTGTCTACCGACCCCTTACCCACCGACAGCGAAAACGCTATCAATAAGTGAGCTTATAGAGCTCATCCATCAAGCGCTAGATGCCAATTTTGCTTGAAATTTCAGGCATTCAAAGCCAACAATTTGGCCAAGTCAGGCCTTGAAGCGGCGCTCTGGCAGCGGAATCCACTCCACCTCCCCCGGCACCTGCCCCATGGCCTGGGCATCCCAGTCAGCGGCAGCCCGCACGATGCGGTCCTTGCGACTGGAGACAAAGTTCCACCACATGTGGCGCGGCGCATCCAGCGCGTCACCACCGATCACCATCAACCGCACCGGGGTATCACCTGCAGCAAGGTGTGTGGCCTGCCCGGGCTCCGCCACTGCCAGAAGCTGCGCAGCCACGGTGTCCCCGTTGAGCTGGACCGGAGCATCCACGGTATAGACCGCCATCTCGGGCACCAGCGCCGGAATCTCCAACGTGGCACCGGCGGGCAACTGGACATCCAGGTACAGCGTGCGCGAATAGGTGGCAACAGGAGAGGTCTGCCCAAAGGCTTCCCCAATCAGCACCCGCACGGTGGCATCTCCCACCTGCACTTGCGGAATGGCAGCGGCAGGCGTGTGCACAAACGAAGGCTCTGTTTCTTCATGGGCCACCGGCAAAGCTGCCCACAGCTGAATGCCATGGTTCACGTAGGCCTGGTTTGCGAGACTCTCCGGGCGGCGCTCGGAATGCGCGATGCCTCGCCCCGCCGTCATCCAGTTGATGGCACCGGGCTCAATCTGTTGCACATAGCCCAGGCTGTCGCGGTGCATGATGGCGCCGGAGAACAGGTAGGTCACGGTGGCCAGGCCGATGTGGGGGTGAGGCCGCACATCGTGGCCCGCATCGGGCTCCACCGTCACCGGCCCGAAGTGGTCAAAAAACAGGAAGGGTCCCACCGCCTGGCGCTGCACGGCGGGCAGCAGGCGCCGTACCGTGAAGCCACCACCCAGGTCCTTGGCTTGGCCCGACAGACGCAGGGAAGCGTTCATGACAGCACTCCCATCGCTTCAACGGTAGAGACAAGGTCAAAAAGGTGATTCATGGGGTGGCTCCTTGAGGGCTGGACAACAACGCCGCCAGCCTACCAGCTTCAGCGGTTCAGCTGCCCAGCTTGGCAGCCATCTCTGCCACACGCTGGCCAAACTGCTTGCCGGTTTCCAGGTCGCCAGGGAACATCTCGGCGGCCGAGGCGTCCGATGGCGACTGCGCCATGGCGCCACTGAAGGAGCCGATCCAGTTCACATCGTTGCGCGTGGCGGCCTTGGAGTTGGCGGGCATCATGCCGTTGCCCACCCACAGACCGCCGTGCTGCATGGCCAGGTGGAACATGTAGTCCAGCGTGATCTGCTTGTCGCCATTGGTGCTGGCGCTGTTGGTAAAGCCTGCGAACAGCTTGTCCTTCCAGGCCTGGCTGAACCAGGGCTTGGACGAGGCGTCGGCAAACTTCTTGAACTGCCAGCTGGGGCCGGCCATGTAAGTGGGCGAGCCAAAGATGATGGCGCTGGCAGCGGCCAGCGTTTCCCAGCCGCCTTCGGGCAGGTTGCCCTCGGCATCGATGGCGATCAACTGGGCGCCAGCGCCCTCTGCCACGGCCTGCGCCAGGCGCTGTGTGTGACCGTAACCCGAGTGGTAAACAACTGCGATGTGTGCCATGAGAAAACTCCTGTTGAAACGAGGGGGACAAGGAAAGCGAGAACGGCGGAAGAACGGATTGAATGCTGGAAACCACAGCCCTGCGGTCAGCAGGCCTTTTGAGGGGATCGCTCAGCGGCCCGACTGGCGCGCATCCAGGCTCCAGCCGCCTGCGCCAAACGCTGCCAGTGCCAGCAGGCCGCCGGTCACGCCCACGTTCTTGAAGAACATGAGCTGCTGCATCATTTGCTTGTCAGCGGGCAGGTCCCAGAACGCATGAAAGAAGAAGCTGGCCACCAGCGTGAAGAATGCCAGCGCGAGCGCTGCCAGACGCGTGCCAAAGCCGAAGATCAGCGCCAGGCTGCCCAGCACCTCGACCGCAGCGGCCACGGCGGCGGCCACGGTGGGCATGGGCAGGCCTACCGACGTGATGTAACCGACAGTGCCAGCAAAGCCGGTGAGCTTGCTGATGCCCGCAGGCAGAAACAGGGCGGCCAGCAACAGGCGCGATGCGAGAGCCAGGGGGTTTTGCAGGGATGTGAACATGGTGAAGAACTCCGGGTGAAAGTGGGTTGAAGAATGAACGTCGAATGTCAGGCGGCCAGATCAAACACCAGCACCTCGGCGTCGTGGCCATCGGTCAACGACAAGGTGGTTTCCTTTTCCATCAGCAGCGCATCGCCGCCCGACAGGGCTAGCCCATTGGCGCTGAGTGCACCGCGCACCAAGTGCACATAGGTCTTGCGGGCGGGGTTCAGCGCCAGCGTGGCGGATTCAGCGCCATCCAGCAAGCCTGCGTACAGGGCCGCATCGGCATGGATCTTGACCGAGCCCTGGGCGCCGTCGGGCGATGCCACCAGGCGCAGGGCGCCGCGCTTTTCAGCCTCGGCAAAGGTCTTTTGCTCGTAGCTCGGCGGGATGCCGCGCACATTGGGCTCGATCCAGATCTGCAGGAAGTGCGTGGTCTGGCCCGCTGCGTGATTGAACTCGCTGTGCTGCACACCGGTGCCTGCACTCATGCGCTGCACATCACCGGGCGGAATGCCCTTGATGTTGCCCATGCTGTCCTTGTGGGCCAGTTCGCCCGACAGCACATAGCTGATGATTTCCATGTCGCGGTGGCCATGGGTGCCAAACCCGGTGCCCGGGGCGATGCGGTCTTCGTTGATGACCCGCAGGTTGCCAAAGCCCATGTGGGCAGGGTCGTAGTACCCGGCAAACGAGAAGCTGTGGAAGGAATTGAGCCAGCCATGGTCGGCGTGGCCTCGGTCTTGCGATTTACGAACAGTCAGCATGTGAGTGCTCCTTTCAAGACTCGACTGTAGGACTGCAGTGCGCCCTGCAGGGGCAGATGAATTGATGGCAATGTTCAAATAATCTGAATTAACATGGCACCACCATGCAAAACGCACGCGATGTCCTGACCCCCGATGCGCTGACCATGCTGCAGGTGATTGCCGAGGCGGGCAGCTTTGCTGCCGCCGCCCGGCAATTGGGCCTGGTGCCCAGCGCCCTCACCTACCGCGTGCGGCAGATTGAAGACGCGCTCGACGTGCTGCTGTTTGACCGCAGTGCGCGCCAGGCCCGCCCCACGGAGGCCGGAGTGGAGCTGTTGCGCGAAGGCGCGCGCCTGTTGCAGGACATTGACGCCGTGGCCCACCGCGTGCGCCGCGTGGCCACGGGCTGGGAGCCGCAGCTCACGCTGTCCATCGACGGCATCATTTCGCCCCACACCATGCTGGAGCTGGTGGATGCGTTTTACGCCATGAAACCCCCGACGCGGCTGAAGTTGCGCGACGGCATCATGACCGGCACGCTGGAGGCGTTGACCTCCGGCCGGGCCGACCTGGCCATCGGCGTATCCGTGGCGGGCAACAACGTGGCGGGCCTGCAGCAGGGCACGCTGGGCGATGTATTGTTCATCTACGTAGTAGCGCCCCACCACCCGCTTGCGGCGGCTGCCGAACCGATCTCAGACGCCACCTTGCTGGAACACCGGGCCGTGGCCGTGGCTGATTCGGCCACACGTGGCGGCGCCACCATGGGCCTGCTCGGTGGGCAGGACGTGCTGACGGTGGACACCATGCAGGCCAAGGTGCGCGTGCAGCTGCGTGGCCTGGGCGGCGGTTTTCTGCCCGAGCCCATGGTGCGCCCCTACCTGGAGGCCGGCCGCCTGGTCGAGCGCCGCGTGGCCCGCCCGGAACGCAACGTGCGTGTGCACTACGCCTGGGGCGGCCCGGGCTTCACCGCACCAGGCCGCGCGCTGCAATGGTGGCTGAACCAGCTGCAAAGCCCCACCACACGCCGCGCTCTGCTGGAAAACCACCATCATTTCTGATCCCGATCAAGTCCCGACAGGGTGATACCGCGTGTAGAGTGGTTCCTGTTGGTTTTGTATTGCATCTCGCTTGCCGACCGTCACCGAAAGGCCTCCCATGAGCAAACCCGATCCTCTTCCCGCCAAACGGCTCCGACGCAACACTGCACTGGCAACCCCCCCCGTTGCAGCCCCCGCAGCCCCCACCACGTTCTCTGGCAAACCCCAGCGCCACTTCGCCATCATCGGCGCTGGCATGGCTGGTATTGCCTGTGCACGCACCCTGGTGCAGGCCGGGCACCGCGTGACGGTGTTCGAGAAATCCTCCCAGGCGGGCGGCCGCACTGCCACCATCGACACCCCTTTTGGCAACTTTGATGCGGGTGCCCAGTACTTCACCGTGCGCGACCCGCGTTTTGCCCGCGCCATCGACACCGTGCCCGGCATCTGCAAGCGCTGGAGCGCCAATTCCGTGCAGGTGCTGGACGCCGCAGGCCGTGTGGCCGCTGCGGGCCTGCCCCACCGCGAAGCACACTGGGTGGCCAGCCCAGGCATGCAGTCCCTGGTGGGCGCCTGGGCCGAGCCGCTGCTCAAGGCCGGCCAGCTCATCACCCACACCCGCGTCACCTCCATTGAGCCCGATTCGTTGAACGCCCCTGGCTGGCAACTGCGCACCGAAGGGCCTGCGGGCAGCCAGCACGTCTATGCCGGTTTCGACGCTGTGCTGCTGGCCCAGCCTTCGGTGCCCGCCCAGGCCCTGCTGGCCAGCTCGGCGGTGGACACCCCGCTGACCGACGCCCTGTCCAAGGTGGCCATTGCCCCCTGCTGGACACTGATGCTGGCCTACCCGCAGGCCGTGCGCCCCGGCCTGACCACGCTGGGCCCGCAGTGGAATGCGGCACGCAGCACACACCACCGCATCGCCTGGCTGGCGCGCGAGTCGTCCAAGCCCGGCCGCAATGTGGTCGAACGCTGGACGGTGCAGGCCAGCCCCGCCTGGTCTGCCGAACACCTCGAAGACGACGAAGCCCGCGTGCAGGCCAAGCTCATCAAGGCCTTTGCCGAAGTCACGGGCATTCGTGCCGCCCCCGCCCATGCGGACACACGCCGCTGGCGCTATGCCCAGACCACCCACCCGCTGGGCAAGAGCCACCTGTGGGACAAATCCATGGGCCTGGGTGCATGTGGTGACTGGTGCCTGGGGCACCGGGTTGAAGACGCCTTCGTGTCGGGACTGGAACTGGCACTTGCCGTGGCATGACGGCCGAGGTGGGCGCTGCACGGCGCTACGTGGGCCGGTTTGCCCCTTCGCCCACGGGGCCGCTGCATGCGGGCTCCCTGGTAGCGGCCCTCGCCAGCTGGCTGGACGCGCGGGCACACCGGGGCCAGTGGCTTGTTCGCATTGAAGATGTGGACACACCCCGCTGCGTGCCGGGGGCGGACCGGCTCATCCTGCAACAGCTGGCCAGCTGCGGCATGGTGCCCGACGCTCCCCCCCAATGGCAGTCCACCCGCAGCCCGCTCTACCAGCGGGCGCTGGACCAATTGGTAGCCCAAGGCCACGCCTACCCCTGCGCCTGCTCGCGCAAGGACATCGAAGACGCCCATGCCGCCCAGGGCCACACGCGTGAGCGCCATGCCGCGCTGCCTTACCCAGGCACCTGTCGCCACGGGCTGCAGGGCCGCGCCGGGCGCGCATGGCGGTTCAATGTCACAGATTTCAAGCAAAAACAGGCCCTGGCGCTTGATGGCAAAGCGCCAGTAGCTGCAAAAATCATAGCAAATCATCTCCTGCAGTGGGAGGACCGCCGCCTGGGTCTGCAGCAGCAGGACGTGGAACAAGCGGTGGGTGATTTCATCCTGCGCCGGGCCGACGGGCTCTGGGCCTACCAGCTCGCCGTGGTGGTGGACGACGCCGACCAGGGCGTCACCGATGTGGTGCGCGGCGAAGACCTGGCCGACAACACCCCGCGCCAGATCTTGCTGCAGCAGGCCCTGGGCGTGCCCACGCCCCGCTACCTGCACACCCCGCTGGTGTGTGGCGACAACGGCGAAAAACTCTCCAAGCAGAACGGCGCCCGCGCGCTGGACCTGTCCCACCCGCTGCAGGCTCTGAACGATGCCGCGCGGGTGCTGGGCCTGCCATCGCTGCCTGCCCCGCACAGCCCTGGCATCTCTGACGCACTGACCCTGTGGGTCGCCGCGTGGCGACGAAACTACAATGGCGCACCGTGACCGAACTGACCCCTACCGCTTCCGCCCCCACCGCTGCGCCCGCTGCAGCCCCCGCGACGACATCTGGCGGGGTTCCCGCTGGCGTGACCCACCCCAAGACCATCAAAAGCTTTGTGCGCCGTGCTGGCCGCACCACCACGGGCCAGGCCAAGGCCTTTGAAGACTTCGGCCCCCGCTTTGTCCTGCCGTATGCCCCGGCGCCGCTCGACGCCGCTTCGGCCTTTGGCCGCACGGCACCGCTGATTCTCGAAATTGGCTTTGGCATGGGCGAGGCCACGGCCCACATCGCCCGCGTGCGCCCCGATGACAACTTCCTGTGCTGCGAGGTGCACGAGCCGGGGGTGGGCGCACTGCTCAAGCGCATTGGCGAACAGGAGCTGACCAACATCCGCATCCTGCAGCACGACGCCGTGGAGGTCATCGACCACATGCTGCCCGAGGGCAGCCTGGACGGTGTGCACATCTTCTTTCCCGACCCCTGGCACAAGACCAAACACAACAAGCGCCGCCTGATTCAGGGCCCGCTGGTGGCCAAGCTGGCGGCCCGCCTCAAGCCCGGTGGCTACCTGCACTGCGCGACCGACTGGCAGCCCTATGCCGAGCAGATGCTGCAGGTGCTGGGCGCCGAACCCCTGTTGCAGAACACCGCCACGGACTTTGCTCCGCAGCCCGACTATCGGCCCCTGACCAAGTTCGAGAACCGGGGCCTGCGGCTGGGGCATGGCGTGTGGGATGTTGTGTTCGTGCGACGACATTGACAAGCTGTGCCTAGTGCTCCACCGTACATCCCAATGAAGCCCATTCTCCAGAACCTGGTGGAAATGACTGGCCACCGCGACCACTTGCGGTTGGAGGTGTCGGTGCTGTCCACGCTGCAAACGCTCAGTGGCATCGTTGAAGTGCGCGCGCTGGAGCTTTTCACCGTTGACGGCGTGGCCCATGTACGCCCCCGTTCCTGGGTTGAGGACGGACAGCTCGTCTCGACCGATTCCGAAGCCGCCGCAGACCCTCGCCGCGAAACGCTGGAAAAATACCCCGCACTTCGCGATTGCGTAGCCAGCCAGGGGGACAGCGCCCTCGCATCGCCCCGCAGGGGGCGCCATGTGCTCTGGCTGCCGGTGTGGATGCATGACAAGGTCACCACCTGTCTGGAGATCACGCAGTCGCGCGCGTTCTCGGCGCACAAGCTGGAAGTGCTCAAGGGCGTGTTCCAGGTCTACCAGAACTACCAGAGCCTGCTGGACTACAGCGAACGCGACGCCCTCACCGGCCTGTTCAACCGCAAGACCTTCGATGAGCAGTTCTCGCGCCATGCGCTCAATGGCCTTTCCAGTGGCCGCCCGGGCACTGTTACCGAATCTCTTCCCCCCGAAGAAGGCTCACAGCCCGGCGAGCCCGTGCAGCAATGGCTGGCGGTGGTGGATATCGATCACTTCAAGCAGGTCAACGACCGCTTTGGCCACCTGTATGGCGACGAAGTGCTGATCCTGATTGCCAACATCCTGCGCAGCTCGTTTCGCAGCCACGACCGCATCTTCCGCTTTGGCGGCGAAGAATTCGTGGTGCTGCTGCGCTCCACCACGCTCAGCACCGCCCACAAGGTGTTCAACCGCTTCCGGCTTGCGGTGCAGGAATACAACTTCCCGCAGGTGGGCCAGGTCACGGTGAGCCTGGGTTTTGTGAGCACCATGCAGGGTTCGCCCGTGGAGATACTGGGGCAGGCCGACCAGGCGCTGTATTACGCCAAAGAGCACGGACGCAACCAGGTCTGCTTTTATGACGACCTGGTGGCCAGCGGCCAGCTGGCCGCCAAGGTGGCCAACGACGACGTCGAGCTGTTCTGAAGCTACCCAGGCGGAGCGAAAGGGCACCAATGCCCGCCTCCAGCTCATTGGCTCATTGGCTCATTGGCTCATTGGCTCATTGGCTCATTGGCTCATTGGCTCATTGGCTCATTGGCTCATTGGCTCATTGGCTCAACGACTCCAGGATCGCCTCCACATCCACTGCGTCCCGCTGCGCAGCAGGCAAGAACTGCTCCGCATACTCACGCCAGACCCCGCTGCGCAGGAAGAAGCGGAACACCTCGGCATCGATATGGCGTTCGCGCACCATGTGGCCCATGATCTTGAGCGATTCCGACAAAGTCTTGGGCGGCTTGTAGGGCCGGTCTGCCGCCGTCAAGGCCTCGAAGATATCGGCCAGTGTCATCACCCTGTCTGCCAGCGTCAGCTCTGAAGCCTTCAGGCGCCGGGGGTAGCCCGTACCGTCCAGTTTTTCATGGTGCGAGCCCGCAATCGACGGTACGCGCGCCAGATGCGGCGGGAACGGCAGGCCGCTGAGCATGACGATGGTCTGCACGATGTGATCGTTGATCTTGAAACGGTCTTCTGCAGTGAGCGTGCCGCGCTGGATCGACAGATTGTGCAGCTCGCCGAGGTGGGCTTGTTGCGGTGGCAGCACCATGTCAAAGCTCCACAGGTTGGCCGGGTTGCCAACCTCCACCGGCGGTTTGCGGGCACCCCAGGGCACGATGTGTTCAGGCCGGTCTGACAGCAGGGGCTCATTGGCGGGCAAGGGGCGCGTCGGCACATTCGCCAGCCGCCCCAATTCGGCTGCTGACAAGCCCAGCCGGTCATCAAAATGCCGCTGCCACACCTGGCGCCCGATGGTGGCCAGCCGCTTGATGTCGGCATCGGCCATGAACTCGCCGCCCACATTGCTGCGGGCCACAAAGGCAAATTCTTCCTGCAGGCGGTCGCGCTGCTGCAAAAGCTCGCGCTGCAGTCGCACCGGGTCCACGCCGGACACGTGCTGCTTCCAGTAGTCCAGTTCCGCGTCGCGCCACAGCACCTCAAAGCGCATGCGCACCTCATGGATGCGGTTGTAGAGCGCCTCCAGCTTGGTCGCCTTGTCGATGATGTGCTCGGGGCTGGTGACCTTGCCACAGTCGTGCAGCCACGCGCCCAGGCGGAATTCGTAGCGCTCGGCATCCGTCATGGCGACGTGGGCAAATGGACCTTCCTCGGCCTCGCACAGGCGCTGCATCAGGGATTCCGCCAACTGGGGCACCCGCTCGCAGTGGCCGCCGGTGTAAGGGCTCTTGGCGTCGATCGCGTCCGCCAGCAGGCGGATGACGGCATCGAACAGCTTCTTTTGCCCTTCGATCAAACTGCGCGTCTCGATGGCGACCGACAACGTGCCCGAGAGTTTCTCGACAAACGCCCGGAAGTGGACATCGTCCTGCTGCTGGTCCGCACGGTAGCGCAGCACCAGCAGGCCCAGCGGTTGGCCATCGCGCGTGCGTAGCTGCACGCGCAGCACGCGCTGGGGCGTGGCCTGGTCGTCATCAGGGTGCTGGTCGCCGTCGTGCGGCTCGGCAGGGTTGATGAAAAACACCATGGGCAGGTGCTCCGGGTAGAGCGACTGGTGCTCAGGATCTTCGCAATACCTTGCCGTGCGCAGCAGGCCCGCGCGCTGAGCCTCTACCAGGTACACCGCACCGCCGGTGCAGCTGGTGGCGCGCACCAGCTCGTAGAGCACGCTCGACAGCATGAGGTCCAGGCGCGACTCGGCGCTGATGTGGTGCGTGATGTGCAGGAACTCCTGGATGGTGTCGGACATGCGGTCCATCACCTGACCCAGTGCGCGCACCTCGCGCACGCGCGACATGTGGTGTTGTGTCGGCCGCCGGAAATCAAACCGTGCCAAGGCCTGCGCCTGCGTGGCCAGCCCCGACAGGCTGCGCCCCACACGCCTCCCGGCCAACCACCCAAAAGGCAGCATCAGCGCGATGAGCCCCAGGGACAGCCATACCTGGCGCTGCAAGTTTTGGTTCACATCCGCCAGCAGTTCCCGGGTGGGAATGGCCATCAGGATGTGCAGCCCCTCCCAGCGCTGCGACTTGAGTGACATGACCTTGGCCAGCCACTCCTCGCCACCTGCCACAAAGCGGCGCGAAGGCCCCTCTTTCATGTCCAAGCTGTGCAGGGCCTGCAGGCTTGGCACCCCCAGGCCGTCGAGTGTGCGCAGCTTGAGGCTGGGCTGGTCGCCATCCTCACGCACCAGCACGCGGGACATGTCCGGGTAGGCCAGCACGCGCTGGTCCTGGTCCACCACAGCGATCTCGGTGCGCGGCATCAGCCGCAGCTCGCCGATCTCGCGGCCCAGGTCGGTGAGCGCAACATCCAGGCCGATCACAGCACGGCCGTCTTCGCTGGGCTGGCTCAGCGTAACGCCGACCTCCTGCGTGGTGAAAAACACATAGGGGGCAGTGAGGACCTGCGTGTTTTTCTCAGCCGCCTCGGCATACCACGGGCGGGACCGGGGGTCATAGCGGTAGCCGGGACGCACGGAGGAATCGATGAGACGCAGCTGTGCGTCGTAATAGTTCCAGCGCCCCACCAGGCCCATCAGACCCGCCGCGCTGCGCTCCCGCGCCATCGACTGCACCAGGAATGCAGCCTCCGCAGGCGCCTGAAGCCGTGCCCGCAGCGCAGCGTTGCGCAGCGGACGCATGAGCAAAAACTGCCCGTCGGAATACCCGATGAAGACCGCCGACAGCAAAGCGTTCTGCTCCAGCAGGCGCACAAACACCGGCAGGCGGCGCAGCCGCGCCTGGAGGGTGGTGGCCGAAGCAATGGGATCAAACGCCAGCAGCCGCAGCGTGGCATCCGCCGGGTCGACGATATGGTGCACCCGCTCGCTGATCAACAGGCTGATGTGCTGCGCACTGTCGTCCGACGCCGCGATGATGGCCTGCCGCGCGCTGGTGCCTACCTGGTAGACCAAGAGCACCGTGAGCAGCAGCATGGCAGATACCACCACCGAGGCAATCACCACCTCGAACGGAACGGTGATGCGCCGCCACCAGGGCAGTTCGGCCCCTCCCGAATCAGGCGAACCGGAACGGGTGCCGTGGGCGGGCACCGGCTCTTGCGGACTTTCGCGCAGGGGGTCCATGCGCTTGAATGTAGGGGGAAAGCCGGTTTTCCGTCACCCTATTTTTGGCAGAAATGGCTGCCACACCACAGCGGCTGGTGCCGCTATGGTGACCGGTACATCAGCCCAGTTGCTGCGTGACCCAGCCTGTCACCGAAGCCAGCGCCGCCGGCAGCTTGGAGGCATCGGTGCCGCCGGCCATGGCCATGTCGGGCTTGCCGCCGCCTTTGCCACCCACTTGCTGGGCCACAAAGTTGACCAGCTCGCCGGCCTTGACCTTGCCCACGCTGTCGGCCGTCACGCCTGCAGCGATCTGCACCTTGTCGCCATCCACGGCGGCCAGCACGATGGCAGCGGTCTTGAGCTTGTCCTTGAGCTTGTCCATGGTGTCGCGCAGGGTCTTGGCGTCGGCACCCGGCAGCGCGGCAGCCAGAACCTTGAGGCCCTTCACATCCACGGCCTGATTCACCAACTCGTCGCCCTGGCTGGAGGCCAGCTTACCCTTCAAGGCAGCCACTTCCTTTTCGAGCGCGCGGGCGTTGTCCAGCGCCTGGCTGATGCGGCCGTTGAGCTCGGCCACCGGCGCCTTGAGCGTGCTGGCGGCCTGGTTTACGGTGTCTTCCAGGTTCTGCAAGTACGCCAGTGCGTTGGCGCCGGTCACGGCCTCAATGCGGCGGATGCCAGCAGCCACCCCGCCCTCGCCCACCACCTTGAACAGGCCGATGTCGCCCGTGCGCTGCACGTGCGTGCCGCCGCACAGTTCACGGCTGGTGCCGATGTCCAGCACGCGCACGGTTTCGCCGTACTTCTCGCCAAACAGCATCATGGCGCCGGTCTTCTGGGCCGACTCGATGTCCATCACGCGCGCTTGCGTGGGCTGGTTGGCCAGGATTTCTTCGTTCACGCGGCGCTCAATCTCGCGGATCTCGGCCGCCGTCACGGCTCCGTTGTGCGTGAAGTCAAAACGCGTGCGGTCGGCATTGACCAAGCTACCCTTTTGCTGCACATGGCTGCCCAGCACTTCGCGCAGGGCCTTGTGCATGATGTGCGTGACCGAGTGGTTGCGCATGGTGGCAGCGCGCACGGCGGTGTTGACCTGGGCCTGCACGGTGTCGCCCACGTTCAGCGTGCCCTCTTCGAGCGTGCCGTGGTGGCCAAACACATCGGCTTTGATCTTGAGCGTGTCACCCACCGCAAAGCGTGCCGACCCGCTGGTGATGACACCTTCGTCGCCCACCTGGCCGCCGCTTTCGGCATAGAACGGGGTGGTGTCCAGCACCACCACACCGTTTTGGCCGGCTTTCAGGGCCGCAGCGCTTGTTCCATCTACATAGATTGCTACGATTTTTGCAGTCTCTGCGAGCTGTTCGTAGCCCGTGAACTGGTTGGCGGCACCGGTGTACTCCAGCGCCTTGTCCATCTTGAACTTGCCGGCCGCGCGGGCCTGGGCCTTCTGCTTTTCCATGGCGGTCTTGAAGCCGGCCTCGTCCACTTCCACGTCGCGCTCGCGGCAGACGTCATTGGTCAGGTCGAGCGGGAAGCCGTAGGTGTCGTGCAGCTTGAAGGCCACGTCGCCGGGCAGCACCTTGGCACCGCCGTCCAGGGTAGCGTCCAGGATTTCCATGCCGTTGGCCAGCGTCTCGAAGAAGCGCTCTTCTTCCACCTTGAGCACCTCGGTGATGCGCTGTTCCTGCTCGCGCAGGGATGGGTAAGCATCGCCCATCAGGCGCACCAGGTCGGCCACCAGCTTGTGGAAGAACGGCGTCTTCTTGCCCAGCTTGTAGCCGTGGCGGATGGCCCGGCGCACGATGCGGCGCTGCACGTAGCCACGGCCTTCGTTGCTGGGGATCACACCGTCGCTCACCAAAAACGCTGTGGCGCGGATGTGGTCAGCGATCACGCGCAGGCTCTTGTTGTTCAGGTCCGTCACGCCGGTCTCACGGCCAGCGGCCTTGATGAGCGCGTCGAACAGGTCGATCTCGTAGTTGCTGTGCACGTGCTGCAGGATGGCGGCCAGGCGCTCCAGGCCCATGCCCGTGTCCACGCAGGGCGCGGGCAGCGGCGTGACGGCCCCGGTTTCGTCCATGTTGAACTGCATGAACACGTTGTTCCAGATCTCGATGAAGCGGTCGCCGTCTTCATCGGGGCTGCCGGGAGGGCCACCCGCAATGTGCGGGCCATGGTCGTAGAAGATTTCGCTGCAGGGGCCGCAGGGGCCGGTGTCGGCCATCATCCAGAAGTTGTCGGACTTGTAGCGGCCGCCCTTGTTGTCGCCAATGCGGATCACGCGCTCGGGTGGCAGGCCGATTTCCTTGGTCCAGATGTCGTAGGCCTCGTCGTCTTCCTGGTAGACCGTGGCCAGCAGGCGTTCTGGCGGCAGCTTGTAGACCTCGGTCAGCAGCTCCCAGGCCCACTTGAGCGATTCGCGCTTGAAGTAGTCGCCAAACGACCAGTTGCCTAGCATTTCAAAGAAGGTGTGGTGGCGCGCTGTGTAGCCCACGTTTTCCAGGTCGTTGTGCTTGCCGCCCGCACGCAGGCAGGCCTGCACGGACACCGCCCGGTTGTACGAGCGCTTGTCGGTGCCCAGGAACACGTCCTTGAACTGCACCATGCCCGAGTTGGTGAACATCAGCGTGGGATCGTTGCCGGGCACCAGGGGGCTCGACGGCACCACGGTGTGGCCCTTGGAGACGAAGAAGTCCAGGAAGGACTTGCGGATGTCAGCGACAGAAAAAGTGGGAGTGCTCATGGTGTTGTGGAGTGGTTGCACGCAGCAGGCAGGCCGCAGGACCCGCGCCTGCGCGCTGCCTGTCGCTGCCCCTATGGGGACCAACCTTTCATTATAGGTTTGCAGTCTGGCGGTCCGTGGCGGGAGGGCGACAGGGCGGGGATAGACGCCTCCACTCCATGCGCCAACGGATGCGGAAAAATCCGCTTGCGCGCTTTAAATATCTTGTTAATATATTAATAACTGCAACCCTCCCACTCATCCAAGGAGCCCCTCGTGAACCCACAACCCCGCTGGCAAGGCATCTTCCCCGCCATCACCACCAAGTTCCACGCCGACGAGTCCATCGACGCCGAGGGCACAGCCCGCCACATCGACTTCCAGATCCGCAACGGCATCCACGGGCTGGTCACCTGCGGTTCTCTCGGCGAAGCCAGCACCCTCACGCTGGAGGAAAAGCTCCAGGTCGCCAAGATCGCCCTCGAAGCCGCTGACGGCCGCGTACCAGTGCTCGCCAACGTGTCCGAAACAAGCACCCGCGAGGCCCTGCGCTACATCGACGGCGGCAACAAGCTCGGTGTGGCGGGCTACATGGTCATGCCCTCGGTGATCTACGTGGCCGACGCCCGCGAGGCCATGGCCAACGTGCGCGCCATGGCCGAAGCCGCCCAGCGCCCCCTGATGGTCTACAACAACCCTGTGGCCTACCGCGTGGACCTGAAACCCGAGCACATGGTGGAGCTGGCCGACTGCGAGTGGATCGCCGCCATCAAGGAAAGCACCGGCGACATCCGCCGCATCACCGACCTGCGCAACACTGTGGGCGACCGCTACCAGCTCTTCCTGGGCGTGGACGACCTGGCTTACGAAGGCCTGGCCCTGGGATGCGACGGCCTGCTGGCTGGCGTGGGCTGCGCCTTCCCGCGCGAAACCGTGGCGCTGTACGACCTGATGAAAGCGGGCAAATTTGCCGAGGCGCTGCCGCTCTACCAGTGGATGACGCCCATGCTGCACCTGGATGTGTCCAACAAGCTCGTGCAGAACCTCAAGCTCATCGATGCGCTGGTGGGTGTGGGCACCGAACACATGCGCCGCCCCCGCCTGCCCCTGGTGGGCGAAGAACGTGCGTTTGTGGAGAGCGTGGTGCGCAAGGCCCTGGCCACACGCCCTACAAAATACCAATCTGTAGCCTGAGACACTGAGCGCCCTACTCCACCACCACAGCACCATGCAACGCATCCACGTGATCGACTCCCACACGGGCGGCGAGCCGACCCGGCTTGTCATCGACGGTTTCCCGGACCTGGGCACCGGCACCATGGCCGAACGGCGTGCGCTGCTGGCCGAGCGCCACGATGCCTGGCGGGCCGCCACCGTGCTGGAGCCGCGTGGCAGCGACGTGGTGGTGGGGGCGCTGCTCTGCGCTCCGCAAGACCCGGCCAACGCAGCGGGCGTGATCTTCTTCAACAACAGCGGCTACCTGGGCATGTGTGGCCACGGCACCATCGGGCTGATCGCATCGCTCGCCTACCTGGGCCGCATCACCCCTGGCGAGCACCGCATCGAAACCCCGGTGGGCACCGTCACCACCACCCTGCACACGGATGGCTCTGTCAGCGTGCGCAACGTGCCGGCCTACCGGCTGCATCATCAGCTGGCGGTGGACGTGCCCGGCTATGGCCGCGTGGTGGGCGATGTGGCCTGGGGCGGCAACTGGTTCTTCCTGATCTCCGACCACGGCCAGCGCGTAGCCAGCGACAACCTGGAGGCGTTGATGGCCTACAGCTGCGCCGTGCAGCAAGCCCTCAAAGACCAGGGCATTCGGGGCGACAACGGCGGCGAGATTGACCACATCGAGCTGTTTGCCGACGACGACCAGGCCGACAGCCGTAACTATGTGCTGTGTCCCGGCAAGGCCTATGACCGCTCGCCCTGCGGCACGGGTACCAGCGCTAAGGTGGCCTGCCTGGCGGCCGACGGCAAGCTGGCACCGGGCGCACTCTGGCGCCAGGCCAGCATCATCGGCAGCCAATTCGAGGCCAGCTACACGCTGCAGGACGATGGCAAGGTCATCCCCACCTTGCGGGGCCGCGCGCACATGAGCGCCGACGCTACTTTGCTGATTGAAGACAAGGACCCCTTTGGCTGGGGCATCCGGCTTTAACCCGGCCCTGCTGCTGCACCCGCGCCCATGCAACACACCGATGTCCTTGTGATTGGCGCTGGCATCGTGGGTGCCGCCTGCGCCCATGCGCTGGTGTTGGCCGGACTGTCGGTACGTGTCATCGATGCGCGCCTGGGCGGTGCCACGGCGGCAGGCATGGGCCATCTGGTGGTGATGGATGACAACCCTGCCGAGCTGGCGCTGAGCCAGACATCGCTGGACCTCTGGCACACCTGGGCACCCCACATGGATGCGGGCTGTGCGTTCACGCCCTGCGGCACGCTCTGGCTGGCCGCCAACGATGCAGAGCTGCAGGCCGCCCATGACAAACGCAGCACCCTGCAAGCGCATGGCATCGCCTGCGAGATGCTCGACGCGGCCGCCCTGGCCCGCGCAGAACCCGCGCTGCGCCCCGGTTTGGCGGGCGCGCTCAAGGTGCAGGGCGACAGCGTGGTCTATGCCCCGCGCGCAGCCCAGTGGCTGCTGGACCAGGCCGCAGCCCACGGACACCTTGTGTTGGAGCAGGCTGAAGCGATGCAGATCGACGGCCACACCGTCACCCTGCGCGACGGAAGCCAGCGCAGCGCAGGCGCCATTGTGCTGGCCAGCGGCATCCACGCCCCGCAGCTGTGCCCCGGCCTGCCGCTGCGCCCCAAAAAGGGCCACCTCGTCATCACCGACCGCTACCCAGGCACCGTGCACCACCAGCTGGTGGAGCTGGGCTACATCACCAGCGCGCACCACAGCGACGGTACCTCCGTGGCCTTCAACGTACAGCCCCGGCCCACTGGGCAGTTGCTGATCGGCTCGTCGCGCGAGTTCGACACCATCGACCCCGCCGTCAACAACGCCGTGATGGCGCGCATGCTGCAACGGGCACTCGACTACCTGCCAGGCCTGGCCGACCTCAACGCCATCCGCACCTGGACCGGCTTTCGCGCCGCCACGCCTGACAGCCTGCCGCTGATTGGCGCGCACCCCGAACACCCGCACCTGTGGCTGGCCGTTGGACATGAAGGACTGGGCGTGACCACCGCCCCGGCCACCGCGCAGTTGCTGGCGGCCCAGATCGCAGGGGGCACCCCGGCGATCGACCCCACGCCCTATGCACCTGCCCGCTTTGCGGGCCTGAGTACACCATGACCACATCCAGAACATCCGCCCTGGTGCACATCGTGGTGAATGGCACCCCCCTGCAGGTGCCCCCAGGGACCAGCGTCGCCGCCGCGCTGGCGCAGCAAACACCCGGCACCACACGCACCTCGGTCACCGGCGCGGCGCGGGCACCGCTGTGTGGCATGGGGGTGTGCCACGAATGCAGGGTCCGCATCCATGGCCGCACCCGCCTGGCGTGCCAGACGGTCTGCACCGAGGGCATGTCGATTCACACCGATGTCGGCACAGCACCCGGGAGCGCCACACCATGAACCAGCCCGTGACCCCACTCATGACCGAGCAACACTCGGCGCACGAGCGCTGCGACATCCTCATCATCGGCGCGGGCCCCGCAGGTTTGGCGGCTGCCCTCGCTGCCGCGCCCAGCGGGGCAGCGATCACCATCGTGGACGACAACCCGCAGCCCGGTGGGCAAATCTGGCGCGACGGCCCCCAGGTGGTCTTGCCCGCCCTGGCGCAACAGCACCGCGCGGCGCTGGCCCGGCACACCAACATCCGCCTGCTGCCTGGCACCCGCGTGGTGGGCCTGGGTGATTCCCAACCCAGCGACAAGGCCCCTACCCTGCTGCTGGAAGACGCAGACCGGGGCTGGACGCAGCACAGCCACCGCATCATCCTGTGCACCGGAGCCCGCGAGCTGCTGCTGCCATTTCCGGGCTGGACGTTGCCCGGTGTGACGGGTGCAGGCGCCTTGCAGGCCCTCATCAAGGCAGGGCTCGACGTGCGCGGCCAGCGCATCGTCATTGCAGGCACAGGCCCTCTGCTGCTGGCCGCTGCCGCCACCGCCAACAAAGCGGGTGCCACCGTGGTGCGCGTGGCGGAGCAGGCGCCATGGAGCGCGCTCGCTGGCTTTGCAGCGCAACTGCCGCGCTGGCCTGCCAAGGCGTTGCAAGCCCTCACGCTGCTTCACGCACAGTTGCGCGCCAGCAGCCATGTGCTGGAAGTCCAAGGCACCACGCAGGTGCAAACAGTGAGGCTGCGCAAAGGCCAACACGCCGAAGAAACCATGGCTTGCGACCGCGTGGCCTGCGGGTTCGGGCTGGTGCCCAACACCCACCTGGGACAGATGCTGGGCTGCACACTGGGCGGGCCGCTCAGCGGTGGCCAGGGCCTGGCTGTCGATGCCCACATGCGCACCAGCGTGCCCGGTGTGTTCGCCGCGGGTGAAGCCACCGGCTTTGGCGGCAGCGAACGTGCACTGGTTCAGGGCGCCATGGCAGGACATGTGGCAGCGGGACAGGTGCAACAGGCCCAGGCGCTGCGCCCGCAACTGGCACGCTGGGAGGGCTTTGCGCAGGCGCTGCACGCTTCTTTTCCACTGAACAAAGCACTCAAAACCCTGGCGCAACCCGGCACCCTGGTGTGCCGCTGCGAAGACGTGCCCTACGCTGCACTGGCCGATCGCGACGGCTGGATCGATGCCAAGCTCCACACCCGCTGCGGCATGGGCGCGTGCCAGGGCCGCATTTGCGGCGCTGCCGCACAGCACCTGTTTGGCTGGACGCCTGCGCCCCCACGGCATCTGCTGGCGCCCACACGCATTGGCACGCTGGCCGCCTGCACGCCCGCGCCCACCACCAGCGCTCAGCGCGGGCCCGCAACTCCCTCGGGCTGACGCGCGCGCAGCCGTTTTCCCCCGTCCTTCCTTTCAGGGCTTACCCGCACCCAGCAGGCATCCATCTTGCTTTTAAATATATTTGTTAGATATTAAAAAGTACAAGGCTTTTTCTTTCATCGCCGCGCCCTCCTCCCCAGGAACCCCATCATGCCCACGCCCAACAGTCCACCCGCCCCGCAATCTCCGGCGCCGCGCGCTCCCGTCCGCTGGGTGCTGGCGCTGTCCACGCAGGTTCTGCGCATGGAGCGGCACCTGCTCACCGCCCTCATGACGTTGCTGGTGCTGCTGATCCTGCTCAACGTGGTCACGCGCTACACCGGCATGCCGATCTACTGGGTGGACGAGGCGGCGGTCTACACGGTGGTCTGGCTGACCTTTGTGGGCGCCTCGGTCATGACGCGGCTGCGCATGGACTTTGCCGTGACCATGCTGACCGACCACCTCGGCGCGCGGGGTGCCCAGGCGTTCAAGGTGGCAGCCACCTGCGGCGTGCTGCTGTTTGGCCTGGCCATGCTGGCGATGTGCTGGATGTGGATGGACCCCATCGGCATTGCGCGCTACGGCTTTGACGCCAAGGAGTTTGCGGCCGAGAGCTTCAACTTCATCTACACCGAGCGCACCCAGACGCTGAACTGGCCCACCTGGGTGCTGCAGCTGATCCTGCCGATCTTCTCCGCCACCTTCAGTTTGCATGCACTGGCCAACCTGCTCGAAGACATGGGTGTCGCAGAGCGTGTGACGCACTCAGGCTTCGACGTGGTCAGCGCCGACGCCGTGAACTGACTGACCTCTACACCAGGACCCCACCATGATCACCACCCTGTTTTTCCTTGCCGCGTTGCTGGTGGGTGTGCCCATCGGGGTCTGCCTGTGTCTGGCAGGCATGGTCTACATCGTCAGCATCGGAAGCCCGGTGCTGTTCCAGTCGTTTCCGATGCAGATGTTCGGTGGAGTGGACAGCTACGGGCTCATCGCGATTCCGCTGTTCATCCTGATCGGCGAGATCATGAACAGCGGCGGCATCACGCGGCGGCTGGTGGACCTGGCCATGGCCTTTGTCGGCTCGGTCAAAGGCGGGCTGGCCTATGTGAACATCCTGGCCAACATGCTGGTGTCGTCCATCATCGGCTCCGCCACGGCGCAGGTGGCCATCATGTCGCAGGTGATGGTGCCCGAGATGGAAAAGCAGGGCTACGACAAGACCTTTGCAGCCGGCCTCACGGTGTATGGCGGCATGCTGGGGCCCATCATTCCGCCCTCGGTGATGTTTGTGGTCTACAGCGTGCTGGCCCAGGTGGCCGTGGGCGACATGCTGATTGCAGGCATCCTGCCCGGCGTGCTGCTCACCGTGCTGTTCTTTGTCGTGATCGCGCTCATGGGCTTTGTCTACAACTACCCGCGCAGCGAAAAGCGCACGCTGGCCCAGCGTGCGCGCACTGTGGTGCAGGCCAGCCCCACGCTGCTGATCCCCATCATCATCGTGGGCTCCATCCTGAGCGGCCTGGCCAACCCGACCGAATCTGCCGCCGTGGGTGCGCTGGTATCGGCGCTGGTGGGTCGCTATGTGACCAAGGAGTTCCGCTTCAGCGCCATGCCCGCGATCCTGCTGCGCTCGGCGATCTACTCGGCCATCGTGCTGTTTCTGGTGGCGGCAGCGGCCGTGTTCTCGTGGCTGCTGATCTACGGCAAGGTGCCGCAGATGGTGGCCGCCTGGGTGCAGACCGTGGCACACGATCCGGTCACCTTTTTGCTGCTCACCAACGTGATCCTGCTGGTCATCGGCACGGTGATCGACGGCATCCCCGGTCTCATCATGACCGCGCCCATCCTGCTGCCGATTGCCACCGAGGTCTATCACATTGACCCGCGCCACTTTGGTGTGGTGATCGTCGTCAACCTGGTGCTGGGGCTGATGACTCCGCCCGTGGGCCTGAGCTTTTTTGTCGCGTCGGCCGTCACCGGGGCCAAGCCCGGAAAGATGTTCATCGTCACGCTGCCGTTTTTCATCATCAGCTGCGTGGCGCTGGTGATGTTGTCGCTGTTCCCCAGCCTGTCGCTCGGTTTGCTCAAGTAGACCGCCGCCCAGCAAATCCCCCGTCCCCTCCCAAAGTTCTTTCACACGGAGTTCACCATGACGACCCAGCCCGCCCACACCCCCGCTGTCACCCGCCGCCATTTCATCCAGCGCCACGCCGTGGCCGCTGCCACCGTCACGGGGCTGGGCTTTCCGGCCCTGGTGCGTGCCGCCGACACCAAGGAGTTTCGCCTGGGCCTGATCACGCCCGCAGGCCACTCATGGAACCGCGCTGCCGTGCAGTTTGGCGAGGCGCTGAAGAAGGAAACCGATGGCCGCCTGAGCGTCACGGTCTTCCACTCGGGCCAGCTGGGCAACGAGGCGGCGATGATGCAGCAGCTGCAGTCCGGCGCGCTCGACATGGGCTGGATCCAGGCGGCCGAGCTGGGCTCGCGCGTTTCCAGCATTGCAGCCATCAATGCGCCCTACCTGGTGCGCTCCACGCCTGCCGTGGCCAAACTCGTCAAACACCCCTCCGCCACCAAGCTGCTCGAAGTGCTGCCGCGCGAAACCGGCACCATTGGCCTGGGCTGGGGCATTACCGGCATGCGGGCCGTGTTCTCCACCAAGGACATCGCCGTGCCCACCGACATCAAGGGCATGAAGCTGCGCATCAACCCCACGCCGGTGTACCGCGACTTCTATCAAATGCTGGGCGCCGCCCCCACGCCCATCCCCACGCCCCAGGTGTTTGACGCGATGAGCAACGGCCAGGTGGATGGGCTGGAGGCGGACATCGAGTTCTCGTGGAACCAGCGCTTCGACAAGGTGGCCAAGGCCCTGCTGCAGATGAACGCCCTGTTCATGCCATTCGCGCCGCTGGTCTCCGGCCGCATCTGGCAAGGGCTGGATGCCAAGGACAAGGACATCATCCGCAAGCTGGTGGCCCAGTCGCTGGATGCGCAGATCAACGACATCGTGACCACCGAGGCCGGGCTGATCGAGAAGTTCAAGGGCACGTCCATCGCCTTCAAGACGGCATCGTCGTTCAACCCCGACGGCATCATCCAGGAGTTCGACAAGCTGTGGCTGCCCAAGGCGCCGCAGATTGCCGAGCTGCGCAAGGCGGGTGCAAGCCTCTGACAGTCCGCAAGGGTCACCGGGGCCGCATCCCATAAGATGCGGCCTCCCGCAACGTCCTTCACGCCCGATGACACTCCGCCGCCCCTCCCCCCAGCAAGACCCCGCGCCCAAGCGGCGCGCGGCGGACGTGGCCTACGACGCCATCGAGACCATGATCTCCACGCTGCAGCTGCAGCCCGGCAGCCCCGTGGTGGAGGCCGAGATCGCCGAAAGCACGGGCCTGGGCCGCACACCGGTGCGCGAGGCGCTGCTGCGCATGGTGTCCATCGGGCTCATCGTGCAGCAGCCCCGGCGCGGGCTGCTGGTGTCGCACATCGACCTGGCCGACCACCTGGACGTGATCCAGACCCGCCGCGTACTGGAGCGCTTGCTGGCCTCCAACGCCGCACGCCGCGCCACCGCGCCGCAGCGCCAGGCCATCGTGCGCTGTGCGGAGAACATGGTGCAGGCCGCAGCGCGCGGCCACCTCGACGACTACATGCTGGCCGACCATGAGCTGGACCTCGTCACCCACCAGGCCAGCCAGAACCACTCGGCCGTCAAATGCGTGCAACCGCTCATCGTGCAGTGCCGCCGCTTCTGGTATGCCTACCAGCACGAAGGTGAGGTGTCAGAGGGCGCCCGCGCGCACATGCAGTTGGCGCAGGGCATTGCCAGTGGCGACGAAGCCCAGGCCATTGCCGGCGCGGAGCAGTTGATGGAGTATCTGGAGCGGTTTGCGCGGCGCATCATTGACCGGTAGCACGCGCCACCACGCACACAGCGCCTGCAACCGCGTGGACAGCCTCAGTTCCAAAGGGCAATTGCTCTAATTTTTATAGCTTATTGCGCTTTACCAATAAGCGCTAGCGGCCAAAAAGGCTCAAATTTTTCACCCCAGCAGCGGCAACAGCAGGCCTATTCCGACACTTGCTGGCCCAGCAGAATGCGCTGCTCCAGAAAGCGCCACAGACGCTCGTCCTGGCTGAACGCCACGTTAAACCGCAGCCAGCCCGTGGGGCGCGGCTCCACCAGAAACAGCTGACCGGGGCCGAGCATGATGCCCGCACCCGTGGCTTCCTTCGACAGCTCGGCACTGTCGGGCAGATCAGGATGGCGCGCCCACAGGTACATGCCCGCCTCGGGCTCGTGAAACAGCTCGAACCCCAGGTTCAGCAAGCGCCGCCCCACCGTGCGGTGCGCCTCGGCCAGCCGCTCGCGCAGGGACTTGAGGTGCTTGCGCCAGCGCCCGTCGGTCACCACGCCAAAGGTGATGCGCTCGGTGATCTCTGACGAGGTCAGGCCCGAGATCATCTTGAGCTGCACCAGCTCATCGAGCAGATCGCGCCGCGCCGCCAGAAAGCCGGTGCGCAGGTTGGGCGAAATCGTCTTGGAGAAACTGCCCAGGTAGATCACACGGTTGAGCTGGTCCAGGCTGGCCAGTGAGGGGCGCACACCGGGGTCCATGTCGGCATAGATGTCGTTCTCCACGAGCATGAAGTGGTGCTGCTCGGCCAGTTGCAGCAGCCGGTGCAGGTGCGCCACGGATGCCACCGAACAGGTCGGGCTCTGCAGACGCGGCTGCGTGAAGAACACCGTGGGCTTGTGCTCGGCCAGCAGGGCCTCCAGCGCCGGCAGGTCGTAGCCGGTGGCGGTGCGCGGCACACCCACCACCTGGGCTCCTGCAAAGCGAAGCATGAACAACAGGTTGGGGTAACCCGGGTCGTCCACCAGCACCACGTCACCAGGTTTGACCATGCGGCGCGCCACCAGGTCCAGTGCCTGGCTGGAGCCCTGGGTCAGCAGCACCTGGTCGGCGTCCACCGCCAGATGGTGTTCAGCCAGCGACTCGGCCACCACCATGCGCAGCGCCATGTGGCCGTGGGGCAGGCCATAGCCATCCAGCTCGGGCCCGTCGGACGACAGCTGACGCATGCTGCGTTTGACCGCATCGCCAAACAGCCAGTCGTGAGGTAACCAGCCGCAGCCCGGTTTCATGGGCAGGTTGCGGTTTTCAAAAATCTGTTTGAGGTACCAGCGCGCATCAAAACGGGGCACCGGCCGCTCGGGCGCACCAGTACCGGGCGAAGCGCCCTCATCGCCCCGTCGCTTCACAAAAAAACCTGCATTGGCGCGCGACACCAGCCAGCCCTGCGCCACCAGGCGGTCGTAGGCCTCGACCACGGTGAACACGCTCACGCCGTGGGCTGCCGCAAAGGCGCGGATGGAGGGGAGCTTGGCACCAGGTTTGAGCACCTGGCCAGCGATGAGACCCCGCAGGCCATCAACGATCTGGCTGACCAGCGGTGTCTGAAGATCCGGGCTGAGAGTGAGCATCAAAAGAACAGGGAAAGGGGCCAAATTGTGCACCGGGCCAACACCCGCGAACTCAGGGATTGCTTGTACAGGACGGGACACCTGCACAGTGTGCTCCCGTCAACAGCGACGCGTTCCTGGAGGTACCACCGCTGAACCCGCATCCGGTCCGGCCGGGTTGCCCCTATTGTCCGTCAGCCCCACCTACCCTGGGGCAGCGGTCTCCAGCGATTTGCAGCGCTGTGGGATGTCTTTCGCGTTGATGACGCCGCGCTCGAAAAGGCCCGCAGACCGTGAACGGTAGTGCCCAACCGATGGGCGGTATTCAGTCTTTTGTCCGATGCAGCGGCTATCGGATTGCATCCACCGCCTGTCCCTTTTCCGCCGCCGCGATGCGCACACACCCATGCCCCAGCGATAGGCTTGCCCCCCAACTCGATTGGCATCGGTGACCGCAAATCGGGTTTGAAAACCAATACCCAACACACCGAGGGACACCCATGCTGACACGAACATCTGAACTCAACTCTTCACGGATTTTTCAACCCAGGCCATGGGCCATTGCCTTGGGTCTATGCCTGGGCACAGCCACAGGCCCTGCACTGGCGCAGGCGACCCACACCCCACCGGCAGGCTACAAGCCGTGCGCCGTCGAGGGACAGAAATGCAGCTTCAGCGGCGCGGCCAACGTGGTCTATGGAGCAGGCACGACCTGGACCAGCCCTCGCAGTTTCACCAACGGTGTCAGTTGCAGCAACGCCACCTTTGGCGACCCCCTGTGGGGTGTGCAAAAGGCCTGTTATGCCAGCGCACCGTCGCCAGCTCCTGCGCCCGATCCCGTGCTGACAGCACCGCCACCGGGCTACACCTTGTGTGCCGTCGAGGGGCAGCAATGCAGCTTTACCGGTACGGCCAAGGTGGTCTATGGGGCTGGCACCACCTGGACTGCCGCGCGCGCATTCACCAACAACGTGATGTGCAACAACGCCACCTTTGGCGACCCCCTGCGGCAGGTGAAAAAGGCGTGCTACGTCAGCAGCCCCGTCCCAACGCCCGCCCCGCCCGCCCCACCGCCAACGCCTCCGGCACCGCCTGCTCCACCGGCGCCTCCGCCAGCACCGACGCCCGGTGGCTCCGTAACGTACTACTTCTCGGACTGCCAGGCGGGCGCCGCCACCGGTTGCGTGCCAGGGAGCAATTCCAACCCCGGCACGCAGGCGGCACCCAAGCAGAACCTCACGGGGATCAATGTCAACACACTGCCTGCGGGCACAGCACTGCTTTTTGCGCGCGGCGGTGCCTGGGTGGTGGGTGTCACCACGTTCGAGAACATGAACGTCCGCGCAGACGCGCCCCTCACCTTCGATGCGTATGGCGCAGGGCCCGCCCCCCTCCTCAACACCAACAACAATGCCATCGCGCCCTTTGAGCTGGGAGGGCGTTACGCCAACACATCCAACGACGGCGGCTACGTGTTCCGCAATTTGCGGATCCACGGCTCCAACAACTCGGCCTGGGGCTTCTGGCTGAGTGGCAATGTCCGCGACATCGTGATTGAGAACGTGGAGATATCCGGCTTCCAGATTGCCATCCACTCGCAGGCACGCGCTCCCCACGGTGTGAACAACGTGCTGATCCGCAACAACCACATCCATCACAACGGGAGCATGGGCATCCTGGGCCAGTTCCGCAACAGCGTGATCGAAGGCAACCTGATCGAGGCCAACAACTTCAGCGGCAGCGGCTTCAACCACGGCACCTACCTGTCGGGCACCAGTGGACTGAGTGGCACCAACGTCACCTTGCGCAACAACCGCTACATCCGCAACTCGGTGGTCAATGGCATCTGCCAAGGGGGCAACATGACCTTCCACGGCCAGATGGACGGCGTACTGATTGAGGGCAACCGGATTGAGCAGGATGCTGCGACGGATGGCTGCTGGGAGATGTCGATCACGCAGGGGTATGACTCGGCCGAATGGTTCCGCAACTTCGTGGTGCGCAACAACACACTCATCAACGCCGGCAACACGGGCATGGCAGTGCAGTCGGCACCCGGGATCGTGATTGAGGGCAACGTCATCATCAATACGCAGACGACGTTTCAGACAGCCATCAATGTGGGCCACACCGAATTCCAGAATGGCGATGTACCCGATGGAAACGCTGTGGTGCGTAACAACATTGCATGTTTCCCCACACCCCACGCGGGCAGCACGGTAGTGCGCGTGATTGCACCGAACAGTGTGGTCACGAACAACACCATGGTGACCGGGGCGGCTGCAACGACCGGAGTGTGCGCCCGGTAGCAGAGCGTTCTCGTTTCGGCCAGCAGAGGCCTCGCAGCACGCTGCGAGGCCTTTTTTGTTCTTAGAACCTGTTCAAGATCTTTTCAGGGTCGCACAAGTACCTTGCCGGGATGGGATGCAAGGCGCGGTGCGCAGTTGATAGCTTGGCTATCAGCAAGCGCCGCAACGCCGCAGACCGCCCGGCAAGGCACTTGCCCGCAGGGTTGGAGTGAAATCGGGCGATTGGACGGCTCAGCTGCTTGCATGGGCATGAGCCCATGCGGCGCATCCGAAGCTTCCACGTCCATCACGATGGCACTCCAATGCGGTCCCTGAAAAGATTTTGAACAGGTTCTTACGCACCGTTTTGGAAGATGGCAAGCGGCCCGCCGCTGCATCCCGATACAAGACCCTTCAATCCCCCGAGTGCCCGGTTTTCCTGCAGATCAGCGTGGGGGATTGCACTACGGCTGCGCAAAAGGGGCTGCATTGTGCACCGTGTTGGCGCACACCAAATCAGGGATTGCCTGTACAGGATGGAGGACCTGCACAGTGCGCGCAAAACAGCATGCCGGTGTACATGGACGGGCCGTGGCGCGAATTCCAGAATTCGCCCATTCCTTCATTTCGTGTTCAACCCACCCGCCCACCGCCATGCAGCAAGACCGCCACTTCACCAACGCCGCCCTCCTCACCCGCCGCCATGCCGCTGTGGCCCGGGGCGTGGGTCAGGCCCATGAACTCTTCGTACAGAAGGCGCTTAACGCCGAGCTGTGGGATGTGGAGGGCCGCCGCTTCATCGACTTTGCCGGTGGCATCGCCGTGCTCAACACCGGCCACCTGCACGCCGGAGTGATCGCTGCAGTCAAAGCCCAGCTGGAGCTGTACACCCACACCTGCTTCCAGGTGGTGGCGTACGAGCCCTACGTGGAAGTGTGCGAGCGCCTGAACACCCTGGCCCCCGGCGCGTTTGCCAAGAAGAGCCTGCTGCTCACCACCGGCGCCGAGGCCGTGGAAAACGCCATCAAGATCGCCCGCGCCTACACCAAACGCCCGGGCGTGATCGCCTTCACGGGCGGCTACCACGGCCGCACCAACCTCACGCTGGGCCTTACCGGCAAGGTCGCGCCTTACAAGATCGGGTTCGGCCCCTTCCCTGGCGAGATGTACCACGCCCTGTTCCCCAACGCGCTGCATGGCGTCAGCGTGGAGCAGGCCCTGCATTCAGTGGAGCTGATCTTCAAGAACGACATCGAGCCCGAGCGTGTGGCAGCCTTCACCCTTGAGCCCGTGCAGGGCGAAGGCGGCTTCTACGTGGCGCCACCCGAATTCGTCACCGGCCTCAAGGCCCTGGCAGACCGCTACGGCATCCTGCTGATCGCTGACGAAGTGCAGACCGGCGCTGGCCGCACCGGCACCTGGTTTGCATGCGAGCAATGGCCCGTGGCGCCCGACCTCATCACCACTGCCAAATCACTGGCAGGCGGCTTCCCCCTGTCTGGCGTGGTGGGCCGCGCCGACGTCATCGACGCCCCTGCAGCCGGTGGCCTGGGTGGCACCTATGCGGGCAGCCCCGTGGCCTGTGCCGCAGCGCTGGCGGTGATCGATGCGTTTGAAAAGGAAAACCTGCTGGCCCGCAGCCAGGACATGGGTGCGCTGCTGGTCAGGGCACTGAAAGAAATGGCCGCCACAGTCCCCGCCATCGGCGATGTGCGCGGCCTGGGTGCCATGGTGGCGATCGAGCTGTTCGAAGACGGTGATGTCCACCGCCCCGACGCCGCACTGACCAAGAAAGTCGTCGCCGAAGCCGCCAAGCGCGGGCTCATCCTGCTGTCGTGCGGAACGTATGGCAACGTGATCCGCATCCTGGTGCCGCTGACCGCCTCCAACGAGCTGCTCGAAGAGGGCCTGGCCATCCTGGCCGACAGCTTTGCCGCGCTGGGCTGACATGCGACCCGACCTTCATTCTGCTTACAAGGTGCCCCCAACCATGAACCCATCAGCAGAGCCCCTGGTCCGCTTCAGCGGTGTGCAAAAGACGTACGACGGTGAACAACTGGTGGTGCGCTCGCTGGACCTGGACATCCAGCGCGGCGAGTTCCTGAGCCTGCTCGGGCCCTCGGGCTCGGGCAAGACCACCACGCTGATGATGCTGGCGGGGTTTGAGTCCCCCACCGCGGGCGACATCCTGCTCGATGGCAAGCAGATCACCGGCACGCCGCCCCACAAGCGCAACTTTGGCATGGTGTTCCAGAACTACGCGCTGTTCCCCCACCTCACCGTGGGTCAGAACGTGGCTTACCCGCTCACCGTGCGCAAGGTGCCCAAGGCCGAACAGGCCGAGCGTGTGAAGAAGGCACTGGACATGGTGCGCTTGACCGGCATGGCCGACCGCTTGCCCACTCGCCTGTCGGGCGGCCAGCAGCAGCGCGTGGCGCTGGCCCGCGCCCTGGTGTTCAACCCCCAGCTGGTGCTGATGGATGAACCCCTGGGCGCGCTGGACAAGCAGTTGCGCGAGCATATGCAGATCGAGCTGAAAGAACTGCACCGCCAGCTGGGCGTGACCTTTGTCTACGTGACCCATGACCAGGGCGAGGCCCTGACCATGAGCGACCGCGTGGCGGTGTTCAACGAAGGGGTCATTCAGCAACTCGCCGATGTGGAAACCCTGTACGAAGCGCCATCCAACCGATTCGTGGCTGGCTTTGTGGGCGACAACACGGTGCTTTCGGGCACCCTGCAAGGCGCGGGCGCCGACACCGCCATCCAGCTGCCAGGCGGCTACCTGTTGCCGGGTGTGAACGTGAACCAGGCCGCACTGGGCTCTGCCGTACACGCCTGTGTTCGGCCCGAACGCATCGTGCTGCATGCGCATTCCGAGTACCCCAAAACATCGGCCATTCCCGCCACGGTGGCGCGCGCCATCTACTACGGCGACCACCTGCGCCTGATGTGCGACCTGGGCCATGGCCAAGAGCCCGCCACGGTAAAGGTGGCGCTGGCTTCGTCCGCTAGCACCCCCCATCCACAGCCGGGTGATGCCGTGCTGCTGGAGTTCCCCCCGGTCTCCACGCGCATTTACGCGGTCTGACCACCGGCACAGCCACACCCTTTTCCCGTCCCCTGTTCCTCCACAACCCTAAGGAAAAACTGCACCATGAAAAAGAGCCTTATCGCCTGCGCCTCTCTGGCCGCCTGCCTGGCACTTCCCAGCTTTGCGCAGCAGCAACTGACCGTCGTGAACTTTGGTGGCGCCAACGCCAACGCGCAGAAAAAGGCGTTCTACGAGCCCTATGAAAAGCTGGGCAACAAGATCGTGGCCGTGGAATACAACGGCGAGCAGGCCAAGGTCAAGGCCATGGTCGAGGCCAAGAAGGTGACCTGGGACGTGGTGGAGCTGGAGTCGCCAGACGCTGCACGCGGCTGCGACGAGGGCCTGTATGAAAAACTCGACTACAGCAAGATCGTGAACAAGGCCGACCTGCTTCCCGCTGCGGTGTCCGACTGCGCCGTGGGCATCTTCGTGTGGTCCACCGTCATGGCCTACAACGGCGACAAGCTCAAGACCGCCCCCACGAGCTGGGCCGACTTCTGGGACACCAAGAAGATCCCTGGCAAGCGCGGCATGCGCAAGGGTGCGCGCTACAACCTCGAATTCGCGCTGATGGCCGATGGCGTGAAGCCCGCCGATGTTTACAAGGTGCTGGCCACGAAGGACGGTGCCGACCGCGCCTTCAAGAAGCTGACCGAACTCAAGCCCAACATTCAATGGTGGGAAGCAGGTGCCCAGGCGCCGCAGTTCCTGGTGGCGGGCGACGTGGTGCTGACCACCGTGTTCAACGGCCGCATCGACGCGGCCAACCGCGAAGGCCGCAATCTCAAGATCTACTGGCCCGGCGGCATCTACGACCTGGACTACTGGGCCATCCCCAAGGGCACGCCGAACAAGGACGCGGCTGTGAAGTTCATCGCTTACACCATGCAGACCGCCAACCAGGCCGCCTACGCGCAGAACATCGCCTATGGCCCGGCCAACACCACGGCCCTCGCCAAGCTGGACAAGAAGGTGCTGGACGACCTGCCTACCTCGGCGAGCAACGCCAAGGAAGCCATCCAGTTCGGCGTGAGCTTCTGGGCCGACCAGGGCGAGGCGCTGGAGAAACGCTTCGCCGCCTGGGCCACCCAATAAGTCAGAAAACCGCACCCTCGGAGCGCAAGACACCATGCAAGCCTCTTCTGCCATCGCCCCCGCCGCGCTTGCGCTGGACGCCCACGCACCCGGCGCACTGCGCAAGGCGCTGTCGCGTGCCGAAGCGCGGCGCAAATGGCGGGCCTTTGCCCTGACCCTGCCCTTGCTGGTGTTCTTGCTGCTCACGCTGCTGGTCCCCATTGCCGCGCTGCTGCAGCGCGGCGTGGAGAACCCCGAGGTCGCCAACACGCTGCCCGCCACCATCGAGGCCTTGCATGGCTGGGACCGCCACGAGGCACCGGGCCCCGCTGCCTATGCCGCGCTGATCAAAGACCTGGCCCGCCTGCCCGACAGCTCTGATGCAGGCGCCCTGGCGCGCCGGCTGAACTCGGAAGTGCCCGGAGCGCGTTCGATGGTGATGGGCGCTTTCCGCGCCCTGCCCCTGCAGGGCACGCCCGAGTCCATCCGCGACCAGCTGATCGACAAGGATGCACGCTGGGGCGAAGCGCCTTTCTGGCGTGCCATCGCCAAAAACGGGGCGCGCTGGACGCCCGACTACCTGCTCGCCTCGGTGGACCTGCAGCGCGATGCGCTTGGCCGGGTCGAACGCATGCCCGAGGAGCAGCGCGCGTTTGGCGGCATCCTGCTGCGCACCTTTCACATCAGCTTTGTGGTTACGGTGCTGTGCCTGCTGCTGGGCTACCCGCTGGCCTGGTGGCTGGCCTCGCTGCCCGCACGCCAGGCCAATGTGCTGATGATTCTGGTCCTTGTGCCGTTCTGGACGTCGATCCTGGTGCGCGTGGCCGCATGGATCGTGCTGCTGCAGTCCGAGGGGCTGGTCAACCGGGGGTTGATGGGCCTGGGCCTGATCGAGGAGCCGTTGGCGCTACTGTTCAACCGCACGGGCGTGGTGATTGCGATGGTGCACATCCTGCTGCCTTTCATGGTGCTGCCGCTGTACAGCGTGATGAAAAGCGTGCCCCCCACCTACCTGCGCGCTGCGGTGTCGCTGGGCAGCTCACCCATCGCCGCGTTCTTTCGGGTGTACGTGCCACAAACCTACCCCGGCATTGGTGCTGGGGCGCTCCTGGTTTTCATCCTGGCCATTGGCTACTACGTCACCCCCGCGCTGCTGGGCGGGGCCGATGACCAGATGCTGAGCTACTACATCGCCCGCTACACCAATGTGGAAGTGAACTGGGGCATGGCCTGCGCGCTGGGCGCCCTGCTGCTGGCCGCCACGCTGGTGCTGTACAGCGTGTACCGCCGGTTTGGCAAAGCCGAATTGAGTCTGGGCTAACCACTTCAAAAGACACTCACCATGCGTCATTTTTTGCCCCAATTCCCCCTGTACGCCACACTGGCCGACAAGCTCGGCTGGTGGGCGGTGCGCGCCCTGTGCGTGGCCGTGCTCGTGTTCCTGCTGACCCCCATCCTGGTGATGGTGCCGCTGTCGTTCTCCGAGAGTTCATTCCTGGCCTACCCCATTCACGGCTGGTCGCTCAAGTGGTACCGCAACCTGTTCGAATCCGCCGAGTGGGCCCGCGCCACGCGCAACAGCTTCATCGTGGCACCTGCGGCCACGTTGATCGCCACGGCCCTGGGCACACTGGCGGCGGTGGGTCTGTCGCGGGCCGACTTCCGCTTCAAGGGCCTGCTCATGAGCATCCTGATTGCGCCCATGGTGGTGCCGATCATCGTGGTGGGTGTGGCCACCTACCTGTACTTTGCGCCGCTGGGCCTGGCCGACAGCTACTTCGGGCTCATCATCGTGCACGCCGCCCTGGGCGCACCTTTTGTGCTGACCACCGTGCTGGCGACTCTGGCAGGCTTCAACCACAACCTCGTGCGCGCCTCGCTGAGCCTGGGTGAGACGCCGTTCAACACTTTCTTTCGCGTCACGCTGCCTGTGATTGCACCGGGCGTGATCTCCGGCGCGCTGTTTGCGTTTGCTACCTCGTTCGACGAGGTGGTGGTCACGCTGTTCCTGGCCGGTGCCGACCAGTCCACACTGCCGCGCCAGATGTTCAACGGCATCCGCGAGAACATCTCGCCCACCATCGCCGCGGTGGCCACGTTGCTCATCCTGTTCACCACCAGCTTGCTGCTGGCGCTGGAGTGGCTGCGCGGTCGCCGTGCTTGATATGCCCCTTGCCGCCCGGGAGTTCACATCGGCGACATGCGGCCGTCGCCCAGGCGGCTGACAATGACCGCTGCCGCTTCGTGCGTGAACCTCGATCTGCCCACGTTTAGCCCCCCTTTCTCAAGGACCATCCCATGGACATGAAGACCTCTCCCCTCGCCCTGCTGAACGACCCCACCTTGCTCAAGACCGACGGCCTCATCAACGGCCAATGGGTGGTGGGCATCAGCCGCTTTGATGTGAACGACCCGGCCACGGGCCTCAAACTGGCCGATGTGGCCAACCTGGGCCCGGCCGACGCCGAGGCCGCGATTGCCGCCGCCAACGCCGCCTGGGGCCCCTGGAGGACCAAGACGGCCAAGGAGCGCAGCATCATCCTGCGCAAGTGGTACGACCTGCTGATGGCCAACCAGGACGACCTGGGCCGCATCATGACCGCCGAACAGGGCAAGCCCCTGGCCGAAGCCAAGGGCGAAGTCGCCTACGGCGCGAGTTTTGTGGAATGGTTTGCCGAAGAGGCCAAGCGCATCAACGGCGAGACACTGCCTCAGTTTGACAACAGCCGCCGCCTGCTGGTCTTGAAGCAACCCATCGGCGTGTGCGCGGCCATCACACCGTGGAACTTTCCGCTGGCCATGATCACGCGCAAGGTCGCGCCCGCGCTGGCCGCAGGTTGCCCCGTGGTCATCAAACCGGCTGAGCTGACACCGCTCACCGCCCTGGCTGCTGCCGAGCTGGCGCTCCGCGCAGGCATCCCGGCGGGCGTGTTCAACATCCTGCCGGCCGACAGCGACAACTCGATTGCCATCGGCAAAGTGCTGTGCGCGAGCGATGTGGTGCGCCACATCAGCTTCACGGGCTCCACCGAAGTGGGCCGCATCCTGATGGCGCAGTCCGCCCCCACGGTCAAGAAGATGTCGCTGGAACTGGGTGGCAATGCGCCCTTCATCGTGTTTGACGACGCCGACATCGACAGCGCCGTGGAAGGCGCCTTTGCCAGCAAGTACCGCAACGCGGGCCAGACCTGCGTGTGCACCAACCGCTTTTATGTGCAGGAAGGTGTGTACGACGAGTTCGTGGCCAAGTTCGCCGCCAAGGTCAAGACAGCCAAGGTGGGCAACGGTTTTGAAGCCGGGGTGAACCAGGGCCCGCTGATCGAGGAAGCAGCCTTGACCAAGGTACAGCGCCACGTGGACGACGCGCTGGCCAAGGGCGGCCAGGTGGTGGCCGGCGGCCAGCGCCTCACCAGCCTTGGCTCCGGCCAGTTCTTCGAGCCCACGGTGGTCGCCAACGCCACGGCCGACATGCTCTGCGCGCGCGAGGAAACCTTTGGCCCCTTTGCCCCGGTCTTCAAGTTCAAGACCGAGCAGGAAGCCATCGACGCGGCCAACAACACCGAGTTTGGCCTGGCCAGCTACTTCTACAGCCGCGACGTGGGCCGAATCTTCCGCGTGACCGAGGCCCTGGAATACGGCATGGTCGGCGCCAACGTGGGTATTCTGGCCACCGAGCACGTGCCCTTTGGCGGCGTCAAGCAGTCGGGCCTGGGCCGCGAGGGCTCGCACTACGGCATGGACGACTATGTGGAGATCAAGTACCTGTGCCTGGGGGACATTCAGAAATAAGCAGCCCCACAAAATGCTACTTATTTTATAGCCGCTAGCGCTTTACCAATAAGCGCTAGCAGCCAAAATCATTCAAATTCTGGCGGCTGACGGTTGGTGTAGCTCGCGTTGCCCAGCCCCGTGCCCACCGTCAGCACCGCCCAGCGCTTCACGTCCTGCATGAAGGGCATTTCAGACAGGCCCTGCACCACGGCATCGTTGTGCAGGCACACCTGGGTGCGGCCATCGCCAATGTGCGGTAGCCGCTCGCACAGGTCGCGCGGAAGGTGAAAGCGGGTGCTCTCCCAGTTGCCCGGAAGGTTCTGCGTGCCACCGGCCAGCGAGCCGTCTTCCACGATGAGCCCCGGACAGGCCACGCCGATGTAGGGCGCCAGGCGGATCTTCTTTTTCTCGGCATAAGCAATCAGGCCTTCGAGCAGCGTGGCGATGCCTTCGACCAGTTCGTCGCGCCGGGGTTCGTCGTTGGCATGGGCCCATTTCTCGCGGCGCACCACCTCAGCCAGCGAAAGATCGGGGGCGCGGTGCAAATGGGTTTGCACGATGCCGCAGCGCACATTGGTGCCGCCAATGTCCACCGCCAGGATGGCGTCGTAGCTTTGCAGCAGCGCGGGGGGCGCCAGGTGCACCCAGCCAATCAGGCCGCCCTCGTCCGCATGGTGGCGCAGCGTGCGCAGCTCCACGGGCACCTTTTCGGCCTTGAGGATCTTGCGGGTGCAATCGATGGCGCGGCCACCCACCTCGCTCTGGTGAAAGCCCCCGCCGATGATGATGCGCTCCACGCCGCGCCAGGTCTTGTGTTTCAGAAATCGCTGCACCACGTGCGCCAGCTGCATCGCGTAGTCTTCCGACGCTGCTTCGATGGCTTGGGCGGCCACGCCGTCTTTCTCCAGCAACCCATCCAGCTTATGTTTGCTGAGTTCGCGCGTGGGCTTGGTGCCCATAGGGTCCTTGCCCTCCATGGATGCATACAGCTTGCGCCAGGCATCGAGCATGTGGCGAAAGGCCGTGCGGCTGGCGACATCCCCCACATAGCCTTCGCCGTCGCTCAACTCGAGGCTATAGCCTTCGATGATGACCGAGGCCAGCCGCATGTCGCCATGCGGCCCGACGATGCCCAGCTCGCGTTGTGCCTTGACGTCCCTACCTTCCTGCGCCGTGCTTGGCTTCTTGCTGGCGGCGGGTTTCTGTGCTGAGTTCTTGTCTTTGGAAGCCATTCATTTCCTCAAACGATAGTGCCCCTCCAAAGGAGGCCGTTCCAGCATGGTGGCGTGGGTGGCGGCCGCGTGGCGTCAGCCAATGGCTTGACATGCCCTACCGGATGGGCGCGCGCCCATGCCGTCATCCGTGCAACATGCGCGGTCAAAACAACAACAAAGACAAGGACGGGGGGAGATGATCAGCCGAAGGGGGCTGGAGCGGGTGAAGGGAATCGAACCCTCGTATGAAGCTTGGGAAGCTGCCGTTCTACCATTGAACTACACCCGCCTTCTGTAAGCCGTTGACGGACAACGGTATTTCAGTGAGGCCTGTGAAAACACCGGCTTGGCAGTTGCCGCGCCAGAGTTTCATCAGCAGCCGTATTGTAGCCACGCGGCGGCGCGCCCGAAACGGGTTTGGCCAGAGGCTTGCGTCCCGTGTTTGCGCCCCTTCGGCGGGATGCAGACCGAAGGCAGCACAATGGAGCCTTCACAACTACCAGCGAAAGAAGGAAAAGCCCCATGCAACTGAGCGACGACCGCACGCAGGCCACCCTGGCAATCAACAAAACGCTCACAGCGCCAGAGATCGAAAATCTGATTCGTGAGTTGGCCATGTTGCGCTCGCAGATGACGCCCGAAGTCACCCCGGCCCCCCAGGACAGCAATGGAGCCGGAGTTCCGACGATGTCGCAGGACAACCCCACCCTCGCCATCCAGTACCCGCTGGAAGACGCGCACGTCACCGTGTATCTGCGCAGTATCGGCCTGGGCTGGACCGCATGGCGGCTGCACCCCGACACCCAGCGGGCATTGGCTGAATTCTTCAATTCACGGCTTCCAAAAAGCGCGCCAGCCAAGGGCAAGCCCATTCCGTTTCGCTGATCCTGCCATGGCGTAGCTCCGCTAGCGCCCGCGAGTGCGCGGGCGTTCAGCCGGAGATTGCCGGGTTGTGGGAGCCCCCACGCGCCCGGTTTGGCACACCGGGGCTGGCACTGGCGCCACCCAGATTGAACTGCGCAATGGCAGACACCATCTGGTGCGCCTGCGTCTGCAGGCTGCTGGCCGCAGCAGCCATTTCTTCCACCAGGGCGGCATTCTGCTGAGTAGTCTGGTCCAGTTGCGTCACTGCCTCTCCCACCTGGCCCACGCCGGCGGTCTGCTCGCTGCTGGCAGCGCTGATTTCAGAGACCATGTCGGCCACGCGCTGGATAGAGCTCACGACTTCCTGCATCGTGGTGCCCGCCTGATCGGCCAGCACCGAGCCCTGCTGCACCATGGCGCTGCTGGCGCCGATCAGTTCTTTGATGGCCTTGGCCTCGGCGGCGGTGCGCTGAGCCAGGTTGCGCACTTCAGCAGCCACCACGGCAAAGCCCCTGCCTTGCTCGCCAGCACGAGCGGCTTCAACCGCAGCGTTCAGGGCCAGGATGTTGGTCTGGAAAGCAATGCCGTCGATGACGCCGATGATGTCGGCAATCTTCTGGCTGCTGGTGTTGATGTCCTGCATGGTGCTGACCACCTTGGACACCACTTCACCGCCTTGCGCGGCCACGCGGCTGGCGCCGACGGCCAGCTGGTTGGCTTGGCTGGCGCTGTCGGCGTTGTGTCGAATGGTGGCACCCAGCTGCTCCATGCTGGCCGCCGTTTCTTCCAGCGAGCTGGCCTGGCTTTCGGTGCGGCCCGACAGGTCCTGGTTGCCTTGGGCGATTTCGGTGCTGGCCGACGACACGCTTTCGGCACTGGTGCGCACGGTGCTCAGGCTTTCTGCCAGGCGGACACGAAAGCCTTCCATGGCCTGGGCCAGGCTGCCGATTTCGTCGCGGGATTTCAGGGTGACTGCGTGGGTCAGGTCGCCCTGCGCCAGGTAACCCAGCGCGGTGCTCAGCTGCTGCACGGGCGCACCGACCAGGCGGCGTGTGGCCACCACCAGTACCACCGTCAGCAGTGCCAGCGCCACCAGCACACCCAGCCACAGCCAGGTGAGCACGCTGCGGGCCTCGCCCATCATTTCAGACTCCGGCGCTTCGGCCACTATGGCCCAGCTCCAGGGCTTGTAGCGCTCCACCGCGACATAACGCGCGGCGGTGTCACCGTCGCCACTGCGGCGCGGCGACCAGCTCGATTCAAAATCGCCGGTTTGCTCGATACCCGACAGTGAAGCAAGCCAGGCCTTGGCCTCATCCACTTTCTCATCGACCTTGAGCGCTGCGTTGGCGCCCGTCAAACCAAAAACGTTGCCCCGTGCAGGACCTGCTGAAATATTGACCGCGTAGACAGCGCCCGTGGCAAACAGCTTCTGGCCCGCCATCACGGTGTTGAGCTTGCCCAGAATGGGGCCGATGTCCGAACCGATGAACAGGATGCCGATGGTGCGGTTGCCTTCGCGGATGGGTTCATACACCGTCATGTACTCCCGGCCAAACAGATTGGCGCGGCCGATGAAGGTTTTGCCTTCGTTCATAAGTTCGTAGGCAGGGTGCTTGCGATCGAGAAGGGTCTTGTAGGCGCGGTCTCCGTCCTGCTTCTTGAGCGAAGTGGTCACACGGATGAAGTCGTCGCCCGTGCGCGCGAAGATGGTGGCGACGGCACCCATGCTGTCTTTGGAAAACCGATCCACCACCTCAAAGTCGCCATTGATCGGCACCCCCTGAAATGCCAGCGTGGCCTCGGGCTTGCCGTCAGCCCCCGGCGCATCGCTGAGCGAAAAATTGCCCGGAAAATTGGCCTTGAACAGGGTGAAATCGCGTTTGGCCTGCTCTTGCGCGGTTTCGTCAAACGTCTGCACCAGGGTGCGCAACTGGGCTGCGTATTGCTGGGCATCGCCGCGCGATAGCCGTCCAAAGTTTTGCCAGAGCAAGGCGCTGACGATACCCATGGTGATGAGCAGCACAAGCAGCAGGCTGAGTAACGCCGCAAGCGACAGCTTGAACGCGACGGAACGGTGTGTGGTGGTGGGGCTCATTGTTGTTTTCTTCTGCAGTTTCCGGGCCCTCTGCCCAGAACAGGTAACCAAGTTACCTTATCTGTGTGTAAAAACAAAACCCAAGGCAATGCCATGCTTTCATGAGGGCCACCCAGCCCTCAACGAGCAAATAGCGATTACTAGTGGTAAACCCTAATCTTCCAGACTCAGCCGCTGCCTGCTCTCAAACATCCGCGGCACGCCCAACACCGGGTCCGCAAACTCCAGGGACCGCGCCAGCAGTTGCAGAGGCCGCGAGTAGTCTCCTTCGGGAGGATCGTTGACCACTGGATAGAACGGGTCGTTGCGCAGGGGCAGGCCCAACGCTGCCATGTGTACGCGCAGTTGGTGCCGTTTGCCGGTGATCGGCATGAGGCGGTACCGGGCCCAGGCGCCAGACTTTGCCACCTCCAGCATCTGCATCTGCGTGTGGCTGTTGGGCTCGCCGGGCACTTCCTGCATACGAAAGAACTGAGGGCTTTCCTCCAGGCGGCTCATGTGTTCGCGCGGAAACACGAGGTCTTCGCGCCACGGCGCAATCGCGTCGTAGTGTTTGGTGATCTGCTTGTCACGGAACAGCGCCTGGTAGGCCCCGCGTGTGCGCTGCTGCACCGATAGCAGCACCAGCCCCGCCGTGTCCCGGTCGATGCGGTGCAGGGGCGACAGTTCAGGCAACCCCAGCTGTCGCTTGAGGCGCACCAGCAGTGTGTTGTGCAGATAGCGGCCCGACGGTGTCACGGGCATGAAATGGGGCTTGTCGGCCACCACGAGGTGCTCGTCCTGGTACAGCACCGTTTCTGTGAAAGGCAAGGCGGGCTCTGCGGGCAGGCTGCGGTAGTAGTACACGCGCAAGCTGCCTTCAAACGGCCGCCCGGGCGACACGGGCTCCCCGCGTTCGTCCACCACATCCCCCGCCTGCATACGCTGCAGCCATTCGTCGCGGGTCACGACGGGCAGACGCTGCGCCAGAAAGTCCAGCATGCTGCCCTGCCCCTGGCTGGGCAGCACCACGCAGCTGGGGCCCACGCCATCGCGCATGGGCGGGGCGTGGGGGTGGTGGGGGTTGTGCATGGTGCGCGGATTTTAGGGCGCGGCAGCACCGTTTTCCGCCTGTAGGACAAGGGCGGCAGTTGCGCCTGCACTGCCACTGGGCGCGCCAATGCGGGCTAGCATGAACCCAGGAGGCCCGGTGCCGCATGAGCAAACGCGGCACCCACCCATGTCCCGTGCAGCATGGCTGTTCTGCGGCATGCGGCCATAACCCATACGCCCTTCATGCCGTCACCTACCACGCCTTCTGCCGATCTTCCCCGCCCTGCCGCGTCCACCGGCCACCCCGCTCCCGCCTCGGGGGTTGGTCGACGTGTAGCACGGTGGTTGCTGGTGGCCCTGGGTGTAGTGGCCACGCTGCTGGTGCTGCTCGGCGCCTTGCTGGCCGTGATCGACTGGAACCGTGCAAAACCCTGGGTCAACGAAAAAGTCAGCGAAGCCACGGGCAGGCACTTTGCGATTGAGGGCGAATTGTCGGCAGCCTGGCACTGGCCCCAGCCCCTGGAGGAAGGATGGCGACGATGGATACCTGGCGTCACCGTCCAGGCCGAGCGCCTGGTGATGGACCAGCCGGCGGGGTTCATCCCCCCCTTCCAGCGTGCGGATGGCAAAACGCCTCACAAGGACAACGCCGATCTGCCGGAAGCGCCCGCCATGGCCCGCATCGGCAGCGCCACCGCCACGGTGCGCCTGCTGCCGCTGCTGGGGCGGCATCTGTCGATCGACACCGTGGCACTCACCAGCCCCCAGGTGGCGCTGGCCCGCACCGCCGATGGCACCAACAACTGGACCTTTGAGCGCAAGGACGGCCCCAGGAGCGGGTGGAGCTTCGATGTAGACCGGCTCGTGCTCAAGCAGGGCGTGTTGGCCTATGCCGATGGCATGAAAGACCTGGACCTGCAGGCACGCATTGACACAACGGAGCCCATTGCCCCCACCAGCCCACCCGGCAGCCCGGCCGCCAAGGCTTCCGCCAGCGCCGCCAGTGGCACAGCCCCGACGGCAGCGATCGCGGCCCCCGGCACATCCTCCCAGGGGGCGATGCCCTATGGCCTGCGCTTTGAACTGAAGGGCCGCTATGCCAAGGCCCAGATCAAGGGACAGGGGCGCGCGGGCCAGGTCATCAGCCTGCGCAACAAGGTGGTGAACTATCCGCTGCAGATTGATGCCAGCGCGGGCAGCGTGGCACTGTCGGCTGAAGGGGTGCTGGCCAACCCCGGGGCGCTCTCGGGGCTGGATTTTCAGGTGTTCCTCCAAGGCGGCAGCATGGCCGATCTGTACGACCTGACCGGGCTGGTGCTGCCCAACACCCCGGCGTTTGAAACGCGGGGACGGCTGACCGGGAGCCTGGAACCCGAACGCGCGGTGTGGGAGTACAACGATTTTCGCGGCAAGGTGGGTCAGAGTGATCTGCAGGGGTCGCTGAAATACACCTCGGGCAAACCGCGCCCCCGGCTCACCGGCACCATGACATCGAACCAGCTGCGCCTGGCAGACCTGGGGCCGACGCTGGGCACCCGCGTGTCCGGCAACACGCAACGCACCCGCAGCCAGGGTGGCAAGGTGCTGCCGGATTCGCAATTTGCGGCCGAGCGGTGGAATGCCATGGACATGGACATCGTGTTCAAGGGCCGCCACATCATCCGCCCCGAGAGCCTGCCGCTGCAGGACCTGAGCACACGCGCCGTAATGGAAAACGCGCAGCTCAGACTGGCGCCCCTCACGTTTGGCGTGGCAGAAGGCAAGATCGAATCGCAGGTCACCATCGATGGCCGCAGCGCCCCCCTCAAGGCCCAGATACGCGGCACCGTGCAGGGACTGCAGTTGTCGGCCCTGTTCCCCAAGGTGCAGCTCATGAAGAAAAGTTTTGGCCGCATGGACGGAGCCATTGCCCTGGAGAGCACCGGCAACAGCATGGCCGTACTGCTGGGCCACGGCACGGGCGAGATGCGCCTGTATGTGCGCGAGGGCACGCTGAGCAAGCAGATGCTGGACCTGGCCGCGCTCAACGTGGGCAGCATCATCGTGGGCAAGCTCTTTGGCGAAAACAAGGAAGTGCACCTGCGCTGTGCGGTGGCCGACTTCATGGTGGTGGATGGCTTGGCAACCGCCCGCGTCGTGAAAATGAGCACCGACGATGCCGTGGTGGAGGCCACGGGCACCATCGACCTGGGCACCGAGGCACTGGACCTGCGCATCAAGCCCGAATCCTTGCAATGGAAGTTCTTTTCGCTGCGTTCCCCCCTGTATGTGAGGGGCACGTTTGGCAACCCGGATGTGGGCGTCGAGGCCGGACCGCTGCTGCTGCGCGCAGGCGCTGCGGTGGTAGCCGCCGTGGTGGCCCCCGCCGCGCTGGCCCTGGTACCCATCACCGTGCCGGCGGCAGACGACGACACCCATTGCAAACCGCTGCTGAACCTGGCCCAGCAGCCTGTCAAGCCCGGAGTCCAGGGGGCAGCCGGCACGGCCTCGCAGCCGGCACGGCAGGCCGCCAGCAAGACAGACCCTTCGCGTTGATTCACAGCGACTGCAACGATTGCGAGCGCGGAATAATCGCGCCATGAAAATTGCAAAGATTCTGGGCCTCACCCTGCTGGCCGTGCTGGTGGCGGGCCTGTTACTGCCGGAGCGCATCCAGATCCCTGTGGCCGGGGCCTCCGCAAAAGACTGGAATTCCAAGTCCTTCTGGTTCGAACCCTGGGGCAGCTCGGGTGTGCACAAGGGCATCGACATCTTTGGCAAGACCGGCACGCCAGTGCTGAGCACTACGGATGGCGTCGTGCTGTTCACAGGAGAAATCGCCAAAGGCGGCAAGGTGGTGCTGGTGCTCGGGCCGCGCTGGCGGCTGCATTACTTTGCGCACCTGGACTCGATCCGCACAGGCGCCTTCTCCTTCGTGGCGTCTGGAGATGCGATTGGCACGCTGGGCGCCAGCGGCAATGCACAGGGCAAGCCGGCACACCTGCACTATTCCATCGTGCGAATGCTGCCCGCGCCGTGGAAGGTGGATGGCGCTACGCAGGGCGTCAAAAAAGCGTTCTTCATCGACCCCCACGCTTATCTGCTGGAGCGGTGACCGCAAGGGAGTCAGAAGGATGATCCGAAGCGCTCCGAAGGTCAGTGAAAGTCCCGGCTACCCTGCAGCGCCTGGGCCATGCGACCGAGCAGCGGTGTCAAGTCCTTGAAGCGCTGGGCCACCAGGTGGCGCACTACCGTGGCCGCCTTCAGAGCGCCCCCCTCCCCCTCGGGCACGCTGCACTGCCACACGCCCTCCACCGCCAGCAGTTGCGACCTGAGCAGCGCATTGCGCCATGTCTCCACCAGCGCAGGCCACACGATCACGTTGACGGGGCCCGTCTCGTCCTCCAGCGTGACGAACATCGTGCCTTTGGCCGTGCCAGGGCGCTGGCGCACAGTGACGATGCCGCAGGCGCGCACCTTGCGGCCATGGGGCACGGTGTTCAGCTGCAGGGCGGTCTGCAGGCGCCAGCGCGCAAGGCGCGGGCGCAGCAGGGCCAGCGGGTGGCGGCGCAGTGTGAGGCCGGTGGCGGCGTAGTCGAAAAGAATCTCTTCGCCCTCGGGCGCGGCGAGCAATTGCAGGGGCGCTTCGTGCACGGGCACATCGCGCAGCAGGGGCGGTGCCGTGTGCTGCGCGGCCGCATCCCACATCTGCTGGCGCCGGTGGCCTGACAGACCCGCCAGCGCATCGGCTGCAGCGAGCGCCTGTAGGTCTTGCTGGCTCAGCTGTGCGCGCAGGGCCAGGTCTTCGGTGTTGGCAAAGGCAGGGCCTGTAGCGCGGGCCTCCACCAGTCGTTCGGCAGCATCTTTGTGCAGGCTGCCCACCAGCCGCAAGCCCAGACGCACAGCGGGCTGCGGCAGTGGCGGCACGCCCAGCCCCCGCGCAGGTCTCAGCGGCTCTGGTGTGCCCTCCAGCGTGCAGTCGATGTCGCTGCAGGTCACGTCGATGGGCAGCACACGCACGCCGTGGCGGCGCGCATCCTGCACCAGTTGCGAGGCGGTGTAAAAACCCATGGGCAGCGAATTGAGCAGCGCGGCCAGAAAACACGCGGGCTCATGGCATTTGAGCCAGCTGCTGGCATAGGCCAGCAAGGCAAAGCTGTGGGCGTGGCTTTCAGGAAAGCCATATTCGCCAAAGCCCAGCATCTGCTGGAAGATGGCCTGGGCAAACTCGGTACGGTAACCACGCGCTTCCATGCCTCCGACCAGTGGGCGCTCGAACCGGTGCACGCCGCCCTTGCGCTTCCAGGCCGCCATCGACCGGCGCAGATCGTCCGCCATGCCGGCAGAGAACCCGGCCGCCACCATGGCGATCTGCATCACCTGCTCCTGAAAAATCGGCACGCCCAGCGTGCGCGCCAGGGCCGCTTCCAGTTCAGGCTTTTCCAATTGCAGCGGCTCGCCCCTGCGCCTGCGTTCACGCGCCTGCAGGTAGGGGTGCACCATGCCGCCCTGAATAGGCCCGGGCCGCACAATCGCCACCTCCACCACCAAGTCGTAGAACTCGCGCGGCCGCAGGCGCGGCAGCATGCTCATCTGCGCGCGGCTTTCGATCTGGAACACGCCCACGGTGTCGGCGGCGCAGATCATGTCGTAGGTGGCGGGGTCTTCGCGCGGAATACCCTGGAGGTCCCAGCGCTCACCGCGCAAGGCTTCGCGCAAATTCAGGCAGCGGCGCAGCGCGCTGAGCATGCCAAGGGCCAGCACATCGACCTTGAGCAGGCCCATGGTGTCCAGGTCGTCCTTGTCCCACTGGATGACCGATCGGTGCTCCATGCTCGCGGGCTCCACGGGCACCAGGCGCGTGAGCTTGCCCTGCGTGAGCACAAAGCCGCCCACATGCTGGCTCAGGTGGCGCGGAAAGCCTTTGAGGTCCGCCGCCAGTTCCAGCCACAGCTGGGCCGTGTGCCGGTGCAGCGGTGCACCCAGGCTTTCAGCCAGTTCCTGCAACCGGTCGGTGGCGAACTGCTCGTCAAACCAGTGGTGGTCCTTGGCAAAGGCATCGACCAAGGACGGCGCCACGCCCAGCGCCTTGCCCACATCGCGCAGTGCGCTGCGCGTGCGGTAGGTGGTGACCACGGCCGCGATGGCGGCCCGCTCGCGGCCGTATTTTTCGTAGATGTACTGGATGACCTCCTCGCGCCGGTCGTGCTCGAAGTCCACGTCGATGTCGGGCGGCTCCTTGCGCTCTTTGCTGATAAAGCGCTCGAACAGCAGGTGTGAGTTTTCGGGCGGCACGGCCGTGATGCCCAGCATGTAGCAGACCACCGAATTCGCGGCCGAGCCACGCCCCTGGCACAGGATGCCCTGGCTGCGCGCGTAGCGCACGATGTCGTGCACCGTGAGAAAGTACATCTCGTACTGGCAGTGTGCGATCAGGTCCAGCTCTTTGCGGATCTGCGCCTGCACCTTCTGTGGCGCGCCCTGAGGGTAAACGCCTTGCACGCCCACCTGCACCAGCCAGGCCAGGGCCTGCGCGGGGGTCATGCCAGCGGGCACGGTCTCCAGCGGGTACTGGTACTTGATTTCGTCCAGGGTGAACGTGCAGCGCCCCGCCACGGTGAGCGTGGCGTCCAGCAACTCGGGCGGATAGATGCCCGCCAGCCGCACGCGCCGGCGCAGATGGCGCTCGGCATTGGGCTGCAGCGCAAACCCGCATTCGCCCACGCTGCGGCCCAGGCGTACTGCGGTGATCACATCCTGCAGCGGCTTGCGCGAACGGGCGTGCATGTGCACATCGCCCGCCGCCACCAGCGGCAAGTCCAGCGCCGCACCCACACGCTGCAGCGTGGCCAGCCACAGGCTGTCGTCCGGGGCCAGGTGCAGTTCGACCGCCAACCAGATATGGCCATCAAAATATGAGTCAAATTGGCCTCTAGCGCTGGATAGACAAGCGCTAACAGCTATCAAATTAGAAGCATCAAAGCATTGCCGGATAGGCGCCAGCAGCAACTCGCACCCTTGCAGCAATCCCCAGGGGCTGCGCGGGCCCAGGTGGTACTGCCCCTTGGATGCGACCGCACGGGCCGCGGTGATGAACTCACACAGATTGCCCCAGCCCTCGGCATCGCGCGCCAGGGCCACCAGCCGCAGGTCGTCACCCCACAAAAACTCGCTGCCCACGATGAGGTGCAAACCACATTCCTTGGCGGCCTCCCAAGCGCGCACCACACCCGCCACCGAGCATTCGTCCGTCAGCGCGAGGGCCTGGTAGCCCAGCGCCAGCGCGCGCTTCACGAGTTCCTGTGGATGCGATGCACCACGCTGGAAGCTGAAGTTGGACAGGCAGTGCAGCTCGGCATAGCCCGGCAGCACGGTGGCTGGTGCAGGCGATGCAGAGGAAGGTGTCAGGCCCATGGAGCCTCCGCAGACATCACCCAAACACCCCATGCAGGAACCAGCGATGGGGCCGCACGGCGGCTGGGGGGGCGTCCGATACGGACGGCACCGGCGCCAGCCGCTCGCGGAACACCCACACCAGCCCCGCCACATCGTTGTGGGCCACAAAGTAGTCGCGCAAGGCCAGGGCACCTTCACCGGGGGCCGGGCCTGCGCCCTCCCCGGCCGCAGACCACCAGCCCGCTTCAAAGCGGTGGGGCCCGGCCAGCAGTCGCAGCAGGCCGTGGTGGCAGGGGCGGTTGCCCTGCACCGCCAGCCGCCGGGGCGGGTTCAGCAGCCAGGTGGGCAGCAGCAGGGCATCGGGGGCTGCATCCAGCGCCGTCTTGGCAACACTGACGGAGGCATTCCGGGCTGCAGCGTGCTTTGCGGCCGCCGCCGTCACGCGCAGCACCTCGGCCGCCGGGCGCCACTGCTGCATGCATTCGGGGCGGTGGTCGGCCTGCAGCACCGGGGCCTGTACATGGCCTTCTCCCAGCCGGGCTGACAGGCGCTCCAGCAACTGGTGTAAAGCCTCGCCCTGGGCGCCAGCAGGGTCTGCGCCGCCCAGATGGTCAGGCGGCAGCAGGCTCGCACTGCGGTGTGGCAGCGGGGCCGCCTCCAGCAAACGCAGCGTGATCTGATTGACCGGCGCGGCCAGCGTGGTGCGCGCCAGATTTTCAGACAACAGGCGCCGCAGATGCCCTATGTCCTGCGTGGCCTGCGCCGTGCGCACCTGCAGCGCCTGCGTGGGGGCGATGACCACACCATCGATGCGCCGCAGGTCATGGCGCCAGGCCAGTTCCAGGCCCAGCACGCCCTGCTGCCGCGCTTGCAGCCAGCCTTGCAAGGCCGTGAGGCAGCGGCTGGCGCTCCAGAGCAGCGCATCGGCCGACTCTGCCAGCGCAGGCAACTCGCCCGTCAGCACAAACTGCTCGGGCAGCTCCAGCCAGGCGTGGGCCTCGGGGGCATCCCCCAGGGCCTGGTCCAGCACCCGCAGCACCGCCGCACCAAAACGCCGCGACACCCCGGCGCGGGGCAGCGCCCGCAGTGCTCCCCAGGTGCGACAGCCCATGCGCTCCAGGCTGGCCACATGCGGGCGCAAGGCTGTGAGTGTGTGCAGAGGCAGGCTCAGCGGGCCCTGTGCAGGGAGAGCCTGCCCCGCCAACGCCACACGCAGCCGGGCCTGCGCCACCAGGGCGGTGGGGCCACTGCCCCAGATCACGGGTGCGCCCGTCGGCTGTGCGCCCGCCGCCGTCCCTTCCCCTGCAGGCCCACACTCGCCAGCGACCTGGGCAGCGGGGGGGGCGGAGCCCCTGGCAGATGCCCCGGCCCAGGCCTGCAGCACCTGGGCCAGCAGCACTTCGCGCCCGCCCCACAGCCGCTCGGTGGTGGACACCTCCAGCAGCACGGCCTCTGCATCCACCAGTGCCACACGCGGGGTAAAACGCAGGGCCCACCAGCCTGCCGCAGCGGTGTGCACAACCCCTGCAGGCGGTGCGGATGCCTCATCGCACCAGGGCAATGGCAGCGCGATCCAGTGCATGCGCCCTCCCCTCTGGCCCCGCCCCCAACGGCACCAGCAGCTCCAATGAAGGGCGCATGGGCAACGCCCCCGATGCCTTGGCTGCCGCAGCAAGGCGACCTGCCACCAAGGTGCTGCCAGCATCCACCTGCGCTGCACGCCGGCGCCCGGCCTGGGCTGCCAGCACCTGGGCCAGCCGGGGATGACAGCCCGGCAGATCCAGCCCTTGCGCCAGGGGCGGCCCCCGGCGCTTGAGAATGTGCACCTGCATCCCGGGGACTGTGCATACACCTCCCGGCATGGCCATCCCCTGCACCTGTAGCCGCAGCAAGGCTGGTGAGGCCTGGGCCGCAGCACTGGCCGGGCGAAACACCCATAGCAGTTGACGTTGCTGCGCTGCTGCCAGTTGCAGCCTGCGCAGGGCTGCGGGCTGCACCTGCGGCAGCCAGGCCATCACGGCCAGAACCTCCCGGCAACGCAACGCCTGCTCTGCCGCCCAGAGCGCAGCGGCGGCATCGGCCCGCACCACACACAGCCGCTCGACTGACAAGCCCTGGGCCTGCAGCGCCGGTCCAAAAGGCTCGCAAGGCGGCGCTACCACCACCACCGCCCCCGAGCGCGGGGCAGTGGCCTGTACCAGGGCAGGCAGCACCAGCTGCCATTCGTGCAGGCCCGCCAGGGGCTGCAGCACCTCGCTCAACGCCCCCACCGGCCAGCCCCCACCGGGCAACTGCGCATCCAGAGGACCATAACCGGTGGACTGCACCTGCAACTGGCCCGCACCCAATGCGTCCGCATGCCAGACACCGGGCACGGTCAATGGCAGATCGGACGCGACAACCCCCAGGGAGTGGCGTAGCGCAGGCATGGCGAAGACGAGAAGAACAATATGAATACTGTAAATATAACCAGTATTTCGAGCACCGGGGCAACTGGCGAAGAAGACTTTGGGGTGAGGGGCTTTTGGAGGCAACGCGTCCCAGGCCCTATAAAGCTGGGCCAACGCACACCACGCTCCCTACAATGGGCAGGACAAAAAAGAGAGGGTCCGTTGAATGAAAACAATCCAATCGGCAGCAGTCGCCCTGTTGCTGCTCCTGTCCGGCAACACGTTCGCGGCCTATACGCTCTACTTTTTTGAAAGCGGTGGCAATGTGGTCGCCAGTGGCAGTGGCAGCATGAATCTGGGGGCCCTCTCGCCTGCGGGCAGCGGGCCTCTGTCCCCCGGGGTCATTGCTTCGGCTGGGTTGGTCTTCACCGGCACGGCTGGCACCGTGGACGCCTACCTGGGGATATCCGGCCCACCAGCGTTCGGAGGCGGAGGCCCTGTCGGTGCGAATGCAGGATCTGGCGACATGGTGGGCCTGGACAGCACAATGCCCGGTTTCGTCTTCGCCCCGGCAGGTTACGTCTCGGGCGCTGCGCTCACGTCCTCGGCCACCTGGACTGCGACCTCGCTGGCCAGCCTGGGGCTCACACCGGGCACCTATCTCTGGACCTGGGGCACGGGCCCGACAGCGGATTCATTCACGGTCCACATCGGCATCGCGCCGCCAGCGTCCATTCCGACGCTGTCTGAATGGGGGCTGCTGGTCCTCGCGGTGCTCATGGCTGGCTGGGCGATGCACCATCGGTTCTGGCAGCGAAGCCGGGTGGGCTGACCACCCTTTTCAAAGCTTCCGCACTGCCCAATCACACCAATCCGCCACCGCTGCATCCGCAGGGGTGGCGCGGCCTGCCAGCTGCGGCCAGCGGCGATAGCTGGCATTCACAATACTTTGCAGCTGCCACAGCGCCTCGCGCCCCACCAGCGCCACTTCAGCCATCCCAATGGCATCGCCCTGCAACTGGGCCATGAGTTCACCCTGCTGCCGAGGGTGTGAACCGGCCTCCAGCAAGGCTTTTTGCAAAGCCAGCAGCCGCGCATCGAGGAACACAAAGGCGCTTCCCGGCAGTGCCTTGACACTGGTTTCGGGAGGCAGTGCGGTCTTGAGCTGATCCCAGCATTCAAAAGCTTCGGCCAACAGGTCGATCTGGCGCGAGGCATCGTTGCCCAGCGGCATGAGGGCAGATTCCCTGGCGACTTCTTCCTGCAGCAGGGGCAGGATGTGCGCCACCAGGGCCGATGGAAATTTGCGATGGTTCAGCCGCAGCACCAGCGACAGGCGCTGCGCGGGCATGTCGTCGTATTTTTCATAGAACGCCGCCACCACCTCGGCCAGCAACAGGATGCGGCCCAGGACAGAGATGTCCGCACCGGCCAGGCCACGCGGGTAGCCGCTGCCATCCATGCGCTCATGGTGTTCCAGCACCGCCACATCCACAGCCCGGGGATAGACCTGGGTATCGCGGATCATGAGCATGGCGGTGATGGGGTGCGCCACCAGATGCTTGCGCTGAACACCAACGACCTTGTGGTCGGGATCGTCCCAGGCCGGATCCATGTGCAGCACCCCCAGATCGTGCAGCAAGGCTGCTGCCGCAAGATTGGCGCAGTCGCGCTCAGCAAGACCGCTTTTGATGCCCAGGAACACGGCCACCGTCATCATCTGCAGGCTGTGTTGAAACAGTCCGGGCCGCTGATCGCGCATCACGGTGAGCTTGCAGGCCATGGATGGAGGCAAGGGCAGCGAGCGCAGCGGCGCCAGCAGCCGGGCCGCCGAGCCGAGGGCTTCTGCCAGCAGGCTGGGCAGCACCTCCTGTTCGCTCATGGCCTGCCCCGCCGCGAGCAAAGCGGGTACGTCCACGGGATTCTCGATGGACAGATGGCGGTCAATGGGCTCGCGCAGCTTGTGCTGCACCAGGCGGTCATACAGGCGGCTGTCGATGCGCGCGCCTTTTTCGACCAGCTTGATACCTTTGTCGGTGTAAATGGCTGCGTCAGCAACCACCGTGCGCCGGTCAGCCATGTCGGTCAACGCGCGCAAGTAGTGGGGGCTGTCCGAAGTGTCGATGCCCGCAGGCGCAAGGGTGTCCGTCATGCAGATAACAAAAGCTTATTCGGGACTATAGAGCGTTCTCTCCGAGGGGCATCCACGAAAAATACCCGGGCCCCACACAGTCTTGAGCCAGATCAAGTCCCAGTCGCCGTCCCCCCGTGTTTCACAAGGCCGGGAGACTTCCCTGCACGCCATTCACTACCCGATTCAGCCGTCCTGCAACCATGGATCACCATTCCGGATAAACGCCTCATTCATTGCATGCAAAAGCGGTTCAAGCCTTCTTTTCAGGCTAAAAATTTGGGTAAACCCTGGAATTCTCTGGCGGCATTGTTTCCAATACTGGAACAGTTAGTTTGCGACTCGGTGGTTTTTCTTTGGACTTCACCCGCGTACAGTTCAACCCATCGATGAGCCGAACCCGCAAGGCGACTCACCGAACCCGGTTCAGGAATGGTTTTTTGACCCGGCTTTTTTGAGACGCTTTTTAACTTCCAAGGATTTTCATCATGAACAACACCGCCCGCTTCCTCTCCATCGCTGCCGTTGCCGCTTTCGCCTCTTTCGGCGCACAGGCTGACGAAGCCGATGCTTCGCAATTCGCTACCAAATTTGAAACCAACCGCACCCGCGCTGAAGTGCAGGCAGAAGCCGCCAGCGTTGCCCAGACCCGCTCCATCGAGCCGGCAGGCTCGCGTGTGTTGACCTACACGTCCACGGCTGACCGCGCTGCCGTGCGTGCCCAGGCTGCCGAAGCCCTGCGCGCTGGCCAGATCCCTTCGGGTGAGCGTGGTTGATTCTTGTTGAATCCACGGTTCACACGTTTTCGTATTGCCAAGTACCTCGTCCCTATTTTTTGAATTTCACTGGAGTTTCACCATGAACAAGTCTGTCCGTTTCCTCTCTATCGCCGCTGTTGCCGCTTTCACTGCTTTCGGCGCCCACGCTGACGAAGCCGATGGTTCGCAATTTGCCCTGAAGTTCGACACGAACCGCACCCGTGCCGAAGTGGCCGCTGAAGCCGCCACCGTGGCCCAGACCCGCAGCATCGAGCCTGCTGGTTCGCGTGTGGTGACCTACACGTCCACGGCTGACCGCGCTGCTGTGCGCGCCCAGGCTGCTGAAGCCCTGCGCACTGGCAAGATCCCTTCGGGCGAATTCAGCGCCATGTAATTGGCGCGGGAGGTACTGCGGTCGTTGTCACGGCTGCAGCCCGATGCTGAAAGCAAAAGGCCGAGGCCCCTCACGGGGCCTCGGCCTTTTTGCGTTTGAGGAACGCCCCCAACAACGGTCAAGGGATCAACGTCACACCCGTTTTGGCTTGCAGGGCATCAAACGTCACGCCCGGAGCCAGTTCCACCACCTTCAGGCCTTGGGGGGTGACGTCCATCACCGCCAGGTCGGTGATGATGCGGTCGACCACGCCCACGCCCGTCAGCGGCAGCGTGCACTGGGGCAGGATCTTCAGGTCTTCGGTGCCGTCCTTCTTCTTGGCAACGTGTTCCATGAGCACGATCACGCGCTTGACACCCGCCACCAAGTCCATCGCGCCGCCCATGCCCTTGACCATCTTGCCGGGGATCATCCAGTTGGCCAGATCGCCCTTTTCGCTGACCTGCATGGCGCCCAGGATGGACAGGTTGATCTTGCCGCCACGGATCATGGCAAAGCTGTCATGGCTGCCAAAGATGGACGAGCCCTTGATGGTGGTCACGGTCTGCTTGCCAGCGTTGATCAGGTCCGCATCCACCTCATCTTCGTTGGGGAACGGGCCGATGCCGAGCATGCCGTTTTCGGACTGCAGCCACACTTCCTTGTCGGCGGGCACGAAATTGGCCACCAGCGTGGGGATGCCGATACCCAGATTCACGTAAAAGCCGTCTTCGAGCTCATGGGCGGCACGCGCCGCCATTTGGTCTTGACTCCACGACATATGTATTTCTCCAGCTTGTTCGGTGACGGCAGGCTTGTACGCCTGCTTTTCGATAAACGCAGGCTTAAACGCCCGCCTTCTCAGTGATGGTGCGCTTTTCGATGCGCTTTTCCGGGTTCGGGTTGTGCACGATGCGGTGCACATAGATGCCGGGCAGATGGATCTGGTCGGGCACCATGGCCCCGGTTTCCACCACCTCTTCCACTTCAACGATGCAGACCTTGCCGGCCATGGCAGCGGCAGGATTGAAGTTACGGGCCGTCAGACGGAACTGCAGGTTGCCCGACTTGTCGGCGCGGTGCGCCTTGACCAGCGCCACCTCGGGCACGAGCGAGCGTTCCATCACATAGGTTTCGCCGTCGAACTCGCGCAGTTCCTTGCCCTCGGCCACGATGGTGCCCACACCGGTCTTGGTAAAGAAAGCAGGAATGCCCGCGCCGCCTGCACGCAGCTTCTCGGCCAGCGTGCCCTGGGGCGTGAACTCCAGCTCCAGTTCGCCGGCCAGGTATTGGCGCTCGAACTCCTTGTTTTCGCCCACGTAGGACGAAATCATCTTCTTGATCTGGCGGGTTTCCAACAGCTTGCCCAGGCCAAAGCCATCCACACCTGCGTTGTTGGAAATCACGGTGAGGTTCTTGACGCCGGAATCGCGCAAGGCGTCGATCAGCGCTTCAGGGATGCCACACAAACCGAAACCACCCACAGCCATGAGCTGGCCGTCTGCAACCACGCCCTTGAGGGCCTCAGCTGCGGAGGGGAATAACTTGTTCACCACGATCTCCTTGTGAATTTGGATGCGCTACGATACTACGTACCCGATTAAGTAGTATCCCGTAAAGACTTGCACTATGGACGTTGCCAATGGACGTTGATTACCGACTCGCTTTTGACATGGCCCCCGTGGGCCTGGTGCTGTCGCGCAACCGCACCATGGTCGATTGCAACCGGCATGTGTGCGAGATGTTCGGCGCCTCGCGCGAGGTGCTCATCGGTCAGTCGTTCCAGATACTTTATCCAAGCGCCGACGAATACGAGCGCCTTGGCGCGCACATGGAACCTATTCTGAACGCCAAAGGCCACTACGCCGACAACCGCATCATGAAGCGTGCCAACGGCGAGGTCTTCTGGTGCCATGTGTCGGGCCGTGCGCTCAACCGAGATGCCCCGCATGAATCAGGCATCTGGAGCTTTGAGGACCTGAGTTCGCAACGCCCCGTGAAGGCCGAGTTGACAGGCCGCGAACGCGAGGTGGCCGCGCGCCTGTTGGAGGGACTGACTTCCAAGGAGATCGGCCGGGCCCTGGAGATCAGCCACCGCACGGTGGAGATTTACCGGGCACGCCTCATGCGCAAGTACAACGCATCCACCGCTGCCGACCTAGTACACAAATTGCTCGCTGGTTGAGCCCTACTTCGGGCCGTCGATCACGTCAGCAGCTGTGCGAAAAGCCTCGACTGCCGTCGGCAGGCCGCAGTAGATGCTGGCGTGCAGCAACACTTCCTGTATCTCTGCCGCTGTAGCGCCGTTGTTGAGCGCGCCGCGCACGTGGCCCTTAAGCTCATGCTGCTTGCCCAGCGCGGTAAGAAACGCCACCGTGATCAAGCTGCGCGTCTTCATGTCCAGCCCCGGCCGCTGCCATACATCGCCCCAGGCATTGCGGGTGATGAACTCCTGGATCGGCTGGGTGAACGCCGTGGCATTGCCAAAGGCATTGGCGACAAAGTCCTCGCCCATGACCTGCTTGCGTGTGGCCAGACCTTTGTCGAAGTCCTTGGTGGATGGGAGTTGTTGTGTCATGCGGGCTCTCCGGTTCAGTTGGGGCCGCCATCGTAGCCGCAGCGCCTGCACGAAAAACACAAAGCCACCTGCCATACCCTGTGAAGGGCCAGGCAGGTGGCTTTGTCAAAGTGCTAAGCCCCAGGTTTACGCTGCCGCGAGATCAAAGCGATCCAGGTTCATCACCTTGGTCCAGGCGCGGGCGAAGTCCTGCACAAACACGGCCTGGGCATCACTGCTGGCATAGACCTCGGCCAGCGCACGGAGCACGGAATTCGAGCCAAACACGAGGTCGACCACGGTGCCGGTCCATTTCTTGGCGCCTGTGCTGCGGTCCACCCCTTCCAGCACACCGGTTGCGCTCGCTGACTTCTGCCATTGGGTGCGCATGTCGAGCAGGTTCACAAAGAAGTCATTGCTCAACGTTTCCGGGCGCTGCGTGAAAGCTCCGTGAGGCGCCTGGCCCATGTTGACACCCAGTACCCGCAAACCGCCGACCAGCACCGTCATCTCTGGCGCAGTCAAGGTCAGCTGGTTCGCGCGGTCAATCAGCAGTTCGGCCACAGCGCCCTCCAGCCCGGGGCGCACGTAGTTGCGAAAGCCATCGGCCGCGGGCTCCATCACTTCGAACGATGGCACATCGGTTTGCTCCTGCGAGGCGTCGGTGCGGCCGGGGGTGAAAGGCACGGTCACGTCCTGCCCGCCTCGCTTCGCGGCAGCCTCCACAGCGGCGCCACCGGCCAGCACGATGAGGTCGGCCAGCGAGATTTTCTTGCCGCCCGTCTGCTCGGCGTTGAACGCGCGCTGGATGACTTCGAGCTGGCCCAGCACCTTGGCCAGTTGTGCAGGCTGGTTTACGTCCCAGTCCTTCTGCGGAGCCAGACGAATGCGCGCCCCATTGGCTCCACCGCGCTTGTCGCCGCCCCGGAAAGTTGAGGCAGAAGCCCAGGCCGTCGATACCAGCTCAGAGATCGACAGGCCCGACGCCAACACCTTGGCCTTGAGTGCCGTGATGTCTTGTTCGTTGACCAGAGCATGGTCCACTGCAGGAACAGGGTCTTGCCAGACCAGCACTTCGGCGGGCACTTCAGGGCCCAGGTAGCGTGCACGTGGCCCCATGTCGCGGTGTGTGAGCTTGAACCAGGCGCGCGCAAAGGCGTCGGCAAACTGCTCAGGGTGGGCCAGGAAGCGGCGCGAGATCTTCTCATAAGCCGGATCAAAGCGCAGCGACAGGTCGGTGGTGAGCATCGTGGGCACCAGCTTCTTCGACGGATCGTGTGCGTGTGGAATCGTGGCCTCGGCACCTTTGGCCGTCCACTGGTGGGCACCGGCCGGGCTCTTGGTCAGCTCCCACTCAAAGCCGAACAGGTTTTCGAAGAAGTTGTTGCTCCACTTCGTGGGCGTGGTGGTCCAGGTGACTTCCAGGCCGCTGGTGATGGTGTCGCCGCCCTTGCCAGAACCATGGCTGCTCTTCCAGCCCAGGCCCTGCTCCTCGATGCCTGCGCCTTCGGGCTCCTTGCCCACCAGCGCGGCATCGCCCGCGCCGTGGGTCTTGCCAAAGGTGTGGCCACCAGCAATCAATGCCACTGTCTCTTCATCGTCCATCGCCATGCGGGCAAAGGTGTCGCGGATGTCGCGCGCTGCGGCCAGGGGGTCAGGGTTGCCGTTCGGGCCTTCGGGGTTCACGTAGATCAGGCCCATCTGCACTGCGGCCAGGGGCTTGGCCAGGTCGCGCTCGCCGCTGTAGCGCTTATCGCCGCCGAGCCATGTGGTCTCGGCGCCCCAGTACACATTTTCATCGGGTTCCCACACGTCGGGGCGGCCACCGGCAAAGCCGAAGGTCTTGAAGCCCATGGACTCCAGTGCCACGTTGCCGGTCAAGATCATCAGGTCGGCCCACGAGATCTTGCGACCGTACTTCTGCTTGATGGGCCAGAGCAGGCGGCGTGCCTTGTCCAGGTTGGCGTTGTCGGGCCAGCTGTTCAGGGGCGCAAAACGCTGCTGCCCTGCCCCGGCGCCGCCGCGGCCATCGGCCAGGCGATAGGTGCCGGCGCTGTGCCAGGCCATGCGCACGAAGAGCGGACCGTAGTGTCCGAAGTCGGCCGGCCACCAGTCCTGCGAATCGGTCATCAATGCATGCAGGTCGGCCTTTACGGCAGCAAGGTCCAGGCTCTTGAATTCTTTTGCGTAATCGAAGCCGTCGCCCATGGGATCGGTGAGCGGGGAGTTCTGGTTCAGGGGACGGATATTGAGCTGGTCTGGCCACCAGTCGGCATTGCCACGGCCCTTGGGCGCGGCAGCCTTGGTGTGGTCAAACGGGCACTTGTTGGTCTCTTGTGTCATGAGGCACTCCTGTTGGCGTTGGTGAGCAGCCGATGTTATGGAGTGCATATTCTTATGAAAAGGCAATAGTTTTGATTAATTCAATAGTTTTTCTCTAATTTCGGCAAATGCAGCGGACTACCGGCCTCCTTGCACCCACACGTATCGAACAGCACCGAGCGGACCCAGCGATGCCCCGGCGAGCGGTGGGTGCGTTCATGCCAGGCAGCAGTTTTAACGAAGCCAGGTATGGCCACTGGTGGCTCCAGCACAACCAGCCCGCGTGCATCAGCTACCACCCGCTGGGGCACCACCGCGATCAGGTCGCTATTGCGCAGGATCTCCGGCAGCACCAGAAAGCTGGTGATCGACAGCACCACCCGCCGTGATCGGCCCAAGCGTGCCAACACCTCATCCGTCACGCCGCAGAAACCGCCACCCGTGTACGAAATGAGCGCATGGTCCAGCGCGCAGAAGCGGTCCAGCGACAGCGCGCCGCCTTTCGCATCCGGGTGCCCGGCGCGCATCACGCACACGTAGCGCTCGTCAAACAGGTGCCGGGCATACAGGTCGGGCGCCGTGTTCTCGGGGCTGATCAGGGCCAGATCGATATCGCCCCGCTCCAGCCGCTCGTACACCGGCAGATGCTGGGCCGGCACCACGGCCACACGCACGCCGGGCGCGTGGCGGCGCAGCATGGCCAGGAATGGCACCACCACCGCCTGCAGCGCGTAATCGGTGGACGCGAGCTGCACCGTCATCTGCGCCGTGGCAGGGTCAAAGGCCTGAGGTTGCAGCAGCGACTCGATCCCACCCAGCAGCTCCTTGACCGGCGCGGCCAGCTCCTGCGCGCGCAGCGTGGGCGCAATGCCACGCTGTGTACGCACGAAAAGCGGGTCATCAAAGCTCTCGCGCAGCCGGGTCAGCATGCCGCTCACCGCAGGCTGGGTGAGCGACAGGCGCTGGGCGGCGCGGGTTACGCTGCGTTCGTCGAGCAAGGCATCCAGTGCCTTGAGCAGGTTCAGGTCCATGGCCCTGATATCAATTGCCATGATTTCAGAAATAAGAACTATCGATTTGGTTTATGGCTGCATCGTACCCACCATCTTCACTGTGCGTGGCCGTGGTGTCTTTGCCCCCGCCCCCAGCCCGAAATTCCTTTTCTATTTAACCGACAAGAAAGCAAGCTGCATGTCTGCCCTGTTCACACCGTTCCAGCTCAAAAGCGTCACCCTGCGCAACCGCATCGCGATCCCGCCGATGTGCCAGTACAGCGCGGTGGACGGCTTCACCAATGAATGGCACCAGGCGCATTACGCCGGTCTCGCTCGCGGCGGCGCAGGCCTGGTGATCGTCGAGGCCACGGGCGTATCGCCCGAAGGCCGAATCACCCCGGCCTGCACAGGCCTTTGGAACGACCAGCACGTCGAAGGCATGGGCCGCATCGCCGCCAGCATCAAGGCCGCTGGCGCCGTGCCCGGCATCCAGATCGCCCACGCAGGCCGCAAGGCCAGCGCCCAACGCCCCTGGGAAGGCGATGACCACATTCCCGAGAACGACGCGCGTGCCTGGCAGCCGATAGCACCGTCCGCCATTGCTTACGGCGGCGGTCTGCCCCGGGTACCCCAGGCCATGACACTGCAAGACATTGCCCGCGTGCAGGCCGACTTTGTGGCCGCCGCACGTCGCGCACTGGCCGCAGGGTTCGAGTGGCTGGAACTGCACTTTGCCCACGGCTACCTGGCGCAGAGCTTCTTCTCGCCCCACAGCAACCAGCGCACCGACCAGTACGGCGGCAGCTTTGACAACCGCGCGCGCTTTCTGCTGGAAACCGTGGAGGCCGTGCGCAAGGTGTGGCCCGCGCACCTGCCACTCACGGCACGCTTCGGAGTCATCGAATACGACGGACGCGACGAGGAAACCGTGGCCGAGTCCATTGAGCTGGTGCGCCAGATGCGCGAACGTGGCCTGGATATGGTCAACGTCAGCGCGAACTTCGTGATTGCCGAGACGCAGATTCCCTGGGCAACCCCCGCCTTCCTGGCCCCGGTTGCGCAGCGCGTGCGCAGCGAAGCCGACCTGCCGGTGGCCTCGTCGTGGGGCATCGATGACCCGAAAATCGCAGAACGTGCAGTGGCCGACGGCCAGATGGATTTGGTGATGATCGGCCGCGCCCACCTGGCCAATCCGCACTACACCTACCACCTGGCGCAGGTGCTGGGCGTGCAAAAGCCTGAATGGAACACGCTGCCCGCGCCCTACGCGCACTGGCTGTCGCGCTATCGCGGCGCCGCAAAGGTCGCCGCAGCCCAGTAAAGCTGTGAAAAACGCCCTTGCCCTTTGGCCCGACGTTCAGTCCGGGGTCGAGCGGTGCAGGGGTAGCCCCGGCGCATCCAGCCGTGCGCACAGGATGTGGCCGTGGGTCGAATCGGTCACGAACACCGTTTGTCCGCCCTGCCCGCCATAAGCCAGATTGGTAGTGGAGGCTCCGGCAGGCCCCCGCAGCACCAGCACGGGCTCGGCCCGGTGGTTGAGCACCCACACATAACCCAGGCCCGGGTTGGCCACCAACAGGCGCCCCGCCCCATCCACCGCAAGCCCGTCCGGGCCGCTCGGGCCGTACGACGTGAAGAACTGCCCCACCTTGGCCACGCTGCCATCGGGGAGCAGCGGCACGCGCCACACGCAGTTGCCACGTGTGGCGGCCAGGTACAGCACGCGGCCGTCGGGCGACAGGGCCACGCCATTGGGGCTGGGCACGTTGGCCAGCAACAGGTCGAGCTGGCCATTGGGGCGCAGCCGGTACAGGCGCCCGCTCGGGTCGTGCAGGCCGCTCTGGCCCTGGTCGGTGAAGTACAGGTTGCCGTCGGCGTCGAAGATCAAATCGTTCACGCCCTTGAAGCGTTCGCTGTTGCGGCGCTCCAGGTACGGCGTGACCCTGCCGGTCGCGATATCGAGCCGCATCAACCCGTTCTTGTAGTCGGTGATGAGCAGCGTGCCCGCATCCATGAACTTCATCCCATTGGGCTCGCCGTCGTACTCGGCCACCAGCGTCCACGCGCCCTGCGGGTCGATGCGGAAGATGCGGCCCCAGGGGATGTCGGTCACGTACAGGTTGCCCACGCCGTCGAACACCGGGCCTTCGAGGAACGAATCGGTGATGGTGCCGCCCCGGTTGGCATCGGCCCAGGCGCTGCGCTCGGGGCGGCGGAAGGTGTCGGGCATAGAGCTGAAAAACGCCAGCTCGCGGACCTCGGGGGATTGCAGCAGAAACATGGAAGAGGCTTTCGTTGTCAGGAGGTGGCGCCGAAACCATAAAGCCGCGCCGGGTTGTCCACCAGGATACGGTCCATCGCGGCATCCGAGCCCGCCCAGGCGCGCAGCAGGTCCACCAGGTCGGCATCGCTCACGGTGCCCGGCGCCTCGGTGGTGTGGGGCCAGTCGCTACCCCACACCATGTGACTGGGGGCAGCCCGCACCAGGGCTTGCCCCAGCGGCAGGGTGTCGGCGTAGCTGGGGCCCCGCACGGCAGAGCGCATGTAGGCTCCCGAGAGCTTGACCCAGGTGTTGCCGCTGTCCAGCAAGCGGCGCAGCACGCCAAAGGCTTGGGCCGATGGCCCTTCGGCCGGGTCGATGCGCCCCAGGTGATCGATGACCAGCGGCACCGGCAGCGCCTGCAGCACAGGCGCCAGCGCCACGATCTGCTCCGGGTGCGCGAACACCTGGATGTGCCAGCCAGCGCAGTCCGCATGCCGTGCCACCTTGCCCGCCAGTGTGGTCAGCATCTGCGCCGTGGTGGTGCCCCACGATTGGGGTGAGACAAAGTTGACCCGCAGCCCGCACACGTGGCGCGCGGCCAGCCGGGCCAGCTCTGCATCGCTCACGCGGGGGTCCACCACTGCCACGCCGCGTGCATCGTCACCCAGCTGGTCCAGCGCATCCAGCGTGCAGGCGTTGTCGGTACCGTAGGTGGATGGCGTGACCACCACCGTGCGGGTGGTGCCCAGGCGCACCTGCAGCTGCCGATACGCGGCCACGGGCGCCACCGGCGGTGTGCGCGGCCAGTGGGCAGACGGTGCAAAACGCGCATCGAAGATGTGCATGTGGCTGTCGCACGCGCCGGGCGGCAGCAGGCGCTGCGGGCGATTCAGGCCCACCGAGTGCGGCACGGGCGTGGTCAACGCGGGCAAAGGCATGGCTCAGTCGAGTTTGATGTTGCCCTTCTTCACCACCTCGCCCCACTTGCTGTCTTCCTTCTTGAGGAAGGCGGCAAACTCCGCAGGCGTGGAACCGATGGGCTGGGCGCCCAGGTCGGCCAGGCGCTGCTTCACTTCGTCTTCCTTCAGCACCTCTTGCAGGGCCTGCTGCAGTTTGGCGGCCACGTCGGCGGGTACGCCCGCAGGCAGAAACACGCCGTTCCACTCATAGGCCTCATAGCCTGGGATGGCTGCCTCGGCCACCGTGGGCACATCGGGCAGGCGCTTGGAACGCTCGGGCGCTGACACGGCCAGCGCGCGCAGCTTGCCGCCCGCCACATGCGGGTAGGTCGCAGCCACGGTGCCGAACATGAAGTCCACCTGGCCCGCGATCACGTCGGTGATGGCGGGGCCGCCGCTCTTGTAGGGCACGTGCACCATGTCCAGGCCCAGCTTCTGGGCCATCAGCTCCGCCGCCAGGCGCTGCACCGTGCCGCTGCCGCCCGAGGCAAAGTTGATCTTGCCGGGCTGCGCCTTGGCCTTGGCAATCAGCTCGCCCACGTTCTTGTAGGGCGCATCGGCCTTCACGATGAGCACGTTGGGCGCCAGCAGCACCAGCGATAGCGGCTGCAGTGCGTTGGCGGCATACGGCATCTTGGGGAACAGGTGCGGGTTGATGGAGTGCGGCGTGGCGTCGTACAGCATGGTGTAGCCATCCGCCGACGCCTTGGCCACAAAACTCGCGCCAATGGTGCCACTCGCGCCCGCCTTGTTGTCCACAATCACGCTGCCGCCCAGCTTGGCGCCCAGGCGGGTGGCCACCACGCGGGCCACAGCATCGGCCGCGCCACCGGGGGCATAGGGCACAACGAGGGTGATGGGCCGCTCGGGGAAGGCGGCGTGGGCCAGGCCTGCAGCCAGGGCGCAGGCGGCGATCAAGGGTTTGAGAAAACGCAACATGAAGTCTCCTTATCTATTCAATCCATGAAGAACAAACAGGTATCGCTGGCCCATGGCCTGCGAAACTGGCGCTGACAAAGCGCAGGCAGCCGTGCAAGGGCCGCCCCGCCGCACTGGCTGCGTCCCCCTTCCCGCATCGCGCAGCGAGGCGAGAGAGAGGGGGGAAGGCGCAAAGCGCCTCAGGGGGGTCAATCCACTTTCAGATCAAGCTCGCGTGCAATCTGCGTATAGGCGGCCACTTCGCGGCCGACCTGGCTGGCAAACGCAGCGCCGCAGGTGGCATCGGCGTCCAGCCCCAGGCCGCGCAACTTGTCGTTGGCCGCAGGGCTTTGCACAAAGTCCCTGGCCACGCGCTCCAGCTGCTGGGCAATGGCGTCGTCCAGCCCCGCCGGGGCCAGCAGGCCATACCAGGCGTCGGCCGAATACTTGCCGCCACCGGCCTCGGCAAACGTGGCCACGTCGGGCAGCAGCGACGACCGCTTGGGCGATGCCACGGCCAGCGCGGTGAGCTTGCCGCTCTTGATCTGCGGCAGCACCGAGCCCAGCGTGGCAAACGAGCTGTCGAGCTGGCCGCCCACCAGGTCCGTGACCACTGGCGCGGCGCCCTTGTAGGGCACATGGTTCAGCTGCAAGCTGTTGGCGCGGGCAAACATCTCGGTGGCAAAGTGGCCTGAGCTCCCCACGCCCGCCGTGCCTGCGGACAGACGCCCCGGCTCCTTGCGCGCACGGGCCATGTACTCAGCCAGCGACTTCACGGGCAGGGCCTGCCCCACCACCAGCACCGTGGGGCTGGTGGCCACGGTGCACAGCGGCTTGAACGACTTCACCGCATCGAACTTCACCCGCCCGGCGTACAGCCCCGGGATCATGGTGTGGTTGGTGGCGCCAAACAGCAGCGTGTAGCCGTCGGCGGGCGCGCTGGCCACCGCCTGGGCGGCCAGGATGGTGTTGGCGCCGGGCTTGTTGTCCACCACAAAGGGCTGGCCCAGCGCGCGGCTGGCGTGGTCGGCAAACGCACGGGCCACCACGTCGGTGGGGCCGCCTGCGGCAAATCCCACCACCAGTTTGACGGGCTTGTGGGGGAACGCAGTTTGCGCCCCTGCTGCACCGGATGCTATACAAACAATAGCTATCAGCGCTTTATGGACGAGCGCAGAGGCCGTTTTTCTTCTCAAAATAGTGTGCATGTCTTTGTCTCCATGGGCCGGGGCGCCCTGCCCCGTGCCTTTTTTCTCTTTGCTTTCAGGAAGGGGGCTGGCGTCAGGCCGCAGCCATCGCTGCGCCAGGCACCCGGGCCAGCACGGCCAGCAGGTTCTGCGCCGCGCCCACGCCCATGTTCACGTAGGCATCGCTGGTCACACCGCCGATGTGGGGGCTGAGGATGAAGTGCTTCTCGCCCTGGAAGGGATGGCCCGCCGTCATCGGCTCGACCGCAAAACTGTCCAGCCCTGCCGCCATCACCTGGCCCGAACGCACGGCCGCCAGCAGCGCGGCCTCGTGGATCAGGCCGCCACGCGCCGTGTTCACCACGATCACGCCGCGCTTGCACTGCGCCAGCGTGGTGGCGTTCAGCATGCCCCGGTTCTCGTCAGTCAGCGGGCAGTGCAGAGACACGGCATCGGCTTCGCGCCAGATCGTCTCCAGGCACACACTCTGCACATAGTCCGGCAGGTTCTTCGCAAACGGGTCAAAGCCGATCACGCGCATGCCCAGGGCGTCGGCCAACTTGGCAAAGCGCAGGCCGATGGCGCCCAGACCCACCAGGCCCACGGTGCGGCCACCCAGTTCCAGGCTTTTGTGCGTGGCTTTGTCCCAGTGGCCCGCGTGCATGCGCGCATCGAGCTGCACCACCGATTTGGCGCAGGCCAGCAGCAGCGCCAGCGCCTGCTCGGCCACGGCCGCAGCGTTGGCGCCTACGGCGGCCACCACCTCAATGCCCCGGGCCTTGGCCGCCACCTTGTCGATGGTGTCGGTGCCACTGCCGTGCTTGGAGATGACCTTGAGCGCCGGGGCCGCGTCCATCACCGCAGCGCCCACCTTGCCGTAGCGCACGATGATGGCCACGGGGTTGTGCGCACCGCAAAGGGCCACCATGTCTTCTTCGGTCGGCGTCTTGCCTGCGTAGACGATGTCGTAGCCCGTGAGCAGGTCCAGGGCTTGCTGCGCCAGATCGGCGCCGGTGACGATGATGGTTTGGCTCACAGCGATTCCCCTTCCTTCAGCACGCCAGCAGCGCGCAGCGCGGCAGGCAGCCATTTCGATGCGGTGTCGCCGCGTGCAATGGCTTCGATGCGGGCGGCTTCGTCGGCCACCTTCTTGTCGGCCAGGGCCAGCATGGCGGGGGCTTTTTCGCGCTCGATGACGACCACGCCATCGGCGTCGCCCACCACCAGGTCACCCGCGTTCACCACGGCACCACCGGCGCAGATGGGGTGGTTGATGCGGCCGGGCACGTACTTGGTGGGTCCAGCTGGGTTGAAGCCCGCGCTGAACACGGGGAAGTCCAGCTCCAGAATTTCCAGCTTGTCGCGGATGGCGGCGTCCACGATCACGCCCGCCAGGCCGCGCTTCTTGCAAGCGCTGAGCATCAGCATGCCCATCAGCGCCGCCGTCTGGTCGCCCTTGCCGTCGATCACGAGCACGTCACCGGGCTGGGCCAGGGCAATGGCGGCGTGGATCATGAGGTTGTCGCCGGGGCGCACTTCCACGGTGAAGGCAGGGCCTGCCACCTTCATGGACTGGTGCACGGGCGCCACGCGGCCATGCATGGTGCCGCGGCGGCCTGCCACGTCGGCCAGGATGGCGGCCTGGTAGGTGGCGGCTTTTTGCACTACGTCGGCGCTCACGCGGTCGATGGTGCGGATGATTTCAGGGAGTTGGCTCATGGGGAATCCTTGGAAAGAACGCGGAGATGCTGAGGAGCGAATGTGCGCGGCTGACTGGGATGCGCGTGCAAGGCGCCCATGCCGCAGCGCAACCAGCCCCGGACTCAGCGGCTGGCGAAGTGCAGACGAAATGCGAAGGTGAAGAAGTGGGGCGGGCAGATACGCGGGACAAACTGCCCCCCCAGCGTGAGCCCGTCAGTCCAGGCTGGCGCCCGAGTCCTTGACGATCTTGGCCCAGCGCGGCACTTCGGCTTTGAGCAGCGCGCTGAACTGCTCGGCGGTGCCGCCCAGCACATCGCCGCCTTCGGAGCGCAGCTTGTCGGCCACATCGGGCTGCTGCAGGGCCGCGTTGATGGCCTTGTTGAGCTGCGCCAGGATGGGTGTGGGCGTACCGGCAGGGGCCAGGATGCCGAACCAGGTCACGGCCTCGAAGCCCTTGTAGCCCGACTCGGCCAGCGTGGGCACATCCGGCAGTTGCGGCGAGCGCTTGGCCGAGGTGATGGCGATGACCTTGAGCTTGCCATTGCGCACCTGGCCCAGCAGCGTGGGCACCGACGACATGTACAGGTCGATCTGCCCGCCCACCAGGTCCGTCATGGCCTGGGCCGCGCCCTTGTAGGGGATGTGGCGCAGCTTGATGTCGGCGGCGTTTTCGGCCAGCTCACCGGCCAGGTGGGCCACGGTGCCGTTGCCCGAATAGCCCAGCGTCAGCGCATCGGGCTTGCCCTTGGCGGCCGCCACCACATCGGCGTAGCTCTTGAAGGGTGAGTTGATGGGCGCAGCCATGACGATGGGCGAGGACGAGACGAGCGCCACGGGCACCAGGTCCTTGAGCGGGTCGTACGGCAGCTTGGGGTACAGCGTGGGGTTGATGGCCAGGTTGCTGGTCTGGCCAATGACGAGCGTGTAGCCGTCGGCGGGTGACTTGGCGGCGGCGTCCACCCCCAGGTTGCCGCCCGCGCCAGGGCGGTTGTCCACGATGACGTTCCACTTGTTCTGGTCCGTGAGCTTTTGCGCCACCGTGCGGGCAATCATGTCGGTGCCGCCGCCGGGCGGGAACGGCACGATGAGGCGGATGGGTTTGCTGGGGTAAGCGGCCTGCGCCAGAGCGGCCCCGGTGGGTGCGGCTGCGGCCGCAAAGCCCAGGAAGGCAGCGCACAGGGAGCGCGAAAGCGAAGTGAAGGCGGTCATGAATTTGTCTCCGTTGTGGTGGTTCGTCACGCCGGTCTGCAGGGCCTTTGTTGTGATACGTGTTCTGGTCCGGCGCCGTGGGTGCGACTGTACGCAGACGTTTCAACCCATACAATGCAGTTGCGTACCATGAAACGAATTGCGCCATGAGCAACCACCCCGCCAAGCCTTCCCAACCCCTCGCCCCCGCGCCCCGTCCCATGGCTCCGGCAGATGCAGAACCCGGTGGTGGTGTCATCGCCGTCACACGTGCCCTGCAGGTGCTGGAAGCCTTTGCACTGGGCGAATCCAGCCTGCCCCTGGCCGAGCTGAGCCGCCGCTGCGGCCTGCACAAGACCACGGTGCTGCGCCTCGCGCGCACGCTGGCGCAGTCGGGTTTCATGGTGCAGCGCGAGGATGGCGACTGGCGCCTGGGCCCGGCGGCAGGCTGGCTGGGCGCACGCTACCAGGCCGGTTTTGACGTGCAGAACGTGCTGGAGCCCGCGCTGCGCGAGCTGACCCTTGCCACGGGCGAAAGCGCCGCGTTTTATGTGCGCGAAGGCAATGTGCGGACCTGCCTTGTGCGTGTGGAAGGCCCGCAGGCGCTGCGCCACCACGCACGCATGGGCGAAGGCCTGCCGCTGGACAAAGGCTCGCCGGGCCGCGTGATCCTGGCGTTTTCGGGCGAGCCGGGCAAGGCCTACGAAGAGATCCGCAGAAAGGGCTACCACTGGTCGATTGGCGAGCGCGAACAGGGCGTGGCCACGGTGTCGGCGCCGGTGTTTGGCATGCACTGGCGGCTGATGGGCTCGGTGTGCATTTCGGGCCCGGCATCGCGCCTGCCCGCCGAAAAGCTCGAAGCGCTGGCGCAGACAGTGATGGCTGCGGCCACCCAGTTGTCGTATGCGCTGGCGGGCAATTCGGCCGCGCCCGCACAAAGCCCTGTACGAGCCACCCAGTGGCATCCGTGATACTTGCCCCGCAACCTCAACTCACAATAACCACAGGAGACCGCCGTGAGCCGCTACCCTTTTCCCGACCTGAACACCCTGCCCGAAGACATCCGCGCACGCATCGTGGAAGTGCAGGAGAAGGCGGGCTTCATCCCCAATGTGTTCCTGGCCTTTGCACGCCGCCCGGCCGAGTGGCGAGCGTTCTTTGCCTACCACGATGCACTGATGCTGAAAGAGGAAGGCAGCCTGACCAAGGGCGAGCGCGAGATGATCGTGACCGCCACCAGTGCGGCCAACCAATGTCTGTATTGCGTGGTGGCCCACGGCGCCATCCTGCGCATCTACGAAAAGAAACCGTTTGTGGCCGACCAGGTGGCCGTGAACCACCGCAAGGCCGACATCAGCCCGCGCCAGCGCGCCATGCTCGACTTTGCGATGAAGGTCTGCCTTGACGCACACGAAGTCGAGGACGCCGACTTTGTGGCCCTGCACGCCCATGGTTTTGACGACGAGGACATCTGGGACATCGCGGCCATCACTGCGTTCTTTGGCCTGAGCAACCGCATGGCCAGCTTTGCGGGCATGCAGCCCAACCCAGAGTTTTACTTGATGGGACGGGTGCCCAAGCAGAAGTAAGTGCCCTGGCGCATTTACTATCAATCTAATAGCTACTAGCGCTTATCCAATAAACGCTAGAGCCCAATTTCACTCAAATTCAATCCACAGAGACCAGCGCCCGCATCCAGTCCGGCAAGGGCGCTGCCTTCTGCTGCGGGAAGTCCACCCAGATGGTGGTGGCGCCACCTGCCGCGCAAATCACGCCGGGCTGGTCCGTGCGCTCCATGGTGCCCCAGGTCTCGAACGTGGTGCGGCCCGGGTCGCTCACGTAGAGCTTGAGCAGCACGTCAGCCGGGTATTCGAGCTGCTTGTAGAAATTGCAGAACGCATTGACGATGACCGGCCCCTGGCCGCGCGGATCGGGGTTGCAGCCCACGGACACCATCCACTCGATGCGGGCCGTCTCCAGGTATCTGAAATACACCGTGTTGTTGACATGGCCCATCGCGTCCATGTCGCCCCAGCGCACGGGGAAGCGCATTTCAAAAACCAGCTTCTTGACTTCCGGGATTTCAATCTTCATGGCTTCGCACACCCGAGGGATCAGACCCCAAAGCCGTCATCGGCCGCAATCACCGCACCATTGATGAAATGGCTCTGGTCGCTGGCCAGCATCACCAGCAGCGCATCCAGGTCTTGCGCGTTGCCCACGCGCTTGCGGGGCAGCATGTCGATGAGCTTCTTGCCCTGCTCGGTCTGCCAGTGGTGGTGATTGATTTCAGTGTCGATGTAGCCCGGGCAGATCGCATTCACGTTGATGCCGAACTTGCCCCATTCCATGGCCATGGCCTTGGTCATCTGCACCACGGCGGCCTTGCTCATGCAATAGGCGCCGATCTGCGGCAACACCTTGAGGCCCGCCATCGAGGCAATGTTGATGATGCGCCCGCCCGTGAAGCTGCCCGGCGCCGCGCCGCGCGAGCGGGCCAGCATGCGCTTGCCCACCTCCTGCGCCACAAAGAAGGCGCCCTTCACGTTGGTGTCGAAGATGAAGTCGTAGTCCTCGGGCGTCACGTCCTGAATGCGCTGCGTGGTGCTCACGCCCGAGTTGTTCACCAGAATGTCGATGGAGCCCATTTCGGTCTCGGCATGGGCCACGGCGGACTTGATGGAGTCGTGGTCGGTCACATCGAGTTCGATCACATGGGCATCACCGCCCTCGCCTTCGATGCGCGCACGCAGCTCCTTGAGCTTTTCCACGCGGCGGCTGGCCAGCACGACGCCTGCGCCCGCGCGGGCCAACGTGCGGGCAAACTGCGCGCCCAGGCCGCTGGAGGCGCCCGTGATGAAGGCCACGCGGCCGGACAAGTCGATGCTGTATGCCATTTAGAGTCTCCCTACTGATCAAAATAGAACGGTCGTTCGATTGTCCATATTCCGTGAATACAATCAGTCGCCAGACAGACAGGGCGCGGTCGGCGCTCTGTAGAAAATAATCCATTATCAAACGCCCGACGAGAAGCCCATGACCAACGAAGAAATCCTCGCCCAATACGGCCCCCGCGAATCCATGGAATACGACGTGGTGGTCGTTGGCGGCGGCCCTGGCGGCCTTGCCACTGCGATCCGCCTGAAGCAACTGGCGGCCGAAAAAGGCCAGGACGTCTCGGTCGTGGTGCTCGAAAAAGGCTCCGAGCCCGGTGCGCACATCCTGTCGGGCGCCATCATGGACCCCAAGGCCCTCACCGAGCTGATCCCCGACTGGAAAAAGCGCGGCGCCCCGCTCAACCAGCCCGTCACTGACGACGCCTACATCTTCCTGTCTGAAAAATCGGGCTTTCGCGTGCCCAACATGTTCCTGCCACCGTTTGCGCAGAACCATGGCAACTACATCATCAGCCTGGGCAACCTGACCAAGTGGCTGGGCGAGCAGGCAGAGGCCCTGGGCGTGGAGATCTTCCCCGGCTTTACCGCCGCAGAGGTCCTCTACAACGATAACGGCTCCGTCAAGGGTGTGGCCACGGGCAATCTGGGCATCGGCAAGGACGGCGAGCCCACCGAAAACTTCCAGCTCGGTATGGAGCTGCTGGGTAAATACACCGTGTTTGCCGAAGGCGCACGCGGCCACCTCGGCAAGCAGCTGATTGCCAAGTTCCACCTCGACAAGGACCGCGACCCGCAGAGCTTTGGCATTGGCGTGAAGGAACTCTGGGAAATCGACCCCAAGAAGCACCAGCCCGGCTTTGTGATGCACACCGCTGGCTGGCCCATGGAGAACGACACCTACGGCGGCGCCTTCCTGTACCACCTGGAGGGCAACAAGGTGGCCGTGGGCTTTGTGACCGGCCTGGGCTATCAGAACCCCTACCTCAGCCCCTTCGAGGAATTCCAGCGCTGGAAGACGCACCCGAACGTCCGCTACTACTTCGAAAACGAAAAGGGCGAAGTCACGGCCAAGCGACTGTCGTACGGCGCACGCGCGATCAACGCCAGCGGCATCAACGCCCTGCCCAAGACCGTGTTCCCGGGTGGCGCACTGGTGGGCTGCAATGCGGGCTACCTGAACGTGGGCCGCATCAAGGGCAGCCACGCCGCCATCAAGACCGGCATGCTGGCCGCTGAAGCCGCCTACGACGCCGTGGTGGCAGGCCGTCAGCACGACGAGCTGACAGCCTACCCCGAAGCCTTCGAAAAGAGCTGGCTGCACACCGAGCTGAACAAGGACCGCAACTTCAAGAACTGGTTCAAGTACGGCCTGACCACGGCCACGCTGATGAACGGTTTCGAACAATTTGTGCTGCGCGGCCACATCCCCTGGACGTTGCACCGCGACAAGCCCGACCACGCGTACCTCAAGCCTGCGGCCGAGTGCAAACCCATCGTCTACCCCAAGCCCGATGGCAAGCTCACGTTCGACCGCCTCTCCAGCGTGTTCATCAGCAACACCAACCACGAAGAGAACCAGCCCGCCCACCTCACGCTCAAGGACGCGAGCGTGCCGGTCAACATCAACCTGGCCAAATACGCAGGCCCCGAGGCACGCTACTGCCCGGCGGGTGTTTACGAGTTCGTGCCCGACACCACCAAGGGCGGCGATGCCCAGCGTCTGCAGATCAATGCGCAAAATTGCGTGCACTGCAAGACCTGCGACATCAAGGACCCCACGCAGAACATCGTGTGGGTCACCCCTGAAGGCGGCGGTGGCCCGAACTATGCAGGCATGTGAGTACCATCAAAATTCATAGCACCTAGTGCTTGAAGGGCCTGCGCTGCAGGCCCTTTTTTATTGATGTCTCTGGCACTGGCGCTCACGCGGCTGCGCGCGTGAGTTGAAACTGCCCCATCGCACCCGCCAGCCGGTTGGCCTGGTCCTTGAGGCTCTGGGCCGCTGCAGCGCCCTGCTCCACCAGCGCGGCGTTTTGCTGCGTCATGTGGTCGAGCTGGTCGACCGCCTGGCTCACTTGGCCGATCTGTGTGCTCTGCTCGCTGCTGGCCTCGTTGATCTCGGACATCAGCGTGGTCACCCGCTCCACGCTCTGCACGATGTCGCCCATGGTGGAACCTGCGGTGACCACCAGCCGGGCGCCGTCACTCACCTTGTCCACGCTGGTGGAGATCAGCGCCTTGATCTCGCGCGCCGCATTGGCACTGCGCCCTGCGAGGCCCCGCACTTCGCTGGCCACCACGGCAAAGCCGCGCCCCTGTTCGCCCGCGCGGGCGGCCTCCACGGCGGCGTTCAGTGCCAGGATATTCGTCTGGAACGCAATGCCATCAATGATGCCCACGATGTCGGCGATCTTCTTGCTACTGGCGTTGATCTCTTCCATGGTCTTGACCACTTGGCTGACCACTTCGCCGCCTTTGCTGGCCACTTCGGTGGCGTTCAGCGCCAGGGCATTGGCCTGGCGCGTGCTGTCGGCATTGGCGGCCACCATCTGCGCCAGCTGCGCAATGCTGGCCGCCGTCTGCTGCAGGTTGCTGGCGGCATGCTCGGTGCGCATGCTCAGGTCGGTGTTGCCCGCTGCCACCTCCGAACTGGCCACATGGATGGATTCGCCCGAGTCACGCACCTCGGTCACCACGTAGTGCAGCGACTCGACCATCTTGTCCAGCGCCGTGAGCAGCTGGCCGATCTCGTCGGTGCGCTGGGTTTGCATGCGCACCGTCAGGTCGCCCCGCGCCACCAGGTCCGCCGCTTCGCAGGCCTGGCGCAGCGGCAGCACGATCGAGCGCCGCAGCAGCCAGCCAAACAGCGCCGACAGCGCCACCACCACCAGCACCGCCACAGCACTGACCCATTGCGCACGGGACGCGTCGGTAATCATGCTGTCACCCGCTTTCAGGGATGACTGCTCGGAGGCTGCGAGCAACTGGTCAATGGAGCGCAGGTACTGGGTCAACGCAGCAGCGTGTTCCTGCAACTCCTTCTGGCTGATGATCTTGGCTTCGAGGGCGTTTTGCACCAGCGCATCCCGCAACACTGCATATTTCTGGCGTTGCTCCTGGGCTTCGGTCCACAGCGGCCCGGCGCTCTCGCTGGAGGACGCCTTGGCCATCGCTTCTTCAATGCGCTTGCGCATCGCGTCTTCGGCGGCGATTTGGCTGCGCATCTCAGCCACCAGCGGGAACACGTCGGACGACAACGTGGCACGCAATGCAATCTGGCCGATATAGACAGACTGCGTTTTCCAGTCCCGCACCGTGCGCTCAATGGGCAGCTGCTCTGCAGTCAGCAGCGTAGCCTGGCGGCTGGTGTCCTGGCCCGTCAGCCAGGTGGTGGCGCCGAGCAAGGCCACCGCGAAGCCCAGAATGCCAAAGCTGGCCGCCAGCTTCTGCCCCACGCTGAGGGTGCGGCTGCGCCGCGCAGGCTCTCGGCTCTGGGCGGCAGAGTCTGTTGTGGCACGGCTGACATCCGCGTGTACAGGTGCGGCGGAGAAGGTGGCGCCGCCAAGCGCCCCGGAAGTGGCTGGCAAGTAGTTCATGAGCGTTCTCCTGGTTCATTTCCCGCACCATGCGGGGGTGGAAACCAGTGGTGGCAAGCGCTGTGCCCAGTGTGTCCCCGCAGGTACATCGCACACAGCACATGCCCCACTGGGGTCAGCGGCCCATCACGTCACGACGTGACACATTCGCCAAAGCCGCCACCGCCGGGGGTAGCGATCTCGAACACATCGCCAGGCTCCATCAGTGCCGCGCCGATATGGCCCAGCTCTTCCACCTGGCCGTTGGCACGCAGCACGCGGTTGGCGCCGGGTCGGCCCGGCTGGCCGCCTGCCATGCCAAAGGCGGGGTTCAGGCGCCCGTTGGACAAAATGCTGGCCGTCATCGCCTCCAGAAAGCGCACGCGCCGCACGCCACCATCACCACCCGCCCAGCGGCCTGCCCCGCCGGACCCGCGCTGGATCTCGTAGCTGTCGAGCACCACGGGGAAGCGGAACTCCAGCACCTCGGGGTCGGTCAGGCGCGAATTGGTCATGTGCGTCTGAACCACGCTGGTGCCGTCAAACCCGCGCACCGTGCGGCCCGAAGCATCGAACACCGCACCGGCACCGCTGCCGCCGGCAATGGTTTCGTAGTACTGGTACTGCGCATTGCCAAAGGTGAAGTTGTTCATGGTGGGCTGGCTGCCCGCCATCACGCCCAAGGCGCCGAACAGCGCATTGGTGATGCAGGTGGAGGTCTCCACATTGCCCGCCACCACCGAGGCCGGCGGATTGGGGTTGAGCATGGAGCCCTGCGGGATGATGACTTGCAGGGGTTTCAAGCACCCGGCATTGAGCGGAATGTCATCGTCGACCAGCGTGCGGAACACATACAGCACTGCAGCCATGCACACCGCACGCGGGGCGTTGAAGTTGTTGGTCTGCTGCGCACTGGTGCCTGCAAAGTCGATGACCGCGCTGCGCTCGGCCACATTGACCTTGACCGACACGCTGATCTGTGCGCCATTGTCCAGCTTCAGGGTGAACTGCCCGTCTTTGAGCTGCGTGATCACGCGGCGCACCGACTCTTCAGCGTTGTCCTGCACATGGCGCATGTAGGCCTGCACGACATCCAGGCCAAACTGTCCCACCATCTTCGAGAGTTCCTGCACGCCCTTCTCGTTGGCAGCGATTTGCGCGCGCAGATCGGCCAGGTTCTGCTGGGGATTTCGGCTGGGGTATGGCGTCGTGCCGCCACCCGTCGTCAGCAGGCTGCGCACCTCTTCTTCCAGAAAGATGCCACGGTCCACCAGCTTCACATTGTTGATCTGCACACCCTCTTCGTCGATGCGCGTGGAGAACGGTGGCATCGAGCCCGGCGTGGTGCCGCCGATGTCGGCATGGTGGCCCCGGCTGCCCACATAAAACGTGGGCTCCTTGCCCTCGGCCACATACACCGGGGTGATCACCGTCACATCGGGCAGGTGGGTGCCGCCATGGTACGGGTCGTTGAGCATGTACACATCGCCCGGGTGCATCTTCCCCGCGTTCTCGCGGATCACGGTCTTGATGCTCTCACCCATGGAACCCAGGTGCACGGGCATGTGCGGCGCGTTGGCAATCAGGTTGCCGGTGGCATCGAAGAGCGCACAGCTGAAGTCCAGGCGCTCCTTGATGTTGACCGAGTAGGCCGTGTTCTGCAGCTGCAGGCCCATCTGCTCAGCGATGTTCATGAACAGGTTGTTGAACACCTCCAGCAGCACCGGGTCCACCGTGGTGCCTGCGGCGTACTGCACCTTGCGCGCGGTGACGCGGTCCAACACCAGGTGGTCCAGGTCCGTGAGGCGCGCAGACCAGCCGGGCTCCACCACGGTGGTGGTGTTCTTCTCGGCAATGATGGCCGGGCCTGGGATCACGTCGCCAGGGTGCAGGTCCTCGCGCACCACCAGGGCGGCATCGTGCCATGCGCTGCCCGAGTACATCTTCACCGTCTCGCGCTGTGGGTGCTTGCGGTGCGGATGCACGGGAAGGCGCGGCTCGGCGGGGGCATCGCCCGCAATCATGGCCTCGACCGACACGGCCTCCACCACCAGACCCTTGCCTACCATCAGGAAGGCAAAACGCTGGCGATAGGCAGATTCGAAAGCGGCCTGGATGCTGGCCATGTCGCCAAACGGCACCACCAGGGCCGAATCGGTGCCTTCGTAGCGCACGTGCACGTTGTGGCGCACCTGCACCGGGTTGGCGCTAACCTGTTGGCGCTCCAGCTCGGCCTGGGCCGCAGAGCCCAGTGCGTCCAGGCGTTCCGCAATCAGCGGCAGCGATGCGGCGGCCAGTGGCATCTCCACCGCCTGTTCGCGGATCACCGTCTGGTCCGCCAGACCCATGCCATAAGCACTGAGCACGCCCGCCAGCGGGTGCACAAACACACGCGACATGCCCAAAGCGTCGGCCACCAGGCAGGCATGCTGGCCGCCCGCGCCACCAAAACACTGCAGGGTGTAGCGCGTCACGTCGTAGCCGCGTGCCACGCTGATCTTCTTGATGGCGTTGGCCATCTGCTGCACAGCGATCTGGATGAAGCCTTCGGCCACTTCTTCGGGCTTGCGCTGGGTCTGCGCAGCAATTTCTTCAAAGCGGGCACGCACCGCATCGGCGTCCAGTGTTTCGTTGGCGGCGGGGCCAAACACACTGGGGAAGTAACGCGGCTGCACCTTGCCCACCATCACGTTGGCATCGGTCACGGCCAGCGGGCCGCCCCGGCGGTAGCTCACCGGACCTGGGTTGGCGCCTGCGCTTTCGGGGCCCACTCGGAAGCGGGCACCGTCGTAGGCCAGCACCGAGCCGCCGCCAGCCGCCACCGTGTGGATGCTCATCATGGGGGCGCGCATGCGCACACCGGCGACGTGGGTTTCGAACTCGCGCTCGAACGCACCGGCGTAGTGACTTACATCCGTGGACGTTCCGCCCATGTCAAAGCCGATGACCTTTTCATGCCCGGCCAGGCCCGCCGTGCGCGCCATGCCTACGATGCCACCTGCGGGCCCCGACAGAATCGCATCCTTGCCCTGGAAGGCACCCGCATCGGTGAGGCCCCCCGAAGACTGCATGAAGAACAGCTTGACGCCCGGCATCTCGCTGGCGACCTGCTCCACATAGCGGCGCAAGATGGGTGAGAGGTAAGCATCCACCACGGTGGTGTCGCCCCGGCTCACGAACTTCATCATCGGGCTGGTTTCGTGCGAGGTGCTGATCTGCGTGAAGCCCACCTCTTTGGCGATGCGCTGAGCCGCCTGTTCATGCTGGGTGTAGCGGTAGCCGTGCATGAACACAATGGCCACGCTGCGCAGACCACGTCCGTAGGCGGCCAGCAGGTCGCCGCGCAGGCTGGGTTCGTCCAGTGCCTGCAGCACATCGCCATGGGCGCCCACCCGTTCGCACGCTTCGATCACTTCGGTGTACAAAAGCTCGGGCAACTGGATGTGGCGATCGAACAAACGGGGGCGGTTCTGGTAGGCAATACGCAGCGCGTCGCGAAAGCCGCGCGTGGTCACCAGCAGCGTGGGCTCGCCCTTGCGCTCCAGCAATGCGTTGGTGGCCACGGTGGTGCCCATCTTCACGCACTCCACCAGCGCGGGGGTGACGGGCTCGCCAGGCTTCAAACCCAGCAGGTGGCGGATGCCCGCCACGGCGGCGTCCTTGTACTGCTCGGGGTTTTCGGACAGCAGCTTGTGGGTGGTCAGCGAGCCATCGGGCCGCTTGGCCACGATGTCGGTGAATGTGCCCCCACGGTCAATCCAGAACTGCCAGCGGGGAATGTGGGTGGTGGGTGCAAGTTGTGTCATGGTGTGATGGTTTGCAAAGTGAAATGAAAGGGTTCGGTGCTCGCTCAGGCCGCCAGGGCCAGAGGGGAGCGGGCCGGGGAGCGCGGCGCGCGAGCCAGTGCCTCCAGCACCGCGCGCACAGAAGGAATGGAGGGCGCTGTGACCATGGCCTTGTCCGCTCCGCACCAGGGGCGGCTCAGTGCAGCGATCCAGGGCATCACGACATGGATGTCCGAGGGCGGCAGGGTCTGCATGCTGTCCACCACAATGCTCAGCTCCTGCGCCAGGCGCGAGCCCGGTGCAAAGCGCCAGTGGTACTGGCCGCAACCCAGGCGCACCGCGCGGCTGTCTTTTTCGGTCATGGCCACGAGCCAGGGGCAGTGAAACTCCGCGCACGCAGGATCGGGAGGATCGGCCAGACAGAAGCTGTACACGTTTTCATAAGTGCGGCCAAAGCGGCGTACCAGGGTTTCGGCAATGGCGTCGCGGCCGTGGGCCACCGGCGGAAAGTCCATGTCGCCCTGCCGCACGTCCATGCGCAGCAGCGCGCCGCCGGCAAAGGCCCGCTCGATCAGGTGAGGCCGGTTGCCATCCTTGGCCAGCAGATACGTCTCGATGGTGTCGGAAGGGGTTTGCATGGTGATTCCTTGGTGATGCCAACAATGCAATGGCCTAGCGCTGCGTGTAGTACGGGATGAAGAGCTGGTTGGCCTCGCTCCCCACGGACCGCACCCATTCGCGGGAAAACCGTTCGCCCAGGCGTTTGAGTTCGGAGTCCAGCACCGCGGTGGGGGGCTCGACCTTGATGCCTTTGCGCTGCAGTTCGATCACCGACTCCTCGGCCACGGCGGCGCTCATCGCCCAGCCCCGTTTTTCGGCGTCTGCTGCAGCCTGGCTCACGGCCTGGCGCACCGAGGCGGGCAGTGCGTCAAACGCCTGCTGGTTCACGAAGACGATGTTCTTGGGGAACCAGGCGTTGATACCGTAGTACTGCTTGATCTGGCCCCAGACCTGGTTTTCCACCCCGGTCAGGGCCGATGTGATCATCGAATCCAGCTTTCCGGCCGCCAGGGCCTGGTTGACCTCGACCATGGGCACATCCACGGGCGTGGCGCCCAGCAGCTCGGCAATACGCACCGTGCCCGGGTTGTAGGTGCGCATGCGGGTGCCCTTGAAATCCACCGACGAACGCACCGGGACCGTGGTGAACAGCCCCTGCGGAGGCCACGGCACGGCGTACAAGGCTTTGAGCCCCTTGCGCGCCATGTGCACTTCGATCAACGGTCGCTGCACATCCCACATGCGCCGTGCGTCGGCATAGCTGCGGACCACAAAAGGCACGGAATCGCCACCTGCCATGGGGATCTCGCGCACCAGGCTCGTCATGATGGTTTCGCCCGCCTGGGCCTTGCCGTCCTGCACCGCCTGAGGAATCTCCGCCAGTTTGAACAAGGCGTTGTTGGCATGCACTTCAATGCGCAATGCACCGGCTGAAGCACGCTCCACGTCCTGCGCAAACTGGACGATATTGCGCGTGTGGAACGACTCCGCCCGGTAGCCCGTGGCCAGCTTCCACTGGGTTTGGGCGTGCAGCACCGGTGCCACGGCAAGCGCGGCCAACAACACGATGGTCTTCATGGTGAGCTCCTGTACGGACTGTTCGGCGAGGGGTGCTGCGGGGTCAGCCCTGCATCTGGCGTGGCAGCCAGAGCACGACGTCGGGCACGAAATACGTCAGGATGACCGCAACGATCATCAGTGCGAACAAAGGCAGCGCAGTGCGGGCGATCCAGGTAACTTCGCGGCGCGTCATGCCCTGCAGCACAAAGAGGTTGAAGCCCACCGGCGGCGTGATCTGCGCCATCTCCACCACCAACACGATGAAGATGCCAAACCACACCAGGTCAAAGCCTGCAGCTTCCACCGTGGGCAGCAGCACCGCGATGGTCAGCACCACCATGGAGATGCCATCCAGGAAGCAGCCCAGCAGGATGAAAAACATGATGAGCAGCAGCATCAGCGCAAAGGGCGACAGGTGCAGGGCGCCGATGAACTCGGCCAGGTGGCGTGGCAGGCCGATGAAGCCCATGGCCAGTGTGAGGAACGCGGCTCCGGCCAGGATGAGGCCGATCATGCAGTACACGCGGCAGGCAGCGACCAGCCCGTCCTTGAAGCGCGCCCAATCGAGTGATCCCTCGATCTTCGCCAGGATCAGCGACCCGCCCACACCCAGCGCCGCGGCCTCGGTGGCGGTGGCAATACCGCTGTAGATGGCGCCCAGCACCACCACGATGAGCGACACCACAGGGATCAGGTGGCGCGACGCATAGAGCTTCTGCACAAAGCTCAGGCGGGCATCGGGCGCTGGCACCTTGTCCTTGTTGAACAAGGCCCACACGACGATGTAGCCCATGAACAGTGCTGCCAGCAGCAGGCCTGGAATCACGCCGGCCAGGAACAGCTTGGAGATCGACACATTGGCCGCCACGCCATAGACGATCATGATGATCGACGGCGGGATCAGCAGGCCCAGCGTGCCTGCGCCAGCCAGTGTGCCCACCGAGATGTCTTCGGGATAGCCACGCTGCTTGAGTTCGGGCAGCGTGATCTTGCCGATGGTCGCGCAAGTGGCCGCCGATGAGCCCGAGATGGCAGCGAAGATGGTGCAGCCCACCACGTTCACATGCAACAGACGGCCGGGCAGACGGTCCAGCCAGGGCGCCAGGCCTTTGAACATGCTGCTCGACAGCTTGCTGCGAAACAGTATCTCGCCCATCCAGAGGAATAGCGGCAAAGCCGTGAGCGTCCAGCTGGAGGTAGACCCCCAGATAGTCAGCATCATGCTGTCGCCCACGGGGCGGCTGGTAAAAAGCTCCATACCGACCAGCGCCACCGCAAGCAGTGACAGGCCGATCCACAAACCCGAACCGAGCACTGCAAAGAGCACCACGATCAGGCCAAAGGCAATGATGACGTCCATGTTGATTTCTCCTGCGGGGGTTACTCGGAACGGGCCGATTCAGACACGGCCATGAAGGCCACGCCCTGAAAGCGCAGGATGAGCGCATGGGCAAACGACAGCGCAAAGCCGATGCAGCCCATGGCCATGCTGATCTGGGGAATCCACAGCGGCGAAGCATCAGCCGCAGGCGAAATGTCGTGCGTGACGTAGGAAATCCACACCGAGCGCACTGCGTAGCAGGCGATATAGGCCGTGAGCACCAGTGCACTGGACAGGCAGAACCATTCAAAGGCGCCGCGCCAGCGTGACGGCAGCCGGTCGAGCAACAGGGTCACCCGGATGTGGTCTCCGTTTTGCAATGTGCCGGGCAATGCAAAGAACAGCGCTGCGGCGATGGCGTAGCCTGCATACGCGTCGAGACCGTCGATGTTGACGTGAATGACCTCGCGGGCAAACACGCCCAGCGTGACTGCGGCGAACGCAGCCAGCATGGACAGGCCGGACAGCAACATCAGCAGCCTGTAGAAATTTCGGACGAGTTTGTCCATGGCGTACTCCGGTAACGCTTGAAAAAAATGAGGGGGAGTGGCGACGAAAGAACTGGGCAGCAGGCGCCTGTGCGACCCCGGCCCCACTGCGGGGGCCCGGAAAACGACGATTACTTCTTGCGGTAGGCGTCGATGATGGCCTGTCCCTCCGGCCCGGCAGACTTGATCCAGTCGGCCGTCATGGACTCGCCAATGCTTGCCAGTTCCTTCTTGATGCTGTCGCTGGGCTCGGCCACGGTCATGCCTTTGGCGCCCAGCTCTTTGATGAACTCCTTGTCCACGCGCTCGCTCGTGGCCCAGCCGCGCTCTTCGGCGGCTGCCGCTGCCTTCAGCACGGCGTCCTGCAAAGGCTTGTCGAGGGCATCGAACGCCTTTTGGTTCACCACGGTGGCATTGCGCGGAAGCCATGCGCTGACGGGATAGAAGTGCTTCACCTGCTCATACAGCTTGGATTCCACGCCGCTGGCGCTGGACGTCAGGAAGTTCTGCACGGTGTTGGTAGCCAGCGCCTGGCCCAGCTCCGACAGCTGGATCGTCACCGGTTGCGCCTTGAGCAGTTGCGCAATGCGCGTGGTGGCGGGGTTGTAGGCCCGCATCTTGGTGCCTGCAAAGTCCGCGGGCGTACTCACGGGCTTGAGCGAGTAGAGCGACTGGCCGGGCCATGGCACGCTGAACAGCACTTTCACGCCTTGGGACGCGAGCAGCTTCTCCTGGGCAGGCTTGGCGGCCAGATACAGGCGCTTGGAATCGGCATAGCTCGTGGCCAAGAACGGAATCGAGTCCACACCAAACAGCGGGTTCTCGTTGGATGCGCCCGAGAGAATGAACTCGGCCGAAGGCACCTGGCCGGTTTGCACCGCACGCTTGATTTCGTTGGCCTTGTACAGCGAGCCACCGGGGTGCAACACGATCTTGAGCTTGCCGCCCGTGAGCTGATCCACCTCGTTGGCGAACTGCTGCACGTTCTGCGTCTGGAAGCTGTTGGCGCCATAACCCGTGGGCAGGTCCCACTTGATCTGGGCCTGGGCGGCGCAGACGCTGAGGACTGCGGACAAACAAATTGTGATTTTCTTCATGGTGGAACTCCTTGTTGAAAGCGGATCAGAAACTGGCGAGCTGGTGGTTGAGAAGGTCGGTGACCAGCATGCAGCCCGGTGCATGCGTGATGCAGAACGCGGGTTGGGCATTCAAGATGGCCGACTGCGGGGTGACGCCGCAGGCCCAGAAAACAGGGATTTCGCCCGGCATCAGCGCTACGGCGTCGCCGTAGTCGGGATGGGCCAGATCGGCGATACCGATCAGGGCCGGGTCACCGATGTGCACAGGCGCTCCATGCACATTGGGGAAACGCGAGGTGACCTGCACCGCACGGATCACATCCGCTGCGGGCATGGGACGCATGGTCACCACCATGGCACCGCCAAAAGGGCCGGCCGGTTCGGTTTGCACGTTGGTGCGGAACATGGCCACGTTCTTGCCTTCGTCGATGTGGCGCAGGCGGATGCCTGCCTCGATCAATGCGGACTCGAACGAAAACGAACAGCCCAGGATGAAGGTGACCAGGTCCGGCCGCCAGAGGCTGGCAATGTCCGCCACCTCCTCCGACATTTCACCGTGGCGCCAGATGCGGTACAGCGGCACATCACTGCGGATGTCGATGTCCTTGCCCAGCGAAGGCAGGGTGAACTGGCCGGGCTCGCTGACCGCCAGCACGGGGCAAGGCTTGGGATTGCGCTGGCAGAACCGCAGAAAGTCACTGGCAAGCACCTCGGGCAGGATGACCACGTTGCCTTGCACATGGCCGTCTGCGAGACCGCTGGTGTGCGATGTCCACAGGCCCTTGCGGATGGTGTCGCGGACGTGGTTCGGATTACTGGTGCCCTCAGGGCCAAACACCGCGAGCGAATTTTCTTGAGCTAAGTCCACCGTATTTCCTTGCATTGAGAAAAGTCAATTGCATGACGTTGGACGGATTGTGTTGGGGTGTAACTGCGCTGGCAAATTCAAAAAATTTCTCTTAGCTCATCGATTTTTTCGATGCACTTCATTGGGGCGAAGCAAACCAATTTGGTGCTCAGGGTTAACCCTTGGACTTCTATTTAGGGTTAACCCGGACCCTAGAAAGGAGAATTTGCACAAGCGCAGCCGCACCGAACTGCGCATGTCGCTTCAATGCGAAGTTCTCGGGGCTGCGCCGCAAACGCAGACACTGCAGCCGCAGTGCGCGCAGCGGAAAAAGGAGCGTGAGTGGTCCCCGCGCTCAGGCGCGGGCCTTGCGGGGCTTGGGCGCTGGGGGTTGCTGCGCTTCGATGAAGCTGAGCGCCGAACGCACGATCGCCTCCATTGCGGGCGAAGACGGGTCTTCGCGGTAGCTCACGTGAATGGGCAGCGGACGCAGCGCAATGTCGCAGGCCAGCGCACGAAGATCCGGGAATGCCAGCATCCTCTGCACCGCCAGGCGCGGCAGCGTGGCAACGCCAAAACCGCCCTGCACCAGCTGCACCATGGCAGAGATTGAGGAAATGGTGTGCACGCAGCGCGGCTCCACCTGCGCCTGGCGCAGCGTGTCCAACAGGTACACATGGGGCTGAGAACCGCGCTGAAAGGTCAGGATGTCGGTGCCAGCAAAGTCTTCTGATGCATAGCGCCGCTTGCGGTGGATCTTGCTGTTGCCGACGAACACCATCTCCATCGGCGTCAGCGCCTGGCTGCGAATGCCTTCGGCCGATGCGGGCAAGGCCGCAAACACGGCATCCAGCGTGCCCCGTCGGATCTGATCCAGCAGCACCGGCGTGGATTCGACCGTGAGTTCCAGCTCCAGCAGCGGGTTGTCCTTGCGCAGTTGTTCCACCCAGGGGATGAGCCACGAGTGGAGCACCGACTCAATGGCGCCCAGGCGAATCGACACTTCCAGCGGGCCGCCCGAACCCATCTCGGCCTTGAGCTGGCGTTGCAGCTCCAGCATCCGCTTGGCGTACGTCAGAAAGCGCGTGCCCGCCACTGTGAGCTTGAAATGTTTGTCGCGCCGGTCCAGCAGCAGCACGCCCAGTTCTTCCTCCAGCGCCGCCACGCGGCTGGACATGGCCGACTGCGTCAGAAAGAGCTTTTCCGCTGCGCGCGTCACGCTCTTGAGGGAGGCCACCCAGTAAAAGGCTTCGACAAAACGCAGGTTCATGGTGGTGGTTCTCCGGCCTTGCTGGCACGTTGCAAGCTCCTTGGCGGTGCACCGTGGTGGTGCAACATCCCCCAAGCCAGCGCCGAAAGGCGTGGCCATTCTGCCGTTGATCCGCGTGTTCCACAGCCTTTGAACCGCAAAAACAGAGCATCGCCGGGTTTCCTCGATGCCTGCGCAATGGAACTGCGACTGGATGCAAATGCTATTAAAACAATAGCTACTGGCGCTTTACAGATAAGCGCTAGAGTCCATTTTCATTCAAACTCACCCCACAAACAGGGGTAGATCGGCCTTCTTGAGCGTGCGCAGCACGAAGCTGGAGCGGCTGTGCCGGATGCCTTTGATCTTGTAGAGCTTCTCACGCAGCAAGCGCTCGTAATCGCGCGTGTCCTTCACGACGATGCGCAGCAGGTAGTCGTAGTCGCCCGACACCAGGTGCGCCTCGATCACCTCGGGAATGCTGGCGAGTGTTTCGCCAAATTTTTCGAGCGTGTTGTCGGAATGGCTGTCGAGCGTGACCTGCACCAGCACCGTGTCGGCCAGGTCCAGCGACTGCGGGTTGATGCGCACGGTATAGCCCTGGATCACACCCGCCTCTTCCATCTTCTTGATGCGGCCCCAGCAGGGCGATGCGCTCAGGCCCACGGCCTGCCCGATCTCTTGCAGGCTGGCGCGGGCGTTGCCCTGCAGCACAGCGAGAATTTTTCTATCCAGTCGATCCATCGGCTGGATTATTCACCAATCTTCTACAACACAGAAAATTATTCTGCGATTCACTCCATTTGAAGCGAATTCAGCAAATTCATCTCATCCGCCCCGCGCATACTTCTTCCATCAAGGCGCTCTTACCGGAGCGCACAAACTGACAAGGCCCCGGCTGGTTACCGCCAGCACGGGGCCCTTGGCATTTTTTGGCGTCGCCCATGGCCAACAGAAGCGCCTTGGCTAGCGCCCTGGTGGGTAGTTAATAAGCACGCTTACCAGCACAAACCCCGATGCCTGCGCCGATGCTGCACCGCCATAATTTGGCAGAGGCTGGGGTCCGCTCTGCAAGGAGCAACCGTGCATCCCCACCAACCCAGCCCACCATTAACAGGAGACAGCATGCAACTGACCAAACTCGTCGTCGGCCTGAGCCTTGCGCTCGGCTTTGTGGCCACCGCTGCCGCGCAGACCACCATGCGCATCAGCATCTCGACAGCCCAGAATTCCCACCAGGGGATTGCCATCGACACGTTTGCCAAGGAAGTCGAAAAGCGCACGGCCGGCCGCTACAAGGTACAGACGTTCTACAACGGCGCCCTGGGTGGCGAGCGCGAATCGATTGAAGCCGTGCAGCTGGGCACGCAAGAGCTGGCCTTCAGCTCCACCGGCCCCGTGCCCAACTTTGTGCCCGAAGCGCGCATCTTTGACGTGCCCTTCCTGTTCCGCGACAAGGCCCATGCGCGTGCGGTGCTGGATGGCCCCATCGGCCAGGAGATGCTGACCAAGTTCGATAGCAAGGGCTTCAAGGCCCTGGCCTGGGCCGAGAACGGCTTTCGCCACATGACGAACAGCAAGCGCTCGGTGAACACGCCTGAAGACCTCAAGGGCCTGAAGATGCGCACCATGGAAAACCCCGTGCACATCGCCGCGTACAAGGGCTTCGGCATCATCACCACGCCCATGGCCTTCCCCGAAGTGTTCACCGCCCTGCAGCAAGGCACCGTGGACGGCCAGGAGAACCCGCTGCCCGTGATCATCTCGGCCAAGTTCGACCAGGTTCAAAAGCACCTGACGTTGACCGGCCACGTGTATTCGCCTGCCATCTTCGTGATGAACAAGGCCTCGTTCGACAAGCTCTCGGCCGCCGACAAGCAGGCCTTCATCGACGCCGCCAAGGAAGGCACCAAGGCCAACCGTGCACGCGTGGATGAAGACGACGCCAAGGGCGTGGCCGACCTGCGCGCCAAAGGCATGACGGTGGTGGACAATCCGGACAAGTCCAAGTTTGTGGCGGCGCTAGCGCCTGTGAACGCCGAGTTTGAAAAACAGTTTGGCAAGGCCACCCTGGACAAGATCCGCGACGTCAAGTAGTTGCATGCGCATCAGCTACTATATTTTTAGTAGCACACAACGCCCGTAGAATAAGCGCTACGGGCGTTTTTTATCTTCAATCTGATTCTCTCCACCGAATCATCTGAACCCATGGCGTTGTCCGCCCCATGAAAAAAGCTTTTCTGATGTTTGAACGCGGGGCCACGTTTGCAGCGTTGCTCGGCGCGTGCGCCATGCTGGTCATTGCAGCATCGCTGGGCATGTTCCAGATCGTGACCCGCTTTGTGCTGGAGCAGCCCGCCGAGTGGACTGAAGTGCTGATCCGTTTCAGCCTGATCTGGATGGTGTTCCTGGCCATCCCCAGCGCGTTCCGCCAGGGCGCGATGGTCAGCGTGGATGTGCTGTACCGCTGGAGCCCCCCGCGCGTGCGCCGGGTGCTGGACTATGTCGTGGCAGTGGCGGCGCTGGCACTGATTGGCGTGATCGTGTGGTGGGGCTGGGACTATGCCCAACGCGGCGGCGTGCAGTCGATGGCGGGGCTCGAATCCGTCTCCATGTTCTGGGCCTACGTGGCCATGCCGGTGGGTGGCGTGTTCAGCGCCATTGGCATCGTCGGCAACCTGCTAGACCCTCAACGCCTTGAGCTGGAGACCGCGCAATGACGCCCGTCATGATCACCACCATGGTGCTGTGTTTTGCACTCACTGTGTCCGTGGCCGTTTCCATCGGCCTGGCCTCCATCCTGGGCATCCAGGTAGCCAATGCCAACATGCTGATCTCTGTGAAGGAGATGTTTGGCTCCATCAACAAATTTCCGCTGGCCGCCATTCCGTTCTTCATCCTCGCGGGCAACCTGATGGAAACGGGCGGCATATCCCGCCGCCTGGTGGAGTTTGCCAAGAGCATCGTGGGCGGCGTGCAGGGTGGCCTGCCCATGACCTGCGTGCTGACCTGCATGATCTTTGCGGCCGTGTCGGGCTCGTCGGTGGCCACCACATTTGCCATTGGCGCCATCCTGATCCCCGCGCTCATCAAGCATGGCTACCCCACGAGCTACGCCGCATCCCTGCAGGCCACCAGCGCCGAGCTGGGCGTGATCATCCCGCCCTCCATCCCCATGATCCTGTATGGCGTGAGCGCCGAAGTGTCGATTGGCGAGCTGTTCATCGCCGGCTTTGGCCCGGGGCTGCTGATCAGTGGCGCGCTGATGCTTTTTGTCTGGGCGTACTGCAAGTACAAGGGCTGGGGCAAAAACGACGGCGACGGCCGCATGCCTCTTGGCAAGGCCACGCTGCAGGCGGGCTGGGCGCTGCTGATGCCGGTGATCATCCTTGGCGGCATCTACGGTGGCGTATTCACCCCCACTGAAGCATCGGCCGTGGCGGTGTTCTACGCATTGATTGTGGGGGTGGTGATATACCGCGAGATCCGGCTCAAGGACCTGTTTGCCATCCTGCGCAAATCGGCCATCTCGTCCGCAGTGATCATGTTCATCATTGCCAATGCGGGCCTGTTCGCCTTCCTCATCACCCGTGCTGGCGTGCCGGATGCCATTGGCCGCTGGCTGGAGGCGGTGCTGCAATCCCCCACCCTCTTCCTGCTCGGGGTGAACGCGGCGTTGTTCGTGATCGGCATGTTCATCGAGACCAGTGCCGCCATCATCGTTCTGGCGCCCATCCTGGCTCCCGTGGCCATCCACTTTGGTGTGGACCCGGTGCACTTTGGCCTGATCATGGTAGTGAACCTGGCCATGGGCATGATCACGCCGCCGTTTGGCGTGAACCTGTTTGCAGCCTGCACCGTGGCGCGAATATCGCTGGACCGCATCGTCGGGCACCTGATTCCGTTTGTGCTTGTCATCATGGCCTGCCTGATGGTGGTGACCTATGTGCCGCAGTTGTCGCTGGGTTTGCGCGATCTGGTCTACGCAAAGTAGTTAGAATCCCTCGGTCAGGAGAGAGTGCCAAGCCCCACAGGCCACCGCACCGCCGAAGGCGCAGGCAGCAGCCGAACGCTCAGGCAAAAGGACTGACAACCGCCCGCAGTGATGTGGGCGTTCCCTTGCTGGAGAGAGATGGCCCACCGCACCGCGTGTTGAGGCCATCCACCGAAGGAGCAAACCGCATGGCCAGCCAGGGCGCTGCGGTGAATCTCTCAGGTAAAGCGGACAGCAGGGCAAATCCCGTAGCCACCTTGTGGCTGCGGCCCTCATTTGCCCCGGAGTTCCGCCATGTCAGCCACCGCCCCCCTGCTTACCACGCCCCTGAACGCCCTGCACATCGAGCTGGGCGCCCGCATGGTGCCGTTCGCCGGCTACTCCATGCCCGTGCAATACCCCGCTGGCCTGATGGCCGAACACCAGCACACGCGCAGCGCGGCAGGCTTGTTTGACGTCTCGCACATGGGCCAGCTCAAGCTGGTCGGCTCTGACGCCGCAGCGGCGTTTGAAACCCTGATGCCGGTGGACGTGATCGACCTGCCCGTGGGCAAACAGCGCTACGGGCTGCTGCTCACCGACGAAGGCACGGTCATCGACGACCTGATGTTTTTCAACCAAGGCGTGGTGGATGGCAAGCCCACGCTGTTCGTGATCGTGAACGGTGCCTGCAAGGTGGGCGACATTGCCCATATCCAGGCGCGCATCGGCCAGCGTTGCAATGTGATCCCCATGCCCAACCACGCGCTGCTGGCGCTGCAGGGCCCGCAGGCCGTCACAGCACTTGCGCGCCTGGCGCCCGGCGTGGAAAAGCTGGTTTTCATGACGGGCGGCGATTTTTCCATTGCAGGCTGCGACTGTTTTGTGACCCGCAGCGGCTACACCGGTGAAGACGGTTTTGAAATCTCGGTGCCCGCTGCGCAGGCCGACAGCCTGGCCCGCGCCCTGCTTGCTCAGCCCGAGGTCAAACCCATCGGCCTAGGCGCCCGCAACTCGCTGCGGCTCGAAGCGGGCCTGTGCCTGTATGGCAACGACATCGACACCACCACCACGCCGCCTGAAGCCGCGCTGAACTGGGCCATCCAGAAGGTGCGTCGCATGGGAGGCGCCCGCGCAGGGGGTTTCCCCGGATCAGACAAGGTGCTCGCGCAGATCGACAACCCCGCCAGCCTGCAGCGCAAGCGCGTTGGCCTCGTCGCGCTGGAGCGTGTGCCCGTGCGCGAACACACCGAATTGCAGAGCGAAGACGGCCAGAAAATTGGCGAAGTGACCAGCGGCCTGCTGGGCCCCACGGTGAACGAACCCGTGGCTATGGGCTATGTCACACCCGCCTTCGCCGCCATCGGCACGCGGGTGAACGCCATCGTGCGCGGCAAGGCCGTGCCCATGGAAGTGCGTGCCATGCCCTTTACCCCCGCGCGCTACTACCGCGGCTGACCGTCTGAAACTGCGCCAGCCCGGCTACAGTCTTGGCTGGCATCGGCACTTTTGTTTGTTTCCCCCCTTTTTTTCTGGAGCCCCCATGACCGTCAAGTTTTCCAAGGATCACGAGTGGATCGACATCTCCGACCACGAAGCCGCCACCGTGGGCATCACGGTACACGCCCAGGACGCGCTGGGCGATGTGGTGTTTGTGGACCTGCCCGAAGTCGGCAAGACCTTCACCCAGGGTGAAGTCGCCGGCGTGGTGGAGTCCGTCAAAGCCGCCGCCGACGTGTACATGCCCGTCAGCGGCGAAATCGTCGAGGTGAACGAAGCCCTGCGCGCCGACCCCTCGCTGGCCAACACCGACCCGCTGGGCGCTGGCTGGTTCTTCAAGGTCCACGTGACCGACATGATGCAATTCGACGCGCTCATGGACGAACCTGCGTACGCAGAGTTCGCCAAGAACGCCTGATCTCCGGATCTTTTGTTCCCCGAGGCCCGGCGCCCTGCCGGGCCAATGTGCCTCCTTGTTGTCCCACGCCGCCGCCGATGACCACCCTCGCCCCCCTGCCCACGCTCGCAGCGCTTGAAAACGCCACCGAATTCCTGCCACGCCACATCGGCATCGATGCGGCCGATGAAGCGCACATGCTGTCGGTGATTGGCGAGGCCTCGCGCCGCGCCCTCATCGACTCCATCGTCCCGCGCTCCATCGCACGCAGCAGCGCGATGGACCTGCCCCTGCCGATCACGGAAGCGGCGGCGCTGGCCGAACTCAAGGCGATGGCATCGAACAACCAGGTCCTGAAGAGCTTCATCGGCCAGGGCTACTACGGCACCCACACACCGGGCGTCATCCTGCGCAACATCCTGGAGAACCCCGCCTGGTACACGGCCTACACACCGTACCAGGCCGAAATCTCGCAAGGCCGCATGGAGGCGCTGGTCAATTTTCAGACCATGGTCTGCGATCTGACCGGCATGCCGATTGCCAATGCATCGATGCTGGACGAAGCCACGGCCGCCGCTGAGGCGATGACGCTGGCCAAGCGCTCCGTCAAGAGCAAAAGCAATGTGTTTGTGGTGGCCGGTGATGCCCACCCGCAAACCATCGAAGTGATCCAGACCCGTGCCAAGCCCCTCAATATCGAAGTGGTGCTGGCCAACTCCGCCGCCGAATGGGATGCAGCGCTGAATGGCGAGTATTTCGCCGTGCTCGCCCAGTACCCTGCCACCAGCGGCCGCATTGATGACCTGCGCGCCGACGTGGAAAAGGCGCATGCCAAACAGGCGGCCTTCATCGCAGCGGCCGACCTGCTGGCCCTCACGCTGATCACCCCGCCCGGTGAATGGGGTGCCGATATCGTCGTGGGCACCACGCAGCGCTTCGGCATGCCCATGGGCGCGGGTGGCCCGCACGCTGCCTACATGGCCTGCCGCGACGAGTTCAAGCGCAGCCTGCCCGGCCGCCTGGTGGGCGTGAGCGTGGATACACATGGCAAGCCCGCCTACCGCCTGGCCCTGCAAACGCGCGAGCAGCACATCCGCCGCGAAAAGGCCACGTCCAACATCTGCACCGCGCAGGTGTTGCCCGCCGTGATCGCCAGCATGTACGCCGTGTACCATGGCCCCGATGGGCTCAAGCGCATTGCACAGCGTGTGGCCAGCTACACCGCCATTCTGGCCAAGGGGCTCACACAACTGGGCGCACCGGTGCGCCCGCAGGCGTGTTTTGACACGCTGACGCTCAAAACCGATGGCGCTACCAAATCCATAGCTGCTCGCGCAGTACAGCTGGGCGCCAACCTGCGAATTTATTTCGAAAACTACCTGTGCATTTCGCTGGACGAGACCACCACGCGCGCCGACATCGAGCTGCTGTGGAAGGTGTTCGCCGCGGATGGCCAGGCGCTGCCCACGTTTGACGCCTTCGAGAAGGGTGTAGAGCCGCTGATCCCCACCGAACTGCGCCGCGCCAGCAAGTACCTGACTCATCCGGTGTTCAACACCCACCACTCCGAAACCGGCATGCTGCGCTACATCCGCCAGCTGTCTGACAAGGACCTGGCGTTGGACCGCAGCATGATCCCGCTGGGCAGCTGCACCATGAAGCTCAATGCCACGAGCGAGATGATCCCCATCACCTGGCCCGAATTCGCCAACGTGCACCCCTTCGCACCCGCTGACCAGTTGCAAGGCTACAAGGAGCTGGACGAACAACTGCGCGCCTGGCTGTGCCAGGCCACGGGCTACGCAGGCATCAGCCTGCAGCCCAACGCCGGATCGCAAGGCGAATACGCGGGCCTGCTGGCCATCAAGGCATACCACGAGGCCCAGGGCGATAGCCACCGCAACATCTGCCTGATCCCCAGCAGCGCACACGGCACCAACCCCGCCAGCGCCCAGATGGTGGGCATGCAGGTGGTAGTGACCGCCTGCGACGCCAACGGCAACGTGGACATGGCCGACCTGCAGGCCAAGTGCGAACAGCACAGTGCCAACCTGGCCTGCATCATGATCACCTACCCCAGCACGCACGGCGTGTTCGAAACGCAGGTGAAGGAGCTGTGCGCCCTGGTGCACAGCCACGGCGGCCGGGTGTATGTGGACGGCGCCAACATGAACGCCCTGGTCGGCGTGGCCGCCCCTGGCGAGTTCGGCGGCGACGTGAGCCACCTGAATCTGCACAAGACCTTCTGCATTCCGCACGGCGGTGGCGGCCCCGGCGTAGGTCCCGTGTGTGTGGTGGCCGATCTGGTGCCCTACCTGCCTGGTCATGCTACGGCCGGTGTGGCCGGCGGCGTGGGTGCCGTGTCGGCAGCGCCTCTGGGCAATGCCGCCGTGCTGCCCATCAGCTGGATGTACTGCCGCATGATGGGCGCCGAAGGCCTGCAGGCCGCGACCGAAACCGCCATCCTCTCGGCCAACTACATCAGTGCACGCCTCAAGGATCACTACCCCACGCTGTACGCGAGTGCCAATGGCCACGTGGCGCACGAGTGCATCCTGGACCTGCGCGGCCTCAAGGACACCAGCGGCGTGATGGCTGAGGATGTCGCCAAGCGCCTGATCGACTACGGCTTCCACGCGCCCACGCTGAGCTTCCCCGTGCCCAACACGCTGATGGTGGAGCCCACCGAGAGCGAAACGCTGTTCGAGATCGACCGCTTCGTCGACGCGATGATTGCCATCCGCAAAGAGATCCGCCAGATCGAATCCGGCGCCTGGCCGCAGGACAACAACCCGCTGAAGAACGCGCCGCACACGGCCGAGAGCCTGCTGGGCAGCGAATGGGCTCGCCCTTACGCCCGCGAAGCCGCCGCTTACCCCGTGGCCGCGCTTCGCAGCAACAAGTATTGGTCGCCCGTAGGCCGCGTGGACAACGTGTGGGGTGATCGCAATCTAAGCTGCAGTTGCATCCCGGTGTCTGACTACGCCTGAGACGCCTGAATTGCCTGAACGCAGTGACGTCGACCACCAGCGCCTGCACTGTCTGCCAGCCGCCTGCGCTGGAGGCGCTGGTCCGGTCTGAACCTGCCCTGGCCGCTCTGTGGCAGGCCCTGCCTCGCCGTCAGTTCGGCGCAGGCACGCTGCTGCAGCCCGCGGGCGAGACCAGCACGCGCTGCTGGCAGGTGCGCAGCGGTGTGGTTCGGCTGTTCTACCTGAACGAACAAGGTACCGAACGCAACCGGTCGTTTCACGGCACCGGCAGCTGGGTGGCTGGCAACCTGCCGCCTCTGGCGCTGCCCAGCCCTTATGCCATCGAGGCCCTGGCACCCGTAGAGGCTGTGGAGCTGACCTATGCCACCTTGCAGCAGTGGCAACGCAGCTTTGCCCACATCGGCCCCTTGCTGGAAGAGGCCCTGGGCTATGTGTTTCAGCAGCACGCACAGCGCGAAGCCGAGTTGTTGAGCCACCCGCCCGAGGTGCGCTACCAATCTTTTCTCGCTACACACGGTGATTTGACGCCCCACCTGCCGCAGCACCATGTGGCCAGCTACCTGGGCATCTCGCCGGTATCGCTATCACGCATCCGGGCACGGCTGGGCATGCTGGAAGCGTCACGCGGCGTTTGAGAATTTTCAGCGTTCCTGTGGCCACGCACTGACCGTGCGATCCCGCCCTGGCATCACCACCTGGGGCAAATTTTCCTTGTCCATGACGGCGTCACCTGCCACCAGCCCGTTCAGATGCAGCAGGTGCGCGGTGATGCCGTACACCTCGTCATCGGTCAGGCTCTTGGGCGCGTGCATCGGCATGCCCCGGCGCACATAGTCGAACACCGTCGTGGCATAAGGCCACATCGCGCCCACCGACAACACCTGCAGCGGGTACTTGCGCACGCGCAAGGGGCGCAGCGGGTCGCTCCAGCCGATAAAACCATCTGTGCCCGCCAGCCGTGCGGCAGGCCCTTCGATGCCCTGTGCGCCGTGGCAGGCGGCACAGTGCATGGCATACAGCCGCGCGCCCTGCTCCACACTGCCCCGGCCGGGTGGCAGATTGCGGCCGTTGGGGAAGACGGTGATGGCATAGCGATCGATGTCGGCAGGCGACAGCGGCTGGCCTAAGCCGATGACAACTGGCGGCGCTGCTGGTGCAGAAGCCGCAGCGGATGGCGTCTGGGCCTCGCTGACTCTGCCTGCACTTAGCAGTCCCACTACCATCGCCACGGCCACGCCCCGCCGCAGGGTGGCGCGTCCTGCGGGCGTCAACTGGCTGCACAGGTCTTCACGCATAGACGTTCTCCACGCGGCCATCGGCCTGCACGCGCCAGGCCTGCACCGCGTTGTAGTGGTTGAACGAGTGCATGGCATAGCGCCGCTTCCATTCACTGCGCAGTGGCTGTGTACGACCATGCTCGTCGGTGGCGCGGCTCATCAGGTCGGCCTTGCGGCCGTTCCACTGCCAGGGCAGCGTGAAGCGCGTAAAGGCCCGGTCCAGTACCGGGCCGTGCAGCTGCGCCGCAGCCCAGGTGCGACCTCCGTCCACGGACACATCCACACGCGTTATGCGCCCCCGGCCCGACCAGGCCAGACCAGCTATTTCGCAAAACCCATGGGGCTCAGGCAAACGCTGCTGGCCGGAGGGGTGCGTGATCACCGACTTCACCTCCATGTGGAACGCGAAGCGCTCGATCCGTCCATCGGCCAGCACTTGCGTGTACAGACCCGACTCGTCCTTGGTGTAAGCGGGCGCGTCGGTCACTTCGAGCCGGTGCAGCCATTTCACGTTGACGTTGCCCTCCCAGCCCGGCATGAACAGGCGCATGGGGTAGCCCTGCGAAGGCCGCAGCCGCTCTCCGTTCTGGTACAGCGCCACCATGCCGTGCTCCAGCAAGGCCTTCAGCGGCAGGCTGCGGCTGTGCGATCCACCGTCAGCGCCTTCGGCCACCACCCATTGGGCACTGTCCTTCACCCCCGCTTCGTTCAGCAGATAGGCCAGCGGCACGCCCGTCCACTCCGAACACGACACCTCGCCCGCAATCTCGCCCAGCGTCTGGTCCAGAGCCGTGGGCGATAGCGCGTTGGCGGCTGAGTTGCCCGCGCATTCCAGAAAATGCACGCGGTTGACCATGGGGTAGCGCAGCAGGCGTTCCAAGTCAAAGCGCAGCGGTTTGTGCACCAGCCCATGCACCTTCAGTGTGTGGCGCTCCGGCGCAATGTCGGGCACGCCGTTGTGGTGCACGGCAAAGTGCAGGCCGCTGGGGGTGATGATGCCGCGCTGGTGCTGCAACGGCGTGCGCCACACCGGAAAGCCTGCCGCAGTGGACAAGGTCCGCTCCACCTGCGCCTCCTGTGCTGCGGGCAGGCCGTACGGCAGATCGGCCCCACCGGGGCGGGTCATCGCATCGGGCAAGCGGGCGGCCAGTGGCTGTGGCGGCGCTGCCTGCGCCACCGCCATACCCACGCCCCCCGTCGCAAGCCCCCCCAAAAAAGTCCTCCGAGCCAGTCCGCTGTGGCCGTTGAATGAACGCATCCGTCATCTCCGCAAAAACAAGCACTCGGCACCCATTGGCCGCAGCTGCAGTGTTGCCATCCGCATGCCGCAGCGCATTAACGTTGGTTAACGCGCCCACAATGGATTGGCACCAGCCACGGCGCCACGCCCTTTACACTGGCGCGCCGCTTGCAGCCCAACCGTTGCTGACGAGCAAAATGGCGTTCTGACTTTTCCCCCTTTCTTTTTTGTTTCAAGGACTCCCCGTGCGCATTTCTTCCGCCCTTGTGCTCATTGGCCTTCTGGCTGCCCCCTTTGCCTCTGCCCAGGCCGCAGGCCCCGTCACCACGGCCAGTGGCCTGGTTTATGAATCGCTCAAGGACGGCACCGGCGATTCGCCCAAGGCCACCGACACCGTCAAGGTGCACTACAAAGGCATGTTTCTGGACGGCAAGGAGTTCGACAGCTCCTACAAGCGCGGCGAGCCGACGTCGTTCCCGCTCAACGGCGTGATCCCCTGCTGGACCGAAGGCGTGCAACGCATGAAGCCGGGTGGCAAGGCCAAGCTGACCTGCCCGCCCTCCATCGCTTACGGCGCCCGGGGAGCCGGTGGCGTGATCCCACCCAATGCCACGCTCAACTTCGAGATCGAACTCATCTCCATCGGCCGCTGACCTCATGCTGCTCAAGGTCGGTGATCTCGCGCGGCGCACCGGCCTGACGGTGCGCACGCTGCACCACTATGACGAGATCGGTCTGCTCAAGCCTTCAGGCCGGTCCGAGGCGGGCTACCGCCTCTACAGCCAGGCCGATGTGCAGCGACTGCACGGCATCCAGACCATGCGCCAGATGGGCCTGGCGCTCAGCGACATCGGGGCGCTGCTGGCGGGTGACGGCATGGCCCCCGAACGCATCATCGGGCAGCAGATCCGCTCGCTGGACCAGCAAATCGCGCAGGCCACCGAACTGCGCGGACGCCTGACCATGCTGAGGGACGGCCTGATGGCCGGTGCCGAGCCAGACATGGGCAACTGGCTGGAGGCCCTGGCGCTGATGACAACCTATGGCAAGTATTTCAGCTCGGCCGAACTCAAGCACATCTTTCAGAACTGGAACCTCATTGAGGCCGACTGGCTGATCGTCAAAGACCTGGTGCGCAGCGCCATGGACCGCCAACTGGCACCCGACACACCCGAGGTGCAGGCGCTGGCCTACCGCTGGATGGCGCTCATGCTGCACTGGATGAAGGGCGATCTGGACCTGCTGGAGCGCTGGGGCCATATGTTCCGCACCGAACCCAGCACCCAGGGGCGCAACCATGCACCGCCGGGTGAAATGATCGAGTACATCGAAACGGCCATCAAGCTGCGCATGGCGCTGCTGGAAAAGTACCTGACCCGCAACGATCTGCGCACACTGGGCCATGTGCCCCATACCGACTGGGCAGCGCTGGAGCAGGACGTTCAACAGCTTCTGGCCCGCGCCCTTCCTCCCCACCATCCCGATGCGGTGGCTGCCGCTTTGCGCTGGAACGATCTGTTCGACACACTCACGCGGCGCAGCCCCGAGTTGCGCCAGAAGCTGCTCATGGCATCCGCCAATGAACCGCTGCTGCAGGCAGGCTCGCCCCTGAGTGCTCCCGTGCGCGCCTATCTGCAGGCAGCGCTGGCGCACGCCATGCCAGCACCTGCGGCCGCTGTGGTATCCCCACACCGCTGACAACAGCACCGCCCCAAAAAGTCAGAAAAGTGCTTGACCCTCACGCAACGTGAGGCTTCACAGTCGGTCCCTATGAATGGACCGACTCACACCCCAGAATCCGCCGCCCCGGGCCGAAAGCTGCATGCCCTGGACAATCTGCGCGCCGCCATGATGTGGCTGGGCATCGTGCTGCATGTCTCGGTCATTTACATGAGCCGGCCGTCTCCCCTGCCCTGGCACGACGATTTGTCCACGCCGGTGGCCGACTTGCTGGTGGCGGTGATCCATGCGTTCCGCATGCCCCTGTTTTTTATCCTGGCCGGTTTTTTTGTGTCGGCACTGGTGCAGCACCGAGGGCTGGCGGGCATGGTGCGCAACCGGCTGCGCCGCCTGGGCCTGCCTTTTGTGGTGTTCTGGCCGCCCTTGTTGGCGGTCAGCGCCCTGCTGGGCCTGTTGTTCCTGCACCGCATGGCCCATGGCACCTGGGGCGTGGACCGCAGCCTGCTGCCCCACGGCCCCAACGTACCCAAAGGCCCACCGACCATGCACCTGTGGTTTCTGTGGATGCTGCTGTGGCTGGCCGTGTTCACGCCTGTGGTGTGGGCTGCGGCACGTGCGCTGCCCGGCGGTGTGCAAAAAGCCCTGGGGCGCTTCGCCGCCTGGCTGGGCGGTTCGGCCCTGGGCGTTGTGGCGCTCACCCTTCCACTCGCCTGGATCGGCGCCCACTACGACCACGGAATCGTCACGCCCAGCGGTTCCTTTCTGCCTCCTTTGGCGGAATGGCTCCACAACGGGCTGTTCTACGGATTCGGGCTGTGCCTGTACACGCAGCGCATGGACTTGATGGTGCGCTACGCAAGGCACTGGCCCGTGCTGGCGGGCCTGGGGCTCGTGTGCTTCCTGATCACTGCATTCTTGTCGGAAGTTCTGGCCCAGCCTGAGGCGTCGGCCTTTGCTCTGGTCCTGGTCACCGGTGCCTTCACCGAGATCCTGGCCGAGCCCGTCTCTGCCACCCGGCACCTGCAGTTCTGGATGGCACTGGCTTACAACGCCGCGTCCTGGTTGTGGAGCTTTGCGCTGATCGGGCTCTTTCTGCGCCACGTCGGACAGCCCCGTGCCTGGCTGGCCTACCTGGCCGACAGCTCGTACTGGGTGTACCTCGTGCACCTGCCGCTGACGATTGGTTTTGGCGCGCTGCTGTATGGGGTGCCGATTCCCGTCCTGGCCAAGATGGCTCTCAACGTGCTGGCCACCACGGCCCTGTGCCTGGCCAGCTACCACCTGTGCGTGCGATTCACTGCCGTGAGCCAGTGGCTCAACGGGCGCCGGCACACCCGCAAATCTTTTGGAGACCCTGTTCATGCGACCTGAAATGCCCCATCACCCTACGCCCCCCCACCCAAAGAGCGCTCCCCAGGACCCGCGCGCCGCGCTGTTCAAGGACCCCAACTTTCGCTGGATGACGAGCGGCTCCTTCCTGTCCATGCTGGGCGACCAGTTCACGCTGATTGCACTGCCCTGGCTGGTGCTGCAGATGACGGGCGACACCCTGGTGCTGGGCACCGTGCTGGCCCTCATCAGCGTGCCGCGCGCACTGTTCATCCTGATCGGCGGAGCACTGGTAGACCGCCACTCGCCCAAGCAGGTGCTGATGATCACCAAATACATCAACCTGGTGCTGCTGGCCGTGCTGGCGGGGCTGGTGCTTGCAGGCACCCTGACGCTGTGGATGGTGTATGCGCTGTCGCTGGGCATTGGCCTGGCCACGGCCTTCAGCATTCCTGCTGGCACGGCCATGATGCCGCACGTGGTGGCGCGCTCGCAGTTGCAGGCCGCCAACGGCATCAGCCTGGGCCTGCGCCAGCTGACCATGTTCCTTGGGCCCCTGCTGGCAGGGCTGCTCATTGCGCTGTTTGGTGCGGGCGACGCAGTCAAAGAAGTCGCCAGTGCACCGACCCATGCCAACGCCACCGGCATCGGCCTGGCCTTCGCGCTGGATGCCCTGAGCTTTGCGGTGTCCGCCTGGACGCTGTCCAAGGTGCAGACCCATGCAGGCAACTCGGCCCCGGCTGCCGCACCCCAGGCGGTGCTGGCATCGGTGGCGCAGGGCCTCGTTCACTTCTGGCGCGATGCAGAACTGCGCACCTGCTTTCTCTACTGGAGCGCCATCGCCCTGTTCATCATGGGCCCCATCCACATCGCCATCCCCGTGCTGGCCAGCAGCACGCCAGCGCTGGGCGCGGCCGCGTTCGGCACCATGGTGGGCGCCCATGGCGCGGGCACGCTCCTGGGCATGGTGGTGTCGGGCATGTTGCCGAGGCTGCGTTTTGGCAGCCTCGGCATGACCATCCTGGCGTTCGACGCCATCATCGGTGTACTGTTCATGCCTCTGGGGCTGATCACAGCCGTGTGGCAGGGCGCAACGCTGATGCTGGTCATCGGCCTGCTCGGCGGCTTCATGCAGGTGAGCGTGTTCACCTGGATCCAGCAACGTGTGCCACCGGCCCTGATTGGCCGGGCGATGAGCCTGTTCATGTTCATCTTCATGGGCCTGGCCCCCATCTCCGCAGCCGTCACGGGCTGGGTGATGAAAAGCATCACGCTGACCCAGCTGTTTGCGGCCAGCGGAGGTACGCTGGTGGTGCTGGCCGCGCTGGCTTTTGTACTGACGCCCATGCGCCGCGTGACGGATGCAGCACCCGCCACACGCTGAGGCTCCCCACGCAAAAAAGGCTGGACCACCGTCCAGCCTTTTTTTGTGCCTTAGGAGGAGATCCTCAGACTTCAGTCACGAACTGCTCGCGGGGGCGGCGCACCTTCTTCAGGTTCACCAGCCAGTCGCCTTCATCGGCGCGGTAACCCAGCGGCAGGATCGACACGCTGCGCAGGCCACGTGCCCGAAGGCCCAGGATCTCATCGAGCGCGTTGGGGTCAAAACCTTCCATGGGGGTGGAGTCCACCTCTTCAAACGCAGCGGCGATCAGTGCGGCACTCATGCCAATGTAGGCTTGGCGGGCTGCGTGCTGGAAGTTCACCTCGGCATCGCGCTGGGGGTAGCTGTTCAGCAGCATCTGGCGGTAGTTTTCCCAGCCTTCGTTCTTGAAGCCACGCTGGTCATTGGTCAGATCGAACATCATGTTGATGCGGTCGGCCGTGTAGTTGTCCCATGCAGCAAACACCAGCAGGTGCGAGCCGTCGGTGATCTGGGCCTGGTTCCAGGCGATGGGCTGGATCTTGGCGCGCACAGCGGGATCGGTCACCACGATGATTTCAAAGGGCTGCAGGCCACTGGAGGTGGGCGCCAGGCGCGCGGCTTCGAGAATGCGCTCCACCTTCTCCTGCGGAACCGCCTTGGTGGGGTTCATCTTCTTGGCGGCATAGCGCCATTGCAGTTTATTCAGCAGGGGTTGGGCAAGGGAGGTGTCGTCGATGGGGTTCATGGCAAAAATTCCTGACAGTCAGTAGCGATCGGGTTGGATCTAAAAAAATGCGGGATGGTGGAACTGTAGGGATCCGAATCTCCTTCGGTAAGCCCCGTGAGAGAAAAGGATTGTTCGCAATTGATCAACAATCGCCCCTTGAAAGAGGCGCTGAAGCCGTTCACCCCGGTCTCTGCGTGTACGAGACCCCGGGGCCTGCAGGATCCGCAGGCTTGCAGGCGTACACTCGTGGCCATGCTTTCTGGCCCCCAGCATTGCGCAGCGCGCGCACTTTCTTCGCGCCAAAACCCCTGGCCGCGCCACTCCCATGAGTGAACCCGACCTGTCGTTTCTGGACCCTGCGGGGCGGCAGCCCGCTCCCACAGGTCACGCGCCCGGGACACCCACCCCGCGTGCCACGCCCCCCAGCACAGGAGCCGAGGGCCTGGTGGCTGAGCTGCGCGCCTACCAGGCAGAGTTGGAGAGCCAGAACAAGGTCCTGCGCTACAGCCAGACCGTGGCGGAAAGCGCCTATGAACGCTTCGAGACCCTGTTTGCCAGCGTGCCGCTGGCTCTCATGGTGGTGGACGAACACGACATGGTGGTGCAGGCCAACTCGATGGCACACCGCTCGTTCCAGCCCACCGAACGCGACCGCCCGCTCACGGCGCTGATGCCCTTTGTGCGCCCGCAGGACGCCCGGCGCGTGCGCGAGGCCTTCGCGCTGGCGCAGGACCTGGGGCGCAGCGAGGTCAAGGAGGTCGTTTTTTCCATCAATGCAGATACGCCCATCACGGGCGACCTGCACATCGCGCACATTGAGGCCCCGCAAAGCAGTGGCCCCCCCCTGTCGCAGTTTCTGTGTGCAGTGATCGACCAAGGCCCACTGCTGGCCGAGCGCCAGGCGCTGCAGCACAGCGCCATTACCCTGCAGCAGCGCAACGAACAGATCCGCGCCAGTGAGAAGCGGCTGGAGGCCATCATCAACTCCGCGCTGGACGCCATCATCTGCGTGGACCAGCACCAGCGCATCACCGTGTTCAACCCTACGGCGGCAGCGCTGTTCCAGTGCAGTGCCAGCGACGCGCTGGGCAGCACCCTTGACCGCTTTTTGCCCGATGCGGCGCAGGCGCTGGCGTTTGCCCAGCTCACCACCCAGGCCCTGCTGGGCGAGATGACGGCGTTGACCGCCAGCGGCAAGGAACTGGCCGTGGAAGTGAGCGTGTCGTTCGAGCGCCATGCCGAGGGCGAAACCACCACCGTGTTCGCCCGCGACCTGACCGGGCGCAAAAAGGCCGAGGCGCACCGCAGCGAGCTGGAAGCCCAGCTGCGCGAGTCGCACAAGATGCAGGCCGTGGGGACCATGGCGGGCGGCATTGCTCACGACTTCAACAACATCCTGGGCGCGATCCTGGGCAATGTCGAACTGGCCAAGGCCGACTGTGCAGCAGGTTCGCCCGTGCTGGAAAGCCTGATGGAGATCGACAAGGCCGGTCGGCGTGCGCGCGACCTGGTGCGCCAGATCCTCACCTTCAGCCGCAACGAGCCACCGCAGCGCTCCGCAGTGTCGTTGGCCGAAGTGGTGCACGACACCGAACGCCTGCTGCGCGTCACCCTGCCCCCCGCCATCGAGCTGCACATGCAGTTGCAAGCAGGCCTGCCCCCCGTGCTGGCCGATGCCACGCAGGTCGAGCAGGCCCTGCTCAACCTGTGCACCAATGCGGTTCACGCCATCCAGAGCCAAGGCACCGAGCGCGGCAGCATCCATGTGGAAGCCGCTGCCGTGCAGCCCGACCAGCGCCTGAGCGAACGGCTGGGCCTGGCCCCCGTGGACTATGTCGCACTGACCGTGCGCGACAGTGGCCCCGGCATGGACGCTGCCACGCTGGAACGCATCTTCGAGCCCTTCTTCACCACCAAGCCCGTGGGCCAGGGCACAGGCCTCGGCCTGGCGGTGGTGCACGGCGTGATGCGCACACATGAAGGCGGCGTGGACGTGCACAGTGCCCCCGGCCAGGGCAGCCGGTTCACGTTGTACTTTCCGGTCGCCCACAGCGCGGCGCAAAGCACCCTGGATGCGCAGCCCACTCAAGCGGTGCAGGCCGCACCAGCATCCTCCGCACCCTCGACGCCTCCCGCCACCGATACCCCCGGCAGCGCACCGCGCAAGAAGCACCACGTGATGTACGTGGACGATGACCAGGCCCTGGTGTTTCTGGTTCAGCGCCTGCTGCGCCGCCGGGGCTATGAGGTCAGCGGCTACACCGACCCGCACGAGGCCACTGCCGCGCTTCGCGCTGCCCCGCAGGCCTTTGACCTGCTGGTCACCGACTACAACATGCCCGGCTTCTGTGGAGTGGACCTGGTGCGCGAAGCCCGCCTGATCCGCCCCGACCTGCCCGTGGCCCTGGCCTCGGGCTACGTCACGGCCGAAATCGAACAGGCTGCGCTGGCCGAAGGCGCGCAGGCATTGATTCACAAGCCCAACGACGTGGAAGAGCTTTGCGCCACCGTGCAGCGCCTGGTGGGCGGCGACAGCCATGCCGCAGGCTGAAACCAGCGCGCTGGCTGCGGACACTGCTGGCCTACCCGCCCCGGTGGCACTGCATGAGGATGCCGACCTGCTCGTGCTCTGCAAGCCCTCAGGCCTGCTGTGCGTACCAGGGCGCGGCCCCGACAAGCAAGACTGTCTGAGTGCCCGCGCTCAGCAGCACTGGCCCGGCGCACTCATCGTGCACCGGCTGGACCAGGCCACCTCAGGCCTGGTGCTCATGGCCCGGCATGCCGATGTACAACGGCGCCTGAGCCTGGCGTTCGAACAGCGGCAGATTCACAAGCGCTACGTCGCGATCGTGCAAGGCCTGGTGGCCGAACCGCCCGGCTCCTGGGCAGACATCCATCTGCCCATCGCTGCCGACTGGGAGCGACGCCCCCTGCGCGTGATTGATGCAGAGCACGGCAAGCCCAGCCACACCCGCTGGCGCCCCCTGGACCACAACACGGCGGCAGGAACCACGCGGGTCGAGCTCGAACCCGTCACTGGCCGCACGCACCAACTGCGCGTGCATCTGGCCGCCCTGGGCCACCCGATCCTGGGAGACGCGCTGTACGCCAATGCCGCCACCCAGGCCCAGGCGCCACGCCTGCTGCTGCATGCCGGGGAACTGGCCTTGGCCCACCCCACCACCGGGCAGGCCATGCGGTGGGCGCTGGCAGCTGATTTTTGAAGGTTTTTGCCACCCAGCGCTTGAAGGGTGTCATCTACAGCTATATTTTTAATAGCAAACCATACTCAATGACTGGGCAGCAGGGCCGTCACCGAATGGCTCAATTGCTCCTGCCAGGGCAAAGCGTCCACCACCGTGGACAGCAGTTCCAGGTTCTTGTGCCACCCGGTGTCGTTGCCCGTGGAATACACCAGCATCACGTTGCTGCGGGGCTGGCCCAGCCGTGCCCAGGCAAAGGGCCGTTGCGCTGTCCAGAGACTGATGTGCCAGTCCCAGCCAATGGAAACCACGGGGCAGGACGCGCTCACCCATTCGGTATAGCCGCTGATGGTGGTTTCGCAGCCGCACACTGCGGTGCGCGGCACCACCAGGTCCAGGTCTACCGCTGACATCAGATGGTGGATGGGCAGGGACAGCAACTCGTCAATCGACAGGCGCAGCAGGCCATCCGGCGACACCTGCATGGCGTTCACGCCCGCTCCCCACAGGCCGCCCAGGTTGCGGCCCATCCCAGCTTGGTGCGGTCTGGCTGTGCGCAAGGGCCTACAGCGCCCCCGGGCCGCTGCATCAGCCCAGCAACCCCAGCATGGCGGCACGCACGGTGGCAGCCGTCTTGTTGGTGGTTTGCAGTTTGGTCACGGCATTCTTGACGTGGAAGTTCACGGTGTTTTCCGACACATCCAGCAGCGAGGAGATGTCGGCAGAGGTCTTGCCGTCGGCGGTCCATTTGAGCACCTCGATTTCTCTGGCCGTCAGATGCGGCTGCATCTCTTCGGCCTGGCGTGTCGTAAAGATGCGCGACAGGATCAGGTGCGCAATGTGCGCCAGCCAGCGCATCTTCATCTCGCTGTGGGCAATCTCGTCGGGTGTCAGGGCATCGGACGAACGCGCCAGCGTCAGCATGCCGCGCACCCCGCCCCCATCAATGCACGATTGCGCCCATCCAAAGCGCAGGCCAAACGATCGCGCGTCCTCCCAGAAATCCTGGGCTGATGCAAACACGTCGTCTGACCAGACCAGCGGGGTCTGCTTGCGGCACCCATGCTGCACCGTGGGGTCCACCTGCACATAGCCCTGCTGCACATACCGCTCCTGCCAGGCCGGCGGGTAGTTGTTCAAGAAAATGGTCTTTGGGTTGGACAGGGGCATGGGTACCCGCAGGCCATAGGCGCAGTACTCAAACCCCAAGGCGTGCGCAGCAAGCTCGATTTTGCAAAAAAACTCTTGCTCAGACTGCGCGCGGTCCATCACCCCCAAAAGATCTTCTTGCCAGCTTGTCATAGGACTCCAACACCGAGCACCACCCCACAGAGACTGACCATCCGCATGCGAATTACGCACCATCAACCGCCGTTACGTTTTTCCACATTCTGGCGGCATTGAAGCCCTTTGGCGAGTTGATTTTGAGAGGGACGGGGTCAGGCAACACCTACCAGAGTTGGTAGTTACAAATATTTTCGGGTGATTTTCTAATGGGGAAAACTCATGAGGGAATCTCCGATGCGCATCACCTCTGGCTGCTCTGCGGAACTGCGTCCACCACTGATGACCCGCATGGCCCGGTACCGGCACCGCGTTTTTGTGGAAAAACTGGGCTGGCAGCTGCACTGCCGCGATGCCCTGGAGCTGGACCAGTTCGACCGGGACGACACCGTCTACGTCATCGCCCAGAATGAAGACGGCGAGGTCATCGGCACCGCCCGGCTTCTACCCACCACCCGCCCCTACCTGCTGGCCGAGGTGTTTCCGCAACTGCTCAACGGTGCCCCGGCCCCCGACGCGCCGGAGGTGTGGGAGCTGTCCCGCTTTGCATCCATGGATTTTTCAGGTCCCACGGGCTCTGCGCTCGACCAGTTCTCCTCGCCCATCACCACCGGCCTGCTGCAGGCGGCCAGCCGGTGCGCCATGGCACACGGGGCCCAGCGCATGGTCACTGTCTCGCCACTGGGGGTGGAGCGCCTGCTGCGCCGCACGGGTTTTGAATCGCATCGCCTGGGCCCGCCCACCGTGGTCCAGGGCCATCCGCTTTTTGCCTGCTCCATTCGGTGCAAGTGACAACACGAACCCGCCTGCTGACACGCTCGCCGCCCACAGCCCTTGCCTGACATGACCATGCCGCAGCCTTCCTCGCTCCAGCACCCGGCACAGGGCCCGACCCCTGCGGCTGCGGCTGCCTCTCCAGGCCTGACGCCCCACGGCCTGCGGGTGGTGATCCCGCATGCCGGACGGGTGACAGGTCCCCTGCGCGAGGACCTGCTGCAGCAGCGCCCCGTCACCCTCTGGCTCACCGGCCTGAGCGGCGCGGGCAAGTCCACCCTGGCCTATGCGCTGGAGGAAGAACTGCATGGGCTCGGGTTTGCGAGTTTTGTGCTGGACGGCGACAACCTGCGGCACCGGCTCAACCGCGACCTCGGTTTCAGCGCCGCCGAGCGCTCGGAAAACATTCGGCGCGTGGCCGAAGTCGCCGCCCTCATGAACGACGCCGGGCTGATGGTGTTCACCGCACTCATCTCTCCCCAGCGCAGCGACCGTGCCATGGCCCGTGCGCTCATCGGAGAACACCGCTTTCTGGAGGTGCATGTGAGCACCCCGCTCAACGTGTGCGAGGACCGCGATCCCAAGGGCCTGTACACCCTGGCGCGAGCGGGGCACATCCCACAGTTCACAGGGGTTTCCGCCCCCTACGAGGCACCCGAATCGCCTGATTTCAGCATCGACACCGCGCACCTGAGCCTGACCGATGCCTGCGCCCAGGTGCTCGCGCTCCTGCGCCAGCGCGGGTACATCCGCTAGGGCTGTCTTTTTTGCACGTTTCTTTCCATGCCTACCGACCACGCCCCAGTCTCCGCCCCGGCGCCAGCCCCCACGGCCCATGGGGTGCACGCCTATGACCTCTTCAACGGGGATGCCGACGGGCTGTGTGCGCTGCACCAGCTGCGCCTGGTAGAGCCCCGCGACAGCTTTCTCATCAGCGGCGTAAAACGGGACATTGCCCTGTTCGACCAGCTGCCCTCCGGGCGGCCGCTGCAGGTGACGGCGCTCGACATCTCGTGGGACCGCAACGCGCAGGGCGTGTGCCGGGTGCTCAATGGCGGCGGCCGCGTGACTTATTTCGACCACCACAGCGCAAAAACCCTTTTCCGCCACCCGCAGCTCACCGCCCACATTGACACCGGCCTGGACGTCTGCACCAGCATCCTGGTAGACCGCCACCTGGGCGGCGTTTTGCGCCAGTGGGCCATCGTGGCGGCCTATGGTGACAACCTGGACGCCGTGGCCGACCGCATGGCGCGCGAACATGGCTGCACGGCGGCCACACGCGGTGCGCTGGCGCAGCTGGGCTACCTGCTCAACTACAACGCCTATGGCGAAAGCCGCGAAGACCTGCACTTTTGCCCCGTGCAGCTGTACCGGTCACTCCATCGCTTTGAAAGCCCGCTCGACTTCATGGCCAAGGCCTACGAATTCCGCCGCCTGCAAGAAGGCCATGCCAGCGACCAGCAGGCCGTGCAGGACCTGGCCCCCTACACCGCCAACGACCGGGCCACCGTGTACGTGCTGCCCGACCGCGCATGGGCCCGGCGTCTGTGCGGCACCCTGGCCAACCAGCTGGTGGCGCGCAACAACGGGCGTTCGGTCGCCGTGCTCACGCCCCGTTCGGACGGCGACTTTCTGGTCAACCTGCGCATCGGCAGCGCCAGCGCCAGCCGTGCCGACATTTTCTGCAGCCGCTACCCGGCGGGTGGCGGTCGCCATGGCGCGGGCGGCATCGACCGGCTGCCCGACCAGGATATGGATCGCTTCATCAACGAGTTCTTCGCGCACCTGGAGTCAGACACACCATGAACCAGTCAACCCGCACTACACGCCCGCTTCCGCTGTTGATGATTCCGCTGCGGCGCTGCGGCAGCCATGCACTGCGCCTGCGCCTGAACGCCAGCCCACAGTTCCACTCCCCCTACCCCCTGCACATCGTGGACTTCATGCCCCTGGTGCCGCTGTATGGCGACCTGCGCGATGACAGCGCGTACCGGCAGATGGTCAAGGACGTGGTGGGACTGCAGCAATCCAGCATGGTGAAGTGGCCGGGGGTGCATTTCGACGCCGAGGAGATCTTCACCGCGCTGAAGAACGAACCCCGCAGCGTGCACCGCATTGTGTGGGAGCTGCTGCTGGGCAGCGCGGAGCAGCACGGGGCCAGCGTGGCCATGGACAAGTCGCTCGACAGCGTCCACTACGCGCACGACCTGATGGCCCTGTTTCCGGAAATGCGTTTTCTGAACGTGGTCCGCGACCCCCGGGCGCAGGTGGCTTCGATGAACCGGGCGATCATTCACGACTTCGACACCACACTCAACGCCCTGGCCTGGGTCAAGGCCCACGCCACAGGCCGCGCACTGGCATTGCGCTACCCGGACCGCGTGCTCACCATCCGCTACGAAGACTTCCTGGGCGACCAGGAACACACGCTGCGGCGCATCTGCCAGTTCATCGGCATCGAGTTCCTGCCGCAGATGCTGGACATCGCGGCATCGCAAGAGGCGCAAGACCTGTCCCGCATGTCCGCCCTGTGGGAGTCCAACTGCTTTGCCCCACTGCCAGCCAACAAGGACAAGTTCAAGACCCAGCTACAGCCCCATGAGATCGAGACCATCGAAAGCCTAGCGTGGGAAACCATGCACTACTACGGCTACGAATGCATGACCGAGGCCCAGGCCCTGCCCCCCACGCCCGTGGTGCTGGCGCAGTGCCACCAGCAGTCAGAAAAACGGCGCGTCGAGGCCTGGGAGCAGTTGCTGCGCAGTGCGCCGCGCGACTATGCGGCCCGCCGCGTGCGGGCCGACTACCTGGAGCGCGTGCGCCAGCGCCTGCAAAGCACCAGCTCCCTGGAAACCGGGGCAGCGGCCTTGTCTTGACCAGCGCGGCAAACCAACCTGGTCCACAGGACCCCTACCCCAGCCCCTTCACACACCTTCGCCACTGCACCCTCAAGGAACCGCCATGCGCATCAAAGACCTGAAACTGGGCATTCGACTTGGAGTGGCATTCGGGCTGCTGCTACTGATCACCATGGTCATCGCTGTACTCGGCGTCATGAGCGTAACCGCCCTGCAGCACAGCAACGAGCACATTGCCACCTCGGAACTCAAGCGCCAGGGCATCGTGCACCAGTGGCAGACCGACATCCAGATGAACTGGTTGCGCACCGAGGCCTTCCTCAAAGCCAACGACGCCCGGTACGCCGGCAAGCTCAAGAAAGACATGTCTGCCGTGGTCGAGGTGCAAAGCAAGCGCATGCAGGAGGTGCACAGCTACCTGTTGCCCGGCAAGGAAATGCAGCTTTACGACCAGGCCATTGCCGCGCGCGATGCCTACCGCGTCAAGCGCACCGAACTCGTCAAAGCCAAGGAGGCGGGACAGGACGTGGCCGCGCAGGCCGATACCGTGCTCGCGCCCGTCTTTCAGAGCTACGCGGCCGTGCTGCAAGAGCTGACCCACACGCTGGACGAAGGCGTGGCCAGCACCCTGAAGGACACCACGCGCAAGGCCGAGGCCAGCACCGCCTGGGTGAGCGGCAGCACCGTGCTGGCCATCCTGGTGGGGTTGTTCCTGGCGTGGTGGACCACCCGCTCCATCACCGCCCCTGTGCGGCAGGCCGTACAGGCCACCACGGCCATCGCGGCGGGTGACCTGGCCACTCCCATCCCCCAAGGGGCCAAGGACGAGCCGGGCCAGTTGCTCACCGAGCTGGCACACATGCGTGCCAAGCTGGCCGACATCGTGGCCAACGTGCGGCAAAGCGCCGAAAGCGTCTCCACCGCCAGTGCAGAAATCTCGCAGGGCAACCACGACCTCTCGGCCCGCACCGAACGCCAGGCCAGCGCGCTGCAGCAAACCGCTGCTTCCATGGAGGAGTTGGGCTCGACCGTGAAGCAGAACTCCGACAGCGCCCAGCAAGCCAACAAGCTCGCCCGCAATGCCAACGACGTGGCCGTGCAGGGTGGCGAAGTGGTGGCCCAGGTGGTGGAGACCATGAAGGGCATCAACGACAGCTCCAAGAAAATTGCCGACATCATCAGCGTGATCGACGGCATCGCCTTTCAGACCAACATCCTGGCACTGAACGCCGCCGTGGAAGCCGCGCGTGCGGGCGAGCAGGGCCGGGGCTTTGCCGTGGTGGCCACCGAAGTGCGGGGGCTGGCGGGCCGGTCGGCCGAAGCTGCCAAGGAGATCAAGGAACTCATCTCGGCCAGCGTCAGCCGTGTGGACCAGGGCACGGCCCTGGTCGACAAAGCCGGGCAGACGATGACGGATGTTGTCCAGTCGATCCGGCGTGTGACGGACATCATGAGCGAGATCAGTGCCGCCAGCGCCGAGCAGAGCGACGGCGTGGGCCAGGTGGGTGAAGCCGTGATGCAGATGGACCAGGCCACGCAACAGAACGCAGCCCTCGTCGAAGAAATGGCCGCCGCCGCCAGCAGCATGAAGAGCCAGGCCCAGGATCTCGTCCAGCTGGTCTCGGTGTTCCAGTTGGATACAGCGGGCAGCAGCCCCCCCCTGCCAGCCGCGAGCCGGGCGCCCACACCGCCGACCCACACGGCCCACCCAGCCCTGGCACCGGTTGCGCGCGTCAGCGCGCCCCGCGCCATCGCCGCAGCCTGAGGCGCCGCAAGGCAAGGCGATGGTTCAGGGCCTTTTGAGGCCCTGGCGCATGATGGTTCTCATTGTTAGCTATACAAAATATAGCAATCAAGACCGCCTCCCGGCGCGACCAACGAACCTACCCTTGCACCGGCCTCGACATCGCCCACTGCACCGCCAAAATGCTGGCCAGCACCACCAGCATGCCCCCCAGCGCCACCCCCGTCATGGCCTGCCCCAGCAACACCCAGCCCAGCAGCACGGCCGTGACCGGGCTCAGCAGCCCTAGCGACGACACCGCCACCGACGGCAACCGCGCAATGCCACGAAACCACAGCGCGTAGGCCAACAGGGCACCCGCCAGACTCAGGTAGACATAGCCGCCTACCTGCGTGGCCGAGAGCGCGGGCAGCGGCGGGTCGACCACCCAGGCCACGGGCGCCAGCATGATGCCGCCCGCCAGCAGCTGCCAGCCCGTGAATGCCAGCACCGGCAGGTCCGACCGCCAGCGCCGCGACCAGAACGTGCCCGCTGCCATGCACACTGTGCCCACCAGCGCCGCAGCCACGCCCACCATGTCCCACCGCGCCCCCGGCGACAGCAGCAGCGCCGCCATGCCCAGCACGCCCAGGGCACCCGCCGCCAACGCCAGGCCGGGCGGACGCCGATGGTCCAGCGCCCAGACCAGCCCCATCACCACCAGCGGACCTATGGCGCCCACCACAGCCGCCACGCCCCCCGGCAACCGGTAGGCCGCCACAAACAGCAGCGCCTGGAAGACCCCGATGTTCAGCGCCGACAGCACCAGCAGGCGCCGCCACCCCACCCAATCGCCCCACGCCGGCCAACGGCGGCACCACGACACCAGCAGCAGGCCTGCAGGCAGCGTGCGCAGCAGCGCCGCAGTGAAGGGCCGGTCGGGCGGCAACAGCTCGGTGGTGACGATGTAGGTAGAGCCCCAGATCACCGGGCCCAGGGCCGTGGTGAGCGCATCCAGCCAGGAAGAGGTACGGTGGTTTTGCATGGCAATCTATCTTCAATTCAAGATAAATAATCCTACCACGCCTGTGCCCTACAATCTTGAATTCAAGATAATTTCATCACCAACACCATGGCCACTCAACGCCAACCCGACGCCGTGGACGCCATCCTGGCCCAGTGGCACCGTGAGCGCCCCGACCTGGACGTGAGCCCCATGGGCCCCATCGGCCGCATCAAACGCTGCGCCGCGCTGTTGCAGCGCAGGCTCGACGAGACCTTTGCCGAATTCGGCCTGAGCTATTGGGAGTTCGACGTGCTGGCCACGCTGCGCCGCAGCGGCGCTCCCCACTGCCTGGCACCGACCACGCTGTTTTCCACGCTCATGGTCACCTCGGGCACCATGACGCACCGCATGGGCAAGCTCGAAGCCCAGGGCTGGATCACCCGCCGGCCCAACCCCGACGACGCGCGCAGCTCGCTGGTACAGCTCACGCCCGAGGGGCTGGCACTGATCGACCGCGCCGTGGAAGCCCATGTGGCCAACGAGCACCGCATCCTGGCGCCACTGAAGGCCGCCGACCTCGCGGCACTTGACGCCCGGCTGGCACTGCTGCTGACGGCGCTGGAGTCGCCCACGGGCCAGTAATTACCCCCGGCCATGGGTACTGCGCAGTAACATGGCGGGATGCCCCAAAACCACCTCACCATCCTCACCGGCGCATCGCGCGGCATGGGCCTGGCCATGGCCCAGCAGCTTTTGAAGAGCGGCAACACCCTGGTCTGCATCGCGCGCAGCACCAACGCCGACCTGGCCATCGAAGCGAAAGCGGCAGGCGTCACCATTGAACAGTGGCAGCAAGACCTGTCGCAGGGCGAACAGGCCGCCCACAAGCTGCAGGCCTGGCTGCAGGCGCAAGGCCCGCAGGCATTTGCCAGCGCCACGCTGATCAACAACGCGGGCATGATTCCGCAGATTGCACCGCTGTCACACAGCAATGTGGACGACCTGGCCACCGCCCTGCGTGTGGGGCTGGAGGCGCCCATGCAACTGACCGCCGCCTTCCTGGGTGCAACGGACAGCTGGACGGTGCCCCGCAAGGTGCTCAACATCTCCTCGGGCCTGGGCCGCCGGGCCATGGCCTCGCAGGCCGCCTACTGCGCGGCCAAGGCCGGCATGGACCACTTCACGCGCTGCGTGGCGCTGGACGAGGCCCTCAAGCCCCATGGTGCCAAGGTATGCTCGCTGGCGCCTGGTGTGATCGACACCGATATGCAGGTCCAGCTGCGCGGCGCCGACCCGGCCGCCTTCCCGGACCGCCAGAATTTCGCCAACCTCAAGACGGGTGGCCAACTCACATCGCCCACCGACGCCGCTATCCGCGTGCTCGCCTGGCTGGAACGCGCAGACTTTGGCACCAACCCGGTGGCCGATGTCAGAGATGCCTAAAGCCCCGAAACTCCTGTTTTTATAGCTGCTCGCGCTTTCTGGATAAGCGCTAGCGGCCAATTTAGCCTCAAATTCATCTGAAAGGACCTCCCCATGACCCGTGAAGTCGTCGTCGTCAGCGCAGTGCGCACCGCCATTGGCACCTTTGGTGGCAGCCTGAAGGACGTGCCTCCTACCGAACTGGGCGCACTCGTGGTGCGCGAATCGCTTGCACGTGCCAACGTGGAAGGCAAGGACGTGGGCCACGTGGTGTTTGGCCATGTGGTCAACACCGAGCCCAAGGACATGTACCTCTCGCGCGTGGCGGCCATCAACGGTGGCTGCGGCGAAGGCACGCCTGCTTTCAACGTGAACCGCCTGTGTGGCTCGGGCCTGCAGGCCATCGTCAACGCCAGCCAGTCCATCCTGCTGGGCGACACCGACGTGGCGATTGGCGCTGGCGCTGAAAACATGAGCCGCGTGCCCTTTGCCAGCCTGAACATGCGCTGGGGCGCCCGCATGGGCGACACCAAGATGGTGGACATGATGATCGGCGCTCTGCACGACCCCTTCCACAACATCCACATGGGTGTGACGGCCGAGAACATTGCCGCCAAATGGGGCATCACGCGTGAAGACCAGGACAAGCTGGCGGTGGAAAGCCACAACCGCGCCGAACGCGCCACGCAAAACGGCGTGTTCAAAGACCAGATCGTCCCCGTCACGCTCAAGAGCAAAAAGGGCGACGTGTTGTACGCCACCGACGAGCACTTCCGCCCAGGCGCCACGATGGACGACCTGGCCAAGCTCAAGCCCGTGTTCATCAAGGAAAACGGCACGGTGACCGCCGGCAACGCCTCGGGTATCAACGACGCCGCCGCCGCCGTGGTGCTGATGGAAGCCGGTGCTGCCAAGGCCCGTGGCGCCAAGCCCCTGGCACGCCTGGTGGCCTACGCCCACGCAGGTGTAGACCCCAAGTACATGGGCATCGGCCCCGTGCCAGCCACGCAGCTGGCACTGAAAAAGGCGGGCCTCACCGTCAACGACCTGGACGTGATCGAAGCCAACGAAGCCTTTGCCGCCCAGGCCTGCGCAGTGACCAAGGACCTGGGCCTGGACCCTGCCAAGGTCAACCCCAATGGCTCGGGTATTTCGCTGGGCCACCCTATTGGCGCCACCGGCGCGCTCATCACCGTGAAGGCCATCCACGAGCTGCAACGCATCCAGGGCCGCTATGCGCTGGTGACGATGTGCATCGGCGGTGGTCAGGGCATTGCAGCGATTTTTGAACGCATCTGACCTCCCTGCGGGTGGGAACACTGCCATCGCCACCCGCGATGCTGCCACCCGCCATTGGCAAGGCGGGCGCCTCCGGTCATCAGCGATCATTGGCGCCCGCTGACCCAGATCAGCCAGGTGGCGTGTGCCCAGCCACCGCCTGCACATTCCATGAACCGACGGAGACAAACCACACCATGATTCGCACCCTGCTTTCCTTCACCGCGATCGCTTTTGCCGTGGGCACCACCGCGCACGCCCAGGCACCCGCACCGGCTGCGGCCTACCCCACCAAGCCCATCCGCCTGATCGTGCCCTTCCCGCCCGGCGGCGGCACCGACATCCTCTCGCGCCTGGTGGCCACCAAGCTCACCGAAAGCGCCAAGTGGACGGTGGTGGCCGACAACAAGGCCGGCGCGGGCGGCACCATCGGCATTGGCGAAGCTGTCAAGGCCGCGCCCACGGGCTATGACCTGGTGATGGGCCAGAAGGACAACCTCGTGATCGGCCCCTGGCTGTACAAAAACCTGCCCTGGGACCCCACCAAGGACCTGACCGCCATCGCCCACGTGGCCTACACGCCCGTGGTCATCGCCACCAGCGTCAACTCCAAGTACAAAACCCTGGCCGACGTGGTGGCCGCCGCCAAGGCCTCGCCCGGCACCATCACCTATGGCTCGCCCGGCAACGGCACGTCCATCCACCTGGCGGGTGACCTGTTCGAGAAGGCCGCAGGCGTCAAGCTGAGCCACATCCCGTACAAAGGATCGAACCCCGCGTTGATGGATGCGCTGGCGGGCAACGTGGACCTGCTGGTCTCGTCCCTGCCCTCGGCCATGGGCCAGATCAAGGCAGGCAAGCTGCGTCCGCTGGCCGTCACGTCGGCCAAGCGCAGCTCGTCGCTGCCCGAAGTGCCCACCGTGGCCGAGTCGGGCTTCAAGGACTTTGATGTGAGCACCTGGTACGGCGTGTTTGCCCCAGCCGGTACACCCGCCGCCGTGGTGACCACCGTGAACGCTGAAATCAACAAGCTGCTGGCCACGCCCGACATGAAGGCCGCCATCCAGGCCCAGGGCGCCGAGCCCGAAGCCATGTCGCCCGCACAGTTTGGCACCCTGCTCAAGACCGACTACGCCAAGTGGAAGGGCATCGTGGAAGCCTCCGGCGCAAAGATTGAGTGACCCCCTGAGGCGCTTCGCGCCTTCCCCCTGAAGGGGGACGCACCCGGTGGCCTGGCGGAGCCAGATCCACGGGTGCACTGGTACGGGGCGTGCCTGTTCCACGAGCTGTGGAATGCGCGGATGCACGGCGTCATCGAGAACTGAAATGAAGAACGGCTCCTTTCGGAGCCGTTCTTCATAGGAGTGGCGCTCAGTCCCTCACGACCAGAACCGGGATGTGCACCACACCCAGCACGCGCTGCGTGACGCTGCCCAGCACCAGCTTTTCAAGGCCTCGGCGGCCGTGTGAACCCATCACGATGAGGTCGGCGCCCGTGCTCTCCAGCGCGCGCAGGATGCCGTCGTGCACGGCATGGCCTTCGCCCACCACGGTGGTCACAGCCACACCGGCTTCGGCCATGGCTTTGCGCGTGGCTTCCAGGGCCGCGTTGGCTTCGGAGGTAGCGGCATTGATGTACTGCGCCTGGCCATACGCAAAATCGGCCCCCACGCCGGTGAAAGGATAGGGGTCTACCACGTAGACCGCCGTCACGGCGCTGCCAAAGGTCTTGGCCAGCCCGGCCGCCTTGGACACGGCCAGCATCGAGGTGTTGGAACCATCGACTGGAACCAGAATGTGCTTGAACATGGTGCTTCTCCTTGGGTTGATGGGTGAGTCAAGCTTGTGGCCCGACTTCTTGAACCAGAGTGTGAACCGCCACCATACCCCGCATCTTGATTCGCATCAAATCGGCTGCACACATGCGCTGCTGCAGGCGCTTGTGTTCAGGCTGCCGGGGTCTGCCCCACCACGTCCGCCCCCTGAAAGTTGCCGCGGCGGCAGGTGACCACCAGGGTGTCGCGGTACCCGCCTTCGGCCAACGGCTGAATGGGGGTGGACTCGTGGATCATGCGGGCATCGTCCAGCAGCAGCAAAGACCACGGCTCGGTCAGTGTAAAGCGCTGGCCGCTCGGGCCTGCGGCCTCGAACACGCGCGTCTCGCCGCCCTTGACGCCCTCGCGCCCCACCAGGAAGACGGCCACCAGGTCCACGCCATCACGGTGCGCCCCCTCAGGCGTGGGCCGGCCAATGCCGTCGGTGGTGTCGATGCGGAACTGGTGCGCCTCGATGAACCAGGGCACGGGCGCCTCGGACGGAGCAAACACGGCATCGGACACCCCGGCCAGCGCAGCCAGCAGCAGCTGCCACACCGGCTGGGCCACGGTGGCAGGCTCCATGGGCGCAAACCAGCGCTCCATGCCGCCATGCAGCGCGTTGTATTCCACAGGTTGCCAGTGCGCCCGGTGCGGTGCCTGCTGCAGTTGCCCGCCCTGCAGCACAAAACACGCATGGCGACGGCGCCGGTAGCGGCCACCGTCCTTCAGAAAATCATCGGGCGGCAGCGCCGCCCAGTCGCCATTCAGGGCCATCAACGCTGAAAGATCGCAGCCCACCCAGCGGGCCACATCGGCAGGCGACAAAACGGCGTAACCCGCCTGGCGAAGCTGGCTCGCCACGTCGGAGGGAGCCGTGAACGGAGGAGAAAAAGTGACTTGGGCCATAGAGGCCCGAGCTTAACCGCTGGCGCCGCAGGTCTTCTGCGGTGGCTCAAGCAAGATGTGGCAGGGCCTGCCACCTGCGTGGCACCCCGCAGCACTGCGATCGGCCTTCCCCCTCAGTCGTTAGCCATCAATCGCGGTTGCCGTGGCCCTTGCCGTTGCCATGGCCGCGCCCCCGATCATGGTCACGGTCGTGCTTGCCACCGTGGCGGTGGTCATCGTCCCAGCGGCGGTCATCGCGGCCGTGGGCACGGGGTGGAGGGCCACGGCGTGGTGGTGGCTCCTGCACAAAATACACCGGCTGGTTGCAGGCGTTGTAGCGGCCACAGTGTTTGCCCCAGTTCTTGGCATGGCCGGGCGGCACATACAGGTAGATGGGTGCCCGTGGCACCACCACCGCCGGGCGGTGGATGATGACCGGCTCGGCGTAGATCAGCGGCGGCGGTGGCGCATTGCCGATGTTGATGCGGCCGTACACGCCGGGCGCCAGTTCGCCGCCCACGGTGGCGTTGACATAGGCCTGCGCGTGGGCGCCGCCAGCGGCTGCCAGCAGCAGCGCGGCCATCGCGCCAGACAGGAGAAGACGGAGTGAGTGCATCGTGGTCATGGTGGTGTTTTTCATGGGGGACTCCTTGCTTTTGCCAACCGGAGCCGCCACCCGTTGGGCGGCTGCGGTAGGCTGGCCCTGGTTTGTAACAAGGCCTGCCACACCCTACACCGCGCAGGGTGCACAGGATGTAAGGAAATGGCGACAGAACCCCTTGCCGGCCTCGCAGGGGTCAATTTTACAAGCAAAATTTGCCCCTAGCGCTTATCCATAAAGCGCTAGCAGCTATCAAAATAGAAGCACCCTCCAACAACAGACGGCCCTACACCACCGCCCCTGCCGGCGCCTCCCGCAGTGCACTGGCAGGTCCGGGCCGCCCAAACAGGTAGCCCTGCCACATGTGGCAGCCCAGGCTGGCCAACATGTCGCGCTGCTCGCAGGTTTCCACGCCTTCGGCGATCACGCCCAGGTCCAGGCTCTGGGCCAGGGTGACGATGGTGCGAGCAATGCTGGCGTCGTTGGCATCGGTGAGCAGGTCGCGCACAAAGCTCTGGTCGATCTTGAGCTGGTCCAGCGGCAGGCGCTTGAGGTAGCTCAGGGACGAATACCCGGTACCGAAGTCGTCGAGCGAAAACCCCAGGCCCAGCGCCCGCAGCGTGGTCATGCGCTCGATCGTGTCCTCCACGTCGTCAAGCAGCAGGGTCTCGGTCAGCTCCAGCTTCAAGCGCTGCGGATTGGCGCCCGTCTCTTCAAGCACCCCCAGCACCTCGTCCACAAAGTGCGGGTGGCGGAACTGGCGCGCACTCACGTTCACGGCCAGAGTCCAGTGCGCGGTTGCGGGGTCTTGGGCCCACTCCACCAGCTGCAGGCAGGCGGTGCGCAATATCCACGCCCCCAGCGGCACGATGAGGCCCGAGGCCTCGGCCACCGGAATGAACTCGGCCGGCGACACCAGCCCCCGCTGCGGGTGCTGCCAGCGCACCAGCGCCTCGGCCCCCACCATGCCGCGGGCTTGGCTGATCTGGGCCTGGTAGTGCAGCAGGAACTGGCCGTCGCGCAGAGCCTCGCGCATCCCGGACTCCAGGGCCGTGCGCGCCGTGACGGCGGCCTGTGTGCGCGGATCAAAGAACCGCATCGTGTTGCGCCCGGCACCCTTGGCCTGGTACATGGCCATGTCGCCCCGCTTGAGCAGTTCGTCCACTGAGCCCTGCGCATCGGCATACAGCGCCACGCCGATGCTGCACGAGCTGTGGTACGTGTGCCCCCCGAGCGGATAGCCTTGCGCCAATGCGAGCAGCACCGCGCGCCCCACGGTTTCTGCCTGGGCGGCGGCTTCGTGGGCTTGTGGGCTCAGCCCCTCGATCAGCAGCACAAATTCGTCGCCCCCCAGCCGCGCCACGGTGTCGCCGCTGCGCACACAGCCGCCCAGGCGGGCCGCCACCTGGCGCAAGAGCTGATCGCCGAACTCGTGGCCCTGCGTATCGTTCAGATCCTTGAAGTTGTCCAGGTCCACAAACAGCAGTGCCCCGCCCGCACCGGAGCGCGCCGAGGTGGCCAGGCTGTGCTGCAGGCGGTCGTTCATGAGGCGGCGGTTGGGCAGACCGGTGAGCGGGTCGTAGAACGCGAGCAGACGGATCTCCTCCTCGGCAGCCTTGCGGTGCGAGATGTCGGTCAGCGTGCCCACATAGTGCGTGACCTCGCCTTGTGCAGAACGCACAGCCGTCACCGTGATCCACGCGGGGTACACCTCGCCGTTCTTGCGCCGGTTCCACACTTCGCCCTGCCAGGCACCGGTGCTGCGCAGCGCACTGTGCAGGCCTTCGTAGAACTGCGCATCGTGGCGGCCAGACTGCAGCAATGCGGGGGTCTGGCCCACCAGCTCCTCCACCGTATACCCCGTGAGGCGTGCATACGACTGGTTGGCCTTGAGGATGCGCTGGTCCGGCCCCGTAACCACCATGCCCTCGAACGACTCGAACACGGACGCCGCGATCCGCAGCGACTCCTCGGCCCGGCTGCGCTCTGTGATGTCGGTGGAGATGCCGCACAGCGCGTGGATGCTGCCGTCGGGCAGGCGAAGGGGAATCTTGACCGACAGGTAGGTACGGGTCACGCCATCGGCCAGGTGGGTATTGACCTCTTCCACCTCCAGCCGCTCGCCGTGCTCCAGAACGCGCCGGTCGTTCTCCTGGATCTGTACGGCAGTGGCCTGGTCAAAAAAAGCCGTGTCGTCCTGCCCCACCACCTCGCTCGCGGGCCGCCCGAACAGCTCCAGGATATGGTGGTTCGCATACTGGTAGCGATAGTCCCGCCCCTTGATGTAGATGAAGGCGCCCACGCTGTCGAGGATGGCCGCCAGCTTCTGCTCGCTGACCTGAAGGTGGCGTGTGCGCTCCTGCACCTTGCGCTGCAGCACCACGGCCGAGAGCGCGGCCAGCAGCCCGAACAACGCCAGCCCCGCCACACCCCACCACGCCCAGGGGGGAATGCGCGCGCCCTGCTCTTGCCCGCCCCAGCGGCGCAGAACCTGGGTGTATTGCGTGTCGGCACCGCTGCGCCAGTCCTGCACTGATCGATCAATGGCATCCAGCACATCGGCGTTGCGTCCGAGGCCGGTGGCAAAGTACAAGGTGGCGGGCTGGAACACGATGCCCGAATCCGCCAGCCCATACTGGGCCGCATGAAAGTTGCCGAACAGGTGGTTGGCAATCACCGCATCCGCATCGCCGTTCTGTACAAATTCGAAAGCCTCGGTCAGTGTGGACGCGTCGATCAGCAGCACCGCGATGCCAAAACTGTCCATCATGCTCTGGAAGGTTGCGCGCTGCACCGAGCCCTTGAGCACCGCCACACGCTTGCCCGCCAGGTCGAACATCGACTGGATGGAACTGCCCCGCGCGCGGTAGACCTGCGACCAGCTGTGCAGCACGGGCGAGGCATGAAAGTCGAACAGCCGCTCGCGCTCGCTGGTGCGGGCGACGTCGGGCATCAGGTCAATCTGCCCGGCTGCCAGCGCATCCAGACAGTCCTGCCAATCGCAGGGCACATAGCGCAGTGTCCACTGCTCTCGGGTGGCCACCAGCTGCAGCAGGTCCACAAAGATGCCTGAAGGCTTGCCCTCCGCGTTCACAAACACCTTCGGTTCGTTGGAATACACCCCCACGCGCAGCTCGCGCGGAGCCGCCATCGCAACGCCACATGCCCACAGCAACGCCAACAGCACTGCCCATCGCAGCCAGCCGACGCAATGGCTCCCGAACCGGTACACGCATGGACTCACAGCTTGGCCCTATCGAAATCAGGGAAATAAGACCCATGGTAACGAAAGCTTGCAAAAACATCCAAATGCAATCTGCCACCGCCGGGCTTGGAGTAGCATGTGCCCACCCCCGCTTCGCCCAGGAGACAGCGATGCCCCACGAACGCCGCCACTTTGTCCGCGTCGGCTTTGACGCACCGGCCCTGCTGACCACATCCACCGACGCATTCAGCGTGCATGTGCTGGACCTGTCCCTCAAAGGCGCGTTGATCATGGTGCCCGCGCAGGCCGACCTGGAGCCGGGCATGCTCTGCCAGCTGACCATTCCCTTGGCCGAAACCGGCAACCACATCGCCATGTCCACCGAAGTCGCACATACCGAAGGCCTGCACACCGGCCTGCTGTGCCGGGGCATCGATCTGGACAGCGTGACCCACCTGCGCCGACTGATCGAACTGCAATTGGGCGACCCCGCCTTGCTGGAGCGGGATCTGGGCGAGCTGACGCTGGCTACGCCATCCCACTGACCCGGGGCATGAAAAAAGGGCTGCCGATGGCAGCCCCTGATTCCGATTCCCGGCCTGGCCACACGCCAACGGGCCACAGCGGCTGCTGCCACTGCTACGGCCCCTACTGAGCCTCCTGCTCCTGCAGCGCCCGCCACATCACCTTGCCACTGCCACTCTTGGGCAACGCCGCCACAAATTGCACAATGCGCGGCACCTTGTAGACCGCCATGTTCTCGCGGCACCAGTCGATGATCTGCTGCTCGGTCGTGTTCTGGTGCGTGGCGCGCAGCACCACCACGGCCTTCACCGTCTCGCCCCGGTAGCTGTCCTTGGCGGCGATGATGCAGGCCTCCTGGATGGCCGGGTGGCGGAACATCAGCGCCTCCACCTCGGCAGGCCAGACCTTGAAACCGCTCGCGTTGATCATGCGCTTGAGGCGGTCGGTCAAAAAGAAATAGCCGTCCTCGTCCATGCGCCCCAAGTCCCCCGAACGGAAGAACCGCTTGCCCTCGAACTCGATGAAGGCCGAGGCCGTGGCATCCGGCCGCTTCCAGTAACCCTCGAACACCTCGGGGCCATGGATGATGATCTCGCCCTGCTCGCCCACGGGCAGCTCCTGCAGCGTGTCGGGGTCGATCACCCGCGCGTCGGTGCTCATGAACGGAATACCCAGGCACTGCTGCTTGGGGTGGTCGGGCGGGTTGGCGTGCGACGGAGCGGCTGTCTCGGTCAGGCCATAGCCCTCTGAATACCGCAGGCCATACTGCTCCAGCAGGCGCTGCGCCACTGCCTGCGGCATGGCGGCCCCACCACCACCGATATAGGCCAGGCTGGACAGGTCATAGCTGGCAAAGTTCGGGCTGCCCAGCAGGTCGATGACCATGGTGGGAATGTTGGTCCAGGTGGTGACCTGGTAGCGCGATATCAGGCGCCCGGCCAGGTCGCGGTCCCACCGGGGCATGATGACCAGCGTGGCGCCGCAGTAGATCGACGTGTGCATCACGCTCACCATGCCGGTGATGTGGAACATGGGCACCACCGCCAGCGTCACATTGTCGGCTGACCCATTGCCCCACAGGCTGGCGGCCACCGTGTTGTGCATGATGCTTTTGTGCAGGTGCATACAGCCCTTGGGCAGGCCTGTGGTGCCACTGGTGTAGGGCAGCAGCGCCAGGTCGGCCGGGCCTACCGACAGGGCGGGTGGCGCGTCCGCACAGGCCAGGGCGTCCGTCCAGGCGTGGGCCTGCCCGCCCTCCAGTGCAGGCAAGGGGTGGCGCGTGCCCAGCCAGTCCATCCAAGCCTCGGGCGGCGCATCCATGCCGGTCACGTTCACGTCGAACGCATCCGAAAACTGCGTGACCACCAGATGCGCCAGGCGCTCACCAGGAACCAACGCATTGCTGGCCTTGGCCATCTCTCGGGCCAGGTCACCGGTGGTGATCGCCACCTTGGTGTCGGGGTCGGTGATGTAGTGCTTGAGCTCCTCGGCCCGGTTCATGGGGTTGACGGGCACCACCACCGCGTTGGCCCGCAGGATGGCGAAATGCGCCATCACCAGCTGCGGGCAGTTCTGCATGCACAGCACCACACGGTCGCCGCGCTGCACGCCCAGCTGGGCGAGCCGCGCAGCCAGGCGCTCCGCGCCTTCCATCAATTGCCGATAGCTGACCGTGGTCCCAAAAAACACCAGCGCCGCCTTGTCGGGGTAGCGGCGTGCATTGGTCGCCAGGTTGTCCCACAGCGAGGTGGACGGCAGGGTGATGGATTTGGGCAGCCGGCGGGGCCAGAACTTGTAGTGAGCGCGCATGGAGCAGGGATTCCTTTGAAGAACACAGCCTAGTTCGCATGGTGCCCCACGGCATTGGGGATGGCACTGATGCTGCGTCGCGCATGTGACGCAGAGGTACCGGTCGCACGCGGCGCAGTGGTCACAGGCTGGCGGCGCAGCGCCAGCGCTTCTGGGGCGGCTGTGATCGAGATGCGTCGGCTACCATCGTCGCCACGCCGCTTGTTCCTCCTACCTACCAAGACTCGACGACATGCTGACCCTCGTCTACTACGCCCTGATGATCCTGGTCGGTTACTTCTTTTACCGGTACGGACAGAAGTTGCTCAACCAGGGCTTGCGCGACGAGAACGATGAGTTCACCAAACCACCTGTCGGGCCCATTGGCTTCTTGCTCGTTGCCGGTTTGGGTTGCTACCTTTTGTTCGAAGCCCTGCGCGCAGTGGTGCTGCGCGAAATTCCCTGCGTTGGAAAGGGCTGCGCCGGGCAGGTCTACACCCTGGCAGAGCATTCCGGCCAGTACTGGGCCAACCTGTTTTTTGTGGTGTGGTTGGTGCTCGCCCTGGGCTACACGATGTACGTGACGATCAAGATCTGGACCAGGGGGTAAGGCGCAGGCCTCCACCCCGGCCATCAGCTATTGACCTGCGCCCACAGCTTGTCCAGCCGCTTCACGCTCACCGGCTGGGGCGTGCGCAGCTCCTGCGCAAAGAAGCTCACGCGCAGCTCCTCCAGCAGCCAGCGCAGCTCTTGCATGCGCGCATCCACCTGCCCCTTGCGCTCGGCCACCAGGCGCCAGTAGCGCTGCTCTTGCGGGCGCAGCTCGGCCAGCTTGGCAGCGTCACGGGCGGGGTCGGCGCGATATTTATCAAGCCGCAGCGTGATGGCTTTGAGGTAGCGGGCGTAGTGGGCCAGTTGCGTCCACGGGGCCACGGCAATGAAGTTCTTGGGCACCAGGCGCTGCAGCTGCTGCAGTGCGTCCGCTGTGGCTTCGGGGGCGTTTTTGGTGTCCTTGATCTTGCGGGCGGCGGCTGCGTATTCGGTGAGGATGGTGGCGGCCAGGCGCGCCACCTCATTGGCGATCAACGTGAGGCGCCCCCTGCCCTCTTCAACGCGGCGTTTGAAGGCAACTTCGTCGGTGGGCAGCGGGTCGAGCAAAAAGGCCCGGTCCAGCGCCACGTCGATGATCTGGGTGCGCAGCTCTTCCTGCGTGCCCAGGGGCATGTAGGCCACGGCCATTTTCTGCAGATCGGGGATGTTTTTTTCCAGGTACTTGAGCGCGTCCTTGATCTGCAGCGCAAACAGGCGGCGCAGGCCCGCGCGGTGTTTGGCGGCGGCGACTTCGGGCTCGTCAAAAACCTCGATGGTCACAGCGTCGCCGCCGTCGATGAGTGCCGGAAAGCCGATCAGCGTCTGCCCGGCCTTTTTGATCTCCATCAGCTCGGGCAGCTCGCCAAACGTCCAGGTGGTGTAGCGCTGGCCTGCGGGGGTCGATGGGGTGACGCTCGCAGGTTTCGCGGTGGCGGGCGCTGCCCCCTTTACTCCTGATTTAGTAGCTGCTTGCGCTTTACCATCAAGCGCTGGAGGCATTTTTGACTCATTTTTTTCACTCTCTGCCGCCCCGCCACCGAGCTTGAGCCCTGCCAGCGCCTGGAATGCGCCGCGCGCCTTGGCGCCCCATTCGGCCTTGAGCGCGCCCAGGTTTCGGCCGTGGCCCAGCTGGCGGCCGTGCTCATCCACCACGCGGAAGTTCATGAACAGGTGGGGGCTGAGCATGTCGAGCTTGAAGTCCGCCCGCTTCACATCCAGCGAGGTTTCGTCGCGCACCTGCTTGAGCAACACATCGGTGAGGCTGCCGGTGCCAAAACGCTCGGGCGTGCCCAGCAGCGCGGCCAGGCGGGTGGCGGACTCGGGCAGCGGCACAAAGCGGCTGCGTGGGCGCTGCGGCAGGCTTTTGAGCAGCGCCTGGATCTTGTCCTTGAGCATGCCGGGCACCAGCCATTCGCAGCGCTCGTCGCTCACCTGGTTCAGCACGAAGAGCGGGATGGTCACGGTGATGCCGTCGCGCGCATCGCCGGGCTCGTGCAGGTAGCTGGCGGCGCAGTCCACGCCACCCAGTCGCACGGTTTTGGGAAAGGCGTTGGTGGTAATGCCTGCGGCCTCGTGGCGCATCAGCTCATCGCGGGTGAGCTTGAGCAGATCAGGCTGTTTTTTACTTTCTTCGCGGTACCAAGCCTCAAAGCTGTGGCCGCTGCATACCTCGGGCGGCAGCTGCTGGTCGTAGAAGGCGTAGATGAGTTCGTCGTCCACCAGCACGTCCTGGCGGCGCGACTTGTGCTCCAGCTCTTCGACCTTGGCAATGAGCTTCTGGTTGGCGGCCAGGAAGGGCAGCTTGGTCTCCCAGTTGCCGCCCACCAGCGCCTCGCGGATGAACACCTCGCGCGCAGCGTGCGGGTCTACCTTGCCAAAGTTAACGCGGCGGTTGTTGTAGACCACGATGCCGTAGAGCGTGGCGCGCTCCAGCGCCACCACTTCGGCAGACTTTTTCTCCCAGTGCGGGTCAAGCAGCTGCTTGCGCAGCACATGCCCGCCAATCTGCTCCAGCCACTGCGGCTCAATGGCCGCGATGCCCCGGCCAAACAGACGCGTGGTTTCCACCAGTTCCGACGCCACGATCCAGCGGCCGGGCTTCTTGTTCAGGTGCGCGCCCGGGTGCTTGTAGAACTTGATGCCACGCGCGCCCAGGTACCAGTCTTCCTCGTCGCTCTTGGCGCCCACGTTGCCCAGCAGCCCGGCCAGCATCGACAGGTGCAGCTGCTCGTAGCTGGCGGGCTGGGTGTTGATCTGCCACTTGTGCTCGGTGACCACCGTGAGCAGCTGGGTGTGGATGTCGCGCCACTCGCGCAGGCGGCGGATGCTGATGAAGTTCTGGCGCAGCAGCTGCTCGTACTGGCGGTTGCTGAGTTTGTGAGTCGCAGCGGGGACGGCGGCGGGTACAGCAGGCGCAACGGCAGGACTGCCCCCGCCACTGCGCTGCGCCACTGGCAAGTAGGCCTGCGAAGGCGCTTTCTGCGCGGCCATGGCCTTTTGCGCACGGGCCGATGGCAGGCTGGGTGCTCCGCCCCGCGCTTCGTTGATCCACTTCCACAGCTTGAGGTAGCCGCTGAACTCGCTCTTGTCGTCGTCGAACTTGGCGTGCGCCTGGTCGGCCTGCTGCTGCGCCTCCATGGGACGGTCGCGCACGTCCTGCACGCTCAGGGCGCTGGCAATCACCAGCACTTCATCGAGCGCCTTGCGGTCGCGCGCCTCGATGATCATGCGGCCCACGCGCGGGTCCAGCGGCAGGCGCGACAGTTCCACGCCCATGGGGGTCAGCTCGTTGGCGTCATCCACCGCACCCAACTCGGCCAGCAGCTGGTAGCCGTCGGCAATCGCGCGGCCCGAAGGCGCCTCGATGAAGGGGAACTGCGTCACGTCGCCCAGGTGCAGCGACTTCATGCGCAGGATGACGCCTGCCAGCGATGACCGCAGGATTTCGGGGTCGGTAAAACGGGGGCGGCCATTGAAACCGGCCTCGTCATACAGGCGAATGCAGATGCCGTTGGCCACTCGGCCGCAGCGGCCAGCACGCTGGTTGGCGGCGGCCTGGCTGACGGGCTCGACCAGCAGCTGCTCGACTTTGCTACGGAAAGAATAGCGCTTCACGCGTGCTGTTCCTGCGTCAATGACGTACCGCACGCCTGGTACGGTGAGCGAAGTCTCGGCCACGTTGGTGGCCAGCACGATGCGGCGGCCCGTGTGGCCATCAAAGATGCGGTCCTGCTCCGCCTGGGACAAACGCGCGAACAGCGGCAGCACCTCGGCATTGCGCATCACGGGCTGGTGCGACAGATGCTTGCGAAGGTGGTCGGCCGCTTCGCGGATCTCTCGCTCGCCGGGCAAAAACACCAGGATGTCACCGGCCGCATTGCCTTGCCACAGCTCGTCCACACCATCGGCAATGGCCTCGTTCAGGCCGTAGTCGCGGCTTTCTTCAAAAGGGCGATAGCGCTGCTCCACCGGGAAGGTGCGGCCCGACACCATGATGACGGGGGCCGGGCCCTTGGCCGACTCAAAGTGCTTGGCAAACCGGTCCGCATCAATCGTGGCCGAGGTGACAATGACTTTCAGATCAGGCCTGCGCGGCAGGATCTGGCGGATGTAGCCCAGCAGGAAGTCGATGTTGAGGCTGCGTTCGTGCGCCTCGTCAATGATGATGGTGTCGTAGTTTTTCAGCAGCGGGTCGGTCTGCGTCTCGGCCAGCAAGATGCCGTCGGTCATCAGTTTGACGGACGCATCGCGCGAGAGGCGGTCCTGGAACCGCACCTTGAAGCCCACCACATCACCCAGCGGCGTGTTCAGCTCTTCGGCAATGCGCTTGGCCACGCTGCTGGCCGCAATGCGGCGCGGCTGGGTGTGGCCGATGAGCTGGCCCTTGGTGCCTGGCCTGGCGTTGCACTTGCCTCGGCCCAGCGCCAGTGCAATCTTGGGTAACTGGGTTGTTTTGCCTGAACCCGTTTCGCCGCACACGATGATGACCTGGTGCTTCTTGATGGCCTCCATGATCTCTTCGCGCTTGCCCGATACGGGCAGGGACTCAGGAAAGGTGATGCGCAGCGGCGCAGTGCGCGGGGCGGTTGGCAAGGGGTGGGGAGGCGCGGATTCGGTCATGGAGGGCTGCATTATCCGAGCCGGGCGTTGGCCGCGTGCAACACGGGCCGTGCGCGCGGTTGCCAGCCCGGGGGCGGGGCTTCCACAATCGCGCCTCGACTGGCGATGCCTCCGTGGCCAATGCCCCCAGGAATACCGAATGCCCCGACAGCCATCCGCCCAGAACCTTGTTGATCAGCCCCGCCTTTTTCCTGCATCGCGCCGTGGTTGGCTGACCTGGGCGGGCACCAGCGCGATGGCTTCGCTGCTGCCCGGTTGTGGTGGCAGCAGCACTGCATCCCCCACCCTCACAACGACCATTGCCTGGGGTCGCAAGGAAATTCGCGAAGCCATGCAAAGCAGCAAGATGCGGGCGGCCTCCGTGGCACTGCTGCACAACGACCACATCGTCTGGCAAGAGGCCTTCGGGGCGCTGGATGCAAACGCCACCACGCCCGCAACGCCCGACACACGCTTTAACGTCGGCTCCGTCAGCAAGGTGCTCGCGGCGCTGGCCATCATGGTGCTGGTAGACCGCAGGCTCGTGCAGTTGGATGCTCCGGTGGTGGCCTACCTGCCGCAGTTCGCGATGCTGTCGCCGGGCTACCGCGACATCACCGTCCGGCACCTGCTGAGCCATGCCTCGGGGTTGCCCGGCACCTACCTGCACAACATGTTTGCCTTTGCGCCGCTGCCGGGCTATGCCGCCGAGGTGGAGGCAGCGATGGCCAATGTGCACCTCAAGCACGCCCCCGGCACCATGGCGGTGTATTGCAACGACGGTTTCACGCTGATCGAGCGCATCGTGCTGGCCGTCACCGGGCAAACCTACCCGGCGTTTGTGCAGTCCGCCCTTCTCAACCCGCTGGGCATGGCCCGATCAGGCTATACGCTGCAGCCATTGCCACCGGGCAGCTTTGCCCCCGGCAGCATCAACGACGCGCCGCAGGGCCAGGAGTTCGTGATGGGCTACGCCACGGGCGGGCTGTGCACCACACCCGGCGACATGATGAAGCTGGCCGCGATGCTCATCCAGGGCGGCGAGCACGATGGCCAGCGCATCGTGTCGAAAACCAGCGTGGCCGAGATGGGCAGGATTCAGAACCAGGGCATGCACCCCGGCCTCACCCCCGACTGGCAGTCGGGCCTGGGCTGGGACAGTGCGCGGCACCCGGGCTTGAATGCTGCGGGCGTGCTCGCGTGGCAAAAGAGCGGCGGCACCATGTTTTATTCCAGCGACTTCTGCGTGCTGCCCCAGGCGGGCATGGCGGTCATGATCACCGGCAACGCCGCCAGCTTCAAGCCGGGCCCGATTGCCGAGGGCATTGCGCTGCGCGCCTTGCAGGAGATGGGGCAACTGCGTGTGCTGCCGCCCCGGGTCTCGACCGCCGCCCCCGCCATGGCCACCGCATCTTCCAGCGCGGTGGATGCCTTGCTCGGCATCTATGGCAACTATTCCGCGCCCATCAAGGCCGTCTCGCCCGACCGCCAACAGGTCGACCTGTGGTCGTGGAACCCAAAACTGCAGGACTGGAAAAACCTGAGCACCGGGCTTCGCCTGCGCAGCGATGGCTGGTGGTGGTCAGACGCCCAGCCTGGCACCCACTACCGCTGGGAGCAGTCCGAAGGCCGCCGCTACCTCCTTGCGCGCGAGGCCGCCACGGCAGGGCACTACTGGATCACCGTGCCCATCGGCCAACAGATGCCGCCCGCACCCGGCCCCCTTGCCGCCCCCTGGGCTGCGCGGCTCGACAGCACCTGGCTGCTGACCAACGAAGCACCCACATCCATTCCGCTGGCCATTGGCGTGGGGGCCTCCAGACTTCGGGAGCTGCCCGAACTGCCCGGCTACCTGTTCTGGGACGAGAGCCAATTCCTGCTGCCCCTGTCGGCGGACCGGGCCGGCATGACCGTGCAGGTGCCGCTCAACGCGGGCCGTGATCTGGTGGAACTGGTGGTGCAGACGCGCGACAAGGAAGAATGGATACACGCGGCTGGTTGGATCTACCGGCGCCAAGCCTGAAAACTGCGCTGTTCACCCCCAACGCACTGTTCTTTTCAAGCGACAAATTCAGCCGATTGCGGCGCCTTCGGCTTGCCAAGCGCCGGGGGCATCGCCACAATTCGCGCTTCTTTCAGGCCGCGCCCGCCGCAACGGCAGCCCCTGAAAACACTGGAGGTCACCACCATGTTTGTTCCCTTGTTCGCTCCCGCCTGACCACAGTCCACCGCCCCGGCTGGACTGTGCATTCACAGCAATTCCAGCCACGGCAAGCGCGTTTCTGCATCCATTCATTTCAGCGCACCACAAGCCCTGGCTCCATTGCCGGGGTTTTTTGTTTGTGGAGTGCACATGAGTGCCAAAAAACTGTCTCGGGCCTTCGCCCAGGGCGAGCTTAAGAAGCTGCGCCGCATGAAGGCACCCCTGGTGTTGAAGCTCGAAGCCTCGGGCCCGCCCCGAAACCCTGTGGCCGCAGCGCTGGCCCAACGCAGCCTGTCCAGTGCGGCAGGCAAGCACATACGAACCCGTGGGGCCCAGCGCCGTGCGGACAACGTCGCCCTGCGCAAGGCGATCCAGACATCCCGCTTCACCGAAAGCGACTGATACAAAACGATTGAAAACCATGGACCTTTCTACCCTTCAAGAAACCACGCCGCGCGAGCGGCACACACCGGGCACCGCCCACCGGGAGCTGCTGGCCGAGCGGCAGCAGGCGCTGGCAAATGCCGCAGCACAGCTCAAGGCCGAGCTGTTTGGCATCGACGACGTGATCGACCGCGTGATCGATGCCATCCGCGCCTGGTACGTATTGCCCCAGCTCATCACCCGCCCCGTCATCGTCTGCCTTTGGGGCCTGACGGGCACGGGCAAGACCCAGCTCACGCGGCGCCTGGCGCAGCTGCTGGGCTTTTACGACCGCTTTGTCGAAGTGCAGATGGACGGCTTCAGCCACGGCGCGAGCTACCGCAGCTCGTCCATCTCGGGCATGCTGGGCGACTCCGGCATCCACGAGGGCGCACCAGGGATGCTGGTGCTGGACGAGTTCCAGCGCTTTCGCACAGTGAGCACCAAGGGCGAGGAGGTCAAGGTGGAGCGCTACCAGGATGTATGGACGCTGCTGTCCGACGGGCGCCTGCCGCCCGCTTTGAGTGCTCTGACCAACATCGAGCGCAAGCTGGCCGACGCACACTACGAGGCCGAACGGGCCGACGACAACGAGGAGGAGCGCGCCGGCAAGAAGCCCTACCGCTTTCAGCTCGACGCCTGGGACGCGCAGGAGCTCAAGCGCATGCTCAAGCTGCAAGAGCCACTTGCCGAGATCATGCAGTGGCCGCCCGCACAGGTGCAGGCGCTGTTCACGCGGTTTCAGCAGTCGCTGTCATCCTGGGAGACTGACTACAGCAAGCTGCTGGTGTTCGTCTGCGGCAACCTCGACGAGATGTACCACGAGACCGCGCAGCGCGTGGAAGACTGCGACACCGACGCCGACATCTTCCACCGCCTCACGCGCAAGCTCTCCCTCATCGATGTGAAGAAGGCGCTCAGCGAACGCTTCAAGCCCGAGCAGATCGCCCGGCTGGGCAACGAGCATGTGATCTACCCCTCGTTCAACAAGGCCACCTACGAGCAGCTCATCCGCAACCTGTGTGCGCGGTATTGCGACGACATTGCCGCCCAGTGCGGCGTGCGCTTTGCCATCGGGCAGGACGTGCGCGATGAGCTGTATGCCAACGCGGTGTTCCCGGCCCAGGGCACGCGGCCGCTGTTCTCGTCGGTGCATGCCATCCTGAGCGCCAATTTGGTCAACGCCGCGCTCTGGGTGCTGGAGCAGCAGCTGCCCCTGGCGCAGGACTTTGGCATCACGCTGGCGGACGACAAGCGCCATCTGGTGGTGCGTGGCGCTGGCGCCCAAGGCAATGAGCAGCAGGCGCAGTTTGCGGTGACGCTGGAGCTCAACCGCCTCAAGCAGCGCGCCAATGCCGACTTCCGCGCCCTGCTGGCCGTGCACGAAGCAGGCCACGGGCTGATCTACTGCCTGCTGTTCGGCCAGGCCCCGCAGGAGGTGAAGATCAACATCGCCTCGTTCGAGGGCGGCTACAACAGCTTTGCGGGTCTGAAGGTCACCACGCGGCAGAACGCGCTCGACATGATGTGCGTGGGTCTGGCGGGCCGCGTGGCCGAGGAGCTGGTGTTTGGTGAAATGGCCTGCACGACCGGCGCGGAGCAGGACTACAAGCAGGTCACGGCCGAGGCTGCGCGGTTCATTCGCCACCATGGGTTTGGCACGCGGCTGTCCCGCACCGACGTCACGGTGGAGCTGGACAACCACCTCAACACCGACGTGGAACCCAGCAACGCCGCCATCGAGGAACTGCTGCAGTCCCAATACCAGCGCGCCAGCGCCCTGCTGGGCCAGTACCGGGGTGCCCTCACCCGCCTGGTAGAGGCCCTGCTGGACCACGGCATGATCGCCCAGCCCGAGATGCAGGCGCTGATGGCTCAAAGTGGCGTGGCCATTGCGGTGGCAGCCCAGACGGGGCCTGACGAAGCTTTGATCCTGGAGCCCTTTGCGGCCCGGCTGGCGGCGTTTCGGCAACAAACCGGGGGCCAGGCTGCAACTGCCCCAGACAGCGAAAGCCCTGCATGCTTATGATGCGCGACTTGGCGGCCCTGCTCAGCTGCCTTTCATTGCCAGTTTTTCCGTAGCTCCAAGGCCACCCACCGCTCTCCACTGCCATGTCCGCCGTTTTCAACTTCACCTTCGTCCCCTGGTTCCGCTCGGTGGCGCCTTACATCCACAAGTTCCGCAACCAGACGTTTGTGATCGGGCTCACGGGGGAGGCGATTGCGGCCGGCAAGCTGCACAGCATTGCGCAAGACCTGGCACTGATCCAGGCCATGGGCGTAAAGATTGTTCTGGTACACGGTTTTCGCCCACAGGTGAACGAACAGCTGGCCGCCAAGGGGCATGCAGCCAAGTATTCGCATGGCATCCGCATCACCGACTCGGTGGCGCTCGATTGCGCGCAGGAGGCTGCGGGCCAGTTGCGTTATGAAATCGAGGCCGCCTTCAGCCAGGGGCTGCCCAACACGCCCATGGCGGGTGCCACCGTGCGGGTGATCTCGGGCAACTTCCTGACCGCGCGGCCCGTGGGCATCGTGGATGGGGTGGATTTTCAGCACTCGGGCCTGGTGCGCAAGGTAGACGTTGCGGGCATCCAGCGCACGCTGGACATGGGTGCACTGGTGCTGCTGTCGCCGTTTGGCTTCTCGCCCACGGGCGAGGCTTTCAACCTGAGCATGGAAGAAGTGGCCACCAGCGTGGCCATTGAGCTGCGGGCCGACAAGCTGATCTTCTTGACCGAGGTGCAAGGCATCCGCATGTCGCCCACCGAGCCCGAGAGCGACGACAACCCCATCGACACCGAGCTGCCGCTGGCCGCCGCGCAAGCCTTGCTGGCGCAGCTACCACCCGCACAGCAGCCCACGGACACGGGCTTTTACCTGCAGCACTGCGTGAAGGCCTGCAAGGCTGGCGTGGAGCGCAGCCACATCCTGCCGTTTGCGGTGGATGGATCACTGTTGCTGGAGGTGTATGTGCACGATGGCATCGGCACCATGGTCATTGACGAAAAGCTGGAAGAGCTGCGCGAGGCCACGATTGACGACGTGGGCGGCATCCTTCAGCTCATCGAGCCGTTTGAGAAAGACGGCACGCTGGTCAAGCGCGACCGCACCGAGATCGAACGCGACATTGCCACCTACACCATCATCGAGCACGATGGAGTGATCTTTGGCTGCGCAGCGCTCTACCCCTACCCCGAGGCCAAGACGGCCGAGATGGCCGCCGTGACGGTGTCACCGCAAAGCCAGGGCACGGGCGATGGAGAAAAGCTGCTCAAGCGCATCGAGCAACGCGCGCGGCTGCAAGGGCTGGACAGTATCTTTGTGCTCACCACCCGCACCATGCACTGGTTCATCAAGCGCGGCTTCCAGCCTGTGGACCCGGACTGGCTGCCCGACGCACGCAAGCGCAAGTACAACTGGGACCGCAAGAGCCAGGTGCTGGTCAAGAAGCTCTGAGACCCTCGCGGGCCGTAGCCACGGCGCGCGCCACCTGTGCAATCGCCGCATCACGCTGCTCCGGCCTGACGGTAGACCGCGTGAGATAACACGTCACCAGCACCGGGGCGCCTCCAGCCGGAGGCCACATCACCGCCACATCATTGGCCGTGCCGCTGTCACTGGCAGTGCCCGTCTTGTCCCCCACCTTCCAGCCCTGCACACCCGCGCGCAGGCGCTTGTCGCCCGTGCTCGTCTCTACCAGCCAGCGCTGCAGCCAGGCGCGCGACGGGGGCGTGAGTACATCGCCCAGCACCAGCTTTTGCAGGGTCTGCAGCATGGCCTGCGGCGTGGTCGTGTCGCGCGGGTCGCCCACCTTGGCTTCGTTCAACGTGGGCTCGGTGCGGTCCAGCCGTGTGATGCTGTCGCCCAGTGACCGCACAAAGGCCGTGAACCCCGCCGGGCCGCCGTGGCGCGCCAGCAGCACGTTGGCGGCGGTGTTGTCGCTCAGGCTCACGGTGGCGGAGCACAGCTCGCCGACCGTCAACCCGCCCCCATCGCCCGCACGGGGGCCGCTGACGGGTGAATACGCCACCACATCGCCCGCAGCGTAGTGCACGCGGGCATCCAGTCGCTCCTTGCCCTGGTCCACCAGCGCCAGCATCCAGCCCGCCAGCACCGCCTTGAAAGTGCTGGCCATGGCAAAGCGCTCGTCCTGGCGCCAGCCCAACTGCAGGCCCGAGCCCGTGTCCAGCATGGCCACGCCCAAGCGGCCCTGGGCAGTGCGTTCGATGCTGGCGAGGGTCTCGTTCCATTCGCGGGTGGTCTTGTCGCGGTTCGCTGCGTTGCTGGCGGTCGCACAACCCCAAAGAGGCATGGTGGTAGCGGCCATCAAACCCAAGGAAAACTGTCGTCTTTGCATAAAAATTGGAGGTGAGTGAAGACAAGGCCTGAACGATAAAGAGCTTGAGTCCAAAGCACCATCGACAATAATTGCCGCCAGCCCCTAGAAAAACTTATGCATCTCCCGCTCAATGCCTTGCGCGCGTTCGAAGCCTCGGCGCGCCACCTCAACCTGACGCGGGCGGCCCAGGAGTTGCACGTCACGCAGACAGCGGTCAGCCAGCACATCCGCAAGCTCGAAGACCGCCTGGGCAAGCCACTGTTTCGCCGCCTGCCGCGTGGCCTGGCGTTGACGGACGAAGGCCAGGCGCTGCTGCCAGTGGTGACGGAATCGTTCTCCAACCTGGCGCGTGCCCTGGAAAAACTGGGCGACACCCGCCCGCGCGAAGTGCTGACCGTGGGCGCCGTGGGCACCTTTGCCGTGGGCTGGCTGCTGCCCCGACTGCGCGACTTTCAGCAGGCCTGCCCGTTTGTGGACCTGCGTCTGCTCACGCACAACAACCGGGTGGACATGGCGGGCGAAGGGCTGGACTATGCGATCCGCTTTGGGGACGGCGCCTGGCATGGCACACATGCCGAACGCATCATGGACGCGCCCATGTCTGTAATGTGCACCCCGGCCCTGGCCAACAGCCTGCGGGTGCCATCAGACCTGGCGCGCCAGCCCCTGCTGCGAAGCTACCGCACCGACGAATGGTCCGCCTGGTTCGAGGCGGCCGGCGTGCCCTGCCCCGTTGTGCGCGGCGCGGTGTTCGACTCGTCGCTCACCCTGGCCGAAGCGGCGGCCCAGGGCGCGGGCGCCGCGCTGCTCCCGGCGTGCATGTTCGAACGCGAACTGCGCCAGGGCCGCCTGGTGCGACCGTTCGCGCTGGAACTGCGCCGGGGCGCCTACTGGCTCACACGGCTGCAATCCCGGCCCGTGACGGCGGCCATGCACGCCTTTCACGGCTGGCTCGCCACAGCTCAGAAAACTAAACAAAAATAGGCTTCATCGCTTTACCCATAAGCGTTAACAGCTATAAATTGAGGAGCAATCAAGCCCTGCGCCGCTGCGCCACCATGCCCAGCGCCCCGGCCATCACTCCCAGCAGCAGCAGGGCCCAGGGGGACAGCGCGGGGATCGCTTGCAGGGCGGCGGCCAGCGGCATCACCGGGTCGGCGATCACGCCGGGCGCAGCATCGTCGTCGCCAGGCTGGTTATCGGTCACGTCAAAGCCCACGGTGGTGCTGCCCAGGCCCACGCTCGCAGGCACGATGAACTGGCCGCTGCCGGTGCGCTTGACGAAGTCCGCCACCGGCTGCGGCCAGGTGGTGGTCACGCGCACCGTGGCACCCGCGTCGCAGCCGATCAGCCTGAAGCGGAACGCGCCCTGCGGCGCCACCCGGCCAGGGGGCGGCGTGGCGGCCTCGAAGGCCGTGGCGGCTGGATCGAACTGGCACAGCGCCCCGCCATCGTTGCCAATGCTGGCGCTGGCCGGGCCGCCCGCGCCGCTGGCGGGCAAGGTGGTGCCAGTGAACGTTTTGAGCAGTGCCACGATGGCAAACGCTTGCTGCTGCCGCGCGGCGGCAGCGTAGTGGGCGTTGCCTGCCTGGTCGGCGTAGATGGTGCAAGTACCCGCGCCGTTGAAGCTGACCACCTGGCCCGCCACCGTGCAAGCGCCCGCAGTGGTGAACACCACGGGGTTGCCGGACGCGCCGCCCGTGGCCGCCACGGTGTAGGTTCTGCCCGCCACTGCGGGGCTGGGCGGCGTGGTGGTGAAGGCGATCACCTGGCCGGCCTGCACCACCGCTGTGCTTTGCGACACCCGGGGCGCGGCGGGATAAACTGCATCGCCCGCCTGGTCGGCGTGGATGGTGCAGGTGCCTGCGCCGTTGAAGCTGACCACCTGGCCCGCCACCGTGCAAGGGCCCACCGTGCTGAACACCACCGGGTTGCCGGACGCGCCGCCCGTGGCCGCCACGGTGTAGGTGCTGCCCGCGACTGCGGGGCTCGGCGGCATGGTGGTGAAGCTAACGGCCTGCGACGTGTAGGTGAAGTCGTCTTCCGGCACGTCGGGGCTGGCGTTTGCCCCCACGGTGTAGCGCACGCGCACGGTGCTGCCCGCCGTGCCGGGCGGCGCGGCTGCGGTCAGGCTCATCGAACCGTCCGCATGGGTGATCGAGCCCGTGGCGCTGACTGGCGTCCCGTCAAATTTCAGCGTGCCGCCCGACAGGTTGAAGCCCCTGACGGTGACCGCGTAGCCCCCAGCGGGCGGCCCCTTGGCGGGGTCCAGCTCGGTGATGGATGGCAGCGTCGTGCTGACCTGCACCGCCCCGGCGTCGACGGCCGCGCCCACTGTGGCGGGCCGGGCCACGCCGCGCTGGTCGGTGGCGGGCTCGCCTGCGGCATAGCGGGAGGCGGCCCAGGCTCTGCTGGCAGGGCCTCCCGGCGGCATGGTCTGCGTGGGGCCACCATAGTCGCCCAGCGGTTGCAGGTAGAGGCCACCCACGCCTGAGGCTGGGGCGCGGATCACGTTCCAGTGGTCGACGGCCAGGTCGTCATCCGCCACGTCGCTGCCATAGACGTCCGTCAGGTAACTCTGGATGGCGTTGCCGGACACGATGGAATTGAACAACTGCACGACCGGCACCGTGCTGCCCGAGGATGGGATGTGGATGCCGCCACCCAAGCCCCCTGCCACGTTGTTCACGATGGTGCTGTTGTCGATGCGTGCCACGCTCGCGCCGCCGATCCAGCCTACGCTGATGGCGCCGCCATCGCCATCGCTGGTGTTGCCGGTGAAGGTGCTGTTGCTGATGCTGAAGTCGTCCGACGAGCGGAATGCGCCGCCTTTGGCGCCGCTGCGGTTGCCCGCGAACGTGCAGTTGCGCACGGTGATCGTCCCGTTGAAGACGGCCAGAGCGATGCCCCCGCCGTCCCCGCCCGCGGTGCTGTGGGCGCGGTTGCCCGAGATGGTGCTGTTGCTGATCGTCAGCGCCGATGCCGCGATGCCGCCGCCGCCGCACACGTTGCCATGGCATGCGGACGAGAACACCTGGTTGCCGGAGAGGGTGCTGCGGTCGATGGTGAGCGCACCATACGACGCCACACCACCCCCGCTGTGCCCAAATTCGCCTTCACGCACCGTGTTGTTGGCGATGGTGCTGCGGTCGATGGTGATCACGCCGTTGGGTGAGTTGTAGATACCGCCGCCGCGCCAGCCGGTGGAATTGCCGCTGACCTCGCTGCGCACGATCGTGAGCCTGCCCGCGGGCCCGTTGCCGATGCCCGCGCCTACGTTGCCCGCCCACATGCCCGTGACCTTCACGTCGTCCAGCGTGAGCGTGCCCCAATTGGCGATACCGCCCACCGAGCCGGAGTTTCCGTTCATGTTTACGCCACCGTCCACCGCCGTCGTGCCGTTGGCGAACGCCAGTCCGCTGATATGCACCGGTCCGCTCACTGGCACCCCCGCGCTGGCCGTGCCAGCATTCACCTCCAGCAGGTGCACCGCGTTCTGGCCGTCGAGGGTGAGCAGGCTGGCGCCGGGGCCGCGCAGCGTGATGGCGCGGGCAATGACCAGCGGCCTGCCCACCGCCAGCACCTGCGACGCCGCAAACACCGCGCCGTCGAACGCTACGGTGTCGCCATGCTGCGCGGCCGCGATCGCATCGCGCAGGCTGCATGTTTGCGCATTGCCGGGCGCGCAGCGGGCCGCGCTGCCGCTGGCGGGGTCGTCCACCCGGTTTACCTGCCAAGTGGCCGCCCAGGCCAGCGGCGCTGCAGAGAGCATCAGCGATGCCATTCCCATTCGCATCCAACGAATCAAGACGTTTTTGCTCATTATTTGATAGCTTATTAATTAGACCAGATAAGCGCTAAAGCGCAATTTTCCTTAGAACCTGGCTTGGCGCCACGCCAGGGCGCCCACCAGCAAAGTGAGCAGCAACAGGGCCCATTCACTCAACGTGGGGATGTTGTGCGCGGCAGCCAGCGGCATCACCGGGTCCAAAATGACACCGTTTGCCGTCCAGTCGTCGTCGCCTAGCTGGCCGTCGGTCACGCTAAAGTGCACGGTGCTGCCGCTGATGACCAGATTGGACGGCGCAAAGAAACTGGCGCTGACAGCATTGCTCGCGGCCTTGCCGTACTTGGCGAACACGGTGACGGGCTGTGGCCAATGGGTGGTGATGGTCACGGTGGCCCCCGGCGTGCAGCCCACGAGCCGGAAGGCGAACATGCCTTGCGGTGCACCCTGCCCCGGCGGGGCAGCTGTGGCGGCAGTGAAGCGGGTGGCCGTCGTATCGAATTGGCAGGTCTCGCCGCCGCCCGACAGGCTGGCGCTGGCCGGCCCTGAGCTGCCCCCGCCGCTCGAGGGCACTGTCGGACCACTGAAGCTCGCGGAGCCGATCGTGAAGCTCTGCCGCGCCTGGGCGGCTGCGGCGTAGACAGCGTTGCCCGCCTGGTCGGCCTGGATGGAGCATGTACCGGCGCCGGTAAAGGCCACCGCGCCGTTTGCCGCCACCGTGCAGGCACCCGGCGTGGATGCGGCCGTGTCGAAGCTGAACGTGACCGGCAGACCCGATCCGCCGCCCGTGGCCGCCGCCAGATAGGTCCCGCCCACCTTGGCGAACGCTGCAGGTGTTGTGGTGAAGCTGATGGACTGGCCCAGTTGCGCGCCATGCAGCACGTTGACGGCGAACGTTGCGGTGATGCCGGCGTCGCCCCTGCTAGTGACGGTCAGCGTGCGCGGGCCCACACCCGAGAACGTGACGGCGAACGGCACACTGCCGTCGCTTTGCTGAATGGCGCCGGGTAGGGAGTCGGCGGGGTTGCTGCTGGTGATGATCCAGCGCGTGGTGTCGTCGATGTTCTGGCCCACCGGGTCGGCCACGGCCAGCACGAAGGGCTGCGGCGCACCGGCACCGACCGCCACCACGGTGGCGCCAGGCGCCGTCTCCACACGGGCCGGACCGCTCAGCGACGGCAAGGGCAGCGGCAGGTTCTCGAAGTCGATGGCGGTGCGCAGGTTGTGCCCCGCCATGCTCACGATGCCGCGGTACGTGCCCACCACGCGGTTGGCCCTGGCTTCGTGAATGCCGTAGCCAATGTAGCTGGCCATGTCGCCCGACAGGCTCTGGGGGCCCAGGTCGGCGGGCACTTGGGCGCTGGCGCCGCTTTGGGGCAGAGCAAGGTCGATGTCTGCCGCATAGGGTACATGGCCGCCCGCTGCGGTGTCGGCCCAGGGCCCGATGACAATGACACGGCCCGAGCTGGTGAACGGCTGCCCGAGGCGGGCGCGCAGCGACAGCGCGCTGTGGCACGTGCCCGCGCTGCCCGTGTACTGCAGGCACAGGCTCAATGCATGTGTGCTGTCGTCCTTGTCGAAGTCGAAGGGTGACCGCCACACGTCCTTCTCAGGTTTGATGACGGTGATGAAACGCGGCGCATGCCCGGTGCGGGTGTTGCGGCTGCTGTCCAGTGTTATCGGCGATTGCACGTTGGTGGTGACGGCCGCCGCAAAGTCCTGGTTGCGGTTGCCGTTGTACGCGCTGGCCAGCGTGTCGATATAGCGATCGGTGGTATCGGCGACCACAGTCTGGCGAGGCGCGCTGCGGTCCAGTGCCGCCGTGGCGATGAGGTCCGCGCCCGGCGGCTCCGCCCAGCCGTCGTTCCACGATCGCACCACCTGACCGCTCACGTTGAACCTGCGTCGCCCGTAGACCTGCACCTGCGGCTGCGGCGTGGTCTGGTCCAGCACCGGCCCGTTCACATGCATGACCAGCGACTGCTTGCCTGCCATCGAACCCGTACTGAACAGCACCTGGCGCAGCGGAAAGCCGACTTCGAGCGGCTGCGGCTGCAACAGTGCATAGGCGCGGTCCCCTGCCGCGCCGCCAAGCCACAGGTTTTCGTCCTGCCGGAAGTCCTGCGCGGCGACGGTCGGGTCGGTGGACGACTGACGCACGCTGGTGGAGGCATAGGGTCTGCTGCTGATGCCCGCCAGACCCTCCAGCGTGATCAGCAATTGCGCCTGGTGCAGCACGCGCGCCTGGCCCACCGGCTGCTCGCGGCTGGCGAACTCGAAGCTGCCGTAGGAACCATCGGTGTCCTGCGCGGCTTCCACGCGCAGCATCGATTCCACACCCTGCGCCAGCCGGTGCTTGACGAGCTCGGTCACGTCGAAGCTGTAGAAGCCGCGCTCGGTAATGCGCAAGGGCTGCGTCGGCCGGTCCGCATCGGTGGCGCGCCCACCGACGGCGCTGGCCAGTTGCAGGTCGCAGGCGGGAGCCGTGCCCTCGTGCGCAAAGCAGTCTGCGCCCCCGGCCTGGTAGGCACCGAAGATGGCGATGTAGCCCGAGGTGGTCACCTTGTCGACATACAGCACCAGCCGTGCGCGCACCACCTTGCCGGCGTCGAGCGTATAGCTGTCATGGCCTACGGTGGCAACCGTGTTGTCGGTGTCCACATTCAACTTGGTCAGCGCACCGTCTGGCAAGGTGGCATAAGAGAACTTCAACTGCGCGCTGGCCCCCTCGCTCACTGGCAGGCTGGTGCCGTGGGGCGCATAGCCCGCGCCGGTGGTGCTTCCGTCGGCCACCAGGGGCGCCTCGATCCACGACGGCTGGGCCACGCTGCAGGCCTGCAGCAGCAGCACCATGGCCAGCGCGCCCAGCGCCACCGCGCTGCGCGCGCGCAACCAGGCCCGGTGCATGAGCGGGGTGTGAAGGACATTTTTGAGCATATTTTTAGCCTCTAGCGCTTTCTGATCAAGCGCTGACAGCTATAACTTCAATAGCAAAAAGCCAGCAAAGCCAGCGCGTGACCCGGATGCTAGGGACAGGGGGCGGTTTCGTATGTCCCCCTTTTGGGCGACATGCCCGTGCCCAGCGGCTGTGGCAGCATCGGTGCATGCCACCGCCTTCTTCCATTGCCTCCACCCCCGTTCGCGTCGCCGTGGTCGAGGACGACGCCGCCTGCCGCACCGCCCTGGCCCACGCGCTGCAAGGCGCCAGCGACATGCGCCTGGCGTGGACGGCCGCCAGCCGCACCGAGGCCATGGCCGCGCTGGCGCAGGACGACGCCGCGCCGCTGGACGTGCTGCTGCTCGACCTGGGCCTGCCCGACGGCAGCGGGCTGGACGTGCTGGCCGCGCTGCGGGCACGCTGGCCGCAGGCGGCGGCCATGGTCAGCACCATCTTCGGCGACGAGGTGCACGTGCTGGATGCCATCGCCGCCGGTGCCATGGGCTATTTGCTCAAAGACTTGCCCGCCACCGCCGTGGTGGACGAAGTGCGCAGCCTGCACGCAGGCGGCAGCCCCATCAACCCCATGGTGGCGCGCAAGCTGTTGCTGCTGCGCCAGACGCAGCCCGCGCTGGCGGCGGCGCCGCCCCCGCCGCCGGGCGCAGGCCTGGGCGCAAGCGCACCCCCGTCCGCGCGCGAGGCCGAACTGCTGCGCCTGGTGGCGCGCGGCCATACGCTGGACGAGGTCGCCCGCGCAATGGGCGTCTCGCGCCACACCGTGCGCACCTTTGTGCGACGCGTATATGCCAAGCTGCAGGTCACCACGCAGGCCGAGGCCGTGAGCGCCGCAGCGCGCCAGGGCTGGATCCATGCGGCCGACTGAGGCGGCGCGCCGGGTGCTGCGGCGTTGGCGGCTGCTGGCAATGCCGTTGGTGCTGCTGCTGGTGATGATGCTGGTGCCGTGCACGCACGCCGCAGAGGCCGTGCACCTGTTGCAGGCCGAGACCTGGTCTTCGCCCAGCGGCGACTGGGCGCCACCGCCTTCGCTGCACGCATCCGGCGATGCGGTGCTGGACGCCGCGACGCCCTGGGCCGCCGTGGCCCTGCCCCATGCTCGCCCGCGCAGCACCGCGTCCAGCGCCGAGCAGGCCAGCGCGCCGCCCGAAGTGCAGTGGTACCGCCTGCGCGTGCCCGCCAACGCGCTGCCGCACGGCACTCCGCAGGGTATGCGCCTGTACATCCCGCGCTGGCAGACGGTGGGCACGGTGGCCGTGTATGCCAACGGACGCCTTGCATGGCAGACGCGCGGCAGCCGCGTGTGGAACGGCTTCAACCGCCCGGTATGGCTGGATCTGAAGGGCCTAGACCAAGCGGGTGCAGCGCCGCAGTTGCACGTGCGCATGGCCAGCCTGCCGGGCGTGGGCGGGGCGCTGTCCTCGGTGTGGGCCGGACCGGCTGAGGCGCTGCGGCCAGCCTGGCGGCTGCGCGAGCTGCTGCAGACCGGCCTGGTGACCTACCTGCGGGGCGCCTACCTAGTGCTGGGCGTGCTGGCGCTGATGGTGTGGCTGATGCGGCGGGCGCGGGGCCATGGCGAGGGGCGCGAGGAAGCAGGCTACTTGCTGTTCTTCCTGTTGTCGGTGGCGCACCTGCTGGCGACGCTGTTCTATCTGGTGGACGAGGAAGGCCTGGCCGTGCCCGACGCCTGGTTCTCCTGGCTCACGCTGGTGGGGTCACTGGGCTCCTCGGTGTGTTCCTTCTTGCTGCTGCGGCAGATGCAGGGCTGGCACAGGCCCCGGCTGGCACGGGCGCTGATGGCCTACTGCTGGCTGGTGGCGGCTGCAGCGCTGCCGTTGTGGGGGCTCAGGCACGAGGCGATGCTTCCGCTGCTGCGCCTGGCGCTGTTCCCGCCGGGGGTGGTGGTGCTGTATGTGGCGGCGCGCGGCGCGTGGACTCACCGCACGGGGGCCAACGTTCTACTGTGCGGCGCCGTGGCGCTGTCGTTTCCGATGGCGTTCCATGACCTGGCGATGCAGCGGTATCTCATCAGCATCGAGCACATTTACCTCACCCCCTATGCCTACATGGGCGTGCTCACCATGTTCCTGTGGGTGGCCTTCACGCGCTACCAGCGCGCGCTGGGCGCGGCCGAGCTGGCCAATGCCGTGCAGGCCGAGCGCCTGGCCGCGCAAGAACAGCAACTGCGCGAAACCCACGAGCGGCTGCGCGCCGCCGAGCGCGAACAGACGCTGCTCCAAGAGCGCCAGCGCCTGATGCGCGAGATGCACGACGGCGTGGGCTCGTCACTGATGAGCGCGCTGCGGCTGGTGGAGAACGAGCCCGCCGCGCGCCTGGACGTGGCGCCGGTGCTGCGCGAGTGCATCGACGACCTGAAGCTGTCCATCGACTCGCTGGAGCCTGTGGACGCCGACCTGCTGGCCCTGCTTGCGCGCCTGCGCTTCCGGCTGGGCCCCCGTCTAGAGGGCGCTGGCCTGGCGTTGCGCTGGCAGGTGGACGATGTGCCGCCCCTGCCCTGGCTCGATTCGCAGAGCGCGCTGCATGTGCTGCGCATCCTGCAGGAGGTGCTGACCAACATCCTCAAGCACAGCGGCGCGATGGAGATCACGCTCGGCACCGCTGAATCGGTGCGCGGAGGTGTGCCCGGCGTGCAGGTGTGCGTGCAGGACAACGGCACCCCCTTCACCGCGCCCCCACCCGATGCGCTACCGCCCGCGCGCAGGGGCCTGGCCAACGTGCGCAGCCGCGCACTGGCGCTGGGCGCGCAGTGTTCGTGGGACACCTGGGGGGCGCTGGGGGAGGACTGCGGTTCGCGCTTCACGCTGTGGCTGCCGCTGCACAAGCCATGAGGCATCTCGACCCTGCGAACCCGGTCAGTGGCCAGTGCACTGGGCTTGGCAGCGGTCCACTCAGTAGCATTTCAGTCAGGAGAAGCCGAGCGCCGCGATGTCCACCACGTCCATCTGCCCGGGCTCCAGAAAGTCCCGCGCGTAGCGCAGGTACACCCCCTCACGCACAAACACCTCGAACAGGTCCGGGTCGATGTGCCCGTTGTCGCGCATCCTGCACATGATGGCAATCGCATCTGACAAGGTCATACCGTTCTTGTAGGGCCGATCAGCCGCTGTCAGCGCCTCGAAGATGTCGGCAATGCCCATCATGCGGGCCTGCAGCGACATCTGGTCACGTGTAAGGCCGCGCGGGTAGCCCTTGCCGTCCATGCGTTCGTGGTGGCCGCCCGCATACTCCGGCACGTTCTTGAGGTGTCGTGGCCAGGGCAGCGTCTCCAGCATCTTGATGGTGGCAACGATGTGGTAATTGATGGTGTCGCGCTCGGCCTGGTTCAGGGTGCCGGATCGGATGGTGAGGTTCTCCACCTCCTCGGCCGTAAGGAAGCTTGTCTGCACCCCCTGCGGGTTGCGCCAGTGCCGCATGGCGGCGATGTCACGCACGCGCTGCTGGTCCTCGGGGCGCATGGCCTCGGTGCCGGTATTGCAGCGGCGCAGAAACTCGCGGTCTTCTTCCAGTGTGTGGATTTCGTGCTGCAGGGCTTGCAGCTCCTGCCCCTCTGCACGCGCATCCACCACCGGGCGCAGTGCCAGCTGGCGGCGCAGTGCGGCCAGCTCGGCATCGCGCTTCAAGACTTCAAACCGCGTGTCCACCAGCCCAATGCGGTCGTACAGGGTCTGTAGCTTGGTGGCCTTGTCCACCACGTGCACGGGCGTGGTGATCTTGCCGCAGTCGTGCAGCAGGCCGGCCATCTTGAGTTCGTAGCGGTCCCGGTCACTCATGCGAAAGCCCGCCAGCGGCCCCTGGTTGGTGGCATTCACTGCCTCGGCCAGCATCATGGTGAGGGCGGGCACACGCTGGCAATGGCCACCGGTGTAGGGCGACTTTTCGTCAATGGCCAGGTTGATCAGGTTCACGAACGACTCGAACAGGCGCTCCAGCTGCGTGATGAGCAAACGGTTGGTGAGGGCAATGGCAGCCTGCGAGGCCAGCGACTCGGCCAGGCCCTGGTCGGCCTCGGAGAACGTGGTTACTTCGCCGGTCTCCCAGTGCCGCGCGTTGATGAGCTGCAGCACGCCGATCAGTTCGTGGTCGTGGTTCTTCATCGGCACGGTCAGAAACGATTGCGAGCGGTACCCCCTGCGCGCATCGAAACTGCGGGTGCCTGAAAAATCAAACCCCTCGGCACTGTACGCGTCGGCAATGTTCACCGTGCGGTCGTGGATGGCGGCATACGCGGCCACCAGCGAATCGTTGGGGCTGCCATCTGCGTTGCGCAGCGGCAGGTGCGGAAAATCAATGGGCTTGCCCGTGGTGCCACCGAGGCGAATGTCCAGCGAGTCGGTGCGCAGTATCTCGAACTTGAGCGACTGCCCGTCCTCGGTCACGCTGTAGAGCGTTCCGCCGTCCGCGCCCGTGATGGCCTTGGCAGCCTCCAGAATGTTCTCCAGCAGGCGATCGATGTTGCGCTCGCGGGAGAGCGCAGCCCCAATACCGTTGAGCTGCTCCAGGCGGCGAAACAGGTTGAGGGAGGGTTCCTGGGCCATAAAACACCTTGGGCGCATGTTGGAGACGCCTGCATCGTAACGAAAAGTGACCGCTATCATCACCCCTTCTTTTCCGCTCTCTCCCCCATTTCGTGGACTCGGTCACACCCCGCTTTCTCACTGTTGCGCTTTACCAGTTTGTCGATCTGCCCGACTGCGCCACACTGCGCGCGCCCCTGCAGACCCTGAGCGACGAGCGCGGCGTGCGCGGCATGCTGCTGCTGGCGCCCGAGGGCATCAACGGCACCATTGCGGGCGCACCCGCCGATGTGCTGGCGGTGCTCAACTGGCTGCGCAGCGATGCCCGCTTTGCGAACCTGCAGCACAAAGAGGCGCCCACCGACCGCCAACCGTTCTACCGCATGCGCGTGCGCCTCAAGCGCGAGATCGTGACCCTGGGCGTGCCCGACCTGAACCCGGCTCGCAACGCGGGCACCTATGTGAAGCCCGAGAACTGGAACGCACTCATCGACGACCCCAGCGTGGTGGTGGTGGACACGCGCAACGACTACGAAGTGGGTATCGGCACGTTTGAACGCGCCATCAACCCCCACACCAAGAGCTTTGCCGAGTTCCCGGCCTGGGTGGCGCAGCAGTCGCAGCCCGGCGGCGTGCTGGCGGGTAACCCGCGCGTGGCCATGTTCTGCACGGGCGGCATACGGTGCGAGAAATCCACCGCCTACCTCAAATCGCAGGGCTTTGACGAGGTGTACCACCTGGAAGGCGGCATCCTCAAATACCTGGAAACCGTACCCGAAGAAGACAGCCTGTGGCATGGCGACTGCTTCGTGTTCGATGAACGTGTGTCGGTGGGTCACGGCCTGGCTCTGGGGCACCACCAACTGTGCCGCTCTTGCCGCATGCCACTGGGCGAGGCAGAGCTGCAGTCGCCGCATTACGTGCGCGGCGTGAGCTGCCCGTATTGCCACGGCACGCGCACACCCGAGCAGGAACGCGCGCTGGCAGAACGGCAACGCCAGATGGACCTGGCGGATCAGCGCGGGCAAGCGCATATCGGCGCGCGGCAACCGGGCACCCGAGCGCGATTCAGCTCCAGCGACGACAAAAATGATCGCGAGGACGACTCCGCGTGAGCGCTGCCCTGCCCGTCCTCTATTCCTTTCGCCGCTGCCCCTACGCCATGCGCGCCCGGCTGGCGCTGGCTGTCAGTGGCCAGGCCTGCGAACTGCGCGAGGTGGTGTTGCGCAACAAGCCACAGGGCCTGCTGCACGCCTCCCCCAAGGCCACTGTGCCCGTGCTGGTGCTGCCGAGCGGCCAGGTGCTGGAGCAGAGCCTGGAGATCATGTTGTGGGCGCTGGCGCAGCACGACCCCGAGGGCTGGCTCATCCCCAGCCACGGCAATCTGCAGGACATGCTGGCGCTGATTGCCGAATGCGATGGCCCGTTCAAGCAGGCGCTGGACCGGTGCAAATATCCCAGCCGCTACCCCGATGCCGACACGAATGCAGAACGCGCCCGCGCCGTCGCCTGGCTGGGGGGGCTGGAGGCGCGTCTCCGGCCGGACCAGCCCTACCTGTTCGGCACCCATGCCGCCCTGGCCGATATGGCGATTGCGCCTTTTGTACGGCAGTTTGCAGGCATTGATGCCGATTGGTGGGCCGCACAGCCCTGGCCCCGCCTGCAAGCCTGGCTGGCGCAGTGGCAGGCCAGCGATCTTTTGGCCAGCGTGATGCACAAGCTACCCGCATGGGTGGATGGGACAGAGGGTGTGCTGTTTGCGCGTTCGGCAAAGAGGCTCGCGCCTGGGGCCGCCACCGCACTGCCAGACTCCGAAGGACGCTGACATGGTGGGGTCTGTTCTCGTCGGCATGCTGTGTGCTCACCTGCTGTGCTTCGCGGTGATGTTTTTGCTCATCAGCAAGCGCTTGCAGGGCAAGAAGATGGGCATGGATTTTTTTGCCATGGGCAACTTGCTGCTGGGGCTTGCCTATGTGCTGCAGTTGGTGGAAGGCGGCCCGGCCTGGAGCATGATGAGCGTGGTCAACCACACCCTCACCCTGGCGGCCCCGATCACCTATGGCCTCGGGGTCATGCGGTTCTTTGGATTTCCCGCGCCGCTGTGGCGGCCGCTGGCGGCATTTGTACTCGCCTACTCCACCGCACAGGCACTGATTCAGTGGAGCTTGGGGCCGGTCGCCCGCTACGCCATGCTGTCCGGGATGTCTGCGCTGCTGTTCCTGGTCATGACGCTCGCGGCACTCTATGGTGTTCGCACATTCGCCAAGCACCTGTACCGCGAAATGGCGTTTTTCGCGCTCCTGATCAGTGGCATCTGCATTCTGAACGCAATCAAGTTCATAAGGCTACTCCAGGGCGGACTGGAAGTGCTGCACATGGACAGCAGCTTTCAGATGGTGTTCTACATCTATATGTCTTCCCTGGCGACGGTGGTGCCACCCTTCATGATTTGGCTGGTGTTCCGGCGCCTGACCGATGATCTGAGCCAGATGGCGGCGCGCGATCCCATGACGCAACTGCTCAATCGCCGGGGGCTTTCAGAAGCGCTGGAGCAACACTTCAACCTCCACAACGTCGCGCCCGCTTACTTGCTGCTGCTGGACGTGGACCACTTCAAACGCATCAACGACACCTACGGACACCAGGCTGGCGACACCGTGCTGCGCCATGTTGCAGATGTGCTGCGCACCACCGTGCGCCGAGGCGACCTGACGGGCCGCATAGGAGGAGAAGAGTTTGTGGCTGTCTGCCTCGACAGTGATGATGTCGGCGTCGTGCAGTTGGCAGAACGACTGCGCGCAGCGGTCGAAGAACAGGCCATTCACGTGAGCGGCCACGACAAACCGCTGCACTGCACCGTCACCATTGGTGTGTCACCCCGGTTCGCCAACGGCCACGCCTTGGAGAAGGCCCTGCGGGCTGCCGATGTCGCGCTTTACCAGGGCAAGGCAGCTGGGCGCAACCGGATCGAGAAGGCCCATGCATTCGCTGATATCGCACCATTGCCAGGCGCTGGCGCCTCTGCGACCACCTGATCGAATGCTCCCGAAACCTGGATTCTCAGCGTGAAGACCTGCCATGCCAACGCAAAAAAATGGCGCTCACAAGGAGCGCCTTTTTTTCTGATGCAAGTTACGGGCTACGACAAGCGAGCCGACCCCGGCGCATCAAGCCATCGAGTAACCGGAACCCCGACGATTGCCGCTGGTGAACCCGCGCACCAACAGCGCCAGCAGCACCACCGCAAACCCCACAAAACACACAAACGACCAGTTGGCTATCGAGCCACCCAGGAACGTCCAGTCAATCGCAGCGCAGTCACCGGAGCCCCGGAAGATCATGGGGATAGCGCGGCTGATGGGATAGTTTTCGATCATGCCGTAGAAGTCACGGCCGCAGGTGGCGACTTCGGGTGGGTACCACTGCAGCCAGCTCTGGCGGGCCGCCACGAAGGCGCCGAAGCCGGATGCGATCAGGGCCAGCGCGCCCCAGCCCATCCACCAGCCTTTTGAGCCCCTAGCGCTTGCCAGACCTGTGAAGATTGCTACACCAATGAGAGCATAGCGCTGCACGATGCACATGGGACAAGGCTCCAGGCCCACCACATGCTGCAGGTACATGCCAAAAGCCAGCATCGCCACACAAGCCACGCTGATCAGTGCCAGCACGCGGCGCGGGGCATGATCGATCCAGTTCAACACCATCATTCTTATCCCTCATCCAATAGCCATTGCAAACGGTGCCGCCTCCGAAACGGGCGCGGCCCATGCCAGTACACCCGTGGATCTGGCTCCGCCAGTCCACCGGGTGCGCCCCCTCAGGGGGAAGACGCGCAGCGGCTCAGGGGGAGTCAGATTCCAGCAGCGTGATCCAAGAACACTCGGGCGCGGCGTGGTGTGACCACCAGCGTTTCGCCCTCTTTGAAACCCATTTCCTTGAATTGCTGCGCAGGGATCTGCGCTTCAATCAAGGATTCTGGGGACGCATTGTCCGCTGGTTTGTGGTCGTCGGAGGGAATAAGTTCCAGCCTTGCAATCGGGCCCACCACAATGGCGCGGCTGAGCTGGGCCACGATGCCGCGCGGGCGGCCTTCGGCGTCCAGCCCTGCACCGGGCGAATAGCGCTCCACGTCCAGGTCGTGCGGGCGCACGTAGGCAAAGGCCTTGGCGTTCTGCGCCTGGCTGTGCTCGGGCGAGTCGATCTGCATGCCGTCCAGGTGCACCAGGCCTTCATGGGCGCGGCCGTGGAACAGGTTCACATCACCCAAAAAGCCATACACAAACGGGCTGGCTGGCTGGTCCCATACCTGCTGGGGCGAGCCGCTTTGCTCAATGCGGCCTTGGTTGATCACCACCACGCGGTCGGCCACTTCCAGCGCTTCTTCCTGGTCATGGGTCACGAAGATCGAGGTGACATGCAGTTCGTCGTGCAGGCGGCGCAGCCAGCGGCGCAGTTCCTTGCGCACCTTGGCGTCCAGGGCTCCGAAGGGCTCGTCGAGCAGCAGCACCTTGGGCTCCACCGCCAGGGCACGGGCCAGGGCGATGCGCTGGCGCTGGCCGCCGGACAGCTGCGAGGGATAGCGCTCGGCCAACCAGTCGAGCTGCACGAGCTTGAGCAGGTCAGTCACCTTTTGCTTGATCTGCGCCTCGCTCGGTCGCTCTTTGCGGGGCTTCACGCGCAGGCCGAAGGCCACGTTCTCGAACACCGTCATGTGGCGGAACAGCGCGTAGTGCTGGAACACGAAGCCCACGTTGCGCTCGCGCACGTGCACATCGGTGGTGTCTTCGCCGCTGAAATGGATGGTGCCCACATCGGCCGTCTCCAGGCCCGCGATGATGCGCAGCAGCGTGGTCTTGCCGCAGCCCGAGGGGCCCAGCAGCGCGATGAGTTCGCCCGACGCGATATCGAGGCTCACATCGCGCAGCGCCTGGAAGTCGCCGAATTGCTTGCTGACGTTACGGATTTCAATGCTCATGGTCTTCTTCCTTCAGCGGGCGGTTGGCAAAGGCGCGGGCCGCTCGGGGGGCAATTCGGCAGCCGCCTTCAGCGCCTGCTCGTTGCGGTGCTCTGCAATGGTCTTGATCACCAGGGTGACGAGCGCCAGCAGCGCCAGCAGCGAGGCCGCCGCAAACGCAGCCACCGACTGGTATTCGTTGTAGAGAATTTCGACATGCAGCGGGATGGTGTTGGTCTGCCCACGGATGTGGCCCGACACCACGGACACCGCGCCAAATTCACCCATGGCGCGTGCGTTGCACAAGATCACGCCGTACAGCAGGCCCCACTTGATGTTGGGCAGGGTCACGTACCAGAAGGTCTGCCAGCCGGTGGCGCCCAGCACGATGGCGGCCTGCTCCTCGTCGTTGCCCTGCGCCTGCATCAGCGGGATCAGCTCACGCGCAATGAACGGGAAGGTCACAAATACGGTGGCCAGCACGATGCCCGGCACGGCAAAGATGATCTTGATGTCGTGTGCCTGCAGCCAGGGGCCAAACCAGCCCTGTGCGCCGAACATCAGCACATAGATCAGGCCCGCCACCACGGGCGACACCGAGAACGGCAGGTCCACCAGCGTGGTCAAGAACGCCTTGCCCTTGAACTCGTACTTGGCAATGCACCAGGCCGCTGCCACGCCAAACACCAGGTTCAGCGGCACCGCAATCAGCGCGGTGATGAGTGTGAGCTTGATGGCCGACCAGGCGTCGGGTTCACGCAGGCCGTCGAGGTACGCGCCAAAGCCTTTGCGCAGCGCCTCGGCGAACACGGCGGCCAGCGGCAACACCAGGAACAGCAGCATGAAGGCGAGCGCGACAGCAATCAGGGTGTAGCGCACCCACGGCGATTCGGTCGTGCCCGCTTGGGCGCGGCGTATGGTTCGGGAGTTGTTGCCGCTCATGCTGGAGCCCCCGCATGGCGACGCTGCCATGCCTGTAGTGCGTTGATGACCAAGAGCAGGATGAACGAGATCACGAGCATCACCACGGCCACGGCCGTGGCGCCTGCGTAGTCGTACTGCTCCAGCTTGCCGATGATGATCAGCGGCGTGATCTCCGACACCATGGGCATGTTGCCCGCGATGAAGATGACCGAACCGTACTCCCCCACCGCCCGCGCAAATGCCATGGCAAAGCCAGTGAGCAGTGCAGGGGTGATGGAGGGCAGGATGACCTTGGTGAAGGTTTGCAGGCGCGTGGCACCCAGGCAGGTGGCGGCTTCTTCCAGCTCCTTCTCGGCATCTTCGAGCACGGGCTGCACGGTGCGCACCACAAACGGCAGGCCGATGAAAATCAGCGCAATCACGATACCCGCAGGCTTGAACGCGAGCTGGATACCCATGGGCTCCAGAATGCTGCCCACCCAACCATTGCCTGCCAACAGTGCGGTCAGCGAGATGCCGGCCACAGCGGTGGGCAGCGCAAACGGCAGGTCCACCAGCGCGTCCACGATCTTCTTGCCCGGAAACTTGTAGCGCACCAGCACCCACGCGATCAGCAGGCCAAACACCAGGTTGACCAGCGCCGCGAGAAACGATGCGCCAAAGGTCAGCCGGTACGAGGCCATCACGCGCGGTGCGCTGATGGCCGCCCAGAATTGCTCCCAGGTGAGCGTGAAGGTCTTGAAAATCAGTGCCGACAGCGGGATCAGCACGATGATGCTCAGGTAAAAGAGCGTGTAGCCCAGCGTCAGGCCGAAGCCTGGCAGCACCTTCTTGGCGCTCTTATTTCTAGTCATAGGAAGCTATTTGTTTACGCAGCGCTTAAAAACTGGCGTGACCTGAGCCAGCGGACGCCGCGCAAGGGCCGCCCCGCCGCGCTGGCGTCGTCCCCCCTCCCGGAGCGCGCAGCGCGCAGAGAGGGGGAAGCCGAGAAGCGGTTAAGGGGGGTGTTCACTTCGTGTACAGCTTGTCGAACTGTCCGCCGTCGTTGAAGTGCACCTTCTGCGCTTCGGTCAGCGAGCCGAAGTACTTGGCCACGGTGAATTGCTTGAGCGGCTTGAAGGTGGCTTCGTACTTCTTGAGCACCTTTTCCGAGCGGGGGCGGATGGCATGCTTGGCGGCGATCTCCTGCGCCTCCTCCGAATACAGGTAGTCCAGGTAGGCTTTGGCCAGCTGGGCCGTACCCTTCTTGGCCACGGTGCGCTCCACCACGGCCACAGGGTTCTCGGCCACCACGCTCACCGACGGGTAGATCGCATCGACCTTGCCGGCGCCGAATTCGCGGTCGATGGAGACCACCTCGGATTCGAACGTGATCAGCACATCGCCCTGGTTGCGTTGCAGGAAGGTGGCCGTGGCGTCACGTCCACCCTTGGCCAGGATGGGCACGTTCTTGTAGAGCTTGCCCACAAACTCGGCGGCCTGCGCCTCGGTGCCACCCTTTTCACGCACGGCGCCCCAGGCAGCCAGATAGGCATAACGGCCGTTGCCGCCGGTCTTGGGGTTCACCACGATCACCTGCACGCCGGGCTTGATGAGGTCTTCCCAGTCCTTGATGCCTTTGGGGTTGCCGTTGCGCACCAGGAACAGCATGGTCGAGGTGGTGGGCGATGCATCGTGCGGAAACTTCTTGGCCCAGTCCTTGGCCACCACGCCGCTGTCGGCCAGGAACTGCACGTCGGTGGTGGTGTTCATGGTCACCACGTCGGCGGCCAGGCCGTCGTTCACGGCACGCGCCTGGGCGCTGGAGCCGGCGTGCGACTGGTCGATCTTCACGTCCTGGCCAGTGGTCTTCTTGTAGTGCGCGGCAAAGGCGGCGTTGTAGTCCTTGTAGAACTCGCGGGCCACGTCATACGACACGTTCAACAGGGAATTCTGTGCGGCAGCCATGCCGCTGGCGGCCAGGGCCAGGGAGGCAAGAAGGGTCTTGAGTTTCAAAGAAGTCATGGTGGTGTCGCCCAAAAAATACTGGAGATGGCGCATTGTGCGGAGGCGCCCTTAAAACTCAAAAGAATATATTCTTGTTAATTAATCGTATATTGGTATATGGATTTTTCATCGACCGCCGCAGGTCGATTGCATGCCTGCCCGGGTAGCCAACCCGTACGCGGCGCTTCAAGCCAAATAAGCCGCTAGCGCTTTAATATCAAGCGCCAATAGCTATCAAAATTACAGCAATCAGGCCGCTGCAGACGATGCGTGTGTTGGGGCGGCAGGCTGCTGCGGCACGGCGTGGTCGCCTTCCAGCGATTGCAGCAATGCCCAGCCCAGGGGCCATTCGCCATGGCCCGAGTCGATGTTGATGTGCCCGGCGTTTTGCATGCGCACGAACTCGCTGCCCCAGGCCCTGGCATAGGCGCCCGCCAGGCGGATGGGGCAAAAAGGGTCGTTGCTGCTGGCCACCACAATGCTGCGGTAGGGCAGCGCGGCGTAGGGCACGGGCGCAAAGTCGCTCAGGATGGCGCGGCGCTCGGGGTCTGCAGGGGCCACCAGCAGCGCGCCACACACGCGGGCCGCTGCCTCGGGGCCCATATGAGAGGTAGCGATGCAGCCCAGGCTGTGCGCCACGATCACCACGGGGTTCGGCGCGGCCAAAACGGTCTTTTCCAGTTGCCCCACCCAGGCCGTCCGGGTGGGCGTGATCCAGTCGTCCTGCACCACGCGGCGCGCATTGGGCAGGCGCTCGGCCCACAGGCTTTGCCAGTGTCCGGGGCCAGAGTCGCGCCAGCCGGGGACGATGATGATGGAGATGGTAGGGGTCACAGCACTTGCATTCTGCGAGCCGCACCTTAAAACCCAAACGACTTAATTCTTGTTATTTAATCGCCAAAACATCTAAAAAAGCCTCAACTCCTGCCCAGACAAACAAGCATTGACTATCGAGTAGATAAATTAAACCAAACGGTTTAATTTACAACTAGTCAGTACAATGTAACTAAATGCAAACAATTTGCTGTGGTCTGCCCCTCCAACTGGGACGCCTGGCGGTATGTATGGGCAACGTCGCCCCAAGACATCTTCAAGAGGCACCTTCAATGCACACATGGAAAATCAGCCAGCGCCTGATGGCGGGCTTCGGCCTGGTCATCGTGGCTTTGCTCGGCATGTCGGTCTACAGCGTGCTCATTGCACGGGGCATCGATGGCGCATTGACCGCCAATGCCACGCAAAACGCTGTCATTCAGCGCGCTGCCATCAACTTCCGGGGTTCGGCCCACGACCGCTCCATCGCGGTGCGGGATGTGGTGCTGGCGCCCAACGACGAGGCGCGCAAAAAAGAGATTGAATCCATCGCGCGGCTGGCCGACTTTTATGCCCAGTCCGCCACGCAACTCGACAACGTGCTGAAAACCGTAAAAGAGGTCCCACCCGAAGTGGGCCCCATGGTGCAAGCGCTCAAGGACATCGAAGCACGCACGGTGACCACCACCAGCAAGGTGGTTGCACTGATGCAGGCTGGCGACCGCGCGGGCGCCGAAGCCCTGCTCTGGGCCGAGGCCAAACCGCAGTACGAGCAATGGCTGGCCGCAGCCAACAAGCTCATCGACTACGAGGAAGGCCGCATCATCAAGAACAGCCAGACGGCCAACCAGGACGCCAGCCAATTCACCGGCGTGATGCTGTCCATCACCCTGCTGGCCGTGCTGATCAGCGTGGCGGTGACAGTGCTGGTATCGCGCAGCATTGGCCGCGAGCTGGGGGCAGAGCCGAGCGAAGTGCGCGCCGTGGTGCAGGCCATCCAGCAAGGCAACCTGACGGCGCACGTGCAGGTCAAGGCGGGCGACACCGGCAGCGTGATGGTGGCCGTGCGCGACATGCAACAGCGCTTTCATGAACTGGTCTCGGCCGTGCGCGACAACATTGCGCAGTTGCGCACCACCAGCGACGACATCAGCAGTGGCAACCAGAACCTGGGCCACCGCACCGAACAAGCCGCCAGCAGCCTGGAGCAAACCGCCGCCAGCATGGAAGAGCTGACCGCCACCGTGCGCCAGAGCGCCGACTCGGCCCGCCAGGCCAACCAACTGGCCACCACCGCCGCCAGCACCGCCACCAAGGGCGGCGAGGTGATGCAGCAGGTGGTGAGCACCATGCAGGACATCCACCACAGCAGCCAGAAGATCGCCGACATCATCGGCGTGATCGATGGCATTGCGTTCCAGACTAACATCCTGGCGCTGAACGCTGCCGTGGAAGCAGCCCGCGCGGGCGAGCAGGGGCGGGGCTTTGCGGTGGTGGCCACCGAGGTGCGCAGCCTGGCGCAGCGCAGCGCCGAGGCCGCCAAGGAGATCAAGGCGCTGATCCAGTCCAGCGTCGAAAAAGTGGACTCGGGCACCCAGCTTGTGGCCAATGCCGGTGACACCATGAACGAGATCGTGCAAGGCGTGCAGCGCGTGAACGGCATCATCGGCGAGATCAGCACCGCCGCTGCCGAGCAGAGCGACGGCATCTCGCAGGTCAACGTGGCCGTGACCCAGCTGGACCAGATGACGCAGCAAAACGGCGCGCTGGTGGGTGAAAGCACCGCTGCCGCAGAGAACCTGCGCCAGCAGGCCCAGCGCCTGGCAGAGCTGGTGGCCGTGTTCCAGGTCAGCGGTAGCGCTGCAGCAGGCATGGGCACGCGCGCCACAGCGAGTCATCGGGGCAATGCCCTGCCCACCACCAGCGTGCGACGCCTCGCTCACTGAGACCGCAGTGCGAACGGTAGGCCCGCAAGCTTGGGTGCGATGCGGTGCTGAAAACTATTTTTGATTTTTTTCGGCACCTCTCAACCCCATTGACCCACCCCGTTCGTTTCATACAGCACCACCACATTTTTTTGATGGAGCTGCTATGAAACCCCGTTCGCTCATCCTGCCCGCCCTCGCCGCCCTGACGGCATTGCTGGGCCTGCCCCACCTTCCTGCCCAGGCCATTGGCCGCCTGGCTGATGTCACCATCGTGGACCGTGACACCGGCGCCACGCTGCCGGTGCACTACGCCCGGGGCGAATACTGGGTGGCAGGGCGGCCCGGGGCACGGTATGCCATCACGGTGCGCAACCGGCTGGGAGAGCGGGTGCTGGCCGTGCCTTCGGTGGACGGCGTGAATGTACTCAGCGGCGAGACTGCGGCCTGGGACCAGCGCGGCTATGTGTTCTCTCCTTATGAGCGTTACCAGATCACCGGCTGGCGCAAGAGCGACAGCCAGGTAGCGGCCTTCGAGTTTTCCCACATTGCCAACTCGTATGCCGCCCGCACGGGCCGCCCGGCGCATGTGGGCGTGATTGGCGTGGCACTGTTCCGCGAACAGCCGCCGGTGCCCCAGCCTGCCCCCGCCATCACCCCCGAGCCCTACAGCCAGCGCCGTGACAACGGCCACGGCCTCGGGCGCCTGCGGGAGGAACCCGCGTCACCCGCTGCCGCTGCACCGGCGGCCCCTGACCCATCGGCCGAATCCTCTGCCCGCTCGCAATCTGCCGACAGTGTGGCCAAGGCCGCCCCCATGCCGTCGGCCAAGCTGGGCACGGCGCACGGCCAGCGCGAGACCTCGGTCGTCACCCACACCAGCTTCACGCGCCTGCAGGAGCAGCCCAATGAAATCATCAGCATCCGCTACGACAGCCGCGAGAACCTGGTGGCCAGCGGCATCATCCGCGAACGGCCGGCGCGCATGCCGGTGCCCCGGGCATTCCCGCAATCGGACAACCTGTCCTATGTGCCGGACCCGAATTGACTGGGCCCGGGATAGCGGACCGGCCATGCGCAGCCGTCCCGCGCGCAGGTGAACGGGCGGCTCGCACAGTGCGCGGCGGCCGAATGCCCCTGATCCGACCCAACCATTCCGCTCGTTTCACTCAGCACCAATAACATCGTCAAAGGGCCGCTATGAAAACCGGTTCCCCCACACTCCCTGCCCTCATCCATACCACCGTCACCGCGCTGGCCGTACTGCTCGCGCTGACCAGCTTGCCCGCCCAGGCCATCGGCCGCCTGGCCCAAGTCACTATCGTCAACCCCAATACAGGCGCCAGGCTGCCGATGTACTACGCCAAGGGCCAATACTGGGTCGCTGGCCGACCTGGGGCCCAGTATGCGGTCACATTGCACAATCGCAGCGGCGATAGGGTGAATGTCGTGCTAATGGTGGATGGCGTCGACGTACTCACCGGTCAGACCGATGAGTTCACCGGTCAGAACGACGGGTGGAGACGGAGCGGCTATGTGTTCTTGCCCCATGCGCGCGATCGAATTGCCGGCTGGTACAAATCCAGCGGCACGTTGCCTCACTTCGAGTTCGCAAACGTTGCAAACTCCCACGCTGACCTCACTGCGCGCTCAACCAAGGTGGGCCTGATCCAGATTGCATTGTTCCGCCAGCGGATCATCGACCCCGTTGCACAGGTGAGGCCTGAACTGTCCGGCCAACGCCGCAACAAAGTTAGCAACGCAGACCGTCTGAGCGAGGAAGCCCCGCACGGGCAGCGCCAGACCCCGGTTGTGTCGCACCTCCTCGAAGAGGTCATCAGCATCCGTTACGACAGCCGCAAAAACCTGATTGCAAAAGGCGTGATCCGAAAGCGGCGTGCGCACCCGCCGGTACCGCAAACCGTGCCTCAATCGGACAACGTGTCTTACGTACCAGACCCGAGGTAGGCCCTGAATGCAACCCCAGAGGATCTGTCCGCGAGCGCATGAGTCCCTCCCATAATGCGCGGGTGCCATCCACCCCATTCCCCGCCACCATGGAGGACTCCGACGAAGCGCTGATGTTGCGCTACGCCGCAGGAGACCTGGGCGCGTTCGATGTACTGTATGGGCGGCACGAACTGGCGGTGTGGCGGTTTGTGTTTCGCAGCGTCAAGGTGCAGGCCGAGGCCGATGACCTGCTGCAGGACGTGTGGTTTGCCGTGGCGCGCAATGCTGCCCGCTACGAGGTGAAAGCCAAGTTCCGCACCTGGCTGTTCACCCTGGCGCACCACCGGCTGGTGGACCACCTGCGCACCGCCAGGCACCACACCAGCCTGGATGCGAGCGACGACGATGCGCGCAGGCTGGCCGACACACTGGTGGCCGACTCGGGCTTTGGGCCCGTGCGGCAACTACAGTCGCGCGAACAAGCGGCCGCGCTGATTGCGGCGGTGGAACAGTTGCCGCTGGAGCAGCGCGAGGCCTTCCTGCTGCAGGCCGAAGGCGACCTGGGCGTGCAGGAGATTGCCGAGGCCACCGGCGTGAATTTCGAAACCGCCAAGAGCCGCCTGCGCTACGCGCGGGCCAGCCTGCGCCAGCACCTCAAGGAGTTTGTATGAACCTGCAGGACGACGAGCTGGTCCGGCGCTACCACGAAGCCAGCGCGCAGGAAGGCGCCCGCCCCGGCGCGCATGTGCGCGAGGCCGTGCGCGCGCATGCACAGATGGTGGCGGCCGCCCACACTGCAGGCCCCGCTCCAACGCCTGAAGCCCCCGCCGCCAACCAGGCACGCTGGAAGATCTCGGCCCTGGCCACCGTGGCCGTGGTGGGCCTGACCGGTTTGCTGATGCTGCAGTTCGAACGCGGCACGCCCGAGGAGCGGGACACCGCATTCAGCCACCGCCGGGCCGAGGCGCCCGCACCTGCAGCCCAAACCGCCCCAGCCCCCGCGCCCTCGGCCGCCCCCGCACCCAAGCCCCTGCCAGAGGCCCTCCCCCCGCCTCCGTCGGCCGCATTGCCAGCCCCCCCCGACAGCGCACAGGAGCAGGAGCGCGCCCGCAACACCACCAGCCCGGCCACCGGGGCCGTGGCCCCCAAGTCCACCACGGCACCTTCGCCTGCGCACGCACCGACCCCCGCGCAACCCTTAGCCAAGACCGCGCCAGCACCAACCCCGGCACCGACTCCAGCACCTGCCACGGCTGTGGCCCCCGCCCCCGCGTCTGCCTCCACAGCAGCCGCAGAAACTGAAACCCTGCACGCCCCCCGCGCAGCCGGAGCCATGTCTGGGTTCCCCGCATCGCCCTCCCCGGTCGCCGCCCCCAACGCCGAGAGCCGCGAGCACGCGGCAACAGCTCCCACAAAACAGCCCCCCCCACCAGCCGCGCCCGAGCCCCAGGCAGCGGCCGCTGCTGCAGCCCCGGCCGCCCGCAGCCCGCTGGCCGACTCTGTGGCCCGCGACAGCAACGGAGCAGCCACCGCCTCCATGCAAAAACGCCTCGGGGCATCGTTGCCAGGCCACGTGTGGGACGCTGCCCGTGCGGGCAACCCCCAGCAGATAGAAAGCCTCGTCCGCCAGGGAACGCCTGTGGACGCCCGCGACAACGAGGGCAGAACCGCCTTGATGCTGGCAGCGATGAACGGCCACACCGCCACCGCCCAGAAGCTCCTGGCCCTGGGCGCCAACCCCCGGCTGGTGGACCGCGAGGGCCTGAATGCGGCGCAGTGGGCTGCGCAGCGGGGGCATACGCGCCTGGCCGAGTTGCTGGAGGCGGTGCGCTGAGGGCGGCGGTGATGAACTCAGCCCGAACGGTCTTCTGATTGATCAGCCGCGCATCGGCATCAGAACCGCACCGCCTCAAACGCCGGGTGCAGCGCGTCGATCCAATGGTCCAGTTCGTCCTGCGTTACATGCAGGTGGTCCATGCAGGCCTGCCCATGCTGCTGCCATTCGCGCGTGGGCGGCAGGTTGTCATGCTGGTTGACCAGAAACTCGGCCAGCAGGCCCAGGGCCACCAGGTGGCGTACGGTAGGGTCAAACCGCTCGTCATCGAGGCAGGCAAAGTCGTGGTGCAGCCAGATGGCTTGCGCTACGTCGCCTGGCAGGTGCCAGGTGCGCGCGACGATGGCGCCCATCACGGCGTGGTCGGTGCGGTGGCTGGCGTTTTCGGTCTGGGTGAAGGTGCGGTCCTTGCGCGCCAGGGCCTCGGTCACGGTGCCAGCATAGCCGCGCACCGCCTTCACCAACACCGGCATGCCCACATGGCAGAACAGACCGAAGCTGTAGCCCAGGCCCGGGTCAAAGCTGTAGAGCTGGTGGCCGATGTGCTCGCAGGCGATGGCGCGGCGCTGCGAGCTTTCCCAGAAATGCTCCAGCAACGGGGACCGCACCTGCAGCGCGTTGCGCGTGATGAAGGCCGATAGCAACTGCACCGCTGGCTGCAGCCCCAACACCGTGAGCGCCATGCCCACGGTCTGCACCGGCTGGGCCAGGCCATACAGCGGGCTGTTGGCCAGCCGCATGACGGCAGCGGCCAGGGCCACGTCGGAGGACGCCAATTGTTCCAGGGCCGCCGAATCCAGCTCGGGCTCGGCCATGATCTGCTGCAGGCGCAGCAACGATTCGGGGCACGGCGGAACCACGATGGCCCGCACGGCGGGGTGCACACGGGCCTGCCGGATGTCTTGGTCGATGGGGTGTGGAGCAGTCACAAAAAATCCCCGGGCCGCCGCGTGTGCTGAACACAGGGACGGGGGCAGCCCGCACAGTTGCAATTCGTTGCATTGTGGGGCCAAAAAGCGTGCCGCCCATTGAACCCGTGTACAAGCGCAGTCTTTGCGCTCAGCAACTCAGATATTCGCGCCGTCGAGCCCCTGCAGGGCCTGCCGCGTGCTCAGGCTGCTGCGCCCGGGCATGGCCTCGCCCAGGTAGTCCAGAAACCGCCGCACGGCGGGCGACAGCCCACGGCGCGAGGGGAACACCGCATGCACGATGGCGGGCGCGGGCGCCCAGTCAGGCAGCACCCGCACCAGCTTGCGCTCGCGCATTTCTTCCTGGCACATGTAGTCGGGCATCCAGCACACGCCGGTGCCCGCCACGGCGGCGTATTTGAGTGTGAGCAGGTCATCGGCCACATAGCGCGGCGTGTGCTGCACCATCTGGTGCACGCCGCCAGGGCCGATGAGATTCCAGATGGACCGGCCCTCGGGTGCCGACATGGCAATGCTGTCAAGCTTGGCCAGATCGTCCAGCGTCTTTGGCGTGCCCTGGCGGATCAGCAGCTCGGGGCTGGCCACCAGGATCTGCGTGGTGTGGTCCAGCCGCTTGACGACCATGCTGCCGCTGTCGTCCACCGAGGGGCGCACGCGCAGCGCCACGTCGATGCCCTCCTCGACCAGGTTCACCGCGCGGTTGCTCACCAGCATGTCGATACGCACCTCGGGGTACTGGGCGAGAAACCGGGGCATCAGCTCGGCCACCACGGTCTGCGCCAGCGTCACCGGGCAACTCACGCGGATGGTGCCGCGCGGTGTGGTCTGCACCTGGGCCACAGTGTCGGCAGCAGCCTGGGCCGACTCGCGCATGGCCTGGCAATGGCGCAAGTAGGCCTCGCCGACTTCGGTCAGCGACAGCTTGCGGGTGGTGCGTTGCAGCAGACGCACACCCAGCTGCGCCTCCAGGTCGGACACGCGCCGCGACAGGCGCGACTTGGGGATGCCGAGGGCGCGGCCGGCAGCGGCAAAGCCACCGCGCTCCACCACTTCGGCGAAATACAGCATGTCATTGAGGTCTTGCATGGTGGAAGTGCGGGTTGTAGCCGCGCGCGATTCATTCGATGGATGGAACAATCTATCTCAAATTAACCACCTTATCAACAAACGGATGAACAACCACAATTCATCCCATGGCCACACGCTGTGGCTCCATCCACAGAACCCCAAGGAGTTTTTCATGCAACTGCTTCACGTCGATTCCGCCATCACCGGTGCCAACTCCGTTTCGCGACAGCTCACGGCACAGATCGTGGCCGCCTACAAAGCCAGCCATCCAGCCACCGAGGTGACCTACCTCGATCTGGTAGCCAACACCCCCGCACACTTCACCATGGACGCAATGACTCCGCGCACTGGCCAGACCGAAGGCTTGAGCGAAGCGCAAAAGCGCGAGAACGCGGTGTCCGAGCAACTGGTCAGCCAGTTTCTGGCAGCCGACGTGGTGGTGATTGGCGCACCGCTGTACAACTTCAGCATTCCCACCCAGCTCAAGGCCTGGATCGACCGGCTTGCCCAACCCGGCCGCACGTTCCAGTACACCGCCAACGGGCCCGAAGGCCTGGCCAAAGGCAAGACTGTGATCGTGGCCTCCACCCGGGGTGGCGTGTATTCCACCAGCGAAGGCGGCCAGGCCATGGAGCACCAGGAGAGCTACCTGAAGGTGGTGTTCGGCTTCTTCGGCATCACCGACGTGCGGTTTGTGCGCGCTGAAGGCGTGGCCATGGGCCCTGATGCCAAGGCCGCAGCCCTGGCTTCCGCCGAAGTGGAAATCACCAACCACACCGGCGCCGCAGCCAACCAGGCCAGCGTAGCGCAAGCGGCCTGAACGGCAACTGCAGGGCCCTGGGGACCCTCTGCACGAATCACCGCACCGTGTGCATCTGCGGACTCGGGTGGTCTGCGGTGTTGCAAAACCTCGCAATAGCTACAGCTATTGCTGCGTTTTGCGCCTGGCAGCCCCTCCAGATCCGCAGCGCACACTTACCGCTCGATTCGTGCAGAGGATCCCTAGTGTCCTGAGTTGGAAATTCATTTCATCAACGAACTTCCAGCTCAGGACACCAGGCCCCGCCAACATTGCAAAACCCGGCTCCATGCCGGGCTTTTTTTTATACTGAAAAGTGACTCCAGCGCTTATTAGACAAGCGCTAATAGCTATAAATTAAATAGCAAATCCGCGTTCAGACGGTTGTGCGGCTTGTCGACTGCCGCTGCAGCCACTGCCGGGCCAGTTGCTCCGGCGGCAGCGCCGGGGCAAACAGCCAGCCCTGAAAACGCTCGCAGCCCATCTTGATCAAAAGCTGCAGCTGCTCCTCGGTCTCCACCCCTTCTGCCACCACCGAAAGGCCCAGCGTGCGGGCCAGCGCATTGATGGTGGCGCAGATCTCGCGGTCGTTCACATCCACCACGATGTCGCGCACAAACACCTTGTCGATCTTCAGCTCACCCACTGGCAGGCGCTTGAGCTTGATGAGCGACGAGTGCCCGGTGCCAAAGTCGTCGATCGACAGCGCAAAACCCGCGTTTTTCAGGTCGAGCGCAATGGCGTAGAGCGATTCGTCGAGCAACTGCGACTCGGTGATCTCCAGCACCAGGTCCGCAGGCGCCACCCCCGCGCGCTGGGTGACTCCCAGCAAGGTTTGGGTGAACCCTGCTTCGCGCAGCTGGATGGTGGAGACATTGACCGATACCACCGGCACCTGCCAGCCCTCGGCGCGCCACTGCGCCACCTGGCGGCAGGCGGTGTCGAACACCCACAGGCCCATCGGCACGATGAGCCCACTCTCCTCGGCCAGCGGAATGAACTCGTCCGGCGGCACCGCCTTGCCGTCTACTGACCAGCGCAGCAGCGCCTCGGCGCCCACCGTATGGCGCTGCTGGTTGAGCTGGGGCTGGTACACCAGCGTGAACTCGCCACCCTGCAGCGCGCTGTGCAGGCGGCGGCGCAGCTCCAGCCGACTGCGCGTGATCTGCGTGAACTCCTCGATGTAGAAACGGTACGAGCCGCGCCCTGCGCTTTTGGTGGCGTGCAGCGCCGAATGCGCGTGGCGCACCAGCTCCACACTGTTGGCAGAGTCGTCCGGGTACAGGCTGATGCCCAGGCTGGCACCCATGTACTGCGCACCTACCTCCGACAGCTCCCAGGGTCTCCCCAGCCCTTCAACCAGCGATGCGGCCAGTTGCGCCAGCTCGGTGCGCGAGGCGGGGCGCAGCAGCATCACGGTGAACTGGTCATTGGCCAGCCGCGACACCAGGCCCTGCCCTGCCAGCAGCTGGGTGATGCGCTGGGCCACCTCACTCAGCAGCGCATCGCCCACGCGGTGGCCGTAGGTTTCGTTCACGCTCTTGAAGTGGTCCAGGTCAATCAGCAGCAGCGCCACACGGCGGTTGGTGCCCTGCGTGTCGCGCGCGGCCTCGGCCACGGCGCGCTCCAGCGCGTCTTCAAAGTAGCGGCGGTTGGGCAGGCCGGTGAGCGCGTCAAAGTGCGCCACCCGGTACAGCTGCTCTTCGTTGCGCAGCACGGCGGCCTCGGCCGTGCGCAGTCGGTTGAGCAGGCTGACCACAATGGTCTGGCGCAGTGCGGCCAGCAGCAGCACCAGCAGGCAGCACACCAAGATGAGCGCCTGCACCCCGGCACGCCCGTCGGGCGCGACAAACAGCAGCACCAGGGTGATGGCCGCCAGCGTCATCGACACCAGCGGCACATAGTTCATGGCCCGGTCACACTGGCGGCGGTAGTCGGCATCCACCGACATCTCAAAGCGCAGCCAGCGCGCGCCCCAACCCAGGGCGAGCGCCGAGAGGCTGAAGCTGGCGTTGAACCAGACACCCGGCTCCACCGTGCTGCTGATCACCATCAGGTTCCACTGCATCCAGCTCAGGCCATAGCCCAGCAGGCCCATCAAGACCAGCAGGTGCGAGCGCGCCACCCGCACCCCCACGGTAGGAATGGCCAGCGCCGTGACTCCCGCCGCCGTGAGGAACCCTGCCGGGTACAGCACCAGAACCGTACCCACCGCCGCCGACCCCACCCCGCCCGAGGGCAGATAGATCACCAGGGTGAAGGCCAGCAGCGCCAGCACGGCACCGCCAAAGTCCAGCGCCGCCGGGTAGGCGCGGTCACGCGAGAGGCGGGCAAACGTGGCGCGGATGACGGTGGCCGCCCACAGCGGGCCCCCGGCCAGAAAGAACAGGTCGGCAGGAGCGGGGAACGGGTTCCAGTCCAGCGCCACCTGCACGTTCCACACCATCTGCCCCACAGCCACCAGCAGGGCAAAGGCCAGCAGACCGGCGTGCAGCGCGCGGTCGGTAGGCGGCGCCTGCACCCAGCCGCGCCAGGCCCAGAAGGCCGACAGCCCAAACGCCAGCGTCCACGAGGCGTTGTCCAGAAACACCCGCACGCTGACGTCCGGCACCCACAGCGACGCGGCGAACAACAGCGTGGCTGCGCTCAACCAGACCGCTGAGAGGATTCGTTCCGCGAAGGACATGGGTGGGGGCCGTGGTGGAAGGGGTGTGCTGGGCGTAATTGCTACAGAACGTTAACCCTCCCATTGTGGACGCAAGCGTGGCCCGCCTGTTTCCCCTCAAAGCAGCCGGGGCTCTGGGCCGGCCAATAGCTACCAAAAAAATAGCATCCAGCGCCTGCTGGACAAGCGCTGGATGCCAATGGAATCTGAATATTTGCCGTTCTTCGACAGCGCTTTTGGGCTCCCGCTCCCCTCGCGGGAGAAAGTCAAACCAGGGCACCGCAGCGCCCACCCATTACAGGGTGCGCTCAGCGTGAAGCCTTAAAACCCTGGCAGCACCGAGCCCTTGAACTCGGTCTGGATGAACTTCTTCACTTCTTCCGAGTGGTAGGCCTTCACCAGCTTGGCCACCCAGGGCTTGTCCTTGTCGGCTTCGCGCACGGCGATCAGGTTGACGTAGGGGCTCTTGGCGTTTTCTTGCGCAATCGCGTCCTTGCCAGGGTTCAGGCCAGCCGACAGCGCAAAGTTGGTGTTGATGGCCGAGGCGTCCAGGTCGTCCAGCGAGCGCGGCAGCTGGGCAGCGTCGAGTTCCACGAACTTGAGCTTCTTGGGGTTGCTCACCACGTCCAGCGGCGTGGCCTTGAGGCCCGCGCCCTCACGCAGCTTGATCAGGCCCTTGTCCTGCAGCACCAGCAGCACGCGGCCGCCGTTGGTGGGGTCGTTGGGGATGCCGAACTTGGCGCCTTCCTTCAGGTCTTCGAGCTTCTTGACCTTCTTGGAATACAGGCCGATGGGGAAGTTGACGGTGTAGCCCACCGACACCAGCTTGTAGCCACGGTCGGCCACCTGCGCATCGAGGTAAGGCTTGTGCTGGTAGCTGTTGGCATCAAGATCGCCCGCAGCCAGCGCGGCGTTGGGCTGCACGTAGTCGCTGAACTCGACGATCTGGATCTTCAGGCCGTCCTTCTCGGCAACCTTCTTCACCTGCTCGAAGATCTGGGCGTGGGGGCCGCCGGTCACGCCCACCTTGATGGGCTTGTCCTGGGCCATGGCGCCGGACGAGAAAGCGGCAGCAGCGGCCAGGGCCAGGGCGGATTGCAGGAGAAGGCGCTTGTTGTTGTTCACAGGGAAAACCTTTCGTTGAGAGATGGCTCGCATCCTAGGGTTTCTACTATAAAACTGGAACAACTAATTTTTCATTTCATTACAACCCAATCACATATAAAAAAAACAGGCGCCCTGCACTTTGAAAAGGCGCGCGCGCCCTCAGCGCCACCGCGCAAGGGCCGCCCCGCCGCGCTGGTGGCGTCCCCCTTTGGGGGAAGGCGCGCAGCGCCTCAGGGGGTCACACTCTGAGCGCCACGTTGTTCAGCTTGTCCAGCCGCTCGGGCCAGGTGCCCTCCACCGTCGCGCCCTGCAGCAGGATGCGCGTCCAGGCCACCCAGGCGTCCCACTGCACGCGTTTGTCCCACGCATTGCCCCAGGCGCTGAACAGGTGCAGCGCGCTTTCGGCGGCGGCCTTGGCGTCGTCCTTGCGGCCAGCGGACAGATACAGCTGGGCCAGCACCATCTGCGGCTCGCCCACCCAGGGGTTGTGGCGCACGGCGCTTTCCAGCACACCGGTGGCCACGTCCAGGTCCACCAGCGGCTGGTCTTGCTGGATGACCGACCAGTACAGCGACGTGGCCGCCGCCTCGTTGGCCGCAGACAGGTGCTGCGAGCAGTGCGCAAACACGGGCGGCATGGGCAGCACATCCTTCAGGCCCGGGTGCTGCAGTGCCTTCGCCAGCCCGTTGATCTGGTGCACCATGCGTCCCGACGGCCGCATGGGTCCGGGCCAGAGCGATGCAGCCCAGTGCGCCTTCTGGTGACGGTGTTGCACGTCCGGAAAGCGCGAAAAGATGTCGTCCTGCCAGCTGAACCACTGCTCGATGGTGTCGGCCATGCTCACGATGATGAAGGCCGCCACCTCGTAGGGCGTGAGAACATGGTCCTGCCCATCCTTTTGCAGCACCAGGCTGCCGTCGGCCTCCAGCGCATGGGCCAGCACCTTTTGCACAAACTGCGTGCGCGACTGGGTGCAGAACAGGTAGACCAGGTGCTCGGCAGACTCGCCCGCAATCTCGCGCACCCGGGCGCGCTCCTTGGCGGGGTCGAACTTCACCAGGTCCACAAACGCATTGCCATACACGCTGTGCAGCAGGCCCAGCAGGCGCACGTCACGCGGCTGCTGCCACACCGTCAGCGTGCGCGTCACGCCCACCAAGTGGTGGCGAAACGTACCCGCCTTGTGCCAGTCCTGCCCCACATTGCGCGCCAGCACCGTGGGCAACACGGGCGCCAGTTCGGGGTCGCGGGTCAGCCACTCTTCGTCCAGCAGCGGCAATGCGCGGGCAAACAGGTCAGGGTCCAAGGGGTGAAGCGGCAGGGTCATGGTGTTGTGTCTCCGGCGTTGATGGTGCAGGTAATGCAATGTACACACAGTATCTGCCCACACGGCGGGTGCGCAAGCACCGGGGCGACCCGGCCCTCACACCCAGCACGCGCCTGCACAGCGGCTCGGTCAGCCCTATTGCGTGCTGCGGGCTTTCAGGCTCAGAGGCTGAGAGTTTTTAAGCCGGGCCCGAAAGGCGCGCAAATACGCCTCGGATCTAGGCGCAAAGCACAGCCATAGCTCAGGCTATGGCGAGCATTTGTAACGACGAGCCGGGGCGTATTGGCGTGCAAGGCGGGCATGGATGAAGGACTCTCAGCCTCTCAGACCAGCCGCACCTCAAAGTACGCGCCCTCTCCTTCCCCCAAATCCCGGAACCCGGCCTGCCGGGCTGCCACGCTGGCCTTGCCCCAGGCCTTGAGCAAAGTGAGATCGCCAGGGGACACCACCTCGGGGGGCGACTCCTCCAGGCTCTGCATGGTGTCCAGCGCAGCTGCTACCTGTTCAGGGCCGCCAAGCTGCTTTTCCAGGGCCCTGGCGTACCGGGTTTCTGCGGCAATGCGCTCTTTGGGCGGAAGCTCCTCGGGATAGTCGCGGAGGTTGACGACGAAAGTGGATTCGATGACTTGCATGGCACTGCTACTCCTGTGGTTTGATACTGTATGAATATACAGTTTTTTCCAGCAGAATTCGAGCCCTGAAAGATCACCCGGGAGCGCGGGAGGATGGAAGGATTGTTCTCAATACTGGAACAGTTAGTTCGCGACCAGGTAGTTTTTCCGTGAACACCATCGGCGTACAGTTCATCCCATCGATGAGCCGAACCCGCAAGGCGACTCACCGAACCCGGTTCAGGAATGGTTTTTGACCCGGCTTTTTTGAGACGCTTTTTAACTTTCAAGGATTTTCATCATGAACAAGACCGCCCGTTTCCTCTCCGTCGCTGCTGTTGCCGCTTTCGCTTCTTTTGGCGCCCAGGCTGACGAAGCCGACAGCTCGCAATTTGCCCTGAAGTTCGAAACGAACCGCACCCGCGCTGAAGTGGCCGCTGAAGCCGCTACCGTGGCCCAGACCCGCAGCCAGGAACCTGCTGGTTCGCGTGTGGTGACCTACACCTCCACCGCCGACCGCGCTGCCGTGCGCGCCCAGGCTGCGGAAGCCCTGCGCACCGGCCAGATCCCCCACGGCGAATTCAGCGCCATGTAATTGGCAGACCAACTGCTTGAGATTGGTTGAAGCAGTTGCGGGACTTCCCATGGTGGTGGCACTTTGCATTTGCGGGTGGCGCTGCCATGGGGAGTGTTAACTGAACCGCAGGGGCGGGCAGGCAGATCGGGCTCCCTTTGGGAGCCCTTTTTGTTGGCGCACGCGGCGCCGGCTGGCTACATGGCACTTACCGAGCTTGCCTGGCGCCTGCCGTAATGGACCGTCCCTCAAGGCGCCGCAAGAGCCCCTGCAACGTCGCTTACAGCGACGGGTCGATCAATACCTTGGCCCCAGTATTGCGCGGGCCGTAGAACGCAATGGACTCGGCACTCAGCGCGCCTGCCAGCGACACGGTGCGCGCGTAGTGGCTGGCAAACGTGGTCTTCAGCTCGGCCGCCACACGCTGGCGCAGCGCCTGGGTGGCCTCTTCGCCAATCTTCTGCAGAAACGGGAACAGCAGCCATCCCCCCATGCCCCAGGCCATGCCAAAGGTGCGGTGCACTTCGGTCGGGCGCGTGTCCAGGTGGCCGTACAGATAAACCTGCTTGTGCACGGCCGAGCCGTAGCGGCTGTATTCCTTGGCCTTGCGGTTGATGGCCGCCTCCATGCACTGCAGGATCTGCCCCGCCAGCGTGCCGCCGCCCGTGGCATCAAACGCAATGGTGGCGCCAGTGGCGGCCAGCGCGTCGGTCAGCTCGGCCATGAAATCGGGCGCACTGCTGTCGCACACGTACTGGGCACCCAGTTCGCGCAACAGTTCCGCTTGCTCGGGCTTGCGCACGATGTTGACCAGGCCGACACCATCCTTCTGGCAAATCTTGAGCAGCATCTGGCCCAGGTTGCTGGCCGCAGCGGTGTGCACCAGCGCGGTGTGGCCTTCGCGCTTCATGGTTTCGACCATGCTCAGCGCAGTCAGCGGGTTGACAAAACACGACGCGCCCTCAGCCGCCGTGGTGCCGGGCGGCAGCGGCAGACACTGCGCTGCAGGCATGGCGCGGTACTGCGAATACATGGCGCCACCAATCACTGCCACCGTGCGGCCCAGCAGCGCCTGCGCAGCGGGCGATGCACCCGCAGCCACCACCAGACCGGCGCCCTCGTTGCCCACGGGCATGCTCTGGCCCAGGCGTGCCGCCATGCCGGGCATGGCGCGCTCGGGGATGCGAGCCGTGGCCACCGGCCGCTCGGCCGTGCCCGCGACCTGCACGGTGGACAGATCAGCCGGGCCCAGCAGCAGGCCAATGTCCGATGGGTTGATGGGCGTGGCCTGTACCTGAATCAACACTTCGTCAGGCCCTGGCGTGGGCACGGGTGTCGGCTCCAGGCTGATCTGCAAGGTGCCATTGGCTTGTACAAGCGAGCGCAGCTGCAGCGCGGTGGTTGGGATGGATGGGTTCATGGAAGACTCGCAGTGGGATGATGGAAATGGAGCCGCGCACATGAAGCGGCGCGACGTGGGGGGAGGCTGGGGTGCCAGCAGGTCACAGCCTCTCCACCTGCCGCGCCATTTTTCACCAGGACGCCGGGTTTTGCTGTCCCCTCGGTTTTGCACCCCACATCGCCGTCAGTTTGCTGGCGCGCAATGCACGCGTTCACCCCATCTCCTTCAACCTTCAACTACCGACAAAAGCACGGCCCTCGGACCTGCCAGAGCGCCAGGTCAGCAAGACCAGCAACGCGGCCACCACCAACAAAACAGCGCTGACGACAAAGGTGCTCTGGTATCCGCTGCGGTCAAACAGCAGGCCCCCCACCGTGGAGCCCAGGCCAATGGCCAGTTGGACCACCGCCACCATGAGGCCGCCTCCGGCTTCAGCGTCTCTCGGCATCGACCGGGCGACCCATGTCCACCAGCCCACCGGTGCTGCCGTGGCCACCATGCCCCATACACCCAGCAAGGCCGTGACAGCGGTGAGCTGGTCACCCAGACAGATCAGCGCGATGGCGATGAGCGCCATCAAGACGGGTGCCGTGAACAGCGTTGGGTAAAAGCCTCTGGCCAGCGCCGCGCCGACGAGTGTGGTGCCCACAAAGCCCGCCACCCCGATCACCAGCAGGATGAACGATAAGGTGAACCCACCCACATGCGTGACGGTTTCCAGAAATGGACGCAGGTAGGTAAACAGCACAAACTGTCCCATGAAAAAGCAGCCTACTGCCAGCATGCCCACAGCAATCATCCGGCGCCGGAGCAGACTGAAAACAAGGCCAGAGGCCCCAGAGCGCCGAGGCCCGGCAGGCATTGGCGGCAGGCTCACCCACTGCCAGATGAAGGCCAGTACCGCCACCGGCACCAGGCAAAAGAAAGCCCCACGCCAGCCAATCACGGCCCCCAGATAGCTGCCGAGCGGCGCCGCCACCACCGTGGCCAGCGCGTTGCCACCATTGAAGATGGCCAGGGCCCGTGGCACCTGCTGCGCGGGCACCAGCCGCATGGCCGTGGCGGCCGACATCGACCAAAAGCCTCCCACCACCACCCCAATGAGCGCGCGCCCCACCATGTACACCGCGTAGTTCGGCGCCAGTGCAATGACCGCGCCAGATAAGCACATCAGCGCCGTAAGGCCCAGAAGCAGGGTCTTGCGGTCCATCCTGCCTGCCAGCGCTGCAATGCTCAGGCTGGTGAGCACGGCGAAGGCGCCCGATATCGCAATGCCCTGCCCGGCCCAACCCTCACTGACACCCAGGTCTGCGGCCATGGGTGTGAGCAGGCTGACTGGCATGAACTCCGACGCGATCAGCGCAAACACGCAGAGCGTCATCGCCAAAACGCCGCTCCAGCGCGCGGGCTGCGCCGCCGCCCCGTCTTCACCGCCTGTGTGGTGCGGCGGGGCGTCGCAAACCTGGGTGGTCATTGCTTAAGCCAGGTGTTTGCCAAAGAACGCCGTCAACTTGCCCCATGGGATCAGGTTCACACGGTCATACAGATCCACATGGCCAGCACCGGGGACGATGTGCAGCTCCTTCGGCTCGGCAGCGCGCTTGAAGGCGTCTTCACTGAACTCCTTGGAATGCGCCTGGTCACCCGTGATGAAGAGCATGGGGCGCGGAGAAATCGTCTCGATGTCATTGAACGGGTAGAATTTCATGAATTTGACGTTGCTGGTCAGCGTGGGGTGGGTGGTGGTTTTGGCTGAGCCGCCCTTGGGCGTGACCTCGCCCCGCGGGGTGCGGTAGAAGTCATAGAACTCCCGCTGAATGGGGTGTGTGTCTGCCGTCAGCTCGTGCACCGTGCCACCGGTGTACTGGATGGCCCCGCCAGTGAACTCCACGTAGCGCTGCTCGGCAGCGGTGGCAATGATCTGCTTGCGCTGCTCCACAGTCTGCGAGTGGTTCAGCGCTTCGCGGTTGGCAGCACCCATGTCGTACATGCTGACGGTGGCGATGGCCTTCATGCGCGGGTCGATCTTGGCGGCGCTGATGACAAAGCTGCCGCTGCCGCACACGCCAATGGCCCCAATGCGCTCGCGGTCCACCATCGCCTGCGTGCCCAGAAAATCCACCGCTGCGCTGAAAGCCTCGGCATAGATGTCTGGCGCCACCGCGTTGCGCGGCTGGCCCTCGCTCTCACCCCAGAAAGGCAGGTCCAGCGACAGCGCGACAAAACCCTGCTCTGCCATCTTGGTGGCATACAGGTTGGCGCTTTGTTCCTTGACTGCGCCCATGGGGTGGCCCACCAGAATGGCCGGATTTTTCTTGCTGCGGTCCAGGTTCTTGGGCACAAACAGGTTGCCAGCCACCGCCATGCGGTACTGGTTCTTGAAGGTCACCTTGCGCACGGCCACCTTGTCGCTTTGGTAGAAATTGTCGGCGCCGCTGAGCTTGCCGGGCGCTGGCTGCGGCCCTGCTGCCATCGCACTACCACCCGCGGCAGACAGCCCGCCCCATACCGCCGCACCGAAGCCCGCCCGGATGAGGAAGTCGCGCCGGTCCGAGGTGAGGGGGGCTGTGCCGGGTATTGGGTGCTGCGCGTGGATGGTGGAGAGTGTGTTGTGCATGTTCGATGCTCCTGGGGAGGTAGGAAATTGGGAAAGGACGAGAAATCGAGAAATGAAGGCGGGGGCCGAGGGCGCGCCTTCGTTGGACGCTCCAATGCTTTGCCCGCGCGTCAATCGCTGGCGCGTTCGATACGCACCTTCAAAGGCCCCTGGCGCTGCAACGCGGGCAGGCCCGTGTCCACTCTGCCCAGCCGCACCAGGCCGCGTGCATAGGCGTCATCGCCCACGAAAATCGCCAGATTGCCCCAGGGCGCGTAGTAGTTGATGTCACCTGTTTTGGGGGTCATGCCCGCCGGTGCCCCATCCACCGACAGCTTGCGCGGCAGGGTGGCGATGCGTTCGATCTCCGCGTAGTTCTGCAACGTCAGCGACAGCGGCAGTTGGGCCACAAAATCGCGCGCTGCGGCGTTGTTGTCCAGGGTGGCGGTGGCAATGGCGCCATCAATTTGCAGATGAATTTTCATGGGGCCCTGCTGTGCAAAGGTGGTGGTGGGCATCACCCCGGCTGCCACGGTGAATGCAAAGGCGACACCCGCCAGCGCGCGGCGTTGGAAGGGGTTGGTGCTGATGCGTTGTTCCATGGAGAGAAGTTTGCCCAGCACTGCCCGCGCCGACTAGATAATGAATGGCGAATGGGTTTATAAGGCTGGCTAACCAATCAACCCAAAGGATCAGACATGGCGAGACGCAACCTGAACGACCTGCTGGCCTTTGTCACCGTGGCGCGCGAGGGCAGCTTCACCCGGGCCGCAGCCACTCTGGGGGTCACGCAGTCCGCACTGAGCCAGACCATCCGTGGCCTTGAAGAGCGCCTGCAGATCCGGCTGCTCACACGCACCACGCGCAGCGTCTCGCCCACACCAGCGGGCGAACGCCTGATGCAAGCCATCGGTCACCGCTTTGACGAGATTGAGGCCGAGCTGGATGCGCTGACCGCACTGCGCGACAAACCCGCAGGCACTGTGCGCATCACCTGCGGCGACCACGTCATGCACACCACGCTGCTGCCCAAGCTCATGCCACTGTTGCACGACAACCCCGACATCACGCTGGAGTTCGACATGAACTACGGCTTTCGCGACATCGTGGCCGACCGTTTTGACGCCGGGGTGCGCCTGGGCAACACCATCGACAAGGACATGATTGCCATGCCCATCGGCCCGCCGCTTCGCATGGCCGTGGTCGCATCGCCCAGCTACTTTGCCGCCCATCCCATTCCCAAAACCCCGCACGACCTGACGGCGCACCGGTGCATCAACCAGCGCATGCCTACCTCGGGCGGCCTGTACGTGTGGGACTTTGCGCGCAAAGGCAAACAGGTCAACGTGCGGGTAGATGGCCCGCTGATCTTCAACACCGCCCCGCCCCAGGTCGATGCAGCGTTGGCTGGGCTGGGCATTGCGCTGCTGCCCGAGGACGAACTGGCCACCCACATCGAAGACGGACGCCTGGTCCGAGTGCTGGAAGACTGGTGCCCACCGTTCGCGGGCTACCACCTGTACTACCCCAGTCGGCGCCAGCCATCGCCTGCGTTTTCGCTGGTGCTGCAGGCGTTGCAGCTGCGGTGAAGAGACTGCTTGCAAGCACGCGGGTGGCTAGAGATCACGAGGCTGCGGATACGAACAAGGGTTAGACAGCGGCCTGTTGCGACCCCTTGTCACGTTGGAACGATTCAGTGCTTGACTTAGAGTGCACTCCAACTTTCAGAATCGTTCCCATGGCATCCCTCCTCACCATTGCCGAAGTCGCCGAACGCACGGGCCTGACCGCACACACGCTGCGCTACTACGAGCGCGCCGGGCTGATTGCGCCCGTGGCGCGTGCGCCGGGTGGCCAGCGCCGCTATGCGGCTTCGGACATGGAATGGATCGGATTCCTGCTGCGCCTGCGCGAGACCCAGATGCCCATCGGGCAGATGCAGGCCTTCGCGCGGCTGCGCAGCGAAGGGAACACCACCGCCCCCGAGCGGCGCGAGCTGCTGGAGCATCACCTTGCTCAGGTGCTTGCAACCATCACCGCCATGCAGCAAGCCGCACAGGCGCTGCAAGCCAAGATCGCGCACTACCGGGATCTGGAGGCTTCCCTTCGCCACACACCCTCGTCACCCCGCCAAGGAAGCACCCATGTCCCCCGAAACCAATCCCCGTTATCTCCAGGGCCTCGCCAAGCTGCGCGAAATCGACGGCCACGCCGGTGAGCACGTCGTCGCCAGCCTGGCCGACATTGCCCCCGATTTCGCCCGCTACCTGATCGAGTTTCCGTTTGGCGATATCTATTCCCGACCCGGACTGGACCTGCGCAGCCGCGAAATTGCAGTGATCGCTGCTTTGACTGCGCTGGGCAACGCCACACCACAGCTCAAGGTGCACTTGCAGGCGGCGCTGAACGTGGGCGTCACCCGCGAGGAGATCGTGGAAGTCCTCATGCAGATGGCTGTTTACGCAGGCTTTCCCGCCGCGCTGAACGGACTGGCCGCTGCCCGCGAAGTGTTTGCGGCGGGCGATGCGGAAACGGTAGCAGCATGAGGTGCCTGAGCCGCTACCTGCTCCGCGCGACGTCTGCGGCTACTTCCCCGGCCCCACAGGCTGCGGCCGTACCAGCCGCACGGGCAGCTTGCTGGCCCGCGCCGCATCGCCCCGCGCCTCGCCGGTGGACAGGTTCACGGCCCAGCCGTTGATCATGGCAGCCTGCCGTACGCCATCGCCCGCGCGGCCTTGCGCGATGTTGCCGTAGGTGTATGGGTTGACGCTGGGCGCACTCACGTTGCTGGTGGATGACCAGTGCCACTGGCCCGGCGCGGCCGGGAACAGGATGGGGTTGAGGCCCGGGGGATACAGCGACTTGTCCACCAGCCGCTGCAGTTCCGCCGCGCGGGGAAGGCGCCAACCTACGCCCTCGGCCTTCCAGCGGTCAGTGGCAAGGGTGGTGGCTTCGGCACGGTCCAGCAGCAACGGCTTGCCGGTGCAGGTCTTGCCCGTCCACTGCATGCCTTCCACACAACGCGGCCAGGCCAGGCCTGCGCGCGCATCAAGTACATAGGCGCCATCGGCCGACAGAGACCAGTCTTGGGCTGCGATGGAGTCGGTAGCCAGCACCGGCAGGGCTGTGAGGGCGCAGGCCAGCGCGGCAAAAAAGCTGCGAAAGTGGTTTCATGGGCAAAAGCCTAGTCTGGGCAGGGTAGCGGAAGAAGGCGGGCAAAACGGACTGGGATGGCGACACCCTACCCGCACAGCGACACCAGCGCCACCCCGCAGATCAGGAAACCTGCATTGCGCTTTTACCCAGCTTGCCCGGCTTGGTCGGCTTGGCGGGCGCACCGGCCGGTGCCCCCGACGCTGCCAGCGCCTCGGCCAGAAACCCCACAAACGCCTGCACGCGGGTGGAGAACTGGTGCCGCTGCGGGTACACCGCATAGATGTCGGCCGCCGGGGTCTGGTAGTGCGGCAGCACGGGCTCCAGCAAGCCCTGGGCCAGGTGGCGGTTCACGTCCCACTCGGCGCGCATCACGATGCCGTGGCCCTGCAGCGCCCACAGCACGGCGATCTCGCCGTCGTTGGTGGTCAGGTTGCCGGTGATCTTGATCGACTCGGTGTGCGCCTTGCTGCCACGCCCGGTGGTCAGGCGCCACAGGCCATAGGCCTCGTCGCCCTGGCGGATGCCGATGCACTGGTGCTCCATCAGGTCGCGCGGCACCCGGGGCCTGCCATGGCGGTCCAGGTAGGCGGGCGCGGCGCACAGCACGCGCCGGTTGGGGGCGATGCGGCGGGCGATCACGCGGCCGTCGGGCGGCTCGCCGAAACGCACGCACACGTCGTAGGCATCGTCGGTGATCGGCGGGGGGTGCACCGACAGCTGCAGCTGCACATCCACTTCGGGGTACTGGCGCACAAAGTCCGAGATCACGGGGGCGATGTGCATGCGGCCAAAGCCCAGCGTGGCGTTCACGCGCAGCAGGCCCTTGGGGCTGGCCTTGGACTGCACGATGAGTTCATCGAGCGCATCGATCTCGCGCAGGATGCGGCGCGCGTGCTCCAGCAGCAGCTCGCCTTCGGGCGTGAGGCTCATGCGGCGCGTGGTGCGGTTGACCAGCACCACGCCCAGGCGCTTTTCCATCTGCGTGAGGTGCTTGCTGACCGCCGCCGTGGAGACCCCCATTTCGCGCCCTGCGGCGCTCAGACTGGGGCTGGCGGCCAGCGCAGAAAAGAAGCCCAGTTCTGCGGGCTGGATGGTGGAACTCATCGGTGCGACCTTAACTGCAGGTTAACGATGGATTCACTTTAGCGGCGTTCTGTGAAGGCGTCCAGGCCTACAGTCCCTCTACCGTTTGGTTTCTCCTGTGTCTCTCTTTCACGCCTGTGCCTTGCTGCACGGGCATTCCCAGCCCCTTTTTCACCCAGGCATCTGCATGACAACCTATCAAATCGCCACCATCCCCGGAGACGGCATCGGCAAGGAAGTGATTCCCGCGGGCCAGCGCGTGCTCGAAGCCCTGGCTGCCCGCCACCCCGGCCTGCGGTTCGAATTTGAAAACTTTGGCTGGGGCGGAGACTGGTACCGCGCGCACGGCGTGATGATGCCGGCCGACGGGCTGGATGCCTTGCGCGGCAAGGACGCCATCCTGTTCGGTTCCGCCGGTGACCCGGACATCCCCGACCACATCACGCTGTGGGGCCTGCGCCTCAAAATCTGCCAGGGCTTCGACCAGTACGCCAACGTGCGGCCCACGCGCATCCTGCCGGGCATCGATGCGCCCCTGAAGCGCTGCACGCCCAAGGACCTGGACTGGGTCATCGTGCGCGAAAACTCCGAGGGCGAATACTCGGGCGTGGGCGGCCGCGTGCACCAGGGCCACCCCATCGAGGCGGCCACTGATGTGTCCATCATGACCCGCGTGGGCGTGGAGCGCATCCTGCGCTTTGCCTTCCGCCTGGCGCAATCGCGCCCCCGCAAGCAACTCACCGTCATCACCAAGAGCAACGCCCAGCGCCACGCCATGGTGATGTGGGACGAGATCGCCGCGCAGGTGGCGGCCGAGTTCCCCGATGTGAAATGGGACAAGGAGCTGGTGGACGCCGCCACGGCCCGCATGGTCAACCGCCCCTCCACGCTCGACACCATCGTCGCCACCAACCTGCATGCCGACATCCTCAGCGACCTGGCCGCCGCGCTGGCGGGCAGCCTGGGCATTGCGCCCACCGGCAACATCGACCCCGAGCGCCGCTACCCCAGCATGTTCGAGCCCATCCACGGCTCGGCGTTCGACATCATGGGCAAGGGCCTGGCCAACCCCATCGGCACCTTCTGGTCGGTGGTCATGCTGCTGGAGCACCTGGGCGAGGTGGATGCGGCCCGCGCCGTGATGCAGGCCATCGAGCAAGTCACCGCCAACCCGGCCCTCCACACCCGCGACCTGGGCGGCACGGCCACCACGGCGCAGGTGACCGATGCGGTGTGCGCGCTGATCAGCGGCAAGGAGACCGAGCGCAAAGCCGCCTGAAAGCAATCGTTCAAGGCCCGCAAGAACGGGCCTGGACGCCACACGGCGGGCACCACCACAAGGCCGCAAAGGCCACACAGCCGCCGCCCCCATCCTTTAGGAGACAAACCATGCATCGCCCTACCCCCAGCCCCACCGCCATCGCACACCCGCTGCGCCGTCAACACCTGATGGCACTGGCGGCGCTGGCCGCAGCCGCCTGCCTGCTGCCTGGCAAAACTGTCCACGCGCAGGCCTGGCCGACCAAGCCCGTCACCATCGTCGTGCCGTTTGCAGCGGGCGGCACCACCGACGTGCTGGCGCGAGCGCTGGGCGAAAAGCTCAGCACCGCGCTGGGCCAGCCCGTGATCGTGGAAAACCGGGGCGGCGCGGGCGCCACCATTGGTGCCGACTACGTGGCCAAGGCCGCACCCGACGGCTACACGCTGCTGATGGGCGCGGTGCACCACACCATTGCCACCAGCGTCTACAAAAAGCTCAGCTACGACTTTCAAAAGAGCTTTTCACCCATCACCACCGTGGCCCTGGTGCCCAACGTGCTGGCCGTGAGCGCCACCACGCCCGCCAAGGAAGTGAAGGAACTCGTGGCCCTGATCAAGACCGCGCCCGACAAGTTTTCGTATGGATCCAACGGCGCGGGCACGGCGCAGCACCTGATCGGCACGCAGTTCTCCGCCGCCATCGGCCAGCCTGTGCTGCACGTGCCCTACAAAGGCAGCGGGCCGCTCACCACCGACCTGCTGGGCGGCCAGGTGTCGATGTCGTTCGACACCATCACGCCCGTGCTGCCCCACATCAAGGCGGGCAAGCTGCGTGCGCTGGCGGTGACCACGGCCAAGCGGTCCTCATCGCTTCCGGATGTGCCCACACTGCAGGAGGCCGGTTTTGCGGGCTTTGACATCGGCACCTGGTTTGGCGTGCTGGCACCGGCACGCACACCCGCCGATGTGGTGTCCCGGCTGAATGCCGAGATGGTCAAGGTGATCCAGTCGCCCGACTTCAAGAAGCGCATGCAGGACATTGGCGCCGAGCCGATTGGCAACACGCCAGCGCAGATGGCCGAGCAGATCGCCGGCGACACCACACGCTTTGCCAAGCTGGTGGCCGACCACAAGATCACCACCGACTGACTACGTGCCCGAGGGGTGGGTTGGTATAACACCTGCCATGACGCCTACCACCATCGAGCCCACCGTCCCCGCAGCCCTGATCCGCGCACTCGAAGAGCGCGCCTTCAACGCCTGGCCCGCGCGCCAGACGGTGTTCCACCGGGGCTGGGTGTTCCGGCTGTCGGGCGGGTACACCAAACGTGCCAATTCGGTCAACGCGCTGCTGCCCGGCGCGCCGTTTGATGGGGTGCGCGAAGCGGCTGCAGTGCTGTACGCACGGCACGGGCTGCCCGCCGTGTTCCGCATCTCGCCCCTGGCCCCGCCCGAGGCCGACCTGGAGCTGGCCGAGGCGGGCTACCAGCACTTCGACCCCTCACTGGTGTTGCACCGGCCGCTGGTCCTGGGTTCGGTCGGCAAGCCCGATGGCAGCACCCATATCAGCACCACGCCCACTGCCGCCTGGCTGGAGGGCTTTGCCGCCGCCAACAGCGTGCCAACGCACCACCGCGCGCTACACAACAGCATGCTGGACCACATCGCCCACCCTGCCGCATTTGCACTGCAGCACGACGCACAAGGCCAGCCCGTGGGCTTTGGGCTGGCAGTGCTGGAGCGCGGCGCCGTGGGCCTGTACGACCTGGCCGTGGCGCCCGAGTACCGGGGCGGCGGGCGCGGGCGCGCGCTGGTCACAGCCCTGCTGCACTGGGCCGCCGAGGCCGGGGCGGCCAGCGCCTACCTGCAGGTGCGCGCGCAGAACACGCCAGCGCTGGGGCTGTACCAGTCGATGGGGTTCAAGACAGCGTATGGCTACCACTACCGGGTGCCGGGCTGAAGGGGTTTTTCAGGCTCGCTCTCCCCTTGCGGGAGAGGGTTGGGGAGAGGGGGTGAATCGATGCACTGTGCCTATGCACCCCCTCTCCCCCGCCCTCTCCCACAAGGGGAGAGGGAGTAAAGACCAGCGCCGCTGTTGGCTCAAAGCAAAGGGGCAAAAATATGTATTAAATTGGCCCTTGGCGCTTAAATATCAAGCACCGGCAGCTATCTATTCAATAGCAAAAAATTGCAAATCAACGGTGGCTCAACCTGCGCACCGCCCAGTCCCCCAGGCTCTGCACGGCCTGCACAAAGAAGATCAGCACCAGCACCACGGCCAGCATGATCTCGGGCAGAAAGCGCTGGTAGCCGTAGCGGATGCCCAGGTCACCCAAACCACCGCCGCCAATCGCACCGGCCATGGCCGAGTAGCCGGTCAGGCTCACGAAGGTGATGGTCAGGCCCGCCACGATGCCGGGCAGCGCCTCGGGCAGCAGCACCTTCCACACGATCTGGCTGGTGGTGGCTCCCATGGCCTGGGCAGCTTCGACCAGGCCGTGGTCCACCTCGCGCAGCGCGGCTTCAACGAGGCGGGCCACGAAGGGTGCGGCAGCAATCGTCAGCGGCACTACGGCGGCGGCGGTGCCGATGGACGATCCCGTGATGAAGCGCGTGAAGGGGATGATGGCAACCAGCAGGATGATGAAAGGCGTGGAGCGCACGGCGTTCACCAGCCAGCCTACGAGCTTGTTGACGGGGCCGTTCTGCAACACGCCGCCGTGGTCCGTAAGGCGCAGGAACACGCCCAGCGGCACACCGATGAGGCCCCCGACGATGCCGGAGATGCCCACCATGATGAGCGTCTCCCACAGCGAGGAGGCAAAGAGGTCCAGCATGGCCGGAGTGAAATGGTCGAACATGGCTTTCCTCCTCAGATCTCGATCGTGACTTCTTGCACCGCCACGCCGCCCGCGCGCAGGTGCTCCACCGCGCCGCGCACCTGCATGGGCTCGCCGCTGGCATACACGGCCAGCGAGCCGAAGGTCTCGTCCTGGATCTCGTCCACCTGGCCGTGCAGGATGCTCATGTCCACGCCAAACTCGCGGATCAGCTGCGACAGGATGGGCTGGTAGGCGCTGTCGCCCGAGTAAGACAGCCGCAGCAGCCGCCCCGCGTGGCCGGGCGCCGTGGTGGCCAGCTGGCGGGTGAGCTTGCGCACATGGTCAAGCACGCTCACGGGCAGCTCTTGCGGCAGGATTTCGTCGATCAGGCTCTTGGTGATGGCCTGCTGCGGGCGCGTGAACACATCGAGCACCCGGCCCTGCTCCACGATGCGACCCGCCTCGATCACGGCCACGCGGTCGGCCACCTGCTTGATGACCTGCATCTGGTGGGTGATGAGCACCACCGTGAGGCCCAGCTCGCGGTTGACCTGGCGCAGCAGGTCGAGGATGGAGCGGGTCGTCTCCGGGTCCAGCGCCGAGGTGGCCTCGTCGGAGAGCAGCACCTTGGGCCGGCTGGCCAGCGCACGCGCAATGCCCACGCGCTGCTTTTGCCCACCGCTGATCTGCGCGGGGTAGCGGTCGGCCAGGTGGGCCAGGCCCACCAGCTCCAGCAGCGGATTCACGCGCTCGCGGATCGCGGCCTTGTCCATGCCCGCCAGTTCCAGCGGCAACGCGGCGTTGTCGAACACGGTGCGCGACGACAGCAGGTTGAAGTGCTGGAAGACCATGCCGATCTCGCGCCGGGCCTCGCGCAGTTGCGCGTCGTTCAGCTGTGTCAGGTCACGGCCGCCCACGATGACCTGGCCCGTGGTGGGCCGGTTGAGCAGGTTGATGACGCGCACCAGCGAGCTTTTGCCCGCGCCGCTCTTGCCGATGATGCCGAACACTTCGCCCGGCTGGATGCTGAGGTCGATGCCACGCAGGGCTTCGACGGGGCCTTGTGGGCCCTGGTAGGTTTGGGTGATACCCCGTAAATCGATCATGGAAAGCAGTGCGCGGCAGCGGCCCCACAGTGAGTGGCCGCTGCCGCGCGGGTCTGGAAAAGGATGGGCGACTGTATCGGCGAATCGTAAGTTCACAAACGATTAAAAAATCGGTTGGTTAGATCGCCGAGTTATGAAGACCGTGGTACACAGACTTCAGTAACTATGAAATTCATAGCTATCAGGGTAATACCATAGCGCGCAGACTGCCATTTTTTCTTGAATTTTCCTGACGACTCCAGAAACTTCTCCAGGCGATATTTCTATATTTCAACTTTTGTTGTATTATCGAACCATGCAAGAAACCGATGTCATCCGATCCCTCGCCGCCCTGGCCCAGGAAGTGCGCCTGCGGGTGTTCCGCGCCCTGGTGGTGGCGGGCCAGGAGGGGCTCACGCCCGGCGGGCTGTCCGAGCAGTTGGGCATTGCGCCCAACACGCTGTCGTTCCACCTCAAGGAGCTGACCCACGCGGGCCTGGTGAGCCAGGAGCGCCAGGGCCGCAACCTGATCTACCGCGCCTCGTTTGCCACCATGAACGACCTGCTGGCCTACCTGACCGAGAACTGCTGCCAGGGCGCTGCCTGCCTGACCGACGAGGCCACCGCCGCCTGCCAGTGCTGATCGCCTCCCCAACAACTTCCACCCCACGACCCACAGCCGAAAGGAAACCACCATGAAGCGATTCCACGTTCACATGCATGTCGATGACCTCGCCAAGAGCATCGCGTTCTATTCCAAGCTGTTCGCGGCCGAACCTGCGCGGGTCGAGACCGACTACGCCAAGTGGATGCTCGAAGACCCGCGCGTGAACTTCGCCATCTCCACCCGGGGCGACAAGCCGGGCGTGGACCACCTGGGCTTCCAGGTGGACGAGGCCGACGAACTGGCCGAGCTCAAGGCCCGCGCTCAGGGCGCCGACATGGCCCTGCTGGACGAAGGCGCCACTACCTGCTGCTACGCCCGCAGCGACAAGCACTGGATCACCGACCCGCAGGGCGTGGCGTGGGAACACTTCCACACGCTGGGCAACATCCCTGTGTTCAACGAAGCCGCTGCGCAGCAACCCCAGGCAGCCCAGGCCGCCTGCTGCCCTACGGGCGCACCGTCTGCCCCCGCGCCCGGCCAGGCCGCCTGCTGCGGCCCCACCGCCAACAACCCCAAAAAATGCTGCTGAGCCCAGGTCTACGATGAGCACCCCACGCAATCCTTTGAACGTGCTGTTTCTGTGCACGCACAATTCCGCCCGCAGCATCCTGGCCGAGGCCTTGCTCAACGCCATGGGCCAGGGCCGCTTCAAGGCTTACTCGGCGGGCAGCAGCCCGCGCGACAACCAGCAGCCCCACCCGCTGGGCCTGCAGGCGCTGGCCCGCGCGGGCATCCCCACCGAAGGGCTGCGCAGCAAAAGCTGGGACGAGTTTGCCGCCCCCGGTGCGCCGCACATGGACCTGATCATCACCGTGTGCGACAACGCAGCGGGCGAGGTCTGCCCCTTCTGGCCCGGCCACCCGGCCACGGCGCACTGGGGTTATGCCGACCCGTCAGCGGGCGATGGCTCGGACGCCGACAAGGCCGAGGCCTTCCGCAAGACCCTGCACGCCATCAAGCAGCGCCTGGAGCTGCTGGTGAACCTGCCCGACGACAAGCTGGCCGCCACCGCGCTGCAAGCCACGGCCCGCAACCTGCCCGCGCAATAAGATGACACACCCCCTGAGTCACTTCGCGCCTTCACCCCTCTCTCGCTGCGCGGGAGGGGGACGCACCCGGTGGCCTGGCAAAGCCAGCTCCACGGGTGCACTGGTTTGGGCCGCGCCAGTTTCATGCATCGCGGGTGGCGCGCAGCGCAATGGATCACTGAAGGGATCACTGAAATGACCCTGCCACCAAGCCATTCGCAACGCGCTGCTGCCAGCGCGTTGCCCCCCTCCCCGGCCGCTGGCATGGCGGTGTTCGAGCGCTACCTCACCGTCTGGGTGCTGCTGTGCATCGTGGTGGGCATTGCGCTGGGCCAGTGGTTGCCCGGCGCGGCGCGCGCCGTGGGCGCGCTGGAGGTGGCGCGCGTCAACCTGCCGGTGGGCCTGCTCATCTGGGTGATGATCATCCCCATGCTGCTGAAGGTGGACTTTGGTGCGCTGGCCGAGGTGCGCCAGCATGTGCGCGGCATTGGCGTGACGCTGTTCGTCAACTGGCTGGTCAAGCCGTTTTCGATGGCGCTGCTGGGCTGGCTGTTCATCCGCCACTGGTTTGCGCCGTACCTGCCTGCCGACCAGATCGACAGCTACATAGCAGGGCTCATCCTGCTGGCCGCCGCGCCCTGCACAGCCATGGTGTTTGTGTGGAGCCGCCTCACCGGCGGCGACCCGCTGTTCACGCTGTCGCAGGTGGCCCTCAACGACAGCATCATGATCGTGGCGTTTGCGCCGCTGGTGGCCTTTTTGCTCGGTCTGTCGGCCATCACCGTGCCGTGGGACACCCTGCTCACCTCGGTGGTGCTCTACATCCTGATCCCCGTGGTGATCGCCCAGTGGCTGCGCAAGCGCCTGCTGCGCAAGGGCCAGGCTGCGTTTGACGCCGCCGTGGCGCGCACCGGCCCGTGGTCCATCGCCGCGCTGCTGGCCACGCTGGTGCTGCTGTTCGCCTTCCAGGGCGAGGCCATCCTGCAGCAGCCGCTGGTGATCGCCCTGCTGGCCGTGCCCATCCTCATCCAGGTGCTGTTCAACTCCGCCCTGGCCTATGGCCTGAACCGCGCCGTGGGCGAAAAGCACAACATCGCCTGCCCCTCTGCGCTGATCGGCGCGTCCAACTTCTTCGAGCTGGCCGTGGCCACGGCGATCAGCCTGTTCGGCTTTCACTCCGGCGCGGCGCTGGCCACGGTGGTGGGCGTGCTGATTGAGGTGCCCGTGATGCTGGCGGTGGTGGCCGTGGTCAACCGCAGCAAGGGCTGGTACGAGGCGCGGGGCTGACGGGTGCGCACCGGCGGGGCCCGTCAGGCCCCCGCCACCGCCCCACGCGCCTGCACCCGGCGCGAGATCAGCAGCCCCAGCACAAACACCCCCACCGCCGCCGCCGTGAACACTGGCGGCAGCCAGCCCCGGTCCACACTGAAGGCCACCAGCAGCACGCCCGTGGACTGCCCGAGGAACAGCAGGCACGCAAACAGCGTCACCGCCGTGCCCCGCGCCTCCGGCGCCATCTGCGTGGCCTGCACCTGCAGCGTGTTGTGCAGCATGTAAAAGCCGATGCCCGCCAAGAAGCAGCCCAGCATGGCCCAACCCACCGCAGGCGCCCACGCCAGCGAGAGCAGGCCTATGGCAATGAAGCTGGCCCCCAGCACGGCCAGCCCCCGCTCGCCCAGCGCCGCCAGCCAGCGCCGTGCAAACACGCTGTAGATCAGCCCGCCTATGCCATACAGCACCATCACGCCGCCCGCCGCAGAGGCCGACAGGCCAAAGCCATCGACCATGCGCGCGGGCACAAAGGCCAGCGTGCCAAACGCGAGCGCGCCTTCAATCGCCACCACCGTCAGCACCCAGCGCACACGCGGAATGCGCAGCAGCGCCAGGGTGCCCGCCAGGTAGTTGGCCAGCGAAAACGCCGGTGCGCCCGGCACCACCATCGGACGCAGCGCCCCGCTGGCGCGCGCATGGCGCAGCAGCAGCGTGGCCGCCGTGAAGAACAGCACGGCCAGCACACCCAGCGCCGCACGCCAGCCCAGCGTTTCGGTGGCAAAGCCGCCAAACCACTGGCCCGCCATCATCCCGGTCACCGTGGCCACCATCAGGCGCGCCAATGTTTCCTGCCGCTGCTCGTAGGCCACCTCATCGCCAATCCACGCCATCGACAGCGGAATGATCCCGGCCGCCGCCGCCCCCATGGCCGCACGCGCCACCACCAGCAGGCTGAAGCTGGGCGCCAGCGCCGTCATGGCGCTGAACACCGCACACGCCGCCGTGGCGCCGATGATCACGCGCACCTTGCCCACCCGGTCGCCCAGCGGGCCATACACCAGCTGCAGCACGCCATAGGCCACGGCAAACGCCGCAATCACGGCCGAGGCATCGCCCGTGGTGATCTGGTATTCCACAGACAGTGCCACCAGCATCGGGTCGCACACGCGCATGGACGCCATGCTGCAGAAGGCCGCCAGGCTGATCAGCCGCAGCATCGTCGAAGAAGAAGTCATGGGCACCGATTGTGGTGCGGCTCGCGTCTGCGCGCTGGCAGGGTGCGCCATGCACCCTGGGGGTTGAAGGCCACAGGACACGCATGCCACACGGCACACGCGGCACGTGCGGCACGTCCACACAGGTACTGACACTTTTTTCGGTGGCAAGCGCCAGTCCTGCGCTTACCATGCGCCCCGGATTGATGCGCCACCATCCATCGATCAACCAACCAAGCAAGCAACACACGAGGAGAAACGGAACATGAACAAAAGAAACTTTGTGGCTGCCAGCGTCGGCCTGGCAGGCCTGTGGACCGCCACCACCAGCAGCCACGCCGCCCCACCCGCCAAAACATCCACCAGCCCCGCCCTGCTCACCATCAGCGGCGCCATCACCCAGCCCAACCGGGGCGCACTCGATGCCACCATCGACCAGATGATGGGCAAACACGGCATCCAGTTCGACAAAGCCCACGCGCTGGACGCCGCCGCCCTGCAGCGCATGCCCGCCGTCACCATCAAGCCCACGCTCGAATACGACAGCAAGCCCCACACGCTCAAAGGCCCCCTGCTCACCACCGTGCTGGCCGCTGCCGGTGTGGCCGCTGGCAGCCCCGTGCAGCTGGTGCTGCGCGCGGTGGACGGCTACAACGTGACCATCAGCATGGCCGACGTGCAGGCCTACCGCATGATCGTCGCCACCCACATCGACGGCCAGCCCATGGCCCTGGGCGGCCTGGGCCCGCAGTGGGCGGTGTACGACGCGGACGTGCTGCCCGCCTTCAAGGACAAGCCAGTGAAGGAACGCTTTGGCCTGTGCCCCTGGGGGCTGTATCACATTGAAGTGAAGAAGGCCTGAGGCCACCGGCAAGGTAGCCCTGCAAAAAAAAGAGCGGCCCCTTGGCTGCTCTTTTTTTGATAGCTACCAACGCTTACCCATCAGACGGCAGAGCCATTTTTTATTCAAATCATCCTGCCCGCCGCGCCACCCGCACCCCCAGGGCCGCCAGTGACGACACGGTGGCCAGCCCCACCACCCCCAGCCAGCCCCACTGCGCCAGCACCAAGGCACCCAGCGCCGCACCGGCCGACATGCCGATGAACATGCCCGTGAACAGCAGCGCATTGAGCCGGCTGCGCGCCGCAGGGTCGATGCCGTACACGATGGTCTGGTGCGCCACCAGCGTGGCCTGCACGCCAAAGTCAAAACCGATGGCGCTGACCACGATCAAGCCGAGCTGGGCCTGCGCAGGCAGCAGCGGTGCCAGCGCCATCACTGCAAACGACGCGGCGGCCAGCCCGGCGCCATAACGCGTGACCACCTCGGGCCCGCGCTTGTCGGCCAGGCGCCCGGCCAGCGGTGCAGCCAATGCACCCGCAGCACCCGCCAGCCCAAACGCACCCGCCGCCGCCGTGCCCAGCTGAAACTGGCTGTGCAGCATCACCGCCAGCGTGGACCAGAACGCGCTGAAGCCCACGGCCAGCAGCCCCTGCGCCCAGGCCGCGCGGCGCAGCGCGGCGTGCTGGCGCCACAGCGCCACCATCGAGCCGATCAGCGCGCCGTAGCCCATCTGCGTGGTGGGCGCAAAGCGCGGCAACCCACGCCACACGGCCACCGTCAGCAGCGCAATGGCCACCGCCGCCGCCACATACACCGTGCGCCAGCCCCACTGCTGCGCCACAAAGCCGCTGACCACGCGCGACAGCAAGATGCCCAGCAGCAGCCCCGTCATCACCGTGCCCACCATGCGCCCGCGCTGCGCGGCCGGGGCCAGCGTGGCGGCGGCGGGCACCACGTCTTGCGCCACCGTAGCCGCCAGGCCCACGGCCAGGCTGGCCGCCAGCAGCGCGCCCATGCCGGGCGCCAAGCCGCTCAGCAGCAGGGCCAGCATCAGCGCGATGGACTTGATGACGATGATGCGGCGCCGGTCAAACCGGTCGCCCAGCGGCGCCAGCAGCAAGATGCCAAGCGCATACCCCAGCTGCGTGAGCGTGGGCACCAGCCCCACCACGCGGCTGTCGGCCTGCATGTCGGGCCCCAGCACGCCCAGCATGGGCTGGCTGTAGTACAGCGAGGCCACGCTGAGCCCCGCCGTGGTCGCCAGCAGCAACAGCAGCGGCGCGCCCACCGCGCCTGCCGCACTCTCTTCAGCCAGCGCCACCGGGGCCCGCCCCGCCACACCCCTTGCATGCACATTTTGAATGGAAGACATCACAACACCATCGGTTTAAAAGGAATGGTGCGATTGTTCTATCCCGTCGCCGCGCTGGGTAGTAGGCTGAATTGCAGATTCGTTATACGCTTTGCGTATGACCAACACCCTCCCGGCCCTCCCGACCCAGCCGCCCGGCGCCGACCGCATCGAGCTGATGCAGACCTTTGTCCGCATCGTCGAGGCCGGCAGCCTGTCTGCCGCCGCCCAGCAGTTGGGCACCAGCCAGCCCACCGTGAGCCGCCGCCTGCAAGCGCTGGAGCGCAGCCTGGGCATCAAGCTGCTGCAGCGATCCACCCATGTGATGAAGTTGACGGAAGACGGCGACCGCTGCTTTGCCCACGCCAAAGCCCTGCTGGAAGACTGGCGCGCCATGGAAGACGACCTGCGCGGCACGGCCGACACCCCGCGCGGCACCCTGCGCGTGCTGGCGCCCCACGCCTTCGGGCAAAACCAGCTCATCCCCCCGCTGATGGACTACCTGCGCCGCTACCCCGATGTTTCGGTGGAATGGATGCTGCACGACCGCCGCCCTGACTTCATCGCAGAAGGTATTGACTGCGCCATCCAGGTGGGTGCGGTGGAAGACCCCTCGGTGGTCGCCATTCGCCTTGCCGAAGTGCCGCGCATCGTACTGGCATCGCCCGCCCTCATGGCAAGTCGGCCCACACCGCAACACGCGCAGGATCTGAAGGATCTACCCTGGCTGGCGCTCAGCACCTTCTACCAGCGCGAAGTCACCTTGACCCACCAGCACAGCAGCGAGGCCAGCACCTTCGCCATCACCCCCCGACTGGCCACCGACAGCCTGTACGCCCTGCGCAGCGCCGCCCTGGCCGGGCTCGGCGCGTGTATTGCATCGGCGTGGATCGTAGATGCGGATCTGCGCGCAGGCGGCTTGCTGCACTTGGTGCCCACCTGGCAGGCACCCTCGCTACCGGTGTATCTGGTGTATCCACATGCGCGGTTTTATCCGGCGCGGTTGCGGTTGTTTTTGGAGGGGATGCGGGGGGCGATGCCGGGGTTGGCGGGGATGCGGGGGGTGGTGTCCTGAGCGGACGACGACTGCCGGCCAGAAGCAGTCGGTGGCGGCTGGCGAAATCGGACGCTCAACGTAAAAATGACCGGACCACCAACATAGGCGGCGAAGCCGCTTCCTGCTGTTGTGGGTCCGCATCGATTGACAAGTTAGAAGTCATTCTTCCATCCGTGCCTTGTAGCGATCTAGGACTTTCTGAGCCATAGCATCATCTTCAGCGATGGTGAGCACTCCGAGCACGGACAGCGATGCGATGATGTCCGCAAACCTCAGAGCTTCCAATAGCTCCTCTTTGGAATAGTTTGGCTCAATGCCGTCCGCAGTGATCCAACGTTGAACATGCAGGCCTCCCGTATGCGTGTATCCACACATGCTGTTCCAGGTGCGCTTCTTTATCTTCGATAGAGCCTGCTCCTGAAACGCTGGCGTCTTCTCGAGAGCCTCCAACAGTAGGTTTATACCCGGCGGCTCCTTACCCTTTAGGAACCGTCGGACCTCGGCATCCGTGGCGCAGAGCCACAGCCACTCTCCACGTACGTATGCCTCGAATGCAACACGCACAAGTGCCAACACAGACGCATAGAGCCGGGAATCAAGCAGAACGACTATTGCGTGGTGATGATCCTGTGCAATGGCCAGGCATCCGGCGGAAGCTCGAACGCGCTGGCTTGCAGGAAGCTCTCGTTCGTGAACTGCGAGGCGCAGCCACTCACCGTAGGCGTTCGCGGCATTCAGCTCGTTGTCGGTGAGCATGTCAGTGTGTCTCGTTCCCCAAATCGGCCAATCATTCAGAAACGGCTTGATTGGAGCACGAGACGTACCGCTGGAAAGCCTAGTCCTGCGCGCTTGAAAGGTATAGTTGGTCTGGTTGAGGTTCGTCGTTTGCTTGGAACTTCTACTCTCAACTATTTGCAAAGATCCGCGTCTGCCGACCCAGGCTGCGAGCACCTCCCAAGACTAATCTGTGTCTCGAATACCCGTCATTGTTAAGCTCATGCCGCAGGTTCTGCGGGATACATTGCATTAGACCGCGCAATGTGGAGGAGGCTTGCCGTTACCGTAGTTCTAATCTCAGTCATAGTGATTTTTGTCTCCATGGCTGGAAAACGAATGATCGAAAACTCCGAGGTATTTGCAATTGCGCAGCGTGAGATAAGCACTCGGTTCGGCTCAGAAGGTGGAACGCCGACCCTGACAATGCTTGGCTCTTACCAATTTTCAGAGGGCCTCATTTCCGGGCAAGCAAACTTCACGCTTACGCGTAACAAGCGCTGCTATCCAGTCGAGGCCAAAAAGGGATTTGGCAACTGGACTGTTTCAGTCGCGGGCGAATTCAAGTGCTAGTGACGGTACTGCTGAATTGTCCAGTCGACAGGATTGCTTTGGATACCTTGCTACCTTCGCGCTGAGCGTCAGCGTCCGCTCGGCGTCACCGGCTACTCCTGGCCGATAGCACGCGTTCAACGACGAAGCGCGGATGACAGCAACCGCTGCTGGACGATCATCTGCTGGATCTCCTCCATGGGCCGTTTCGGGCCGAAAGCGCCCCACCTCTACCCTTCGTCTGAGAGCCCTCTCACCCCGCCACCACCCGATTCCGCCCCGTGTTCTTCGCTTCATACAGCGCCGCATCCGCCCGCGCCAGCAGCTTGTCCATCGAGTCGTTCTGCGGCAGGCTCAGGGTGACGCCGATGCTTACGGTGCAGCCCACCTCGTTGCCCTGGGGCACGCAGGCGGCGCGGATGCGTTCGGCCACCTGCAGGGCGGCGTCCAGGGGGGTGTTGGGCAGCAGCAGGGCAAACTCTTCGCCACCAAAGCGGCCCAGCAGGTCTTTGCTGCGCAGGCAGCGCTGTACCTTGGCGGCAAACTCCACCAGCACGCGGTCGCCGGCCTGGTGGCCGTGGGTGTCGTTGATGGTTTTGAAATGGTCCAGGTCCAGCATCAACATGGCCAGGGGCTGGCCGGTGCGGTGGCTGCGCTCCAGCTCGATGGCGCAGGCTTCGTCCATGTAGCGCCGGGTCAGGGTGTTGGTGAGCGAGTCGCGGGTGGCCAGCAGCTCCAGCTCGGCCCGCAGGCGGTCGCCAGCCATTAGCACGGCGCCCACCGAAAACAGCAGGACGGACACGGAAAAACTGGCGATGAACAGCACGTGCTGCGGCGTGCCGCTCAAGATGGTGTCGCCCATGGGCAGGAAGAACGTGGTGGCAAGCCGCACCAGCTGAATCACGGCGATGTACACGATCACCCCCACCGTGAGCCAGCGCGAAAAGCTGCCCATGCCCTGCCGCACGATGAACCAGGCGTGCACGGCAAACATCACGGCCAAGAGTGCCGTCACAAGCCGCAGGCGGGCTGTGTAACTGGGGTCGCCCAGGGCGAACCAAAGGGTGCCCAGCGTGACGGCGACAGTCACCGCCAGCCAGCGCCAGGTGGCTGGGCGCACGCCGTAAAAACGCTGGGTGCCCGCATACAGGCCATACACGCCCCAGCACAGCAAGAAATTGGGCACGGCCGTGGTGAGGATTTCAGGCAGTTGCCCACGCGAGGCCGCCAGGATGCCGCCCACCACAATGATCAACAGCGCCTGCGCCCATTGGCCCAGACCCTGAATGCTGGGCGGGTAGCTGCGCTTGAGGGCCCACAGCACCAGCGCCATCAGCGCACTCATGGCGCTGATCAACACGATGGCGGTGCGCGGGTCTATCACGTTCATGGTGGTGCCAGTTTGCCGGAATCGTTCCAGTTTGGGGGATGGGCTGCACAGGCCAAGGCGACAGAGCATGAGGGGCGCCATGCACCACCACTTGCAGCCTACGCCCCGCTGCGGATGACGTTAAGGGTGTGGGCAGGCGCAATGGGCAGCAAGCGGGTAAACCACGGGCCGTTGCAGCCCGGCCGGTGTTCTGCATAAGCCCAAGATCGATTGCTCACTATTTGATAGCTTCTGGCGCTTGTCCATCAAGCGCCAGAGCATATTTCAACCAAACTTTCGGCGTTTTACGGCATGCGCCCCGGCCTTCAAGGCGTGAAGGCACGCACGCACCGCGTCTGCAGGTTTTGGTTCTTGGGGATGGTCACCGGATTGCCGATGGAAAAATCATTGATCCATGCGTCGGTCAGGGGCGAGGCCGAGCTCTCGGTGGAGCTCCAATAGAGGGCGTTGGCGAAGCCGCCTACCGCCACCCTGTTGGTATACAGCGCCGCGAGCTGGTTGCGGGCGGGCAGGAACCAGTCGTTGTAGCAGGTGTTGCCCGCCTGGCAGGGTGTATTCCCTTGCGAATCGACCTGGTAGGTGCTGCACAGTTGCGCGGCATAAACACCCGCACCCAGCGTCGCACCGACGGCGGCGGTGTTGCTGGCACCGTCGGTGTCGCTTTGCGCACCCGGCCCCACGGCCGTGCCAAAGCCACCCCACCCGATCCCGGTGCTGTTGTCTGCGGTGGCAGCAATCAGGTTGTTCAGCCCGCCGCCCAGCGCAGCAATCACGCCGCCGCCACTGGTTTGCCCCACAGCGGTGATCAGGTAGGTATAGCCGTTGGCAAGCTGAGCGGCCCCGGCCGGGGTGAAAACCGCCACATTGACGGCACCCGCTGCATGCGCTGGCGTGACCGCCGTGATGGTGGTGGCGTTGACCACGTTGACCGAGGTAGCGGGCACACCGTCAAACGTGACGCTGGTGGCGCCGGTGAGCCCGGTGCCGGTCAGCGTGACGCCGACCCCACCCGATGCAGTGCCAGAGGTGGGGCTGATGGCGGTCAGCGTGGCGCCCGAGACGTAGAGGCTGCGGCAGATGGCCTCGACATCCACCCGGCAGGTGGCACCATTGGCCAGCATGGCCCCTACGCCGCAGGCGGGATGGGGCGATGGCGTGGGAGGCCCAGGGGGCAGCAAGGTGTTGGCCGGGTTGGTGGCAAAACACTGGGCCAGGTCGGGCGGGTCGATGGCGGCAATTCGCAGCGCAGCGCCTGAGTTGTTGCTGAAGTCCGCAGGCTGAAAGCCTGTGAAACCACCCGCCGTGATGGGGCTGACGGTAATGGGCAGTGTCTCGCCCGCAGGTTGGGTGAAGGCACTGACAACCTGCGCCATCAAACCCGCCCCCTGCCCCGCCAGGCCCACCACTGCGGCCACCAGCAGCAGCGACGCCACACGCCGCACGCCGTGACTGCGGCGCAGCGACCACCACCCGGCCAGCGCAACAGCCACCAGCAAGGCGCCCAGCGCCAAGGGGCTGTCCACCGGCACATTGGCCACGGCAGGGGCGCCGCTGGAGATCGTTTGGGCCGACGCGGCAAAGGGCAGCGTGGACAGCAGCATCAGCATGGCCAGCGGTGCAAACGGACCAGCGCTTCCAGGTTGGGTGTTCTTCATCGGTTGATCGTCCCTGCGGGGTGGTTGGGGTGGCGGTCGGATAGTTGCAAATTATCACAACCTCAGCAGGGCGGACGGGGGCGCATGGGGGTGATCGAAAGCAGCAGCCCGAGCCGTCCTGAACCAGGCTTTTGCAGGGGCCGCTGCCCCGCCAGACTGGCATCATCATGACCCCATGAAGTTGTTGGAACCCTCCGAGTACCAGGCAGCCGCTGGTGCCGTATATCTGTCCGTAGTGCAAGAGATCGCCCGGCTCCTACCCCTTGCCCAGTTGGAGCACATTGGTGCCTCCGCCATTCCTGGAGCGGTGTCCAAAGGCGATCTGGACATTTGCGTGCTGGTGACTGCGCAAGAGCACGCGCGGGCCGTTCAGGTGCTGCAGGGCGCAGGCTACGTGGCCAAAAAGGACACCTTGCGCACGCCAGAGCTGTGCATGCTGCTGTCGCCACGCACAGACACGGACGTGGCATTGCAGGTAGTGGCCAAGGGATCGGAGTTTGAGTTCTTTCTGCACTTTCGCGATGCCTTGCGTGCAGACCCGCGCCTGGTGGAGCAGTACAACCAGCTCAAGCAGCGTTTTGCGCCCTTTGGCATGGAGCGCTACCGTGAGGAAAAATCACGCTTCATCACCAACGTTCTGACCCCTCAGGTGCTACCCGGCCGCTGCGCGGAATCCGCACCGGTTGCAGGCGGGGCTTGCAACCTTGACTGACCAGGAGACCCCATGAGCACTGCAAAAACCCCCGAAGGCCCGCCCGCATCGGTGCTGATCGACCAGCGCATCGCCGACCTGAACGATTGGCGCGGGCAAGCACTGGGCCGCATGCGCCTGCTGATCCATGAGGCGGCGCCCGAGGTGTTGGAGGAATGGAAGTGGAACGGCACGCCCGTGTGGTCGCTGGGCGGGATTCTGTGCACGGGCGAGTCGTACAAGTCAGCGGTAAAACTGACCTTTCTGAAGGGCGCCTCGCTACCAGACCCGGCGAAGCTCTTCAACGCCAGTCTGGACGGCAACGCCCGGCGTGCCATAGACATCCACGAGGGGGACACCGTGGACGCGGAGGCCTTCAAGGCGCTGATCCGCGCAGCGGTGGCCCTGAATGCCGGGGATGCGAAGGCCAAGGCGAAATCGGCACGGGGTGCACGCACGGCCAGTTAGGTACAGACAGCCCGCGGAGTCAGCCGTGTCTGAAAAATATTATTTCGATAGCAAACAACCGATAACCATTAAGCGCTAGGGCCAATTTCAATCAAAATCTACTGCCCCGCATCCACCTCACTCACGCCGCTGCTGTAGCGCCACTGCACACGCAGCGCCGTCGACTCCCCATGCGCCAGCGTGCGCAGGCCGGGCTGCCCGGGCTGATGGAAGGCGTCGATGGGTTGTGTGATGGGCTCAAAGCAGAATGCCGGGCCCTGTGGCGGTCGGTAGATCAGGCAGTAGTGCTGGTCGGTGCCGCCGTCTTGCGCAAAGTCCGGCATCTGGGCGGTCAAGCGCAGGCCCCGCTCGGGCCAGTCGATCTGGGCCGAGCCGCCCCAGCCGGTGTAGGCGTTGTCGATCAGGCCGCCATTGGCGGGAGCGCCGCTGTTTAAGTCCCAGCCGGGCGGGAAGTGCTGCGTGTGCTGGGTGGGCAAAGGGTCGTCGCCACACAGCCACACGCCCTGCACCGGCGCCGTGATGCGCGTGCGGGGGGTGCGCGGAAACCAAGGGTGCAGGCCCAGGCCGTAGGGCAGCGGCTGCGCGCCCAGGTGCCGCACCTGCACCGACTGGTCCAGGCCGCCGTCCACCAGGCGGAAGGTCTGTACACATTCGTACTCGTAGGGGTTGCCGTCAAAGTGCTGTGAGCGCAGCTGCATCTGCAGCGTGTCGGGCGCGGGCTGGGTGAGTTGCCAGGGCTGCAGCCAGCCGTCGCCATGGATGGGGTACGGCTCGCTCACGCGGTTGGGGCGCATGGGGTGGAACTGGCCCGCGTGCTCAAACCCACCGCCGCTGATGCGGTTGGACCAGGGCACCATGGCGAAGGACGCGAGCTGGTACAGGTCGGGCGTGGCGCCATCCCACGGGCGCCACAGGTCGATGCGTACGCCAGCCTTTTGCGGGTCGTCGATCTGCCAGGCCGCCACGCTGCCGCCCAGTGTGGGCACCAGGCCCAGGTGCTGCCCCGCGTGGTGCAGCCAAACGATGGGGTGGGAGGATGTGGCCTCGGTCATGGGCGGTGTGCTTTCTTTGGTGTGTTGACGGGGATTGCGGGTTGGCAGAGCGCGCGGGGCTGCGTTCGGTGCTTGGAGCGGACAGCAAAACCCAGCACAGCGGTTCTGGCCAGGCGCCGCGTCGCAGGCAGTACGCGTAGTACGACAAGACGCGGCGACGACACCAGAAGGGTTTTGTGAGCCGCTCTCAGCCGCCAAATGGATGGTCGGGCAGGCCCAGGCTGTCGGTGTCCACCGCAAACAGCGCCCCGGCCAGCGGCTCGGCCGCCAGCTGCTCGGGCGTGAGACCTACCCGCGCGGAGCTGATGAACAGCGTGCGCAGGTCTGCGCCGCCAAACGCGCAGGTGGTGACCTGGCTGACTGGCAGGCGCACGCGGCCCAGTTCGGCGGCGGTGACCGGGTCGTGGCAGGTCACGCACCATCCGCCCCAGTGTGCAATCCACAGGCGGCCCTGCGCGTCGGTGGTCATGCCGTCGGGCAGGCCGTCTTCGGGCAGCCAATGCTTCCACAGCGTTTTGTTTGACACGGTGCCTGCGGCCAGATTGCTGTCGTAGCGGTAAGTGTTGCCTTCGATGGTGGCGTTGAAAAACATGGCCGCGCCCTGCCCCGTGCCAGACCAGGTGGGGCCGTTGGTCACGGCAAAGCCGTCGTCGTGGCGGGTGCAACTGCCGTCGGGGTCATAGCGGTAGAGCGCGCCGGTGGGGGCCTCGCACGCAAAGTCCATGGAGCCCGCCCAGAAGCGCCCTTGTGCATCGCACTTGCCGTCGTTGAAGCGGTTGCCCGCGCGGTCGGGCTCGGGCTGGTGCAGGTAGCGCGGGGCCATGTCGGTGGCCGGGTCGAACAGCGCAAAACCCCGGCGCAGCGTGACGATGAAGCCCGGGGCGTGCGCGCGCTCGGCGATGGCGGAGATCTCTTCGTCAAACGTCCAGCGCTGGTGGGCGCCGGTGGCCGGGTCCCAGCGGTGCAGCTCGCGACCAAGGATGTCCACCCAGTACACGGCCTGCTCGCGCACCGACCAGAGCACGCCTTCGCCCAGCGCGTTGCCCAGTGCGATCACGCAGCGCACGGCGCCGGTGATGGGCGCGTAACAGGCAGCGCCCTCTGGCGAAGAGAAGGGGGTATCCAGCAAGGGGCGCATGCGTGTCTCCGGTCTTTTTTTGTATCGGCCTGCCGCCAGGCACTTGACGAACGGCATCTTATCAACGCCAATTGATGCTTGAAATGAAATTTTTTTCAATTTATTGATTGCAATATTTATATGTCAAAGGTTTTTACCCCCTCCTCTTCCTCGACCGATGCCACCGGCGCCCCCCAGGGCCTGGCGAAGTTCCCCAGCCTGCAAGGCCGTGCCGTGTTTGTGACGGGCGGCGGCAGCGGCATTGGCGCGGCCATCGTTGCGGCGTTTGCCGAACAAGGCGCCCGCGTGGCCTTTGTGGACGTGGCGCGCAACGCCAGCGAAGCCCTCGCCCAGCACATTGCCGACGCAGGCCTGCCCCGCCCCTGGTGGCGTGTGTGTGACGTGCGCGATGTGAACGCCCTGCAGGCGTGCGTGGCCGAAGCGGCGGCCGAGCTGGGCAGCGACTTTGCGGTGCTGGTGAACAACGTGGCCAGCGATGACCGGCACACGCTCGAATCCGTGACGCCCGCGTACTACGACGAGCGCATGGCCATCAATGAGCGCCCCGCCTTCTTCGCCATCCAGGCCGTGGTGCCTGGCATGCGCAGGCTGGGCGCGGGCTCGGTGATCAACCTGGGCTCCACCGGTTGGCAGGGCAAGGGCACGGGCTACCCCTGCTATGCGATTGCCAAGTCGTCGGTGAACGGCCTCACGCGCGGGCTGGCCAAGACGCTGGGGCAGGACCGGATCCGCATCAACACGGTGTCGCCCGGCTGGGTGATGACGGAGCGGCAGATCAAGCTGTGGCTGGATGCCGAGGGCGAGAAGGAATTGGCGCGCAACCAGTGCCTGCCGGACAAGCTGCGGCCGCATGACATTGCGCGGATGGTGTTGTTTTTGGCGTCGGATGATGCGGCGATGTGTACGGCGCAGGAGTTCAAGGTGGATGCGGGATGGGTTTGAAGTTTTGAGGTTCTTTTGGGCTCTGGCGCTCATCCATCAAGCGTTAGCAGCTATTGTTTTTGCAGTCCTGATGACTCCCGCCCGTTCGGGCTGAGCCTGTCGAAGCCGGGGGAAGCTCGTTCTCTGGTGTGGGCGGCGTGCTTGGGTTGGAGGCGGAGGCCGGGTTGTCGCCCCGGCGGGCGAGTCCCTTTCTTTCGCGTCGCCGAAAGAAAGGAACCAAAGAAAGGGCGACCCTGCTGTCTGCGACCCCTGCGCTGCGCTCCGGGGCAACCTGGGGTGCTCGGTCACGGGGTGCACCGCAGAACTCGCTGCGCGCCTGCGGCGCTCCGCTCGAACAACTGCGGTGAGTCAGTTTACGAAGCATGCGCGCTCCGACGCCCATGCCACCCCGCGCCCTGCGCGCCCCAGGCGCATACAGAAGGGAACCCGCGAGTCGGACATCCACACGGGCCATTGCTGCGCTCGGCCCCGCCTGCGCAGCGCGAGGCGCTTGCGCCCGCGAGATGGGGCCGAGCGAAGCAAAGGCCCGTGGGGCTGTTTGGATGTTCGGCAGCCCACCCCCTGCTGGCTGCGCCTGCGGCGGGGCGGTTGTGGGGTGGCATGGGCGTCGAAGCGCCCATGCTTCGTGAACTGACTCGCCATGGTTGTCCGAGCGGCGCGCCGCAGGCGCAAAGCGAGTTCCACGGCGCACCCCACAACCGCCCCGACGCAGGTTTGCCCCTTCGCAACGCGAAGGGGTCGCAGACTGGGGGTCGCCCTTTCTTTGGTGACTTTCTTTCGGCGACGCGAAAGAAAGTTACTCGCATGCCGGGCGACTCCCGGCCTCCGCCCTGAACCCAAGCATGCTTGTCAAATCAGCACGCCAAGGCTTCGACCAGCTCAGCCCGAACGGTTCGCAAGCCACATGAACTTCGACAGACCCGCCCCTCACAGCCAGTAGGCATCCACTACAAAAACAATAGCTATCAACGCTTTACCAGCAGGCGGCGGAAGCGATTTTCACCCAAAAAATCAATCCCCTACCTCCAACCTACGCCCGTACTGCACCAGACTCGTCTGCTTCAAAGCCTTCATCATCACCTTCGCCGCCGGCGACAACAGCCGGTCCGACCGCGTAATGATTCCGAACGCATCCATATGGCACGGCATCGCCAGCGGCAACACCGTCACGATCCCATGCGCCGCGTAATAGCGCGCCACATCCTCCGCCACCACCGCAATCATGTCGCTCTGCTGCAGCATGCGCGTGATGAACAGCAGGGCCGATGTCTCCACCGTGTGCAGCGGCGGCGCAAGCCCGTCCTGCTGGAACATCAGGTCAAACCGGTGCCGTAGCACGCTGCCCGCCGGCGGCACGATCCAGCTGGCCGACACCACGTCGCGCAGCGTCAACCCGGTCATGCTCGACAACGGGTGGCCCGGGCGTGTCATGGCGCAGACCAGCTCCTCCGTCAGCGACTCATAACGCAGATTCTCCTTGTCGTGCTCCTCGTACAGGCGGCCCACCACGATGTCGAGCTTGCCCTGCTCCAGCCGCTCCAGCAGCACCGGGCTGGTTTCAATGTCGAGCGAAATGCGCAGGCTGGGATGCTCCTGCTTGACCAGCGCCACGGCGGCGGGCAACAGGCTCAGGCCCGGTGAGGTGATGGCGCCGATGCCCACCTGGCCATAGTGCCCGCGCTTGAGCGCGCCGATCTCGTCATGCGCCTGGTTCAGGTTGGCCAGGGCCATGCGGGCGTGGCGGATCATCGTTTCGCCGTACCAGGTGGGGCGCATGCCACGCGGCAGGCGGTCAAACAGCGACACCTCCAGCACGTCCTCCAGGTCCTTGAGCAGCTTCGACGCAGCGGGCTGGGTCATGCTGAGCACCTGGGCGGCGCGGTGGATGTTGCCCTCTTCGGCCAGGGCCACCAGCAGCAGCAATTGGCGCGTCTTGAGGCGGGCGCGGATGAACCAGTGGTTGTAGGTGCTCATGAATGGGACGACGGGAAAAGGGAGGGGTTTTCCAGAATGCAAAGAACGATATGTATTTTGTCTAAAAAACGATTGGATTGATATCTAAACCTTCCATAGACTTCGCCGCAACTGCAACAAAGGCCTCTCTCCATGAAGCTCGGCGACCTCCAGCTCAGCCCCCGGCACCTGATCAACGGCCGGTGGGAAATCGGCACCACCACCGGCATCAGCACCAACCCGTCGGACACCCGCGAGGTGGTGGCCGAATACGCCCGCGCCGACCGCAACCAGACCGAGCTGGCCGTGCGCGCGGCGGCCGACGCCCTGCCCACCTGGAGCCAGAGCACCCCCCAACGCCGCGCCGACGTGCTGGACATGATTGGCAGCGAGCTGCTGGCACGCAAGGACGAGCTGGGCGCACTGCTGGCCCGCGAAGAAGGCAAGACCCTGCCCGAAGGCATCGCCGAAGTGGCGCGCAGCGGGCAGATCTTCAAGTTTTTTGCGGGCGAGGCGCTGCGCATCCAGGGCGAGCTGCTGGCCTCTGTACGCCAGGGCGTGCAGGTGGACGTAACCCGCGAACCTGTGGGCGTGGTGGGCATCATCGCGCCGTGGAACTTCCCGTTCGCCATCCCGGCCTGGAAGATCGCCCCGGCGCTGGCCTACGGCAACACCGTGGTGTTCAAGCCCGCCGAGCTGGTGCCCGCCTGTGGTTGGGCGCTGGCCGAGATCATCAGCCGCAGCGGCCTGCCCGCCGGCGCCTTCAACCTCGTCATGGGCAGCGGCCGCGAGGTGGGCCAGACGCTGGTGGACCACCCGCTGATCAACGCGCTGAGCTTTACCGGATCGGTCGCCACGGGCGACCGCATCCTGCGCGCGGCCTCAGCACGGCGCGCCAAGGTGCAGCTGGAGATGGGCGGCAAGAACCCGCTCATCGTGCTGGCCGACGCCGACCTGGACCAGGCGGTGGACTGCGCGCTGCAGGGCTCGTATTTCTCCACCGGCCAGCGCTGCACGGCGTCGAGCCGCCTCATCGTGGAGGCCGAGGTGCACGACGCCTTTGTGGCGCGCCTGCGCAACCGGCTGGCCAGCCTGAAGGTGGGCCACGCGCTGGAGCGCGGCACCGAGATGGGCCCGGTGGTGGATGACAACCAGCTGGCACAAAACCTGGACTACATCGACATTGCGAAGAGCGAGGGAGCGGAGCATGTCTGGGGTGGCGAGCGCCTGGAGCGCCCCACCCCAGGCCATTACATGAGCCCCGCCCTCTTCCTGGCCCGCCCCGAGCACCGCGTGGCGCGCGAGGAAATCTTTGGCCCCGTGGCCTGCGTGCTGCGGGCTGACGACTACGAGCACGCACTGGCCTTGGCCAACGACACGCCCTTTGGGCTGTGCGCGGGCATTTGCACCACGTCGCTCAAGCACGCCATGCACTTCAAGCGCCACGCTGCCGTGGGCATGACCATGGTGAACCTGCCCACGGCGGGTGTGGACTTCCATGTGCCTTTTGGTGGCCGCAAGGAATCGAGCTACGGCGCCCGTGAGCAGGGGCGCTACGCCGCTGAGTTCTACACCACGGTCAAGACGGGCTACATGCTGGCTTGAGCCCTGCCCTTTTCGTTCGTTCCTTCTTTCCATCCCGCAACCATCGTCAACCAACCATTACAGACAGGAGACAAGATGATGAAAATGAACCGCCGCACCGTTGCTGCCGCCTTGGCCAGCGTGCCCGTGGCCGCCTTGCTGCCCGGCGCCGCCTGGGCGCAAAAGCCCCTCGTGCTGGGCTTCAGCCAGGTGGGGGCCGAGAGCGAATGGCGCACCGCCAACACCGAGTCCATCAAGTCGGCCGCCAAAGAGGCCGGCATCGAGTTGAAGTTCTCGGACGCGCAGCAGAAGCAGGAGAACCAGATCAAGGCCATCCGCTCGTTCATCGCGCAGAAGGTGGACGTGATTGCGTTCTCGCCCGTGGTGGAGTCGGGCTGGGAACCCGTGCTGCGCGAGGCCAAGGCCGCCAAGATCCCCGTGGTGCTGACCGACCGCGCAGTGAACACCAAGGACACGTCGCTGTACGTGACCTTCATGGGCTCGGACTTTGTGGAAGAAGGCCGCAAGGCCGGTCGCTGGCTGGTGGAGAAGATGAAGGACCAGAAGGGCGAGGTCAACATCGTCGAGCTGCAAGGAACTGTGGGCTCGGCCCCTGCCATCGACCGCAAGAAGGGCTTTGAAGAAGTCATCAAGGCCGACCCCAAGTTCAAGATCATCCGCAGCCAGACCGGCGACTTCACCCGCGCCAAGGGCAAGGAAGTGATGGAGGCCTTCCTGAAGGCCGAGGGCAAGAAGATCAATGTGCTGTACGCGCACAACGACGACATGGCGATTGGCGCCATCCAGGCCATCGAAGAGGCCGGCATGAAGCCCGCCAAGGACATCACCATCATCTCCATCGACGCGGTGAAGGGCGCCTTCGAAGCCATGATCGCCGGCAAGCTCAACGTGAGCGTGGAGTGCAGCCCCCTGCTGGGCCCGCAGCTGATGAGCGCTGTGAAAGACATCAAGGCAGGCAAGGCGGTACCCAAGCGCATCGTGACCGAGGAAGGCATCTTCCCGATGGAAGTGGCGGCGAAGGAATTCCCGAACAGGAAGTATTAACCCCCTGAGGCGCTGCGCGCCTTCCCCCTTTCTCTCGCATCGCTGCGCGATGCGGGAAGGGGGACGCCACCAGTGCGGCGGGGCGGCCCTTGCACGGTGGCGCTGGCCTTAGACCGTGCCAGTTGCGGCGGCCTGTGGCGGACTTCAGGCGTCAATCAAAAAAACAAATTCACACCAGGAGACAGACTCAAATGAAGCGTGCAATTTTCAAGGCCGTGTTGGCCACCGTGGCCTTGGCTGCCATGGGCGCCACGTCCGTGGCATCGGCCCAGGACAAGGGCACCATCGGCATCTCGATGCCCACCAAGTCCTCGGCGCGCTGGATTGCCGATGGCGACAACATGGTCAAGGTCCTCAAGGACCGGGGCTACAAAACCGATCTGCAGTACGCCGAAGACGACATCCCCAACCAGCTCGCGCAGATCGAGAACATGATCACCAAGGGCGCCAAGGTGCTGGTGATCGCGTCCATCGACGGCACCACGCTGTCGCGCGTGCTGCAAAGCGCGGCAGACAAGGGCGTGAAGGTAATCGCGTATGACCGCCTCATCAAGGGATCGAAGAACGTGGACTACTACGCCACGTTCGACAACTTCCAGGTGGGCGTGCTGCAGGCCACGTCCATCGTGGACAAGCTGGGCCTCAAGCAAGGCAAGGGCCCGTTCAACATTGAACTGTTTGGCGGCTCGCCCGACGACAACAACGCCTTCTTCTTCTACGACGGCGCCATGAGCGTGCTGCAGCCCTACATCGACAGCGGCAAGCTGGTGGTGCGCAGCAAGCAGACCGGCATGAACAAGGTGGGCACGCTGCGCTGGGACGGCTCGGTGGCCCAGGCGCGCATGGACAACCTGCTGTCGGCCTACTACGGCAAGGACAAGGTGCATGCGGTGCTCTCGCCCTATGACGGCATCTCCATCGGCATCCTGTCCTCCCTCAAGGGCGTGGGCTACTGCACCGCCCAGCAGCCCTGCCCTGTAGTCAGCGGCCAGGACGCTGAGGTGCCTTCGATCAAGTCCATCCTCAAGGGCGAACAGTCTTCCACCGTCTTCAAGGACACCCGCGAGCTGGCCAAGGTGGCCGCCAACATGGTGGACGCCGTGCTGACGGGCAAGCAGCCTGAAATCAACGACACCAAGACCTACAACAACGGCGTAAAGGTAGTGCCCTCGTACCTGCTCAAGCCGGTGGCGGTGGATTCCTCCAACTGGAATGCGGTGCTGGTAGGCAGCGGGTACTACAAGGAATCGCAAATCAAGTGAGCGCGAGCGGCTTCTGCATCTAAAGCCGCCGCCTGCGAATGCCTCTGGGGCAGCGCAGGCGGCCTGCAACCGGGATGGGGCCAGAGGCCCCACCAACAGATTGAGAGACCATGCTTCTTGAAATGCGGAAAATCCGCAAAACCTTCCCCGGCGTGGTAGCGCTGAACCAGGTCAACCTACAGGTGCGGGCCGGGGAGATCCATGCCATCGTCGGCGAAAACGGGGCGGGCAAATCCACGCTGATGAAAGTGCTGTCGGGTGTGTACCCACACGGCAGCTACAGCGGCCAGATCCTGTTCGACGGGCAGGAGCGCGAGTTTGCGGGCATCCGCGACAGCGAGCACCTGGGCATCATCATCATTCACCAGGAGCTGGCACTAGTGCCGCTGCTGTCGATTGCCGAGAACATCTTCCTTGGCAACGAAACCGCGCGGCACGGCGTCATCGACTGGATGGCTGCGCACAGCCGCGCCCAAGCGCTGCTGCACAAGGTGGGCCTGCACGAGTCGCCCGACACCCCAGTGGGCCAGTTGGGCGTGGGCAAGCAGCAGCTGGTGGAGATTGCCAAGGCGCTGTCGCGCAAGGTGCGCCTGTTGATCCTGGACGAGCCCACCGCCAGCCTCAACGAGAACGACAGCCAGGCGCTGCTGGACCTGCTGCTCGAACTCAAGGCCCAGGGCATCACCTGCATCCTGATCTCGCACAAGCTCAACGAAATCTCCCGCGTGGCCGACTCGATCACCGTGCTGCGCGATGGCAGCACCGTGCAGATGCTGGACTGCCGCGAGGGCCCGGTGAGCGAAGACCGCGTGATCCAGGCCATGGTGGGCCGCGAGATGAGCGACCGCTACCCCCCGCGCCAGCCGCATGTGGGCGACATTGTTTTTGAGGTGCGCAACTGGCGCGCCCACCACCCGCAGCGCAGCGACCGCGAGCACCTCAAAGGCATCGACCTGAATGTGCGGCGCGGCGAGATCGTGGGCATTGCGGGCCTCATGGGCGCAGGCCGCACCGAGCTGGCCATGAGCATCTTCGGCCGCTCGTGGGGCCAGCGCATCAGTGGCGAAGTGCGGCTGCACGGCCAGCCCATCGATGTGAGCACGGTGGAAAAGGCCGTGCGCCACGGCCTTGCCTATGTGACCGAAGACCGCAAGGGCTACGGCCTGGTGCTGAACGAAGACATCCAGTTCAACACCTCGCTGGCGAACCTGCCGGGCGTGTCGTTCGCCAGCGTGATCGACAGCGGCCAGGAACACCGCGTGGCACAGGACTACCGCGAGAAGCTGCGCATCCGCTGCTCGGGCGTGGACCAGAAGACGCTGAACCTGTCGGGCGGCAACCAGCAAAAAGTGGTGCTGAGCAAATGGCTGTTCACCAGCCCCGAAGTGCTCATCCTCGACGAGCCCACGCGCGGCATCGACGTGGGCGCCAAGTACGAGATCTACACCCTCATCGCCCAGCTGGCGGCCGAGGGCAAATGCGTGATCGTGATCTCCTCCGAAATGCCCGAGCTGCTGGGCATCACGGACCGCATCTATGTGATGAACGAAGGCCGCTTTGTGGCCGAGATGCCAACTTCAGATGCCTCGCAAGAAAAGATCATGCGAGCCATCGTGAGTGCCCCCCCTGAGGCGCTTCGCGCCATCCCCCCCGAGGGGGACGCCGCCCGTGCGGCGGGGCGGCGCCGCGCGTAGCTGCAGCGCCCCTCTTCAGCGCCTGATGAACCGCACAACGCATTGAACTGATGACCGAAATGAGCCAGACCACCCATCCCCCCGTCAGCACGCTGGCAGACGGCAACCCGACAGCAGCGGCGCGGCACGACAAATCGCTGTTGCAGCACCTGCAGCACAACCTGCGCGAATACGGCATGTTGATCACGCTGGTGGCCATCATGGGCTTCTTCCAGTACATGACCGAGGGCACGCTGATGCAGCCCTTGAACCTGACCAACCTGGTGCTGCAGAACAGCTACATCGTCATCATGGCGCTGGGCATGTTGCTGGTCATCGTGGCCGGGCACATCGACCTGTCGGTGGGCTCGGTGTGTGGCTTCATCGGCGCGCTGGCAGCGGTGCTGATGGTTGAGTACAACTGGCACTTTGTGCCCGCCACGCTGGTGTGCCTGCTGTGCGGCGGGCTCATCGGCGCCATTCAAGGCGGGTTTGTGGCCTTCTCGCGCATCCCCTCGTTCATCGTCACGTTGGCGGGCATGCTGGTGTTCAAGGGCCTGGCGCTGGCGCTGCTGGCGGGTCAGTCGGTGGGGCCGTTCCCCTCGGCGTTCCAGATGCTCAGCTCGGGTTTCATCCCCGACCTGTTCAGCGTGGAGGGGCTGCGCCTGACCTCGCTGCTGCTGGGCGCTGCCGTGGCTGCGGCCCTGGCCGTGGGTGGATTGCGCCAGCGCGCCAACCGCCTGCGCCATGGCGTGCAGACGGAGCCCGCTGGCCTGTTCGTCGCACGCACGGTGGTGTTTGGCGGGTTGCTGGTGTACTTCAGCTACCTGCTCGCTTCGTACAAGGGCCTGCCCAACGTGCTCATCGTGATGGCGCTGCTGATCGTGCTGTTCGACTTTGTCACCAGCCGCACCACCATCGGCCGCCGCATCTATGCCATGGGCGGCAACGAGAAGGCGGCCAAGCTCTCGGGCATCAAGACCGAGCGGCTCACGCTCTATGCCTTCATCAACATGGGCGTGCTGGCGGCCCTGGCCGGGCTGGTGTTTGCGGCGCGCCTCAACACCGCCACGCCCAAGGCGGGCCTGGGTTTTGAGCTGGACGTGATTGCAGCCTGCTTCATCGGCGGCGCCTCTGCCTCGGGCGGCGTGGGCAAGGTGATGGGCGCGGTCATCGGCGCCTTTGTAATGGGCGTGATGAACAACGGCATGTCCATCCTGGGCATCGGCATCGACTACCAGCAGGTCATCAAGGGCGTGGTGCTGCTCGCAGCCGTGCTCGTGGATGTCTACAACAAGAACAAAGCGTGATGACCCCCATGGACGCGTCCACCGCTCACGCCCCTGCTGCCGCGCCTGTGCTGCAGCTCTCGGGCATCCACAAGCAGTTTGCGGGCATCACCGTGCTGCGCGATGTGCAGCTCAACCTCTACCCTGGCGAGATCCATGCGCTGATGGGGCAAAACGGTGCGGGCAAGTCCACGCTGATCAAGGTGCTGACGGGCGTGCTGGAGGCCAGCGGCGGGCAGATGCGGCTGGGCGGGCAAGCCGTGTGGCCCGACTCGCCTCTGGCCGCGCAGCGCCTGGGCATCAGCACGGTGTACCAGGAGGTCAACCTCTGCCCCAACCTCTCGGTGGCCGAGAACATCTTTGCGGGCCGCTACCCGCGCTGCGGTATCGCGCAGGGCTTTCGCATCGACTGGGCCACGCTGCACCAGCGCGCCCGCGATCTGGTGGCGCGCATCGGTCTGCAGATCGACGTGACGCGCCTGCTGTCGGACTACCCCGTGGCCGTGCAGCAGCTGGTGGCGATTGCGCGCGCACTCAGCATCGAGTCGCGCGTGCTGATCCTGGATGAGCCCACCTCCAGCCTGGACGACGACGAGGTGCAAAAGCTCTTCGAGGTGTTGCGCCGCCTGCGCAGCGAAGGCCTGTCCATCGTCTTTGTGACGCACTTCCTGAACCAGGTGTATGCCGTGTCGGACCGCATCACCGTGCTGCGCAACGGCAGCTGGGTGGGCGAGTGGCGCGCGCAAGACCTGGGTCCGCAGGCTTTGATCGCAGCCATGCTGGGGCGCGACTTGGCGGCCGTATCGACCGAGCCAGCGGTGTCGCCCGTGTTTGACACCAGCCAGGCCACGCTGCTGCAAACCGAAGGCCTGGGGCAAGACACGCAACTGCAGCCACTGGACCTGCAGATCCGTGCGGGCGAGGTGGTGGGCCTGGCGGGCTTGCTGGGCTCGGGCCGCACCGAGCTGGCGCGTCTGCTGTTTGGCCTGGAGCAGCCCGACCGGGGCGCGCTGCGCATCGACGGGCAGGTGGTGAAGTTCGCAAACCCCATGGACGCCATCCGCCATGGCCTGGCCCTGTGCCCCGAAGAGCGCAAGACCGACGGCATAGTGGCCGAACTCTCGGTGCGCGAGAACATTGCGTTGGCGCTGCAGGCCCGCATGGGCGTGGGCAAGTTTCTTTCGCGTGCCGAGCAGACGGCGCTGGCCGAACGCTATGTGAAGCTGCTGGGCATCAAGACCGAGAGTGTGGACAAGCCCATCGGCCTGCTCTCGGGCGGCAACCAGCAAAAGGCGATCCTCGCGCGCTGGATGGCCATCGAGCCGCGCCTGTTGATCCTGGACGAACCCACACGCGGCATCGACGTGGCCGCCAAGCAGGAAATCATGGACCAGATCCTGCGCCTGGCCCAGGCGGGCATGGCCGTGCTGTTCATCTCTTCCGAAATGAGCGAGGTGGTGCGCGTGGCGCACCGCATCGTGGTGCTCCGCGACCGCCACAAGGTGGGTGAGCTGCCTGCGGGCAGCAGCGAAGACGCCGTCTACGAACTCATCGCCGCAGAACATGCTTGAACGTTCCCCCTCTCCTTCCCTTTTGGCCTCGCTGCTGCGCCACCGCCTAGCGTGGCCCATCATCACGCTGCTGCTGTTGCTGGCTGTCAATACGGCTTTCAACGCCAGTTTTCTGCGCATCGAATGGCGCGACGGGCACCTGTACGGCAGCCTCATCGACATCCTGAATCGCGCCGCACCGCTGGTGCTGGTGTCGCTGGGCATGACGCTGGTGATTGCCACTCGGGGTATCGACATCTCGGTGGGCGCGACGGTGGCCATTGCAGCGGCCATGGCAGCGTGGCTGATCGGCGGCTCGGTGTCGGGCACCGAGAGCCGGTTTCCACTGCCCGTCGCCATCCTGGGCGCCATCGGCGTGGCACTGCTGTGCGGCTTGTGGAACGGCGTGCTGGTGGCAAAGGTGGGCATGCAGCCCATCATCGCCACGCTGATCCTTATGGTGGCGGGCCGGGGCATTGCCCAGCTCATCACCGACGGGCAGATCATCACCATCTACTACACACCCTACTTCTTCATGGGGGGCGGGTACCTGGCAGGGCTGCCGTTCTCTGTGTTCGTAGTGGCCGCTGTCTTCGTGGTGCTGTACCTCGCCATCACGCGCACAGCGCTGGGCCTGTTCATCCAGGCAGTGGGCATCAACCCCACGGCGGCGCGGGTGGCGGGTGTGCAGGCGGGGCGGCTTATCGTGGCCGCGTACGTTTTCTGCGGCGTCTGCGCAGGCATTGCGGGGCTGCTCATCAGCTCCAACGTGAAGAGTGCGGATGGCAACAACGCGGGGCAGTTGCTGGAGCTGGACGCCATCCTGGCCGTCACACTGGGCGGCACCGCGCTCACCGGTGGCCGCTTCAGCCTGGTGGGCAGCGTGATCGGCGCGCTCATCATCCAGACGCTGACCTACGCCATCTACTCGCTGGGCGTGCCGCCCGAGATCAACCTGGTGGTGAAGGCCGTGGTGGTGTTCATCGTGATGCTGCTGCAGTCGCCCGAGTTTCGGGCGCAAGTGGGCGCCCTGGCACGCCGCCCCGGCGCGGGAGCCCTGCAATGAGCGCCGTACCCAAGACCGCAGGCTTCGGCACCGTGAACCACCCTGCCCCACAGGCCGCCGCCGCGCGCGCGCGGTTCAACCCCAAGTACCTGCCGCTGGCCGCCACCATCTCGCTGTTCGTGGCCATGGCCACGCTGGGCTCGGTGCTGTACACCGGGTTCTTCTCGGCCCAGGTGTTCCTCAACCTGCTTATCGACAACGCCTTCCTCATCATCGTGGCGGTGGGCATGACGTTCGTGATCCTGTCGGGCGGTATCGACCTCTCGGTGGGCTCGGTGGTGGCGCTGACCACCATGGTGCTGGCCGCGCTGGTGGAACACCGGGGCTGGAACCCCATGGTCGCGATCCCGCTGGTGCTGCTGATGGGCACAGCATTTGGCGCGTTCATGGGTTTTCTCATCGAGCGCTTTCGGCTGCAGCCCTTCATCGTCACGCTGGCGGGCATGTTCCTGGCGCGGGGGCTGTGCTACCTCATCAGCATCGACTCGATCAGCATCACGCACGAAGGCTACTCAGAGCTGGCCCAGTGGCGCCTGCCGCTGTGGGAAGGCGCATCGCTGTCGCTGGGTGCGCTCATCGCCATTGCCGTGCTGCTGGTGGCCCTGTTCGTGGCGCACTGCACGCCGTTTGGCCGCAGCGTGTATGCGGTGGGCGGCAGCGAGCACTCGGCTGTGCTCATGGGCCTGCCGGTGCGCCGCACGCTCATTGGCGTCTACACGCTCTCGGGCTTTTGCTCAGCGCTGGCGGGCGTGGTGTTCACGTTCTACATGCTCTCGGGCTACGGCCTGCATGCCACTGGCATGGAGCTGGACGCGATTGCCGCTGTGGTCATTGGCGGCACGCTGCTTACGGGTGGCGTGGGCTATGTGGCGGGCACGCTGTTTGGCGTGCTGATGCTCGGAATCATCCAGACCCTGATTTCCTTCGACGGCACGCTCAGCTCCTGGTGGACGCGCATCGTCGTTGGTGTGCTGCTGTTCGTTTTCTGCCTGCTGCAGCGGCTGCTTTCGCGCCGCTCGGGCAAGGCCCGTTGACTCTTCATTTCTCCTCTTTCTCTCGCACCCCACCATGACCACCCCCAAGCGCAAACTCCGCTCCGCCGAATGGTTCGGCACGGCCGACAAAAACGGCTTCATGTACCGCAGCTGGATGAAGAACCAGGGCATCCCCGACCACGCATTCGACGGCCGCCCCGTGATCGGCATCTGCAACACCTGGTCCGAGCTGACCCCGTGCAACGCCCACTTTCGCAAGATTGCCGAGCATGTAAAACGCGGCATCTACGAGGCGGGCGGCTTCCCGGTGGAGTTCCCGGTGTTCTCCAACGGCGAATCCAACCTGCGCCCCACGGCCATGCTCACGCGCAACCTCGCCAGCATGGACGTGGAAGAAGCCATTCGCGGCAACCCCATCGACGCGGTGGTGCTGCTGGTGGGCTGCGACAAGACCACGCCTGCGCTGCTGATGGGCGCGGCCAGCTGCGATGTGCCCGCCATCGTCGTCACGGGCGGGCCCATGCTCAACGGCAAGCTCGACGGCAAGGACATCGGCTCGGGCACGGCCGTGTGGCGCCTGCACGAGTCACTGAAGGCCGGCGAGATCAACGAACACCAGTTCTTCGCGGCCGAGGCCGGCATGTCCCGCTCCGCCGGCACCTGCAACACCATGGGCACGGCCAGCACCATGGCCTGCATGGCCGAGTCGCTGGGCACTTCGCTGCCACACAACGCAGCCATCCCGGCGGTGGATGCGCGCCGCTATGTGCTGGCCCATATGTCGGGCAAGCGCATTGTGGAGATGGCGCACGAAGGGCTCACGCTCTCCAAAATTCTCACGCGCGAAGCCTTCGAGAACGCTATCCGCACCAACGCCGCCATCGGCGGCTCGACCAACGCTGTCATTCATTTGAAAGCCATCGCGGGCCGCATCGGCGTGCAGCTGGACCTGGAGGACTGGACGCGCATCGGCCGTGGCACGCCCACGCTGGTGGACCTGCAGCCCTCGGGCCGCTTCCTGATGGAAGAGTTCTACTACGCGGGCGGCCTGCCCGCCGTGCTGCGCCGCCTGGGCGAGAACGGCCTGCTGCCCCACCCCAACGCCCTCACCGTCAACGGCAAGAGCCTGTGGGACAACGTGCGCGAAGCGCCCCAATACAACGACGAGGTGATCCGCCCGATCAGCAACCCGCTGATTGCCGACGGCGGCATCTGCATCCTGCGCGGCAACCTGGCGCCGCGTGGCGCGGTGCTCAAGCCCTCCGCCGCCTCGCCCGAACTGCTCAAGCACCGGGGCCGCGCCGTGGTGTTCGAGAACCTGGAGCACTACAAGGAGCGCATCGTCGATGAAAACCTGGACATCGACGCCAGCTGCGTGATGGTGCTCAAGAACTGCGGCCCCAAGGGCTACCCCGGCATGGCCGAGGTGGGCAACATGGGCCTGCCCCCGAAGCTGCTGCGCCAGGGCGTGAAGGACATGGTGCGCATCTCCGACGCCCGCATGAGCGGCACCGCCTACGGCACCGTGGTGCTGCACGTGGCGCCCGAGGCGGCAGCCGGTGGCCCGCTGGCTGCCGTGCGCGATGGCGACTTCATTGAGCTGGACTGCGAGAACGGCCGCCTGCATCTGGACATCAGCGACGAGGAACTAGCAGCACGCCTGGCCGCATTGGCTGGCACGGACAACGGCGGACGCGGCGGCTACCAGCGGCTGTATGTGGACCACGTACTGCAGGCCGACGATGGCTGCGACTTTGACTTCTTGGTCGGCTGCCGGGGGGCCGCTGTGCCCCGCCACTCGCATTGATGCGCACCCTGAGACGCTCGCCGCAGTCAAACGCTACAAATTCCATAGCCACCAGCGCTTATTCAACTAGCGCTAGAGGCATATTCAACTCAAATTCTTGCCCATACCCGCCATGCCTGCCCCCCATTCCCTCCAGAACCCTCGCTACCGAGGCATCTTCCCCGTGGTGCCCACCACCTTCCACGAAGACGGCACGCTCGACCTCGACAGCCAGAAGCGCTGCCTCGACTTCATGATCGATGCGGGTGTGGATGGCGTTTGCATCCTAGCCAACTTCTCCGAGCAGTTCTCGCTATCGGACGCCGAGCGCGAAGTCCTCACCCGCACATCGCTGGAGCATGTGGCAGGCCGTGTGCCCGTCATCGTCACCACCACCCACTACGGCACCCGCGTGTGCGCCGAACGCAGCCGCGCCGCGCAGGACATGGGCGCCGCCATGGTGATGGTCATGCCGCCCTACCACGGTGCCACCTTCCGCGTGCCCGAGGCGCAGATCTACGAGTTCTATGCCCGCGTGTCGGATGCCATCCGCATCCCGATCATGGTGCAGGACGCGCCCGCCAGCGGCACCGTGCTGTCGGCCCCGTTCCTCGCCCGCATGGCGCAGGAGATCGAGCACCTGGCCTACTTCAAGATCGAAGTGCCCGGCGCCGCCAGCAAGCTGCGCGAGCTGATCCGCCTGGGTGGAGACGCCATCGAAGGCCCGTGGGACGGCGAAGAAGCCATCACCCTGCTGGCCGACCTGGATGCGGGCGCCACGGGTGCCATGACGGGCGGCGCCTTCCCCGACGGCATTCGCCCCATCATCGAGGCGCACCGCCAGGGCGACATGGACCAGGCCTTTGCGCTCTACCAGCGCTGGTTGCCCCTCATCAACCACGAAAACCGCCAGGGCGGCATCCTCACAGCCAAGGCACTGATGAAGGAAGGCGGCGTGATCGCCTGCGAGGCAGGCCGCCACCCCTTCCCGGCCATGCACCCCGAAGTGCGGCGCGGCCTGATCGATATCGCGCGGCGGCTTGACCCGCTCGTTCTGCGCTGGGCACGTTAAGCAGGACACCCATGGTGCCTGCACGTTATCTGGTGCCCGCCGAGGCGGGCCTGATTGCCCTGGACTGGGGCACCAGCGCATTGCGCGCCTTCCGCATGGGCGCACATGGCGAGGTGCTGGAGACCCGGCACCGCCCCTGGGGCATCATGAACCTGCCCCCCGCCACTGCAAGCGTGGCAGACGGCGAACCCAGCGCCGCGTTTGAACGCGCACTGCAAGACACTTGCGGCGACTGGCTGGCCGCCACACCCGGCCTGCCCCTGCTGGCCTGCGGCATGGTAGGCAGCGCCCAAGGCTGGCGCGAGGCCAAGTACCTGCCGACGCCCACCTCGCTCGATGCACTGGCGCGGGGCCTGACACTGGTGGAGCGGCGCAACGGCCCGCCGCTGCACATCGCGCCGGGCCTGTTGCAGCAGGGTGCACTGCCCAACGTGATGCGCGGCGAAGAAACCCAGGTGCTGGGCGTGCTGGCAGGCCTTGCACTGCCTGCGGATGCGCCCGTGCTCATCGGCCTGCCCGGCACGCACAGCAAATGGGTGCTGGCACGCCGGGGCCGCATTGAGCAGTTTCACACCTTCATGACCGGCGAGGTGTTTGCCGCACTGCGCGGCCACACGATTCTGGGCAAGACCATGCAGGCTGCAGCGGCCCCCGACGACGGCGCCTTTGCGCGCGGGCTGGAGGTTGCGCGGGGCAGCGATGCCGCGCTGGGACTGCTCTCGCACATCTTCAGCACCCGCACGCTGGGGCTGACCGGCGCGCTGGCGCCTACCGCGCAAGCGGACTACCTCTCGGGCCTGCTGATCGGGCACGAGGTGGCGAGCCTGAGCCGCGCACAGGATCAAACCCCAACAACACCACCAACGCTGGTGCTGTGCGGCGAGCCCGACCTGTGCCGCCGCTACGCCGTCGCGCTGCAGACCCATGGCTTTGCCGCCCCCACCATCGCCACGCAGGCCACGGCCACCGGGCTGTGGCAGATCGCGCTGGCGGCAGGGCTGGTCGTTGCGCCAGCGCCCTCCCCCTCACACCCCTTCACCGCCGGGAGTCTGGCTGCATGAACCCCATCGACAAAGCCCTGTTCCACATCCTGCAGCGCTGCGGGCTCATCGCCATCCTGCGCGGCGTGCAGCCGCACGAGGTGGTGGCCATCGGCCACGCGCTGTACGACGCGGGGTTTCGCATCATCGAAGTGCCGCTCAACTCGCCCGAGCCGCTGGCCAGCATCCGCGCGCTGCGCGATGCACTGCCAGCCGACTGCCTGGTGGGCGCAGGCACCGTGCTCTCCATCGATGCCGTTGCCGATGTGGCCGCAGCCGGCGGGCAGATCATCGTCATGCCCCACAGCAACCCCGACGTGATCCGCGCCGCACGCGCCGCCGGCATGGCCTGCGCGCCCGGCGTGGCCACGCTGACCGAAGCCTATGCCGCGCTGGCAGCGGGCGCCAACATGCTCAAGCTGTTCCCGGCCGAGGCGCTGCCGCCCCATGTGCTCAAGGCCTGGCGCGCCGTCATCACGCCGCCCATGGCGCTGGTGCCCGTGGGCGGCATCGTGCCCGAGAGCATTGCCCCCTATGCGGCAGCAGGCGCCAGCGGCTTTGGCCTGGGCTCGGCCCTGTACCGGCCCGGCGACCAGGCCGCCGAGGTGGCGCACAAAGCCGCAGCGTTTGCGCGGGCGTGGCAGGCGTCGTTTGGAACCGCGCCCGCCACGGCCTGACCCGCGCCTACTCGCTCCAGACAACCCAGCATTTCTGAACCGACTGCCCATCCCCCATGAAGATCACCCGACTCACCACGTTCATCGTCCCGCCACGCTGGTGCTTCCTCAAAATCGAAACCGACGAAGGCATCACCGGCTGGGGCGAGCCCGTGCTGGAGGGCCGCGCGCACACCGTGGCCGCTGCGGTCGATGAACTGGCCGACTACCTCGTTGGCAAAGACCCACGCCACATCGAAGACCATTGGACCGTGCTGTACCGGGGTGGCTTTTACCGGGGCGGCGGGGTGCACATGAGCGCGCTGGCCGGCATCGACCAGGCGCTGTGGGACATCAAGGGCAAGGCGCTGGGCGTGCCCGTGTCCGAGCTGCTGGGTGGCAATGTGCGCAGCCATATCAAGGTCTACAGCTGGATCGGCGGTGACCGCCCCAGCGAGACGGCCGCCGCTGCCCAGGCCGCCGTGGCGCGCGGCTTCACGGCCGTGAAGATGAACGGCACCGAAGAAATGCAGTACGTGGACAGCTACGACAAGGTGAAACGCTGCCTGCAGAACGTCGCCGCCGTGCGCGAGGCCGTGGGGCCGAATGTGGGCATTGGCGTGGACTTTCACGGCCGCGTGCACCGGCCCATGGCCAAGGTGCTGGTCAAGGAGCTGGAGCCCTACAAGCTCATGTTCATCGAAGAGCCCGTGCTGAGCGAACACGAAGAGGCACTGAAAGAAATTGCCCGCATCTCCTCCACCCCCATCGCCCTGGGCGAGCGCCTGTACTCGCGCTGGGACTTCAAGCGCGTGCTGCAAGGCGGCTATGCCGACATCATCCAGCCCGACCCGTCGCACGCAGGCGGCATCACCGAGACCCGCAAGATCGCCAGCATGGCCGAGGCCTACGACGTGGCCCTGGCCCTGCACTGCCCGCTGGGCCCCATTGCCCTGGCCTCCAACCTGCAGCTGGACGCGGTTTGCTACAACGCCTTCATCCAGGAGCAAAGCTTGGGCATCCACTACAACCAGGCCAACGACCTGATGGACTATGTGTCCAACCCCGGGGTGTTTGCGTACCAGGACGGCATGGTCGCCATCCCCACCGGGCCGGGGTTGGGGATTGACGTGAATGAGGACTATGTGCGCGAGCGGGCGCAGGAGGGACACCGGTGGAGGAATCCGGTGTGGCGGCATCGGGATGGGAGTTTTGCGGAGTGGTGAGGGGGTTGGGCGCCTTGTTATTGATACGGCGCGGTTTACTCCAGAGTATCGATGGCGCTGTACCTCAGCTTGCCCAGGGCTTCGGCAGCCTCGGCTCGAACGGGGCTCATGAATGGACCGCGCCAGATCAATAGGCTAGGAGCAGTCGCCCAGTTTCATCTTTCGAACGCTTGCTGGTACGGGGATGACTCATTCCAGCTCAGAGAAAATCAGAGCGGCTTGGGCAAATCACAGGCTGCAAAAAGCGCCACACGAGCTTCGTCAAGCACCTCGACAAGCTCGTCTGAAACAAACTGTCTGCTTCCGATTTCAAGCAAACCTTCGCCTTGCAACACATGTGCCAGCCGGTAAGCCCGCTCTAACAAGGCAGCAGCCTCAAGCAACTCCTTTTGTCCGCTCATGCTGTGTCAGTGTGCCTGGATCAGGTTGGCTGCACCCAATCCGAGGAACACCATAAAAAGTGCCTTCTGGAAGACGGGACCGACAAGGCGGCTACGTAGCAGCTCACCAAGCTTGAGCCCGCTCAATGCGCCGATCAATGCTCCACCGACTGCAATAGCAACAGACGACGAGATCAACCCCAAAGGGGCGGACATCTGCACTTTCACGGCGAGCGACAGAGTGGCCACGGTGAATGAAAGGCCCAGCGCTTGAACCATCTCGTCCTTGCCCAGCCGCAGCGTCTGCAAGTAGGGAACCCAGGGCAATACGAAGACGGCCGTGAGTGCCGTCACGAACCCAGTGGCCGCGCCTGTCGGCAGGCTGAGCCATTTGCTGGTGAGTGAAAGATCGGGCAGCTGAGGTCGCCACAAGCCCCAAATGCCATAGGCCATGAGAATCCCACCCAGCCAGCCCTTGGTCGTTTGTACGGAAACGGCGTCCCCCAGACCGGGCGCGCTCAGAGTCACGATCGCGATTGCCAGCCAACCAGGCCACAGCCGGGATACCAGTGAGCGCAGGTGAGGGCCACGGCATTGCGCGATATTGGTTGCCAGCGAGGGTATGACCAACAGTGCGGCCGCTTGCACAGGAGGCATCCACAGCCCGAGCAAGCTCACGGCCACTGTAGGTAGTCCCATGCCGGTGACGCCCTTCACACCACCGGCCAGAACGAAAACAACGACCACCATCAAGAGCTGCAAAATGTCCATGCCCTATGGTGTGTGCATGGCCCAAGTGCTGTCCATCGGATTGCAGTGAACAGATCCTTCGCGTATTCCGTAGGATGGCGGTCATGAGTACCCCTAAGCGCCGCACCACGGATTACCGCGTTGATCCGTTTGACCTGCACCTCTTTGCCGCCGTGATGGAGCATGGAACCATCACTGCCGCTGCTTCGTCAGTGAATCTGTCGTTGGCTGCGGCCAGCGCTCGCCTCAAGGGTCTTGAAGACGCGACCGGTTCGCGGTTGTTGGAGCGGTCCAAGTCGGGCGCAATACCCACCGATGCGGGACGCGCTCTGCTGCGCCATGCCAACCGCGTGCTGGCTGAGCTCGAATCGCTGCATGTAGAGATGGCGAGCTTTGGTCATGGATTGCGCGGGACCGTTCGGCTACTGTGCAACACAGCCGCCATGTCCGAGAGCCTTCCGAGCGCGATAGGCCAATTCTTGGTGAAGACCCCTGATCTTGATGTGGACGTGCAAGAGCTTTCGAGCGAGGCGGTCGTAGAGGCATTGCGCCGTGGCACCGCCGACCTGGGCATCGTCGCCGATTACGTGGACACCTCTGGGCTGCTTGTGCAGCCATGGGTCGATGACCGTCTGGTGGCACTCTTGCCAAAGCGCTGGTCTTTGGGCCGCCGCCGTTCCGTGGCGTATGGCGAATTGCTAGAGCATCCCTTTGTAGGTTTGGCCCGGGAGAGTGGACTAAGCCGCTTTCTGGCAGCCCAGGCCAGTCGCAGTGGCCGGGTCCCGCGCCATCGGGTGCGTCTGGGCGGATTTGACGCTGTCGCGCAATTGGTAGCCGAAGGCGTGGGAGTGGCGGTCATGTCCGAAAGCGCGGCTGGGCGCTTTGCCAAGTCCGGCACCCAGATCCTAGGACTATCTGATGCTTGGTCTCGGAGAAAGCTGCTCATTTGCATGACCCCGGCAGGCAGCGAACTACCCAGCGTGAGCGCACTGGCCAATGCGCTGCTGACAGCGCGACCGCAGGCCGGGAGCCGGTGAGCAGAGGACGTTGGCAGGGTATGGGATAAGGATTGCTGTTGCCCGGTAGCCTGCTATCAGCGTCAGAAAACTGACCGGCTGCAAACCCTGCGCTGCAGCCTCTCGCAACCGCTTCCAATTTTCCTGCGGCATAGACGGCCACGCGACAACAACTTCCGGTTGTTAGCCCAATGGCGGGCAGGAGCGTCCTCATTCAGGCCCCTGGTGACTCATTGCTTCTCCCTCGGAATGTCACCGCGGGGATGCTCACATTTCAATAGCTGCTAGCACCCACCCATATTGCGCTAGGTGCCGATCACACCCCAACTCCTCTGCAACCCTGTTCTACCCTTGTTCAAAAAACAGTCCCTCCCAGACACTGTGATTAAAATCAGTATCCTACCAGCCCACCCACTCCTCCATGACGGTGCTGCCCTCCCCCAACTCGGACTCCCCGCCCTCCATCACCCGCTTTCACCGCACGCGCCTGATGCAGATCTGGCGCTCGGCAGGCTGGCCGTGCAAGGATGGTCTGGAGATCGACCTGCTGGCTGCGGGCCTCATCAGTCTGCACATTGCGGCCGATGGTTACGAAACCCTGCGCCTCACCGACGAAGGCATCCGCACGCTGGCGCAGGCCCGCCAGCGTGGCGTGCGGGCGCTGAGCCTGCACGACCGGCTGGGGCAGAAGTTTGCAGCGCAGTTGCTGGCTTCGGGCCGCATCGTGTGGACCGAACTGTCACTGCGCGCGGTGATCGACACCGTGCCGATGGGGGATGTGGTGCCACCTGCGGCCACGGCCGATGCGCCCGCCAACACTGCGCCCGCCATGGCGCCGCTGTGGGCCGAAGATGACCACGCCCCGGCTGCCCGCGCCGCTGCCAATGTGTGGCGCATGGCCCGGCCCGATCTGTTCTCGGTGCGCAATACCTCGGTGCCCGCCTACCTGCAGCCCATGGTGCACGAGGTGAAGGCGAGCCGGGCCGACCTGCTGTCGGACCTGCGGCACGACGCCAAGCGGCAGGCCTATCAGTGGCTGTGCGAGGAGTGCTACTACGTCTTCCCGGCGGGCATTGCCGAGCCCGAAGAGATCCCTGAGCACTTCGGCATCTGGGTGCTGCATGGCAGTGTGGAGGACGGGCGCTTTGAGCTGCTGCGCCCCGCGCGGCACAACCGCTGCACGCTGCCCTTTGCGGTGTGGATGGCGCTGTGCAAGGCCACGCCGCTGCGCAGCGATGACGACATGGCTCAGACCCATTTGGGCGAGCCAGCCCCGCCTGCCACCGACTCCACTACCACCCCGCCATGACCTATACCGTGGCGGTGCGCGAGCTGTGCGAGTTCACCGCCAAGCAGGGCGACCTGGACCTGCGCTTCACGCCTGCGCCCACCGCGCTGGAAGGTATGGCAGGCCATGCAGTGGCGGCAGCGCGCCGGGGTGCAGGCTATCGCGCCGAGGTGGCACTGAGCGGCGGTTACCAAAGCCTGCGCGTGCGCGGCCGGGCCGATGGCTACGACCCCGCGCAGCAGCGCATCGACGAGGTCAAGACCTTCAAAGGGCGGCTGGACCGCCAACCCGCATCGCACCGCCACCTGCACTGGGCGCAGGCCAAGGTGTATGGCTGGCTGCTGTGCGAGCAGGAGCAGCTAGCGCACATCGACGTGGCGCTGGTGTATCTGGACGTGGGCACGCAACAAGAGACGGTGTTCACCGAACACTGCAGCGCCGACGACCTGCGCCAGCACTTCGAGGCGCAGTGCCAGCGCTTCATTGCATGGGCCGAACAGCAGGTGGCCCACCGCGCGGCACGCGATGCGGCACTGGCCACCTTGGCGTTTCCCTTTGGCGACTTTCGCACCGGCCAGCGCCCGCTGGCCGAAGCCGTGTACAAGGCGGCAGTGGCGGGCCGCTGCCTGCTGGCCCAGGCGCCCACGGGCATTGGCAAGACCATGGGCACGCTGTTTCCATTGCTCAAGGCTGCGCCTGCGCAGCACATCGACAAGGTGTTCTTTCTGGCCGCCAAAACCTCGGGGCGGCAGATGGCGCTGGATGCGCTGGCGCGCCTGTCCGACAGCGCACCCGCACTGCCGCTGCGTGTGCTGGAGCTGGTGGCGCGCGATAAGGCGTGCGAACACCCAGACAAGGCCTGCCACGGCGAATCCTGCCCGCTGGCCCGGGGCTTTTACGACCGGCTGCCTGCTGCACGCGCCGCTGCGGTGGCCACCACCATCGAAGGAAAAACCGTCACCGCTTTGCAACAAGCCCGCGTGCGTGAGGTAGCCCTGCAGCACGATGTCTGCCCCTACTACCTGAGCCAGGAGCTGGCCCGCTGGGCCGATGTGGTGGTGGGCGACTACAACTACTACTTTGACCAGGGCGGCCTGCTGCACGGCCTGGGCCAGGCCAACCAGTGGCGCACGGCGCTGCTGGTGGACGAGGCGCACAACCTGGTGGAGCGCGGCCGCAAGATGTTCACGGCCGAGCTGCACCCCGCCGCCTTGGCCCAGGCCCGCAGCAGCCACACCGCTGCGCAGCATGCGCCGGTGAAGAAGGCGCTGGACAAGGTGCGCCGCGCCTGGGTGGCGCTGGACAAGGCGCACCCGGTGCCTTACACGGTGCTCGAAACCTTCCCCGACAAGCTGCTGGCCGCGCTGCAGCAGTGCACCACTACGCTCACCGAACACTTCACCGACCACCCCACGGAGCCAGACGGCGCGCTGCAGACCTTCTATTTCGACGCCCTGCACCTGCAGCGCATGGCCGACCTGCTCGATGCACATTCGATGGTGGACATCACCCAGGCTTCTGCCGCGCACCACCAGCGGTCCTCCAAACCCGGCGATTCCGTGGTTTGCATCCGCAACGTGGTGCCCGCGCCCTTCTTGCAACCCCGCCTCGCAGCGGCACACACCAGCACCTTGTTCTCGGCCACGCTGCAGCCCGCGCGCTACTACGCCGACCTGCTGGGCCTGCCTGAGGACCATGTGTGGGTGGATGTGGAATCGCCCTTTGCGGCACACCAGCTGCAGGTGCAGGTGGCGCGCCACATCTCCACGCGCTACCCGCACCGCGCTGCGTCGCTTGCACCGATTGCGGCGCTGATGGCGCAGCAATTTCGCGAGCGGCCCGGCAACTACCTGGCGTTTTTCAGCAGCTATGACTACCTGCAGCAAGCCGCCGTGCTGTTTGCGCAGCAGCACCCCGATGTGCCGCACTGGTGCCAGTCGCGCCGCATGCTCGAAGGCGAGCAGCGCGATTTTCTGGCCCGCTTTACCACCACCAGCCAGGGCATTGCCTTTGCCGTGCTGGGCGGCGCGTTTGCCGAGGGCATCGACCTGCCGGGCCAGCGGCTGATTGGCGCGTTCGTTGCCACGCTCGGCCTGCCGCAGGTCAACCCTGTCAACGAGCAGATCCGCGAGCGCATGCAGGCGCTGTTTGGCGCGGGCTATGACTACACCTACCTCTACCCCGGTCTGCAAAAGGTGGTGCAGGCCGCTGGCCGCGTGATCCGTACGCCCAGCGACGAAGGCGTGGTGCACCTGATGGACGAGCGCTTTGCCCAGGCCCAGGTGCGTAGCCTGCTGCCCGCGTGGTGGCAAACGCGCTAAGGTACGAGGCACGGCCACCTTTCCACCGCCAACCGCCCATGCTGACAGACGACGAGCGCACCGCCTTCCTGCAATCCATCGCCCGCGTGCGGCAGCGGGCGGCGCAGGCGCTGCGGCAAGCCCAGGGCGCGGAGGGCGCGGAGGGCGCGGAGGGCGCCGATGGCGCCGTGGCCTTCATCGCGCAACTGCACCGAGGCCTGGACACCGTGGCCGAGCAGGCCCGCGCCACCGGTCCCCAGCCCGCCTGCCAGGCCGGTTGCGCCCACTGCTGCCACCTGCGGGTTGAGGCCACCGAGCCCGAGGTCTTCCACATCGCCCAGTACCTGCGTGCCCAGCCCGCTGAGGCATTGGCCGATGCCCTCAGCGCTCTGCAGCGGCATGCGGCCACCGTCGCGCTCAACCCCACCAACCCTGCACGCCAGGCCTGCAGCTTTCTCGTGGATGAGCGCTGCAGCATCTACCCCGTGCGCCCCGCCGCCTGCCGCAAGGCGCACTCGTTGTCAGCCCAACACTGCGCAGAACAATCCGCCACCATCCCGCAAAACCTGCGCCTGCTGGTCGATGCCGAGGCCCTGATGGCAGGCACCGCCCTGGCCTACCGCGACCAGCCCCTGCCCGCCAGCGCCCACGAGCTGAACGCCGCCGTGCTGGCCGCCCTGAAAGACCCCACCGCCCAGGCGCGCTGGTACCAGGGCGATGCAGCCGCTTTGATGCCGAAGGACGCGCAGAATTGATTGGCGAATTGACTTCCATCAAGCCCCACCCTGCGCAGCGGCACACAATGCCCCACCGTCGACAGAGGAGGCTGGGAGCTTTCCCCCTTCACATCGCGTGCCCTCCACACCACCGCCCCATCGCCTTGATGAACATGCCATCGCCCCTGCTGCGCTCTGCTCTCCTTCTAATGGCCGCTACGCTGACCCTGCCCCTGCTGGGGTGCAAAAAGCCCGAAGCCAGCGGCCCCGCGCAGACAGGTTTTGACGCGCTGGCAGCAGCGTGCACCCAAGCCCTTGCTGCGCGCGAGCCCCATGTGCGCCCCGGAGGCAGCGGCGAATGGATCAAGACCGGATACAGCCCCGCCCTGGTACAGCCCGAGGTCACCCGCACCGAATCAGCCGTGACCCCCTACGTGGGCAAGATCGTCATCAAAGACAACGAGGCCCAGGCCACCGCCACCACCGAAGCCGCCGCCCAGGCCATCACGCTGACCCCGGCGCACTTGCTCTCCAACCGCACCCACACCTTCATCTACAGCTTTGACGGCAAACAATGGCGCTGGCAGAACGGCCAGCGGCTGACCAAGATACCGGGGCAAAACGACCGGCTGGACGCCCTGACGCTGGCGGATGTGGATGCGGCGGGGCCGAAGGGGCTTGCGGGGTGTTTGCCGCGTTGAGCCGCTAAAACGCTCTCTTTTTGATAGCTTTTTCCGCTTGATTGCCTAGCGCTGCAGGCCTTTTTTTGATGAAATTTTGCATCGACACACACCAGAGCCGCCGCCAGCAATCTGGCGTCACACACAAGCCCTGGTGGGTAGTCGCGCGGCCCAGAAAGCTGTCAGATCATTCAAGATCTGCGTCCATGCGGGTAATCAAACCCTTGGCATCCACGGTGATATCGAGCGTGCCAATCTCTTGGCCGAAATCCCCCGTGAAATCGACCCTCACCACCGCCCGCCGGCGACCAAGCCGCTTCATCGAAAGGAACCGGGTCACCGTGTGATAGCCAACGAAATACTGTTCGATGTAACGGCGTATTCCGGGATGGCCATCAAAGCGGTGGCCGGTGGATGGGTCGTCGATCACCGCATCGTGCACGAACAGGCTTAACGCGCGCTCCACATCAAAAGCGTTGGTGGCCGTGATCAAGACATCGGCCACCTGGCGAAGGTGTTCATGGGTTGGGCCCATCGCACCACGGCCCCTGTTTTCCATGCTGTCCATACCGGCTGACGAACTGGCGCTTTCAGCACGAAGTTTGCTCATGCCAGCACGCTCACCACCACCTTGCCACGGGCGCAGCCATCGGCTAGCAGGGCATGTGCCTTGTCTGCCGTGTCGAGCGTGAATGTGGTGGGATCGAGCAAGGGCTTCAACTGTCCGGCTTCCGCAAGCGCGGTGGCCTGTTCCATGATCTCGCCATGATGCTCGCGGAACTGCCCCGTGAGGATGGGCAGCAGCGTGAACACCCCCGAGAAGGTGGCACCCCGGAACGACAGGGGCGCCAGCTTGTGGGTGCCCCAGCCTAAAGAGGTCACCACATGGCCGGAGTAACGGCGAACGGCCAGGAAGGACGCGTCCAGCACGGGGCCCCCGACCGTGTCGTACACGATGTCGAAGCCCTTGCCCTCCGTAAACGCGTTGACATACGCCTCTACCGAGGTCGTTTCGTAGTCAATCGGCGTGGCGCCGATGGACCGAATGTAAGCGGCCTGCGCCGCCGTACCCGTGGCAAACACATCGGCACCACGCGCGCGGGCCAGCTGCACCGCCACATGGCCCACACCCCCGGCGCCGCCGTGCACCAGCACCTTGTGTCCACTGCCCACCTTGGCGCGGTCCACCAAGCCCTCCCAGGCGGTGATGAAAATCAGCGGCAGGGCTGCTGCCTCGCGCATCGTCACATTGGCGGGCTTGCGTGCAATCAGTCTGGCATCGACGGCGGCATACTGCGCCAAGCTACCTTGCAAACCGCCAATGCCGCCCGTGAAGCCGTACACCTCGTCACCCACTTGGAAGCGTGAAACGCCATGCCCAACCTCCTCGACCACTCCGGCAAGGTCCATACCCAGAATGGCAGGAAGAGGTTGCTGGGCATGCTCGGCCGCGCCCGCATGGATCTTGGTGTCCAGCGGGTTCACGCCGCTGGCATGGATACGCACCAGCACTTGGCCCGCATCGGGCTGCGGCCGGGGCAACCAGGTGGGGGTCAGTGCACCATGATGGGATGCGAGTACCAGCGCCTGCATGGTGGGGGTGGAGGTGGGAGAGGTTGACATGGTGTTTACCTTCTTTGCAATGAACAGTGCCACCAGTGTCTGCCGTTCGCTTTTGAATGAAAATCCACAAGATTGAAACTCGTTCATTCACTTTTGCATGATGCAGCCGATGAATTGGGATGACGTGCAGGTGTTCTTGGCCATTGCCCGGCAGGGCACGCTGGGTGCGGCAGGCCGCGCGCTTAAACAAAGCCAGCCCACCATGGGCCGGAGGTTGAAGGCGTTGGAGCTTTCTCTGGGCCACACCCTGTTCCAGCGAACCTCCGAGGGCTTCGTGTTGACCGACGAGGGGGCCGCCGTGCTGAGCCATGCCGAGGGTATGGAGGCGCAGGCACTGTCGTTCTCCAGGCAACTGGATGGCGCAGATCAACAGCTGGAAGGCAGCCTGCGGTTATCGACCTCCGACTGGTTTGGTCTGCACGTGCTGGCGCCCCTTTGCGCAGCGTTTACCAACCACCACCCTCGGGTCACCATCGAACTCCTGACCGATGCGCGCCTGTTCAGCCTGGCACGCCGCGAGGCAGACCTGGTGGCACGGATTGTTCCTTTTGACGAACCCGACGTCATACAGCGGCGGCTGATGCATGTGCCCTACGCGCTGTACACCCAGAGCGGCGCAGATGTACACCAAGACGGGACCGACGTTCGCCTCATCACGATGGACCTGGGCTTCAGCGAAATGCCGGACGCAGCTTGGCTGCGCGAGGCCTTTCCCTCTGCGCGCATCACGTTTCGCAGCAACAACCGGCACGTGCAGGCGGTGGCCTGTGCATCGGGCGCGGGCCTGGCCGTGTTGCCGTGCCCGTTGGGTGATTCACACCCCGGCTTGCAAAGGCTGGAAGGCGCCAAGGCTCCGCCAGGGCGCGACGTTTGGCTGGGTTATCACCGGGATTTGCGCAGGCTGCCACGGCTGCGTGCTCTGGTGGATTTGTTCATGGAGCGGCTCAACCCCAGCCGCCCCGATGAGACGGAAAACCGTTGATGCAGAAGCGCCACGCCAAAATACCCGGAATGTGACGCAGCCCGTGCAAGGGCTGCGCTGCCTCGTTCAGCGCACCAGTGCCGCTTTGGCCGCGTCAGGGCCACCGTTATGGCGCTTTGCCAGCGCAATCAGGACGTGGATACCGACCGCCAGTGCCACCAGCAGCACGGCACCCAGGCCCCACAGCACCCAGGCCAGGAAGGTGACGCCCCCTGCAAGAGCAGGCACGGCCTCCAGCACAGCTTGCACCATGGGACCCACAGATGATACGAAGGCCTCCCACTGGCCCATCAACTCTGGGGGCATCCAGGCCTTGAGCCAGCCTGGCACCAGGATGGTGTTTGCCACCGCGCTGCCGCCAGTCAATGCGCCCGCGCTGGACACCGCCCAGACCGTGACCGCATGCATTCCCCAGCATGCCAGAGACCACAGGGCCAGCAGCGCCAATGAAAGAAACCAGTTGAGTGCGTAGAACATGTGAAAGCTTCCTCTATTTTCAAATTGGCAAGCGGCGAGTATGGGCAAACCTGCGCGGCATAGACACCAGCCCCAGCCGCACCTAGCATTCGGTTTTCTCGAACCTGAGCCCGCCCATGCTGAACTACCGCCACCTGTACTACTTCTGGATGGTTGCCAAGGAAGGTGGCTTTGCCCGTGCGGCAGACCGGCTGAACATGGCTGTGCAAACCATCAGCGCACAGGTGCGCGATCTGGAAAAAGCGCTGGGCCACCAGCTTCTCAAGCCTTCGGGGCGCGGTGTGGCGCTGACCGAAGCCGGGCAAGCCGCATTCACACGGGCTGAAGAGATTTTTCAACTGGGCCAGCACATCGAAGAAGAGGTGCGCGAAGCCGCAACCGCCCGTGTGGCGCGGTTGTCGGTGGGTCTGTCTGACGGCATCTCCAAACTGGCGGCGCATGCACTGCTGGAGCCCGTTCTGGCCACGCCCCATTTACGGCTGGTGTGCCACGAGGGCGAGTCCGACGAGTTGCTATCCGAGCTGGCACTGCACCAGCTGGACGTGGTTTTGGCCGGGCAAGCCGCGCCGCGCAACCCCCACCAGCGCTTGACAAGTCAACGCATTGCCCGCTCGGCCCTGCAGTGGTATGGCCCGGCGTCGCTGGTAAAAAAGCAGGTGCGTGACCGGTTTCCCCAGTCGTTGCAAGACTTTCCCGTGCTGCTGCCTACGCACCATGCACCACTACGGGCCACTCTGGATGCCTGGTTTCAGGACGTTGGAGTGCAACCACGTGTGGTGGGTGAGTTTGAAGACAGCGCCTTGTTGGCCGTGTTTGCGGCCCGGGGGCTTGGGGTGTTTCCGGTCAGCCGTCTGGGTGCGCAAGATGTGGGGCTGGTGCGTGGGCTGCGCCTGCTGGGTGAATGCCCCCAGCTTTTTGAGGAGGTCCACGCTATCTGGTCGCGCCGGGGGCAGCACCACCCGCTGGTGCGGCAGTTGGTGGATGCTTCCGCAGGGCTGGGTACAGCCTAGCGGGCTTCCCACACAACTACCATCCCCCTTGTTTATGGTTGCACTTGCAGTTACAGCTGCATCAGGCAGCCTGCGCCAGCTCGTAGTGGCCGATCCCGGAGGGCATGAAGCCCATTTGCCAATACTGGCCTGCTGCATTCATCAGCCACCACTCACTCGGCGCCAGGTGACTGTCTGCCATGGCTGCGGTGTACGCGAACTCCAGGGTCTTGCGCCGCAGCTCAGGGTCTGTCACTTCAGCGAACAGCAAGGTCAGCGTGGGGCCATCAATGCTGGCGGTCAAAACCCGCTGTTCATGCATGCCCATCCACAGGTCTTCGCACAGGCCATGCAACACCTTGCCAAAGCCGCCTTGCGGCAGACTCAGTTCCTGCTCCATATAAAGGCCATGCAAGGCATCCAGCTCGGACCGGCTCACATGGCCATCCGATATCAACAGCAAGGCGACGATTCGGGCCACAGCTTCGGGGCTATTGCGGGGATAGCTACGCATCTCTGATCTCCTTGAAATGGGGTAAGTGCAATGACAAAGGTGACAAGCAAGCAATGATTGACCCAGCGCGCCCTAGCGGCGATAGCGTGAACACGGCTGCCAGCCGTCGCGGTACTGGGCTTGCACCCGCAGCGGCACCTTGACCGGAACGCGCCGCATCACAGGTGCCCGAGCCACGGCGACACGGGAGAGCCAGCGCACAAGGCGATGACGCAGGGATGCAATAAGTGAAGAGATTCCAGACCAGGGTTTCACGGACGGCTCCTTTGAGGCGGAAAGTTGCGAACAGGAAGAAGCCTTGAATGTGTGGCCCCCGCCCGCTGACAAGAAGCAGGTTTTCTCTGATGTAGACATCCAAAAAGTCGAAGTGACTCATCCGCAGCGAAATCGCCGCCAATGCACAGGATTTTCAGAAATGCAACGAAGAAATTTCCTGCTGGTTTACCGCCAAGCTGCGGGCTACGGTGTCGCCCTCAACTCAGGAGATCGCAAATGCAGATTCTTTTCAGAACACGCCACCCCGAAGCAGCACTTATGCGCGATGCCGTGGAGCGTCGCGTGCGTTTCGCCTTTCGGCGGCTGAACGCCCTGGTGCCGCGTGCAGAGATCAAGCTGGAGGACATCAACGGCCCCCGGGGCGGCCCTGACAAGCGCTGCCAGATAGCCCTGCGCACCGACGGTGCAGGCGCTGTGGTCGTGTCTTCTGTAGCCAAGGACTGGCGCTGCGCGCTGGACGAAGCCCTGGCAAGCGCCGCCCGTCACCTTCTGCGTACCTGGCGCCGCAGCACAGCGCAGCGCAAACAGCTCCGCCGCGACGGGAGGGCAAGCTCTGAACCCCACGGCACCGGCGAATACCCTGCATAGGGGCCCAAGCGCAGCCGCTCAACCCTCCAACCGCTGCACAGGGTCCGTTCCCCTAGCAAGCGATGGCAAGGTCACTCGCATCAACTGTCATGTTGGGTGACATGCCCCATAGCCCGGGCGACGTACTCCTCCTTCTCGCCCACCGGGGCAAAGTAGTGGATGACTTCGCGGGCAGCCTCGGGCCCTTCCAGCCGTGCAATCAGCCAGGCAGCCAGGTACTGCGCCGACAGGCAACCGCCCGCCGTGGCCACATTGCCCCGAGCCACAAAGGGCTGGTTCAGCACAGTGATGCCAGCCTCCTGGACCCAGGGTTTCGTGGTCAGGTCGGTGCAGGCCGGCACGCCGTCGAGCAGCCCCAACTTGGCCAGGATCAAAGCCCCCGAACACTGGGCGCCCAGCAACTGGCGCGCCGGATCGAAGTCGAGCTCCGCCATCAGGGCGGCGTCCTGCACCACCTCACGCGTCTTCACGCCGCTGCCCACCAGCACGGCATCGGCTGACCGCGCATAGGGCAGCAGCGACTGGGCCTGCACCGTCACGCCGTTCATGGAACGCACCTGGTCTGTAGGGCAGCACAGCGACACCTCCCACCCCGGTTTCTTCACCCGGTTGAGCAGGCCCAGGGCAATCAGGGAGTCGAGTTCGTTGAAACCGTCGAAGGTCAGGATGGCGATGCGCATGGCGGTGGAGACCTGTTCTGTAGCGGAAAGGAGAGTGAATGAGGCACGGAATGTGCGAAGCGCATCCTATCGACGGTATTCAATACAATCAAAAAATTGTCATAGATACGTTTCAACGCAGGGGCACAACGCCATGGGCCAGGTTCGGTACAAGCAAGTGGTGGACGCACTGGCGTCGGACATCCGCGCGGGGCAGCTGCGGCCGGGCACACGCCTGCCCACCCACCGCGCACTGGCCCAGCGGCATGGACTGGCGCTGGCCACGGCCAGCCGCGTGTATGCCGAGCTGGAGGCCATCGGCCTGGTGGTGGGCGAAACCGGGCGCGGCACCTTTGTGCGCGACCCCGCCTCCCCGCGCGGTGCCGACGCCGACCTCACCACGCCCGCGCCCAGCGCCGCAGACCTCTCGTTTAACAACCCCAGCGTGCCGGGTCAGGCAGACCTGCTGCGGGATGCCCTGCGCAAGCTGGCCGCCTCCGGCGACCTGGAATCGCTGCTGCACTACCACCCCTACGGCGGCCGGCCGCATGAGCGGGCTATCGTGGCCAGGCACCTGAAGACGCGCCAGCTGCAAGTGACGGGCGAGCAGGTGCTCATCGTCAACGGCGCGCAGCATGGCATGGCTGTGGCGGCCATGGGCCTGCTCAACCCCGGCGACGTGGTGGCGGTAGACGCCCTCACCTACCCCGGCTTTCGGGTTTTGGCCGAACGCCTGCGGCTGGACCTGACCCCGGTGCCCGTAGGCCCCGCTGGCACCGACCTGGACGCCTTGCAGCGCCTGTGCGACACCCGGCCCGTGCGCGCCATCTACACCATGCCCACCCTGCACAACCCGCTGGGCTGCGTGATGGGCGCCCGCGCCCGCAAGCGCCTGGTGGGCATTGCGCGTGCATACGACCTGCTGGTGATCGAAGACGCACCCTATGCCTACCTTGCGCCCGAGGCGCCGCCCCCCATCGCAGCGCTGGCGCCCGAGCGCACGGTGTACCTCTCCAGCCTGTCCAAGAACGTGGCCACGGGCTTGCGGTTTGGCTTTGTGGCCACATCGCGCGAGCTGATCGCCCCCATCGAACGCGCCGTGCGTGCCACCGCCTGGAACACGGCCGGGGTCATCACCGCCATCGCCTGCGGCTGGATCGAAGACGGCACCGTGGCCCGGCTGGAGGCCGACAAACGCGCAGACACCGCGCAGCGCCAGGCCATTGCCACCCGGGCGCTGGCGGGGTTGAAATTGGTACGGCACCCGAACTCCTATTTCATCTGGCTGCCGCTGGGCGACGACCAGCGGGCCGACCGCATCGCCGCCACCCTGGCAGAACGCGGGGTGTCCGTGTCGACCGCCGAAGGGTTTGCCACCACCACCCATGTGCCCCACGCGCTGCGCATCGCGCTGGGTTCTGTGGCCCTCGAAGAACTGGCCCGGGCGCTGGCCGTGGTCAAGGATGTGGTGGTGCAGGACTGTTCGTGAACAGGCGCAAGGAGTCCGGTAGCGCGGCCGGGTTGGGATAACTCGGCAAACGCGGCGAACCCGCCTTGACGCGGCGCACCGGCAGATCGGTGGCCAGGCGCTTTACCGCCGAGCCACGTGACGCCGGTTGAAAGTCGTTCGGCACCACCAGCACATCCGCGAGCGCATCGCGCACGACGCGTTGCGCCACGCTCTCGAACAGCAGGTCAGAGAGCCTGGACGCCGGGTGCTTGCCCACCACGATGAGGTCCGCTGCCGTGTTCTGCTGCTGCACCACCACCTGCCGGGCTGGATCGCCTCGTCCGATGGAAGACGACAGCCGGTTGCGCCGTGCGTCGTACGAATCGGTCAGTGTGAACATCCGGTCTTGCGCATGGCGGCGGCATTCCTCCCGGTAGATCTGAATGGTGCGTTCAGACACTTCGGCATACCGCAGCTTGCCCTCGTTGGCGGTGCTGATCGCATGGAACAGCTCAACCCGCGCGGTGGGATGCAGCGCAAAAGCCAGCTCGACCAGGCGGTGCGACACCCGCGAGAAGTCCACCGCCACCATCAAAGTTTGGTAAGGCTGGTCGGCAGGATTGCGCACCACGATCACAGGGCGCTGGCAGGCACGCAGCATCTGGATGGCGGGATGCGCGCTGAACCAGGCGCGCAGGCCACGCAACGGCGCCGTGCCCCACACCACCAGGTCGGCGCCCGCCGCCTCGCGCGCCACATCCGCAGCGGTGAAGTCGATGCGCGTTGCCGCGTGAACGTGGATGCCGTGGCGCTGCCTGAGTTGCAGCGCGTGGTGCGACAGGCGCACGCCCGCGTCCGGCGGGGGTGCCTCAGCGGGTGGGGCCAGATAGACGAGCCTCAGAGTTGCACGGTGCTCAGCGCACAGCAGCGCAGCGCGCGCGATGGCATGGCCTCCCTGCAGAGAGAAATCAGTGATGGCGAGGATGGAGCGAGGGGTCATGGTTGAACGTCCTTCTGTTTTGCACAGCGCGCACCTATCCCGAAGCGCCAATGCGAGATGGCGCCGGGCTGGCGGCGGTGATGCTGGTGAGCGCGGCCCCTGGCGGGCCGCAGACGGGTTGCGGCGGGGCTGACGACTACGTGACGTAGTCGCCCGTGGCCTCAGGCTGGAACTGAATGCCTTCGACAACGGCCGCGCACTCTTCGCCATGCGGCGTGTGCCACTTGGCAACATCCCCCACCTTCAGGCCCAGCAGGCTGATGCCCACGGGCGACAGCACCGAAATGAAACCCGCAGCCGGTTCTGCGTCTTGCGGGTAGCAAATGGTGAGCACCTGGCGCCGGTGGGTGTGCACGTCCACCAGTTCCACGCGGGAATACATGGTGACCACGTTGGCCGACACGGCGCGCGAGTTGGTGATGTCTGCGTTGGCAAGCAGATCGTCAAGAACAGCGGGGAGCTGGTGGCCCACCAGCTTGCTCAGGCGCGAATAGTCCAGGTCGGTGAGCGTGCGCTCGCCGTGAACGACAACAACAGCTTCATGCATGAAAGCACTCCATCAAATGCGGCTATCGCCCCGTGTGAACAAGACGGCCGCTACCGCGCGAGGCTGGTGCCCGGCGGTGGATGGTTGCGCTGAAAGAGGATGGGGAGAGAGGGTGCCGCCGGGCTTATGAATGTGCTGGCGTCAGCTGACGACGCGCATTCTTCTTTGCTAACGCTCGCGCGCCAGCCGCTGCGTGGAGCAGCGCGGCCAAGGCGGCAAAAGTGCAAAGAAGGAGGGTCGTCATGCGGCTGAGTCTAAGCCGCGCAGGCGGTTTTGGGCTGAATGGCCCCAGGGTTCTTGCCAGATAGCGAGGGCGGGAAACTCATTTTTTGATAGCTACTGGCGCTTATTTACAAAGCGCTAAAGACGAAGAACTCCCTCGAATCTGCGGCGCTCTCTAAGCAGCGCGAAATGCGGAGAGTCCTGTTCAGCAAACCGGTTCCTACAGAGATTGACGAAGCCACTTCGCGGCCCCCAACGCCCGTCCCGCTGAGGGAAGATCTGCTCCCTCAGGCATCAGTTTCTGACCAACGTCGAATTGCTCTTCGTGCAGGTTCTGGCGCCGAGGGACGGCCCACTGGACAACTTGTCCAGCAAGATCCGGCAAGCTCTACCTATCATTGGCCATGGTGTGACAGCTGCCCAAAGGGCTATGACAAGGCCAACAGGCTTTGGCGGTTTCCGCTTTCGCTTCTGACAATGACGATATCAAGGGAGATCAGCAATGGGGATGAATACTACTGTCACGGCGACTACCGTACGGATCAATGAGGGAAGCCAGGCTGCGGCGCTGAAAGGCTTGCAGAACGGGTGTGCCTCGCACCCGGCGGTATCGGGCTATATCGTGGATGAGCAGGAGTTTATGCAGACCACCTGTCTCGCACGGGCGCTCGAACTGCTGCACATGGAATGCGAAGTGGACGGACGCGATCTTGTGCGCATCGGGTTCGCGGGCGGCAAGAACGACATGTCTCACCATATCTGGCCCCTCATCGAAGAATTTGTGGAGCAAGGCTCGGCGGTTTCCACGCTGTTTGAAACCGGTGAGGTGGAAACCGTGCGATTCGGCGAACAAGACGATGGCATGTGCGCTGAAGACGCTCACAGTGACGTGAGCGAGGAGGCGGATGAGTTTCTGGGGGAAATGGCGCACCGCAAGATCACCGACACCGAACTCGATGTCATAACGGGCAGCGAGGGGGGCATTAATTTTGTTGACCACAACCGCAGTACCCCGTTGCTTGTGGCTTGCGAGAACTACCGCTGGGCGGTGCAAGGCCTTGCCGACGCGGAGGTAGAGGACGATGAAGAGGTCATTGAGGAAGCCGCAGAGCGGCTCGGCATCCATGCGCACAACCTTGAGATCGTCTTGCGACGCAACCCGGACCTGACCGCTCGCGATAAGAATGGCTGTGACGCCCTTGGTTTCGCTGCCCAGTCCAGGAATGTTGAATTCGTCGACCGTCTTTTGTCGCACGGTGCCCAAGTCAATGCCAGCACCCTAGTCAATGCGGTGGAAGGCCTTTCACCGGCTGTTTTCAACAGAATCGCCAAGAACAATGCGCACTTGGCGGGCAAGGATTTGTTGGTCCATGCGTGTGCCGCCGCGAGCTATGAACCCGAGAAGCTGGCCATGGTCCGCCACCTCGTGGAAGGTTTTTATTGCGACGTGAATTCTCGGACGGCTGGGCCCATCTGGGTAATGGAAGGGCGCGTGGGCCGCCATGGGACGCCCTTGATGGCCGCAGCGCTCACGGACGACATAGCTGCGGTGGAGTACCTTCTCAGTGCGGGCGCCGATGTGCATGCCCTCGATTGCTACAACAATACCGCCCTGCACTACTGCAGTGGGCAGACGTGGGTGGGGGGAAATGGGATGCAATGCTGGTTCCCGCGTGATGAGAACTCGCGGGTGATCGAAATGCTGCTTGAGCATGGTGCAGATGCCCTGGCCCGGAATGCCGCAGGCCGGACCCCGGCTGATCTGGCCCAAGGCCAGAGGGAGCAAGCTGCGTGAGTTGTTCAGGCCATATTGGGGGCCAAGGTCTTGCCTTTTCCTCTGGTCTCTTCTAAGCCTTCCGCCAAGCCTCCCACTCGATTCGTGCATAAATTACAGCGTCAAGACAGGCTAGCACGCTGCTTAATTTAATAGCTACCAGCGCTTATCCACAAAGCGCTGGAGCCCTATTTCACTTACATTTTCCGCGCCTCGGTTGCCTCACAGCTTCGCAATCGACACCTCGGTGGACTTGACCAGCGCGACCACGTCGGAGCCGACGATGAGGCCCAGGTCGTCCACCGAGCGGGTGGTGATGACCGAGGTGACAACACCCCATGGCGTCTCGACATCGACCTCGGAGACGACGTCGCCGCGGATGATTTCGCGGACCTTGCCCTTGAACTGGTTGCGTACGTTGATGGCTTGAATGGACATGGGGTTCTCCTTGAATAGTCCGTTGAAAAAGAGGTCAGTGAAAGAAAAACAAGCAAACGAAAAGAGAGAGAGAGAGAGAGAAATCAGACCGCCCAGCGCAAGCCATGCGCAGGCACGCCCGGCCAGGAAACCTCGTGCGCAGGCTCCCCCTCGGGCTTTTGCAGCACACGGTCGAGGATGCGTTTCTCGATGGCGGCAAACGCGGCGTCGCCGTGCGAGCGGGGGCGTGGCAGGTCGATGCGCTGGTCCAGTGCGATCTGGCCGTCTTCGATCAGGATCACGCGGTCGGCCAGGGCCACCGCCTCTTGCACGTCGTGGGTGACCAGCAGCGCGGTGAAGCCGCTGCTGCGCCACAGGCCTTCGATGAGGCGGTGCATCTCTATGCGGGTGAGCGCATCCAGCGCGCCCAATGGTTCATCGAGCAGCAGAAGGCGCGGGTTGTGCACCAGGGCACGCGCCAGGGCCACGCGCTGGCGCTGACCGCCGGACAGGCGCGCGGGCCACTCGGTCAACCGATCGCCCAGGCCCACGCGGGCCAGCACGTCGGCGGCTGCGCCACGCTGCGCGGGCGGCAGGCCCAAGGCCACGTTGTCCTGCACGCGCTTCCAGGGCAAGAGGCGCGAGTCCTGAAACATGATGCGGGTGTCGCCGCTCAGGCCTGCAACGTCCTGGCCATCGAGGCGGATCGCGCCGCCGGAGACAGGTTCAAGCCCCGCCACCAGGCGCAGCAGTGTGCTCTTGCCGCAGCCGCTGCGGCCCACAATGGCGACGAACTGGCCGGGTTCGATGACCAGCTCGGTCTTCTTGAGCACGTCGCGCGTGCCGTAGCGTTTGTCCACGCCGCGCACTTCCAGGCGCACGCCTTGGGGTTGTGGAGATGTATTAGTGGTCAAAATGGCCTCCTGCGCTTATCTATCAAGCGCTAGCAGCTATAAAAATGTGAGTAATCTGACACAGGACCTTGCTGAGGGCGTGGCCCCATGCGAGGGACGCAGAGCAAGGGCCGCCCCGCAGCGAGTGCGTCGTCCCCCTGCCCGCGAAGCGAGAGCGGGGGGAAGGCGCGCAGCGCCTCAGGGGGGTGTCACGCCTGGTATCCGGGATGCCACCTCAGCCAGTAGCGCTCCAACCCCTTGGCGAAGACGTCGGCCAGCTTGCCCAGCAGCGCATACAGCAGGATGCCCACGAGCACGATGTCGGTCTGCAGGAACTCGCGTGCATTCATCGTGAGGTAGCCGATGCCCGCCTGCGCCGAGATGGTCTCGGCCACGATCAGGATCACCCACATCAACCCCAGCGAGAACCGCAGCCCCACCAGGATGCTGGAGAGCGCCCCGGGCAGGATGATCTGCCGGTAGAGCTGCCAGCGGCCAAGGCCATAGGTGCGGCCCATCTCGATCAACCCCGGGTCCACATTGCGGATGCCGTGAAAGGTGTTGAGGTAGATGGGGAAGAACACCGACACGCTGATGAGGAACAGCTTGGCCGATTCGTCGATGCCGAACCACAGGATCACCAGCGGGATGAGCGCCAACGCAGGGATGTTGCGCACCATCTGGATGGTGGAGTCGAGCAGCGTTTCGAACAGCTTGACCGAGCCGGTGAGCAGGCCCAGCGCCAGTCCCAGGCCGCCGCCAACGGCTAGCCCGGCCAGCGCGCGGCCCGCGCTGACCTGGACGTGGGTCCACAGTTCGCCCGAAGCGGCCAGCGTCCACGCGGCCTTGACGACCTCGAGCGGTGCAGGCAACACGCGGGTAGACAACCAGCCCTGTGACGATGCGATTTGCCACAGCGCGATGAGGCCGATGGGCACGGCCCAGGGCAAGAGGCGCTGTGCGACGCTGGCGAGAAAGCGGGCCACGGGTGCGGGTAAAAACGGCCCTTCGATGGGCAGGTCCACGGCGTCGGCCACCGGGGATACCTGCAGTTCTCTTGCGGTGTGTGTCATGGAGAGTTCCGGTTCGGGGACAAGTCAGCTTTGCGACGCGCGCGGCACAAAGTCGTTGGCCACGGTTTCGCCAAACGGGCCCAGTGGGTTGCCAAACAAGGGGTTGCCGCTGGCCAGTTGGTTGCGCAGCGGCAGGGGCAGCAGCGGGAACACCAGCTCGGCAAAGCGGTAGGCCTCGTCCAGGTGCGGATAGCCCGACAGCACAAAGGTGTCCAGCCCCAGCGCTGCGTATTCCTCAATGCGCGCAGCCACGGTCTGCGGGTCGCCCACCAGGGCGGTGCCTGCACCGCCACGCACCAAGCCCACGCCGGCCCACAGATTGGGGCTGATTTCCAGGTCCTTGCGGCTGCGCTTGGCACCACCAGCGTGCAAGGCGGCCATGCGGCGCTGGCCTTCGGAGTCCATGCGCGCAAACACGGCCTGGGCGCGCACCACGGTGTCGTCGGCCACATGGCTGATGAGTTCTTCGGCAGCGGCCCAGGCCTGCTCATCGGTCTCGCGCACGATGACGTGCAGGCGGATGCCGAACTTCACTGTGCGGCCATGTTTTGCAGCGCGCGCACGCACGTCGGCCACTTTCTTGGCGACTTCCGCCGGTGGCTCGCCCCAGGTCAGGTAGGTCTCGACCTGCTCGGCCGCCAGGTCGTGTGCGGCGGGCGACGAGCCGCCAAAGTACACGGGCGGGTGGGGCTGCTGCAGCGGCGGAAAGAGCAGCTTGGCCCCTTTCACCGAGAGGTGCTGGCCTTCAAAGTCCAGGCTCTCGCCCCGGTGGCTGCGCGCCAGAATCTCGCGCCAGATGCGGATGAACTCGGCCGACTGTTCGTAGCGCGTGGCGTGGTCCAGGAACACGCCGTCGCCCTCCAGCTCGGCCTGGTCGCCGCCTGTGACCAGGTTGATGAGCAGGCGCCCGCCGGACAGGCGATCGAACGTGGCCGCCATGCGCGCAGCCAGCGCGGGCTGGTGCAGGCCAGGGCGCACGGCCACAAGAAACTTGAGGTTGCGCGTGACGGGCAGCAGGCTGGCCGCCACCACCCACGGGTCCTCGCACGAGCGGCCAGTGGGGATGAGCACGCCTTCGTAGCCCAGGCTGTCAGCCGCCACTGCTACTTGCTTCAAGTAGTCGTGGTTGAGCTGGCGCGCGCCTTTGGCGGTGCCCAGGTAGCGGCTGTCGCCGTGGGTGGGGATGAACCAGAAAATTTTCATGGATGCCTCGAAGTTGTCGTTTGCGGTTGTGTTCTTGCAGTTGTGGCTCAGGACTGCGCGGGTGCAGCGGCCAGTTGCGCGGCAGCAGGCCGCCACACGATGTCGGCCACGTTCACAGGTTTGGGGATGAGCCCTAGCTTGAAGAACGCATCGGCCACGCGCTGCTGGTCGGCTACGGTGGCGGTGCTGAGCAGCCCCACGGGTGACGACGGACGGCGCTGGATGAACAGGCTCACCACGCCAGCGTCCAGGCCGCTGAAGTCGGCAATGAGCTTGATCGCGTCCTTGCGCGCCTCTTGCGCCAGGCGGTCGGCGCGGCTGAGTTCTTCAAACAGCACGCGCAGCACCTGGGGATGGGCCTGCACGAAGGGGCGGGCCGCCAGGTAGAAGGAGTTGTTGCTGCTGGCCAGGTCGCGCCCCGTGGCCAGCACGCGGGGCTGGATGGCCAGCTCGGTGGCGGCGTAGAACGGGTCCCAGATGCCCAGGCGTCCACGCTTTTGCGCTCGAACGCGGCGCGCGCGTCGGCCGGAGCCAGGTACACGGGCTGGATGTCGGCCCACTGCAGCCCTGCCTTTTCGACTGCGCGCACCAGCAGGTAGTGGGCGCTGCTGCCCTTTTGCACGGCAATGCGGCGGCCCTTGAGGTCGGCCAGCTTGCGCAGGGGCGAATCGTTGAGTACCAGCAGCGCGGAGCTGTCGGGCTTGGGTGGCTCGGCGCCCACGTAGAGCAGGTCTTTGCCAGCGGCCTGGGCGAACACGGGGGGCGAGTCGCCGGTCAGGCCGAATTCGAGGCTGCCAACCGACAGCGCCTCCAGCAGCTGCGGCCCAGCCGGGAACTCCAGCCAGCTGATTCGCGTGCCCGGAAAGCGCTTTTCCAGCACGCCCTGCTGCTTCAGGATGACGAGGTTGACGGCCGACTTCTGATAACCAATGCGCAGTTGCTCAGGCCCTTGCACGGCTGCGCTTTGCGCGTGGGCATAGCGGCCGGCCAGCGCCCAGCTGAAAGCGGTAACGCCCAGCAGATGCAGTGCGCGGCGGCGCTCGGAGTTGATGGCGAGGTGGGTCATGGCGATGTGTCCTTTCGTGGCCCGGGTCACAGCAGATCCACCGGCGCGGCGTGCAGCAGGTTGAGCTTTTTGGGGATCAGCTTGAGGTCAAAGAAGGTGTCGGCAATCGCCTGCTGCTCGGCCAGGATCTCGCGCGTGACGGGCGCGGTGCCGAAACGGGCGCGGCTCAGGTACAGGTCGGTGATGGATTTGTCCAGGCCCAGCACGGCAGACAGCTCGGCCGCCGCGGCGTCCTTGTTTTTGGACGCCCAGGTGTCGATGGCGTTGACTTCTTCGATGGCGATGCGCAGCACATCGGCGTTCCTGGTGGCGAAGTCGCGCGAGGTGAAGTAGTAGGCGCGGTTGTTGACCACGCCCGTGGCATCGACCAGCAGGCGCGCATCGAGCTGCTTTTGCGCGGCGGCGAGGAAGGGGTCCCAGATGATCCAGGCATCGATCGCGCCGCGTTCAAACGCGGCCCGCGCGTCGGCCGGGGCCAGGAAGATGGATTGCACGTCGCCGTATTTCAGGCCGTTCTTCTCCAGCAGCTTGACCAGGAAATACTGCACGTTGGAGCCCTTGTTGTAGGCCACGCGCTTGCCTTTGAGGTCGGCCACGCTGCGGATGGGCGAACCGCTGGGAACGATGACCGCCTCCAGTGCGGGGCGCGGCACGGTGGCACCGGCATAGACCAGCGGGGCGCCAGCGGCCTGGGCAAAGATGGGTGGGGCTTCGCCCACATCGCCAAAGTCGATGGAGCCGACATTGAGGGCTTCGAGCTGAACGGGGCCCGCGTTGAACTCGGTCCAGGTCACCTTCACGCCCAGCGGGGCCAGGCGCTTTTCGAGCGTGCCACGGCCCTTGAGGATGGAGAGCCAGCCCTTTTGGTGGCCCACGCGCAGCACGCGGCCAGCGCTTTGCGACCAGGCCTGGGGCGTTGCGACCGTTGCCGTAGTGGCAGCAACCGCGGCCAGCAGTTGGCGGCGTTGCAGGGAGAAGCGGTTCAGTTCGTTCATGGTGCGGATTCCAGATTCAAAACAGTTGTGGGATGGGCGACCGGGCGGGGTTGGCAGCAGGCGGCACACCGCCCTGCCCGCGCACCCGGCGCAGCAAATCAAAAATGAAAATGAAGGGGAAGGAAGGTGGCGCTGGCACTGCGGGCTTGCCGCAGCGCCAGGCCCGCGTCAGACGCTACATCGCACCTGCGAGAACGGCACCGGCGCAAACCGGGTGGCCTGGGCGGGCGACGGGCGCAGGGTTTCGGTCACCAGCACGTTCACCGCATCGTCCAGCCGGGCGGCAATGTCGGCCTGCACGTGGTAGCTGCCCTCGGGCGTCAGCGTGACCTGGGCGTCGGTGGCGTAGATGCCCGGCAGGATGCTTTTGGCGCCCAGCGACTGCAGCACGGGCCGCAGCGCGTAATCGAGCGCCAGCATGTGGTGCGGGCTGCCGCCCGTGGCCAGGGGCAGCACGACCTTGCCCTTGAGGGCCGTTTGCGGCAGCAGGTCCAGAAACACCTTGAGCACGCCGCTGTAGGCCGCCTTGTAGACCGGGGTGGCCACCACCAGCACGCTGGCATCGGCCACCTGGTCGATGGCATGCACCACCGTGGGGTGGCCAAAGTCGGCCAGCAGCAGCGCCTGGGGCGAGAGGTCGCGGATGTGGATGCGGTCCACCAGCGCACCACGCACCGAGAGGCGCTGGGCCACGGCATCCAGCAGGGCGGCGGAGCGGGAACGCTCGGAGGGGCTACCGGCGATGAGAAGAGCGGACATAAGAGAGGATTCCAGAGGGCGTGGTCAGACCAGCGCCACCCTGGATCCGGCTTCGCCGGTCCAGCGGTGGCGCCCCTTGAGGGGAGGCGGCCGCAGGCCGCTTCGGGGTGAGCCTATTTTTTGGTGTAGATCTGGTCAAAGCTGGCGTTGTCCGCAAAGTGCTCTTTGGCCGCCTTGTCCCAGCCACCGAACGCGTCGTTGATGGTGAACAGGTTCAGCTTGGGGAACTGCTTGGCGTACTTGGCCTTGGCCTTGTCGGACACAGCCGGGCGATAGAAATGTTTGCCCGCAATGTCCTGGCCTTCTTCGGTGTAGAGGTACTGCAGATAGGCCTCGGCCACGGCACGGGTGCCCTTCTTGTCCACGTTCTTGTCCACCACCGACACGGCGGGTTCGGCCAGGATGGAGATCGAAGGCGCGATCACGTCGAACTTGGTGCCGAACTCCTTTTCGAGCAGGTAGGCCTCGTTCTCCCACGCAATCAGCACGTCACCCTGGTTGCGCTGCGCAAAGGTGATGGTGGAGCCGCGCGCGCCGGTGTCGAGCACGGGCACGTTGCCATACAACTTGGCCACGAAGTCCTTGGCCTTGGCGTCGCCGCCGTACTTGCGCTTGGCGAATTCCCACGCGGCCAGGTAGTTCCAGCGGGCGCCGCCCGAGGTCTTGGGGTTGGGCGTGATCACCTTCACGTCGGCGCGCACCAGGTCGTCCCAGTCCTTGATGCCCTTGGGGTTGCCCTGGCGCACCACCAGCACGATGGTGCTGGTGTAGGGCGAGCTGTTGTGCGGCAGGCGCTTTTGCCAATCCTTGGGGATCCAGCCACCGTTGGTGTGCAGCGCATCGGTGTCGCCCGCCAGCGCCAGCGTGGCTACGTCGGCGTCCAGCCCGTCGATGATGGAGCGGGCCTGCTTGCCCGAGCCGCCGTGGCTTTGCTTGATGGTCACGTCCTGGCCGGTCTTGGCCTTCCAGTGCTTGGCAAACGCCTGGTTGAACTCCACATACAGCTCGCGCGTCGGGTCGTACGACACATTGAGCAGCGTCACAGACTGTGCAAACGACGGCAATGCCGTCAGGGCCAAACTGCCCACCAGGGCGGCGGCGAAGGGAAACTTGATAAAGTCGCGGCGAAAGTTCATGGGAGGGCCTCTTTTGTGAATGTGTTGCGGTGCAAATCACCGATGGAACGCATTCTGGAAGTCCCTCTTCAAAACTGGAACTACTGAGATTTCAGTTCTTAATATCCAAATCATCTGAGCGAAGCCTTTTTCGCTCGCCCCCACTACAAGGAATTCCCATGGCACGCACCGTTCAATGCATCAAGCTCGGCAAGGAAGCCGAAGGCCTCGACTTTCCACCCTACCCTGGCGAACTGGGCAAGCGCATCTGGGAAAGCGTGAGCAAGGAAGCCTGGGCGGGCTGGCTCAAGCACCAGACCATGCTGGTCAATGAAAACCGCCTGAACCTGGCCGATGCGCGCGCCCGCCAGTACCTGGCGCGCCAGATGGAAAACCATTTCTTTGGCGGCGGCGCAGACGCCGCGGCGGGCTACGTCCCGCCCAGTGCGTAACGTAGTGAAGCACTGCGAGAAATGGTTTCGCCAAAACCACTTTTTTGGCAGCGGCGCTGACGCTGGGGCGGGATATGTCCCGCTTGGCGCGTGACGCAGCGCAACGCACCCTGGAGCGGTTCGCGGTAAAAACCGCCTTCCCTTTCCAACAGGCCGGCGCCACGCCGGCCTTTTGCCGTTCTCATGACTGAACCCATCGAGTGGCTGCCGGACGGCACCCCCTACAGCCCCCGCTTCGGCGACCGCTACCACAGCGAAAACGGCGGCCTCACCCAGGCCCGCCGGGTGTTTCTGCACGGCTGTGGCCTGCCCGAGGCCTGGGCGGGGCAGCCGCAATGGCGCATTCTGGAGACAGGGTTTGGCTTTGGCCTGAATTTCCTGGTGACCTGGGCCGCGTGGCGGGCCGACCTGCAGCGTCCCACGCTGCTGCATTTCGTATCAACCGAAGCCTGGCCCGTGAGTGCAGGCGACCTGCTGCGCGCCACGTCGGTCCACCCCGAGCTGGCGCCGCTGGCAGAAGCACTGCACCGCCAGTGGTGGGGCCTGCTGCCGGGCGTGCACCGCCTGCGTTTTGATGAAGGCCGGGTGCTGCTCACCCTGTATGTGGGCGACACCCAGGCCATGCTGCGCCAGCAGAACCTGACGGTGGACTCCATCTACCTCGACGGCTTCAGCCCCCAGCGCAACCCCGAAAGCTGGGACCTGCACACTCTGAAGGCCGTGGCGCGCTCTTGCCGTCGCGGTACACAGCTCGCCACCTGGACCATCGCACGCGCCGTGCGCGATGGCTTGGCGCAATGTGGCTTTGAAGTGAACCGCGTGCCCGGCGTGCCGCCCAAGCGCGACAACCTGCACGCCACCTACAACCCACGCTGGGAGCCGCGCACCACGCGCCAGCCTGTGGCCGCGCCCGAACCCGCCCTGCCCGGCCCATGCATCGTGATCGGCGGCGGCATTGCAGGCGCCGCCGCCGCCGCCAGCCTGGCCCGGCGCGGCTGGCAGGTCACAGTGCTGGACCAGGCCTCAGAGCCCGCCGCAGGCGCATCGGCCCTGCCCGCCGGGGTGTTTGCGCCCCATGTGTCGCCCGACGACAGTGTGCTCTCGCGCCTGTCGCGCAGCGGCATCCGCACCACGCTGGAGCAGGCCTGCTGGCTGCTGAGCGAGGGCGTGGACTGGGACCCTTGCGGCGTGCTGGAGCATCGCACCGATGGCACGCCCGGCCTGTCGCCCGGTTGGTTGGATGGCCCAGGCGCCGCTTGGAGCGAGCCTGCGCCCCCCGCCACCCTGGCTGCCGCCCAGCTACCGCCCGATGCCACCGCCTGCTGGCACCACCAGGCAGGCTGGGTGCGCCCGGCCCGCCTGGCCACCGCCTTGCTGGCGCAGCCCGGCATCCGCTGGCAAGGCGGCTGCCAGGTGGCGCAATTGCGACACACCGAGCCCCCCGCCGCCGATGACCACCCGGCCACCACGGTCTGGCAGGCGCTGGATGCCCAGGGCCAGGTGCTGGCCGAGGCACCCACGGTGGTCATTGCGGCGGGCGCTGGCAGTCTGGAGCTGCTCAACCACCGCTGGCCTTTGCAGCCGGTTCGGGGGCAGGTGTCGTGGGGGGACCATGCAGACCCTGCGGCGCCGCTGCTGCCGTTTCCGGCCAACGGCAACGGCAACCTGGTGCCCCGCTTTCCGCTCGGCGGCGATGCGGGTGGCCGCCAGGGCTGGGGTTGGGTAATGGGCTCCACGTTTGAGCGGGATGTGCAGGCCCTGCCGCCCAGCGCCGCCGACGTTCAGGCAGCCCATGCCACCAACTGGGGCAAGTTGCAGGCACTGCTGCCCGCAATAGCACCGCAATTGGCGCCCGCGTTCCACCAAGGGTCGCTCGCTCCCCCCACCGCAGCGTCAGAACCCAAAGGGGGGCCGGCAGCAGCGCCGCCTGCTCTGAAAACCTGGGCAGCCGTGCGCTGCACCGCACCGGATCGCCTGCCCATCGTCGGCCCTGTGGACGCCACGGACCTTCCGGGCCTGTGGGTCAACACCGCCATGGGCGCGCGGGGGCTGACGCTGGCGCTGCTCTGTGGCGAGCTGCTGGCAGCCCGCCTGCAAGGCGAACCCCTGCCGCTGGACGCCAAGCTGGCCAGGGCGCTGGGTACCGAGCGCCTGTAAACGCTGAAAACGCGTTAAAAAACCGCGCCCACACTTGCTTATAAGCAAATTGACATATCAGCAGAGCGAAACAATAGTTTGCTTCCATAAGCCTCTCCCCTACATTCGCACCCATGCATGAATTGGCGTTTGTTTTTGCGGGCTTTGCGGTCGGGCTGATTGTGGGCCTGACCGGCGTGGGCGGTGGCTCGCTGATGACGCCGATCCTGATTTTCTTCTTTGGCATCAAGCCCCACATGGCCGTGGGCACCGACCTGCTGTTCGCGGCCTTCACCAAGATGGGCGGCACCGTCAGCCTGGCCCGCCAGCGCCTGGTGCCCTGGAAAGTGGTGGGCCAGCTTTGCGCAGGCAGCATTCCGGCCGCGTTGCTGGCGCTGTGGGCGCTCAAGGTGATGGGCCCGGCCAGCAGCACCGCGCAGCGTGTGATGACCACCACCCTGGGTTTTGCCCTGCTGCTGACGGCAGCGGCCACGCTCTATAAGGTGGTGGCGTTTTCTGCCCAGCGCCAGGCGGCCGAAGCCGCAGTCCGCAAGAGCCACACTGGCGACCCCACACGCCCTCGCCACTGGAGCCTGCCTGTGCTGATGGGTGCCGTCATCGGTACGCTGGTCACCTTTACCTCGGTGGGCGCGGGCGCCATTGGCGTCACGGTGCTGCTGCTGGTCTACCCCATGCTGCCCCTGCCGCGCATCATTGGTGCCGACATTGCGTATGCCGTGCCCCTGACTCTGGTGGCGGGCCTCGGACACGCCTCGCTGGGCTCGGTGGACTGGCCTTTGCTTGCACAATTGCTGGCTGGCTCGCTGCCGGGCATCTGGCTGGGCTCGCGCCTGGTGACCCGCACGCCCGAGCGCCTGATTCGCTCCATCCTCTCGCTGTTGCTCGCCTGGGCGGGCTTCAAACTGATCTTGATTTGAGTTGCACGCACTGAACTGCACTGACCACGATGTACCAATACACAGAATTCGACCGACAATTTGTGCAACAGCGGGCACGGCAATTCCGTGACCAGCTCACGCGCTGGCAGACCGGCAAGCTGCCCGAAGACAACTTCCGCCCACTGCGCCTGCAAAACGGCTGGTATGTGCAGCGCTACGCCCCCATGCTGCGCGTGGCTGTGCCTTACGGCGAAATCGCCAGCCGCCAGCTGCGCGTGCTGGCCCAGATCGCCCGCGAATACGACGAACCCGAAGCGGCCGTCTTCAAGGCCGCCATGGAAGGCCAGGGCAAGCTGGGCACCACCTTCCTGCCCAAGAACTGCGCCCACTTCACTACCCGCACCAATGTGCAGTTCAACTGGATTCCGCTGTCCAAAAGTGCGGATGTGATGGACCTGCTGGCCACTGTGGACATGCACGGCATCCAGACCAGCGGCAACTGCATCCGCAACACCACCACCGATGCCTTGGCCGGCATTGCCGTGGACGAGATCGTGGACCCGCGCCCCTATGCGGAAATCATCCGCCAGTGGACCACGCTGCACCCCGAGTTCGCTTTTTTGCCACGCAAGTTCAAGATCGCCATCAGCGGTGCCAAGGACGACCGCGCCGCCACGGGCTGGCACGACGTGGGCCTGCACCTGCTCAAGAATGAGCAGGGCGAGATCGGCTTCAAGGTGTTTGTGGGCGGTGGCATGGGTCGCACGCCGGTGATTGGCACCGTGATCCGCGAGTTCCTGCCCTGGAACCAGATCATGAATTACATCGAGGCCATCGTGCGCGTGTACAACGAGCACGGCCGCCGCGACAACAAGTACAAGGCCCGCATCAAGATTTTGGTCAAGGCCGAAGGCCAGCAGTACATCGACGATGTGGAAGAAGAGTACCGCCAGATCGTCGAGATCGACGGTGGCCCCCACACCATTCCGCAGGCTGAGTTTGACCGCGTGGCGGCCTGCTTTGTGACGCCGAAGCTGGCCAACATTGCCGATGTGCCCCCCGCAGCACTGCAGGCATCGCTGGACGCCCTGGCGGCAGAGCACGTGATGTTCGGCCGCTGGCTGCAGCGCAATGTGCACCCGCACCAAAACCCGCAACTGCGCGCCGTCACACTGTCGTTCAAGCGCCCCGGCCAGTCGCCGGGTGATGCCACCAGCGAACAACTGATCGCCCTGGCTGACCTGGTGGACAAATATTCCGCCGGAGAAGCCCGCGTGACGCACGACCAGAACGTGCTGCTGCCCTGGGTGCACGCCAGCCGCCTGTTTGACCTGTGGCAAGAAGCCAAGGCCCTGGGCCTGGCCAGCGCCAACGTGCAGTTGCTCACCGACATGATCGCCTGCCCCGGCGGCGACTTCTGCGCGCTGGCCAATGCTCGCTCGCTGCCGATTGCCGAGGCCATCACCCAGCGCTACCAGGACCTGGACGAGCTGGATGACATCGGCGAGATCGACCTGCACATCAGCGGCTGCATCAACAGCTGCGGCCACCACCACAGCGGCCACATCGGCATCCTGGGCGTGGATAAGGACGGCAAGGAGTGGTACCAGGTCACGCTGGGCGGCTCCGATGGTTCCGACCTGTCGGGCGCTGCCGTGGCGGGCAAGGTGATCGGCCCCTCGTTCTCTGCGGCCGAAGTGCCCGACGTGATCGAGGCGGTGCTCAGCACCTACCGCGACCTGCGTGAAAGCGGCGAGACCTTCCAGAACACCGTGCGCCGCACCGGCCTGGACCCGTTCAAGGAAGCCGCCAAGCTTGCCCGCCACAAAGACGAAACCCTGGCCACGGCCTAAGAGGCTGAGAGTCTTTTTCCTATGCCCGCCATGCACGCCAAAACACCGCTGCTCATCGTTGCAAATGCGCGCCATAGCCCGAGCTATGGCTGTGCTTTGCGCCTCGATCAGCGGCGTTTTGACACACCTTTCGGGCACTGGCAAAAAACTCCCAGCCTCTGAAGCCGCCCTGCCACCGAAATCCGAACGATGATGAACCTGACACTTCTTGCATCCCACGAACACCAGCCCCCGGCGGAAGGCGACGCCCGCGTGGTAGCGTTGGCCAACGATGCCGACGCCACAGCCCTGCCGCTGGAAGGCGTGGAACGCGTGGATCTGCACTTCCCCAACTTCACCGATGGCCGTGCGTTCAGCCAGGCCTTTTTGCTGCGCCGCCGCCGTGGCTTTGCTGGCGAAATCCGCGCCACGGGTGATGTGCTGATCGACCAACTCGTGCAAATGCAGCGCACGGGCTTTAGCAGCGCGGTGCTGGCCGAGGGGGTGGATGCCGCCGATGCCCAGCGCCAGTTTGAACTGTTCCCAGGCTTCTACCAGGGCGACGCCGTCAATCCCCAGCCGCTGTTTGCCCACCGCGCCGCCGCCTGAGAACCCAACCCACAAGCCCTGCACCATGAGCCAAATCGATCTCGCACGCATCAACGCCGACCTCGGCCGCAACGCACCAGACCTGGTGGCCTGGGCGCTGGGGCTGGGCCAGCCCGCCATCGTCACCACCAACTTCCGCCCCTTTGAGGCAGTGATCCTGCACATGGTCACGCAAGTCAACCCTGACGTGCCCGTGGTGTGGATGGACAACGGTTACAACACCGAAGCCACCTACCGCTTTGCCGACGAGGTGACAAAGCAACTGGGCCTGAATCTGCAGATCTACCTGCCACGCCGCTCACGCGCGCACCGTGAAGCCGTGGAAGGCGCCCCCCCCGCGCTGGACGACCCACGCCACGCAGCCTTTACCGAAGAAGTGAAGCTGGAGCCCTTTGCCCGCGCCCTGCGCGAAACGGCGCCCAAGGTCTGGTTCACCGCTCTGCGCGCCACCGACACCGCCGTGCGCGCCCAAATGGACCCGGTGAGCATCAACCCCGATGGCCTGATCAAGGTCGCGCCGCTGCTGCACTGGTCGTCCAAGGAGCTGCACGAATACTGCGTGAAGCACGGCCTGCCCAACAACTTCGACTATGTGGACCCCACCAAGGGCGAAGACAACCGCGAGTGTGGCCTGCACCTGGCCCACTGACCCCAGGCCCGACCATGAACGCCCGCACAGACTCAGCGCTGCTTGAGAAAACCAACAACATGAGCTACCACCTCAACAACTCCCACCTGGACGCGCTGGAAGAAGAAACCATCTTCATCCTGCGCGAAGTCGCCGCCGCCTTCGAGCGCCCCACCCTGCTGTTCTCGGGCGGCAAGGATTCGCTGGTCATGCTCAAGTGCGCCGAAAAAGCCTTTGGCGCGGGCCGCATCCCCTACCCGCTGCTGATGATCGACACGGGCCACAACTTCCCTGAAGTGACGGACTTCCGCGACTTCCGCGCCAAGGAGCTGGGCGCCGACCTCATCGTGCGCAGCGTGGAAGACTCGATGGCGCGCGGCACCGTGCGCCTGGCCCACCCGGGCGAGTCGCGCAACGTGCACCAGTCGGTCACGCTGCTCGAAGCGATTGAAGAGTTCCGCTTTGACGCGCTGATCGGCGGCGCGCGCCGTGATGAAGAAAAGGCCCGCGCCAAAGAGCGCATCTTTTCGCACCGCGACAGCTTTGGCCAATGGCAGCCCAAGGCACAGCGCCCCGAGCTGTGGACACTGTTCAACACCCGCCTGCAGCCAAACGAGCACTTCCGCGTGTTCCCCATCAGCAACTGGACCGAGCTGGACGTGTGGCAGTACATCGACCGCGAGCAGATCGCCCTGCCCAGCATCTACTACACCCACAAGCGCCAGGTGGTGGACAAGAAGGGCCTGTTGATGCCGGTGACCGAGCTGACACCGCCGCGTGAAGGCGACGTGGTCGAGACACGCGACGTGCGCTTTCGCACCGTGGGCGACATCACCTGCACCGCACCGGTGGAGAGCACCGCCGCCACCCCGGCCGAGATCGTCATCGAGACCCTGGCCGCCGACGTGAGCGAGCGCGGCGCCACCCGCATGGACGACAAGACCAGCGATGCCTCGATGGAAAAGCGCAAGAAAGACGGGTACTTCTGATGACCACTATGAATTCGATAGCTTCCAGCGCAATCCCTACAAGCGCTACAGGGAAAAATGACCATATTTCCGCGCTCAAGTTCATCACCTGCGGCAGCGTGGACGACGGCAAGAGCACGCTGATCGGCCGTCTGCTGGTGGACAGCAAGGCCGTGCTGCAGGACCACCTCGCCGGGGTGCAGCGCCAGGGCGAGACCGACCTGGCGCTGCTGACCGACGGCCTCAGCGCCGAGCGCGAACAGGGCATCACTATCGACGTGGCCTACCGCTACTTCGCCACCGAAGAGCGCAAGTTCATCATCGGCGACGCGCCCGGCCACGAGCAATACACCCGCAACATGGTCACGGCCGCATCGAGCGCTGATGCAGCCGTGGTGCTGGTCGATGCCACCAAGCTCGACTGGAAGAACCCCGGCCTGGCCCTGCTGCCCCAAACCCGCCGCCACAGCCTGCTGGCCCACCTGCTGCGCGTGCACTCGCTGGTGTTTGCCGTCAACAAGCTCGACGCGGTGGAAGACCCCGCGCTGGCGTGGCAGCACATCCAGGGCGCGTTGCAATCCTTTGCCCAAGCGGCAGGCATCACCGTGCGCGCCATGGTGCCGGTGTCGGCCCTCAAGGGCTGGAACGTGGTGGACGCCCATGCGGGCTGGTGCGGCTATGACGGCCCCACGCTGCTTCAGGTGCTGGAAGCACTGCCCAACACCCCCGCAGACTCAGCGCTGGCACCGGCCTTCCCGGTGCAGTGGGTCGAGAAGTTCTCGTCGTCCTCCGACACCTCGCAAGGCCGCCGTGTGTTCTGGGGCCGTGTGGCTGCGGGCAGCTTTGCGCCCGGCACCGCTGTACAGATCTTCCCCAGCGGCCAGCTGGCGACCGTGGCGCAAGTGCTGGACCATGCCCGTCGCCCCAAGGACGTGCCCGCAGGCACCAGCGCCGGCATCATCCTGGACCGCGAGGTGGATGTCTCGCGGGGCGACTGGATTCTGGCGGCGCCTGCCGTCGCCACCCCCGCCGAAGACGACTTCGACACGCCCGCCAGCGTGCCTGCATGGCCCGCCAGCCGCGAGCTGCGCACCACGGTGGCCTGGATGGACGACGAGCCCCTGGTCGCAGGTCGCGTGTACTGGGCGCTGCACGGCCACCGCTGGGTGAAGGCCAAGGTGAAAGCCGTGGTGCACAAGCTCAACATCAACACGCTGGCCGAAGAAGCCGCCACCCAGCTGGACCCCAATGCCATCGGCCATGTCGACCTGCTGCTGCAAGAGGCGATTCCGGCCGCCCCCTTTGGCAAAGCCCGGGTGCTCGGATCGCTGATCCTGGTGGACACCGCGAGCCACAAAACGGCCGGTGCCGTGCTGGTGAACTGATCTAGATCAGCGCCCGTAACCCCAGTCACCCCATCGGGGTGAGGGACCCTGTAACCAAAGGTCGGTGAAAGCTTTTAAAATCGAGGGTTTTCACCGACCCACACAACTCCTGTCATGACCCACGTCGTTTCCGAAAACTGCATCAAGTGCAAGTACACCGATTGTGTGGACGTGTGCCCCGTGGACTGCTTCCGCGAAGGCCCGAACATGCTCGTCATCGATCCCGATGAGTGCATCGATTGCGCCGTCTGCATCCCCGAGTGCCCGGCCAACGCCATCTTTGCCGAAGAAGACCTGCCGGCCGACCAGATCGCCTTCATCAAGCTCAACGCCGACTTGGCCTTTGCCGACGGCTGGAAGAGCATCACCAAGCGCAAGCCCGCACTGCCCGACGCCGACGAGTGGAACGGCAAGCCGGGCAAGGTCAACGAACTAGTCAAGTGACCCCCCTGAGTCGCTTCGCGCCATCCCCCAAGGGGGACGCCACCAGTGGCCTGGCAAAGCCAGTTCCACGGTGGCACAGGTCTTTGGCAGCGCCAGTTTCGGGCGCTGCGCGCGTGGCTTGAGCATGATTCAAGATACCGACGCCGTCGTCATCGGCGCGGGGCCCGTGGGCCTGTTCCAGGTCTTCCAGCTGGGCCTGCAAGGCATCACAGCCCACCTGATCGACGCCCTGCCCCATGCGGGCGGCCAGTGCGTCGAGCTGTACGGCGACAAACCCATCTACGACATCCCGGGCATCCCGGTCTGCACCGGGCGTGAGCTGGCCGCTTTGCTGCTTCAGCAGATTGCGCCGTTCAAGACCCAGTGGCACCTGAACACGCTGGTGTCCGCACTCACCGTGCAGGCCGATGGGCGCCTGCAGGTCGAAACCTCCCAGGGCGCACAACTGCTGGCCCGGACGGTGTTCATTGCTGCCGGTGTGGGCGCCTTTGTGCCACGCACGCTCAAGGTGGACGGCATCGAGCGCTTTGTGGGCACCCAGGTCCACTACCAGAACCTGCCCGCCACGGCCCACGTAGCCGGGCTCCATGTGGTCGTGCACGGCGGCGACGAGCCCGCGGTAGCCCGCGCCGTGGAACTGGCCGAACAAGGCCAGGCCGCACGCGTCAGCCTGCTGCACCGCCGCGACGTGTTCCAGGCGCCTGAAGCCCTGCTGCAACGCTTGCAGCAATTGCGCGATGCGGGCCGCATCCGCGTCGAGGCCGCACAGATCACCGGCATTGACACCGCGGGCGACCGCCTCACCGCACTGCAGGTGGTGGATGCCGATGGCAGCACCCGCGCCCTGGCACTGGACCTGCTGGTGGCTGTGCTCGGCATCTCGCCCCGCCTCGGTCCCATTGCGGATTGGGGGTTGGCCATGGACCGCAAACAACTGTTGGTGGACACCGAGGCCTTCCGCACCAGCGTGCCCGGCATCTACGCCGTGGGCGACATCAACACCTACCCCGGCAAACGCAAGCTCATCCTGTGCGGTTTCCACGAGGCCACTCTGGCCGCCTTTGGCGCCGCCGAGGCGCTCAAGGGCGACAAGGTGGCGCTGCAGTACACCACCACGAGCCCACGGCTGCACCAGTTGCTGGGTGTGGCTCCGGCGTCTGTGCCTTCCGCCAGCACTTAGTCCAGGCGAGTCGGGGCATCGTCGTTTCGTGCCCAAACGACGCGCCCACAAATAAGCACAAAATGTCAAAAAGGCGCTCAAGCGCCCGGCACGATGGCGTCTCCATTCACCGCCCATCAGGAGCACACCATGAGCCAACAACCCCTTCAATCCATCTGGGACACCTACACCGCGTCGTGGAAAACCGACTCGGCCGCAGACAGGGAGGCCCTGTTTTCCCAGTCCCTCGACCCGGCCTGCACCTACAACGACCCGCTGGCCACCGCCCAGGGCTGGGACCAATTGACGGCCTACATGGACAACTTTCACAGCCAGGTGCCCGGCGGCCATTTTGTGACCCACTACTTCGCCAGCCACAACCAGCAAAGCATCGCCAAGTGGAACATGGTGGATGGCAGCGGCCAAGTGATCGGGGAAGGCGTGAGCTACGGCCGGTACAACGACCAGAACCGGCTGGTTGCCATGACCGGTTTCTTTGAAACCCCTTGAACGGACGCCACCGTGCTTTATCTCCGGCAAATCCAGGAGGGCATCGATTTCATCGAGGCCCATCTCGAATCCGATATCCAGCTTTCCGAGGTGGCACGGGCTGCGGGGATGAGCCAGTGGCACTTCCAGCGGATCTTCAAGGCGCTGACCAACGAAACCTTGAAGACCTACATCCGCTCGCGCCGGTTCGCGCGGGCGTTGGAGCAACTGGTTAACACGCGGCTCTCCGTGCTCGACATCGCGCTGGCGTCCGGGTACGAGACACAGGAGAGCTTCACGCGCGCGTTCCGCGACTGCTTTCGGCTCACGCCGTCGCAGTACCGCAAGATGGGCAACCGCTCGCTGTTCGTGCGCAAGATCCGGTTTGACCAAAGCTACCTCGCGCACATTCACCACAACATTTCCCTGGAACCCGACATCCAGCAGCAGCCCGCCATGCAATTGGTCGGGCTGCCCACCGACTACTACGGCATCGATTCCGAAAAAAACAACCTGGGCCAGAAACTGCCGCCCCTGTGGGCGAAGTTTCTGCCCCGGTTGGGCGAGATTGCGAACACCGTGCCCGGGGTCTGTTATGGCGTCGTGGCCCCGGCGGGGCCGCACACGGAAGAGCTGCGCTACCTGGCCTGCATCGAAGTGAGTGGCCCCGGTGCACTGCCACCGGGCATGGAGGCCATGGAAATCCCCGCGTCCACCTATGCACGCTTCACCCACAGGGGTCCTGCCCAGAACGTCGATGCGACGGTGAACTACATCTACTCCAGCTGGCTGCTGTCGGCCAGCCAGACGCACAGCCTGGGGCCGGATCTGGAAATCTACGGCTCGCAATACCACCCGACGTCCGCTGACTCCGTGATGCACTACGCCATCCCCCTCACCCAGGCCGGGCGCTGACCCACCCTCTACAATGGCAACCGCGCTCCTTCGGGGGCGCCAACGCTAGGGGTGTCGAGACCGGCCTGCCGGAACCGACTGAGAGAGTCCCTTTGAACCTGATTGAGATCATCCTCGCGCAGGGAAGCACGTCCGCTTTGGCCCAGCCCTGAATGAAATGACTTTGGGGCGCGCTGGCGGGCCGCCCCTGCTCTGTACTGCCACGGAGCCATCCATGTCCTCATCGCCCGCCGCGCCCTCCCACAACGAAGCGCTGGCCCCCGTCTCCCCCGACCGCCGCGTCTTCCAGTGGCATGACCACGCCTCGCTCTGGTTCAGCCTGGGCGTGGGCTTGCTGGTCATGCAGGTGGGTGCATACCTGATGCCCGCGTTGGGCACCAAAGAAGCCCTCATCGCCATCTTGGCCGGTTCCATCGTGGGCGCGGGCCTGCTGGGCTGGGTGGCCAAGCTGGGCTGCGACAGCGGCCTGGCCAGTGCCGGCCTGATGCACGCCGTTTATGGCCGCACCTTTGCCAGCCTGCCGATCATCCTGAACATCGTGCAGCTGGTGGGCTGGGGCACGTTCGAGCTGGTGGTGATGCGCGATGCCACCGTGGCCATCGGTCAGCAGTCGGGCAGCATGGCCGGTGCGCACTGGCCGGTGCTGGCCACGCTGCTGTGGGGCGGCGTGGTGATGCTGCTCATCAGCGGATCGATGGTGCAGCTGGTGCGCAAGGTGATTGCGCGCGTGGCGCTGCCGCTGGTGGTGCTGTCGCTGCTGTGGCTGTCGTGGCAGTTCTTGTCGCTGGCACAGGCCCAGGGGTTTGATGCGCTGTGGAACCGCCAGGGCGCGGGCGGCATGGGCGTGTTCCCTGCGCTGGATCTGGTGATCGCCATGCCGATTTCGTGGCTGCCGCTGGTGGCCGACTATGCGCGCCACGGCAAGAACGGCGGCTCTGCATTGCGCGGCACCTGGCTCGGCTATGCGCTGGCCAACATGTGGTGCTACACGCTGGGTGTGCTGGTGGCGCTGACCTTGCCCAGCAAGGATCTGGTGCAGGCGCTGCTGCTGGCCCAGGGCGGGCTGATTGCGCTGTCGCTGATCCTGATCGACGAGGTGGACAACGCCTATGGCGACACGTATTCGGGCGCGGTGTCGGCCCACAGCCTGCTGCCGCGCTGGGGCGTGCGCAAGTGGGGCCTGGCCATGGCGGCGGTATGCACAGGCCTTGCGCTGGTCTTGCCCATGCACAGCCTGGAGCCCTTCCTGCTGCTGCTCAGCTCCGTATTTGTGCCGCTGTTTGGGGTGATCCTGGGGCGGCTGGCGTTTGGCACCGATGCACCTGCATTGCTGGCAGCGGCGCGCAAGGTGAATGCGGCGCCCGTGGCGATCTGGCTGGTGGGGATTGCCGTCTACCACCTGGCTCCCAAGGTGCTGCCGGGTGCGGGCTCGGCGCTGCCGGCATTGGCGTTCAGCTTTTTGCTGGCCTGGGCCACACGGCCACGGGGCCGTTGAATAGCTATCGAATTGTGAGCTGCTAGCGCTTACCAGATAAGCGCTAGCAGTCAAAAACTCTTAAATTTCTACAGCACCAACTGCGCCACAGGCGCATAGCCGTGGTTGAGCGGGCCGTGGCCGCGGCCGGTGGTCACATCAGCCCCTGCGGCGATGGCGCCCAGAATGTAGGCACGCGCGCGCTCCACCGCCTGCTGCAAGGGCAGGCCCTGCGCCAGGTGTGCCGCAATGGCCGACGACAGGGTGCAGCCGGTGCCGTGCCCGTTGGGCGTGGCAATGCGTGCAGACTCCAGCCGCTGCCGCACACCGCTGCGGGTGGCCAGAACGTCCACCACCCAGTCTCCAGGCAGGTGGCCGCCCTTGAGCAGCGCCGCACGTGCACCCAGAGCGCACAGTGCCTGCGCGGCTTCGTCCAGCGTTTCCACGCCCTTGATGCTGCGCCCCAGCAGCCAGCCGGCCTCGTCCAGGTTGGGGGTGATCACCTCGGCCAGCGGAAACAGCTCCTGCACCAGCACGCTCACGGTTTCTGAAGCGATGAGCCGGTCGCCACTGGTGGCCACCATCACGGGGTCGAGCACCACGTGCGGCAGCTGGTAGGTGCGGATGGCATCGGCCACCACACGCACCACCTCGGGCGAATGCAGCATGCCGATCTTGACCGAATCCACACCAATGTCCTGCACCACGGCGTCGATCTGGGCCTTGAGCATCTCGGGCGGAATGCCGTGGATGCCCGTCACGCCGCAGGTGTTCTGCGCGGTGATGGCCGTGATGGCCGTCATTCCGTAACAGCCCAGGGCGCTGAAGGTCTTGAGGTCGGCCTGGATGCCCGCCCCGCCGCCGCTGTCAGAACCGGCAATGGAAAGCACGCGCACATAGCGGCGCGCTGCGGAGGTCGGTGGGGTCAATGAAGTCATGGCAAAAATTATGGCCTATGCGTTAGCGCAAAAAGAGCGGCCAAGGGTTGTGCTGTAATTGATTTTTTCCGGACGAAACAGGGGTGTCCCTCCGTTCAGAACCTGACCAGGTTCTTCGGTGTGCGACTGAGAAATACCCTGGGGCTCGCACGCAGCGCTGCATGGCACTGCCTGCAACGTGGCCCCGCTACCCGATCCAGGTCATGCTGGCGTGGGGAGTTTCCAAGAGCGGCGCTGCCCCCGTTTTGTCCATGGTTGCCAGCCAACACGGACACACCGACGGACCTATGCCACTTCAACCCTCTTCTTTTGCGATTCTGGGCGCGGGCCTCATGGGCCGCCTGCTTGCGGTGGAGCTGGCCCGCCAGGGTCACCGTGTGGACATCTACGACGCGGGCAGCCCGGCCGCCGAACATTCGGCCGCGACCGTGGCCGCGGCCATGCTGGCGCCGCTGGCCGAATCGGCCATCACCGAGCCCGGCGTGGTGCGCATGGGCCACCACGCCCTCACCCGCTGGCCGCAGCTGCTGGCGGCGCTGGCCGAGCCCGTGTTCTTCCAACAGGCCGGCACGCTCATCGTGTGGCACCGGCAGGACGCGGCCGAAGCCCTGCGGCTCACGCGCCAGCTGGAGGCCAACCAGCACCACGTGCCAGAGCTGCCCGCCCTGCAAAAGCTGGACGGCGCCGCGCTGGCCCAGGCGGAACCCACCCTCGCGCAGCGTTTTGCGCAGGGCCTGTACCTGCCCGGCGAAGGCCAGCTCGACAACCGGCAGCTGCTGGCCGCCCTGGTGGTGGAAATGCAGCGGCTGTCGGTGCGCACGCACTGGCACAGCCCCCAGTCGCCCGAGGCCTTTGCACCCGGCGCCCCTGGCCAACCCGACTGGGTGCTGGACTGCCGTGGCTTGGGCGCCAAGGGCCAGTGGAGTGCACTGCGCGGCGTGCGCGGCGAGGTGGTTCGCATCCACGCGCCGGATGTCACGCTGCAGCGCCCAACACGGCTGGTGCACCCGCGCTACCCCATCTACATTGCGCCCAAAGAAGACAATCTGTTCGTCATCGGCGCCACCGAAATCGAATCGGACGACCTCTCGCCCGCCAGCGTGCGCTCCACACTGGAGCTGCTCTCCGCCGCCTACGCCGTGCACCCCGGCTTTGCAGAGGGCCGCATCCTGGAATTGGCCACGCAGTGCCGCCCCACGCTGCCCGACAACCTGCCGGCCATCCGCCAGCCGCGCAAGGGCGTGCTGGAAATCAACGGCCTGTACCGCCACGGCTTCATGATCGCGCCCGCGATGCTGGATGTGACGCTGGAAGTGCTGAACGCAGGACAATCGCAGCTTTCGCAACGATTTGACCTCGCGCTGGACCTGGAGCCCGCCCCCCTGCCCCCACCCAGCGCGGCCGCCGCTTTCGCATGAACATTTCCATCAACCAGATCCCGCACGAACTGCCCGAGGGCGCCACCGTGGCCGACGCCGTGGCCGCCATCGCGGCCCGCCCGCCTTTTGCCGTGGCCGTGAACACCACCTTTGTGCCCAACACCCGCTACGCCGCGCAGGCCCTGCAGCCCGGCGACCGCGTGGAAATCATCTCGCCCGTGACGGGGGGCTGATCCGCCGCCTGAAACTTGAAGCCAAATTGGCACCTAGCGCCTGATAAATAAGCGCTAGCAGCTATCAAAAGCATAGTAAACACCATGACCACTTCAACGCCCCAAGACCCCCTGGTGCTCTACGGCCAGCAGTTCGCCAGCCGCCTGCTGCTGGGCACCTCGCGCTACCCGTCCCCCGCAGTGCTCGAAGCCGCCGTATTGCGCGCCAAGCCTGCCATGGTCACCGCCTCGCTGCGCCGCCAGGGCAGCAACCCGGCCGAAAGCGGCAGCAGCTTCTGGGAGCTGCTGCGCAAGCTCAACGTGCCTGTGCTGCCCAACACGGCAGGCTGCCACAGCGCGCAAGAGGCCATCACCACGGCACAGATGGCGCGCGAGGTGTTCAACACCCCCTGGATCAAACTGGAGCTGATTGGCGACGACTACACGCTGCAGCCCGACACCCTGAACCTGGTGGGCGTGGCCGAACACCTCATCAAGGAAGGCTTTCAGGTGCTGCCCTACTGCACGGAGGACCTGGTGCTGTGCCAGCGCCTCGTGGATGTGGGCTGCCAGGCCGTGATGCCCTGGGCGGCACCCATCGGCACCGGGCGCGGCCCCGTGAACCCCTATGCACTGCAGATGCTGCGCGAGCGCCTCAACGTGCCCATGCTGGTGGATGCGGGCCTGGGCCTGCCGTCGCATGCCTGCCAGGTGATGGAATGGGGCTATGACGGCGTGCTCCTGAACACCGCCGTGGCCCTGGCGCAAGACCCCGTGGCCATGGCCGGCGCCTTCGCCGATGCTGTGAATGCCGGGCGCGCCGCGCGCCAGGCAGGTGCCATGGCAGCGCAGGATGCGGCCCAGCCCAGTACGCCCGTGCTCGGCACCCCCTTCTGGCACCATGAACAACATGCGTGACGACACCAGCGCCATGGTGCAGGCCATTATTGCGCACCACGCCGCCACCTTCGCGGGCTTTGGCGCCGAGCCCGCCCCGAAACCCACGCGGCAGGAAGCCGCCTACCTGGCAGCCCTGCAGGCCTGCAGCACGCTGGGCTTTATTGCCCACGACGCGGAGTGCCTGGCCCAGGCCTGGCTGGCACAGAGTCTGCGCACCGGCACCTTCCAGCCTGAGCAATGGCCCGACGCGCCAGAGGATTTTGGCCTGCAACCCGTGCCACATGCCCAAGCGTTCGCCCCATGCCCTGAGCACCTGGGCCTGTACGCCGTGTTGCCCGACGCCGACTGGGTAGGCCGCATGGCGCGTGCGGGCGTGCCCACCGTGCAGCTTCGCTTCAAGTCGGACAACGCTGCCGCCATTGAACGGGAAGTGCACGCCGCCGTACGGGCCGTGCAGGGCACGGGTGCGCTGCTGTTCATCAACGACCATTGGCGCACGGCCATCCAGGCGGGTGCCTATGGCATTCACCTGGGCCAGGAAGATCTGGATGCCCTGGCCCCCGACGAACTCCAAGCACTGCGCGCTTCGGGCCTGCGCCTGGGTGTCAGCACCCATGGCTACGCAGAAATGGTGCGTGCAGATGCAGTAGGCCCCAGCTACATCGCCATGGGCGCCGTATTCCCGACCACCCTCAAGAAGATGGCCACGGCCCCGCAGGGTGTGGGCCGGTTGGGTGTGTATGCGCGCCTGCTGCGCCACTACCCCCAGGTGGCCATTGGCGGCATCGGCGCCGAGCAGTTTGCGCCGGTGCAGGCCACGGGCGTGGGGTCGATTGCGGTGGTGCGGGCCCTTGTCAATGCCCCAGACCCTGAAGCCACCGCCACGCACTTGATGCGCCAGATGGAACAAAACAGCCAGCGCGCGAGCCGCTGAAGGGACGATCCATTGGCCTGTCGGCCTATCGGCCTATTTGCGGTCGCCTTTCTTCTGCTCCAGTTCCAGCCGCAGTTCGACCAAGTCGTTGTCCATGCCAAAACCGACGGCCTGACCCGCGGCCGGGGGCGCGGTCACCGGCACGGCCGGCAGATCGCTCAGGGTGAGGTGGGGCGGCTCTGACAGATCAAGGTCGAGGTCCAGATCCAGCGGCGCACCGCGCGTGTCGCCATCCAGTGCGGAGGGCGCTGCAACACCCGATGCCTGAGATGGCTGCCCTGTAGCGGGAGGCATCCCGTCAAAGTCGAACTCCAGGCTGGCCGCGCGCGAGTCCTGCGGTAATGCCGCCGTTGTCGCAGGCACCTTCGGGGCTGGCACTTGCTGCACCTGGGTTTCGTCCCGAGGTGCGGCGAGCGGTGTGGTGCGCTTGCGGGGCGCAGGCTCCCCTCGGGCACTTGCGGGCGTGGTCTGCGCAATGGAGAGCAACAGCAGCAGGTCGTCGTAAGCCGCAAGGTCAAAGGGCTCGACCGAACCGACACCGTTCTGCCGGAACAGCAGCTTTTCGAGCAGCTGCAGCACGGACGGAGAGGTCCATTCAGCCTCGATGTCAGCGAGCGCATCGGTGTAGTGGTACAGCATGCGGCCCGTGCGGTGGAAGCTGGCAAATTCCGGCACCTGCGCGTTGAACGATTGCATGAACTGCGTACGCAGTTGCGTGAACTCCTCCACCCGGCTCAGCGTGTGGTACAGCCGCAAAAGCTCCAGATACGCCAGCGGCGAAGTGGCACCGCGCTCAGCGATGTGCGTTTTCAGCACTTCGATGGCCTGCTGGTGTTCCCCCACCGAGATAAAAAACTCGGCCTGTTGCTGGATGTCGAAAAGCTCTTCCGGGCTGACGATGTGCAGCGCGGGTTGCTGCGTGACTACAGCGGCAGGTGCTGGCGGGGGAACGGTCGCCTTCAGGGGGACCGGGGCACTGGGCAAAGGGGCCGTGGCCACAAAAGGAGGTACCAGCGGGGCAGCAGCTGAGCCCGGGGAAGGTTCCCGGGCTTCGGCGGACTCATCGGACGGCAGCCAGTGATCGCTGGGGTCGGGCGGCAGGCCCAGCGCAGCCCCATGCTCGACCACGGCATCTCGGCCACCCAGCGCAGCCACCGAATCGCGCCATGCGCGCACCGCCTTTTCGGAGGCGCTGCGCATCCGCCCCCAGGCCCACACAGCGAGCAACAGTGCTAGCAGCAGCAACCCGCCCAGCGCGTAGACCACCGTGGCAGGAAATCTCTCGCTCTCTGCCTGCTCAAGCTGTTGCTGCAATTGCGCTGCGCTGGCCCGGTCGCGGGCGGCCTGCGCCCGCAGGGCAGCAACGTCGGATTCCAGGGCCTTGAGCCGGTCAGCCTCCTGGTTGACATCCTCGGGCTGGGCATTCATCGCTTTCCAGAGCGCTGCAGCCTGGGCACGCTGGGCCGAGGGCTGGTCTGATGGCATGACCAGCAGTTCAGGCGAGGTGCGCAGTGCCAGCGGACGGTCTACCCAGAGATCGAGTGGCTCGACGACCAAGCGAGCCCGGTCAGCAGGCTTGGGGGCTGTAGGCAGCTTGTTTTTTTCAGCGCTGGCCTGGGGGCGCGCCACCGGGCGCTCTGGGGGCCGTACCGGTGCCGTCCGCGCAGCGGGCTTGGCCACCGACGGGGTGCTGGGTACGGGCTCGGGCCGATTTTCGGAAGACAAGGGCACGGATGCCAACGGAGAAGGCGCCACAGGCGCAGTGGCAGCCCCTGCAGCGCGCTGCCCTGCTGCACCCTGGGCCGGACGGGGTGCTTCGACCCCACCGGCCGCGAGGGAAGGTAGCCGCGAGACGTCGACCGGCGATGCGGACCGTGCCACCGTGGATGGAAGTTCGGCAAAAAATGTGTAGGTGCGCGTGACCTTGCCTGTGCACCCCGCCGACAAGGTGACCATCAATACCGGTTCGTCCACCGCGATGGCGGCCTGCACCCGCACCGCCGGAGACCGCCCCCGCATGTCGGGCAATGGCACTACCCGCACCTTGGCATCGCCAATCACCGTATCGCCGGCCACCAGCTTGGCCGTCACGCAGGAAGAGGCCAGATCGGTGCCTGGGTCGGGCTGGATATCGAAGGAAAGATCTACCGGGGCACCCAACACCACCACGCCCCTGCTGCCGCCCAAGGACAGTGCCGAGGCGCCTGCAGCGACCGCCCACAGACTGGTCCCCAAAATGGCGTTACGGATTTTCACAATATGTTCTGTTTTTGGTGCAGCCCATTCTTGCACATAAGTCCCGCGCAACGCCAGAGCCATAATGGCGCTATGAAAATTCAGTTTCCCAACATCGCTATCGTGGGCACCGGCGCCATGGGTCGGGGCATTGCACAAATCGCCGCACAGGCTGGCAGCCAGGTTTTTCTGCTTGATGCCAACCCCGGCGCCGCCGATGCGGCCAAGGCGGCGCTCCAGGAGCAATGGAACAAACTGGTGGCCAAGGGCCGCATCGATGCCCCGCAGGCCGGTGACCTGACCGCGCGGCTGCACCCCGTCAAGGTCGTGGCCGAGCTGGCAGGCTGCGACCTGGTGGTAGAAGCCATCGTGGAGCGGCTGGATGTGAAAAAGACGCTGTTCTCCGAACTGGAAGCCGTGGTGCGCCCGGATGCGGTGCTGGCCACCAATACGTCATCCCTCTCGGTCACCGCCATCGGCGCGGGCCTGCAGCGGCCCGAGCGCCTGGCAGGTTTCCACTTCTTCAACCCCGTGCCGCTCATGAAGGTGGTGGAAGTGATTGCCGGGCTCAAGACGGATGCAGCCGTGTGCACCGCCCTGGCCACGTATGCGAGGGAAATGGGACACACCCCCGTTCAGGCACAAGACACCCCCGGCTTCATCGTGAACCACGCCGGGCGCGGCTTTGGCACAGAGGCCCTGCGCATCGTGGGCGAAGGCGTGGCCGACTTCGCCACCATCGACCGCATCCTGCGCGACCAGGTCGGCTTCAAGCTCGGCCCCTTTGAATTGATGGACCTGACGGCGCTGGACGTCTCCCACCCGGTGATGGAATCCATCTACCGCCAGTACTACGACGAGCCGCGCTTTCGCCCCAGTGTGATCACCGCGCAGCGCCTGGCAGGCGGCGTGGTGGGCAAGAAGGTGGGCGAAGGCTTTTACCGCTACGTGGACGGCGTGGCGCAGATACCGGCAGAGGCGCCGCCGCCCGTGGTGGCAGAGATTCCCCCCGTGTGGGTCTCGCCCCGTGCCGCGCGCCGCGCGGAGCTGTACCAGCTGCTCAAGGACCTGGGCGCCACCATCGAAACCGGCCAGTCGCCCTCGCCCCAGGCCATCACGCTGGTCGCGCCGCTGGGGTTTGACATCACCACCGTGGCGGTCGTGGAGCGCCTGGACCCGGCGCGCACCATCGGCATCGACATGCTGATCGACGACGCCGCTACCAAGCGCCGCGTGTTGGCCACCAACCCCGCCACCCGCGTGGACATCCGCAACGCAGCGCATGCGCTGTTTGCCCGCGACGGCAAGGCCGTGAGCGTGATCCGCGACAGCGGCGGCTTTGTCACGCAGCGTGTGGTGGCCACCATCGTCAACATCGCCAGCGACATCTGCCAGCAAGGCATCTGCTCCCCCAAGGATCTGGAAACCGCTGTGACACTGGGCCTGGGTTACCCCCTGGGCCCCCTGGCCATGGGCGACCGCTGGGGGCCGACCAACATCCTCGAAGTGTTGTTCAACATGCAGACCGTGTACGGCGACACACGCTACCGCCCCAGCCCCTGGCTGCGCAGGCGCGGCGCCATCGGCCTGAGCCTGACCCACGTCGAAGAAGCCTGATCGCGCGAACAGAGCAAGAGCCGCTCCCCAACCAAGGCCACCATGCCCGCAGAACTCCAGAGCACCAGCCAGGGCCAGACCCTGATCCTGACCCTTCGCAACCCTGAGCGGCGCAACGCCATCGACTCGGTGATGTACGCAGCGGGCGTGGAGGCGCTGGGTGTGGCCGAAAGCAGCCCGGACATTCGCAGCGTGGTCATCACGGGGGCCGATGGCATGTTCTGCTCGGGCGGCAACCTGCAGCGCCTGCTGGCCAACCGCCAGGAAGCCCCCGAGGTACAGGCACAGAGCATTGAAGGCCTGCACAACTGGATCGAGACCATCCGCACCTACCCCAAGCCTGTGATTGCAGCCGTGGAAGGCGCGGCGGCCGGTGCGGGCTTTTCATTGGCATTGGCCTGCGACTTCATCGTGGCGGCCCGCAACGCGGTGTTTGTGATGGCCTACAGCAATGTGGCCCTGTCGCCCGATGGCGGCGCCAGCTGGAGCCTGTCGCACGCCCTGCCCCGCCAAGTGGCAACCGAGATCCTCATGTGTGGTGACCGCATCAGCGCAGAACGCCTGCACGCTCTCGGGGTGGTCAACCGCATTGCAGAAACCGGCAGCGCGCTGGAGACCGCCCTGGCACTGGCCGAGCAGCTCAACGCGCGTGCACCCAATGCCCTCGCGAGCATCAAGGAGCTGCTCAACGAAGCGCCCCATGCCCAGCTCACACACCACCTCGCCCATGAGCGCGACCATTTCGTGAAGAACCTGCACCATGCGAACGGCGGGGCCGGTATTTCTGCCTTCCTAGAGAAACGCGTGCCCCGCTACGAATAGCATTGGACCTGGGTGCCGTACCCACAGAGCACCCACCGCCACGCACCATCCCCCGGCCCGCTGCGCTGCAGCGTCCGGGGGTTTTCTTTTGGGCGCCCACAGCGCAGACACGCAGGTGACAACCCTGACGCAGCACGAAGGTCCCTGACGCGACAATGGGTCTGTTTCTAGTCACCCAAAAGACAGGCCATGGACGACCCGATTCTTACTATCGAAGAACGTGAAGCGATCAACTCAGGTCGCTGGTTTTCATCTCTCTCACCTTCTCTACGCCACGACATCCTCCGATGTGCATACGTCAAACGCTTCAAGGACGGCGGCCTCATTGCCGCACGCGGAGATCCGCCCGAGGAGTGGATTGCCTGCGCGCGCGGTGCGGTGCGGGTGAGCTCGACCTCCATCTCGGGCAAGCAGATCACGCTGACCTATGTGGAGCCGGGCATCTGGTTCGGCGACGTGGCGATCTTCGACGGGGACCGGCGCACACACGACGCCTACGCGCATGGCGACACCACGATCCTGTGTGTGGCCAAGGCCGATTTCCGCAAGATTCTGGCGGTGCACACCGAGCTGTACGAAGCCATGCTGCGACTGCATGCGCGGCGCATTCGCCAGCTGTTCGGGCTGGTGGAAGACCTCAACACCCTGCCCTTGCGCTCGCGCCTGGCCAAGCAGCTTGTGCACCTGGTGCGCAGCTACGGCGTGCCAAGCCTGTCGGACGGCAGCGAGATGCGCATCAGCCTGCAACTGGCGCAGGAAGAACTGGCGCAGCTCTTGGGCGCATCGCGCCAACGCGTGAACCAGGAACTCAAGGCCATGGAGCGCGAGGACGCCATTCGCATCGAGCCGGGCGGCCTGGTGGTGCGTGACCGCGAAGCCCTGATGCGCATTGCTGAAACCGACAACTAACTCATTGACTGACCGAACCTCTCCCCCATTCCTCCATGAGCAACTTTGACCATTTCGTCGGCACCCGTCCTGTTTCCGATCAGCACGCCTTTGATACCGAAGCGCTGACCGCGTGGCTTGCACGGAACATGGAAGGCTTCGTGGGCCCCCTGACCGTGGAAATGTTCAAAGGGGGGCAGTCCAACCCGACCTACAAGCTCATCACGCCCGGTGCCAGCTACGTGATGCGGGCCAAGCCTGGCCCCGTGGCCAAACTGCTGCCTTCTGCCCACGCCATCGAGCGAGAGTTTGCGGTGATGAGCGGCCTGTATGGCACCGACGTGCCCGTGCCCCGCATGTTTGTGCTGTGCGAGGACGAATCCGTCATCGGCCGCGCCTTCTACGTGATGGAGTGCATGCAGGGCCGCGTGCTGTGGGATCAATCTCTGCCCGGCATGACGCCAGCCGAGCGCGGCGACATCTACAACGAGATGAACCGCGTGATTGCCGCGCTGCACACCGTGAAGTTTGCAGACCGGGGGCTGGCCAGCTATGGCAAGCCCGGCAACTACTTTGACCGCCAGATCGGCCGTTGGAGCAAGCAATACGTGGCGTCCATCACGCAGCCCATCGAAGAGATGGACCGCCTCATGGAGTGGTTGCCCGCCAACATGCCCGCCAGCGCGCGGGACGAGGGCCACGTGTCCATCGTGCACGGCGACTACCGCCTGGACAACCTGATGTTCCATCCCACCGAGCCGCGCGTGATTGCCGTGCTCGACTGGGAGTTGTCCACGCTGGGCCATCCGCTGGCGGACTTCAGCTACCACTGCATGAGCTGGCACATCCCCGCCTCGCTCGGGCGCGGCATCGCAGGGCTGGACCTGGCCGCGCTGGGCATCCCCGACGAAGACACCTATATCCGCCTGTACTGCGAGCGCACCGGCATCACAACGCCCGAGGCACTGCGTGCCGACTGGAACTTCTACCTCGCCTACAACATGTTCCGCATCGCGGCCATCCTGCAAGGCATTGCCAAGCGGGTGGAGGCTGGCACGGCCTCCAGCGCGCAGGCCAAGGCATCGGGCGACACCGCGCGGCCCATGGCCCAACTGGCCTGGTCGTTTGCCCAGCGCGGCTAAACACACGACGCAAGTACAAGCGCCGCCCCTCGATTACCAACGGAGAAGAAACCCATGGACTTTGACTACTCGCCCAAAACCAAGGAACTGCAGGCCAAGCTGCTCCAGTTCATGGATGACTACATCTATCCGAACGAGTCTGCCTACAAAGACGAACTGGCCGCCAACACAGCCGCAGGCAAGCGCTGGAGCGCGCTGAACACCATCGAGAACCTCAAGCCCAAGGCGCAGGCTGCCGGGTTGTGGAACCTGTTTCTGCCGGTCGATAGCGCCGCCGCCTCGGGCTACGAAGGCGCGGGCCTGACCAACCAGGAATACGCACCGCTGGCCGAAATCATGGGCCGCGTGCCATGGGCCAGCGAGGTGTTCAACTGCTCTGCACCCGACACCGGCAACATGGAGACCATTGCCCGCTACGGCGACGATGCCAACAAGGCCCGCTGGCTCAAGCCGCTGCTCGACGGCAAGATCCGCTCGGCCTTTGCGATGACGGAGCCCGACGTGGCATCGAGCGACGCCACCAACATCGAGACGCGCATCGAGCGCCAGGGCGACGAGTACGTGATCAATGGCCGCAAATGGTGGATCTCCGGCGCGGCCGACCCGCGCTGCGCGGTGTTCATCACCATGGGCAAGACAGACCCCGACGCACCCCGCCATTCGCAGCAGAGCATGGTGCTGGTACCCGCCGATGCCAAGGGCATCACCATCGTCCGCCCGCTGAACGTGCTGGGCTATGACGATGCGCCCCACGGCCACGTCGAGATGACGTTCGAGAACGTGCGCGTGCCCGTCTCCAACATCCTGCTGGGGGAAGGCCGTGGCTTCGAGATCGCTCAAGGCCGCCTCGGCCCCGGGCGTATCCACCACTGCATGCGCCTGATCGGCCTGGCCGAGCGCGCGCTGGAGCTGATGTGCAAGCGTGCTTCGTCGCGCGTGGCGTTTGGCAAAACCGTGGCCCAGCAGACCGTGACACAAGAGCGCATTGCCGAAGCCCGCTGCAAGATCGACATGGCGCGCTTGCTCACGCTCAAGGCCGCCTGGCTGATGGATGTGGCTGGTAACAAGGTCGCCAAGACCGAGATCGCCATGATCAAGGTCGTGGCACCCAGCATGGCCTGCCAGGTGATTGACTGGGCCATGCAGGTGCATGGCGGCGGCGGCATGTCTGACGACTTCCCGCTGGCCTATGCCTACGCCGGTGCACGCACGCTGCGCTTTGCAGACGGCCCGGACGAGGTGCACCGCAACGCCATTGCCAAGTGGGAGCTGGGCAAGTACGGCACCTACGGCCGTGATGCGGCCGTGCCCGTCACCCGTGGAAGCTGACTGGAAATCACCCCCTGAGGCCCCTTGGGCCTTTCCCCCTCCTCTCTCGCACTACGCGCGGGAGGGAACCGCACCCAACGCGGCTGGGCGACCCTTGCGCAGGGCATTGGCTTGCAGCGTGCCAGCGTCATAACCTGCGGGAACATATTGCAGAACACACAACGGGGCCACAGGCTCCGTTGTGCGTTTTCTTTGGCGCAGGCGCTGGCTGGAACGCTACCGGGTGATGTTGGGCACGTCGTCCGGCCCCGCCACCGACATGGGCGGCAGGTTCTGCAGGGCCGCCTGCCCGGCCACCAGCAGCAGTTGCTTGGCATGCGCGATCTCGGCCAGGCTGCGCTGCGTGTGTTCCATGCGCAGGTAGACCTTGCCACGCGCCAGCATCAGCACCATGGGCGATTTCGCCCGTTCGGAGCCCCCTTCCCCCTCCACGGCATTGAGCAGCTGCGAGACCACGGGCGCATGGATCCAGCGCTGGGCCAGCTCAATGCGCTCTGCCACCACCGCGAAGTGCTCGCGGAATGACACGGGCAGGCCGGGCCAGGCCATTTCCTCGTACATGGACAACCAGCGCATTTCTTCGGGCAGGCTGCTGCTCACCGCGGTCTGCAGCGTATCGGTGATGGCGGTGTAGGCCGTGCCTTCCAGAATTTCCTGCAAGGGACGGTTGATCACCATCACGGCGGCATCGGGGTCGGCGCCCACGTCGGCGCGCCCGCGCAGCTCCAGGCCCGTCACATAGTCGCGTGTGGGTGCGCCGCATTCCAGCCGCCACGGGTGGCCGTGGATGTCACCGCCCAGATCGAAATGCCCCTCGGTGGAATGTGCAACGATGGCCAGCTGCTGTTTCGCAGCCCAGCGGGCCACGTCCCGGTTGGTGGCAGGCCGGCCCAGGTCCGAACCCGGGGAGCCGGAAGTACCGAATGCTTTGCGGAGGCGGTCAAACATGAGAGGCCGAAGCGCAAGGCTTCGCAAGAGTCGCGGGTACAGGCATTATTGGGCGAAAATTGAAATTCCCTCTGAGTCGCCTGCGGCGCCTTCCCCCTGAGGGGGACGCACCCGGTGGACTGGCAAAGCCAGATCCACGGGTGCACTGGCCTGGGGCGCGCCAGTTTCGGCAGGTGGGGGCCTGGTACGGCGCTTGGATGAACGACATGCCACTTTTGACTATGAACCGCCGTTTTGCCCTGACCGCCATGGCTGCTGCGGGTGTACTGGGGACCTTGCCTGCGGCCGCAGCGGAATTGCCCAGGGACACCTCGGCCACGGCCCGCCAGCTGGTGCGCTGGGCCACCGAAACCGGCGACCACCAGGGTCTGCCTTTTGCCGTGATCGACAAGCCCGCCGCCCGCATCCATGTGTTCTCGGCCCAGGGGCAGTGGCTGAGCAGTGCTCCGGTGCTGCTGGGCGCGGCGCTGGGCGACCGGTCTGCGCCGGACATTGGGCAGCGGCCACTGTCACAGATCCGCCCGGAGGAGCGCACCACGCCCGCTGGCCGGTTCGTGACAGAACCCGGGCGAAACCTGCGCGGCGACGACATTGTGTGGATCGACTATGAATCCGCCGTCTCGCTGCACCGCGTGCGCAGCGTTCATGCCGCTGAGCGCCGCCAGCAACGCCTGGCAAGCCGGGGCGTGAGCGACAAACGCATCAGCTACGGCTGCGTGAACGCACCCGAGGCGTTCTACAACCAGTTCATCGCGCCTGTGTTCGGCCAGGCACGCGGCGTGGTGTATGTGCTGCCGGACACAGAGCCATTTGCTGCTTTTTTTATAGCTGCTAGCGCTTACCCATAAAGCGCTAGGGCCATTTTTTACTTGATTTTTCGAATCCGGCCTGCCGCCGCGCGGCGTCAGGCTTCCCGGTTCAGACAGGCCGCAGCTGGAACACGGCCCTGCGCCCGCCGACCTCCAGGCCCCGGGCATTGAGGATACGGCCCGACCGGCGCGGCGCCAGTGCCTCGCGCTGCCGGGCGTCGAGCCAGCCGAGCTGGTCCATGACCTCCACTGCGGCGGCCACCTGCGCCACCATGTTGCCGTCCATGACCTTGAGCGCGAAGGCCTCGCCCCGGCTACGGCTGCCCACCACCTGCACGCCGTCGGCGCCGGTCTTGGATACCCAGTCGTCCTGCCCGGCGCGTATAAAGTCCAGATCGTGCCGGCCGGTGCCCGAGCCCAGCTCGGGCCGGGCGACCATGGCATCGGCCAGTTCGGTGAGGCTCTGGTCCAGGTCCGTGTCCGGTGCGCCACCGGCCAGGCGAGCGTAGCCCCGGGCCAGGCTGGCCAGCGGCATGGCGTAGTTGGGCGCCGAGCAGCCGTCAATGCCCATGGCCAGCTGTTCTGGTGCCAGCCCCACCGCTTGCGCAACGTGGTCGCGAACGGCCACCTGCAGCGGATGCGCTGGGTCGAGGTGATCGTCCAGCGGCAAGCCTTGTTGCACGCAGTGCGCGACGAAGCCCGCGTGTTTGCCGCTGCAGTTGTTGTGGCGTTCGTCTGGCACAAAACCTTGTGGCAGCGAGGCGAGCCCCAGCTCGGCAAACAGCGGCCGGTGGCACCCGCAGCGCAGCGCGTGGTAGTCCTTGCCCACGCTGGCCAGCATGCGCTCGGCCTGCTCCACATGCATTGGCTCGCCGTTGTGGCTGGCGCACAGCAGCGCCAGCTCGCCTTGCCCCCAGCCCAGCGCGCGGGCTCCGCCCGACTGCATGAAAGGCAGCGCCTGGAACGCCTTGATGGTGGAGCGGGTGAAAGTGACGGTGTACGGGTCCCCCACCTGGGCCGATACCCTGCCGTCGCGGTCGGCCACGGCCACTGCACCCCAGTGCTGGCACTCGACCAGTCCGCCGCGGTTGACTTCGATCAACGGTACAAAACCCATGGTGTGCTTTCTTGCAGCCTGCATCACTGCGCAGCAGCGGCGGTGCTGGCGGCAGTGGAAGGCGTGAGTGTGAGCTCATGCATCCAGCGCGCGGGCTGTCGCTGCAGCGCGCGATAGCCGGTCTCGGCCCAGGTGGTGCTCATGTCGCGGTAGCGCGGCGAGAACACCAGCCCGCTCTGGCCGGTTTGGTAGATGAAGCGTGACTGTTCCAGATCGGCCAGGTCGTACACCGCGCGCAGCGAGGCGGCGTGGCGGTTCACGTAGGGGCCAGAGGCTTCGCCCGCGTTGTACTGGCCCACGTTCACGGTGTACGAATCCCCGTGCGAGGGCACGCTCACATCGAAGAAACGCGCGAGTGCGGGCACGTTGCCGAAGGGCCGGTGCGCGCTGAGCGCCGGGTGCGCCGCGCCCCAGCGCCACTGGGCCGGGTCCGCGCCATACGCAGCCTGCAGGCGGTCGAGCGCGCGGCCCAGGGCAGCGGCAGATTGCTCGGCACACGATGCGGGTTGGCACCACCAGGTGTCGTTGCGCTCCAGAATGCCTTCAATGGCCGCGCGGTAGTCGCGCTTGCCATACGTAGCGGTGAACCGGTCTTCGCCAATGCGCGGAATGATGAGGCCGCGCGCCAGTTCGTCCGTCCAGGCCACAAAGATCAGCGGCGCGGCGCGGCCCGCGTCCATCACGCCGTCAAAGCCCTGCAGCTCTTTCTGCGCAGCGGCGGCCAGCGGGTGCGTGGACTGCGCCTGCTGCAGGTGCGGCAGGAGGCGCCGCGTGGCGAGCGAGGTCACGTCGCGGTGGATGGCCTGCATGCTGGCCGCGTCGTGCTTGGGCGTGGCCTCGATGAGCTGCGCAATGCGTTCGTAGCGGTAGGGCAAGGCCCAGTCCTGCGTCAGAAAGTGGGGGTAGCCTGGCGCCGTCACGCGCTGGTTGGCCGTGGCGATCCAGCCCCGGGCGCCCTGGACGCCCGTCCCTCCGCTGACACCGTCATCCTGCGGGGTTTGCTCATACGGCAGCCAGCCCTTCCAGTCGTAGCGCGCGTCCCAGCCCGGCGAAGGCGCCACGCCCCGAATGTCGTTGGCGGCATCGCGCAGCGGCACACGGCCTGCGGCCTTGAAGCGGATGTTGCCCTGGTCGTCCGCAGCCACCACGCTTTGCATCGGCGAGTGGTAGTGCGCCAGCCCCGCAAAGAGCTCATCCACGCTCTTGGACTGGTTGGTCTTGAAGCCCGCCAGCACGGTCTGGTTGTCATCGTCCAGCGCGCTCCAGCGCAGCGCGATCACATATTTGCCCAGGTCCAGCACCTCGGCGTGCGACTTCTGAACGTCGCTCAGCACGGGGCCATGGCGCGTGCTGCGCAGCTGCAGCAACAGGTCGGCCTCGCCCTTGACGCGAATGCTTTCGTTGCGCACGGTGAACTGGGCCCATCCGTCGGGCGTGCGGTACTGCGTGGCATCGGTGGGGTTGATCTGCTCCAGATACAAGTCCTGCACATCGGGGCCGGTGTTGGTGAAGCCCCAGGCGACCTTGTCGGTACGGCCCAGCACCACAAAGGGCAGGCCCGGCAATGTGGCGCCTACGGCATCAATGGGGCCCAAGGGTGTGCCGTCAGACGCCTTGCCCGCAGGGGCCTGCAGGCTCGCAAAGTACCAGATGGCGGGGGCCGACAGGCCCAGGTGCGGGTCGTTGGCCAGCAGCGGCTTGCCGCTCACGGTGCGGGTGCCCGCAATCACCCAGTTGTTGCTACCCTTGCCCTCGTTGGTGCCTGCGTTGCGGGTCAGTTCGTCGGCCCAGGCCAGCATGCCAGCGCTGATCTGCCGGGACAACGGACCTTCGCGGTTGGCTGGCGCCACAGCAGCCGCTGCAGCACCGGCGGCAGGTGCACGATAAACCCCCAGCTGGCGATACAGCGCCGCCAGGTCTGCGGACGCAGCGGGCGGCTCCCCCGGATAGGGTGGCATCAGTTGCCACAGCCGGTCGGTGTCCAGCGTGCGCGCCACCGACAGGCGTGCGAACTCGGTGCCCCAATTGCCACCCAGGTCCAGCGCCATCATCAGCGCCCAGCCCACGCTGTCCTCGGGCTCCCACACCGCGCCTGCGGCGCCTCCGGGTTGCACGCCCAGCACCAGAAACTCCGGTGGCAAGGCCTGGGGACGTTTCTGGTGGAAGGCATGGATGCCCTTGCTGTAGGCCTGCAAGGCCTCCTGGGCATACAGCGGCAGCCCTGCGTACTGCCGCCGGGCCACGCCCATGATGTCCAGGCTGCGCATGAGCTTGTCGGTCTCGACCGTGGCAGGGCCAAAAACCTCGGACAGCTGGCCATGCATGACCCGGCGGTTGAATTCCAACTGCCAGGTGCGTTCCTGCGCATGTACATAGCCCATTGCAAACCAGGCATCCTGCGGGGTCTGAGCCTGGATGTGGGTGACATCGGCGCCATCGCGCCGCACCTGTACTGCTTCGCTGAGCCCCGCCACAGCCAGGGAACCATCGAGTTGTGCAAAGCTGCGCTGCACATACACCGCCGCGCCCGCGCCTGCCAGCAGCGCCACTGCCACCAGCCCGAGGGCTGTCCGCTTCATCCATGCCATGTTTCTTGTCTCCTGCCGTTGGTCTTGTTGTTGATGTTGTGCACGCAAAGCCATGGTGGCTCCGCGCCCGCGCTGCGGCCACACCGCAATGCAGAAGGAGCCGCCAGCTCTGCGTGTGTCAGCTCAAGTGCACACTGCCGCCCGCCACATGAAAGCTCATGACCGGCGCGCTGGGCTCGTTGAACGAAACGCCCAGCGCAATGTGCCCCGCGCCATGCAGGATGCAGGCATCGCGCCGCAGGCGCACGGGCGAGTCGCTGCCCTCGAACCGCACCCAGGTTCCAAAGCTGCTCATGTCGGTCAGCACGAACCCGCTGTTGCGCCAGTCGATGCGCGCATGCAGGCGCGACACGCGCGGGTCGTTGATGCGCAGCTGGGCATGCTCGGCCCGCCCCACCATGACCGGGGCATCCGACGAGGTGAAGGTGCGGTCCACCCCATGCCAGGAGAACTGGATCTGCCCCAGGATGGAATCGACCGGTGCAAAGTTGCTGACCAGTGCCGCCTGCATGGTGAGGGAATCGGGCGCTTCGTCCTCACGCCATTCGACGTGGTAGAGCATGAGCAACTCGGCCTTGCCCCGAATGTCCATCATGCCCAGCTTGCGGTACCAGACATCGGGCGCCGTGCCCGCAAGCAGCACGGTGGTTTCGGTAGCCCAGATTTCAGCGGGCCCGGCCCGTTCGCACAGCCGGGAAGCCACGTTGACGGCATCGCCATAACAATCGCCATCCACATCCACCACTTCGCCGCTGGCCACGCCCACGCGGATCTCCATGCGCAAGGGGTGGGGCCAGCGGTCCAGGCGGACCTTGTGCTGGCGCAGCATGGTGGCCATAGCAGACACCGCACTGGAGGCATCGCCAAAGACCCCCAGCACCCCATCCCCGAGCTTCTTGACCACCCGGCCGCCGTGGGCCTCGATGGTGTCACCAATCCACTGGGTGACCTGCGTCACGGCCTCGGTAGCGCGTTCGTTGCCCAGCGCTTCATACAAGGCAGTGCTGCCCGAGATGTCCGCAAAGACCATCGTCGACAACACACTCATGAACGCGGGCCCGTTGGTAACATCATGTGAATCAGTTTAGTGCAAGCGCCCTGGCTGCGCACCCTTCAAAGCGCCAACAAGTGTTGCCTGAGGCCGCAGCCGCAGCGAAAGGCGCGGTTGCAACGTTCACCACAACGACTCCGCACGTCGTCAGCGTCGCGAAAGGGAGGCGCAACCCCGGTCGCCTGAAAATCCACCAACACGTAAAAATTCGCAACAAACCGGGGCAAGTTGTTGTCTTTATGCAAAAACAGGAGCACGCCCCTTGCGCTGCACCTCGCTCCCGCTTACTTTGGCCGTCCCTGTTACAAAAAGCCCGCCCTCACCCCGCCATGCGCTGGAACAAGCCGACTCTCCGCAACAACCTTCACGACCTGCTGGGCCGTGACAAGCCGTCGTCCACGGCATGGGTGCGCAACCAGGGGCTGGAAGAAGTGCGCCGGGCCATGCTGCAGAGCCTGGTCGGCATGACCGGCTCCGACGTGGCGCGCATGAACATGCGGCTGCGTTATGCCGGCGACATCGAGGCCCTGTGGTACCTGCGCACCGACCTTTTCAGCACGCTGGTACCGCTGCGGGGCGAGCACGGTGCCCGGGGCGTGATCGATCAGGTCACCCAGCTGTTCCAGGGGCAGCTCCCACGCGCACTGCGCCCGGCGCAGGCCGCCCCTCACACCCCCTCCTGACGCGCACCACACGCGCGTGGCAAACCGCCGTTGTGGCGGTGTCATGCGGGTGAAGGCCTCACCGCGTCAGTGCTGGTGCCCCCAGTAGATCAGCGCATCGCGCTCTTCCACCGACAGCGACACCGTGGCGCCCACGGGCAGCAGCACCTTCGTTTCAACATGCCCGAACGGCAGGTTGGTCAGCACCGGCGCCTTGATCTGGGTGCGCAGCCAGTCCACCACCGACTGCAGCTTGTAGCCCTTGTCATGCGGTGCCAGCTTGAAGTTGGTGAACTGCCCCAGCACCACAGCCTTCTGCTGGGCCAGCACACCGGCGTGCAGCAGCTGGGTCAGCATGCGTTCGATGCGGTAGGGGTGCTCGTGCACGTCTTCGATGAACAGCACGCCGCCCTTGACCTGCGGGAAATACGGCGTGCCCACCAGCGATGCCAGCACCGCCAGGTTGCCACCCCACAGCGTGGCGCTTTTCACATAGACATTGGGCACGGCAGGCTTGCCCGTGGCGGCGTTTAGCTGCTCTTTGTGCATGCGCCAGCCTGTGCCTTCGCCGTGGCCGGTCAGCAGGTCGTCAAAGCAGGCTTCCATGATGTCGTCGGGCTCGCCCACCACACCAAAGTCAGCCCCCAGCGATGGCCCCGCCCAGGTGGTGGCCCCCGTCTTGGCCAACACGGCCAGCTGGAAGGCCGTGAAATCGCTCACGCCCACAAAGTGCATGCCCTTTTCAATCGCCTTGGCCACCGCCTTGTAGCGGATGCCCGGCAGGATGCGCGACAGGCCGTAGCCCCCGCGCGAGATCAGCGCCACATCGGCGCCGCTGGCCGCTGCACGGTGGATGGCGGCCAACCGGGTTTCGTCGTCGCCCGCAAAGCGGGTGTGGGTGGCCAGCGCGTCCTCATCCACCTCCACCTCATGGCCTAGGGCCTTGAGCCGGGCAATGCCGCGCTTGAAGGCGGCCTTGTCGCGCACGGCGCTGGAGGGCGAATAGATATAGATGTGTTTGGGACCGTGGTCGTGGTCGCAATGGGAAGGGTCGTGATGGTGGTCGTGCAAAGCGCTCAGACCCGCCGAGGGGCCTGCTCCGTAAACAGGGGGAATGCCGGGCGCCACATGCAGTCAGGCGGCGCCAGCGGACAAGTCAGTGCGCGAAGTATTCCACAGCCTGTGCGGCAATGGCCTCGCCATGCTCCTGCACAAAGTGGCCGGCCTGGGGCAGCACGATGGGCTCAGGGCAGCCTTGGATGCACTGCTGCAGCGCCCGCATGGTGGGCAAGCCCAGCACCGGGTCCTGCGCGCCCACCACCATCAGGCTGCGGCCCTGCCACTGGTGCTGCCAAAAATCGCGGGCCGCGCGCGACACGGCGGCGCCCGGGTCACCCGCAGCAGCGGGCACGCGTTCTGGAAAGGCCCGCAACGCGGCGCGGTAGCCTTTGTCCGGGAACGGCGCATCGTAGGCAGCGCACTCCGCCGCCGTCAGATGCGGGTTGCCACGCGCGAGCAGGCGCCCTACTCCATACAGCGGCTTGTCGCGGCACATGGCACGCCAGTCGACAAATCCGGCAGGCAGCGGCGAATCGCCCGTGGCCAGCAGGGTGTTCATCACCAGCAGGCCGTCAAAACGATCCGGCATGGCCATGGGCAGCGTCAGGCCCAGGATGCCGCCCCAGTCCTGCACCACCAGCACCACGTTGTGCAAGTCCAGCCGCTCGATCAGTTCCAGCAGGATCTGCCGGTGCCACTCGAACTGGTGCACGCCCTCTTTCTTGGGCTTGTCGCTTTTGCCAAAGCCAATCAGGTCGGGCGCCACCACGCGGTCGCCTGCAGCCACAAAGGTGGGCAGCATGCGCCGGTACAGGTAGCTCCAGGCCGGGTTGCCATGCAGGCACAGCCAGGTACGCTGCGCGTCGTGAGGACCTTCGTCGAGGGTGTGCAAACGCAGGCCCGCCAGGCTGGGCAGGTCGCTGATGTAGTGAGGCGCCCAGGGGTAGCCGGGCACGTTGGCAAACGCCGCATCGGGCGTGCGCAAAGCGTCGTCCCGCAACGGATGGCGAGCCAGTGCCTCGGTGCGTTGCTGATGGCGGCGCTGGCGGAAAAAGCCGCTGAGCAGACCGCCACATTCTTCGGGCAGCACCCCGCCTCGCACCTGGGTCTGGTGGTTGATCTCGGGATGCCCGAACAGGTTGAGCACCGAACCGGCCGCGCCTGTTTTGGGATCTGCCGCACCGTACACCACCCGCGCCAGCCGCGCATGCAGCATGGCGCCGCTGCACATGGCACAAGGCTCCAGCGTGACGTAGAGGCTGCAGCCGTCGAGCCGGTAGTTACCCAGCCGCTGCGCCGCCGCGCGCAGGGCCACGATCTCGGCGTGGGCCGTGGGGTCATGGCCCTCCACGGGGGCGTTGCGGCCCGTGGCGATGACCTGGCCGTCCTTGACCACGATGGCGCCCACAGGCACCTCACCCGCTTGCGCGGCTGCCTGCGCCTCGGCCAGGGCCAGGCGCATCCACTGCAAATCTTGGTCAAGGGTCATTGCTATTTAAATGATAGCTACTAGCGCTTGATATACAAGCGCCAGGGGCCAATTTTGCTTATTTTTCTTCGTCGGGCATGGGCCGGGCTTGCTGCATCAGGCCTTCCACCTGTTGCTTGACCTGCTGCTGGATCTGCTGACTCTGGTCGCGCACGGTGACAGGTGGTGCCGACGCAGGGTCAGCCCTGGGCGCCGTCTGCAGCGCGGGCACCGGGGCGCGCGTGGCCGACAACTGCTTCTTGGCCAACAGGCCCACGATGGCCAGCACCACAACCAGCCCCACCAAACCAAACAATCCCCGCATGCCTGTGCTCCCCATGCTGTGCAGGACTGCACTGTAAACCGGGCAAGGCCTTCCCTGCCTTCAGTCAGTGCGTCATGGGCAGCGCCGCCCCCATCAGGCCGAACAACCCGCCGCAGGCACGGTTGAACTTGCGGCCCGTGCGCTGCAACCAGGACCGGATGCGGTGCGCCAGGCTCGCCAGGCCGAATTCGACCAGGCATTCGACCGCCGCGAAGGTGCCCGCCATGACCACGAACTGCACCCACAGGTCGCGCCCCGGCGCGATGAACTGCGGCAGGAAGGCCCCATAGAACAGCAGCACCTTGGGGTTAGAAATGGCTGCCAGCAGCCCTTGGCGAAACATCCTGCCGCCCGTCACCGATGCCGGTCCCGCAGCACGGGGCAAGGCCTGCACCTGCATGGCTGGCGCCCGCCACAGCTGGATGCCCAGCCACACCAGATACGCCCCGCCCACCCATTTCATCACCGTGAGCGCGTGGGCCGACGACTGCAGCAGCGCGCCGATGCCCAGCATGGACAGCCCGATCAGGCTCACAAAGCCCACCGCCCCGCCCGCAATGGTCCACAGCGTGCGCACGCGCCCATGCAGCGCGCCATGGGCCAGCACCAGCAGGCTGTTGGGCCCCGGGGTCAAGGACAGCCCGATGACCGCCAACAGGTAGACGAGCCATATTTTCAGTTCCATCGCAGCACCCTTCTTGGAAAAGCATGGTCTGGAGTCTAGGCACCTCCTGTCCGTGGTATGCAATCCAATCTGGCTATTTTTGATACCAAAATGGATACCTTATGAGCACCGCCAACGACCGCCCTCTCCAGCGCCCCGACGTACGCCTGCTCTTGATGCCGCTACCCGACTTCGCGCTGCTGCCATTTGGCGCGTTTCTGGACAAGCTGCGCTTTTCGGCCGACGAAGCGGACCGCAGCCGCCAGCGCTACTGCGCCTGGACGCTGATGGGCGTCGACAGCGCGCCCGTGGTGTCCAGCAGCGGGGTGCAGGTGACGATGGAGGCCACGCCTGACTCCGTGGACCTGGCGGCATTCGACTATCTGGTGGTGTTTGGCAGCCGCACGGTGCAAGCGTCGCTGGGACATGTGCACACCCATGGGCCCGTGCTGCGACAGGCTGCAGCGCGGGGCCTGCCCCTCGTGGCGATCGACAACGCCAGCTTTTTGCTCGCCGAGGCGGGTCTGCTCAAAGGCCGCCGCGTGGCGCTGCATTGGCGCCATGTGACCGAGTTCCGCCATGCCTTCCCACGCATCGCGGTGGCCAGCGAGCAGATCTATTGCTTTGACCGCGACCGCATCACCTGCGCGGGTGGCACCGCGGCCATCGACATGGCGGTGGAGTTGCTGTCACGCCACTGCGGCCGGGAGCGCGCCTTCAAGGGCTTGGCCGACATGCTGGTGGACGAACCACGCCACCAGGGGCACCACCTGCAATCGATGGAAGGCGGCGGGCCGGACCTGGGCCGCCACCTGGTGCGTGCGGTCGCGCTGATGCGCACCTCCATGGCCGACGGCCTTACCGTGGCCAGCATCGCCGAGCGCATTGGCATTGGCCGCCGACAGCTGGATCGGTTGTTCACCGAGCGCTTCGGCCACAGCGCTCACAACCACTGGACAGCGATGCGCATGGAACACGCCCACTGGCGCGTAACCCATTCACACCACAGCCTCTCCGCCATCGCTGACGAGGTGGGTCTGGGCAACGCCAGCAGCCTGGCACGACTCTTCCGGCGGCACTACGGCACCAGCCCCGGAGCGGCCCGCGCGGGCGGCCCGAGGGACTGACCGACGCCTACTCCCACCCCGCTGGCAGCAACACCGGGTGCCCAAGTCCACCGGCACCGATCCATGCGCGGGCGACCCCTCAGTTCAGCGCCACGCGGCTGCCGTCCTTGAAGGTGTAGAGCGTCACGGCGGGCGTGGTCAGCTCACCCTTGGCGGTGAAGGCGATGTTGGCCGTTACGCCTTTGTATTCCGCCTTGGCCAGGAAGGGCGTAAACACCTTCGGGTCCACCGAATTGGCGCGCTTCATGGCGTCGGCCAGCACCATGGCGGCGTCATAGGCATAGGGGCTGTAGATCTGGAACTGGCCGGGGAACTTGGCGTCGTAGCGCTTCTTCCAGTCGGCGCCGCCCTGCATCTTGTCCACCGACGCACCGCCCGTGGCGCAGGTCACGTTCTTCAGCGCGGGGGTCTTGCCCGACAGCTCGGGCAGCTTTTCGGTGCACAGCGCGTCGCCGCCGAAGAACTTCACATTACCCAGGCCCAGCTGCTCCATCTGGCGCAGCATGGGGCCGGCCTGCGCGTCCAGGCCGCCGTAGAAGATCGCATCGGGCTTCTTGTTCTTGATGGCGGTGAGGATGGCCATGAAGTCGGTGGCCTTGTCGTTGGTGAATTCCTCGGCCACCACCTTCAGGCCCTTTTGTTGCGCCGTGGCCTTGAAGACCGAGGCCACGCCCTGGCCGTAGGCCGTGCGGTCGTCGATGATGGCCACACTCTTGAGCTTGAGATGGTCGGCACCAAACAGGGCCAGCGCCGCGCCCAGCGCGTTGTCGTTGGCGATCAGGCGGAAGGTGGTCTTGTGGCCGGGTTTGGTCAGGTCAGGATTGGAGGCCGATGCCGTGATGTGCGGCAGGTCGCACTTGGCATAGATGGCCGATGCGGGGATGGACGTGCCCGACTGCAGGTGGCCCACCACGCCCGCCACCTTCTGGTCGCACAGCTTCTGCGCCACGGCGGTGGCCTGGCGCGGGTCGCCCGCGTCGTCTTCGGCCGCAATTTCAAACTTGATCTTCTTGCCACCGATCACGAGGTTCTGGGCGTTCAGGTCGTCAATCGCCAAGCGCACGCCGTTTTCAGTGTCCTTGCCGATGTGGGCAATGCCGCCCGACACTGGGCCAGCGTGGGCGATCTTGACGGTTTGCACATCCTGTGCGGTGGCTGCAGTGGCGGCGGCAACACACACACCCACGGCAGCCAGCTGCACAACGGACACGGGGAAAGACGACGGACGCAGGCGGGTGAAAGCTCGGAACACGGTAGAAATCTCCAAAAAATATAGTCGCAACTTTTGCGCACCATTTCGGGGCAAAACGCACCGCATCCTAGCCACCATCCTCCCTTGCCGTCGCCAATTGCTATGCAAGCTTAGTAATTTGCTGGGCCATTAAAACGGCTAATGGCGCAAGATGATTCGCCGAAGTCACCCTCTGAAGCTGCCCTTTGAGCGGCAGCGCGCCCGTTGGCAAGCGCTCAACCTTTCACCATCCGCAACTTGAAGTTGGTAAACGGCAGGATGGCGTTCGGTGCGTCGCGGGGTACGCGCTCTTCCACGCAGCCCGTGTCATTGGGGGTCACGAAGTGCGGACCAATACCGGCAATGGCCACTTTGTGCGACCCCGTCCAGTCCCAGCCCCACCCAGCCCCGGTCACCTCGCCTTCAAACAAAACCGGGCCATCGGCCGCGATGCCCTGGTGGATGGTGATGCGCATCCGGTCGGCAAACCCACCCATCCTGTAGCCGGCCCGGACGTGAAGCGTGAAAACGGGGTGTACCGCCGGATTGAAGATCGCCCCCGAGGTGTTGGTAACCGTCACCAGCCCCGGCATGGCCGTGCCGTTCCATCGCTCGGCCATCACCATGCCGTCCGCAAAGATGATGAAGCCCCGCGCCTCGGACCAAAGGTTCTGGCCGTGGCGGTAGATCGGCCCGCAGTGGGGGTTGTAGCTGCCCTGCCCGCCCGTGCAGTCCAGTGCAAACACCATGTGGTTGGCACCTTCGGAAAAGAACCACGAACAGTCCACCGTGCAGACCAGGTCGTTGTGCCGCATGGGAGACAAGCTGAGCCGAGGCGGCAGGTAGCAAAAGTCTAGGTCATTGATCGCCAGTGTCAGCTGGGTGGGCTTCTTCACGCGGGAGGTGCTCATCAGAGTCCTTTCACTGGGTTTGACGGAGTGGCCACCGGTGCCTGCGGCCTTGCAAGAACGCGGTTCACGGAGGCCATGGGATGGCGCCACGGCTTGCACGCTGCGCCCGTTGTACCAGACCCCCACCGCACAATGCATCGTCACATGGTTACCAAAAGTGCAGCGCCCGATACCCGAGGGAAGCTCCACGGCACCGCGAAACTGAAATAATCACGCCCCATGTCTCTCCTGCCCCACCAGCTCGAACTGCTTTCGCCCGCGCGCGACGCAGACATCGGCATCGAAGCCATCAACCACGGCGCCGATGCCGTCTACATCGGCGGCCCAGCCTTTGGCGCGCGGGCCAGTGCGGGCAACAACATCCGCGACATCGAACGCCTGGTGAAGCATGCGCACCGCTTCAACAGCCGCATCTTCATCACGCTCAACACTATCCTGCGCGACGACGAGCTGGAGGCCGCTCGCAAAATGGCGTGGCAGGTGTACGAGGCCGGTGCCGACGCCCTCATCATCCAGGACATGGGCCTGCTCGAAATCGACCTGCCCCCCATCCAGCTGCACGCCAGCACACAGACCGACATCCGCACGCCCGAGAAAGCACGCTTTCTGCAGGACGCAGGCCTCTCGCAGATCGTTCTGGCGCGTGAGCTCACGGTGCAGCAGATCGCGGCCGTGCACAAGGCGCTGGGGCCAGTGGACGCCCCCGGCCGGGCCAACATCGAGTTCTTCATCCACGGCGCACTGTGTGTGGCCTACAGCGGCCAGTGCAACATCAGCCATGCGCAGACAGGCCGCAGCGCCAACCGGGGCGACTGCAGCCAGGCCTGCCGCCTGCCCTACCAGGTGACGGACGCGCAGGGCCGCTTCATCGCGCACGACAAGCATGTGCTCTCCATGAAGGACAACAACCAGAGCGACAACCTGCGCGCCCTCATCGACGCGGGCGTGCGCAGCTTCAAGATCGAAGGGCGCTATAAGGACATGGGCTATGTGAAGAACATCACCGCCCACTACCGCACGCTGCTCGACGAAATCATCGAAGAGCGCGAGGCCCAGGGCCGGCCGCTCTCCCGCTCGTCCAGCGGGCGCACCACCTTCACCTTCACGCCCGACCCGCTGCAGAACTTCAACCGCGAGTTCACCGACTACTTCGTGACGGGCCGCAAGGAAGACATCGGCGCATTCGACACCCCCAAGAACCCCGGCCAGGCCATCGGCTGGGTAACCAAGCTGGGCCCAGACTTTGTGGAGCTGGAACTGAGCGACCCCGCCACCGTGCTGCACAACGGCGACGGCCTGTGCTACTACGACCTGCACAAGGAGCTGGTGGGCATGGCCATCAACGTGGCAGAGCCGGTGTCGGCGCGCAGCGTGGGCCAGTGGCGCGTGTACCCCAAGGACCCGATGGACGGCTTCAAGGACCTGCGCAAGGGCACCGAGGTCAACCGCAACCGCGACATGGACTGGGTGCGCACGCTGGAGAAAAAATCCAGCGACCGCCGCATCGGTCTGTGGGCGCAGCTGAGCGAAACGCCCACGGGTTTCAGCCTGCTGCTGACCGACGAGGATGGCAATGTGGGCTGCGCCGACGTGCTGCAACCCCACCAGAGTGCTACCGACGCCACCAAGGCCGAGGCCAGCCTGCGCGAGCAATTGGGCCGCTTTGGTGCCACGGTGTTTGCGGTGCATGACATTGCGCTTCAACTCTCGCAGCCCTGGTTTGTGCCCGCCTCTGTGCTCAATGCCCTGCGCCGCGATGCTGTGGCCGACCTCGAGGCCAACCGCGCCCGCAACTTTGCCCGCCTACCGCGCGCCACGCCGGTGGAGCCGCCTGCGCCCTACCCCGAGGACACGCTCTCCTTCCTGGGCAATGTGTTCAACCACAAGGCACACGACTTCTATGTGCGCCACGGCGTCAAGGTGATCGACGCAGCCTACGAGGCGCACGAAGAGGAAGGCGAAGTGAGCCTGATGATCACCAAGCACTGCGTGCGCTTTTCGATGAGCCTGTGCCCCAAGCAGGCCAAGGGCGTGACGGGCGTGCAGGGCACCATCAAGGCCGAACCCTTGATGCTGATCAACGGCAAGGAGAAGCTGACCTTGCGCTTTGACTGCAAGCCCTGTGAAATGCACGTGGTGGGCAAGATCAAGCGCCAGGTGCTGAACCAGGCCAACGAGATCTCCCTGACCTTCTACAAAGCCCGGCCGCACAAAGCACATTGATGCACATGCATGTGGCGGCTCAACAGCAATGCCCCATGCACACTGACCCGTTTTCATGCCCGCCTTGCGGGCCAGCGCCATGACGGCCACGCTGCTGGTGTGGCTGCAGTTCGCAGTCTGCGCGGGGCTGATTGGCGCGGCGGGCTACCAGCTGTCGCGCTACGGTGATGCCATTGCCCAGCGCACAGGTTTGTCGGGCAGCTGGATCGGCCTCACGCTGGTGGCCAGCGTGACTTCGCTTCCAGAGCTGGCCACCGGCATCACCAGCGTCACCATCGCAAACACCCCCAACCTGGCTGTGGGCAACGCACTGGGCAGCTGCGTGCTCAACCTGGTGTTTCTGGTGGTGATCGACCTGCTGTACCGGCCAGCACCGGTATGGACCCGGGCCGCCCACGGCCACGTGCTGGCAGGCGCTTTTGGCGTGGTGCTGCTGGGCTTTTTGCTGCTGGGGCTGCTGATGGGCCAACTGGGGGCTACTGCCAGTGCTTCCACCGGCGCTGGCACTGCCTCCCAGCGCAGCGTGGGCCTGCTCACTCCCGTGATCCTGCTGCTGTATCTGGTGGCGATGCGCACCGTCTTTGCGTATGAACGGAGCCACCCCGCTGCGCCACCGGCCGACACAGTGCCGCCCACCAACAACGCAGCACCTACGCTGCCCAGCCTTCGACAAGCGGCCACCCGCTTTGCGATGGCGGCTGCCATCGTGGTGGGGGCCGGCATGTGGCTGCCCTTTGTGGCGGTCAACCTGGCCACCACCATGGGCTGGAACCGCAGCTTTGTGGGCAGCCTGTTCGTGGCCCTGGTCACCACCCTGCCCGAGCTGGCGGTAACGTTGTCCGCCCTGCGGCTGGGTGCGCTCGACATGGCCATTGGCAACCTGCTGGGCAGCAACCTGTTCAACGTGGCCATCGTGGGCATAGATGATCTGTTCTACCGCCCAGGCGATCTGCTGGCCCATGTGTCGCCCGTGCATGCCATCACCGCCGCATCGGCCGTGGTGATGACCGGGCTGGCGGTGGTGGGCCTGTTCTTTCGCCCGCGCAGCCGTGTGCTGCGCGCAGTGGGCATGGTCAGCATCGGCATGGCGGCGGTGTACCTGGTCAACACCTACGTGGTCTTTCTGCATGGAAACTGATGCCGTGAAACACCCCCATCCTCATCTGCGCGATGCCATAGACGTGGCACGCGAGCACGCCGTTGACCCTGACGCAGGCCTGCACCCCGACGAAGCCCTGCGCCGCAGCGCCACCCACGGCGCCAATGAGCTGGCGGCGGGGCAAGACCGCCCCTGGTGGCATCTGCTGGCTGACCAGTTCAAGGACTTCATGGTGCTGGTGCTGCTGGGCGCGGCCGTCATCTCGGGCCTGGTGGGGGAGGTCACCGACACGCTGGTCATCCTGGTGATCGTGGTGCTCAATGCCGTCATCGGCTTTGTTCAGGCATGGCGCGCCGACCAGGCCATGGCGGCGCTGCGCCAGCTGGCGGCGGCGCACGCCACGGTGCTGCGCAGCGGAGCCGTGCAAGTGGTGCCCGCCACGGCGCTGGTGCCGGGTGACATCGTGCTACTGGAGGCGGGCAACCAGATTCCGGCCGACCTGCGGCTGATCGAGATTGCGCAGCTGCAGGTGGATGAATCGGCCCTCACGGGCGAGTCCGTCACCGTAGCCAAGCAGACGCAGGCCCTGGCCGCCGAGGATGTGGGCGCGCTGGGCGACCGCACCAACATGGCCTTCAAGGGCACCACGGCCACGCATGGCCGGGCACGCGGCCTGGTGGTGGCCACCGGCATGCACACCGAGCTGGGCAAGGTGGCCACGCTGCTCGACACCGGCGACCGCAGCACGCCGCTGCAACTGCGCCTGGCGGCCTTTGGCAAGCGCTTGGCGATCGCGGTGCTGGGCATCTGCGCGGTGATCTTTGTGGTCGGCGTGCTGCGCGGCGAGGCGCCGCTGCTCATGGCCCTCACCGCCATCAGTCTGGCCGTGGCCGCCATCCCCGAGGCACTGCCTGCGGTGGTCACCGTGCTCCTGGCCCTGGGCGCACGCCGCATGGTGGCCGTGCATGCGCTGGTGCGGCGCCTGCCGTCGGTCGAAACCCTGGGCTCGGTCACCACCATCTGCTCGGACAAGACCGGCACCCTCACGCAAAACCGCATGCATGCCGAGCTGCTGCTGGCCCACGGCGTGCGCTGGGTGCCCGGTGACCCCCTGCCCGGCCCCGCCCATGCCGAGGCCCTGCGCGCCGCAGCGCTGTGCAACGACGCCACGCTCCAGGCGCAGAACGAAGAGGGCCAGTTCGGCACCCGCTGGCAGGGCGACCCCACCGAAACCGCGCTGGTGCTGGCCGCCCATGCGGGCGGACTGGACAAGGCCCAGCTGGATGTGAGCAGCCCCCGCGTGCAAGAGCAGCCCTTTGACTCGGACCGCAAGCGCATGACCACCTTCCACCGCGCTGCCGATGGCTTTGTGGCCTACACCAAGGGCGCCCCGGAGTCGGTCTTGCCCCGCTGCACCGCCCACTGGACGCCCGAAGGCGCTGCCGCACTGGACACGGCCCAGGTCCTCGCCACCGCCCAGCAACTCGCCGCCCAGGGCCTGCGTGTGCTGGCCCTGGCCCGCCGCAGCCACACCCGCCTGCCCGACACCAACGACATCGACGCGGTAGAAAACCAGCTGGAGCTGCTGGGCCTGATCGCCCTCATCGACCCACCCCGCGCCGAGGCCCAGGCCGCAGTGCGCGACTGCATCAGCGCGGGCATCACGCCCGTGATGATCACAGGCGACCACCCCGCCACCGCGCGCGCGATTGCGCACCGCCTGGGCATTGTGCGCAGCAGCGATGCCCCAGTGCTCACCGGCGCCGACCTGGCCACACTGGACGATGCCGCACTGCGCGCCCGCGTGGAACAGGTGCAGGTCTACGCCCGCGTGGACCCGGCGCAGAAGATCCGCATCGTCGAGGCGCTGCAGGCCCAGGGCCACTTCGTGGCTATGACAGGCGACGGCGTGAACGACGCCCCGGCCCTCAAACGCGCCGATATCGGCATTGCGATGGGCCAGGGCGGTACCGACGTGGCGCGCGAGGCATCGAGCCTGGTGCTGCTGGACGACAACTTCGCCACCATCGTCGCGGCGGTGCGCGAAGGCCGCCGCATCTACGACAACATCCGCAAGTTTGTGCGCTACGCGATGACGGGCAACTCGGGCGAGATCTGGACCATCTTCCTCGCGCCGCTGTTGCTGCTGCCCATTCCGCTGCTGCCCATCCACATCCTGTGGGTCAACCTGGTGACCGACGGCCTGCCCGGCCTGGCACTGGCGGCCGAGCCAGCCGAGCGCGGCATCATGCAGCGCCCGCCCCGCGCACCGCGCGAGAGCCTGTTTGCACACGGCATGTGGCAGCACATATTGGGCGTGGGCCTGCTCATTGGCGGGCTGTGCCTGGCGGTGCAGGCCTGGGCCCTGCACACCGGCCACGCGCATTGGCAGACCATGGTGTTCACCGTGCTCACGCTGGCGCAGATGGCGCATGTGATCGCCATCCGCTCCGAATCCGAACCCATCTGGCGCCTAGGCCTGCTGAGCAACCGCCCGCTGCTGGGCGCCGTGCTGCTCACCTTTGCACTGCAGATGGCCACGATTTATGTGCCCTGGCTCAACCCCATATTCCGCACGGAGCCGCTGAGTATTGGCGAGCTGGCGCTGTGCATTGGCGCCGCACTGGTGGTGCTGGTGGTCGTGGAAATCGAGAAGGCCTGGCGGCGCAGCCAGCAGGAGCGGCGCACCGCGCCAGAGCCCATCGACAGCGCCATGGACGAGCCTGCTGCGTGAGGTTGCCCAACCCGCACAAGAACGTCATAAGCACATAGCCAACGATTCGATGACGCCAGCGGCCAGCGGTGCCAGAATGGCCCGCGCCATCGGCGCACCGAGCTCCGCCCAGCCACGGGCGGAGACCGGTGGTGCCACTCCCTTCCCTTCAACGAAAGAGACAAGCTTCATGAAAATCGAAACCCTGGCCGTCCACGCCGGCTACAGCCCCGACCCCACCACCAAGGCCGTGGCCGTGCCCATCTACCAGACGGTGGCCTACGCGTTTGACAGCGCCCAGCATGGCGCCGACCTGTTCGATCTGAAGGTGCCGGGCAACATCTACACCCGCATCATGAACCCCACCACCGACGTGCTCGAAAAGCGCGTCGCGGCGCTGGAAGGCGGCATCGCCGCGCTGGCCGTGGCCTCGGGCATGGCGGCCATCACGTATGCCATCCAGACCATTGCCGAGGCGGGCGACAACATCGTGTCGGCCAGCACGCTCTACGGCGGAACCTACAACCTGTTTGCCCACACGCTGCCGCAGCAGGGCATCACCACGCGCTTTGCCGACCCGCGTGACCCGGCCAGCTTTGCGCAGCACATCGACGCGCGCACCAAGGCCATCTTCATCGAGTCCATCGGCAACCCGCTGGGCAACGTGACCGACATCGCCGCGCTGGCCAAGGTGGCGCACGACCATGGCGTGCCGCTGATCGTGGACAACACGGTACCCAGCCCCTACCTGTTGCGCCCCATCGAACATGGCGCCGACATCGTGGTGCACTCGCTCACCAAGTACCTGGGCGGCCACGGCAACAGCGTGGGCGGCGCGATTGTGGACAGCGGCAAGTTCCCGTGGGCAGAGCACAAGGCCCGCTTCCCGCGCCTGAACGAGCCCGATGTGAGCTACCACGGCGTGGTCTACACCGAGGCCCTGGGCCCGGCTGCCTTCATCGGCCGTGCGCGCGTGGTGCCACTGCGCAATACCGGCGCGGCGCTGGCGCCGCTCAATGCCTTCCTGATCCTGCAAGGCATCGAAACCCTGGCGCTGCGCATGGACCGCATCTGCGACAACACGCTGGCCATTGCCAAGTACCTGCAAAGCCATCCCAAGGTGGAATGGGTGCGCTACGCCGGTCTGCCCGACCACCCGGACCACGCGCTGGTGCAGCGCCAGTCAGGCGGCAAGGCCTCGGGCATTTTGAGCTTTGGCGTGAAGAACAGCGACGCCGACCCACGTGCGGCCGGTGCACGTTTTCTGGATGCGCTGCAACTCTTCACACGCCTGGTCAACATCGGCGATGCGAAGTCCCTCGCCACGCACCCCGCATCAACCACCCACCGCCAGCTCAACCCCGAGGAGCTGGCCAAGGCCGGCGTGAGCGAGGGCATGGTGCGCTTGTCGGTGGGCATCGAGCACATCAACGACCTGCAGGCCGACCTGGCCCAGGCGCTCGACAAGGTGTGAACTGCGAGTGGCCATGCCCTGAAGGCGCGTGGCCACTCAAAATTTCAAGTGTTTTTAGCCTCCAGCGCTTGATTGGTAAGCGCTATTAGCTATTATTTCAATAGCAAATCAACCCACAGTGGCACCGCTTGGCGCCCTGATTCACCGGCCCACGCTGACCAGTGGTGCAGCGCCGCCGCCCATCAGCACCGTGTTGCCCTGCTTGCTGGCAATGGCCAGGGCGGTGTCGCGCTGGATCTCGGCCAGCCGGATTTCCTTGAGCGCGGGCGTGAGCGATGCGCTGATGATCTGGTTGGCCCGTGCCTCGCCTTCGGCCTGCACGATCAGGCGCTCTGCCTCGGCCTTGGCCAGGTCGATCTCCTTGCGCTTTTTCTCGATCGCCTGGTCCGTCTCGGCACGCTGGCGGATGGCGGATTCGATGGCCTTGTCCGTCAGCATGTTGCGAACATTCACGGCGGTGACAGTGAAGGCGCCTTTGTCCGTGGCGTCCAGCTCGGCCTGCAAGGTGGTGCGCACGCTTTCTGCCAGCTCGGCGCGCTTGGTGTGCATGGTGGTCGCATCCATCTGGGCAATGGCCTTGTAGATGGCTTCACGGGCTTCGCGCTGCACGCGGCTGTAGGCCACCAGCAGGTCCGCCGTGCCGTCTTTGACCACTTGCCTGTGCTGCACCACATCGCCCTGGTATTTGACGAACAGCGTAGGGATGGAGGCCGGCGTGGTCTTGAAATAGATGTCGATGTCCACGTCCTGCATGGTCAGGTTGTCACGGCTCTTGGGGGTGAGGTTCTCCAGCGAAAAGCTCACCTCTTTAGCCGTGAATTCATCCACCGTCTTGAACAGCGTGAAGTAAAGCCCCGGCGGCAGGGCCTCCTGCCCCACCTTGCCCAGCGTGCGCTCCACACCCACATTGCCGGTATCGATCTGGCTGCACGCGCCCAGCGCAACGCTCAGGCACAACAGGGACAAGGTTCGCAAAGCGGTCATGGGAGTCTCACGGGTCAAAAGGGGTTGGTAGGCACGGCGCGCCGTGGCTGCGCCGGCAGGGCGAGCGAGCGCGATTGTAGGAGAGCCCTACCCCACCAAAAACGTGTGGTTCGCCGCTGTCTACAGCAGCCTTCGGGACGGCAGAGCCCCGTATCAACCCAGGTCGCGTGCCAGCCGGATGCCCGTGAACTGCCAGCGCGCGGTGGCGGGGAAGAAGTTGCGGTAGGTCGGCCGCTCATGCCCCGGTGGCGTAGCGCGGGACGAGCCCCGCAGCACATACTGATTCACCATGAACTTGCCGTTGTATTCGCCCACGGCACCTGCCGCCACCTGAAAGCCGGGGTACGGGGCGTAGCTCGACTGTGTCCATTGCCAGGCGACGCCAAAAAGCTGCGCCATGAGGTCGGCATCCTGCGCCGCAGCGTGCTCCCATTCGGCCTCGGTCGGCAGGCGGGCTCCCGCCCAGCGCGCGTAGGCATCAGCCTCGTAGTACGACAGATGCACCACCGGTTGGTCGCCCTCCAGCGGCTGCAGGCCGGCCAACGTGAAGCAGTACCACTCGCCTTCCACGCGGTGCCAATACAGCGGGTGATTCAGACCCTGTGCTGCCCGCCAATCCCAACCTTCCGCCAGCCAGAGCATGGGGTTCTGGTAGCCCCCGCCCTCCACAAAGGCCGCAAATTCAGCCTGGGTAACAAGGCGCGAGGCCAGTGCGTAAGGGTGCAGGTACGTGCGATGGCGTGGGCCTTCGTTGTCAAACGCAAAGCCTTCGCCGGTATGGCCGATTTCGATGAGCCCTCCGTCGAGAGAATGCCACGTCAAAGTTGCAGCCACGGGCGGTGGCACCACATCGCAAGCCGCCGCATAGACAGGGAACAGCGGGTTGCACGACAGCAGGTGCTGTATGTCGGTGAGCATCAACTCCTGGTGCTGCTGCTCGTGCTGCAAGCCCAACTCGATCAGGGCACACAGCGAGGCATCGTGCGCCACGGTCGACAACAGGCGCGCCATGCGGGCATCCACATCGGCCCGGTAGGCCAGCACTTCATGGAGCGCGGGGCGCGTCAGCAGCCCCCTCTGCGGGCGCGGGTGCTTGGCCCCCACACCGTTGTAGTAAGAGTTGAAAAGTACCCGGAACGCGGGCGCAAACGGCGCAAACCCGGGTTCGTGCGCTTCGAGCACGAAGGTTTCAAAAAACCAGGTGGTGTGCGCCAGGTGCCATTTGGTGGGGCTGGCGTCCGGCATGGACTGCGCGCTGCAGTCCTCGGGCGACAGGGGCGCCGCCAGTGCCACCGAGCGGCCGCGCACGGCGGTGTAGCGGGACTGCAGTGTGTTGGATGCCATGGTCATTGCAGCCACTGATCAGGGACGCGCGTGCACCACCGCAAACCAGCCGCGCTCGTCCGTCCACGCCTGGGCCTGTGCAAAACCAGCGCGGGCCAGCATGTCGGTGAACACGGCCAAGGGGTACTTGTAGCTGTTTTCGGTGTGAATGCGCTCGCCCTGCTCAAACCTGCGGCCGCCGCCGGGCCAGCACACCTCGGTATCGGATGTCGCCTCCAGGTGCATTTCAATGCGCGACGCCTCGGGGTTAAAGAACGCACGGTGCTGCCACTGCCCCACATCAAAGTCGCTGCCGATCAGGCGGTTCACGTGGCGCAGCACGTTGCGATTGAACTCGGCCGTCACGCCCGCTGCATCGTCGTAGGCCGCCTCCAGCACGGCCACGTCCTTGGGCAGATCGATGCCGATGAGCAGGCCGCCATCGTCATCCACAAGCTCGCGCATGTGGCCCAGCAGTTCCAGGGCATGCGGGGGATCGAAGTTGCCGATGGAAGAGCCCGGGTAGAACACCAGCCGGCCGGTGCGGGGAATGTCGTCCGGCAGTGCCACCCCCAGGGTCATGTCGCCCGCCAGTGCGCGGGCATCCAGTGCGGGGAAATCGTCGCGCAGCCCCTGCACCGCCTGTTCCAGAAAGTCCGCTGAAATGTCCACACCCACAAAACACGCCGGCTGCACCAGGCGGCACAGGGTGCGGGCCTTCTGGCAGTTGCCTGCGCCCAGTTCGATGAGGGTACGCCCCGGGCCCACCGTGCCTGCAATGCTGTCCGCATGCGTCTGCATCAGTGCCATCTCGGTGCGCGTGGGGTAGTACTCCGGCAGGCGCGTGATGGCCTCAAACAGCTGCGAGCCGTGCTGGTCGTAAAAATACTTGGGGGAGATGCGTGCGGGCCGCTGGGTCAGCCCGTGCGTGATGTCGGAGTAGCGAGGCAGGAGCATGGGTCAATGAGACGTTGGGTGCGGCAGCGCCGCCGGGTGGTCAAAAGCAGAGGCACCTGGGGCGCACGCACGGCGGCACGCCCCACACGCTCCCTTCACGCCATTGTGCGTCGCCTCGCCTGCAACTGTGTGTAGGCCATTTCCGCACCCCAAAAAAAAAGGGCTGGCGCAGGCGCCAGCCCTTTTAACCTTGGAGAACTCTTGCTGCCAGGAATGCAGGGCCAACCTTGACCCCAGCCTCCCTCGTGTGGTGTTGCACGCTATCCGGCACTTAAAACCGCGTCTTTTCGGCCAGGGCTGCGTTGCAAATCCTCGCGATACCTACTGGTATCGCTGTGGTTTGCGCCTTGCCCTGACCAAAAATCCATCGGTTTTAAATGTGCCGTCAAGCCTGCAACACCACACTAGAAGCGCCAGCCCAGACCCACGCCCACCAGAACGGGGTCCACCTTGAAGGTGCCCAGCTTGGCACCGCCTGCGCTCACGTCGGTCTTGATGTAGACCTTCTTCACGTCGAAATTCAGGTACAGGTTCTTGGACAGCGGAATGTCCACACCGGCTTGCAAGGCGGGGCCAAAGCTGTTGCGGTCAATGTCCACACCAGCGGGCAGGTGGACGCCGGAGAAGCGCGTGTAGTTCAGGCCCGCACCCACGTAGGGCTTAAAGCCGGCTACGTCAAAGTGGTATTGCACAGTGAGCGTGGGAGGCAGGTGCTTGAGCGTGCCAATGGCAGCGCCGCCCGCACGCAGGGTGTGCTTCTGGGGGACGGTGAGGATCAGCTCGGCGGCGATGTTCTTGTTGAAGAAGTAGGTGATGTCTACTTCAGGGATGGTCTTGTCGTTGACCGTCAGGCCCAGCGGCGTGCTGTCCTTGTTGGCGCTGTCAAGGTTGACAACGCGCGCGCGGACCATCCAGGGGCCTTCTGCTTGTTGCGCCAGCGCAGCGCCAGAAGACAGAACACACAGAGCGGCTACAGCCAGCAGAGTTTTTTTCATGGTGATTTCGCATCGGTTGGACGGGGACGACCCCCGTGCATGTATTGAACCGCTGCATCCACCCGCCGACCTTGCCCTATCTCAAGACCCCCGTACTAACCCTTAGACCTAGATCAAGACATACCCATTCTCACGCTGTGGACTTGCCGCGCAGGCGCTGCACCAGCGTGACACCGGCCAGCACCAGACCCCCGGCCACGATGCCCACGACCGCGTTGAGCAGGTTCTCCACCACCACCTTCCACAACCCGCCCGTCGGCCATTGGCCTGCTGCGGCAGCTGCGCCCTCTACAGCATGGTGCAGCACCGGAACGCCATGCACCAGGATACCGCCGCCCACCAGAAACATCGCCGCCGTGCCAGCAATGGACAGACCCTTCATGAGCCAGGGAGCAGCGCGCAGGATGCCTGCCCCCACGGCACGGGCCACGCTGCTGGCCTTGTTGTTGAGCCACAGGCCCAGGTCATCGAGCTTGACGATGCCCGCCACCAGGCCATACACACCGATGGTCATGATGATGGCGATGCCCGACAGCACGGCCACCTGCTGCGTAAACGGTGCACTGGCCACGGTGCCCAGCGTGATCGCAATGATTTCGGCCGACAGGATGAAGTCGGTGCGCACCGCGCCCTTGATCTTGTCCTTTTCAAAGGCTACCAGGTCCACCGCCGGGTTCGCATTGGCCTTGGCATGGCTTTCGTGCTCGGCCTCATCCTGGTGCTGGGCATGCAACAGCTTGTGAGCCACTTTTTCAAAGCCCTCAAAACACAAAAATGCGCCCCCCACCATCAACAAAGGCGTGACCGCCCAGGGCGCAAACGCGCTGATCAGCAGCGCGGCAGGCACCAGGATGACCTTGTTGATCATGGAGCCCTTGGCCACGGCCCACACCACAGGGATTTCGCGCTCGGCCCGCACCCCAGTGACCTGCTGGGCATTGAGTGCCAGGTCATCCCCCAGCACACCCGCCGTCTTCTGGGCGGCCACCTTGGTCATGACCGACACGTCATCGGCCATGGCAGCGCTCTTCTTGGCCGCCACCTTGGTCATGAGGGCCACGTCGTCGAGGATGGTGGCGATATCGTCCAACAGGGCAAGCAGGCTGCCAGTGGCCATGGGGAATCCTTGAAATAAGTCTGTACAAAATCGGCGGGCATGCCGCCATGCGTGCGCCGGACTATAGCAACGCCAAGGCCAACGGCGCCGCGCGGCACAGCCCCCTCGATCTGGGCGGCCCTTGCACGACCTGTTTCCCACTGGTGGGCCGCCCCTTGCTCCGCACAGCGATGGATGGCGCGAATGCCGCCCCGCACAAAGCGCATACTCGCGCCCTCACCCATCACCTCTGGGGTCCTGGAGCATGTGCTCTCATTCGGGCTTCATGCCCAAGCCATGCCCGGCTACCTCACCAAACACGAAGACATCGCCATCACTGGCGCAGCCGACCTGATCATTCGATCATTGCTCGACAAGCAACAGTTCTCTGATCCACTGGGAGCCGCAGAGGCGCTTGGCATATCGTCGGCCGCGTGGCCCCTGTTCGGCCTGCTTTGGCCATCGGGGGCACAGTTGGCACAACGCATGGCCAGCCGCCCTTTGCTGACCGGCGAGCGCGTGCTGGAGATTGGCTGTGGCCTGGGCCTGGCAAGCCTGGTGTGCCACCGTCGCGGCATGGATGTGACCGCCAGCGACTGCCATCCGCTGGCACCAGCGTTTCTGCTGGAGAACCTGCGGCTGAACGGCCTGCCGCCCCTCAAGTACCGCACGGGCCAGTGGGGCGCGGACGCCGCCGCGGGAACCGGCGCGGTACAAGGTCAGTTCGACCTCATCATGGGCAGCGATGTGCTGTATGAACGCGACGCCCGCGCCTCGCTGGCCAGGTTTCTGGACCGCCACGCCGGCCAAGGCGCGCAGATCTGGATCGTGGACCCGAACCGGGGCAACCGCTCTACCTTCCACAAACAGATGGCAGTGCACCGGTTTGAGGTGGTGGAGGAGCGCCTCGACCACCCGGCCCTGGAAGACCGCCCGGCCTACAAGGGCCGCCTGCTGATCTACCAACGCAAGATGGGATGAGCCCCTGAGCCGCCGGGAGCACCCTCACCCGAGGGGGCCGGGCCAGGCCCCCGTTGCGGTGCAGCCCTTGGCTTGCCGCCTTTCACCCGCGCCGCACACATTTCTCAATGGTTGGCTCCACGAAAAAAGGCCGACCCCATGAAGGGCCAGCCTTTTGGCAACAACCGCCGCAGCGGTGCAGATGATCAGCGCTGGATCAGCCTACCCACTTGCGCGCGTTGCGCCAAATGCGCATCCAGCCGCTGTACTGCGCCTTGTCTTCACTCGTCCAGCTCATCTGCACGTTGCGGAACACGCGCTCGGGGTGCGGCATCATGGCCGTGAAGCGGCCGTCGGCCGTGGTCACCGCCGTCAGGCCGCCTGCGCTGCCGTTGGGGTTGAAGGGGTACTGCTCCGTCGCGCGCCCGTGGTTGTCCACGTAGCGCATGGCGGCAATGGCCTTGTCGGCGTTGCCCCGGTACTTGAAGTTGGCATAACCCTCGCCATGCGCCACCGCAATCGGCAGTCGGCTGCCGGCCATGCCCTGCAGGAACAGGCTGGGTGATTCGAGCACTTCCACCAGCGAAAGGCGGGCTTCGAAACGCTCGCTCTGGTTGGTGGTGAAGCGCGGCCAGTCTTGTGCGCCGGGGATGATGTCGGCCAGCTCGGCAAACATCTGACAGCCGTTGCAAACACCCAGGCCGAACGTGTCGGTGCGACCGAAGAAGCCCTGGAACTGTGCGGCCAACACCGGGTTGAAGGTGATGGACCGCGCCCAGCCGATGCCCGCGCCCAAGGTGTCGCCGTAGCTGAAGCCGCCGCAGGCCACCACGCCCTTGAAGTCTTCGAGCTTGACGCGGCCAGTCTGCAGGTCGGTCATGTGCACGTCATAGGCCTCAAAGCCTGCTTCCGTGAACGTGTAGGCCATCTCGATGTGCGAGTTCACACCCTGCTCGCGCAGGATGGCGACCTTGGGTTTGGCGAGGTTCAGGTATGGCGCCGCCACGTTGTCAGTGGCGTCGAACGTGAGGTGCACGTGCATGCCGGGGTCGGTGGGCTCGCCCGCTGCGGCGTGTTCGGCATCGGCATTGGCGGGGTTGTCGCGCTGCTGGCAAATCTTCCAGCTCACCGCGTCCCACACCTGGTGCAGGTCGGCCAGCGGCGCACTGAATACGGCCTTGGCATCGCGCCAGACCTGCAGCTCGCCCTTGCCTGCGTCGATCTCGGACGATGCAGGACGCGTTTTGCCGACGAAGTGGCTGAACTTGGACAGGCCATGCTCGCGCAGGGTCTGCATCACGTCGTTGCGCTCGGCAGTACGCACCTGCAGCAACACACCCAGTTCCTCGTTGAACAGGGCTTTCAGCGTGAGCTCTTCGCGGCGAGCCCCCACCTGGCCTGCCCAGTTCTTGGCATCGCCCGTGTCCATGCGGCTGTCGCTGATGCCGTCGCCTTCAGTGACCAGCAAGTCCACGTTCAGCGCCACGCCCACATGGCCCGCAAAGGCCATTTCGGCGGCGGCCGCCAGCAGCCCACCGTCGCTGCGGTCGTGGTACGCCAGGATCTGGCCCTTGGCGCGCAGTGCGTTCACTGCGTTGACGAGGTTGACCAGGTCTTTCGGGTCGTCCACATCGGGCACCACGTTACCGCTTTGCTCCAGCGTCTGGCCCAGGATGCTGCCGCCCATGCGGTTCTGGCCCTTGCCCAGGTCGATCAGCACCAGCGTGGTGTCGGTCTCGGTGGCGTTGAGCTGGGGCGTGAGCGTGCCGCGCACGTCGGCAAGCGAGGCAAATGCGCTCACGATCAGGCTGACGGGCGAGGTAACTTTCTTCTTATCAGAACCTTCGCTCCACTGCGTGCGCATGGACAGGCTGTCCTTGCCCACGGGGATGCTGATGCCCAGCGCAGGGCACAGCTCCATGCCCACGGCCTTCACGGTTTCGTACAGCGCGGCGTCTTCGCCGGGCTCGCCACACGCGGCCATCCAGTTGGCCGACAGCTTCACGCGCGGCAGCTCGATGGGGGCGGCCAGCAAGTTGGTGATGGCTTCGGCCACCGCCATGCGGCCCGAGGCGGGCGCGTTGATGGCGGCCAGCGGCGTGCGCTCGCCCATGCTCATGGCCTCGCCCGCAAAGCCCTTGTAGTCGGCCAGGGTCACGGCGCAATCGGCCACGGGCACCTGCCAGGGGCCGACCATCTGGTCGCGGTGGCTGAGGCCACCCACGGTGCGGTCGCCAATGGTGATGAGGAAGCGCTTGGAGGCGACCGTGGGGTGGGCCAGCACGTCGATCACGGCCTTTTGCAGCGGCACGCCGGTCAAGTCCATCGGTGCGAATTCGCGCACCACCGTCTTCACATCGCGGTGCATCTTTGGCGGCTTGCCCAGCAGCACGTTCATGGGCATGTCCACGGGCAGCTTCTGGTCGTCGGCCGTGGCAGCAGGGTCGTGCAGCACCAGTTGGCGCTCTTCGGTGGCGGTGCCGATCACGGCAAACGGGCAACGTTCGCGTTCACAGAAGGCTTTGAACTGTTCCAGCGACTCGGGCGCAATAGCCAGCACATAACGCTCTTGCGATTCGTTGCTCCAGATTTCCTTGGGCGCCATGCCCGACTCTTCGAGCTGCACGGCACGCAGGTCAAAGCGCGCGCCCCGGCCTGCGTCATTGGTCAGTTCGGGGAAGGCGTTGGACAAGCCACCCGCACCCACGTCGTGGATGGCGAGGATCGGGTTGGCCGCGCCCTGCGCCCAGCAGTGGTTGATGACTTCTTGCGCACGGCGCTCGATCTCGGGGTTGCCGCGCTGCACCGAGTCAAAGTCCAGCTCGGCCGCGTTGGTGCCCGTGGCCATGGAGCTGGCGGCGCTGCCGCCCATGCCGATGCGCATGCCGGGGCCGCCCAGCTGGATCAGCAGCGAACCGGCGGGAAACTCAATCTTCTTCGTCAGCTCGGCATCGATCACGCCCACACCGCCCGCGATCATGATGGGCTTGTGGTAGCCGCGCTGCACGCCGCCGACTTCTTGCTCGTACTCACGAAAGTAGCCGTTCAGGTTGGGCCGGCCGAACTCGTTGTTGAACGCCGCGCCGCCCAGGGGGCCTTCAACCATGATCTGCAACGCGCTGGCAATGTGCTCGGGCTTGCCAACTGTGCTGCCCCAGAGCTTGGACACCGTGAAGCCCGTGAGGCCCGCCTTGGGCTTGGAGCCGCGGCCGGTGGCGCCTTCATCACGGATCTCGCCGCCTGCACCGGTCGATGCGCCGGGGAAGGGCGAGATGGCCGTGGGGTGGTTGTGGGTTTCCACCTTCATCAGCACATGCTGGGTTACGCTACTCTTTTGATAGCTATTAGCGCTTGATGGATGCGCGGTAGCAGCCATTTTCGCCACAAATCGCTCGACCTGGTGGCCTTCCATCACCGAGGCGTTGTCCGAATAGGCGATCACCGTGTGCTGGGGCGCCAGCTGGTGGGTATTGCGGATCATGCCGAACAGCGATTTCTCCTGTGGCACACCGTCGATGGTGAACTGTGCGTTGAAGATCTTGTGGCGGCAGTGCTCGCTGTTGGCCTGCGCGAACATCATCAGTTCGACGTCGGTGGGATTGCGCTTCAGGCCCGTGAACGCGTTGACGAGGTAGTCGACCTCGTCGTCGGCCAGCGCCAGGCCGAAGCGGGTGTTGGCTGCTTCGAGCGCAGCGCGGCCACCCGCCAGCACATCCACATGCTCCATGGGCGCCGGCTGCAGTTCGGTGAACAGGGCAGCTGCAGCGCCGCGGTCGGCCACCACGGATTCGGTCATGCGGTCGTGCAACAGGGCTGCAATCCGGCCCAGTTGCTCGGCGGTCAACTCAGGCGTCTTGCCCAGCAAACCGGATTTGAGGCTAATGCGGTATTCGGTGATGCGCTCGACCCGGCGGATGGCGATGCCGCAGTTGCGGGCGATGTCGGTGGCCTTGGAGGCCCAGGGCGACAGCGTGCCCAGGCGGGGCGTGACGATGAGCACGGCGCCGTCTTCGGGGCCCGCATAAGGGTCGCCGTAGGTCAACAGCGCGGCCAAACGTTCTTGCTCAGTGGGTGTAGGGGCCGCGTCGGTAGCGACCAGGTGCACAAAACGCGCTGCAATGCCGCTGATCTTGGGGTGGATCGCCTCCAGGGCGGGTTGAAGTTGCTGGGCGCGGAAGGAGCTGAGGGCGTTGCCGCCCGCCAGCGTGGTCATGTGCAAGGTCACGGTAGCGGCCTGTTGGGGGGTGTCAGGGGTAGAGGGTGGCTCCGGGCGCCAGCGTGCAGCCAGGACCGGAGCCCGCTATTTTACCGGGCATGGCCGCACCGCCTGCGTGGCGCGGGGGCCAATGGGATAATCCGGGGATGAGCATCACCATCAAAAGCGCTGAGGACATCGAGGGCATGCGCCTGGCCTGCCGTCTGGCCTCCGAAGTACTGGACTACATCGCCCCCCACATCAAGCCCGGCATCACCACCAAAGAGATCGACCGCCTGGGCGCCGAATGCATGGCCCAGCAGGGCACCATCTCGGCCACCGTGGGCTACCAGCCACCGGGTTATCCACCCTACCCGGCCTCGCTGTGCACCTCGGTCAACCATGTGGTGTGCCACGGCATCCCCAACGACAAGCCTTTGAAGAAGGGTGACATCGTCAATGTGGACGTGACTGTGATCACCAAGGACGGCTGGTATGGCGACAACAGCCGCATGTACCTGATCGGCGAATGCTCGATCGCCGCCAAGCGGCTGTCGGCCATCACGTTTGATGCCATGTGGCACGGCATCGTGCAGGTCAAGCCCGGCGCGCATCTGGGCGACATCGGCCACGCCATCCAGAAGTTTGCCGAAGGCCAGGGCTTTTCCATCGTGCGCGAGTTCTGCGGCCATGGCATTGGCAAAAAATTCCACGAAGAGCCTCAGGTGCTGCACTACGGCCGCCCCGGCACGCTCGAAGAACTGGTGCCCGGCATGGTGTTCACCATCGAGCCCATGATCAACGCAGGACGCCGCGAGGTAAAAGACTTTGGTAACGACGGTTGGACCATCGTGACCAAGGACCACAGCCTGTCAGCCCAGTGGGAGCACACGGTGCTGGTTACCGAAACAGGCTATGAAGTCATGACGCTGTCGGCAGGCTCGCCGCCGCTCCCGGCGTTTGTGACCGCGACCAAGACCTGACCCGCTCGCCGGCCCCTGCCAGCCGGCTCGCACAACTCTTGCATGGCTTTTTGCATGGCCCTTCTTCAGCGCGACCTTCGACGACCATGACCAAAATCCATGCCCTGCCTGAAGTGCACGTCCTGCGGGACGCCTACCGCAGCGACAAAGCGGCGCTGCTGGCCGCCATGAAAGCGACGGGGGCCTCCACACGCGGCATCCGGGTGCTGCTGCGCAAGCTGTCCACCCTGGCAGGCACCCTGCTGCAAACGCTGTGGCAGCGCGCCGAACTGCCTGCCGACATGGCCCTGGTGGCGGTGGGCGGTTTCGGGCGCGACCAGCTCTTTCCTTATTCGGATGTGGATGTACTGCTGCTGATGCCCGATGGTGCGGCGCCCGAGGCGGGCAGCGCACTGCGCACCCAGCTCGAAGGTTTCATCGGCAGCTGCTGGGATGCGGGGCTGGAGATTGGTTCCAGCGTGCGCACGGTGGCCGAATGCCTGGCCGAAAGTGCGGGCGATGTCACCGTGCAGACCTCCCTGCTTGAATCACGCCTCGTGTGCGGCAACGCAGCGCTGTTTGAAGACTTCCAGCGACAGTACCGCGCGCAGATGAATCCCCAGGCGTTTCTGGTGGCCAAGACACTGGAGATGCGCCAGCGCCACAACAAGTACGAGAACACGCCCTATTCGCTGGAGCCCAACTGCAAAGAGTCTCCTGGGGGGCTGCGCGACCTGCAGATGATCTTGTGGGTCTCCCAGGCCGCGGGGCTGGGCCGCAACTGGAAAGAGCTGGCCGCCAGCGGCATGGCCACCGCGTTCGAGGTGCGCCAGATCGAGCGCAACGAGGCGGTGCTGTGCCTCATCCGTGCGCGCCTGCATGCCGCCGCAGGGCGGCATGAAGACCGGTTGGTGTTTGACCTGCAGACCGCCGTGGCCGAGTCGTTTGGCTACCGCTCACAGGCGCCCGACGGATCGCGGCTGCCCATGCGCGCCAGCGAGAGCCTCATGCGGCGCTACTACTGGGCGGCCAAGGCTGTATCGCAGCTCAGCCAGATCCTGCTGCTGAACATCGAAGAGCGCCTGAATCCCTCGACGCACGAGCCGCGCCCCATCAACGAGCGCTTCTTCGAAAAGGCTGGGCTCATCGAGGTGGCCAGCGATGACCTTTACACGCGCGACCCACACGCCATCCTCGAAACCTTTTTGCTCTACCAGACCACGGTGGGCCTGAAAGATCTGTCAGCCCGCACCTTGCGTGCGCTGTACAACGCACGCGGCGTGATGGATGGCGCTTTCCGCCGCGACCCGGTCAACCGCGACAACTTCATGCGCATCCTGCAGCAGCCGTCGGGCATTACGCATGCCATGCGGCTGATGAACCAGACCTCGGTGCTGGGCCGCTACCTGTGGGCGTTTCGCGGCATCGTCGGGCAGATGCAGCACGACCTGTTCCACGTGTACACGGTGGACCAGCACATCCTGATGGTGCTGCGCAACGTGCGCCGCTTCTTCATGGCCGAGCACGCGCACGAGTACCCCTTTTGCTCGCAGCTGGCTGGCGGCTGGGACAAGCCGTGGATCCTGTACATCGCCGCACTCTTCCATGACATTGGCAAAGGCCGTGGGGGCGACCACTCGCAGATCGGTGCCGTGGAAGTGCGCCGCTTTTGCCGCCAACACGGCGTCGCCCGCGAGGACGCAAAACTCGTCGAATTCCTGGTCAGCGAACACCTGTCGATGAGCCGCATCGCCCAAAAGGAAGACCTGAGCGATCCCGACGTGATCGCCGCGTTCGCGCAGCGCGTAGGCAACGAACGCTATCTCACCGCGCTGTACCTGCTCACCGTAGCCGACATCCGTGGCACCAGTCCCAAGGTGTGGAATGCGTGGAAGGGCAAACTGCTGGAAGACCTGTACCGCGCCACGCTGCGCACTCTGGGCGGCCGGGCGCCCGACGCTGCCGCCGAAATCGAGGCCCGCAAGCGCGAGGCGCTGGTGCTGCTGGCCCTGAGCGCCCTGCCCTTCGAGGCACACAAGGCCCTGTGGGCCACGCTGGACGTGAGCTATTTCATGCGGCACGAGGCTGCCGACATCGCCTGGCACACGCGCCACCTGTCGCGCCATGTCGGCACGGCAAAGCCTGTGGTGCGCGCGCGCCAGTCGCTGGCAGGCGACGGGCTGCAGGTGATGGTGTATGCGGCTGACCAGGCCGATCTGTTTGCGCGCATCTGCGGATATTTCGACCGCGCGGGGTTTTCCATCCTGGATGCCCGCGTGCACACCGCGAACAACGGCTATGCCCTCGACACCTTCCAGGTGGTGGCCTCATCGCAGCCGGGGCACTACCGGGAGCTGACGCACATGGTCGAAAGCGATCTGGTGCGTGTGATCGAGGCCGGTGGCCCGCTGCCCGAGCCCGCCCGCAAGCGGGTCTCGCGCCGGGTCAAGAGTTTTCCGGTGGCGCCGCGCGTCACCCTGCGACCCGACGAAAAGGCCCAGCGCTGGCTGCTGGCCATCTCGGCCAGCGACCGGGCGGGCCTGCTCTACCTGGTGGCCCGTATCCTGGCGCAGCACCACCTGAGCGTGCAACTGGCCAAGGTCAGCACCTTGGGGGAGCGGGTGGAAGACACCTTCCTGATCCAGGGCCCCGAGCTGCAGAACAACGCCCGCCAGATCGAGATCGAGACCGAGCTGCTGCGCGAACTGTCCGCGTGAGCCACGCTCGACAAAATGCTATATTTTTAATAGCAATCAGAGCTTTACCAGAAAGCTCTAGCGGCCTTTTTTTGACATCTTTCACCCTGAGCAGCTTCAGCAACCAGGCGTACGAAGCCATCACCCACAGCAAGATCTATCCCGGTGCGGGTACACCGGTGACGGATGTGTGCCTGTCAGGCGGAGGCATCAGTCGTCCTCGTTGGCACTGATGTCCGGGAACAGCACTTCGGTAAAGCCGAACTGCGTGAAATCGCGCACCCGCATGGGGTAGAGCTTGCCGATGAGGTGGTCGCATTCGTGCTGCACCACCCGGGCATGAAACCCTTCCACCGTGCGGTCGATCGGGTCGCCATACGGATCAAACCCGGTATAGCGAATGCGCGACCAGCGGGGCACCTTGCCGCGCAACCCTGGCACCGAAAGGCAACCTTCCCAGTCCTCATCCTCCTCATCACCAAGGGGCATGATGACCGGGTTGAGCAAGACGGTGGGAGGGACCACGGGCCGGTCCGGGTAGCGTGGATTGCGCTCGCCAGATCCAAAAATCACGAGCTGCAGATCCACGCCGATCTGCGGCGCCGCAAGTCCCGCTCCGTTGACAGACTGCATGGTCTCGAACATGTCGCGCACCAGAAGGTGAAGCGCATCGGTATCGAATTCAGTGACAGGCTGGGCAACACGCAGCAGGCGCGGATCGCCCATCTTCAGGATGGTGTGGATGGTCATCGAAGGTGCATTCAGGTCAAGAGAAAAGCGGCGCATGCGCTGCTGCGGCAGCATAGCGCGTGCGCACGCCCCGGTGCTGCCGCCGGGGCATTCACAATAACGGACATGCCCCAGCCCCCCACCGAGTCCCACGAAGACGCCGCGCCGCCACTGCGCACCCTGCCCTGGCCCGTGCGCTGGCTGCTGCTCGCATTTGCCGTGCTGTGCCTGGTCATGGGCATCATCGGTGTGATCGTTCCCGGACTGCCGACCACGGTGTTCATCCTCATGGCGGCCTGGGCCGCTGCCCGCAGCTCGCCACGGCTTTACCGCTGGCTGTGGAACCACCGCTTGTTCGGCCCCCTGCTTCGCAACTGGGCCCAGGGCGGCAAGGTCAGCCGACGGGCCAAGTGGAGCGCCACACTGCTGATGGCGCTGAGCGGCATCGTGCTGTTCGCCACGGGCACCCGGCCGTGGGTGGTGGGTATCGCCACCACCTCCATGGTTTGCGTGGCAGCCTGGCTGTGGCACCGCCCCGAGCCCTGAAGCCCACCCTTCCCCTCACCGGAGTAGTGAAAGTTGGCCGTCATTCGCACACCTCGGCACGCGACCGCAACACCACGCAAGAACACGCCGTCAAATCTTCGGAGCCCCAATTTTTATGTATATAATCTAAGTCTTGTTCCTCGATAGCTCAGTCGGTAGAGCGCCGGACTGTTAATCCGTAGGTCCCTGGTTCGAGCCCAGGTCGAGGAGCCAAGAATTTTGCAGGCCCTGCATGTGTACGCGGGGCCTTTTACATACCGATCATTCCTCGATAGCTCAGTCGGTAGAGCGCCGGACTGTTAATCCGTAGGTCCCTGGTTCGAGCCCAGGTCGAGGAGCCAGCCAAGAAGCCCGCCATGTTCACGCATGGTGGGCTTTTTCATTCATACGCCTCAAGAAAATCCACCACCCCTGTGCCTGCCTGACAATACAGTTCTTTGTCATGACTTGCACAAAACTGGCCCAGCCAAGCGGCTCATCCCAATGCGAGGCGGCCGTTGCACGCCGATTTGCGCAAGTCCTATTTGTATTGCAACCCCATGCCCCCGCAACTGCCTTGGCTGGAGCTTGAAGATCCGCTACCCGACCCTGCGAAAGCATGGGGACCCGACGACCCCGCCCCCGGACTCCTGGCTGCCGGTGGCACGCTGGATGTAGCGCATCTGCGAGCGGCGTATGCCCAGGGCACGTTCCCCTGGTACGGCCCGGGGCAACCCATCTTGTGGTGGGCTCCCGATCCACGCATGGTCTTGCCCGTGGCGAACTTCCGACTCCATCGCTCGCTTCGCAGGACCCTGCAGGCATTCCGAGCGAATACAGCCTGCGAGATCCGCATAGACCACAACTTCCTGGAAGTGATCACGGCCTGCGCTACCAAGGAGCGCGACGGGCAGGCTGGCACCTGGATCGTGCCCGAGATGGTTGAAGCCTACACCCGCCTCCATGCTGCGGGCAATGCTCATAGCGTTGAAACCTGGATCGATGGAAAACTGGCAGGCGGCCTGTATTGCGTCGCACTGGGGCAGGCGGTGTTCGGTGAATCGATGTTCGCTCACGCTACCGATGCATCGAAGATCGCGCTTGCAGCCCTGGTGGCCTTGTGCCGCCGCCAGGGTGTGACAATGATTGATTGCCAACAGAACACACGGCATCTGGCCTCATTGGGAGCCCACGAAATCTCGCGAGCCCAGTTCCTGTCTCACATCCAAAACGCACTGGATCGGCCCGCCCTCTCGTGGTCGTTTGAACCCGTATACTGGAACGAGCTGCTGCCCTCCACGGCGCCCACGGCATGACGCAACTCAATGACCTACCACTGCAGACCCTGCAGTTCTACGCGACAGCCCCTTACCCCTGCAGTTATCTGCCGGACAGGCAGGCACGGTCGCAGGTCGCCACGCCCAGCCACCTGATCCAGAGCGATGTGTATTCCGATCTCGTGGCCAAGGGGTTTCGCCGCAGTGGCATGTTCACTTACCGCCCCTATTGCGATGGCTGCCAGGCCTGCACTCCCTTGCGCGTGCTGGTGAACGAGTTTCAGCCAGATCGGAGCCAGCGGCGCGCTACCGTGCGGCACGGCAACCTGCAGGCGCGGGTATTGCGCCTGTGTTTTGTACCCGAGCACTATCAGCTGTACTTGCGCTACCAGAACGGCCGCCATGCGGGCGGCGGCATGGACCATGACAGCATCGACCAGTACACGCAGTTTCTGCTGCAAAGCAGGGTGAATTCACGTCTGGTGGAGTTCCGCGAAACAGATGACACAACAGGAGAGCCCGGTGCGCTCAAGATGGTGTCCATCCTGGACGTGCTCGACGACGGGCTTTCGGCGGTCTACACCTTCTACGAACCCGAGCCACATTGCAGCTACGGCACCTACAACGTGATGTGGCAGATTGCCCAGGCACGCTCCCTGGAGTTGCCCCATGTGTACCTGGGCTACTGGATCGAGGCCAGCCCCAAGATGAACTACAAGGCGCGCTTTCACCCCCACGAGATCCGGACCGATGGCCAGTGGCATCGCTCCAGCCCGAGCGCGAATCAGAGCGCGTGAATGCAGGCTCGCATTTCACAAGATAAAATGCTGCGGCCGTCACTGCATCGCCGTCCATGAAAAAAAACGATCCCAGCATCCCCGTCAAACCCAGCGTTCAGGTGCTTGAGCGCATGTTTACGCTGATCGATGTTCTGGCGTCACGCGAAGAGGCAATATCTCTCAAGGAAATCAGCGAGAAAACAGGGCTGCACCCGTCCACCACGCACCGCATTCTGAACGACCTCACGATTGGCCGTTTCGTGGATCGCCCAGAATCGGGGAGCTACCGACTGGGCATGCGCCTGCTGGAACTGGGCAACCTCGTAAAAGCGCGCCTGAGCGTGCGCGATGCAGCCCTGACCCCCATGCGCAATCTTCACAAGCTGATCCAGCAGCCCGTCAATCTGAGCATGCGCCAGGGCGACGAGATTGTGTATGTCGAACGTGCCTACAGTGAACGCTCCGGCATGCAGGTGGTGCGCGCCATTGGCGGACGGGCCCCTCTGCACCTTACCTCCACAGGCAAGCTCTTTCTGGCCCTGGACGACCCCCAGCGCGTGCGGGCCTATGCCACCCGAACCGGTCTGGCCGGACACACCCGCAACAGCATCACCCAATTGCCCATCCTGGAGCGTGAACTCGCCAAAGCGCGCCAGTACGGTATTGCCCGCGACAACGAAGAGCTGGAACTGGGCGTGCGCTGCATGGCCGCTGGCGTCTACGATGACCAAGGCAAGTTGGTAGCCGGACTGTCCATATCAGCACCCGCTGATCGACTGGACGAAGGATGGCTTCCCAAGCTCCAAGCCACGGCCAACGAAATTTCTCTGGCTCTGGGTCACACACCCAGCATGGAAGCGTCGGCATCCGGTGATGCGGGTTTGCGTCCGGGACTTCGCTGAGCCTCGGGACACAACAGCTACCGCAGCCGCAGCCGGGCCTGATCCTTGAAAAAACCGACGCGGGCAGTGATGCCCGGTCGGCCGGTGAATCCATCAAATCAGCCTCAAGGCAGTCGGCACGAAATCCCGCCGACGCTACCAGCACCAAATGCTTGGCGCACCAGGGAAGGACGTACAAGCTACAGGATTAACTGCCTCACCCATTGGACCCTGCACGGGCCTGCAAAGGCGCCGTCAATGACGGCATCGACTCCACCCAATGGCGTACACGCTCGGCGTCACCCAAGCGGCTGAATTTGCCCGCCGAATCCAGAAACACCATGATGAGCTTGCGCCCGGCGATCTGGGTTTGCATCACCAGGCAGCGCCCTGCTTCCGAGATGTAGCCGGTTTTCTGGAGGCCAATGTCCCAGGTGGGGTTTTTTACCAGCCCATTGGTGTTGTTGTACTGCAATGTTTTGGGACCCACTGCCACCTCATATCCCGGAGAGGTGGACAGTTCGCGCAGCAGGGGATCACCATGCGCCACATTCACCAGGGTAGCCAGGTCACGTGCGCTGGACTGGTTGCGGCTGGAAAGGCCGGTTGGCTCAACATAACGGGTATCGGTCATGCCGAGCAGGCGGGCCTTGACATTCATCTGCACGACAAACGCTTCGAGGCCACCAGGGTAGGTACGACCCAGCGCATGCGCTGCGCGGTTCTCGCTGGACATGAGCGCCAGGTGCAGCATCTCGCCCCGGGTCAACGTAGAGCCCACCGTCAGGCGCGAGCGGCTGCCTTTTTCGGTGTCAACGTCATCCTGAGTGATCGTAATGGGCTCATCCATCGGCAGCTTGGCCTGGGAAATCAGCAAGCCCGTCATGAGCTTGGTCAGGGACGCAATGGGAAGCACGGCCTGATCATTCTTGCTGAGCAGGACTTCATGCGTGTCCTGGTCGATCACGAGTGCGACGCTGGACTTCAGGTCCAGCGGATCACTCACCTCATGCAGCCCCGCCATTTGCCCGAACGACTGCTTGGCAGGCACAAATGCCACACGGGTCGGCGCCTTGGCGGTCTTGGCCGTGACACGCACGGCCCGGGTATTGGTAGCGACCTTGCGGGCCGGAGCAGCACGCTTGGCATTGGCCGAACTGACTTGCTGCTTTTTGGCTGGCGCCTTGGAGCGCTCCCCTGAGTGCGCAATCGGCACAACCAGCGCCGTACTGACGACGACAAAGCCCAAAAGCTGGAAAAAACGGGTCACTGCGGCGCGGTGGCGATGGTGCATCAAAGTGCTCCAAACGGTAATAAGTGTTGAGCAGTGTACAGAATCAAAAAAAGTCGCGCAAGATCAATACCTTGCGCGACTTTCCAAGAAAGTGAATGAAATTATAAATTGATCATTCAACCCTGTGCAGCCACCCGGTCAGCTTTACTTTGTAACTTGTTCAGCGCACTCAGATAGGCCTTGGCCGAAGCGACCACGATATCGGGGTCTGCTCCCACACCGTTGACCACGCGGCCACTGTTCTGCAGGCGCACGGTGACCTCGCCTTGGCTCTCTGTCGAGCCGCTGATGGCATTCACCGAGTACAGCACCATCTCCGCACCACTCTTCACATGCGATTCGATGGCCTTGAGTGAGGCATCCACAGGGCCGTTTCCTTCGGACTCGCCCCGCACCTCCTGGCCGTCTACCGTAAAGACGATGCGTGCTCGGGGGTGCTCACCCGTTTCACTCTGCTGGAACAGAGAGACAAAGCCATATTGCTCCCTTTCGCTGGTCACGCTCTCATCACTCACCAGCGCCAGGATGTCCTCGTCAAAAATCTCGCTCTTGCGATCGGCAAGTTCCTTGAAACGCGTGAAAGCGGTGTTGACTTCGGTTTCACTGTCCAGGCTCACACCCAGTTCCTGCAGGCGCTGCTTGAAGGCGTTGCGGCCGCTGAGCTTGCCCAACACGATCTTGTTGGCGCTCCAGCCCACATCCTCGGCACGCATGATTTCGTAGGTATCGCGCGCCTTGAGCACGCCATCCTGATGAATGCCACTGGCGTGCGCAAAGGCATTGGCCCCCACCACGGCCTTGTTCGGCTGCACCACGAATCCCGTGGTCTGGCTGACCATTCGGCTGGCCGCAACGATGTGCTGGGTATCAATGTTGAGATCGAGGTTGAAATAGTCGCGGCGGGTCTTGACCGCCATGACCACCTCTTCGAGCGAACAGTTGCCAGCGCGCTCACCCAGACCATTGATCGTGCATTCCACCTGGCGCGCGCCGCCAATCTTCACACCAGCCAGCGAATTGGCAACGGCCATGCCGAGGTCGTTGTGGCAGTGCACGGACCAGATTGCCTTGTCGCTGTTGGGAATGCGCTCGCGCAGGGTCTTGATGAAGTTGCCGTACAGCTCAGGGATGGCATAGCCCACGGTGTCGGGCACATTGATGGTCGTGGCACCCTCGGCGATCACAGCTTCGAGCACGCGGCACAGGAAGTCTGGGTCGCTGCGGTAGCCATCTTCGGGGCTGAACTCAATATCTCCCACCAGGTTGCGCGCAAAACGCACCGACTGCTTGGCCTGCTCCAGCACCTGCTCTGGCGTCATGCGAAGCTTCTTTTCCATGTGCAGCGGGCTGGTGGCAATGAACGTATGGATGCGCGCGCTGTTCGCCCCTGCAAGCGCTTCTGCTGCGCGGGAAATGTCGCGGTCATTGGCGCGCGACAGCGAGCAGATGGTGGACTCCCTGATGGCATTGGCTATCGCCTGCACCGCCTCAAAATCTCCGTTCGAGCTGGCCGCAAAACCGGCTTCGATCACGTCCACCTTCAGGCGCTCCAGCTGGCGGGCAATGCGCAGCTTCTCATCCTTGGTCATCGAGGCGCCGGGGGACTGCTCGCCATCGCGCAAGGTCGTGTCGAAAATGATGAGTTTGTCAGCCATGTTGTTTCTCCTGGTACTGGTGGGGTGGAATTGGCCCGCAACACTAAAAATCTGGCGCCCAAAACAAAAGGCCCGTTGCGGGTGCATACGGGCCTTTGTGGAAAAAGTGTGCGCGTGCGCCTACTGTCTCCGCCCGTAGGGAGGTAGCAGTAGAGCCAGTGCAAACGAATTCATGCGGTGCAATGTAGCACAACTGGCCAGACATCATTCCAATCACTTGTGCAGTCCACGTTCGTCCGGTTCGTCCGTCGAGGTGCTGATCACGCTGCTGTGCTGCCCTTTGGCCTTGCGCCAGGCGTACACGCCGTAACCGCTCAGGCCGTAGAACACGAACACGCCAAACAGCACGATGGGCGGGTGGATGTTGATGATGGCAATGCCCAGCGCGATCAGCACAATAGCTGCAAAAGGCACGCTCTTTTTCATCTGCACATCCTTGAAGCTGTAGAACGGCACATTGGTCACCATGGTGAGCCCCGCGTACAGCGTGAATGCGAACATGATCCAGGTCGTCTGACTCCAGGTCAGCCAGTGGTCTTCACCAGGATGCACGCCCAGCTCGGTCATCAGCCAGATGAACCCCGCCACCAAAGCTGCAGCGGCTGGCGAAGGCAGCCCCTGAAAATAGCGCTTGTCCACCACGCCGGTATTCACATTGAAGCGCGCCAAGCGAAGCGCGGCACAGGCACAGTACACAAATGCGGCAATCCAGCCCCAGCGGCCCAGCCCCTGGAGGGACCACTCATAGGCGATCAGGGCAGGCGCCGCCCCAAAGGACACCATGTCGGAAAGCGAATCCATTTGCTCGCCAAACGCACTCTGGGTATTGGTCATGCGCGCTACCCGACCATCGAGGCTATCGAGCACCATCGCACAAAAAACGCCCACGGCCGCCATGTCGAAACGGCCATTCATGGCCATCACGATCGAATAGAAGCCCCCAAACAATGCCGCCAGCGTGAACAGGTTGGGCAGGATGTAGATGCCCTTGCGCCGTTTGCGCACCATCACACCGGGGTTGTCGGTGGATTCATTGCCGTCATGCATTAAATTGACCTCCATCGCTTGCCCATATTGCGTGAGCAGCTATTAAATTTATAGTATCCGACAATTCCCGCTGCACAGACAGATCGCCGCGAGCCATCAAGGCGAAGGTCGCAGTGTAGCGCCTGCCCACAGGACCGACCGCCAACGAAAAAGGCCACCGAAGTGGCCTTGTGATGCTCCAGCGATGGAGAATCAGTTGCGGGTCTGATCGACCAGCTTGTTCTTGGCGATCCAGGGCATCATGGCGCGCAGTTGGCCGCCTACCTTTTCGATGCTGTGGTCGGCCGTGTTGCGGCGGCGGGCCGTCATCGATGGGTAGTTCAGGCGGCCTTCCTGGATGAACATCTTGGCGTAGTCGCCGTTCTGGATGCGCTTCAAGGCATTGCGCATGGCGGCGCGCGACTGCTCGTTGATCACTTCGGGGCCGGTCACGTACTCGCCGTACTCGGCGTTGTTCGAGATCGAGTAGTTCATGTTGGCAATGCCACCTTCGTAGATCAGGTCCACGATGAGCTTGAGCTCGTGCAGGCATTCGAAGTAGGCCATTTCAGGGGCGTAGCCGGCTTCAACCAGGGTTTCGTAACCCATCTTGATCAGCTCGACGGCACCGCCGCACAACACGGCTTGTTCGCCGAACAGGTCGGTCTCGGTTTCTTCCTTGAAGTTGGTCTCGATGATGCCGGCCTTGCCGCCGCCGTTGGCAGCTGCGTAGCTCAGGGCCAAGTCACGGGCCTTGCCGGACTTGTCTTGGTGCACGGCCACCAGGTGGGGCACGCCGCCGCCTTGGGTGTAGGTGTTGCGCACGGTGTGGCCAGGGGCCTTGGGCGCCACCATCCACACGTCCAGGTCAGCACGGGGCACGACTTGGTTGTAGTGCACGTTGAAGCCGTGGGCAAAGGCCAGCGAGGCGCCTTGCTTGATGTTGGGTTCGACGTTGTTCTTGTAGACGGCTGCGATGTCTTCGTCGGGCAGCAGGATCATGACCACGTCAGCGGATTTGACGGCGTCGTTGACTTCCAGAACCGTCAGGCCAGCCTTGCCGACCTTGTCCCACGATGCACCGCCCTTGCGCAGGCCGACCACGACCTTCACGCCACTGTCGTTCAGGTTTTGTGCGTGGGCATGGCCCTGCGAGCCGTAGCCGATGATGGCCACGGTCTTGCCTTTGATCAGGCTCAGGTCGGTGTCTTTGTCGTAGAAAACTTTCATGGGTCGCTCCGGTTGAAATGCGTTGTTGGGGGTTGAAATGGGAAAAACGGGGTGAATTGTCTTACACGCGCAAGATGCGCTCGCCGCGGCCGATCCCGCTGGCACCCGTACGTACGGTTTCCAAGATGGCGGTGCGGTCAATGGCCTGCAGAAAAGCGTCGTTCTTCGACTGGTCGCCGGTCAGCTCAATCGTGTAGCTCTTCTCGGTCACGTCGATGATGCGGCCACGGAAGATGTCGGCCATGCGCTTCATCTCCTCGCGCTCCTTGCCCACCGCGCGCACCTTCACCATCATGAGCTCGCGCTCGGTGTAGGCACCTTCGGTGAGATCCACCACCTTCACGACCTCAATGAGGCGGTTCAGGTGCTTGGTGATCTGTTCGATCACATCGTCGGAGCCCGTGGTCTGGATCGTCATGCGCGAGAGCGATGGATCCTCAGTGGGCGCCACGGTGAGCGATTCGATGTTGTAACCACGGGCAGAAAACAGGCCTACAACGCGCGACAGCGCACCGGGTTCGTTTTCCAGCAGAACGGCAATGATGTGTTTCATAGGTGCAGATTCCTCTTTTCGCTGCCCTCCCCCGTGCACGGTAATGCACGGGCTTGGCAGGCAATAGATTCGTCAAAAAGTGAATGCTATCTATTCGATAGCTGGTAGCGCTTGATGAACAAGCGCTGGAGGCCGATTTGGCTTAAAGGTCTTCCGACCCCAGCAACATTTCGGTAATGCCCTTGCCGGCCTGGACCATCGGGAACACGTTCTCGGTGGGGTCAGTGCGGAAGTCCATGAACACGGTGCGGTCCTTGAGCTTGCGGGCTTCACGCAGAGCGGGCTCTACGTCCTTGGGGCTCTCGATCAACATGCCCACATGGCCATACGCCTCTGCCAGCTTTACGAAGTTGGGCAGCGCGTCCATGTAGCTGTGGCTGTAGCGGCCAGAGTATTCGATCTCTTGCCACTGGCGCACCATGCCCAGGTAGCGGTTGTTCAGCGAGCAGATCTTGATCGGCGTGTTGTACTGCAGGCAGGTGGACAGTTCCTGAATGTTCATCTGCACCGAGCCTTCGCCCGTGATACAGAACACTTCAGAATCCGGCTTGGCCAGCTTGATACCCATGGCGTAGGGAATGCCCACGCCCATGGTGCCCAGGCCACCGGAGTTGATCCAGCGGCGCGGCTCGTCAAAGCGGTAGTACTGCGCGGCCCACATCTGGTGCTGGCCCACGTCGGACGTGATGTACGTATCGGCGTCCTTGGTCATGTTCCACAGCGTCTCGACCACGTACTGGGGCTTGATGACGTCAGGGCTGCCCATGCTGTACTTCAGGCAATCGCGCTTGCGCCAGCCTTCAATGGTGTCCCACCAGGCGGCCAGAGCACCCGCGTCGGGGCGCGTGCTGCTCTCGCGGATCATGGAGATCAGCTCGGTGAGCACGTCCTTCACGTCGCCGACGATCGGGATATCGACCTTCACGCGCTTGGAGATGCTCGACGGGTCGATATCCACGTGGATGATCTTGCGGTCGTTCTGTGCAAAGTGCTTGGGGTTGCCGATCACGCGGTCGTCAAAACGCGCGCCCACAGCCAGCAGCACGTCGCAGTTCTGCATGGCGTTGTTGGCCTCGATGGTGCCGTGCATGCCCAGCATGCCGAGGAACTTGCGGTCCGACGCGGGGTAAGCACCCAGGCCCATCAGCGTGTTGGTGACCGGGTAGCCCAGCATATCCACCAGCGTGCGCAACTCGTTGGTGGCATTGCCCAGCAGCACGCCACCGCCGGTGTAGATGTAGGGGCGCTTGGCCGCAAGCAGCAGCTGCAGTGCCTTGCGGATCTGGCCGCCATGGCCCTTGCGCACGGGGTTGTACGAGCGCATTTCCACGCTTTGTGGGTAGCCGCTGTACGGCACTTTCTTGAAGGAAACGTCCTTGGGCACGTCCACCACCACGGGGCCGGGGCGGCCGGTGCGGGCAATGTGGAAGGCCTTCTTCATCGTCATGGCCAGATCGCGCGGGTCCTTGACGAGGAAATTGTGTTTGACGATGGGACGGGTGATGCCGACGGTGTCACATTCCTGGAAGGCATCGAGCCCGATCGCGGGCGTGGGCACCTGGCCGGAGATGATCACCATCGGGATGCTATCCATGTACGCCGTAGCGATACCGGTCACCGCGTTAGTAAGACCTGGACCGGACGTGACCAACGCAACGCCCACTTCACCCGTGGCGCGGGCGTAGCCGTCGGCAGCGTGTACAGCAGCCTGCTCATGGCGCACCAGCACATGCTGAATGGTGTCTTGCTTGTAGAGCGCGTCGTAGATGTAGAGAACAGCACCACCGGGGTAGCCCCAGATGTACTGGACGTTCTCAGCTTGAAGCGACTTGATGAGGATCTCGGAACCCATGAGGTCCTGAGCACCGGGAGCGGGGGAGGTGTTGCCCTGCGAAGCAGCGGCTGCTGAAGAGATTTCAGCCTTGGAGATTTCCATGATCGATCAACCTTTGTGAATTTCTCTGACGAAAAACCTTGGGTGCTCCTAACATGCGCTCTTGTGAAGCCAGCTTGGAACTTGAGGCCAAGGACATGGGCGGGATGATTGCCGCGCCGGACCGTGACCCGTTTGCCTTTGAATTGCAGTGGCGATTATCGCACTGCAACACATGTAAAACTGCCATCCCCCGAAAAAAACCCCGGCGGATGCGATAATCAAAGGCTCCACGTGCCGGATAGCCACATTTTTGTGAACTCACCGGCACCGATCCCCTCCCGGGCTGACCCGTCTTGGCAACCGAACGAGAACTCTCCGACTTCCTCAAAAGTGTAGAAAAGCGCGCATTCAAGCGCTCGGTCTACCACGTTCGCAATGAGGAAGCGGCGCTCGACATCGTGCAGGACAGCATGCTCAAGCTGGCAGAGCACTATGGTGACAAGCCGGCGGCTGAGCTGCCCATGCTCTACCAGCGCATACTTTCCAACTGCACGCTGGACTGGTTTCGCCGCCAGAAAACCCGCAATGCACTGTTTTCGAGCATGAGCGACTTTGAAGGTCCCGGCGAAGATGGCATGGATTTTGATCTGCTTGAAGCGTATTCAGGACCAGAAAATGGGGAACGGGCGGAGAGCGCTGAGGATCTGACCCGGCGGGCGCAGATCTTTCACGGGATTGAAGCCGAGATTGCCGAGCTGCCCCCACGTCAACGGGAAGCGTTCCTGATGCGTTACTGGGAAGAAATGGATGTAGCTGAAACGGCAGCCGCCATGGGCTGCTCCGAAGGCAGCGTCAAAACGCACTGTTTTCGTGCCATACAAACCCTCAGCAAGGCACTGAAGGCCAAAGGAATCGAGCCATGAACACTGTACAGACCCCATCGACACAGGCAGAAGCTGCGGCAGAGCGCTTTGCACTGCGCGTCACGGCGCGCTTGTCCAGCGGCACCGACGAATTGCCTTACGACATTTCCGAACGGCTGCGCGCCTCGCGCATGCAAGCCCTTGCCAAACGCAAGAAAGACACCGTGCCGGTGCGTCTGGCGGCACCCGTTGTGGTGCATGCGGGTGGCAGTGTCACGCTGGGCCGTGGCGGCAACGAGGGTGGCGGCTGGTGGAATGCACTGGTGTCTGCCGTTCCGCTGATGGCACTGGTGGTGGGGCTGGTGGTCATCAACATTGCCCAGGACGAAAGCAGCGCCAATGACCTGGCCGAAGTCGATGCAGCCCTTTTGACCGACGATTTGCCGCCAGCAGCCTACGCTGACCCTGGCTTCGTACAATTCCTCAAAACCTCTGCCCCGTCGAACTGAGCCCCGCCCCCGACCGCGTACTGCATGCACCCAAGTTCACCCGACGCTTCCCCTGCCCTGCCAGCCTTCGTGCTGGCTTTGGCGCTCTTGGGCGTGCTCGCAGCGGTGGGTGGCCAGGTGCTGGTACAGATGCGCATGGCACCCGGCACCCTGCTGCCTGCGGGGGCTGAAGCTGCGGTGGCCAGCCCCAACAATGCCCGCACGTCCACCCGGCCTGGCGCCATGGCAGTGCCACAGGTCGAGACCGGCCCGGGCTGGGAAACCCTGACCACGCCCCAGAAACTGGCGCTGTACCCACTGGCAGAGCGCTGGGCGCTCATCAGCGAAGCGCAAAAGCGCCGCTGGCTTGCGCTGGCCGCCAATTTCTCGGCGCTTCCTGAAGAAGAACAGGCCAAATTTCATGACCGCATGACGGACTGGGCCAGCCTGAGCGCACAGCAGCGCAACCAGGCCCGGCTGAACTATGCAGTCACCAACCGGCTTGCCCGCGACGACAAACGCGCCCAGTGGGAGGCCTACCAGGCGCTGTCCGACGAGGAAAAACGTGCGCTGGCTGCGCGTGCCGCCCCCAAACCCAAGGGCGCCGCCACGGCCTTGCGCCCCGTGTCGCCCAAGAAGCTGGCCCAGGTTCCTGCGGCCACGCAGGCCAACCCCAGCCGCCCCAACGCACCGAAGATTCCGCCCGTGCTCGACCACAGCGCCCCCCGTGTGGCGGCACCGGTCACCCCCACGGCGCCCCCGGCGACCGGCGTGCCCACGCAAAATCCCGCCTCCAACGTGGTCGAGACTGCCCCTGTCTCGATTCCGGTGGCAGTACCGGCAGCACTCCCCCCTCTGGGCGCAGGTTCCGCAGAAACACCTGCGACAACAGCGCCCATGGTCACTCCCGACAACTCGGGCCTGTATCCTCAGTAGTCCCGTCGCTGGCCGACACTCTCCGCCTTGCTTTCGCCTTCTGGAATGACCGCCACCCCTCCCGCCCCAGCACCGCAGGCATCCCTCTCTGCAAAGACCTCTTCCGCCGCCCTCGGCCCCACGCCCAATTTGTGGCGTCGCATGGCCTGCTGGCTGTATGAGGGCATGCTCATGTTCGGGGTGGTCTTCATTGCAGGCTACCTGTTCGGCACCCTCAGCCAAACCCGCCACGCCCTGGACAATCGGCACGCCCTGCAGGCCTTTCTGTTTGTGGTGTTTGGCATTTACTTCACCTGGTTCTGGGCCAAAGGCCAGACCCTGGCTCAAAAGACCTGGCTCATCCGTGTGGTGGACACCGCCGGGCAACCCATCACCCAGGCGCGTGCGCTGCTGCGCTACCTGCTGAGCTGGGTGTGGTTCCTGCCGCCCTTGGCAGCCTATCTGTTGGGGGTCTCGGCCATTGAAGTGCTGGTGCTGCTGTTCGGCTGGGTTGCCATCTGGGCCATCCTGAGCCGCTTTCATCCAGAGCGGCAGTTTTGGCACGACGCCCTGGCAGGCACGCGCCTGGTGCACTTCGAGCTTCCGAAAAAGTAGCACCCGCGCGCAGGCTGCAACGCCCGCTGTCATGCGGCTGCGACACAATATCCCTATGCCCCTGTCCCCACCCGAGTCCTCCGCGCCCGCCAACCCCCAGAAGGCCCGCACGGGCTTGAACCGCATCTGGCACGCTGCGGGTTACTCCATCGAAGGCCTTCGCGCAGGCTGGAACGAAAAGGCATTCCGCCAGGAGGCCATTGCCGCCATGGTGCTGTTGCCCGCGTCTCTCTGGCTGGGGCAAAGCTGGGTAGAAACCGCGCTGCTGGCAGGCTCGGTGGTGATCGTGATGATCGTGGAGTTGCTCAACACCGGCATCGAAACCGCCATCGACCGCATCGGCCCCGAGTGGCACGACCTTTCCAAACGCGCCAAGGACATGGGCAGCGCTGCCGTGCTTCTGGCCTTGCTGCTGTGCGCGGGCATCTGGGGTGCAGCGGTTTTTCAGAGGATTTTCCATGGCTGAACCGACTTTTTCCGTGTGTGTGTATTGCGGCTCGCGACCTGGCGAGAACGCGGCCTTTGCCGACGCTGCCGAAGCCGTGGGCCAATGGATTGGCCAGCACGGCGGCCAGCTGGTGTATGGCGGCGGCCGCAGCGGCCTCATGGGTACGGTGGCCGAAGCCACCCGGCTTGCGGGCGGGCGCGTGGTGGGCGTGATTCCCCAGGCGCTGGTCGACAAAGAGTTGGCCAACCGCCAATGCGACGAGTTGCACATCGTGCAGACCATGCACGAACGCAAGGCCATGATGGCCGAGCGCAGCGATGCCTTTTTGGCCCTGCCCGGCGGTATCGGCACCTTTGAAGAACTGTTTGAAGTGTGGACCTGGCGCCAGCTGGGCTACCACGACAAACCCCTGGGTCTGCTCAATGTGGCCGGCTACTACGACGGGCTACTGGGCTTTTTGCAGTCCAGCGTGGCCAGCGGCTTCATGGGCGAATGGCAGATGGGCCTGCTGCACGCCTCTACCGATGCCGAGGCACTGCTGCGCACGCTGGTGCAAGACGCCGGCCCCGACCAAGCGCCCGTCCCGCTGCGCTCGGTGATCTAACGGCCTTCAAAAAACTGGCGCAGCGCAAGGCCAGCGCCACCGTGGAACTGGCTTTGCCAGGCCACTGGTGGCGTCCCCCTCAGGGGGAAGGTGCGCAGCGACTAAGGGGGGAGCCTTACACAGCCGCGTCGTCCAGATCCCCAGTACGGATACGCACCACACGCTCCACAGCCGTCACAAAAATCTTGCCGTCGCCAATCTTGCCGGTGCGCGCCACATTCACGATGGCGTCCACACAGCGGTCCACGTCCTCGGTTTTCACGACAACCTCGACCTTGACCTTGGGCAGGAAGTCCACCACGTACTCGGCGCCACGGTACAGCTCGGTGTGGCCCTTCTGACGGCCAAAACCCTTCACCTCGGTCACGGTGAGACCGGTCACGCCACACTCGGCCAGGGCTTCGCGGACTTCTTCGAGCTTGAAGGGCTTGATGACGGCGGTGATCATTTTCATGGCGGGTCTCCTGGAGGATGTAAAAAAAGGGGTCTGAAAGCGCAGCGCCGAAGCGTCACGCCCTGAATTTGCTGGTGATAGGGTAACGCCAGTCCTTGCCAAAGCTGCGGCGCGTGACGCGAATCCCTACCGGCGCCTGGCGGCGCTTGTACTCGTTGAGCTTGATGAGGCGCGTGACACGCTCCACATCGGCACGTTCAAAGCCGCTGGCGATGATGGACTCGATGGGCTCGTCGTTCTCCATGTAGCGCGCCACGATGGCGTCCAGCACCTCGTAGGGCGGCAGGCTGTCCTGGTCTTTCTGGTCGGGCCGCAGCTCGGCGCTGGGCGGGCGCGTGATGATTCGCTCTGGAATCGGACTGGCGCCCGTGCCATACGGGTCGTTGGCGTTGCGCCAGCGGGCCAGGTCGAACACGCGGGTCTTGGCCACGTCCTTGATCACGGCGAAGCCCCCTGCCATGTCACCGTACAGCGTGCAGTAGCCCGTGGACATCTCGCTCTTGTTGCCCGTGGTGAGCACGATGGATCCGAACTTGTTGGACAGCGCCATGAGCAGCGTGCCCCGGATGCGCGCCTGCAGGTTTTCTTCGGTCGTGTCTTCGGGTAGCCCTGCAAAGTCGCTGGCGAGCGCGGCCTTGAAGGCCTCGAACTGCGGCTTGATGGAGATCTCGTCGTAGCGCACGCCCAGGCGCTCGGCCATGTCGCGCGCGTCGATCCAGCTGATGTCGGCCGTGTAGGGCGAAGGCATCATCACCGTGCGCACCTTGTCGGCCCCCAGCGCATCCACGGCAATCGCCAGCACGAGGGCCGAATCGATGCCCCCCGACAGCCCGAGCAGCGCGCCAGGGAAGCCGTTCTTGCCCACATAGTCGCGCACGCCTAGCACCAGCGCATCCCACAGGTCGGCCTCCAGGCTTTTCTCTGGAGCTACGTCTGCTTCAATTTTTATAGCAGATTGCGCTTGATGGACCTGCGCAAACACCAGTTTTTCTTCAAAACCCGGCCCCCGGCAGGCCACCGTGCCATCGGCATTGAGCGCGAACGAGCGGCCTTCAAACACCACCTCATCCTGCCCGCCGACCAGGTGCGCGTACACCAGCGGCAAGCCCGTCTCGGCCACCCGCTCGCGCATGGTGGCTTCGCGCTCGGCGCTCTTGCCCAGGTGGAAAGGCGATGCATTGATCACCGCCAGCATTTGTGCCCCCGCTACGGCAGCATCGCGTGCAGGGGTGGCAAACCACGCGTCTTCGCACACCAGCACCCCCACGCGCACGCCTTCCACCTCGAAGATGCAAGACTTGTCGCCCGCCACAAAGTAGCGGCGCTCGTCAAACACCTGGTAGTTGGGCAGCTCGCGCTTGGCATAGGTCTGCTCGATCTGCCCATCGCGCAGCAGGCTGGCGGCATTGAAGCAAGCGCTGAACGCCGGAGCATCGGGCGCCACGGCCTGCGGGTGGCCCAGCACAATGGCCAGGCCTTTCAACCCCGCAGTCTCGCGGGCCACGGTTTTCACGGCATCATCACAGGCCGCAATGAAGGCGGGGCGCAGGAACAGGTCTTCGGCCGCATAGCCGCAAATCGCCAGCTCGGGCGTCAGCAGCAAGCGGGCGCCCTGGGCATACGCCTCGCGGGCCGCCGCAATGATCTTTTGGGCGTTGCCGGGCATGTCGCCCACAACAAAGTTGAGCTGCGCAGTGCAAATGGAGAGCGTCATGGAACTGGAATCGGCCCCTGCGGCCAGGTTGAACACCGCCCACACGGGCCCGCAGCTTGCAAAACAAAACCGGGGCGTGCATGGCTGAATCTGCCATTATCGCCCGCGTACTTGCCACTGCGCTGGACGTGGATGCTGCGGCCTGGAACACCCTGCTGGCCCAGCAAAGCCACCCCACGCCCTTCATGCGCCACGAGTACCTGGCCGCCCTGGAGACCAGCGACAGCGCCACCCCACGCACCGGCTGGGCGCCGCGCTTCATGACCCTGTGGGAGGGCGACACCCTGATTGCCGCCTGCCCGCTGTACCTCAAGAACCACTCCTACGGCGAGTACGTGTTCGACTGGGCCTGGGCCAGCGCCTACGAGCAGCACGGCGTGCCCTACTACCCCAAGGCCGTGATCGCCGTGCCCTTCACCCCCGTGCCGGGCAGCCGCCTTTTGGCCCGTGACGATGCTGCACGCGCTCTGCTGGTGCAGGCCGTGTGCCAGTGGTGCGAGGACGAAAACGTGTCGTCCGTGCACATCCTGTTTGCCAGCGACGACGACGTGCTCACCAGTGCGCAGCAAGACCTGATGCTGCGGCACACCGTGCAATTTCATTGGAAGAATGTGGCCCCCACGCTCCCCGCTGCGCGTGGTTCGCTGCCCCCCGAGGGGGCCCTCACCGCCTTGGGGCGGCCCGGCGGCGGCGAGAACGTTGCCCCCACGCTCCCCGCTGCGTCTGATGCCCCCTCCCCCGAAAGCACCTTGCCCGGCGGCGGCTCGGGCCAACCCTTCAAAGACTTCGACCACTTCCTTGCCAGCCTCGCCCAGGACAAGCGCAAGAAGATCCGCCAGGAGCGCCGCCGCGTGGCAGATGCCGGGGTCAGCTTCCGTTGGTCGCGCGGCGCGGACATCAGCGCGGCCGACTGGGATTTTTTCTACCGCTGCTACGAACGCACCTACCTCGAACACGGCAACCCGCCCTACCTCACGCGGGACTTCTTCGCCCGCATGGCGGCCCACATGCCCGAGGCCTGGCTGCTGTTTGTGGCCGAGCGCGACGGCCAGCCAATTGCTAGCAGTTTGATAGCTATCAGCGCTTTACCATCCAGCGCTGGCAGCCAAAAAGACCAAAACATTGTGGCCTACGGCCGGTATTGGGGCGCGCTGGAGCGCGTGGACTGCCTGCACTTCGAAGCGTGCTACTACCAGCCGCTGCAGTGGTGCATCGAGCACGGCGTGATCCGCTTTGAGGGCGGCGCCCAGGGCGAGCACAAGATGGCCCGCGCCCTGCTGCCCGTGCAGGCCACCAGCGCCCACTGGCTGGCGCACCCGGCTTTTGCCGACGCGGTGGAGCGGTTCCTGCAGCGCGAAGGCGCCGGGGTGGCCGAGTACCTGAGCGAACTGCACGAACGCAGCCCGTTCAAGACAGCCTGAGCCAGCGCAACGCCAGCCCGCCCCACACCAGCTTGCACCAGCCTGACAACGCCACCAGCGCGTTGGATGTGCCCAACCTCGGGTTCTCCCGACCTCGGCACAGCTTTTGCAACGGCATACTGGCGGCCGCCCGCACCCGGGCTGCGCACCACGGCGGCCCATCCGCCCGCCCGTCAACCCACAGCACCCTCACCATGGCCGCTCCGCAGCATGTCCCATTTCTGACGGTGGAAGACGAAGACGACTGGGTCGTCTCGTTCGCGCTGGGCCCACAGGGCGCCCACCGCCTAACCCTGGTACGCACCCCCCGGCTGGAATTCATGCTGCGGCCCGAGCAGCGCGGTGTGTCGGTGGGTGCCGAAGCGGGCCAGCGCCCCGCCCTGCTGGTCGCTGTGCAGTGGGGCCCCAAAAGCGTGGACGTGGTGTCCACCGCCAAGCGCTACAGCCTGGACATCAGCAAGGTGGACAACGCCACCCGCACGGCGGCACTGCGTGTGCTGGGCAAGATGAACTTTGACCAGCGGTTTCAGCTGGCAGGCAACTGACCAACGGCTGCCGACGGCCCGTCAAACGCTCACAAATAGATAGCTGTCTGCGCTTTCCTGACAAGCGCTACAGGCCAATCCGATTCAACCATTCAGGCCCGCAGAGTCGGCCAATGCGGTCCATTTGCGCTCGCTCGCAGCGGACTCCACCACCTTTTCGATAAAGCGCACCCCCTCGGCACCATCTTCCACGCGCGGATAGTCGGCCGCCAAAGGGTCGGCCGCGCGGCCAGCGGCACGCGCGCGGATGTCGGCCGCCACACCCAGGTAGATGTTGGCAAAGGCTTCGATGAACGCCTCAGGGTGCCCCGCAGGGATGCGCCCGGCGCGCCGCGCCGATTCGCACAGCCACGGCGAGCCGCGCGTGAGGATGCGGCGCGGGCCGTCCACCGGGGAGTGGACGAGTTGGTTGGGCTCTTCCTGCCGCCAGGTGATGGTGCCCAGCGTGCCCGACACCTGCAGGCGCAGGTCGTTCTCCAGCCCGGCTGCCACTTGCGATGCCACGATGAAGCCGCGTGCGCCGCTGTCGTAGCGCAGCAGCAGCTGGGCGTCGTCGTCCAGCTGCCGCCCGGCGCCAAAGGTGGTGAGGTCGGCGCACACCCAGGCGGGGTGCTGTCCGGTGACGGTGGCGGCCAGGTTTTCGGCGTGTGATCCGATGTCGCCCAGGGTGCCTGCGCTGCCGCTGCGCGCCGGGTCCAGCCGCCAGTCGGCCTGCTTGTTGGCGCCGCCCTCTTCCACTGCGGTGGCCAACCAGCCCTGGTTATATTCGACGGTGATCTTGCGCAGTGTGCCCAGAGCACCGCTGTGCACCAGGTGGCGCGCCTCGCGCACCATGGGGTAGCCGGTGTAGTTGTAGGTCACGCCAAACACGGTGCCCGCCTTCTTTACGGCGGCCACCAGCTCGTCGGCCTGCGCGCGGGTGTGCACCAGCGGCTTGTCGCACACCACATGGAAGCCCGCCTGCACAAAGGCCAGCGCCACCGGGTGGTGCATGTGGTTGGGCGTGACGATGCTCACCAGGTCGATGCGCTCATGCGCCGGGCGGCGCAGTTCGTCGGCCAGCAGGTCCTGCCAGCTGCCGTGGTTGCGGTCATCCGCCAGGCCCAGTTCGGCGCCGGATGCGCGCGCCCGCTCAGGCGATGACGAGAGCGCGCCGGCCACCAGCTCGAACTGGCCGTCGAGCGCCATGGCCTTGCGGTGCACCGCGCCGATGAAGGCGCCATGGCCGCCGCCGACCATGGCGTAGCGGAGCTTTCTAGGACTGGACATACGAAACGCCTTTGCTCGCTGTGTGTTGTTGTTATCGGTTTTATGGACAGAGTGCGGTTAGGCCTGCTTGTCGCGTGCAAAAACGGCGTCGAACGCACCGGCTGCGGGCTTGAAGTCGAGCCGCTTGCAGAACGCCGCGCTCTCCGTGGCGCCGTGCACGCGGTCCATGCGGCTGTCTTCCCACTCCACCGAGAGCGGGCCCTGGTAACCAATGTCGTTGAGCGCAACGATGATGGACTCGAAATCGATCATCCCGCGCCCCACGCTGCGAAAGTCCCAGTGGCGGCGCGCATCCCCAAAGCTGGTGTGGCCGCCGAACACGCCCACCGTGCCGTCGCCCTTGCCCCACCACACGTCCTTCATGTGGGCGTTGTAGATGCGATTGCCAAACTGGCGGATGAACTTGATGTAGTCCACGCCCTGGTAGGCCAGGTGGCTCGGGTCGTAGTTGAAGCCGAAGCGCCGGTGCTTGTTGACCGCCGCAATGGCCCGTTCGGCCGAGGCGATGTCAAACGCGATCTCGGTGGGGTGCACTTCGAGCGCAAAGTTGACGTCGTGCTGCTCGAACACATCGAGGATGGGGCCAAAGCGCTTCGCAAAATCGGCAAAGCCCTTGTCCCAATATGCCTGCGTGGTGGGCGGAAAGGCATAGATCGAATGCCACACCGATGAGCCAGTGAAGCCCGTGACCGTCTTCACGCCGAATTTCGCGGCAGCGCGCGCCGTGTCGGCCAGCTCGGCCGCCGCACGCTGGCGCACGCCCTCGGGTTCGCCATCGCCCCACACATGCGGCGGCAGGATGGACTGGTGGCGCTCGTCGATCAGATCGCACACGGCCTGGCCCACCAGGTGGTTGCCGATGGCAAAACACTGCAGGCCGTGCTGGGCCAGCAATGCGTGTTTGTCCTTCACGTACTGGGGCGACGACAGCGCCTCTTGCACGTTGAAATGGTCACCCCAACAGGCCAGCTCCAGGCCGTCGTAGCCCATGCTGCGTGCCAGCGGCGCGAGTTCTGCCAGCGGCAGGTCGGCCCATTGGCCGGTGAAAAGGGTGACGGGTCTTGGCATGGCGGCTCCAAGGGCGTGTGGTTGCGGATGTACAAGCGGCAAGCAGCTATCTTTTCAATAGCTGCTTGCGCTTGATGAATAAGCGCTACAGGCCTATTTGATTCAAAACACCATCAGAACGGCGAATCGGGGAAGTAGAAATCCTTCGCCGTTTCCTTGGTGATCAGCACCGACGGAATGATGGTGTTGGCGGGCAGCTTCTCGCCCTTGATCCGCGCCTCGGCCGTGAGCTTGATCGAGTCGTAGATGAACTTGGGGCTGTACGACACGTTGGCCTGGATGAGCGGGTTGCTGCCGTCCATCAGCGTCTTGATCATGCCCTTGGCCCCCGCGCCGCCAAACACCAGCTTGATGTCCTTGCGCTTGGCCTGCTCGATGGCCTTGAGCACGCCCACGGCCATGTCGTCGTCGGCAGCCCACACGGCGTCGATCTGCGGGAAGCGGGTCAGGTAGTCCTGCATCACCTTGAAGGCGTCGTCGCGGTTCCAGTTGGCGTATTTCGCGTCCAGCAGCTTGATGCCGGGGTGGTTCTTCAACACGCTGTTGAACGCGTCCATGCGCTCGTTGTCCAGCGTGGTCGCAATGCCGCGCATGGCCACCACGTTGCCCTTGCCGCCCAGCGCCTTGGCGATGTACTCGGCCGGAATCTTGCCGAACGCCGTGTTGTCACCCGCCACATACGCGTCCTGCGCGCTGGTGTCGGTCAGGCCCCGGTCCACCACCGTCACGTACACGCCCTTGGCCTTGACCTGGGCCACGGGCTTGGTCAGCGCTGCGGATTCGAACGGGAAGATGACCAATGCGTTGATCTTGTTCACCGTGACCAGGTCCTGCAGCTGGTTGGCCTGCTCCGGCGCGCCGCCTGCCGTCTTCACGATGACCTGCAGGCCGGGGTGGGCCTTTTCCAGGTCCTTCTTGGCCTGGTTGGCCCAGTACACGATGCCGCCAGTAAAGCCGTGCGTGGCCGACGGAATGGCCACACCCACCACCGTCTTGTTGGCCTGCGCCATGGCGGGGGCGGCCAATGCGAAGGCGGCGGCGCCCACGGCCGTGAGGGCCAGGCGGCGGGTGAAAGAAGAAAGTTGGCTGTTCATGCGTTGTCTCCTGTTGCTTTGGAATATGGCCATGGAAGCTGGCCGGCTGGGGAACACGAAAGTCAAACGACCTATCGAGAAAACCGAAGATCGATCACCGCTTGCCCCTCTGCATGAAGGCAACCGCGATGATCACGAACCCCTGCACCGCCGCATTCAGGTACACGCTGATGATGCTGGTGAGGTTGAGGATGTTGCTGATGACCGAGAGCAGGATGGCGCCCACCACCGTGCCGGTGATGCTGCCCGCCCCGCCCTTCAAGACCGTGCCGCCCACGATGACGGCGGCAATCGCCTCCAGCTCCCACAGCAGCCCCGTGGTGGGCGATGCGGACCCCAAGCGCGGCACATACAGCAGCGTGGCGATGCCCACGCACACGCCAAGCAGCATGTAAGTGAGGATCTTGATCTTGTGCACATCCACCGCCGCGTACTGCGCCACCTGCTCGTTGGAGCCGATGGCCTGCACATAGCGGCCATAGGCCGTGCGGTTCAGGATGACGCCGCCCACCACCGCCACCAGCAGGAAGATCCACACGGGGATGGGCACGCCCAGCAGGTTGGCGTAGTACACCGGGCTGTAGATGTCCGACAGATCGTTCTCCAGCGTGATCGCCCCGCCGTTCGAAAAGTACGTGAGGTACGCGCGGAAGATGCCCAGCGTGCCCAGCGTCACGATGAAGGGCTCGATGCGTCCCTTGGTAATGAGCAAGCCGTGCACCAGCCCGAACACTGCGCCCAGCACCACCGCCAGCAGCATGCCCACCACCACGGCCGCCATGGGCGAGCCCAGCACGGGCGCCATGGCGTTCATGAACAGGATGACCGAGCCCGCGATCAGCGCCGCCATCGACCCCACCGACAAATCGATGCCGCCCGAGATGATCACAAAGCACATGCCCACCGCGATGATTCCGATGAAGGCCGTCCGCGTGAGCACGTTCATCACGTTGTCGTAGGTGGCAAAGTTGCTGTTGAGCAGCGTGCCGGCAATGCACAGCAGCACCAGGCCGATGACCGGGCCCAGCCCGTGCAGCTTGCCCCACCAGGCCGTGGCGCCGCCGTGGCGGCCTGCACCGGGTACCACAGATGGTGCGGGTGCTGCGGCAACCGCTGCGGTGGTAGCGTTTTCAGCGGGTACCTGTGGCATGGGCGATCAACTCCTCTTCGGTCAGATTGGGTTCTTGCAGCGTGGTCAGCAGCCGCCCGGCGCGCATCACCGCCACGCGGTGGCACAGGCCGATCAGCTCCATCAGTTCGGACGAAATCACCACAACAGCAAGCCCCTGCTCTGCCAAGCGCTGCACCAGGTGATAAATCTCGCGCTTGGCGCCCACGTCCACGCCGCGCGTGGGCTCATCCAGCACCACCACGCTGGGGCCGGGGTGCAGCACCTTGGCCAGCGCCAGCTTTTGCTGGTTGCCGCCGGATAGCGACGACGCGCGCACCTCCAGCGAGCCGGTGCGGATGCCGAACTCCTGCACCGCATCGCGCAGCGCGCCCTGCTCGGCCGCCGGGTCGAGCCAGGGCTTGGCATAGCGCTCCAGCGCCATCAGCGTCAGGTTGGGCCGCAGGCTGAAGTGCACATGCAGGCCCTTGCCCTTGCGGTCTTCGCTCAGGTACGTCAGGCCGTGGCGCGCCGCATCGCGCGGGCTTTTCAAATTCACCGGTTTGCCCGCCAGCTCCACCGTGCCGGCCGAACGCGCGCGCAGGCCCATCAGGCCCTCGAACAGCTCGGTGCGGCCAGCGCCCACCAGCCCGGCAAAGCCCAGGATCTCGCCACGCCGCACGTCAAAGCTCACGTCCTCGGCCCAGCCCGGCACCGAGAGGCCGCACACCTTCATGGCGGGCGCTCCCCCCTCCGGCGCGGGCAGCTTGGGCGGGAACAAGTCCGCCAGCTCGCGGCCCACCATCAGGTTGGCCATCTGCCGCCGCGTCACGCTGGCCGTGGGCTCGCGCGCCACCAGCAGGCCGTCGCGCATCACCACCACCTCGTCGGTGGTGCGCTCCACTTCATCGAGCTTGTGCGATATGTAGATGATGGTCACGCCCGCAGCCTTGAGCCCTGCCATCAGCGCAAACAGGCGCTCCGTCTCGCCGGGGGTGAGCGTGGCTGTGGGCTCGTCCATGATGAGCAGGCGCGCATTGCGGGCCAGCGCGCGGGCAATCTCCACCAGCTGCTTTTCGGCCACGATGAGCTTGCGCACTCGCGTGTCCGGGTCCAGCGGCAAACCCACCTGTGCCAAGGCAGCGCGCGTCTTCTCGCGCATCGCCTTGTCATCTAGAAAGGGGCCGCGCTTGATCTCGTGGCCCAAGAAAATGTTCTGCGCAATCGTCAGGTCGTCCGCCAGGTTGAACTCCTGGTGGATGAGCACAATGCCCTGCGCCTCGGCCGCGCGCGATCCGCCGCCCGGGGCGCGCACCGCGCCGTCCACCACCACCTCGCCGGTGGTCGGGCTCTCGTACCCCGCCAGAATCTTCATCAGCGTGGACTTGCCCGCGCCGTTCTCGCCCAGCAGGCCGTACACCCGGCCCGGCTGCAGCGCAAAGCCGACGCCGTGCAACACGCGCACGGGACCAAACTCCTTGGTCACATTGCGGAACTCGACGGCTACGCTCATCGCGCTGCCCCTGTTCCTACAACTGCTCCAGCGCCCGCACCCGTCACCGAACCCGCACGCGACAGGCTCTCCTGCATCGCCAGCACGCCCGCACCCACCACACCGGCATCGTCGGCCAGCGGCGCGTATTGAATCTCCAGGTGCCGCGTAGAGAGCGCTAGCGACCGGTGGTACACGCTCTGCCGCACCGAGGCCAAAAACAGCGGCCCCATGTCCGTCACCCGCCCCGCAATGAACACATGCGACGGGTTGAAGAAGTTGACGATGGACGCCAGCATCTGCCCCACCAGGCTGCCCGCGCGCTGGATGATGGCGTTGGCCGCCACATCGCCCGTGCGGCTGGCCTGGGCCACGTCTTCAATCGTCAGCGTGCCCGTGCTTTGCAACCGCTCGGCCAGCAGCGCGCTCTCGCCGCGCTGCGCGGCCTCGATGGCCATGCGCGCCATGGCGGGCGCTGCGGCCATCGCCTCCACACAGCCCTGGTTGCCGCAGTGGCAGCGCGGGCCATGCTGGTCCACACAGATATGGCCCACATCGCCCGCCGAGCCATTGGCGCCCCGGTACACCTGCCCGTGGCACACGATGCCGCAGCCAATGCCCGTGCCCACTTTGATGACCAAGAAGTTGGGCAAATTCCGCTGCAGCCGGTACATCTCGCCCAGCGCCATCAGGTTCACGTCGTTGTCCACAAACACCGGCGCGGCAAACGCCTCGCGCAGGTAGTCGCGGATGGAAAAGCCGTCCCAGTCGGGCATCAGCGGCGGGTTGACGAGCTGCCCGCTTTCAAAATCCACCGGCCCCGGCACGCCCATGCCAATGGCTATCACCTGGTTGGGGGCCAGCCCGCAGCGCGCCAGCAGCTCCCGCATCAGCCCCCGCACCCGCGCCAGGATCACGCCTGGCCCCTGGCGCACATCAATCGGCTCACGGTGCCGTGCCAGCACCGTCATGTCAGGCCGCATCACCGCTATCTGCATGCTGGTCGCGCCCAGGTCGGCGCCAATCACCACGCCCAGGGTTTCGCTCAAACGGAGGGTTTCGGCACGCCGGCCGCCAGAAGATTCCTGCAGGCCCACCTCGTCGAGCAGGCCCTCGTCCAGCAGCGCCGCGACCATGGCGTTGGCCTTGCTTTTGGAATAGGCCAGGCGCTGCGCCAGCGCATTGCGCGACGCGCCTGCGGACCAGAAGATGGTCTGCAAGACGTCCAGGTCTTCGGTGCCGCAGTGACTCCAGCGGGTGGATGGCAAGGCTTGTCTCCTGTCATGTTTTTGTGCAGCACCTCATGGGGGTGGGCGCTTGACAGGGATGCTATGCGGTCTACTTTGGCCGGGCAAGACTTAACTTTGACCTAATACAGACCAAAGATAACGATCGCACTGGCAACCCGTAAGTGCAGGCAGTCTTAGCTGAGAAGAACACACCTCAGCTTGAGCTTCGCCAAAGGACCCGTCTGTACTACGTCGTTGGTCGAATTTATGTTTGTAAGGAAACTTAAAGCTACCTTAACTACAGTGCCACTTGAACATATAGAGGGACACATGGAATATCAGCACTACACGATTAGAAATATATTGGACTCCGTAGTTAGCGGCGGCGTAAGAATTCCCGCATTTCAACGGGGATTTGTTTGGGAGATGGACCGTGTTGCCTATTTGCTCGACAGCATTTATAAAGGTTACCCATTTGGATCTCTCCTGTTTTGGCGTACAAAGCAGCAACTCTTAACAGAACGGAGATTGGGTACCTTCGAATTACCCGAACCAAAGGATGATTTTCCAATTGATTATGTTTTAGATGGACAACAACGTTTGACGTCGATCTTCACTGTTTTTCAAACCGATTTGCAGCCCGAGCACAATCCGGACTGGGCTGATATCTACTTCGACTTGGCGGCGGCAGGCAACCCACAAGACAGCGTTTTTTTAGCGATTCCCGAAAACGAAGAGCCTGACAAAAATCGGTACTTCCCGATGAATGTGCTATTTGACTCAGTACGCTATCGGACAGCCACAGAGCATTTGCACCCTGAACAGATTGCGATTGTGGACAAGCTTCAGGAGAAGTTCAAGGAAGTCCAAATTCCTGTCCAAGTATTGAAAAGTGAGGATCGATCAATTGTTGCAATTGTTTTCGAACGCATTAATCACCTTGGGGTGGCGCTAGACACATTGCAACTTTTATCAGCGTGGACTTGGAGCGATGATTTTGACTTACTTGAGAAATTCAAAGAACTACGTGAGGAGCTCTCTGATTTTGGGTTCGAAGGAGTTGGCGATGACGCTGATCTAGTGCTCAGTTGCGTGTCGGGAATTTTGACTGGTGAACCAGGCGCAGAAAAGCTTCTCGGCCTAAACGGTGCGGACGTTCGAAATCAATTTTCGACCGTTGAAAACGGCATTCGAGGGGCAATAGACTTCCTTCGTACTGAATTAAAAGTCGTACACCTGAAGCTTTTACCTTACCCTTCAATGCTTGTACCCCTCGCAGTATTTTTTGCAGCGCCTGACGGTAAAGAAGTTGTTTACGATGGGGCGACTCTTCGCACTTTAAAACGTTGGTTCTGGCGAACGTGTTTTTCCGCAAGATACACAAGTCAAACCCGCAAAACTACGATTGCAGATATCGCCCAGATGGTGTTAGTAAAGCAAGGCAAGGCAAATACCTTGGATGCAATAGGCGTAAATGTAGAACCAGCATTTTTCTCCTCCAGCTCATTCCGAGTAGGGGCAGCGGCAACCAAAACATTTGTTCTGCTTCTAGCAAATAATGATCCAAGAAGCTTGCTATCGGGGAAAATTATTGACCTTGACAAGGTATTACAGCGTTACAACCGGTCTGAGTTTCATCACATCTACCCAAGAGCGTTCCTACGCGACCAAAACATCTCTGAAACACAAATCAATGTGCTTGGTAATTTTTGCTTTTTAAGCGCAGCAGAGAACAAAAACATTGGAAAGAAAAAACCATCGATCTACGTGAAAGATATAGGAACACCCCAAACGCAAGCAGACACTTTAGCGACCGCCTTCTGTAATCAAGCTGAGTTCGATGATAAATATGAGCCGTTCTTAACTGCTCGCAGTCAACGGCTTGCCGATTTCGCCAACAAACTGATTGAGTGAGCTGTTCGAACGAATCAGGCGCGCTTGCTGCATGCGCCTGCGCCACACCGGACGCTGCCTGAAACACCGCATAGCGCGACAGCTAAAGGTGGCGGCGCTCCCGTGCCACGCTTTCACCACCAGCCCCACCAACGGCAATGCTCGAGTGCACCGGCCCCCGCGGCGAGCCGGGCTTCAACCGCCGCCGAATCTCCGCCGCAATGGGCAAGGTGGACTGGAAGAATTACTCTCTTTTTAATAGCATTTAGCGCTTTACCAATAAGCGCTAGAGCCTGTTTTGCGCATATTTCTGCAGGACATGTGCTTGCCCGCGCTGCACAGAGTGCCCGTTCGGCTGGGCTCCCGCGCGCCACTAGCAAAGATCTCGTGGCACCACGCCCACCGCTTCGCACCAGCGGTGGTAGTCCGCCCGCCGGTCGGCCGTGGTGATCCGCTGCAGCACGCTGTGGTGCGGGCCCAGGTATTCCACACTGCCCTTGACCACCACATGCACCAGCAGCGTTTCGGTACCCGTCGCCTCCCACCAGTCCACATTGCCAGCGGGCTCGTGGATGTAGTCGCCCGGCCGCACCACGCGGCCGTCGTTCAGGCGGCGCTCGCCTGCCAGCGTGAGGGCGTGCACTTCACCCGTGTGGCGGTGCAGGCCCAGCCGCGTGCCGGGCGACAGGCGCATCAGCTCCACCCAGCCGGCGTCGTCCGGCAAGAACTGAATGGGCAGGGACCACTTGCCTTCGCCTTCAGGAATCCAGTCCGCCAGGCCCGCGCGCTCCAGCGTCTGGGCCACGATCACGTCGGCAAAGTGGTTGTTCGTTGTCGTCATCGTCATGTCGGTGCTCCTGGGTAGTTGTTGGTTGGTGGATTGCTTGATTGCTTGCTTATTGCTCGGGGTGCTGGTGGCGGTATTCCTGCGTGCGGCCGCCAAAGCCGTATGCGGCGGCGCGCACGTCCTGCACGTAGACATAGCTTTCAGGGTGCAGCGTGCCCAGCAGGCCTTCAAAGGCTGCAAACGCCTCTGCGATGTAGCGGGCCTTTTCGGCCTTGGTGTTGGTCTCGTCCACCACCTTGACGTCGAAGTAGAAGCTGGATTGCTTGAGGTCGGCCGGCGAACGGCCGGCGACGTACCAGTCGGCCGGGTCCACAAAGGTGATGACCACGGCCGTGAGGTCACGCCGCTTGCCGAGCACGCGGGTGGTCAGGTCCAGCAGGGTTTCTGCAATACGGGCAGACAGCTCGGGCGTGCGTTGGGCGGACACTTTGACGTTGAGGATGGGCATGGAGGGCTCCTGTAAAACTCATGGGGTTGAACGAGCCTTCACTGTAGAAATTGCGCCCCGCCACGGAAACCGCCCGTGGCGATAATGGCTTTTGCTCCGCACGCAAAGGCGCGCACGATGAAAAATCAACCCCACTCCTTCCTCCCCGATCCGGCCGACCTGCGGTGGCTGGTGCGGTCGCTCGACCTGCGCTCGTTTTCTGCGGCGGCGCGCGAGATGGATGTGGCGGTGTCGGTAGTCGCGCGCGGTGTGGACCGGCTGGAGGCCGGCTACGGCGTGCGCTTGCTGCGCCGGTCCACACACGGCCTGTCGGCCACGCCCGAGGGCGCAGAGCTGGCGCAGGAAGCGCGTGCCTTGCTGGCGCAGCTGGAGGACATTGGGGCTTCGCTGTCGGACCAGCGCAGCCGCGTGGCGGGCACTTTGCGCCTGGCCTCCAGCCAGGAGATTTGCGAGGCGCTGGTGCTGCCCCACCTGGCGGACCTGCAGGTGCGCTACCCCGCGCTGCGGGTGGAGCTGCTGGCCGATGACCGCGTGGCCGACCTGGTGACGGAGGGCATCGATGTGGCGCTGCGCACCACCGTGGGCCACAGCGACCTGGTGGTGGCGCGTGCGCTGGGCCGGTTCGAGCGGCGCCTGTACGCGGCCCCTGCGTATTTGGAACAGCACGGCACGCCCGCCGACCCCAGCGACTTACAGCAACACCACACCGTGACGCACACCGCGCAGGGGCCTGCCGTGACCTGGGCGTTTCGCAATGCACAAGGCAAACCGCTGGAGGTGACCGTGCGCTCGCGCCTGGCAGCCAGCAGCTCGGCCCTGGTGCACCACGCACTGGTGAGCGGCGCGGGCATCGGCATGCTGTCCAGCCCGCTTGCGGCGGCCGATGTGGCGCAAGGCCGGTTGGTGGAGGTGCTGGCGCCTTTTGCGTCCCGCACGGTGCACACGCTGTACGCGGTGTCGTCACCGGGCCGGCGCAATGCGGCAAGGGTGAAGGCGGTGATTGATTTTCTGGTGAAGGCGTCGAAGGACCGGTGGGCGCTGGCGCCTGTGCGTTGAGAGGCTGACGCAATCGGCTGGCTGGAAGGCTGCTGTGCCTCAAGAAGAAGCCGCCTTGCGCTCAGCAAGGCGCGGTGCATTCGCGGATTTAGGAACTATCCCGCGTTCAGGGGTTGCAACTAGGCCGAAGCCACCCACCCCCTGAACGCAAACCCCATGTAAAACATCTGCACATCGCTAAATCCGGCCTCGCGAAGGATCGCTTCGTCCTCCTGCGGCGTCAGCACCGCCAGCTCTGCCGCCACCTTGTCCCGCGCCCGGGCCGCATGCTCCGGCGGCACGCCGGACGCCACCTGAAACGCGGCGTAGCGTGACAGCCACAGGCCGCGCTCCCCTGCCCCGCCCTCACCGCCTGGGCCTGCACCATCCGCCACGCTCAGATGTGCCACCACCAGCGGCGCACCGGGCTTGAGCCGCCGCCGGATCTCGGCCGCCATGGGCACGCGCTCCTCGCGCGGCACAAAGTGAAAAGTCAGCAGACACGTAGCGCCATCAAACGGCCCGGCCGGTGCGCTCTGCACGTAGCCGTGGTGCAGCGCCACGCGGTCACCCGCCACGCCCGCGCTTTGCAGCCGCTGCGCCGCAAGGTCCAGCATGGGCTGGCTGGGATCCACGCCGTCGAAGCGCCAGCCGAGGTGCGCCAGCGCCATGTCTTCCAGCTCCAGCCCGCCGCCTGCGCCCACCACCAGCACACGGCCATCGGCGGGCACGCGCTCGGCCAGCAGGATGCGGGACGTACGCAGCAGGCTGTCGTAGCCGGGCACATTGCGGCGAGGGCCTTCGGCGTAGCGGGCGATGGTGGTGGGGTCGGTGAAGGGGGAGGCGGTGGGTTGGGTCATGGTGTGTTGCGTGTGGTGGATACGCGCTTTTGCGTTGAGCTTGTCCAACGGCATTGCCAGGTCAGCGCAGGGTTTCGACAGGCTCAACCCGAACGTTTAGGGTGGACAACATCTGTCAGAAATCAAGCCAAATTGACCTCTAGCGCTTATCCATCAAGCGCTAGCAGCTATCAATTCAGTAGTAATTTGTTCGTACCCAAGCACTGTTCCTGGTCGCATGCTAGCATCACGCAACTTTTAATGTTGCATGAAACGAGATAGCCGCCTTTCCAACGTTCTCCACGCGCTGCTGCACATGGCAGAGATGGAGGGGCCCGCCACATCTGAGGCCATGGCGCAGGCCATGCAGACCAACCCGGTGGTGGTGCGCCGCCTGATGGCGGGGCTGCGGTATGCGGGGTTTGTTTCGTCGGCCAAGGGGCATGGCGGGGGGTGGGTGCTGTCGTGCCCGCTCACCGACATCACGCTGCGCGACATCTACGAGGCGCTGGGCGCGCCCACGCTACTGGCGGTGGGCAACAGGGTGGAGAGCCCCGGCTGCATCGTCGAGCAGGCGGTGAACCGCGCGCTGACCGATGCCTACCAGGCGGCCGAAGAGGCGCTGCTGGCGCGGCTGGGCGCGGTGACGCTGGCGCAGCTCTCGGCCGAGTTTCATGAACGCATGGTGGCCGGGTGCCACGGTCACAAGGAGATGGAGCATGGCGACGGCAGCAATGACAACCACCCAGGCGTATGAGGTGATCGTGATAGGCGGCAGCTTTGCCGGCCTGTCGGCCGCAATGCAGCTGGCGCGCGCCCGGCGGCGCGTGTGTGTGGTGGACGCAGGCCAGCCGCGCAACCGGTTTGCGGCGGCGTCGCACGGCTTCTTCGGGCAAGACGGCGAGCCGCCGCTGGCGATGATCGAGCAGGCGCGGCGCAAGCTGGCGGCTTACCCCACGGTGGGTTTTGTGCAGGGCACGGTGGTGTCGGCCACGGCGCAGCAACGCGCCGGGTCACCCGAGAATGGGTTTGAAGTGGTGCTGGACGATGGCGCAACCATGGAGGCCCACAAGCTGGTGCTGGCGTTTGGCGTGCAGGATGGCTTGCCTGAGATTGCAGGCCTGCGCGAGCGCTGGGGCGCATCGGTTTTGCACTGCCCGTATTGCCACGGCTATGAATTTGCAGGCCAGCGGCTGGGCGTGCTGTACCACTCGTCAGGCTCGGCCATGCACGCGCAGCTGATTGCCGACTGGGGCCCGACCATCCTCTTTCTGAATGGCGACACGACGCTGGAGAGCGCCGAGCGCGAGCGGCTGCTGGCGCTGGGCATAACCATCGAGCCCGCACCCATCGCCGCGCTGGAAGGCCCTGGCCAGGCGCTGCAGGGTGTGCGGCTGCAAGCCACCAATGGCGGTAATGCGCGCGTGGTGCCGCTGGCTGCGCTGTATGTGGCCGCCACCACGCGCCCCGCCAGCCCGCTGGCCGAGCAACTGGGCTGCGCGTTCGATGATGGGCCCATGGGCCCGTACCTCCGCACCGATGCCAACAAGATGACCACCGTGCCCGGCGTGTATGCCGCTGGCGACCTGACGCTGATGCGGCACAACGCCACGCTGGCCTCGGCCGAAGGCGTGCTGGCGGGTGTGGGGGCGCATCAGGCGCTGGTGTTTGGGCAATAAGAGCAGCCAACAAAACTCTTCTGGCGTTGTTGCCGCGTCTTGTCGTACTGCTCGTACTGCGTGCGACGCAGCGCCTAGCCAAAACCGCTTCGCTGATTTTTGTCAGCCGCTCCAAGTAGCGCAGCGCTGCCGCGGCACCAGGCCACAAAGTAGCAAGATCGGCTAAGTACCGGCGCGCAAGCTGCGGCACACTCTGCGGCCATGAGCCTGGACCAGAGCGCCGATCAGCACTACCGCGACCGCGTGGCCCGCGTGGTCGCCCACATCGTGGCGCACCCGCTGGCAGCGCATCGGCTGGAGGACCTGGCCGCCATTGCCCATTTTTCCCCTTTCCACTTCCACCGCGTCTACAGCAGCATTGCGGGCGAAACCGTGGCCGCCACGGTGCGCCGCGTGCGCCTGGCCTTGGCCACGCGGCTGCTGGAGCAAGGCGGGCAGAGCATCACGCAGGTGGCACTGGAGGTGGGCTACGACAGCCCGCAGGCGTTCACCCGCGCGTTCAGCCAGTTCACCGGGCAGTCGCCACGGGCGTTCCAGCGGGACATGCACCGCCTCATCCTTGATTCAGGCGCCGCAAACGCGCACGCAAACGCGCATACAAAGGCCGAGCAAACGCTGGCCGTGCAGATCGTCGAGCGCCCGGCGCAGCGCCTGCATGCATTGCGCCACCAGGGGCCGCCATCCACCATCCCCCACACGCAGCGGCGGCTGTACCTGCAGTGCGGCCAGCGCGCGGTCCACCGGCTGGGCGCATCGTGCGGAGACCCGGAGGACGTGGAGGGCGGCAGCTTTCGCTACTACGCGGCCGTGGTGCTGCCAGAGCCTCTCTCAGTGGCAGATGGCGGACTGGAACGGCTGGACATCCCCGCAGGGCTGTACGCACGCCACACGCTGACCGGCCCCTATACGCGCATCAACGCGGCACTGGCGGCCATCCACACACGCTGGATCCCGGCCAGCGGCTACGAGCCGGACGACCGCCCCACGCTGGAGCACTACCTCAACTCGCCCCGCAACGCCGCGCAGGCGGACCTGCGCACCGACCTGCTGATTCCCATCCGCCCCACCACACCCCTATGACCCGTTTTCGCTGGCTCTTTCGTTCCCTTTTGCCCGCAGCGCTGTGCTGCGCCGCCACCCTGGCCCACGCTGCAGGCTTTGCCTTTATCGAGGTGCCTGCAGACAAGGACGGGCCCGCGCTGCGCGGCGCCGTATGGTCGCCCTGCAGCGCGCCGCCGGGCCGCATCGACCTGTCGCCCCTGGTGCTGCAAGGCACGCGGGACTGCCCCCTCACCGGCCAAGGCTTGCCGTTGATCGTCATGTCGCACGGCACGGGCGGCTCGGCCCTGGGTCACCACGACACGGCGGCCACGCTGGCCGATGCGGGCTATGTGGTAGCCGCTATCAGCCACCCAGGCGACAACTTTCAGGACCTGAGCCGCCAGGGCCACCTGTCGGCCTTTGCCACGCGGCCCGTGGACATGAAGCGGCTGACGGACTACATGCTGGGCGCGTGGCACCGCCATGCCCAGCTGGACGCCAGCAAGGTCGGCCTGTTCGGCTTTTCGCGCGGCGGCTACACGGGCCTTGTCACCATCGGTGCCGTGCCGGACTGGACGTTGCGGCAGGACCTGTGCTCGCCGCTATCCACCCGGCCCCTGTGCGGCGAGATCCGGCGCAAAGAAATCCCCGCCACGCCCGCGCCGGACCCGCGCATTCGGGCTGCAGTCATCGTCGACCCCTTGAGCGTCTTCGATGCCAAGGGCCTGGGGCACGTCAAAACCCCCATCCAGCTGTGGGCCTCGGCGCTGGGTGGTGATGGCGTCACGCTGCACAGCGTGGAGACGGTGCGCCAGGGTCTGCCCAGCGCGCCCGACTGGCATCTGGCGGCCAACGCCGGGCACTTCGCCTTTCTGGCGCCCTGCTCACCCGCGCTGGCCGAGGCAGTGCCCGGCATCTGCCGCGATGCAGCAGGGTTTGACCGGGTGGCTTTTCACCAGACTTTCAATGCCCAGGTGCTGGCGTTCTTTCAGCGGCACATCGCGGCAGCCAAAGCGCCCTGAGGGCAGGCTGGGATTCGTCGCACCCACATGGCCCGTGGGTTGACGCAGCCCGCGCCAGCCACCTACACTGCCCACCTCGCATCTGGTCCTTGGGACCGGAGCGACCGCAAAGCCCTCCACCACCGTTGAGGGTTTTTTTTCGTCCGCCCTATGGAAAGCTCTCCCTGCTTGCAGAGAGGGCTTTTTGCATTTCTGGAGCCTTTTTCTCATGCACACCGCTTCGACCCACACCGCCCCCGCAGCCGTTGCCGGCACCGCCCCCCGCATTCACCTGGTCATCGGCCCGGTGGGAGCGGGCAAGTCCACCTTTGTGCGCCACCTGGTGCAGCAGCACCGCGCCGTGCCGCTGAACCTGGACGACTGGATGGCCACGCTGTTCTCGCCTGACCGGCCCGACACGGCTGACATGGCCGATGTGATGGCCTGGTATGTGCCGCGCACGCTGCGCTGCCTGGCGCAAATCTGGAAGACCGCCGAAGCCGTGCTGGATGCGGGCCACGATGTGGTGCTGGAGGTAGGCCTGATCCAGCAGCACCAGCGCGACGCCTTCTATGCCCGCATGGGGCTGTGGGCCGACGCCATGGTGGTGTATGTGCTCGATGCTCCGCGCGAGGTGCGCCGCGAGCGTGTGTTGCGGCGCAATGCCGAACAGGGAGCGACGTTTTCGATGGTGGTGCCGCCGCACATCTTTGAGCTGGCCAGCGACCTGTGGCAACCGCCCGGCGATGTGGAGGGCGCGGAACGCACCGTGGTGTTTGTGCCGTTGGCGGAGCGGTAGGCCGTGGTTGCAGCTGTGCTTGCACGCAGGCCCTTCCGTGACGATGGAAGTGCCCCGGGGCCAGACCACCTCGACTACATGAACTGCGCGCGCAGCCCCACCATGAGGCGCCTGCCCGCTGCGGGCTCGAAGTAGCGGCCATTGGCGTCGTTCACGATGAGGGTGGCCGCGTGGTGGCGGTTGAACACGTTGTCGAGCCGGGCCCAGAGCTGCCAGCGCGCCGTGCCTGCACCTGCACCTGCTTGTTGGCCGCCCCAGCCGTAGGCCGCGTGCAGGCCCAGCACGGCAAAGCCCGCGGCCCGCTCGCTGTTGACATCGTTGGCAAACACCGGCCCCGACACATTGGCTGTAGCCCCTAGTTGCCAGCGCGCGGTGGGCGCGTAGTCGATGGCAAGCTGCGCAGCGTGCCGCGCCGTGCCCGGCAACTGGTTGCCTGCGGCGACGTTGGCGCCCCCCGCCCCGGCGTAGGCGCTGCCAAAGTGGGCATCCAGGTAGGTGTAGCTGGCGCGCGGGGCCCAGGTGCCCCACTGTGCACGCCAACCCACTTCAAGCCCCCGGCGCCGCACGTTGTCCACGTTCTGGAACACCGAGCGGCCGTTGACCGTGGCCACGGGCACGATCTCGCCCTGGCTGCGGGTGTCGAACCATGCCAGCTCCAGCTGCTGGTGGGTGCCTTGCCACTTGGCGCCCACCTCCCACTGGCGGCTGCGGGCGGCAGCCAGGCCGAAATTGGGGCCGGTGTTGCCGGTGCTGTAGGCCATCTCGGCCAGCGTGGGGGTTTCAAAGCCCTGGCCTGCGTTGGCGTACAGGTTGAGCTGGTCGGTGGCGGCCCACACCAGACCCAACGCGGGGCTGGTGTGGCGCCAGCTGCGCGCGCCACTGTCGTCGGGGTTGGCGGGGGTGATGTAGCGGTCATGCACCTTCACGCGCACCTGGCTGGCGCGCAGCCCGGCGATGGCGCGCCAGCGGGGCGAGAGCCAGGCGTCTACCTGGGCATACACATCGGTGTTGGTGGCACCGTCTTGCTCGTCGCGCCGCAGCGCGCCGCTGGTGCCCGCGTTGTTCACGAACCCCTGGCGGTGTTCGGACAGGCGATTCGCCTCTGCCCCCACCGTCCAGGTCAGGGGCAGGCCCGAGGGCAGACGCACGGCCCGCGTCCAGGTGGCGGCCGCGCCCTGGTAGCTGCGGTCCAGGTCCACCACCCCGCCTGCGCTGTTGGCCGCCGCGCCGCTGAAAGACAGGTACTGCGTGAGCTGCCGCCCACCGCCATAGGCGCGCAGCCGCACGCTGTCGGTGTCGCTGAGCTGGCGCTCCAGCACCAGGGCCAGCTGGTTCTGGCCCACCGACTTGCGGGTGTTGAAGGTGGTGGCCAGGGCGCTGGCCTGGCGCGGGTCGCCATCGAACTGCGCGCGCGTGAGGCCCAATGGGTCTTGCGCCTGGGGCTGGTCGTACAGGTTGACCAGGGCCGTGATGCGCGTGCGGCTGTCGGGCTGGGCCTGCAGCTTGGCGTTGAGGTGCGTGCGCCGCGCGGCGCTGTGGCCCCGCCAGCCCTCGGTTTCGAAGTGCGACACGCCCACCAGCCCGCCCAGGCGCTGGTCGCCAAAGTCCAAGGATGCGTCCACCAGCCGCTGGCCGAACGAGCCCACCGCCACCCCGGCCTGGGCGCCGCCCCCGGGCCGGGGATCGCGGGTGGTGACCTGCACCACGCCCCCTGCCGCATTGCCATACAGCTGCGCGAGCGGGCCGCGCAGCACTTCGACCTGGCTGGCCGAAGGCAGGTGCGCGGTGGCAGCCTGGCCCTGGCCGTCGGGCATGGTGGCGGGGATGCCGTCCACCAGAATCCGCACACCCCGCACACCAAAGGTGGCGCGGGAGCCAAAGCCCCGCACCGCGATCTGCAGATCCTGCGCGTAGTTGCCCCGGTCTGTGGCCACCACGCCAGCCTGCCCGGCCAACAGCTCTGACAGGTTCACCAATGGCGTGGGGGCCGTGAAGGCATCCACGGCCACGCTGCTGTGGCTGGCTGCACTGTCAAACTGGCGCTGCGCCTGCGCGCTGCCGGTGACCTGCTGGGTTTCAAGTGTGGGGGGCGTGGTGGTCAGTGACTGGGCGGGATCGGCAGGGCTATCTTGCGCATGGGCATGAGCGTGCGCCACCACACACGCGCAACCGGCCAGGATGCGGGCAACCCGGTTAACTTGGGCGGCGTGGGGCCAATAGGTGGCTGCAAAAGACATGGGTGCCGATTCCGGGTTGCGGAATTTCTGAACGGGGTTTTTGCGAAGCGTCGCGTGGCGGGCACAGGGGCCAAGCCCCGCAAGCCGCAGGATAGTCTGCTGTGGCCCCGTGGCGGTCATGCGAACCACCGCAACGAAGGGCCGAGCACCTACGCAGACGTCATTCGGACCGCACCACGCGCCAGACCACGTTGCCCACGTCGTCGGCTACCAGCAACGCGCCCTTGCCGTCCAGCGCCACGCCCACGGGGCGGCCATAGGCATCGCCGTCCTTGCTCAAAAATCCCGTCAGAAACGCCTGGGGAGGCCCCGAGGGGCGCCCGTCGGCAAAAGGCACGAACACCACGTTATAGCCCGTCAGCTCCTTGCGGTTCCACGAGCCGTGCTGGCCGATGAACGCGCCGCTGGCGTAGGCGCCGGGCATGCGGGCGTCGGAGAACGCCAGGCCCAGCGGCGCAACGTGTGAGCCCAGGCCAAAGTCGGGGGCGATGGCCTTGGCCACCATGTCGGGGTTGGGCGGATTGACACGGGTGTCCACATGCTGGCCCCAGTAGCTCCACGGCCAGCCGTAAAAGGCGCCGTCCTTCACCGAGGTGAGGTAGTCGGGCACCAGCTCGTTGCCCAGTTCGTCGCGTTCGTTCACCACCGTCCAGAGCACCTTGCTCTGTGGCTCCCAGCCCAGGCCGTTGGGGTTGCGCAGGCCGGTGGCAAACAGCCGCTTGCTGCCGGTCTCCACATCCACCTCCCAGATGGCGGCGCGGCCCTCTTCGGCGGCCATGCCGTTGTCGCCCGCATTGCTGTTGGAGCCCACGGTGGCGTACAGCCTGCGGCCATCGGGGCTGGCGATGATGTTCTTGGTCCAGTGGTGATTGGCCCCGGCGGGCAGATCGGTGACCCTGACGGGAGCCACGGTGATGGAGGTCTGCCCGGCTTCGTAAGGCACCTTCACCACACCGTCGGCCGTGGCAATGAAGAGCTGGGTGCCCATCAACGCCATGCCAAAGGGCGAGAGCAGGTCTTGCATAAAGGCGGTGCGCACATCCGCCACGCCGTCACCGTCCGTATCGCGCAGCAGCGTGATGCGGTTGGCGCTGGGCGTGCCAGCACCAGCGCGTTTCATCACCAGGCCCATGGCCAGGCCACGCAGGCCGTCGGAGTGCACGTTTTTGGCGCCCTCTGCAGGCGGTGGCTTGTTGCTTTCAGCGACCAGCACGTCGCCATTGGGCAGGGTGTAGACCCAGCGGGGATGGTCCAGCCCACGCGCCAGCGCCGTGACCTTGAACCCCGCAGGGGCCTGCGGCTGGGTGCCCTGCGGCCAACCCTGTGCAGGTGCGATGTTGAAGGTGGGCACTAGGCCACTCTTTTCCGGTGCGGGCAATTGCGGGTTCGGACCCAGGCCGGGGCCGGGGGTGGCCGGCTGGGCCAGGGCCAGAGCCATGGACCCAGCCAGGGCCAACGCCAGCGGCCCCTGGGTGAAGCGGTGGGAGCAGAGGTGCGTTTTCATCAACGCAGTATGGGCGGCCCGATTTGCGGGCAGCTGTAGGCCAGTGCCGTCAGTTCCGCATGTGATGGCGGCGTGTGATGGCGGTGTGCGCACCGTGCACCCACATAGAGGCAGCGGGCACACAATGCCGCGTCGATTTTTGTCTTGGTAGCCTTGGATGCCCTCCTGCGCCGCGCCAAGGGCATGGTGGCCAACTGGCCCAGCGCGTGGGGAGGGTTGTCGGTGCTGCCGCCGGACCCTGTGCTGGCTTGAACGGGCTGGCGGGAGGTGCGTTTCGACCTCGGGCCGGACTTGGGTTCGGATCATCGGTCGGTGGTGGTGCAACTGCCGGAATCGCTGTAGTGCACACCACCCGAATACTACTGATTTGATAGCTTGAAGCGCTTATCCATCAAGCGCTGGATACCTTTTTTGGCTTAATTTCTGCGGAGGCGTTCCTCTACGGCCTGCGAGCACAACGGGCCGTTCACGCTGAGCCTGCCCATCACCTGGTGGGCCATTGACAGGCGCAGCCCGAACGGATTTGCGCCATCTACCCCCATCCAGCACGATGTCCCCGGCGGGGGTAAGTTGTGGCGCCCTCAACAGCCGTTCGCGTGCACGGCAGTGCCTGGGTTGAGCTTCTGGCACGCTTTGACCTGGTTGGATTTGACCCGGTTATCCACCCAAATAGTGATGTGCGGATCCGTGGCCTGATGGCAGCCTTTTTCGACCTCGACCACACCACACGAGTCCAGAATCTGGCTGGCCAGGGGTGCGCTGGAACGGCGGTCCTTCGCATTGTTGAGGAACGCCTCAATCTGAGTCTGGGTGTAGGGCTGCCCGGTGGCGCCGTTGTTCACATCGTTGTTGTTGGGTTGATTCCACTGAGGCTGGAATACATAGGTCGGCCTCGCAAAGGCTGTGCCGCACAGCAGCAACACGCAGACCGCAGTCATGAATTTTTTCATTGCCAAGTTCCCCTTCATGCCTACTCTGTGACGATTTTCGGCGCCCTCGGCTTCATCACGTGTTGATGAAGTGAGCGCATGGTGGCGCCACCAAAGCGGTTTGGCGATTACAGAAAATTACAGCGAAGCTGCTCCCAAACGTTTGGCGCATTTCACACATTGAGCGTGGGAGCGGGCCTGATCAGCGACTTGCTGTGGTGGAGCCCGGAGTACCCACCCCCTTGGAACGGGGCCGCCGAATCGTCCACAGCGCCACAGCCATCAGCCCCACGCCGCCCAGTTGGATGGGGCTGAGCGTGCGGCCATACACCACCCAGTCCACCAGCACCGCCGTGAGCGGATACACAAACTGCAGCACCGCAATGCGCCCCAACCCCAGGCGCGACATGCCGGCAAACAGCACCACATACGCCAGGCCGGTGTGCAGCACGCCCAGGCCCAGCAGCCAGCCCCACGCGGCGCCCTGCTGCGGCCAGCCCAGCACAAAGGGCGCCCACACCAGCGCCACCGCGCCCACCAGGCACTGCCACAGCGCCATGGCAAAGGGGCTGATGGTTTTCTGCGTGTTGGCGAGCAGCGTCACGCCCGCATAGCAGAGTGAGCCGCCCAGGCACATCAGCACGCCAGCCACATAGCTGCCGCCACCGGTGCTGCTGGCCGCTGCTACACCTGCGGTGCCGTCGAGCAAGCCCGTGGTCAGCACCAGCCCGCCCAGCGCGGCCAGTGTGGCCAGCCACTGCGCGGGCGACACGGCCTCGCGCAAGAACAGCGCGCCAAACACGATGACCCAGATGGGCTGGATGTGAAAGATCACGGTGGCCACTGCAATCGATGTGCGTGGGATGGCTGCAAAAAACAGCGCCCAGTTGAGCACCATGAGCACGCCCGTAGCGCAGGCCACCCAGCGGGCACGGCCGTGCAGAAAAAGTTGCTGTCCCCGCCCCGTGGCCAGGCACCAGGCCAGCAGCGCCAGTGCACCGAATGCGCAGCGGAACCACACCGTGACCAGAGGGTGCTGGCCCGCCTCTTCCACAAACACGCCGATGGTGCCCAGCAGCACGCCACCGGCGATGAGCAGCCACTGGCCGTCGCGCTCGCGGGTGATGGCATTGGCATTGACGGGCAGCGGTGTGGTGGCCAGGGAAGGCGATGCGACGGTGCTGACTTTGGAGTGGTTCATGCCGCCGATGCTCACGCTTTACAGGCATCCTGTAAAACGGATAAATCGAACAGCTACCATTCGATAATCGAATTTACCAACCCACCGACAGCCCCACCACTGTCGTCACTGGTCCGACCGATAAAGGCCCCCATGAACTACCCAGACTTTCAAATCGACTGGCTGCGTGCCTTTGTGGCCGTGGTGGATGCAGGCTCGCTCTCGGGCGCGGCGCCGCTGGTGCACCGCTCACAGTCGGCCGTGAGCATGCAGATCAAGAAGCTGGAGGCCGCGCTGGGCCGCCCGGTGCTGCTGCGCGGGCCGCGCCACCTGGAGGTGACGCCTGCGGGCGCCGAACTGCTGTCGTATGCGCGCCGCGTGCTCGATTTGCAGGCTGAGGCACATGCCGCATTGTTTGGCCCCAAGCTGGCGGGCCGGGTGCGGCTGGGGGTGCCCGACGACTATGCGTCGGCCTACCTCACGCCAGTGCTGCGCAGCTTTTCGCACCGCTACCAGGGGGTGGAGATTGAGCTGACGTGCGAGCAGTCCACGTCGCTGATCCCGCGTGTGGTGAAGGGCGAGCTGGACCTGGCGCTGGTCTCGCAGGACAAGCCGCAACGCGGGCGCTTCTTGTTCGACGAGCCGCTGGTGTGGGTGGGGGCCGCCCAGTTCGAGGCCTGGCGGCGCGACCCGCTGCCGATTGCGGTGTATGAATCGGCCAGCATGGCCCGGCAGGCCACCCTGGCCGCGCTGGGCACGCGGCAGCGGACCTACCGCATCGTGTACCACAGCTCCAGCCTGGCGGGCCAGCTGGCTGCTGTGGAGAGCGGTTTGGCGGTGGCGGTGCTCACGCGGTGCAGCGCCCCGGCCCATTTGCAAATCCTGCAGAACCTGCCGGCGGAGTTTGACCTGCCGCCGCTGGCTTCGATGAACGTGGCGGTGCTGCGCAGCAAGGTGTCGCTGCGCTCACCGGCTGTGGATGCGATGTATGAGCAGATGGTGCGGACCTTGGGCCGACGGGGCGAACTCCTGCCCAAGGCCTGAGCGCTTCCTCCTTGGGTTCAGGGCCTCAGGCCGCCAGGATGTGCTCCACCAGTTTCTCGCGCGGCCCCAGCAGCGCATCGCCTCCGATCAACCGCAGCGCACCGCCCTGCCCCGCCACCACCAATTGCGGCACGCCCCGGGCACCCACGGCACGCAGCGTGGCCTGGGCGCGGGCTACGCGCTCGGCCACCACGCTGTGCAGTGCGGCGTCGGGTGCCAGCGTCAATGCGGCGGCATCGGCCAGGCCTAAAGCCCGCAACAGGTCTGCCAGCACCTCCGGTTCTGCGGTGTCGCGGCCTTCCACATAGCGTGCGTGCTGCAGCGCGTGCAAGGCTTCCAGTTCATGCGCAGGCGCGGTCTGCGCCACGGCAGTCAGCGCGAGGGTGGCAGGGCCTGAATCAAAGCGACCGGACGCAGCACCCAGAATTTGATCGCGGTAGGCCTGCGTGAAGGGCTGGCCTGTGAGCTGCTGGATGCGCTGGTCGTTGGACCAGGCATAGGCGGCAAACTGCGCGTCCATGGGCCGCGCGCCTGCGCCCGCAAACAGGCCGGAGGGGGCCAGCACCACCTCGACACCCTTCTGCGCTTGCAGGAACTTGAGCGCGGGCGCGGCGGCATAGCACCAGCCGCACAAGGGGTCAAACAAGTAGGTCACAGTGACGTTGGGCATGGGTCAGGTTCTTTCTTGAGGGTCTGATGTTTCGGACGCAATCAGTGCGGCTTCAAAAGCCGCAATCTCTTCGGCCAGCGTGCCCCGGCTGCGGAAATGGCGGGCGGCGCGGTCGTACCAGTTTTCGGCGTCTTCCAGGTCGCCCTCTTGCAGGTGCAGGATGCCGTGCAGCCACGCGCCGAGCATGGAGCCGTCGTGTTGCACCAGATCGTGCGCCGCATTCCAACGCCCGGCGTGCAGGTGCTGCAGGACTTGCTGGAGCGGGTGCGTAGTCACGATCTGGTTCCTTTCAACAACTTGCTTTGACAGCTTTCAGCACGTCATCTCACCACTTCATCTCGCCCTTGTTGACCTTGGCGCCTATGTCCAGCGACAGGCCCATGGGCGCTGCGGGGTACGCCTTCTTCATCGCTTCGATGAGTTCGGCGCTGGTCTTGGTGGCGGCGGCGTTTTTCTCAAACGCTTGCAGGTAGCCCTTGGTGTAGCTGATGTTGGCGGCATCCAGCGCGCCACCTGCGGGCATGTGGCCGGGCACCACCACGGTGGGCTGCAGGGCGGCCATTTCGTCGAGCTGGGCCACCCAGGCGCTGCGCTCGGCCACGGTTTGGGTGTCGGCCGTCCACACATGGGTGTTGGTGCCAAACACGCCGATGGTGCCCACCACGGCCTTGATGGACGGAATCCACGCATACGGGCGGTGCGCCAGCAGGCCGGTGGTGCCGCGGATCTCGACCGTCTGGCCGTCCACGCTCAGCGTGTTGCCAGCAATCGCCTTGGGCAGCACGGGCGTGCGCGGTGCGTTGGCGCCCATCTTGGGGCCCCAGAAGGCGAGCTTGCCAGCCAGCTTGGCGTTGATCTTCTCCAGCACGGCGGGCGTGGTCACCACGTCGGCCTTGGGGAAGATTTCTTTCAGCGTCTCCACGCCAAAGTAGTAGTCAGGGTCGGCCTGGCTCACGTAGATGGTCTTGAGCTCTTTGCCCGTGTCGAGCACGTTGGCGGCAATGCGCAGCGCATCGGCACGGGTAAAGCCGGCGTCGATGACCATGGCTTCTTTGTCGCCATAGACCAGCGTGGAGTTGACGTTGAAGCTGTTGCCGTCGGCGTTGTAGACCTTGACCTGCAGCGGCTGGGCAGCCTGGGCGCCGGTGAAGGCAACGGCGAGGGTGGCGGCAATGAGGGTGGTGCGGAACATAGTGGTTTCTCCAGTGTGTTGAGCGGTTGTGCAGATGACGGAATGAAGTTTATTTGCGCCAATCGATCTAATAAACCCGATAATTCGCGCATATTTGTTTCATAAATCGATCAAATAATCACTCTATGGACCGCCTGACCGCCATGCATGTGTTTGCCGAAGTCGCCACCAGCGGCAGCTTCAGCGCCACGGCCGACAAGCTCGATATGTCGCGTGCCATGGTCACGCGCTATGTGGGCGAGATGGAGCAGTGGCTGCAGGCCCGCCTGCTGCAGCGCACCACCCGCAGCGTGACGCTGACCGACGCGGGCGAGCACGCGCTGCGCCGCTGCCAGCAGATGCTGGCGCTGTCGCAAGACCTGGAAGAAGAAACCGCCACCACCACCGAGGGCGCATTGCGCGGCCAGCTGCGGCTGACCTGCAGCGTGTCGTTTGCGTTTGCGCAGATGGGTGCGGCGATTGCGGACTTTCTGGCGCAACACCCGCAGCTCAAGATCGACCTGGACGCGAGCGAAGGATCGTTGAACCTGGTGGAAAAGCGCATCGACCTGGCCATCCGCATCAGCGCCGAGCCCGACCCGCTGCTCATCGGTCGGCCGCTGGCGCGGTGTGATTCGGTGCTGGTGGCATCCCCCGCCTACCTGGCCGCGCACGGCGTGCCGCTGCAACCCGCCGACCTGGCGCAGCACCGGTGCCTGAGTTATGCCAACTTTGGCAAAAGCGTGTGGCAGCTGACGCGCGGCGAGGTGGTGGAGCGTGTGGGCGTGAGCGGCCATTTCAGCGCCAACGAGGCCACCACGCTGATGCGCGCCGCGCTGGCGGGCGGTGGCATTGCGATGCAGCCGACGTATCTGGTCAACCCCTACCTGCACCGTGGCGAGCTGCAGGCCGTGCTGCCAGGGTGGGACTTGCCGGTGATGACGATCTATGCGCTGTACCCGTCGCGCCGGCACTTGTCGCCTGCGGTGCGAGCGTTGCTGGATTTTTTGGTGGAACGGTTTGCCGGGGTGCCGTGGTGAGGGATGGTCGCTTCGGCTGAATTACTACCAAATTGATAGCTAATAGCGCTTATCCATCAGGCGACAGAGGCCTATTTGGCTTGATATTCACACCCCTTTGAAAGCGCACTGACACTCCCTCTCGCCTGGTGAGTGAGGGAGTGAAGCCCGGCGCAGCGCGTGTTGCCACCCGCCGCTACCGAGCTTGCGGCTTACTCGGCCTCGATACCTGCGGCCTTGATCACCTTGCCCCACTTCTGGGTTTCGGCGGCCTGGAACTTGGCGAGTTCATCGGGCGTGGTGGTCCAGGCTTCGGAGCCGGCGTTGTCATAGAAGCTCTTGGCCGCAGCGCTCTTGGTGGCGGCGGTCAGCAGCTCGTTCAGGCGCGCCACCACCCGCGCGGGCGTGCCTGCTGGCACGTAGGCCGCGAACCAGTAGCCCATGTCGTAGCCCTTCACACCGGCTTCGTCGATGGTGGGCACGTCGGGCAGCTGGGTGCTGCGCTTTTGCGTGGAGTAGCCCAGCGCACGCAGCTTGCCCGCCTTGACCTGGGGAACGCCTGTGGAGGTGTCGGTGATCATCAGGTCGATCTGCCCGCCCAGCAGGTCGGTGATGGCCAGCGGGTTGCTCTTGTAGGGCACGTGCAGGATGTCCACAGCCGCCAGCTGCTTGAGCATTTCGCCCGCCATGCGGCTCGATGAGCTGCCGCTGCCAAAGCTGAGCTTGCCGGGATTCTTCTTGGCAAAGGCCAGCAGCCCGCCCACGTTCTTGTACGGCGCGCTGGCGTTGACCACGAGCACCTGGCCACCCTTGCCCAGGCCGGAGACCGGGGCAAAGTCCTTCACCGGGTCGTACGAGAGCTTTTTGTACAGGTGCTCGTTGGCGGCATGTGTGGTGTTGGTGGTGATGAGCACGCTGTACCCATCGGCCGCCGACTTGGCCACGGCCGACGCGGCGATCATGCCGCTGGCACCGGCCTTGTTGTCGATGACCACGGGCTGCTTGGTGTCGTTGGTGATGGACTGGCCCAGCGCGCGCGCCAGCTTGTCGGTGGCGCTGCCTGCGGCAAAGGGCACGACGAAGGTGATGGCCTTGGCGGGGTAAGCACTGGCGGCCTGGGCCAGGGCGGCGGGGGCGTGCAGTGTGCCCAGCGCCAGCACGGCAGCAGTGGCGAACAGAGCGCGGCGGGGGGATGAATGGGTCATGTTGTCTCCTTGTGTTGGTATGGATGGGAAAGAAAAAACGGGCTACACGGAAGGACCGCCGAAGTACGTTGCTAGGTGCGCTGGTACGGTGATGGGGAGGTCAAGCAGCAGATAGCTCAGCGCCTTGCCGTGGCTATCGAGGTTGAGCGAGTCGTTCACGCCGCCGTCGAGCACGTCGTCCAGCACGAGGTTCATGGCCTGAAGCTGGGGCAGCAGGTAGCGCGTGACCTGGCGCGGGCGGCGCTGCGCAAACTGCTGTGCCACGGCGGCCTCGGTGACGTGTTCGACCAGCACATCCCACAGCGCGGGGTGCCAGGCGATGACGCTGATGTTGGAGCGGTTGCCTTTGTCGCCGGTGCGGCTGTGGGCCAGGCGATACAAGGGAACAGTGACGGTAAGGTTTGTAGTGGTCATGGCTTGAGTCCTCAATCCACCATCTCGAAGTAAACGGACACGGCCTCGCGCGGCACCAGGCACGAGACGGTACCCAGGCGCGGCCGCATCGCCGTGCGCACGCCACCACCGCCCGCGGGGCCGCAGGTGTACAGCGCGGTCAACTCGCGCACCAAGCGCTGGGCGCTGGCGTGGTCGCGGTGCTGCAGGGCCACGCGCAGGCGCACATCGCGGTTGTCATTGTCGGCATCGCCCGCTGCGGGGTCGTCCAGCCAGCGGCTGGTGTCGTCGCCAAAGATGCTGGTCACGCCAATCAGGTCGATGCGCAGCGGGCCCAGGCCCTGCAGGCGCGCGCGCAGCACCTCGCCCGCCAGCCGGGCACGAGCCTCGGCGCGCGGGCCGGCGTAGGAGATTTCGCCCTCGGCAAACCAGCCCGATTCAAAGCACACGTTGACCTTGAGCGTGTCGGGCCGCGCGTGGCCCTGCACGCCTTCCAGCCGCACCGCGTCGGCGCCCACCGTGGTCACGCGGGCGGCGGTGATGTCGGCCACCACATCAGGCGTCAGGTACGCCGCCGGGTCGTGCAGCTCGTACAGCAGTTGTTCTTTCACCGTGCGTTCGGTGATGCAGCCGCCCGTGCCCGGGGGCTTGGTGATGACGCAGTGGCCGTCGGCGTCGATCTCGGCAATCGGGTAGCCCAGCTGGGCGAGGCCCGCCACATCCTTATAGCCAGGGTCTGCAAAGTAGCCGCCTGTGACCTGTGCGCCGCATTCCAGCAGATGCCCGGCCATGGTGGCGCGCGCCAGGCGGTCCCAGTCGTCCAGCGCCCAGCCGTAGTGCGCGAGCGCCGGGCCCAGCACCAGCGACGGATCGGCCACGCGGCCGCAGACCACGATGTCGGCGCCAGCGCGCAGCGCATCGGCAATGGCCTGCGCGCCGATGTAGGCGTTGGCGCTGACGATGGGCTCGGTGGGCATCGCGCTGCCCAGCGCGCCCTGAAGCAGCGCACGGTGGTCGGGGCCGCTCAGGTCGTCGCCCTGCAGCACGGCAATGCGCGGGCGGGCCAAGCCCAACTCGGCCGCCAGCGCGTGGATGCGGCGCGCCGCGCCGTGCGGGTTGGCCGCACCAAAGTTGCTGACAACGCGCACGCCGTGCGCCAGGCACTGCGCCAGCACGGGGCGCAGCAGGTCCACCAGCAGAGGTTCATAACCTGCATCGGGGTCGGTACGGCGCGCCAGCTGGGCCAGCGCCAGCGTGCGCTCGGCCAGCGTCTCGAAGATGAGCACCGCAGGCTGGCCGCTGGCGATGAGCGCCTGCACCACGGGCAGGGCCGCGTCGGTGCGGTCGCCCGAGAAGCCGGCGGCGCAGCCCACCAGCAGGTTGGTTTTTTGGTCGTTCGGCATCAATCCGTTGTCTCCTGAGCGTGACTGTAGGAACATGGCGGTATTCTGTGAAATCGATTGTTACGATGAATCCATCTGAAAACCAGATGAATCACACCCACCCCCGCATGAGCGCCCCCCACCTCTCCAGCCGCCAGCTCGACGCCTTCCTCGCCCTGGCCGAGCAGCGCAGCTTCACGCGCGCCGCCACGTTGTGCCATTTGTCGCAGCCCGCGTTCAGCGCGCTGATCCGCGCGCTGGAGGACGACATGGGTCTGCGGCTGTTCGACCGCAGCACGCGCCATGTGGACCTCACGCCCGAGGGGAAGAACTTTCTGGAATCCGCCCGCCGCATCCGCGCCGAAATCACCAGCGCCCTGGCCGCCGTGCGCAGTGCCGCCACGCTGCAGCGCGGGCGTGTGGCCGTGGCGCTGCTGCCGTCACTGGCCGCAGGCTGGCTGCCAGGCGTGCTGGCGCAGTACCGCACGGCGCACCCAGGCATCGATATCGACATTGCCGATGTGCTGTCCGAGCCCTGCATCGACCGCGTGGCCAGCGGCCATGCAGACTTTGCACTGGCAGCCATACGCGCCGACACTCCCGCACTGCAGGCCGAGCCGTTTTGCAGCGACAAGTTCTACCTGGTGTGCCCGGCCGACCACCCGCTGGCCCGCCGCCGCAAGGCCATCACCGCGCAGGATCTGGCCGCCTGGCCTTTCATCCACCTGGCGCGCACCAGCAGCGTGCGCCAGTACATGGAGGCCGCCCTGCACCCGCAGGCCATGCACACGCTGATGGAGGTGGAGCAGCTCGCCACCGTGATGGGCATGGTGCGCGCGGGCCTGGGCATCAGCGTGGTGCCTGCGCTCACGCTGTTCCACTTCGAGCAGCCGGGGCTGGTCACACGGCCGCTGTCGCTGCCGGGGCTGACGCGGCAGATCTACCTGGTGCGGCGGCGGGACGAGAGCTTGTCGGTGGCGGCGCAGGCGCTGTATGCGCTGGTGATGGCGCAGCGGCCATGATTCACAGGCGGCAAAACGTACAAATTTGATAGCTATCAGCGCTTATGCAACAAGCGCTGGCGGCCAAATTTGCTTGAAAGCCGGCCGCCTAGGTGGCGGCTGCGCGCGCATAGCTCACGGTCAGCATCTCCCACTGGTGCCCATCGGGCTCGTTCCAGTACACGATGCGGCCACCGTGGGCTGTGTCTACCTGGCTGTCCACGGGGCCGTGCACCGCGCTGCGGTACGGGATGCCCGCCGCCTGGATGCGCGCGAGGATGGCGTTGAACTCCGCATCGCTCACGCGAAAGCAGTAGTGGATGCGCGGAATGGGCTCGGGCCATTCGTCGAAGTCGATGGTGAAACCATCGTTCACGAACACAGGGGAAAACGGCCCCACGCCGGTTTTGGACCAGGGCACGCCGAGCAGTTCGGCCAGCAGCCGGGCGGCGGCCAGTTTGTCGCGGGCGGGCACCATCAGGTGATCGAGCTGGATGGGCATTGTCCAAACCTCCTGTAGAAGTCCAAGCCCTCGCGGCCTGGGGGGATCAGATGGCCGCAGTGTAGGGGCTGCCGCTGGGGTTCAACCCGCCAGCGGAAACTACCCCAGGAGCCTCTCCAGGAATCGAGCGGCACTGGTGCGCTGCGCATAGGGATGGGCTGCCAGGCGCAAAGCGCAGCAATAGCCGTAGCTATTGCGAACATTTGCTTGCGACGCAGACCGCCCGATCCGCAGATGCACACGGCGCGGTGATTCGTGCAGAGGCTTCCTAGGCTTCATGCTCACCCGCGACCCAGCACCGCCAGCTCCTGGTGCAGCAGCAACTCCACCTCAGTCGGCTCGAACTGGTCCTGCAGCAGCGGGATGGCAAAGCGGTATTCGCCTGCCTCATGTTTGCGCAGCACGTAGGCCAGCTGCAGGCGCGCCAATGACTGGCGCAGCGCTTGCGCATCGCCCGCAATGCCGTGGCTTTGCAGCAGTTGGGCCAGGGTGACCAGGCTGGACTGCCCGGCCTGGGCTGTGTGGTAGACCACGATGCGGTCGAGGCGGCAGGCGGCTTCGTCGTGGCTCAGGCGGCCCCAGCCGGCCAAGGCGTCTTGCACGGCCTGCGAGGCCAGGGCCTGGGTGAGGTGGCGGGCTTCGATGACACGTTCGCTGGGCAACAGCGCCTCCAGGCATTCCTGGCACAGGATGGCCACCAGGTTGGCACGCTGGCCGCTGGCATCGATGAGGCGATCCACCAGTTTTTCGTTGTCAAAGCCCAGGCGCAGCTTGCGCAGTGGCTCGGTGGCCAGTTCGCGGCAAGCGGCGCGCTCCAGGCCGCCAATGGCCAGCACCTCGCCAAAGTTGCGCAGGGGGCTCTGGTAGTCGAGCACGGCCGTGGCGTACAAATCCCAAAAGCCCGCCAGCATGAACCAGCAGCGCCCCTCTTCGCTGAGCGCGCGCAGGGTGGACAGCTGCACGTACCCGTTGGCCGATTCATCGCGGAAGAACAGGTCGGCCTCGTCGATCAGCAGCACCAGGCGCTTGCCCTGGTACTGCGCCTGCAGATGGTCCACGATGGCTTCAAGCGGCGTGTCGGCCGGCAGGCCAAACTGCAGCGCCATGCGCGGCGCCAGGCGGTGATCGCGCAGCGAGACGTAGTGGCACACAGTGTGCGGATGGCCCGCCATGCGGCGCTGCACGGCCTTGAGCAAGCTACTTTTGCCGAGCTGGCGCCCACCCACCACCAGGTAGTTGGCGGGCTCGCGGTTGATGACACGCGCCAGCAGCTGGGCGCGGCCGAAGAAGGCGCCTTCGCGCGTGACGCCGCCGCGCGTCTGGTACGGCGAGATGCGGGTGATGCGCAGCTGCGCGGCCAGTTGGCGCAGCAGCGCTTGCAGCGCCTCGCCGCCGATCAGCCATTCGGTCTGGCTGGCGCTGTCCACCATCACATGCAGATTGGCGCGGTCGTCGGCATGGGCGCGCAGCAGCGGCCAGGGGGTATCCACGCTGTGCTCGCTCAGAATGAGCAGCACATCGCTGCCCGTCTGCGTGGCACGCAGCTGGCGCAGCACGGTGGCTTCGTCGATGCCGGGGGTGGGCACAAACACCAAACAACGGTCCAGCGACACGGGCAGGTCGGGCGGAAACTGCCACTCGAACACCGCACCGGGCAGCGCCCAGTCGGTGCTGGGCTGGCAGCGGGCCGACACACGCTCGGCCAGCGCGCGGGCCAATGCCGGGGCGCGCTCGCCGCCCGTGGCCTGGGCGCAGGCCACGGCGCGGCGCCAGTCCACCATGCGAATGTCGGCAGCCAGCAGCGTGGGTTCCAGCCGCCGCAGCCAGCGCAGCAGCCGGTCGATCTGAGGCAGCCGCGCCAGCGGGGTGCGGCGCAGGCGCGCGGGCCGCAGCTGCCCGGCGCCGATCATGGGGTGGCGCACCACCCATACCACGGCGCCTGCGGCAAAGATCACGCCGCACCACAGGATGAGCGAGCGCAGCCAGCCGAACGGGTCTGCGTCGGGTGCGGGTTTGACGGGCTCGAAGTCGTCGGAGCTGCCTTCCAGGCAGTTGATGGGCAGGTAGCCCGGTGGAATGGGTGGGTTGCCGGGGCGGCACGTCCAGGTGTGGGTGCCGGGTTTGAGCTCCACCACCACCTGGGTGCCCGCCAGCTTGCCCAGCTCGGGGTTGTGGGCGATGTCGGCCTGCAGCACGTTGGGGCGCGGAGACGTTACGCGCAGCTGCGGGTTGGCAATGCGCGGTGCGTATTGGTGGATGTCCTTGGGCCAGCCATCCCGCTCGTTGCGCGCCTCGATCATGGCGACGCGCCACTGCACCAGCTCGCCCCACACCGGGCCTACATTGACCGACGCCAGGAACGAGCCCCGCGTGACCGGGTTGAGCCGCGGCGTGAACAGCGCGCTGGCCACGAACAGCGTGACCACCGCAATGACCACGGCACGCACCACAGCCCTGGAGAAAAAGGGGCTCAAGCGTTCGAGCATGCGTCCAGCACCATCAAGCCTGCATCGCGGATGGTGGCGCAGCGCCAGTGCAGCCGCGCCGCATCGCCCGTGCCGCGCACGTGGATGAGGTTGCCCCAGAACAGGCTGCGCAGTTCGTCGTCCTGCAGATAGGGCCGCGCGCGGCCCAGATCGTCGGCCTGCAGCAGCTGCTGCAAGCGCGTGCGCGTGGCGGGCGCCTGGGCCAGCGGCAAAAAGGTTTGCCACAGGCGCGGGCTGCTGGTCAGGTGGGTGCGCAACGCAGCAGACGATGCATGACCATCACCCACCCCTTGGTCTACCAGCCACTGCAACCCTTCTTCAAACAACGCGGGATGGCCGCCGCTGAGCGCCTGCAAGTCGGCCACCACGGGCTCGGTCCAGGTGTGCTCGGGCCAGCGGTGGCGGGCCAGTTGCGTGAGGTCGTCCAGCGACGGGTCGGGCCAGTGGTGGACCTGCGCAATGTTGAGCAGCGAGAGATCGCCACTGCGGTATTTGAGGTCGGCCAGCGCCTGCCCGCCGCACAGCAGCAGGTGCAGGCGGCCGCTGTGCATCTCGCTCAGGCTGCGCAAGATGCCCGCCAGGGTTTCGCGCAGTGCGGGCGTTCCCTGCTCAAAGCGGCTGACCAGGCAGAAGATGCGCTCACCCGCCATCAGGCGGCGCTCAAGCGCGGATTCAAACTCGTAGTCCGACGCCACATCGCCCAGGCCACATTGGCGGCCGATGGCGGCGAAGTATTCGGCGGGCACGGTGCTCACGCTGTAGGGCGGCTGGATGTGCAGCACCGAGCCTTCGCCGTACTGCGCGCGGGCTCGCTGCAGCAGCTCGTGCCGGAACGGCGGCTGCCCCCAGTGCGCGGGCGACAGCAGCAGCGAGATGGGGTATGGCACCGCCTGGGCCAGTTGCGCAAACACCTTGTCCTGGAACGCGGCAAACGGCTGCGCACCGGTGGATTCGGCCTGCAGGGGAAATTCTGGCGCAAACCCTGCGGCGCTGAGCAGGCGATTGGCCTCAGTCTCCGTCAGGCGCAGGTACCGGGTGCAGGCCACCAGCTTGTCGCGCGAGCGCGGGTTGGGCACCGAGATGCCGTTGCGCCAGTTGTTCACCGCCTCACGGCTCAGGCCGATCTCGGTGGCCACACCCGAGGCGCTGGCACGGATGCGGCGCATGTAGATCGACAAGAGATCGGCGAAGGAATCGGGGGACATGGGCGATGCGGCGGTGGCAAGGATGGGCACGCTGGAACAAAAAGGGACCCGTGCTGCAAATAATCGGCAGGTGGCTGGCGGGCATTGTCATCGGTGCCGAACCACCCGGAAGCAAGGTATCGGCATTGCCGATGCGTTAGAGCAACGGCTGCACCATGGGCCAGGCCTTGAAGCAGGCCAGGCCACAGGCCGTGAGGACCGGGCTGTACAGTACGATGGCGCCGACTACCGACATCAGCCAGCCTGGCTCCTCGTAATCATCGGCCTCGGCTGTCTGGCCCTCCTTCAAAGGCTCCTTGCTGCCGCCCCCCTCTTCACCCTCGCCCGAATCCCCCGTCATCTCCTGCACCAGCATTACGGCCACCACCAGCAGCGAGATGGCCAGCAGCGCCAGGTAGCCGTATTGCAGCGCGGGCTGCGTGAGCGGATAGAAATAGCCCGCCAGCAGCGCGGCCGGGGCCAGAAAGAACACGTGCATCATGAGCCGGTACCAGGGAAAACCGTCCACAGGCCTTTCCAGCGCCCCCATGACCATGCGGTAGGTCAGCGCCCCCAGCACAAAGATCACCCCACCCCACCATTCGATTTGCGTCAGCATGTTGTTGTTCTCCTGAGATGCATTTACTGGGGTGCCATCACCGTGGCGGGGCCATCGTCGCCAGGCGGGTCGGCGTCATCGCCGCCGTCGTCCCCGCGCAGCTCCTTGTGCTCGGTTGCCATGTAGTACAGCGGCAGCGCCACGGCCAGAACCAGCCCCAGGCCCATCCACAGCCAAAAGCCTTTGAACAGCAACACGGTGACGACCGTGAATGCCACCGCATGCACCAGCCCCTTGAGCCCGGCGCGCAGCAGCAGCACGGCAATGAGGCCCTGCATGGGCGATTTGCCGCTCTTGCCCATGGCCTGCGCCATTTCCACGAAGGCCTCGGCCGCCTCCCGGGCCTCGCGCATGCGCTTTTCCTCCTGCTGGCGCAGCTTGGCCACGGCAAGGGGCTTGGCCGGGTCTTTGGAGCAGGCATAGGGGTCATCGGCCTCACCACCCTCCTCGCCGCCGTTGCCCTGGCCTTCGCCACCATGCTGCGCAGGCTCTACCACTGCGCGCCACTGCGGGTTGGCATCCATGAATGCCTTGCGCGACACCCACTGGCCCTGGTCGAAGTGCATGCGCTCGGTTTCCCCCACCTGGTCGTAGAAGATCTCCAGCACTGCAGCCCGCAGGCCCTGGTCAAACAGGGCTTCGAGCTGGCGCAGCGGTGGTGGGTCGCTCGTACCCGTGTCGAACTGGAGCAGAAGGTGCGTGGAAGCGGCAGATGCCGACGCATTGAACCATTCCGCATCCCACAGGGACTCCAAGTTGGCGGCCCCCAGCTTGTCCGCCCAGCGTTGGGCCTGTTCCGTGTTGTCTGAGCACAGGTATTGGTACGTGAGCTGTGCGAGCTTCAGCTTGATCGGATCTTCGAAAAACAGTTGCAAGGTCAGGGTGTTTTGCGACATGGGAAACGCTGTTCACAGCGGTAGGCATTGCGATGGATTGGAATTGTGTGGGCCAGGCCCGCGCATGTCCCCTGCGGGCTTGTCCATGCCGGGGCGGTGCGAGGTTGACAAAACGTCCACCGGCACGGGTCGCCAAGGCGCTGATTGTCACAAAACGTTCATGCATACTGGCCGACCCGCGCGCGGAGCGCGCTTTCACCACAATTGGAGGGAAAACAACGATGCGATTCGATACCCGCTTTTTTGCACTGCTGTCTGGCACCGCGCTGATGCTGGGCCCGGTAGCTGCGCAGACCGACCGGGCCGCGCCTGCCCGCGCCACCGCAGCCACCCCGGCCGCCACGAGCTTTGCAGGCAGCCCACGCGAGAAACTGGTGGTGGCCATGCCCAAGACCTATGCCAAAAGCGAAACCATGCTGCTGTGGGGGGACTACTTCAACCACCTGGCGCGCTGCGGCAACATTGATCTGCAGAATCTGCAAGGCGAATCGCTGGAGAAGAGCACCAACATCGATGTGCTGGGCGAAAAGGAGCTGATCGACGGCCTCCTCAGCGGCAAGGCACAGCTGGCGCAGGTCAACCCCGGCCTGGTGCCCCAATTGGTGGGCGCTGGCCAGCCTGCCCCGTTTGGTGTGCCCGGCAACAAGGCCAGCGGCAAACGCAATTCCTACACGCTGATCCTGATCTCGCGCGTGGACAGCCCTTTCACCAAGCCGCAGGACTTGGTGGGCAAGAAGATTGCCCACTCCACACCCACCTCCAACTCCGGCAACCTGGCGCCGCGCGCGCTGTTCCCGGCGATCGGGCTGGTGCCGGACCAGAACTACGAGGTGGTGTTCTCCAACGGCCACGAGCGCTCGGTCACAGGCGTGATGCACGGCTTCTACCCCGCCGCAGCCGTGGCCAGCGATTTGTACCAACGCATGGTGGTCAAGGGCGATGTGAAGGGCTCCAGCATCCGCACGCTGTGGGAGAGCCCGCCCTTCATGACCGAGACCTGGACGCTGGGCAAGGACGTATCGCCCGAGCTGCAGGCCCGCGTGAAGAAGTGCTCGTACAGCTACAGCTTTTCGCCCAAGCTGCGCCAGCTGCTGCCAGGCAATGACACCTTTTTGCCCATCAATTTCGAGCGCGACTTCGCGACGGTGATGGAGGTCTACACCAAGACGCAGAAGGCGCAGGCTGCCAAGGCTGCCGCCAAATAAGTCCCGGTGTCAAAAGCGTCTATCGCCGCCCCCGCAGGCCGGACTCTGGTTTGCGGGCTCAGATGGTGCAGCAACAGATTGCCGCCATAACACGACAGAGCCAGGAAGAACAGGCCGCCCTGCACCAGCAGACCCTGGCAAGCAGGGATGCAAACACGAAAGCAGCGCCGGTACCGGAAGGCCGTCGTACCCCTGGCCTGGCGGAAGCCATCAACACTCTTGTCTGAATGCGGCCACTCAGGGGGGACGCATTGCGAGAAGTGCGCCGCGGCAAATGCCATCAACTCCATCTCCGACAGCGCTCCAGAATGGTGGCCTGGATAGGTACGGAACCACGGCAGCGCCACCACAACGATGCACATCCTGCCGACAGCCGCTGCCAGCGCGCGCCTACACACCGGCCCCCTCGCAGTGCCTACAGTGGATCGCACGAACAGCCGCTGCGCAGTGCACATTCCGTCAGGTGCCATAAGGTGACGTCAGGTGCAACGGCAGCCCCGGCAGCAACCCCAGCAGGAGCAAGCCCCATGCGCATTCACACCCCACCCCGTGCCCATTCGCCCTGGCCGCTGGTCATCGGCGCTGCCGCAATGATGGCGTTGCTGGCGCTCACGGCCTGCTCCACGCCCCGCGCGCCCGAGGGCATTCAGCCCGTTAAGGGGTTTGACGTAGACCGCTATGCAGGCCACTGGCACGAGGTGGCACGCATCGACCACGCCTTTGAGCGCGGCCTGACCCAGACCAGCGCCACCTACAGCCGCAACGCCGACGACACGATCAAGGTGGTCAACCGAGGCTACGACCCCGTGCGCAAGGCGTGGAAGCAGGCCGAGGGCACGGCGCGCTTTGTGGATGAGCCCACGCGCGCTGCGCTCAAGGTGTCGTTTTTTGGACCGTTTTACGGCGGCTACAACGTGGTGGCGCTCGATGAAAACTACCAGTGGGCCATGGTGGTGGGTTCCAGCACCGATTACCTGTGGATCTTGTCACGCACGCCCACCCTGCCCTGGCATGTGCGCGAGCACCTCATGGAGCGGGCACAGACGATGGGTGTGGATGTGCGCAAGATTCTGTGGATGCCCGCCGCCAGCGAGCAACACGCCAAGCGGGCCGTGATGACCTGAAAAGCCTCAACGCCGGCAAGCGCAAATAGCTATATTTTTGATAGCTATTTACGCTTACCTAATATGCGCTAGGGATCCTCTGCACGAATCGAGCGGCAAGTGTGCGCTGCGGATCGGGATGGGCTGCAAGGCGCAAACCGCAGCAATAGCCGCAGCTATTGCGAGTATTTGCAACGCGGCAGACCGCCCGAGACCGCAGATGCACGCGGCGCGGTGATTCGTGCAGAGGGTCCCTTGATGCCATTTCTATTCAAGTATCAGCCGATACCCGGCACGGTGGCCGCCGCCACCAGGCGCTGGGTGTAAGGGTGTTGTGGTGCATCCAGCACGTCGTTCACGCTGCCACCTTCCAACACCGCGCCATCCTTCATCACCACCACGTCGTGCGCCATGGCGCGGATCACATCCACGTCATGGGTGATGAGCAGGTAGCTCAGGCCCTTTTCTTTTTGCAGCCGCTGGAGCAAGCCCAACACCTGCTGCTGGATGGTCACGTCCAGGGCGCTGGTGGGCTCGTCCAGCACCAGCACCTGCGGCTGCACGATGAGGGCCCGGGCGATGGCCAGGCGCTGGCGCTGGCCGCCTGAAAATTCATGCGGATAACGCTCCAGCAGACGGGGGTACTGTGCTTCGGCCAGTCCCACCTCTTCCAGCGCGGCCTCGACGCGCATGCGGCGCTGGGCCACGGTCAGTGTGGGCTCGTGCACCTTCAGGCCCTCGCCCACGATCTCTTCGACCGTGAGGCGCGGGGACAGCGACGAAAACGGGTCTTGAAATACCACCTGCACGCGGCGGCGCAGCTGCTGGTTGGCGGGGGTATTGCGCATGGCTGGTTGCTGCCACGCCTGCCCCCCGACCTGCAACTGGCCGGCGTAAGGCAAAAGCCCCAGGATGGCCTGCGCCAGCGTGGACTTGCCCGAGCCGGACTCGCCCACCACCCCCAGCGTCTGGCCGGGCAGCAATTGCAGCGTGGCGCCCTGCACAGCCACAAACTCGCCCTTTTTGAACCAGCCCTTGATGCCGGGCAGCGGCGTGGGGTAGACCACGCGCAGATCCTGCGTCTTCACCACCGGGGCAGTGCCTGCGGGCGGATCGGACTCGACCACATCGCGGCGGGGTTGGCTGGCAATCAGGCGGCGCGTGTAGGCGTGCTGGGGTGCACCAAACACCTCGGCGACGGGGCCCTGCTCTACCAGCACGCCCTGCTCCATCACGGCCACGCGGTCGGCAAAGCGGCGCACCAGGTTCAGGTCGTGCGTGATGAGCAGCACGGCCATGCCCGTCTGGCGCTGCAGATCACTCAGCAAGTCCAGGATCTGGCCGCGCAAGGTCACATCCAGCGCGGTAGTGGGCTCGTCGGCCAGCAGCAGCTTCGGGCTGCTGGCCAGGGCCATGGCAATCATCGCGCGCTGGCGCTGGCCGCCTGAGAGTTGGTGTGGGAAGCTGTTGGCCCGGCGTGCAGGCTCGGGGATGCCGGTCTGGGCCAGCAGCTCGATGGCAGCCTGCGCGCACTGGGCGCCGGTCAGGCCTTTTTTGAGCTGCAGGATTTCGGCAATCTGCAGGCCGATGGTCATCAGCGGGTTGAGCGCGGTCATGGGCTCCTGGAACACCATGGCGATGTCGCCACCACGCACGCCGCGCATCTCGCGCTCTGTCAGCGCCAGCAGGTCGCCCCGCCCTTGCAGCGTTGCCTGCCCGGTGATGGCGGCATTGCCCGCCAGGCGCAGCAGGCTTAAAGCGGTGATGGTCTTGCCGGAACCGGACTCGCCCACCAGCGCAAGCTTTTCGCCTGCGGCAATGCTGAAGTTGACGCCCCGCACCACTTCTTTGGGGCCAAAGCGAACGTGGAGGTCCTGAACCTGCAACAAAGGGATCATGGCCGTAGGGGTCACTGGTCGGCCTTTCGGGGGTCCAGGGCATCGCGCAGCGCATCGCCCATGAAGGTCAGCAGCAACAGGGTGGTGACCAGCACCGCAAAGGTAGACAGCGAAATCCACCACGCGTCAATGCTGTTCTTGCCCTGGTTCAGCAGTTCACCGAGCGACGGCGTGCCCGGCGGCACCCCCAGGCCCAGGAAGTCGAGCGAGGTCAGCGCCAGGATGGCACCACTCATGCGGAAGGGCAAAAAGGTGACCACCGGCGTCAGGCTGTTGGGCAGGATGTGGCGCCAGATGATCTGGCTGTTGCTCACCCCCAGGGCCCGCGCGGCCTTCACATAGTCGAGCTGGCGATTGCGCAGGAATTCGGCGCGCACATAGTCGGACAAACCCATCCAGCCAAACAGCGACAGCAGGATGAGCAGCAGCGCAATGCTGGGCGCGAACACGGCGCTGAAGATGATGAGCAGATACAGCTCGGGCATGGAGCCCCATATCTCGATGAAGCGCTGAAACGCCAGGTCGGTCTTGCCGCCAAAGAACCCCTGGATGGCCCCGGTGAGCATGCCCAGCAGTACGCCGGTGATGGTGAGTGCCAGACCAAACAGCACACTCACACGAAATCCGTACAGCAGCTGCGCCAGCAGGTCGCGCCCCCGGTCATCCGTGCCCAGCCAGTTGTCGGCCGTGGGGGCCGACGGGTTGGGCGATTTGGCAAAGTAGTTCAGCGTGTTGGGGCCGTAGGGGTTCAAGGTGTACAGCGCCCAGTTGCTGCCTGCGGTAATGCGCTCCTTGATGAAGGGATCGAGGTAATCGGTGGGGGTTTCGAAGTCTCCCCCGAAGGTCTTTTCGGAGTAGTCCTTGAGCATGGGAAAGTAGGTCTGCCCCTCATAGCGCACGATGAGCGGCTTGTCGTTGCTGACCAGTTCGGCACACAGGCTCACCAGCACCAGGGCGCAGAAGATCAGCAGGCTCCAGTAACCCAAGCGGTTGCGCTTGAAGCGCAGCCAGGCACGGCGGGAGGGCGAGAGCGAAGGCGATGCGGAAGCAGAACTCATCAGGGCCATGGATTCGTTCGGGCTAGTCAAACTTCACGCGCGGGTCCACCCACACATAACAAAGATCGCTGATGAGCTTGGTGACCAGCCCGATCAGTGTGAACAGATACAAGGTGCCCAGCACCACCGGGTAGTCGCGACGGATCACACTCTCATAGCTGAGCAAGCCCAGGCCATCCAGCGAGAACAGGGTTTCGATGAGCAGCGAGCCCGCAAAAAAAGCACCGATGAACGCAGCCGGGAAGCCAGTGACGATGGGAATAAGGGCATTGCGGAACACATGCTTCCACAGCACCTGCCGCTCGCTCAAGCCCTTGGCGCGGGCGGTGAGCACATACTGCTTGCGGATTTCTTCGAGGAACGCGTTCTTGGTCAGCATGGCCGTCACCGCAAAACTGCCCAGCACCATGGCCGTGACGGGCAGCGTGATGTGCCACAGATAGTCCACGATGCGCGCGCCCCATGTCATTTCATCCCAGTTGGCTGAAGTAAGCCCGCGCAATGGAAACCATTGCAATTGCCCACCAAAAATGACCAGCAGCGCCACGCCCAGCACAAAGCCGGGAATGGCATAGCCCACCAAAATGAGCAGCGTGGTTACCAGATCAAAGCGTGACCCGGCGCGCACCGCCTTGGCCACGCCCAATGGCACGGCGACGAGGTAGCTGATGAAAAATGTCCACAGGCCCAGGCTGATGGAAACCGGCAGTTTCTCCTTCACCAGTTGCCACACATCCTTGTTCTGGAAAAAGCTCTTGCCCAGATCAAACCTCGCAAACTGTCCCAGCATCTGCAGGAAGCGCTCATGGGCAGGTTTGTCAAAGCCGTACAGCGCCTTGATCTGCTCCAGCCGTTTGGGGTCAACGCCCTGCGCGCCCCGGTAGCTCAGGCCGCCCCCCTCGGCGCCGCCACCGCCCACGCCGGCCTTGGCCTCGGCCATGTACTGCTCCACCGGGCCGCCCGGCACGAACTGGATCACCACAAAGGTCAGCAAGAGCACGCCCAGCAGCGTGGGCAGCATGAGCAAGACACGTTTGAGAATATAGGCAAACATGGGTGGGCGGTCTTATGGCTATTTCTTGTCTGGCGCGGTCTGGGGAGGAATACGCGCCCACCACGTGTCGATGACCCACCCTTCGCCGCTGGCGTAAGGCGGCACCGTGGCCGGCCGTGCCAGCCGCCAGGCGTTGTAGGCCATGCGGTGTGTGCCCGCCGTCCACTGCGGAATGAGGTAGTGGCTGTGCGCAATGATGCGCTCCAGGGCGTGGCAGGCGGGAAGCAGTTGCGCCTCGGTCTTGGCAGAGGTCATGGCCTTGATCATCGCGTCCACCGCAGGGTTCTTGACGCCCGCAAAGTTGCCGGAATCCTCCACGTCGGCCGCCTGGCTGCCAAACATGTCGGCAAACTCCTGGCCCGGGTTGTTGGTGCCCTGGTAGGCAATCGAGGTAATGTCGAAGTCGAACTTCTGCAGACGCTGCTGGTACAGCGCAAAGTCCACTGACCGAAACCGCAAGGTGACACCAATCTTTTCGAGATTTCGCATCCAGGGGGTGATGGTGCGCACGCCGCCTTCATTGCTGTCCATGTATTCGAGCACCATGGACTCGCCCTTGGCGTTGCGCAGGGCACCGTCGCGCACCTCCCAGCCGGCTTCCTTGAGCAAAGCCTGCGCCCGCCGCAGGTTGGCCCGCAGTGAGGAGTCGCCATCCGTGCGCGGGGGCACCGTCATCGGGCCGAACGCGGCAGCCGGAATGTCCTTGCGGTAGGGCTCCATCAGCGCAAGCTCCTCGGGCGAGGGACTGCCCTTGGTTTCGCACGCCGTGTTGCCAAACAGGCCGTTCACCCGCTGGTAAGCGCCATAGAACATCTGGCGGTTCATCCACTCGTAGTCCATGGCCAGGCCCAGGGCCTCGCGCACGCGCGCATCCTGCAGCAAAGGCCGGCGGGTGTTGAGCACATAGCTCTGAAAACCCGAGGGGAGCTTGTGCACAAACTCGCCCTTGACGAGTTCACCCGTATCGAACTTCTTGCCCGTAACACGTCGGGCCCAGTCGCCCGCGCTGAAAAACCGCATGAGGTCAAACTCGCCCGCCTTGAGGGCCTCCAGCCGCGCAGTGTTGTCCTTGTAGATCTTGACAAGGATGTTGTCGAAATTGGCCGTGCCCTTGCGCACGTTCAGGTCGCGCGCCCAGTACTGCGGGTCGCGCACATAGGTGATGTCCTTGCCAAAACGCACCGGGCCGATTTTGTAGGGGCCACTGCCGATGGGAATATCCATCACCACCTGGTCAAACGGCTTGGCCTTGCCGTTCTCGACGCCCCAGTCGCGGCTGAACACCGGCAGGCCACCCACGGTGAGGGGCAGCTCGCGATTGGGCAGCTTGAAGCGGTAACGCACGGTGCGGTCGTTGATCACATCCACGCCCGCCACCTCGATCAGCAGCGTCTTGTAGGCAGGGGATGTGAAGGGGCCCACCAGCGTGTCGTAGCTGTGCTTCACATCCTGCGCCAGCACGGGCTTGCCGTTGTGAAAACGCGCCTCCGGCCGCAGGCGGAAGGTGGCGGACAAACCATCGGGGGCAACTTCCACATCTTCGGCCAGCAGACCATAACCGGTGGCGGTTTCGTCCATCGAACCGGCGAGCAGCGAATCGAACATCAGCGACGACAAATATGCTGGCGCGTTGCCCTTGATGGTGAACGGGTTGTATTTGTCGAAGGTGGAAACCCGCAGGTTGCTGACCAGCCGCAGCTCGCCGCCTTTCGGCGCATCTGGGTTCACATACGCAAAATGCGCAAACCCGGCGGGATAACGCGGCTCGCCCCACAGGGCATACCCGTGTGCAGCCCATGCAGGAACCGCACACCCCATCAGCAAAAAAGTCAGCCAAAACCGCATGCGACAATTCTGCACTACGTTCGCCGGGCCCCGCTGCAGATCGCGCATACCCACATGCGCCAGGCCGCCCGCCGACATTTCGCCATTCCAAAAGGAGATTGAACATGGGTTTTCTGACCGGCAAGAAGCTGCTCATCACGGGTGTTTTGTCCAACCGCTCCATCGCCTACGGCATTGCCAAGGCCTGCCACGCACAGGGAGCCGAACTGGCGTTCAGCTACGTGGGCGAGCGCTTCAAGGACCGCATCACCGACTTTGCGGCCGAGTTCGACTCCAAGCTGATCTTTGACTGTGACGTGGGCAGCGACGAGCAGATCGATCGCATGTTTGCCGAGCTGTCGCAGACCTGGCCCCAATTCGACGGGTTTGTGCACAGCATCGGCTTCGCCCCCCGCGAGGCGATTGCCGGTAATTTCCTCGAAGGCCTTTCGCGCGAGGGTTTCCGCATCGCCCACGACATCAGCGCCTACAGCTTTCCCGCCATGGCCAAGGCCGCCCTTCCCTACCTGAACGACAAGTCGTCGCTGCTGACGCTGAGCTACCTGGGCGCGCTGCGCTCCATCCCCAACTACAACACCATGGGCCTGGCCAAGGCCAGTCTGGAAGCCAGCGTGCGCTACCTGGCCGAGGCCGTTGGCCGCACCGAAGACGGCCGCAGCATCCGCGCCAACGGCATCAGCGCCGGCCCCATCAAGACCCTGGCCGCCAGCGGCATCAAGGACTTTGGCAAACTGCTGAGCCGCGTGGCCGATGCATCGCCCCTGCGCCGCAACGTGACGATCGAAGACGTGGGCAATGTGGCAGCCTTCCTGCTGTCGGACCTGGCCTCGGGCATGACGGCCGAGATCACCTACGTGGACGGCGGCTTCAGCCAGACGGCGGGCCTGAGCGCAGACCAGGTCTGATTGTCGCCAAAAATTCAGATCAAAACAGGCCCTAGCGCTTATTGAACAAGCGCCGGGAGCTATATATTTAATAGCAAATGCTCCGCAGGCACTGGCTGGCGTGGTTGAGTTTTACTGCGCTGCCCACGCACGCAGCAGATGCCCCTGCCCTGTTGCTGGCCAATGTGTACCGGCCCGGCATGCCGCTGGCCGACTATTGGGTCAGCGAAAAATACGACGGTGTGCGTGGCTACTGGGACGGCCACACGCTGCGCACGCGGGGCGGCGAAACGGTGATGGCCCCCGCCTGGTTCACCGCCCGGTGGCCCACCACTCCCATGGACGGAGAGCTGTGGGCCGGACGCGGGCGCTTTGCGCACGCCCAATCCACCACGCGCCAACAGCAGCCTCATGAGGCGGCCTGGCGCCAGATGCGCTTCATGGTGTTTGACCTGCCCCGGCACGGCGGCATGTTTGACGAACGGCTGCGGTCGCTCAATGCCTTGGTGATGCAGATCAACCAGCCTTGGGTCCAGGCGGTGCCCCAAAAGCGCATCGACAACGATGCTGCCCTGCAGGCCCTGTTGCAACGCACGGTGCGGGCGGGCGGCGAAGGCCTGATGCTGCACCGGGGCAGCTCGCTCTACCAGTCTGGCCGCAGCGACGATCTGGTCAAGGTCAAGACCCACGAAGACACGGAAGCGCGCGTGGTCGCCCACCTGCCTGGCAAGGGCCGCCACGCCGGTCGCATGGGAGCCCTGCTGGTGGAAATGCCTTCGGGCCAGCGTTTCCGGCTGGGGGCGGGTTTCAGCGATGCGCAGCGGGCTGACCCGCCACCTGTGGGCAGCTGGGTGACGTACCGGTTTCGCGGTACCCATGACGGGGGCCTGCCGCGCTTCGCCAGTTTTGTGCGTGTGCGGGACGATATGCCGCCGGTCCGCTGACGGGGCCACAGCAACCCCTGGCCGATCCCGGCCCTGCGATGCGGCGGCCATGCACAGCGGACGGGCAGCCCCTCCCATCCGTTGCTCAATCAGTTAGGCAACAGGACCTTGTCCACCACGTGGATCACGCCGTTGGACTGGTAAACGTCGGCAATCGTCACCGTCGCCGTACCGCCCTTTTCGTCCGTCACCATGACAGCATTGCCGCTGGCCTTGGCCGTGAGCGTACCGCCCGCCACCGTCTTGAGGCTGGCCATTCCTTTGCCGTCTGCAATCATCTTGGACAACGCAGCAGCGTCGTACTTTCCCGCGACCACGTGGTAGGTGAGCACCTTGGTCAGGGTGGGCTTGCTCTCGGGCTTGAGCAGCGTGTCCACCGTGCCGGCGGGCAATGCGGCAAATGCCGCATTGGTGGGCGCAAACACGGTGAAGGGACCGGGGCCCTTGAGCGTTTCGACCAGGCCCGCAGCCTTCACAGCGGCCACCAGCGTGGTGTGGTCCTTGGAGTTCACGGCGTTGTCGATGATGTCCTTGCTGGCCAGCATGGGCGCACCGCCCACCATGACCTGCGCCATGGCAGGCATTGCGGCAGCGGCCATGGCTGCGGTGAAGGCGATGGTGGCGAGGCGGGCGTTGAATCGAAGGGTCATGAGAATCTCCTGAGAGGTGTGTGAAGACAGTCGTCACCGCATGAAAACCACGCGGCTGACAGTCAATACGGCAGCACCACAACAGCGGATTCAAATGCACAAAAAATCGCTCCGCCAGCCATGCCGGGGGAGCGATTTTTGAGACGCTGGTGCACACACACCAGCGCGAAGACGTGCCTACACGTTGCGTCCGTACGGGCCGTCGTCGCCCACCTGCACCAGGTTCTGGGCGGTCGCCAGCGGCTTGGGGTTCTTGCCGGTCTTGCCTTGCTCTGCCACGCAGTCGGCGTAGTAGCGCACCTGGCCGTTCTCGTCTTCCACTTCCACCAGGCCGTGGATGTCGGTCTCAAAGCCCGGGCACAGCTTGGCAAACTCGCGGGCGAACTTGAGGTAGTCCACGATCTTCTTGTTGAATACCTCGCCAGGAATCAAGAGCGGAATGCCCGGTGGGTAGGGCGTGACCAGGCCCACGGTGATGCGGCCTTCCAGGTGGTCGATCTCCACGCGCTCGGTCTGGCGGTGGGCGATGTGCGCGTAGGCGTCCGAGGGCTTCATGGCGGGCGTCAGGTCTGACAGGTACATCTCGGTCGTCAGGCGCGCGATGTCGTACTTGGCGTACATCTCATGCACGTGCTGGCACAGGTCCTTCAGGCCCATGCGCTCGTAACGTTTGTGCTGCTGGCAGAACTCGGGAAGGATGCGCCACATGGGCTGGTTCTTCTCGTAGTCGTCCTTGAACTGCTGCAGCGCCGTCAGCAGCGTGTTCCATCGGCCCTTGGTGATGCCGATGGTGAACATGATGAAGAAACTGTACAGGCCGGTCTTCTCGACCACCACGCCGTGCTCGGCCAGGTACTTGGTGACGATGGACGCGGGAATGCCGGTCTTGTCGAACTTGCCGTCCAGGTTCAGGCCCGGTGTGACGATGGTGGACTTGATCGGGTCCAGCATGTTGAAGCCGTCGGCCAGCTGGCCGAAGCCGTGCCACTTGCTGGCGTTCTTCTTGCCCTTGCCATCGCTGCGGATGATCCAGTCCTCGGCGCGGCCCAGGCCTTCGTCCACGAGCTTTTCAGGGCCCCAAACCTTGAACCACCAGTCGTTCTTGCCAAAGTCGTGCTCCACCTGGCGCATGGCACGGCGAAAGTCCAGCGCTTCGAGCAGGCTTTCTTCCACCAGGGCCGTACCGCCGGGAGGCTCCATCATGGCGGCGGCCACGTCGCAGCTGGCAATGATGCTGTACTGTGGGCTGGTGCTGGTGTGCATCAGGTAGGCCTCGTTGAAGAGGTGGCGATCCAGCTTGGTGGTTTGCGAATCCTGCACCAGCACGTGGCTGGCCTGGCTGATGCCGGCCAGCAGCTTGTGGATGGACTGCGTCGCGTACGTCACGGAATGCTTGGGGCGCGTGCGCTTCTTGCCCATGGCGTGGTAGCTGCCATAAAACGGGTGGAAGGCCGCGTGCGGCAGCCAGGCCTCGTCAAAGTGCAGGTTGTCCACGTAGCCGTCGAGCATGCCCTTGATGGTCTCGGTGTTGTAGAGCACGCCGTCGTAGGTGGACTGTGTGAGCGTGAGCACGCGCGGCTTGACCTTTTTCGCATCCACGCCCTTGAGCAGCGGGTTGGCCTTGATCTTGGCCTGAATGGCCGCTGGCTCGAACTCGCTTTGCGGAATGGGGCCAATGATGCCGAAATGGTTGCGCGTGGGCTTCATGAACACGGGGATCGCCCCGGTCATGATGATGCTGTGCAGGATGGACTTGTGGCAATTGCGGTCCACCACCACCACGTCGCCCGGCGCCACCGTGTGGTGCCACACCATCTTGTTCGATGTGGATGTGCCATTGGTCACGAAGAAGCAGTGGTCGGCGTTGAAGATACGCGCGGCGTTGCGCTCCGATTCACCAATGGCACCGTTGTGGTCCAGCAGCTGGCCCAGCTCTTCCACCGCATTGCACACGTCGGCGCGCAGCATGTTCTCGCCGTAGAACTGGTGGTACATCTGGCCCACAGGGCTCTTCAGAAACGCCACGCCGCCCGAGTGGCCGGGGCAGTGCCAGCTGTACGAGCCGTCTTCAGCGTAGTCGAGCAGTGCTTTGAAGAATGGAGGCTGCACGCTCTCCAGGTAGCTCTTGGCCTCGCGGATGATGTGGCGCGCCACAAATTCGGGGGTGTCCTCGAACATGTGGATGAAGCCATGCAGCTCGCGCAGGATGTCGTTGGGCAGGTGGCGGCTGGTCTTGGTCTCGCCGTGCACATAGATGGGCACTTCGGTGTTCTTGCGCCGCACTTCACCGATGAAGTTGCGCAGGCTCAGCACGATGGGGTCCAGCCCCTCACCCACCGTAAATTCCTCATCGTCGATGGACAAAATGAATGCGCTGGCGCGGCTTTGCTGCTGGGCAAACTGCGACAGGTCACCATAGCTGGTGACGCCAACCACCTCGAAACCCTCAGACTCGATAGCCTGCGCCAGCGCGCGGATACCGAGGCCCGAGGTGTTCTCGGAACGATAGTCTTCATCGATGATGATGATGGGAAAGCGAAACTTCATGCGCAGCCTCCGTGCAACCGTGCCCTGCCCGGCCAAAAAACGAAATAGGCGCGAAGTGTAAGGAATAACCTTGACGCGCCTTTGAACTGCAACCCTTTTGTCCCAGAATGTGGTGCACTAAACACAACCACAACAAGGAGTTGGCTATGGAGGAATCCACCATCTGGTGGCTCGCAGCGGGGGCTGTGGTCGTTGCAGAGCTGCTCACCGGTACGTTCTATCTGCTCATGGTGGCCATTGGACTGGTGGCAGCGGCCCTGGCGGCCCATCTGGGGTTGCCAATTACCGCGCAGATCGTGGCAGCGGCTGTTGTGGGCGGCGGCGCAGTGGTGGGCTGGTACTACCTCAAGAAAAAGCGGCCCGGAGATCCCTCTGCCCGTGCGGATCGCAGTGTGAACATGGACGTGGGCGAAACCATTCTCATTGAGGGCTGGAACGCTGATGGCACCACCACCGTGAAGTACCGGGGTGCCACCTGGACAGTAATCCACCGTCCCGGAGTCACCCCCTCCACGGGCATGCACCGGGTTGCTGAACTGGTGGGCAATCGCCTGCTGGTAGACCCTCTCTAAAAATCCCGCTGTCGCTCACCTTCACAGATCAACAACGAAAAAGAGGCTCCTCATGGAAATTGCCATCGTCATTCTCATCATTGCCGTCATTTTCATCGCGCGGTCCGTCAAGGTCGTGCCCCAGCAAAATGCCTGGGTCAAGGAGCGCCTGGGCAAGTACGCGGGCACGCTCACACCGGGACTGAACTTCCTGGTACCTTTTGTCGACAAGGTCGCCTACAAACACAGCCTCAAGGAAATCCCGCTCGACGTGCCCAGCCAGGTTTGCATCACGCGCGACAACACCCAGCTTCAAGTGGACGGCATCCTGTACTTTCAGGTGACCGACCCCATGCGCGCCAGCTACGGCTCCAGCAACTACATCATGGCCGTGACGCAACTGGCGCAGACCTCTCTGCGCTCGGTCATCGGCAAGCTGGAGCTGGACAAAACCTTTGAAGAGCGCGACATCATCAACGCCCAGGTCGTGCAGGCCATCGACGAAGCTGCCCTCAACTGGGGCGTGAAAGTGCTGCGCTATGAAATCAAGGACCTGACACCACCCAAGGAAATCCTGCACGCCATGCAGGCCCAGATCACTGCAGAACGGGAAAAACGCGCGCTGATCGCCGCCTCTGAAGGCCGCCGCCAGGAACAGATCAACATCGCCACCGGCGAACGCGAAGCCTTCATCGCCCGATCCGAGGGCGAAAAGCAGGCCGTCATCAACAAGGCCCAAGGCGAGGCAGAATCGATCAAGGCCGTGGCCGAAGCCAACGCCCAGGCCATCGAGCGTGTGGCCTCGGCCATCCGTCAACCCGGTGGCGAACAGGCTGTACAGCTCAAGGTGGCCGAGAAGGCCGTGGAGGCCTACAGCCAGGTGGCAGCAGACTCCAGCACCACACTTATCGTGCCGAGCAACATGACGGAGGTGTCTGCGCTGATCGGGTCCGCGATGAAGATGGTGCAAGCTTCACAGAAAGCGGCCTGAGCGCAAGCAAAGCTTTTTTCGAGGCAACGGCTACTGTCAGCCCAGATATCCCTTTTCCTATGGCTATAATCGAAGGCTTCGGAGAGGTGGATGAGCGGTTTAAGTCGCACGCCTGGAAAGCGTGTGTGGGCTAATCCCCACCGCGGGTTCGAATCCCGCCCTCTCCGCCAAAAATCAAAAAAGCGTCCTTCGGGGCGCTTTTTTCGTTTCGGCCTATCAAGTGACACGGAGCGCTTTCAGCGCCTCCTTCCCGCCTCGCGAAATGCCGGGAGCGGTGGGGCCCAACCCGCCGATTTGTTGCAAAACGTCTGATTGGTTGTCACGCCGCGGCGCACTATTCACAATAAATGACTCCACCCAAAAGGAGTGCACCCATGCCCATGGAGCTACTGTTCGTCCTTGCACAGAGCAAGCTGCCCATGATGATCGAGAAGCCCTGCGACGTTGACAAGCTTCGGGTGCTGGCGGCTGCTCAGCTCGTAGAGGTGCAGCTTCCCGATGTGCGAGCCAAGGAGCAAAAAGCAGAGGTCCTTGCCATTTCGCCGCAGGGGCGGGCAGCGCTGGCAACAACCTACCCCCGTTACCCATTCAAGTTCGCGCCCATGCGCTCTGCGCCAGCGCCGGCTTCGGCCGATTGGCTTCCGTCTTTGGAATCCTGCCAGGTGCAGCGCGGTGGGACAAGGACCACGCTGGACTCCTAGTGTCATGCGCATGCTCGCTCTACGGACCGTCTGAGCACAACCAAGCTTCTGAATGACTTGCAACCAAAGGCAACAATCCGGGGTCATCTGCGGATATCGCACTTGTCTGACAGACGCTGAGCGCGCGTTTTGCTGAAATCCTCTCCACCAGCCATTGAGGCTGGCCCGGGAGCTCATTGGGACTCCCACCTTTTTGACAAAGGATCCGCCATGAAGCGCCACCCCTTGACACCCGGAACCCGCGCCCTCGCTGCGTTTGCCGGCACGGTTGTGCTTGCGGTACTGGCGGCGGCATCGTTGTTGATTCCCGATGTGACCGTGCAGTCGGTGGACTCGATGCCGCTTTTGCCCAGTGGGCTGGACCAGATCTTTCCCTCCAGTCTGTTTGAGTGAACTTGTGCATGAGGTGGAGTGGTTTAGCATGCCTACTCGCCATGGGTAGCAAAAAGCATAGCATCGGAGTACCATCTGGCGCTGCGCACCGGGATTTTCGGTGGCAATCTAGAATGGAGGACGATCGTGACCACACGTTTTCGAATCTCTGCAAGTCTTTTTTCTGCTCGCTTCTTCGCGCGGCCTGTGGCGGCGACAGCGCTGCTGGTGGCGATGGGAGGATGCACCAGCCCGAGGGATGGCTCCCTTGAAGAATTCGCGCGCTGGCATGACGGTGCGCGCGCCCAGGCCCAGGCCGGGGCGCTGAGCTGGAGCGAACTCTACAAGCAGAGTTTTGACCGCCTGACCGCCCTGCCGCCCTCGTTGCAACAAGACACGCGCCTGGAAAACACGGTGCTGTTGTTATCCACCGCCCGCAAATACGAAGCCAATGAGATCACCGCCCAGCAGTTTGCGCTGGAGCGGGAACACATCGAAACGCAATTGCAGGCACGCCTGCGCTAGCCGTTCGCGCCTCAGCGCTGCGGCGCACCCTGCTCCACGATGGCAATGCGCCGACGCAGCGCTGCAGTGGCTTGCTGGTCGCCCGCAGCTTCAGCGCGTTGCGCCTGCACACTGAGCCAGGCCATCAACGGTCTGCGCCAGCCCTGGGCAGAGGCTGTGTCAGCAGCGATAGCGATCACCGCCGGGCTGGCGCGCCCCGACTGAAACAGCACCCCAGCTGCCACGAGGCGCGACAGCGGGTCTTCCAAAGCGGGCAACGCAGATGCATCGCCCGATGCAGCCACCTTGCGCTGCGCTTCGGGCAGCAAGCCCACGTCCTGGGGCTGTACTCGCCCCCCCAGATAGTCGGCATAAGCGCGCTCGGGCTCGGCGGCGTCGGCGCGCAGCGGTTCAAAGCGCTCGCAGGGGCCAGGTACCAAGCTGGCGACCTGCGCAGCGCAGCGCATCAGTTCCAGACGGGCCAGCAGGTCTGGGCGCCCCGTGCGGGCCACTTCAGCCCGGGCGCGGTCCCATTCGAGCTGCTCGACGCGGGGGTTGCCCGACAGATAGGCTTCGAGGGCCTTCTGGGCTGAGCCTTGAGCGTTCATCTGCCAGTCGGGCACGGGAGGTTTGCTGGAGCATGCGGACAACGAGGCCGCCGCAACCACCACAGCTCCCAGCAATGACACCCGGAGTGGCCTTGCCAGGTGCATGGGCTTCGAAGGGAATGCAGAAACTGAAAAGGGCTTCATGGCAGCTTGAGTTCCGTATCCCGCGCAAAAGGCCATTTGCGGTTGATTTCGTTGACCAGGCTTTCTACCTTGCGCAGATTGCTTTCCACCTCGGCGCGCAAGGCCCCCAGGTCAGTGGTGGCTTCGCGGGCATTGGCGCCAATGGCCTGGGCTTCCACCAGCACCGCATCCACCTTTTTCAGGCTGGTGCGGGTGTCGGCCAACAAGCCATTGAGCTGGGCCACGGTGGCGCGCACCTCAGGTACCAGCGCTTCCTTGCTGCCTTCGGCGCCAAATACCTGTTTGTCAGCCCGCGCCGCCATGCCATCCAGGCGCGCCAGCAGGGCATTGGTGCGGTCGAGCGTGGCAACAATTTTCTTCCCATCGGCCTCATTGCCCATCAGCACTCCCAGCATGCCGCCGGGGCCATTGAGGCGTTCGGTGAGCGCCTGCACATTGGTCAGGCTGCTGCCCAGGGCAGCGTCCTGCGCCGTGAGCGCATTGAGGTTAGACAGCAGTTCGCGCGCCGAGGCCATGAGCTGCGGGATTTCGGCGGTGGCGTCGCCACGCAGCACGGGGCGCACGGCACCATCGGGCAGGAGCTTGTCGTTCAGCATGCCGGTGTAGGCGCGGATGTTGGTGCCACCCACAATGCCCCGCACCAGTGTGAACACGCTGGATTCACGCAGCCAGTGCGCGTCCTTGCGGGGCACGTCCACGATGATGCGGGCGTTGCCGGTTTCGGCCAGTTCGATGCGGCGCACGCGGCCAATGGGGAAACCCGAGAACGTCATGTCCATGCCCACCACCACGCCTTCAGAGTCGTCGGCCGTCAGCACCAGGGTCTGCGTGGGTTCGAACGCACCACGCGCATACAGCAGGTACAGGCCCGACCCGACGATGAGGGCCAACGTGAACAGCAGCAACGCCGCCGCCTTGATCTCCAGGTAGGCCACCGGGCGCAGGGTTTCCACGGGCGGCACGTCGGTGGCGGGAGAAGCCGGAGCGGGCCCCGGGGGCGGCGTTTGGCGGGCGTTGTGGTTCTCGTCGTTCATGGTGCCGGAAGGTGGGTCGCCGTAAAGGAATGGGGTAGTCGGGTGTCAGCAGACATCGGTCAGTAGTAGTTGCCCATGAGCGAGGCCACCTCGATCATCAGCAGCACGGCAAACATGCGGGCCAGGCCGCCCAGCTCTGAATCGGGCTGGGTGCGATCGCCCGTGTCGTACAGGCCTGCCGCCATGGGGATCAGCGCTACGGCCAGGCTGAAGAACACGGTCTTGAGCGCGAACACCATCGTCACGCTGGGCGTGAACACCTGGCCAAACATGCGGGTGTAGCTGGGCAACCCCGCCAAATTGAAACCATACACCCCCAGGTACGCCAGCACCAGGGCCACCACACAGCTGAGCGCGGCGAGCGTGATGCAGGCGAACACTCCAGCGATCACGCGCGGCAGAAGCTCGATGCGCACCGGGTCCGAGCCATGGGCGCGCAGCGCGTCAAACCGTCCGGTTTGCCGCAGCCGCGTGATCTGCGAGCCATTGGGGATGGTGCAGCGCATGGCGACGAACAGCGCCGCCGTGAGCGGGATCAGCTCCAGCACCAGCACGCGGATCACCATCTCCAGCGCATAGCGCGACAGGCCATAGCTGAGCGCCGTGACCACCACGATGCGCGTGAGCACCAGGCTGATCAGGGCAGCCAGCACCGTAAAGCCGAGCAGCACCGGGGCGGTGTCGAGATACAGGTGGCGTGCCAGCGCCCTGCGCGTGCCCTTGCCATAGCTGGACGGCGACAACACCAGCACCAGCACCACCGCCCCCAGATACAAGATGCGCCACCAGGCGACCGCCCAGCGCCGCGCGGTGTTCCACACACGTTCGGGCAGGGAGAGGCCGGGCAAGCGCGAAATCATGGTCGGATCATAGCGGGGCACTCACAGAGAGCGTTGACGGTGGACTGCCATAGAAATTTTTCGATGTTTTTGGCATCTAGCGCTTGATAGACAAGCGCAAACAGCTATTATTTTTATAGCATTTTCAAACGCAGAAGAAACAGCTACTCACATCCTTGCGGAAGCTGGTGCTTGCAAGCGCCCACGGCAGACCGGGCTACACATGCCGCTTTGCCGCAGCGGTGGCGAACGGCACAGCGGGCTGCGCATCCGCACGCGCGTGCAGGGCTTCGATGATGTGACAGTGGGCATCCGTCCCATCGCAGCGGTTGCGCAGCGCGAGCAGGTCGGCCTCCAGCGTCTGCAGCTCTGCCAGGCGGGCACGCACATGCTGCAGATGGTCATCCAGCGTGTCGCGTGCGGCGTCGCAGTCTTCTTTGCGGCTCCAGTCCAGCGCGAGCAGAGTGCGCACTTCATGCAGCGACATGTCCATGGCGCGGCACAGGCGGATGAAGCGCAGCTGGTGCACGTCGGCACCGCTGTACAGGCGGTAGCTGTTGTCGCCCCGCACGCCGGGGGGCAACAGCCCCTCCTTCTCGTAGTAGCGGATGTTGGCGGCAGACACCCCGGACTGCAGGGCGGCCTCGCCAATGCGAAACTGCACAGCGTTCTGATCCATGGCTTGACCTTCAAGTGACTTCAAGGTTTCCAATCATGCCATCGCTTTCAAAACTGCACGGAGAACCCCCCATGTCTGCCCACTGCCACGACGACCATTGCGCCACTGGCCCTGCCGCCGCCGACCCGCGCTACCGCCGCATCTTGTGGATAGCGCTTGTCGTCAACGCCACCATGTTTGTGGTGGAGCTGGGGGCGGGTACCCAGTCGGGCTCGGCATCGCTGCTGGCCGATGCCATCGACTTTCTGGGGGATGCTGCCAACTACGGCCTGTCGCTGTGGGTGCTGGCCATGGCCCTCACTTGGCGCGCCCGCGCCGCCCTGGTCAAGGGGGCCAGCATGCTGGCGTTTGGCATGTTCGTGATTGGGCGCGTGGCCTGGGGTGCGTGGCAAGGCACACCGCCCGAGCCCTTCACCATGGGCAGCGTGGGCCTGCTGGCGCTGGCGGCCAACCTGGGCGTGGCCGCCCTGCTCTATGCCTACCGGGAGGGCGACGCCAACATGCGCGGCGTGTGGCTGTGCACCCGCAACGATGCGCTGGGCAACCTGGCGGTGATGGGCGCTGCCCTGGGTGTGTTGGGCACCGGCACCGCCTGGCCCGATCTGGGGGTGGCGGCCATCATGGCAGGCTTGGCCATCAGCGGCGGCTGGAGCGTGATACGCCACGCGCGGCAAGAGCTGGCCAGCACCACCGCACAGCCACAACCGCAAGGGCACTGATCCATGCGCGTGCACCTATCGACTCCGTTGAGCGCCCCGCCTGAATGGGTGGCTGCGCAGCTGCAAAGCTCCGCTGTGTTCCGCCACATCACCGCGCCGCTCATCCAGTTTCACCCCGCACGGGGCACGGAATGGCCCACGCACTGGGCTCCCGGCGAGCTGGCGCTGCACATGCGGTTGCTGGGCGTTTTGCCCATGGGCCCGCAAACCGTGCGCATCTCCATCGAGCCGGCTGCACAAAGGGGCGGCTGGCCCACGCTGCGCGACAACGGAGAAGGCGTGCTCATGCGCCGCTGGGACCACCGCATCACCCTGCAGCCCCTGTCCGATGGCCGCACGCTGTACACCGATGACATCGAGGTGACTGCGCGCCACCTGCCCTGGCTGATGACACCGCTGAGCGCCCTGTTTGCCCAGGTGTTCTACCGGCACCGCCAAAGGCGCTGGCGCCAACTGGCCGCGCAGCATGCCGCCGGGGGCGCCGCCCCCACCGCGCTACACAGGTGCGCCGCGTTCAACCACCTGCTGGCCAGCTTTGCCCGCCAGCCTGACGCGCCCCCCGCCCAGCGCTGGCGTTGGCTGGAGGCCGCCCACGTGCTGGGACAGACCTCATTGCCCCTGCACTGGCGGTCACACACCGCCATGCTGCGCTACGCCCTCGCACTGGGAGATGCGCGCGAGGCCACCGGCCAGCTGCTGCGGCTGGCCCTGGTGCCCCTGGGGCACCTGCTGGCACGGCTGCCGTTGGGCAACATCGGGCGCTCCCACGTGAGTGCTTTCCGGCCCATGGTGCCAGCGGCAGAAGTCACTGTGCTGATGGACCAGGCGCTGGAAGAAACGGCGATCCGCCCCGTGCAGCCGGGCGACCACGGCGTCTGAAAACTGCGCACCCGGCTTCCCGAGTCGCAGCCTGCGCACTCAGTGCTTGGAGGAGCGAGCCACGCGACCTGGCTTGAGGGGTGCCCTGGCTGGCTTTGCAGCGGCCTGCTCCAGCCACAGCAGGCTGTCCATCTGCGATAAAAAATGCCGCAGGTAGTCCGGCGACAGCGACCGCATCAAGGCCAGGGAGCGCAGCATGAGGCGGTGTGCATTCAACGGTCCGGCGTTTTCCGGCCCACGCGTGAAGGCCTGGGCCACCTGCTGTTCCGCAGCAATCTTGGACCAGACTTCGCTGAAGCGGCGCACGCTCTTCATGTCCGACACACTGGCGCCACCGCCCACCAGCACGCTGTCTGCGTCGGCCTGGGCGCGGGTACTGAGATCGCTGTTCAGTTGCGCCAGTGCAGATGGTGCATCGGCTGGCGCTGTGGCCGCCAGTGGCTGGCGGGGAGGTGTCCGGGTGCGCCTGGCGTAGTCCACCAAGGCGGCCTGCAGCCTGCGGGCCAGCACCTGCTGTACGGCGGGGGGCTGCGCAGGCAGGCGTGTGGCCAGCACCTCCAGGTACCGAAAGCGCACCGGGTCGTGGTGCTGCGCGCCTTCTGCCCGCAGGGACTCCAGGGTCGGCTCACTCATTGCGGGCGGGCTTGGCCTGGGCAGCGCGGGGTACGGGGGCCATCTCCACGCGGCGGTTCTGTGCCCGCCCCTTTTGGTCGGCGTTGTCGGCCACCGGCTGCTCGGCGCCAAAGGCCGCAGCAAACACCTGGGACGAGGGCATGTCCTCTTCGATCAGGGCGCGGGTCACGGTCAACGCGCGCTGGGCCGACAGCTCCAGGTTATCGGCAAAACGCTGGTGGCGCCCTTGCAGCAGCGTGGTGTTGTCGGTAAAGCCACTCACCATCAGCATCTCGTCACGTTCGCGCAGGTACACCTGCAGCGGCTGCACCAGGCTCTGGAGCAGTTGCCGGCCTTCAGGGCGCAACTCGGCAGAGCCTGCCGCAAACAGCACGCTGCCGCTGATGCCGATACGGCCTTCATTGACCGTGACGCGGCCGCTGGCCAGCGGAATCGCCAGTGCTTTTTCCAGCGCCATGCGGCGCTTTTCTTCCATCTGCCGCTTTTCCACTTCCTGCTTGAGGCTGGCGACCAGGTCGATCTGCACCACCAGCACGCCCACCAGAATCAGCACAAACGCACCCAGCAAGCCCGCCATGAGGTCGCCAAACACGGCCCACACCGGGGCCGTCTGTTCGGTGGCATCGTCCAGCGTGTCGTCCAGGCCGGTCACGCGGCGACTCCCTGCACCGCTGCGGCCATCTGCCCGTTGAGGCGGCGCAGGTCTTCCACGATGCCCTGCTGCGAAGAAATGCTCAGGTCGATCACCTCGCGGGCCTGTGCCACGTAGTAGGCAAGCTGCTCATCGCTGCGGCTCATGGACTGGCCAATGGCGCCTTCGATGCGCTGCAGGCTGCCCATCAGCTTTTCGTTACTGGCCGTGAACAGCTCCACGCCATGGCCAAAGGACTCACCCAGGCTCGACAGCTCCACCGCGCTGGCGGCCACGTGTGCCGACACTTCATCGACCTTGCCCGCCTGCGCGCCGAGCGCCTGGGAAAACTCCTGCCCCGCCTGCTCCAGCACCGAGGCCGCAGACCCCACCAGCGATTCAATGGCCGCACGCTGCTGCCCGGCGGCTTCGTTCACCGATTGGAGCAACACACCCAGTTGCTCCATCATGGCCGTGCGCTCTGCCAGGGCCGCGTTGTCGCGTTCGCTCAGGTGGGTCATCTCTTGGCGCAACTGGGTGATCACCTCAGCCGCGGCCTGCGGTACATCCGACGCCGTCTGCAGCAATCGCGTGAGCGGGGCTTCCAGCGCAGAACCCAGCGTGGCCAGGTGCCCGGCCACGGCGGCCTGCAGCGCATCGAGCCGCTCCACAGCGGCCTGGCCACGTGCCGCCTCGGCATCCCGCAGCGCCACCAATTCCGTGCGCCACACGCCCGCGAGCGCATCCATGCGCTGGGCCTGGGTGTCGGCCCATCGGGCTTCGGCCTCAATGCGGGTGTGCAACAACGCGTCCGACTGGTCCATCAACCGGGCGGCACCGCCCAGGGCCTGGTGGACCTGCTCGGTCATGCGCTCGGTGAGCTGCGCCGCAGCGCCCTCCAGCGCCTGGCACACGCCGCGCTGCTGCTGCGCCGTTCGCTCGCCCACCTGCTGCCATTGCTCCGCCAGTCGGCTGGCCATGCCCTCCATGGACTGGCTCCAGCCCGCAAGGCGCTGCTGATCCGCCACTGCCTGGTCGGCCTGCGTTTTCTCCACCGTCTGTTCCAGCGAGGCCAGCAGCGCCGTGGTGCGCAGCTCGAAGGCCTGCGATGCCGTCTGCAGTGACTGGTCGAGCTGGGTGGCAGCGCCTTCCAGCGCCAGGCACACGCCCTGCTGGTGCTGTGCGGTTTGCTCGCCCACCTGTTGCCATCGCTCCGCCAGTGCGCTGGCCATGCCCTCCATGGACCGGCTCCAGCCTGCGAGGCGCTGCTGGTCGGCCGCCAACTGGGCCGCCTGTGATTGGGCCACAGTCTCTTGCAATGAGGCCAGCAGCGCCGTGGTGCGCTGCTCAAAGGCCTGTGATGCCGTCTGCAGTGACTGGTCGAGCTGGGTGGCAGCGCCTTCGAGCGCCTGGCAGACGCCGCGCTGCTGCTGCGCCGTTTGTTCACCCGCAAGCTGCCATTGCTCCGCCAGTCGGCTGGCCATGCCCTCCATGGACAGGCTCCAGCCCGCAAGGCGCTGCTGGTCGGCCGCCAGTTGGGCCGCCTGTGATTGGGCCACAGTCTCTTGCAACGTGGCTAGCAGCGTCGTGGTGCGCTGCTCTAGCGTCTGCGTGATGGACTGCAGCGCGCTGCCCAACTGCACCGCCTGCTGGTCCTGCGTCTGCGTGTGACGGTCCAAGGCCTCCGTCCAGGTGTCCGCCACCTGGCGGGCCGTGCCCTCCCATTGGGCCGTGAGGGCGTGCATCTGCACGCCAGTGGCCTCGCGCAGCCGCTGGTGCGAGCGCTCAGCCTCTTGCGCCAGCGTTGCCATGGCCTGCTCCACCACCGGGCGGATCGTCTCACCCGCCATGCGGGCGCTGGCGCCCAGGCTGTCGTGCAGGGATGCCCCCACGGTGGTGGCCAGCTGGGTGTAGGCCGCAGCCGCCTCGCGGTGAAACACCTGCTGTTGGTCTTGCAATTGGCCGTTCAACTGCTCGTGGCGGCGCTCCAGCCCTTCCATCAGGCCTTGCAGGCGCTCTGCAATCAGCGGCATGGCCTGCGCCTGGGCCTGCAGGGCCTCGAACATTTCCTGGCGCCGGTGGGCTGCCGAGAAGGGGCGCAGATCACTAGCGATGCGGGCATCCAGCATGCGCAACGCTGCCAGCCGTTCGCGGCGGCACAGGGCGGACATCAGCCCCAGCATGGCCGACGCTGCCACCCCGGCCACCGAGGTACCAAACGACAGACCCAGCCCCTTGATGGGCGCGGCCAGCGCCGCCCGGATCGACTCCAGGCTGGACGAGGCCTCCAGTGCGAAAACCGCGCCATTGAAGGTGACCACCATGCCCAGAAAGGTGCCCAGCATGCCCAGCATGACCAGGAGCCCCACCAGGTACGGCGCCAGCGCAGGCCCCGGCAGGGGCACACGCTCCCCGTCGATCCGCTGGCGAACCGGGTTGCGCAAGGACGAATGCATGCGCTCCAGCCAACCACCCAGGTCCACCAGGGGCTGCTGCCCCAGCCCGGCCAGCGCAATGGACAGCGACGAAGTCGCGGCCCGGAACTGCATCAGCTCATAGGCTCCCACCACGTAGACGGCAGCAATCACCACCGTCATGGCCAGCGCCAGAGGGCTCGACCCGACAAATCCCCATCCCACCCAGCCCACCACCGCCAGGCCCACCGCAAAGATGGCGGCCATCACACTCTTGTTCATTCGATCATTCCTGTTACCGGTTCCGGGGTCTTCGTGGTTGTGGGGGGACGGTGGGTGGTGCGGCGATGGGAGTCATGGCTCTGCGCCGCTTCCAGCAAACCAGCAAGGGGCTCCAGCCGCACCTGCAACTCGGCCAGCAGCAGCGCCCGCAAGTCCTGCTCAAAGGCAAACAGCCAGCCGCCCGGCAGCGCCCAGCGCTGCGGCTCATCATCTCGCCCTGCAGCCTCCAGCTGCTGCTGGTGGGCTGCGCGCAAATGCGCCATCCGCCGCTCCAGATGGCCGGGTAGCGACGCCCACAGCCTTTGCTCACGCGCACCCAGCATCTGGTCCATCACCGCATCCAGCAGGGCCAGCCGACGCAGGCCCTCGGGGCCCATCGACAAGCTCTGCCGAATCAACGCGCGCAAGGCAGCCAGTCTGGCATCCATCTGCTTTTGTAGCGCCAGATAACGCGCCGCGTGGACTGCAAAATCTGCCCCGGCCTCGGGGTCCGGGCTGTCGACAGGGGTGTTGTCGGCACGCTCGCGCACGGGTTTGGCAGGCGCGGCCTTGGCCGTGACCAAGTCCGTCAACTCGGCCCGGGTGGACTGAAGGCTGGCCTGCAATGCGCGCACATCCACCGTCCCCCGCCCCAGCGTAGTGACAGCCGGGGTTTGGCTGGACTCCAGAGCATGCAGCGCCCGGCTGAGCTTGACCGCATCCACGGTACTAAGCCACTGGCTGAGTTGCTCCGCCACATCCTGGCGCGCCGATCCACCTTGTGGCTGCGTCCATTGCTGGAGCAAAAGCACAAGTCTGGAGCTGTTGAGTCGGTGGGGCTGGTACATCAATCTGAGGCGTCCATGGCACCGGCCCCCCCGAAGGGTGGCGGGCGTCAGGGAGCAGGTCCCCGCAATGGGCAAAGCCCGCTATTTTCGCAGGAACGCTGCCGCCCCAGCCCCACATCGCTGTGCGTTGCAGGTGTTACATCTAAAGCAGATTGCAAGAATCGGCCAAAAAACAGCCAAGGAGCGGCCAGTTTTTCCAGGACCGAGCCCCCACACACACGCCGCTTCTTGACGGCGGACAAGTCCGGCACAGGGCTTGCATGGTCCAATCTGCGACTCTTTCCCCTGACCGGCACCCGCCGCCCTGCCCGCCTGCGCTCACCATGTCCAACCCGCCTGCACCCCACGCCCCTTCCCTGCCAAACCCTGCGCAAGTGGCCGCTCCTGTGGTGGTGCCGCACACGCTCACGGAAGATGCTGTGGCCATCTTCACCGGCGTGCTGCTCATTTCCGTAGGGGTTGCTTTTTTCACCAGCGCAGGCCTGCTGACCGGGGGAACCGCAGGCCTTGCGTTCCTATTGCACTACGCCACGGGTATCGGCTTTGGCAAGATTTTCTTTGTGCTGAACCTGCCCTTTTACTGGCTCGCCCTGCGCAAGCTGGGGCGCGCATTCACGGTCAAGACGTTTATTGCCGTGCTGTTGTTGTCGCTGCTGACCGAACTGCAGACTCAATTTCTGGAATTTGCGCAGTTGCAGCCGCTGTATGCGGCCGTGGCAGGCGGGTTGATCACGGGCACGGGGTTTCTGGTGCTCTTTCGCCACCGTTGCAGCCTGGGGGGCGTGGGCATTGCCGCGCTGTACCTGCAAGACCGGTACGGATGGCGCGCCGGCAAGGTCCAGATGGTAGTGGACTGCTGCATCGTGCTGCTGGCGCTGTGGACGGTGGAACCCCTGCGCGTTGCCTGGTCCATTGCAGGGGCCGTGGCGCTCAACCTGGTCCTGGCGATGAACCATCGGCCAGGGCGTTACATGGCGGTGTAAGTCGGTCCAGAACACACGGACCAGAACTCAAACAGAGGCTGCCCGTGCTTGCAGGTACTGCTCCAGCACCCCGATCGGCACCGGGCGGCTGAACAGGTAACCCTGAAAGAGCGTGCAGCCGTGCTTTTCCAGAAACGCCCGCTGCGCGTCCGTCTCCACGCCTTCGGCGATCACGTCGATTCCCAGGCTCTGCGCCATGCCGATGATGGTCTGCACGATCAGCGCATCGGTGTGCTGAATGCCAATGTTGCGCACAAAGCTCTGGTCGATCTTGAGCTGGTCCAGCGGCAGGCGCGTGAGGTAGGACAGCGATGACTGCCCCGTGCCAAAGTCGTCCAGAGAAAACCGCAGACCCAGGGCGCGCAATGCGTTCATCTTCGCGATGGTGTCGTCCACGTTGTCCAGCGCCAGGCTTTCCGTCAGTTCCAGCTTCAAACGGTCGGGCCGCGCACCGGTTTGCAGCAACACGGTGCGAATCTGCTCCATGAAATCGGGCTGCCGGAACTGCCGCGCACTCACGTTCACGGACAACTGCAGCTGTTCCGTGGCGGGGTTGCCCTGCCAGCGGCGCAACTGAGCACACGCGGTCTGCAACACCCACAGGCCTATGGGCAGTATGAGCCCCGTTTCTTCGGCCAAAGGAATGAACTCATAAGGGGGGACCATGCCGCGCTCCGGGTGTTGCCAGCGGATCAGCGCCTCGGCCCCGACAGGGCGTACACCACAGCCCACCTGGATCTGGTAGTGCAGCAAAAACTGCCCGGCAGCCAACGCAGTGCGCAGGTCGTTTTCCAGTGCAGCGCGGGCAGAGACCGCCGCCTGCATCATCGGATCAAAGAACCGGATCGCGTTGCGCCCCGCTGTTTTTGCGGCGTACATGGCCAGGTCGGCGTGTTTGACGACGTCTTCCACCGTTTGGCTTTGGCCGCTGAACAGCACGGTTCCCACACTGGTCGTGCTGTGCACATGGTGCAAGGCAAGCTGGTAAGGCTGGTTCAGGGCGGCAAGTATTTTCTCGGACACATTCTGTGCCTGCTCAGCCGCGTCGGTGGCAAGCGCATCCAGGTCTTCCAGCAGCACCAGAAACTCATCGCCGCCCAGGCGGGCCACGGTGTCGCCTTCGCGCACACATCCCGCCAGGCGCAGCGCAACCTGCTGCAGCAAGACATCGCCCATGTCATGGCCCAGTGTGTCGTTCAGGGTCTTGAAGTGGTCCAGATCGAGGCACAACAGCGCGCCATGCAGGCCGGTGCGCGCACTGGTGGCAAACGCCTGCTGCAGACGGTCCAGCATGAGGCGGCGGTTGGGCAGGTGTGTCAGCGGGTCATAAAAGGCCAGATGCTCGATCTCGCGCGCGGCCTGGGCACGCTGGGTGATGTCGCTGAGCGTGCCGACATAGTGGGTGACTTCGCCCCCATCGTCCGTGACGGCTGTGATGCCCATGAAGTGGAGGTTGACCGCCCCGCTTTTGCAGCGGTTCCAGATTTCGCCTTTCCATTCACCGGTGTCCGAGAGGCTGCCCCACATGGCGTCGAAAAAGGCCTTGTCATGGTGGCCCGAAGCGAGAAGGCTGGAACGCTTGCCCACTGCATCTTCCGCGCTGTAGCCCGTAATTTTGGTGAAGGCCCTGTTCGTGCGCAGGATGACGGTCTCTCGGTCGGTGACGATCATGCCCTCCTGCGACTCAAACGCGATGGCCGCAATGCGCAGCTCGTTTTCATCGCGCTTGCGCGCCGTGATGTCCTTGCCCACGCCCCGGTAACCGCAAAATGTGCCGTTCACGTCAAAAATGGGTGTGCCGCTCACCGAAAGCCAGTGCAACTGGCCCGAACGGTCTTTGCGCTGGAACTCGAAATCGCGGAACTCCTGATGGCGTTCCAGCAGCTCGCGGTGCTCCTGCCAGCGGGCTTCGCTCACCCCAGGGCCTGCCAACTCCCAGCGCGTCTTGCCCATGTACGCAGCCGCCTCCTGCAGCAGACGGTCTTTGTCGCTTCCGTCCACATGGGTCAGGCGGAACTGGGCATCCTGCTCCCAGTACCAGTCAGACGACAAGATGGTCAGGGTGCGAAAGCGCGCTTCGTTGTCTTCCAGTTGCTTGCGCACGCGGTAGGCCTCGGTCACGTCGCTGAACACCAGCACGACACCGACAATCTGCCCCTGCGCATTGCGAATGGGCGCCGCGCTGTCCGCAATCTGATATTCGGCACCGTCCCGCGCGAGCAAGGTCGTGTGGTTGCTCAGCCCCACCACCTCGCCCTTGGCCACCACCATCCGAACCGGATCGACCACCGGCTCCCGCGTGCTGGCATTGACGATGCGAAACACGTCCGTCAGCGGCTTGCCCAGTGCCTCGGGCAACGGCCAGCCTGTCAGGCGTTCGGCCACTGCATTCATGCGTGTGATATGGCCCTGCGCATCCGTGGCCACCACCCCATCACCAATGGAATGCAGCGTGATGGACAGGTTTTCCTCACTCTGGCGCAACTGGGCCTCGGCGCTCTGGCGCGTAAGCGCCATGCGGTCAAAACGCTGACCCAACTCGGTCAACTCTGCCAGGCCGGTGGCGAGGGGTTGGGGGGCATAACGGCCCTGGGCCAGTTCGTCGGTGGCGTCCAACAGGCGCCGCAATGGTTTCATCACGCCCCGCCGCACGCCCTGCTGGGCCAGCAGGAAAGACAGCGCAAGGCCAGCCAGCAAGAAGGCCACCTCGGTCCACATGTTGCGGTTGGCAGTGGCGTAGAGCTGGTCCAGTGGCACAGCCAGACTCATGGTGGCAACCGTTTTTCCACCCGACTCTATGAGCGGCTGAAACACCATCAACTGGTGTGATCCGGCCGCATTGCTGCGCTGAAGCACCCCTTCGGCAGAGCGCTGCAGCGCCGCGCTGAAATCTGCATCGGCCAACTGGGTTCCGAGTTCGGCCCCATCGGGCGGAAAACGCGCCACCACGCGCCCATCGGCGTCGGTCACACGCGCCACGGCGCCGGGTGGCAGGCCCAGATCGGCAAGCCGCAGGCTCCACCACTCCAGCGACACCACGGCCACTGCAGCGCCCACCACCTCCTGGCTGCCCGGCGGGACCACAGGCACCGCAAAATTGACGCTCGCAACCTGGGCAGCCCGGTCGATCTGAAAAGCCCCCACCGAGAACTCCCGGGCGGTGATGGCGTGCTGGAAATAGGGCCGGTTCGCCACGTTCACGGGCGCCTTCAACGGGCGGGCATTGCACAGCAGATCGCCACTGGCCTGTGGCACACCAATGTTGACGTAAGTGGCGTTGAGCGACAGCACCTCGGCCAGGTACCTTCCACACTCGGGTTCCGCCGGCCGGTGCACCGAGGGCATGGCAGCAAGCTTCTGCAGAAAATCGCGGGTGTTCTGAATCAGGCGCTGCTGGCTGGCTGCCACGGCCCGCAGCGTGCCCAAAGCCTGGTTCTCTGCGGCGGCAATGGCGTCCATGCGGTGCGACCGTGCCTGGTAAACCGCCAGCAGCACGGCGGGCAGGGTCGCCACCAGAACCAGCCAGCGGATTCGCGCAGACAACGTACTCCAGGTTCCCACCAGCCAGGAAGGCATACCGACCTTTCGTCTTGCACAGTCATTCCAGGCACCGCAGGGCCAGGAGATGCACCGAACGCATTGTTACATCGTAAGCCGAACCGCCCTACATCTGCACCCCCATTTGCCCGCAGTGCCTGGTGGCCGCCCAAGGGCCCGGGGGCCGGAGATGTAACCTTTTGGGAACCTTGAGGCGTGCCGCCGTATCATTGGGACATGCGTCGCGGCCTCTATTTCGTGTTGATGGTGGTGCTGGTCCTGCGGGGACTTACTGGCACCGCCATGGCCGCCGGGGTCTTGCCGCCCCTGCTTCCTGCTAGCGCGCCGCATGCGCAGGAGCACAGCCACCTGGTGGCAGCCGAAGCGGCATACGCGACTTCACAAGAGCACACGACTGACCAGGCCGCACAGGCCATGGCTGCAGAAATGCAGGAAGGCAGTCACACCATCGCCCATCACGATGACCATGCCGTGCATGCTGCTGCGGCATCCGCGTGTGATGGTGAACTGGTGGGGTGTGCTGCACACGATCACCACTCTGCCGCATGCTCCGCCTGCGAAATCTGCCATTCGGCAATGCTCGACGCCGCCCCGGCAGCGTCCTGCGCTCTCCGCCGCCCGAGCACCGCGCTGCCCACGGCGTCTGCACGGTTTGACAGTGCGCCTCCCGCACTGACCATCAAACCACCCATCGCCTGATCTCCAACGCCCGAAGTGCGTCTGCCCCAGCCTGAGCACCCCTGAAACAGGGTGGCCCGGGCGGTAGCGCAACACCTTTTTCGACCGTTGTCTGGAGATCGCCATGCGCGCGCCTGCTTCATTTCCGTATCCCGCTTCATCACCCCCGCGAACCGTCTGCCTTGTGCTGCTGGCACCGCTGCTTTCGCTGGCCCAGGGCATTGCTCCCACCCCCAGCCATCCTCTCGCACCGGCTGCCGACGCTGCCCGTGTTGCGGCCCCGACGGCTCCACTGGCCCACCCCGCCCTCGTCCCACAACCCCCATTGCCCAGCGCGCCCCCATCGCCCCGGTCATGGCGCGAGGCGCACGAGGCGGTGGCTGCCTTTCCCAGGGGGCATGCCGACATCGTCGCCTGGGAGGCTCGGCAGAGCGCCCAGCCCGCCACACCCACGTCCACCGTCGAAGGTCACAAAAGCCCCCACCGTCATCACCACGGGCACCACGGCAGCAGCAGCAGCAACGGCCAGTCCGCTTCACCCACGCCGATGCATCAACGCCACCACGCACCGGGAGGCAAGCCATGAACCTCCCAGCCCAAATGCCGCACATTTCTCCACACCTTTCCCCACGCCTGTCCCCGCGCCTTTGCCTGCTGGCCGCTGCAGCCGTACTGGCCGGTTGCGCCAGTGTCTCGCCCGATGGCCTGCGCGGTGACGTCGCCACTCTCGCTGCGGGCCGCACCGGGGGCGTGCAAGCGAGCCTGCCTGCAGCAGACCCTGCCGCCCGCGCCTCTGCAGAAAAATCCGTCGAAGGCTGGCTGGCACAGCCCTTGACACAAGACGCTGCCGTGCGCATTGCCCTGCTCCACAACCCTGGCCTGCAAGCCCGCCTGGCCGCACTGGGCGTGGCCGACGCTGAGCGCGTGCAGGCCATCACCCTGCCCAACCCGCACCTTGCACTGGGACGGTTCAGCAACAGCCACGAGCGCGAAATCGAGCGCACCCTGGCCTTCAGCCTGATTGACCTCATCACCCTGCCCTGGCGCACCGCGCGCCAGGCCGAGCGCCTGCAGATCGCGACGCTGCAAGCCGCGCAGGACGTGGTGACGCTTGCCGCCGACACCCGCCGCGCCTGGCTGCGTGCCGTGGCCGCGGAGCAAATAGCCGCCACCCACGACCGCATGGTCGAGGCGTCCGAGGCCGGGGCCGAGCTGGCCCGCCGCATGGTGCAGGTGGGCAACTGGAGCCGCCTGCAGCAGGCCCGCGAGCAGGCCGTGCTGCAAGAGGCCACCCGCCAGCGCGCCCGCGCCCGCCTTGCCGCAGCCACCGAACGCGAGCAGCTCAACCGCCGCATGGGCGTGTGGGGGCGGCAGACGCAGTACCAGCTGGCCAACCAGCTGCCGCCCCTGCCCGCCAGCGCCTTGCCCGCGGAAGGCATCGAAGCCACCGCGCTGCGCGAACGGCTCGATGTGCAAGCGGCCCGCCGCCAGCTCGACACCCAGGCCACCCGGCAGGGCTGGAGCCGCGCAGGCGCGGTGTTTGGCGACATCGGCCTGGCGTACAGCCGCAACACCGCCACCGAGCGCGAAAGTGGCCACCGCGACACCACACGCGGCTGGGAGATCGAGCTGCCCCTGCCCCTGTTCGACTGGGGCGGCGCAGCACGCACCCGCGCCCAAGCCGAGGTAGAGCAAAGTGCCGCCCAGCTGCAGGACACCGCCGTGCGCGCCCGCAGCGAGGTGCGCGCCGCCTGGCTCACCTACCGCACCGCGCTCGACCTGGCACGCCAGCAGCAGGCTGAGGTGGTACCCCTGCGCCAGCTCATCAGCGACGAGACCACCCTGCGCTACAACGGCATGCTGGCCAGTGTGTGGGACATGCTGGCCGAAGCGCGCAACAGCACCCAGGCCGTGGCCAACGCCATCGAAGCACAGCGCGACTTCTGGCTGGCCGAGACCGATCTGCAGCTCGCACTCACTGGCACATCGCCAGGCGCCCTGCAGGGCCTCGCATCGGGCGCCGCAGCCTCCACCACCCCACAAGGCCACTGACATGAACCGCCGCAATTTCTTCTCCGGCGCCGCCACGGCCGTGGCCGCAGCCTCCGTCAGCCGCGCGGCCCTGGCCGCGCTGCCCGAGCCCGCCATGCAGACCAGCGCCGACACCGCGCCGCCGCTGCACCCGCCCACGGGCCGCCCCTACAACCCGGTGGTCACTTTGAATGGCTGGACCGCCCCCTGGCGCATGAACGCAGGCGTCAAGGAGTTCCACCTGGTGGCCGAGCCCGTGGTGCGCGAGGTGGCGCCCGGCTTCATGGTCAACATGTGGGGCTACAACGGCCAGAGCCCCGGCCCCACCATCGAGGTGGTTGAAGGCGACCGCGTGCGCATCTTCGTCACCAACCGCCTGCCCGAGCACACTACCATCCACTGGCACGGCCAGCGCCTGCCCAACGGCATGGACGGCGTGGGCGGACTCACCCAGCCCGCCATCCAGCCCGGCAAGACCTTTGTGTACGAGTTTGTGGCGCGCCGCCCCGGCACCTTCATGTACCACCCGCATGCCGACGAAATGGTGCAAATGGCCATGGGCATGATGGGCCTGTGGATCACCCACCCGAAGGCCGCGCACCCGCACATCGCCAAGGTGCAGCGCGACTACGCCTTCTTGCTCAACGCTTTTGACGTGGAGCCCGGCAGCATGACCCCCAAGGTCAACACCATGCTGGACCACAACATCTGGTGCTGGAACAGCCGCCTGTTCCCCGCCATCAGCCCGCTGGTGGCGCGGCAGGGTGAGCGCGTGCGCATGCGCATCGGCAACCTCACCATGACGAACCACCCGATTCACATCCACGGCCACGAATTCGAAGTGACCGGCACCGACGGCGGCCCCGTGCCCAAAAGTGCGCGCTGGCCCGAGGTGACCACCGACGTAGCCGTGGGCCAGATGCGGCAGGTCGAGTTCATTGCCGACGAGCCCGGCGACTGGGCCCTGCACTGCCACAAGAGTCACCACACCATGGGCGCCATGGGGCACGACGTGCCGACCATGATCGGCGTGGACCACCGGGGCCTGGTGGGCAAGATCCAGAAGATCGTGCCCGACTACATGGTGATGGGCGAGCGCGGCATGGCCGACATGGGTGCCATGGAGATGCCACTGCCCGACAACACCTTTCCGATGATGACCGGCACCGGCCCCTTCGGCCCGTTGGAGATGGGCGGTATGTTCACCACCCTCAAGGTGCGCGCCGACCTGCCTGCGGGCGATTACCGCGACCCTGGAGACTTCAAGCAACCTGCGGGCACGGTGGCCTACGAATGGCAGGGTGCCCCCGCCAGCACACCACGCCCCGCCCGCGCAGACACCCCAGGCACCGCGCCCGGCGCAGCGAGCGCACGCAAGCCCGCTGCCAGCGGCCACCAGCACTGAACCTCCCCATCAGCACACACCATGAACACTATTAAATTGATAGCTGCTTGCGCTTTATGGATAAGCGCTAGCACCTCTTTTGGCCATGAAAACGCCCATCACACCGCATCGAACAGCCCGGTGGTCAAGGAGCAAAAGGACTGGGGCATCGCAGGCGACGCCAAGGCCGTGCGCCGCACCATCACCGTCCGCATGACCGACGACATGCGCTTTGCGCCGAATCACATCGAAGTGCGTGAGGGCGACACCGTGCGGCTGCGTGCCGAGAACAAAGGCAAGGTGTTGCACGAGATCGTGATCGGCACCAAGGCCGAACTGGACCAGCACGCCGAGATGATGAAAAAGCACCCCGGCATGGAACATGACGAGCCCTACATGGCCCACGTGGCGGCGGCCAAGACCGGTGACATCGTGTGGCACTTCAACCGCGCCGGGAGTTTTGACTTTGCCTGCCTGATCCCCGGCCACTACCAGGCCGGCATGACCGGCACCATCACTGTGCTGCCGCGCAACCCATAACGCCAGGAGAGACACGCCATGACCAACTCACGCAATCCACGCTCCGCATCCACCGCAGCCCACCCTGCACGACGCCAATGGCTCACCACCGCACTGCCTTTGCTGGGTGCGGGTGTCGCCGTCGCCCTGCTGCCCGGCCTGTCCCGAGCAGCCACCAACACCCCTACACCGCTGGAGGTATGGAAAGACCCGAACTGCGGCTGCTGCCAGGACTGGGTGGACCACATGCAAGCCAACGGCTTTGCCGTGAAGGTGCACGCCACCGGCAACAACGCCGTGCGCGCACGGCTGGGCCTGCCGCAAAAGCTGGGCTCGTGCCACACCGCCCTCGTCGGCGGCTATGTGGTGGAAGGCCATGTGCCTGCCAGCGACGTGCGCGCGCTGCTGCAGCAAAAGCCCAAGGCCCTGGGCCTGGCGGTGCCCGGCATGCCCGTGGGCTCGCCGGGCATGGACGGCCCTGCGTATGGCGACCGGCGTGACCCGTACGACGTGCTGCTGGTGGCGCGCGACGGCAGCACCCGTGTTTTCAAAAGCTACAACAAGAAGGCATCGACATGAAAATCCTTTCCATCCCCCTGGTCGCCAGCCTGCTTCTCCTAGGTGCAGGGCCCGCTCTGGCGCAAGCCCCCACCGCTGCAGCCTCCGATAGCCACAACAGCCACCATCCGGCCCCGTCGGCGGCGCAAGCGGAACTGAGCGAAGGCGAAATCACCCGCTGGGACCCGCGCACACTGCGCCTGACGCTCAAACATGGCGAGATCAAGAACCTGGAGATGCCGCCCATGACCATGGTGTTCCGTGTGGCGGAGGCCAGCGTGGTGGGTGACTTGAAACCGGGTGACAAGGTGCGCTTTCGGGCCGAGCAGGTCAATGGCGCCTACCACGTCAAGCAGATCGAAAAGGCCCCGTGAGCCCCCTGCCGGCCGACTGATGTCGCACAAACCAGCTGGTGCGCCCGGGCACCATAATCGACGGCCATGAATTCTCAACACGTTCTGGCCGGCAGCGCTGGCAGCATCACCCGCGTGGCGGGCATCGAGGTCGGTCACTTCACCGAAACCCGCCGCCCCACGGGCTGCACTGTCATCATCACCCGCGAAGGCGCCGTGGCCGGTGTGGATGTACGGGGCGCAGCACCCGGCACCCGCGAGACCGATCTGCTCCACCCCTCCAACCTGGTGGACAAGGTGCACGCCATCATGCTGGCCGGAGGCAGCGCCTGGGGGCTGGATGCCGCCACCGGCGCTGTGCGCTGGCTGGAAGAGCGCAACATCGGCTTCGATGTGGCCGTGGGCCGCCTGCCCATCGTGCCTGCCGCCGTGCTGTTTGACCTGCTGGTGGGCGACATGCGCATTCGCCCCGACGCTGCGGCGGGCTACGCCGCGTGCGATGCGGCATCCACCGCCGACCCGGCCGAAGGCAATGTGGGCGCGGGTACGGGTGCGGCACTGGGCAAGATCTTCGGCATCCAGCGCGCGATGAAGGGCGGCATTGGCACCGCCTCTGTCACGGTGGATGGCGTGACGGTGGGCGCACTCATCGCCTGCAACGCCCTGGGTGACGTGATCGACCCCGACACCGCGCAAGTGATTGCAGGCGCCCGCACCGACGACGGCCTGCGCCTGCGCGACACGCGCCGTGCCCTGCTGCGCGGCGACCCGCCCCAGCCCCTGCTGGCGGGCACCAACACCACCATCGGCGTGGTGGCCACCGACGCCGTCATCACCAAGGTACAGGCCCACCGCCTGGCCGTGGCCGCCCACGACGGCCTGGCGCGCAGCATCAACCCGGTGCACACCATGTCCGACGGCGACACGCTCTTCAGCCTGGGCACTGGCCGCGCAGGCAAAAGCCTGGGCATGATGGTGCTGGCCACCATGGCGGCCGAGGCCACGGCCATTGCCACGGCACGCGCGGCACGCGCGGCGCGGTCCATCACCACGGCGGAAGGTTTGTACTTGCCGTGGGCTGGTGAGTTGGGGTAAACAATGGTCATGGGGCCATGGCCCATGAGCCCATATGATGCCCACACCGCGCAGGGCTCAGCCGCCAGAACACGCCCGGAGCGCACCGCGGGCCCCACGCGCCAGTCTTGCCACCCTATCAATCGCGACAAGGAGAATTCATGAAAGACCTAAACCGTCTGCGGCACAGCTGGTTGTTGTGCCTGCCTTTGCTCCTGAATACCCAAGCCGCCATCGCCCAGGACCAGTTCGTGGACCTGCAATCCAACGGTGGCTACACGTCCTATCGCCTGCCGGACGACACCACACAGGTGGACCTGAGCGCACAGACACAGGGGGCTTGCCGTTTCAATCGCACCTGGGGCTATGACCTGACGAACCGGGAACTGTGGACCAACGGGGGGTGTGGCGGCCGCTTCCAGATTACCCGCAGCTACGCCTCTGGCAACAGCAGTGGGTCCAACGCTGGCGCAGCTGTGGCCGCGGTGGCTGCCATCGCGGGCCTTGCGCTGCTGGCCAACCACAACCGGCACGACAACGACCGGCGACCCGAGTACCCGGACTATCCCGGCCAAGGTGGCGACTGGGGGCGAGAAGTCCGCGTGGACGGCCGCCTGTGCCTGGACGTGCGGGGTGGCAAGTTCCAGCCAGGCACCTCATTGCAGGTGTATGAATGCAACGGCACCGCGTCCCAGCGGTTTGCTGTGGGGCGCGGGGGTGAGATCCGGGTACGCGACCTGTGCGTGGACGTGGACCGTGGCGACCCGCGCGATGGCGCACGGGTGGTGCTGTGGTCGTGCTCAGGCTCGCGCAGCCAAAGCTGGGCCACCCGTGGCGGCCAGATCGTGAGCCAGCTCACCGGAAAATGCCTGGACGTGGAGGATGGCCGGGTCCGCCAGGGCGCACACACCATGGTCTGGCCCTGCAACCGCAGCCCCAGCCAACGCTGGTGGTGGTAAAGAGGGCCCAATGATGATCACACCCCAATCCCCACACGCTCTGCGCACCATGCGCTTGTTGTGCAGTGCAGCGGCGGCAGGCACCTTCGCTCTGGCATGTGCATCCGCCGCGCAGGCAGCGGATGCCCCGGTGTCTTCCCCCACATCCCCACCCAAGGTGACTACCACGGCCCAGAAGCCAGCAGCACCATCGCGCGCCAACCGGCTCCAGGCGATCTGCTCGTCTGCTGACCTGAACCACGACGGCAAGGTGTCTCTGGAGGAGTTTCACCGGGACATCGTGCAAGGCTGGCACAACCTCTCGCCCGATGCGACAGGCCATGTCCAGCTCTCCGACCTGGCCCAGGTGCCGCGCATGGGCAAAGGCCGCCTGAAGCGACTTGCAGCCGTTGACACGGACAGCGACGGCAAGCTGTCGTTCAAGGAAGTCGTTGAAAGCCGCATGGCCTATTTCGACGCGGCGGATACCGATCAGGACGACCAGCTCTCCCTTTCGGAATGTGTGGCTTACGAGCGCCAGCGGCGCGGCAGCAAGCCATAGATCTCAGGAACTCCTTGTCGCTCCTGGCCCCATGTGCCTGGAGGGCGTACGCCACAGCCACATGAACAACCACGGGGCCTCGGATGGTCGCAGAGGCCTCGTGGTTGCTCCACCCCATGTTCAGCACTTATTCCATGTCCCAGGCTTTCCGCAATACCCTGCTTTCTCTGCGCGATCTGATCGTGTCGGCCGGTCCTCTCGCGTTTCTGGCGGTGGGACTGCTGGTCCTGGCGTACTGGTGGCTCAACCCCAACCCACCCAAAACCGTAACGCTGGCCACAGGCCCGGCGCAAAGCGCTTACGAGGAGTTTGGCAAGCGCTACCAGAAGGCGTTGGCGGTGGACGGCATCGAAGTCCGGTTGCTGCCCAGCGATGGCTCTTCGCACAACCTGCAGCTGTTGCGTGAGGGCAAGGCCGATGTGGCGTTTGTGCAGGGTGGCACGGCCGAACTGCAACCCGATGATGCCGACGAGCTGGTGTCTCTGGGCAGTCTGTTTGTGGAGCCCGTGTGGCTGTTCTACCGTGCGGAGACTGCAGAACGTGTGTACAACACGCCGCGCATCGACAGCCTGCGGCAGTTGCGTGGCTGGCGGGTCAATGTAGGCTCAGACGGTAGTGGCGTGCCCAAGCTGATGGAGCGCCTGCTCGACGCCAACAAGGTGGCGCCTGGTGCGGTGCAGATGTCCCGGCTGGAGCAGACGCCAGCCACCGTGGAATTTCTGGCGGGCAGACTTGATGCGCTGGTGTTCGCCTCGGCCCCCGAATCCCTGATGGTGCAGATGCTGCTGCAGACACCCGGCGTGCAGTTGCTGGACTTTGCCCAGCACGAGGCCTATGCGCGGCGGTTTCCGTTCCTGACTCCGGTCACGTTGCCGCGCGGCGTGGTGGACCTGGCGGCCAACGTGCCCACGCGGGATGTGCGCCTGGTGGCATCCACTACCTCGCTGCTGGCACGCGATGCCACGCACCCTGCCCTGCTCACCCTGTTTGCGCAGAATGCGCAGAAACTGCACGGCGGATCGGGCTGGTTCAACCGGGCCCGCGAGTTCCCCAACTCACGCAATAGCGAACTTCCGATTGCCAAAGAAGGCGACCGGGCCATGAACGAGCCGGTGCCGATGCTGCAACGCTACCTGCCGTTCTGGATGGCAAACCTGATTGAGCGCATGTGGCTGGTACTGGGCATTTTGCTGGCGATCATGCTCCCGCTGTCGCGCGTCGTGCCGCCGCTGTACCAGTTCAGGGTGCGATCACGCGTTTTCCGCTGGTATGGCCGGCTTCGTGAGATTGAAAACGACATGGAGGCTGGCAACATTGACGCCGCCGAGCTGCTCAAGGCCCTCAATACGCTGGAGGCACAGGCTGAAAAAGTGAGCGTACCGTTGTCCTACGCAGACGAGTTGTACGCGCTGCGCAATCACATTCACCTGGTGCGCAAAAAGTTGCTCCGCGCCTGAGCTGTCCCTGGCGCTTCAGGGTACATCTGTGAATTGAGCGCCCTTTGTTGCATGGAGCACGCGAGGCCAAGGCTCAAAGCGATGGCGAATCGCGTGGGAAGCGCGGGGTGCTGAGTTAGCGTGTCTTGGAAGACTTGGAGCCCAACGGGGCAACTTTGGAGGAAGGGGCGCTGCTGGTCACCTTCCGGGACGACCCCGCTGAGACAGCGTCCAGAACACGGACCGTGGAGGACACTGCCGGAACCACCCGCAAGGAGCCGTCCGCAGCCAGCTTGTCGCGCATCCGCCGGGTCATGGATTGCGTGCTCGCATCGGGTGCTGTGAAAAGGAACAGGGTGCCGTGTGGGCTGGCCCAGGTAAGTTGCGTGCGGACGACCCGGCCGTTGGTGACCAGCTCGACCCATGCGCCAATTACAAAGTCAGCGTAGGGATCGGGCGCATCCACGGGCGCCTGAACACTGTCCTCGGGGGCCACAGCGGAGGCTTGCGCTTCAGCAGGGGCTGCTTCTTGGGCCACCGGCTCGGGTTCTGGCTGAGGCGCCGCCACAGGTGCGGGCGCTGGCTTTTCAAAGGCCGACTGATGCAGCCCCACCAAACGCTGCAAGAAGGCGCTGGTCTGCACTGCGGGGTAATTGATGGTCTTGAGCCCCTTGCGCAACTTGGCCAGCAGGCCGGGTATGGCCTCGTTCAGGCGCTCAGGTTCCTGGCGGGTCAGGTCGGGTTGGGCGCTCCATAGCAGCACAGGCACCAGCGCCAGGTAGCCACCGGGGTCCTCATCCTGCCCATCTCCGCCCTTGAGCACCTGCGCCAAGGCGATCACATCCGCCCATGGGCCGGCGGCAAAATCGAGCACGTCGGCAGGCACGTTCTCCAGATCAGGCAGCCTGCGGATGTCGGCCGCAGTCTTTTCGGCCAGCATTTCCCGCTGCTCCGCTTGGAGCAAGGCTTTTTGCTGCGCTTCCTGATGGGCCTTGATCTTCTGCTCCTGAGTCTCCCAGGCAGACTGCAGGGCCTTGAGCACGGTATCAAAAGGCCCTGCATCTTTGATTTCGTTGGCAGTCAGGTGCTCCACCGCACCTTGCACCAAGCGCATGAAACTGCTGAACCCCGGCGTTGCTTCTGCGGTGAACGCCAGACTGCGTTGCGTCAGCTCATCCAGCAAACGGCGCGCGGGATGGGTGCCATCGGTGAAAAACCGCCCATCGTGTGTCACCAGTTGTTTGAGTGCGGGCTCCAAACTCTTCACAGCCTTCTGCACGGGCGGCAGAAGGCGAGCATCCTGGGCAATGTTCTCCATCATGCGGCCAACCACCTCAATGGCCATGGCCGGGGATTGGGTGGCCGCCTCCATCGGCATGGCCGCGTACACCACAGGAGCCACACCCGGGCCCCGCCACCCCGTCAAAGGCGCCGACAGCGAAGCTGCCTGGCTGCCGCTGGCGAGCCTTCCCACCAAGCGTTCGAGCTGGGCCATGTCCTCGATGGCCTCGGCCGCTGCACCCACAGGGTAGTAACCACCGCCTTGCGGCATGGGTTGGGCACCCGCCACAACCCCACCCGCAGGAGGCACACCCCACGCAGGCTGCAAAGCCACCGGCTGCGAAGGCATGGCGCCATATGCGCGTGGATCAAAAGGATCTCCGCCAGCCAACATCTGGCGCAGGATGCCCACCGTCAACAATGCTTCTTCTGCGGCTGGCGCCATCGGCGATTGCAGGGAATCGCCACTCCAGCCAGTGGAAGGCCCCATGCCACGGCCATAGCCGGTGTTGCCATAGTCCCCCATGGGCGCGCCCATCGAATTGCCATAGCCGGAGTACCCCCCACCATAGCCGGTACCCATGCCGGTGTTGGTGCCAGGGCCACCGTAGCCACCGCCACGACCCGCGTTGCCGCCGGGCGTGCCGAGCACCGCGTACCCCACGGGCTGAACGCCATGCTCGCGCAGGCTGGCAGCCGTTTTTTTGTATTCATCCACCAGCAGCTTACCCAACAGGTCGCGCATGTGCTGCATCCACAGCTGGCGCACTTCGGGCGATACGCCAGTGTCTCCCACCACTTGCTGGAGAGCGCGGATATAGCTTTCGGGGCGCAGTGGGTTGCGTTCGGGTTGCACACTGCGCAAGCCCTGTGCGGAACTGACGAGGGTGTTGAGTTCGGCCAGCACCGCATCAGTGGCATGCAGCGCCGATTGCTGCGCCTTGGACAGCTCCACCTGCGCCTGCATCTCGTTCTCATCCATGAGCGAGAGTTCACCGAAGTCCATGCCGGTGTCCTCGGCAGAACTGCGGCCTTTGGCAGCGGGACCTTCGGCAAAAATCTCCAGCAGGGCCATGGGATAACCCTTGACCAGCGCAGCTTCATGCTGATTCAGCAAGCGCAAGCTGTCACTGACCAGATTGCGCTGCTGGATATTGCGGACGACAGACTCCTCACCCGTCAGGGCCCCTTGCGTGACCTTGACCAATTCCTGCATCAACGCCTCGCCGCCGCGCACGGCGTTGACGACACAGGCGCGGAAAACAGTTCTCGAACGAGAAGCAGTCTGGGACATGGTGGGGAGGAATCGATCGGACAACAGGTTTCCAGATGCAATGCTACTTGACCTGACGCCTTATTTGAGGGCTTTGAACCTCATTCGTTTGGGTTTTGCTCCTTCTTCACCCAGGCGCTTCTTCTTGTCGGCCTCGTACTCCTGGTAATTGCCGTCAAAGAACGTCCACTGGCTGTCACCTTCAGCCGCCAGGATGTGGGTGGCGATCCGGTCCAGGAACCAGCGATCGTGGCTGATTACCAACATCGTGCCGGCAAATTCCAGAAGCGCGTCTTCGAGAGCCCGCAAGGTTTCCACGTCCAGATCGTTGGACGGCTCGTCCAGCATCAGCACGTTGCCGCCCGCAATCAGGGTCTTGGCCAGGTGCAAACGACCGCGCTCCCCCCCTGAGAGCATGCCGACCTTCTTTTGCTGGTCGCCGCCGTTGAAGTTGAAGCGACCGCAGTAGGCGCGGCTGGCCATCTGGAATTTGCCCACGTTCAGGATGTCGAGCCCGCCCGATACGTCTTCCCAGACGGTCTTGTCATTCGACAAGTCATCGCGGTGCTGGTCCACAAAGGCCATCTTGACGGTGGAGCCGATAACGACCTCCCCCGCGTCCGGCTTTTCCTTGCCCGCAATCAGCTTGAACAGCGTGGACTTACCGGCGCCGTTGGGCCCGATGATGCCGACGATGGCGCCTGCAGGAATGTTGAAGCTCAGGTTGTCGATCAGCACGCGGTCGCCAAACGACTTGGTCACGTTCTTGAACTCGATCACCTGGCTGCCCAGACGGTCCGCCACGGGGATGAAGATTTCGTTCGTTTCGTTGCGCTTCTGGTATTCGTAATCGCTCAGTTCCTCAAAGCGGGCCAGACGGGCCTTGCTCTTGGCCTGGCGGGCCTTGGGGTTCTGGCGCGACCATTCAAGTTCCTTCTTCAGGGCCTTGGCGCGGGCTTCCTCACCCTTTTGTTCGGCTTCCAGACGGGCGCCCTTCTGGGTCAGCCAGTCGGAGTAATTGCCCTTGTACGGGATGCCGGACCCACGGTCCAGTTCCAGAATCCATTCGGCGGCGTTGTCCAGGAAGTAGCGATCGTGGGTGATGGCCACCACGGTGCCGGAGTAGCGCTGCAGGAACTGCTCCAGCCAGTCCACCGATTCGGCGTCCAAGTGGTTGGTCGGTTCGTCGAGCAGCAGCATATCGGGCTTGGACAGAAGCAGGCGGCACAGGGCCACGCGGCGCTTTTCACCGCCGGAGAGCACGCCAATATTGGCATCCCAAGGTGGCAGGCGCAGCGCATCGGCTGCGATTTCCAATTGGTGCTCGGAGTCGGTACCCGCCGTTGCAATAATGGCTTCCAGCTCGGCCTGCTCGGCGGCCAGCGCGTCAAAGTCGGCATCTTCAGCGCCATAGGCGGTGTAGACCTCTTCCAGACGGGCCTTGGCGGCAAAAACCTTGCCCATGCCGGCTTCCACGCTCTCCCGCACGGTTTGTGTCGGGTCCAGCTGGGGTTCCTGGGGCAGATAGCCGATGTTCAGACCGGCCATGGGGATGGCCTCGCCTTCGATTTCCTTGTCAAGGCCCGCCATGATCTTCAGGAGGGTGGACTTACCCGAACCGTTAGTCCCCAATACGCCAATCTTGGCGCCCGGGAAGAAGCTCAGGGAGATGTCTTTCAAGATCTGCCGCTTGGGCGGCACGATCTTGCCGACGCGATTCATGGAAAAAACGTATTGGGCCATTGAGTGTCAAACCTGCAAAAATGAGCAGAAATTCTGCGTGCAAACCGAGATTATCGGGCCATGCGACAATACCCACCGTAGCGGGCTCCAGTTGCCCGCCACATCAGCACACTGCTGGGGACGAAGGAAGCATCAACTTCCAGGCTCCCACTCTTGAACCTCATCGGCTTGAGACTGGCTCGACAACCTCCCGGTTGCACGACAGGCCGATACCCAGCGCCCCGGACGGGCGCATCCAAAGACATGACATTTGACGAACTGAACCTGGCTCCTGCCATCCTGAAGGCCGTGCACGAAACGGGCTACGAAACCCCCACGCCCATTCAGGCCCAGGCCATTCCCGCCGTGCTCGCAGGCCACGACCTGCTGGCTGGCGCGCAGACTGGCACCGGCAAGACCGCCGCGTTTACCCTGCCCATGCTGCACCGCCTTTCGCAAAGCGCTGCCCCCAAGAACAAGTTCGGTGGCAAGGGCATCCGTGCCCTGGTGCTGACGCCCACCCGCGAACTCGCCGCCCAGGTGGAAGAATCCGTGCGCGAATACGGCAAATACCTGGATATCAACTCCACCGTCGTCTTCGGCGGTGTGGGCATGAACCCGCAGATCGACCGCGTCAAGCGCGGGGTGGACATTCTGGTGGCCACGCCCGGCCGCCTGCTGGACTTGCAGCAGCAGGGCTTCCTGGACCTGTCGACCGTGCAGGTGCTGGTGCTCGACGAGGCCGACCGCATGCTGGACATGGGTTTCATCCACGACGTGAAGAAGGTGCTGGCCCTGGTGCCCAAGGACAAGCAAAGCCTGCTGTTCTCGGCCACCTTCAGCGATGAAATCCGCGACCTGGCCAACACCCTGCTCAAGAACCCTCAGAGCATCCAGGTCACCCCCAGCAACACCACCGTGCAGCGCATCTCGCAGGTGATTCACCCCGTGGGCCGTGGCAAGAAGAAGCAGGTGCTGCTGCATATCATCCAGCAGCACAACTGGAGCCAGGTGCTGGTGTTCACCCGCACCAAGTTTGGCGCCAACAATGTGGCCGAGTTCCTGACCAAGAACGGCGTGCAGGCCATGGCCCTGCACGGCAACAAGAGTCAGAGTGCGCGCACCCAGGCACTGGCAGGCTTCAAAAGCGGCGAAATCCGCGCCCTGGTGGCCACCGACATTGCAGCGCGCGGCATTGACATCGACGACCTGCCGCACGTCGTCAACTACGAAATCCCGAACGTCTCTGAAGACTACGTGCACCGGATTGGCCGCACGGGCCGCGCTGGCGCTACCGGCGAAGCCGTGAGCCTGGTCTGCATGGACGAAGAAGGCTTCATGATGGACATCGAGCGCTTCACCAAGCAGCAGATCCCGGTCCAGATCATCGAAGGCTTCGGCCCCGACGCGGGCGAGAAGGCAGAGCCCATCGCCATGGGCCGCCAGACCATCTGGGGCGGTGCAGGCAAGCCCCCGAGCCGTGACGTGATGCAGGCAGCCGCCAAGGCAGCCCGCAGCGAAATGATGGACCGCATCCGCACCAACAAGGCCGGCCAGGGTGCTGGCGGCGGCGGTGGCGGTGACCGCGGCCCCCGCAGTGGCGGCGGCGGTGGCGCCCGTGGTGGCCGCGCCGGTGGTGCCCCTGCTGCACCGGGCGGTGGCGGCAATGGTCCGCGCGGTGGCCGTGCCGGTGGTGGCAGTGGCGCCCAGGGCGGCGGCGCACGCGCTGGCGGCCAGGCACCTGCACGCGGCCGCTCCGGTGGCAGCGCCGGTGGCGGAGGCGGCGGCTACGAAGGCGGCAATCGCTACGACGACTCGCAACCCCCACGCGCGAATGCCCACCTGGGCACGCACATGGGCCATGCCAACCCAGGCCATCGCAACTCCAGCCATGCAGGCGGCGGCGCTGGCGGCCAGCCAGATCCCATGCGCACCAGCGTGGACAGCTTGGGCGGCGGCGGTCGCCGTGGCGGTGGTGGCTATCGTGGCAACAACGGTGGAGGTGGCGGCTATGGCGGAGGCACGGGTGGTTCTGGTGGCCGGGGCAACGGGTCTCGTGGGCCGGGCGGTTCTCGCGGCTCTTTTGGCCGCTGATCCGTCGGTAGGCAAAAACACAGCCCATACCGGCACAGCGCCGGGCGAAGCGCTGCCACCCGAGGTGCATGCGCTGTATGCCCTTGGTCGGCGCATGCCGGACATCACGCATCCACGGCTGCACCTGCACGCTGTGGATTTTGCGGCCTTGGGCGCACAGCCCGCGGTCCCGGGCCTGTCGCATGTAGATGATGTCTACATCACGTTGGGGACGACCATCGCAGCGGCCGGCAGCCAGCAGGCTTTTCGCGCGGTGGACCACGACGCGGTCATTGCCACCGCGCGCACAGCGATGGCGGCCGGTGCCACCCGCTGCGGGGTGGTGACCGCCATGGGCGCAGACGCCAATTCCCGCATCTTCTACAACCGTATCAAAGGCGAGGTCGAGCAGGCGCTCAAAAGCCTGGGCTTTGACACGCTCGTGATCGCGCGCCCATCCTTGCTGCTGGGTGAACGCCGGGCTCTGGGCCAGGCCGCGCGCCCCGCCGAATCCCTGTCCATCAAGGCCTTCAAGTTGCTGGACCCGCTCATCCCCGCCAGCTACCGCGCCCGCCCCGGTGCCGATGTGGCGCGAGCGCTTGTCCATGCCGTGCAAACGCGGCCTTCGGGGCTGCACGTCCTGTCAGGCAACGCGCTGCAGGTCTTCTGACCTCCTCCCCAGTCCACTGCAGTTGCCTGTGCGATGCTGTGGCCTATGCGCCCCAACGACTTCCCCCAGCCCCTGGCCACTTTGATGGTGGCCACCTGCAATGTGCTCAACCTGGCCAATCCTGGCCGCCTGTTCTACGAGAACCAAGACCCCTACAGCCAGACGGAGTTTGATCGCAAGCTCACCTGGCTGGGCGACCGGTTTCGCATGCTCAATGCCGACGTGCTGGCAGTACAGGAGGTGTGGGACGACGCAGCATTCAAGGGCGCCCTCGGCCGCAGCGGCCTGCGCTACGACTTCGTGGCGGTGCCCGGGGCGGAGAACGATGCGACGCACACTGGAGCACAAGGCACGCCCCGGGTGGGCATTGCGACACGGCTCAAGGTGGATGCCTTGCAGTCGTTTGCGGAATTTCCTCCGGGCTTCCAGGTAGAAATACCGGGCCTGGGCCTGCACACGCGCTTTGAACGGCCGCCTCTGGTTGCAACACTGCGCATGAAACACGGACAGAGCCTGAACGTACTGACGGCCCACCTCAAATCCAAGCGGCCCAAGTTCCTGCAGGATGCACAGGGCAACCCCACGGAAGACCGGGACGACCGCAAGGTGATGGCGCTGGCATCGTTGCGCTCGCTGATCATGCGGGGCGCCGAAGCCATGGCGCTGCGCTGCCTGGTCATCGACCTGCTGCACCGCACCAGCGTGCCGCTGGTGGTCTTGGGCGATTTCAATGACACCCCGGACAGCGTCACCACACAGCTCATCTGCGCCACCAATGAGATCGCCTACGACCGCTCGGCACGCGATGTCGCGCTGTTCAATGCCTACGACCTGCAGGGCGATGCGGCGCTGAAGAAGGATGTCGCGTACTCACACATCCACCAAGGCTCGCCCAGCGTGCTGGACCAGATTCTGGTGAGCGAGGAGTTCGTGCACAACGGCAGGAACAGCATGGGCGACGTGCGGCGCGTGGACTACTTCAACGACCACCTGCACGAAGGACGTGACAGGACCCGATCGGACCACGGTTTTGTGCGCGCACTGCTGCGGCTGAAGATGGCACAGCAGACGGAGCCCTCACCTGCACCGTCCACCTCCGCCGGCACCTCGCTGGCTTCGAATCCAGTCCCATCGGCCCCAAAACTGTGACATCCCACAGGGCTTTGGCGCGTCAACCCCGGGTTTGCAACGGGATGTACGCTGACACGGCATGGCGGTGACGGGCAGGTAACATCGCCGTAACAAAGCCGCCCGGTCAGGCCTCAGAAGGCAGATACCACCATGAACATGTACTCCAACCCTCACCGCACCCCACCAGAAGCGTCATCGGCCCTGCCGCCACCGGCTCGCCCACAGCGCATGCCCTGGAAGGTCTCGGCGTTGCTGGCAGCCGTGCTGCTGACGGCGTGCTCCAGCACCCCGCTGCCACCCTGGCCATCAGCGCCAGCCACGCGAACCAGCGCACCGGCCCCCTTGCCCCGCGTTCAGCCAGGTACGGTGGTGCCAGCGCCCCTGGGCCAGGCACCACAGGCACAGGCCCCGCGCCAAGGGGCGATCGCCAGCCCGCTGCCACCGCCCGCTCCGCTGGTTGTGCAAAACGAAGGCCCCATGGCGCCCCCCTACGGTGCGGCCGTGGCGGCCCGGTTCCCTGATCCACCCATGGCCTACAGCACGCCCGGCTTGGGGCCGGACCGCAGGGCATTCACCACCAACGCGGAGCTGGGCCAGTGGCTGCATTCACTGGCCGACCCGGCTCCCCGTGGGCCCACGCGCACCAAGCTGCTCAACCTGGGCATGTCGCAGCGCGGTGAACCCATCCTTGGCCTGCTGGTGACCCGCGCTGCGGGCACGGAACCCGCCAACCTGGACACCAGCGGGCGGCCCACCGTAGTGCTCGTCGGCCAGCAACACGGCGACGAACCAGCAGGCAGCGAAGCGCTGCTCGTGATCAGCCGTGAACTGGCCCATGGCCTGCTGGAACCCCTGCTGGACCGCATCAACGTGGTGGTAGTGCCGCGCGCCAACCCCGATGGCGCCGCCGTTGGCACCCGCGTCACGGCCAATGGCGTGGACATGAACCGCGACCACCTGCTGCTGAACACCCCCGAGGCCCGCGCTCTGGCCAAGGTGGTGAACGACTACCGCCCCATCCTGGTGGTGGATGCCCATGAATACACGGTGGTGGGCCGCTACCTGCAGAAATTCAACGCCATCCAGCGTTATGACGCCCTGCTGCAGTACACCACCACCGCGAACTACCCCGAGTTTCTGACCAAGGCCTCGCAGGAGTGGTACCACCAGCCCATGGTGGCGGCCCTCAAGGCCCAGGGCCTGACCAGCGACTGGTACTACACCACCTCGACGAACCCGGACGACAAACGGATCTCCATGGGGGGCACCCAACCCGACACCGGCCGCAATGTGAACGGCCTGAAGAACACTGTCAGCCTGCTGATCGAAACACGGGGTGTGGGCATCGGGCGCATGCACATCCAGCGCCGCGTGCATTCTCAGGTCACAGCCATCACCAGTGCGCTGCGCAGCACCGCCGAGCGGGCAGCCAACCTGGAGCAGGTCCGATCCTTCGTCGTGCGCGACGTGAGCGCCCAGGCCTGCCGCGATCAGGTGGTGGTAGAAGCAGCGGCCACTCCCACCCAGCGCGAGCTGGACTTCCTGGACCCCGAAACGGGTGCGGACAGATCCATTCGCGTGGACTGGAACTCATCCCTCACCTTGCGCCCCACCAAAACCCGCGCCCGCCCCTGCGGCTACTGGCTGTCGGCCGGCTCCAACGCCGCCGTTGAGCGCTTGAAAATGCTCGGCCTGCAGGTGATGCGCGTGGCGGAATCTGGATCGGCACTGGCCGATATCTACCGTGAAACAGCGCGTGAGTCCGGCGACCGGCAGGACGTGATCGGCACCATCGCTGGCGGCAAGGGCATTGTCCGCGTGCAGGTATCGCCGGTGCGCAGTGCCATCGACGTGCCTGCAGGCAGCTTCTACGTGCCACTGAACCAGCCCCGCGCCAACCTGGCCGTGGCCGCGCTGGAGCCCGACACACAGAACAGCTACTTCGCCAACCACTTGATTGACGAGCTGGGAAATACCGCGCGCATCATGTCGCCCCCTGCCCTGGTGTTTGAAGACCTCAATTAGCAAGCGGAGGGAGGCCGGTCGGCCCTGGCTGCGGCTGCGCGCAGCCCAGGACCGGCGAACAGCGCAAGCGTTGTTGATCCAGGCGGCAGAAATGCGGGCCAGGGAGCAGGAACAGGACCGGCCTGATGGAGCCTGCAATCAGAGCAGCCCCCGGCAAAGACAAATACTATAAAAATAATAGCTACTAGCGCTTATCCAAAAAGCGCTAGCAGCCAAAAACACTGATATTCAGACCCGACCGTGCAGCGTTGCAGGGCTGGTATGCCGCGCAAGCCGTGCTTCGGTACGCTCCAGCACATGGCGGGCCATGGCCTGGGCCAGCGCCTCGTCGGCCAGGAACACCGTGCTGTCGCACTCCTGCGCAAGCCGCCGCGCTTCATCGCCGCTGTGGCTGCGCACCACGGTTTCGATATGGGGGTTCAGTGTGCGCGCGGTGGCGATGATCTGCCGCACATTCAGGGTATCCGGCGTTGCAATGACCAGCATGGCAGCCCGGGCGATGTGCGCCTGTATGAGCACCGCAGGGTCTACCGCATCGCCAAAAACTGCCGCAATGCCGGACTCCCGCAATGACTCCACCAGTTCGCGGTTCTGCTCGGCAACCACAAACGGGATGTCGTTGGCCACCAGCACATTGGCAACGCGGCGCCCCACCCTGCCGTATCCCACCAGCACCACCTGCCGCGCGAGATAGCGGGCGTCGGTGCTCATGGGCAGTTCGGCCAGGGGGTCGTCGCGCTGCTCCAGCCGCCGTGCCAATGCCGACCGGGCGCGCAACCAGGCCTGCAGCGGGGCAATGGCATGAAAGAGCATCGGATTGAGCGCCATCGAAATCAGCGCCCCCGCCAGCACCAGGCTGGCCCCCTCGGGCGGCAGCAGCCCCAGCGATGCACCCAGCGCCACCAGGATGAAAGAGAACTCCCCAATCTGCGCCAGGCTCGCCGAGACCGTGAGCGCCGTATTGAGCGGGTAGCGAAATGCCAGCACCAGCGCGGCAGCCGCCAGCGTCTTGCCCAACATGATGATCGCCACCACCGCCAGCACCTGCATTGGCCGGCTCCACAGCACGGAGGGGTCGAACAACATACCCACCGAGACAAAAAACAGCACGGCAAAAGCGTCGCGCAGCGGCAAAGACTCTTGCGCAGCCCGGTGGCTGAATTCCGACTCGCGCATCACCATGCCGGCAAAAAAAGCCCCCAGCGCAAACGACACCCCAAACAGCGCGGCAGACCCAAAGGCAATGCCCACCGCAGCGGCCACCACACAGAGCGTGAACAGCTCCCGCGAACCCGTGCGCGCCACCTGCCAGAGCACCCAAGGGAACAGACGGCGCCCCACCAGCAGCATCAGCGCAACAAACCCTCCAACCTGCAGCAACGTCCATCCCAAGGTCTGCCACAGCGCCGCGCCATCCACGCCCTGGGCGGCGGAACCTTCCCCCCCTTTGCCGCCACCCAGCCAGCCTGCCAGCGGCGGCAGCAACACCAGCACCAACACCATGGCCAGGTCTTCCACCACCAGCCAGCCCACGGCAATCCGCCCGGTGTGGCTGTCGAGAATGCCCAGGGTCTCCAGCGCACGCAACAGCACCACCGTGCTAGCCACCGAGAGCGCCAAGCCAAACACCAAAGCCCCACCCAAGCCCCAGCCCCACCAGGTGGCCAAAGCCATGCCCAGCGCCGTGGCCACCATCATCTGCACCACCGCCCCGGGCACCGCAATCTTGCGCACGGCCAGCAGATCACCCCACGAGAAATGCAGGCCGACGCCAAACATCAACAGCATCACGCCGATTTCAGCCAACTGGCTGGCCATTGCCGCATCTGCCACAAAACCAGGTGTGTACGGCCCGATGACCACGCCCGCCAGCAGATACCCGATCAACGCTGGCAACCGCAACCGCGTAGCCACAAAACCCAACGCCAGGGCCAGCCCAAGCGCGGCAGCGATGGTGTGTATGAGCGTGACGCTGTGCGGCATGGTGCGGGCGGGGTGGGGGAATGCGTTAGCGGGTAGGTGACCTCGTTATACCCGCATCCACAGGGCTTTTGCTACTACCAACATCGGAGCCGCCATCTTCGGGCCAGCTCCGTACGCAGGGTATGATTCGCGGTCTGCGCTACAGCGCAGTTGCGAAATGTTTTGCAATACAAGCAAGTAGGCGCTTCTCTGCAAAAAGCTTGTCTACTGCCCGTAGCTCAACTGGATAGAGCAATAGCCTTCTAAGCTATAGGTCGGGGGTTCGAGTCCCTCCGGGCAGGCCACCCCATCCCCTCTGAAAAACACCTTTTCTGCATTGCGCCAGGGAAGAATCGGGGAGGAATTTTCGATTGATGCTCCGCCATCCTGACAAAATCGCAGGCATGGCCGCCCAGAACATCGTAGACCTCCCACCCTGCCGCCCAGGCATGGCAGACACCCACCGCCGCGCGACAAACGCATTCCGCGCGCACTGGCGCGCACACGGTACAGCGCAACCGCAGAAGCTGGTCCTGACCAGGGCCCAGGCCGACGATCTGCTTCTGTGCCGCCTCTATGGCTGCGTGCCAATGAATGGCGTGAAGCCAGAGCAAGGCAAATTCAATGGCAGCCCGATAGAGGTATCGGATGCCACTGCTGGCGTTCTTGTGGCCCACGATGGCACCGAGATGCCGCTGGCGGACTTTGACCAACTAGCTCACGCCTGAAGCCAGCTCTGGACGGTCGTTCTATATGGATGACCTCCTACGACGGCCGACACAGGCGAGTGTCCCAATGGACTCTTTCCACAAGGAGCTCGCCATGGCCACCGACCCGAACGAACACCCAGCCCACAAGGTCCCCGAGACCTATCCCCTTCCCCCGGGCGACCTGCCGCCCAGTACCGAGACGCCGACTATCCCCCCGCAGCCCCAGCTCCCCCAATCAGGGCCGGACTACGTTGGCGAAATTGAGGATGAAGGTGCAGATCCTGTGGGCCCGTCGCCCAGGACCAGATTTCTTCCGATTGCGGACGTCCCTTAGCCCCGCTGACGCCGCATAGCTACCATGCCCAGCATAGCCAGCAATGACGACAGTCCAAGTAAGGCGTACTCACCGAGCGTGGGAATGCTAGCTGGAGCGGCGGGTGGCGCTAGCCCCACATTGATGATGATCTCGTCGCCAGATGGCACGAACAACGTTTGAGTCCCCACGTTAAGGCCAATCGCTGCCAACGTCGTGCCTGCAAAAATCGTTTGATTGACGATCGGAGACGCAGAAACATAGTTTTCCGGTAGGTACAGCTCAGTTCCCAGGAGAAACACGTTGGGCCCCGAAGAGCTTGACCCAGCGGTCGGCACTACAGCAGGCAGCGAAATGCCAGGCGACAGCGCCCCAGGATACCAATCTCCGTTTGTGTCTGAGCCAATGCAGAGGGCATTTGTACCGATGAATCCATCACCAAGAAGACACGGTCCAATGAGGCCCACGGAGGAGAAAGAACTGGTGTTTATCGAGCCTGAGCCACTCATCACGACATCAGGACCCACCTGATTGATGTTGATCGTGTAAACAGCCTGAGCTAGGTTCGCTCCCAGGAAGAAAATCAAGCCCACGCCAACGTCTCGCAAATTCATCTCCACCCCTTCATAAGAATACGTATCATTTGAAGTGTAGAGGATGTCTTTGATCCAGCCTAAGCCAAAGTTGCGGGCACGGCCCATGTAAGGTCGGTTTTGGGGTGGTGAAAAGGTCGGCCCCTCCAGCTCCCGAAGGGCGATGCAAGGCGCCAAGCTGGTGAAGTTGTCTATGTCCTCCCGGGGCTCCGAACTCACCCAGCTCCTCAAGGCCGTCAAATACTTGGGCCCGGTAGTTGCCGGGTTCTATCTTGTCGATTCTCAGCGTCAGGATCATCAGCGTTCAATGGATCAGGAGACGGCACAGCCACAGCGTGGAATGCGGTTCACAACCGACCATCACAGCGTCGGCTTCCACCCCTGGCTCACGATTCAAGCGGCGCGGTGGCTCAGTTCTACTTCGGCGCGGACATTTCATGCACTGATGCCTGAAAGGACACTCCCTTCCATCAAAATTCGGAGCACTATCGGTTTGGCTGCGGGACGGCAGCGTAGTTCATGGCGATGGCCTGGACCACCGCGCCAATGAGCGCGCCATCGCCCGCACTCTGAGGCAAAACCTCCCGAACGATCTGGACCGCGTACTCCAGCTGCTCCTTGGCAAGGGCTGCTGACATGGCGTTGCCACGTTTTTCGCTGGGCGACGCGTCGCGGATCACAAGGCTCATGGAAGACTCCAGAAAAAGCTAAAGACGCAGTATGCGCTGCATACGATGCGCTCCATCCCGGCACTACCCAAATCCCGCCAAGAAAGACTGTTCGAAGAGTGGGCAGAAGCAATGGCTCCGGTCTGCCCCTCACATGCTGGAGGCCCAAAACAAAAAAGCGCCGCAACATTTGTTGCGGCGCTTTTTCTGATTTGGGGTGGCTGATGGGGCTCGAACCCACGACAACAGGAATCACAATCCTGGACTCTACCAACTGAGCTACAGCCACCGTAGCTTTGTATTATAGCCTGGGATTTTGAGTCCCAAGATCAATTTGCTTAATTTTCTGCAGCGGCCTGCAAAGTGGCCGAGGGTCGCGGCGCTTTGATCTCTGCCTTGAAACGCTTCTTGAGCATCTCGTAGTACGCCTGGCCTTCCGCCGAAGCCCACCACTGCATATATTGCTGCCGCTCCTGCTGCGCGCGCTGGCCCTCTGGAGCCGGCCGAGGCACCACACGGTTCACCTTGACCACGGCATAACCCTCGCTTCCCAGGTCCACACCAACCCAGGCTGGGAGCGCGTCGGCTGTCGGCGCGTGCAACGCTGCATCAATCAGAGGACGGGGCAGGTTCTGGGCCTGCTCACGCGAAATCTGGATGGGAGCACCCAGGCCGCTGGCGGTTGCCGGGGCGGTTTTCCACGCAGCCAGCTTGGCTTCGCCATCCTTGCGCGCCAATTCAGAGGCTTTCTGCCCCACATACAGTTCGCGCACGCGGGCTCGCACTTCTTCCAGCGGCAGGGTTTTGGCGGGGGTGTACTGCACCACACGGCCAGCAGCCAGTTGGTTGGGGCCTATTTCCACGGCCTCGGTATTGCGTTTGTTCTGCACCGAATCCGAAGAGAAGAGTGCTTCCAGGAACTTGGGGTTGGCCAGTGGTCCCACCGCGCCAGGAGCTGGCGTGCGGGTGAGGCTAGACGCGGTCTGCACCTTGAGCTTGAGCTTGTCTGCCACCGGCTTGAGGCTGTCTGCCTGTTCATACACGCTGTTCGTGAATGACTCCGCCACCTCGGCAAACTTGCGCTGCGCCTGCTGCTGCTTGAGTTCGGCTTCCATGGTGGGGCGCAGTTCTTCAAAGGAAGGCTGGCGGGGTGCCTTGATGTCGGTCAGCTGGATGACGTGGTAACCGAAGTCGGTTTCCACCAAATCGCTGATTTCACCCTTCTTGAGGGCAAAGGCCGCGTCTTCAAACGGCTTGACCATGGCGCCCCGTCCGAAGAAATTCAGATCGCCACCTGCGGTGGCCGATCCTTTGTCGTCCGAGGCCTTCTTGGCCACATCCGCAAACGTGGCTGGCGCCTTGCGCACCTGGGCCAGCAGTTCCGTCGCACGTGCCTTGGCCTTCTCACGGTCGGCAGACGATGCGTCCTTGGAGGCATTGATCAGGATGTGGCTGGCGCGACGCTCTTCCTTGCCAGCCATGCGCGCAACGTTTTCCTTGTAGTAGGTGCGCAAGTCGTCCTCATTGAGGGTGATACCGGAACGCACGCTGTCGAGGTCCAGAACCACATACTCCACCGAAGCCTGCTCCATCTGAAGGAACTTTGCGGGATTTGCCTTGTAGTAGGACTCCAGATCTGCATCCGTGGGCGCAACCTTGGCAGAGAAATCTGCAGACTTGAAGCGCACCACCTGGATTTCTCGCTGCTCATAGAGCGGGTCCAGCGCGAGCTTGACCTGGGCATTGGTACTGAAGGCGGTACCCATCACACCACCAATGACCTGGTTGATCGACAGATCGCGGCGGACATTGGCCTCGAAGCCTTCCGGCGTCAAACCTTGCGTACCCACCAGGGCCCGATAGGCTTCTGCGTCCAGCGTACCGTCAGCGCGCTTGAGCCCTGCAATGGCGGGAATCTCCTGCAGGCTGCGTGCCAGCCGCGAATCACTCGTCACCAGGTGCATTTCCTTGGCGGCTGCTGCCAGCACGCGGTCGCGCACCAGGCGCTCGAGCGTGGCGTAGCGGGCCTGGGGAGAGTCAAGAAGCTTGGGATCGACCGAGGGAGACTGCGCACGCATGCGGTCGGTCTCCATGCGATGGGCATTGTCCCAGTCAGTCTGGTTGATCTTGTCGCCATCGACGCGCGCCACCACTGGGCTCTTTTCAGAGAAGTAGTTGCTGTCAATGCCTACCAGCACAAACGATGGAATGATCAGCAAGAACAATAAGATCATCACGATCTTGGAGTGCTTGCGGATGGATTCAAACATGGTCGATCTTTCAGAAGGCAAAAAACAAAAGGCGAACTTGCGTTCGCCTTTGTTCGGTGGTGGTGGGTCCTGACGGTCTCGAACCGCCGACCTACTCCGTGTAAAGGAGCCGCTCTACCAACTGAGCTAAGGACCCCACCTAAACTGATCCTCAGTTCAAGGCATCTTTCAATGCCTTGCCAGGACGGAACTTTGGAACTTTAGCAGCTTTGATTTTAATCGTAGCGCCGGTACGGGGATTGCGGCCCGTGCGAGCAGCGCGTTTGCCGACCGCAAAGGTACCGAAACCGACGAGCGAAACGGTGCCGCCCTTCTTCAGGGTCTTCTTGACGGCCTCGATCGTGGATTCCAGGGCACGAGCAGCGGCGGCCTTGGAGATGTCGGCGTTGGTAGCGATGTGCTCAATCAGTTCGGTTTTGTTCACAAGAAGCCTCTCGGAAAAGAGTTGATGGAATGTCTCGCGGATATCTGGTCTTCACACGTCCGAAAGCGCAGCCGGAGGCTGGTTGAAAACAGACGGGGGAATGACTGGCATACACAGCAGTGGCTGCTGCATCAGATTAAAGCCATCGAGTTTCCGGGTGTCAATACAACACGCTGGTTTGGCGCAGCGTTGGGATGAATTCTAGTCGTATTTCACGCTGCGACAGGGCTTGTGGGGCGTTTTTGTCTCAAACACGCCGTATGGGCAGCACTCCGTATTGACACCCCAGTTCCGACAATGCAGCGCAGGCCACAGTCCCCCGCATTCATCCGCAAAACCACCGACGGGATGCGCGCGCCCCACTCCTGCTACTTCACACGCGCCCGGATTTCTGGCAATGCCTTTTGCAGGTAGTACACCATCGACCAGACCGTGAGCACAGCCGAGGCCCAGATGAGCCAGGTGCCCCACACGCCGGTATCGATGACGCCGAACAGGCGCCCGTCATAAAGAAGGAAGGGGATGGCCACCATCTGCACCGTAGTCTTGACCTTGCCGATCATGTGCACAGCAACGCTCTTGCTCGCGCCGATCTGCGCCATCCATTCGCGCAGGGCTGATATGGCGATCTCGCGGCCGATGATGATGAGCGCAACGAACACATCGGCACGCTGCAGATGCACCAGCACCAGCAGCGATGCACACACCAGAAACTTGTCGGCCACCGGGTCCAGAAAGGCGCCAAACGACGAGGTCTGGTTCAGTTTGCGGGCCAGGTAGCCGTCCAGCCAGTCGGTGGCTGCGAACACCACAAACATCACGGTGGCAATGAGGTTGCGCGTGGCCGGGTCCAGCGGCGCGTAGAACACCCCCACGATCAAAGGTATCGCGACGATGCGCGTCCAGGTCATCAAGGTGGGGATAGTCCAGAACATGGGTCGATTGTGTCACGGCAGGACGAGCAGTCCGGCCGGGGACTCAACGCAAGGCGCGATAGATCTCTTCGGCCAGCTCACGCGAGATGCCGTCCACGGTGACCAGGTCCTCCACACTGGCCGCAGCCACACCGCGCACCCCGCCAAAACGCTGCAGCAGCCGTGCACGCTTCTTGGGGCCCACCCCCGCAATTTCTTCGAGCTGACCACCACCCACCCGCACCTTGGCCCGTGCAGCGCGCATGCCGGTGATGGCAAACCTGTGGGCCTCGTCGCGGATCTGCGCCACCAGCATCAGCGCCGCCGAGTCCTTGCCCAGGTAGACCTTCTCGCGGCCATCTGCAAACACCAGCTCTTCCAGGCCCACCTTGCGGCCCTCGCCCTTTTCCACGCCCACGATGCGAGTCAGATCGAGCCCCAGCGCGGTGAACACCTCGCGCGCCACGCCCACCTGGCCCTTGCCACCGTCGATGAGCACCAGATCGGGCAGGCGTGCCACACCTTTGGGCTTGGTGGGCTCTTCACCCCCGGGCGCGGGGTTGGCCGCAAAGTCGATGCCCCCAGCTTCGCGCGCGGCCTCGGCCACCTTGCTGTAGCGGCGCGTCAGTACCTGGCGCATGGCGGCATAGTCGTCGCCGCCCGTAATGCCTTCGATCTTGTAGCGGCGGTATTCGCTGCTCTGCATCTTGTGGTGATGGAACACTACGCACGATGCCTGGGTGGACTCACCCGCCGTGTGCGAGATGTCAAAACACTCGATGGTGAGTTGGTCCAGATCTTCGGGCGGCAGATCCAGCGCCTCGGCCAGGGCACGCGTGCGCGCCTGTTGCGAGCCCTCTTCGGCCAGCAGGCGGGCCAACTGCAGATCGGCGTTCTTTTGCGCCATGTCCAGCCAGGCGCGGCGCTGTTCGCGCGGCTGGTGGATGGCGGTCACGCGCACACCACTTTGGTCGCCCAGTGCCTCCAGCAACGCCTTGTCCACGGGTTCGCTGGTGACCAGCACCGGCGGCACCGGCACGCCGATGTAATGCTGGGCGATGAACGCTTCCAGCACCAGCACCTCGACACGGCGAATGGGCGCGGCCGGAATATTCTCATCGGTGCCATCACCGCCCTCTTCCTCGAACACGGCGGCAGCGTCTTCCACATGCACGGGGAAATACGGCCGGTCTCCCAGATGCCGCCCCCCGCGCACCATGGCCAGGTTCACGCAGGCGCGGCCGCCTTGCACGCGTACGGCCAAGATGTCCACATCCTTGTCGTCCGCAATCTCGATGGACTGCTGGTGCAGCACCCGCGACAGCGCCTGGATCTGGTTGCGCACATCGGCGGCCTGCTCAAATTCAAGCTTGTCGGAATGCGCCATCATCCGCACCTCCATGGCCTTAAGCACCTCCTGCGTTTCGCCGCGCAGCAGTGCCTCGGCATGCTGCACGTCGGCGGCATAGGCCTCGGGCGAGATCAAGTCCACACAAGGCCCGGTGCAGCGCTTGATCTGGAATAGCAGGCAGGGCCGCGTGCGGTTGGCAAACACCGTGTCTTCGCAGGTACGCAGGCGAAACACCTTTTGCAGCAGTTGGATGGTTTCCTTGACCGCCCAGGCGCTGGGGTACGGACCGAAATAGCGGTGCTTCTTATCGACCGCACCCCGGTAATAAGCCATGCGCGGAAACACTTGAGCGGGCGCATTGCCGCTGGCCGTGGGCGTGCCTGTGATCTTGAGATAGGGATAGCTCTTGTCGTCCCTGAACAGGATGTTGAACTTGGGGTTCAGCGTCTTGATGAGGTTGTTTTCCAGCAGCAGCGCCTCGGCCTCGGAGCGCACCACCGTGGTCTCCATGCGCACGATCTTGCTGACCATGTGGCCGATGCGCGTGCCGCCATGGTTCTTGGTGAAGTAGCTCGACACGCGCCGCTTGAGGTGACGCGCCTTGCCTACATACAGCAGCGCGCCCTGGGCGTCGAAATAGCGGTACACGCCCGGCAGCGCGGGCAGCGCAGCCACCTGGGCCAGGAGTTCTTCGGCATGCACTTCTTCAGACATGGGCGCTATTGTCATGGCAACGCTGTGCTTCTTTCTAAGGACACGTTTTGCCAAGGTGGGAGCCTCGGCATGGAGGGGTACGCAGAGCCAAGACACCAGGTCCAACTGAACAACTTCCAAGCCAGCAAAGGCCTGACCGAGGTCAACTGGAGCAACCTAGCGCCGCAGGACCTGCGCGGCCAATGCGCTCAAGAGCCGACACCGCTCCTTAGAAGCCCTCGAGGGAGGGCAGTTTCCGCTACGGTGACCAATCCATAGCCCCGGTATCCGTGTAAATTAACCTCCTCACAAAGAGAGGGATAAATGAGGAATCTCACCACATACAGGGTAATCGCCACTGCACTGGCTTTGCCACTGTTAGTCGCCCCATTTGGCAACGCCCAGGCGGGCGATGCCGAAGAGCGCGGCGAAATCGTCGTTCTGTTCATCAAAAACTATTCTTCGGGCGACTACGCCAAATTGGACGCTTGGTACACCAAGGCACTGCGGGAAGACGCACGCATGCCCTCCGGCGTTTACCGCGCCAACCGGTTGGTTCGATCCATAGGGTTCGGCGGGGTTTCGCCCCTGCCGCCTTGCGCCAAAGAGCCTTGCCCGCGCGTGAACGACACTTTCTGGGTCGAACACCAGCAACGGGCTCAGGCTTGGCTCGCACAGAACCCCCAGTCCACTCTGGCCGCAATGACCCTGGCCAGCGCCTACAGCAAGCAGGCGTGGGCCTATCGGGGCGGAGGCTATGCCAACACCGTGCGCGATGAGGACATGAAGAAGTTCCAGGAACTCAACCATGAGGCCCTACGCGCCCTTTTTGCGAGCGCCGAGTACGGTCGCAAGGATCCAAACTGGTGGACCCAATTACTGACCTACGCGCAGTATGGCCAAGTCAGCCGCCATGACTATGCCAAGCTGGCCCAGGACGCCATCGCCGCCTTTCCCAAAAACCACGACATCTACTTCACCATCTCGCATAGCCTGCTACCGCAGTGGGGCGGCAGCTACAAGGCAATTGCCGACCTGGCGGCGCAGGCCGTGGCGAACACAAAGACAGACGAAGGGCAGACCTTTTACGCTCGCATCTACTGGAATGTCTACGGTAGTCTAGCCCACCAGGGCGCCGCTGTATTCACTCGTCCGGACGTGGACTGGACTCGCATCCGCGCGGGCTTCGAGGACCTGGTCAAACGCTACCCGGACAACTACAACCTCAACTCATACGCCCGCCTAGCCTGCGTGGCGGCCCAGGACAAGAAGACCACCGCAGCGGTGCTACAGCGAATCGGTCAAGACGTTGTACCGGACGCCTGGGAAGGTCGCAATGAGTATGCGCGCTGCAAAAGCTGGTCGCAGGATGGAACGCCGTAATGTGGCGCTCACCACTGGCGGTGGCTGCTCTCTCTAGCGCAATGGTCGGTACGTGCGTAGCTCAACCAACCTTTCGTGATTACTTAGATGCCTACCAAAGCCTGGAGCGCCAGGAGTTCGCAGAGGTAGAGCGCCTGTATGCCATCGCATCACAACAGCCCGCCAGCAACTCCAGCCGAAATGGGGCCGAATCCTTCTTCAGCGCCCTGCGAGTAGGCAGCGGCGGCGCGGGTGGCAACACGCCCAAAGCTGCAGCCGCCTGGAACCTGGCGCTGCAATGGATACAGGCTTCGCCGAATAGCGTGCCTGCCGCTATCTTCCTGGGCCGACTGGCGATGCGCGATGCCCCCGCCAACCGCGACTGGGTAGCCCAAGAACACCAGACTGCACACGCCACCAGGGCCCTGGAAGAGGTCAAAGAGCAAGGTCGCCTGGACCCGATGTGGAGTGCCACATACATCGCCCTGAAGTCCATGAGCGGAGCCACGCCTGCGCAGACGCTGGCACTGGTGAAAGCCCATCTGCCAGCCATGTCGGAGCCGGGCCAGATGTTCTTTGAAGAAGTGGTGGCCGCACTGAACCTCAAAAGCACAGACGCCGTTTCCCAGCTAAGGGAGCTATCTAACCTCGCAGTGCAACGTACGGCCAACACGCAAGGCACGGGAATGCATGCCGTGATCTACCTCGCAGCCTTCCACCACTGGCCAGCGCTGCGACTCAACCCATTCAAACCCGGACTGACAGACTGGAAAACGATAGACACATCCCTCACCGACCTCGGCAACCGCCGCCAGGACTCAATCAACCAAGTTCATCATGCCGCGCTGGCTTGCCTGGCCCAGGACCGGAAACGAGTAGTCGAACTGTTAACCGGACTACCTGAACCCAAGGGCATCAGCACATCGATATGGCGCTCATGGGGGGGCGAACCGTTCTACCAACGTTGCAAAACATGGGCGTATGGGCAACCCTTGCCCGCATGACAGCGTCCGGTAGTGCTCGAGGACAATCTGCACCACCCAATCTGCCGGGGATGCCTGATATGGACTTTTCAACGGCCCATCACGACTGCATAGCTGCTCACATCACTCGTTGAAACTGCAACAGGTGTGCAGGGAAATCGAACCATAGTTAACTTGAGAGGCAACCTTGCAGAGCAACCGGTGCTCCCAATTAAATTCACTCTGCCTCGATCTTCGAAGTCTTCACCACCGTGGCCCAGCTGGAAAGGTCCGCCTTGACCTTGTCACCCAGCTGCGCCGGGGTCTGGTAGTCAGCCGTGGCGCCTTGCTCTTGCGCCTTTTGCTGGAAGGCCGCGCTTTGCACCACGGTGCGGATGTCGGCAGTGAGCTTGTCCACCACCGGCTTGGGCACTGCAGCGGGTACAAACAATGCGAACCACGACGTGGCATCGACCTTGGGGTAACCCGCCTCGGCCGTGGTGGGCACATCGGGCAGGCTGGGCAGCCGCTGCTTGCCCGTCACGGCCAGCACGCGCAGCTTGCCGCTGGCGATGTGGGGCATGAACGGAGGCGCGGTGCCAAAGGTCAGGTCCACCTGCCCACCCAGCAGGTCCTGCAGCGCGGGGCCCGTTCCTTTGTAGGGCACGTGGACCATCTTGATGGAGCCCTGCTGCTCCAGCATGGCGCCCGTGACATGCTGCAGCGAGCCATTGCCCGACGAGGCGTAGTTGAGCTTGCCAGGGTTGGCCTTGGCATAGGCCATCAGCTCAGGCAGCGTCTTCACGGGCAGGTCGTTGCGCACCACGATGATCTGCGGGGCCGAGATCACGTTGGCCACGGGCTGAAAGTCGGCCTGGTCCCACTGCTTTTGTTTGGTGATGTGGGGCGAGATGACGTGGTAGCCCGAGTACTGCATGAACACGGTGTAGCCATCGGGCTCGGCGCGTTTGACGATGCTGGCGGCAATATTGCCGTTGCCACCGCCCTTGTTGTCCACGATGACCGACTGGCCCAGCACCGGCGCCAGGGCCTGGGCCAGCATGCGGGCCGACAGGTCGGTGGTGCCACCTGCGGCGGTGGGCACCACCATGGTCACGGTCTTGGTAGGGTAGGCGCCTTGCGCCAGGGCAGAACCCCAAAAGCCGGTGGCGATGGCCGCCAGGGCCAGGGACGTGAATTGCTTGCGATGCAGGTTCATGCGATGTCTCCGCTTTCTCTGTTGTTGAATGTCGTTCCGGGGCGGCGGCTGGGCAGCCAGCACCCGCCATAGCCATCTCGGGCGCTCAATCCACGGTGGCGCCGGTGTCCTTCACCACGCGGCTCCACTTGGGCAGGTCGGACTGCACCAGCGCCGCCAGTTGCGCCGCCGTGCCCTTGAAGGGTTCACAGCCCACGGTAGCCAGCTTGTCCACCACGTCCTTGTGCTCCAGCGCCCGGGCCACCTCGGCCTGCAGCTGGGCCACGATGGGCGCAGGCGTGCCGGCCGGGGCAAACAGCGCGTACCAGGGCGCCTGGCCAAAGCCCTTGATCGTCTCGCCAATGGTGGGCGCATCGGGCAGCGCAGCCACGCGCTTTTCATTGACCACGCCCAGCACCTTGAGCTTGCCCGCCTTGATGAAGGCGATGGCCGACGGCAGGCTTTGCACCGACAGCGGCACCTGCCCACCCACCACGTCGGTGGCGGCTGCGGCAGAGCCCTTGTACGGGATGTGCTGCAGCTGGATGCCAGCGGCCTTTTGCAGCATCTCGCCGATCAGATGGTTCAGCGTGCCGTTGCCCGCCGAGGCAATCGAATACTTGCCAGGGCTGGCCTTGGCCAAGTTCACCAGCTCGGCCACGTTGTTGGCGGGAAAAGACGGGTGCGCCACCAGCACATAACCGGCCGTGGCGACAGGGGCCACGGGGGCAAAATCCTTCACCGGGTCAAAGCCGGGGTTCTTGTACAGCGCGGGGCCGATCACGTGGGCGCTGTCGGCCGTCAGCAGCAGCGTGTAGCCATCGTTGCGCGCGCGGGCCGTGGTGCCCGTGGCCAGGGTGCCGCCGGCACCAGGGCGGTTTTCCACGATCACGCTCTGGCCCAGTTGCTCGCCGAGCTTTTGCGCCACCACGCGCGCAATGGCGTCGTTGGCGCCACCCGCAGCCTGGGGCACGACCACGGTGATGGGCTTGGAGGGGTATTTGTCCTGCGCGCCCGCTGCGAAGGCAGCGGAGCACAGCACGGCGGCGGTGAAGATGCGGCGGGTCAGTGGGGCGGGGAAGGTCATGGCTTTTGTCTCCTGGTGTTATGTGTGAATGCAGGCTCGCCCGCGCTCAGCGGGCCAGCGCCCTTTCACGGATCGCTTCGAAATCGGCAGGCACCGGGTGCAGCGCCAGGCGCGGACCCGCCTTGGCGATCTGGCTGGGAATGTCGTGGCCAATGAACGCAGGCAGTTGTTGCGCAGCGGCCACCAGATGCACCAGATCCACCCCGGTGTCATAGCCCATCAGCGCCAGCGCATGCACGATCTCTTCGCTGCACACATTGCCGCTGGCGCCCGGCGCATACGGGCAGCCGCCCAGGCCACCCAGCGACGCATCGAACCGGTCCGCACCCGAGTCGATGGCCACCAGCACATTGGCCAGCCCCATGCCGCGCGTGTTGTGGAAATGCAGGGTGAACTCCACCCCCGGCCAGCGCGCGCGGGCCGCCGCCGTGAGCTCGTGCACCTGCGTGGGGTAGGCCATGCCCGTGGTGTCGCACAGCGTGATGCCACGCACGCCCCGATCCACAAAACGCTGCACCCAGCCGAACACATCGGCCTGGGGCACGTCACCTTCCATGGGGCAGCCGAACACACACGACAGCGACACATTCACCGCCACTTTGGCGCCCTGCGCCAGGGCCACCACCTGCGCCAACGCCGCGAACGATTGTTCCTGCGTCATGCGCAGGTTGGCCAGGTTGTGGGTGGCGCTCACCGACATGACGAGATTCAGCTCGTCCGTGCGCGACTCGATGGCGCGCTCGGCCCCGCGCAGGTTGGGCACCAGTGCGGTGTAGACCGTGCCCGGGCGGCGCGTGATTTCACGCATGACAACCTCGGCGTCTTTCAGCGCAGGAATGGCCGTGGGCGAGGTGAACGAAGTCACCTCGATCTTGGACAGGCCCGCTGCCGACAGCGCATTGCACAGAGCGATCTTGTCGGCCGTGGGCACAAAGGCCTTCTCCATCTGCAAGCCGTCGCGCAGGCCGACCTCCTGCATGTGGATGCGGCGGTTCGCGCCTTGCCACACGGTGTTGGATGCACTCATTGAATGACCCCCTTGTTGCGCAGCAGGGCGATCTGTTCGGCCGTCAAACCCGCCTCGGCCAGCACCGCATCGGTGTCATCGCCCAAATGCGGCGCACTGCTGCGGATGGTTCCGGGCGTGCCCGAGAGTTTGGGTACGATGCCCGGCACTTCCACGCTGTAGCCGTCGCGCGTCTGCTGGGTCAGCAGCATGCCGCGTGCGCGGTAGTGGGGGTCTTCGGCGATGTCCTTGGCGGTGTAGACCTTGCCCGCCGGCACGCGGGCGGCGCCCAATGCATCCAGCACCTGCTGCACAGTGCGCTGCGCGCTCCAGACGCCGATCGCGGCGTCGATCTCTTCCACGCGGGCCACGCGGCCGGTGTTGTTGGCCAGGTCCGGCGCGGCGCCCAGGTCGGGCCGGCCGATGGCATCCATCAGCCGCTTGAAAATGCTGTCGCCATTGCCCGCCACCAGCACCCAGCCGTCCGTGCAGGGGTAGGCGTTGCTCGGCGCAATGCCCGGCAGCGCGCTGCCCGCCGCCTCGCGCACGGCACCAAAGGCGCTGTATTCGGGGATCAGGCTTTCCATCACGTTGAACACAGCCTCGTGCAGCGCCACGTCAATCACCTGGCCTTTGCCGCCGTTGACCTTGCGGTGGTACAGCGCCGTGAGCACGCCGATGGTGCCGTGCAGCGCCGCCAGCGTGTCGCCAATCGACACCCCCACGCGCACCGGCACGCGGCCCGGCTCGCCCGTCAGGTGGCGCAGGCCGCCCATGGCCTCGCCAATGGCGCCAAAGCCCGGCAAGTCGCGGTACGGCCCCGTCTGGCCGTAGCCCGAGATGCGGAGCATGACCAGGCCGGGGTTGAGCGCATGCAGTTCCTCGGGCGACATGCCCCAGCCTTCCAGCGTGCCGGGGCGGAAATTCTCGACCAGCACATCGGCCTCGGCGATCAGCTGGCGAGCTATTGTTTGCCCCACCTTTTGCCGCAGGTCCAGCGCCACCGAGCGCTTGTTGCGTGACTGCACTTGCCACCAGACGGAGGTGCCTTCCTTGATCAGGCGCCAGTTGCGCAGCGGGTCGCCGGTCTCGGGCGCTTCGATCTTGATCACGTCGGCGCCAAACTCGCCCAGCGTCTTGCCGCAGAACGGCCCGGCAATCAGCTGGCCCATTTCGATGACGCGCACGCCTTGCAGTGCGGCGGGGGATGCAATGGAATCCATGGAAATGTGTGTCTCCTGCGGGCGGTGATGCTGGGCGGGAATGATGCGCACCTGCGGCCCTCCTGCAAAACGCTCAAGCAACAAGCCACCATCGCAATCCGGCATGGCAAGCAAGCGGCTTGCTACCATCGGTGCCCCATGAAACTCGACCCCGTCTCCCTGCGCCTGTTCGTTGCCGTGATGGAAGAAAACACCATCGCCGCTGCCGCCGCGCGCGAGCACCTGGCCGCATCGGCCGTCAGCCGCCGCCTGGCCGACTTGGAAGACGCGCTGCAGGTGGCCTTGTTCACCCGCAGCAACAAAGGCACCGAGCCCACCGCCGCCGCGTTTGCGCTGCTGAACCTGGCGCGCGGTGTGCTGAACGATCTGGACGGCATCGCCACGCAGATGCGCGACTACGGCACGGGCGTGCGCGGCCACGTGCGTGTGGTGGCCAATATTTCGGCCATCACGCAGTTTTTACCCGCCGAGTTGCAGAGCTTTTTAGAGCAACACCCTCAGGTGGATGTGCGGCTGCAGGAGCAGATCAGCACCGCGATTGCCCAGTCCGTGGCCGAGAACGCCGCCGACGTGGGCATCCTCAACGAAGGCAGCTACGGCGAACGCGTGACGCTGCTGCCCTACCACACCGACGAACTGGTGCTGGTGGTACCCACCGGCCACGCGCTGGTGCGGCGCAAGTCCGTGCGCCTGGCAGACGCCCTGCCTTTTGACTTTGTGGGCGCGCACCCGGGCAGCGCCATCAACAACCAGCTGACCCGCGCGGCCGCCGAGGCGGGCCTGCCACTGCGCCTGCGCATGCAGGTGACGAGCTACGACGCGCTGTGCCTCATGGTCAACGCGGGCCTGGGTGTGGGCGTGATGCCCCGTGGCAGCGCCGCGCTGTACCGGGGCACGCTGGCCATCCGCACCGTCACGCTGAACGAGACCTGGGCGCAGCGGCGGCTGGCGCTGTGTGTGCGGTCTGAAGAATCGCTCTCCAGCGTTGCCCGGCTGCTGGTGGAGCACCTGCGCGCGCAGCCAACGGGGCCATCACCATGAGCCGCCCCCTGCCCCCGCTCCAGTGGGATGTGTTCTGCCGCGTGATCGACAACTTTGGCGACATCGGCGTGTGCTGGCGCCTTGTGGCGCAACTGGCCGCGCTGGGCCACCGCGTGCGCCTGTGGGTGGACGACGCTTCGGCCCTGCAGTGGATGGCGCCCCAAGGCTGCCCCGGCGTGGAGTTGCGCGCCTGGGGTTCGCCACCACCGAGCCCTGATGAACCCGCCCCCGATGTGATGGTGGAGGCCTTCGGCTGCGAAATTGCTCCTGAATTCATAGCTTATAGCGCTTACCCATCAAGCGCTAGAGGCCAAAAATCTTCCAAACCAGTCTGGATCAACCTGGAATACCTGTCGGCAGAAGCTTACGTGGAGCGCAACCATAGGCTGCCGTCACCCATCCTGTCCGGCCCCGCCGCAGGGTGGACGCGCTGGTTCTTCTACCCTGGCTTCACGCCCGGCACGGGCGGCTTGCTGCGCGAACCCGACCTGATGGCGCGGCGCGAGGCATTTGACCGCAGCGCCTGGCGCGCAGAACACGCCGCCGTCTTCGGGCTGGGCGATGGTTGCGCCGAGCAGCGCTGGGTTTCGCTGTTCTGCTACGAACCCGCCGCCTTGCCGGAGCTGCTGCGGCACAGCCAGACACGGCCCACGCAGTTGCTAGTGACTCCGGGCCGCCCCACGGCTGCCGTGCGGGCTACATTGGCTGAGGGTTGTGATCAAAATATCGGTCAAATGGGCCTCCAGCGCTTATCTGACAAGCGCGAGCAGCTATCAATTTTATATCTACCCCACCGCCCCCAGCCAGCGTTTGACGAGATGCTCTGGGCCTGTGACTTCAACGCCGTACGCGGCGAGGACTCGCTGGTGCGGGCGCTGTGGGCGGGCCAGGCGTTTGTGTGGCAGATCTACCCACAGCACGACAACGCGCACCACGACAAGCTCTGGGCGTTTCTGGACTGGCTGCAGGCCCCCGCATCGCTGCGGCAGTTCCACGCGACCTGGAACGGACTGGACGCCGAGCCGCTGCAATGGCCCGGCGACGACACCCTGGCCGAGTGGACGGCCTGCACCCAGGCCGCCCGTGCGCGCCTGCTGATGCAGGACAACCTCGTCGCACAACTTTTGGGCTTTGTCGCCGAAAAACGGTAAAATCCGAGGCTTTGCGCAAATCAGGTACGGCACAGCAGTGCCACCACCCCGCGCACTTTCGCCGCAGAACATGCACCGGCGCGCAAACCAGGCGGTTTGCCAGCCCGCGCGTTGAGCGGCCCCAACCCAAGCAACTTGCTATGAAAATCGCTCAAGAAATCCGCGCCGGCAACGTCATCATGCACGGCAAGGACCCCATGGTGGTCCTGAAGACCGAATACGCCCGCGGCGGCCGCGGTGCAGCCACCGTGCGCATGAAGCTCAAGAGCCTGATCGGCAACTTCGGCACCGAAGTCGTGTTCAAGGCCGACGACAAGATCGACAACGTGATCCTGGACAAGAAGGAGTGCACCTACTCCTACTTCGCCGACCCCATGTACGTGTGCATGGACACCGAGTACAACCAGTACGAAGTGGAAGCCGAAAACATGGGCGACTCGCTGAACTACCTGGAAGACGGCATGACCGTGGAAGTGGTGTTCTACGACGGCAAGGCCATCTCGGTCGAACTGCCCACCAGCGTCGAGCGTGAAATCACCTGGACGGAACCCGCCGTCAAGGGCGATACCTCCGGCAAGGTCATGAAGCCTGCCAAGATCGCCACCGGCTTTGAAGTGCCCGTGCCCCTGTTTGTCAGCCAAGGCGACAAGATCGAAATCGACACCCGCACCGGCGAATACCGCAAGCGCGTGTAAGCTGCCATGCGCAGTTCTCCCTTGCGGGAGAACGACCACAAAAAAAGGCTTCCCTCGGGAAGCCTTTTTTCATGGCATTTTTAGCCGCCAGCGCTTATCTGCAAAGCGCAGATAGCTATCAAATGGGTTGCGCCACCAGATCGTGCCCACGCACGCCGACAATGCGCGCCTTGGTGAACTCGCCCACCTTCATGGTCTTGCTGATCTTCTCGGGCGGCAGCAGCTGCACGGTGCCGTCGATCTCGGGCGCATCCGCATAGGTGCGGCCCACACCGCCCTTGCGGCCCAGGCCGGGAGCCGAATCCACCAGCACCTGCATGGTGGCCCCCACGCGGCGCTGCAGCTTGGCAATCGACACCTCTTCGGCTACAGCCATGAAGCGGGCACGGCGCTCTTCGCGCACTTCCAGAGGCAACATGCCCGGCAGCTCATTGGCAGCAGCACCCGTCACATCACTGTAGGCAAAGCAGCCCGCACGGTCGATCTGCGCCTCGCGCACAAAATCGAGCAGGTGCTGGAACTCTTCTTCCGTCTCGCCAGGGAAGCCAGCGATAAAGGTGCTGCGGATCACGATCTCGGGACAGGCCTCGCGCCAGCGCTGGATGCGCTCCAGGTTGCGCTCGCCGCTGGCCGGGCGCTTCATGCGCTTGAGCACGTCGGGATGACTGTGCTGGAAAGGCACATCCAGGTAGGGCAGCACGCGGCCCGTGGCCATGAGCGGGATCACCTCGTCCACGCTGGGGTACGGGTACACGTAGTGCAGCCGCACCCAGGCGCCGTAGGGCTCGGCGATCTCGCCCAGCGTCTGCACCAGCTCCAGCATGCGCGTCTTGACCGGCTTGCCGTCCCAGAAGCCGGTGCGGTACTTCACATCCACACCGTAGGCCGACGTGTCCTGGCTGATGACCAGCAACTCCTTGACGCCACCTTCAAACAGGGCCTTGGCCTCGCTGAGCACATCGCCAATGGGCCGCGACACCAAGTCACCGCGCATGGAGGGGATGATGCAGAAGGTGCAACGGTGGTTGCAGCCTTCGCTGATCTTGAGGTACGCATAGTGCTTGGGCGTGAGCTTGATGCCCGCAATACCAAAGCTGCCCGGCACCAGGTCCACAAACGGGTCGTGCGGCTTGGGCAGGTTCAGGTGGACGGCATCCATCACCTCTTGTGTGGCATGCGGACCGGTCACGGCCAGCACGCTGGGGTGCATCTGGCGCACCATGTTGCCGCCGTCGTCGCCCGTGCGGGCGCCCAGGCAGCCGGTGACGATGACCTTGCCGTTCTCGGCCAAGGCTTCGCCAATGGTGTCCAGGCTTTCCTTGACGGCGTCGTCAATGAAGCCGCAGGTGTTGACGATGACCAGGTCCGCGCCCTGGAAGGTCTTGGAGGTTTCGTAACCCTCCGCGCTCAGCTGCGTGAGAATCAACTCGGAATCGGTCAGCGCCTTGGGGCAGCCCAGGCTGACGAATCCGACTTTGGGTGTTTTGGTGGGGGCAATTGCTTCGCTCATATCCCCGTATTGTCCCAGTTCCGGCGTCAGACCGGTGGGACGGGCAATTGCCTGCAATGCCTGCGACTCGCCGCGACCTATGAAACTGGCGCGATCCTAGGCCAGCGGCCACCGCGCAAGGGCCGCCCCGCCGCGCTGGCGGCGTCCCCCTGGGGGGAAGCCGCGAAGCGGCTCCGGGGGGGCTACCGCTTGAGTCCAAACGCGCCCAGCATCTGCTCCGTCTGCTTTTGCATCTGCTCCTGCATCTGCGTGAGCATGGACTGCGACTGCTCCACATAGTTGCCCATCATGCCCTTGAGCATGGGCGATTGCAGGCTCATGAACTGGGCCCACATCTCTGGCGTCACGCTCTGCGACTGCTCGGCCAGCTTGGCCTGAACGTCGGTAAACGCCTGTACGTTCTTCTCCAGGTACGCGCCCATGAAACCCTGCATGGCATGGCCATAAAAACGGATGATGTTGGCCAGCACCGCCTCGGTGAACATGGGTGCGCCACCGGCCTCTTCTTCCAGAATGATCTGCAGCAGAATGCTGCGCGTGAGGTCTTCGCCCGTCTTGGCGTCGCGCACTACCACCTGCTGGTTGGCCATGACCAACTGGCGCACCTCGGCCAGGGTGATGTAGGTGGAGGTGTCTGTGTCGTACAGACGGCGATTGGGGTATTTTTTGATGACACGCTGCGCCGACTTGGGCGCGGCACTTTTCTGTTCGGACACGACGAACTCCTCGGGCTGGAAGCCCATGTATTGCAGTGCAGCACATTCTAGGGAACGGGCAGCCCGGCACCAGCAAAGGAATACCCTGATGACTAGCTGCGCGCCACTGTCGCCGGGGTGACACTGGCCAGACCAGGTAGCGTCACCACGCTAGGCGCAGCCGTCACAGGCCTGCACCAGCCCATCAACCGGTGCGGCGCACCGTCTGACAGCTGAATACGTTTGCCGGTGCGATAGTGGGCGTTTGCCCTCTTTTCCACACGATGCTCGAAAGTTTGCAGCTCTCCCCCTGGCTCGCTACGGCGGTAGCGGCCTTGTTTGCCACGACCTTGGCAGCCATCGCCCATCGGATGGTCGCCATCGTTCTGCGCCGCGCAACAACCCCCCTCCCTGTGGTGCAGACCGTGGTGCTGGCATGCATACCGGTCATGCGGATTCTGCTGCCGTTGATCGCGCTGCAACTGGTATGGCAAGCCGCCAGCGATGATCTGCCTTACATCGGCGGTATCCGCCATCTCAATGGCCTGGCGGTGATTGGCGGGGCCTGCTGGCTGCTGATTGCCGCAATTGGCGGCCTGGCCAATGGCGTCATTGCCCAACACCCCGCAGATGTGGAAGACAACCTCACCGCCCGACGCATCGCCACCCAGGCACGCGTGCTGTCGCGCACGGCGATGACCGGCGTGGTGATGGCGGGCCTCGCGCTCATGCTCATGACTTTTCCAGGGGCCCGGCAAGTAGGTGCCAGTTTGCTCGCGTCAGCCGGGGTGGTGGGGATTGTGGCGGGCATTGCAGCGCGCCCGGTCTTCAGCAACATGATCGCCGGCCTGCAGATCGCACTGGCCCAGCCCATCCGCATCGACGATGTGCTCATTGTCGAAGGGGAATGGGGACGGGTAGAAGAAATCACCAGCACCTATGTGGTGCTGCGCATCTGGGACGAGCGGCGCTTGATCATCCCGCTGCAGTGGTTTATAGAAAACCCGTTTCAAAACTGGACACGCACCAGCTCTGAAATCCTGGGAACCGTTTTCCTGTTTGCCGACTACCGCCTGCCGCTGGACCCGCTGCGGGCCGAATTGCAGCGGGTGCTGGAAACCGCACCAGAGTGGGACAGGCGAGTGAACGTGCTGCAGCTCACCGATGTGACCGAGCGCACCATCCAGATCCGCGTGCTGGTCTCCGCACGATCATCCAGCCTGGCGTTCGACCTGCGGTGCAGGGTGCGCGAAGCGCTGGTGACGTTCATTCAACGCGAATACCCGGACTGCCTTCCACAAGTGCGTGTGCCTGCACAGGGGGATGAAGCACCGACGAGACCACTCGAGCAAGAGCCCCTGTTGAAGGCCTGAGCCAAGGCAGCGCTATCGATGCACCCACAAGAAGCCCCGCCACATGTCGCCACGATAGCAACCATGCCGGAGCATGGGCATTCTTCCTCAATAGCCCATCTTGAAGTACGCCACGGCAAGCACCGCGACGATGGCGGCGAGAGCAGCAAGCCAGAAGATCCGGATGTCGTACAGACCCAGTTCAGGATCAGTGTCCACAAAACCCTGGTGGACACTTGAAGAATTGGATGGAGTGTTCATGGTGGCATCCCTTCTCTTTGAAGCCACCAAAGTTATCGCGACCCCGTGCGTCTTCGTGTCAGACAAAAACCAATTCATTGATTTGCCGCCAGGCACGCAGGCGCCGTCACCCTCGGTGAACCCAATGGGTGCAAGGAGCCAACAAAGAAGTTCGTCGGTATCCCCAGGGCGATGAACGACCGCGACGCCCGACACCGCATAAAAAGAGGACTGATTCGAGCGCGACCAAAGAAAAAGCCACCTGTAAAAAGGTGGCTTTGTGCTTTTTGAAACCTGCTCAAGGTTTCCACAAGTTTTTCAGTGGTCTGAAAGCTGGTTTCTTTCAGGGAAAAACTTGGTAGGCGCGATTGGACTCGAACCAACGACCCCCACCATGTCAAGGTGGTGCTCTAACCAGCTGAGCTACGCGCCTGTCGTTGTTTAGACCACGATTATAGCCATAAAAATCGGGTGCTTCGATCAAAACAGCACAGCAAACGGCAAAGAGATGTTCGTGGCTCTTGTTCCATGCCTACCGTCCCGCCACTCAGCGTCTGCGCGCGGAGCGCACACCGGGCACGCCGGCCACGATGCCCAACACCTTGTTCAGCCGGCCCGAATCGGCAACCTCCACCGTGAAGGTCATCCACGCCGTGCCTTTCACCGACTGCGTCTGCACGCCGATCACATTGGTCTTCTCGCGCGCAAAGACTTCGGAGATATCGCGCAGCAGGCCCTGGCGGTCGGCGGCTTCCACGGCGACGTCCACGGGGTACACGGCAGCCAGTGCAGCCGATTTGGAGGTGGAGCCCCACTCCACATCAATCACCCGCTCAATGCTGCGTGCGGCCATTTCGCGGAAGTTGCTGCAGTCGGCCCGGTGCACGCTCACGCCCTTGCCCCGCGTGACAAAACCACGGATCAGGTCCGGCGGAGCTGGCTTGCAGCACTTGGCCAGCTGGGTCATCAGCGAGTCAATGCCCACCACCAGCACGCCGCCCTTGGGTGCGGCATCGTTGGTGCGTGTTTTCTTTAGCAACAAATAGTCGTCGGGCTGCAAAACCGGCTCGGGCGGTCGCAGCACCGTTTCGATGTTGCGCAGCGAGAATTCATCCTTGCCCACCACTTCGAACAAGGCATCGGCGGACTTGAAGCCCAGCTGCACCGCCAGATCGTCGAGCTTGATGGCAGTCTTGCCCTCGCGCTGCAGCAGCTTTTCGACCGCCTCACGCCCACGGGCCACGGTTTCGTGCGTGGCCTGGGCGTTGAACCAGGCTCGCACCTTGGCTTTGGCGCGGTTGCTGGTGAGGTAGCCCAGCTCAGCATTGAGCCAGTCGCGTGAGGGGCGGCCTTCCTTGACGGTGGATATCTCCACCGTCTGTCCGTTTTGCAGCGGTGTGTTGAGCGGCACCATCGCACCGTCCACCCGGGCGCCCCGGCAACGGTGCCCGACACTCGTGTGCACGGCATACGCAAAGTCCACCGGTGTGGCGCCCTGGGGCAGCTCCACCACAGCAGCATCTGGGGTCAGCACATAGATGCGGTCTTCAAACAGGCCCCGGTTGGGCAAGGCACCCGACAGATCGCGCTCCCAGGCCAGCAACTGGCGCAGCACCGCAATCTTGGCGTCGTATTCACCGGTGGCCGAAACCCCTGCATAGCCCTTGCTGCCTGCCTCTTTGTAGGCCCAATGCGCCGCCACTCCGTGCTCCGCATGGTCGTGCATAGCCTGGGTACGGATCTGGATCTCGATGGGCTTGCCGTTGTCGTCGCGCACGATGGTGTGCAGCGACTGGTAGCCATTGGGCTTGGGCTTGGCGATGTAGTCGTCAAACTCCTCCACGATGGGCTTGAACTGCTCGTGCACCCAGCTCAGGGCCGCGTAGCAGTCCTTCACCGTGGGCACCACCACGCGCAGCGCGCGGATGTCAAACACCTGATCGAAGTTGAGCGACTTGCCGCGCATCTTCTTGACGATGCTGTAGATGTGCTTGGGGCGCCCCTGCACGCTGGCGCTGATGCTGCGTGCGCGCAGGTCGGATTCAAGCCGCGCGCGCAGCTGCTCCATGTACACCTCGCGCTCGCCCCGCTTTTCGTCGAGCAGGCGGGCCACTTCCTTGTAGGTGTCAGGCTCCAGGAAGCGAAAGGACAGGTCCTCCAGCTCCCACTTGACCTGCCAGATACCAAGGCGGTTGGCCAGCGGTGCAAACACCTGCAGCGACTCGCGCGCCAGGCTGGGCGATACGGGGCGCTTGCTGGCCGCATGAAAACGCAGCGTCTGCAGGCGCGAGGCCAGGCGCAGCATCACCACACGCAGGTCGCGCGAGAAGGCGAGCAGCATCTTGCGCACGTTCTCGGTCTGCACGGCGGGGTCTTCCAGGTGCTCTGCGGTGCGGGCCTGCTGCTGCACGCGCATGAGCTTGGTGGTCTCTACCGCCAGCGCGGCAAAGTTGGCACCAAAGGCCTTGGCGATCACCTCTTCAGGCTTGTTCAGATGAATGCACGCATGCACCAGGTAACTGGCGGCCTGCATGGCCTCCGAGCCGCCAATGCCCTTGAGGATGGCAGCCACGGCATCGGCGTGGGCCAGCGTGTTTTCGCCGGAATCCAGCGTTTCGCCAGCCATCAAGGGCTCGGCAAACGCGCGCGCACGCGCCAGCGCGTTCACCTGCTCAGGCAGGGTGTGTGCGGTAGCGGCAATGAGCTGGGGGACGGCGTCGGCCTGGGGGGTGTGGGACGCCTGTGCGGGAGGGTAGGTTTTCATCCGGCCACAACACCTTCCGCCGAAAGCAAAAAGCCGGTGACCGCAGCCACCTGATCGCCCGCCACCAGCGTGGGAGCATGCCCCACGCCTTCAAATTCGACCACGTGTGCCCGGGGCCCGCGCTGCGCCATGGCCTGCGCGGTTTCGCGAGAGAGCAGGTCAGACTGTGCACCGCGCAAAAGCAAGGTGCGGGCCGTGATGTGGTCATACAGCTGCCACAGCATGGCCTCACCGGCCACGGCAGACTCCTGCGTCAATGTTTTGAATGGCACCGCGATGGCCGGGTCATAGTGCAGCGTGATGCCACCACCGGCAGATTCCGGCAACGCGCGCACCATGGCACGCGACAAGTCCAGCCACTGCTCGGGTGTATGGGGGCCAAAGCTGGTGGAAATCGCCCACATGGCGTCGGCCGCCTGCTGGAGCGACTCGAACCGCGCCTGTTGCCCCAGGTACAAGCCGATGCGCTGCAGGGCCTCCCACTGGATGACGGGGCCCACGTCGTTGAGTACCAGCCTGCGCACAGGCACCGGCAAAGGCAGCCCCGGCTGGCCCGCAATGCCCATGCCGATGAGCCCCCCCATGCTGGTGCCCACCCAGTCGAGGGTGGTGATGGGTGCCTGCTGGTGCACCTGGGCCAGCATGGCCAGCATGTCCGCGGCGTATTGGGGAATCTGGTAGCCCATGGGGTCAGCCAGCCAGTCGCTCTGGCCGCGCCCGACCACGTCGGGGCAGATCACGCGGGCATACTGGCTCAACGCACGGGCCAGGGTGTCGAAGTCGCGCCCCTGGCGCGAGAGGCCATGCACACAGACCACCACATGGGGATGCGCCGGGTTGCCCGTGGCATTCCACTCCCAATACGCCATGCGATGGTGTGTAGCCGCAGATGCGGAGGAGTTACCGGAAGACACCACAGGCGCCCCCGGGCCAGGGCACAGTACGTAGTTCAGCGTAGGTTCAATCATGGGTGCGAAATCCGGGGGCAGCGCTCGATAATGCAGGAGCCGTCGGCACCCATTGTTCGTTCATGCGTGCCGACTTTTTCTTGCGTTGCATCGTAATTCATTCGGAGAGACTCACATGCTGAAAGGCAAAACCGCCCTCGTCACCGGCTCCACCAGTGGCATTGGTCTTGGCATCGCCAAGGCGCTGGCCCGCCAAGGTGCCAACATCGTGCTCAATGGCTTTGGCGATGTGGATGGCCCCCGCGCCGAGGTGCTGGCAGCTGGCGAAGCCGCTGGCGCCAAAGTGGGTTACCACGGTGCAGACATGAGCCGGGTGGCCGACATCGAGGACATGATGAAGTACAGCGCCGCGCAGTTCGGGCGCGTGGACATCCTGGTGAACAACGCAGGCATCCAGCACGTGGCCAATGTGGAAGACTTTCCCGTGGAGCGCTGGGATGCAGTGATCGCCATCAACCTCACAAGCGCCTTTCACACATCGCGCCTGGCGCTGCCGGCCATGAAGAGTGCCAACTGGGGCCGCATCATCAACGTGGCATCGGTGCACGGCCTGGTGGGCTCGGCACAGAAGGCTGCGTACGTGGCGGCCAAACACGGCATCGTGGGTCTGACCAAGGTGACGGCGCTGGAGAACGCCACCAGCGGCGTGACCTGCAACGCCATCTGCCCTGGCTGGGTGCTGACGCCCCTGGTGCAAAAACAGGTGGATGCCAAGGCGGCCGAACACGGCCTGTCGAACGAAGACGCCAAGAAGCTGCTGCTGGGCGAAAAAGAGCCGTCCATGCAGTTCACCACGCCCGAAGAACTGGGCGAGCTGGCTGTGTTCTTCTGCTCCCCCGCCGCCAACAATGTGCGTGGCGTGGCATGGAACATGGATGGCGGCTGGGCAGCGCAGTGAGAAAGCACGCGCGAGCGTCTGATCGCTGGTGGCATGCCAGCACAGGCGCCCGGTAAACTGCAAAATTGATAGCTGCCAGCGCTTACCAGATAAGCGCTGGCGGCCAATATTTCCTAAAAAATCAGCGCATCTGCACCGAACCCGACACGTTCACGATGACCTGGGCCTTGCCCGCTTCGACCGGCACGGCGGAATCAGAGAACGAGCCCGCCTTGGCCTCCATGGCCATCATGCGCGGACGTGGCCCGGGCACCATCTCATTGCTGTTCACCGCCACCTCGCGCAGGCTGTAGTTGCTGAAGCCAAAACCCTTGGCCAGTTCGGCCGCGCGTGCCTTGAACTGTTCGATGGCCTGGGTCTGGGCTTCGCCCTCCACCTTGGCCCGGGCCTCGCGCGACAGGCCGAAAGCCACATTGCTGATGGCCAGCGTCTGGATCTTGCCGGCCGTGGCCGTGATGCGCGCGAAGTCGCGGCCTTCCAGCACCAGCTCGGCACGACCCTGCCAGCCGTTGATCTTCCCGTCCTTGCCATAACGCGGGTACAGCCCGAAGGGGCCGGTACGCACATCGAGCTGTCCGGGCTGGGCGTTGCGCTTGGCTTCGGCCAGGGCTGCGTCCAGCGCCTGCTTGAGCTGTGTCTGTACCGTGGCGGCGTCGGCAGCCTCCTTGCTGGTGGCAAGGTTGAGCACCAGCAGGTCCTGCTGCACCTCCACCGTGCCCGTGGCCGACAGCTGCACGACATTGCGCAGCTCGGGGGGTGGAGAATTTTGAGCAAAAGAGGCACCAGCGCAAGCAATCAAAACGCCAGCAGCTATCAATTTAGTAGTAATTTTCATCACAAAGGTGTCCTTGATATCGGTGCACGGCCCGGGGCCGGGCCATGCGGGGCACCACCTTAACCGCACTGCCCATGCGTTGCGATGAAGCCCCTCCACCGCGCGTGCGAAGCTGGGCAAAACTTGTAACAGTTGGTCAAACCCAGCCCCAAAACCCGAACTTCGGCGTTCCAAGTGGTCAGAATCGACTCTGTTACAAATTGGACTTGGGATCAAGATGGCCACAACAACCAATCGCACCGACAAAGTTCTGGTGGTGGACGACGATGCACGAATCCGTGATCTGCTGCGCCGCTACCTCACGCAGGAAGGCTTTGAAGTCATGGTCGCCGAAGACGGCAAGGCGCTTAACCGCCTTCTGCTGCGCGAAACCGTGGACATCATCGTGCTCGACCTGATGATGCCGGGCGAAGACGGGCTTTCCATCTGCCGCCGCCTGCGTGCCGCCAATGACCGCACCCCCATCATCATGCTCACCGCCAAAGGCGAGGACGTGGACCGCATCGTGGGCCTGGAAGTGGGCGCCGACGACTACCTGGGCAAGCCCTTCAACCCCCGCGAACTGTTGGCCCGCATCCACGCTGTGCTGCGCCGCCGCCCCGCACAGGAAGCGCCTGGCGCCCCCTCGGGCGACAACGAGGTCGTGACCTTTGGTCCCTTTACCTTCGACCTGGGCACCCGAGCACTGCAGCGCAATGGCGAAGAACTGCCGCTGACCACCGGCGAATTTGCCATGCTCAAGGCGCTGGTGCGCCACCCACGCCAGCCCCTTTCGCGCGAAAAGCTGGCCCTGCTGGCCCGTGGCCGCGAGTTTGAGCCGTTTGACCGCAGCCTGGATGTGCAGGTGTCGCGCCTGCGCAAGCTGGTGGAGGTGGATGCCGCCGCCCCGCGCTACATCCAGACCGTGTGGGGGGTAGGCTACGTGTTCGTGCCGGACGGAACCAGCTGACCCCTCTTTCCTTGCCTGTATGCACAATTCCGACGGCAATTCGAGGTCGAGATCTTCATCATCGGTCCGGCAGTCCGTGACCGCTTCCCCCGACGCCACCAGCCCCGCCCCCCTGGAGTCCTTGCGACAGGCCCGGGAGCAGCGGGCGCGTGTGGGCCTCAATCTCTTCTGGCGCACCTTCTTCCTGCTGGCGCTGCTGTTGGTGGGGAGCATTCTGGCGTGGCTGCAGACCTTGCGGGCGCTGGAGTTCGAGCCGCGCACCCTGCACACCGCGCAGCAGATCGCATCGCTGGTGAACCTGAGCCGTGCGGCGCTGGTGCATTCCGACGCCATTGCTCGTGTGTCGCTCATCAAGACCATGGCCGACCAGGAAGGCGTGCGCATCCTGCCGCGCGAGCCGCGCGACAAGTTCGAGCTTCTGGAGGGCACGGCCCTGGGCAACCGCCTGACCGACGAACTCACCCAGCGCCTGGGGCCCGACACCATCGTGGCGCAAAACGTGAATGGGGAAACCGGCCTGTGGGTCGGCTTCAACATCAATGGCGATCCCAACTGGCTGCTGATGGACCGCTCGCGCTTCAGCCCGGCCGGCGGCCGCACCTGGCTGATCTGGCTGATCACGGCAGGGGCGTTGTCCTTGGCCGGTGCGGCGGCCATTGCGCGGCTGATCAACCGGCCTCTCAAGCAGCTCTCTTACGCGGCCAACCGCGTCAAGGACGGCGACTTCGCAGCCAGCCACCTCGACGAGGAAGTGGTGACCAGCGAAATCCGCGAAGTGAACATCGGCTTCAACCGCATGGCGCAAAAATTGGCCAAGCTGGAGCAGGACCGCGCCGTGATGCTGGCGGGCATTTCGCACGACCTGCGCACGCCGCTGGCGCGCCTGCGGCTGGAAACCGAGATGAGCGTGACCGATGAAGTGGCCCGCGAGCACATGGTGGCAGACATCGTGCAGCTCGACGCCACGATCGACAAGTTCCTCGACTACGCTCGGCCGGACCATGTCACGCTGACACCGGTCAACCTGCATGCCGTGGTGTCGTCCTGCGTCTATGCCGTGCAAGACCATCGCGAACTGCAGATCACGATGTCCGTGCCCGAAGACCTCAACGTGCTGGCCGACGAAGTGGAACTGGCCCGCGTGATCTCCAACCTGCTCGAAAACGCGCGGCGCTACGGCAAGGCCGAGGACACCGGTATCACCAACGTGGACATTGCCGCCAAAGGCCGTGAGAACTGGGTGCTGGTCAAACTGCGCGACCATGGCCCCGGCGTGCCACCCGAGCAGTTGTCGAATCTGACCAAGCCCTTCTTTCGCGGTGACTCTGCGCGCACCGCAGCGGCAGGCGCGGGGCTGGGGCTCTCCATCGTGGACAAAACCGTGCAGCGCATGGGCGGCATCTTTGCACTGGCCAACTCCAGCACCGGCGGCCTGGTAGCCCACCTGCAGTTGCAGCGGGCCACTGATCTGCCCGAGGGTGCAGACCCCAAGCAGCGGCTGCAGCGCCCGTCCGTCAAACGCCAGCTGCCGCGGCGTCGCGCCGAAGACCGGATGGCGTGATCGCCCCGCACTGCCCCATGTACAAAGCTCTCACCTGGAGGGCTTTGTTTTTGGCGCATCCTCTCGGCATCCGAAGGTGGCGGCGACCAGACCGCAAGAGCCCTCAGCGCACCATGCAGGGCGCCTTGTTGTTGAACTTCCAGCCCGGGATCAGGTACTGCATGGCAATCGCATCGTCGCGTGCGCCCAGGCCATGCTGCAAGTACAGGCGGTGGGCACGCTCGACCTCGTCCATGTCCAGCTCCACGCCCAGGCCGGGCTTCTTGGGCAGTTGGATGAAGCCGTCCTTGATCTGGAACGGTTCCTTCGTCAGCCGCTCACCGTCCTGCCAGATCCAGTGCGTGTCAATCGCCGTCACGCGGCCAGGGGCGGCGGCGCCCACGTGGGTGAACATGGCCAGCGAGACGTCGAAATGGTTGTTCGAATGCGAACCCCAGGTCAGGCCGAAGGCCTGGCACATCTGCGCCACGCGGACCGACCCGGCCATGGTCCAGAAGTGCGGGTCGGCCAGCGGGATGTCCACCGACTGCAGGGCCAGGCTGTGCGCCATTTCGCGCCAGTCGGTGGCGACCATGTTGGTGGCGGTGGGCAAGCCCGTGGCGCGGCGAAATTCCGCCATCACCTCGCGGCCCGAAAACACGCCTTCGGCGCCGCAGGGGTCTTCGGCATAGGCCATCACGCCGTGCAGATCACGAGTGAGGCGAATCGCATCTTTCAGCAACCAGCCGCCATTGGGGTCCAGCGTGACGCGCGCTTCGGGAAAGCGCTCATGCAGCGCGCGGATGGCCTCGACCTCTTCCTCGCCGCGCAGCACGCCGCCCTTGAGCTTGAAGTCGGCAAAGCCATAGCGCTCGTACGCCGCCTCGGCCAGGCGCACGATGCCGTCGGCCGACATGGCCTTCTCGTTGCGCAGGCGGAACCAGTCGTTGTCGGCACCGGGCTCGGTGCGGTAGGCCAGGTCGGTCTTTTCGCGGTCGCCCACGTAGAACAGGTAGCCCAGCATCTGCACCGCCTCGCGCTGCACGCCGTCGCCCAGCAGCGCGGCCACGGGCACATCCAGGTGCTGGCCCAGCAGGTCCAGGAAGGCGGACTCCACGGCCGTGACGGCGTGGATGGTGATGCGCAGATCAAAGGTCTGCAGGCCGCGTCCGCCTGCATCGCGGTCGGCAAACTGCGCGCGCATGGCGTTGAGCACGGCGTTGTGGTGCCCGATGGGGCGGCCCATGATCAGCGATCGCGCATCCTCGATGGTCTGGCGAATCTTCTCGCCGCCGGGCACCTCGCCCACCCCGGTGTTGCCCGCGCTGTCGCGCAGGATGAGCAGGTTGCGCGTGAAGAAGGGGCCGTGTGCGCCGCTCAGGTTCATGAGCATGCTGTCGTGGCCCGCCACGGGCACCACGCGCAGCTCGGTGACAACGGGGGTGCTGGCGACGGAAGGGATGGAGGAGGTGGTCATGGTGGTCTGGAAACGAAGATGGGGCGGGCAAAAGCGCCCCGTGACAAGGCTCAATCGGCAGTGATTTTTCGGGTTTCGATGACGGTCTTCCAGCGCGCGAATTCGCGCGCCTGGTAGGCGGTGAAGGCTTCGGGCGTGCTGGCCACGATCTCCAGGCCCTGGTCGAGCATGCGCCTCTTCACGGCGGGGTCGTTCATGGCGGCGATGGCTGCGTCCGAAAGCTTCTTCTTCACGGCGGCGGGCAGGCCCTTGGGCGCGGCCATGCCTTGCCACGAGTAGACCTCGGCACCGGCCACGCCAGCCTCGGCCAAGGTGGGCACGTCGGGCAGCACGGGGCTGCGCTTGTCGCCGGTTACGGCAAGCGCGTGCAGCTTGCCCGCCCGGATGTGCTGCAGCACGGCGTTCACGTTCTGGAACGAGAACTCCACCTGCCCGCCCAGCAGGTCGTTGATGGCCGGTGCGCCGCCCTTGTAAGGGATGTGCAGGCCTTCGGTGCCGCTCTGCTGCCAAAAAACCTCGGCCGAGAGGTGGTCCGACGAGCCGTTGCCCGAGCTTGCAAAGCTCACCTTGCCAGGATTGGCCTTGAGCTGGGCAATCACCTCTTGCACGGTGCGCGCCTTCTGATTGGGGGCAGCCACCAGCACGTTGGGTGCCTGCACGGGCACGGTGATGTAGTCAAAGTCCTTGAGGGCGTCGTACGGCACGCTTTTGAGCAAGTGCGGCGCCACCACAAACGCACCGAGCGACGACACCAGCAGCGTGTAGCCGTCGGGTGCGGCGCGCTTCACCGCACCAGCCCCCAGCGTGCCCGTGGCACCGGGGCGGTTGTCCACCACGAAGTTCTGGCCCAGCTTGTCGCCCATGTGCTGCGCCATGGCGCGGGCCACCATGTCGGTGGAGCCCCCTGCCGGAAAAGGCACGACGACGGTGACTGGTTTTTCGGGCCAGGGGGTGGCGGCGGTCTGGGCCGATGCAGCCAGAGCGATGGTGCAGGTACTGGCAATCAGCAGCAGTTTCTTGAACATGGGGAGGTCTCCTGAACAGTTGTGGAAGGGCCTTCTACGGGGCCTTGGTTGGGGAAAGTGAACCGGGGTGTGCCCAGGTTGACGACGAGCTGGCACCAACGTGAACATCCGCTCAATAAAAGCAAGAGGTCATACAAGCAGCTATTCATTCAATCAATCAACCCGGATTCAAGCCTCAAACACCTATTAACAGGCGCATTCTGAATGCCTGGACGGGCAAATGTTAACGTTAACAGTGGCATCAAAGACCATGGAAAACCCTTAGTCATAGGACCACCAACCCATTGATGGGAAAAGCGCTTGGAAGCCCCGGAGCGTTTGGCCTGCAGTCTGCGTTACGCTAGGCATCCACCCGCCTAACCAGCCCATGAGCATCCAAACACAGTTCTCTCTTCTCCGATTGCAGGGCGAGCCCCTGCCACAGGACCTTGCAGTCCTTCTCCATCACCAGGAAGAGCTGCAACGCCGCACCGGCGTCTGTATGGGCACAGCGGCCGACTGGCCCCCCTGGTTGGACACCAGCGACCTGAGCGAAGCCGAGCGGGCCGACCCCGAGATTGCTGCGAACCTTCGGGCCATCGCCGAGGTCTGCCGCCACATTGCTTTTGTGGTAGCCGATGATGAAGGCAATTACTTTGGCTACTGGCGCGGGCCGTCGTCAACACCCATTGCCGACAGTGTGGTGGTGCAACTGAGCAACGAAGCGCAGTTCTCGGTGTGCGGAACCGCGAACATCGCGGGTGCCATCCTGACCCAGTGTTGCTACGGCGGAACGTTCGACGAGACCCGCCAATGGTTTCTGCGCCTGGGTCTGACCGCCCTGCCCGCCTACCCCTATGACCTCGGCAATCCGCAGGTCACGCCCTCCCCGGCAGCCTTGCACGAGCAGCTTTTCAAGGCATATCTACCTGAGGCTGGGTAACTACACGCCCTACTTCGCTTTTCAGCGAAAAGGCGGAAACGGTAGCAGCGGTATCAGCGGACCGCGCTTCTTTGATCCTGTGGCCCTCAGCCAAAGCCATATGCACCCACTGTGCAAAAAAGAGGCTCGCAGGCCATCGCACCCGTGTGGGTGTGCACAGCATCGCAGCTTGCCGCTGTCCTGATGGTTGCGCTCGCGCGCGTGGATTTGCAGCTGGCGTAATGGACTGTAATCGCCTGCGCCCAACCCGCTCGATATTCTGAAGTGGTGCTGTTAAGGAAGACCGGCATAACCCTCGCGAGACGGTGGTAGCGCGGATGGAGATGGGGCACAAGGCGTCTTTTTGCAGCCAATAGCCGCGCTATTGGCAAGAAAAGCAACGCAGTGGACTGCCCGAGACCGCGCTATCACAGACCGCAGGGAGTTGTGCAGGTCATCCTCAAGGGCCTCTTTTTCAAAGGCCCTGCAGTACACAAGAGTCAATGCAATTGCATTTGACTGCCGTCTCCGCATTACTTATTCACTTTCAAGGAAGCACCATGCCCAGCACTCTCTCTACCGGCTTTGGCCAGACAGGCATTTTGGCAAACAGCCCCAACAACTACGACACCCTGCAACCTGGCCAGTACCGCCTCACCAACGTGACGCTCGTTCCTGGCATCCCGGTATTCAGCACAGAAGAAATCTACAAGTTGAGCAACGGCGCTGGCACGCCCGATATTTCGGTCAAATTTCAGTCAATGATTGGACATGCTGCCGGGGCTATCGTTATCAACGTGTACGCCATCTAGCAGGACTGGTTCGGCGGGCGCCCCACACGACGGACTGCTGGGCGGTTTCTGACCAACAGCGAGGCGCCCGTCCTGAGGAATCATCGCTTCGTGGATAGACTCGGCGGATGCCGCGCCCTCCCCCAAGTACCCTGCCAGAGACACCGGAACCTATTCGCAACCGACCGGTGGTGACCTTGCGCGAAGTGGCAGAGCAGGCGGGGGTGTCCATGATCACCGTCTCTCGCGCCATCAACACGCCCAGCCAGGTGTCCGAGCCCACACGCACCCGGGTGCAGGCAGCCATCTCCAGCCTGGGATATGTGCCCAACCTCATTGCGGGGGGCTTGCGCTCGGCACGCAGCCACCTGGTCACGGCCCTCGTGCCCACCACCACGGGGCAGCTGTTCGGCGAGATGGTCCAATCGCTCACCGACGCGCTGGAATTGCGCGGCTACCAGGTGATGCTGGGCCAGGTGGGCTATGCACATTCGCGCGAAGACGAACTGCTGCGCGCCATCGTGGGCCGCAGGCCCGACGGCATTGTGCTCACTGGCATCATGCATTCGCCCGAAGGGCGGCGGCTGCTGCAGGCCTCTGGCATCCCTGTGGTGGAGACCTGGGACTTCACCCCCAACCCCATCGACATGCTGGTCGGGCTGTCGCACGAACAACTGGGCGCCGCCGTGTGCAAGCACCTGCATGCCAAAGGTCGGCGCCGGCTGGCGCTGCTCAGCGGCGACGATGAGCGCGCCGCGCGGCGGCGCAAAGGTTTCTATGCCGAAGCGGGCCGACTGGGCTTGCGCGAGCCCGCCCTGCAGTTGGAGAAATCACCCACCTCCCACACCGAAGGGCGTGCGGGTCTGGCGGCCTTGCTGGCCGCCCAGCCAGACATCGATGCCGTGTTCTGCAGCTCCGACATGCTGGCCTTGGGGGCCCTCACCGAGGCGCGGGCGCGCGTCATGGCGGTCCCCGACCAGTTGGCCGTCGTCGGTTTCGGAGACATCGAGTTCGCCCAGACCGTGATCCCCAGCCTCACGACCGTGCGCATCGACGGCACGCGCATGGGCCAGACGGCGGCAGGCTTCATTGCCGACCGCGCGGAGGGAAAGACCGTGGCGGAGCCGGTGGTGGATATCGGCTTTTCGATCATGGAGCGCGAGAGCGCATAGCGGGTAGCCCGGCACCACCAGAGATCCAGGCCGGACGCACGGGCATACCTCTACAGGCCAATACCGTTCAATTTGTGGTGTATTGTATGAACACCATGCGCAGCAGCCCCTCGCCAGATCTCGAGCAATTCCTGGAACAACTCGCCCACGAAGCCCGCCCGGGCGACCGACTCCCCACCATCCGCGAATTGATGAAGCGCTTTGGCGCATCGCAAATGCTGGTTCAGCGGGCTTTCCAAGGCCTCAAGGAAAAGGGGCTGATTGATGCCCAGGTGGGTCGGGGCACTTACTTCCTGGGCGCAGGTTCGCAACCTGTGACGACGACTGAAACGAGTCCCTTACCCAGCAAAAGCCCGCATCCCAAAGCCCCTGCGGCAGTCACCTCCACTGTGAAATCGGTGCTGCTGCTGCGCCGCTCCATCAGCATTGCGCGCGGGCGCGTGCTGATCGAAAGTCTGCAGCACCGCCTTGCGGCCGACGGGCACCGGGTACTGGAGCTGTCGTACAACGACCCGGACCATGCGCTCACGGTGCTCAAGGGCCTGCCGCGCTTCGATGCCTGCGTGGTGCAATCCACCTTCAAGGCCATTCCCATCGCCCTTCTGGCGGCTCTGCGCGACAAGTGCGACGTGCTGGCCGTGGACGGGGCGGCGCTGGTGGGTGCCGACGTCGAGGCCGTGGGCACCGAGTGGGGCGAGCCGCTGGCAGCCGCCATCGCCTTGCTGATGGAGCAAGGCCACCGGCGCATTGCCTACGCATGCACCTCCCACTCCTTTCTGGCCACCCAGCTCGGGCGTCGGCGCTTTAAGTATTTGCAAGCCACGCTGTCCGATGTGGTGCTGCAGGAAATCACGCTGGACATGCTGCCGCACGAGGACTACACCGCCCGACTGGTGGAACAGATCCAGGTCCGCGTGAAGGGCGCCGACAGCGCGAGCGCTTTGCCCTTTACAGCCCTGGTGGCCTGGGGCATCGAGGATGGCGCACTCTTCCAGCGCCTGCTGGCCCACAGCGGGATTTCGGTGCCCGCGCAGCTGAGCGTGGTATTGCTCGGCCGCACGGACCTGGCCAGCGAACATGCGGACTTTTTCGAGGTGATCGGTTGCAGCGTGGCTGACCAGGTCGATGCCCTGCACCGCGCCATCACGGCGCGTTGGGCTGACGCAGGGACACCCTACGGCGTGCACCTGACGCCAGTGACGCACCGTGCGGGCACATCGGTAGCAGCCCCTGCGCGGTAGCTATGGCTCCACGCAGCCGGGTGCCACGCGCGCCACGGCGTCCACCACGAGCCGCGCCGATTCGCCGACATAGGCTTGTGCATCCAGCGCCTGCAGCAAGTCATCCGGCAAGGCACCGCCATTGAACGGCGGCTGTGCGCGGATCGCGTCGATGAAAGGCACGCCCTCAGACTGCGAGCGCTGCGCCGCCGCGTAGAGCAGGCGATGCGCCTCATGCCGGCCCATAAGGCGGGTGAGCCGCATCATCACAGCCTCAGAGGCGATCAACCCCCGCGTCATTGCGAGGTTGCGGGACATTGCCTGCGGGTTGACCGCCAGGCCTTGCGCCAGCCGTGCCAGCGTCTCGGCCACCGAGGTGGCGATGATGGCGATCTCGGGCAGCAGCGTATCGGCCACGTTGGTGGCCGATGAGTCACCCTCGTCCATGCGCACCATGGTCTCCAGCGCGGCCTGGGTGCGCGTACGCAGCATGCGCGCCAGACTGACCAGCAGCAATGCCATGGAAGGGTTGCGCTTTTGCGCCATGGTGGAACTGCCCACCTTCCCGATGTGAAAGGCTTCCGCCACTTCACCGACTTCGGTGCGCTGCAGGAAGACCACGTCCTGCGCGATCTTCTGTGCCGTGCCCGCCAGGAGGCCCAGTGCGGCCAGATAGTCGCTGGCCCGGTCATAGGACGACCGCAGCGGCATGTCGGCCGGCAGCAGGCCCAGTTGCTGCGCCATCAGCGCCTGCACTGCGGGCCCGAGCGGCCCGGTGGCAGCAAAGGTGCCGATGGCGCCCCCCATGCTGGCTGGAAACGAGGAGGCAAGCCGCTCGGCAAGGCGACGGCGGCCACGGTCCAGTTCATCGACCCAGCCCGCGAGCTTGAAGCCCAGGGTCATCGGTAACGCGTGCTGGCCATGCGTGCGGCCTGCCATGGGCGTGGCCTGGTGCTCCAACGCCAGCGCGGCCAATGCTGCTATGGCGGCATCCAGGTGCCCTGCCAGCAGCCTGTGGGTTCGCACCATCTGCAGTGCGCTGGCCGTGTCGAAGATGTTCTGCGTGGTCGCGCCCCAGTGGATGAAGCCAGCCGCAGGCTCACCGCACAGCTCCTCGAACCGGTGGAGCACTGGCACCAGCGGGTGTTGTGCGAAAGCGATGGCCTTTGCCAAATGCCGCAGGTCGAACAGTTCTGCCCGAGCATGGGCAGCGATCACAGGTGCCACTTCGGCAGGTATCACCCCCAGCCCGGCCTGGGCGTGGGCCAAGGCCGCCTCCACGTCCAGCCAGGCCTGCAGAGTGGCCGAATCGCTCCAGATGGCCTTGGCAGGTGCACTGAACCAGTGACCCGTGATGAAAGATTCGAACATACCGATCGCCATATGTGCTCCATCCATACAACTACGGGTATATCCGTAGATTGTGTTGTATTGCGTTGTCCATCGAGGGCAAGCCGCATTCAAAAGCCAATTGCCAGTGAATTTGCGAACACCCATTGATTGCATTGTATTGCATTAATAAAATTCAATACATACAATTCACATGCAACCGCCAAACCACAATCCACGGAGACAAATCCATGACACGGCATTTCCTGGCAAGCACGGCTTGCCCAACCTCTTCAGCGCCCTACACCGCACTTGTGTGCGTCGCCTTGGCCAGCCTGGGGGCCTGCGGCACAGCACAGGCCCAGTCCTCGCTGACCATCTATGGCATCGTCGACCAGGGCCTGGCCCGTGCCAATGGGGGCACAACCCCCGGCGCCCTGCTACCCGGGCGCGGCGTGGCGCCACGGGTCTGGACCATGAAGGCCGGCAACACGTCGCGCCTGGGGTTCATGGGCCGCGAGGACATGGGCGGCGGTCTCTACTCGCGCTTTCAGATCGAGCACCGCTTTGCCGCTGACACGGGCGCGCCAAGCAATCCCAGCATCTACTGGCTGGGCCGCTCGGTGGTGGCAGTAGGCAGCAAGCAGTGGGGCGAGGTGTATGCGGGGCGCGAATACTCGGCTGCCTACACAGTGGCTCTCAATGCAGACCCCACCTATTGGAGCTACGTGAGCCAGTTGGGCTCTGCCTACACCTATGCCAACTACACGCCAGTGGCGGCTCCCGCAGAATCATCCAACATCCGTTGGGCAAACGCCGTAGGCTACAAATCGCCCGTGATCTCTGGCGTGAGCATGGAGATTGCAGGCGCTTTTGGCGAAGGAGTGCGCAGCAACGCCACCTCGGGCAACCTGCAGTACAAGAACGGGCCTGTATGGGTGGGCGCTGCGTTCGATCGGCTTGACTCCAGCACCCACCTGGCTCTGGTGGCAGGCGGGTACGACTTCGGCATGGTTCACACCAAGGCCAGCTACAGCCGCGCCAAAGGCGGGGTCAATGGCGATGCCACGGCCTACAGCGTGTCGGCCATGGTGCCGCTGAGTTTTGGTCGTACCTACCTCATGGTTGGGCACCTGAAACCCGCCACCCAACTCGATTCGCTGATGATCGGCGCTGGTCTTCAGTACGACCTGAGCAAACGCACATTGCTCTACACGAACCTCGGCACAGCCAAGCGCGACGGCCTTACACGCACCACAGCCATCGACTTTGGCGTGAAGCACACGTTCTGAACAGGAGTCACCATATGCAACGCAGACAACTCCTCCGTCAGGCCGCCGCGATGACAGTTCTGAGCACGGGCACTCTTATCACGCACACCGCGCAGGCGCAGAGCGACAGCGGAAATACCAAACCCATCTCACTGATCGTGGGCTATTCCGCTGGCGGAAGCGCAGATCTTGTCGCGCGCATTGTTGCGACCGAGCTGGGCAAGCGGCTAGGCCGTACCGTCATCATCGAGAACGTGGCGGGCGCCAGCGGCATGCTGGCCGCACAGCGGGTGCTCAACGGCCCGGCCGATGGCAGTCTGGTCTACATGGGAGGCACCGACACAGTGGTCGTGCCCATGGTCAACCCCAAGGTCAAGCTCGACTGGGAGAATGATTTCATTCCGGTGGGGCGCATGACCACCGTCCCGATGATCTTTGCCGTGCGCAAGGCGTCTCCCTACGCCAACCTGCAAGATCTTGTCGCCGCGCTGCGCATGGGTGGCAAGGACAGCATCAACTTCGCCACGCCAGGCATCGGGACGATGCAGCACCTGTACGGCGCGCTGATCAACAAGCAGGCGAAGGTGTCCATGCTGCACGTGCCCTACCGAGGTGGCACCCACATCACCAACGACCTGGTCGGCGGACAGGTGGACAGCGCCATGTTGGTGCTCTCCACGGCCATGCCATTTCTCAAGGACGGCAAGATCAGGGCGCTGTCGGTCTCCGACACCGCACGGGTGCAGCAGCTGCCTGACGTCAAGCGCATTGGAGAGGAGGAGGGTTTCTCCGGCATGGCTCTGCCATTGTGGCAAGGCCTCTTCATGAAGGCGGGCACGCCCGCCGCGACTGTGAACGCCGCCGACAAGGCACTGCAGGAAGCGCTTGCGCAGTCCGAGCTGCGGCAGAAGCTGCAGGAAGCAGGCATTACGGTCGCCCCCTTGAACGGACCTGAATTCAAGACATTCATCAAACCGCAGGCGAAGCTGTACCGCGATATCGTGACGACATCCCAGATCACGATGGAGTGAAGTCGCGCGGCAAGCGTGGCAGAACCATGGGGCGCAGCGCGGCCCCCAACACTCTTTTTTGCTCTGGATACCGGATTGCGAAGTGTGTGGCCCTCTCCTGGTGGTTGAGGCCCCGCACTCCTCGCAGCGTGGGCAAGACAGGCATCCCCCCGGACGGGGGATGCCGCGCAGCTGCGAACAGACAATGCCGCCCGGCCCGGTCAGCGCAAAAATTCAGGACGCATAGATCAGCGCCGCCGCCCGAGCCTCCATCGCCAGTCCCTGCCCCACGGGCCCCAGGCGCTCGGCCGTCTTGGCTTTCACATTGACTTGCCCTTCGACGATACCCACGGCCCGTGCAATGGCGGCGCGCATGCCGGGAATGTGCGCCGCCAGTCGCGGAGCTTGCGCGATCACGGTGCTGTCGATGTTGCCGATCTCGTAGCCCGCCGCACGCACGCGCCGCGCTGCTTCGGCCAGCAGCACGCCGGAGTCGGCACCGCGAAAGGCAGCGTCGGTATCGGGGAAATGGCTGCCAATGTCGCCCAGGGCAGCTGCGCCCAGCAGCGCATCGGTGATGGCGTGCAGCAGCACATCGGCGTCCGAGTGGCCCAGCAGCCCCGTGGGGTGGGCAATGTCCACGCCACCAATCACCAGCCGACGACCGGGCACCAGGGCGTGCACGTCCCAACCTTCACCAATCCTGAAATTCATCCGCTTGCCTTTGTTGTTGCGTGCCTTGCGGCGTTGTATTGCCTTGCGCCCCCGCCGCACTCATCCACGGCGCCGTGAGGCCGGGGTTAAAGCACTGAAGGAAACGGTTCTAGAACAGATTCTTTTTGCCCGGTGCGGTGGTCACCTGGCCACGGTCGCCCCCAAAACGCTCCAGCGTCGTGCCGTGCGCACGCGCAGCCAGTACAGCCGCCGCCAGCGCAAAATCGTCCGGGTAGGTGACCTTGAAGTTCTGCGCCCCACCTGGCACCAGGCGCGGGTGCAGGCCCATGGCCTCCATGGCGCTGGCCTCGTCGGTCACGTTGGTACCCACCTTGTCGATGGCATCCATGAGGGGGCCGATGCGAAACATCTGCGGCGTCTGGGCCAGCCACTTGTCGCTGCGATCCACCGTGGAGGCTACACGCACGCCGCCGGGGCCGTCGATGGAGGTCTTGAGCGTGTCGGCCAGCTTGTGCGCCAGCAGGCCCCCGACACTGTCGCCAGCGCACTGGTCGATGAGGGAGTCGATCTGCTCGGACGTGACCAGGCAACGCGCGGCATCGTGCACCAGCACCCAGTCATCCGGCTGCGCCCCCCGTTCCAGCAGCGCCTTGAGGCCGCCCAGCACCGTATCGGCCCGCGTAGGGCCGCCACACTCCACCACAAAAAAGGTGGGGTGCGCATGCGTGTCCAAAAACCGGTCCCCGGGGGCCACCGCGACCAGGGTGCCCAGCAGCCGCCCTACACCGGCAAAGGCCGCGAGCGTGTGCAGCACCATCGGTTGGCCCGCCACCAGGTGGTACTGCTTGGGCAAAGGGGCTGTGGGCGGGGGCGCCGCAACTTCCACAGCCGAAAACGCAGCCACGGTCGAGGTCGATGGCGCAGCATTGCCGGAGGCGGACGCGGGGGCAGCAGCGCCCGCCGCAACAGCCCGCAAGCCCATTCCGGCACAGGGCACCAGCGCCCAGAATCGCCCATGGGCAGACAAAGGGGCGAGCGGGGGTTGGAGCAAGGGAGCAATCATGAAGCGCTCATTCTAAAATCCTCCGTTGCCCTCCGATCCAGCCCGTGCGTGTTTCGCGCCCCTGGGGATGCGGTGGGCCCAGACGACACCGTCCGCATGGAACTGCCCAAACTCTCCCCCGGAAAACGTTTCACCCTGCCCCGCCCCGTGGGCAGCGCCGATTCCCTTCTACTGGCCCGTCTGGCCGAACGTGACAAGGCAGGGGGCCGCACCACCGCCATCGTCACGGCCGACGCCACCGATGCACAGCGGCTCATCGACGAGATGGCCTTTTTTGCGCCGGGCCTGCGCTGCGCGCTGTTCCCGGACTGGGAGACGCTGCCCTACGACACCTTCTCGCCGCACCAGGACCTGATCAGCGAGCGGCTGGCCACGCTGTGGCGCATCTCCCAGGGTGAAGCCTACGTGGTGCTGGTGCCTGCCACCACAGCGCTGTACCGCCTCGCGCCGCCCTCCTTCCTGGCGGGCTATACCTTCCACTTCAAGGTCAAGCAAAAGCTCGATGAAGCCAAGTTCAAGGCCCAGCTCACGCTGGCAGGCTACAGCCACGTGTCCCAGGTGGTCAGCCCTGGCGAATACGCGGTGCGCGGCGGGCTGATCGACCTGTTCCCCATGGGCTCGCTGGTGCCCTACCGCGTGGATCTGTTCGACAACGAGATCGACAGCATCCGCACCTTCGATCCCGACAGCCAGCGCAGCCTGTACCCCGTGCCCGAAGTGCGCCTGCTGCCCGGCCGCGAGTTCCCCATGGACGACGACGCGCGCGCGAAATTCCGCAGCCGCTGGCGCGAGATGCTCGAAGGCGACCCGACCAAGAGCCGCATCTACAAGGACATGGGCGCGGGCGTGGCCACGGCCGGCATTGAGTACTACCTGCCGCTGTTCTTTGACGAAACGGCCACCGTGTTCGACTACCTGGGCGGCGAGGCCACCGTGGTGCTACACGGCGACCTGGAGCCCGCGTTTCAACGTTTCTGGCAGGACACCAAGGATCGCTTTCGCCTGGTGCAAGGCGATCCCGAACGGCCTGCTCTGCCGCCCGAGGCGCTGTTCCTCTCAGCCGATCAGTTCTACACGCGCGCCAAGGAGCATGCCCAGCTGTCCATCCGCCCCGGGGTAGAGGACATTGCCGACAACCCCCACTTCCAGAAGCTCGGCGACCTCTCGGTGGTGCGCGGGGCAGAGGACCCGCTGGCGCGCCTGCACGCCCACCTCCGCAACACCCAGCACCGGGTGCTGCTGCTGGCCGAGAGCGATGGGCGGCGCGAGAGCCTGCTCGACTTTCTGCGCGCCAGCGGCGTGAACCCACCGGCCTTCGACTCGCTGGCCGAGTTCCAGGGCACAGCCGACGAAAAGGTGGGCATCGCCACCGCGGGCCTCACCGTGGGCTTCAGCTGGATCGAGGACGGCATCGACTTCGTCACCGAGACCGAGCTGTTTGCCGCAGGCCCCACCACGCGCCGGCGCAAGAAACAGGAGCAAGTGAGCGATGTCGAGGCACTGATCAAGGACCTGGCCGAGCTGAACGTGGGCGACCCGGTGGTGCACAGCCAGCACGGCATCGGGCGCTACCGCGGCCTGGTCAACATGGACGTGGGCAACAAGAACCCCGACGGCACGCCCGCCATGCAGGAGTTCTTGCACCTCGAATACGCCGACAAGGCGGTGCTGTATGTGCCCGTGAGTCAGCTGCAGCTCATCAGCCGCTACACCGGCGTGAGCGCCGACGAGGCGCCGCTGCACAAGCTGGGCAGCGGCCAGTGGGAAAAGGCCAAGCGCAAAGCCGCTGAACAGGTGCGCGACAGCGCGGCCGAGCTGCTCAACATCTACGCCCGCCGCGCGCTACGCCAAGGCCATGCCTTCCGCTACAGCCCGCAGGACTACGAGACCTTTGCCAACGACTTCGGCTTCGAGGAGACGGCCGACCAGAACGCCGCCATCCACGCCGTGATCCAGGACATGATCAGCCCCCGCCCCATGGACCGCCTGGTCTGCGGCGACGTGGGCTTTGGCAAGACCGAGGTGGCGCTGCGCGCGGCCTTTGTGGCCGTCACAGGCGGCAAGCAGGTGGCCTTTCTTGCGCCCACCACGCTGCTGGCCGAGCAGCACTACCAGACGCTGGTGGACCGCTTCAGCAAATGGCCGGTGAAGGTGGCCGAGGTCTCGCGCTTTCGCTCGGGCAAGGAGATCACCGCCGCCATCAAGGGCATCGGCGACGGCACGGTGGACATCGTGGTGGGCACGCACAAGCTGCTCAGTGAATCCACCAAGTTCCACAACCTGGGCCTCTTGATCATCGACGAGGAGCACCGCTTCGGCGTGCGCCACAAGGAGCAGATGAAGGCCCTGCGCGCCGAGGTGGACGTGCTCACGCTCACGGCCACGCCCATCCCCCGCACGCTGGGCATGGCGCTCGAAGGGCTGCGCGACCTCTCGGTCATCGCCACCGCGCCGCAGCGGCGCCTGGCGATCAAGACCTTTGTGCGCAACGAGGGCACGGGCGTGATCCGCGAGGCCGTGCTGCGCGAACTCAAGCGCGGCGGCCAGGTCTACTTCCTGCACAACGAGGTGGAGACCATCGAGAACCGCCGCCAGAAGCTCGAAGAGATACTGCCCGAGGCCCGCATCGCCGTGGCCCACGGCCAGATGCCCGAGCGCGAACTGGAGCGCGTGATGCGCGACTTCGTGGCCCAGCGCTACAACATCCTCCTGTGCTCGACCATCATCGAGACCGGGATCGACGTGCCCACCGCCAACACCATCATCATGAGCCGCGCCGACAAGTTCGGCCTGGCGCAGCTGCACCAGCTGCGCGGGCGCGTTGGCCGCAGCCACCACCAGGCGTATGCCTACCTCATGGTGCCCGACGTGGAAGGACTGACCAAGCAAGCGCAGCAGCGGCTCGAAGCCATCCAGCAGATGGAAGAACTGGGCAGCGGCTTCTACCTGGCCATGCACGACCTGGAGATTCGCGGCGCGGGCGAGGTGCTGGGCGAGAACCAGAGCGGCAACATGCTGGAGGTGGGCTTTCAGCTGTACAACGAGATGCTCAACGAAGCCGTCAAGGCGCTCAAGGCCGGCAAGGAGCCGGACCTGCTGTCGCCCCTGTCCGTCACCACCGACATCAACCTGCACGCCCCCGCCCTGCTGCCCGACGACTACTGCGGCGACGTGCACCTGCGCCTGTCGTTCTACAAGAAGCTGGCCACGGCCAAGAACCCCGACCAGATCGACGGCCTGCTCGAAGAGATCGTGGACCGATTCGGCAAGCTGCCGCCGCAGGCCCAGACCCTGATTGACGTGCACCGCCTGCGCGTGCTGAGCCAGCCCTACGGAGTGGTCAAGGTGGATGCGGCCCCTGGCGTCATCAACATCACCTTCAAGCCCCAGCCGCCCATCGACCCGATGCGCATCATCGAGCTGATCCAGAAAAACAAGCACATCAAGCTGGCGGGCAACGAGAAGCTGCGCATCGAGCGCGAGCTGAAAGAACCCAAGGACCGGGCGCAGATGGTGCGGGACATCTTGCGCAGCCTGGGGCAGCCACTGGTGGTTGCTTGATTTTTAATGAAATTGGCCTCTAGCGCTTATCTGGCAATCGCTAGCAGCTATTAATAGCATAGCAAACAGAACCATGTGGCTGGAAGCCGCCCTCGTCCTCGTCGCTCTGGTTGCCGCTCTGGCGGCCCGTCCCTGGCGCATGCTGGCCAACCGCAAGCCTCTGGCACACGAGACGCAGGGCGCGCCGTCTGCGCTGTGGACGCCACTACTCGCCACGCTGGTCTTCCTGCCCTGGCTGTGGGCCCTGCCCACACTGCACGCCATGCCGCTGCAGCTGCAATGGTCGGGCGCCTGCCTGGTGGTGCTGATGCTGGGCTGGCCGCTGGCGATCCCGGTGCTGATGGGCGTGGGCATCGTGGCCTGCCTGATCTCCCCAGCGATGGCCTGGGCCGATGCGCTGGGTGCCACGGTGTGGCTGGGCGTGGTGCCTGCCACGCTGGCGCTGGGCCTGGGTGCGCTGCTGCGGCGCTACACCGGCACCAAACCGTTTGTCTATGTGCTGGGCCGTGCGTTTCTGGGCACGGTGGTCTGCGTGTTTGTGGCGGGCGTCCTGTCGCAGTGGAGCGGCCACCTGCTGCCCGGCGTGGGCGATGAGCTGTCGCTGGTGGCGCGCTGGCTGATGGCCTGGGGCGATGGGTTTGTCACCGGCATGCTCGCGGCGATTTTTGTGGCCTTCAAGCCCGAGTGGCTGGCCACATGGTCGGACCGGCTGTACTTGCCCCGGCCGGACTGAGCCTCGGCTGCTGCAGCGATGGTTGACACAGCGCAAGGGGTATCCGCCTTTGCAGCGCGATAGTGGACATCACACCAACAAGGAGTGCCCCACCATGAAGCTGCTGAACGATCTTTTCTCTACCGACTACGGGCTGATGAGTATCATTGGCATCGGGTTCATGCTGTGCATGGCCGCGTTTTTCCTGCGCATGTTCCTGGTCAAGATGAACGAACCACCTACGCCCAACCCCGCCACCGCCGGGCGCGCGGGCAACGGCAAGAGCCTGCCGCCTTCGCGCTGATCCGGCCCGCACGGTCTGAGCGCCGTAGCCCGGCACGGGGAAGCCGAGGGGGCGATGCTATTGCGGGCTGTAGCCCCTAAAAACGGCTCCCACGTTCTGCCATGGTCCACGGCCCGTTGCCGACAAACTCCAGCGCGCAGTGCATGCCGCCCTTTTCGACCCGGACACCCAAGCCAAGCTTGCCGCCAGCGGCACAAGCGTCTTAGAACCTGTTCAAAATCTTTTCGGGGATCGCATTGGAGTGCAATCGGGATGAGTGGAAGCTTCGGATGCGCCGCATGGGCTGGTGCCCATGCAAGCAGCCGGAGCGTCCAATCGCCCGATTTCACTCCAACCCTTCGGGCAGGTGCCTTGCCGGGCGGTCTGCGGCGTTGCGGACGCTTGCCAATAGCCGGGCTATTGGCTGCACCCCGCGCCTTGCATTCCATCCCGGCAAGGTACTCGTGCGACCCTGAAAAGATCTTGAATAGGTTCTTAGCCCAGAGCCAGACTGTCCGCATCGAAGGACGGTGGCCGCAAAAGGTCCTCGTCGATGCCCATCACTTTGCTGGCGCGCTCCAGGGCCTGCCACAGGGGCGCAGGCATCTGCAGTATTTCTTCGGGAGAGGCTGACTGCGCAATCCATGCGCTGATGTCAACGTGCTGCTCGGCGGTGAGCAAGTCCAGGTGCAGCATTTCGTCAATGGTCTTCATCTGTGGTCTATCGGTAGCGGGTCTTGCTGGCGAGGGCACCTGCTGGTGCTGGGAAGTGGAAGCCCAAGGCTACCTGACAACCATCAACATGCGGCCGAGAGCGCCAATATCAAGCGGGGCACGCCGAGCCCCCGGCGCTCGGGAAACGCGACCATCCAGCCCTGATCATGGAAGAACCTGGCCAGAGCCGGGCTGGTCGCGTGGTGGTGAACCTGGCAGCGCCATTGCCCACGGCCCTGCAATGCCGAAACGCTACTCCCCGCGCCCCCGCACCTGCGCCCTGAACCCCCAGTTGTTCTCCAGCCCCACATTCACCGCCTTCCCACCGTCCTCGAATTTCAGCGTGACCACGGTGACCTCGCCATCCGCCACCGAGCGCGAGATGAGCTGAAAGGTCTGCGCATCAAGCCAGTGGCCCTTGATGGCGATGACCGCATTGGGTCCCTGCTGCGCGGTGCGGTACTTCCCGTCCAGGCCCAGCGGGCCGGCAACCGGCTCGCGCGGCAAATCGGGGCGGCTGCTGTCGAACATGACCTCATAGCGCGGGTTGGCAGGCGTGAGATCCAGCACCAGGCGCTGGATGCCCATGCCGTTGCGCTCCAGCAGCCAGGCCTTGCGCGAAACGGTGGCGGCCAGTTCGGGCGTGGTGGTGGGGATGGCGCTGGGCTTTTCCACCCCGGCGTCGCGGATACGGGCGGCCAGATGGTCCTGCCCGGCAGCGTCAGCAGGCAGGGGCTCGCGCGAGCGCACGGCGGCGGTGATGTGGTCGATGAACAGGGGCAGCGGGTAGTGGCGCCGGCCGGTCACGGCGACGACCACGTCGAGGTCGGGCAGCACCACGATGAGCTGGCGGTTGAAGCCGGCCGTGAAGTACGCGCGCCTGGAAGGGATGCTCCACCAGCCGTTGGCGTACTTGAAGGCGGGCGCACCGTTGCTGGTGCCAAAACCCATGTCCACCACGGGATTGAAGACCTGCTCCACCCAGGCGGCGGGCAGCAGCTGGCGGCCGTTCCACTGACCCATGCGCAGGTAGAGGTAGCCGATGCGCGCCATGTCGCGCGGGTGCAGGTACAGGCCCCAGCCGCCGACCTCCAGGCCCTGCGGGTCCTTGCGCCAGCGGACGTCGGTGATGCCCAGGGGGCCGAACAGGCGTTTTTGCGCATAGGCCAGGGTGCTGCCGCCGGTCTTGTGCGCCAGGATGGCCGAGAGCAGATGGGTGTTGCCACTGTTGTAGTTGAAGCCCGTGCCGGGCGCCTGGGCCATGGGCCGGTCGAGCACAAAGCCCTGCCAGTCGCGCGTGCGGGTCAGCTGCAGCATGGTCTCGGGCACGGCGTCGCTGAGCGGCTCGATCCAGTTCAGGCCCGAGGTCATGTCCAGCAGGTGGCCCACAGTCATGGCCTTCTTGGAGGCATCGGCGTTGGCGACCTTGCGGTCAGCAAAGAAGTCGAGCACGGGCGCATCGCGCGAGGCGATCAGCCCGTCCTGGATGGCCATGCCGGTGAGCGTGGCGACGACACCCTTGGTGGTGGAGTTGACGGCATGCTTGAGCCCCTCGCGGTACGGGGCATAGAAGGCCTCGGCCACCAGGCTGCCGTGTCGGGTGACGAGCAGGCTGTCCATGCCCTGCGCTGCGCCAAAGTCGACGAGCTTGGCCAGCGCTGCGGAGTCCATGCCCTGCGCCTCGGGCGTACTTTCTGCCCAGTCGTCAGCAGGCCAGATAGCGGCGAGAGGGGCTTCGGCAGCCGATGCAGCGGGGGATGCGGCAGGTGATGCGGGGGCCGCTGCATCCTGCGCTCCCGCTGGGGTAAAAGGCACCGCCGCGCTGGCCAGCAGTACGGCCGTGGCCTGCCTGCGGTTGATCCATGTCGCGGAGACTTTCTCTCCCGCGTTGCCGTCTCTGTGCATGGCCATCGTCAGTACCCTCAGTGCATGTTGTGCAGAAATCATATGCGCCCATGGGCCCGTACTGCACATCGTCCGCATCCAAGGCAAACCCAAGAGCTGGAAGCAACCGCTCTCGGCCGCGAGCCGCGGAATTTATGCCCTGCGGGGCGATACGGTTTGGGGCTGTCGAGTACGCAGGCGCGGGCGATACCATTGCAGGTTGTGCTCCCCCAAAAAATCGACTCCCACGTTCTGCCATGACCCACGCTACCGAATTCGCGCCCGGCCTTGTTGTCCAGGGCATTGAAGCCCCCCTGTCCCTGTCGAGCTACAAGCTCATCGCCTTCGACATGGACTCCACCCTCATCAACATCGAGTGCGTGGACGAAATCGCCGACGCCGCAGGCCGCAAGGCCGAGGTGGCCGCCATCACCGAAGCCGCCATGCAAGGCGTGATCACCGACTACAAGGAAAGCCTGCGCCAGCGCGTGGCATTGCTCAAGGGCGTGACGGTGCAGCACATGGAACAGGTGTTCGCTGAGCGCCTGCGCTTCAACCCAGGCGCCAAGGAGCTGATCACCGCCGCCAAGGCTGCAGGCCTGACGACGCTGCTGGTATCGGGCGGCTTCACCTTTTTTGCCGACCGCGTGAAGGCCGGGCTGGGCATTGATTTCGCCCGCTCCAACATGCTCGAAGTGCAAGATGGCTTGCTCACCGGCCGCATGGTGGACCAGGCCTGGGGCGACATCTGTGATGGCGCCGAAAAGCGCCGCACGCTGCTGGAAGTGGCTTCGCTCATGGGCATCTCGCCCCAGCAGGCGATTGCGGTGGGCGACGGCGCCAATGACCTGCCCATGATGGGCGCGGCGGGCCTGTCGGTGGCCTACCACGCCAAGCCCGCCGTGCGCGCGCAGGCCAAGGTGGCCATCAACCAGGGCGGGCTGGACCGGCTGCTGGAAGTGCTGCGCTGATTCGCGACACCACGGCCCCGCCATGCTGAAGGCCCTTGCCACCCGTGCCGCGCAGTCCCTGCGCAAAAGCTGGAAGCAGCACCTGGCCACCCTCGCGCTCGCCTGGGTCGCCATCGTGGCGGTAGACACCTGGCGCACGCGCGACCTGCCCCAGGGCCCTGCGCCCGATGTGGCGCTGGTGATGGCCCCCAGCGCTGGCGCTACCGCCCCCACCACCCTGGCCCAGTGGCGTGCCCAGCACCCCGGCCAGGCCGTGGCCGTGCACTTCTGGGCCGAATGGTGTGCAGTCTGCAAGCTCGAAGAGCCCAGCATCGCCAGCCTCTCCTCCGACTGGCCCCTCCTGGGTGTGGCCATGCAGTCGGGCAACGCCGACAAGGTGGCGCAGGTGCAGCGCCAGCGCGGCATGCCCTGGCAGACGGCGGTGGACCCGCAGGGCACCCTTTCACGCAGCTGGGGCGTGCGCGCCGTGCCTGCACTGGTGGTCATCGACGCGCACGGCCAAGTGCGGTTCGCCACCTCGGGCTACACACCCGAATGGGCCATGCGCCTGCGGCTGTGGTGGGCGCAGACCATGCCGCAGTGGAGTGCAATGCTTCCAAAATGATAGCTTCTAGCGCATGATGGACAAGCGCTGAAGGCCATTTTCATTCAAATCTCCGGCCCGACGCCAAAGTTGCCGCTCTGATCTGTTTGGCGCAGATCTTCAAGACCAACCGCCTCCGCCTTTGCACACTGGCCCCGTACCACCCACGGAGGCCCGCATGCACATCACCCTGAACCAACAGCCCCAGCCCGTGCCACCCGGCTGGGAAGACGAACCCCTGCTTTGGCTGCTGCGCGAGCCCCTGGGCCTCACGGGCACCCGCTTTGGCTGCGGCATGGGCCAATGTGGAGCCTGCACCGTGCTCATCGACGGCGTGGCGCAGCGCGCCTGCCTGCACACCGCACGCGGGCTGCAAGGGAGCGCCGTCACCACCATCGAGGGGCTGGCGGCGCCCGACGGCACGCTGCACCCCGTGCAACAGGCCTGGCTGGACCTGCGCGTGCCCCAGTGCGGCTATTGCCAGAGCGGCCAGATCATGGGCGCCGTGGCCTTGCTGCGCGCCACGCCCCGCCCGAGCGATGCGCAGATCGACGCCGCCATGTCGGCCCACCTGTGCCGCTGCGGCACCCAGCACCGGGTGCGCGCGGCCATCCACCAGGCTGCCGGGGGCGCGAAGCCATGAAGCGCCGCCAGTTCTTGGCAGCGGCGGGCGCCGGGGCGCTCACCGTCACGCTCGCAGGCTGCAGCCTGGTGCCGGTGATCCCCAAGCGCCCCACTTCCACCGCCGATGACGCGCTGGGCTGGATACGGCACGAAAACGGCCGCTACACCCTGTGGCTGCCCAGCGCCGAAATGGGCCAGCAGATCAGCGCCGCGCTGCAGGGCCTGGCCGCTGCCGAGCTGGGTGTGCCGCCTGCGCAGGTGCACCTGCAACTACCCAGCACCCGCCACATCGCCCGCGTGCGCGCCACTGTGGGCAGCGCCAGCGTGCAGGACTTTGCCCTGCCCCTGGCCCGCGCCTGCGCCACGCTGCGCGAGGCCCTGGCGCAAGGCCAGACCACAGGTACGCTGGCCGCGCGTGACATCCCGGCCAATGCGCTGCGCAGCCTGCAGCCGCGCACCGGGGCGGCCAAAGAAGCTGCGGTGGCGCCGGGCCAGCTGCACACCCTCGTCACCGGCCAGCCGCTGTTTGCGGGCGACACGCGCCTGCCCGGCCTGCTCTATGGCCGCGTGCTGCGCGCACCGGTGTCGGCCGAAATCACCTCGCGCCCGCAAGCGTGGGATGAGACGGCCGCCCGCGCCGACCCCGCCTGCGTGGCCGTGGTGCAGCACCCGCGCCTCGCGCAGATGGGCAGCCTGGGGCTGGGCATCGTGGCGCGCACGCCCTCGGCGCTCGACCGCATCGAGGCCGCGCTGGCCGTGCAATGGCAGGTGGAAGATGGCAGCGCATTCGAGCAGGCCGCCATCGACGAGCGCATCGACATCGACACCCACCTGCGCCGGGGCGCGCTGCAGCACCGGCTGCGCAAGGACGACCTGCCCACAGACACAGCATGGACGCTGGACCTGCGCATGGACGTGCCCCTGGCCGCCCACGCGCCCATCGAGCCGCGCAGCGCAACGGCGCACTGGCTGGCCGACGCAGGCAAAGAGGGCATCGCCCTGAAAGTATGGGCGGGCACGCAAGACCTGTTCTACATGCGCGACGTGCTCGCACGGCAGTTCAGCCTGGACGCTGAACGCATTGAGGTGCAGGCCTGCCGCATCGGCGGCGGCTTTGGTGGCCGCACGCTGTGCACGGTGGAGCTGGAGGCCGCCGTGCTCGCCCAGGCTGTAGGGGCACCCGTCAAGGTGCAATGGAGCCGCGCGCAGGAGTTCGCCCAGGGCTTCCAGCGCCCGCCCTCCAGCCACCGCGTGCGGGCGCGCGTGCACGGCGGGCGCATCACGCACTGGTGGCATGCGCTGGCCAGCAGCCACATCCTGTTCACACCCGCCGCCATGCCGGTGTGGATGCAGACCCTGGCTGACCTGGCGGGCGACAGCGGCGTGGCGCGCGGCGCGCTATTGCCGTACGACGTGCCCCAGCAGCGCATCGAGTTCACCGCCCAGCGCCTGCCCGTGCACACCGGCCCTTGGCGTGGCCTGGGCGCGGGGCCCAACACCCTGGTGGTGGAACGCGCCATGGACGAATGCGCGCGCCACGCCGGGGCCGACCCACTGGCTTGGCGGCTAAAACACACCACCGACGAGCGCCTGGCCCAGGTGCTGCGCCGCGCCGCCGCCGAGGCCCGCTGGCCAGAGCGCCCCGCCAGCGATGCCACCACCTTGCGTGGGCGCGGCATCGCGGGCGGCATCTACAAGGGCGTCAGCTACGCCGCCGCCGTGGCCGATGTGGAGGTGCAACGCGCCACCGGCCAGGTGCGCGTGGTGGCGCTGTGGTGCGCGCACGACTGCTGCCTGGTGCTGCAGCCCGATGGGGTTCGGGCACAGGCTGAAGGCAACCTGGTGTGGTGCCTGGGCATGGTGCTGTTCGAGCAACTTCCCGTAGCACGCTCGGGCATCGCCGCTGCCAGTTTTGCCGACTACCCGCTGCCACGCATGGGCGACGTGCCCCCGCTGCATGTGCACCTGATCGACAGCAGCGCGCCACCCACAGGCGCCGGAGAAACCGCCATGGTGGCCGGGGCTGGAGCGATCGCCAACGCGCTGCGCGACGCCACCGGCGTGCGTTTTGCCCGCCTGCCGGTGCGCAGCGCGGATGTGCTGCGGGCCTTGAGCACGCGGAGCTGAATCAGGCAGCACCAACGGCACAATCCGCCCATGCAAGACTTTGCCAGCGCCGCCATGGTCCGCCTGCTGGTGCGCGCCATGGCTGCGCACGGGCTGGTGCCGCCACCGCCCCCACCGGGTGCCGACGGGCTGGCCGCGAGCCACGTGCCCCTGGCCTACAAACGCAGCGTGGTCGAAGCCGTGCTGCACCAGGGCGGCCTGGGCACACTGCTGCAACTGGCCCAACGGGTGGACCTGCTGGCGGGCGACCCGGTGCACCGTGCGCTGCTGGGCGCCACCCACCCGCCAGAGCTACTGACGCGCTGGCAGCGGCTGGAGCGATATGTGCATTCGCGCCACCAGGTCAGCGTCACCGCCAGCGCCCCGGGCACGCTGACACTGCGCCACCACGCGCGCCCCGGTGTGCCGGAAGAACCCCACCCCACCGAAAGCCTGGCCGTGCTGGGCGTGCTGGTGGGTGCCAGCCAGGCCCTGGGCGTGCGCGGGTTGCAGGTGGAGATCGGCGCGCCCGAGGCCGCAGGCCACCGCGTGAACCTGCGGATGGAAGCCCCTGTCGCCACCCCGGCGGAACTGCACGCGCAACTGGCACCGCTGGCCACGCGAAGGTTGCTAGGCCATTGGACCGTGCATTGGGAACATCACGACAACAAGGTGCCCACACCCCCCGCCTTGCAGCCCCAGCCCGCCACCCACCTGTGCGACGCCCTGCCCTGGCCACCGCTGGCGCACCAGCTGGCGCGCCATGTGCTGCAGGACCCGGCAGCACAGCACACGGTGGATGCACTGGCCCAGCACACGGGCCTGGCCCGCCGCAGCCTGCAGCGGGCGCTGACCGAACGCGGCCTGAGCTGCCGCCACATCGTGACCGAGGCACGCGCGCGGGTAGCCGCGCAGTGGCTGCTGGATAGCCCGCATGGCCTCGCAGAAATCGGGTTTGCGTGCGGCTTTGCCGATCAGCCCCACTTCACACGCGAATTTGCACGCCATGTGGGCCTGACCCCGGCGCGCTACCGGCAGGCATTTGCAGTCAGAGGCATGCAAGGGTCGGATTAACTATCAATTTGATAGCAAAAACTCGATATCTATCGAGCGCAATGGGCCATTTTTATTCAATATTTTCGGCTTTGGAGGGCAACCCGGCCACGGGTGCTCGCTTGCGCATGGCGCCGCCGCCCCGGGGCAGCGCCACCGTGGGCAGCAGGGCGCGTGCAGCCGACCCACCCGCAGCGGCCGGTGCCATCAGGTCGGCCAGCGTCACGCTGTCCAGCACCGCCAGGTAGGCCTGCATGGCCTGCCACAGCACGCCCTTGAGGCGACAGTGGTTGCTCAGGCGGCACTGGTTGGTGCCGGGATCAAAACATTCCACCAGGTTGAAGTCGGTCTCGGTGGCACGCACCACGGCGCCGATGTTGATGGCCGACGCCGGCACCATCAGCCGCATGCCACCGCCCCGCCCGCGCGTGGTCTCCAGCAGCCCCTGGGCGGCCAGCTGCTGCACGATCTTCATCAAGTGGCTGCGCGAGATGCCGTAGCCCTCGGCCACCTCGATGATCGTTACAGGTTGCTCGCGGCCTTCGGTGGCTGCGCAGTACATGAGCACGCGCAGCGTGTAGTCGGTCCATTGGGTCAGGCGCATGGTTTTTGCCGCAGGTCAATTGAAAGAGGTATGCAGGACGAATTTTATTGAATAAAATATTCACATCAAATGAATCTTTAAAAGGACCCGCTATGAATGCCCGCGTTGACCACCTGGAAGCTGCCTCCGCCCACCCCGCCCCGCTCAGCGCCGACCAGCAGATCGGCCAGATCGCGGTGCAACTGCCCGGTGCCACGGCGGTGTTTCGGCGGCTCAAGCTCGACTTTTGCTGCGGCGGCCAGGTGAGCCTGTCCAAGGCGGCTGCCGACAAGGGGCTGGACGCCAACGCCGTGCTGGCCGAGCTGGCGGCCTTGCAACGCAGCGACGCCGTGCCCGAAGCCGCATCGCCCAGCGCACTGATCGACCACATCCTGGCGCGCTACCACGAGGTGCACCGCCAGCAGCTGCCCGAGCTGATCCGCATGGCCCGCCGCGTGGAGGCCGTGCACCGCGACAACCCCCATGTGCCCGCCGGACTGGCCGACCACCTGGAAACCATGCACGAAGAGCTGCTCTCGCACATGCTCAAGGAAGAGCAGGTGCTGTTCCCCATGCTCAAGAGCGGCGGCAACCCCTTTGTGGGCCAGCCCATCGGCATGATGCGCGCCGAACACGTGGACCACGGCGAAGCGTTAGACAAGCTCAACGCCCTGACCAACGACGCCACGCCCCCCCAAGGCGCGTGCAACACCTGGCGCGCGCTGTATGCAGGCATTGCCCAGCTGGGCGATGACCTCATCAACCACATCCACCTGGAGAACAACGTGCTATTCCCGGCGTTCGAAGCCGGCGCAGCGCCCTCGTCGCAAGGTTGCGGTCCGTCAGGCTGCGCGTGCAGCGGCGGGGGCACACTGCAGGCATGAACCTGCAAACCACTTCACCCGAGGGTCTTGGGGCACACGCACCACCCAGCGTGGAAAGCATCACGCAGCTGGTGCATGGCTTTTACGACGATGTGCGCCAGGACCCGCTGCTGGGGCCCGTGTTTGAAAAGGCCTTGCACGGCCAGTGGGACGCCCACCTGCAGCGGCTCGTGGACTTCTGGAGCACGGTGGCACTGGGCACGCGCAGCTTCAAGGGCGACGTGTTTGGCAAACACATGGCGCTGGAGGGCGTGACTCCCGCCCACTTTGCCGCCTGGGTGGGGCTGTGGCAGCAGCACACCAGCCGCCTGTTTGCCCCCGAGGTGGCGCACGACCTGCAGGTAGCGGCACACGGCATTGCGCGCAATTTGTTCCGGGGTTTCTTTGGCAGCGACCCGGCGTTTGTGACGCCGCACAGCGGACACACTGGGCACGGCGGGCACTGAATCAAGGCCCTGGCCTGGGCCTTTGCGCCAGGGCCAGTTACTTCTTCTTGTCGCCAGGCGTGAAGAACAGCGCCAAGCCCACCGCAATCAGCGCCACCGGCCACCACACCCGCAGCAGCTCGCGCAGGCTGATGCTGATCAGCCCCAGATTGGTCAGCAAAAAAAACACGCCCAAAACGACCAGGACGATCGCTGCGATATGGCCTTTCATGTGCATTCCCTCGGAGTTGTTGTGACTGGAGTCAGTATCACATGCCTGCCCACGCCTGCCCATGGCAGGAGACCGCTGGGCCGCCGCCATCAGTTGCGCTCGAAGTAAAGCGGGGGAGGCTCGTAGCAGGTGTCGCTGGCGGCAACATATTTGCCCAGGCTGCTAATGGACACGCTGGTCCAGGCCGTGCCAGCCTTTGGATAGCCGTAGACACACATGCCGAACCCCATGCCGAGGGGTGCGCCGGGTGCGGCAGTCAGCGCCAGGGCCGCATCGGTCTCGCGCGCAGGGGCGCGAAGGCGCACTCTCAGCACATCCTGGTAATAGGGCGACAGATCTTGCCGCCAGTCGTCAGCAATCCGAACGGGATAGGGCTTGTCGGTATACCGGACCTCCAGCTTCGCGTCACCCTCCAGCGTCTCGGCCATCACAGCCGTGGCTCCGTACTGGGCGGAATCGCTCTGCACCATGGTGCAAGCGATCACGGGCCGATCCGCCGATGCGTATCCTGCCGCAGAAACGTTGCGATAGGGGCCATCGAAGATAGGAAAGGTGCAAAAGGCTGCTTGCGCGGCCCCCACATGCGCCATCACACACAACGTGACAACAACCGGCGTGGCCTTCATGGGATTTCCTTTTTCAGTGGCTGGGTCGGCGCGACACCGCCTACCGCGCGCAATGGCGCGAGCAGGTCCGACAGCCCATTGTGGTCAATCTCGTGCATCAGCGCCAGCAATTGCCCCAGCTCGCCTTTGGGGAAGCCCTCGCGCGCAAACCAGTTCAGGTAGTTGCCGGGCAGATCGGCCAGCAACGTGCCTTTGTATTTGCCGTAGGGCATCTCGGTGGTGACCAAGCGCTGCAATTTTTCCGAGTCCATCGGACAGCCCTCCTCAGCCGCCTGCCCGCTTGACCTTGTGGCCCAGCTTTTGCAGTGCGGCCATCACGCGCTCCACATGGTCGCCCTGCACTTCGATCACGCCGTCCTTCACCGTGCCACCGCTGCCGCAAGCGGCTTTGAGCTGCTTGCCCAGCTGCTCCAGTGCGGCCGCGTCCACCAGCACGCCCTTGACCAGGGTCACAGCCTTGCCGCCCCGGCCTTTGGTTTCACGCGACACCCGCACGATGCCATCTCCGGTGGGCAAAGGCTTGTTCTGCTTGCAGGTGCACTGCGCCACGGGCTGGCAGCAGCCGGGGCACATGCGGCCGGACTCGGTGGAATACACCAGGCCGCCCAGGTCAGCCAACGACTTCATGGCTTTTTTCCTTCCACCTCTTGCTGCAGCATGTGAAAGTTGAGCAGCCGGGTGGCCAGCATGGTCTCGGTCAGAAAACACACCAGCGCCAGCAAAAACGACACCACCCCCGCCAGAAAACCCGCCACGGCCAAGCGGTTGGACTGGAAGTTGGTGGTCTCGCCGAGGAACAGCAGGATGATGGTGATGCCGATCAGGAACGCACAGAACGTGAGCAGCCCGATGCAGCCATTGGCCAGCCGCCCACGCAGCCGCAGGTCGGCCAGTTCGTTGTAGGCGCGGGCCAGAAACTCGGGCTCAGTGTTGGCGCGGGCGCGGTCTTCGACCACGCGGGCCCGGTCGATGATGCGGGCCAACCGGCCCGCCACAGCGCCAATCATGCCGGACACGGCCGTGAGCAAAAACACGGGGGCCACCGCCAGCTGGATGCCGTGGGTGATGGCAGAGGAGTCAAGGGTGAGGGCCATGGTGCTTGGGAAACAAAGGAAAAACCGGCGAACCGCCGGTGGCCCAATTATCAGGGTGATGGCGCGCGCAGCCAGGCCCTGCGCACCACGGCCTTGACTGCCTGGCGCGCGTGCAGGGGCTTCGGCAGCAACTGCGGCGACAATCGCCCCATCCCTTCCCACCGTTCGCGCTGTTGTGCGTCCCCCTTTCAACGCCGCCCCAGCGCTGCCTCCATGCCCTTTGCCTCCCTCGGTTTGTCCCCTGCCCTTGTCCACGCTGCAGAAAAAGCGGGTTTTGTAGCGCCCACGCCCATCCAGGCGGGGGCCATCCCGGCCATCCTGCAGGGGGCTGATCTGCTGGGAGCCGCCCAGACGGGTTCGGGCAAGACAGCCGCTTTTGCCCTGCCCTTGCTGCAGCAGCTGCAGCTGAGCGCCACCGGCGGCCCACGCCGGGTGCGCGCCCTGGTGCTGGTGCCCACGCGCGAGCTGGCCGCCCAGGTGGGAGAGGTGCTGCGCAGCCTGGCACAGCACCTGCAGCAGCCGCTGAAAGTGGCCATTGTGTTCGGCGGCATCTCGATCAACCCGCAAATGCTGGGCCTGCGTGGCGGCGCCGACATTGTGGTGGCCACGCCGGGCCGCCTGCTGGACCTGGTAGACCACAACGCGCTGCGCCTGTCGGCCGTGGCGCACCTGGTGCTGGACGAGGCCGACCGCCTGCTGGACCTGGGCTTTGCCGAAGAACTGCAGCGCGTGTTGGCGCTGCTGCCTGCGCAGCGGCAGAACCTGTTCTTCTCGGCCACCTTCCCTGCCGCCGTGCAAGCGCTGGCCGATGGCCTGCTGAACAACCCGTTGCGCGTGGAGGTGCCCCACACGCCCGGCAACGAACCGGCCATCGAGCAACGGGCCATTGCGGTGGACGCCGTGCGCCGCACCCAACTGCTGCGCCATCTGGTCAAGGAACACAACTGGTCGCGCGTGCTGGTGTTTGTGGCCACGCAATACGCTGCCGAGCATGTGGCCGAAAAGCTCTACAAAGCGGGGATCTTTGCCACGCCCTTCCACGGCGGCCTGAGCCAGGGCGCGCGCAAACAGGTGCTGCAGGAGTTCAAGGACGAACGCTGGCAGGTGGTTGTGACCACCGACCTGGCCGCGCGCGGCCTCGACATTGCGCAGTTGCCTGCGGTGGTCAATTACGACCTGCCACGCTCGGCCGTGGACTATGTGCACCGCATCGGCCGCACGGGCCGCGCGGGCGAGAGCGGTGTGGCCGTGAGCTTTGTGACGGCCGATGCCGAAGCACATTTCCGCCTCATCGAAAAACGTCAGCACCTCACCATCCCGCGCGAACACATTGCGGGTTTTGAACCTACCGAGGCCCCTGCGCCCGCTTCATCCGCAGATCCCCAGGGCACCGGCGGCATCAAGGGCAAGCGGCCCAGCAAAAAGGACAAGCTGCGCGCAGCAGCGGCTGCAGTTACCGAAGCGCCCCCCGCCGCCCATAAAAAAGGCTCCTGAAAGGAGCCTTTGGAAGCGCCGTGAAGGGCGGCCGCCCAAGCAGCCTCAGTCTCAGACCTCTTCGTCGCCGTCGTCCATGCCATCCGCATAAGCACCTTGCGGCTCGCCCGCCGCCCGTGGCGTGCGCTTGGCGGGCTTGGCCAGAATCTCGACATAGAACTGCGCGCCGCCCTCAGCGGCCACACCGTTGATCAGCCCGGTCAAGGCCGACAGGTGCGCCACGGCGGCGTCTTCCTTGGCGCGGCCAAACTGGCAGTCAAAGTCCCAAAAATCGGAGCCTTCGGGCAGGTCGCGGCGCCGTTCGCGCTTGATGTACTTGCGGATTTCGTGCTTGACGGCATCCAGAACGCGGTCCCGGTTCTTGCCTTCAACATGGAGTTGGAAAGTTTTTCTCATGGGTGATGGTACCGCCTGTGACAGATATGGATTCCCAGCCGGGCACCCCAGTGCCACAATGGTGCATTACTTTTGGTTACTGCCAAGCCCGATGTTCCACGACCTCAGTCTGCTGCACACACTGCCAGCGGCCGTGCTCGTCACGCAGGAGGGCGCCATCCGCTTTGCCAACGCTGCCAGCATGGCGCTGCTGGAAGCGCCCAGCACCGATAGCCTGATCGGCCGCCTCTCGGGCGATTTTGTGCATCCCATGGACCAGGTGCGCTCTACCAACCGCATCCAGCAGGTCGCTGTGCCCGAACAGGGCGGCCGGCCCAACAAATCGTCTGAATTTCGCATCCGCACACTGCAGGGCAACCTGCGCATGGTGCTCATCAGCAGCGTGGCTGTGGAGTGGAACGGAGCCCCCGCCGTGCTGATGTGTGGTCTGGACATGACCCACCAGAGCGAGATCGAGGCCCAGCTGCGCGAGAGCGAGCAGAACTTCCGTCGCCTTTTTGAGAACATGCAGGACGTCTACTACAGCACCGATGCCCAGGGCATCGTGCAACATGTGGGCCCTGGCGTGCGCCGGGTGCTGGGCTACGAGCCCCACGAAATCGAGGGCCGCACGGCCGAGTCGTACTACCCGCAAAGCACTGACAGAGACGCGTTCAAGGCCGCCATCATGGAGCATGGCGAGGTGTCGGATTTTCCGGGCCAGATGGTGCGGCGCGACGGCACCGTGATCGACATCTCCATCAGCAGCCACGCCTTGTACGACCATGCTGGCAATTTCGCAGGGGTGGAGGGCATTTACCGCGACGTGACGCAGCGCAAGAACCTGGAGCGCGAGCTGCAGCGCCTGGCCACCACCGACATGCTCACCGGCATGGCCAACCGCCGCGCATTTCTGGAATGTGCGGAGTCGGTGTATGCCCATTCACGCAGCAATGGCGAGCCGCTCACGCTGCTGATGCTGGACCTGGACCATTTCAAATCCATCAACGACCGTTTTGGCCACCTGGAAGGCGACCGCGCCCTGGTGGCGTTTGCACAGGCCGTCAAAAACCAGCTGCGCGCCAGCGACACCGTGGGCCGACTGGGCGGCGAAGAGTTTGGCGTGCTGCTGCCGCTGACCAGCATGGACGAGGGCCTGGAAGTGGCGAAACGCATCCTGCATGGCGTTCGCGCCCTGCAGCTGAGCGACGAGGCAGGCCACGCCTACGGCATCACGGCCAGCCTGGGCCTGAGCACCTTCCGCCAGGCAGACCGCAGCCTGCGCGACATGCTCGACCGCGCCGACCAGGCTCTGTACCTGGCCAAAAACCAGGGGCGCGACCAGATCGCTTCGCAGGAACCCTTGGGCGATCAGCCGAATGGCCAAGTAGCCCAGTAACCTATCTGCGGCTGCGCCTTACCAACGCATGCGTTCCTGCTGCAGGTTCCACAGGCAGGCGGCAATCCGCAGCAGCATCTCCATCACCTGTTCAGAGCCGCTGCTCGACAGCTCCAGGCCATCGATGATCACGGCCAGTTGCGAGATGGCGTCTTCGGGCGCAGAGGCACCGCCCGTCCGCGCAATCTCGGCAATGGCGATAAGTACATCTGTGCGGTTCATGGAGCATCTTCCCCATAGCAAAAGAATCTGATGACCTGCACCGCACCGGTCCTGTGTGTCCAGTCAGCGGGGTGCCAGGGACAATTGCTTGGGGGATGAAGCCCTTGCTGGCAGGACAGGCAGTGGCTGCGTACCTCGGTAGCCTCCTTCGAAGGCATCCCCAGCGCCGTCAGGCGCCAGCCTGAACTGGTGAACGACCTCCAGCAGGCGCCGGACCTGGTTCTTCATGCCGGTGGATGCCGACGAACTGTCGTCCACCAGCGCGGCATTTTTCTGCGTGGCGGCGTCCAGCTGCCGCACGGCTTCGCCGATCTGCGCAATGCCCCGGGCCTGCTCCTGCCCCGCATCCTTGATCTCGCTGATGAGTTCCATCACCTCGTCCACACGCTGCACGGTGTTGGCCACCCGCTCACCCGCCTGGCCGACCAGGGTGGACCCGCGCTCCACACCACGCACACTGGCGGCAATCAGGCCCCGAATCTCGCGGGCGGCCGTGCTGCTGCGCTGGGACAGTCCACGCACCTCGCCCGCCACCACGGCAAAGCCGCGTCCCTGCTCACCCGCGCGGGCCGCCTCCACCGCCGCATTGAGGGCCAGCAGGTTGGTCTGGAACGCGATGTCATCAATCACCTTGATGATGTCGGTGACCTTTTGCGACTGCACGCTGATCTCCTGCATGGTGGTGATCACGTCGCGCATCACACTGCCGCCCTCGTTGGCCACCTTGGCGGCCTCTTGGGCCAGCTCGGTGGCGCGGTGGGCGTTGTCCGTGTTGTGTTGCACGGTGATGGTGAGCTGCTCCATCGAGGCGGCCGTCTCCTGGAGATTGGACGCCTGCACCTCCGTACGGCGCGCCAGGTCTTCGGTGCCGCCCGCAATCAGCACGGCCTCCTGCGCCACCGTTTCGGTGCTGGAGCGCACCTCGGTGATCACGCGCACCAGCTGGTGGTTCATCTCCCGCAGGGCGCCCAGCAGTTCTGCGGTTTCATCCGTGCCGCGCACATCGATCTGTGCGCTCAGATCGCCACCCGCCACCGTGCGGGCCAGCACCACCGCCTGGCGCAAAGGGCGCGAGATGGAGCGGGTGATGACCCACGCCATCGCAGCCCCCGCCACCAGGGCCAGCCCGGTGGCCGCCAGCATCCACCAGTGAATGGTGTTGCTCATCTCCCGTGCGCCGGCAAACTCTGCCGCCGCCACGTTGATCTGCAGGGCCACCAGCTTCTCGATGGCGTCCTGCACCTTGGCCGCATTGGGGCGGATCTGGTTGATATAAAGCTCGGAACCATCGTCGTACTTGCCTGCCACCAATGCCGAGGCAGCCGGGATGAGACCCTTGTCCAGGTAGGTGGCATTGGCATCGGCAAAGGCCTGCGCCAGACCTTGCTCCTCAGAACCCAGCGCCTTGCCGGAATACGCCGTCCACAGCGTGTGGATGCGCTCCACGTTGGCAGTCAACGCGGCGTGGCTGGCCTGCAGGTTGCTAGTACCCGGGTCCATCAGCATGTCCATCACCAGCACCCGGTTGCGCTGCGTGAGGTGGCTGATCTCTGCCAGCACGCCCAGGGGCACCGTGCGGTCACCATACAGCGCCGCGCTGCGCTCGGTCAGGCGCTTGGCACCGCTGATGCCCCCCGCAGCCAGTGCAGAAATCAGCAGCAAAAGCACTGCAAACGCCAGCGCCAGCCGGGTGCCAATCTTGATTTTTTGAAGCATCTGAATCTCTCATGAAGGTTCACTGGGTGGGCAGCCGGGGTCATTGCCACCGCATCAGCTGGCGCGCACGCCTTGCCAGCAAGGTCTACGCCTGCCGCAGCTGATACTAATTGTTTCAAGTGACAAAATAATGACGATGGGATAAACATTCCCCATTCATTTCAGTGGTTAAAATCGGCGCCGCTTTGACAAGCTGAGACTTCATAAATCACTCCAATGCCCCTGCCGGGCATAGGCCCATGGTCAGAATTTCACAGCCACATCCTTATTAATTAAAACCAACATACAAAAATCCATGAAATATATCTATGCCGTATTCATGCTGGCACTTGCACTGCTACAGGCGGACCAGGCCAGTGCACAAGCCGTAACGGGCGCGGGCTCGTCGGCCGCAGCCCCCATCTACCGCAGCTGGGCCAAGGCCTACGCCAGAGCCACCGGCTCCAGGGTGGACTACGACCCGGTGGGCTCCAGCGCAGGCATGAAAAAGATCCAGCAACAGGCCGTGGGCTTCGGCGCCACCGATGTCTACCCACCTGACAAGGACCTCATCGAACACGGCTTGCTGGCACTGCCCGTGGCCATCACCGGCATCAGCCCCATCGTCAACCTGCCCAAAGTCCAAAACGCACAGCTGCGCCTGACGGGCGAGGTGCTCAGCCGCATCTTCCTGGGCGAAATCAGCCGCTGGAATGCCCCCGAGATCACCGCGCTGAACCCCGAGACTCCGCTGCCCGACATGCCCATCAAGGTGGTGGTGCGTGCCGACGGCTCGGGCACCACCTACAACTTCGCCGATTACCTGGGCAAGGTCAGCCCGAAATGGAAGGCTTCCCACGGAGCCAAGACAAGCATCCAATGGCCCGAAGGATTTCTGGCCTTCAAGGGGAGCGACGGGGTGGCCAAGGGTGTGCGCGACACGGCGGGTGCCATCGGTTATGTGGATTTTGGGTATGTGGCCGAATATGGCCTGGCATCGGTGCAGATGAAAAATGCCGAGGGTGTTTTTGTGAAACCCTCCATCGACGCTTTCAAATCCGCACTGGCCAACAGCGAGTGGCCAGCCACCGGGGCCTTCCACAATACGCTGACACAAAAACCCGGCAAAGCCGTGTGGCCCATCACCATGGGCACGTTTGTGGTGTTCCCCAAAATCACTCAAAATCCAGAGCAAACCACCCTGGCTCTCAAATTCATTATCTGGTCGTTTCTCAATGGCGATACCCTCGTCCATGAAAACAATTTTGTTCGATTACCAGACCGGGTTCAGGCATCGGCTTTCAAGGCAATTACCTCCATCCGCGATAAAAATGGCACTCCGCTGGGCATGAGCCTGATTTCATCGTCCGCACCCTTGCAGCAATAATCCGGCACTTATGGTTTCCGCCCTTAAAATCAATCACTGGGATTTCTATTAATCTTTCACCGGCAGGCTCTGCCGCCCCCATCACCAGGCGCCGTCTTCATGGAAATCGAGTTCAAGTTCTGCATCCCCCCAGAGCGCCTGGCTGCGGTGCAGGCCGCCGCGCGCAGGGGAACACACGCGCACATCCGTATGGAGGCCCGCTACTTCGATACGCCCGATGCAGCGCTGTCGTCGCGTGGCATTGCTTTTCGGCTGCGCCGCGAGGGCGACCAGTGGGTGCAAACCGTCAAGGCCCTGGGCAACGGACCGCTGGACCGCGAGGAGCACAACGTGGACCGGGGCCACGCCACAGGCCCCGCCCCAGAGCCCCAGCCTGAGTTGCACGCAGGCACCGTGGCGGGCACACGGCTGCTGGGTGCTCTGCAGGCCGCCAGCGGCCCTCTGACCGAAACCTACGGCACCGAGATGGACCGCGTGACACGGGACATCGCCTTCAAGGGCGGTGTGGTGGAGTTGGCTCTGGACACCGGCCGGGTCATCGCCCATCGCGGCACGCCGCAGCAGAAAGAGGCCCGCATCTGCGAACTGGAGCTGGAACTCAAGGCCGGCCCGCTGGCGGGCCTGGCGGCCATCGCCACCCGGTGGGCCACGCGGCATAGGCTGTTTCTGAGTACGGTGTCCAAGGCAGAGCGAGGCGAGCGTCTGCTGGCCCCGCAGTGGGCCCGGCCCGCCACCAAGGCCACCCCGATGAAGGCCAATGGCCTCCCAAAGCACTTCCTGAACGGGCGCGCGCTGCAGCGCGCGGCAGTGGCCCATTGCCTCCACCAGATCCTGGCCAACGCCAGCGAGATCGTCGAAGGCGGGGGCGATGAAGAGCATGTGCACCAGTTGCGCATCGGCATCCGCCGCTTACGCACCGCCTTGCGCGAGTTGGCGCCGTTGGCACCCGGCGCATTCGACCCCGCCTGGGAGCCGCCGCTGGTGGAGGTGTTCCAGCGCCTGGGCCAACTGCGCGACCAGGGGCAAGCCCTGCAGTCCATCGTTGCCGATCTGCGCGATGCGGGTGCGCCTGCCCTGGATGTGATTGTGGCGGCGGGGCACGCCCCCGCCCCATCCGCCGCCGCCATCGTGCGCATGCCAGCATTCCAGGCAGCGTTGATCGCCCTCATGGCGTTCACGGCCCAGGGCGAGGACGCCCCGCCGGCGGCCGCAGAAGAAGCCCTGGACACGAAGGACACCCGCCGCCTGCTGCAGAAGCGATTGCGCCGCCTGCACGCCAAGGTGCGCCAAGGCTCCCAAGACTTTGCCGCCCTGCCGGTGGAGGAACAACACCGCCTGCGCAAGCGCTTGAAGCGTTTGCGCTACCTGACGGAATTTGTCGCGCCTGCGCTGGACGCCGAGGGGGAATCGTTCCTGGCCAGCCTGCAGCCTGCGCTGACGGCTCTGGGCCGGCTGGGCGATGAACGTGTGGCCCGCGTGCTGTACAGCGACATCGCTGCCACGGACCCGCGGGCCTGGTTTGGCGTGGGCTGGCTGGCTTCACGGGAGGCGTTGACGGTGGGTGACTGCGAAAAGGCCTTGACCCACCTTGCCGACATGCCCCGCCTGCGCAAGGCGGGCAAGCGCTGAGAGCGGTGGCTGCAGTAAACGCACCGTATCCCCTTTGCGGGGCACAGCGGGGTTCCCAAGCTGGCACGGCACAATGGGTCCATGACGGCATCTCCCCCTTCCCAGCGCCCCCACCCGCCTTCGCGCACCGCCCACCGCAGCACCCCCGACAAAGACCAGATCGCCCTGCTGGAACCTTTCGAGCGCCTGGGCACGGACCGCATCAGCCTCGTTGCCACCCCAGAACAGGCCGACAAGGCCTGTGATGCCCTGGCAGCGGCCAGCGCCTGGGGGTTCGACACCGAATCCAAACCCACCTTTGTGCAGGGCGAACAGTCCGACGGGCCCCACATCGTGCAGCTGGCCACGCTGGAAACCGCCTGGGTGTTCCAGCTACACGACCCCGGTTGCCGTGCCCGCGTGGCCGAGCTGCTGGCCCTGCGCGGCGTGACCAAGGCGGGCTTTGGGCTGGGGGATGACACCAAACGCATCCAGCACAAACTGGGCGTGCAACCAGCCGATGTGCTGGAGCTCAACACCGTGTTCCGACAGCGTGGTTACCGCAAAGACATGGGCGTGAAAGGCGCCGTGGCCGTGCTGTTCAACAAGCGCTTCATCAAGTCCAAGAAAGCCGCGACATCGAACTGGGCCAACGCCCGGCTGACTGAGGCCCAACTGGTCTACGCAGCCAACGATGCGTGGGCAGCGCTGCGGGTGTTCAACGCGCTGGAAGTTTCTGCAGCGCGGTGAGCCGAGTCGGAATCCGACGATTTACTATCAAAACAGTAGCTGTCAGCGCTTACCCATCAAGCGCTAGCAGCCAATTTTTCTTAGATTCTGGCCGCACTCCCCTCACAAACGCGCCGCCAGCCTCGCCGCCTGGTCGATAGCACGCTTGGCATCCAGTTCGCCCGCTTCCAGCGCGCCACCAATTCGGTGCGGCTTGCGGCCGGCAGCCTCCAGTTCCTGCGCCAGGCTGAAGAGGGGCACCTGCCCGGCGCAGAGCACCACGGTATCGCACGCAATCCAGGTGGGGTCTTCGCGCTTGTCGCCGTATGACACCAGCAGCCCTTCGTCGGCAATGCGCTCGTAGTTCACGCCGCTCACCATCTGCACCTCTTTCATCTTGAGCGTGGTGCGGTGGATCCAGCCGGTGGTCTTGCCCAGGCCCGCGCCGAGCTTGCCCTTCTTGCGCTGCAGCAGCGTGACCTGCCGTGCGGGGGGCGTGACGCGCGGGCCGCTGGGAGCAAGACCACCGCGCGCCTCGGCCGGGTCGGTGATGCCCCACTCGGCCTTCCAGGCGGGCAGATCGAGCGTGGTGGAAGGGTGGTCGCCATGTGTCAAGAATTCCGCCACGTCAAAGCCGATGCCGCCCGCGCCGATGATGGCCACGCGCTCACCCACAGGCTTGCCATGGCGCAGCACGTCGATGTAGCTCAGCACCTTGGGGTGGTCCTGGCCGGGGATCTTCGGGTCGCGTGGCTCCACACCGGTGGCAATCACCACCTCGTCATAGCCCGCCAGGTCGGTGGCCAACACGCGCTGGTTCAGGTGCAATTGCACGCCTGTGTCCTCCACCCGCGCGGCCAGGTAGCGCAACATTTCGTGGAACTCTTCCTTGCCAGGAATCACCTTGGCCATATTGAGCTGGCCGCCGATGGCGGGCGCCGCGTCAAACAGGTGGACCTCGTGGCCACGCTCGGCAGCCACCGTGGCAGCGGTGAGGCCTGCAGGCCCCGCGCCCACCACCGCCACACGCTTGCGCGACGACACCGGGCGGTACACCAGTTCGGTCTCGTGGCAGGCGCGCGGGTTCACCAGACAGCTGCTGGTCTTGTTCTGGAACACATGGTCCAGGCAGGCCTGGTTGCAGGCGATGCAGGTGTTGATGCGGTCGGCCCGTCCTTGCGCAGCCTTCTTCACAAACGCCGCATCGGCCAGCAGTGGCCGCGCCATAGACACCATGTCGGCACAGCCATCGGCCAGCACCTGCTCGGCCACCTCGGGCGTGTTGATGCGGTTGGACGTGACCAGCGGCGTGGAAATGCCCGCCGCCGCAAACTCGGCTTTCATCTTCTGCGTGACCCAGGCAAACGCTGCGCGCGGCACGCTGGTGGCAATGGTGGGCACCCGCGCCTCGTGCCAGCCGATGCCGGTGTTGACGATGTTGGCCCCGCCCGTAGCGACGGCCTTGCCCAGGGTGACGATCTCGTCCCACGCACTGCCGCCGGGCACCAGGTCGATCATCGACAGGCGGTAGATGATGATGAAGTCCTTGCCAACGGCCTCGCGCATGCGGGCCAGGATCTCCACCGGCAGGCGCATGCGGTGGCTGTAGTCGCCGCCCCAGGCGTCGGTGCGCAGGTTGGTGGTTTGCGACAGGAACTGGTTGATGAAATAGCCCTCCGATCCCATCACCTCCACGCCGTCGTAGCCCGCCTCGCGCGCTTTCACTGCACAGCGCACGAAGGCGCGGATCTGTCGCTCCACCCCGCTCGCCGACAGCGCGAACGGCGTGAACGGCGAAATCGGCGACTGCAGCCGCGACGGCGCCACCGCCAGCGGGTGGTAGGCATAGCGGCCCGTGTGCAGGATCTGCAGGGCGATCTTGCCGCCCGCTTCGTGCACGGCCTCGGTCACCACGCGGTGGCGCTTGGCCGCCCCAGACGTCGCCAGCGTGCCCGCAAACGGTTTGGCCCAGCCCGCGATGTTGGGCGCAAAGCCGCCCGTCACGATCAGGCCCACATCCCCCTCGGCCCGCTCGCGGAAGTACGCCGCCATGCGAGACAGGTCGCGCCCGTCCTCCAGCCCCGTGTGCATGGAGCCCATGAGCACGCGATTCTTGAGGGTGGTGAACCCCAGGTCCAGGGGGGCGAGCAGGTGCGGGTACAGGGCGGCGCCGGGCATAGAGGCAGCGGCCGCAGGGGCGGCAATGGAGGAAGAATGCATGGAAGGAGCGTGGGCTAGAAGTATTTTCTAGAACTTTATTCTAGAATCCAGTTCCATGGCAAGCCGCAATTCCCCGCCTCCCACTTCATCCTCTGCCGAAGCCCCCACCGACCGCCGCCAGGACATCCTGAACGCCGCCCTCGCCTGTGCGGCCGAAGGCGGCGTGGACGCGGTGACCATCGACGGCGTGCGTGCGCGCTGCGGGGCCAGCGTGGGCAGCATTTATCACCACTTTGGCAACCGAGACGGCATCGTGGCGGCGCTGTTCTTTGACATCTTTCACGACCAGTCGCGCAGCGTGCAGGCGCAACTGGATGCCGCCCAGGGCGTGGAGGCGGGCGTGTTGGCCCTGGTTACCGGCTATCTGGACTGGGTGGTGGCGCAGCCCGAGCGGGCGCGTTTTCTTTTCCAGTCCCGGGGCGCCGTGGCAGCGGGCCCGCGAACGCCCGACCTGGCCGAGGCAGCGCGGCGCCGCAACCAGGCCCTGGTGGCCTGGTTCGAGCCCCACCGCCAATCGGGCGCGCTGCGCAACCTGCCGTGCGAGCTGATGCCGTCGCTGGTGATGGGGCCGGTGCAGAGCTATTGCAGGGCGTGGCTGTCAGGCCATGCAGGCCAGGGCGGCCTGCCCTCGCCCACCACGTACCGCGCAGAGCTGGCGGACGCAGCGTGGCGGTCCGTCAGGGCGTAGACCGAGCGATCCGATCAGTAATGCGGCGGCAGCTCGTCGCGCAGGTTGCGCGGGCCGTTCGAGCCACCTTCGGGCGCCTGCTGGCGCAACTGGATGACCTCGTGCGTCAACCGGTCGATCAGTTGCTGCTGCTGGTAGATGGTCATGTTCAACTGGTCCAGCAGGTCTTCGGTAAAGCTGGCCTTGATCTCCAGGCTTTCCAGGCGCTGGAGAACGTTGGCGAGATCGTTGGCGTCAGACATCGACGCTTCAGATGGCCTGGCCCAGGCGCGCCACGCCTTCGCGGATCTTGTCCACATCGGCCGTGGCGAACGACAGGCGGAAGGTGGCGTGGTCGGGGTTGGCGCAGAAGAACGGCGTGCCGGGCACAAAGGCCACACCCTTTTCAATCGCGCGCTTGGCCAGCACATTGCCGTCAGCCACCTTGCCGCCAGCACCCGTCAGGCGCGCCCACACAAACAGGCCGCCCTGGGGCTGCACAAACTCGATGGCGTCCCCCAGCTCCTTGCGCAGCGCATCGCCCATGGCCTGTGCGCGCTCGGCGTACACCTTGCGCACATGGGCCAGCGTGCCAGGCATGCGGCCGGCCTTGAGGTACTGCGCGGCAGTGGCCTGGGCAAAGGTGCTGGTGTGCGCGTCGCTGAACTGCTTGCACATAGTGGCTTTGCCCAGCAGCTCGGCCGGGGCAATCATCCAGCCCACACGCAGGCCAGGCGACAGCACCTTGCTCAAGCTGCCGCAGTGCACCAGCAGCTCGCGGCTGCCGGGTACGGTGGCCGACAGGTTAAGCAGGCTGGGCGGCGGGGCTTCGCCGAAGTACAGGTCGCCGTAGGGGTCGTCCTCGACGATCAGGGTGTTGTGCTTGACGGCCATCTCCAGCACGGCCTTGCGGCGCTCCAGGCTCAGCATGGCGCCGCTGGGGTTGCCGAAGGTGGGGATCAGGTAGACGAACTTGGGTTTGTGCTCGGCGATGAGCTTTTCCAGCTCGTCGGTCTTCACACCATTGCCATCGATGGGCGCGCTGATGAGTTCGGCGCCATACAGTCGAAAACACTGGATGGTGGCCAGGAAGGTCGGGCCTTCCACGATCACCTTGTCGCCGGGGCTGATGAGCGTCTTGCCCAGCAGGTCCAGTGCCTGCTGGCTGCCGGTGGTGACGATGAGGTTGTCGGCGGCCACGTCCTTTGCGCCCTTGCTGGCCATGAAGGCGGCCAGTTGTTCGCGCAACGGGTTGTAGCCCTCGGTCGCACCGTATTGCAGCGCGGCGCCGGGTTCTTCGGCCAGGGCGGCGTTGCTGGCGGCGCGGATGCCCTCCACGTCGAACATGGCGCTGTCAGGGAAGCCGCCCGCAAAGCTGATGATGCCGGGCTTGCCCAGCAGCTTGAAGAGTTCGCGGATGGCGGAGGTTTCTACGTTGTTCAGGCGGTCAGCGAATTGCATGGCGTGGGCAGGAGTTGGTGGCAAAGGATTCCGCATTGTCGCCAATTGCCGTGCAGGTTTCCTGCGGCTTAGACTGCGAGGGCAAAAACCTGGCCCACCGCACAACTACCGAGACTAACTATGCCCCTCGAAATCCGTCAGTTGCCCCGCATGCGCCTTGCCTATATGCGCCAGACAGGCCCTTATGGCCCCTCGCTCACGCAACTTTGGGAACGGTTCGGCCGCTGGTGCGAAGCAAATCGTTTGAGCGAGCCACGCCCCAAGTACTACGGCATCAGCCTGGACAACCCCGCATGCACCCCGCCCGCGCAATGCCGCTACGACGCCTGCGTGCAGGTGGGCGTGGGGCTGCGCACCGGCACGGAGGCCATGATCCAGGACTTTGCCGGTGGCGATTACGCCTGCCTGCGTTTCGTCGGTACCGGGCCGGAGATTGGCGCGGCCTGGGCCAGCATGATGGCCCCGGGCCAGATCCCCGCAGGTTGGGAAGCTGCCCCTCGGCCCGCCATCGAGGTCTACGACGAAGACTTTGCTGTCAACCCCGCCACCGGCGCGTTCCCCTGCTGGCTGTGCCTGGCGGTGCAGCGCACCCACTGAGCAGTTCGTTCTAACCCTCGCGAAAACGATGCAGGCGCGGGCGCAACCCCGCATGCCGCAGTACATAAACGACACACCCCGCCCCCATGAAGACGTCTGACATCGAGCCTTTCTTTGCCACCTTGAAGGCCGCCAACCCCATGCCCAACACGGAGCTCGAATACACGACGCCGTTCGAGCTGCTGGCTGCCGTGCTGCTGTCGGCCCAGGCCACGGACGTGGGCGTGAACAAGGCCACGCGCAAGCTGTTCCCGGTAGCGGGCACTCCGCAGGCCATCCTGGACCTGGGGCTTGAGCGACTGGAGGGCTATGTCAAGACCATCGGCCTGTACCGCACCAAGGTCAAGAACCTGATGGAGACCTGCCGCATCCTGGTGGAGCAGCATGGGGGCCAGGTACCGCGCACGCGCGAAGCCCTGGAAGCCCTGCCCGGTGTGGGCCGCAAAACGGCCAATGTGGTGCTGAACGTGGCCTTCGGCGAGCCGACCATGGCGGTCGATACGCACATCTTTCGCGTAAGCAACCGCACGGGCCTCGCGCCCGGCAAGAACCCGCTGGCGGTGGAGCTGCAGCTGATGAGGCGCGTGCCCGCCGAGTATGCGGTGGATTCGCACCACTGGCTCATCCTGCACGGCCGCTACGTGTGCCAGGCACGCAAGCCGCGCTGCTGGGAGTGTGCGGTGAGCAGGTATTGCGACTACCAGCCGAAAACGTTGGCGCCTTGAGTTGAACGAACCACGTAAATTGCTTCTTTTTTTATAGCAACTAGCGCTTATTGGTCAAGCGCTAGAACGGAAAATGCTTGGAACCTCCGTTAGGAAGCGACGGCATGTGCCCGCAGCCAGGCGGCGAAGGCCTCTTCGGTGATATCGCCAGCGGCAACAGCGAGCATGGTGACCACACACGATGCATCGTCAGCGTTAAGCCTCCAGCCATTGAGCCGCAGAAACAATTCGGCCGCCACATAGCCCGTTCGCTTGTTTCCATCAATAAACGGATGGTTGCGCGAAATTCCATAGCCATACGAGGCTGCCAGCGCGGCTGCATCAGGCGGCGGCTCGCCATAGTTGTTCAGCTGCTGCGGCTTGCCCAGGGCCGAATCCAGCAAACCCGCATCGCGGACGCCTGTCCCGCCCCCATGTTCGGCCAGCTGCACTTCGTGGATGGCAATGATGACGGCGCGGTTCAGCCAGACCCATTCGCTCATTTGGCCAGCTCGTGCAGTACGGCCCGGCGCTCTTTCATGATCTCGCGCGCCACGCGCATCTGCGCTTCAAATTCGGGGTTGTGGGTGGTGATCCGCAAACCGTCAGGCGATTCCGTCACATACAGCTCGTCTCCCTTTTCCAGCTGCAACCGCGCCAGCAGTTCCTTTGGGAAAATCGCGCCGACAGAGTTGCCCACCTGGGTGAGTTTGAGAGTGTGCATGGGAAACCTCCGAGTAATTACAAACGTAATACTAGACTTTCTACCACCCCGCGTCAAACCACCCCGGCCACTCCCAGCGCTGTCATCTCCCCCGACACCCCCGCCCACGCCACATCGAATCCCGGCACTTTTCGCTCTGGAGGCACGGGGTGCGCACGCAGCGCCCAGGTGGCACCAGCCACCACACTATCGATCACCGGTACCGTCACCTGCGGCTGCACCAGAGCAGCCATGCCGGCCAGCCCCGCCCCGCCCAGGATGACGGCCTGCACACCCATTTGCCGCACCACGTCGCGGCAGGCCTGGGCGAGCAGCGTGCGGGCGGCTTCGGGGTCGGCGGCCAGCTGAGCGCCGGTGGGTGCCACGGTGTGGATTCCAGCCAGCGCGTGCGCGTGGCCCAGCGCCTGCGCCAGGCGCTGCAGCATGGGTCCCCAGCGCTCGCCGCCCGTAACGATGGCATAGCGCCCGTGGCGAGCGGCTTCGATGAAAGACGCTTCGGCCAGCCCAGTCACAGGCACGGGGCTGCTTTCGCGCAGCGCCATCAGGCCCGGGTCGCCAAAACAGCCTATCAGCACGGCACCAGGCTGCGGCTGGTGTTGTGACAGTTCATTCGCCCAGGCATCTAGCGCGGCGTGGGCCGCCACTGCATAGCTGGCCTCGCAGGCGATGTAGGGGGCGCCGAAACGCGCCGTGGCCGTGCGCACCGCTACATGCAAGCCCGCTGCAGCCTGCACATGCCGCTGAAGCAAGGCGCTGACGCTGGCCGATGTATTGGGGTTGATGACGAGCAGTTGGCGCATAACAAGGTGGCAGGATTCAGGCGCCCAGCAGTTGTGCCAGGTCGGGCGTGTCGGCAGCCGGTGGCGTGAACTCCAGCTGCGTTTCAATGCGCGCCAAATGCTTGAGCATGAGGCGCGCGGCCTCGCGCGCATCGCGCAGGCGGATCGCATCAATCAACGCACGGTGCTCGCGACAACCGCAGGCGGTAGCCTCCTCGCGCTCTCGCGCGTGGCTGGGGCTGTAAGTCATGAGGATGAGCGAGGTGCGCGAGACCAGCTCGCGCAGGATACGGCCCAGCGTCTGGTGCCCTGCGGCCTGCGCGATGTGCAGGTGGAAATCACCCGACAGGCGGATCGCACGACGCATGTCACCGCTGGCGCGCGCGGCCTCTTCGTCGTCGATGCAGGTGCGCAGTGCGGCGATGTCGGCATCGGTGGCGTTGGCGATGAACAGCTCCACCAGACGCGGCTCGAGCAGGCGGCGGGCCTCGAACACTTCCAGCGCCTCTTGCGGCGTGGGCTGCGCTATCGATGCGCCCCGGTTGGGTGTGAGCGTGACGACCTGCTCATTGGCCAGCCGCACCAGCACAGGCCGTACGCGTGTGCGCGACACGCCAAAGGCCGCCGCCAGCTTGTCCTCCACCAGCTTGGTGCCGGGCGGCAGGCGGTGGTCGAGGATGGCCGACACCATGCGGTCGTACATGTCGTTGTCACTGAGCTGGCCGGTCGTGTCGGGCTGCACGGGCGGTTCGGTGACCGCAGCGCGCGCGCGCCGGGGCTTGGGGAGGGTGGTCGTCATAAGGGTGCCGTTTTTACCCCGAACGGCCCTTGCGCCTGCGGCCCAAGGCCCACACCAGCGCCAGCGTGATACCCATGACAACGAAGGAGACCACGGTGGTCAGCGTGCCCAGCGCGTAGATGGACGGCGTGGTCACCGTGCTGGTCAGGCCCTGCAGCTCCAGCGGCAGCGTATTCACGTCGCCAATGGCCTGCGAGGTGCGGGCGATCTCGTCCCAGCTGAGCGTGAAGCCGAACATGCCAATGCCCACGACCGAGGGCGCAATCAGCGGCAGCACCACATGCGCAAAGCCCTGCCAGGGCGTGGCGCCCAGGTCGCGTGCGGCTTCTTCGTACGCAGGGTTGAAACGGTTGAACACCGCAAACATGATGAGCAGGCCGAACGGCAGCGTCCAGGTCAGGTGGGCGCCCAGGGCCGAGGTGAAAAGGCCGAGCGACGTGCCATAGCCCTCCAGCGCACTCTCCATGCCCAGCCATTCCAGCGCGGCCTTGATGCCGTTGTCGATGAGCCGGAACTCCAGCCCGATGCCCAGCGACACGATGATGGACGGCATGATGAGGCTGGCCACCACGATGAAGAACAGCGTGTTGCCGCCCGCCAGCCGCTTGCGAAACGCCAGCCCGGCCAGCACCGACAACACCACGGTGCACAGCATCACCGCCACACCCAGACCCAGTGAGCGCCACAGCGCCGCACCGATGTCCACCACGCCCAGGCCCTCGGCCAGCTTGGTGAACCAGTGCAACGACACGCCGCGCATAGGAAACGTGAGCCCACCTTCGGGCCCCTGGAAGCTCAGGATGAAGATGACGAACATGGGCCCGTACATGAACAGCACGAACAGCGCAAAGAAGATGGCCAGGGGCCAGAAGCTGGCGGGGCGGGAATCGCGCACTTTCATCTCACAGCTCCTTGCGGATATCGACGAGGCGCGTGAGGCCCCAGATGATCATCAGCACCACCACCAGCAAAATCACCGCATTGGCCGCCGCCAGCGGGAACTGCAGGTAGGACGTCTGCACCTGGATGATCTTGCCGATGGAGGCGATCTGCTGGCCGCCCATCACGCCGATGGTGACGAAGTCGCCCATGACGATGGTGATCACAAAGATGGACCCGATGATGATGCCGGTGCGCGACAGCGGCACGATCACGTTCCACAGCGTCTGCCAGCCACTGGCGCCGCTGTCGCTGGCCGCCTCGATGAGGCTGCGGTCGATGCGCATCATGCTGTTGAAGATGGGCACGATCATGAACATGGTGTAGAGGTGCACAAAGGCCAGCACCACCGAGAAGTCCGAGAACAGCAGCCACTCCACAGGTGTTTCGATGAGGTTCATGCCCATCAGCGTCTGGTTGACCAGCCCATTGCGTCCCAGCAGCGGCACCCACGAGATCATGCGGATCACATTCGATGTCCAGAACGGAATGGTGCACAGCACGAACAGCAGCGTCTGCATGCCCGAAGAGCGCACATGGAAGGCCAAAAAATAGGCCACGGTGAAGCCGATCACCAGCGTGATCAGCCACACCAGAAAACTGAACTTGAGCGTGGACCAATACGTCTTGAGCGTGACGCACAGCCCGTCGGACACGTCACTGCAGCCGTCAAAGATGGACACGTAGTTCTTGAACGTGAAGCCCGGCAGCAACTCGTACTCATTGAAGTCCCAGAAGCTGACCATCACGATCAACGTCAGCGGAATCAGGAAAAACAGCGCAAACACCAGCGTGAACGGCGCAGCCTGCCACCAGGCGGCAATGCTGCGGCCGGGGACAGCTGCAGCAGGTAAGGACTGTGTGGTCGTGCTCATGGTGTTTGCAATCAATGAATTCAAAGGTCTACCGTTCGGCGCTTGCTCTTGAGACTGACGCTGCCCAAGACCAGTGCCCCCGTGCAAGGGCCGCCCCGCCGCACCGGGGGCGTCCCCCTCCCGACCCGCGCAGCGGGTTGAGAGAGGTGTGAAGGCGCGCAGCGCCTCAGGGGGTGCACTCCTTATGCAGCGACGAATTCATTCCATTTTTGGACCATGTAGTTGTTCTCGTCCATCAACGCGTTCCAGCAAGCGATGCCGCCCATGCGCGACTCATAGCTGCCGCCGTCGCGCACCGCGCCAGCCTTGGCCAGCACATCGCCATTGGGGCTCTTGATGTCCTGCGTGGCAGGCTTGCCTTCCATCCAGTAGGCCCACTCGTAGGCTTCCATCTTGGACTTTGCGGTCTCCAGCACAGCGCTGTAGTAGCCCTGGCGGTTCAGGTAGGCACCGGCCCAGCCATCGAGGAACCAGTTGATGAACTCGTACGCGCCATCGAGCTTGCGGCCGCTCAGCGTGGCGGGCAGGCCAAACCCTGCAGCCCAGGCGCGGTAGCCTTCCTTGAGCGGCTGGAAGTTGCAGGCGATGCCCTTGGTGCGCACGGCCGTCACAGCCGGGCTCCACATCGACTGGATCACCACCTCGCCCGAAGCCATCAGGTTCACCGACTCGTTGAAGTCCTTCCACAGCGCGCGGAACTGGCCCTGCTTCTTGGCTTCGATCAGGGTCTTGATCGTGAGATCAATCTCCTTCTTGGTCATGTTGCCCTTGTCGGGGTACTTGTAGATGCCCATGGCCTCAACCACCATGGCGGCGTCCATGATGCCGATGGAGGGGATGTTCAAAATCGCGGTCTTGCCCTTGAACTCGGGGTTGAGCAGCTCGGCCCAGGAGTTGATGGGGCGCTTGATCAGGTCGGGGCGGATGCCCAGCGTGTCAGCGTTGTACACGGTGGGGATCAGGCTCATGAACTGCGTGGGCGCAGTCGCAAATTTCTTGGACTTTTCGCCCTCCAGGTAGATCACCTTCTTGGGCGCCGTGCCCTGGTCGCCCACGGCCTTGCCTGCCACCTGGCCGGTGGTGAACAGCGTGGTGATCTTGTCGGCGTTCTTGATGCGCTTGGTGTCGATGCCCTTGAGGTTGCCGGTGGGCACGATCTTTTTCAGCGAGAAGTACTCGGTGTCGATCAGGTCAAAGCTGTTGGGCGCGGTGACGGCGCGCTTGGTCACGTCGTCTGTGGTCACGGCCACGTACTGGATCTCGATGCCGGTGTCGGCCTTGAACTTCTCGGCAATCGCCTTGTCCTGGTTCACCGCTGTGCCCAGGTAGCGCAGCACGATCTTCTCTTGCGAATGCACGGCCGGGAACATGCCAGCGGCCAGGATGCCCGCCGTGCCCTTGAGCAGCGAGCGGCGAGCCACACCAGTGGCATCGGAGACAACAACGGGGGAATCAGCACGGGAAGCATCGGACATGGAAGAACTCCTTGGGTTGCGGAAATGACAGGTGGAAATCAAGTAAGGGAAGGAAGGGGAAGGCAGCTCACTCAGGCAGCCGCTGCCAGGGCTGGGGCAGGAGATGGCGACGGAGGTGGCAAAGAAGGTGGCGCTGAAAGCGGGTGCGCCTGCTCTGGTGTCCAGTGCAGTTGCACGCCCTGCCCCACCTGGTAGGGCTGTGCGGCAAACGCGGCTTCAGACACCATCACCGAATAGGCGGCCGTTGCGTTGGCCGACAGCGCAATGCCCTGCTTTTGCAGACCGAGCAACACGTAAGTGCCCTGATACTCCACATCGGTCACCACCGCCTGCATGCGCTGGGCGCCCCAGGGCAGCTCGGCGTGGGCGGGGGCGATCTGCAGATGGTCGGTGCGCACGCCCACCTTGCCATCCTCTGTATCGATCACGTTGTGCCCGCCCATGAAGCGCGCCACAAACTCGCTCGCGGGCCGGTTGTAGACCTCATGCGGGCTGCCCACCTGCTCGATCACGCCGTGGTTCATCACCACCATGGTGTCGGCCAGGGCCATGGCCTCTTCCTGGCTGTGGGTCACGTGGATAAACGTCAGGCCCAGTTCCTTCTGCCAGCGACGCAGCTCGGCACGCATCTGGATGCGCAGGAAGGGGTCGAGTGCCGACAAAGGTTCGTCCAGCAGCAAGACACGCGGCTGCGTGATGAGGGCCCGCGCTAGCGCTACGCGCTGCTGCTGCCCGCCAGAGAGTTCGGCGGGCTTTCGCTCGGCCAGGTGGCCCATCGCGACGCGCTCCAGCAGGTCACGCGCCTTGGCCTGGCGCTCGGCCTTGGCCACGCCCTTCATCTTGAGGCTGAAAGCCACGTTGTCCAGCGCAGACAGGTGCGGGAACAGCGCAAAGCTCTGGAACATCATGGCCGTGCCGCGTGCGGCGGCGGGCAGGTCGGTGATGTTGCGGTTTTCCAGCAGGATGTCACCACTGGTCACCGACTCGTGCCCGGCAATCATGCGCAGGGTGGTGCTCTTGCCGCAGCCCGAAGGCCCCAGCAGGCAGCAGTAGCTGCCGCTGGCAATGCGCAGGTTGATCGCATCCACGGCGGGCTTGCCTTGGGCGTAGCGTTTGGTCAGCGCCACGATTTCAATGGCGACGGAGGTGGGCGCAGGGTGGGTGCTTTGCATGGCGTATGCACTACGCAAGGCCCATGCCAACTTTGTACACAATGTTTTATGAACTTTGCATACAAAATGCACCAACACGGCACACATTGCCGCCCCATACCGGTCCACACCCGCGCTGCCCCTGGTCCAACCTCGGGCAAACCATGCACCGAAACAGCGCTGAGCCGTGCGGGTGCGTGGCTATACTGGCCTCGCCTTTGAAACAATTTATTACGTCGGCACGTCCCTCCCCCTCCTCTTGCCTGCCGCATGACGAACCTCGACCCGCGCTCCATGATCGCCCTGGCGGGCTTCATGTCTGCCGTCATGGCCCTGGTGCTGCTGTTCATGCGGCGGCACTACCCGCCCAGCATCCGGGGCGTGGGCGGATGGGCGGCGGCGCCCCTGCTGTGGCTGCTGTCCACCGTGCTGTTTGGCGCGCGTGGCGCCATCCCCGACTGGCTGGGCCTGGTGCTGGCCAACCAGCTGCTGGTGCTGGGCTCGGTCACTTATTACATGGGCACCCGCCAGTTCATGGGCCAGCCCGCCACCTGGCGCACCTGGAACTGGGTGATGGCCGGCACCACGGTGGTGTTTGCCTGGCTGACCTACGGGTGGCCCAACTATGCGGTGCGGGTGGGGTTTTTCACCGTGGTGATGGGGGCGCTGTACGCCGCGCAACTGCGTTTCATGCTGCGCCACGGGGGGCGCAACTTCCCGGTGCGGCTGGTGGAGGTGATGCTGGGCCTGCACATGCTGGTACTGGGGGTGAGGCTGGGTTCGATACTGGCAGGGCACGCGGGCAACGACCTGATGGAGCCATCGCTGTTCCAGACCCTGTACATCGGTGCCTACGCGCTCACCGTACTGATGTTGTCCATCGGCGCGGTGCTGATGGCCACAGACCGCTTGCGCACCGAGCTGGAGCACCTGGCCACCTATGACTCGCTGACCCAAACCCTCAACCGCCGTGCCTTGCTGCAGCGCTGCGAGGACGAGCTGGAGCGCGCGCAGCGCTATGGCGGCGGTCCGTCCATCATGATGGTGGACCTGGACAACTTCAAGGCGGTGAACGACACGCGCGGCCACCAGCACGGCGATGCGGTGTTGGTGCACTTTGCCGAGCGCACCCGCCAAGTGCTGCGCCGCGCCGACCGCCTGGGCCGCTACGGGGGCGAGGAATTTCTGGTGCTGCTGCCGGGAGCCGACGCGCAAGCGGCCCTGGCCGTGGCCCAGCGCATCCACGCCACGCTGGCCTCGGGGCACCCGCTGGACTGCGAGGTGAGCATCGGGCTGACCAGCTGGTCCGGGTCACACGAGACCCTGGACGCGATGCTCTCCCGCGCCGACGCCGCGCTGTACCGCGCCAAGGAAGAAGGCCGCAACCAGACCGTGGTGGGCTAGAGCCTGCCCAAGCAGGGCGGCTCAGGCCGTCTGCGTCGCCACGCCAGCCGATTCAAAACTCGCCATCTCGCGCAGCACGGCGCAGGCCGATTGCAGCAACGGCCAGGCCAGCGCCGCGCCCGACCCCTCGCCCAGGCGCAAGCCCAGGTCCAGCAAGGGCTCGGCCTGCATCTGCGCCAGCATCAGGCTGTGGCCCCGTTCGCCCGAGCGGTGGGCAAACACGCAGCGCTGCAGCACCTGCGGCGCGATGCGGCTGGCCACCAGCACGGCCGCGCTGGTGATGAAGCCGTCCACCACAATCACGCGCCGCTCGGCCGCTGCCTGCAGCACTGCGCCCACCAGCGTGGCCACCTCGTAGCCCCCCAGGGCAGCCAGGGCCTCCAGCGGGCTGGTGGCGCCCGCATTGGCATCCAGCGCCTGCTGCAGCACGGCGCGCTTGCGTTCGATGCCCGCAGCATCCAGCCCCGTGCCCGCGCCCGTCACCTCGGCCAGCGGCAGCCCCGCAAGGCGCGCCAGCAGCAGTGATGCCACCGAGGTGTTGGCAATCCCCATCTCGCCCAGCAGCAAGGCGGTGCCCGGCAGCCCACGCACCACCTCCACCCCATTGGCCAGCGCCTGGGCACATTGCTCGGCACTCATTGCCGGGCCGACGGAGGCGTCCTGCGTGCCGGGTGCCACCTTGCGCAGCAACAAGCGCGGCTGACCGGGTGCCGCATCGCGCGCAGCAATGGGCTTGGCCACACCACAGTCCACCACCGTGAGGCCCAGGCCATGCTGGCGCGCGAGCACGCTCACGGCCGCACCACCCGCCAGAAAGTTCTCCACCATCTGCCAGGTCACATCGCTCGGGAACGCCGAGACACCTCGCGCCGCCAGGCCATGGTCGCCCGCGCACACCAGCATCTGCGGCTGCAACAGCGCGGGGGCCTCGGTGCCCAGCACCTGGCCGATGCGCAAGGCCAACGCCTCCAGCCGCCCCAGCGACCCGAGGGGTTTGGTCTTGTTGTCCAGCAGGTGCTGCAAGCGGGCGGTCAGTGCGGCGTCGGAAATATCGGCGATGGCGGGAACAGTGAATGCGGCGAAGGATTGCATGGTGTGAGGAAAAGAAGCAGAAAAAATACGAGTTGAGCGAGCAGCAGGAGCAGGCACTCAGGCAGCAAAGGCATCAGGCGCGATCAGCGCCCGCAGTGCACCAGGGGCAAAGCTGGCCTCGGCCATGTGTGCCAGGCCGTCGAACACCGCATCGAGCGTGGGAACAGGGGCCGCCCCACCACGGCCAAACAGGGCCTGCAGCGCAGCGGGGTCTTCGAGCAGGCCATGCAGGTACACGCCCAGCACATTGCCCGCTGGGTTTTGCCAAGCGATGCCGGGGATCACTTCACGCGCCACATCGCCCTTGGCGGCCATGGCGGGGTGCTGGGCTGTCTGGCCGTGGTGGATTTCGTAACCAATGACGGACACACCCGCCAGCGCGGCCCAGGCCCCCTGCAACGCACCAAACTGCGCCTGAGTGCGTTGCACGGTCTTGGCGACCTCGAAGGTGGTGACCAACGGCAGCAGCCCCAGGCCCGGCGCATTGCCGTCGATGCCTGCGGTGTCGATCAGCGCCTCGCCCAGCATCTGCAGGCCGCCACACACGCCCAGCACCGTGCCACCCTGCCCCGCGTGCTGGGCAATGGCCTGGTCCAGCCCCTGCGCGCGCAGCCAGGCCAGGTCGGCAGCGGTGGACTTGGAGCCGGGCAGCACCACCCAGTCGGTGGGCTTGAGTCCGCCCAGGTCCGCCGGGCTGCGCGCCCAGAGCAGGCGCACGCCGGGCACGTTCTTGAGCGGCTGGAACTCATCCAGGTTGCTGATGCGCGGGTAGGCCACCACAGCCACCGTGGTGTGCACGGCGCCCGCCGACAAGGTGCGGTCGTCAAACACGCCGTCTTCCTCGGGCAGGCCGTGGCGCCACTGCATGGGGATGGTGGCCACCGTAGGCACACCGGTCAGGTCTTGCAGCATCTGCGGCGCAGGGGCCAGCAGGCTGGCGTCGCCGCGAAACTTGTTGAGCACAAAGCCATGGATCAGCGCGCGCTCATCCTCGGGCAGCAGCGCCCAGGTGCCGTACAGGTGGGCAAACGCGCCGCCCCGGTCGATGTCGGTCACCAGCAGGCAGCGCGCATCGGCATGGCGGGCCACGCGCATGTTCACGATGTCGCTCGCGTGCAGATTGATCTCGGCGGGCGAGCCCGCGCCTTCAATCACGACCACGTCGTTCTCTGCCCGCAGCGCATCGAGCGCAGCGGCGATCTGCGGCCACACCTTTTCGCTACGGCCGCGCCAGGGCATGGCGGTCAACTCTGCGCTCACCTGGCCCATCAGCACGACCTGGCTGTGCGTGTCGGCCTCGGGCTTGAGCAGCAGCGGGTTCATGCGCACCTCAGGCTCGGCACGGGCCGCGAGGGCCTGGAAATACTGGGCACTGCCGATTTCGCCCATCACGCCAGCGGGGCCAGGCACCACACGCGCGTTGTTGCTCATGTTCTGCGCCTTGAACGGCGCCACCTTGAGGCCGAGGTTGCTGTAGTAGCGGCACAGCGCGGTGGTGAGCCAGCTTTTGCCGGCGCCGCTGGTGGTACCCAGCACCATCACACAACGGGCCAATGTGGGAGCAGAGTTTTCAGTCAAGGCAATGGGCGGACCATGCGGTCCATGATGTGTTCAAGTGCTGCGGCCGCATCGGTGCAGCGGCCCGTGTGCACGGGAGAGGTCTGGATGATGGCGCTGCGTTTGGCGGTGAGCCAATGAAAGCGCTGGCGGTACGGCAGGCGGGCGATGGGGCCACAGCCTTCGTCGCCCGCGCAGATGGCGACGATGGCGGCCAGGTGGCGGCGTACGGTGTCGATGTCGGCGTGCGGGTCCATGGCCAGCAGGCGCGCTTCATCGAGCGCGATGGCAGCCTGCAGAAAGCCGGTGCGCTGGCACGACAGGATCACGCCCGCGTTGATGAACTCCTCGCGCTCCACGCGCGGCACCACGCGCACGATGGCGTAGTCGTACACCTCAGGCGCGTGCATCGACGGCCTCCTTCAACGCATTCACCCAGATGGCGCGCCCAGCCAGACGGGCGCAGAAGTAGTCCACATAGGCCTGGCGGTGGGTGGCGGCGGCGGTCAGCAGACCTTCTTCGTGGTCGGCACCGGCCAGCAACAAGAACTCATCGGGCACCTCGGCCAGGATGCCAGCCACCACCTCGGGCGTCAGGCGTGCGGCCAGCTCGGCATTCACCTGCGCGAGGAGCGTGGCGCGCGCCAGCAGTACATGGTCGGCAATCGGCGCGAAGGGCTTGGCGGGCTGCGCCACGGTGCCGTTCCACGCATGGTGAAAGGTCAGCGCCGCGCCATGGTCGATGAGCCAGGGCTGGCGGTGCCACATAAGTAGATTGGTGTTGCGCGCAGTGCGGTCCACATTGCCCACCAGGGCGTCGAACCACACGAGGCGCGAGGCGAAATCATCCGACACCACATCCACCGCCGGGTCGAAGTTGAGCGCGCCCGAGAGGTAGTCCAGCCCCACGTTCAGGCCACCACTGGCGCGCACCAAGTCCTGGATCTCCGGGTCGGGCTCGGTCTGCGCCAGGGCGGGGTCGAGCTGGGCCAGAACGATCTCGGGCACGGGCAGGCCCAGCGCACGGGCGATGCCGCCCGCAATGATCTCGGCCAGCAGTGCGCGCACGCCCTGCCCTGCGCCACGGAACTTGAGCACGTAGGTGCCCAGGTCGTCGCCCTCGACGATGGCAGGCATGGAGCCACCTTCACGCAGCGGCGTGACGTAGCGGTTGACGGTGATGGTTCTCACAAGGTCTCCCTCGATCCGATGGAATGCGGGATGGTACGGCCCGGCAGCGCCTGCCATGCGGCCTGCAGCGCATCTTGTGCCGCGGGCGCCAGCACCCCCAGGCGCACGGTGCCGTGGAGGCCGAACGACGTCGCATCCCGCAGCTTGATGCCGCTGGCTCGCAGCGCGGCCAGATCGCTTTGCAACGTGTTGGTGGCGGGCTGCGCGCAGAAATAGTTGGCCAGGCTGCCGGCGTGCAAGGCCCAGTCCAGGTCGATACACAGAGCCTGCTGGCGAGCCTTCCAGTCGCGCAGGGTGCGCAGGCTGTGCACCAGCCATTGCTGCACGGTGGCCTGCGTCCACGCCTGCAGCAGTGCCACGCCGTGGGCACCCACGGGCCAGGAAGACGCCAGGGCCGTCAGTCCCAGCGCCTGCTCTTCACAGTCTGGCGGCGCAATCGCATAGGCGGCACGTACGCCCGTCAGCCCCAGGGCCTTGTTGGGGGTCCAGAGCTGCCAGCAGGCCGAGGGCATGCGCGGCGACGGCGCGCCCGTCCATGCGCCCTCTGCATCGAGCCGCAGGGGGACATACGCGCAGTCGAGCACACGCCAGGCAACGTCGGCATCGCTTTGTCGCCAACCGCGCAACGAGGGGTCTTCCACACCCAGAGGGCTGGAGGGCTCGCACGCCCATTGCAGGCCCGCTGCGGCGCCGCCGCCCCGCAGTACCTCCAGCCCGCGCACCTGCGCGGCCTGGGCGTAGTCCCCATAGCTGTGCTGCGGAACCGCTACTTGCACTGCGCCCTGCTGTGCGGCCAGCGCGGTGATGCGGTGGATGAACTCGCTGGCACTCGCAGCCAGCACGATGCGCCCCGGCACCACGCCATGGAAGGCGCCGAGGGCCTCGCGCAGGGCCGTGTAGGCCGGGTCGGGGTAGCGCGTGGCATCGGCCGACTGGAGGGCGTGCAGCGCCTCCGGGCAGGGCCCGCAGGCGTTGCTGTTGGTCGAAAAATCAAACACCGGGATGCCCGCAGCGTCCGGCCCACCATGCAATTGCACAGGCAAGCAAAAAGGACCTGGGACTGTCATGCATGCACCCAGGCAAAGGCAACCAGGACCAGCAGCTGAAGGGCGGCCGCCACCGGCACCATCGCCAGCACCACCTGCGTGCCCAGGCGCGCGGCACGACGCGTATCGAGTGGCCCAGCCCGGTGGCCCTTGCTGTGCAGCGTGTACACACCCGGCTTGGCCAGGCGCACGTTCAACGCCAGTGCCATGGCCGCCATGGGCCAGCCGCTGTTGGGGGATGGCGTCTTGCGCGCCTGGCGGGCCAGAGTGGAAAAAGGCAGGCCCTTGGCGACCACCCCCAACAACAAGGCGGTGATGCGTGCAGGCACCCACGACAGCACGTCGTCCGCCCGCGCCGCCCACTTGCCCGCCCATTGCCAGTACCGCCCGCCGCGCATGCCCGGGTAACCCCACATGGCATCGGCCGTATTGGCAAAGCGGTACAGCGCAGCGCCCGGCAGGCCCAGCAGCGCAAACCAGAACAACGGCGCCACCACGGAGTCGTTGAGGTTCTCGGCCAGCGACTCGATGGCCGATTCGCGCACTTGTACGGCGGTGAGCGCGCTTACATCCCGGCTCACCAGCCGGGCCAGCTGCGCACGCCCGGCGGGCAGCGATTGGCCTAGCGCCACCTCCACCGCCAGCACTTCATCGTGCAGCATGCGCCAAGCCAGCAGGGGCTTGAGCAGCAGTGCCAGCAACGCCGCCGCCACAAAACCGTGCAGCATCAGCACCAGCTTCTGCGCCGCCCAACCGAGTATAAAAACAATAGCAGCCAGCGCACACCAGACAAGCGCTGCGCGCCAAAATAGCTTGAAATCTCGGGCCACTGGCATCCGGGGCGCCAAGCGCTCACCCCACCACTGCAGCGCCCGCCCCATCCAGACCACCGGGTGCCAGGCAGCGGGCGGCTCGCCCAGCCACCAGTCCACCGCCAGCGCCAGCAGCGGCACGCCGATCCACACCGCCACCATGGGCCAGCCCCCGGCGGGTGTGAGCAACAAAAGCCAGTGGTCGGACACGGCGGCCTCACTAATCTTCGATGCCGCGCTGCGCGGGAATGCCCGCCTTGAACGCGTGCTTGATCAGCTGCATCTCGGTCACGGTGTCGGCCAGCTCGATGATCTCGGGGGGGCAGCGGCGGCCGGTGAGGCACACGTGCACGTCCTTGGGCCGATCGCGCAGGGTCTGCAACACGCCGTCGAGCGGCAGCCAGCCGTAGATCAGCGGGTAGGTGATCTCGTCCAGCACCACCAAAAAATGCTCGCCCGACAGGATGGCGGCGCGCGCCTTTTCCCAGCCGTCGCGCGCGAGCTGGGCCGAGTGCTCCAGGTCCTTGCTCTTCCAGCTGAAGCCGTCGCCCAGCCCCTCGATGGGCAGGCCGATCTGCTCGAACATGCGGTGCTCGCCAAAGCGCGCCGTGGGCACCTTCATGAACTGGAAGATCTTCACAGCCTTGCCCCGGCCATGGGCGCGCAGCGCCAGGCCAAAGGCGGCCGTGCTTTTGCCCTTGCCGTCGCCGGTGTTGACGATGATGAGGCCCCGGCGTTCGCCCTCGGGTTTTTCGTAGCGTTTTTCGGTCGGCGGGGTTTCGATCTGCATGGTGTCGATTCTTTCAGAGAGGCCGGGCATCACAGGCCGGCCGGTTGCAACTGGGGAGAGAGCGAGGACGGACGGCGCGCCTGCCACGCAGCGCCCGCCATCGCCACCAGGGCCATGACCAGCACGGCCACGATACCGGCCATCCGCTCCACGGGGCTGGATTCTTTGGCGGTGTCGAGGGCTTCGCGCTCGGGCTGGCGCTCCAGCAACACGCCCATGGTAGGCACGGCGGGTGCGGAGGGTGGTGCTTCTGCCTGGGCGGGCGGCGCGGGCAGGTCAGCGGCGGGGGGCGCAGGCTGTGGCGCTGCCAGGGCTGGCGACTGCGGCGCGGCAACGGCCATGCCTGCAGGCGGGGTCGGCTCCACGGACTCACCACGAGCCGCTTGCTCCACCCAGCGGCGCACGCTGGGCAGCTCGGCAGCCAGCGGCGCGGCACGCGTCAGCTCCCGGTACATCTGCGCCAGCTGCTTTTGCGTGTCGGCATCGGCCTGCCAATAGCCCTGGCGCTGCGCCTGCACCAGGCGCTCCAGCGACTGGGCGTAGGCCTGTGGATGTTCTTTGAGCCACTCGGGCAGGCCCAGCTGGTGCTTGTCGCGCACCAGCACGTCATAAAAGCTTTGCCAATGGTCGCTGCGCACCGTGTCGGGCGCCACGGCCTGCCAGCCCCAGGCGAACTGCACGGCCTTGAGCACCTGCAGCGTGCCCGAATAGCCCTCGGCCTTCTGCGCCTGGAGCCAACCCGGGTGCAGGTAGCGCGACTGCATCTCCAGCGCAATGGCGCGCTGTGCAGTTTCGGTGGTGGGCTCACTCACATCCTGCAGCTGGGCCACATGCAGCTCCAGCCCCTGCGGCCGGCCGGCCACACGGGCTGCGGCCGACAGGCCACCCAGGTACTGGAACGGGTCGTCCGAGCTGACCATAGCGTACAGGTTCGAGCTGCGCGACAGGATGGCTGCGTCGGTGCGGCGCAGGTGCGCTCCCAGCGCCTTCGCCGCCGTGCCGCCCGCAACCCCCGTCACCGGCTCGCCCTCCAGATAAGGCTGGCTCATCCGCTCGAGGAACATCTGGCCCAGGCGCGCATCGTTGGTTTGCAGGCCGTCGCTTTGCACCGCGTCCGACAGGCCGGTGCCGTAGTCGCCCACCGCGTTGCCAAACGCGCGCACGCGCGCCAGTTGCTCGGCCTGTGCGCGGGGCACGCCTTGCTTGCGCAGCTCCTGGCCGATCTGCGCGGTGTTGCGCGCAATCACATTGCCGGGCTCGGCCGTGGCGGCCTGGGCCACGGCGCGGTCGAGCAGCGCCATCAGCGCGGGGAACTGGTCACGGTAGGAGCCGGTGATGCTCATGAGCACATCGACGCGCGGGCGTTTCAGCTCATCGGCGGGAATGGTCTCCACGCGCGCCGGGCGGCCCGCGTCGTCCCACACCGGGCGCATGCCCAGCGCCACCAGCGCCTGCGCTTCCATGATGCCCTGGTGGCGCAGCGTTTCGCCCGCCCACAGCGACAGCGCCATGCGCTCTGGCGCCTGGCCGCCGTGGCGCGCCTGGTAGTCCTTGAACCAGTCGTTGAACAGCGTCTGCGCCACGGCATAGGCCTGGCGCGTGGGTAAGCGGCTCGGGTCCAGCCCCGTGAGGTTACGGCCTGTGGGCAAGCTGTCGGGGTTGCGGATGGGGTCGCCACCGTAGGCTGCAGGCAGGAAGCGGCCCTCCAGCCCCGCGAGCAGGCCGGGCAGCTCGCCCTCCGTGGCCAGCAAGCGCTCCAGCTCCTGTGCGCGCTGGGCCAGTTGCAGCAGCGCGGGCGTGTCGATGGGTTTGCGTGCGGCGCGGTTGGGCACATGGTCTTCGGCGCGCACCAGGCCGTCCTGTGCGGGCGCCGTGTCAGGCAGCGCGGGGCGCAGGTCCAGCACGCTGGCGGCCTGCGCATCCTTCAAGGCCACTTCCAGCCAGCGCGCAGGGCGTGCAGCCAGCACCGCGTCGTGCTTGATGAGAAAGGCCTCATCGATGTCCTCACCCAGCGCCTCGATCAGCGGCTTGCGCAGCGCCTGCAGGATGGTCTCGCGCCGCTGCTCGGGCGCGGGCACGCGGCCGAACACGGCCAGGCCCTTGGGCTGCGAGCTTTGCGCGAGCTGGTCCAGGTAGGGGTGCAGGATTTCAAGAAAGCCGTGGAAGTCGGCCGCGATCCGCGCGGCGCTCCAGCCCAGGTCGCGGTGCAGCTGGTGCTCTACAAACTGCGCGACCAATTGCTTTTCGAGCGCGCGGCGCGTGGGGCCTTCGTCCACGGTTTCCCATTCGTGCATCACCTCGTGCATATGGGCCATGCGCGCCTCGAAGCCTGCCGGTGCGAACACGGGCGTGCGGTGGCTCACCAGCACGGCGCGGCCCCGGCGCTTGGCCGTGAGGGCTTCGCCCAGGTTGTCCACGATGTAGGGGTAGACCACGGGCAGGTCGCCGAGCGGCAGCAGCGCGTCGTCGTGCACATCCAGCGCACGCGCCTTGCCACCGGCCCACTCCTGCGTGCCATGGGTGCCAAAGTGGATGAGGGCATCGGCCTCCAGCTGCGCCCACAGGTACACGGCCAGGTAGTGGTGCGACAGCGGCGCCTTGCTCTTGTGCATGAACGGGTTCTGGCCCAGGCGCAGGGTTTCTTCGCGCGGGGGCTGGGGCAATACCGAGAGCTTGCCCACCTGCAGGCGCGGGATGGCGAACACTTTTTCGCCCTGCCACTCGACCACGTAGCGGCTCTTTTCGGGCGTGCCCCAGTGCGCGTTCATGCGCTCGCGCACGGCCTTGGGCAAGGTGGCCAGGTGCTGCTCGTAGCGCGCCAGCGGCAGCGCGGCGGCCTGGTCGTTTTGCAGCAGCGCGCGCACATCGGCGCCGGGGTAGTAGGCGGCCAGCAGCGGTTTGAGCCCATCGATCCAGCCCTGCTCGGGCACCTGCTGCGTGCGGTAGCCCGCCTGGGCCAGGCCGCCAGAGACCTGCTCCAGGCTGCGCGGCACGTTGAGGAATGAGGCGCCGAAGTTGGTGCCGCCCGGCGGGTAGTTGTAGACCATGGCCACCAGGCGCTTGTCGGCGGCGGGTTTGGTCTGCAGCGCGATCAGGCGCCGTGCCTTGGCCGCCACGGCCTGGGCCTGGCGCTCGATGAGGCGGAAGTCCCGGCCCTCGGCGCCGTGGGCGGCGACCAGGACCGGGTCGATGGCACCGGCCGCTTCGGGCTGGGCCAGGTAGAACGGCACATCGGACAGCGACAGGCCCGTGTCGCTGGCCTCCCACGCAGCGGCATCGCCCGCGCGGTAAGGCTGCGTGCCCAGCAGGGGTGCGCCCCAGCGGGCCAGCAGCGGCTGCAGCGCGGCGGCCTGGGGCACCAGCTGGTGCAGCACCAGGGCCGAGGCATGCAGGCGGCCCGGGCCGGTGCCGCTTTCGGGGGGCAGCTCCAGCACCTCGGCCAGGGTCTGCGCCGTGACCTGCTGGCCAAAGGCGGCATAGGCGAACAGGCCTTGCTGGCGGAAGGTGCGCAGCCAGGCATTGAGCCACTCGGTGCTGCCATCCACAAAATGGTGGCGGTGCACCAGCACGGCCACGGCGGGCAGGCCGCGCAGCGCGGGCTGGCCCTGGCGCCAGGCCTCCAGCGCGGCGGCGTTGGGCAGCAGGCGGGGCGCGTCGGGGTGGTAGATGCCCCGGGGGGGCAGGATATCGGGCGCGGGCAAGGTCGGCATCCCAACACCTGCCACCGTGGCGCGCGCCAGGGCGATGGCGTTCTTCAGGTTGCGCGGGCCGCCGGCCTGCAGGTAGGCCACCATGTGGCCGGACGCATCGAGCGCGGTCAGGTCAGCGGCGGGGGTGCCCGCAGGCACCCAGACCACGCGGCCAGGGGTGCGCACCGCACGCGCATCGAGCTGCGCCCCCGCCATGCGGCGCAAGCGTGCCTCCACGCTGGCATGTGGCGCATCCACCCACACCAGCGCAGCGCCCGCCAGCGCGCGCTCCAGCTTCTGGGCCTGTGCCGCGTCCAGCACCGCTGGGCCACCCAACGGGTAGTCGATGTGCACAAAGCCCAGACCCGCCTCGGAGGCCAGACGCTGCACCATGGCCGTGCGTGGGGCGGTGGTGATGTCGGAGGTGAGCCAGAGCAACACGGGCGCAGACTGCGCGGCCTGCACCAGCGGTGCAGCCAGCAGCAGGCACCACAGTGCCGCGCGCAGGATCAGCGCCGTCATGGCTTGGCAGGTACCGGCGTGGCGGCGCCACCCGCGCCACCGGCCGCGACACCGGCAGGAGCAGCGCCCGTTTCAGGGATGTAGACGATGTTGCCGTCTTCCAGCTTGTAGGCCACGCCTGCGCGCACGCCCTGCCCTTGCGCTGCGCTGCCAGCGCCCTTGAAGCGCACTTCCTTGCCCTGCTCGCGCACCACCACTTCCATGTCAGGCTGGCCCGCGTTGCGGATGATGGTCACACTCTCGTTGGCGCTGGTCTGGCTCTGCACGGCCACGGCCGTCAGAAGGGCCACCACCAGCACCAGAAACACGTCCACCAGGTTGACGGCGGACAGCATCGGGTCGTCGTCGTCCTCCGCCAGCACATTCAGGTGCTTCAAGCTCATTGCGCCACCCCGCGCTCCTTGCGCACCACCAGCAGCTCGGCCAGCAGCCAGCGGCGGCGCACCGAGTACACCACCAGGCCCACCGACGCGGCAGCCAGCGCCAGCACCACACCCGCAAAGGCGCCGCTGAACACGGCGAGGGCCTGCTGGCCGTTGCCCGCCGCCACGCTCTGCAGCGCGGGGCCCAGCGGGATCATCGTGGCGATCAGCCCCAACATGGGCGACAGGCGGCTGAGCAGGCGCACGGGCTCCACCTGGCGCACCAGTTGCAGCTCCAGCTCTTCCATCGACAAACCCGGAGCCACGCGCAGCGAGCGGTACTGCGGCTGGCGCCAGCGCTGCCAGGCTTCCATCAGCGTGGCGCCGCCTGCCCACAGCGCGTAGACAAACGCCAGCCCCACCAGCACCAGCACCGGCCACAGCAGCGATTGCGCGACCTGCGAAAAACCCGATTCGATGTTCATGCTTGCACTCCCTTGATTCCTTGATCGTTGTTCTTGCGTTGCAGGGAGGGCAGCGCCATCCACATGCCATCCAGATGCCGCACGTGGATGCGGTGGTCAAACACGCTCTCCAGCGCGGCGTGGGTATCGGGCGCATCGCAGGCGCCCTGGTGCAGCACGCAGCCCTGTGCCATCACCACCATGTCGTCGGCCTGCAGCGCCAGCGACACCTCGTGCAGCACGCTGACCACCGTGCCCCCCGCATCGACCAGCGCGCGCATGGTGTGCAGCCAGTCGGTCTGGTGCGGCGGGTCGAGGTTGGCCAGGGGCTCGTCCATCAGCAGCACCTGCGCCTGCACCGCCAGGGCGCGGGCCAGCAGCACGCGCTGGCGTTCGCCACCCGACAGCTGCGACAACGGGCGGTGGCGCCAGTCCCAGGCCTGCGTGGTGCGCAGCGCCTGCTCGACGGCGGCATGGTCGCCAGCACTTGGCGGGGCCAGCCAGGGCTGGTGCGGCAGGCGGCCCAGCATGGCCACGTCATAGCTCGTGAGGTCGTCGGCCGAGCCTTCGTTTTGCCCCAGCCAGGCCAGCTGGCGGGCGCGTTCGCGCGCGGGGATCTGCGCCAGTGGGCGGCCCAGCAATTGCACCTCGCCTTGCACGGCTGCGTGCGGTAACAGGCCCGCCAGCACTTTGAGCAAGGTGGACTTGCCCGCACCGTTGGGGCCGACGATGCTGGTCCAGCGCCCGGCGGGCAATTGCAGGTCGATGCCCTGCAATATGAGGCGATTTCCGATGCTTGCGCCTATCTGGCGTGCGCTGATAGCTACTGAATTCATAGCACACCACCCTGCGCCGTGCGCCGATGCATGAGCCACAGCAGGTATGTGCCGCCCAGCGCCGCCGTAAGCACCCCCACAGGTAACTCTTGCGGCGCCAGCAGCCAGCGCGCCAGGATGTCGGCCGCCAACAGCAGCACGGCACCCATCAGGCTGGACAGCACGATGTGCCGCTCGTGCGTCACGCGCACGATGGAGCGCACCAAGTGCGGCGCGGCCAACCCCACAAAGGCGATGAGCCCGGTCTGCGCCACGGCTGTGCCCGTAGCCAGCGCCATGGCGGCCACCAGCCCCACGCGCATGGGCATGAGCGGCAGGCCCAGGCTGGCGGCCGTGGCTTCGCCCAGCGTGAGGCCATCGAGCGCGCGCGCCAGCATCCAGGCCACCAGCGAGCACAGGGCCCACACGGCAGCCATCAGCACGCAGGCCATCCAGCCCACAAAGGCGGTGCTGCCCAGCGTGAAGGCTTGCATGGCCTGAAGGATGTCGGGCGAGGCCAACTCCACGAGGTCACGCACGGCCCCCAGCACCACGCCCACAATCACGCCAGCGAGCAGCAGACGCAGCGTGTGCTGTACCCCACGCGCTAGGATCAGCGTGAGCACCACCGCCCCCGCCGCCCCCAGAAATGCCATGCCCGTGATGCCGATGCGGGCCATCCACTGCGCCGCCACCGGCGACACGCCGAACAGCGCCATCGCCACCGCCCCGCCCAGTGCCGCGCCCGAGGCGCTTCCCAGCAGGTACGGGTCGGCCAGCGGGTTGCGGAACAGCCCCTGCGCCACCGCGCCCGACAAGCCGAGCAACGCACCCGCCAGCCACGCACCCAGCGTGCGCGGCAAGCGGATATCCCACACGATCTGCCAGGCCACGGGGTCGCCGTGCATGCGCAGCACGCTGTCAAAACCCGTGCTGCCCACGCTGGCGCCACACACGGTCAGCACAACACTGGCCAGCAGCAGCCAGGCGGCGCACCATGCTGCGCGGCGGCTGGCGGAACCGGTGGGCAAGTCCATGGCAGCGTAGGTCACGAGGCTTTGTCCACGAGGCAGCGTGCCATGATGCGCGCGGCTTCGGCCATGCGCGGCCCAGGGCGCACCACCACATCGGAGTCGCCAGGACCAAACACGCACAGCCGGTTCTCGCGGATGGCGCGCATGGTGGCCCAGCCGGGGTACGGCACCATAGCCTGCATGCTGCGGTTGCCGATCATGATGATGTCGGGGTTGGCGCGCACGACGAACTCGGGGTTCAGGCGCGGAAACGGGCCCAGCGATGCGGGCACCACATTGCGCACCCCCAGCCGGGTGAGCGATTCGCCGATGAACGACGCCTCGCCCGCCGCATAGGGCCCCCGGCTCACCTCGAAGTACACGCGCGCATTTTTGGCCTTGGGTGGCAGGGACTGCGCCGCCGCCAGCACGCCCGCATCGATCACCCGCCAGAGGCGGTCAGAGCCTTGTGCGCGAGGCACGCCCAGCAGGTCGCTCACGGTGCCCAGTACGCGGCGCACGTCAGCGTGGGTCTTGGGCTCGAGCTGCACCACCGTGAGGCCCAGCGCCTCCAGCCGGTCGCTGGCACGCGAGCTGACGGACATGAGCACCAGGTCCGGCTTGAGCGCTACGATGGCCTCGATGCTCGGGTCCAGCCCGCCGCCCACCTTGGGCAGCTTGGCAATCACGGCCTCCGGCCAGTTGGAATAGCGGTCCACCCCCACGAGCCGGTGGCATTGCTCCAGCTCGCACACACTTTCGGTCAACGAGGGCAGCAGGCTCACGATGCGCTGCGGCGGACGGGGCAGCGAGACCTCGCGGCCCTTGTCGTCCTTGATGTGCACGGGCTGTGCACGCGCTAGGCCAGCCATGAGCAGGCCCAGCGCAATCACGATGGCGATCACCCAAAGGATGCGGCGCACGGGGGTGGGTTTCATCAGCGAGGTTCTTTCAAGGTAAGCGGCAGGCCAGCCGCCATGAGCGTCACGCGGGGGCACACCTGCGCCACCTGCTGGTTGAGCGTGCCGAGTGCATCCACAAAAGCGCGCACCTCCCGCCCCATCGGGATAACCCCCAGGCCAATTTCGTTGCCCACCAGAACAACGGGGCCAGGGGATTTCCGAACCGCTATCAAAAACATAGCTGCTTGCGCTTTCCAATCAAGCGCTAGAGCCTGTTTTTGTTCAAAACTCATAGCTTCCACACCCACGGGCATGGTCCAGCGGGTGAGCCACAGCGTGAGGCAGTCCACCACCAGCAGGGTTTGTGGGGTGCTGTGCAACCCCACGGCAGCGGCCACGTCGTGCGGCTCTTCCACGGTTTGCAGGCCAGGCACCCGTTCGGCGCGGTCACGTTGGTGGCGGGCGATGCGCTCGCGCATCTCCTCGTCCCAGGCCTGCCCGGTGGCGATCAGCACGGCGCGGTGGTCGGCGGACTGGGCCAGCCAGTCGCGTGCCAGCAGCTCAGCGCGGCGGGATTTGCCGCTTTTCTGACCGCCCAGGATGAGTTCGGTAGTGATGGGGTGCGACGCGGATGTCATGATTTGCTCTGGCCGCCCAGCAGATGCGCAACCGCCTCGGGGCTCGAAGGGAACCACGCATGGAAGTAGCTCGCGTGGATGCTGCCCTGCTCGTACAGCGCCTCGCCCGCATCCGGCGCAACCGCCTCGTTCGGGCGCGCCGTGCGGGCCACCACGGGGGCGCTGCTGTCGCTGGTCGAATAGTGGAAGGTGTGGCCGCGCAACGTGTGTCCTGCCACGGTCAGTTGCTGCGGCCCCAGCGCTGCCAGGCGCTTTTGCATGGTCACGCGGCCAGGCAGCAGGCCCCACAAAGTGGCCGTGCTGCCATCGGCCAGGGTGATGGATTCAAACAGCGCCATCATGCCGCCGCACTCAGCCCACAGCGGTTTACCTGCGGCCACATGGGCGCGCAGGCTGGCTTGCATCCCGGTGTTGGCCGCGATCTTCGCGGTGTACAGCTCGGGGTAACCGCCGGGCAGCCACACCGCGTCGCAATCGGGCAGCACCGCATCGTGCAAGGGCGAGAAGAACACCACGCTCGCGCCCATCTGCTCCAAGCATTGCACGTTGGCAGCGTAGATGAAGCAGAACGCCGCATCACGCCCCACGGCCACCGTACGGCCTGCGAGCAAAGCAGGCACGGCAACCGTGGATGCAGGCGCCGGAAAGTCCACGGCCCAGCGCTGCAGGTCCTCCAGCGTCATTTGGCCCAGCGGCGTAGCAGCCAGCGCATCGGCCGCTGCGTCCAGCCGCTGCAGGCTGTCGTCCAGCTCGTGCGCGGCCACCAGGCCCAGGTGGCGCTCGGGCAGCAGCGCCGCACCGGCCTTGGCGGCTAAAGGCGCATTGCCTGGCTGCACCCGCATCAGCGCGCCCATCCAGTCGTCGGCATCTTGCAAGCCGTCACGCAACATGTCGGCATGGCGCGCGCTGCCTACGCGGTTGGCCAGCACCCCCGCCCAGGGCAGGCCCGGCCGGTAGTGGCGCAGGCCATAGGCCAGCGCGCCAAACGTGCCCGCCATGGCCGAGGCATCGACCACCGCCAGCACCGGCACACCAAAGTGCCGGGCCAGGTCGGCCGCGCTGGGGCTGCCGTCAAACAGGCCCATCACGCCTTCGATGAGGATCAGGTCCGACTCGACGGCGGCGTCGCGCAGTCGCTGCGCGCAGTCGGCCTCACCGTTCATCCACAAATCGAGCTGGTGCACCGGCGCCCCGCTGGCCAGCAGGTGCCAGTGCGGGTCCAGAAAATCCGGCCCGCACTTGAAAACCCGCACGCGCCGCCCCTGGCGTGTGTGCAGGCGCGCCAGGGCGGCGGTGACGGTGGTCTTGCCCTGCCCGGAAGCCGGGGCGGCAATCAGCAACGCGGGGCACCTGGTCATTTCAGCCCCCCTGGGGAACACATGCCCAGCATGCCTATGAAACTGGCACGCACGATGCCAGTGCCACCGTGGAACTGGCTCCGCCAGGCCACGGGTGGCGTCCCCCCGCGGGGGGAAGGCGCGCAGCGCCTCAGGGGGGGCTTCACTGCGGCGCCCACTTGACGCCAACGTAAACCGTGCGGCCTGCGGTAGCGTAGGTGCGGGCCAGCTGGTAGTCCTTGTCGGCCAGGTTGTCGATGCGGGCCAACAGCGTGTAGTCGCGCGCAATGCGGGTACTGGCGTACAGGTTGACCAGCGTGTAGCCACCCAGCACATTGGTGTTGGCCACGGTGTCGAAGCGGCGGCCGGATGCCTGCACTTCGGCGCCCACGGTCCACCCCGCCAGGCGGGTGTCGGCGCCGAAGGTGGCGTGCTGCTTGGCACGGCGCGCCAGCTGCTTGCCGGTGTCCAGGTCACGCGGGCGCTGCAGGTCGATGGAGCCGTGCAGCTGCACATCGCCCAGGCGGTGCGATCCCGCAAACGTCACGCCCTTGTATTCGGCCCGGGCCGTGTTGGCGTAGCAGCCAAAGTCCGACAGGCAGGTGCCGGGGCCAGAGAACGAAATCAGGTTGCTCACACGGTTGCGAAACAGCGTGGCCGAGAACGTGCTGTTGCCCTGGGCGTAGCGCAGCGCCACTTCGGCATTGCGGCTGCTTTCGGGGCGCAGCGTGGCCACGCCGTATTCGCTGAAGCGGTGGTACAGCGTGGGCGCGCGGAAGGCCGTGCCCACCGATGCCGTAGCGCGCCACTGCGGTGTGATGGCGTAGCCGTAGGCCACGCTGCCGGTGCTCTTGCCGCCAAACTCGCTGTCGGAATCGTGGCGCAGGTTGAGCTGCACGGTGTGGCCTGCAGCGTTGTAGCCGTAGCCCAGGGCCAGCGCGTCCTGCGAGCGCTTGGCATCGATGGGGGCGTTTTCGAGGCGGTCTTCACGGCGCTCCAACGCGGCCGTGACCAAGTGCGCGCCCTGGCGCCATTCGTTCTGGAAGTAGTAGCCACGCAGGCGCGTGTCGCTCAGGTAGGGCGAGGGGCGGGTTTCGTATTCATCGCGCGAGTCGGTGATGGACAGGCGCGTCTTGTAGGCGCTGCTCCACTGGGCAATCCAGTTGAGGCCCAGGGCGTGCATGGTGTGCAGGTTGCGGTCGTCCTTGCCCAGCCCGCTGTCGTAGCCGCTGTTGGAGTCATTGACCATGAGCGTTCCCTCCAGCCGGTGCGCCGCATCGACCTGCAGGCCCACGCGGGCATGGCCTGCCGTGGTGCGGTAGCCGTCGCGGTCAGGGTTCTGGGTGGCCACCGTGCGGGCGTTGAAGCCCTTGCTGTCATCGCGCGCAAAGCCCAGCGCGTAGTCCACGGTGCCGCTGGCCCCGCTGATGCCGGCCTCCACCTTGGTGGTGTTGTGGTTGCCAATGCCCACGCCCACATACGGCGCCGTGCCGTTCTCGCCGCGCTTGGTGAAAATCTGCACCACGCCACCCATGGCATCCGATCCGTATACGGCGCCTGCGGGGCCGCGCAGCACTTCGATGCGATCGATGAGGCCGAGCGGAATGCTCTCCCACGGCGCCCCCCCGGTGGACTGCGAATCGATGCGCACCCCGTCGATATACACCGCTGTGAAGCGCGATTCAGCACCGCGCAGGAATACACCCGTGGTGGCACCCGGGCCGCCATTGCGCGAGAACTCCACACCCGGCAGACGGGCCAGCAGGTCGGCCAGGCCGGTGGCGCCGCTGCTTTCGATGGTTTCGCGGTCCACGATGGAGATGTCGGCCACCAGGTCGGACAGCGGCTGCGGCGTGCGCGTGGCGGCCACCACGGTTTCGGCGAGCGAGGGCGCGCGCAGGTTCTGGGCCAGCAGTTCGCCGGTTGCCGGGGCACTCTGGGCCAGCGCACTGCAGGCGCTGCCAACCGCCAGGGTCAACAGGGCCACACGGTGGGCAGGCAGGCGCAGCAGCGCCACGGGGCGCGCACGAAGGGTACGGATTTTCATGGGGATCATCGTCAACAAACAACCCGGGCCGGCCTCCCGCCAGCATGTGGGTGATACAGCCGCGCAGCTCCAAAAAAGGGCGCACGCAGCCACCGTGTTGGCCGGTATCCGGGCTGGCGGAACACCCCCCAATGCCTTCCCATGCGCTTGTTCAAGGCGCTCAGTGGCGTATGGATGGAGAGAGAGTCGAAAGACTCGTCCGCTGACCGTTGCGGGGGCAGCGCAGGCTGGGCGTGTACCGGTGGTACTGCGCCTCCCTGCTTCCCGTTGAACTGCGGCATGTGAACCACACCGCGAGCACCAACCGCGCGATTTTACGGCTGTTTACAGCCTGCAACCCTACAATCGGAGGCTGTATGGCAACACCGTCCCCCACCGACCAGATCGCCGAGCGCGTCGACCGCTTGCTGCTGCGCCACGCAGAACTGCAACGCACCAACGCGCTGCTGACCGATCAGGTGGCCGCGCTGACGCAAGAACGGGACTCCCTCAAATCCCGCCTCAGTGCCGCCCGCGCCCGCGTGGATGCACTGCTGGAGCGCCTGCCCGCCGCAGCCCCTGCCGCTGTCACCAAGGAAGTCGAATGAAGCAAATCGAGGTGCAGATCCTGCAGCAAAGCTACCTGCTGACCTGCCCCGAGGGCCACGAAAGCCGCCTGCTGGATGCTGTGGAGCGTGTCGATACCGCGATGATCCGCATCCGCGATGCGGGCAAGGTCCGCGCCCGCGAACGCATTGCGGTGCTGGCGGCCTTGAACCTGGCTTTCGAAATCGCCGACCGCGAGGCTGCCGACCTTGCAGCAGGTGCCGCCGCCAAAACGGCCAGCCCCACCATCGCAACCGCTGCCAGCACGGGTACGCAGGACACCCTCCTACCCGACGAAGACCAGCAGCGCCTTCATGCCCTGGTGCAGCGCCTGGATCAGGCATTGGGCGACGACGGCCGCCTTCTTTGACAGCCCCCCAGCACAGCGCCAAGCCTGCCGGATTGCCCCCGATCTGCACCCCTCAAAGCTTACGGGCTTTACATGGCCCCAGACACTCAACCCGTGCAGGCAGCGCCTACAATGGCGGTGTCTGCGAAGCCGCCGGGCTTTATATTTCCTTGAACCAATGCTCAACGAGCTCGGGCTTGGTACATTGCCCGGTGAGCGTGATCATCTCGCGTCAGATGAACCCAACGCTTGGCTGCCCTCGCCCACCTGAACCCCCGGTTCAGGATGAGAGTCCGGTGGCATTCGCAGACACCTTCTTCCCCATGCCCCTGTCCACGCAACCCCACGCTGCAGCATCTCCGACAGGGCATCTCCCCGCCTTCCCTCTCCTCTTTCCACCCCTTTGCCTGACGTCGCGCCATGCTCGATCCCCTGCTGATTGTTGAACTCGGTGTCCTGGGCTTGGCCACAGGTTTTCTGGCGGGCCTACTGGGCATTGGCGGCGGGATGCTGCTGGTCCCGTTCTTGACCTACATCCTGGGCGCGCAAAAGGTCGCACCCGATCTGGCCGTGAAGATGGCGATTGCGACCTCGATGGCCACCATCATGTTCACGTCGATCTCCAGTGTGCGGGCCCACCACCAGCGCGGCGCCGTGCGCTGGGACATCGTCAAGCGGCTGGCGCCTGGCATCGTGCTCGGTGGTTTCATTGCGAGCCTGGGCGTGTTTGCGCTGCTCAAGGGTTCGTTCCTTGCCATCTTCTTCGCGTTGTTCGTGAGTTTTTCGGCCACACAGATGTTTCTGGACAAAAAACCTGCCCCCACGCGCCAGATGCCCGGTGGTGCAGGCCAGGTGGCGGCAGGTGGCGTGATCGGATTCCTGTCGGGCCTGGTGGGTGCTGGTGGCGGGTTCGTGAGCGTGCCGTTCATGACCTGGTGCAACGTGCCCATCCACAATGCGGTAGCCACCAGTGCGGCGCTGGGTTTTCCCATCGCACTGGCCAACGTGGTGGGCTATGTGATCGGAGGGCAGAACGTGGAGGGATTGCCAACCGCCTCGCTGGGCTACATCTGGCTCCCCGCCCTGGCCGTGATAGCGACCTGCAGCGTGCTCACCGCGCCACTGGGCGCCAAAGCAGCACACAGCCTGCCAGTCAAGCAGCTCAAGCGTGTATTCGCATCGCTGTTGTTCGGACTGGCAGCGTACATGCTCTGGAAGGGCATCGCGGCGTTTTAAGCGTCTCTGGACCGACCTCCATGCTACGGGGGGGTGCCGTAGCACCAAGTTGTCTCAGTTCTGGACAGAAATGCGCCGGCCCCGCGCTTTCAAAGGCAAGGGCATGGCAAGCATGGCGCGAAACTCCTGGGCAGGAAGCCCTGGCGCGCAGAGAAATCCCTGGTAGTGGTCGCACTGCATCTGCAGCAACACCGCCTGCTGGGTTTCTGTTTCCACCCCCTCTGCCACCACCTCAATGTGCATGGCACGCCCCATGCTGATGATGGCACTCACGATGGCCCGGTCTCCATCATCGTCGGGCAGGCCACGCACAAAGGACTGGTCGATCTTGAGCTTGTGGATCGGCAGCTTCTTCAGGTACGCCAGGCTGGAATACCCGGTGCCGAAATCGTCGATGGCGAGTCCAATGCCAAGCCCGGCGAGCACACGCAGGCGCTGCTCCATTTCCTGTGCATCCTGCAGCAGGATGGTTTCCGTCAGCTCCAGCTCCAGCAGCGTGGGCGGCAACTGGTGCACCGCCAGTAGCCGGGTGATGCGGTCCACGAAATCAGGCTGCCGGAACTCCAGCGCCGACACGTTCACCGAAATCATGATCGGCATGCCACTGTGCATCCACACCGCCGCCTCACGCACGGCCTGCTCCATGACCCACGCGCCCAGAGTCACGATGTAGCCAGACTCCTCCGCCAGGGGGATGAACTGCCCAGGCGATACTGCACCGAACTCCGGGTCGGTCCAGCGGATCAGCGCTTCGGCCCCCGTGATGCGCCCGGTGGCCATGTTGACCTGTGGTTGGTAGTGCACTGCCATGCGGTCAAGCCCCAGCGCCTGGCGCATCGCATGCTCCATCTGCATGCGAGACAGCAGATTGGCATTCATCTGCGGCTGGTAAAAGCCATAGCTACCCCGACCGCGCTCTTTGACACGGTACATGGCCGTGTCAGCCTGCTTGATGAGATCGTCCAGCGTCGCACCGTCCTGTGGGTACAGCGCCATGCCAATGCTGCACTGGATGGAGAAGCCCATGCCGTCAAGCATGAAGGGCTTGAGCATGTCATCCAGGATTCGGCGCGCCACGCTCTCAGCCACCACGGCATCACCGCCATGCAGGTAGATGACAAATTCATCGCCACCCAGTCGACACAACATGTCCGTCTGGCGCAGGCAGGCCTGCAGGCGCTCGGCCACCAGTTGCAGCACGCGGTCACCGAAAGGGTGGCCGAGGGAGTCATTGATGATCTTGAAGCGGTCGAGATCCAGAAACAGGATGGCAAAGCCCGTGTCGCTCTGGCGGGCCCCCTGGATGGCAGTGTCCACACGCTGCGACAACAGCAGGCGGTTGGGCAGGCCCGTGAGTACGTCGCTGTAGGCCAGCTCCTCAATGCGCTTCTGGGCGGCGTGCTGCAGCGTCAGATCCCGCATGAAGCCGATGCTCTGCACCAGACGCTCTTCGTCGTCGCGCAGCGCCACCCATGACAACTGCACTGCGCAATAGGTGCCGTTGTCACGGGGCAGCCACAGCTCGCCTTCCCAGAAACCCTCCTTGGCCCACCCCTGCAGCACCTGCTCCATGAAAGCCGCGTCCGACCCACCACCGAACAACGACGCCGCCAGGCATCCTTCAAACGATTTGGCAGACGGCCCCACCAGCCGCTCGCAGCCTGGGTTCATGCGCAAGACCCTGTGCTGGCTGTCGGCGATGAAGATGGCGTCCAGGCTGGACTCGAACACCCGTGCGGCCAGTCTCAGGCTGGCCTGTATCTCGGTCTGGCGGGTGATGTCCCGGTACGAATACACCCGCCCCACGGGCCGCCCCTGGCTGAACTGCGGCACGGTGCGCAACTCCAGCACCAAGCCATTTCGCAACACCAGAATGTCGGTGCTCTCCTGCATCGGCTCTCGGGCGATGGCAGCCAAACGCTCCGCATAGGCACGTGCGTCCTCAACCTGGGCCTCCATGTGCGCATAGACAGCCGCATCGTCGCGCCGCACCAGCAAATCGCGCGGAATATTCCACAGTTGCGCAAGCCGCTGATTGAAAGCCCGCACCCGGCCATCGAGGCTGCACACGAGCATGCCGTCAGCGGCAGAATCCAGCGTGGCGCGCAGCTCAGAAAGCAAAGTTTCCAGCTCGCGCTCGGTCGATTCCTGGACACTGCGATCCAGCATGGTCAGCATGAAGACCGTGCCAGAAGCGACCTCTGCAGGAACGCGCGTCACCTGACGATTGACCGGAACCAGGGTGCCGTCAGCGCGCAAAAGGCTGGTGTGGGAATGAATGCCATCTGCAACCACCTGGGCCGACTCCCCCCAGAACGCCATGTCCTGCGGTGTGGAGGCCAGACGCAACACGGGCGTACCCACCATCTCGGCCACAGGCAAGCCCACCAGCCGCTGCGCGGCGGCATTCGCGTGAAGGATGAGCAGGCTGGTCTCATCGACCAGCCAGACGGCCTCCTGTAAACCGTCGAGCCAGCCGTTGGACTGCGAAACGGTCACGACCCTGCCTCTTCGGGACCGGGGCTGACCGCACGCTCGAAAAAGTAACAGATACGCTGCCGCGGAGAGAGGTAGTCCAGCGCATCGCGCGGCAGTTGCGCAGGCTTGAGGCTGCGCCGGATACCCAGCTCGGGCACAGTTTCCAGGTCCAGGATGGGAGCCTCATCCTTGGGCACCCGGGAGTCATGGACGATGACCTTGGGCCGCAGCGGACGCGAAGAGTTGACCGAGGCAACAATCGCATAGCGGTCGTTCACCAACTGGACGATGGAGCCCGGCGGGTACACCCCCATCATGCGGATGAATGCCCCGAGCACCACGGAATCGAAGCGCGCCTTGAGCTGTGCAAAGATGACCGACAAAGCCTCGTGGGGTGTGAGCGCATCCACTCCATTGGCGGGATTGCACATGCGATCGTAGCGATTGACGAGGGCGAGCACCTGGCTCGCGCGCCCCAGATCGGACCCCGACAACCGCAGTGGAAACCCACTGCCATCGGCCATCTCATGGTGCCGAGCAACGGCGGTAATCACAGGTTCGGGCAGCCCCATGCGCGTGGCCAGTGTCACGGACTCAGCCACATGGGTCTCGTAACGCGTACGCTCCATCGGAATCATGGAGGGCGTAGGTTGCCTGAGATTCGGCGGCAGCTTGAGCTTGCCCAGATCATGAATCAGCGCGGCAATGCCAAGGTCGTGCAGCTCGGCACTTTTCATGCCCAACGCACGGCCCAGCAGCAAAGAGATCACCATCACGTTGATCGGGTGCAGGGCATTGCGCTCGCCCACCCCCTCCGACAACAGCCGGATGACAGAATCACCGTTTTCCAGGAGTTCGGCCACGCAACCTGACACCAGCGTTTCGCCTTTGGTACGGGCCTGGTCGGGGTGCTCCGAGACGACACGCTCCAGCGCCTGGTATTGCCGCGTGGCCTCCCCAAACCGCTGATTGCAGGCCGCCAGCGTCCGGTTCTGGGCCTCCAGCAATTCACGCCTGCGCTGCGCCTCTGGGTCCACCGTGGCAGTAGCTGTCGAAGCCTCAGGTGCACTCGAAGACGATGCCTTCATTTCCGGCACGCTCCAGGCTGCAGGCACGAGTTCCCTCAGTTCTGGATCGCTCTTTTTGGGAAAGTACCGCACCTCGGTGAGCCCCAGCTCACGCAAGGTGGCAATCTGCTCCGCCGCCGCCACACGAAAGCTGCTCACCGGGAACGGATGGTGCAACCAACCCACGTCGAGCTGGATGTACATGCCGACACGCAGTTGGCTGATGTCGATGAGGATGGAGGAGTTCACTTCAAGGCGTGTGAAACATGGCGACGTCAATGCCACCAATAGTTACACAGATTATCGCCAGTTCGAGGGACTTGTCGAAGGAGTACGCCTGCGCCGCAGCGGCACGGCAACACTTGCCTTTCTCACCAAGGGCAAGCGTTGATCACCCTTGTATAGACATGGATTTACGAGGCCTCCCGAACCCCATCGAGCGGCAGCTTGCGGATGGGGGAACTGCTGGCTAGCGGCACCACAACGACGGTTTGTAGATCAGGTCCATCCAGAGTGCCCAGCTGGCCACGGCGCACAGCAAACCTCCTGCGATGCGCGTTCCCCAGTCCGCACGTTTCGCATTGACCCCTGCTTTCAGCCGAATCCACACCAAGGGCCCGCCCACCAGCCACACACCACTGCCCAGGCCAAAAAGCGCCATGCTGAGCGCCCCTTCCAGAGGCCCTCCGCTCAGCGCAGCCACGAGCAGCGCGGAATAGAGCAGGCCACAGGGCATCAAGGCCCAAAGCCCACCAGCAACCAGAACCCCGCCGGGTGCACTGACCAGAGGCCGCACACGCGCCCATACGGTACGGCCCGCCTGCTCTACCCACAGGGGCTGGCGCGCCTGGATCACCATCATCAAACCCCACGCCATCACCGCAACATGCATCAGGGTCCACGCAGGGCGAAGTGCCACGGTTTGCTGGGTCAACCATGCCAGGCTGTCCATGGCCCATGCAGCCAAGCCACCCGCCATAGCGTACCCGGCCAAGCGGCCAGCATGAAAAGCGACGGCGCGCCGAATGACACCGCCACGGGGCACCCACTGCACTGTCTGCACCGTCGGGGGAGTTGCCTGTGGCTGCGCATCGCCACCGGCTGTGGAGGCCATGCCCACACCGCCCTGCCCGATCAATGCCCCACAAGGCGCAGAACACATGGTCAAACAATGGGACCCGCCCACGAGTCCCATCAGCAAGGCGGTTGAGGCGACCGTAGCAATCATGAGAATCAGATGATGCGCGAAAAACGGGCGCGGTTGCGGTCAGCCTGCAGGTAACGGTCAAAGACCATGGCAATGCCGCGCACAAAGAACCAGCCCATGGCAGTGACCTCGACCCCATCGGGCCGCACCACCACAAGCCCCTGCTCGGCCATGGTTTCCAGTTGCGCCAGCTCCGCAGAGAAGTAGTGGCGAAAGTCGATCAACCACGCTTGCTCCATGGGCTCAAACAACAGCTCGCCTTGGCACATCAGGGCCATGATGACCGCGCGGCGCACAAGATCGTCGCGCGTCAGGGCCAACCCACGAACGACGGGCAGGCGCCCCTGGTTCAGAAAATCGTAATACTCATCCAGGGTCTTGGCATTTTGGCTGTAGGTGGCTCCGACACGGCCAATCGCAGACACACCCAGGCCGATCAGGTCGCAATCAGGTTGCGTACTGTAGCCCTGGAAGTTGCGGTGCAGACGCCCCTGGCGCTTGGCGACTGCCAATGCATCCTCAGGCAATGCAAAGTGGTCCATGCCCACATACACGTACCCAGCATCCATGAAGGCGTCCAGCGAGCGGGAGAGCATCGACACCTTGCCTGCAGCCGCTGGCAACTCGGCCGAAACAATACGGCGTTGAGGCTTGAAACGTTCTGGCAGATGGGCATACGCGTACAACGCGATACGGTCAGGCCGCAGCTGCGTAACCTGGGCCAGCGTGCGGTCAAACGACTCTGGCGTCTGACGAGGCAGGCCGTAGATCAAATCCACATTGATGGATTCAAAACCCAGCGAACGTGCGGACTCCACCAGCGAAAACACCTGCTCGGCAGGCTGTATGCGGTGAACGGCCTTTTGAACCTCGGGATCGAAATCCTGCACCCCAAAGCTCAGTCGGTTGAACCCCAGTTCCGCCAGAACTGCAAGGCGGTCCGCATTGACGGTGCGAGGGTCCACCTCAATCGAATACTCCCCGCCCGGCGCCAACGAAAAGCTGCGTTTGAGCATGCCCATCAGCTCCCGCAAGCCCTCGTCCGATAGAAAAGTGGGCGTGCCACCACCCAGGTGAAGCTGACTCACCACCTGCCCCGTGCCGCAGTGTGCTGTGTGCAAGTCAATCTCGCGGCTCAAATACCGCAAATACACCTCTGCCCGATCATGGTGTTTGGTGATGATCTTGTTGCATGCGCAGTAGTAACAAAGGGACTCGCAAAAGGGGATGTGCACGTACAAAGACAGCGGCAAGGCCTTCGTCATGGAGCCCAGCCTGCGCTGCTCCAAGGCAAGCGCGTAGTCGTCCTGCCCAAAGGCCTCGACGAAACGGTCAGCTGTTGGGTAAGAGGTATAACGGGGCCCTGGCACGTCGAAACGGCGCAGCAGCTCGGGCGAAACAGCGGTCATGGGCAAATTCCTTGCGTACACTTCGACTGTGCCGTAAGCTGCACTCCATGTCCTTGACCTGCATCAAGTGATGGGCCGGGACGAAGAGCGACAATTTGATGCACATCAGTCGCCCACCCGCACCCAAAGGCCCAGCCTGTTAGGCATATGGGGCGATATGCTCAAACCTTACCCAGCCTCTGTTCCTATGAACCCGCTCACCATCAAAGTCGCCTGCTCCAACTGCAACCTGCGCGAGCTGTGCATGCCGGTGGGGCTGAGCGAGGAACAGCTGCAACGCATTGACGAGGTCGTTGCCGTTCGCCGCAAGATCAAACGCGGTGGAACCCTTTTCCGCAACGGCGAATCCTTCACCTCGCTCTATGCCATTCGAACCGGCTTCTTCAAAACATGTGTAGCCACCGAAGACGGGCGTGACCAGGTCACGGGTTTTCAGATGGCAGGCGAGATCATCGGCCTTGATGGCATCGTGAATGACCACCACACCTGCGATGCAGTGGCCCTGGAAGACGCGGAAGTCTGCGTCATGCCGTTTGACCGCATCGAAGAGCTGTCCCGCGAAGTCACCGCCTTGCAGCACCATGTGCACAAGATCATGAGCCGCGAGATTGTCCGCGAGCATGGCGTGATGCTGCTCCTGGGCAGCATGCGCGCTGAGGAGCGCCTGGCCGCGTTCCTGCTCAACCTGGTTCAGCGCCTGCACGCCCGGGGGTTCTCGCAGTCCGAGCTCGTGCTGCGCATGACCCGCGAAGAGATCGGTAGCTACCTGGGCCTCAAGCTCGAAACCGTGAGCCGCACCTTCTCCAAGTTCGTGGAAGAAGGCATTGTCGAGGTCAAGCAGCGCCATGTGCGCATCCTGGAGACCGAGGCCCTCAAGCGCATCGTGAACAACCAGCAAGCCTGCCACTGAACCTGCTCTCGTCTGCCATCCTGGCAGTCTTTACCACATTGACCTTTGCCAATAGGTGGCACTACCGCTCAAGGGCACGATGATGTCTTGCGGCAGTCATCGGGACGCTCGCCTTCGGGAACCGGGCAACGGTTAAGTTCAAACGGTGACATGGCCAGCAGCGTGGTCAACGCGCTGGATGCCATCGTGATCATCCAGAACGCAAAAAAGGCCAGCGTGTACACGCCCTGCCGTGACAATGCCAACGGCTGCCCAAACCAGTGCAGGTCTTGCGGATCCACCATCGCAAAAACCAGCATTTCCATCACACCGGCCATCAAAAAAGCCGGCCAGGCAATCCACATCACGCGTTGCATCCACATTGGTTTGTCTCCTGGTAAGGCCGTGCAGGCATACTGCCCGGCCAGGTGGGTTCAGCGCGGCTGGTCCTGGACCGGGGTGGCAGCGTGGTTGCGGCCCTTCATGGCTGGCAACAGGCTTTTTTCTGGGGTGGCCAGTGTCTTGTTGATCTCGATGCCCTGGCGGTAATAATCTTCCGCGACCACAGGGTCGGGGCGCGATATCGCGAGCCACAGGGTCACAAACCCTGCAATGATCACGATCACGGGACCGGCGATGATCAGCCACACATGGCCAAACCTCCACCAGGGTGCAGCGGCAGAAGGGGCAGTGCCGAGGGCGGAACTGGATGGCATGGTGCTTACTCCTCAAAAATTATCTTGCTCAAAGCAAGACCCGCGAAGGTCTTGCACCGGGTCGCTCGCTGCGTTATCGCGGCACCAGAAACACGGATTTCTCGCTCACATGGGCGTCCGCGCCCAAGGCTTGCACATCGAACTGCACGGCATGTGATCCTGAAGAGGCTGATCCATAGGGTATCTGCAGACGGACGGCCACCCACCGGGACTCCGCCGCACCGATGTCCACCTCGGCATCAGAAGCGACTTCCAGCCCTTCAAGGCCACGCACACTGATGCGATAGCGCTGGGGGCCTTCAGTGGCGTTCATGATCTGCAGGCGGTAGATGTTCTCCAGCTTTCCACCCGCCACGATGCGCGACAGCGCCGCCCGATCACGCACCACATCCACCTTCAAAGGCGTGCGTGTGACAAGGCTGGCCATCATGCCTACGCACAGGGCCACCAGAACCGCGCTGTATATCAGCACTCGTGGCCGCAGCACACGGCGCAGGATCTGCGACTGACTCCACCGTTTGGCCACGCCGTTCTGCGTAGAAAACCGGATGAGCCCGCGCGGATACTGCATCTTGTCCATCACGGTATTGCAGGCGTCCACGCACAGGCCACAGCCGATGCATTCGTACTGCAAGCCCTTGCGAATGTCGATGCCCACAGGGCACACCTGCACACACAGCGAGCAGTCAATGCAATCGCCCAACCCCTGGGCCTTGTAGTCGATGTTCTTCTTGCGCGGCCCACGCTGCTCGCCGCGTTCTGGGTCGTAGGTAACGATCAGCGTGTCCTTGTCGAACATGGCGCTCTGAAAGCGCGCATAGGGACACATGTATTTGCACACCTGTTCGCGCATGTAGCCGGCATTGCCATAGGTGGCAAAGCCATAGAACAGTACCCAGAAAATCTGCCAGCCACCCTGCACCGCCAGCAGCTCTGCCCCGAGTTCGCGGATGGGCACGAAGTAGCCCACGAACGTGAACCCCGTCCACAACGCCACGGCAATCCAGATGACCTGCTTGAAAAACTTCTTGCGAACCTTCTCGAAGGTCCAGGGCCCATTGTCCAGCCGAAGCCGCGCACTGCGATCACCTTCGATCTTGTGCTCGATCCACATGAACATTTCGGTGTAGACCGTTTGCGGGCAGGCAAATCCACACCAAAGCCGCCCCGCCACCGCCGTAAACAGGAACAGCGATAACGCCGAGATAATGAGCAGGCCCGTGAGATAGATGAAATCCTGGGGGTACAGAACCAGGCCGAAGATGTAGAACCGCCGAGCCCCCAGGTCAAACAGCACCATCTGGCGCTGCCCCCATTCAAACCAGGGCAGCCCGTAGAAAACGATCTGCGTGAGGAACACCATACCCCAGCGCCAACGCGCGAACAGGCCACTGATGGAACGCGGGTAGATCTTCTTTTGCGCTTCGTACAGGGAAACAATCTCGCCCTGCGATGAGGCATCGGACGCAACCGGCGCTATCGGGATGACCTTGCGAGCAGGCTCGCTGGGTGGGTTCATGATGGTATCGGTCCGTTTGCTTCGTGGTTCTCAGTTTGCTCTGCCCCCAGGAGCAGTGCCTGGGCACTGCTCCAAGTGGCCAAGGCTCAGCGTGCAGCGGCCTGGGCGCCGTTCGACAAGCCCCAGACATAGGCCGACAGCACACCGATCTGCGCTTCTGTCAGCTTGTCCGCCTGGGCGGGCATCTGGTTGACCTTGCCGTTGTTGACCATGGCAGTGATGGCCGCCTCGCCCCAGCCATGCAGCCAGATGTCGTCGGTCAGGTTGGGGGCACCCAGTGCCTGATTACCCTTGCCGTCCATTCCGTGGCAGGCTGCACACGCCGTGAACTTGGACTTGCCCAACGAAGCACGCAGCGAGTCATGCGGGCTGCCCGAAAGACTCAGCACATAGTGCGAGAGATTGCGCACATCTTCGGGGGAGCCCACTGCGGCAGCCATGGGAGGCATGTTGCCGATACGGCCCTTCTCGATGGTTTCACGGATCTTCTCGGGTGCACCGCCATGCAACCAATCGCCATCAGCCAGATTGGGGAAACCCTTGCTACCCCGGGCGTCCGAGCCATGGCACTGCGCGCAGTTGTTCATGAACAGGCGCTCGCCAATGGCCTGGGCCTGAGGATCCTTGGCAATGTCTTCCGGCTTCATCGAGGCAAACCGGGCATACAGCGGCTCCAGCTCGGCCTTGGCCTTGGCCATCTCAGCCTCGTATTCGCCCTTCTGTGTCCAGTTGAGCTTGCCGGAAAAGCTGCCCAGGCCTGGATAGGCGGCCAGGTAGCCCAGGCCGAAGATGATGGTGATGACAAACAGCCACACCCACCAGCGTGGCAGGGGGTTGTTCATCTCGACCAGGTCTTCGTCCCAGACGTGGCCGGTAGTGTTGTCGGACGTGGCCATCACCTTCTTGCGGCCTGCCATCCAAAGCAGAATGCCGCAGGCGATGATGCCGACCAGGGTCAGCGTGGTCACAAAGACCGACCAGAAATTGCTGGTGAAGTCACTCATGGGGTGTTCTCGTTCTGGTGAAGGTCAATCTTGCTCGAAAGGCAGCTGGGCGGCCTCGTCGAACCGGGCCTTGTTGCGGCCTCGATAGGCCCAGACCCAGATGCCAATGAAACAGGCCATTGAAGCCAGCGTGGCCACAATGCGCATGGTGGTGATGTCCATGGGGATATCTCCTTTACTTGAGCGCGCGGCCCATGACTTGCAGGTACGCAATCAGCGCTTCCATCTCCGTCTTGCCCTTGACATCAGCGGCAGACGCAGCGATCTGTTCGTCGGTGTACGGCACACCCACAGTGCGCAGGGCCTTCATGCGCGGCGCCACGCTGGCGGGGTCCACGGCGTTCTTCTCCAGCCAAGGGTAGGCAGGCATGTTCGATTCGGGCACCACATCACGCGGGTTGTTCAGGTGGATGCGGTGCCATTCGTCGCTGTACTTGCCTCCCACGCGGTGCAGGTCGGGGCCTGTGCGCTTGCTGCCCCACTGGAAGGGGTGGTCGTACACAAACTCACCCGCCACCGAATAGTGCCCATAGCGCAGGGTTTCAGCGCGGAAGGGGCGGATCATCTGCGAGTGGCAGTTGTAGCAACCTTCACGGATGTAGACGTCGCGGCCCACCAGTTGCATGGCGTTGTAAGGCTCCACGCCCTTGACCGCCTCGGTTGTGGACTTCTGGAAGAACAGTGGCACGATCTCTACCAGGCCGCCGATGGCGATGACCAGGAGGATCAGCACGATCATAAGGAAGTTGTTGGTTTCCACCTTTTCATGGGAGAAGCCGGTCGAATTCGATGGGTTGTTGTTAGACATGAGTTATCTCCTTCGGCTCAGGCGTGGGCCGCATTCACGGCAGGAATCGCCACCTTGACCGAACGGCCCGAGATCGCTGTCATCCACACGTTCCAGGCCATGACCAACATGCCACCCAGATACAGCAGGCCACCGGCCACGCGGATCACATAGAACGGATAGGTCGCCTTCACGCTTTCCACAAAGGTGTAGGTCAGCGTGCCGTCGGGGTTGATGGCGCGCCACATCAGGCCTTGCATCACACCGGCAATCCACATCGCGGCGATGTACAGCACGATGCCGATGGTGGCCATCCAGAAGTGCAGCTCAATAGCCTTGATGGAGTGCATCTTTTCGCGGCCAAACAGTCGGGGCACCAGGTAGTACAGCGAGCCCATCGAGATCAGACCCACCCAGCCCAACGCGCCAGAGTGCACGTGGCCCACGGTCCAGTCGGTGTAGTGGCTCAGGGCGTTGACGGTCTTGATGGACATCATCGGACCTTCGAACGTGGACATGCCGTAGAACGACAGTGACACGATCAGGAAACGCAGGATGGGGTCGTCACGCAGCTTGTGCCAGGCACCCGACAGGGTCATGATGCCGTTGATCATCCCGCCCCAGCTGGGTGCCAGCAGGATCAGCGAGAACACCATGCCCACCGATTGCGTCCAGTCAGGCAGCGCGGTGTAGTGCAGGTGGTGAGGGCCGGCCCACATGTAGGTGAAGATCAAGGCCCAGAAGTGCACGATCGACAGGCGATACGAATACACGGGTCGTCCCGCCTGCTTGGGGATGAAGTAGTACATCATGCCCAGGAAGCCTGCGGTCAGGAAGAAGCCCACGGCGTTGTGGCCATACCACCACTGCACCATGGCATCCTGCACACCGGCGTAGGCCGAGTAGCTCTTCATGAGGTCAGCCGGGATCGCAGCGCTGTTGACCACGTGCAGCAATGCCACAGCCAGGATGAACGCGCCAAAGAACCAGTTGGCCACATAGATGTGCTTGACCTTGCGCACACCGATGGTGCCAAAGAACACGATGGCATAGGACACCCAGACCAGCGTGATCAGGATGTCAATCGGCCACTCGAGTTCAGCGTATTCCTTGCCCTGGGTGTAGCCCATTGGCAGGCTGATGACGGCCCCGGCAATCACCAGCACCCATCCCCAGAAGGTGAAGGCCGCCAGGGGCCCGGCAAACAGGCGAACCTGGCAGGTGCGTTGTACCACGTAGTAACTGGTGGCGAACAGCGCACTGCCACCAAACCCAAAGATCACCGCATTGGTGTGCAAGGGTCGCAAGCGGCCATAACTGAGCCACGGAATGCCAAAGTTGAGTTCAGGCCAGGCAAGCTGGGCGGCGATGATGACGCCCACCAGCATGCCAACCACCCCCACAACCACGGCCAGGATAGAAAACTGCCGCACCACTGTATCGTTGTAGTGCGCAGCATTTGTTTTTGGAGAATCCATCGGGCACCTCTTTGTAATGCAGTAAGAGTTTGTTGCAGTCAGCTTTTTTGGGCATTGACACAAGTCAACCGTCTCGGAGAATCCGCTCTCCCTCTTGCTCGACACTCTCGAACTGGCCGTGGTAGACCGCCCACCACAGGCCCGCCAGAATCATCAGCACCAGTACCACGGACAATGGAATCAGCAGATAAAGAATGTCCATCAGGCAGCCTCCAGCCAGCTTGTTTTTGAGATATCAATGGGCACAGCGCCCTGTTGTGGCCGCAGGTCTTCGCCTTGCGCAGGCAAAGCCGGCAGGTCGCGCGCAAGGCGCGCGGCGTTGAGCACCACCAGCAGCGAGCTGAGCGCCATGCCCAGCCCGGCCAGCCAGGCTGGCATCCAGCCCACCACCGCCAGCGGAACACACAACGCGTTGTAGCCGGCAGCCCACCACAGGTTCTGGCGCACCACACGCAAGGTACGGCGCGCCAGCAGCACGGTCTGGGGCACCAGTGCCAAGCTGTCGCCCAGCACCACAAAATCGGCCTGCGACTGCGCCAGCGGCACCGCACGGCCAAATGCAAACGACACATGGGCCCCTGCCAGCACCGGGCCATCGTTCAGCCCATCGCCCACCATGGCCACCTGGTGGCCACCCGCCTGCAAGGCCTGCAACGCAGCCAGCTTGCCCTGGGGCGTGCACTCGCCCGCCGCCTGGGCAATGCCCGCTTGCGCCGCCACACGTTGCACCGCGCCCACGCGGTCGCCCGACAGCAGTTGCACCGCCACGCCGCCCTGCTCCAGCGCAGTCACTACCGCAGGAGCCTCCGCGCGCAGGTCTTCCACCAGATCGAAACGGGCCAACTCGGACACTGCGCCGCTGACATGCTGCTCCGACAGCACCACCTGCAGCGCCGACCCCACTTCTTCAGGCGCCACGCCTGCATGGTGCGCAGACCCCAGCCGGACCTGGCGCGCGGGCTGTCCGGCCCCCAATCTGTCGTGCACCCTGGCCACCAGGCCCTGCCCGGCTTCTTCCTGCAGATCGGTCACCGCCCAGCGACCATCGTCCAGCGCAGCAGCCGCAGCCACCACGGCGCGCGATGCAGGGTGCATCGAGTGGCGCGCCAGAGACGCCGCCAGAGCCAACACCTCTTCCGTGCTCCACCCATGGGCGGTGTGTACGGCCTGCAAGGCCATGCCGTCCCGCGTGAGCGTGCCGGTCTTGTCGAACACCACGGTGTCCACATGGGCCAGCGCCTCCAGCCCCTGCAGGTTGCGCACCAGCACACCATGGCGCGCCAGCGTGCCAGCGGCGGTGAGCATGGCCACCGGTGTGGCCAGCGACAGCGCGCAGGGGCAGGTGACGATGAGCACAGCCACCGCCACCATCAAGGCATGCCCCGGGTCGGACGGCCACCAGTACACCGCAGCCAGGCCCGCTGCCACGAGCACCGCCACCAGAAACGGCCGCGCAATGCGATCCGCCAATTGGGCAAGGCGTGGCTTTTGCAGCGACGCGCTTTCCATCAGCGCCACGATCTGCGCAAAGCGGGTCTGCCCGCCCGTGCCTTCCACATGCACCTCCACCGGCGCCTGCAGGTTGTAGCTGCCCGCCGTGACCGTGCTGCCCACAGGGCGCGCCACGGGGGTGGACTCGCCCGTCAGCAGGGATTCATCGGCGTGCGTGCTGCCCAGCGTAATGCGCCCATCGGCCGGAAACGCCTCGCCCGGCAGCACACGAATGGTGTCTCCCGCCACCACACGGCGCGTGGCCACGCGCACAAAGCTGCCATCGGCCGTGCGCCGCTCTACGCTGTCGGGCAGGCGGTTCATCACAGCTTCCAGCGCACCGGCGGTGCGGTCGCGCAGGCGCAGCTCCAGCCAGCGGCCCGTGAGCAGGAAGAAAACAAACATCGTCAGCGAGTCGTAGTACACCTCCTTGCCGAAGATGCCTGCAGGGTCGAAGGTGCCCGCCGTGCTCACCACAAAGGTGATGGCCATGCCCAGCGCCACGGGCAGGTCCATGCTGACGCGGCGCAGGCGAATATCGCGCAGCGCACTGCTGAAGAACGGCCCACACGAGAACACCACCATGGGCAGCGTGATGACCCACGAGGCCCAGCGCAGCAGTTGCTCCATCTCCCCCGTCAGGTCGCCAGGTTGCGCCACGTACGCGGGCCACGCGTACATCATCACCTGCATCATGCAAAAGCCTGCCACCAGCCAGCGCCACAGGGCACGGCGGTTCTCACGCTGGCGCTGCTCGCGCGCAAAGGCATCCATGGCGGGCATGGCGCGGTAGCCTGCCTTGTGCACAGCGTCCATCCACTGCGAGGGCTGCACCTGGGAGGGCTGCCACACCACGCGCGCACGGCGCGTGGCAGCGCTCACATCCGCCTGCAGCACGCCGGGCACGCTGCGCAGGGCATCTTCGATGGTGAGGGCACAGGCCGCGCAGTGCATGCCTTCCAGCACCACCTGGGAGTCCCAGGCACAGCTGGCGGGATCTTCGGCAGCCTGGCCCGTTGGCCCCACAGGCCGACCGAACGCCGACCACTCCTGCGGGTCGTCCAGCAGCACGGCTTGCGCGGCAGGCTCCGCATTGGAAACAGCATCGGGCGGATGTGCCGGGGAGGAGGCCGGCGCACCGGGTCGAAACATTGACATGGTTCAAGCCTATCGTTCGGACATGACAGGTACATTGACCTGCATCAAGTCCCAGAACATGATTCATCCTAAGCTTGTTCCATCACTTTGAGGAGACCTTTATGTACAAACGCATCCTGATCGCAACGGACGGCTCACCCCTTTCCGACAAGGCCGTGGAACACGGACTGTCGCTGGCCGCGCTCACCGGCGCCTCTGCCGTGGCCCTCAAGGTGGTGCCCCGCTACCCCCGCAGTTACTTCGAGGGCGGCATGCCCGTCGATACCAACGACGTCAGGCGCATCGAAACCCAATGGGGCGATGCGGCACAGGCCATGGTCGATGGCGTGAAGGCCCAGGGCGACGCCCAAGGCGTGGCAGTCAAGGCCGTCATCGCCAAGTCCGACCTCGTGGCCGAAGCCATCATCTCGGCCGCCAAGAAGCACAAGTGCGACCTGATCGTGATGGCATCGCACGGCCGCAAGGGCCTCAAGCGCCTGTTGCTGGGCAGCGAGACGCAGCATGTGCTGACGCACTCGCACATCCCCGTTTTGGTGCTGCGTTAAGCATCAAAACAGGGCCTAGCGCTTATCTATCAAGCGCTGCAAGCTATTAAATACATAGCAAACCCCAAAAAGGCAAGACGCCTTCTCGGGGTTTTTTCATTCCCGGCTGGATTGCCGACAACTCAGTGATTGCCCAGGTAAAGCTGCGCCATGCGCTCATCGGCCAGCAGCCCCTGCGCCGGGCCCTGCAGCACGCAGCGCCCCTGGTCCAGGATGTAGCCCTGCTGGCTGATCTGCAGCGCCTGGCGCGCGCGCTGCTCCACCATCAGCACCGCCACGCCCGCTGCGGGTAGCTTCTGCACCATGTCGAACACCTTGCCCACCAGCGAGGGCGCCAGCGCCGCCGTGGGCTCGTCCAGCACCATGATGCGCGGCGATGGCATGAGGGCCCGCGCAAAGGCCAGTTGCTGCCGCTCGCCGCCAGAGAGGTTGCTGGCAGGCTGCGGCAGGCGCTCCACCAGCGCCGGAAAGTCCGCCAGCACTTCATCCATGCGCTGCTTGATGTGCTTCACGCCCCGCACCACCTGCAGGTTCTCGCGCACGGTGAGCGACGGGAACACATTCGCCACCTGCGGCACGTAGGCCAGCCCGGCGTCAAAACGGTCTTCGGCCGACAAGGCGGTGATGTCGCGCCCGCCCAGATGGATGGTGCCAGCCACACGCGGCAGCAAGCCCAGCAGCGCCTTCACCAGCGTGGATTTGCCTGCGCCGTTGGTGCCCGCAATGGTCACGATTTCACCCGGTGCCACGGCCAGGTCAATGCCGTGGATGATGTCCACCTCGGAATACCCGCCGCGCAATTGCGCGATCTGCAGCAGGTTGTCTGCGCCGCTCATACCACCCCTCCCATATAGGCTTCCTGCACACGCGGGTCGTCCAGCACCGTGTGCGGGTCGCCCTCGGCCAGGATGGAGCCCCGGTCCATCACGATCATGCGGTTGGACAGCGACTTGAGCGCCTGCAGGTGGTGCTCGATCACGATGAACGCAATGCCCTGCCCGTTCAGCTCGCGCACGCGGTCACATATCTCTTCGATCAGCACCGGGTTCACCCCGGCAAACGGCTCGTCGAGCAAGATGCAGCGCGGGTCCAGCATCAGCACCCGGCCCAGCTCCACCAGCTTCTTCTGCCCACCTGACAAGCCCCCCGCCGTCGCATCGCGCACCCGCGCTAGGTTCAAAAACTGCAGGATGCGGTCCGCCTTGGCAGACAACTGCGCCTCGTGCTCGCGCAGGCTGCGCGTCTGGAAGAAGGCATTCACCAGCCGCTCCCCCTGCGGGTTGGCGGCAGCGGCCATCAGGTTCTCGTGCACCGTGAGGCTCTTGAACTCGCGCGGAATCTGAAAGGTGCGCACCAGCCCCAGCCGCGCGCGGCGGTAGGGGGGCATGCGGGTGATGTCATGCCCCTCAAACTCGATTTGCCCCGCATCCGCTGGCTGCTGCCCGGCAATGGCGGCAAACAGCGTGCTCTTGCCCGCACCGTTGGTGCCCGCAATGCCCAGAATCTCACCTGCGTTCAATTGCAGCGACACCCCGTCCACCGCCTTGAAGCCCCCGAATTGCCGCGTGACGGCCTCCACCTTCAGCATCGTTGTTGCGGTCATTGGGTTTTGCCTCCAAACAGGCCGTTGGGCTTGTACAGGGTGACCAGAATCAGCGCCAGGCCCACCGCAGCCAAACGCAGGCTGGCCATGCCAACCTCAGACACACCCGGCACCCAGTCTTTGGCAAAGCGCGAGCCTTCCAGAAACACCATCAGCAGCAGCGAGCCAAACACCGCACCGCGCACGGTGCCCGAGCCACCCATCACCAGCCCCATCCACACATAGAAGGTGATGAGCGGAATGAACTGCTCTGGTGTGATGAAGGTGATGAAGTGCGCGTAAAACGCCCCCGCCAGCCCGGCCAGCGCGGCGCCCAGCATGAACACCTGCACCTTGAACCAGGCTGGGTCCTTGCCCAGCGCAGACAGCGCAGCTTCGTCATCGCCAATGGCTTTGAGCAAGCGGCCAAACGGGCTGGCCGCCAGGCGCACCGTGCCCCAGGCCACCAGGGCGACCAGCGCCAGCAGCGTGGCAAAAATCGCCATGTCTGACACGCCACTGCCCCACGACGCAAACAGCTTGGGCAGACCAGGCAGGCCCTGCACGCCCTTGGTCAGCCAGCTCTCTTGCTGGATGGAGATACGCACCGCTTCTGAAAAACCCAGCGTGACGATGGCCAGATAGTCATCCCGCAAGCGCAGCGACAGCAAGCCGATGGGCAGCGCCAGCACGCCCGCCAGCACCCCGGCGGCTACAAAGCACAGCACCAGCGGCACGCCCTGCAGCGCCAGCAGGCCCGAGGTGTAGGCGCCCACAGCAAAGAACGCCACCACGCCAAAGTTGACCAGCCGGGTCAGGCCGAACTGCAGGTTCAGGCCCAGCGCCAGCAGGCAGTAAATAAGGGCAACGATGCCAATGGCACAGAGGTAAGCAATCATCGGTCGAACTCCTTACCGCACCAGCTGCACGCGGCCCATGATGCCCGCTGGGCGCACCAGCAGCACTAGTGCCAACACCACAAACGACAGCACCAGCTTGTACGACGGCCCCATCAGTGGCACCGCCAGCTCTTGCGCCACACACAGCAGCAGCGCACCCAGCACCGCGCCCACCGGGCTACCGATGCCGCCCAGCACCATGGCGGCAAACGCGGGGATCAGGCTCTCCCACCCCATCTCGGGGCTGACCACAGCCTTCATGCCCAGCAGCACGCCGCCCAGGGCCGAGAGCGCGCCCACCAGCAGCCACAGGCAAAGCATCAGCCCATTGGCGCGGATGCCGCTGGCCCGTGCCAGGTCTGCACTGTCGGCCACGGCGCGCAGCTGGCGGCCAAAACTGGTGCGGTAGATGAGCACAAACACCACCACCAGGCACGCAGCAGCCACGGCGGCAATCACCAAATCAGTGGGCAGGATGCGAATGCCGCCTATGTTCCAGGCGCGCACCAAGGGCAAGTCAAACGTGCGCTGGTCGTGCCCGGCAAAAAAACCGATCAGGCTGCGCAGCAAAAACCCCAGGCCAATGGCCGCGAGCATGGACGACACCATGGGCCGCCCCGCCAGCTTGCGAAAAATCAGCGTGTACGACCCCGCAGACACCACGGCCGTGACCGCCATGCTGATGAGCGCCGCCGCCCACAGCGGCCAGCCGCCCAGCAGTTGCACCGCCACAGCGGCATAGGCGCCCGTAGTCAGCATGTCGCCAGTGGCTGCGTTGGGAAAGCGGTTGACGCCCATCACCAGGGTCATGGCCAAAGCGGGCAGAGCCACCACCAGGCCTTCGATCAATCCATTGATCAGCAGGTTTACAAAATCAATCCAGGTCATTGCGTCATTCCGTCATCCCGTGCACATCGCGCTGTGCGGAGCACTCATTGAGTCCGTATCGTCCAACTTGAAAAACCCGTTCGGGCTGAGCCTGCCCAAGCCCTGCGGGGCGCTTCGACTGGGCTCAGCGTGAACGGTTTCAGTGGGTTGATGCCGACTCACTCACCAAACAAAAGCCCGGGACCTGCACTTGGCAGGCTCACCGGGCACGGTCCGTCACATGCTGATGGACACCACGTCGCGCCGCACCAGCTGGCCCTTTTCGATGATGAACACGCCAAAGTCCGGCGTCACATCGCCCGCCTTGTCAAAGTCCAGCTTGCTCGATGCGCCTTCGTAGTTCACCTTGGCCTTCTTGGCCAGTTGCGCCTTGCCTTCGGCAAAGGTGAACACGGCCGTGCCGGGGGCGTTGGAGACATCGCGCATCTTGGCGTTGATCTGTTCCACCGTGGCCTTGGGGCCAGCAGCCTCCATAGCCAGCGCCAGCGAGATCACCATGTCATACGCCATGGCGGCGTAGATGTTGGTGGAGGCTGCCTTGCCCGTGGCCTTGGTGAAGGCCGCATCAAACTGAGCATACGAAGCGCTCTTTTCGTTGGACACCGTGTCCACCGAGATGATGCCCTCGCACACCTCTGCGCCCAGGGCCTTCACCAGATCGGGGTTGGCCGCCCAGCCGGGGATGATCCACTTGGTGTCTGCACCCGACTGGAACCACTCGCGCAGGATGATGGTGGTGTCGGGCAGGTAAGAGCCCATCACGATCACATCGGGCTTGGCGGCCAGAATCTTCTGCAGCTCGCTGCGGTAGCTGGGGCGGCTGGGCTCGTACGTGACGTGCGCCGCCACCTTGCCGCCGCGCTTTTCCCAGGCCTTAGTAAAGCCTTCCACATTGCCCAGGCCCGATGCGTTGTTGAACGCCATGGTGGCCGGGCGCTTGAAGCCGCGCTTGGAGCAGATCTCGGCAAAGGCCGCGCCAAAGCGGTCGTTGGTGGCCTGAAAGCGCCACACCAGGTCCTTGGTGTCCAGCGTGGAAATGGCGGGCGCGCCCGACACGTTCATCTGGATGATGCCTGCCGCGTCGGTCAGCGGCATCACCGCCAGCGTCACGCCCGAGGCCCAGGTGCCCAGCACCGCTTGCACCTTGTTCACCTCGATCAGCTTCTTGGCGGCCAGCACGGCAGCGTCGGGCTTGGTCTGGTCATCTTCGGTGAAGAGTTCGAGCTTGCGGCCACCCGCGCCGCCCGCGGCATTGACCTCATCCACGGCCAGGCGGATGGCCTGCTGCATGCCCGGGCCGTAGGGGCTGCCTGCGCCGGTGATGGGCGTGAGCGAGCCAATGCGGAACACCTCACCTTGCTGGCTGAAACCGATGGAGGGAAGGAACTGCAGAGCCGCTGCGGCGCCGCCGAGCTTGACGAAATTTCTACGTTGCATGGTGATCTCCGGTAGGGGGATGGGGGTGAGGGGGTGAATGGGACTCAAAGGGTGTTCTTGACCCACACGCCGTCCTTGGCGATGGCACGAATGCGCTCGCCCTGGTTCAGCAGGCAGGTGATGTCGGTGAGCGGGTTGCCATCGACCAGCAAGATGTCGGCAATGGCACCGGCCGTGACTTCGCCCAGTTGGCCTTGCTGGCCCAGAATCTCCGCGCCAATCAGCGTGGCCTGCTGCAGCACCGGGCCATTGCCCAGAATCTCCGCGCGCAAGCGCAACTCGTCGGACTGCAGGTAATGCGTTTCGGCCAGCAAGTCGCTGCCCAGGCCCATCTTCACGCCCGCCTTGGCCAGGATCTCGATGGCCTGCTTGCCCTGGCCGCGCACCGAATCGATCTTGGCAATCGACACCGCAGGCAGGCCATAACGCTCGCCCTCGTTGGCCAGGCCCTCGTAGGTGATGAGCGTGGGCACCATGAAAGCCCCCATCTCGGCCATGAACTCTGCCGTCGGCACATCCACCAGATTGCCGTGCTCAATGGTGCGCACGCCGCAGCGCACGGCGCGGGCAATGGCGCGGGACGTGTAGGCGTGGGCCATGACATAGGTGTTGGCATTGGATGCCTCTTCCACAATGGCGTGCAGCTCGGCCTCGGAATAGCCCAGGTTGCCAATCGGGTCGTTGGGCGAAGCCACGCCGCCCGAAGCCATCACCTTGATCTGCGTGGCGCCCTTCAGAATTTCTTCACGCACCGCCAGGCGGCAAGCGTCCACACCATCGACCACGCGGCCGATGTTGCCCAGCTTGTAGGCGCACGAACACACATCCAGGTCATCGTTGCGCTGGCGGAAATCCGCATGCCCGCCGGTTTGCGACAGCGCCTTGCCCGCAGGAAAGATGCGCGGCCCCTGCACCAGCCCCGTGCGCACCGCCTCGGCCAGCGACCAGTCGGCGCCGCCCGCATCACGCACGGTGGTAAAGCCCCGCTCCAGCATGCCCTTCATGATGGGCAGCGAGCGCATCATGGTGAACACATTGGGCATCTTGGCCACGGCACCCAGGTTGAACGAAGACGCCACCACATGCACGTGGCAGTCGATCAGGCCGGGCATCAGGGTCATGCCCTTGGCGTCTAGCGTGGTGGTCCCTTCCGGCACCGACAGGTCGGTGCCTACCGCTGCAATGCGGCCGTCCTGCACCAGAACGGACAGGCCGGTGCGCAGTGTGAGCGCGTGGACATCCAGCACACGGCTGTTTTCAATCAACAAAGAGGTCATGAGATTCGTCAAAGTGGGCGCGATGGCTTCAAAATTACTCATAGCCTGCTTCTTCAGGGGGCCATGAAGACCATCAAGCATCCATCTGGTGCATTGCAGCATCTACAGAGTGTGGCGCTTGACACGTTGCTGTCACAGGACGCATTTATCGGGCCAATTGACCTTATCCGCAACGCCTAAAATCTCACCATCCCATGAGTCCTACTCATACCACCTAGGCCACATCTATGCGCCGCCTGTGCCCCACCATCTCTGAGCTGAACGCCTTTCACTCCGCCGCCAAGCACCAGGCCTTCACCATGGCAGCACGCGAGCTGTGCGTGACGCAAAGCGCCATCAGCCGCCACATCGCGGCGCTGGAGGACTACCTGGGCCAGAAGCTGTTCATCCGCAAAGCCACCGGACTGGAGCTGACCGAGGCGGGGGCCACCTACCTCAACGCCACCCGCCCGGCCATGGCCGCGCTGGAATCGGCCACGGCACAGCTCATGTCGTACGGGGGCGATGGCGGCTCGCTCAACCTGTCGGTGCCTCCCACGTTTGCGGCGCAGTGGCTGTTTCCGCGCCTGGGGCACTTCAAGCGCACGCTGCCGCAGGTGTCACTGAACTTTGTGCGTTACCAGCACGCGCACGACTTTGCGACACCGCATGAATTCGACGCGGCCATCCAGTACGGCTACGGCAACTGGCCCAGCGCCAATGCGCGCTACCTGATTGGCAAGGAAACCAGCATCGTGTGCAGCCCGCAACTGCAGGCCGCCCTGCCCCTGAACACCCCGCAAGATTTGATGCGCGCCACGCTGCTGCAGCACATTGAGGTGCCCCTGGCCTGGCAGGACTGGATGGAAGCCCACGGCCTGGACACCAGCGCCAGCCGCTTCGGGCCGGGCTTCAACCTGTACTCACTCATCATCCGCGCAGCGGTTTCAGGCTTTGGTGTAGGCATCGTGCCCACCTGCCTGGTGGAAGACGAATTGCAGGCAGGCACTCTCGTAGAGCCCCTGAAAGACCGCTTTGACAGCCCGCTGGGCTACTACCTGTGCGCGCCCACGGCACGCACCAATTTGTCGGTGTACCGGCTGGTGGCGGGGTGGCTGGAACACTGCTGCAACCATGCCGAGGGCGCCGCGGCGCCAGCCGCCACGCCCTGCATTTTCTGCAACCCCCAGGCCTCTGCAGCGGGCTAGGGCCTGTGCACACTATTTTTGCCAGTGCGGAGGCCTCCACTCGCGGGCTTGCCTCAGGCGAACAACCCTTTGTACTGATCCCGCAGCAGGTTCTTTTGCACCTTGCCCATGGTGTTGCGCGGCAGCTCGGACACCACAAAGCACTTCTTGGGGATCTTGAAGTTGGCCAACTGCGACTTGAGCTGGGCCACGATGGCATCGGCATCCAGCTTGGCGCCGGGTTTGGCAATGACCACGGCCACGCCCACTTCGCCAAAGTCAGGGTGCGGCACGCCGACCAAGGCGCTTTCGGCCACGCCGGGCATGTCGTTGATGTAGCCCTCGATCTCTGCGGGGTAGACGTTGTAGCCGCCGCTGATGATCAGGTCTTTGCTGCGGCCCACAATGTGCACGTAGCCGCGCTCATCGACCTCGCCCACGTCGCCGGTCTTGAAGTAGCCATCCTTCGTGAACTCTTCGGCGGTCTTTTCGGGCATGCGCCAGTAGCCCTTGAAAACGTTGGGACCCTTGACCTGGATGCCGCCGATCTCGCCCACGGGCAGGTCTTTGCCATCATCGCCCTGCACGCGCAGGCTCACGCCCGGCAGGGGGAAGCCCACGGTGCCGCCACGGCGTTCGTCCTGGCCCTTGTAGCGCTGGTCGGCGCTGTAGGGGTTGCTGGTGAGCATGATGGTTTCGCTCATGCCGTAACGCTCCAGAATGGTGTGGCCGGTGCGTTGCTGCCATTCCTTGAAGGTTTCGATGAGCAGCGGTGCAGAGCCTGCAATGAACAGGCGCATGTTCTTCACGGCCTCTTTGGTCAAGCCGGGCTCGGCCAGCATGCGCACGTACAGCGTGGGCACGCCCATGAACACTGTGGCGCGGGGCATGGCGCCGATGACGGCCTTGGGGTCGAACTTGGCCATCCAGATCATCTTGCTGCCGTTGATGAGCGCACCGTGGATGGCGACGAACAGGCCGTGCACGTGGAAGATGGGCAAGGCGTGAATCAATACATCGCCCTTCTTCCAGCCCCAGTAGTCTTTGAGCATGACCGCGTTGCTGAGCATGTTGCCGTGCGTGAGCATGGCGCCCTTGCTGCGGCCGGTGGTGCCGCTGGTGTAGAGGATGGCGGCGAGGTCATCTGCACTGCGGGCCACGGCCTGGTGCTCATCGCTGTGGTGGGTGGCGCGCTCGAGCAGGCTGCCGGCGCGGTCGTCGCCCAGGGTGAACACATGCTGCGTGCCCAGCGTGAAGGCAATCTTGCTGACCCAGCCGAAGTTGCCGGGCGAGCACACCACCACCGCGGGCTCGGCGTTGCCGATGAAGTATTCGATCTCGGCGCTTTGGTAGGCGGTGTTGAGTGGCAGGAACACGTAGCCCGCGCGCAGCGTGGCCAGGTACAGGGCCATGGCTTCGACGGACTTTTCCACCTGCACGGCCACGCGGCTGCCTTGGGGCAGCTTGAGCGATGCGAGCAGGTTGGCGATGCGGGCGCTGGCGCGGTCCAGGTCGCGCCAGGTGTAGAACAGCGGGGTGCCGTCTGCCGCCATGGTCTCGACGGCGGTGCTGTCCAGGTCAGACGGGAAGGCTGCGCGCAGGGCGCTGAAGAGGTTGTTTTGGCTCATGGCAGTTGGACGGTTTTAAAGGTTTGGATCAACAAGGCGGGCGGGGCCCGTCAAAACAACGGCGCGCGTTTTTCTAGGAACGCGGTGATGCCTTCGCGGTGCTCGGCGCTGTCCGCGTAGACATAGGGGTCAGGCGCCCCGTTTACTATATTTTTCATAGCTATTTGCGCTTTACCATCAAGCGCCAGAGGCATTTTTAATGCCCGAAATGTCTGCTTGTTCATGCGGGCGGCCTGCGGCGCCAGTGCGGCGATGCGCTGTGCGCTGCCCAGGGCCTCGGTGGCCACCATGTCGTCGGCCACCACACGGCTCAGAAAGCCGCGTGCCAGCATGTCAGGGGCGCTGAAGGTGGCGGCCTCCAGCAGCATCTGGCGTGCGGTCACGTCACCCACAGCACCCGCCACCAGCTGCGCCTCGCGCGGGGCCATCGGGAAACCGAGCTTGGCAATCGGCGCGCCAAAACGCGCACCACTGCCCGCCACGCGGATGTCGCAGCAGCTGGCAATCTCCACCCCGGCACCCATGCAGGCGCCACGGATCTGCGCCACGATGGGCACGTCGCACTGGAGCATGGCGTTGAGCCCACCCCAGACGTCGTTCTCATGAAAGTCCCGCAAGGCAGCGGCGTCAAACCGAAAGCCGGGGTATTCCGAAATGTCACCGCCCGCACAGAAGGCATCGCCCTCCCCCGCAATCAGCACACAGCGCACATCGCTGCGCTGCTGGATGTCTTCAAACACCACACGCAGCTGCCGCCACATGCCACGCGACATGGCGTTCAGCCGCCCGGAGTGGCGCAGGGTGACGTGCGCCACTCCACGCTCACCCGATTCCATCAACACTTCACCCGACATCTCGGCAACCTATCTAGTTATGCACATTACTCAGCCCTGAAAGCCCGCGCTACGCCATCGCGAGTGCCACCGTGGAACCGGCTTTGCCGGGCCACGGGTGGCGTCCCCCTTCAGGGGGAAGGCGCAAAGCGCCACAGGGGGTTAATCAAGCTTTGCGCCAGAGGCCTTCACCACCGCCGCCCAGCGCTTGACCTCGCTGCTGACCATGCCCGCAAACTGCTGCTGGGTCATGCCGCCGTATTCGGCACCGTTGTTGGCCCAGATCGTTTTGAGTTCGTCGGCGCTGCCCAGCTTGCGCACCTCGTCCACGATGCGCGCCTGCACATCGGCGGGGGTGCCCTTGGGTGCCCACAGGCCGTACCAGGTGGTGACGGTGTAGTCGGGCAGGCCAACTTCGGCGGCGCAGGGTACGTCTGGGAACGCGGCATTGCGCTTGGGGCCCGACACCATGAGCGCCTTGATACGCCCACCTTTGATGTGGGACGCCGAGGAACCCAGCCCGTCAAACATCATGTCCACCTGCCCACCAATCAGGTCCTGCAGCGCGGGGCCGGCACCCCGGTAGGGGATGTGGGTGATGAAGGTGCCCGTCTGCTGCTTGAACAGCTCGCCCGCCAGGTGGTGCGACGTGCCAGCGCCCGCAGACCCGTAATTGAGCTTGGCGGGGTTGCGCTTCACATAGTCCATGAACTGCTGGAAGTTGTTGACCGGCACGTTCTTGGGGTTGACCACTACCACCTGGGGCACGTTGGCCAGCAAGAACAGCGGAATGAAGTCCTTCTCCAGGTCGTAGTCGAGCTTGGGGTACATCGACGGGGCAATCGCGTGGTGCACGGCCCCCATGAAGAGCGTGTAGCCGTCTGGTGCAGCCTTGGAGGCAAAGCTGGCCCCCACGGTGCCGCCCGCGCCCCCTCGGTTATCGATCACCAGCGTCTTGCCGGTGGCCTTGGAGAACTGCGCTGCCAAGGGGCGCGCAAAGGCATCGGTGCCGCCGCCCGCAGGGAACGGCACCACCAGGTTCACCGGTTTGGTGGGCCAGGCCGATGCCTGGGCCCATGCAGGCACCGTGCCCGTGGCCAGCCCCAAACCTGTGGCAGCAGCCCCCAGCAGCACCTCGCGGCGCTGAATTCGCATGTCTTTCATTCCTTGTCTCCTGTCGTCGTTGTAAAAAAGGAAAGCAGGCCTACGGTGCCCCACCGTTCAAAACCGTGCCAGGCACTTGCCACCATCGGCTGGCTCCCCTCTGAGGGGGTCCATCGGCCATTGTCTGCGCCGATGATGACGATGATGGCATTGCGCGGCACCGGGGCCTGCGGTCAGTCACGGCACAGGCTGTCGATGTCCCCCGACACCGGCACCTTGCCTTGCGCGAGCAAGCTGCGGTGCTTGTCGATGCGCTTGAGGTCGTACAGGTAGTTCACCATCAGCCCGTACGATTGTTTCAGTCCTTTGCTGGACGGGTCTCCCGCCCAGTTCAGGCGTTCCACCCGCGCTCCGTTGCCCAGGTGGAAGCGGGCCACCGGGTCCACTGGCTTTCCGTCCTGCAGCTCACGGGCCAGGTAGCGTGCGGCGCATTCCATCAGCATCTGGCGCACAGGCGATCGGGCATCGAGGTCGGTGGCCTTGTCGAGCGCAGCCAGCAGATGGGTGGCCTGCGGGGGTTCAAAGCCCACGGCCCGGCCCAGCTCGGTGCGGCGCTTGTCATCCAGGCGCTCCAGCATCGCACCGGCATGCTTGCCCAGCCAAGCGCGGAAACCCGGAATCGGCGACAACGTGGCAAAGGTGCGCAACCGGGGAAATTCGGCCGTGAGGGTCTCCACCACATGCTTGATGAGTGAATCGCCAAAGCTCACACCACGCAGCCCGGTCTGGGTGTTGCTGATCGAATAGAAAATCGCCGTGGTGGCCCGCCCGATGTCAGCGGGTGCCGCCGCTTCGTCGAGCAAAGGCGTGATGCTGGACGAGATTTTGTCCACCAGCGCCACCTCCACAAAGATCAGCGGCTCGTTGGGCAAACGCGGATGAAAGAAGCCGTAGCAGCGGCGGTCGCTGTCGAGCCGGTTTTTCAGATCGGCCCAGCTGCGGATGTCGTGCACGGCCTCGTACTTGATGAGCTTTTCGATCAGCGAGGCGGGCGAGTCCCACGACAGGCGGCGTAGCTCCAGAAAAGCCACGTCAAACCAGGTCGAGAACAGGTGCTCCAGTTCGGCATCCAGCGCCAACAGGCGCTTGTCGGACTTGAGCAGGGGCAGCAGCTCGGCACGCAGGTCCAGCAAGAACCGCATGCCTTCAGGGAACGCAGAAAAACGCTGCAGCAGCCGCGTGCGCGGCGACACCAGTGCGCGGCGCAGGCTGATCTCGGCCTGGCCTTCTTCGGCCGTGCCAGCCGCCGCTTCGTAGCGTTGGCGGGCCGATTTGAAGCGCGTGGCGTCGGGGGCGAACTGCTCGCACATCAGCAGCCACATGTCGCGGCGCTCTTCGGGCTCGGCCTTGGCATACCACTCGGCCACGGCCTGGGCGCGGCGGCCGCCTTCGATCTCGCTCACCTGCGGGGCCACCACCTCCTGCAGGTCGGCCAGCAGGCGGCGCAGCGCGCGGGGGGACAGAGCCTCCTGCCCGCGCCGCAGCGTGGCCTGCAGCCGCTCGTTGGTGGAACGTGGCACGGCGACCTTGGCCACCACATCGGTCACCGATTTGTCGAGCCCGGCGCGGGCCGGTTTGTCGGCCGCCTTCTCGGTTGCCTTGTCGCCGGTTTTGTCAGCGGGCTTGCCTGCGGCGGGCGCTGCCGTGCGCAGGCGCGACACACTGCGGGTGATCCATTCGGGGGTGCTGTTGATCATGGGGTGAGCCTCGATTGCTGGTTGCGGGCTACGTCGCGCAGCGCATCGCGCTGGCGCAACAGATGGTTGCGCATGGCCTCTTCAGCGGCATCGCAGTCGCGCGCCTTGAGCGCGGCGAACACGGCCAGATGCTCGGCCAGGCTTTGCTGCAGGCGGCCGGGCACATGCAGCGTTTGCGCCCGGGCCAGGCGCAGGATCTTTCGCAGGTCGCCAATCACCTGGGCCAGCCAGCGGTTGTCCGCCAGTGTGATGAAGGCCTCGTGAATGGCGTAGTTGGCTTCGTAGTAGTCGGCGATCAGGCCTTCGGACGCAAATTGCTGCAGCCGCTGGTGCAACACGTCGAGCGCGGCAATGTCTGCCGCCCCCGCCTTGCGTGTGGCCTCATGCGCTGCGCGGCCTTCAAGCAGTGCGATCACCGGGAAAAGGTCATCCAGGTCGCGTTCGGTGATCTCGGCCACAAAACATCCCCGGCGTGGCTCGTGGCGCAGCAAGCCCTCCGCCACCAACACTTTGAGCGCCTCGCGCAGCGGCGTGCGCGAAATAGCGAGCCGCTCGCACAAGGCCGCTTCGTCCAGAAAACTCCCGGGGGGCAAGGCGCCCGCAAAGATTTGCTCGCGCAAGCGCGAAGCGGCTTCGTCGTGCAGTGAGTTGGGAACCGGGCGCATGGTGCGGGTGAAACTCCAGAGTGATCTTCAACGGCGGGCGCGCAGCTGACTTGCAGCTTTTGCCGCCAACGTGCTTCCAAGTGCCTGCAAATAGATGATTTTCTTGCGGAAGACTGTAATTTCTCATAATTACGCAAAATGACAAGAGGCAAATACCCGAATCCGGGTGCCGTTGGGCAAAAAACAGTGTCTTGCGGCGGTTGCGCAACATCCACTAGGCGAAGGCAAGGGCATGCGCGCTTGGCCCGCTGGCGCGCCTTGGGTACGGCCCCAGGGCCAAGCGGACAAAGGCAAGGGATCAGGCGCACACGCGACGTGCCGTTCTGCGACTCCTCCTACGGCCCATTCCGGTCTATTCGTTATGGCAGCACACCCGCTGAAAACACCCCATCCCAGCCAAAAGCATGGCTCGGCCAACCGCCGTGCCAGACACGTTCACCGCGTTCAGACCTGTCGATTGGCGGTGACACATCCGTTCGCGCACCTCTCCCTACAATGGCCCGAAAGGAGGCGCCAGAATGCCAGGAACAATGCACTCGAACGACAGCATGGTGCGGCGCACAGCGCTGCTGGTATTGGTTGCGGCGCTGTCTGCATGCGGCGGGGGGTCGTCCAGCAGCGACCCGCCTGTCGAACCCAGCGGGCAGGTCATCAACTCCACGCTGCGGTCCGAATCAAACGGCTTTACCTACGCCATCCAGGTTTTCCTGCCCCAGTCGTACGCCACGGGCACTACCATGCTGCCCGTCATCTACGCCACTGAAGGCGACGCACCCTACGGCGCAGGTGGACCCGGGGGTACGGCAGTCTCGCGATTTGAATCCTTCAAGCAGGTGATGCAGCGGCGAGGCACCCAAGCCATCCTGGTAGGCATCGGCGGCACATCCCAGCGCGGCACGGACTTTCTGCTGCCCGGCGCCACGCGCTACCTGAACTTCATCACCAAGGAACTCGCGCCTGCGATTGAACGCCAGTACCGCGCCGATCCCAAGCGCAGGGCGCTCTCGGGCCTCTCCCATGGCGGCTACTTCGTTGTTGCGGCCCTGGTGCTGGAGGGCACTGCGGGGGCGCTGAGCTTCTCGCACTACCTCTCTACCGAGTCCAGCTTCGGGGCACACGCGGACCCCGCCGCCTACCGAGCGTTTGAAAAGCAGCTCGATGGCAAGGCCCTGCCTGCCACGCTGTTCCTCGCTGGCGCCCGCAGCAGCAATGGGTCCGTTGTTGTCACGCCCTTGTACACACAGATGGCCGCACAGACCAACCCAGGACTGACCTTGCTGAAAGCCGAGTACGAAACCACCCACGTGGGCGCCGATGTGCCGGCGTTCGAAGAGGCGCTGACGCGGTTTTTCCCGTAGATAAAGCGGCCGCCCCCCCCTGGCAAGGCACCGGGCGCAAAGCCCGATATGCTACATTTTTTATAGCTACTTACGCTTATCCATCAAGCGCTAGAGGCCATTTTTACTTGATTTTTTGCCTTACCACGGGCTGGCGCTGCGCCCAGACCCACAGCAGGACGCCCGCTGCAATCATCGGCACGCACAGCCACTGGCCCATGCTCATGCCCAAGGACAGGATGCCGAGGAACGCATCGGGCTCGCGAAAGTATTCGGCAATAAAGCGGAAGGAGCCATAACCCACCAGGAAAGCGGCGGCCACCTGGCCCTGGCGACGCTCTTTGCGCGCATACAGCCACAGCAGGATGAACAGCAGCAAACCCTCCATGAGGAACTGGTAGACCTGCGACGGATGGCGCGGCTGCATCGATCCGCTGTGCGCAAACACCATGCCCCACGGCAGGTCCGGACTGGAAAAGCGGCCCCACAGTTCACCGTTGATGAAGTTGCCCACCCGCCCTGCGGCCAAGCCCGTGGGCACGCAGGGCGCCACAAAGTCGGCCACCTGCAGCCAAGGGCGCTTGCGCGAATGTGCGAACCACAACATGGCCACGATCACGCCCAGCAGCCCCCCGTGGAAGGCCATGCCCCCTTGCCACACGGCAAAGATTTCCAGGGGGTGACTCAGGTAATACGCAGGTTTGTAGAACAGGCAGTACCCCAGGCGCCCCCCCACCACCACACCCGCCACCCCCAGGAACAGGATGTCTTCCACGTCCTTGCGCGACCATGCACCAGGCCCGGTGACGGAGACAAATGGCTCGTGTCGCAAGCGTCGGATGCCCAGCAGCATGAACAGGCCAAAGGCCGCGAGGTAAGTCAGGCCGTACCAATGGATGGCCAGCGGGCCGATCTGCAGGGCGACAGGGTCGATGTGGGGATAAGTCAGCATGGGGGCGATTGTGCACGCGCAGCACTACCCTTTCAGGGCGCTGGCCTGCACCTCATGGGCCACAAAGTCGATCCACCGGGCCAGTGCGGGCGGCACAGTGGCGCCCCAGACCAGGCTGGTTTCGCATACAGGCGCCAGGGGAGACTTGCCGCCCAGCTGCCGGTAGACAACGCCCGGCCGCTGAAACTGTTGCACGCTGGCAGGCACCCAGGCCAGCCCCAGGTCGGCCGACACCAGGTTGACGATGGTCTGCATCTGGATGGCCTCCTGGGCCACCTGCGGCACCTGCCCCGCTGCGTGATACAGCGCCACGATCGCGTCGTACAGCGATGGCAGGATCGGGCGGGGGAAAATCACCAGAGGCTCCCGCAGCAGGTCAGAGAACCGGACGGTGGGCGTGCGCGCCAGCGGGTGATGCTCAGGCAGCGCGAGCACCAGCGGCTCTTGCGCCACACACAGGCTTCGCAGGGCAGGTGGCGCCTGGCCGGGCGTGTGCAAAAGCAGCCCGGCATCAATCTCCCCCCGCGCCAGCGCCTGCAGTTGCACATCTCCCGTCGCCTCGATCAGTTCAAGCCGTACCCCGGGCCACTGGGCCCGGAAGGCACGCACCCACTGAGGCAGCATCCCAAAACCCACGGTCGAGACAAACGCCAGACGCAGCCGCCCCACCTCCCCCGCCGCTGCTGCGCGCGCCTGTGCGGGTAGCGCCTGGGCGCGGTCGAGCAAATCCAGCACCTGCGGCAACAGGGCAGCCCCGGCTGGAGTGAGCTGCACGCTGCGTTTGGTGCGGTCGAACAGCTGAAGGCCCAGCGTGCGCTCCAGCCCGGCGATGGCCTGCGTGAGCGGCGGTTGTGTCATGTGCAGGCGCTGCGCCGCGCGGCCAAAGTGCAGTTCCTCAGCCACAGCGGCAAACTGCCGCCACAAACGCATATCAATGAATGGCTCTTTCATATGCTGTACATATTAATCGCCCTGTACAAATGGATTGGATGGCGCCCACCAATCGCCGCATACTCGCGGCTGCGAAAAGTTTCCCCACCCACAAGAATCGCTCCACGAAGGAAAACACACCATGGCAGACAACAAAGTCATCCCGATCCAGCCCATCAACCGCCGCAGCGCCAACATCACCCAGGGCAAGTCGCGCGCACCCAACCGCTCCATGTACTACGCCATGGGCTACGAGGAAGGCGACTTCGTGAAACCCATGGTGGGCGTGGCCAATGGCCACAGCACCATCACGCCCTGCAACAGCGGCCTGCAAAAGCTGGCCGATGCGGCCATCGCTGGCATTGAGGAAGCGGGCGGCAACGCCCAGGTGTTCGGCACACCCACCATCAGCGACGGCATGGCCATGGGCACCGAAGGCATGAAGTACAGCCTGGTGAGCCGCGAAGTCATCAGCGACTGCATCGAGACCTGCGTGGGCGGCCAATGGATGGACGGCGTGCTGGTGGTAGGCGGCTGCGACAAGAACATGCCAGGCGGCCTGATGGGCATGCTGCGCGCCAATGTGCCCGCCATCTACGTGTATGGCGGCACCATCCTGCCTGGCCACTACCAGGGCAAGGACCTGAACATCGTCAGCGTGTTCGAGGCCGTGGGCGAGAACGCCGCCGGCAAGATGAGCGACTTTGACCTGAAGGAGATCGAAAAGCGCGCTATCCCCGGCACGGGCTCGTGCGGCGGCATGTACACCGCGAACACCATGTCCAGCGCGTTCGAGGCCCTGGGCATCAGCCTGCCCTACTCGTCCACCATGGCCAACCCACACGACGAAAAGATGAACTCGGCCAAGGAATCGGCCAAGGTGCTGATCGAGGCCATCAAGATGGACCTGAAGCCGCGCGACATCGTGACCAAGAAGTCCATCGAGAACGCCGTGGCCGTCATCATGGCCACGGGTGGCTCCACCAACGCGGTACTGCACTTCCTGGCCATTGCCCACGCAGCGGGCGTGGAATGGACCATTGACGACTTCGAACGCGTGCGCGTGAAGACCCCCGTGCTGTGCGACCTCAAGCCCAGCGGCAAATACTTGGCTGTGGACCTGCACCGCGCAGGGGGCATCCCGCAGGTCATGAAGATCTTGCTGAACGCAGGCCTGCTGCATGGCGACTGCATCACCATCGAAGGCAAGACGATTGCCGAAGTGCTCAAGGATGTGCCGGACGAGCCCCGCGCCGACCAGGACGTGATCCGCCCCATCAGCAACCCGATGTACGCCCAAGGCCACCTGGCCATCCTCAAAGGCAACCTGAGCCCCGAGGGCGCTGTGGCCAAGATCACGGGCCTGAAGAACCCCGTGATCACCGGACCGGCCCGCGTGTTTGACGACGAACAATCGGCACTGGAAGCCATCCTGGCCGGCAAGATCAAGGCGGGGGACGTGATGGTGCTGCGCTATCTGGGACCCAAGGGCGGCCCCGGCATGCCCGAAATGCTGGCCCCCACTGGCGCGCTGATTGGTGCTGGCCTGGGTGAAAGCGTGGGCCTGATCACCGACGGCCGCTTCTCGGGCGGCACCTGGGGCATGGTGGTCGGCCACGTGGCGCCCGAAGCGGCAGCCGGTGGCACCATCGCCTTCGTGAACGAAGGCGACAGCATCACCATCGACGCACGCCAACTGCTGCTGGAGCTGAACGTGAGCGAAGAAGAGATCGCCAAGCGCCGCGCTGCCTGGACGGCCCCCGCACCGCGCTATACGCGCGGGGTGCAGGCCAAGTTCGCGTTCAATGCATCGAGCGCCAGCAAGGGTGCGGTGCTCGACGCGTATTGACGTCCAGCGCTTTCAAAAAGCAAAAGCCCGCCGCTCCCGGCGGGCTTTTTTTTGCTGCCAAGACCATGGCATCCGCGTTGTGTGCCCCCGCGTGACTTGCGTCTTAAAACCCGCGCCGCCTCGACCGCCACCGGATCCAGCCGCCCGCCAAAGCTCTCAATGGTGCGGTCACACGCCAGGACCAGCTCGCGCGCATCAATCCCACTTCCTTTCGCACGGCCGCCGTCACGGCGGCCTCACGGGCCGCTACATCCCGCACCAGCCGAAGTACGGTCACCCGTGTACGGTCTGCAGGTGAGGCACTGGGCGAGCCTGGGTTCACCGCATCTTCTGGCGCCGAGGCATCCACACCAGCCGCGATGTCGCAGATGTCGCAGATGTCAAAAAAGGCCAGAGGCTGCTCTGCACAGGTAGTCACCATCAGGCCCCAGGGCTCATGCACATCGATGCCCTTGGGGCCACCCTCGCGCGGGTTGTGGTGCCCCCGCTCAAACACAGCGTCATCCAGCACGCGGAACACGGCATTCGGTTCGGCCAGGCTGCACCACCCGGAAGGATCTCGGTGAAACACGGCCACATGGGGGGCGCCAGCATCCGCCACCAGAAGAATGCGCCCGCCCGCCAGGAAACACAGCCCATGGGGGTAGCTGACGCCACGCAGTTGTGCCGCAGGCGCGTTGCCAGGCGCAAGAAACTCATCGTTGCGGTAGAGCGCGACAATGTGGCGGTCGTGGTTGCTGACCGCCACCCATTCAGCATTGAGGTCCAGCGCCACACCATCCGGAACCTCCAGCCCGTGCTGCATGAGAAGCTGCGCATCCAGATGGGAAAAACCGGCAGCCGCGTTCAGCAGGTGATGGGTCACGTAGTGGGAAAAGCCGTTGCACACCCACAGCTCGTGCAAGCCCGCGCCCAGATCCCGTGCGCACAGGCTTCCTGGGGTACTCAGGAGCTCCGTCTCCTGCTTGCCGATCACGGACAGGGGCTCCAACGTGTGCAACGCGGTCAGACGATCCGCCGGGGGAATGTCGAACAGCGATACATTGCCCTCCCGGCTGGCGACCGCGATGATGCTGTTGCTGATCCAGCACAGGCCATGGGGGCGCTGGAGGCTGGTGGACGCAACCTCCACGGCATCCGTCAGGTAGAGCACCTTCTGCCCGTTTTCAAACTGGCAGTCCATCCCCACGACCAGCACCCTGTCGAGGGTGATGGCAGCAAGCGCCACACGGCGTCCGTCGGGCGACCAGCTCACATCTTCGGTTCGCCCCATGGACGCAATGGCGTCCAACACCTCTGCGGGGCCAATGCATGCCAGTCTCATGGCGAAACTCCTTGCTGGATGTTGTGAAACGCCAAGGCATCGTCCACACTGCCATCCATCACCACGCATCCATCTTTAAGGACCAACGCTCGGTTGCAAAAGCTCTTGAGAATGACCTCGTTATGGGATGCCAGCACCAGAATGGAGACCTGCTCGATCAGCCCGTTGATGCGCTCCTTGGCCTGGCTGAAAAACTTCGCATCACCAGCACCAATCATCTCGTCCATGAGCAGAATATCGGGAACCACGCTCGTGGAAACGGCAAACGCCAGGCGCAGCAGCATGCCCTGTGAGTACGTCCTGACCGGCAACTGAAGATGCTCGCCCAGCTGTGTGAATGCCTCTACCGAGGGTATGAGGCCCATCGCCTGCTTGCGCGTCAGACCCATCACGATGCCCCGCATGATGATGTTGTCGTACCCAGTGGCATCGACATCCATGCCCAGCATGATGTCTGTGAGCGCTGCAATCCGGCCACTGAAGGACAGCTCGCCTTGCATGGGCTCATAGACGCCCGAGAGCACTCGCAGCAGCGTGGTTTTGCCAGCGCCGTTCGAACCAATCAGGCCGACCCGATCCCCCGGACGCAGCAACAGGCTCACATCACGCAACGCATGCACGCTGACCTGCCGCAAACCGCTGGCCTCCACACGGGCCTTGTCACGCATAGGAAGCCCCAGCACCGTATTGAGCAGGCCCCGTGACCGCGTAGTGAACACGGGAAAGTCGATGGATACGTTGGACAACTGGATATGGGCCATCTTGGGATACCGAAGGGTGGCGGCGCCTACAGCCAGTACACAATCCGCCGCCGAATCGCGACGTACTGCCAAAAGAAAATCAAACCCAACAGCAAGACCACCCCCACTGCAGCACCCCAGGTCTGTAGGCTGGGGATCTCTCCCATCAAGGGGCTGCGCGCCAGGTCCAGGAAAAGCGCCAATGGATTCAGGCGCACCACCCACTGTGCACGTTCGGTCAGCTGGTCAGGCACCCAGAGCACGGGGGTCACAAAAAAACTGACCTGCATCAGGCTGCCCAGTGCCACCGTCACGTCACGAAAGCGGGCCGCAAGCCCCCCCAGAATGGCAACCACAAAACTGGCAGCCAGCAAAGTCAGGGCGGTGGCGCCAAGCAGCGCCCCCCACTGCACAGCCCCCAGCCGCCCCGCCCACCACAAGACGGCCAACACAATGACCGCGCTGTGCAGCATCAGGATGGAGCATCGAAACACGGTGCGGAACACAAACGCCATCTTGGGGTAAGGCGTCTGCTTCAAAAACGCGTCCGAGCCGATATAGGTCAAGCAGCCCTCGTTGATCAGCGCACTGAAATACCCGAACAGCACATGCCCAGCACAAAAATACGGCAGGTACCACTCGGCCGGGTACTTGAACAGTTGGGCACCGATCAAGCCAAATGCAACGATGAAAATGGCCGTGTGCAGCGTAATCCAGACAGGCCCCAGAAAGGTCCGCCGATACTGCTTGGCGACATCGTTCCAGCCCATAAAACACCAGAAGCGCCACGCCACCATGGCGCTCCAGATGTCAAGCCCCAACAATTGAACTTGCCTCTGACGCGCAGACACGGGGGGATTGGCGGTTGAATGAGCCATCACAGCAATATCAAGCCATCGACTCGTAGACGCGCAGGGTTTTTTCTGCGCACGCTTGCCAGGTGAAAGCGCGCACGCGATCACGCCCGCGCGCAACCAGTTGGCCCGCCAGTTCTGAGTTCTCGGCAACTCGGCGCATCGCATCCGCAAGTTCGTCGATGCGCAGAGGATCAATCAGCAAGGCCGCATCCCCCGCAACCTCCGGGATGGAGGTCGTGTTGGACGCCACCACCGGCACCCCCGCCGCAAAGGCTTCCAGAACCGGCAGTCCGAATCCCTCGTGGAGCGACGGGAACACCAAGGCCGTTGCACGCTTGATAACCACCTGAAGATCGGCATCCGGCAAGTGCTGCAGCCAGCGGACATGTTTGAGCGCGCCCCCGGTGAATTGGGCGACAACGTCTTCGCACCCCCAGCCCGGTTTGCCGACCACCACCAACGGAAACTGCCGCTGCAGAGGCTCGGGCAGGCTGGCGTGGGCCAAAAGCAGGCGGCTGATGTTCTTGCGCGGCTGCAGGGTACCGACGCTCACAAAATAGCGGTCTGGCAATGCATGCCGATCCCGCACGGCTTTTTCCACGGACTCATCGACCGGAGCAAACCACTGCGAACCTACACCCAGAGGAATGGCAGTGATCCGCTCTTCGGGCAGGCGGAAGTGCGTAGCGATCTCCTGGCGGGAGTAATTGGAAATCGTGATGACCTGTTGCGCCCAGAACGCAGTACGCCGCCACAATTCGTTTTTCAGGCCCTTGAACCGGTATCGGACCCACTCGGGGTGAGAGAGCGGGATCGCATCAAAAATCGTCGCCACCACCGGCGTTCCACGCAAGCGCGGAACCAGATGGTCGGTGGCATGGATGACATCAATCCCCGCGCAGAGCGCGCGGCGCACCCTGCCAAAGTCCACCCCCGGCAGCGTGGCGGCCAGGGCCTGCCGCGCAAAAGGTCCAAAGGACATCGCAGGTGTCGCGCCCTGCCAGAGGCTCGCCGGAGCATCGAACAGATAGGGCTGCAGTTGCGCTGACGGCGGCATGGCAGCCATCAGCTCCCGGGTGTAGGTACCAATGCCATCCACACCACCCTGCTGGACAGAACGTGCCAGCACGCTGACGCCAAAAGCTACCCTCATCGGGCCACCTCACACAGCAGCCAGCAGGGCGCACAGTAGTGGTTCACCATCATCGGGCCCCGGGATAAGTGCGCCGCAAGTCTGCTTCCACCATCATTCGACAGATCTGCTCTACGGAGGTGCGCGCCTCCCAACCCAGTTCGGCCCGGGCCCGGGAGGCGTCGCCCACCAGGATATCCACCTCTGCTGGGCGAAAGAAACTGGGATCCACGCTCGCCACAACGCGCCCCGTCCCCACATCCACGGCCACTTCCGAAGCAGCGGCACCCGCAAACTCCAGGGATATGCCAGTAACCGAGAACGCCATACGCACAAAGTCGCGCACGGTCTGCTGGCGGCCGGTTGCCAGCACGTAGGTACCAGGCCTATCTGCCTGCATCATCTGCCACATTCCTTCGACGTACTCGGCCGCAAAACCCCAGTCGCGACGCGCATCCAGGTTGCCCAATTCGAGCACCCCCCTTTCGCCATGGGCCATGCGGGCCACCGCATTCGATATCTTGCGTGTCACAAATTCACTTCCCCGAAGGGGGCTTTCATGGTTGAACAGAATGCCGCTGACGGCATACATGCCATAAGCTTCCCGGTAGTTGATGGTCATCCAGTGGGCAAACAGCTTGGACACCGCATAAGGGCTGCGCGGACAAAAGGGGGTGGACTCGCACTGCGGCGTTTGACCCACCCCACCGAACATCTCTGAGGAACTGGCCTGGTAGTAGCGTATGTGGGGGTCCACCAGCCGGACAGCTTCCAGCAGATTCAATGCACCTTGGCCATTGACCAGCGCCGTAGTAGTCGGAGCGTCAAAACTCGCTCCCACAAAGCTCTGTGCCGCCAGGTTGTACAACTCGTCCGGACGGAATTTTTGCAGAAGTGCAATGGCAGAGCCGGGGTCCGTCAGATCAAAATCAACCAGCAGCAAATGGGGATGGCCCATCACGCCCAGCTCCTGAAGGCGCCAGGTATTCACACTGCTGGTGCGTCGATGGGTGCCTATGACCTGGTAACCCTTGTTCAGCAGAAACGCTGCCAGATAGGCGCCATCCTGCCCGGTGACACCCGTAATGATGGCCGTCTTGCCACGTGCAAAGATGATGGGCTCTTTTCTGTGACACAACCTTGCCATACCCGCCCCAGGATCGGAGCGAAGACCGGCGGCTGCAGAGTCTTGAAGTCAACGAGGCTTGCGCGGGCGCATGCCCAGGGCTTCCTTGTTCTTGTTGATCCGGTCCTGCTTGCGTTGCTCCATCTTTTCCATGGCTTTACGTTTCGTATATCCCGTGGAATCAGCCCAGGCCCACCATAAGGCCGTGGCACCAAAGGGCGCCAGCACCCACCACCAGGACCAGGCGGCCACGGGTCCAACCTCGAAATACTTCAATGCCAGAAGCAACAGTGAAAGACCCAGCAGGTACATCGCGATCTCCAGAAAAGGCCGAAACCGCCCGGTTGACCCCGGACAAATCCCTGTCAACCCAAGCCACTACAATTCCATTAAAGAACTGTAACTCAACCACAGGAATTCCCACCATGAAGCGTACCCTGATCACCCTTGCCATGACGCTGTCGGTTGCGGCACCCGCCATGGCCGATCTGGCCTTGGCAACCTCGAAGAACTGCATGGCTTGCCACGCTGTGGACAAAAAGCTGGTGGGCCCTTCGTACAAGGATGTGGCTGCCAAATACTCCGGTCAGAAAGATGCTGTGGACAAGCTGGCCGCCAAGATCGTCAAGGGCGGCGCGGGAGTGTGGGGTCCAGTTCCGATGCCTGCCAACGCACAGGTCAACGATGCAGAAGCCAAGAAGCTGGCTGCGTGGGTGCTGACGCAGAAGTAAATCGCCTCAAACTCACCCCGGGGGCGGCATAGCCCCTTGGTGAAAGGCCGCGCCACGCACTGTGACGCGGCCTTTATAGTTTCTAGAACCTGTTTTGCTTTTCAGGGCGCGGGCAAATTGCAGGACACAGCAACGAAAAGCTGCGAGCCCCTCTGATCACACCCGAGAAACGACCGGCACCGCCTCCAGCCCGCGCGTTCGCAGCTGGTGCTCAAGCTGCCCCACATACGCTGCGGTGGAGTTGTCGGACTCAGTGGCACGCGCTGCCAGGTGCGCTTCCAGTTCATCCAGCCGCGCCAACACAGTGGCGTGCGCCTGCTGGTGCTGAGCATCCAGAAAAGCCCGCAACTCCGTAAAACGCGAGGCTTCCGCCTTGTCCGCCAGTTCGCGCTGGACCTGCATTTCCTTGGTATGACGTCGCGTCTCCATCAATACCGAACCCTGGAGCGACAAGACATAGACGATAAAAAAGATGCCCAGCAAGCCCGTAAGGCCCAGCATGATGAGCCCCAGCGGAGCCTCAAAGACCGCAATGCCGAGCGACACCAGGGACCGTGCAGCAAGAGTGGGCCAATTGAGGGCGGCGAGTGCAGCAATGGCTAAAACCGTCACCCAAAGAACGATGGAACGCAGATGCATGAAAACCTCCTGTAGGCAGCGCCCAGGCGAAGATCCGCAAGCGCCATGCGCCGTTGTAACGCATGCACGGGCCGTCACCGACCGCAGGCGGGAGATTTCAGGCGGTGTCCTACAAAGAGAACTAGGGAGGCGCGGAGCCCTAGGGCGCCCCACAAGCGCGGAGGACCAGCGACGGGATTGTGTGGCCAATCACATCGCTACGCGATATGAGTGCCCCCAAACCCCGCAAGCGCTGCGCGCTGGCGCCGTTACACGGCGCCTTCTGGATCAGTTGGTCTGAGCCAACTGATCCAGAATTGCGGGGTTTTCCAACGTGCTGGTGTCCTGCGTGATGGCCTCGCCCTTCGCGATGCTGCGCAGCAACCGGCGCATGATCTTGCCGCTGCGGGTCTTGGGCAGGTTGTCGCCAAAGCGGATGTCCTTGGGCTTGGCGATAGGGCCGATTTCCTTGGCGACCCAGTTGCGCAGTTCGTTGGCAATCTGCTTGGCTTCTTCGCCCGTGGGGCGGGAACGCTTGAGCACCACGAAGGCGCAGATGGCTTCACCGGTCACATCGTCGGGGCGGCCCACCACAGCGGCCTCGGCGACGAGGTCGGTCTTGGAGACCAGGGCCGATTCGATCTCCATCGTGCCCATGCGGTGGCCCGAGACGTTCAGCACGTCATCGATGCGGCCAGTGATGCGGAAGTAGCCCCGATCGGCGCTGCGCACCGCCCCATCCCCCGCCAGATAGTAGCCCTTGAGTTCTTCGGGGAAGTAGCTCTTCTTGAAACGCTCGGGGTCGTTCCAGATGGTGCGGATCATGCTGGGCCAGGGGCGCTTGATGACGAGGATGCCACCCGAGCCGTTGGGCACATCGTTGCCCATTTCGTCCACGATGGCAGCGGTAATGCCGGGCAGGGGCAGCGTGCAGCTGCCGGGCACCAGCGGCGTGGCGCCGGGCAGCGGCGTGATGACATGGCCGCCCGTTTCGGTCTGCCAGAAAGTGTCCACGATGGGGCAACGCTCGCCGCCCACGTTCTTGTGGTACCACATCCAGGCTTCGGGGTTGATGGGCTCGCCCACGCTGCCCAGGATGCGCAGGCTCGACAGGTCCGAGCGTGCAGGGTGTACCGCCTCGTCAGCTTCCGCAGCCTTGATGAGCGAACGGATGGCCGTAGGTGCTGTGTAGAAGATGGTGCACTTGTGGCGCTCGATCATCTGCCAGAAGCGGCCGGCATTCGGGAAGGTGGGAATGCCTTCAAAGATGATCTGCGTGGCGCCTGCAGCCAGCGGGCCATAGGCGACGTAGGTGTGGCCCGTGATCCAGCCGATGTCGGCCGTGCACCAGAACACATCGTCAGCGCGCAGGTCGAACGTCCAGTCCATGGTCATCTTGGCCCACAGCAGGTAGCCGCCGGTGCTGTGCTGCACGCCTTTGGGCTTGCCGGTAGAGCCGCTGGTGTAGAGGATGAACAGCGGATGCTCGGCACCCACAGCCACCGGCGCGCATTCGGTGCTTTGCCCTGCCAGTGCTTCGGCAAAGGTCTTGTCGCGCCCGGCCACCATGTTGCAGGCCGTGGCCGTGCGCTGGTAGACAAACACATTGCGGAGGGTGTCGCAGCCGCCCATGGCCAGGGCTTCGTCGATGATGGCCTTGAGCGGCAGCTCTTTGCCGCCCCGCATCTGGTAATTGGCGGTGATCACGGCCACGGCACCCGCGTCAATGATGCGCTCGTGCACCGCCTTGGCGCTGAAGCCGCCAAACACCACGCTGTGCGTGGCGCCAATGCGGGCACAGGCCTGCATCGCCACCACACCTTCGATGGTCATCGGCATATAGATCAGCACCCGGTCGCCCTTGCTCACGCCATGGGCCTTCAGGGCGTTGGCAAACTGGCTCACACGGGCCAGCAACTCTTTGTAGGTGATCTTGGTGACCGTGCCATCGTCGGCCTCAAAGAGGATGGCGGTCTTGTTCTCGGTGGGCGTGCCGATGTGGCGGTCCAGGCAGTTGGCCGAGGCATTGAGTTCGCCGTCGGCAAACCACTGGTAAAACGGTGCGTTGGATTCATCCAGCGTGCGCGTGAACGGCTTGGACCACTGCACGTTCTCGCGCGCCAGGCGCGCCCAGAAGCCTTCGAAGTCCTTCTCGGCTTCGGCACACAGCGCATCGTAGCCCGCCATGCCTGACACGCGGGCGGCTTTGACGATCGCATCGGAGGGCGGGAACACGCGGTTCTCAACCAATACGGACTCGATGGCGGATGTGGGCGCACTCATGGTGTTGTCTCCTGGGTCTGATGGAATTGGAATTGGGCGGTACTGTCGGCCGTGGCACTTACAAGCCACTGACTGGCACGAAGCTTACAGAATAGGCCACCTGCAACCAGGCGGAAGAGCGCTTGCGGATGAGGGGTGTCACGCGGCACCCCTAAAATCGCGCGACCCAAGATCCACCCTTCATTTCATGTCCCTCCCCAAAAAACCCGTCCCCCCGGCGCCCATGCGTCCCCTGCCCTCGCTGATTTTTGCCAGCCGGTGGCTGCAGCTGCCCCTGTACCTGGGCCTCATCCTGGCCCAGGCGGTGTACGTTTTCCACTTCTGGGTGGAGCTGGTGCATCTGATCGAGGCCGCTTTTGGCAACACCACCGCGCTCAAGAGCCTGGTCTCCAGCATTGGCTACAAGAGCGACTTCGAGGTGACCTCGCTCAACGAAACCATCATCATGCTGGTGGTGCTGGCGCTGATCGACGTGGTGATGATCTCGAACCTGCTGATCATGGTGATCGTGGGGGGCTATGAAACCTTCGTCTCGCGCCTGCACCTGGAAGACCACCCCGACCAGCCCGAGTGGCTGAGCCATGTGAACGCCTCGGTGCTCAAGGTCAAGCTGGCCACCGCCATCATCGGCATCAGCTCGATTCACCTGCTCAAGACCTTCATCAACGCCGCCAACTACGACATCAAGGTGCTGATGTGGCAGACCATCATCCATGTGGTGTTCCTGCTCAGCGCGCTGGCCATTGCCCTGACAGACCGCCTGATGGCGCATTCCACACCGCCCGCGCGCCACTGACGGCCGCCCTCCCCCCCTCCGCACCCGAAAGAGGCCGCCCATTGCGGCCTCTTTGCTTATTCTTGAGTGGGAAATAGCGCTATCGCTTAAATGGCGTTGATTCATAGCTACAAAAAATGTAGCAAATTAGATCGATATCTGCTCCCAAATTTCTCCCCAATCGGGCGGCACAGTACAGGCCATACCCACTTGCAGGAGAAATCCATGGACCGCAGCACCGCCGCCCAAGCCATCGTCGCCCCCCTCGCCACCGCCACGCAGGCACCCACCAACCGCCGTTTTGCCCTGAACGCCCTGGGTTCCCTGGGCGTGGCCACCCTGTTCGGCTGCGGGGGCGGAGACACCGAAACCACGGACACGACCGACACCACAGGTTCAGGCACCGGAACGGGGACAGGCACCACAACCACCTGCTCGGTTGTCCCGGAAGAAACCGCAGGCCCCTACCCCGCCGATGGCTCCACGGCCAGCAACAACACCTACAACGTGCTGGCGCTCAGCGGCATCGTGCGATCGGACATCCGCAGCTCCATCGGCTCGTCCACGCAGGTCAGTGGCGTGCCGCTGACGATCACCATCACGCTGACGAATACCAGCGCCAGCTGCGCAGCGCTATCAGGCTACGCCATCTATCTGTGGCACTGCACGCAGGACGGCAACTACTCGGTCTACAGCTCGAACAACATTGCCGACAACTACCTGCGCGGCGTGCAGGCGACGGATGCCAGCGGCACCGTGACCTTCACCACCATCGTGCCCGGCTGTTATGCGGGCCGCATGCCGCACATGCACCTGGAGATCTACCCCACGCTCGCGTCGGCCAACAATGCGCGCAACAAGGTCAAGACCACGCAACTGGCCTTTCCCACCGAGCTGCTCAGCAGCATCTACAGCGCCAATTCCGGCTACAGCGCCAGCGTGCGCAACCTGGCTTCCATCACCTTTGCCACCGACAACGTCTTCAGCGATGGCACCACGCTGGAGATGACCACGATGCAGGCCAACAGCGGCGGCGGGTACTCGGCCAGCATCACGATCTCGATTGCGGCTTGACTGAAAGCCCCCTTGAGTCGCCTTCGGCGCCATCCTCCGGAGGGGGACGCACCCGGTGGCCCGCCAAAGCCGGTTCTACGGGTGCACTGGCCTGGGCCGCGCCGGTTTCTGGCGGCGAATCCACTCGTTGAACGCTTTTCTCCACAACACTGACGGAAAAATCACCATGACTTTGCACTCTCTTCGCCTCCACGTGCTGGCCCGCATGACCCTCGCGACCTTACTGGCAGCCACATCCGCCGCCCCCGTGCTGGCGCAATCGCTGGGCCGGCAAGAGCCGCCCGCTCCGCCGCCCGAAGCCTATGCCGCCTGCAAGGGCAAGACCGAAGGCGCCAGCGTGACGCTGACCATGCCCGACGGCAAATCGCTCGCAGGCACATGCCGCACAATGGGTGGCACCCTGGTGGCCATGCCCGCAGGCGGGCCTGGCGGCCCCGGCGGTGCAGGCGGCCCGCCCCCCGCCCGCTAGACCGTCCTGCAGCCCCATCGATGCCCCACCTGACCCTTCACCGCAAAGCCTTCATCGCCCTGGCAGCCCTGCTGGTGGCCTTGTTGTTGATCTTTGCAGGCTTTTCGCGGCTGGGCTTGCAGCGGGGCCTGGGGCCGTACGTGGCAGAGATCGAACTGGCCCGCATGGACTGGCTGGCCGAGCGCCTGCAGGCCCACCACACACAGACGGGCGGTTGGGAGACCCTGCGCAACCAGCCCCGCCTCTGGGGCCAGCTCAGCCACCCTGGCAGCGGCCTGCGCCGATCAAACACCCAAGGCGCAGAAGGCACCCCGCCCACCGACCAGAGCGGTTCGCCCGGCACGCCCCCCGAACTGGCGAACGGCAACCCGGCAGCGGACCGCAGCATGCGGCAGCCCCCACCACCGCCCCCCGATGGCGGACCGCCCCCGGGCGAGCGCGGCGCGGGTGGCCCACAACGCCACCCCGACGACCTGTTCCCCCGCCTGGGTCTGGTGGACGCACAGCAACACCTGGTGGCTGGCACGGCGCCCCAGCCAGGTGGCGCGCGCCTGGCCCTGACCGGCGCCGACGGCAAGACCATCGGCCAGCTGGTGCTGGCACCTCCGCAGGGTGTGCGCAGCGAAGCCGACCAGGCCTTTCTGGCGCAACACCTGGGCTTTGTGGCATGGACAGGCCTGGCCGGGCTGGCACTGGCACTGCTGCTGTCGGGCTGGCTGGCACGGCGCTGGCTGGCCCCCGTCGAGGCGCTGGCCACCGGCGCGCGCGGCATTGCGCAGGGCCACCTGCACACCCGCGTGCCCGTGCACGGCAACGACGAACTGGCCCAGCTGGCCCGCACCTTCAACACCATGGCCGAACAACTGAGCAGCATCGAGGCCAGCCGCCGCCAGTGGCTGGGCGACGTAGCCCACGAGCTGCGCACCCCCCTGGCCGCCATGCGCGCCGAAATCGAGGCCGTGCAGGACGGCATCCGCCCGTTTGACGACAAGACCGCGCTGCGCCTGCACCGGCAGGTGATGCGCCTGATCCAGCTGGTGGGCGACCTGCGCGCCAGCCTGGACGCGGCGGGCACCAGTGCGCCCTCGGCCCAGGTGCCCGTGCACCCGCTGTCGCTGCTGAACGAGGCGCTCGCATCCATGCGCCCGCGCTTGGCGCAGGCGGGCATCGACGTGGACACCACCGGCCTGGACGCCCTGACCACGCAGGTTCCGGCGCAGCCTGCACCCCTGGTGCGGGGCGATGCGCAGCAACTGCACCAGGTGTTCTTGAACTTGCTGGAAAACAGCCTGCGTTACACCGACGCGGGCGGCCTGCTGCGCCTCTCGGCACGCCTGTTGCCACCGGCCGATGGAGCCGCCCAACTGCAGGTGCAGCTGGACGATAGCGCGCCCGGCGTGCCCGCGCACGAGCTGCCACGCATCTTTGACCGCCTGTACCGCGCCGAAACCTCGCGCAACCGCGACCATGGCGGCTCGGGCCTCGGCCTGGCGATCTGCCGCGCCATCGTGCTCGCGCACGGCGGCACGCTGACGGCCGACACCTCACCCCTGGGCGGCCTGCGCATCACGCTGCAACTGCCACTGCTGGACAACCCCTCATGAGCCACCGCATCCTCGTCATCGAAGACGAACCCGACATCGCCGCCATCGTGGTGGACTACCTGCGCCACGCAGGCTACACCGTGGAACACCAGGCCGAGGGCCGCGCGGCGCTCGCCAGCATGCTGGCCGCGCCGCCGGACCTCACGCTGCTGGACATCATGCTGCCCGGCCTGGATGGGCTTGAAATCCTGCGCCAGGCGCGCCGCCACACCCAGCACCCCATCATCATGCTGACCGCCCGCGTCGAAGAGGTAGACCGCCTCATCGGCCTGGAGCTGGGCGCGGACGACTACATCTGCAAGCCGTTTTCGCCGCGCGAGGTGGTGGCCCGCGTCAAGGCCGTGCTGCGCCGCACCGCCGCCGCGCAGGAGCTACCGGCAGCCACCACCACGGTCGCAGCGCTGATGCTGGACGAATCGCACTGGCAAGCCACGTTGCACGGCACGCCGCTGGGCCTGACGCGGCGCGAGTTCCGCCTGCTGCAAGTGCTGGCACGCCAGCAGGGGCGCATCTTCTCGCGCGCGCAGCTTCTGGACCAGGCCTATGAAGACACCCTCGATGTGAACGAGCGCGCGATCGACAGCCATATCAAGAATCTGCGCAAAAAACTCAAGGCCGCCAGCGCAGACGGCAGCGACTGGATTCGTTCGGTGTACGGCGTGGGTTTTGCGCTGGACCCGACGGCGGCCGAGTGAGCCTGGCCCGATGGGCAGATTGCTACATTTTTAATAGCTATTGACGCTTATCCAATATGCGCAGGGGACATTTTTAACCACGAGATAGTGGTGTGGCGGGCCGCCTATTCAGCCCCTGTCTCACCCCAACGCACGCAGCGCACCTACAGCACCTCCGCCCGGGCACGGGTGTGATCGGGGCCACACCCTGGCCACTTTCACCTGTTCGCCCCGATGCCCGCCCTGCCCCCATCGCCCCGCGCACCAGCACCATCCCGGCCCACCAGCCGCCCCCAGAAGCTCCCCGGAGGCCTGGTGTACGTCACACCCGCCATGCCCGGCGTCACCCGCGTGCGCAGCGGCGCCAAGGCTTTCCGCTACCGTTTGCCCGATGGCCAGTGGCTGCAAGACCCGGACGAGGTCGCCCGCATCAAACGCCTGGCTATCCCACCGGCTTATACCGACGTGTGGATTTGCCCCCTGCCCCACGGGCACCTGCAGGCCACGGGGCTGGACGCGCGCGGACGGCGCCAATACCGTTACCACCCGCAGTGGCGCGCGCAGCGCGACGAGAGCAAGTTCGAACACATGCAGGCGTTTGGCCGCGTGCTCCCGCGCCTGCGCAGCCGCGTGGCGCGCGACCTTGCAGCGCACCGCAACGGCCAGCCGTTGACTCGCACGCTGGTGCTGGCCACGCTGGTGCGCCTGCTGGACACCACCTACCTGCGCGTGGGCAATGAGGAATACGCCGCCACCAACCGCTCGTATGGCCTGACCACGCTGCGCACGCGGCATGTGCAACTCAAAGGCAGTCAGCTCAAGCTGCGATTTCGCGGCAAGAGCGGCGTGTTGCAAGAGGTCGAGCTGGACGACCCGCGCGTGGCCCGCGTAGTGCGACGCTGCCAACAACTGCCGGGGCAGGAACTCTTTCAATACGAGGACGAAGACGGTAGTTTGCGCACCGTAGGCTCGGGCGACGTGAACGACTATCTGCGCGAGATCACGCACGGCGCTGCAGACTCAGAAGGTGATCATTTCACTGCCAAGGACTTTCGCACCTGGCACGGCACCACGCAGGCGCTGGAGCTGACGCGCCTGGCCTGTACGCAACCAGTTGCCCCCACCGCCGCCGATAAAAACGTGCGCTACAACGCCAAGGCCATTCTGGCCGAGGTGGCGCGCCAGCTGGGCAACACGCCCGCCGTGTGCAAGAAGTCGTACGTGCACCCGGCTGTGCTGGAGCTGGGCACACGATTGGCATCTGACGCGGGGCCCGGCCTGCAGGCGGTGTGGAATCACATTGGCGGCACCACATCGCCACGGGGCTTGAGCGCGGCGGAGCGCCGACTGCTGGCGTTTCTGCGCAAGCCGCAAAAGCTGCACAAGGCGCGCCCCACCACCAAAGCGTAAGCATGGTGCCGCTGGGGTGTCGCACAAGTGCCGTTCAGGGCCATCGCGGTGAGCGCTGTCTCGCTAAACTGGCACGCTGCGCCTTCTCACCGTCTTTGAGCCCGGCCCCGCGCACAGGCCGCCCCCCCAACTCCAGCCTGCCGCCATGCCCACCGCCACCATTGCCTTGCCAGAGTCCGCCCATTCCCAGGCCGACCACCACCTGCAACGCCCGTTCCTCAGCCAGACGGAGCGTGAAGCCATCAACCGAGGCCGTTGGTTCGCGGCACTTACGCCGTCGCTGCGGCATGACATCTTCCGGCTGGGCCGCATCACGCGCTACACACACGGCCAGATGATCGTGGAGCAGGGTGATCTGGCGCAGGACTGGTTTGCCTGTGCCAGTGGTGCCATCCGGTTTCGGCGCACCACGCCGTCGGGCAAGCAGGTGACGCTGGCCTATGTGGAGCCCGGCATCTGGGTGGGCGAGGCCGAGGTGCTGCACCGGGGGCCCAACACCTACGACGCGCACGCCCACGGCCCCACCACGGTGCTGAGCGTGGCCGAGGGCGTGTTCCGCCAGTTGCTGCGCGAACACCCCGAGTTCGGCGAGGCCCTGCTCACGCTGCAGGCACGCCGCATGCGCTACCTGTACTGGATGATGGAAGACATGGCCACCCTGCCCCTGCGCGCGCGGCTGGCCAAGCAGCTGCTGCACGTGCTGCGACGTTTTGGCGAGCGTGCGGCCGTGCCCGGCCAGCGCGGGGCCATCGGGCTGGCACTGGTGCAGGACGAGCTGGCACAACTGCTGGGCGGCTCACGCCAGCGCATCAATGTGGAACTCAAGTGGATGGAGCGTGAGGGCATCATCGGCATCCACCAGCGCAGCATCGTCGTCTACCAGCAAGACCAACTCGAAGCGCTGGCGCAGCAGGAATAGTCCTGCCGCCTTGCGACCGGCCAATCAAAAACAATAGCACCTTGCGCTTATTGGACAAGCGCTGGCGGTCATTTTTTCTTGAACTTTTGACCCACGCCACACCGCGCTGACCCTCAGCGCCCCACCATATTGCCCGGCACCACCCACTGGTCGAACTGCTCGCCCGTCACATGGCCCGAGGCCACGGCCGCTTCGCGCAGGCTGGTGCCTTCCTTGTGGGCCTTCTTGGCGATGAAAGCAGCCTTGTCGTAGCCGATGTGGGTGTTGAGTGCGGTCACCAGCATCAGCGAGCGATCCACCAGTTCGGTGATGCGCTCGCGGTTGGGCTCGATACCCACGGCGCACTGGTCGTTGAAGCTCACCATGCCGTCGGCCAGCAGGCGCACGCTCTGCAGAAAGTTGTGGGCCACCATGGGGCGGAACACGTTGAGCTCGAAGTTGCCCGAGGCACCGCCGAAGTTGATGGCCACGTCGTTGCCGAACACCTGGGCGGACAGCATGGTCACCGCCTCGCTCTGGGTGGGGTTGACCTTGCCGGGCATGATCGAGGAGCCGGGTTCGTTCTCGGGGATGCTGAGTTCACCAATGCCGCTGCGCGGGCCGCTGGCGAGCCAGCGCACGTCGTTGGCGATCTTCGTCATGCTGGCGGCGAGGGTCTTGAGCGCGCCGTGGGCAAACACTAGGCCATCCACCGAGGCCAGTGCCTCGAACTTGTTAGGCGCGGTGACGAAGGGCAGACCCGTCAGGCGCGCCAGCTCGGCGGCGGCCTGCTCGGCATAGCCCTTGGGCGCGTTCAGCCCCGTACCTACGGCGGTGCCGCCCAGCGCCAGCTCGTACAGGTGGGGCAGCGCCGCGCGCACATGGCGCTCGCCATGGTCGAGCTGGGCCACGTAGCCCGAGAACTCCTGGCCCAGCGTGAGCGGGGTGGCGTCCTGCAGATGGGTGCGGCCGATCTTGACGATGCCGTCGAAGTCCTGCGCCTTCTTCGCCAGCGTGGCGCGCAGCTTGGCAATAGCGGGCAGCAGGCGGTGCGTGAGGGCTTCCACGGCGGCCACGTGCATGGCGGTGGGGAACACGTCGTTGCTCGACTGGCTGCGGTTCACGTCGTCGTTGGGGTGCACCAGGCGGCCTTCGCCGCGCTCGCCGCCCAGGAGTTCGCTCGCGCGGTTGGCCAGCACTTCATTGACGTTCATGTTGGTCTGCGTGCCCGAGCCCGTCTGCCAGACCACCAGCGGAAACTCACCGGGATGTTTGCCAGCAATCACCTCGTCAGCGGCGGCCACGATGGCCTCGGTCTTCTTCGCGTCCTGCAGGCCCAGCGCCTGGTTGACAACGGCCGAGGCGCGCTTGACCTGGGCCAGCGCCCTGATGATCTCGCGCGGCTGCTGCTCGCCAGAGATGTCGAAGTTCTGCAGCGAGCGCTGCGTCTGCGCGCCCCAGAGTTTGTCGGCCGGGACTTCGATGGGGCCAAAGGTGTCGCGTTCGGTGCGGGTGGTCATGGACAGCGGTTCTCCAAGTGAAACAACAGGTGCGGCCTGGCAACGGGGTCGCGCCCGCAGAATAATGCAAAAAATAACCATTCGCATTTAATACACTGCACTGCTGGTGCGCAAGCATGCGCTCGTCAGTGTGTGGCAAGCCCCGCTGGAGAGCGCAAAAAAGCGGTGCCGTCATCACTGCTGGTGGGGGCTTCGCTTCGGCCCGCTGTGAGGTCTTGACAAGGCCCCACACCTTCTCGCGCTCAATCGTCGGCTTGTTCTTACACCGCACGGGCGCCAGCGGGCACACCATGGCGGTGCAGCAACTTTCCTCGCCGCGAATCCACGGAGACCACCATGGCCAAAAGCAGCCTGCTTGGCATCGATGCCGACAACCTTTCTCCCCTTCACAGCGCCAAGGGCAACGACAGCCTGGGTCCCAGCGATGCATCCGACTCGGGCAGCGACAGCACCGGGTTGTATGGCACCGACCCCGACAATGACACCGACCGTTACGGAACCGGCGAACGCGCGAGCGTGGAGCCCGAACTGCAGCTGGAGTCGCGCGACATCCTGCCCGACCATCTGGAATCGATGGACACCGACGACGACACGGCTGAAAACGGCGATGTGCGGGCGGGAGCCGACCAGTATCCGGACGATGACCCGGCGGACGACCCGGAGCTGGATCCGGACTCCGGCGACGGTGCCGAAGCGTAAAAAGCACGGCGTGGCCTCCAGACAGTCTGCTGTTGGGGCTGCTGAGCTTTGAGAGGCGGGCCAGACTGAGATAGTCGCGTTGTCCACAGGTAGTCTGCGCCAAGGCCGCGCCAGCGCCGTGTCAGCAGGTGGGTGGGATAATTGCGGGCTGCGTGCCCCGGCATGCGTTCGTTCCCGCCTCACGACAGAACCACGATGACCACCACAATCCAATACGACGACCTCGTCGAGTCCATTGCTGCCGCGCTGCAGTACATCAGCTACTACCACCCCACCGACTACATCGCCCACCTGGCCCGTGCCTATGAGCGCGAGAAGAGCCCGGCGGCCAAGGATGCGATAGCCCAGATCCTCACCAACAGCAAGATGAGCGCCACCGGCCAGCGCCCCATCTGCCAGGACACCGGCATCGTCAACGTGTTCCTGAAAGTGGGCATGGACGTGCGTTGGGAAGGCTTCACGGGCAGTCTGGACGACGCCATCAACGAAGGCGTGCGCCGGGGCTACAACCACCCCGACAACACGCTGCGCGCCTCGGTCGTGGCCGATCCGCAGTTCGCCCGCAAGAACACCAAGGACAACACCCCTGCCGTGATCTTCACCGAGATCGTGCCCGGCAACACCGTGGACATCACCGTAGCGGCCAAGGGCGGCGGCTCGGAGAACAAGTCCAAGATGTACATGCTCAACCCCGGCGACAACGTGGTGGACTGGGTGCTCAAGACCGTACCCACCATGGGCGCTGGCTGGTGCCCGCCCGGCATGCTGGGCATCGGCATTGGCGGTACGGCCGAAAAGGCCGTGCTCATGGCCAAGGAAAGCCTGATGGACGACCTGGACATGTATGAACTGCAGGCCAAGGCCGAAGCCGCCAAGACCGGCGGCCCCGCGCTCAACAAGGTTGAAGAGCTGCGCCTGGAGCTGTTTGAAAAGGTCAACGCGCTGGGCATTGGCGCCCAAGGCCTGGGTGGCCTGACCACGGTACTGGACGTCAAGATCAAGATGTACCCCACGCACGCGGCGAGCAAGCCAATTGCGATGATCCCCAACTGCGCCGCCACACGCCACGCGCACTTCGTGATGGATGGCTCGGGCCCGGTGTACCTCACGCCCCCGAGCCTGGACCTGTGGCCCAACGTGAACTGGGCGCCCGACTACAACAAGAGCAAGAAGGTCAACCTCGATACGCTGACCAAGGAAGAAGTGGCCAGCTGGAAGCCCGGCGACACCCTGTTGCTCAACGGCAAGATGCTGACGGGCCGCGATGCCGCACACAAGCGCATCCAGGACATGCTGGCCAAGGGCGAGAAGCTGCCCGTGGACTTCACCAACCGCGTCATCTACTACGTGGGCCCGGTGGACCCCGTGAAGGGCGAAGCCGTAGGCCCTGCAGGCCCTACCACCGCCACACGCATGGACGGCTTCACCGAGATGATGCTGGCCCAGACCGGCCTGATCGCCATGGTGGGCAAGGCCGAGCGCGGCCCGGTCGCCATCGAGGCCATCAAGAAGCACCAGAGCGCCTACCTCATGGCCGTGGGCGGCGCCGCCTACCTGGTCTCCAAGGCCATCAAGGCCGCCAAGGTCGTGGGTTTTGAAGACCTGGGCATGGAAGCCATCTACGAATTCGACGTGGTGGACATGCCCGTGACCGTGGCCGTGGACGCCGGTGGCACCAGCGCCCACATCACCGGCCCGGCCGAATGGCAAAAGCGCATTGCCTCGGGCGAATTCAAGGGCATCGGGGTCGCTGCGGCCTGAGGCCCCGCTCGGCGTCGCCCTGGCGGCAGACTCGACGCTGGTACCAGGGCAATCGCTCTCCCAACCGCCTTCGGGCGGTTTTTTCTTGGGGCTCGCCCACTCCGGCACGAAGGCTGCGTCTTTCCTACAATCCACGCTTTCCTCCAAATGCCAGAGCTTGGTTCCTCGATGCCGCAGGCCTCTTCTCCCATCGGTGTTTTTGACAGTGGCGTCGGTGGGCTGAGCGTACTGCGCGCCCTGCTGGCCGCCATGCCCCACGAACGTTTCGTGTACCTGGCAGACAGCGCCAACGCCCCCTATGGCGAGCGCGGCGATGCCTTTGTGGCCGCCCGCACCCACGCCATCACCGAGTACCTGCGCGAGCAGCACCACATCAAGGCGCTGGTGGTAGCCTGCAATACCGCCACAGCAGCGGCCATCCACGAAGTGCGCAGCAGCCACCCAGAATTACCCCTCGTGGGCCTGGAGCCCGCCATCAAGCCCGCCCTCGCGGTGACAAAGACAGGCCACGTGGGCGTGATCGGCACCCGGGGCACGCTGTCCAGTGCGAAGTTCGGCAAGCTCATGGCCTCGCTGGCTGACCAGGCGCATTTTGTGGTGCAACCCTGTGACGGCCTGGCCCATGCCATCGAGCGCAGCGTGGCGCTGCCAGTGGCCGACCAAGGCAGCCCCGTCCATGCCACGGAGACCGGGGCGCTGTGCGCGCGTTATGTCCAAGCCATGGGTAGTTTTGGCACCGCCCCGGGGCAGATGGACACGCTGGTACTGGGCTGCACGCACTACATCTTTGTGGCGCACGAGCTGCGCGCACTGGTCGGGCCGGGCGTGCAGTTCATCGAGACCGGTGAGCCCGTCGCCCGCCAGACGCGGCGCTTGCTGGAGACGGCGGGGCTAAAGGCCGCGCCCGATGGTGCCGTGGCCACGGATGCACCACGCGCCCGCCTGTTGACCACCGGGCCGGTGGCCATGCTTCAGGCGGCTGCAGAGCGCTGGCTGGGTTTGCCCGCAGACTGCTGTGAAACGGTGTCTGTGCCTTGACCAACCGCTGTGTTAGGGCCTGGCGCTTTGCCAGTAAGCGCAAATTGCAAAATGCCATCAACAAAGTGGCGTTCAATTTTTCTTCTAACCAGAACTAGTTTCAGCAGCAGCGCTCCACAGCCGTTCACCCGCATGCTCCACATGGGTGAGGTACAGGCGCAGGTCGAACTCGTATTGGTGGTACTGCGGCTCCATGTGGGTACACAGTTGGTAAAAAGCCTTGCCGTGGTCCTTCTCACGCAGGTGGGCCAGCTCGTGGACCACAATCATGCGCAGAAACTCGTCGGGTGCCTGTTTGAACATCGACGCAATGCGGATCTCATGCTTGGCCGCCAGCCGGTTGCCCTGCACGCGCGAGACCGCCGTGTGCAACCCCAAGGCATGGCGCACCACGTGGATCTTGTTGTCAAAAAGGACCTTGTTGACCGTGCCCGCATTGCGCAGGTACCGCGCCTTGAGTTCCTGCGCGTAGTCATACAGCGCCTTGTCGCTGCGCACCGCATGGGCCTGGGGATACTTGCGCTGCAACATGCCCCCCAACCGCCCCTGCGCAAGCAGATCACGCGCCTGGTCCTGCAAAGACACCGGATAGGAACGCAGATACGGTAGATCAGAGGTCATGGAAAGCACGACAGTTCGAAGAGATCACAGAACTGCGCAGGACCGCCTTGAATCCAGCGCACACGGGCACAAGTCATTGCCACAGCCTGTCGATCAACTTTTGCCACCAGCACATGCAAGGCAACCCCACACAGGGACACCAGTGTGAGGTTGAATGAAAGAATCAGTGCAGGTGGCGCGGACGGCGACCACCACCGCCACCATGACCACTGCCGGAGCCGCCCCCACCAGGGCCACGCGGCGGTTTTCCGATCTCCAGCGAGTTCACCAGCGCATCAAAGCGCTGGCTGAACAGCTTGTCGATCTCGGCTACCACGCCGCCCAGTTCGGCACCATCAAAGTGGCGCTCCATCATGTTGACAACGTCCTGCACCAGCAAATCACGCTGCACCTGCATGATGGCGGCAGGCGTGGGGCCGACAAAAAGCATGACGAAATCGTCGCGCGACTCCGCACCTTGCTCTTCCTCGTCTTCGTCGAAATCTGCGTCGTAGAACGTGACTTCGATGGCAGCACCTTGCTCGGCAAGCTCATTGAGGCTCATGCACATTTCGTCCAGAACTTGGCGAAAGTCTTCATCCCCCCGCACCGTCCAGCACATCTGCAGCAAGTGTTCCTGCGCGTCGTATTTGATGCCGGGCTCTTCTTCGTAGGCGCTGGCTGCGCCATCAGCCAGCGAGCGGGCTCCGGCGTACTTCCACAAGGGTTTGAGCGCCTCCTGGAGTTGGTCAAAGCTCACATCAGCGCGCAGCTGGACTTGTCCGTGGACGTGGATTTCGAAGGGAGCGTTGTAACTTGACATGATTGAATCGTAGTGGTGCCCCGAGCCGGGGTCGGATTGCCGCATGCCTATTGGCTTTGGCGCCGATTCCGGGGGGAAATTGGGGGGACCGTTTTCTTAATGCGCTACCTTGCAGCGCCACGATAGCCCTATTTTCGCACGCGGCCAAGAGGTAGACGGGCTAAACAAAAACACTGTATGCTTTACCAGTGTTTTAGGGCAATGGGATGTACTGCACGGTTTACAGACTCTACGACGGCCAGGGCAACCGCCTGCAGAACGATGTGGCCAAGGTCAACGGGCAACCTGGCTGGCTCGTATACCGGCTCCGGCGCCCGATCACCGGCGAACCACTTTGCCACGCTCTGCTTTTGCCCAAAGAAGGGGCGCCAGATCAATCTGCAGTGCTGCCACCACTTAACCACGCGCATCTGCGGATGCTCCATGGCGGGATGCGCCTCACAGGTCAGGACTTTGATGCGCACCACCGATACCTAAAGCAGGCCTGGTGGGTAGTGCCGGTGATGGTCTAACCCTTGGGCGCCCACTCTTTTAAGCCAGCCGCGACAGCAGCACATGCAAGCGCGGTGCGCCGATCAATGGCCGATTGCCCGCTCAGCAGCTTGTGATACCCCGAGCGTGACATCCCCAAGGCCTCGGCGCCTGTTTCGTAGGTGTAGCCCATGGCTTTGTGCCAGGCGTTGAAATCAGCTGTTTGCATGGTTCTTGGGCGGTTGATTCCTGGGCGGCAAATCGCGCTCTACGCGCTCAACGATCCAGTCGGTGAGCTTTTTCCCCTCCGCGCGAGACAACTGCACCCAGAGCGCTTTTCGCTCCCGCGATACGCGCAGGGGCATCGGCACCAGGTCATCGGCGGGCTTTTGATCTTGGTTCATAGGTTGATTGTAGAAAGGGGCGTTGCCGCCCCTTCCCTACTTATCGGCCCATCCGGGCTGCGCGCTTTGCCTCTCTGGCCGCGTTGATCGCCTCGGCACGTCCACGAGCTGCGGCATAGAGTGGATGATCTTCAAACAGCACTGCTCGGCCCTGGTCGAAATAGTCGGTTTGGCTGTCCGTGTCGTTGATGTAGACATCAGCCAGAACCTCGCCAAGAGCCCGGCAGTAGTCTTTGGCGTAAATGGTGACGCACTTGCGCCCATCCACGCGGTTGTCCAGGCTGTAGTGGCAACGGGCCTTGATGGTGCCGTTTGTTACGTGGTGCAGGTTGAACTTGATTGCCATGATGTGTGATCCTCTTGAGGAAGCCCGGAGCCGCCGGGGCGGTGCACTCGTTACCGTGTGCATGACCTGAATTATAGTCCACTTTGTGGACTTTGCAAGCAGTTTTTTTAATCAATACGCGGTGGGGGCGCATCGTCATCGCGGGGCGCAGCAGATCGGGAGACTCGCTCCTCGATCTCCCGTTGCCGCTCGCGCAGCTCGTGCTCAAGGCGCTGCTGCTTGCGGCGCCCGGCCTTGCGGCCACGTGGGGCCGAGGTGGCGGGCGCGCTCATTCGGTCAGCGCCCGGTCGTTGACGATGACCCGTTTGAGGGTGCGGATCTCGTCGGCGTGCTTTTCAGCCGCTGCCGCGAAGTCTCCCGCCTGTCGGTCAGCAGCTTCGTATAGCTCCCCGAGGGTGGTGGCTCGATCTCTGCAATCGCTGATGGCAGCGGCAACGCTTTGGGCTTCTCCCCCACCACAGGCGGCGGCAAAGGCTCTGACCTGGTCGCGCAGGCGCTCACCATCAGCAGCGGCAGCAGCCAGAGCAGCAGCGCGGGCACGTTCTTGTTTTGCATGGGCATCGGCTATCTCCTGTTGATTGCGGGCGTGGATCTCGCCCTTGCGGAAGGTGGTGCGGGCGTCATCCAGCGCCACGCGCATGCGCTCGGTGTTCTCCCGGGCGCGTGAGGTCTGCTCGGCTGACAGGGCGCTGCGCGCCTTCTCGGCATCGAGCCGGGCCGCATAGACCTGGAAGCCCAGGTAGATGGACAGCGCCAGCAGGGCCAGCGCCAGGGCCTGAAAGCCGTAGGCTTTAATCTTGTCGAGCATCACGCCTCCACTTCTGGCAAATCGACGGTCTGCCCGGCCAGCGCGTGGTTGCTATCGGTCAGGAACTGGATGCGGCCATCGGTCACGAACGAATGGCAAAGGCTGGGAAGCGGCTTGCCGTCTTCGCCTCGTTCCCATTCGCCATTCCATTTGCCATCTGGCCCCAACTTGACCTTCAAGCCCTTTGCGAGGATGGAGGGCTTTAGCGTGGGCCGCTCGATGTCTCCGTTGAACGACCACGCATTGGGGCCGGTCACAGGCAGGCAGTGGTCTTGACCACAACCCGGGCACTGAAAGGAGACATGGCGCTGGCCTTCATAGTCCGTATCGATACGTGGCATGGCTACACCCCCAGCCACTGCGCATACCGCCAGCGCCTGGGCTCCAGCAGCACCGTGGCGCGCACGTGGGCGCGGTTGATGTCAAAGGCGCTGGCGCCGTAGCCCTGCCACTTGGCTCGGCTCTTATTGCTGTGGTGTTCCACGTGGTCGAACCATTGCGACGGGTCACACCCAGCCGTAAGCCCGCAGAGCTGCCGCTCTTGCTGCACACCGCCCAGGCCGCCGTTGTAGGCCGCATCGCAAAACGCCAGGCGGGCCATGTCGTCGGCAATGCCCAGCCGCTCAAAGCGCCTGTGGCAGTCGCGCAGCTTGACCAGGATTGCGCGCACGCCCAGGTCGGCGCGGGTGTACACGTTGTCCCAGCTCAGTTCCTGCAGTGCCTGCGGGTCCATCGCGCGGGTCTCTGCCAGGGCATCAAACCGCAGCGCACCAGATGCCCCCCAGGCCCGTGTGATCTGACCCAGGCCTGCGCCCTCCTCCCGGCTGGTCTTGAGCCTGGCCGCAGTGCTCCAGCAGGTGCGGTGCTGCAGCGTGATGCAGCTCTCTTTTTCGATCAGCGCGCCCACGTAGCTGCGCCGGGGCGCCTGCGGCCAGTGCTGGTCGATCTCTTGCACCACCAGGGGCGCCAGGGCCTGGGCCGCTGCGGGCACCGGCTGCGCCCGTGCAAAGCCGGTGAAGGCCAGCACCAGCACCCCGGCCAGAAAGCACAGCCCGAGAAAGGCCAGCCCGGCGCCAATGGGGTGCTGCATGGCCTTCAGCCACGCCTCGCGGCCGTGGGCATAGTCAAACAGCGCCTTGCGCGCGCTGTGGGCCAGGGCCACGCAGATGGCCGTCCAAGACAGCCAGATCAGCTTGACCAGAGGGTCGCGCCAGCCATCGGGGCCAAACGAGTTCACGGCGATGACGGCCACCGGCAATGCCAGCACGGCCCACCAGCGCCAGCGTTTTAGGGGGTTCATAGGGATCTCCTTTCAGGTTTCAACGGACAACAAAAAGCCCGCCTGTGTTGCCACGGGCGGGCTCGGGATGGATGCGGGCAAGCCGCTAGACCTCGATGGCTACCAAGGTCAGGTTGGGTGCTTCGGCCTCGATCACGCCATTGCGCACAAACACCTTCTGGCCGACGGTGGCCTCGCCCCGCACTGTCAACTTGCCGCCACCCGGCAGCTCAACAATGGCGGTGCCCCCAGTGACAACCAACACTTCGCCCACCTGCAGGGGCGCGTCGGGGAAGATCTCTTTAAAAACTCGGTACGGGTTTGTCATGGGTTGCCTCACTCAAGATGGGTTTCTACAGAGAGCACCTGGCGCAGCGTGGGCCGCGAGAACTCCAGGGAGGTGGATCGCACATAGCCGAGGTGTGTGGTGCCGCCGTCCACATAGCGCACCAGGGCACCCGGCTTGATCACCCCCGTGGTTGCCAGCACAGGCAACCGCAAGCTGATTTGCGCCTGGCTACCCGCATCGCTCAGCACGGCCCGGCCGCGCTGACGGGCTACATCTGCGTGGGTGATCAGCGGGTGGGTCAACATGGGCGCAACGACCCCACCAGATGTGCCGGCACGTGTGACTTGCCCCAGCACACCAGCGCTCGTGCCACTGACGAAGACGCGGTTGTAAGGGGCCTTCCTCCGCCACTCGACGCCCTCCACACTGACTACATCGCTGGGTAGCTCGAAATTGGGCGTTAGCCCAGCCCAGCCCCACGGCGCAGCGGGATAGCGCGGGAGCACGCGCAGGGTTTGCGCCGTGTCGTGCGGCTGCAGGTAGGCCCCGGCCGCATCCGCAATGTCGAGCAGGGCGCTGATATAGCTGCCCTGGTGGCTCCACACATTGCCCGGCACCAGCCAGTCGGTCAGGCCCCAATCCACATCCCACCCGATGCTGACGCCGTTGACGGTGAGCACATCGGCCATGAGCTGCTGCGCGGTGCGGTTTGCTGTGTTGCCGTGGTTGCGCACAGGTGCGTAGGGCGCATCAAGGATGGCCGCCCTGCCCCGCCCCTTGACGTTGACGCGCGCCCGGCCAAAAGAGCGCTCACGCGTGACACTTTCTGCAGCAAGGCGGTATGGCACACCGTTGATGGTCGCCAGCACGTCCACCGGATCTCCGCTGCTATCGGGCATCACAAGATCAAGCGCGTGGCCCGGCAATGATGCGGACCACTGCCAGGTCCACGAATCGACGTCGATGCTCATGCTGAAGCTGTCGGCGGGGATATCCACAGCGCCCTCAACGCGCATGAGGGTGATGTTGTTGATGGTCATGTAGACCCTCCGTACTGGAACGACCACCGTGCCCGGGTCAGGCGGCGTGGTGTGCCGTTCACAAACAAAAACCAAGGGCATGCCCGCGCCGCCCGCTTCAGAAAACACCAGCCGCACGGGCAGCTCAGGCACATAGCAAGGGTCTGGCGCCGGTGGGTCCACCGGGCGCACCCAGCGGCCAATGGGGACGCGTCGGGCCTCTTGATAGCGGCTCCGCAGCTCAGTGCGAATAGGGTCCGCATCTGTGGCCATCTCGGCAAACCCAGCCGACAGGCCAATGGCCTCTTGGTATGCCGAGGTCACCCACGCGCGCCGGTCGCGCAGCGCTTGCTCAAACGCTGTAGCCACCGCCCAGTTGCCCACGCGCTGCGCTTCCTGATACCGGGATGCCACCGCCCTGCGCAGGCGGGCCGCCTCTTGCCAGGCCGCCAGCAGCGGCCAGGCACCCACGGCAACAGCTTGCTGGAACACCACCACGGCCCCTGGCCGCACGGTGCGATCAGCATCGATCCAGGCACCTGAGAGCCCGCGCTGCAGGCGCTGCCCGTCCTGCCAGTGCGAATGCCGCTGAACGCGCAGGGGCGCGGCACTCTGCCAGGTGGACACAAAGTCCCGCTGCAGCGGCTTTGCGTCCTGCCACGAGCTGCCCACAATCCCCTCCACCAGGCGGGGCGTGTCGCTGTCGTACTGCACATTGACCACGCCCCGTAGGCGAGTGACCCGCGCCACCAGCGACACCGTGCTGTTTGCTGGTGGTTCGGGCGTTCCTTCGGTCTCGCCAAACACAACGCGCACCGGCAGCTCATCGGGCAGCGGTGCCTGGGTAAAGGCAAGGCGATTGACTGTCATGGCGCGCTGCTCAGGTCAGCTCGGTCAGGCCAAGGATCGCGCGACCGCCCGCGAGCAGCAGAGTGCCCGCGCTGCCCGACAATTTGAACGGCCCCTCGCCCTCCTCATCGGTCACTGCTCCCGAGGCCAGGAGTTCGTTGTCGTAGCTGTACCAAAGGGCCAACGCTGCAAGGCCATTCGCCGCGATCAGGTCGCCCTCGGGGTCGGCCTGAGCCAGCACCAGCTTGTTGTCCACGATCTCGCCGCAAGGCGACCCCAGCACCAAGACGGCCAGCGTGACCGACGTGGCGCTCAGAAAGTGCAGCCGCGATGCCGCGCCGCGCGCCAGCAAGCCTTCCAGCATGGCCACAGCGCCCGCGTCGGTGAGCACCAGGTCGCTCATTCTGGGTAGCCCTCGGGCTTGATGCGGTCCGCGATCACGGCGCGCATGCCGCTGTCTGGGTAGATCGCGGTGAGCGTGTAGGTGAAGTTTTCGTCGATGTTCTCGAAGACGCCCAGACCGGTGACCGGGTCGCTCCACTGCTCGCGGATCACCTTGCCGTCAATGTCGCGCTCCAAGCGCACTTTGGCCCATTGGGGCGTGTATGTCTTGGGGGTCGTCGCGGGGGTTACTTCCTTGACCACTTCAAAGGGCACACGGCCTATGCCCGGGCAGATCAGCAAATCCTTGGTCTTCAACGGCTTGTGAGCGTTGCCTGGCAAGGGGCGAAGAATGCCGGTCTTGGTGGCCGAGACGAAGCGCCCAATGCCATAGCACTGGTGCTCGATGTACTCAGGGCTTGGGCCGGTGCCCGTGGTCACATCCCCGCCATGGAGTTGCAGCGCAGTGGGCCATCGCGCAATGGTGGTCCGGGCTCCCACAACAATGCCATCCACGTTCTGTGGCGTGGGGAAGGTCCAGGTCAGGACTACCGACTCACCGCCCGACGCCCAGTAGCAGCCGGTGCCGGTGTTGTCGTCTTTCAGATTCGCCAGCGCCCCGCTGGGCGCGGCACTGGCAGTCAGCGTTGCGGCGGCGTCGACGCGGGTGGTGCCGTTGTAGAGGTGGAACTCCGAGATCTCCAAGGTAGCTGGAGTGGCGGCAGTCAACGCCAGAGCGCGCCAGTACTTATGGGCGGCCATGGCTTATCTCCAGGGGCCGGTGATATCAATAAACACCGCCTTCAGACCTGAGTTTGCGTTCACCGTTGACAAGCAGAACGTCGAGACAAACGACCGCCCATCCGGCATGTCCAGAATTGCGTGCGCATCGATGAGCTTTTCAGCGCTGGGGCATGGCCCAAATTGCACACCAGGGAACGATGCTCGGGGAAACGATGCGGTGGTGTCGTGGTACAGCACACGACCCATGGGTATCGCGCCGGTGATGGGGTTCGGAAGGTCTGTGAGGAAGCCCAGATTGAGGTCGCAATGGGTAGCACCACGCACGGCGGTTCCGGCGCCCGACACGCCGCGTGGAACCGCGACCAGATAGTCAGAAGACCAGTAGTCCCACACATAGGTGCCCCCGGCAGCCGCCCAGTTGGTGTCTACACCCCCAGCGATCACAGTCGCAAATGGGTCACCGCCTGGGCTCTCAGGAACCAAGTCACCGAAGACCAATGCCTGATGGGCCCGCGCGTTCCCACTGTAGTAATTGAAAGACGACTGCACACAGAGGTAGAACGTGCGGCCGTCAGATGCAAACAGGTACGGCGCATTGCCGGTGCCTGCCGGGTCTTCGTCCTTGCCCCAGTAATAGCCGCCGTTGAGCTGTGCGGCCGAAGGAAACAGTCCCGTGCCTGTGGAGATCGCCGTCATGGTTTCATAGCCCACGGCCCGCGCATAGTTCGCCGTGGTGTCGTTGATGCGCAGGTACTGGCCGTGCGCGGCTGGGTGGGCCGACTTGTAGGCGGCGAGGTTCGTGCCAGAGAAAGGCTTGTTGAACCCGGCCGGGGCCATCTTGACCGTGATGGTGCCCGTGGCCGTCCCATCCGCAGCCGCCGTCGCCCACTTGATGACGTTGGGCGCCACGGCTGTCACTTTCTGCTCGCCGTTTAAAGCCGTGAGGGCGCCAGTCACGCCGTCCACCAGAACCACCGCATGCTTTGCTGCCGCGTGGTCGGTCGGAAACGTCGCCGTGGCCACGCCGCCCGCAACGACGACGCTGGACGCAGTTTGCTGGCCCCAGCCATTGACCAGCAGGGCGTCCAGCAGGGCAATCAACGCACCGGCCGTGCGGGGCAGCGTGGGCGCGCCGGGCATGCTGCTGCGTGCCCATTTGACGGAGGTATCGACAGGAGATGTCATGTTGCTGTGCCTCTTTTAAGGACGGTCCACGTCGCCGCGTGCGAGAACCGAGAATGAGTAGTCAGTGCCGGATTCAGGGCCTTGCTGGATCACCCGCACAAGAGGCACAGATGCCATGGCGCCCACGGTGTTAAAGCGCAGCACGTTGCCCGCCACCCAGCCCGCGCCCCACCCTGATTCACGGACCGTGAAGTAAGGCGCGCCGGTGTTGGGATTGATGGGCGCGCAATCGGCGCCCGTGGAACCCGTGCCAATGACGCCGACGTTCTCGCCGACGATCCGAAACGATGTGCCGCTGACCTCAAAGTGCAGCGCCCAGCGCTCTGTCAGGGCGCCTTCGTTGGTCACCTCGATGGGGGCCAGCGTGTCGTTGTAGGACGCCAGGGCCTGGTCACCGTCCAGGGCATCCAGCCAGGTGATGCCGTTCCAGCTCATCTGGTCGAACTTCAGCGACACCCGGGCGCGCATGTCGCCCAGCAGCAGCGCGCTGCTGACGTAGGTGCCCTCCACCGGGTAGTTGTGGGTGAGCGGGCGTGTGAAGCGGATATGGCCGCTGAGCTGCGCGTCCCCCACCAGTGCCGTGTCTTCGATGCGGTGCTCCACGGTCACCGGCTGGATAAAGCTGGAAACATCCGTGTAGGTGCCCAGGCCGGTTTCGAGATCCACGGTGTAACCGGTGTTGATCGTGAGACCGTCATGGCCCAGCAAGCGCACGCGCGAGAGGCGGGTTCGGCCGCAGTCGAAGGTGTCGCCGTTGGCAACCGTGGCGGGCGCCAGTTTCTGAACGTTGCCGACGACGGCAACTCGGCCCGCCGCATGCACAGGCACGAGGCCGTCAGTGGGCAGGCGCACCGAGTTGATACCCACGATGGAGGCATCCAGCGGGATGTAGGTGTAGGCCACCGCGTTGTAGCGCAGCGTGCTGGCACGGGCCGTGTCCAGATCAACAACGCCAACACCGGCGATCCCCATGTACGACAGGTCTGCGGTGCCCAAGCTGGTGGGCACCGGGCTGCAGAACACCAGCTCCACGACGCCGTTGTCGTAGTTGATGGTGCCCTTGACGCGGGCGCCGTCGATCTTGCCGTTGGTGCCCGCAGTCACGTTGATGGGCGTGCCGTCTTCCATCTCGCCCACCAGCGAGAAGCTGCCCGGGCGCAGCGGCGCCGTGGCGGTGCGGAACATCACCTTTGTGTTTCCGGAGATGTCCCCCGAGCCCGACACGGGAGGCGCCTGCACCGCGCGCCAGTTGGTCAGCGCGTTGGCAGTGCCTGGCGCCCAAGTGGTGAGCTGGAGCATGCCCAGGGCAGCGCTTACCGTGCCCACCGGCACCCCTGCGCCAGTAGCGGGGTTGATGCTGCCCAGCAGCACCCCGGTGTTGGCGGCCAACAGCCGCTCGCCCGCCAGCTCGAACGACACGCCCTGCAGCGTATAGCCATCCGCCAGAGTCAAAACCCGGTTGAAGTAGGCGTCCACCGTGACGGACACGGGGTCGATAGGGTCGGTGGAGGCGGTGCCCGGGATGTAAACCAGGGTGTTGAGCGGATTGAAGGTGCAGTCTGCGTCAAACGTGAAGCCAGCCCCAGCGTAGTCGCCCAGACGGCCACCCATCAGCAGCCAGTTCTGGCCGGTGCCATCGACGGTGGCGACCAGCAGTGCCTGCCATCCGGTCATCGCAGCGGTGCTGAACAGTGCGGGGTTGATGCTGAGCTGGCCCGTGCTGTAGTTGACCGAGCCGATGGTCTGCCCCAAGGCCTTGAGGTTGCCGCTGCCGTCGTCTGTCACGTTGACCGTCATGGTCACCGACCCGCGAATACCGTTGTCTCCATGCGCGCGAGACAGGTAGAGCTGCGCGCCTGCAGGCAGGCCAGTGGCCGTGCCGTTTGCCACGATCTGCAGGTCAAAAGCCACCGTGCCGCCCGCGAGGGTTGCGCCTACGGTGGAGGTGCGCACGGGCGCGCCAGTGGTCCACACCAAGTCGGTCTTGGTGATGGCAACGGCCCCGCTGGCAGGCACGCCCGGTGCGTTCTCTTGCTTGAGTGTGAAGACCGTGCCGGGTGCGGGTAGCGCGGTGGGCGCCAGCAGCGCCACACCGCGCTGATAGTCCACGACGCCCGTGGCATCGCCGGTGATGACGCCGTTGCCGTCATCGGATGCCGATTTGGCGGCACCGTCGTTCCAGGTGATTTTCAGCTTGTTCGGCTGGATGGGGCGATCACCCGGCGCCTCCGAAGCATCCCCCGAGGTATTGAGGGGCGTGTAGAGCCGCGAGCCCATCCGCAATGTGGTGTTGCTCAGCGCCTGGCTGGTCACTTCATCAATCCACTGCAGGATCAGCGCGCTGCCAACGTCGGGCAAGGCCCCCAGCGTGAGCTGCAGCGTGCCCGTGGTGCGATTGAGGTTGCCCACCCCATACGATGCGTCCAGACCGCGCAAGGCGCCAGAGCCGTCTTCTCGCAGGGTGTACCAGCGCCCGGCCACCAGGTAGTGCGCGACCAGGCTGCGGCGCGCGGGGGGGACGATGGTGACCACATTGTTCAGGGCGCGGTTTTGCAGCGTGATGGGGATGCCCAATGAACGCTGCGCGGCCTGCGGTGTGGCGGCGGGGGTGGCGGTGATCGTGTGCGATCCTGCGCCCGCGCCAAACACATCCACAGAAAGCGATGCCACACCGTTGTCGTAGTCGATGCTGCCCACCTCGGCACCGGCCTGCAGCAGCCGCCCGCCCTTATCGATGATCGTGATGCCATCGCGCTCGATAGACACGCTGCCAGGCAGCAGGCTACCGCCCACGAACAAGGACTGGCTGGGAGACCAGTTGGCAAACACCGACTGCACCACCGGCCCGCCAGCCGCCACCAGGGCGTATGCCATGCCATTGGTGCTCGCGTCGGCAATGGGCGTCTCGGCCTGTGCACTGGGGACGATGGGCACGCGGATGGTGCTGGCGCGCACCGTGAAGTCGCCAATGCTGGCGGGTTCGGCCAAAGGCACCGCCCCGTAGAAGCTGGCGGCATTGGCGACCACGGCTTCGTTGATGCTGGTGCGCGCCTTGATCTCTTCGGCGCTGGGATCAATGCGCACGGCGTCGAAACCGTCGAAGTCGGCTTCCAGCGGATCACTGAGGCCCAGCGAGACGATGTTGCGCAGGAAGTCACCGGCGCTGTCAGAGAAGATGCGCAGCAGGTTGCTGACCGATGTGACGGCCACGAACTGCTCGACCTGGCCGGGAAGTCCGAAGTTCTTTCGCAGCACCAGACGATCACCGATGTTGGGCAAGGGCACGCCCTCGCGCTGCGCAATTGCGATGGAGCTTTGACCCTGCAGCATGTCGCCGAACAGGTAGCCAGGGTAGGAGGAGCCGCCCGCCAGGTAGCTCTCGATGCGGCGCTTCATCTCGTCGCGGTTGGCAAACAAGTTATCGACCTTGACCATCACAACTGACACGCGCGGATCATTGGGCGGCGCGGCAATGATGACGTGCGCGCCCAGGTAGGTGTCCGTGTCCGGCGTGGTCACCCCCAGAACAACCTGGCGGATGTTCACGCGGCCTATGGCCCGGTCCAGCTCGCTGATGTCCGGGAAGATGGCGTTGCTGGCGCCATCGGGGATGACAACGCCGGTCGGGCCGCCCCCGCCGTCCGGGGTGTCGGTCATGTTCTTGGAGGCAAAGAATTTGATGTCGCCGGATGCGATGGACATGGTCAGACTTCCAAAAAGTTGAGTTCGAGGCTGCAGTAGTAGTCGGAGGGCTCGGGGTCGCTGTAATCGATCACGGGCTCTACTTGCTTGATGGCGCCGCTTTCTTCTGCGGTGCCGTGGTCAAAAATGACCGTGCGCGCCACGCCGTTGTGCGTGAGCGTGAATTGCTGCTCGGGCAGTGCCGCCCAGGCAAGCAGGGTTTCCATGCCGGAGCGGAGAATCCAGGCGCTGTCTTCGCTGCCTGCCAGCGTGATCAGCCTGCCGCCTACGCGGGGGGCAGCGTCAACCAGCAGCGCGCCGGTAAGGCTGCGTTCGGTGGACTGGGCCACCGCAGACCAGCGGAATTCATTGACCCACAGGAGGTCTTCCGGCAGTTCCAGGGTGGTGGAGCCGTATGTGAGAGTGATGGCCATGGGCTACCTTGAGACACGCTTGCTGTCGGACAGCGCGGTGAGAAAGTTCTCCAGCACCTCGCGCCCGGCAGCGTCGGTGTTCACCGCACCCAGGTTCCGATTGCCGTAGTGAAGATGGACGGGCACGCCCGGGGGTTGCCGCGATACGCCGCCCGGACTGCCGGAGTCAAGCCCACCGCTACCCGATGAAACGCCGCCGCCTCTGCCGCCTGCACCGTTTCCACCGCCGCCACTGGAGCCACCGCCGCCACCGGCGCTGCCACCAGCGCCACCAGGGCGGGAGGAGGTCGATCCATCCTTCCCGAGCGACTTGGCCAGCTCGCGTTCGATGCGTTCAAGCTCCGCTGCAATGTTCCGTTGCTCCAGCAGGCTCTGCTTGCTGCGCATGTTCCCGTAGTTCTTTTGATAGGCCTGGAGCTGCAAGCGCAGTTGCCAAGCCTTCATGGCAAGTTCATTGCCCACAGCCTCCTCGCCATAGCGGGCGGCGATCTGCTGGTTGATGTCGGTGTCGTTGATTCCGGCGTAGCGGATGTCGCGGGACTTGCCGACCAGGTCGGAGCCATCGCCAACCGTGTATTTGTCTTTGTCGCCACCGGGTGTGAGGCGGTGTTTGTCGTAGATTTTTTCGAGGGCTTTGGCGTTTGCAGCTGCTTGGGCCGCAGCAGCGGCCATATCCCGATAGCCGCCTGCCGCCCCACCGGCTGCACGGCCCACGCGGTGTGTGGCTTCTTCAGCATCGCGCATGGAACGCACGATGGTGCGGCCGCTCTCATCTACTTCGACCTTGAGACCCGCCGCCGAGGCCTGCGCCGCAATGTTCGCGTCCACGATGCCGCGATTGGCCTCCACCATGCGCTGGATCATGGCCAGGGCCGCCAGCTCCTTGCGGCGCTGGTAGGCAATATAGGACTCGCCCTCTTGCGCGCCTGCCTGGGCGATGACGGCATAGGCCTGTTGGGCTTCGGTGGCGGTGCGCTGCAGGCTGGCTGTGGATTCAAGGCCCAGGCGCTTCATGGCCTCTGCCACGCTGTTGATGCCGGGGGTGGCCTGATCAAGTGCCGCCTTCAGCTCCTCGGCTTTCTGCTTGGCCTGGTCCAGCAGGCCGTCGGCAACCTTGTCACCCAGCGCCCTGCGCACCTGTTCGACACGGGCGCGGAGTTCGTCCAGGGCCTTCTGGCTGTCGGCGGTGTTGATGGCCTGGGTGAAGCTTGCGGCCAGCACGCGCCCGGCATCTACACCTTGTGCCTTCAAGCGGTCAAGGCCACCGATGACGACATCGAGGTCATTCAACGCGCTGCGCGATGCGGTACCGATCTTGCCCTGCAGCTGGTCGAACTCCAGCCCCGTGCGCTTGACCGCCTCGCGCAGGACGTTGTCCATCATCTGGGACACGCGCTCTGATTCGCGGCCCGCAGCCTCAAGGGTTGACTTGATGCGATCTCGCAGGTCGTTGAGCACCGTCTCGGATGCGCCGTTGGTGATGGCCTGCTGCAGCTGGTCCTGCAGCTTCTTCGCGTCTTGCGCAGCAGCAGTAAATGCGGTGCGAGCGAGCACTTCAAACTTGGCGAGGTCTTGCCCATCAAGCGCTTTTGCCCAGGCGGCCTGGAACTCGCTGGCCGTCAGCTTGCCGTCTGCCAGCAGCTTGTCGAGCACGGCAGAGGCGGTGCGGATGCCTGGGGAGTTCGACAGGTCAAAATCTTTGCCGATCTTGCCTACCGCATCAGCGACAGAGTCGCCCGAGGTGCGCAGCTTGTCGAACTCTGCGATGAGGCCCACGCTCTCCTTGGTCAGGTCAAAGACCCGGTTGCGGGCCTCCACTAGCTTGTCGTTCTGCAGCTGCAAGGCCGCCGCCTGCGCCTTGCGAGCCTCTATGTCACGAGCGACAGCCTCGGTGGCTGCGCGCTGTTGAGCTTCATAGTTCTTGAGGGTTCTACCGGCCTCGGTGAAGCTCATCGCCCACTCGAAGACCGATGTTGCACCGCGCCTGATCTCTCCATTGAAAAGCACCACCGTTGCGATCAACCCCAGCGGGCCGCCCAACAGCGCAGTAACGCCTCGCACAGCGCCGCCCAGTACGCCGAACGCCGCAGTCTTGGCACCCACCGCAGCCGTGTTCGCCACAGCCGCCGCCGTGGCCGCTGTGGTGGCCTTGGTGGCCTGCCCGGTAAAAGTGGCAATCGAGGCCCACGACGCGGCATTGGCGGTGCGCGCAGCTGTGGACGCCGTGGTGGCGGCGATGTTGGCGGTTTGCGCGGCGGTGTTGGCAGCGTGGGCAGCGGCATTGCCCACCTGCGCAGTGGTGTTCGCAGCCACTGCGAGGGTGTTCTTTTCGACAGCAGCCGTGGCCGATAGGGTCTTGAGCGCCCAGGCGCCAAAGTCAGCTGCCAGGCCTGCGATCTTGATTGCCGCCCACAGCTTGCCCGCAGCGGTGAGGGTGGTCACCAGGGTGTCAAGGTTGCCAGCCAATGCGTTGATGACCTTCGCCGCGTTGGCGCTGCTCACCAGGCCGTTGTCGGACTGGCCTACATACAGGGTCCACTGCGTGGTCAGGTTCTGCAGAGCGCGGCCCACGGTGGGCGGCAGTTTGGAGAACTCGTTGGCAACCACATCGGCCTGGCCGCGCAGGGCCTTCATCACTACTTCAGCAGTAAGGGCGCCTTGCCCGGCCAGGTTGCGCAGCTCGCCAGTCGTCACACCCAGGCCGTTGGCCATGGCTTGTGCCAGGCGCGGCGCCTGCTCCATCACTGAGTTGAATTCTTCGCCCCGCAAGACGCCCGATTGCAAGCCCTGAATGAGCTGCGTGATCGCGGCCCTGGACGAGTCGGCAGAGCCACCCGATAGCTGGATGGCTTGATTGATGGTTTCAGTGAGGCGCAGGGCGTTGTCTTGCGCAAGCTGGGCTGACTGGCCGGCCTCTGTCCCTGCCTTCGCCAGGCGCGCGAACAGCGTGCCGGTTTCATTGAGCGCGGTGTTCGTGCGCAGAGCGACCTGCGCCACCCCATCAAAGGCGGCTTGGAACAGCGGGCCTTCGCCCGTCGCCAACTTGACGCGGGCTTCGAGGTTGCGGAACTCATCGGCGGTGTCTGCCACGCTCTTGGCAAGACCCCCGACATAGCTGCCGCCCAGCGCAACAGTGGCGATCTGCTGGATGCGCTGCAGCTGCGTGCTGATGGAGGTCATGCCCTCACGCAGGGTGCGCTGGTTCTGCGCTTGCACCTGGGTGGACTGCGTAGAGGCTGAGGCGGCCTGCTGGTAGGCGGGGGCCAAGGCGGCCACTTCCTGCCGCACCTGAGCGACCGCACTGCGCAGACCAACCTCGGCCTGCGCGAGGTTGGTCGTGCTGATGCCAACGGCCTGCATGATCTCGCGCGTCTCAGTCAGCGCGCGGCGCTTGTTGCCCAGCTCAGTGCTCAAGCGCACCGAGGAGCCGATAGCCAGGTCATATTCCTTGCGCAACGCGGCTTCGGCGTTTTGGGCTTGGGTCGTGGCCTGGGCCGTGCTGCGCAGTGCGGTCTGTTGGGCTTTGACCTCTGCCACGGCGGTCTTGATGCCATCTTTGAGGCCCGCCACCGTGGCTTTGTATTCTTCGGTCCGGCGCGCAGAGCCCTGTGTTTCCTCGCGCACAGCCTTGAGCGCATCACGTTTGCTCTGCAGAGCTGTGCGAGCCTGTTCCAGCGCCGTTTGGGCTGCGCGCTCAGCAACTGCCAGGGCTTGGGTTTGGGCCGCTGCCTGCGGCAATTCGGCGCCCAGGCGGTCAACCTGCTCGGTGGCCTTCTGCAGTGCAGTCCCCAGGTCGGCAGACTCGCGCTTCAGGGCTTGGAAGTTCTCGACCGCCCGTTGCTTGGAGGCGAGCGCCTCAAGCGCCTGCGCGGCCTGCAGAGCACCTTCCTTGAGGTCGCCCTCCAAGACATCAGCGACCCCGTGCAGCGTCTTAGCGAGCACCTCGGCATCAGGCGCGCCCTTGACGGCGGCTTCGATGTCGTATTTGATCTTGGGGTCTGCCATTTTGGAGGATCAGATGAAAGGTTTGTTGTGGTGCTTCGCCCTGGTGGGCGCAGGCATTCCGCTGGCCCTGTTGGGCCTGCTGGTGGATTCGGAGCGCCTGATGGCGCTGGGTGGCGGGGCCATCGCCACCGTGGTGGTGGGCTGGCCCGTTTTGGTGCTGATGGGCGCCGTACAGACGTCTGTACGGCGTTGACCGATCAGGCCTCGACGTTCGGCATGCGGATGGTGTAAGGCTCTGTCTTGCCTTCGGGAACGTTCAGTTCACCCTCCAGCTCGATGCCGTTGAAGTCGTCGGCCAGCCAGTCAAAGCCCTTGTTGGACATGAAGACGGCCTCATAGGCTTCCACCTCCACATACTGGCCGTCCACCTGGTTTTCACCTTCAAAGACAACCTGTGCACGAATCTGTGCCCGGGTGCCACCACGGACGAGCAGCCCGTTGTAGGCCAGGTATGTGCCGGTGATGTCCAGCTCAGCATCCGCATCAATGCTGCCTGCGCTCAAGACCTTAAGGCGACCGTTTGCGTAGTCCACCACGTAGTCGGTGTCCTTCACAAATGCAGTCCCGCCAGCAGCTGGCGCCACTGCAAAGCCGGACTCCACGATGTTGCGCTTGCCAATGCTGACCCACTTGTCGAGCTTCGCCACAACAGTCACATCCGTCAGCGTACCGGCCCCTTGAGCTTCCTGCGAAAGCGTGCCTTGGTACTGCATTGCCAAGGCTGCAGCCGACAGCCCAGACAGCGTGATAGCGATCTTGGTGGGCTTGGCGATTGCTGTAGAAGCAATGTTCTGCCCATAGCGGTTGCGGCTCTTGGAAGTCTTCCGCTTCAGTTCGGCATCGGGCGTGATCTCAAACTTGTCGGTTTCAAGCAGGTCGCCGAGACCTGCATACTTTTGAGCGACGAAATCGTAAAGATTGAAGCGTACGCCGCCCGAGCCGAGAATCGCTTTTGCGAGTTCGTTTGCCATGTTCAACTCCTAGAAAAAGAAAGGCCCGCATCAGCGGGCCATGGATTGAGGTTTTGGTTGCTTAGAGAGGGTCGCGGTAGTCGAGCGTGAAGAGGCCCACAATGAGACCGCCTCCCACGTCGATGTTCTCCAGGCGGTAGCGCACTTCGCCTTCGCGGATGCCCGACTTGGCGATCTCCACCCCCGCCTGCGAGATAGCGGGCATCGAGAGGCTGCGCAGGACGCGCTTCACCGCCCGATAGTCCCGATGGGCAGCGCGCCTTGCATCCGTAGTACGGCTGATCACGCCAATGGAGAACCCATAGGTGCGGTACTGCCGCTGTGCGGGCTGTTCCAACAGCTTGTCGATCTGATCCTCGAAGAAGATGATTCGGTCGCCTTCCACCAGATCGCTTGAGCGAACGGGGTTGTCGAGAATCTTGGCGCCATCAAGGTCAGGAGCGTTCCTCAACGCGTCGATGACCGTAGCGCCAGCCACGAATGGAACACCTTCGGGCAGGGTGTCAGGTTTGAGCACGCTCATGGCGACACGCTGCCCAGCAGCGCCTCCATCTCCATGCCGTCGTTCACGCGCTGGGGGTTGTCCAGCACGCGAAACCGGGCGCCTACGGAGATGCTGAGGGCTGGGATAGCCTCCTTGGCCACCAGCACGTCATCAGCGCGGACATCCTGCGTGACAGGCATCTGCACCTTGCGTGTCGCAGCCAAGGCGCGGCCCTCCAGGGCCTCCGCATCCACCACCCCGAAGATCAGCACCACATCCACGTCAGCGACCGATGGCCGCTGGCGCGTGAAGGTGGTGGCGAAGTCCGGGCCGTAGAACACGGTGACCATGTCTTCTTCGAGATCCAGCATGGCGGTGGTCAGCCCTGCGCGCCGCCGTTGCCTGCTGCAGCCTTGCGAGCGGCTATGTCTTCGGCACGGGGCAGCTCCACGGTGCCATCGGGCAGCTCCTCGGCTTCGGCCTTGGTCAGGTCGATGGAGGCGCCGACAGCGTACTTTTTCCCATCGTGCTTGATGGGGGTGAGTGCGGTGTATCGGGCCATGATCACGCAGCCGGAGCGGCAGCACCAGTGAACAGGAAGCCAGCAGTTGCGCCCACCAGGACTGGCTGGTACGCGTCCGAGACGGGGTAGTACCAGGTCTGTGGGTTCTTCTCGAAGTAGGGCTCTTCGACAATCGGACGGTCTTTCAGCTGATAGGTGTAGCCAAAATTTGGCGAACCACGACGCTGCATGCTGGCGGGGGTCGTGTAGGCCAGCAAGGCATCAAGGCCCCACATGTCCTTGAACTCCGTGCCGTCGTGATAAGTAGCTTCACCTTCCACGATTGTTTGAATCTCCAGCAAGCGCTGGAGTTGCTCAATCGTCGCAGGGACGCGATCGACCGTGGTGCTGATGCGGTCAAGGATCTTGGGGTGGTTCCGCAGCGCAATCAGCACCCGTGGACCGACTTCCAGAACATTGGGTTTCTTGCCGATCTTGCTGCGAACCACTTCCTTGGCATCGTTGATGTCCGAGATTGGATCGCTGGCGGGGTCGCTCCACTTGCTGGTGCCAGAGAGGGAGGTCTTGTTGGAGGGCGCATAGTTCGCAGGGTTCAGCGCCAGGTCGGCAGCGAGCTTTTCGCGCTCATTGCCCATCACGTCCTGGACCGTGTTTACTGCCATGCTACCCAGGTCAATGCCGGGGACTGCATCGGCCTCTTCTTCGTGCTCAATGGGGACTTCGCCTTCCAGGCGGTGGTCCACCAGCGCATACTTCCCCGAGTCGTAACCGAGCTTGATGCGCTTGGTGTTTGCGCCGGGGGCGCGAGCAGTGTTGACCAGACGGAAGCTGTCAGGGCCAAACGAGAGAATCGTGCCAGCGCGGGCACCCACCGAGACGATGGGAAACAGAATGTTGGCAATGCGCGCGTTGGGAGCACCGTAGCCGCGCGCTACTTCGGTGAGGATCGGATCGATCACCCGGGTCTGGGAGAGGTTTTGTTGGTTCATGGATTTCTCCTGTGGAGTTGTGAAAGGTGGCCTGGTCGCTCAGCGATCAGGAGGCTGGCGTCACGAGGCCAGCGCTGGGCACCAGCAGCACTTCGATGAAGACGCCTGCACCTGCCGCAGCCTCCATCGACTTGGCAACCGGCGACTTGCTGCCCACGGTGAGAGGAACCACGCGGCCGGTGGCGTCCACCATCAACGGCGTGTCCTTTGTGATGGCGGCTCCGGTCTCGGCGATGGAAGTGCCCAGTACATCGGTGGGGACCAGGTCACCAGCTGCTGCTGCGCTGGTCCGTGTGACGCCGAATGCGGCAGCGCCAGCGGCGGGATAAGCCCCGGCTTGGGTGATGAAGCGGCACGCCGCCAATGCGCCAGCCGCCGCTACGGTCTGTGTGAGCAGGGAAAAGTTTCCAGAAGACATTGCGTTCTCCAAGAGTTGAGGGGTTTGGGAGCGACTGCGCGTTACGACGCGAAGCCGAGTTCCTTGAGGGCGGTGACAAAGTCCACGCCTTTTTCTTTGGCGTAGGCCTTGGCTTCTTGCGCTTGCTCGGCCTTGGTCTTGGTGACCGTGTCGGAGGGCGCTGCGCTGCCCGTGGCTGCTGGCGGGGCATCGTCCGCGTGAGCCTTGATAGCTGCGGCACGCTGGTCGCCTTCGGCTTTCAAAACGGCCATGGACGCTTCGGGTGCCGTGGTCTTGCCGTCGAAAGCCAGGGTACTGAGCAGCTTCTCGTGGCCGGGCAGGTTGTCACCCACGGCCAAGACGGCCTGGATGCGTTCGCGCTCTTGCGTGGCGCCGACGGTGGTGAACTCGCCGCGCAACTGCGCGAAGAGTGGGGCGTGGTCCTGCTCGAAAGACGCACGCGTGATGGGAGCTTGGTTTTCACCGGGCATGGTGGGTTCCTTTTCACGGGTTGAGGTTGTGTCTTTGGGCGCGGCACCGGCGCTTGGGGACGGAAGGGCCGCCTTAGCCTTGAACACGGCCTTGCGGCGCGTTGCAAACTGGGCGGGGTCTGCGGCCATGGCTTGCAGCAAGTCGTCGAGCGTGGAAACACCGTCCACGAGCCCGGCGTCAAGCGCCTTCTGACCGCGAAACACACGGCCATCAGCCATGTGTTCCAGGACTTGGTCTGCCGTGACGCCACGGTTGGCGGCGACGGCATCGACAAACAGCGTGTACACATAGTCCACGTCGGCCTGCACTACGGCGCGGGCTTCGGCAGAAAGCGGCTCGGATGCGTTGGTCAGGCGCTTGTACTTGCCTGCCGTGATGCTCTCTGTGCGCGTACGCGCTTGCGGGTCATACTCTCGGTCCACCACCACGCCGATGTTGCCAACAGTGACCACCGGGCCGCTGATGTAGATGGCGTTGGCTCCGCTGCCGACCCAGTAGCCCGCGCTGTGCATTTGGTTATCAACGTGCACCACCAGGGGCTTGACCCCTGCCGCGTAGCGCACGGTATCGCCAAGCTCGGGCACGCCAATGACGTTGCCGCCCGGTGTGTCGAGCGCCACCACGATGCCCCGCACGCGGGGATCTGCGGCAGCGCTTTCAAGCTGCTGGCTGGCGAGTTGAGTGCTGATGCCGCCACTGACGCGCATGAACAGATTGGCCTTGGGCGACATGACACCCGACAGGCGGAGCAGAGCCACACCACCGGGCTCCAGGCTGTAGTCCTGCTGCTCATGCGCCAGGGGACGCCCCAGGCGGGCTTCGATGGCTTCGATGTCGATCTTGTCGCCCCGCAGGTGCGTGGCGTAGATGCCCTGCAGCTCGCGCAGCATGTCGGGCTCGATGGCCCAGGCACCGAGGATGAGGTCTCGCAAGGTCATGGTGCTACTTCCGTGCAGGCGCCGTGGGCGTGCTGCTGAGGTTGCGGTTGACGTCGTTCACCGAGCGCTGCAGCTCTTTGACGTCGCCCTTGATCTCGGCCAGGGTGTCTTTGAGGCGAACGTCCTGCTCGCGCGTGCGCTCGACCACCGTTGCGGACTGCGATTCGATGAGCGTCACGCGCTTGTCGAGTGCGCTGTAGGCCGAGAAGCCGGTGATCAGGAAGCCGACGAAGGTGAGCACGTGGCCGAGGTTGATGGTGGGGTCGAAGGCCACGCGGCGACGGTGGTGGGTTTCGACCAGGGGAGTGAAATCGCTGCTGCTCATGGGGCGTTGTCTTCGTTGGTGGGTGTTGCGTCAGGTGCAGTCCGGTCGGCGGGCTGTGGCCCGGGTTGGGGCGCAGCGGCCCCAGCCTTGGGCGTTGGGGCCATGCCGTCCTTGTTCAGGCGCTCGTGCTCCATCAGCTTTTGCGTATAGGTGTCGTTCCAGTCGCTGCCGAACAGCTCCCACTCGGCACGCTCGCGGGTGAGCAAACGGCCATCGACGGCGGCCAAGTAGGCGGCGACTTCGTCCTTTGGGTTGATGCTGCCCATGCTGTCGCCAGGCCAGGCGGCGCGGGTGTAGGCCCAGCGCAGCATGGGGTCGTTGAAGAAGCCCAGGGCTGGCACACGACCAATGGCCACGGCCTCGGCCATCCAGGTTTCAAACACGGGTTGGCAGAAGCTTTGCGAGAGCCAGTAGCGCACGCTCCGGAAGTACACCCAGGCATCGAGCAACGCCGCCTTGCTGGCGCTGTAGCTGGCGTTGAACTGCTTGACCAGAAGCTCGTAAGGCAGGCCCAAGGCAATGCCCATCTGCTTGATCACCGCATCGATGAATGGGCCAAAGTTGGGGTTGGGGCGGCCGGGATTGACCATGGTGGCCTTCTCGCCCGGTGCCAGTCCCACCACGCTGCCCATGCCGAGGGCTACGTCTTGCTGCTGGGCCACGGCGGCCTGACCGTCAAACACGGGGGCGGCGTTGCCCGTGGGTGTTTCGATGAAGACGGTGAGGTAGGCCGTGATGACTGCGGCCATGATCTCGGCGTCGGTGTAGCGCGAGATCTGCTTGATGCAGTCAATGATGGGGGCCAGGTAGGGCACACCACGCGGCATGCCGGGGCGCAGCTTGCGGAAGTGGTGGAGGATGCGGCGGCGCCCGCTGCGGCCCAGGCGCGCTACCCATTGGCCTGCAAAAATGCTGCTGCCAGCGGCTGGCAGGTAGCTGCCGGGGTGCTGGTTGTAAAGGTGGTACTCCAGCGGGGCGCCGCTGGGGGCGAGCTTGACGCCGCCCGCCATGGTGGCCGTGTCCATCTGCCCCAGCGGGTTGCCCACGCGGTCGGCCTCCAGCACTTGCAGGCGCAGGGCATAGGGCTGGGTGGCGGTGCGCTCGCCATCGGGCAGCAGGGTGAAGCAATCGCCGCTCTCCAGCGTGGAGCGCAGCACCAGGGCCTGAAGCTGGTAGAAGTTGAGCTGCTGCTCGATATCGCAGTCGGTGCTGTCGGCCCAGAGACTGAACTCGCGCTGAACCAGCGCCTTCCACTCGATGGCCTGCTCGGGCGTCCAGCCCAACACCTTCAGCGCGGGCTGGCTGCTGAGTGCCAGGCCGGTGCCCACCACGCGGTCGATGTTGGTGTTGATGGCGCCAACTGCAATGGGCGATGTGCGGGCCAGCTCGCGCGACTGGGCGCGCTGCGTGGGCAGCTTGCGCAGTGTGTCGCTGCGAGCATCGCGGGCCACCGCGTTCCAGAAGCGGCGCATGAAGCCGGGGGCATTGCCGCCCGTGCTGTCGTCGGATGCTTGCACAACGGTGGGGTCGGGCACGGCAGACACCGCCGCGAGCTGCACGCGGGCCTGTACACGTTTGATCGCCCAGGCTGGCGCTACCGCTGCGATGGCGCGGTCGATGGGGTGGATTCGCATGGCTTAGTACGGGCGCAGGGTGAACACGCGCCGTGCGCGAGGGGTTGCGGCGGTTTCGAGCTTTGCGATCTCGGCATTGCATTCGCGGATGCCCGCTTGCACTGCCTCCAGGTCGGCGCGGCGGTTACGGCGGGCTGTACCGCCCTGCCCCACGGTGTATTCCTGCGATTCCAGGATGCGCTTCTCGGAGGCGATGTAGCCCGCCAGGCGTTCGCGCCACTGTTCGATGGTGAGTGCGCTCATGCCCAGGCACCTCCACGCGATTGCATTCCTGCCACAGCCTTTTCAAACTCGGGGCGGAAACGCTCCAGCGCCACGCGTTGCACCACGCCCGAGAAGTCGAGGCGGCGGCTGTAGTCGGGGGCGTCTGTGGTGAAGATGAACAGGGCGCGGATGCGCTGGCCCTCACGGCGCCAGATGCCGTCTGGCCGATTGCCGCCGTTGGGCTTGCCGACGAACAGGTCGTTGGCGAGCTTGCGGCCCCGGCCTGCCTTCTGGCCCTTGGCACCGACGCCGCCACGGATGTTCTTGAGGGCGCTGAGGATGGTGCGAACCTCGGCGCCCTTGACATTGCCGTTGGCGTCGAGAGATAAGCCAGCACCGGGCATGGCGTATTGCGCTGCGCCCATCACGCCCAAATAGCGCATGGCGTTTTCCATGCGCTTGTGGCCGCGCACACCACCATCCACCTCGGGCTGCAGAAACTTTTCTTGCGCTACGCCCCCGGCTGTGCCTGTGTCCTTGACCATCACCCGGGCACTCAATGTGTCTTTAGTCGCTGGCTCAATGCGCAGCGAGTTGAGGGTGTAGGCCACAGGGCTGGAGAACACCCGGCGCATTTCAGCGGGCAGCTCGGTGCGCTGCGCGTACTGGGCGCAGCGTGTGAGCGCCGTGGCAGCAGCGTAGGGCACCATGCGGACAGGCACGCTGCGCACGTCGGCGGCAATTTCTGCGAGCGTGGGGCCGCTGCGGCGGATGGTCAACATGGGCTTTTGAAACTCCAAAACAAAACCCCCGGCTCCTTGCGGAGACCGGGGGCGATACCACTTGCGCTTGCTGCGGTGGGGTGTTGGGGTGGTAGGTTGAGGCTTACATGAGGGCCTCCAAAAGTGTTTACGGACTTTTGAGACTTACCTGATTTAGGGTGAATTTTGGGCCATTTTGTCGGGTGCCGTCGAGCGCTAAAGTGTCGCCTCCACAGGCGACAAAAAAGCGCTTGACGATCATTCCTCCAGTGCGCTACGTGCTGCCCGCGAGTGCTGCATGTTGGAGAGTCGCCCCTCTTCTTCCGCCAGGATGTGCTTCGATGCCATGTGAATGCGCTTGCGGAAGTCGCCCAGCACGGCGTAGAAGTGCTGGCGCCCGATGCCCAGCGCTGCAGCAGCGGCCTTGATGGGGGCCACCCGGTGGATGTAGTACAGGTCGAACACGCGCTTGTCGAGTGCATCGGGCTGGCAGGTGTAGGCCACATGCAAAGCCGCAAGTTCTGCACTGCAAATCGCATCAGGCCCGCCCTGCTTGAGTGGACGGGTGCGGGTGCCGCTGAGCTGGCCGAGCACACTGCCCATCGTCGGCGGTGGGCCGAACAGGCGGCGCGAGGCCTTCCAGTTGACCCAGCGCTCGCACAGGTCATCGAGGTCGCGCTGTTCCTCGCTCAGCTCAGGCGGCGCCTCGGGGCCGTGCTGCTGCGGCGCAGGGGCGGCAAGGCGCATGGCCTCGGTGTCGTAGTGGTTGTTTTCGGTCATGAAATCCCCCTTGAAAGAATGCGGCGGCCCGCTGGTGGGGCACGGTTGACGATGGGTGTGGGTGTGGGTGTGGGTGTGGGTGTGGGTGTGGGTGTGGGTGCGGGCGCTGGTTGCGGGGCCTCATCCGAAGACCGTACAGACGTCTGTACGGTGGCTGGATCTGTCGGTGGTGCGGCTACGGGTAGGTGCGGCACTGCAGGCGCGACCGGGATCTCTGGGGCGAACAGATCGGAGGTGCGCGGGATGAGGCGATCCCGCAACCGCTGCCAGTCGAGCGCGGACCACTTGTGCAGGCCCAGGCGGTAGGCGATGGCGAGGTTGTAGACGGACAAGTCCAGCGGCTCATTGCGGGCGCCGTTGGGCTTGACCCATTCACGCACTGCCCTGCCCTTCACATAGCGGGTGCGGGGTTGCTCCACCACCAGGCCTGCAAACCACTTAGGGGGCAGGTGTTTGTGAAAGCGCATTGCACCCGCCCCCTCAGCCAGGTGGAAGCGGTTGAATAGATAGTCTTTGGCGACGTCCGTACCGACCAACCAACGCTCTACGCCCCCCGGGCGTTTGGTGCCACCCCAGTCGATATCGACCTTGGAAGGCGCGTTACTGATGATGGGCCGGTTGGGCCGTGGCGAACCGCCCAGAACTGTGCAACCCAAGTGGGCGCGGGCGGCGCCATAGTTGTACACGTCCTGCGTGTGGCTACCGCCAGCGTCAATGCCGTCAGCACTGATTGGGATAGCGCGCCCGGACGCATGCAAAAACGGCGTGGCGCGGATCTTGTCGAGCTGTGCCCAAACGCTTTCTGGGTCTTCAGGCGAAGCGGATGGCAAACCGTACAGAACGATGTAATCCAGCACCCAGTGCTGCATGCCTGGCCCCCAGGCCTCGATCTGCACCTCCAGTCGAGCGTCTTGGGTGTCGGTGGCCATGGTGACCACCAGCGCTTCGTCTGGAATCACCCGGGGCGGGATCTCTTCGGCGCGATCCTGAAGCTGTTTTGCGGTTGTGTTGGACTCGGTATTCTTGTAGCTCAGGCCCAGGCGGGTGTTGTAGAACACCTGCATGCCCTCGTGGTCTCCCCGCGCCCGACGATCTTTGGCGCGGGCATACTGGCGGGCCAGCGACAGCCAGGTGATGGCCCCAATGGGCATGTAAAACGCCGACAGGGTAAAGCTGATGGTTTCACCGTCGCCCGTCGATGTTGCTACCCAGCGCGCCTCTCCACCCATGCCGATATCGGGCAGCATTGTGGTCTTGTGGTGTTCATCGATCTCGAAGAAGCACGCAGGGCACACGAACCATGCCCTATCCATGTAGCCTGTTTCCGGGTCGCGCTCATAGCGGAAGTTGTCCAGCACCAAAGCATGCAGGTGACCACAGTCAGGGCAAGGGACGTGGTATTCCTCCTTGGTGCCCATCTCGAACAGGTCATCGATCTTGCTGAAGCCCTCGGTGCTTGGGCTGCTGGTATAGAAGAACTTGCAGTCGTTGGCATACTGGGTGGCACGGGCTTCGGCCAGTTCCACGGGGTCGCCTTCCTCGTCAACGTTCAGTTCCAGGCGGTCGATCTCGTCCACATAGATGAAGGGCGCTGAAACCTCAGCCAGGTTGGCGGCCGAGCCAGCCGTATTGATGTGCAGGGTGGCATCGCCTTGAAAGTCCTTGGCCTGAACGGTGTTGCGGCTGTCGCGGCTCTTGGTGGCCGATACCCGCTCGCGCAGCACCTGCACGTTGCGAATCATGGTGCTGACACGCGCAGAGAAACGCTTCACCAGCGTGTCGGTGGGCTCCAGGGCCAGGATGTTGCGTGGCCTGCGGTGGATGATGGAACCGATCCAGTTCAAGGCCGTCTGCGTCTTGAACATCTGCGAAGCCACCCTGGCCACCACGCGTTTGCAGGGGTGGCCCGGAGAAAGCACCTGGTGCACGCGCCGGGCGGGCGGGCTGCGGTCGAAACGGAACGGCCCAGGCTGCGGGCCGCTCTTGGGAAGGATCATGAACTCCTCGGCCCATTCGTCCACGCGCAGCTCGGGGTCAGGCCGCGCGGCCTCCATGGCGGCGCGGATGACTAGTTCGTAGCCGTCAGCGAGGTTCATGCGAACCTCCCCATATCGTTTGTGCAAATCGACGCCGCAGACTGCGGCCTACTTGCTAGTTCCGCGCTGTTCTGTTCGGCAACCTTTCTCTCACGAGCGACGCGGCCTCTTGCGCGGACATGGCCTCCGGTACGAATATGGCGAAGCCAGGCTCTGAACCGAGCGGGATCGTATCCAAATGGAGTCGATATCGGTGCACCTGACCAGTAGCAGGGGCGCCCACCTCCAGCAGTTTGGATTTCTCGACAACTTCCACTTGACCATCCATAGCTCCGCCATAGAAGTGCGCCTTCACCAGTTTCATGATTGCTCCTTTCGATGTGATCAAAGCCATTCTGCCCCGCAAGGTGTGCCTGCCGAAGCGCATGCCCCATTGAGCCAACGGCTTTTGCACGCAGACGGCAATACGGGGACTGACGGCGAGAGTCCATCAAGCGGCCCTCCGCATCGGAACCTTGCTGTTCCAGTTCGCCTCGATCACAGCACGTCCCAGCGGCGGTGGCACGGCGTTGCCACACATCCGCACCTGGGTGGACTTGCTAAAGGCGCGTCCATCGTGGCCCCGGTCGATGATGTAGGTCTTGGGGAAGCCGTTCGCGTTGTACAGCTCGCGCGGGGTGAGCATGCGCAGCTGGATATCCACGATGACGTAGGGCGTGCCGCGTAGCCACACCGTGACCAGGGCGAGGCGGTCCTTGGTTGTGCTGGTGGACATGGGCTCGCGCATGTCGCCGAGCTGCCCGCCCTGACCGTAGTAGCGGATCAGGAAGGCTGCGCAGCGCAAGGCGCCCTCTTCCGCTTCGGGCGACAGCGTGTATTCGATCAAAGCGTGGTGCTCCCCACCCGCCGTCATCGTCGGCACCGGGTCGCGGATATCCTGGCCTGTGCAGTTCTGCCGAAGCGTGGCGAGGTGGGCTGTCACCAGCCTCTGTTGCGAACCTGTGGCAGTGCTTGTGGACAGAGGTTCGCGTGCGTCGCGCGCCGGGGTGGCGTTGAAGCCGCCGTTGGCCTGCTCGACAAACGCTGTGACGGCGGCGAACTTGCCAGCCCCTACCACCGTGCCCAAGGGCTGGCGCGCATCGAGGGCGCGCGGGGCCTGGCCTTCGCGTTCGCCGTAACCCATCTGCACCAGCGTGCCCACGGCCAGCGCCTGGCCGCCTCCGCTGGCGGTGACCGTGCCCACGGGTTCGCGCACGCTCTTGTTGCCATGGCTCCAGCGGGGGGCGTCGGGCGTGCCCTGGCCGTGCCCGGCCTGGACCATCACCGGAGCCACCACTGCATGCGACCCGCCGCGCGGCCAAGCCGTGACGGTTGAGAGCGGATCGCGGGCACTGGTCACCCCGTCGCGCGACCAATTGGCGATCTGCACGATGAATGGGTCGGCGCTGTCCAACACGTACCGTTTCATGCCGTGGGCCACCCTGCGCAAAGTGGCGTCGGCCAGCGGCTTTTGGCGCTCGAAGATGCTTTTTCCGGGGATGCTCAAGTCGATGCACTCAGCGGCAGAGCGCCAGCGCTTCTGGCCTTTGGCCGGGTTCTTGAAGTGGGTGGGTTCGGGCCAGACGATGGGGGCGCCGTCGCAGCGCGCAACCATGAACAGGCGGCTGCGCGTGGTGGGGGCGCCGTAGTCGGCGGCGCACAAGATGCGCCAGTCGACCTCATAGCCGAGTTGCTGCAATTGCCGGACGAAAGCGCGCCAGGTCTTACCGGCTCGGGCCGGGTCAGGCACCAGGTGCTGCAGTTGCACCGGCACACGTTCGCCATCGGCAGCGACGGTGCCATCGAGCTTGACCACACGCCCGGTCTTTGGGCAGCGCTTGGCGATCAGCGGGCCCCACTGCAGGATCTGCTTGACGTTCTCCAGGGTGATCAGCCTTGGGCGCTTGACCCCGCCCCAGCGGCAGGCGATCCAGGCGAGGCCGCGCAGCTTCTTGCTGCGTGGCTGGCCGCCCCGTGCCTGGCTGTGGTGGGTGCAATCAGGCGACAGGTGCAGCAAGCCCACCGCCCGCCCCTTGGTGGCCTTGCGTGGGCACACCTCGAACACGTCTTTCCAGTGGTGCTCAGTCTGGGGGTGGTTGGCCGCGTGCATGCTGCAGGCGTCTTCGTCGTGGTTGACGGCGATATCGACGTGGCGACCGGTTGCCTGCTCGATGGCTTCGGACATGCCACCGCCGCAGGCGAACTCATCGACCAGCAGCTCATCGTCCAGGCCCAGTATGAATTGAGGGGTTTGCATCAGGTGGTTTCCTTTTTTGGCAACAGCGCCGCCATTCGGACCTCGAAGCCCTCCAGCGCCTTGCGTGTTTCATCGGTGATGACGTGTTCGATCTCGCGGGAGTCGGCAAGTCCGATGCATCGAGGGGCGGCGCGCTGGCCGATGACCATCACGGAGTCGCGGAAGGCGCGGACCGCGTCGAAGATCCCGCGCTCGACCAATGAGCGCTCCACCAGCAGGCCAGCCTCACGGCGGTTTTCCCGCTCGGCCCTTTCGTAGTCCGCTTTCTCCCGCAGCGTGCGGTAGTCGGCATATCCAGGCGTCGATGCGGCGCCCTGGGCCGAATCCGGGCCGCTGGGGGGCGTTTCTCCATCCAGCAAGGGGGAGCCGGCATCTTTTGCAACAGCGCCCGCCGTGCGCTTGCTGTCGGCCCGGGCGCGGGTGTTCTTTGCCCACTGGATGTCCGCGACCTCGGGGTCAATCTTCCCGTCGATGAGGCTGATCCGGCCCTCCGCAATGGCTTTGCGCACGGCCTTTTCGTCGCAGCCACGGTGCCGCGCATAGGCCGCCTTGCTCAGGAGCTGCACAGCCATCGGACTATTTCCCCGAAACCGGACCAAACGCCGGACTTTTCCCAGCGCCTGCAACTAGCGCGCGTGCGGGGGTCGAATTACCCCCATGGCTTCCTGTGCCAGGAGTACCTACATGGGGGGGGTGGCTTAGCTTGTACCGTAAGGCCTGTGGCCCAGCGGCGCACGCAGCGGTGGTGGCACCCGCAGGTTCGAGCAACAGCGCGACCGCGCGGCCAATCACAAAGGGCCAGTGCTCAGTAGCCCGGTACTGCCTCAGTCTTTCGAGTTGATCCATTCCCTTTTCCTTTTCTTTCTTAAAAAGAACAAACGAGTTACGCGCTTACACGCACGCGTAACACCACAACCCGCGCCACGCCTAGCGAGTTACGCGATTACGCGGTTACGCTGCACACGCACACACATGCATGCACGCACACACGCGCCCGCCTGCATGCCTGCGCACATACGCACACACGGGAGGCGCGTAACCGCGTAATCGCGTAACTACCCGCGCCAGTGCTGGGTTTGCGCGTTACGCACGTGCGTAACCGTGTAACTGCGTGGGCGCTCATTCATCACCTCCATCGGCATCGCCGCCATCGTGGGACGGGGAGCCAGACCCATAGCCGATGTACTTACGCAAGGCCACACCAAAGTCGGTGACAGAGCTGGTGGCCCATTCGGTCTCTGTCATGGTCACGTCGTCAGGCCCCGCGTCAGGCTTGCGCAAGACGGGCTCACAGACCAGCAGCATTCGGGTGGTTTTTTTCGCTTCACCTGGGCGCGTGACGTTCATGGCCTTAGTGCGCGCTGTCTTGCCCTGCCCCTCAGAAAACCGGGTGAGCGTGGGCGTGAACTGGTTGCGCTTGAACGGGTAGCGGTCGCCGGTGCGCTGGCACCACTTGAGGTAGGCCGAATAAGCCTGATCCACCGCGCAGGCCTGGTACGGCAGATCCAGCTCACCGCTCGACCACTCTGCCCAGAACTGCTCAGGGCTCTTACGGTTGATCTCGATCAGCGCCTCTTTGGCCGCCGTCATGGGGGCGGGCGAATAGGGATGGAAGCCATCGAGGGGGTACGTCAGCAGGAAGTGATAGAACGCCTCAGCCCCCCCGCTATCCCGCCACTCGCCCAGCTTTCGGTAGTAGTCGGGGTCTTTGGCCCGGGGCGTGTACACCACCAGGTAGCGCCGATCTGAGTTGTCCAGCGCCAGCGGCTGCAGCTCATTCGAGAGGAACACGATGTTCATCTGGTTCTTCTCTTCCCGACGAGCCAGGTTCTTCGGGTTGATCTGCACGGTGGGGCTGGTGATCAGCGCTTTCAGCCGGTTCTTGTTGTGCACCAGTTCAGCGCGGCTGGACACCTCATCGCCCACCACAAACATCTTGCAGCTGCGCCAGTCGTTGAACTTGTCTTCCAGCTCATCCTGGCCGACCAGGGCGCCGTACTTCCCATAGATCGCCACCATGATGTCGAACAGGAAGTTCTTCCCGGCGCCCTCATCACCATGCATCACCACCGCCGTGCGCAGCTTGGCGCCAGGGTGCTGCAGCGGGTAGGCCAGCCAGCACAGCAGCCAGTGCATGATCTCGTCGCACTCTGCATCGTGTTCGGCCGCCCGGCTGGTCAGGTAGCGCACCAGATCAAGGATGGGGTCCACGTTGCCCTCCTTGGGCACCATGGCCATGCCGTCGTAAAGATTGACCGTCGTTTCCGGGTCGCACTTCATCGTGGGGTCAAACACCACGTCATCCAGCCGCACCGTGCGCCGCCGCTCGCTCGACTTCCACATCCGCACCATGTCGGCGCCGTGGGCGTGGCCCATGTTGGCGATCTTCATCTGCAGGCGCTCCGAGCCGTCCCAGACGGTATCTGTCCCGTAGATCAGCACGAAGTGCTCGCACAGGTGGTTGAACTTCCCCCAGTCGATAGTCTTTTCTTTCTTACGCCCCTGTACCGGCTTATCGCCAGCGGCGTCATCTGCTGGAGGCTCAGAAGGCTCCCCGGCGTCACCACCCCCATCCCCCGACATGAGCGCAGCTGCGCTACTTTGGGGGAGGGGGGGCGGGGCCGAGCTGGGGCCAGCGCCTGCATCAGTAGACGCAGCACCACCGCCCTGCCCCTTGCCCGCGCCAAAGTCCACGCGAACGACAGAACTATCGTGCGGCGCTGGCGCGCCGGGTGCAACGTGCGCCTGCAATGCTTCGCTTGCAGTCGGTGCGGGCTCTACCGCCCCGCCCTGTGGTCCGCTGCCTGGCGTCGTTTCAGCCATAGCGCCTCGCCATCATCGTGACGACGCCAGACAGCTGCTTGCGCACGGCATCGAGGCCCTCACGCGCCTGCAGATCGTTGAAGTCGGTGTCCTTCTTGTCCCGCGTGTCCAACTTGAAGATGGGCCACACCAGATCACAGCGCTCCACCTTGCGGGCCACAGCCCGGGCGGCATGGCGGCCGGGGTTGGTCAGATCGCCAGATACCTGGTCGCGCGTCTGCCAGTCGTCGTCGGCCAGGATCAAGATGCGGGTGTGCGGGTACAGCTTGCGCAACAGCGGCACCACGTGCGCCAGGTTGCCAGCGTCCAGGGCCACAAAAACCGGGTACAGCCCATCGACGGCCGCCCGGGCTGTCAAGCCCGTCGCATAGCCCTCCACAACCAGCATCAGCGGGGTGGTGTCGATGTTGATGTCACCCAGGCGCAGACAGCACCCCGGCTTATCCATCCCCCGCTGGTAAATCTTCGCCCCATCGGGGCGGATGAATTGCAGCGCCCGTAGCGCCTCGTGGCGCGGCAGGTCATACCGCAGCAGCGGCACCAGCAACGTGCCCGTGGGCAAGAACACCACCGTGTCATCCTCGCCAGGATCGCCCGGCCAGCGCAACACGAAGGGCTCGGCCAAGTAGCGGCAGGATTCCCCCTTCACGCCCTTGCGGTCCAGGTAAGGCGATTGCCCATCCTTCACGCCCCGGCGCCACACATCGATAGCCTCTGCCATCGCGTTGGCAATCTCGGCCCGGCGCTCGGCCGCCGCCTTGGCGCGTTGCGCCCGCAGCTCCGCAGCCCGGCGCGCTCGCTCCTCCGGGGTGAGGGGCGCCCACTCCACATCCACCTGCTGGCGAGCGCCTCCATGGCGGTATGTGCCAAAAGAGCCCACCACATACTCGCCACCACCCTTGTCAGGGTCTCGGCGGAAGATGCGCAGCTTGTACCAGTCCTTACCGTCTTTGCCACAGGTCTTGCTCTTGGGCTTGTCCAGCTTCAGCGGCAAATCCTTGTCACGCAGCTCGATCCCGAACTGCTTCATCTGCAGCAGCACGTCCTGATAGTTGTCCATCAGCCGCGCCCTGCCCCAGTGAGTCGCTCCAGGCGATGGGTCAACGCAGAGAACTGCCCCACCATGGCCTCCATCTGGCGCGCCAGCATCTGCGCCTCAGTCTGCGGTTCGACGGGGACCGGGGGCGCATAACCAGCCTCACGCAAGAGATAGGCAGTGAGGCCATGAAACCCCACCTCACGGGCCAGCCGCATCAACAGCAGCAGCTGAGACGGGCTCAAGCGCTCGGCACGCGACCCATTCAAGCAATCGAGCAGATGGCGGGCGGCGGTCTCCGGCGCCTTATCCGGCCAGATCAGCGGCCCCACCTTCTTGGCGCCCCCCAGCGCTTTCACCGCATCCTTCGCGGCGTCCAATTCATCTTCATACAGCAACGGATCATTCACAGCAGCTCACCTCATGACTGTGCTGCCCGCAACGTTCCGAACGGTTCCGAATCATTCGGAACCGTTCGGAATGCTTTTTTTGGGCAAAAAAAAGAGACTTCAGTGCATGGACCCATGCACTGAAATCACCGTGAAGAAAAAGCCCGCCAGCCGCGCGCCCCAAGAGGAGGGAAGGAACACGAAGGAAGGAAGCGCGGCCACCGCTGCAAGCGGCCACGTGGCGGAAAATGACCCGGGGGCCTCGAACGCCCACGAATCGAAAACAGCAACCCTTGAAGGAACACATGAGCGACAACACCCAGCCATTCACAGCAGAAACAGCCAACGCCATCATCGACGCCCTGGGCGCCGTGGTGTTTGCCACCGTGCGCAGACTGCCGCCAGAAGAGCAGCAAGCCTTCGCAAAGGACTTGGCAGGCATGGCAAAGGCAGCAGAGAAATCGGGAGAGACAGCGCTGGAGACCATGCTGATCGACTTGCACCGGGCAGCGGTGAAGGCTGTTTAACAGGGTCTACATACCGGCTCCGCGAGGCCATCCAGCTGGTGAACTCATTCACCAGTCGCTGTTCGGCTGCGGCCTCGGTGCAACTGGCGCACTGGGCCAGACGGCGGCGGGTGGTGCTACGCATGGCCGCTCACCCCTGCCCTGCTGAGCCGTCATCCTTGCCGCTCAGACGCTGGGCGCACCACTCATTCCAGCGCGCCTCCAGTTCGTGCTCCTCCAGCAGCGCGCCGGCGTCCGGCTCCAGCCCCATGGAGCGCAAGATCATCACGCCCTCAGGCGTTGCGCCGACCAGGTCGTACAGCTCGACAGCAGCCGCCAGCAACGCCCGCTCCTCAGGGCGGCGAGTCACAGTGAACACGGTGGGCGCGAAAAACTTGCGATGGCGCAGCGTGGTGCCAGCGGCCTCTGCCCAGCGTTCGGCCATCTCCAGCAGCTGCAAGGTGAAGGCTTCATGCATGAGCAGCCTCCACCACTTCATTTTTAATAGCAGCCTGCGCTTTCTGGTCAAGCGCTGGAGGCTGTTTTCTCGTCACTTCCAACAGATCGCGAGGCGTCACCTCGCCAGCAGTGAGCTGCTCAATCTGCAGCGCCTCCTCCAAACTCACCCTCCTGGTCCCTTGAATCCAGTGATTCACCTTCCCCTGACTGACAGGCGGATTGAGCAGTTGGCCGAAGGCCGACTGGGTCAGCCCGTGCTTTTGGATGTAGTGGCGGAGTTGCATTAATCCATTATGGATCAATCCAAGATGGATCGCAACGAACAACATCCCAATTTGTGGATTCCATTTTGTGCGAGTGCGCGAAACACTCCTCTGATGGACACATGGAGAGACCGCGCCAAAGCACGCATGAAACAACTCGGCATATCTCAAGAGAGACTTGCCGAGGTTTTTGATATGACTACTGCCGGGATGCAAAAGTGGCTAGCCGGAACACGGCAGCCATCGCTCGACGAAATCAATCGCATCGCCGACCAGCTAAAAGTCCCGCATACCTGGCTGACCCATGGCCTTGATGCAGCCACACACATTCAAGACCTTCCGACTCACAGCAATGCAGTCCTGCGCAAGCTGATCGAACGCGAACGATCCAACCCATTGCCCAACAGCTTCTGGGCCGCCGTTGAGTCTATGACCGAGGCAATCGCCCCATCTGAAGAATCCAGCGATGTCAAAAGCGATGACAACTCGCGCAGCGGGACGCATGGCTGAAAGTGCGAGCGCAAAAATATATCAATTCAAGCAACGAGCGCCGGTGGGAGGTCCGGAACAATGAGTACAAAGCAATGTTTGAAATGCAACCACGTTACAACCTTCGAGGGATCACCTCCTCTCGCATGCCCTGAGTGCGGGGCTGTCTACAGCAAGGTCGAAGAAGCTTTGCGAAGTGGAGCGCCCATGCGCACACGAAACGCCACAGCGGACAGCGGATTTGCCAACTCCGCGCTGCCCACGCCGAAAGCATGGTCTGCGATTTCGCAAACCCGTGACGAAGACGGACTGGACGTGCATGCCTTTGCCAAAAACATGAGGAATGACAGCCTCTACCCAGCCTGGCGAAAGATCGTGGGGTTCTTCACGATTCTGGGCTATGTGGTTGCCGTGATCTTGCTCATCGCCGCATTTGTCGTCGGCAGGGACTCCGTTTGGTCACTTCTCGTAGGTTTTGGCTCCGCCGCAATGATTGCGCTTGCCGCTAAGGTTGGCAAAGAACTCTCCCTCATGCTGGCCGACCTGAGCGATGCGACCGTTCGAATCGCCGCCAGGCAGGAAACGAAGCAATGACGAAGGTCTACATCCGAATCACCGATTCGCAGGGCTCATTCGTTCGAGACACAGAAGCACTTCACCTCAGCCACATCCCACGGCCTGGCGAACACCTGACAGGCGAACACGGATTGCTGACGGTGAGTGAACTGACCTACCACCTTGAAGACGGCCAGATTCACCACGTCAAACTGGTCTGCAAGCCTCAAGAAGACACAGAGCACCACTAAATAATCCAAAATGGATTGACAACATCAATCCATTTTGGATAATTCCTCCACGCCCACCCCGGGCGATGGAGGTTTCATGTCATTGCAAAGCACGGTCTGCCGCCCAACGGCAGCGCCAGCCAGCCCAGCGCCCCGGCTACCCGGGAGCCGCCCCAACCCCGCCCACACCCTCGCGCACGGCCGCCTGTACCGCGCCATCGTCCTGCTGCCAGACGCGATGTGCGAGCGCCACAGCCCGCTGCAAGAGCGCTGGGTGTTCTTCGACTGCCCCGCAGCCACACGCCCCGGCATCCACCTGGAGGCGCTGCTCTCCATGGCTTGGAACGTCAGCACCACCGGCTGGTGCGAGCACGGCATCGTCTACGACATCAAGGAAGCCAGCGACCTGATCGCGCAAGGCGACGCCGACGACGACACCGCCCTGTTCGAGCGCAGCTATGGCCCCGCAGGCACAGACCACGTCGGCCACCACGACGTGGACTTCTTCTGCTCACCCCGCGTGCGGGCACGGCTGGAGCTGGCCCTGCTGCAGGCGCAAGTCGGCAAGGCTATGGAAGGCGGTGCTGCATGAAGCGCAACGATGTAGCGCCGATACTGGCGCTGATCAACCGGCTGACACGCCAGGATGGGCTGAGCGAAGCCCAGTGCGATGCCAACATGCATTGGCTCTTGTGCTGGCTCGCCACCCCCCTGCAACGCCCTGGAACCAAGCTGCAAACCGCTGTCGTGATCCAAGGCGCGCAGGGCAGCGGCAAGAGTCTGCTGGCCCAGGCCATGCTGAAGATCTACGGCGAGCAGGCCGCGGAAGTCGGGCCGGAACAGCTCCACTCGGTCTTTACCGACTGGATTTCCCAAAAGACATTTGTCGCCGTCGAAGAGGGCTTTTCGTCGCGCAACCTCTTTCGCGACTTTGTCAAGAAGCTGATCACCAGCCCAACAATCGAGATCAACACCAAGCACCAGCCGGTCAGGGTCGAGCCAAACAAGGCCAACTTCATATTCCTGTCAGGCGAGGCCCATTCCTTTGCATTTGCATCGGGCGAAGGCCAGCGCAGGTTCTTTGTGATAGAGCCCAAGGCAGCGCCCCGCGATCCCGGGTTCTTCGTTGAAATCATGCGCTGGATCGAAAGTGAGGGAAGCGGCGAGGCGTTCAGACAGTACCTGCTTGAGTACCCGGTTACAGACTTCAGCTTTGGCGGCCAGCCCAAAGGGTTGGAAGGCAGTGCCGCATGAGCGCAGCCGTCAACCACATCCTGCGGCAAATGCAGCGCGATCCGCGCCTCTCGTGGCTCATCGGCCCAGGAAGCCGCACCTACGAGCTGCTGATCGAAGAAGCCGCCAGCGCGAACAGCCTGGACCCAGCCGAACTGCAGCGACAGCATGAAGCCTCGCTCAAGTTCGAGCCCTGGCCCACTGAGCTGAAGGTGGAAATCGACCCGCAGGCGATCCTGTTGCTGCCACATGAGGAAACCCTGGTGCGTTGGTTCGGCGAAGAAAACGCCTATCGCAGCGCCCACTACTACATGCAACGCCAGCACGATGGCCCCCTTCCTCACCACTGGTGGGGGTATGAGATACGCACGGCTGCGCTTGGGTTCGAGAGGTGGAATAGCAGCCCGCGCTACTACGTGCCCGACGACTTCGGCACGCTGGTGGAGGTGCACCCATGAGCACCCCACGCCTATCCCCCGCCATGCGCAACATGTTGCGCAACGTCATCAGCGGCCAGCCGAGCACCAGGGGCCTGGCAGGCGGCCCCCACAAGCACGCCGCCACCCAAAGCGCCCTCCAATCGCGCGGCTTGCTCGACAAAGAGGCCAAGCCCACGGCCGCAGGCCGCGCCGTGTTTAGCAAGGAGGCATCCACATGCTGACCTTCCGCATCAAGGTGCAGGGCTGCAAGCCCTACGACGGCATTTTCCACAGCACGCGCGAGGCCATGGACGCCGCCTTCAGCCTCTACCCGGAGGCCCGCAGCATCACCGTGGGGCCACTGCGATGACAGCCCGCGCTCACATCAAGGAGCTGATCACCGCCCCCGGTGATCGCTTCCCGGCCCCTACAAAGCCATTTCACACCGCTGGCTTTCCAGCGCGGCCCATCACCATCTTCTTCACGTCGGGGGCGGTGGACTTCCTCCCGCCCGAGGGAACGAACGACAGGCGCTTCATGGTGGTCGAGGCCCCCAAGCACAAGCGCCGCGCGTACACCGGCTGCCCCATCCAGGTAGACGGCCCCTACTACGCCCGCAGCAAGACGCACCCACTGCGCCCCTTGGCATCGGCCCTGCTGGTGGCGCTAGTGGCCGTAGTGCTCCGAGGAGGCTGACCATGCGCGCCCTGCTTTTCATCCTCACCTACCTGCGCAACTGGTGGAGCTTCGACGGCAACCACGTCCGCACAAAGGCCGCTACGCACATGGACCTAGCGCAACGCGAGCGCCGCCGCCGCCCAAGGAGCCGCCCATGATGCGCCGCCTGCTGTTCGTCCTGTACTACCTCCGCGCCCTGCGCCAGTCCAAGGGGGATCACCTGCTGGCGTCAGCACTGGCATATGGCGATGTGGTGCTGCACGCCGTGCGCCAAAACACGCGCCGCAAGGCCCGGAGCCGCCCATGACCACCGCCCTGCAGCTCCGCATACGCGGCCAGGTCACATCGGCCATCTGCGGCACCACCCGCAAGGGCGTGCCCGTGCTCGATGTGCACCTGACCGACGCGCAAACGGGCCAGCACGTAGTGGCCCGCCACACCTACCCCAACGCCAGCCCCGCCAGCCACTACGCGGCCAGCGCCCTCGCCCGCAGGCTGCGCGGGCAGGTGGCCGAGCTGGACGCCACCAACCCCCGGTTCCGCTCACGCCGCCTCGACTGCGACGCCGCGCACATCGGCCTTCCTTACCAAACCCCATCCACTCGCAAGGATCTGGAATGAATGAATCCACCCAAGTCGTCGGCCTCACCGGCCCCATGGGCAGCGGCAAAGACACCGTTGCCGACCTGCTCACCACTCACTGCGGCGCGCACAAGCTGGCGTTTGCAGATGCCCTGCGCGGCGAGATTGAAGACGCCTTCAACATCGAGCGCGTGTTCCTCACCCGCCGCGAGACCAAGGAACACCCCCTCAGCGCACTTGCCCTGGCGCACTGCCTGGACAGCGCCTTCGTGGGCCACATGCTCATTCAACATCAGCAGTTCAACGATGGCCCGCTGGATCTGAATGCACCCCGCAGCCCGCGCCAGATCATGCAATGGTGGGGTACGGAATACCGTCGCGCCATGCTGCCCGGGTATTGGGTGAGCAAAGCCGCCAAGCGCATTCACTACCTGCACAAGACGCTGGGCGCCCGACTCATCGTTGTAACGGATGTGCGCTTCGCCGACGAAGCCCACCTTGTGCGCAGCCTCGGCGGGCAGATCTGGCAGATCAAGCGCCCAGGCTGCGACGTGGGGAACGGCGCCCATGTCAGCGAGGTCAGCGGCGAAGGATTCGCCCCCCACCTGGTCATCGACAACGACCACGACCTGCGCCACCTGCAGCAGCTGGTGCTGGGCGGCTGGGCCGCGCGACAGTGGCGCATTCCCGGCGTGCGAGTGGAGGTTCCAGCATGAGCAGCCGCACCTTCTCCAAAGCCGCAGACAGCATCACCCGCGCCAAGCCCAACGAAACCAGCGTGCACATCCAGCGCCCACGCCCCGCACCGCTGCGCAGTGCCGAGCTGCAGGACATCCCCAAGGCCAAAGTCTCCGGCAACGGCAAGGTACTGATCAGCCCCGTGCCATCGCAGGCCGAGCTGCAGGCCCGCCGCAAGAGCGAGCGCCTTGAGATCGCCAGCGCCGAAGTGCCCGTGCGCAACAGCACCACCAAGGGCGACCCGTACACCTGCCCCGAGCTGCGCACCAACCCCTACCGCCCGGGCTCGACAGACGCCTTCCGCCTGCCCAGCCGCACCAGCTTCCGCACCCCACAGCCTGCATAAACCATGGCCACCAAAGATCCACTCATTGGCCTCACGGTCACCATCAACCCCGACGCCAAGCCAGCCAAAGGCGGCGGCAAGCATCCCTATGCAGGCCAGCAAGCGCAGGTCATCGGCAAGCCACCAGGCGGGCGCAGCTACTGGCTACAGTGCGGCGCCGCACAGGTGAGCGTGCCGCTGGCCGACTTCACTGTGGTCGGCACCGATGCCGCCCAGGCCGCGCCCGCTGACAGCACCCTGTCCCTATCGGAACTAGTGCGCAGCAAGACCAACCGGCAGATCGTTGAAGACGAAGCCCTGCTGGAGATGGCCGCCACCATGAAGGTCTACGGCGTGCTGCAGCCCCTGCTTGTGCGCCGCCTGCCCGCCGAGCGCCTGCAAGACACGTTTGAAGACGAAGCCACCAAGCACGCCACCCACGAGATCATCGCGGGTGAGCGCCGCTTTATGGCCGCCCGTATCGCAGGCCTGCGCCGGGTGCCCGTGCACATCGTGGCGGCCGACAACAGCAACGCCGTGGTGATGCAGCTCATCGAGAACCTGCACCGCGCAGACCTCAACCCCCTGGACGAAGCACACGGCATACAGCTGCTGGTAGACGCCCACAGCATGACCCGCGCAGCTGTGGCCGACGCCCTGCGCAAGAGCCTCAGCCACGTGATGGAGAGCCTGCGCCTGCTCAAAATCTGCCCCGAGGCCATCGCCGCACTCAAGGCGGGCACGCTAAACCGCAGCGTGGCCCTGCTGGTGGCCCAGCGCCCCACGCCAGCCCTGCAGGTGGAGTTCACCAGGAAGGTGCTCACGGGCGGCCCCGATGGCGGCCCGCTCAGCTACCGCAGCGCCAAGGATCTGGCCCAGCGCAACTACATGACCGACCTCACCCAGGCGCCCTTCGCCCTGGACAACGCCCAGCTGCTGCCCCAGGTGGGCGCTTGCACCCAGTGCCCCAAGCGCACCGGCGCCAACCCCGAGCTGTGGGACAAGGCGGGTGCAGACGTCTGTACGGACACCGCCTGCTTTGCCGACAAAAAGGAGGCCCACTACGACGCCCTCAAGGCCGACGCCCAGGCCAAGGGCCGCAAGATCATCACAGGCCGCGAAGCCCGCGAACTGATGCCCACCGAGGGCGCCACCCCCAAGGGCTACATACTGCTGGACAAGCCCAAGAAGGGCGGCACAGAGCCCATGCGCGAGGTGCTGGGCCAGGAAGTGCCGCAGGGCAAGGTGGTGCTGATCGAGACCCCTACAGGCGGCGTGGTGGAGGCCGTGCCAGTTCGCGCTGCAGGCGAAGCGCTGCAGGCCAAGGGCGCGGCAGGCAAGGCCGACAAGAAGGCCCCCACGCGCACCAAGGAAGAGCTGGAGGATGAATACCAGCAACGCTGGCGCAGCGCCGCAGTGCGCGCCACCATCGAGGGCCTGCGCGTGGACGCCGAGCCCGAGTCTTTAGACCATCTGCCGGAACAGGCGGCCTATCGCGTGATCCTCACCCTTGCGCGAGAAACAGACGACTCAGCTCTGCGCGCCATCTTCCAGCTACCCGCGCACTTCGACGATGACGCGCTGGAAGCCGCTGTGCGCAGTGCCGCCCAGGGCGCCCCCCGACTTCAGAACATGGTGCTGCTCATGCTCGCCGCCGCATTCGACTGGGGGCGCCTGTACAACCGCCCATCCGACGAAGCGCTACACCTGGAGTCTGTTGCGCCCATTGCCAAGGTCGATATCGGCGCCATCAAGCGCGAGGTGCAGCAGGCCATGAACGCCGAAGCCGTTGAGCGTGCGGTGGAGGCCGACGCCGAGGCAGCAGCCCCCGCCGACAAGGCCAAGCCCACCATCAAGTCCAAGGGCAAAGCCAAAGGCGCTGTGGACGGCACCGGCAAGGCCAGCCAGGCCGAGGTGATGGCAGGCATCGCCCAGGCGATGCAACAGGTCGAAGCGCCCCACAGTTTCACGAAGGGGCAGGTGGCAACACTCAAGACAGACGTAAAGAATGAGCACGGGAAGCTGATCCCGTGCAAGGGACAGAAGGCTTCCATCTTGGAAGTCCAGGGCCGCAAGCTGCGTGTTTCCGTCCCCGACTCGTCGTGGCCGTTCCCTCTCTCTCTGACTGTGGACTACATCGATCTGGAGGCTGCCGATGCCAACAGCTGAATCAATCTCGCCAGATCTGCCTGAAGCGCGCTACGCAGAGGCGCTACAGATTGTCGCGAAAAGGGCGAGCCTTCCTTACCTCCAGCGTCGGCTGCGGTGCAGCTACAACGAAGCCAAAGCTCTGCTTGAGCGCATGGTTTCCGAAGGTGTTGTCACCAACTACCTTGATCGCCCGCCCACTTCGCCGCAAAAAACGCTGCCCGCTCGCTTGATTGAGGCTTGCAGGCGCGACGCACTGACCTGGACAGATCGGATGGCCATTGGCGAGGCCATCGAGCGCATCCAAGCGGCATTTGTAGCGCCGAGCGGGGTTTCTGACGCGGGTTTTCTTCAAGAGAACGACTACCACTTGCTGCACCGCTTCATCGAGACCTCCGAGGATGATGAAAGCTACGACATAGGCAAAGACGCGATCCGTCGCTTAGCCGAACTAGGGGTTGTCCAGTCCCACGGCTTTGGCCGCTACAGCGTCACGATGTTTGGCTACTGGGTCCACGAACGCTTCTGGCACCAAAACCCCGCCTTGCCCTTGATGACCAATGCCGACCGGGACAGCGCCAAGCGTGCAGCACTGGTTGCGAAAGGAGGAGCGTGATGGCCCTCCCCCGCTTCCGCATCCCCCCACGCCGCCAGCCGGTGCCGGTGCCGGTGCCGGTGAACACCATGTTCAAGGCCCGCGTGCGCGCCTCGCGTCTCACCGAGGCCGAGATCCGCGAGATCATGGACGCCGTCCACCACTGCGCGACCCGCATGCGCGAGGGCGTAGCCACCGAGCTGCAGGTGCAGGCCCTGCGCACCACCATGCTCATCGCGCTGGAGATCGAGCGCCTGGGCTACGTGCGCGGCCTGCACGGCCACATCGAGGCCGCGCTGATCGCGATCAAGAGCGCGCTCACGCGTGGTGTCGAGACAGGCGAATGGCGCCCCACCCAGCTGCAGCTGTACGAGCTGGACGCCATCACCAACATGGTGGACCTGCACGAGCACCAGCTGCGCAACCTGGCAGCAATCGAGCTGCAAACCGCCACCAAGCGCGTCATCGCCCACATGCAAAGCCAGGGCGGCGGCGAGCTGCTCAACGTGGCCCCGGCCGAGTTGGGCATGGAGGTCACCCCATGATCCCAGCACTCAGCATCCGCCAGCCGTGGGCCTGGCTCATCGTCCACGGCTTCAAGGACATCGAGAACCGCGACTGGCCCACCAACTTCCGAGGCCGTCTGCTCGTGCACGCAGGCCAAACCATGGCCCGCAGCTACTACGACGAGACCTGCGAGGAGCTGCTGCGCATGGGCCTGCTGCCCGCCAGCATGCCCGCCTACGAAGACCTGCCCCGTGGCGGCTTCGTCGGCTGGACCCACGTCATCGACTGCCGCCAGCAGCACCCATCACCCTGGAAGCAAGACGGCTCCCACGGCTTTGTGCTGCGCGACAGCAGCCCCATCCCCTTCGTGCCATTCAAGGGGCGCTTGGGGTTCTTCAACGTGGCAAAGGAGACGGTCACACCATGAGCGAAAACACCAAAATCGAGTGGTGCGACCACACCTTCAACCCGTGGGAGGGCTGCCAGAAAACGGGCCCGGGCTGCGATCACTGCTACGCCGAACTGCGCAATGCACGCTTCGGCGGTGGCGTGGCCATCAACTTTGGCCCAGGCGCACCACGCCGCCGCACCAGCGCCGCCAATTGGGCACTGCCCAAGCGCTGGAACGTCCAGGCCGATGCCTTCGTGGCCCAGCACGGCCGCCGCCAGCGTGTTTTCTGCGCCTCGCTGGCCGATGTGTTCGACAACACGGTGGACCCGCAATGGCGCGCTGACCTGTTCGAGCTGATCCGGGCTACGCCCAATCTGGACTGGCTGCTGCTGACCAAGCGCATCGGCAACGCTGCGGCCATGATCCAGGCCGCGCTGACCAATCTGGACATCGGCTACTCGGTTCCATTTGCGGCTTGGCCGTGGCCCAACGTCTGGATCGGCGCCACCGTGGTCAACCAGAAAGAGGCCGACCGCGATATCCCCAAGCTGCTGGAAGTGCCGGCCCGAGTCCGCTTCTTATCCATGGAGCCGCTGCTGGGGCCGGTGGACGTTCGCCGCTGGCTTCAGCCACATTGCGAGCGACACCCCGGAAAGCTGGAGCCTGACGGTAAGTGCGAAGTGTGCGAGAGCCGGGGTATCTGGGGCATCCCCGGCGCCGAGCTGCTGCAGGAGCACGAGAAGGCGCCTATCCGCAGCGGACTGGATTGGGTCATCGTCGGCGGCGAAAGCGGCCCCGGCGCGCGCCCAATGCACCCCGACTGGGCCTGCAGCCTGCGCACCCAATGCCTGCGCGCAAACGTACCGTTTCTATTCAAGCAATGGGGGGAATGGAAACCCATCAGCCAAATGGATGAGGCCGAGCACGGCGCGCTCTACAAATCCAACGTGATCGCCAAGCCGCACGAAGACCAGGGCAACTTGGACGATATCTACGGCCGCAAGTGCACCGTGCCAACCACCATCCTCCACGCAGATGGTTCGACGCACGACATCACCGAGCCCATGGCCTTCCAGCAGGACACCGGGGCGATGCAGATTTTCCGTGTCGGTAAGAAAGCCGCTGGCCGCCTGCTGGGTGGCATCACCTGGGACGGGTTCCCATCATGAAGAAGGCACCTTCCACCACTGCACCACAAGTGCCTCAACCTGAAAAGTGCCAGCATTGCGTGACTCCAACACGATGCGGCTCATCCTGTCTTGGTAACAAAGGGCCTCGCTGCGTTGGACGCTCTGACGGCCCCGACACCTGCGACTGCATCACTTCGTGTGGCGATGACCCCTGGCTCCAAGACGGTCGCAGCAAGCCTTGCACCCTGTTACTCCCCAAGCTACGAGGCGAAGCCATGGATGGTCACAGCGGCGGGACCACCTGGATTTTTTCGGTACCCCCGCTTTACGCTTCCCGGGTCAAGCTCGTTCAGGTGGTAGCTGGGCTCATGCCAGAGCCCAGGCGCGAGTCTGCCCTCCACAACGGGTTCCATGTTTGGCTAGAGAACTGGGACTTCGATTCGTCCTGCTGGAGATTGATCTCTGGCTCGATCAGCAGCGGCTTCCCAACACGCGAAGCCGCCCATACACATGCCAGCCAACTCTGGGAAACGGAGCGTCTGACATGAAACGCGACCTCATCCGACGTCAAGCCACAACTACCAAGCGCAACAACCAAGGAGGCAAGCCATGAGCGAAGCTGCCCAACTCGCAGAAAAGATGGAGAAGATGGTCAGCGCCATGACGCTGATGGCCAGCATGCTAGGCACGCGCCTGGACCGTGCCCAGCTGGCGGAACGATTCGGTGTATGCCGCAATACACTGCGCAGCCGCATGGAGAAATACAAAGACTTCCCCCGTCCTGGCCGCGACGGCAAGTGGCTGCTCAGCGAGGTGATTGAATGGGAGCAGCGCCAGCCGTGATGCGCTGGGCGATGTCTACGGCCTTGGGGTTGTAGTACACCAGCGCGCGGGTGGTGCTGGTCCACCCGAACATCTTGCACAGGTCCAGCACATGCAGGCGCTGGGCAAGGCGCGTGGCAGCGGTGTGGCGGCTGTCGTGGAAGGTAAACCCCTCCAGGCCTGCCCGCTGCCGGTACTTGCGAAACATCGCGTCCAGGCTCTGCGTCTTGAGCCCAAACACCAGGTCTTTGTCAAAGCCGCGCATCAGCTCAATCGTGCGCATCGTGGACGGCACGGCAGGCACATCGCGCTTGCCGGTCTTGCCGTCCACCTTGAAGTAACCCGCCCCCACATCATCCCAGCGGATGCCGCAGATCTCCCCGGCGCGGCAACCCGTCTGCAGAGCCAGCAGGAAGGCGTTGGCCACGGCGTGGCCCACCGACCGCACCGGCCCCCTGCTCCACCCCAAGGCGCGCAGCATGCGCCGCACCTCGGGGCCGGAAATGATCCGCTCGCGGTGGTCGGGCTCTGACGGCTTGCGAACGTCGCGCATGGGGTTCGAGTTCAACCACTGCCAATCGCGCCGGGCCACCTCCAGCACGTGGGACAGCAGCACCATGTCCCGCAGCACCGAGCTGCGCGCATTCACCTTCAGCCTGGCATCGCGCCAGGCCACGATGTCGGCGGGCGTCAGCTCGGCAAGCAGGCGCTTGGCCGGGAACAGCGGCTGGCGCGGGAAGGCCTGCAGGCGTATCAACTCCTTCTGCCAGCCCTTCTTTTCGCTCGACACCTCTTCGCCATAGCGCACCAGCGCCTGGCCGAGCGTCTTCACCTCACCAGCGCGCCCGGTGGCCGTGGCCAGCAGCTCGGCCGAGCGCCTGGCGGCCCACTCGGTTGCCTCGCGCTTGGTGGGCAGCGTATTGCTGTCGCGCTGGCCCTTCACCTCGATCTGAATGCGCCAGGTGCCTTTGGCCGTTTTGATGGGCGTTGCCATTTGGGGGGATTGGTGGGGGGATTTCGGGGGCACCACCTGCGCAAAATTGCGCAGCGGGCGCACTGTACCACCAAAGGGAGAAGCGCTAGAGCCTTGATTTGCCTAGCTTTGCGCAATTGCTGCGCAAACGTGATCAGTTGAATGGTGCCCCGAGCCGGGGTCGAACCGGCACGCCCCTTTTCAGGAAAGCGGCGGATTTTAAGTCCGCAGTGTCTACCAATTTCACCATCGGGGCGCCGGCTGCCCAACGCACTCCTGCGTCGCAGCGTAACCCGGGCAGCGCATGCGCGCAATGCCCTGTCGTATCTCTGGTCACAGGGCCGACGCCCCGCCGAGCCGCCCGCCTTGCACCACCAAGAAAAAAGGGAAGCCGAAGCTTCCCTTACAAATATGGAGCGGGAAAAGAGACCTGAATCCCCGCTCTAACTCCTTGAAAACCCAAGACTTTTCGCTTGTCTTGCGCTGTCGATGTGCTGAATTATGTACTAAGTCAAAAGGGCTGGCAACAAGTGCCAAGCCTTAGATTTTACACCAAACCAAGAAGCGCTACGGAGTTCTGCTCGGCCCTGAAGATCAATCGCTCCGTGAGAGGTTCGGCCAGAACAGCGCCCACGCGCCGACATCCATGAAACCGCTCACTCCTTCGTCCCAGCTATCCGCTTCATAAACCGCTTCATGGGCTCCGAGGGCTCGCCCTTGCGACGCAGTAAGTAGGTGGATAGCGTGGGCGACATGCCGGCCAAGGGGCGCACGGCGATGTCGGGGCGTTGTAGCATCTTCACCTGCGAGCCAATAGCAAAGCCGACGCCGTAGCCAGCGCCCACCAAGGTGAGCATCACGCCCAGGCTCGTCACGCGATCCACCACCTTGGGCGACACGGTCGCACCTTCGAGCACCGCTTGGATCTGCTGGTGACAGCCGGAATCTGCCTCGGAATGGCAAAGCACTAGTGGAAACTTCAGCACATCGTCCAGTTTGACGTGGCCATGAGCCAGCAGTGGATGGCGCGCGGGCGCAATCACCGAGAGCGGCTCACTCCACACAGGTTCGGCCACCAAGCCATCGTTCACCGCGTCCGACAACGCAAAGCCGATATCCAGCAGGCCGTTGTGCAGGCTCTTGAGCTGCTGCAAGAACGGCAACCCGAAGACGCGGATCTCCAGTTCAGGTTCGTCTTCACGGCTGCGGGCCAGCAAGCCAGCAATGCGAGGCTGTGCCAAGCTGTCGCAGATCGCAATGCGCAGGCAACCCTGATATCCCTGCGCCGCGCCCTTGGCGGCTTGGATCGCTTGATCTACAGCGGCCAGAACGCGCCGGCATTCCCCTAAGAACACTTGGCCAGCCCAGGTCAGTTGTGTCTGGCGGGCACGACGCACGAACAACTCGACGCCCAGCAAACCCTCAAGATCGCGCATCGCTCGCGACACCGGCGATTGCTCAATACCCAAGCGCTCAGCCGCGCGAGCGAAGTGCAGCTCTTCCGCCATCGCGACGAAGTAGCGCAACAGTCTGAACTCCATGGTGATCTCCTTCATCCCTGACCATAACTCCGGCTGTCGAACTTGATGCGTTCCCTCTGTTCGTCCCTCAGTGAGTATCTGCGTCCATTGCGTTTCATCGGTTGTCGCATTCCAACTAAACGCTTGGACACCGGGCGCAGGAATTGCCCCCGGGGACTGCCATCGTCCAAAGTTCCATGCACGACTGAGCAGTCGCCGTCGATATCGCCTTCGCAGAAGGAGCATTGGCCCCGCCACTTGACAAACTCTCGCTTGCTCTCAACGAGATCACGTCGCAATTGATGGGGGGCGGCGCGTTCCGTGACGAGATCGTTGGTATCCCGATCATCGGTCCCGAAGGGGAGTCGCAGGTGCATGCGGTCGACGAGGGAGTCCGGCTCGATCCTGATCTGCAAGCCATGCGGCAGGTTAAGCTGCTCAAAGAAGGCGGCCTGGTCACCGCAGCTGCAGCCAGCCAGATTTGCGACGGTGCGTCGGCCATCCTCGTGGTCAACGAGCGGGCGTTGAGAACCCACGGACTTGCGCCGCTGGCGCGCATCCACCACATGAGCGTACTCGGCGGCGACCCGGTCATCATGCTGGAGACACCATTGGATGCCACCGATTGGGCACTGCGCCGGGCGGGCATGAGAATTACCGACGTGGATCTGTTTGAGGTCAATGAAGCATTCGCCAGCGTTCCCCTTGCATGGCTCAAACACACGGGGGCCGATCCGGAGCGCCTGAACGTCAACGGTGGCGCCATCTCGCTGGGCCATGCCCTTGGCTCCTCCGAAACACGCCTGATGACCACCCTGGTTCATGCGCTTCGCGCGCGGGGCAAGCGCTTTGGCCTCCAGACCATGTGCGAGTCGGGCGGCCTGGCAAACGTGACCATCATCGAACGCCTTTAACCAGATGGCCCGTCGCGACCGCAGTGGAGGTGCCTGCCTGAGGACGGGAGGCAAGGCGCGCGTGACCTTGGCCAGGCGGATCTCCACCTCCAGCACGCTCTGCTCCATGAAGACCGATCGCCCCTGAACCCAATCCACTCGCGGCGGGTCCGCTCCAGCGGGATGTCCGATGATTTCGCGCCGCGAGCCCCCCCCATCAGCACGGCCCCAAGTAGCGCGGGCAGCCGTTCTGCACAAACCTCGCACATCTGCCGCGCGGACACGAACAGCACAACCGACCCGCACTGTTGTTCCTGCAATGCCGACCATCGCCGCGCGATCTCCTGGCATGCGCCGCCGCAGGGCGGGGATCGCCATCCTCGACGCGCCGCCAACACGCCTGAGACCGCTGCCGAGCAGGGCTCGCTACGCCGCGAGAGCGCGTGGTGGCGCAGGCCGGGCCAGCCACAGCCACCTGCGGGCCTGGCCGCTGCGGGGAGAGGCCAGACCGCGGAGCCTGCCCCCCCCCCGGCCGTGGACGCATAGCGGGGCAATGAAGTGCACCAGCGCTCATATGCGTACATGGGCGACACCATGGCTGAGCCCAAAGGGAAGAAACAGACCGGCTGGAGGCCCCCTGTTGAGTTTGGTAGAACTTCATGCATATAATTGGCTCTACCATTGATACAGCAAACCCCGCCGTAGACGGATTTTCATAGGAGACAAACCATGCGCACACTGCTGTCACTCACAATCCTTGCGCTATCCAGCGTTTCGGCCACCTGGTCGAACGCGCAGGAAGCCTATCCCTCGCGCCCCATCACCATCGTCGTCCCGTATGCGGCCGGAGGCACCAGCGATGGCCAGGTGCGCATGTTCCAGGATGCCCTGGGCAAGGAACTGGGCCAGCCCATCGTGGTGGACAACAAGCCTGGTGCTTCGGGCGCCATCGCGGCCCAGTTCGTGGCACGCTCCAAGGGAGACGGCTACACCCTGCTGTACCCCAACAACGGCGTGCTGACGTCGCCGCTGCTCAACGACAAGGCCGGTTACGACGCGTTCAAGGACTTCAAGCCGATCAGCCTCACCACGGCCGTGCCGATGGTGCTGGTCACCAACAAGTCGGTGCCTGCCACCGATACGAAGTCCTTCCTCGACTATGTTCGCAAACAGCCCAATGGCGTCATGTACGCGTCCGCCGGCACGGCTTCCTATGGCCACTTGTCATCGGCGCGTCTCGCGCAGCTCGCAGGCATGAAGGTCGACCACATCCCATACAAGGGCGAAGCCGCCACGACGCTGGCGGCCCGCTCGGGTGAAGTACAGATGCTGCTGACGACACCGTCCTCGTCGATGCTCGGCCAGGTTCAGCAGGGGAACCTCACGCTGCTGGGCGTGGGAAGTGCCGAGCCCTCCCCCGTCGTGCCGGGTACGCCGACATTGAACAAGACCGTGCCCGGCTTCGTTGCAGAGGCATGGTTCGGCCTTCTCGCCCCGGCGGGCACGCCTGACAGCGTGATCAACAAGATCAATGCCGCAGTTAAGAAGGTCCTGGCCGACGACGCGCTCAAGAGCAAGCTGCTGGCCACCGGTGCGGTTGCCCGGACCTCCACTCCGACCGAGTTCGCCAAGCTCATGAAGACAGAGTCGGACCAGCTGCGCGAGGTCATTACCAAATTCAACATCAAGGCTGAGTAAATATCGTGTCCGAATTGAAGTCTCAGTACGACCTGATCGTCGTGGGTTCTGGAGCGGCGGGCCTTGCCGCGGCGATCACGGCGCGCAAGCGCGGCCTGCAAGTGGCGGTGCTGGAGAAGGAGCCGGTGTTCGGCGGCACGACGGCGCTGTCTG